>VYLP01000006.1_pt1 | contig 774996 bp, 760 predicted proteins | sample 5114311 | NCBI WGS metagenome assembly VYLP01 (sample SAMN12291775, study PRJNA351875) | freshwater metagenome | isolation source: freshwater lake | place: USA: Michigan, Lansing Lake | collected 2013-08-14 | reverse complement strand
GACGTCCGCGCGGGCGGGCTCCAGGCTGATGCTGAAGTTCCATCCCACGTGACGGCTGAGCTCATTCATGTCCACGTAGACGTTCTGGTTCTTGTCCACCTTGGTGACCATCTCCCGACCGGCAACGCGCTGGATGTTGTCGGATAGACTGACGTTTGTCGTAAACTCACTGTTGTGCCAACGCACCAGTGAACAGAGGATATCCATGAAATCACTCTTGTCGCTCTTGCCAAAGTTAACGGTCCTCCCGACGTACCCCACTGGGTACCATGTGAATCCAGTTCTTGCGGCTGTACCGACCAGATTGGCCCTGGGCCTCGGACCCGGAGTAGAAAAGTACGATTGAACCAGTTCCCCCTCCTTTAGACCACCGTGAACTACGAGCATTGAAAACTCCCGGACTGGTACGATCACTCCGATGGGTTCACTGTTTCGAGAATTCAATCTGCCATCGCTCGGACCTTCTAGTCTAGACATGGTCTGTATCGAATTGATTAGGGCATCGAATTCCGACGCAGCATTTCCTTCAACAGCACTGCTTTCCACTACAAAGGCACCCTCGCCATTCAGATGCCTGAGCTTTGAGGCTCTGTTAGTCCTTTCACCAAGCGACCACCTGGATTCCTGTTGGTAGCCAGCTGACTTAGCCAATGTGTCGAACGGTGTGTCAATGTTTGATGTAAGTAGTGCAAAGACAAGCATTTTAGTAGACCTCCACTAAGAGATACGTTTGGAAGAGAGCGTCTTCTGGTTGGCCAGGACTTGAACCAAGAAGCCACCATCCTGAGTTCTGCGGCGTTTCAGTATCAATGTTCTCCAACACCCTACGATATGCAAGACCAAAGACACCAGATCCTATGAACGTCTGCCAAGAACCATCGTAGCCCCAATTAGAAGCCGGGTTCAGGAACGCTTGCCCCGCCAAGTCGTATCTGTAAGCGACGACCGAGTCAGAGATATCACCCTGCACGTCAGTCTGGAAGTGCCATGCAAATACGGGTTGCAGATAATTGGGTAAGTGGGTTTCATCGCTACCAATTGGGGCAACTTCATTGCATGCAAATAAGACTGCCTGCTCTGCCACCTCGCACGTCACGACTCTTCCGCTTGCTGGGATTCCTTGGGCCTGATGGAGTAAGACAGAAAATGAGTTAACATCTGAACAACCAGCAGCAAGCGGGCCGCTATTGCTGTAGTGAGCAAGAAGCAATCCCTTCAGATTAAACTTCACCGTTTTTGGCCCGTAGAAGTTGTAGATGCTGCTGAGCGTGGTGTAATTCGCAGGTCCAGAAGGTAAATCATAGAAGAACAAACTGCTATTGAACAATCCACGTACTAGCGATTGATTCACCTCCCCAATGGTGTCCGCCAGCTGAGCCATTGCGCAAGACATGCTTGCCAGCTCGACCCAAACCGGTTCCATCACTCCAGTAGGGGGAGCGAACGTTATGAGCACTGTTTGAGTAGGCAAAGTGCCTGACCAGGGCGATGGGTTGCTACCTGGAGTCTGGGCACCAAAGTTCCCCTCTGCCCGAAGACTAAGTTCAATATATCCTTTAGTGACAAATGCTGGCAATCCACTTATAGACAAAGTTGCGGCTGCAGTTTGGCCTATACCTACGTTAAGTGTTGCCGTGCCAGCACTCAGAAGTGTATCTGGAATTGCAGGAGGTGCAGGCGATCCCCATGGTGTAGCGAGAGGGGCTGTATTATGCTTGAAGCGAGCGTCAACAACAATTAGTTGCCCCGTAAACTCTTGAATGGGATTGTTATTCTGGAAGAATAGCTTGACTTGTGCAACTCCGCCACGTGGGTACACAAGCGTGTGAGTAAATCCTTCAACGGCTGGTAGTAACGCGGGGAATGATACACGGTCCGTAGCGTCTTCATTTCCTAGCCAGTCCGTTTGTGACGCTACTAAGGACAGGGTTGGTTGGCCCCCACCCCCAGGTCCACCCGGCCCGCCCTGGGCTAGGGTCACAAGGACCATCAGCCAGGTGGCAACAACCGCCAGAAACCTGTTCATATCCTTGATGATAACTTGCCCCCCCGTCTTAACGCAGAGCTTTTGGCCTATAGGCCCTTTCAGAACAACTCGCGCAGCGGACCCGTGCTATCGCCCAGGCGTTCCACCGGCACGCCCACGCGCCCCAGCATCGAAACGTACAGATTGCTCATCGGCGTGCCCTGCTGATACACCAGGTGCCGCCCGGTGCGCAGTGTCCCCCCGGCGCGCCCCGCCACAATCGTCGGCAGGTCGTCGTGGTTATGGCGGTCGCCGTTGCTGATCCCCGCCCCGTACACAAGCATGGTGTTGTCCAGCAGGGTGCCGTCGCCATCCTCGGTGGTCGCCATGCGCTCCAGGATGTAAGCCAGTTGCTGGGTGTGGAAGATGTCAATCAGCTGCTTCTTCCGCACCTTGTCCGGGTCGTTGCCGTGGTGGCTCACGTCGTGGTGGCCGTCGCCGATGTTCAGCTCGGGGAACGGCCGGTTACTGCCATCGTTGGCCAGCATAAAGGTGCAAATCCGGGTGAGATCGCTCTGGAACGCCAGCACCATCATGTCGCCCAGCAGACGGATGTGCTCGCCCCGGTCGCGGGGGATGCCGGGGGCCGGCGCGGGGATGCCCTCGCCCATCAACGAACGGTTTTCGGTTTCCGCGCGGGCAATGCGCCGCTCAATGTCGCGCACCCCATCCAGATATTCGTCTAGCTTCTGCTGGTCGCGGGTGCCCAGCCGGCCCCGCAGGGCATCGGCGTCTTCCATCACAAAGTCGAGGATGCTACGCCGGTGCGCCATGCGCCGCTCGCGGCTCACCGCATCGGCCACTTCATCGCCGGTGCCGAACAGCCGCTCGAACACCGCGCGCGGGTTCACCTCTTTGGCCACGGGGGTGCTTTCGCTGGCCCACGAGACGCTGCTGGAATACGCGCAGGAGTAGCCACTGTCGCAGTTGCCCGCCATGGCCCCGCGCTCGCACCCGATTTCGAGCGAGGCAAAGCGCGTCTGCTTACCAATGAACTGGGCAGCCACTTGGTCGGCGCTGATCCCGGCGCGGATGTCGCTCCCGTCGGTCTTCTTGATGTGCACGCCGGTCAGCCAGGTGGCGGTGCTGCGGGCGTGGTCGCCGGGGCCGTCGCCCAGAGCGTTGGCGTTGCGCTGGTCCAGGCCGGTCACCACGTTCAGGTGCTGCTTCACCTTGTCCAACGGGCGCAGGATGGGGGGCAAATCGTTTAGCGTGCCCGGGGTGCCCGGGCGCCAGGCTTCGATGTTCGCCACGCCGTTGGGCACAAAAAGGTAGGCCATGCGCACCGGGCGGGCGGGGGCGCTGACGGCCAGCACACTCCGGGGGGCCAAACCTTCTAAGAACGGGACGGCCATTGCCACCCCCATCCCTCGCAGAACCGTGCGGCGGCTGACTTCGCGCATACCTCTAGTCTATCGGGTTTTTGCGCGTTTTCGTTCTTGGTTTTGTTCATTTTGCGGGGCGAGCAGGGGCGGGGTAACGTTCGGGGCGTTATGCGGATTCGGTATTACGCCACCCTGTGGCCCCTGGGCGGCGACCTCGATGCCCGATTGGCCGCGGTGAAGGCGGCGGGGTTCGAGGGGTTTGAAGACTGGGTGCGCCCGCACGCCGAACTCCGACCGGTGGCCGAGAAGCACGGCCTGGCCTACCGCGCCATGGTGGGCGGGGATGAGCCGGACGCTTTCCGGCGCGGGCTGGATGAAGCCTTCGATTGCCAGTGCACCGGGGTGACGGTGCACGCGGGCCGCCCCTGGATGCGCGGGCAAGAGGCGGTGGATTTCCTGGGCCGACTGGTGGAGATTGCCACGCCCTACCCCTTCCCAGTGGACTTTGAGACGCACCGCGGCCGCTTGCTCTTTGAACCGCTCAGCACCGCCGACCTGCTGCGCGCCCTGCCCGACCTGTGGCTGTGCGCCGACCTGAGCCACTGGACGGTGGTGACCGAAAGCCGGCTGGGCGGCTACGTGGAGGCGCTGAACCTGGCCATCAGCCGGACCCGGCACATCCATGCGCGGGTGGGGTTCGAAGAAGGCCCCCAAGTGCCCGACCCGCGCGTGCCGATGTGGGCGGATTACGTGACCCTGCACGAAGGGTGGTGGGACAAGATCCGCGAGGCGGCCGCCGCCCGGGGGCAGGCGGAACTGGGGGTGGACCCGGAGTTCGGGCCGGCGCATTATCAGTGGTCCGACCCCGCCACCGGCCATCGCCTGGCCGACCCGTTCGCGGTGGCGCAGTGGATGCGGGATCGTTTGCGGGCGCGCTGGGCGTAGCGAGCCCGCTACGCTTTAGATGTCGTCCTGGTTGATCCGGACCATGCAGATGGCCGTCCATTCCTGGTCGCCATCGTCGTAGTTGATGTGGATGGCCTGGCCCACGGTCTCGCTCACCCGGCCCGGATAGTAGGTCTGGCCCGCCTGCCAGCGACTGTAATCCCGCGCCCCGACTCCGATCGTCAAGGCACGCAGATCGTCCATCCCCACCGGCGACCGGTCGCCATCGTCGAACTGCACCACCGCTTCGCCTCCGGCCACGCCGACAACGGTTCCGGGATACCACCACACCCGTTCCACGGGCCACGGGGCCAAGACGCGATCTCCCACGTTAAACACGTCGCGAGATTACACGACACCATGCGGAGCCGCAACCCAGTCGCTCCCCTTGCCTTCGGCCCTCTGCAATCTCCTGGCCCGCGCCAAAATGAACCCATGACCCCCGACAAAATCCTGGGCCACCTCCGCCGTAGCCCCCGCCGGGGCCTGGCCCTGCGCCTGGATGCCATGAACTGGCTGAACAAGCTCGACGGCTACGATTGGTCCGGCATCTACGTCTTGCGTGGCGACCTGCTCCACCTGGATGCCTACGTGGGCACCCCCACCGACCACACCGAGATCCCGGTCGGGCGCGGGGTGTGCGGCACCGCCGTCGCCGAAAACCAGAACCAAGTCATCCCCGACGTCCGCGAGCTAAGCAACTACCTGGCCTGCAGCCTGGAAACCCGCGCCGAACTGGTGGTCCTCATCCGCCGCGACGGGCAAATCCTGGGGCAGATTGACATTGACAGCCACACCACCGACCGGTTCCAACCCGAGGACGTGGCCCTGCTGGAAGCCATGGCCGAAATCCTGGCCGAACGCTGGGACGACTGAGCCCCTCACAACCTTCTTGCCCACATCGGCGTAGAACCGAATATGGATGTGTATCCCATCCTCTCGCGGCTGGTAGCCCCCACCGAACTGCACGGCATGACGGATGCCGAGCTCCAACAAGTCGCGAACGAGGTGCGGCAAGCCATCCTCGATCAAGTCAGCCAAACCGGGGGCCACTTTAGCAGCAACCTCGGCACGGTCGAACTCACGGTGGCGCTCTACGCCACCCACAGCCTCCCGCCGGACGTGGTGGTGTGGGATACCGGCCACCAGGCGTACCCCCACAAGCTGCTTACCGGGCGCCTGCCCCGCTTCCCAACCCTGCGCAAGCACAAGGGATTGAGCGGCTTCCTCAAGCGGGACGAACACGAACTCGATAACTTCGGCGCGGGCCACGCCGGTACCGCCATCAGCGCCGCGCTCGGCTTTGCCCGGGCTCGAGATACGCTGAAGCAGGACCACCGCGTGGTGGCCATTACCGGCGACGCCGCCATTGCCAGCGGCATGAGTTGGGAAGCCCTCAACCACGCCGGCATCGCGGGCACCGACATCACGGTGGTGCTGAACGACAACCGCATGTCCATTGCCCCCAACGTGGGCGCCCTGAACCGTTACTTCAACCGCCTGCGTTCCCGTCCCGACCTGCAGGCCGCCGCCCGCCGCGCCAAGGACCTGGTTCAACGCCTCCCTGGCCCCGCCCCGCGCCTGGCGGCCGGGATGCGCCACGGCCTGACGCACTACTTTGCGCCGGAAGAAACCGGCACCCTCTTTGAAGAGATCGGGTTCGAATACATCGGCCCGGTGGACGGCCACGACCTGCCGATGCTGCTGGAAATCTTCCGCAACGTGCGGCAACTGCCGGGGCCCGTCTTTGTCCACGCCCTCACCGTGAAGGGCAAGGGATACGAGAAGGCCGAAGCGGACGCCCGCACCTGGCACGGGGTCGGCCCGTTCGACTTGCAGAAGTGCGAATTCGCCGCCAAGAGCGGGGGCCGCCCGGCGTACACGTCGGTATTCGGCGATGCCCTGAGCGAACTCGCCCGGCGCGATGAGCGGGTCGTGGCCATCACCGCCGCCATGCCCGACGGCACCGGCCTGACGGAGTTTGCCAACGAGTTCCCGGACCGCTACTACGACGTTGGCATTGCCGAGCCGCATGCGGTCACTTTTGCCGCCGGTCTGGCCGCCGGGGGCGTCAAGCCGTTTGTGGCCATCTACAGCACGTTCATGCAGCGGGCCTTCGACCAGATCGTGCACGATTGCGCCCTGCAGCACCTCCCGGTGCGGTTCATCATGGACCGGGCCGGACTGGTGGGTGCGGATGGCCCCACGCACCACGGCACCTTTGATATTAGCTACCTCTCCTTCATCCCGGGGTTGGTGCAACTCGCCCCGCGCGACGGCACCGAACTCCGCGCGATGGTGGACTGGATGGCGGGCTACCAAGATGCCCCCACCGCCCTGCGCTATCCGCGCGGCAGCGTGCCCGAGGGCTTGCCCGAAGGCCGTTCGCCCATCCAACTCGGCCGCGCCGAGAATCTGGGCGTCCCGGGTGGTGAGGCTGAATCCGTGGCCGTGATCGTGGCCTACGGCAGCATGGTGGACCGCGCCTGGCAGGCTGCCACCAAGCTCACCGCCGCGGGCACCCCCACCGCAGTCATCAACGCCCGCTTTGCCAAGCCGCTCGATGCCGCGATGATCACGCAAGCCGCCCGCGAGCACGGCGGCCTGGTGACGGTGGAAGAAAATGCCCGCACCGGCGGCTTTGGCGAGCTGGTGCGCGAAGCCCTGGTGGATGCCGACCTCGCCGCCTTGCCGCACACCGTCTTGTCCCTGCCGGACCGCTTCATTGAGCACGGCGACCAAGACAAGCTGCTGGACGAGAACGGCTTGAGCGTGGACGACATCGTGAATGCGGTGCGCAACGTTCAAAAGCAAGCGCGCAACTCCTAGTTCGGCTGTAAACTAGGGGTATGCGCGGCGCGGGATCGCTCACGTGGGCGGCGGCCCTTTTAGTGCTGGGGGGAGCAGGCCTCGCCCCCAAGGCCAGCACGGCCCCGCCGGTGACCCTGACCCCCGAAACCCGCAAGGAGTTCACCGAGAAGCTCCTGCCCGGCCTGGAAAAGTACTGCCTGGACTGCCACAGTGGCGCGGCCGCCGCCGGGGGCTTTGACCTCGACGAGATTCAGGAACCCGAGGCCCTGGTGGCCAACGCGCCCTTGCTGGAAAAGATGATCCAGTACCTGCGGGGCCGCAGCATGCCCCCTGCCAACATGCCCCAGCCCACCGAGGCCGAACGCAAGGCGCTGGTGGAAGGCCTGGAGCGGTTCTTTGCCGCCAACTGTCAACTGGCCGACGCCGGGCGCGTTACCATCCGCCGCCTCAACCGGTTTGAATACACCAACACCGTCAACGACCTCTTTGGGATGACGTTCAACGTGAGCGACGACTTCCCCAACGACGACGTGGGCTACGGGTTTGACAACAACGGCGACGTGCTGACCATGAGCACGCTCCACCTGGAGAAGTATTTGGCCGCCGCCGAGAAGATCGCCGCCGAGGTGCTACCGGTATCGCAACCACGCACCATTGCGTTCGACTTTAGCAAGGCCATCCTGCCCGAATCCGTGCGCGTGGTGGAAGAGGACGCCATGCTCTACTTTGCCAATGGGAGCGTGCCGTTCCGGGCCAAGATCGAGACGGCGGGGGCGTACACCTTGGCGCTCAGCCTGGGTGCCCACCCCGCCGGGCCGGAGCCCCCGCAGGCCGTTGTCAAACTCAATGGCCGTGCGCTCGCCCCGATCAGCGTCAAGAGTGCCCGAGGCGCCCGCTACGAGGTCGAGATTCCGGTGGACCTGCGGCCGATGGAGCTCGAGATTCGGGTGGACTTCGTCAACGACTATTACAACCCCAACCACCCCGACCAAAACCAGCGCGACCGGAACCTCCTCGTCTACAGCATGAGCCTGACCGGGCCGAAGAACGCCGCCCCCATCACCACCCCCGGGCGCACCCGCCTGCTGGTGGGGCTTACCGGCACCGGGCGCACGCTGGCCGAATCCGCCCTCCAGCGCTTTGCCGAACGCGCTTACCGCCGCCCGCTGCAGCCCGGCGAGATTCAGCGCATCATGGCGCTGTATGACCAAGCCACCCGCGACGGTGCGGGGAGCGAAGAAGCCCTGCAGGTGGCGGTGACGGGCGTACTGGTGTCGCCGCACTTCCTCTTCCGCGCGGAACTGGATGAGCAAGGCGAGCCCAATACCGCCATCGGCGCGCACGAACTGGCCAGCCGACTGAGCTACTTCTTGTGGGGGTCGTTCCCCGACGACGCGCTCCGCCGGGCCGCCCAGGATGGCTCCCTGCTGACGGACGCGGGCCTGACCGCCCAAGTGGACCGCATGCTGAAGGACCCCCGCGCCGCTCGCCTCGGCACCGGCTTTGCCGGGCAGTGGCTGCAGCTCCGCAAGCTCTCGGAACACGAAGTGGACCCCAACGCCTTCCCCTCGTTCACGCCCAGCCTGCGCACGGCCATGATCGAGGAGATTGAGCGGTTCTTTAACCGCCTGGTGGCCACCGACCGGCCCGTGCGAGAAATCCTGACCAGCGACGAAACGATGGTCAACGGCGAACTCGCCCGGCACTATGGGCTCCGGGTCACCGGCGAATCCTGGCAGGCCGTCACGCTGCCCAAGGGGAGCGGCGGCTTGCTTACGCGGGCCGCGTTCCTCACCGTTACCAGCAACCCCAACCGCACCTCCCCGGTCAAGCGCGGCCGCTTTGTGCTGGATAACCTGCTGGGCACGCCCCTGCCGCCCCCGCCGCCCGATGTTGGGGCGATTGCGGAGGACGCCAAGGCGATGACCGAGGCCAGTGTGCGCGAACGCATGGAGATCCATCGCCGCAACCCGGCCTGCGCCAGTTGCCACAGCGTGATGGACCCGATTGGGTTCTCGCTGGAGAACTACGACGGCATTGGCCGGTGGCGCGAAACCGACGGGCCGCACCCGATTGACCCGAGCGGCGAGTTCCCGGACGGAGCGAAGTTTGCGGGCGTGAGCGGGCTGAAGAATGTGCTACTCAAGCGCGAAGATGAACTGGTGCGCTACCTGGGCGAGCGGATGCTGACCTACGCCATCGGGCGGGGGATGCGCCCCAGCGACCACTGCCACCTCGATGCCATCCGGGATGAGGCCAAGCGGCGCGGCGGCACCATGAAAGGGCTGATCACCGCCGTGGTGCTGAGTGACCCGTTCCGAAAGCGTTCGCCGTCGGCGCTACCTTCGGGGGATTAACCCTCCGAAGGCAGATAGCCGCGCTCTTGCAGGAGTCGGAGCGGGAGGTAAACACCGTAGCCCTGGGTGGGCACGGTGCCGGGCAGGGTGACGAGTTCATCGTTGATGTGGATGCGGTCCGCGCCGGGATAGATCTTGATGTGATCGTTGCCGATACGGACGTCCGCACGGGCGGGCTCCAGGCTGATGGTGAAGTTCCAACCCCGGTGACGGCTCAGCTCGTTCATGTCCACGTAAACGTTCTGGTTCTTGTCTACTTTGGTGACCATTTCCCGCCGAGCGACGCGTTGGATGTTATCGACGTACGCAAGTGCGCCACAAACTTCACTATTGTGCCATCTTGCAAGACTTGTCACCATGCTACTTAGCATTGATTTGTCCGTTGCGCCTTGCCTCGAACCTGCGGACCGATCGGGCGCGTCTCCCCAGCGGGCGTAAGACCTTGCGCTCGATCCAACTAAGAACAAAGCCGGAAAGTTTCCGCTAACGGACCACACAGACTGAACAGTCTTTCCTTCCCAAACGTCGCCGTGGGTGATTAGTGCTGAACCCCTTTGCACAGTGATCGCAGTTCCTATTGGCGCTGAATCTACGGCACCAAGATTGACCGTGATGCCCTTCGAATCCACATGGATTGCATTCATACCATCAATAAGATTCCTGAATTCTTCCATTGCATCTTTGCGCACTACCTGACTATCAACCAGAAGGTAGTGTGCGCCTGATGAATGCACCAGGCCCAAGGAGAAAAAGCCATCTTCACGACTCCCCACACGAGAAGCGATCGAGAAATCATTCGCTCGGGCGACATCTAGCAACGGTGAAGTTTGCTCACTCATGGCCAAGGCCAGCATAACCGTCATATTCATCAGTATACCTCTGAGATTGTGTACGTCTGGAAAACTTTGTTCTCCAATCGGCCTGGTATCGGAGATCCAGGTGGCCCGGGCAACCAGCACGAGAAGTTGTATGGTGACGTGGTTACAAAGTAGTCGTCCAAGTCTAGATACTGCCGAAAGGCGTGCCCGTAAATGTTTGACCCAATTTGTGTTTGCCAAGATCCGTCATAAGACCAAGCGTAAGCAGGGCTCTGCCAAAGTGCGCCGTCAAGCTTATACTTATAGGACATCGCGGCATCGGAAATCGATCCTCCAACATTAAGCTGGAAGTGCCATGCAAAGCGCACTCGAATATTCGGATCAGCAGCCCGGTTGTATCCAATTGGAACAAATTCATTTGTCAGATACTTCGAATCTCCTGTCACAAAGACTCCGTATACAACCCGTCCAGAGCACTCAATTCCTTGGGCTAAATGTAACAAGCCTAAATAGGCGTTAATGTCTGAACAACCGACGGGTCGCCCATTTGCGCGGCTCAGATGCTGCTTTAAGTTGTAAGTGACGACCTTAGGCCCTGTACCATTAAAGATGTCAGTCAAAAATGTGTAGACCCTTGGCCCTCCATTCCGCAAATCGTAGACGAACGTATTTGAATCGAATAGGCCAGTAGTTAACTCACGGTTTACGTCAGATGCAGTCGTTTCCAACTGAGCGAATGAGCAGGACATCTCAGCCAATTCAGTCCAGACGGGGTTCATCACGCCAACCGGGTTCGACAACGTGATGTAGACCTTCTGCGTAGTCACTGTTCCTGACCATGGACTGGGATTCCCACCTGGAACCTGAGCCCCGAAGTTACCTTCGACTCTCATGGTCAGTTGTATATTGCCATGCGTGACAAAACTTGGCAGACCACCCAGATTCAGGCTTGCCGCCGAAGTTTGACCAATGGGTACCGAAAGCGAAACCGTCGGCGCGGACAAGATCGTGTCGGGAATGGTAACGGGTGGTGGTGATCCCGGGGTGCCCGCCTAGGGAGGAGTACTGTGGATGAATCGGGCATCCTGGACGATCAAACTGCCAACAAAGGCCTGCTGGGGATTGTTGTTCTGGAAGTAGATTTGGAGCTGAGCACTGCCGCCTTTCGTATAGACGACAGGGTGTGCAAAACCTTCAGTAGAGGGCAATTGCGCCGGAAAAAGGAACCGATTCGTCGCGGGTGAGTTGCCCGTCCAGTTGGTAAAGGATCCGGCGAGAGAAAGGGTGGGCTGCCCGCCACCTCCGGGACCCCCCGGCCCGCCCTGCGCCAGGGCCACAAGGACCATCAGCGAGGTGATAGCAACCGCCAAGAACTTGCCCATATCTCTTACTGTGCCATACCCCCCGCACTAAATTATAGGCCATTATACCCATACGTTCCGTGCCCGTATGCGCTCACAAGCCACACCGCTAATACAGCCGCGACCCGTTGGGTACCGGGCGTTCGGTGGTGAAAACCACCACGCCCCCCTCCGCGTCCGCCCCGGTAATCAACACGTCGCTCAAAAACGGCCCGATCTGCCGCGTTCCTAAACTCACGACGCACAGCACCTGCCGCCCCACCAGGTCCTCGGGTTGATAGTGCACCGTCAGTTGCGCGCTGCTCCATTTGTGCCCCAGCTCCGGCCCCAGGTCCACGCGCACCTTGTAGGCGGGCTTGCGCGCCTCCGGGAACGGCAGCACTTCCACCACCGTGCCCACCCGCATGTCCACGCTCATGAATGCCTCAAAGGGGGTCATGCGAAATAGGCTACTCTTTGCCCCGATGGCGCTGCCCGAACGAACCACCGGCGGACCCACAATTTGGTCGGTGGGCTACGCCGCCGACGAAGCCTCGGGTTTCCTGCGCCGCTTGGCCGCCCACGGCATTGTGCAAATCGCGGACATCCGCACCAACGCCTGGAGCCGCTACCAAACCGATTTCCGGCGCGGCACCATCGAGCGCTTGTTCAGCGACGCCGGGGTGGCGTACCGCTTCCTCGGCGAGGGCCTGGGGGGCAAACCGGACGACGAAGAACGCCTGACCAATGGCCGCCCGGACGACGGAAAGATCCTGGACGATCCGCGTTTTGAATCCGAGCTCACGGCGCTCATCCAATGGGCGCATGAAGCCCCCACCGCGTTCATGTGTGGGTGCGGCTGGCCACAGGGCTGCCACCGAGGGCGACTGCTGACCCCGGCCCTGGAAGCCCGCGGGCTGTTGGTGCGGCACATCACGCCGGATGGACGCGTGGCGGATTCTTTGGCCGGAGCCGAACTCCTGCGCACCGGGCAGGCGAGTCTGTTTGACTGACGAAAGTTAGCCCGGCTGACCGCACAACTGGCGGTAGGTGCTCATCACTTTCTTCACGTAGTTCTGCGTTTCGCGGTACGGCGGCACACCCCCGAAGCGGCGCACAGCCCCCGGCCCGGCGTTGTAGGCCGCCAGCGACAGCACCAGCGCTTCGATTTCATCGTTGTTACGGCTGTAGGTGCTGAGGTGCTGTGTAATTAGCTTGGCCGTCCCCATCAGGTTCTGGTCCGTGTCAAAAACGTTGCTGACGCCCAGCCCGCGCGCGGTGCCCGGCATCAGTTGCCCCAGGCCGCGGGCGCCGGCATGGCTCACCGCGTTGGGGTTGAAATTGCTTTCCACCAAGACGATCGCCATGATGAGGCGGGCATCCACGCCAAACCGGGCGCTGTGCTCCAAGATCTTGGCGGCGATATCGGTGGCTTGGGCCACGCTCAGGCGGCTGTTGCGAGAACGAATGAATCCGGCGTACGCCCCCAGCACGTTGTTCAGCTCCGGCGCGAGGTTCGTGCGCGTCGCCACGCTGAGCGAAGGGATGTTCCCCGGCAAAGCGGGCGGACGGCCTCCCCGGCTGGTGGTGCCCCCGCGCTGGTTGCGTTCGGCGGCCTGTTGACGGGCCAATGCGGCTTGGCGCTGTTGTTCCAGACGGGCGTTCTCGGCGGCCTCGAACTTTAGCATCTGATCTTCCGAAGCGGCCCCCAGGAGTTCAGCCCGAAGCAAGCCCAATTCGGTGCGGCGCTCGGCCTTCACCAGCAGACGGGCGGTGGTGTTGGGATAGGTCACCCAATCCGGGGCCCCGGCGGCTTTGATGTTGAGCGTGCGGCCTTCTTTGGTTTCCAGCAAGAGCGAGCGGGTGTCGCCGGAGCCGATGGAACCCTTCACGATCCCGCGGACTTCCATCACGCGCGAACCCACAAAGGTCTCCAGGGCTTCTTGGCTGGCGGAAATGGCAACCCCGTGCTGGCGGCGTAGCGCAAGGTAGTCATCGAACGACGGAGCCGCTGTAGCCGTGGCTACAAGGGCTAACCATCCCATAACGATGCCAAATTTCATTTCCACCTCGAAAGCAGGTGGCGGACAGACCGGGATTCGAACCCGGGAGAGGTGATCACCTCAACCCGCTTAGCAGGCGGGCGCCTTAAGCCGCTCGGCCATCTGTCCGCGAGCCTTCATTCTAGCATTGTTGGCCCGCAAGAATGTCATCATCAGCATGTAAGGACGGACTGATGGTCTTTCGGGCCCGGCAGGCACTCAAAAAATTGGATTGGCCCTTCGCCCTCCGGATGTACGTCGGGTTGGCGATTTTTGGTGTGCTGGGAACGTTTGCCGAGCGCTTCGTCGGCCCGGCGCCGGTGTGGATTGAACGAAGCGTAAGCCTCCTCATGGTCGGGTGCGGGGTCGCGGCCGTGCTGCAGGCCCTGGGCGTGGCCCCCTGGCGCTGGCTGTCCGCGCTGGGCGTGGGGTTCGCCGCCGAGTGGGTGGGCCTCGCCACGGGGTTGCCCTTCGGGCGCTATGAATACACCGGCCGGTGGTGGCCCAGTGTGCCCGGGCCGGGGGGCTCGCCCTTCCCCGTGCCGTTGCCCTTCGCCTGGCTGATGCTGGCGGGCGCGTGCTTTGTGGTGGTCCGCTCAGGGCGCTGGAACCGCACGATGCTAGCCCCGCTCGCGGGTCTGCTGGCCGCCCTCTTTGACCTCGGGATGGAGCCGGTGCTGGCGGGACCACTGGGCTACTGGAAGTGGCTAGAACCCGGCCCGCTGCCCGGTGGTGCCCCGATTTTGAACTTCTTTGGCTGGTGGGTCACCGCCGCCGTCGCCGCTTCTCTCTGGACGGCCCGGACGTACGAAGACGAACGCACCCACCGCCGCGGCCAGGTGGGCTGGGTGGTGCTCATCACTTTCGGCGTGTTTCTGTGGGTCGTGGGGGCCCTGCGCGGTGGCGTTTAGGCCGAGTCGAACCAACGCCCGCCCCACCTCGTAGGCGAGAGAGTGAAAGCAAAGACCGCGATTGTCATTGGGGCCGGCCTGGGGGGATTAGCCACCGCTGCGCGCCTAGCCCATCGCGGCGTGCAAGTCACGGTGCTGGAAAAGACCGACCAAATCGGCGGGCGCAATCGCCGCGTGCGGGTGGGTGAGTGCGATTTTGACGGCGGCCCCACCCTGCTGATGATGCGCGAGCCCCTCGAGCGTCTTTTCAACGATCTCGGCGAACGCATGGAGGATCACCTCCCCATCACCCTTTGCGACCCCTCCTATCGCGTGTTCTATCGCGATGGCACCACCCTGGATGGCACCCCCAACGTCGCCCAGATGGTGAAGCAGATCGAGGTCCTCGCCGGCCGCCGCGAAGCCGAACGGTACGGCAAGCTCCTGGGCGACCTCGCCGAGCTGTACCGGGTTTCCGTGCCCCAGTTCGTCCGGCGCAACTATCGCAGCGTGCTGGACCTCGCCCGGCCCCGGGATATCCAGGCGGTGTTCAAGCACCACATGCTCAGCAATCTGGCCCGGCGAATGGAGAAGTACGTGGACGACCCCCGCCTGCGGATGCTGTTCACCTTCCAGACCATGTACCTCGGGCTGAGCCCCTACGACGCCCCCTGGGTGTACGGCGTTCTGACCTACATGGAATACGGCGAGGGCATTTGGTATCCGCAAGGTGGCCTGCCCCGCGTCAGCGAAGTGGTGGCCGACCTCGCCACCGCCCGGGGCGCGACGATTGAGCTCGGGCAAAGCGTGGCGAGTATCGAAGGCAACCGGGTGCGGATGCAAGACGGCACCGAACGCACCGCCGACCTCATCATCGCCAACGCCGACCTCCCCTATGTGGAGCGGGAACTCGAGAAGCGCCCGGCCAAGGAGCGGCGAACCTCTTGCTCGGCCTACCTGATGTACATCGACTACAAGGGGTCGCTGCCGAACCTGCTCCATCACAATGTGTTCTTTGGTGCAGATTTCCGGTCGAATCTTGACGCCATCTTCCAGCATCCGTTAAGAATGCCGCAAGATCCTGCCTTTTACGTGGCTTTGAGCAACCGCACCCAGCCCGACCGCGCCCCCGATGGCCACGAGAACGTTTTTGTCCTGGTTCCGTGCCCGAATCTTGACTACAAGATGACCGCGCAAGATGAGCAGCAGATGCAGAGCCTGGTGGCCGAGCGACTGTGCGAAGTGGCGGGCTTCGACCCCGCGAACATCCAAGCGCAGCGCACCTACGGCCCGCAAGATTGGGCGGGCGACCTGAACCTGGATAAGGGCGCGGCGTTCGGGCTCAGCCACGACTTCATGCAGAGCGTGTGCTTTCGGCCCTCCAACCGCAGCCGGTCGAACCCGCACCTGTTCTACGTGGGGGCCAGCACCACGCCGGGCAACGGCCTGCCCATGGTGCTGATCGGCGCGGAACTCGTGGAACAACGCATCGGTGACGCGGGCTATCTCGGCTAGTTTTGAGGCCATAATCCCGCTATGCGGGCGGTACTGTGGGGCATCGCGGGCGGGCTGATCCTGGCCAGCGCCTGCCAACCCAGCCCAAAGGCCGCGGCCGAGCGCCATCCGCTCGTCTCCGCCGCGCTAATTATAAAAGAGCCCTCCCCCACCCCTCCCGGCATGGCCTGGGTGCCCGGGGGTCAAATGTTCATCGGCAACAAAGACGGCCAGATGGACGAGCAACCCGTGCGGCTGGTCTACCTTGATGGCTTCTGGATGGACACCACCGAGGTCACCACGCGCCAGTTCTCGGAGTACGTAGCCGCCACCAAGTACGTGACGGTGGCCGAGCGCGGCATCCCCGCCGATGAGAGCCCCACCGGCGCGGCCGAGCCCCCGGGCAGCCTGGTGTGGGTGAAGTTCGAGGGCACCAACCAATGGAAGTACGTCGAAGGGGCTTCGTGGCGGCGACCCCGGGGCGGCACCACCGCCGAGATCACGCCCGGCGATGAGCCCGTGGTTCATGTGGCTTACGAAGACGCCCTGGCCTATTGCCGCTGGGCGGGAAAATCTCTGCCCACCGAGGTGGAATGGGAGCTCGCGGCCCGGCGCGGCAGCGTGGGTGCCCGGGCGCTGGGCGACCCACTCCCCGACGCAAAAGGCCCCCACGCCAACATCTGGAACGGCGATTTCCCCAAGCAGGATCTATTGGAAGACGGGTTTGGCGGGGTCGCACCCGTCAAGAGCTTTCCCGTGGCCGCGAACGGCCTCTACGATATGGAAGGCAACGTGTGGGAGTGGTGCGAGGATTGGTACCGGGCGGACGCTTACGTGGGCATGCGCCGCCTGCGGCCCACCCCCCCGGCGGAACCCTGGGACCCGAGCGAACCGGAGGTGGCCAAGCGCGTGGTGCGCGGCGGGAGCTACCTGTGCGCGCGCGGTTATTGCGAGGGGTACCGCCCCACCGCCCGGATGAAGACCTCCCCCGATACGGGTTCGGCCCACATCGGGTTCCGGTGCATTCAGCGCCCGGCGGCGGAGCCTCAGCCTTCAGCAGGCAAGTAACCGCGCTCTTGCAGCAGCCGGAGCGGGAGGTAAACACCGTAGCCCTGGGTGGGCACGGTGCCGGGCAGGGTGACGAGTTCATCGTTGATGTGGATGCGGTCGGCGCCCGGATAGATCTTAATGTGATCGTTGCCAATGCGTACGTCCGCGCGGGCAGGCTCCAGGCTGATTGAGAAGTTCCAGCCTCGGTGGCGGCTCAGCTCGTTCATATCCACGTAGACGTTCTGGTCCTTGTCCACCTTGGCCACCATCTCCCGCCCGGCAACGCGCTGGATGTTGTCTATCAAAGCAAACTTGGTCGTAGTTTCACTGTTGTACCACCGCGCCAGAGCCATGAAGAGTTCGGCGTACTCACCCTTCTTCTCTGAACCTAGGTCCACGTTTCGCTCGTTAACCCCGACGGCGTCCCAGTGAATGTAGGTTTCAGATGTCTTGCCAACCACCTTTACGGTTGGGAATGGGACACTACTGACTAAACAGGTCTGGTGCAGTTCACCATCACGAAACTCACCTCTTCTCACAAATACCAAGTCATCTGGTATGGGAGCAATGACCCCGGCGGGAGCATCATCACACGCCTTGAAAATACGCTCTTTGCCACCGTGAGACTTCGTATCAAAGCCGGGGCTATCCACCCACGAAAAGAAAGACCATCCCGGATCCAAATCAACTAGGTTGGACTTCATAGTAATGAGAAGTCTGTTATCCTTGTGCTTGACCGAGTGAAGGATGTACTTATCGCCCTCATGCGATCGGTCAGACATCAAGACGAACCCCTCTTCCGTGCATACCGCCTCAATCGGCCCCGCCGACGTGGTCATGGCAACTAAGAGAGGAATCAAATCACATCACCGTCTATCTAATCAACCGAATCTGATCATCCGAAGTTCCCGAGGGAACCTACCCCTCGCTCGGCAGATAGCCGCGCTCTTGCAGCAGCCGGAGCGGGAGGTAGACCCCGTAGCCCTGGGTGGGCACGGTGCCGGGCAGGGTGACGAGTTCATCGTTGATGTGAATGCGGTCCGCACCGGGATAGATCTTGATGTGATCGTTGCCAATGCGGACATCCGCGCGAGCGGGCTCCAGGCTGATGGAGAAGTTCCAGCCTCGGTGGCGGCTCAGCTCGTTCATGTCCACGTAAACGTTCTGGTCCTTGTCCACTTTGGTGACCATTTCTCGCCCGGCGATGCGCTGGATGTTGTCAACAAAGCTCCATGACCCTGCCAACATACTATGATGCCAACGCATTAATGCACCTTGGAAAACCGACCATTTCGACTTTTCTGGCCCCCAATCGGCATTGCGTCCGACTGTTCCAACTGGCATCCAAGAGAACTCGGTCACAAGCCCAGTACCCACAAACCAAGATCCTGCCTCTAACTCGGCACTCGCCCCTTCTTGAATGCCTCTCAGTCGTAGAAAGATCGAGCCTTTGCCGGGACGCGCGACCGTAGCGACTGGGTTGTTATCAAAGAACCCGAATACCGAATCATTAGAATTCGAATACGGATTCTGCGAGCAAATCTCCAATCTAGAGTCGTGCTCTGCAAGAGGCTCACGAGATGATTCTGTAGTTTCGAGTGTCAGCCTAAGTTGTCTAACCTCGGACCGAAGCACTAGGCTAGATGTGCGGCGATACACTTCCGATTCCCGACTATAATCACCCTCCTTCTCTGAGTCACTCTTAAACTCACGCTCAGTCACAAGATTGTAGAGTGGCGCGACATCTGCTTGGCTGGACAGCAATAGGAATGCTAGCATTGTTTAATTTCCCAGAATTACTCCCGTTAGGACTACGCCTTGCGAAATCCTGTCTTCCTGTATTGGATCCAAGCTAGACAAGATTGCTACTGGAAACGGATGAAATAGATGGTATGCGGCTGAATCTTCTGCAAGCCTTCGACGTAGCGTGAGCCCGTATGCTTCAAGCCCCGAGACCACCTGCCAACTTGGAGCATCATACCAAGCCCAGGCAGGGTTTCTATGAACTTGACCAACAAGATCGTTCCAGTAGCCAATTGCAGCGTCGCTTACAGTCCCCGCTACGATGCACTGGAAATGTAAGATAAAGTACACGCGCACGAATAGTGTGTTGTCCAATGGATCAGATCCGATCGGAAAGAAGAGATTGGTTACAAATTCGCCAGCTTCTAGTTCGTCACCTTCTGGCCCCAAGTAGACTCGATGACCGGAAGCTGCGACACCTTGAGAATGATGAAGAATAATCAGGAAGCTGTTCACATCAAAGCAGTTTCCCGGCGCAGCATTCCCAGGACCAGGCCCGCTCGGTGCAATGTGATCAAGAAACTTCTTGAGCTTGAATTTCCTTTCTGAAGTATAATACACTGCAGATGCAGTTCCAAGATTATATGCAAACAGGTTACCGAAGTACAAACCCTTTGCAAGCTCTCTATTAATGTCGAAAAGGTTAGCCTCGCCTTGCGCCATGGTGCAAGATAACTCCGCAACCTCCGTCCAAACCGGGACCATCACTCCCGTCGGCGGGGCATAAGTGATCAGTACCTTCTGCGACGTTAGTCCTCCACTCCAAGGCACAAGACTTTGGCTTCCCGCTACTTGGGCGCCAAAGTTTCCTTCAGCTCTCATCTGTAGCTGGATATGGCCCTTGGTGACGAAGGCGGGCAAGCCCGAAATCGTGAGCGTCGCCGGGGCCGTTGCTAGACTTGCAATGTTCAGGGAGACCGTGGGGGCACTCAAGATGGTGTCCGGAATCGTCACCGGGGGCGGCGACCCCCAGGGCACTGGCAGCGGTGCGGTGTCATGGATGTACCGCGCATCCTCAACAATCAACTGCCCGGTGAAATTCTGATTCGGGTTGTTGTTTCTAAAGAACAGCTGAACTTGAGCGGATCCGCCCTTGTCATAGACAACGGTAATGGTGTTACCCTCAACCGCGGGCAGTTGATCCGGAAAGTGGTTCTTATCGGTCGCGGGTTCGTTCGTCATCCAATCGTTCAGATTGAATTGCGCCGAGAGGGTGGGTTGCCCAGCCGGACCTCCAGGTCCACCCGACCCTCCTGAACCACCCGGCCCGCCTTGCGCCAGGGCCACAAGGACCATCAGCCATGTGGCAACAACCGCCAAGAACTTGCCCATATCTCTCATATTGCCATACCCCCCCCAGCTAGTTATAGGTCTTTAGGCCCACGATAACCTAGTTCGCGGGGGGCGGCACAGGCCGGTCGATCACCCACAGCGGGAAGTTCGGATTCGGCACCCGCTCGCTCCGCATCAGCCCCTCAATCTTCCGCACCAAATCGGGTCGCTGCGCCGCAATGTTCGTCGTCTCCATCGGGTCGGTTTGCAGATCATAAAGCTCCAGGGCCAAGCCCCGGTTCCGCAAGTTCGGACGGATGCCCTTGTACCGCCCTTCCAGCAGCACCGCCTGCCACCCCGGCCCCTCGGGGAACTCCCAATAGATGTGCGGCCGCGCCACCACCCGGCTGGCATCCGTGAAGGCCGGCCACAGGTTCACGCTGTCCACGCGCCGCGTCCGTCCGCCGGTAGCCGCCAGCACCGTATTGAAAAGGTCGTGCGTCACCCCCACTTGCTTGGAGACCGTGCCCGCCGGCACCCGCCCGGGGAACTTCACAATCGTCGGCACCCGGATGCCCCCCTCCCACATCTGCGTTTTGTATCCGCGCAAGCCGGGCAAAGAATTAAAGAACTCGCGGTCCACCCCGCCGTTAAAGCTGGTGCCGTTGTCGCTGGTGAAGATGACAATCGTATCGTCTTCCAACCCCAGCGCCTGCACGCGGTCTAGCATCTGCCCAATGCTGTCATCCATATAGGAGATCATCGCCGCGTAGGTGGCGCGGGGGCGCAGGTTGGGCGTGTAGCCGTTCTGCCCGAAGTACGGCACCGTATCCCATTCGCGCGGGTAGCGGTCCACCCACTCCGCCGGAGCTTGCAACGAGGCGTGCGGGATGGGCGTTGGGAAATACAAGAAAAACGGCTTGTCCTTATTCTTGTCGATGAACTTCAACGCTTCGTCGCGCATGACTTGCGGCGAATACTGCTTGCCGATGAACCGCTCAAACGCCGTGGGGTCGGTAGTGTCGGGGGTCAGGCGGGTGTGGGGGTTGAAGTAGGTGTTCTGCTCCAGGATGTGCACCTGGTGCCCGTTCCACAGGTGGGTGGGATAGAAGTTGTGCGCCCAGCGCTGGCACAGGTAGCCCACGAAGGTATCGAACCCCTGGTTGAGCGGGTGCCCCTCGCTGCCGGGGCCGCCCAGCCCCCATTTGCCAAAGGCACCGGTGGCGTACCCCCGGGCTTTCAGCGCTTCGGCCAACGTTTCCTCACGGGCGGGGAGCGGCAGTTGGCCTTCTCCTTCGTTCAGCCCCCAGCCGCCGACTTCCGAATTCCCGCGAATGCTGGCGTGCCCCTGGTGCCGCCCCGTCAGCAATGAAGCCCGGGTGGGCGCGCACACCGGGCTGCTGGAATAGAACTGCGTAAACCGCATGCCCTGGTCGGCCATCTTGTCCAGGTGCGGGGTCTTGATCTTGGTTTGGCCGTACGAGCCCAGCTCGCCGTACCCCAGGTCATCCGCCAGGATCAAAATCACGTTCGGGTCGCGGGCCACCGCCACCCCGCTCAAGACCAAACCGGCCAGCACCAATGCGCTACGCATCCGGGCGTGTTACCTCAACCCGGATAGACTGCACGCGTGAGGCAAGAAGAAGGCATCGCCGGGAGGCTGGTGGGCGGCATGATCCGGCGGTCCGTGCGCAAGTCCTTCCACTCGGTTTACGCGCGCTTGCCGCACACGCCGCTGCAGGGCCCCGTGGTGTGGGCGTGCAACCACACGGGCTGGCACGATGGCTACCTGATGTTCCACCTGGTCACCCGGCTCGGCATCCCCAGCCTGGATTGGGTGGCCGAATTCGACGCCTTTCCTTTGTTCCGCAAGATCGGGGCAATGCCCTTCCCGCCCGGCGAACCCCACCGTCGCGTGGCCACCATCCGCGAGACCATCCGGCGGATGCGGGCCGAATCCTGCTCTCTCGTCCAATTTGCCGATGGCATCTTGCGCCCCGAAGGGGACGCCTGGGAGGTCGGTGAGGCCCTCGATCTCGTTCTCAAAAAGGTGCCGAACGTGACCGTGGTGCCCGTCGCCATCGTCTACCGAATGGGCGTGCACGAGCGGCCCGTCGCCGCCATCTGGACCGGCGAACCCATGACCCCCGGCGCCCACCTGCGCGGCCGCACCCACACCGCCGTCGAGATCTTGGCGCGCGAAGCCCACCTCTTTCTCCGCCGCCCCGAACAGAGCCACTTGCTGGTGCGCGGCACCCCAGATGTGAATGAACGATGGGATTTTCGTGCAAAGTTCGGCAAAGTTGGCCGCTAGTGCCGACGATTGGTCGTATCGAACGCTAGTCTAAAGCGGGATGGCAATTCGTGGACCTTACTGGCCGGGCTGGTTGGCACCGTGCGCACCGAAAGGGGCGTTTGTGCAACCGGGCGATTTGGCCATTTGCCGGGCCCTGCACCGTCAGTTCGGCACCACGTATTTCTTTGCCAGCCGCCGGTTCCCGCGCGAGATCCGCGACCGCGTGGACGCCCTGTACGGATTCGTGCGCGTGCCCGATGAGTGGGTGGACAACCCCGATGCGCCCCGGCCCGAAATTGCGCGCCGCCTGCAAGACTATCGGCAACAGGTGCTCAGAGGGGTTGAAGGGGAGTGCCCCTCGCACCCGGTTTTGAGGCCCTTTGTGGACTCTGTACGGTCCGGGCATGTGCCGCTAGAGGAAGCGCTCTTGTTCCTGGACGCCATGGAGATGGACCTGAGCCAGACCCGGTACCGCACCTACGCCGACCTAGAACGCTACATGCGAGGCAGTGCCGCCGCCGTCGGGCTGATGATGTGCCGCATCCTGGGCATGCCGCCCAGCGAGGAAGCCAACCGCGCCGCCGTCGCCCTGGGCAATGCGATGCAGATGACCAACTTCTTGCGCGATGTGGCCGAAGACTGGGAGCGCGGACGCCTGTACCTGCCGCTAGAGGACATGGGCCGCTTTGGCGTGACCACCGAAGATATCGCTCAGCGCCGCCTGTGCCCGGCCTTTGTGGACCTGATGAAGTTCGAGATCGAGCGGACCCGGGAGCTCTACCGCCAGGCCGATGCCGGCATGCACCTCATTCCGGCCCAGGGCCGCCTCGCCATCCGCCTGGCCCGCGATCTCTACGCCGCCATCCTGGATGAAATCGAGCGCAAGGATTACGATGTGTTCCAGGGCCGCGCCCGCACCAGCCGCCGCCGCAAGGTGGAAACCCTGATTCGTTTGGGCTGGCAAGCCGCTCATTCCAAGTAGACTTCTCCCTTGAGGATGATGAAACCGGCACGCTTCCGTGCTCGTGTTCTGGCGCTGGCAAACCTCTTGACGGTGCTGGCGGTCCTCGGTGTGTGGCTCGCCGCCGCCTTTGCCTTCGTGCCGCGCACATCCAGCGATAAGCACTGCCCCACTGCCTTGGTGCAAGTGGTGCGCAAGCCCTCCGGCGCGGGGTGGGAGTCGCGCGCGCCGCAGCCTTCCGATCCCGAGTTCCAGCCCTGCCTTTGCAACGAGAAGAAGTCGGCGCAGGCCCAAGCGGAGAGCGATGCGGGAGCTAGTTTTCTCTTGACTTTGCCGGTGGCCACGTTAGAGGCGCTGGTGCTCGAGGGATTCGTTCCCTTGCCGCATTCGTCGCCCACACTAAGCGGGCCGAATCTCGATTACGGCTCCATTGTCCGCACGCAGAACCTGCCACCTCCACGCGTTTCCTAAGCACTCCCGACCTTCGTGTCAATCCGTGCCCGCGCCCCGTGCGCGCCGCACCGTTCCACCCAAACAAGCTTATGAAACTAAACACCCAATCTCTCGTCGTCTCGGCCGCCCTCCTGGGCCTGGCCGCCACCAGCCACGCTGGCACGGTGCCGACCTTCAGCGCCACTGCCACCGACGGCAAAACCTACACTGCCCAGTCCTTTATCCAGCGGCCGACGATCATCGTCTTCCTGATGAATGGCTGCCCCAGCAACAAGGCGGGCGTGCCGCTGGTGAATGACCTCGCCGCCCAGCTCAAGGGCAAGGTGGACGTGGTGGGAATCATGGATTCAGACCTCGCCAGCGTGCGCAAGCAGGTGGCCGAGCACTCCATCCAGTTCCCCGTGATCGCCGACCCGCAGAAGACGATCATCAAGGGCTTCGGTGCCAAGCGCAGCTTCGATCTCACCGGGGTCGGCTCCAAACGACAGGCCGTTTTCACCAAGATTTGGGAGGGCACCAGCCGCCAAAGCGCCACCGAAATCCTGAACATCATCCGGGGCTACGACCACTCCGTCCCCACCGTGAACTGGAGCAAATGGCCGCAATCCATGGTGCGCGGCTGCATGCTTTAAGGCGTCCCGGCCCCATGGCCTAAGATTCGGAGGTGGTGGTTCCTTTATCATGGGCCCTGCCTCCGATTCTTATATAATTCAGTCCATGCGATTTGCAACCAAGGCCCTGCGGGTGGGGCAAGAACCCGACGCCACCTTCCGGGCCGTGGTGCCCCCGCTCTATCAATCCACCACATTTGCGTGGGCGAGCCTGGACGACATCCCCAAGATTGACTACACCCGCTGCCAAAACCCCAACCGGCAGATGCTGGAAGAGGTCATCGCCAGCCTGGAAGGCGGCGCGGGCTGCACCCTCACGAGCAGCGGCATGGCGGCCATTGCGGCGTGCTTCTCTTTGCTGAAGCAAGGCGACCACCTGCTGATGGCGACCGACATTTACGGCGGCACCTTCCGCATGGTGGAGCAATACCTGCCGCAGCAGGGCATCTCGCACAGCGTGTTTGATGCGCACCGCCCGGAGACCATTGCGGCGGCCGTGACCCCCGCCAGCCGGATGCTGATCTTCGAAACCCCGGCCAACCCGACCCTGCGCGTGTGCGACATTGCGGCGGTGGTCGCCGAAGCCAAGCGCCACGGTCTGATTGTGGTGTTCGACAACACCTTTGCCAGCCCCGCGCTGCAGAACCCCATCGCCCTCGGGGTGGATCTCGTGGTGCACAGCACCACCAAGTACATCAGCGGCCACAGCGACGTGCTGGGCGGGTGCGTGGTGGCCGGCAATGATGAGCTGGCGCACACCATTTACGAGTGGAACAAGGCGTACGGCGCCACCCCCTCGCCGTTCGATTGCTGGCTCTCCCTGCGCGGGCTGCGGACGCTGAGTGTGCGCATGGAGCGGCACTGCTTGAATGCGCAGCGCGTGGCCGAGGCGCTGCAGGGGCACCCGGCGGTGAAGAGTGTGTCGTACCCCGGATTGGTGTCGCACCCGGACCACGAGGTGGCGAAGCGGCAGATGAACGGCGGCTTCGGCGGGATGCTGGCGGTGGAGTTTCACGATGAAGCCACGGCCCGGCGCGTGGCCGAGGGGACGCGGGTGTTCCTGCTGGCGGAATCCCTGGGCGGGGTGGAAAGCCTGATCGCCTACCCGCCACTGATGTCGCACGCGACGATGACGGAGGCGCAGCGCGTGGAGCGCGGCATCCTGCCAACGATGCTGCGGCTGAGCGTGGGGATTGAGGACGCGGACGACCTCATCGAGGACTTGCTGCAGGCGATTGAGGGGTAGGCGATCCGAATTATCTCGGATGTTGGACTAGGAGCTACTCAGGCGGAAAGGCTAGATTGAGTACTCCGAGTCCTTCAGGCCGGACCAAGACACGATCCGCAAAGTGCTCCCGGGATTCGCAACTTTCATAACTTCCGCGATCTCAAATTCGCGAATCGGACCTCCGCCAACACATTCACCGTCCTCGAGAACACCAAGACAGAGCACCTGGTCCGCCAACACTTCCCGGAGGAACTCGGACAGTTCTGCCATCCAAGTGTCTGCATCTTTGCCCCCCATGCCCTCGTCAGCACTCCACATGAAGTCACAGAAATAGCCAAACTCCCAGTGCACTTCGATATTCTCTCCGAACACCATTTGCAGGGTTTTGGTTAGATTTCCATTCGGTGCATGGGCCTCGAGCGTTTTAACCCCTTCTGCGCTACGAGCTTCAAGGAACTGATGCCTGAATTGCCTCTCTAATGCTTCGAATGCGACGTCCGAAATCACTCTAAGTCCCAATCCAGGCAGGCAATGCCAGTTGTTTCAATCACAGTTTACTGATCCACTGGTTGCGGGAAACGGGGTTCCACTGAGCAGGCGTGCTTCATGGCAATTTGGGTATGTGGGTCAACCAGGGAGGAACGGTCCTCAAGTCGAAAACGCACTCGTCGAACGAGACGTTCGTCATCCTCTCCGCCGCAGGCATCTTGGCCCCCACCAGCATACACTGCCGAAACGATACGTTCGTCAGGGTAGCTCTCGAGAAGTCAGCAGTTGAAAGCTCGCACTGCACGAACTCAAAGTTCTCGATAGTGATTTCCCCAAAATCGGCGGCCAACCAGTCCACATAGCCAAGCCCACCATCCTTCAGTTCATGGCTACCCCCAAGGCTAAGGTACGTTCTGGATGCGGGCCTCCCGTTCTGTTCGAACCCAGGGGATGTTACAATCGTCATCGATTCGCCCCAAAGTACCCCACAGCTCTACCGAAATCCCTCATCGACCATACGCGACGAAATGGGCGCTAAGCCGGTTCAGGGGTGGCGGCGGAGGAGAGCCGCCGCGCGTACATCGCCAGCAAGAACGCCACCCCTGCCCCCACCCACAGTGAGTGCGGGCGCAGATAGTAGTGCGCCCGCGCCCCGATCACTGCCCCCATCACCAGCGCCAGCCAGTGCAGCGCGTAGGGCCACCAGGTGTCGCGCTCGCCGCCCATCAGCGCCCCGGCCAGGTTCTGGCCGAGCTTAACCAGCGTCCCCGTCATGTACGAAACGCCAATGCTCACCTCGCCATCGCGCTGGAACACCGCATTCACCGCTCCCATCGCCAGCACCATGCAGGCCGTGCTTACGTAGGTGAACGCGATGCTGTGCGCCACCGCCCCCAGCGTGAGCAGAGCGCAAACCGTGAGCAGCACGCTCACCTTGCGCGGGGCATAGCGCCGGGAGACGACCGTGCCCAGCATCACCCCCACCACAAACAGGGTGATGACACCGAGGACGAGGGCACCGTAGGCGAAGCGGTTCTCCACCAGCGAGACGCTGAGGCGGGTGGAGTTCCCGCTCATAAAGGAGACGAACAGCCCGCCCGTGGCCATAAAGGCGGTGGGGTCCACGTAGCCAGAGAGGCAGGAGAGGGACACGGCCAGGCCGATGTGCTCGCGGCTGTACCCCTTCATCAGGTGGGAGTATATCTAGGGGGCGTGGCGCGCAAGCCCGTGCACCAGGGAACCCAGACTCTATCTTGACTTCGAGGACGCTCTCGCGACCTCGTGGTACAGTCGATGAAAGAGGCGTGATTTCGGGAGAACGAGCGGCACCGAAATCGACAAGTACCATCGGACTTGAATCAAGCGACTGTCGTCTTGCCGCACCCGCTCGGGCGGATCATACATGGCGGCGATAGCCGTTTGGAAGAGGAAGAAGTGCGCCAACCCGTACAGACTCAGGCCTACGGACAACCAAGAAATCCCCTCGGACGCAATCGCTAGCGGACCAACCGCAAGCCCCAAGATAGAGCAGGAAGCCACAAATAGGAGGAACAATCGAGACCGCTTCGCTTGCCATTTGAGGCTCATTGAGTACGCACATCCTCCAATTTGCTAATGGTTTCAGGCAACAAGACAGCCTATTAGGCCAAGATGAGGGCCTTCAGAATCAGCTTCAGGTTCGGGAATGGTCGGAGCGCCGGGATTTGAACCCGGGACCTCTTCCCCCCCAGAGAAGCGCGCTACCAAACTGCGCTACGCCCCGAACCGAGGCACAAATATACCCGGACCACCGCGCGGGTGGCCCGGGTAGGGACTAGCCAGACCTTAGCGGCCCGGAGCGGCCAGCCACGGCGTGCGGCCCTTGCTGTACAGGTACCGCAGCAGGTCCACGGCCGAACCCGGCGCGGGGACACCCACCAGAGTGCGGTCAATCGCACCGGCGGCTTCCATGGCCTTGCGGGCTTCACTAGGGCGCTGCATCATCTGCAGGGCACCGGCCAGGGCGTATTGCGCACCGGCGTATTCCGGCGCGGCTCCCACGGCGGCGCGGGCCCACTTCATGGTGTCGTCCTTGTTGCCGTCTTGCATGGCCAACATGGCCAGAGCGGTGAGGGCTTCAAACGAATCCGGACGGGCTTCGATGGCGGCATCTAGCAACGCCTTAGCGATGCCGCGTTGACGATCCACTTGCTCCGAAGACAGCGACTCGTTGAACGAATAGGTGTAGGCCTGGATCGCGCGCTCGGTCAGCAGCTCGTAGCTGGCGGCATCGGTGAGGATCGCATTCTCAAACGCGATGCGGGCCTCATCCGGGCGGCGGGCCTGTTGCAGCAGCACGGACTGGTAGTAGCCGGCCAGCGACGGGTCCCCGTTGCTCTGGCGGTACTGTTGCAGCACCTGGCCCATACCGTTCAGGTTGCCGGCGCGCAGGCTGGTGAAGATCTGCGCCGTCACCACGGTGTTGCGGCTGGGGTCTAGCAGCAGAGCTTCCTTCATTGCGGCCGAAGCCTTCTCGGTTTCGCCGATGTAGGCGTGGAGGCACGCGGCCAGGGCGTAGGTTTCCGCGTCCATCGTGTTGCTGCGGCGGGCCAGGTCAATGGCTTCGGCAGCATCCTTCAGGCGGGCAGAGCGCAGGTAAGCGTAGATCAGGCGGTTGCCGTGGCCGATCTTGCTCGGGTCCTTGGCGAACACCGGGGCCAGGCGGCGGGCCGCATCGTTAAAGCGGCGGATATCCAGCAGGGCATCCGCGTACGCCGGCAGAGTTTCGTCGGTCGGCTCGCCCATCGCGTCAATGCGGGCGGCGTTGGCGGCGTTTTGGTTGGTGGCGGCGGAGCGGAAGGCTTCGGTCAGCGTGCCAAGCAAGGTGGCGTTGTCGCTGGTGCCGCGTTCCAGCGCCAAAAAGGCGCGGCGCAGGTTGATGCCGCTCAGCAGTTGGCGGGCCGGCACGTTGGCCGGGTCGCTCGCCACGATGTCTTCGGCAAACTTCTGGGCCAGGTCCAACACGCCGGCGCCCAGGTTGGCGCGGGCCAGCACCAAGCGGGCGGAGTTGTCGTTGCCATCAATGCGCAGGGCCGTGCGGCCGTGGAGAATGGCTTTGGCCCACTGGCTCTCTTGCAGAGCTTCGTTGGCAATGCCGACGTGGTAGCCCACACCCTTGTTCAGGCCGTTGTCAATTTTCAGGCGGAGCGTCTTCTTGACGCTGCCCCCTTCGGAGTTGTAGGCCGCGAACGTTACCGAAAACGGTCCGTCATCCTCCGTGAGCGTGTCGATATTGAACTGGTACGGCGTGCTCTGGTCGGTTTCCCGCAGGTTATCGCCGATATAGAACTCCACGCTGGTAACCAAGGCTTCGCTTCGCACCCGCGCCGTAAACTGAACATCCCCGCTGATCGTGTCGCCATCCTTGTGGCTCAACTCCAACGTCATCGGGGCGGCAAGGGCCCACGGGGCCGTCAATGCCATCCAAACACTCAAACCAATCCTTCTCTTCATGCTCATAGGGCCTTGCCCCTTGCGCAATTATGACGCGCCCGGGGAGTATACGTTTCGTCAGACCGCATCAGTGCCCGATTCTCCGGTACGAATTCTGATTGCGTCCGTCACACGCTCGACAAAAATCTTTCCCGATCCCGCCGCTTCGGTGCGTACCGCGTCCGAAATCGCCTGGATCACCCGTTCTTGGTCAGCCTCGGTCACCACCAGTTCCACGCGGCTGCGCAGAGGCATAGCGATGAGATATTCGTGCCCGGCGAGTTGGACAGCTTGTTCGGGGTTGTCGCCCCTGCCCCGTGCCTCGCCGATGGTCATGCCGCCGAGATTGAGGTTGCCGAGGGCCGTCTTCACGTCTTCAAGCTGAAACGGCTTGATGTACGCCGTGATGCGGACCATGGGAACAGTTTGACTCATACGCCCAGGGGAAATCTGAAGCGGGCGAGCGGGGGCATCCTCTCTTGCCCCCGCTCTGTTCGTCACTTATCGGTGTTGGCCCGCTGCCCCGCACCCATGTCCCCGTGACCCGGGGCACCATTGTTCGGATTGGCCGCTGACCATTCCTCCAATGTGTTGGCGTTTTTCGCGGCTTCGAGATCAGCCGGAGGTTGTTCCGCCGTCGTTTCGAGATTCGCGCCCTCTCCGCCGCTGCACCCGATGATGAAGGCCACCGAGAAGGTGGCGATCAGCATTTTGAGGAATCGCGCCATGACTATTCCGGCGACCACACGGTGGTGCCGGTGTAGGGAATGTTCACGAAGTCTTGGCAAGCAATACTGCCCAGACCGAAGCGGCTCCCGTCCAGCAGTTCCGACGGGCTGGCGCAGTAGGCCAGTCGATCGTTCAGTTGGCTAGGCACGTAGACGTAGCCTACGCCCGTGGTGAGACCGCCGCGGAACTTCACGTTCTTGGCGTGGCCATCGGCGTAAGCCATGTTGAAGCGACCACCGAAGCGGAACTGGCTCTGGCGCGTGTTGGCCGTCACCGGGAACGTATCCAGGATCCAAGCCTTGCCGCCGGCGCTGTTCGGGAACATCCCAATCGTCGGGCGCGGCGTGTCGTAGGTGTCGCCGAAGACGAACAGGTTCGCCGGCTCGTCGAACGAAGTCAGCGAGCGACCTGGCTGCGTGGTGCCAGCGCTGCCATCCACCCCGTTGATGAACTGCTCGCGATCGAGCACACCACCACCGGCGTAGATCTGCGGACCCCAGTTATAGCCGTAGCCGAGGCAGCGGCCGTCCGGGTTCATATCGTAGATGGCACGACCCCACGGCGTGTTCAGGCGGTCGCTGGAGTTATGGTAGTAGCAACCCTTTTCGGTGCGCTCGCTGCTGAAGAAGATGGGTACGTTCTTGACGTACGGCATCATCACCACCCAGAAGTCGGTGCGGTGCACACCCTGCGGGCCACCGGAGGAGACCATCACGGCGCGGTCATCGTAGTCGGTGGCGTAAATCTGCCACGACGTTCCGATCTGCTTGACCTGGGAGAGAGCTTGGGTCTTCTTGGCGGCAAGCTTGGCCTGCGCGAAAACCGGGAAGAGGATGGCCGCGAGAATCGCGATGATGGCGATGACGACCAGGAGTTCGATAAGAGTAAAGGCACGACGAGTCATGATAGGCGCTCCATGCGTGAGCAAACGAAGTTTCGTCGGAGCCCTTTAAATCAATGTGAACTTTAGGTTAAGTCTTCTTAACGTGCCTGATTTGAGGGAACAAATGGGAGTGCCGGTCGTTACAAAAAGGCCCACAGGGTCCCGGTGGCTCGCACTGGGCATCCCTGCAGGCAGTTGTTTTGTCGCGGGGTTCGCTTAGTTTTCGCGATCCGGGATGTCGAAGATGCCCTTCGCCGCGTACGACTCGCGAATCTGGACCTGGAGCTGGCCCGAGTTGCCCGTGAGGGTTTCGATCTTGACCGGGTCACGATAGAACTTGGCGTGTCCATCCGCAAAGGAGAAGGTTCGACCTTCGGAGTAGCGGCGACCATCCTTCCAGCGGTCCACCCCGCCGTAGCCCAATTGACAATAGTAGTTAGAGTACGAGTTGGCCTGATACGAACCGGCGATCCCTTGACCGTACTCGGTCACCAGCACGGTGCCCGCCGGTTGTGCCATGGAGGTCAGCGAGCGCGGACCGGTGTAACTGGACGTCCACGTGGTGTTATCCCCCGGCACGGTCTGCGACCAGGTGTAGGAGAGACCGTAGTTGGCGCAGAAGCTGAGCGGGAAGATCGCCGCGTTGGTGCGCCAGTTGGTGCTCCAGTTCGCCGCGTTCGGCCAGTTCACCGCCAACAGCATCTCGCGGAACGAGGGCTTCGTGAAGTTCGACGTGCCTTGGTCGGCCGGCGAGATCAGGAATGAGTTCTTGTTCCCGTTCTTGGTGTCGTTCTTGTGGTACGGGATCAGGCTGATCGGCCACGCGAAGCTGCCATTCCAGAACCAACCCGGATCGAGCGGAGTGGCGGTGCCTTGGCCCGTATTGTTAAAGCTATCGGCCCAGGTCATGTTGGGCAGCACGTCGTCGTTGTCGGCTCCATAGAGCATGAAGGTCAAGCCGATCTGCTTTTGGTTGGAGATGGCCACGGCCTTCTTGGCGGCCATTTTGGCCTGCGCGAAGACGGGGAAGAGGATGGCCGCAAGGATCGCGATGATGGCGATGACGACCAGGAGTTCGATGAGGGTGAATGCGCGACGCGTCATGAGATGCACTCCCGAGGGGGCAACTCTAGTCTGGGGAGAGTGGATTAACTGAGGGTCAACGTGCGTTTAAGCCCCGGTAAACATACGGTTAAGCTGTCGGACTTGCGAAGTGTAGAACTCCGATGTGACGAACGGCCCGGAGCCCCTGGGGGCGGAATTTGGTACAATGCGCGTTGCCGCGTCGGGATGTGGCTCAGCTTGGTAGAGCGCCTCGTTCGGGACGAGGAGGTCGGAGGTTCGAATCCTCTCATCCCGACCATTTTTGTTTGTGCCCCTCGGTTTTGGGGCCTCACTCCTGCGGCGCGCGGAACTGCACGGCCTCGGCCAGGTGCTCCACCCGAATCCGGTCCTCATCGGCCAAATCCGCCAGAGTGCGCGCCACCTTCAATATCCGGTCGTAACCCCGCCCGCTCAGGCTCAGCCGCGAGGCCGCCTTCGTCATAAACGCGCGTTCCGTCTCCTCCAGCTCCGCCGTCTCCCGCACTTGGCGCGGTGACATGTGCCCATTGGTGCCCCCGGGCCCCAGCCGCGCGGTCTGGCGAGTACGCGCACTCTGAACCCGCGCCCGAATCACGGCGCTGGTCTCCCCCGGCGGGGCATCGGTCAGCTCATTCGGCCGCAGGCGCGGCACCGTGATGTGCAGGTCAATGCGGTCCATCAGCGGGCCGCTCAGCCGTCCGGCGTACCGCTCACACGCCGAAGCCCCCACGCACTTGGCCTCCGGGTACCCCCGGAACCCGCACGGGCACGGGTTCATCGCCCCCACCAGCAGGCACCGGGCCGGGAATTCCTGCGTCGCGCTTACCCGGCTGACCGTAACGATGCCGTCCTCCAGCGGTTGCCGCAGTGCCTCCAGCACGTCCCGGTCGAACTCCGGCATCTCATCCAAAAACAGCACCCCAAAGTGCGCCAGCGAGACCTCGCCCGGCTTGGGAGTCTTGCCGCCTCCTACCAGCGCCGCGTAAGACGTCGTGTGGTGCGGGGAACGGAACGGCCGCGCCCACACCAGCCCATTGCGACCGTTGCGCTCGCCCGCCGCGCTGTAGACGCGGGTGACTTCCACCGCTTCTTCCAGCACCAGGGGCGGGAGAATGGTGGGCAGCCGCCGCGCCAGCATGGTTTTGCCGCTGCCTGGGGGGCCGGTCATCAACACGTTGTGGTTGCCCGCCGCCGCCACTTCCAGGGCGCGCAGGGCGTGGCTCTGGCCCTTCACGTCGCTAAAGTCCACCGGCCACTGCGTGTCTTCACCGGCCGTGGCCAGGGCGGCATCCACCGGCTGGTGGCTCAGGTCGCCGTTGAGGATCTCGACCGCCGCCAGCAGGGTGTCCACGCCGTAGACGTCCAGCCCCGGCACTACGGCGGCCTCGGGGGCGTCCTCCTTGGGGACAATGAGACGGCGCACGCCGCGCTGGCTGGCGGCGATGGCGGCATTGAGGCAGCCATTCACCGGGCGCACCCGCCCGTCCAGGCCCAGCTCGCCCAGGATGACGGTGTGGGCGAGTTCGCTGGCCGGCACTTGCCCGCTCACGGCCAGGATGGTGAGCGCAATGGGGAGATCGAGCGAAGTGCCCTCCTTGCGCACATCCCCGGGGGCGAGGTTGCACACCACTTTGCCATTGGGGAAGGTGAGGTCGGAGTTCTGGATGGCGCTGCGGACGCGCTCGCGACATTCCATCACCGCCTTATCCGGCAGGCCGACGAGGTGGAAATCCGGGGCGCCCCGGCGCAGGTCCACTTCGACCATGACGGGCACCGCCTCAATTCCGACCAAGGTGGCGGCTTCCGCTTGGGCGACCATGACCTGAGCGTACCGCCCCCGGGGGTAGGAACGGAAGGTGCCCGACCTCAGCGGGCGGGTGGCAGGCGGTAGTAGCGGACCTGGTCCGGGGTGCGGATCTCCATTTCGCCAGTGGCTTCGTTATAGGCCACGGGGAAGAAGAAGTTGCCCTGGCTGTACCAGCCTGTGCGGTCCGGCTTGTCCGTTAGCTTGGTGAGCGGTGTGCAGGCCAGCAGCTTCACCTTCCGCTCGCGCAGGTGGATTTCTCCGTAGGCCACGTTGAATGTAAACGCGGGCAAGGGGGCTGGGTTGCGCAGCACACCCGCACTGCCTTCAATCAGGTTGACGCCCAGTACCTTCTGGCTAATGGCGTCCACCGAAGCGAGGTAGCGACTTCCTTCCGGATTTCGCTGTCCGTCCTCGGTCAGTTCCACGTACTGGAACTCGTAGACTGGCACGGCAAGGAAGCGCACATTGCCTTCGGCATCCACCGGGTTGTAGGGGCTTAGAATCTTTCGGCTGCCTACCAGCATCAGGGGCTTAAAGATGTGGCGGCGCACCTCATTGTTGGCCAGGTACTTGGCGTCCGTCTCGTCCATCGGGTCGCCTTGGGGCGGCTCATCCAGCAACGGACCTTGGAAACTCAGATTCGAGATCAGGCCAGTAGTGCGGTGGACAGTAAAGCCAAAGCCCCAAATGCCAACGAAGCCGTTCCAAGTCACGCCGAACTGGTAAGAAGGAGTCGGATCTTCGTATCGTGAGCTCTCGTTGAATAGAACGATGTCCCACGATTTGTCGTAGACCTGCAGCATATCCACCACGCTCCAGGCGTGGCCCCGGGCTGCATCCAGGCTTTCAAATCGCCAAGATATGGGATCTTGCAAGTTGTGGCGGCGATCAGGATCGTTCAGTAGCCCCACGCTTACAGTTCTTAGGAACGGCCTATTAGCGTTCCAAGAGTACATGAGGTCCTGGTAAACAGCCTCTCCTGACGCAAAGGTCATCTTCGAACTTCTGGCAAACGACTTCCATTCCGAGCTCGGCTCGATACGACTCATTCCCTCCGGGCCAAAAATCCGAGGCATCATAGCGCGGTACGGTCCTGGATCCAATTCCCGGGGTCTGCCCAACCCTGCCTCTGTACCGTACCATCGTAGCAGGCGATCTGCAATACCGTCTATTCGCTCGAAGTCAGGACTGATTCCTCGCTCGCCAGTACCCACCAAGACCGTAAGCAACAATAAGCTCGTCATCACTCGCCTCGTAGATCGTTGGGGTCAAGCACGAGATACCACAGTCTCGTATCCGCATTTCGACTCTCGAAGTTCATCCGTTGTTCGGAGTCCATATACACGTGCCCGAGACGTTGATTCCCGTCGCCAAAGAATTCAAGGTTTCTCGGAATCCACCAATACGCATCACTCTCGGGATCCTTTGCATACACTCCCGTATAGGTGGAACCTGAAGCAACTTCGGACAATGCCGGGATTTCATTCGCAAAGCGACCATCGGCCATCTGTCGCACGGCCTCAGCATAAAGTTCAGAGATGGGGCGATGGGGAGGCAAAGCTGACACTTCATCGGATGCAGTGTCGGCATAGGCAAGACTCCATAGGATTCCGCCCGTACCGAAATTCACAAATTCGGGTGTACCCGCCAGGACATCATGCAATGGTCGCCCCGACCAGGAGGCCATTAACAACGCCAAATTGGCCCGTGGAGCACCCTCTTGTACGGCTGCCGACCGGACACTTTGGATATGGTCATAAGGCAGTACCCCTGTCGTGCTACTAGATATGGAGTGGCGCTGCCCATGCGTTCTGGGAAACCAAGCTGTCATGCTCTTGAACCACGCATCTATTCCAGGAGTCACATTTGTCGGATTGCCCATGGTGATTCTCTGCCCCATTTGCTTGAGCGCTTCGCGTTGACCAAGACCAGCATCACGAGCTTGGCCTGAGAAACTCCACCAGGATTTATTCTGCTGCTCAACAGTGTCAATGACGGTCTCCCAATCCAGAGAGAAGTTCATTACGTTCGCGCCGTTACGCATTGACATCGACTGCGTTTCTGACCAATCAACCGTGTTCTTACGACGAAGTCGAAATTCAAGGATGATGTCAATAAAATTGTAACCCGAAGGAAGCTTTGCGGTCGAAAACCGTACGGGGTAGTAATTTTCAATCTTCCCTCTTTGTTCGAGATCAGAAGGCGTCCACTTGGAAACTTCGTTCTCCCCAATCTTCAATTTCATCTCATGAATCTTAAACTCCAACCCATCATTGTCAGAATGAAAATCTAACTCAGCAATGCGTACATGATTCTTGCCACCTGACATATGTCCGTAGCTGGTGATGTAGTCCACTTCAGCAAGGAGATCAACACGCCACCCAACTCCTTCGTGGATTCCGGAAGTGTTGCCTAGCATCCCGCGAACACCTGGCGCGATTGTTCGACCGCTGCCTCCCGGCTGCCCCAGCCCTGCGTTCGTGCATGCAAGCACCGCCAAAACAAGAGTAAAGAGCGGCCACCGTCTCACGCCTTGAGTATCCCCCGGTGGCTATCCCAAAGTGTCAATCCTTTTCCCCAAAATTGCACTCCGCACCGCAATCTGCCTTGCAGACGCGCCTCTCCTGTCCGGGGTTACAGCTTCGGCGGCGGCACGGCTTCCAGCCGCACCGTCACGGGCAGGGGTTGGCCCTCTTCATCCCCCGGCATCACCAGCCCCTTGGCCCGCACGGTGCCCCGCCGCACCCAGCCGGTCGCGGGGTCGAGTTCCCAAGTCGCCTCCGCGAAGTCCGCCCCCTGCAATGCCGCCCCCTGTAAGGCCGCTCTGCCCCGCACGGTCACCCGCTCCGCATCCCGCGCCACCACCTCATAGCGCCACGCCAAGGCTCCCATCAAATCATCCTCTGGCACGGAGAACTCCCACGCCCCCCCTACGCCCAAGTCGAGCCCGGGCAATTCCACATCCAGCAGCCGCAACAAGCGACCATACGCCACCGGTTCATTGGGATAAGGTTGCCGCTCCGTCACGCGGCCCCGCGCATCACGGCGCTCGGTCAGGGTCAGCGCATTCTCGCTCTCCAGCGGCACCCGCACTCCGCCCACTTCCAAGGCCAGCAGCCGCCGCGTCCAGCTCAACAATGCCGCAGCGCCCGGAGAAGCCGGCTCCACCACGCGCAGTTCCCACCGCTCACGGGTGGTTTCTTGGTCATCGCCTTCGCCCCACGCCACCGACACGGTGTACGTTTGCGCCTGCCCGGCGGGCCACTGGTAGGCCAGCGGCGGGGGCGGCGCCAAAAGGGCGAAAAGCGCGGCAATCACTCCGTCATTAACGTTTCGCCGCGCGGAATGTATCCCCGCTCGCGGGCGAGACGCTCTCGTTGAATCGGATTCTCCGTGCGGGCGCGCATCTGGGTCAGGCGCACGCGGTCCGCTTGGTATTCCTTAAATTCGGCCCGGGTTTGGGCGGTGGCGCGGCGCTCGGCCTTAACGTTTTCCCACCGGCCATAGCTGGCTCCAATGCCCATCACAATGGCCACGGCCACCAGGGCACCCTGCATCATCCTTGTCATCTTGGGATCACCCCTCCTGGGTGACACCCGTATTTTACACAGTTCGAACCAAAATCAGGTTGGTGTTGCCCGCCACCCCGGGCGGAACCCCACACGTCAGCACCACTTGGTCGCCCATTTTCAGCTCTTTGGCTTTCAAAAAGGCTTCGATGGAAAGGCCAATCGCTTCGTCGGTGGTCTCGGGCGAGGGGATGAGGGCCGCCATCACACCCCCCACCATTGCCAGTTGGCGTTGCACCCGCTCGTCCCACGTGGCGCACAGGATCGGCACATCCGGCCGGAATTTGCGCACCCACCGGGGCGTGGCGCCGCTGGTGCTGCTGGTCACAATCGCGCGGGCGCGCAGGCTCTCGGCCACCTCCACGGCGGCGTGGGCCACGGCTTCGGTGCAGTCTTGATTCTTCACGGGTGCAGGGCGCGGGGCTTCGTCTTGGCCCAGGCTCTCCGCCTTCTCGGCGATGCGAGCCATGGTTTTCACGGCTTCCACCGGATATTGCCCCGCCGCGGTCTCCCCGCTTAGCATCACCGCGTCAGTGCCATCCAGAATCGCGTTCGCCACGTCCGTCGCTTCGGCGCGGGTGGGGCGGGCGTTCACAATCATGCTTTCCAGCATCTGGGTGGCCGTAATCACCGGCTTGCCCATCGCGTTGGCCCGAGCGATGATTCGCTTTTGCGCCACCGGCACATCTTCAATGGGCAGCTGCAGTCCCAAGTCGCCGCGAGCGACCATGACCACATCGCTGGCGCGCAGAATCTGGTCAATATCGCGCAGCGCTTCCTTAGTTTCGATCTTGGCCACCAGCCGAATGCCCGGGTCGTATTGGTCCACCAGGCGGCGCAGTTCCAGCATGTCGCTGGCGCTCTTCACGTAGCTCAGGGCGATGTAGTCCACGCCCATCTTGGCCGCTTCAAAAACGTCGTACTTGTCCTTATCGGTCAGGCACGACCCCTGGAACGACTTCCCCGCCACCGTCACGCCCTGCCGTGACTTGATGGCCCCGCTGGTCAGGACTTCGACTTCAAAGACTTGGTTCTCGGCGCTCCGCACCCGCAGGGCCACGTCGCCATCGCCCACCAGGATCTTGTCACCCACGGCCAGGCTGTTCAGCACGTCCGGCTCGTCTATCGGCAGTTCGTAGCCCTGCCCGTCCGGCCCCATGCGCAGCATCTGGCCGGCTTTCACCATCAGGGGGCTGGCGGCCAGTTGCTCCAGCCGGTGCTTGGGGCCTTGCAGGTCGGCCATCACCGCCACCGGGGCCACCGCCGGGTTGGCTTCGCGCACCCACTCCACGGCCTCGGCCTTGCTCTCCCAGTCACCGTGAGAGCAGTTCAGGCGCACCACATTCACGCCCGCCTTGATCAATGCCCGCACGGTGGCGGCATTCTGCGTGGCGGGGCCGAGGGTGGCCACAATCTTGGTTCGGCGGGGCATACGTCACATCTTCGGACGTTTGCCCCCACCGATTCAGCGCAGGCTTTCCGCGTAAGTTAGCCGGGAGTGCCGACTTTCTGGGCCAGAGCTTCGAATTCCTCCACCATGGCCTCCATCGCCGCAAAGCCGCCTTGCCAGAACGCCGGCGAGCCCAGGTCCACACCCAAGTGCGCCATCAGTTCGGCGGGCGTCTCGCTGCCACCGCGCTGCAGCACGTCCACGTACTTCTCCGCAAAGCCGGGGCCTTCATTCTTGGCCATCTGGTAGATCGCCAGCGTCAGCAGTTCCCCAAAGGCGTAGGCGTACACGTAGAACGGCGCAAAGAAGAAGTGGCCAATGTACGTCCACCACACCTTGTGGTCGTCGCCCAGCGTCAGCCCGTCCTCGAACATGCTCTGCAGTTCGGCCTGGTAGAGGTCGCGGAACGTCTCCGCACTGATCTCCCCTTCCTCCCGGCGCAGGCGGTGGCAGGTCTGCTCAAAGCGGTAGAACGCCGCCTGGCGGTGCACGCTGGCAAACATGCCTTCCAGCTTCTCGGCGTAGAGGGCCAGCTTGTCGCGGTCACTGGCTTCCGCCACCAGCCGTTCGAACACCAGCATTTCGCCAAAGATGCTCGCCAGTTCGGCCAGCGGCAGGGTGCCGTGGAAGTTGACATAGCTCTGCGCGCGGCTGAGCGAGGCGTGCACCCCGTGCCCCAGTTCGTGCGCCAGCGTGCCGACGTCGCCCATCTTGTCCAGGTACGTCATCAGCACCACGGGGTGGGTGTCGGTAGTGTTGTAGCTGCAGAACGCGCCGCCGGTCTTGCCCGGGCGGGCCTCCGCGTCAATCCAGTTCTTGGCAAAGAACTCGTCCGCGCGTGCGCCCATTTCGGGGTGGAAGGCGGCAAAGGCATCCACCACCATCGTGCGAGCGGCTTCGTAGCTAATGCGCTCTTCGGCTTCAAAGAGTGGGGCGTAGCGGTCCACGTGGGTCAGCTCGTCCAGGCCCAGCAGTTGGCGCTTGGTCTTGTAGAACCGGGCCACCAGGTCGCTGCGCTCTTGGCACAGGTCGGTGACGATGGCCACCGTCTCCGCTTCCAGTTCGTTCTCCAGATGGCGGCTGGCTTCCGGCGTGGCAAACCCGCGCAGTTCGTCTTCCAGCTTCTTGTCCGCCAGGATGGTGTTGTAGGTGAAGGCGATGGTCTTTTCCAATTCCTTCAGGCCTTCGGTCAGGGCAGCAGCGGCGGCCACGCGCACGTCGCGGTTGGCTTCGCGCAGGCGGTTCACGACTTGCTCCAGGGCCAGCTCTTCCGTTTCGCCGGTGGCGGGGTCCTTGTAGTGGAACACGTGCGCCGCTGTCAGTTCATCGTGCAGGCGCTGCCAGGCGCGCACCCCGGTGTTGGCGGTGCGTTCCAGCAGAGTCTCTTCGGTTTCGCTGAGCTTGTAGGGGCGGAAAGCGCGTGTGACCTGCAGGTAGTGGCGGTACTTGGCCAGCGTGGGGTCGGCCATCAAGGCGTCCATCTTCGCGTCGTCCATGGCTTGCAGCTCCAGCGAGAAGAACATGATGCGCACGCGGATTTCGCTACCGCGCTCCATGGTTTCGGCGTAAAGTGCGCCGTGGGCGGGGTTCTGAGTGTCCCCGGCGTGCATCAGGCTGGCGTAGAGGCCCGGCTTGCTGGACTTCTCCACCAAGGCCTCGAGTTTGGCGATGGCTTCGGCCAATTCAGCGGCCGTGATCTGGCCCGATTCAATGCGGCCCCGGTAGGCGGCGGCGAAGGCATCGGCCTCGGCCACGGACTCCGCAAAGTCCGAATCCAGACGCGGATCCTCAATCCCGTTGTAGAGAGATTGGAGATTCCATCGGTGTCCTTGCGACGAATAGGAGGCCACGGGCGCACTCATAAACCCATTATGACGAGGCCCACCGTCCGGCCTGGGCGCGGCCTTAACCCCTCGTCATTCGTCTGGTATTCCAGAGCTTCCATGATTCGTGCCTTGCAAGTGACCGATTTGGCAACGCTGGCCCGGGTCAGCGTAAATTGGGCACCCGGATTCACCGCCCTCACGGGCGAGACCGGCGCGGGCAAATCGCTTCTCATTGACGCCATCGGGCTGGCGATGGGGGGCCGCGCCGACGCCACCATGATCCGCACCGGCGCCCATCGCGCCACCGTGGTGTTGGAGGTCGAAGTCGGCCCCGCTTTGGCCGAGACGCTGCGGGGCATGGGGTTCACGCCCGACGAGGACACGCTCATTCTGCAGCGCGAAGTCACACGCGAGGGGCGCAGTCAAGCCCGCGTGAATGGCCAGCCCTGCACCGCCGGGCAACTCAAGCAGATCGGTCGCTTACTGGTGGACCTTCACGGCCAGCACGATCACCAAGCGCTGCTGGACCCGCTCGGCCCGGTGCAATTCCTGGATGACTGGATCGGAGACCCCGCCCACCAGGCTCGGGAGGCGGTGACCGAAGCCTACGCCCAGTGGGAGGCCGCCCGCGACCGGCTGCGCCACCAGCAACGCAACGAACGCGAACGCGCCCAGCGGGTGGACCTGCTTCGGTTCCAGGTGCAGGAGATCGATAGCGCGGGCCTCACCCTCGGCGAATTCGAGCGCGTGGAGACCCTCTACCGGCGCCTGCAGCACGCCCAGCGCATCGCCGAGTCCATCCGGGGCGCCCTGGGTCAGCTCGCGGACGATGAAGCCAACGCTCAAAGTTCCATGGCATCGGCCAAGAGCGCCCTCGAGTCCGCCGCCCAACTTGATGACACCCTTGCCGAACCGCTGGCAATGCTCGAAGAAAGTCACACTTCCCTGCGTGAGGCTACGCGCCTTCTCTACGCCTACGCCCGCGACCTTGACACCGACCCCGCCAGCCTGGAACAAGCCCAAGAACGCCGCGACCTGATCCGCAACCTTCACCGCAAGTACGGCGAAACGGACGAGGCCGTGCTGGCCTACCGCGACACCGCCGCCCAGGAACTCCAGAACATTGAGAACGCGGAGGCCGATGAGACGCGGCTGCGCGCCGCCGAAGCCGAAGCCCGCGCCCACCTGGACGCCACCGCTGCCGCGCTGACTACCATCCGCACCGAGGCCGCGCCCCGCTTTGCCAGCCGCGTGCAAGAGCAGCTTCATGAACTCGGCTTGGACCGCACGCAGTTCATTGTGCGAGTCGAGCCCGTGGCCACGAGCCCGACCGGGGCAGACATTGTGCAGTTCGACTTCACCGCTAATGCCGGGGAGGAGCCCCGCCCCCTGGCCAAGGTGGCCAGTGGCGGCGAACTCGCCCGCATCATGCTGGCCATCAAGGTCGCCAGTGCCGGCCGCGCCGGGGTGCCGACAGTGGTTTTCGACGAAATTGACACCGGACTTAGTGGGAAAGCGGCGGCTCGCGTCGCTAAGAAGATCGAAGAGTTCAGCGCCCACGCCCAGGTGCTGGTGATTAGCCACCTACCCCAAATGGCCGCCCGCGCCGACACCCACTTGCACATTGAAAAAGCCGAGCACGAAGGCCGTACGCTCACCCAAGTACGAGAGCTGATCGGCGAGGACCGCGTGGACGAAATCGCCCGCATGCTCGCCGGAGAGCAGATTGCCGAGGAGGCCCGCGCCAACGCCCGCACGCTCTTGGGGACCAAGGTCCGATGGGCCTGAGCCGCGCTCTCAAAAAGGGGTGCCCGGGGTGGGACTCGAACCCACACGGTATTGCTACCAAGGGATTTTAAGTCCCCTGCGTCTACCATTTCGCCACCCGGGCAAGTGTGCGGCTCTCAGAATAGCCTATCCCGAACCCTCCCAGGTCTGGGACCTGGGTTGCAGATTCGGCTCCGCGACCGACATAATAAACGTCCGCCCGCTTGGGCGTACCACGAGGTTTCCAGTCCATGGCCAAGAAGAAAGGTGAAAAGCGCCAAATCATCCGTCTGATCTGCACGGAAGACGGGAAGCATTACGTGACCACCACCAAGAATCGCGATAACACCAAGGCGAAGTTGGAACTGAACAAGTACAACCCGACCCTGCGCAAGGTGACCTTGCACCGCGAAAAGTAAGGAAGAAGTCAGATGCCGAACCCGAAGCGCAAATTCTCGCACTCCCGCACCACCAAGCGGCGCACCCACTGGACCACCGACCTGCCGGAAGTGGTCTCCACCCGTAACGTGCAGGGCGAACCGTTCCGCATGAACCACTGCGCCTCGCCCGATGGCTACTACAAGGGCCGCCGGCTGCCGGGCTTCAAGGACAAGGCTTAACCTCGCAAACGTCTCTCGACGAAGGAGCCGGACCTGCTTCAAGAATGTCCGGTTTCTTTGTTTTTTTAATCCCCGTAAAGATTCGAGTTTCGCCTGCCAAGAATGCTAGGTGACGGCCGTGCGCCGGGCGAAATCGACATGAAACTTTTGAAGCGACTCCGAATTCAGCAACGAGTCCTCTTGATGCTGGGCCTCTTCGGGATCATCCCGATCCTGGTGGGCCTCGCGATCGTAAAGCAGGGCGTGCAGCAGTCCGAAGATGCAGCTCACAACCAACTGGTCACCAAGTCTTCCAATATCATAGAGGTTATCGAGCGAAACTTATTTGAACGGTACGGTGACGTCCAAGCGTTTGGCTTGAACACCGTGGTTCAAGACCGCGAGTCTTGGTACAAGACGGACGGCACAAACCGACTGGTGACCGCCATGAACAACTACATGGCCACCTACACCCCGGTCTACGACCTGATGGTGTTTGTGGACAAGACCGGGAAGGTCGCGGCCGTGAGCAGCGTCACCTGGGATGGCAAGCCTGCCAATACCAAGTCACTCTACAGCAAGAGCTTCGCCAAGGAAGAATGGTTCCAGAACGCCATGAGTGGCAAGTTCGTGGATTCAGATGCCCTCACCGGCACCTGGGTGGACGACTTCCAAAAATACGACTACGTTGCGGAAACGCTTGGCAACGACGGCTATGCCCTTTGCTATACTGCTCCCGTCAAGGATGCAGCCGGCAATGTGATTGGCGTATGGCGAAACTACGCCCGCCCGGCCGTGATTCAGGGCATTTTCGAGTCCAACCTCGGCTCCATGGCTAGTGAGGGATTCACCGATAGCGAACTGACGCTATTCGGAGCTGACGGCCAACTGCTGTTCAACGCCTATCCCGAAGGCAACGAATCCAAGTTCGTGAACTGGGCCGAAAAGGACCCGGCCGCCAAAGACGAAATGCAAGAGCTGATCAAGGGTCTTAAGCCCGCTGGCACGCTTGCGCCTAGAATCTACTCGGAAGTCGGCGGCAATCGCGGCGAATCCCATCAGCAAGCCGGGGCCATCGCCAAGTCCAACGGTGCCCTGGGCTATCCGGGTCTGGGCTGGAGCGTGGGTATTCGCATCTCCGCGGCCCAATACTTTGCCAAGTACGGCGAGATTCTCAAGATGATGTACATCTTCCTCGCGGCGGGTGTGATTGTTATCTTCCTCGTTGGTCGGGCCTTTGCCAAGAAGCTCACAACTCCGATCATTGCACTCACTAACGGCCTCCAAACGGTGGCTCAAGGTGACCTCGACTTCGAGATTACGCACGTCAGCCAGGATGAACTGGGTGAAGCCAGCGACGCCTGCCGGGCCATGAAGACCTACTTGCAAGAGAAGGCCTTCGTGGCTGAAAAGGTCGCCGAGGGTGACACCTCGGTCCATGTGGAACTGGCCAGCGAGAAGGATGTGCTCGGCACGAGCCTCAACGGGATGGTCCACAGCCTCCGCAACGTCAGCGACGTGGCCGGCCGGCTCGGGCAGGGTGACCTGAACGCGAACATCACGCCGCGCAGCGCCAATGACGCCCTGGGCCACGCTCTCAGCAACATGATTGGCAACCTGCGCTCCGTGGTCAGCGAAATCCGCCAGAGTGCGATCGAAGTGAAGGGCAACAGCCAATCACTGAAGGCCACTTCCGGCACCGTGGCCGCTGTCGCCCAAGACATGGGCGAATCGGTGGAGCAGGTCACGCAAGCGATCAGTGAATCCACTCGCAGTGCGATGGAAATCGCCCGCGGCAGCGAGCAGCTGGCCCAAAACGCGAGCATGGTGGCGCAAGACGCCGACGAACTGCAGCGCGCGATGGACCTGATCCGCAGCGGATCGGTTAAGCAAGACGCCGCCATTGACGAGACGGAATCCGGCATGAAGGACGCTGCCGAAGCAATGAACCGCGCCATCACCGGCACCCGTAAGGTGCGTGAGCAGATCGGTTCAGCGGCCAGTCAAGCCGAGCGCCTGGGTGAAAAGAGCGAGCAAATTGGCAGCATTGTGCAGGCGATCGAAGACATCGCCGAGCAAACCAACCTGCTGGCCCTCAATGCCGCCATCGAAGCGGCCCGCGCCGGTGAAGCCGGCCGAGGCTTCTCCGTGGTTGCCGAAGAAGTCCGCAAGCTGGCCGAACGCTCCCAAAGCGCAACCCGAGAGATTGCGACGCTGATTGGCGATGTGCGATCCGACGTGGCCGCCACCGTGAACGTGATGCGCGCCAGTGCCGACGAGGTCGAACAAGTGGCTGAGTTTGCCGAAGGTGTGACCGAGAAGGTGGACGTAGTGCTGAACGCTCTCGCCGAAGTGCGCGATGTGGCCGAAAGCAACTCTACGGCCCTGACTCAGATGGTGAACAACGTGGACAGCGTGACAAACGCGATTGCCGGGGTGGCTTCGGTGGCCCAGGAATCGGCGGCCGGGGCGCAGGAAATGAGCGCCAGCGCCCAAGAGGTCTCCGCCAGCGTGGAACAAGTGAATCACGGCATCGGCAGCACCACTTCGGCCATCGTCGAGATTCGCGGCTCTGCTGAGGAACTCGAAGCCATGGCTAGCCGTCTGCAACAAGCGGTGGACCGATTCCAGTTGGAGGCACACGCCTTCGACCAAATTAGCCACGCCGCCTAAAGCCGATCGCTCGGAAACAAATCCTCGGCCTCCCTTCCCTCTCCGGGACGAGAGGCCGAGCTTTTTCTGCCCATCACCCTCTGCAGATCCTCTCCCTTGCCCATAAGCGGGTAACGGAAAGAGCGTCCTGGTCTTTGAAAACCAAGACGCTCTTCGAGCTAAAGGAAATCTGTCCTTAGCGTTGAGTTTGCGCGACCACCGGCCGCTCGACCTTGACGGCCGCCTCGTTGGGGGCGCTCAGCAGGCTTTGGAGCGCAGAACCGAAGAACCACGACCCAAAGACCGCCGCCGCACAGACCACGCAGGTCAGCTTGAGGCCGCCCGAGGTGGTGCCCACCCGCGCGCCCGTCAGTTCCTCGTCATCCACAAACACGGCCTTGGCCATGAAGAGGTAGTAGGCCACGCTGATCGCCGAATTGACGCCCAGCACGATGGCGAGCGGCAGCAAATCGGCTTGCAACGCCCCTTGGAAGATCAGCAGCTTGCCCAAGAAGCCCCCGGTGAACGGGATGCCAATGAGCGAGATGAGGAACACAATGAACGCGCCGGCCGCGAAGCGGTTGCGCTTCCACAGCCCGTGCAGAGCCGAGGCCCGCGCGTCTTCTTGCGCATTGCGTACCGCCAGGGTCAGCACCGCAAAGGCACCGATGGTCGCCACGCTGTAGACCGCGAGATAGAACACCATCGCGTCCAGGCTCACCACCTTCGGGTTCTTGAGGTGCGCCAGGAGCGCCACCATCACGTACCCCGCGTGGGCGATGGACGAGAAGCCGAGCATGCGCTTGAGGTCCGTTTGGCCGATGGCCGAGACGTTCCCCACCGTCATGGTGAGCATCGACAGCCAAAACAGCACCGGGAACCAGAAATCTTGCGTCTGACCCAGCACCGGCAGCATCCGCGCCATCAGGCCGAGGGCCGCAATCTTGGAGACGGTGGCCAAAAACGCGCTGACGTTGGTCGGCGCCCCTTGGTAAACATCCGGCGTCCACATGTGGAACGGGAACAGCGAGGCTTTGAAGCCAAGGCCAATCAAGACGAAGGCCGTCGCCAAAATCTGCATGTTCATCTGCGCGCCGTTCATCCCGATTTGCGTCAGGCTCAGCGTGCCCGTCGCGCCGTAAAAGAACGCAATGCCGTACAGCAAGAACGCCGAGGCCAAGGAACCGAGCAAGAAATACTTGAGCGCCGATTCGGCCGAGCGCTGCTCTTCGCGCGCCAATCCCGCCATGCAGTAGAGCGAAATGGAGAGCACTTCCAGGCCAATGAAGATCATCAGCAGGTGATCGGTGCCCACCATGATCATGCCGCCCGCTGTTGACCAGATCGCCAGCGGATAGAACTCGCCGTACGCCATGCGTCGTTCGCGCAGGTAGTTTTCGCCGAAGAGGAACGTCAGGCCACAGGCCACCACCATCAGGAGTTGCAACATCAAGCCCAGGTGGTCGCGGCGGATCATCCCGGCAAACGTATCGATCGCCGGCATGCCGACCTGGGAGGCCAGCAAGTAAGCCGCCACCGCCAGACCCGTAAGGCTGATGCCCACGATGACGTTGTTGTTCTGCCGGGGGCGGAACATCTCGACCAAAAGCGCGGCGATCCCGGTGAGGAACACCACAATCACCGGCATGGCCGCCGTCCAGTCAATGGTGGGAATCACGTAATTGTTCATCGTTGGGCCACCTCGGCGGGTTCGCGAAGATTTTCAAAGTGGTGGTTCGCCGGGGCGATCTGCTGTTGCACGGTGTATTCACCCAGGGCCACTCCTTCCGCTCGCGGTAGCACCTGCACCAGATTGCCGTCTTGGTCAATCTCGTGCAGCGGTTCGCTCCAACTCGGCCGCATGCCTTGCGGGTTCACGGCCATCATGCGGGCCGCCCCCAGGCTACTTTCCATCGGCTTCATAAACGTGTTGGGATAAATCCCACCCCAGAAGATGAGGACGATGAACATGCCCACCAGCACGATCTCGTGCGTCTTGATGTCCTTGAGCCGGAGCAGATCGGGGTTAGTGATCGGCCCGTAGAAGACCTGCATGAACATCTTGAGCAGGTAGACCGCCGCAAAGACCACGCCCGTTCCGGCAATTACCGGCAGCCAGATGTTGAGGCCAAACGCTCCCGCCATCCCGGCCTGGAACGCGCCCATCATGGCCAAGAATTCGCCGATGAACCCGTTGGTGCCGGGCAAGCCGACACTGGAGAACATCACGATGAGGAACAGCGCCGCAAAGATCGGCATCTGCGCCTTCAGGCCACCCATATCCGCGAACTTACGCGTGTGGATGCGCTCGTAGAGCAAACCAATGAGCAAGAACAAGGCGCCCGTGCTGATCCCGTGGTTCAGTTGCTGGTAAGCCCCGCCCAGCAAACCATTGCTAGAGAGCGAGACGATGCCGAGCATGACAAAGCCCATGTGAGCCACGGAGGAGTAGGCGACGAGTTTCTTCACGTCGTCCTGCATCGTCGCCACAATGGCTCCGTACACGATGCCGATGACACAAAGGGTCATCAAGATCGGCACCGCGTTCTGCATAGCCTCGGGGAAGAGCGGCAAGCAGAAGCGAAGGAACCCGAAGGTGCCCATCTTCAGCAAGACGCCCGCCAGGATGACCGAGCCGGCCGTTGGGGCTTCCGTGTGCGCATCCGGCAACCATGTGTGGAACGGGAACATCGGACACTTGACCATCATGGCCACCGCGAAGGTCCAGAACACCACGGTTTGCATCTGCATGGCGTTGGCCCACAGCGCCCCGTTGGCCACCTGCGCCTGAATCGCGACGAGATCGAACGTCATGGCGCCCGTCACCTTTTGCATCTGCATGGCCAGGGCAATCATGCCGATGAGCATGAAGATGCTGGCCCCGAAGGTGTAGATGAAGAACTTGCGCGCGGCGTAGGCGCGATCCGAGCCACCCCAGATGTAGACCAGCAGCGCCATGGGCACCAGCGAGGCCTCGAAGAAGGCATAGAACAGGATCAGATCCAGCGAAACGAAGACGCCCAGCATCGCCATTTGCAGGAACTGCAGGAGGACAAAGTAGGTTTTGACGCGCGTCTTGATGTAGTAGCTAAACCAGTTAGCAACGACCGTGAGGAACGTGGTGAGCACCACCAGCCAGATGCTGATGCCGTCCACGCCAACCTTCCACTGCACGCCAATGCTGGGCAGGAACGGCACCGCTTCCATCATTTGGAAGTGGAACGACCGCCCATCGAACTGACTGAGCACCGTGGCAGCGACCCCGAGGGCCACTAGGCTGAAGACCATGCTCGCGCCCTTTATCGCGCGCTCGAAGGTCTCAGGGATGAACATCAAGAAGATGGCCCCGAGCACCGGCACCGCCAGCAGAAGCGAGAGGATTCCCAGACCCGTGTTTTCCATTAGAACTTGCCTCCCATCACCTGAACCAGGGCGTAGACGATGATGGCGGAGCCTCCCACCAGCATCATGAGCGCGTAGTTGCGCACGTAGCCGGTTTGGAACCGCTTACCGATCGCGCTGAGCAGGACCCCGAAGATCGAGCCGACGGCCTTGACGATGTTGTCGATGATTCCGACATCGAACAGCTTGACGACCGCTCCCACACCCGAAGCCAACATCCCGCTCCCCTTGTTGCTATACCAGTCGGTGTAAAAGGATGCGGCGGCGGCGCGGCGGAGGGGATTCCACTTGCTGAGATCGAAGCCTTCCGAATTCGGGAGCTTGCGATAGGCCACAAACGCTCCGAGGATGCCGGTCGTACCCACCACGATGCTGAGAATGGTCAACATGTCGTGGGTGATGTTCTTGGCCGTCTTGACCTCCGTGGCACCCCACGGGGCCAGCCAATCCTTGAGCCAGTGGCCCGCTTCCATGGCGTAGCCCACAAAGCCGAGGGAGAACACGGCCAAGATCGCCAGCGGCGCCCACATCGTCCAGGGGACTTCGTGCGGCTCGTGGGTTTGATCGAGCTCGTGGTGATGCTCGTGCGCGTGCACCTGGGCGTTCATCTCCTCATCGGTCATAAAGAACCCTTCGGTGTCTTCGCCGTGGTGATGATCGCCGTGCGCGTGGTCGTGCCCGTGGTGATCATCGTGATGCGCGTGCACATCGTGGTGCGCCGGGGCGAGGTCACGCCAGCGCTCCTTGTCGGTGCCGAAGGTCAGAGCCATCATGCGCGTCATGTAGAACGCCGTCATCCCGGCCACCGCCAAGCCCACCCAACCTGCAAAGGCGCCCGGAGTGAGGCCCGCAATGGTGAACGTGGACATCTTGTCCGGCATGTTCAGCGCGTTGTAGAGCACGGCTTCCTTACTCCAGAAGCCGCTAAACAGGAAGGGCACCCCGGCAATGGCCGCCCAGCCAATCCCCATCGTGAGATAGGTGATGGGCAGATACTTTTGCAGCCGGCCGTAGTTGCGCATGTCTTGGTCGTGCGCCATCGCATGGATGACCGCGCCCGAGCCCAGGAACAACAGCGCCTTGAAGAACGCGTGGGTGATGACGTGGAACATCCCGGCATAGAACGCGCCCACGCCGCACGCAATGAACATATAGCCTAGTTGCGAGACGGTGGAATACGCCAACACCTTCTTGATGTCCGTGTGGCCAAAGGCAATGCCCGCCCCCAGCAGGGCCGTCGCCGCCCCCACTAGCGCCACGACGTTCATCGCGAACGGAGAGGCGAGGAAGATTTCCTGCACGCGGTTGAGCAGCACGATGCCGCTGGTGACCATCGTCGCCGCGTGAATGAGAGCCGAAACCGGCGTGGGGCCGGCCATAGCGTCCGGCAACCACACGAAGAGCGGGAACTGTGCCGACTTGCCGCACGCGCCCACAAAGAGGAGCAGCGCGATCATCGTCGCATCAAACGGCTTGCTGGCAAGGAGTGGCCCGATCTGAGGAAGCAAAACGTCGTAGCTCAGCCAGCGGCTATCCACAATGCCGAGTGCATCCTTGTTCTGCGCGGCCAGCACCACCAGCCAGAACATCCCGAGCGTGAGACCGACGTCACCGATGCGGTTAACGATGAACGCCTTATTGGCGGCCGCCGAGTTCTTGAGGTCCTTGTACCAAAAGCCGATGAGCAGATAGGAGCACAGGCCAACCCCTTCCCAGCCGATGAACAGCATGGCGAGGTTGTTGCCCAACACCAGCACCAGCATCAACGCGATGAACAGGTTGAGGTAGGTGAAGAACCGGGGGAAATCGGGCTCCTCGGACATATAGCCGATGGAGTAGAGGTGGATGAGCGACCCGATGCCAGTGATGACCAGCACCATCGTCATCGAGAGCGGGTCCACCCGGAACTCAAACGGGATGGAAATCGCCTGCGTGCTAATCCACTCGAACAGAGTGAGGACCACCGCGCGCTCCGATTCCGGTTGGCGCATCAGTTGCAGGGTCATCGGCAACGCAATGAGGAAGGCGAGGGCAATCGGCGCCACGCCCAAGGCCCCGCAAATGCGGCGACCGAGCTTGGGGCCGAACGTGTCCACCACGATCTTGCCGCCCAAAGCCTGGAACAGAGATCCGAAGAGCGGGAGGGCGAAAACCCACCAAATCAGCTTGTAATCCATCGTGATCTCCTTAGTTCCTCAGCGTACTGAGGTCGTCCACGTCCACTTCGCGGCGCGCCCGGAAGATGGCCATGATGATGCCGAGCCCGACCGCCACTTCGGCGGCGGCCACGGCCATCACAAAAATCACCATCATTTGGCCGTTCATGGCCGCCTGCTGGGCGTTTTCGTATTTGAGGCCCCACCCATTTTGGTAGCGCGCGAATGTCAAAAACGTGAGGTTGACGGCATTGAGCATCAACTCAATGCACATAAACACAGTGACGGGGTTGCGGCGCACCACCACGCCCACGGCACCCAAAGCAAACAGCATCGCCCCGAGCAGCAAGAACCACTCGATGGGGACGTCGTTGACGATTCCCGTCGGTACCATCGCGAGCGGCAACACTAGATTCTCCTCTTGGCCAGGATGATCGAGGCCACGATCCCGACGAGGAGCAACATGCTCGCAACTTCAAACGGCCACGCGTAGGTGGTCATCATTTCCATGCCGATCGCCTGCGGCGTTCCGAACTTCGGATCGACCGCTCCCGGCTTCATTTCGGCCACCGGCCGAATCCCCAGCGCAAAGATGAACAGCACGAGTGCCCCAAAGATCGTGCCCACCACCGGCGCGCTGGTCCACCACACCTTGTGCGGCTCTTCGCGGTCCATGCGCAGCATCATCACGATGAACAGGAACAGCACCATGATCGCCCCGGCGTACACCATGATCTGCGAGATCCCCAGCATCTGCGCCCCCAGCATAAAGTAGAGCGCGGCCAACACCAGGAAGTTGAGCACCAAGCACATGGCGGCCCGCACGGGACGCTGGCTAAACACCACGCCGCCCCCGCCGATGAGGGCTAGGAGCGCGAGGGCAAGAAAGGCGATTTGGTTGGTGGTCACCGACCGGCCTCCAGATTCCTTGAGAAGTGCGTTGTCATACGGTTTTGCCACTCGAAGAGGCCGGGGCCGGGTCCACGAGAGTGATGGATCGTCGTTCGGTGCCATCCACCAGCGAGATGGCTTGGCGTTGTTCGGCTTCCCGCGACTTGCGCGAGGCCGACACCAGGTTGAAATAGAGCAGCGCGAGGAGGGCCACCGCGCCGAAGAAGGCCACCCAGCCGCCCAGCACACCGTACATCTCCGTGGCCACAATCCAGATGCCCACGATGATGAAGTTGGCGACCGCCGTCGGCAGCAGGCTCTTCCAGCCCAGGTTCATCAGTTGGTCGTAGCGCAGTCGCGGAAGCGTGGCGCGCAGCCAGATGAAGAAGGACAGCATGAAGATCTGCTTGACCAAGAACCCGGCGGGGCCGAGCCAGTAGTTGAGATCGCGCAGGGCATACCAGAAGGAGCTCAGACTCGGGAAGGTCACCGCCAGTTCGTCGTAGTTGAACGGCATGAAGTGGTAACCACCCATGAACACGGCGGCAAAGACGCCACTGAACACGAACATGGCCGCGTATTCACCCATGAAGAACACAGCGAACTTCATGGACGAGTATTCGGTGTGATAACCGGCGATGAGTTCGTTCTCCGCTTCGGGAAGGTCGAACGGAGCGCGGTTGGTTTCCGCCACCAGCGCGATCAAGAAGATCACCGCCGAGAGCAAACCAAACGGCGTGAACAGGAACCAGTTCTGCACCTGCGGAATGACGCCCCACAGCGCCTTCTCCTGCTCAGCCACCATGTCGGTCATCTTGAGAGAGCCGGTGGCCAGGGCAATGCACGCTAGCGAGACGCCCATCGCGAGTTCATAAGAAATCAACTGTGCGCTGGCGCGGAGGCCGCCCATCAGCGAGTATTTGTTGTTGCTGGAGTAACCCGCCAACACGATGCCATAGGCACCCAAACTGGAGATGGCCAGCACCCACAGGATGCCGATGTCAATGTTCGCGGCCGGGGAGAAGTGACCCCAGAATCCGGTGTGCGGCGTCCACGGAAGAGTTGCCCCCAGGGCAAAGGCCGGGAACAGGGCCAGGGCCGGCGCGATGACGTAAATCAAGCGGTCCACGGCGCTCGGCTTGATCTCTTCCTTGAGGAAGAGCTTCACCCCGTCCAGCAGCGGCTGAATGAGACCAAAAGTGCGGATTTGCCGGCCGTTGGGGAGGGTGATGGTGCCGCTGCGGTTCGGGCCGATGCGGTCTTGCATCCACGAAAGCAGGCGGCGCTCCCACCAAATGATGCCCGGCACCAGGGTGAGAATCGGAAGGATGACGAGGATGACTCGGACCAGCGCCATAAAGGTGCTGCCCGGCATGCCCGCGACGGTGAACTCGTTGTTACTAGCCCCTTCGAGCCAAGCGGTCACCTGTTCCATGCCTCTCGGACTTTACCTGCCTCCTAGCAGGGTTTGAAGAGCCTGGACCACCGCGTCGTTGGAGCGCGTAAGGCCTTCGGGGTTCGCCAATCGAACCCCCGTTTCCGGAATGTCTTGGTAGCGTGCCCCGGCGTAGGCCGGCACTTGCTCGGCGATGGCGTCCATCACGTCGCGAGCGTGGAAGTACGGCGCACTGGAGCCGGCGCGCAGCCCAAGTTCCATGGCAATCTGCCACGGGGCCTTGCTCTCGCCCGGCGCCTTCAGGATGCGCTCCATGCGCTGCACCCGGCGCTCACTGCTGGTGTAGGTGCCGTCACGCTCTGCGGGCAGCGCCATCGGCAAAATTGCACTGGCGTAGGCACAGGCTTCGGTTTGCGCACTGTCCACCAACACCAGGTTCGCCACATTCTCCAAGGCCTGGGTGGCAAGGGCCGTATCGGGGAAGTCGCGGATCGGGTCGCAACCCACCAGGATCAAGGTGTCAATCTCACCCTTGGCGGCGGCTTGCAGGATTTCGGCGGTGTTCATGCCGGCGGTCACGGCTTCCCCGCCCGGGCCGAGGTCCGGCGCAAAGCCCATCTCGCGGCCACCCTGCTCATTAGCGTGGTTGACCAGGCCGTTGAACTTGCCTCCCGCGTGGCTGGTCAGCAGGGCCAGAGTTTGGTAGGCCGTCACCCCGTTGGCTTCATCAAAGAGGCCGTGGGTCGTAATCGCCGCGAACTCGGTTCCGCGCAGGGCCCCAGCCGCTTCGCGCAGGCGGTCAGCCGGCACGCCGGTTTGGGCTTCCGTCCACTCCGGCGTGGCAATGCGGGTGGCGTCGGCCAGTTCGGGGGCCAGCAGGTTGGCGAGTCCGGCGGCCAATTCGGCGGCTGTTCCCGGCCGGTAGCGCAGCACCACGTGGGCAAAGCTTTCGGCTTCGCTGGCTTCATGGTGGGCCACCACCACTCGGGCTCCGTTGCGGAACCACGCCTTGCGGGTGCGCAGATAGCTCATTGGCTGGTCGGCGGCGAGGTTGGTGCCGAAGACCAGGATCGCCAGAGCGTTCTCCAGGTCGGCGATGCCGTATTGCACTCCCGGCAGCCCGGTGCGCGCCTTCAGCATTTGGCTCGCGGGCAGCAGCGTCTTTTGCCAGCGCAAATCCAGGTGGTTCGTGGCCAGCGCGGTGCGAGCCAGAGCCTGCCAGGCATAGTAGTCTTCGTTGGAGAGCATGGTGCCCGCGAGGACCGCCGTGCGCTTCCCTTCGCATGCACCGAGAACCGCCGCGTAGGCTTCGCTCCATTCCACCGCACGGAACGCCTCGCCCTCGCGGACGTGCGGCACCTGAATGCGGTTCGGGTTGTTATAAAGAGCGTCGTGGCCGAACTTGGTCGTGTCGCTCGTCCACTCCTCGTTGACGTCCTCGTTGGTGCGACCATTGATGCGCACCAGGCGGCCCGAACGGTAGTCGTAGAACACGTTCGTCCCGCACGGCGTGAGCGTGCAGAGGCCGGGTCGAGTTTCCAAATCCCAGGGGCGGGCGCGGAAGCGGTACTTGCTGCTCGTCAGCGCACCCACCGGGCAGATCTCGATCACGTTGCCGCTAAAGCGCGATTCGAAGTCCGTCAGTTGGAAGGTCGAGGGCTGCATCGAGGCCCCTCGGAAGCGGAAGGCGAGCTGACTGTCGCCCGAAATCTCTTCCGTAAAGCGCACGCATCGGCCGCACTGGATGCATCGCTCAAGGTCGAGGGTGACGTACTCGCTCAGCGGGTACGCCTTGGGCAAGTGGCGCTTGACTTCCAGGAAGCGGGAAGTCGAAGGCCCGTAAGCCAAAGTGTTGTTTTGCAGGGGGCATTCGCCACCGCGGTCGCAGATCGGGCAGTCCAGCGGGTGGTTGATGAGCAAGAATTCCAAGACGCCCTTGCGGTCGCGGTGCACCATTTCGGTGTCGGTGTAGACCACCATGCCTTCGCTGGCCGGCAGGGTGCAGCCCGCTTGCGGCTTCGGCATCTTGCGCACGGAGCCGTCAGGCTGCTTGAAGCCCACCTCGACCAAGCACATACGGCACATGCCCACCGGCTTCATGCGCGGGTGGTAGCAGAAGATGGGGATTTCTAACCCCAGTCGCTTCACCGACTCGACAATGAGCTCACCCTTGGGAACGTGCAGCTCAATGTCGTTGATCGTGATCGCGACGGTTTCGGTTTGTACGGCGGCAGCCATGCGTGCTTCCCTGGCAGGCACTGATTTACCCGATTCCCGCGAACGAGAATCGGACATCCCGGAGGAGAGGCCCCGTAAGGTCGCGGTTCTTCACACGTCCCCGTATTTTTGCTAGTCTTGCCGCAAGTTCCAAGAGATATAATTTTTGGACCCTAAAGCGGCACGTACATCGCGCGCCGCGTGGAACTGAGTTCAGATGAATCTCTTTAAGTTAAGTCGCACCGCAATGGTCGCGGGTTTGGTGGTCACGGGGGCGCTATTCAGCACGGCCTCGGCAGTCGCGGCACCGGCTTCGGCTTTTGCGACCCATAAGGACATCGCGATCACCGTTCGTGAGTCCGCTAGTTTTTGGGATACGGTGGGCATGCTCGCTCAGGGGGTCGGTACGGTCACGCACCGCGACCCCCAGGGCAACGTGGTCATTCGTCTCTATAAGGGGATTTCCTACGAGGAAGCGCTGGAGCGTCTTGAAGGGCGCGCCAACGTCCTGAAGGCCGAACCCATCGCCCCGCAAGCCCCGATCTTCCTGCAGATCCGCAGCGTTAAGGGCCTCCGCAACGCGATTGAGGAGTACCGGGAAACCTACGCCGAGTACCGCGAGGCGATTGGCTGGGAAGAGGATGACAAGGAAGGAAAGGAAGAAGGCGAAGAAGGTGATGAAACCCCGGGTCTTGACTATATCGAGTCTTACCTCCAGTACATGGAAATCCGTGCCTACCCGGCGGATGACTGGGATGGGAGTGCCTACTATGACTGGGCTCGCACCTACATCGCACAGGAGAACAACAAGTACGAAGGCTTCATCGGCGAGAATCGAGAGCGCCAGCAGCGAGTCACTGGCCCGGGCTTCGACCCGAACTTCCAAGGCGCGGCCGCCCCGAACTGGACGTACATTGGAGGCACAGACATCAATGCGCCGTACCGCATTTACTTCGGCCTGAGCCCGGTGAACGGACGCATCAACGCAGTGGCGTTCCACCCGACTAACCCCAACACATTCATTGCGGGCGGGGCGGAAGGCGGCGTGTGGCGCACCACCGACGCCGGTGTGAACTGGACCCCGCTGGGTGATGCCTGGCCGACCATGGGCGTCAACGCTTTGGCCTACAAGCCCAACGATGGGAACGTAATCCTGGTGGGCACGGGTGACCTCAACGGCGGCGCGAAGCCGGGCATTGGGATCATGCGCTCCGCCGACGGAGGCAACACTTGGACCTCCACGGGGACCGGGGTCTTCGGTTCGGCGCGAATCCGCCGCATCTCGTTCGACCCGGACAACAACAACATCGTCTACGCCACCACGGCCACGGGCAACGTGGTTCGGTCGACCGACGCGGGTGTGACCTGGAGTGTGGCCTTTGCGAACAGCCAGCGCTGGACGGAACTCGCCGTGGGCGCGCCGCGATCCGGCGGCCGCAACATTTGGGCCGGGGCCGGGGGTAGCGGGATCAACCCGGTGCTCTTCCGCTCCCAAGACCAAGGGGCGACTTGGACCGCCATCACCCTCCCGGGCAGCGGGACGGGCAACATTGGCGTGGCCGCCTCGCCGGTCAATCCCGACACGGTTTACGTGATGCGCACGGGCGACCGCCAGATCTACAAGTCGATCAACGCCGGTGTGACGTGGACCAACACCACGACGAGCTTCCCCAACGGGAACTCCAGCCTGGGTGCGACCTACAACTGGTCGCAAAGTTGGTACGACTGGTACCTGCGCTGCTCTTCGCGCCCGACGGCTTCGGGCAACGAAGACGTGCTGTATGCCGGTCTCATCGACATTGTTCAATCAGTGGACGGCGGGGCGAGTTGGCGCAGCATCGGCGGCGGCAAGAACAGCTCCGGCGTGTGGCAAGCCGCCTACACCGGAAGCGCCATTGTCCACCAGGACAACCACGATGTGGCGGTGGACCCCAACAATCCGAACCGGATTCTGGTGGGGACCGATGGTGGCGTTTATCTTCTGACGTTCAACGACATCAACAACACGATCCAAACCGACGACACGATCACCTACGGCAACCTCAATCGCCGTCTGGGCGTGACGCAGTTCTATCGCATTAGCCAGCACCCCACCAATCGCAACTACGTGATGGGCGGGACGCAAGACAACTCGACCCCGCACAGCTTCGGCAACATCGCCGACTGGGCGAACATCGGGGCGGGCGACGGCTCGGGCAACGCGATCAACCCGTTCAACATCAACCAGCAGTACGACTCGTCGCAAGGACAAAACATCTATGCGACAACGAACGCATATGGTTCTAAGACGACGATCGCCAACGGCGGTAGCACGTTCACAGGCCAGAGCAGCATCCCGTTCATCGGTCTGCTTCGCCTGGACCCGAACAACGGGCAATACCTGTACGCCAATACGTCCTCGCTCAACCGGTTCAACCGGGCCACGGGAACCTGGACGTTACAACTGGGCGGACGAGCCCTCGACACGAACTCGATCAACTCGATTGCGATTGCGCCGGGTAACTCCAACCGCATCCTCGTGGGTGGCGACGGCCGCATCGAAATGAGCACCGACTTCGGTGTGAGCTTTGCGCGCATCGACCGCCAAGGTCAAGCCAATGGCTTGCCCAACCGCGTGGTAACGGAAATTGCGTTCCACCCCACCAACCAACAGGACGTGGTGGTGACGCTCTCCAGCTCTGGCACGCAACACGTCTATCGCTGCACCAACATCGATGCGGCCACTCCGGTCTGGACGCCGGTGGGCAATGGCCTTCCGGACATTCCGGCGAACTCCATCGTCCGCCACCCGGACGATCCGAACAACACCTGGTACGTCGCGATGGACGTCGGTGTTTGGATGACCAAGAATGGCGGTGCCACTTGGACGGACATCACGACCCCGCGCGGCCTGCCCCGAGTGCGAGTGGACGAGCTCGTCATCAACGGCGTGACCCGCCAACTGACCGCCGGTACGTTTGGGCGCGGCATGTGGCAGCTCGAAATCGAGCCGTACATCCTCAACACCCTCTCGGCCGTGCCGAACCCGGTGGTGGGCGGCAACACCAGTGTGGCCACGCTCACGCTGAAGCGACCGGCCCCGACGGGTGGCCTGGTGGTGAACCTGACCGACAATAGTCCGCTCATCACGGTCCCGGCGACGGTGACGGTGGCAGCGGGCGCAACCTCGGCCACGTTCAATGTCACGACGACCAGCGATGTGTCGGATTACTCCGGCACCATCACGGCGGAGTACCTTGGCGATGAGATTCAAATGAACCTCAACGTGCTGGGTGAGCCGCTGCTCATCCCGGCTACGGCCACGCTGACGAATTTCTCGAACGTGGGCGGCACCCTGAACGATCTGCGCGTGAGCGATGACGTTCGTTACGGCCTCCGCGTCGTAAGCTTCGAAAGTGGTCTCCCGACGGCGGTCTTCAGCTACGTGGCCCCCACCGGGTCCATCAGCAGCCTGACCTACCGGTATGAGTTCCGCAGCGACGTCCGCAAGGTGCCCTGCGTGGTCCATGTTTGGAACTGGAACACGAATGCCTGGGAACTGCTGTTCGCAGCCCCCTCGGCAGTAACGGACTCGGTCCGCACTGGCACGCTGAACGTGGCGAACCACATGAACGCGAGCACGCGCGAAATTCGAATGCGGGTCTCGAGCCCGCGCGAAGTCCCGCGGCTGCCGCGACCGTTCCTTTACCTCGACACCGCGACGATCCAGGTCATTCGCTAACCCGACCCCAAGGCCCCAAGTGCACTCCGCATTTGGGGCCTTTTTCTTGCCTCCCGCCTTAATCCCGACAGGAAAGTGCAGATTCCTTGTCAAAATGATCGTAGAGAACCGAGCGAGTATGGAGACGATGTCGAATCCCGTAGAAATTTCCAACGATGATGAGTTGCTGCAACATCACGCCGAGCGTGATTACGAGTGGGGCTTTGTCAGCGATGTGGAAGCCGACACGCTCCCGCCGGGACTGAACGAGGACGTCGTCCGCAAGATTTCCGCCATCAAGGGTGAGCCCGAGTGGATGCTAGAGTTCCGCCTCAAGGCGCTCCGCCACTTGGAGACCATGACCTACCCGAAGTGGCCGAACGTGGAGCACACCGCTCCCGACCTCCAGGCCATCTCGTACTACTCCGCCCCCAAGAAGCTTCCCAAGCTCAACAGCCTGGACGAGGCCGACCCGGAACTCATCCGCACGTTCGAGAAGCTGGGTATCCCCCTGCACGAGCAGATGATCCTGGCCGGGGTGGCCGTGGATGCGGTCTTTGACAGCGTCTCTGTCGTCACCACCTTCAAGGACAAGCTGCGAGAAGCGGGCGTGATCTTCTGCTCCATGAGCGAAGCCATCAAAGACCACCCCGAACTCATCCGCGAGTACCTGGGCTCCGTGGTGCCCTACAGCGATAACTATTTCGCCACGCTCAACACGGCGGTCTTCACCGATGGCTCGTTCGTGTTTATCCCCAAGGGGGTGCGCTGCCCGATGGAGCTGAGTACCTACTTCCGCATCAACGAGCAGAACACAGGTCAGTTCGAGCGCACGCTCATCATTGCTGAAGAAGGCGCTTACGTCAGCTACTTGGAAGGTTGCACCGCCCCCAAGCGCGACGAGAACCAGCTGCACGCCGCCGTGGTGGAACTCGTGGCCATGGCCGATGCCACCATCAAGTACAGTACGGTCCAGAACTGGTACCCCGGCGACAAGGACGGCAAGGGCGGCATCTACAACTTCGTCACCAAGCGCGGCATCTGCCGTGGGGACCGCAGCACCATCACCTGGACCCAAGTGGAAACCGGTTCCGCGATCACCTGGAAGTATCCCAGCGTCATCCTCAAGGGTGACGATAGCGTGGGCGAGTTCTACAGCGTGGCTCTCACCAGCCGCCGTCAGCAGGCCGACACGGGCACCAAGATGGTCCATATCGGCAAGCGCAGCCGCTCCACCATCGTCAGCAAGGGCATTAGCGCCGAGTACGGCCAAAACACGTACCGGGGCTTGGTCAAGATCAACGCCGGGGCCGAGGGCGCGCGCAACTACAGCGTGTGCGACTCGATGCTGATGAGCGACCACTGCGGCGCTCACACCTTCCCCTACATCGAGGTGAAGAACAACACCGCCAAGATGGAGCACGAAGCCACCACCAGCAAGATTGGTGAGGATCAGCTGTTCTACTTGGCTCAACGCGGCATTAGCGAAGAGGACGCCATCAACATGATCGTGAGCGGCTTCTGCAAGGACGTGTTCCGCGAGCTGCCGATGGAGTTCGCCGTCGAAGCCCAAAAGCTTCTCGCCGTCAGCCTCGAGCACTCGGTCGGCTAAGTCTGGTCTGTCATTCGGTATGGTGAGCTATGCCGAATGACAAAGCCCAAATCGAAGCGTGGATGGCGCAAATGAACGCGCACACGCCCGTCCGTACGCGGGCGATGTTCGGCGGGCACGGCTTTTACGCTGGCGATCTATTCTTTGCCCTCGCCGACGACAATCACCTCTATTTCAAGGTCGGCGATGCCAATCGCGGCGACTTCGAATCGCACGGCATGGAGCCCTTTGTGCCCTGGCCCGAGGCGGCCCCGATGGGCTACTACCCCTTACCAACGGCCATTCTCAATGACCCGGAGGAACTCGGGGTGTGGGTGGATGCAGCGATCGCCGTGGCCGAGGCCAACAAAAAGCCCGCTCGCCCCCGCAAGAAGAAAGCCTAAGGGCTGGCCTCAGGGGGGTTGACGGCGCGCCCCGGACGGGTCTCCAGCTCTTCCACAATCCGGGAAGCGTAAGGCTTCAGCGGGTCAAAGTTCGTCGCCAGATTGAGCATGTAGATGAGGAGCGACATCACCACCGTCGCGCCGATCATCGTGCCAAAGCCCTGCGCCACGCCCATCCCAAATCGCACTCGCCAGTTCTTGGTGGCTTCGATTTGATCCTTCAGCAATTCGTTCTGCTCCCGCAGAATCGTCAGCAGTTCTGACTCGGATTCTTGGTTCATAAGCAACTTATCCACGGCATTCCTTACCATCCGGCTGCGATCGGCGAAAGGAGCAGCATCCTTTGCCTAGCCTCAACCGTATATTCCCTTGATTATGAGTGCCCTGACACTAATGTCCGTGATGCTTGCCTCTTCTGCAAGCGCCAAGGAGAAGCAACCGATCCTGACCGGAACCCGATCTGCGCTCACCCAATCGAACTCCCTCTTTGGTCCGACCGGCCTGATGACGGTGCCTACGGCCTACACGGCGGACCCCGGTCAAGTGGCCTTTGGGACCAGTTTTGGCGACGGCGTCCGGGTGCCCAGCATCAACTACGGCCTCATACGCTACGTCGAGGTTGGCGGTGGGTTTGTGGACCGCGACAACGGCCGCAATCGCTTCATTGGCAACGCCAAGGTCACGATCATCCCGCAAAACTTCGGTAACTTCGAAGTCGGCATTGGGGTCATCGACGCCCTGGACGCCATCAACCAGACGGCGTACTTCGTTGGCTCGGTGGACCTTACGCCGCCGAACTGGGATCCGACCGGCCGCGTCGGTTCGCCCATTGCGCTGAAGGCGCACGCCGGGGTGGGCACGGGCATCTTCCAAGAGCGCATCTTTGGTGGCGCGGAGCTGCTCTTCCCCAACCAGTACTCGCTGATTGGCGAGTACGACTCGGAGAACTTCAACTTCGGTGTCCGGTATGTGCATGACGATCGCTTCCGCGCTCAGTTCGGGGTGCAGAACAAGTCGATCTTCTTTAACACCACCTCGATACTCCAGTTCTAAGCTGGTGGTTGTTCCGGGTTTTCCCAAACCCAGAACAACTTTCGCCTTGTCCTTGTCTTTCTAATCCATGAGTTCTGCGGGAGAGTCACAGATATCGGACCCCAAGGTCCGGGTGTTTCACGCCTGTTTGGTCGCGCATTCTCGCATCTCCATGCAAATGGAGGAGTACCTCGTGCGTGCAAACACCCTCCCGATTCGGGATTACGACGTGCTGGTCACGCTCGAAATGGCGGAGAACAGCACCCTCCGCATGAATGAACTTGCCGAGCGGGTGGTCTACAGCCGATCGGGGCTGACTCGCCTGGTCGATCGCCTCGCAGCCGAGGGTCTCGTGCGCCGGCAAAAGTGTGGTCGTGATCGTCGCGGGATCTATTGCATCCTCACCGACGAGGGCCGAGCCGCCCGCGAAGCCGCCGGTCCCTTTATACTGCACGCCATCCATCATGTCTTTGGGCAGCATTTTTCGGTGAAGGAAGTCGAGACCCTCTTGGCCATGATGTTGCGGGTCCACGCGGCCACCGAGAACCCGATCCCGCTCCCTTAAGGCCTTACCGGGCTCAGGCGAACTTCCCCTGAAACGGGTAGTTTGCGCCCCATGCCCCACGATGTATGGCTGAAAAAAGGCCGCGAAAAGAAGATCCGCAATGGATACCCGTGGGTGCAACGCGGGGAAATTGAGCACGGCGAAGGCGAACCCGGCGGCCTGGTGCGCGTCCGCGATATGGACGGGGCCACGCTCGGAACCGGTACGTTTAACCCCGCTAGCCGCTTCCCGGTGCGCATGCTCACCACTCAGGAAGAGCCGATCGACCAGGCTTGGTTTGCTCGCCGCTTGGCCAAAGCCGACCAGATTCGCCGCACCCGCCTGCAAAACACGGACAGCTGGCGCGTGAGCGGCGGCGAGAGTGACGGACTCAGTGGCCTCATCATCGACCGTTACGGCGACCATCTCGTGGTGCAAGTACGCACGCTGGGCATGGAGCGCCTCCGCGACCTCTGGTACCCGGCCCTGCTGGAAGCTCTCAAGCCCGCCAGCGTTTACGAACGCAGCGACATGGCCGGTCGTAACGAAGAACGCCTGAGCCCCCATGCCGGCGAGCTTCTCGGCCCGGTGCCGGAGACCGTGGTGATGCACGAGGACGGGCTGAAGCACACGGTTTTGATTAAGGAAGGCCTCAAGACCGGCTTCTATTTAGACCAGCGCCAAACCCGCCGCGCCTTCGAAGCAGCCCTCAAGCCCGGCGATAAGGTGCTGGACGTGTTCTCTTACACCGGGGCGTTTGCGATGCGTGCCGCTCGGGCCGGGGCCTTGCCCACCGCCGTGGACATGAACCCGCTCGCCGTGGACACGGCCCGCGCCGACGCCGCCCTCAACGGGCTCGAATTCCCGGTGGTGGAAGCCAACGCCTTTGAATTCCTGCCCAGCGAAGCCCCCGGCACCTACGATTGGATTCTGCTGGACCCGCCCGCCATCGCCAAGACCGCCGAAAAGCGCGACTCGCTGAAGTGGGGGATTTGGAAGCTGGCGTACCATGCTCTCCCCGCGCTTAAGCCCGGTGGCACCCTCATCGTCAGCGCGTGTACGTACCAAATGTCGCTGCCGATGCTGGTGGACACGGTGCGACTGGCCGCCAACGACAAGAACGTGATTCTGAACCTGGAGCACATGACGATCCAGGATATTGACCACCCGGCCCCGATCCAGTTCCCTGAAGCACTGTATCTCAAGACGGGTTGGTTCCGGCGCGCGGACTAATCCCCGCGCCCGATCAGCTTCGCATAAACCATTGGAACCGCGTGCCCATGGCCGCCACCGCGATCACCAAAGCGGCCTGCACAAAGCCGTATACGGTCATGATCTCGAGCCCTTGGGCGCGGAGGGGTGTATCCCATACCACCCAACCGATGCCGTCGTGCAACTTGATGATGCGGATGAAGGCCGGCACCAAGTGCGTGATGGCAACGTAGCCCAGCATCGCGTTCATTCCGGCCAGCGCCAGCGGGCGCACCCAGGCGGGGCGCATGGTGGCGAGACTTTCGAGGCCAGCGAGGGTGAGTAGGCTCAACCCGGCCGTCATCGGGAAGTAGCTTAGCGTGGCCCAGTCTTTGCGGATGCCCCCACCCTGCGGCAGGCACATCAAACCCACCAAAACGCAGATGCAGCCCGCGCGGAGCCACGCCCGGATGCGCCCGTCGCTCGGCAGGCTGTGGGCGTAGGCGATTCCGGCTAAGGCGAGGATCGCGAGGGTGGTCTTTGACCAATCTCGCCCATCCAAGAGCAATACCCAGACGACTGTCGGCAAGCCCAGCCCCACCGCCACCACACCCCAGCCATCCACTGGCTCCCGGTGCGTGGCTTGGAGATAGAACGAACCCGCCCACACACCCGGTAGCACGATCGCGAGGTACTTGAAATAGCTGAACTGATACAGTTCCTTGAGCGGGGTCCACGCACCGAGCTGCGGACCGAACGCCCAGCCTTCGGCCACCATCGTGAAGAGCACCATCACGGCCAGGGTGAGGCCCCACAACCATGCGGGGTGGCGGCGGGTGGCCCAGGCAATTACGGTGCCGAAAAAAACCATGTTCGCCAGCACCAGCAGGATCACATCCACCCGCACGAATCCAAACGGGCCGCCCGGCCAGGGATACAGCCAGATCACCGCCGCTAAGCCCAGCACCCCCACCCCCTGCCCCACCGGGTTCACCCACGCGGGCAAGCCCCGAGGCCAACGCCCCCAGGCCAGCGCAATCAGCGCAAACAGCCCGAGGCAGGTCAAGAGTTGCGGCACCGTGTACGGCTGCCCGGGCTGTTGCAGTCGCCCGAGCTTGGTCTGCTCTACCACGTAGGCGAACATGGCCAGGGCAAGGTATCGAACTACTCCCCGCCCCCAGATTTTCCCTGTCGCTCCGCTCTCGGCGTAGCGCGCCTGGGCGAGGGGCAAGGCCGCGCCCAGGGCAAACAGAAAGAACGGAAACACCAGATCGACCCACGTGAGGCCGTAGCGCGTGGGGTCGAGCTTGTACGCGGGCGGCGGAATCTGGGCGTGATACATCCAGTCCGGCAAGTGCCGGTCGTGCACCCCACCGAACGGGATCATCCCGCTCAGCGCCATGCCGAACAGCGCCAGCCCCCGCAGGGCATCGAGCGCGAGGGCGCGCCCGGGATCCGGGGCGGGGGATGCCGTCATGAACCGGCGGGCGGACGCACCAACAGCAGGGTCGAACTGCCCCACATCGTCATGTGCAGCGCCACGCTTCCGATGGCCACTCGGTCCGCCCAGGTGTGCCCCTGCGCGCCCAGCACCAGCAGGTCCGCGCCCACGGACTGCATGTAGGGTTCCAGGGATTCCGCCGGGGTGCCGTCTACAATCACGTGCTCCACGTTCATGCCAGCGGGGGCAGGGCAGGCTTCCTTCAGCCGTTGCAGTAACGCGTCTCGATCCAAGACCGGCAAGTTCGGCATGAAGGGCGTGGGGTCCGGTAGCAGCGGGCCGAAGTCCACCGGCCGCGTATCCACCACTGTCACCGCAATCACTTTGCTTAAGCCGTGTGCCTGCATTCGTCCGAACTGCTGCCACGCCTTCTGGCTATACGGGCTCAGATCGCTGGCAAACACGGCGACATGCGCCCCGTCCGCCGGGGCCGACTTGATGAGCAGGGCACTGGTGTCGCCTTCCATCGCCAGGCGGCGCGTCACGCTGCCCATAAACAAATTGTTGAACCACGACTTGGGCTCGCTCTGCGCCACCACTAGGTCAACGCCAGTGGCCTGCGCCCGGGCCAGGAGTTCGCTGGCCGGGTCGCCGTAGGCAATGGTAGCGGCACTGGCGCCCAGGGTTTGGCGCGCCGATTCGGCAATGGCTTTTGCTGCCGATTCCTGCGCTTCAATCACTTCCACCGGTACCGTCGCCCCCGCCCCCAGGTACGCCGGGGAACTGAAGGCAATGGGCTCGGCCACGGTCTGCACTTCGATCTCCGGACTGGAGAAGCCCAACGCCGTCATCCACGCAAGGACCGCGTTCACGTCGGAGCCCGGTTTGATTCCCACCAATACGCGCATACCTTCAGTGTAACCCTTTGGCCCGGGGCAGAGACCCGAAGATTGGCACCAATTGGTTGCTGGTAACGTTGTTACAGATATGGATCTCATCACCAAGTGCATCGCGCTTGGCATGGCGGCGGCCGCCGCCGCCGGTTTCGCCATCAATGGCGTGCGCGGCAGTCTTCCTCAATCGTCCTCTCAAATCATGAACACCTCCCAAGTGGACCCGGCCACGGGCCTCACCTTCCGCACCACGCCGCCCGAACGCGAAGACCGCCTCATCCTCACTGATGCCGAGTGGAAGAAGAAGCTCACTCCCGAGCAGTACAAGATCCTGCGCAACCACGGCACGGAGCCGGCGTTCTGCGGCGTGAACCTCGAATCCAAAGGCGAAGGGGCTTACCACTGCGTGGGCTGCGACCTGCCACTGTTCAACGCCACCGAGAAATTCGACTCCGGTTCCGGCTGGCCCAGCTACACTTCGCCGTTCAACAAGGACAACCTGTGGTACCGCCTGGACATGAGCTTTGGCATGCGCCGCATCGAGGTGCTGTGCGCCCGGTGTGATGGCCACCTCGGCCACGTTTTTGAAGATGGCCCGCCGCCGACGGGACTGCGGTACTGCATCAACGGCACCATCCTTAAGTTCAAACCGAAGGAAAAGGCCACTAGCTAATCCACCAGAAAGATGAGACCCGCTGAACAATGAGAGGCGGGGCTCGTCACTGCTCGTATGTTCAGCTATTTGCTCATGGCGGCGGTCGTCGCCCCGGCCCCGTTTGTGCCTAAGGCGGAAGATATGAAGGCGGCCTTCACCTACTCCACCGAGCGGCGCGGCCACTCGATGATTGTGGTGGCTGATGGCAAGACGATCTTTGAGGAATACAAGGCCCCCAACTCCGCCCGGAACGTCAACCCCCTGGCCAGCGGCACCAAAACCTTCAATGGCGTGGTGGCTCTGGCCGCCCAGGCCGACGGGCTGATTGATCTGGATGACCCCGTGGGCAAATATCTGCCGCAATGGCTCGAGGGCAACAAAGCCACGGCCACCATCCGGCAACTTTTGAGCCTCGAATCGGGCCTCGGCACCACCGGCGGCAGCTTGCGCGGCCCCAGTTGGGAAAGCGTGCTAGACGACCCACTCACGGCCGAGCCCGGCACCAAGTTCCAATACGGCCAGGCACCCTTCAACACTTTTGGCGCGGTAATTGAGGCGGTGCTAAAAACGGAGAGCTACGAGACGTACCTCACCCGCCGCATCTTCAAGCCGCTCGGCATCTCCGCCCAGTGGACGCGCTGCGATGACGGGCGCCCGCAAATGGGGGGCGGTGGCCAGATGACCGCCCGCGACTGGGCCACCTACGGTCAGTTCATCCTTCAACGAGGGCAGTGGGAGGGCAAATCCATCATCCCCGCCGATCTCTGGGATGAACTGGTGAAGCCCGCCGCCAGCAACCCGCGCTATGGCCTCTCCTGTTGGCTCTTCCTGCCCGCCACCGGCGGGGGCACGCCCGTGAATGCGGCGCCAATTGCCGTACCGTGGGCGCCCAGGGATATGTTCACGGCCGCCGGGGCTGGCAATCAGCGCCTTTACATCGTTCCGAGCCAGAAGCTCGTCATTGTCCACCAGGCCACGCTGCCCAGCGACCCTCGGTGGAGCGATGTCGGGTTCATTGCCCGGGTCTACGGCCAGCCCGATCCGACTCCGGACTCCCGCACGGGTCGGGGCTCGCGCCCCGGGCTTGGCGGTGGTCGCTTGGGTGGCGGGCGCTAATTGGGCTCGGTGGGGAGTTCTTCCACCACAAAATCGTCGTGCCAGTCCACGACGGTGACGTTGGTGGCCAGTTCTCCCCGCAGCCGCTCGTAAAGGCTGTCGTCCGAGAGTTCGTCCAGGGTCTTCTCCACCCGCAGCAGTTCCCCTCGGCGGCAGTACGCCAGGTGGACCACCGGATCGCCAGGGGCCACGCTCGGCATGGTCGTCATCCCGACGACCACCCCGTTTACCGGGCTGACAATCGTGTTTTGCACCCGCCCGGTAAGGGCGCGGTTGGTGGCCAGGGGCTGGTCGCGCCGCACCAGGTCGCCGGGAGCCACGTGGAACTGGAGGAAGCCCCCTTCTTGCGCCCGCACCCAGTTGGTGGTGTCGGTTTCGATGCGGTACGACGGCAGCACGCGCTCCCCTTCCACCATGTTGAGCTTGATGAGGGCGTTCGTGATCCCCTGGGTTACAAACTCCAGAATCGCGGGCTCCACCTTCCACGTTTCGCCGGCTTCCACCACAAAGGTGGGGCAACCCCGCTCGCAGGCGGCGCGGCGCAAACTCCCGTCCGGGCCCTCTCCACTCAGCAACAACTCGGCCCCAAAGCCACGGGCAAAGGCCGCCGTGCGGCGGTCGGTCAGGTCGGCACGCACGTTCGGGAAGTTGGTGCGGCGAATCGCTGCCGTGTGGATGTCAATCCCGTAGTCACAATTCTCGATGATCTCGGTGGTGACCACGTGCGCGATGCGGCTAGCCAGGCTCCCCGTGGGTGTGCCGGGAAAAGAGCGGTTGAGGTCACGGCGATCCGGCAAGTACCGGTCGTGCCGTTCAAACCCCAAGAGATTGACCACCGGAATCAGCAGGAGTGTGCCTCGCTTGAGCGTGAAGGGCGGATCCACCACCAGGCGCTGCACCACGCCCGTGCCGTTGATCTCATCGCCATGCACGGCCGCGCTTATGAAGACCGTGGGGCCGGGCTCGGCGGACCGCCGCACCACGATGGGGAGTTCCAGACTGACGCCGCTGTACGAACGGGTCAAGGGGATACGGATTTCTTGCTCTTCGCCGAGTGCGATCCCTCGTTCTGCCCAAAAATCCCGCGCCAAACCGTTTCCATTCTTGCATAACTCGGGCGGTCGCCATAATGGGGCGGGATGCTAGCCTTACTTCTTGCCGTTCACACCTCGGCCCCGATCGTGGCCCCCAGCCCCCTGGCCGGGACGACGATCGTCGTGGATCCGGGGCACCCGAGCGAAGTCGGCATCGGCACGCGCGGGGCTCGCGTGACGGAGCTCGAAATCTGCTGGAAGATCGGTCTCTCGCTCAAGGAGTATCTCAAGCGGAAGGGCGCGACGGTTGTTCTCACAAAGGATTCGATGAACCAGATGGTCCGCAACCAGCAGCGGGCCGAGGTCGGCAACAAGGTGGGGGCGAACTACGTGATTCGCCTCCACTGCGATGCGGCGGACGGGCGCGGATTCAGCACCTACTACCCTTCGCAGCAAGGCACCGTGCGCGGCGTTACTGGCCCCAGCGCCCAGGTCATTGCCGAGAGCAAGAAGTTCGCCGCCGTCTTCCACCCCGCCTTGGCGCGTGAGCTCGCTGGCCACCTCCGGGATCGCGGCCCCAAAACGGACTTGCAAACGGCCGTGGGTGCACGGCAAGGCGCCCTCACCGGCTCCATCTTTAGCCAGGTGCCGGTGGTGCTCATCGAGATGGCGGTGCTGACCAACCCGCAGGATGAGGCCTGGATCGAGAAGCGGGAGAACCAGCTGCTCTATGCCCAGGCGATCACCCATGCGACCGAGGCCGTTTTCCGCAAGCACCCGGCAACGAACTAGCGCTTATCCACCAACCGAATGCCGCGCGTGGCGTGGTACACCTGCCCAAACATGTCGGTGGTGCGGACCTCAACCGGCACCAGCCCCTTGCCGGCTGGCACCGTGAGTTCGGCCCGCCAGATGTGGTTGGAATTCACCGCGCCCGGGAGCGGGCGATAAGGAGCCGTGATGGCCTTGTCGCGCTCAAAGGTGGCCAGATAGACGGGGTCTTGCACATTGGCCTTGGTCATGGTTTGCCACTCGCCTCCGCCGATGCGAATCTCAACCTTGCTTCGCTCCGAGCCGCCGAAGACGTTGGTCATGATCTCGACTTGGTCACCGGAAGACGCCACATCCGGGGCATAGATATTCATCTGGTAGCTGCTGGGGGCACCCGCTGCGCGGAACTCCATGCTGTACTGATTGCCATCGAAGGTGTAGATCAGGTAGCCGTTGGGGGCACCATCCCGCATCGTGGTGTGGGGGATGCCGCGCTCGTCCGGGGCGCCTTGCCACCAACTCCCGCAGGCCGTCACCGTCACCACGTGGTGGTGTTCACCTTGGCCCGGCCAGCCTTCCTCCTTGCCTAAGAACTCATGCGACTGGAAGTGCGTGTGCGCGGACATAGAGAGCACATACGGTCGGTCCTTGATGAGTTCAAACAACGCCGCCTTATCGGCGTCTTGCATGCTCATGATCGGGATGTGCATCATCAGCACCACGAGTTGGTTTTCGGGCACGCGGCGGAGATCTTCCTTCAGCCAGGCGAGTTGGCGCGGGCCGAGCGCGGCCGTATAGCCGCCGTTGTTGGCCCCCGGCCACCACACGTTGTCCAGCGCCACAAAGTGAGTCGCGCCGTACTCGAAGGAGTAATAGGACGGGCCGTAAATCTTCAACCAGCGTGAATTCGCCCGCGCATCGTCCGGCGTGTCGAAGTTGATGTCGTGGTTGCCCAGCACGTTGTACCAAGGCAGCCCGATCATGGCAATCACGTGCGCCAGCGGCTCCATCACGTCGAGATTGTCGAAGACGATATCGCCCAGCGTCACGCCGAACATGGCCCCTTCGGTGTTGCCCTTCAGGGGTTCCACCACGTCGCGGGCGATGTAGTCCACTTCGCGCAGGTCGCGCGGCTGCGTATCACCAAAGACAATCGCCTTGAACTTATCGGGCTCGTTCTGCCGGTGGAGCGGAAAGTCAATGCTTGCCGGGAGCGGACCGGTGGGTTCCATGCCGCCGTAACGGGTTTTGGGCAGCCCTTCCGGCGCGTGGATGTAATAGAACTGAGGCAACTGCTTCTCGTCCACCGGGGTCATCCAGCCGCGCGGCTTGATGACGAAGAACGGGGTCATGAACTCGTCGTAAGTCAGCGCCCACCGCCCGTCCCGGTCGGTGGTGGTGATGGAAAGACCGTTGCTCACCTTGACGTTGGCGAGACCAGGTTCGCCCGCGTCGCGCTTGCGATTGCGGTTGCGGTCTTCGAACACGTATCCCGAAGCCATGGGCGGCAAGGCGGGCAGAGTCGTGGCCGGGGCCGCGCCGGTCATCATCAGGGCTAAGGCACTCGCGAGGGCAGGCATACTCTCGCATCTTAACCAATTCCGACCCGAGAAAATGTCAACAAGATGTCAAGAACTCGGCACCTAGGGATAAGTTTTGTGTTACAAAGAAACCATAGACGCAGTCAATCGGTTGGTGATCGGGTTTCGCCCCCCGGCGGTATGGCATCCGGCCCTGGACCAGGCCAAGAGTGAGCTCCGCCGCCGCGCCAACACCGACGAAGTGCGTTTTATCCCGCCCAGTGAGTGGGTGGTGGCCGTGCTCAACCTCGGCGAAGTCCGACTAGACGAGCAGGCGCGTTTGGCTGGCCTGGCTCGCCCGCCGAGCGCGCAAGTGCCGAACCCGCTCACCCTCACCGGTGAGCAATGGATCCCGGCGCCCAACCCCACCATGCCCCGGTCGTTGGCTGTAGGCCTCGGCACCGATGTGGCGGTGCTGGCGGCGGTGGCCAAGGAACTGCAAGCCCTGATGCCGCCCCGCGACGCCCAACCGGAGTTTCTCGGTGAATTTGAGTTTGCCCGCCTGCGCAGCCCCCAAGAAAAGGCCCGCAGCGAACTCGACCGCGCCGTGCGCATGTCGCCCGCGCCGATTCTCCCCGGCTTCGCCCTTAGTGGCCTCGAGTTTTTGCGAGCCTCAGCCGGCGTCAACGGCCCCGAGTGGCAAACGGTGGACCAATTCCCCTTCTCGGGCTAGCGCTCAAACCACTAAGGGGTCAATTTCGCGCCACGGAATCATCACAAAGTCGCGCTCGCGGGCGTGGGGGTGCGGCACCACCAAACCCTCGGCCACGTCGCTCCGAAGTTCCAGTACGCCGTACTGGATCAAATCCAGGTCCAGCACCCGCGGACCGTAGCGCGGCCCCGGCGTACGCCCCACCGCTTGCTCCACCGCCTTCAGCATCCGGAACAACGCAATCGGCCCCATGGCCGTTTCACCCCTCGCTACGGCGTTGAGAAAGGTCGGCTGGTCTGTCTCGTACATCGGCGCGGACTCCAAGAACGTGCTCACCCGCTCCCATCGCACTGATTCGCTTAGCAGTTGCAGGCCGCGTTCCAGGTTTGCCTCACGTTCCCCCAGGTTGCTCCCTAGGGCAATCACGACCGGCGTCAAGGGAGAGTCACTCCTTCGCGCTTGGGGGTGCGCTCCATCAGCGCTTGCACCGCCGTCCGGGCTTCGTATTCACCCGTAATCACCCGCCACAGCACCTCGTGCACGGGCATCGGAACGTCGTACTTTTGCGAAAGGCGCCGGGCTTGCTCACTGGTCGGCACGCCTTCCGCCACCTGACCGACTTCTTCCAGTGCCGCGCTCAGACTCCGCCCCTGCCCCAGCGCATAGCCCACGCGGTAGTTGCGGCTGAGCTTGCTGGAGGCGGTGGCAAAGAGGTCACCCACCCCGGCAATCCCCATAAAGGTATCCAGACGCGCGCCCATTTTCATGCCCAATCGAGCCATCTCGTTGAGCCCCCGGGCGAGCAAAGCGCCCTTGGTGTTATCGCCAAACCCCAGACCGTCACCCATTCCGGCGCCGATGGCCAGCACGTTCTTCAGCGCCCCCGCCAGTTCCACCCCACGGATGTCATCGCTCACGTAAACCCGATAAGTGCGACTCATAAAGGCGTCGCGCACGCGCTCGGCCGTGGCTTCATTGGTGCTGGCGGCCACGGCGACGGTCGGAATGCCCCGAGCGAGTTCCACGGCCAGGTTGGGTCCGCTCAGGGCCGCCACTTCCACGCCCGGGCACTTCTCTTCCAACAAGTCGGTCAGCAGGCCGTCGCCGTGGTTCGTCAGGCCCTTGCTGGCAATCACGATCCGCCCCGGATCCTTCAGTTCGTCCAGCACTTCACCCACGGCGGCAGTGGGTACGGCGATCACGGTCATGTCCGCCGGTTGGCTAAGGTCATCCCAGGCCCCGACTTCGACTTCCTTGGGTAGCAAGAACCCCGGCAAATACCTCAGGTTTTCGCGGCGGCTGCGCAGCGCTTCCAGGGTCTCTTCATCGCGCCCGATGATCCGCACATCCAGGCCATTCCGGGCCAGCACCAGCGTGAGAGCTGTTCCCCAACTTCCTGCGCCAACGACGTGAACCTGCATACGAGCCTCGCCTAGTGTAACTCCAATGGGCCCGGTTTGTGGGCGTTCCTGCGTCCAGTCCTTGCCTCAAACCCTCAGGCGAAGTATCATGGCGAGAGGAATCCGAGCGGTTGCCGTTGTCGTCGGCTCTCCAAGTTGGAGTGAGGGCGGTCGAGAGCGGCAAGAAGCGGATCCTCAATATGGCGGACTGGCCCAGCCGGTGGCCGCCACTGGAACAGTAAGTACCTATGCCACTCGATCCGCAGTTGAAGAAAGAGACCATTGGTAAGTTCGGTCACCACGAAGGCGACACGGGCTCCGTTGAGGTGCAAATCGCGGTGCTGCAGAAGCGCATTGAGCAGATTACCGAACACCTCAAGGTCAACAAGAAGGATTACCACTCCCGCCAGGGCCTCCTGAAGATGGTGGGCAACCGCCGCCGTCTGGAAGGTTATCTCCGCTCAAAGGACATCGAAAAGTACCGCGAGCTGATCAAGGCGCTCGGCATCCGCGAAGTCCGTCCGAAGTAAACGCTTCGCCCTTCCCTAACCCCAAACCCATATGATTCATAACCACACCTTCGAGGTGGGGGGCAAAACCCTCAGCCTCGAGACTGGCCGCGTAGCCAACCAGGCGGGCGGTTCGGTCCTCGTTGGTCTCGGCGAAACCGTTGTTCTCGCCACGGCGACCATGTCCAAGACGGCCCGCGAGGGCATCGACTTCCTGCCGCTCGTTTGTGATTTCGAAGAGCGGCGCTACGCCATCGGCCGCATTCCCGGTGGCTACAACAAGCGCGGTGGCCGACCCTCCGACCGCGCCATCCTCACCAGTCGCCTGATTGACCGCCCGATTCGACCGCTGTTCCCGAAGGGCATGCGCAACGACGTGCAGGTCATCACCATGGCGTTCAGCGTGGACAAGTCCTCGTCCCCCGATGCCCTCGCTATCACGGCGGCGGGTGTGGCCCTCGCGGTCTCGGATATCCCGTTTGCGGGCCCGGTGGCCGGTGTGCGGGTGGCCGACGTGGACGGCGAATTCGTGGTGTTCCCCACGCACGAAGAGCTGGCCAAGAGCAAGATTGACCTCGCGGTGGCGGGCCACAAGGGCGCCATCAGCATGGTGGAAGCCGGGGCCAGCGAAGTCAGCGAAGACCGCATGACCGAAGCCCTGGAGTTTGCCCACAAGATGATCAAGGTCATCTGCGGCGAAATCGAAAAGTTTGCCAAGAAGGCCGGCAAGGCCAAGCGCGAGCCGATCCTGGACAAGGCGGATTCCACCCTGGTCGATGAGATCAAGAAGAAGGAAGCCAAGACCATCTCGAGCGGCATCTTCGACCCGGACAAGGCCAAGCGCGAATCCGCGATGGACGACCTGGCCAAGGAACTGATCTCCAAGTACCAAGAAAAGTACGCCGGTGATGACGCCATAAAGAAGGCGATCCCGGGTGCCGTGGACAAGGCGATCAAGGACACCATCCGCAAGTTCATCATCGAAGACGGCAAGCGCCCGGACGGCCGCAAGGTGGACGAAATTCGCCCGCTCGAAGCCATCGCCGGTCTGCTCCCCCGTGTGCACGGCTCCGGCCTGTTCACCCGTGGCCAAACCCAAGTGCTCTCCATCTGTACGCTGGGCCTGCCGGGCGATGCGCAATCGCTCGATACCCCGCTGGATGAAGTCACCAAGGAACAGCGCTACATGCACTACTACAACTTCCCCCCTTACTCGGTGGGTGAAGTGCGACCCCTCCGAGGCGTAGGCCGCCGCGAAGTGGGTCACGGGGCCTTGGCCGAGCGTGCCCTGCGCGCCGTGGTGCCGGTGGACAACCCCGAGTATCCGTTCTCGATCCAGGTGATCTCCGAAGTTCTGGAATCCAACGGTTCCACCTCCATGGCCAGCGTCTGCGGTTCCACCCTCGCGCTGATGGACGCCGGGGTGCCGATCAAGGCGCCGGTGGCCGGGATTGCCATGGGTCTGATGAGCGACGGCAAGAAGTTTGTGGTGCTCACGGACATCCAAGGCATCGAAGACTTCTGCGGCGACATGGACTTCAAGGTGGCCGGGACCCGCGAGGGCATCACCGCCCTGCAGCTGGACACCAAGCTGGACGGGATTCCGGCGAAGGTGCTGGCCGACGCGCTGGCCCAAGCCAAGAAGGCCCGCTTCGCCCTGCTGGACTGCATTGACGCCGAAATCAGCGAGCCGCGTGCCGACAACGGCCGCACGCCGCGTGTCGAATCGGTCAAGATCGAGCCCAGCAAGATTGGCGCTCTGATCGGCCCCGGTGGTGCCAACATCCGCAAGATCACGGAAGCCACCGGCGCGAACATTGACGTGCAGCAAGATGGCCGCGTGGTAGTGGGTGCCGATACCGGCGAAGCCGTGGAGCGCGCCGTGGCGATGGTCAAGGCCAGCACCGCGAGCCTCGAAGTGGGCACCGAATTCTCCGGACAAGTCACGCGCATCATTGGTCGCGGGGCGTTCGTCGAGATGCCGGGTGGCCGCGACGGCATGGTGCCGACCGAAAAGCTGAGCACCGTGCAAGTGCGCCGACCCGATGACCTCGTCGCCGTGGGCGATGTGATCAAGGTGAAGGTGGACGAAGTGGACAGCCAAGGCCGCGTGAACCTGACGGCTCTGGGCCTGAACCCGGATCACCCGATCCTGAGCGGAAAGGAACCGCCGCGCGAAAGCACCGGCGACTTCCCGGGTGGCGACCGAGGCGGACGTGACCGCGGCGGACGAGGCGGCGACCGAGACCGTGGCGGACGTGACCGCGACCGTGGTGGACGCGGCGGGGACCGAGATCGAGATCGCGGAGGCCGTGATCGAGACCGAGGCGAGCGCAGCAGCCGCTTCTCCGACGGCGACCGACCGGAGCGCACCGAGCGTTCTTCGGACCGTGGCGACCGACCGGAACGTGCTGAGCGACCGGAACGCACCGAGCGCACCGAGCGCACCGAGCGCACGGACCGACCCGAACGTGCCGAGCGATCGGACCGACCGGAACGAAGCCGACGCGAAGACGAAACCGTGCCCGACGTGCCGGACGACTTCCCGACCCGCAAGCGCGACGACGAAATGAACGCGCGCTTCCGCCCGCGCCGCTAAGCCTTCGTTGGCTTGAAATCGAGAACGCCTTTCCCCTGCGGGAGAGGCGTTCTTTTTTATTCCTTTGCATAATAAGGGCATGATTTGCGCAGTTCTCGCCCTGATGGCCCCGGCCGAGATGACTCCGGCACGGTTTGAGCTCCGCGCCCCGGCGGCGAAGGCCGTGGTGATGCGAGGCGACCTGCTGGGATGGCAACGCGACCATCCCCTCAAGCGCGAAGCGAATGGCACCTGGAGCCTGACCGTACGCGTTCCCCGCGACGCCCGCATTGAATACAAGTTTGTGGTGGACGGGGTGTGGCAGCTCGATCCCCGCGCCCCGCGCGGCCCCAACGGACTGGGCGGAGAGAACTCCATCTGGACCGGGCCGGACTATCGCGCCGTGGCCCCGGTGCAGCCCCCCGCCCGCCGCAACTGGGGGCAGATCAAGACGACTTTGACTTCCAAGGAAGGCTATGAGTACGCGGTGGAGATGTGGCGGCCGCCCCAGGATGCCTGGGACATGCCGGTGCTGATCTACAACGACGGATCCGGTTACGCGGAATACGCGCAGCTACCCAACCAGGTGCAGAACCTGGTCGCGGCCGGGCAACTGCCGCCGGTGGTGCTGGTGCTGGTGACCAGCCCCAACCGGGAGCGAGATTATTGGAAGGAGCCCGACCCGTACTTGGCGTTTGTGGGGACGCGGCTTCTGCCCTGGGTGCGCCAAACCACCGGCGCGGTGGCGCGGCGAGAGCACACGCTGATGGGCGGGGCGAGCCTGGGGGGCTTGATCTCGCTGCGGGCGGGGTCGCGGATGCCGGAGACCTTCGGGATGGTGCACGCGCAGTCGCCGTCGCTTTGGGCAGAGCCGATCTTGGCGCAGGCGGTGGGGCTCGAGGGGGCGCGGTTGGCGATAGATGGGGGAGTCTACGAGGGTTTCCCGGCGGTGGGCGATGCGCTGGTGCGGCACCAGAACGTGGTGCACCGGCAAGACCGGCCGGAAGGACACACCTGGTCGCAGTGGCGCGAGACGGTCGCCCCGGCTTTGCATGCGTTGCTTCAATAGAAACACGCGACAAATGCTGCCTCAGAGCAGTTTTAGCGCCGCTCTCTTTGAAGATCAAACTGAATCTTATAGATGATTCGTAAGCTATCGTAAGTAACCGAACCTGACTCCTCATCGACAAAGATAACTAGCTCCGGGTTCGTAGTCTTGAACTTATATCCCCGCAATGACTGAGATCGAAAGTCGTCAGCAACCACCTTTTGGCGAAATGCTGGCCCCCAACTGAGGACACCCGGTTCTTGACTGACCTCGGCGCCATCGTATTCGTTTGCGTACTCTGCCAGATGGTTCTTGGCGGACTGCCGGCATTCAGATTCTGGGATCTTGGTTTCTCCAACAAGGAAGAGGCGATCGTCCAGCCTCGTCGCTACGACTTTGCCGGTGTGACCATCTACCGTCAGGTTAAAGACTGGGCTTCCAAATTTTTGAACGCGAACGCCCTCGAATTCGTTCAATCCAAGGATGATGCCAAGTCCGTCTTCATGGGTCCGGCCGCGAGGCAGCTCGTAATCATCGAGGTCTCGCCAATTGATTCTCTGCACCACCCATGTTCTGCCTCCCTCGCCGAGTGATGATTCAGTCAGGCGCTGCGCGAACTTGTCGCCAAGTTGTTCAAGATCTTGCTTTGTCTTGATCCGGCTGTTGCTTCGTTGCCCCAACCGCATTGGCCCGCCACCGGTTGAGCTGAAAGCTACCACCTCAGGGTAATCCATGGCATTTCGCAAAAGAATGGAATACGATTGATCAGAATCTTTGAAGCGAAATCCTCGAGTACCTTGCGGCGCCAGTGCCAGCGCGGACTCGTAAATGCGTCCGCTCCCGGTTAACTTTGGTAGATCGAAGACCTCTTGGTACTCCCGTACTGCTTGGAGTAGCGGAGCATAGCCAGGGTCGTACCCCCAGGTACCGCCGGAGAAGTTCGGCGCAGCCTGCGCCAGGCTTGCTGATTGGGTCGAAGTTTGCGACCCTGTTGCAGAATCTTTCGAGCATCCCGCTGCGATGAGCAAAACGGAAAGTAAGACGGTCCATTTCACGTTTCAATCATCCTCTTGAAATTTTCCTCGCAACATTCGTGATTCATGTCCATCGCGTTTGAGTTGTTTAGGTCAGGGGTAACTTGCGGCACCTCATTCACCTCCCATACCTATGCTCGTTGAGCCTTGCCCTTAGGTACTGAGAATCATATGACACCTTTCCAGACGTGGCATCCACGGTGACCCACAATCCTCCTGCGGAGGTGTTGAACTTGAAGCCTCGGGCAACGGGAACATCCGGATTTGTGGAGTAAAGTTCGGGGGCATGTCGGTACACCCACGCAAACTCGCCCACACCGGATACTCGAGTGTTTCGGGGCAAAACCTCGGAATGAGCCTGCAAATACTCGCCCGCGACCTTGCGGCAGTGCTCTTCGTCGTACTTCGGTTCATCCATTGAGACAAGGCAATCTCGGTACTCGAATTGAGTCACAACGCCAGATTGATCTTCAAAGCTCACGTGAAGAGTCGGTCGGACGCTCTCGATGATAGGCAGGTCAACGAGGGACTTCACTTCATAAATTACACCGCGTTGCTCGATAAGTGTCCTTCCATTTATTGGATAACGAGGGACAGTGTCGCGCCAATTCACCTGCCGGACACTCCATTTCCTGCCTTCATACCCGTATCTTGAAGCATTGATTCGAGGAAGCAGACGCTCGCCCAACTGCAGAAGTTCATCCTTCGACTTGATAAGACTTGCTTCATCAGTACCGTATGGATTCCCCGAATCGAAATAATTCCGATATTCCCTCACCTTCGGATCCTTGGCATCCAAGTTCGTGGTAATCGTATATCGGTGTCTTTCTTCTGAAAGTGAGAAGCCCAGTGTATGACGTGGCGGATTCGCATACATCAGTCCGGAGACTCTAGGTTCTGCGCCAGTGGCGCGAATTCCGAGCATAAGCTGAAACTCCTGCACCGCTCCATAAAGTCCTTGAGCTTCTGGAACAGAGAGATGGCGCGAGGTTAGGCCAGGGAAATGGGCAATGATGGGCCAGTTGTAGCGGCGGGGAGTACGGACAGGCGCAGTGACTTGCTGCCCTAGCTGAGCCTGCTCCACTTTTTCGGGTTCCACCCTGGGTTCGACATCTCGGGCCTCACGCGCACACCCGGCTACCCCGATCAACACTATCGCGCAACCCAACCACTTCACGCGTCCCAACCCCCACCAACCATCTTATCCCAACCCCTCCCGGATACAACTTTCAACCGCAAGCCCCGCACCGAAGTTCCCCCAAACACCCGCCCCAACCCGCTAAACTATCACCCGTGAAGAAGCCGCTCCCGTACATGACCGCGGCGTTCCTCACCGTCTTCTTGGACCTGCTTTCCTTCGGGATTATCATCCCGGACCTGCAGACCCGCGCCGAGAGCCTCGGCCTGCGCGGCGTCGCAATCGGGGCCGTCCTCTCCATCTACAGCGTCGCTCAGCTGCTCGTGGCCCCCTATCTCGGCCGCCTCAGCGACCAAATGGGCCGACGAAAAATCCTCCTCATCACCGCCTTTCTCAGCATCATCGCGGGCGGCGCGTACGCCTTCAGCACCTTCCTCCCGGTAATGATCCTCTCGCGGATCCTGCTCGGGGCGGCCGCCGCCAATCTCGGCGTGGTGTACGCCTACGTCTCCGATGTGACCGAACCCCAAGACCGCGCCAAAAGCATGGGCATGCTGGGGGCGGCGTTCGGCCTCGGTTTCCTGCTCGGCCCGCCGGCGGGGGCGCTGCTTGTGCAGGTCAATCAGGGCCACCCGGGTCTGCTGGGCGCGGTTTCGGCCGCATTGGGGCTGGCCAATTTCCTGTTCATCTACTTCTTTATGCCCGAGGCTCCCATCCGCGAACAGGAGAGCAGCAAGGGCGGCCTGCGCGCCCAGTTCCAGCGGCTGGCCGAAGGCATCCGCACCCCCGGCCTCGGCCCGCTCCTGGTGCTGTTCTTCTTTGCGAACTTCGCCTTCTCGAACCTGGAGAGCACCTTCTTCCGCCTCGAAAAAACGGTCTACGGCCTCTCGGAGCTCGAGACGAGCTACGTCCTGGTGTGGGTCGGCATCATCGCCGCCGTGATGCAAGGGGCGCTCATCCGCCCCCTCGTGACCAGGTTTGGCGAGGTCAAACTCCTGCGCTTCGGCTACTTGCTCGTCGCTCCCACGCTGGCCTTGGTGCCGTATACACCGCCGTGGATCCCCCTCTTACTGGGCTGCCTCATCATGGGCATCGGCAATGGCATGGTGGGGCCGTCGCTCTCCAGCCTCATCTCTCGCGCGGCCCCGGTGGCGCTGGTGGGGGGCGTGTTCGGGCTCACGCAGTCGCTGGGGGCGCTGGCGCGCATCGTCGGCCCCTCATTTGGCAACTGGCTGTACGAGTACGGCCCGCACGTGCCCTACATTGTGGGCGGGGCCATCATGATCTACCCGGTGGTGGCGGCCTGGTTCATCAAGCCCCCTAAAGACGATGAAAGCCCCTCTGACCAGGCTCCCGGGAAAACCCCGGAAGGTGGTGCAGAAGGGCAAATTGTGACGTCGAGCTAAGCGCTTATTCGGTCGGCTTGGTGGCGGCGTCCTTGGCCACGCTCCACGGCGAAATCACCACGGGCTTGCCTTCCACGCTCAATTGCGCCCAGCCAGAATCCAGTCGCTTGACGGTGATGCCGTCGGCGAGCTTGCCGCCCACCCGGGCAAACACCGGCTTGTCGTCCGGGCTGAGGAACACGGCCAGATGACCATTCAAGGCTCCCACCGTGCCACCACAGCGCCACCCCTTGGTGGCATCGGCAAAGGCACCGGTCTGAGCGGCTTCGCCACTCGCGCCTGCGGCCGGGGCCGCCGCCCCCGGGGTTTCACGCGGAGCTGCACCCGCCGGCGGGCTGGCCGGGGCCGGGGCCCCTTCGGCGCTCATCACCTGGCCTTCTTCAAACATGTAGGTGACCACGCGGTTGGCTTCGTCTTCCATCCGGCCGGCAAAGCGGGCCTGAATCCGGGCCTGCACCCCGCGACCAAGGCGGGCATCGTTCCCCGCCACATTGATCACCATGTGCGTGCTCCAGCCGCTGCGCGGGCTCGGGCCGATGAAGATCACCAGGCTTTCGCTGGCATCCGGCTTGAGATATTCGTCAATCTTGCCGCCCAGGCGGAACGACTTGCCCTTCAGCTTGGCATCCGCGTCCTCCACGCTCATAGCGTATTGCGACTCCCAATCGCGGATCATCTCGTCCACGCCGCGGTTGCGGGCACTGGCCTGGTCGGCCGTTTGCCGGGCGGTCTGCACCGGGTTGAACTGTTGGCGAGGCCACTTGAAGTCCTCCCACTGCTCATACATGCGGCTGGCGGCAGTGACCGCCGGCTTCGCTTTTGCCTGGGGGGCAACATAGGTTTGCGTGACGGCTCCCGTCACCACAACTCCGGCCAATAGGGCAAATCCGACCCATACCCTCGCGTCCATACCAGGGTTGTTCCCAGCAATCTCATTCGAGAAGCCGGGAAAATTGCGAGGTTCTGGCCGTTTAGCCTTCTTTTTCTTCGTACTGAGTCTTCAGCGAGGCCACCACGTTGGGGTCCGCCAGGGTCGTGGTGTCGCCCAGGGCGCGCCCTTCGGCCACGTCCCGCAATAAGCGCCGCATGATCTTGCCGCTGCGGGTCTTGGGCAGGTCGGCGCTGATGTAGATGTCATCCGGCCGGGCGATCGCCCCAATCTTGGCCGCCACCCACGCTTTCAGTTCGGCGATGCGGGCTTCCCCTTCCGGAGAGGTGGGGTCCACACGGTGGCTGGCCCGCAGGATCACGAACGCGGCAATCGCTTGCCCCTTGATGGCGTGTTGCTTGCCAATCACGGCGGCTTCGGCCACCGCTTCGTGGGCCACCAGCGCGCTTTCCACTTCCATGGTGCTGATGTTGTGGCCGCTCACCAGCATGATGTCGTCCACGCGGCCCAGCAGCCAGTAGCTGCCGTCGCCGTCCACTTTGCAGCCGTCACCGGGGAAGTACTTGCCCGGGAACCGCGTCCAATACGTCTGCATGTAGCGTTCCGGGTCACCCCAAATGCCGCGCAGCATGGAGGGCCAAGGTTCGGTCAGGGCGAGGATGCCACCGGTGCCTTCGGGGTCACCAGAATCCAGGTTCAATTCCTGCCCTTCTTCGTTCATCAGGGTGGCCGCCACCCCCGGGAAGGGGCGCGTGGCCGAACCCGGCTTGGTGCCCGAGATGCCCGGAAGCGGGGTGATCATGATCGCGCCGGTCTCAGTCTGCCACCAGGTGTCCACAATCGGGCAGCGCTCGCCGCCGATCACCCGGCGGTACCACATCCAGGCTTCGGGGTTGATCGGCTCACCCACCGAGCCCAGTAGCCGCAGTGAACTCAAATCACAGCGGTTGGGATACTCCTCGCCCCATTGCATGAACATGCGGATGGCCGTCGGCGCGGTGTAGAGAATCGTGACTCGGTGCCGCTCGATGATGCGCCAGAACCGGTCCTTGTCCGGAACCGCCGGGGAACCTTCATACAGCACCTGCGTCACCCCGTTGGCCATCGGGCCGTACACCACATAGCTGTGCCCCGTCACCCAGCCGCAGTCGGCGGTGCACCAATAAATATCCGAATCCTTGAGGTCAAACACCCACTGCGCGGTGGCGTAAACCCCGGTGAGATAGCCGCCGGTGGTGTGCATGATGCCCTTCGGCTTGCCGGTGGAACCCGAGGTGTAAAGGATGTAAAGCAAGTCCTCGGCGTCCATCGGCTCGCAGGGGCAGTCGTCGCTCTGGGCGTCCACCACGTCGTGCCACCACTGGTCGCGGCCTTCGTGCCACGCGCCTCGGTTGTAGTCCGGCACGTTGCCACCGGGCTCTCCGACGCGCTCGTACACCAGCACACCGGTCACGCTGGGCGCACCCTTGGCCAGGGCCGCATCTGTGATCTCCTTCAGCGGAACCACCTTGCCGTTGCGCCACGATCCGTCGGCGGTCACCACCAGCTTAGCCCCGGCATCGGTGATGCGCTCGTGCAGGCTTTCGGCGCTGAAGCCGCCAAACACCACGCTATGCGCCGCCCCAATGCGGGCGCAGGCGAGCATGGCAAAGCACAGTTCCGGCCCCATGGGCATGTAGAGGCAGACCCGGTCGCCCTTGGCCACACTCATCGCCTTCAGGGCGTTGCCCAGGCGGCTCACGTGGGTCTTGACTTCAGCATAGGTGAAGGTGCGCACGTCGCCGGGCTCACCCTCGGCGATGAACGCCACTTTGTCCCCCCGGCCTTCGTCCACATGTCGGTCCACGCAGTTGTCGCAGGCGTTCAGCCGCCCGCCGATGAACCACTTGGCGTAGGGCAGCTGCCAATCGGAGACCGTGTGCCACGGCTCCATCCACCGCAATTGGCTGGCCCAGTTCGCCCAGTACGCCTGCCGATCCGCCGCTGCGCGGGCGTAAATCTCGGGGTCATTGACGTTGGCCTGCGCCGCGAAGCTTTCGGAAGGGGGAAAAACTCGGTCTTCTTTCAGCAACGTGTCGATGGTGTCGTGACTCACTTCCTCATTTTAGCCCCCTTGGGTCGCGCGGGTGGCTTGCCGACAATGGGAAGTGAGGTTGAACGTGTTACGCCTGAGCCGCTGCATGGGATTGGCCGTGCCGGAGCCCACCCGGGCCGCCCGGTTCTATCAAGACACGCTCGACGTGACCTCACTTCGCACCGAAACTTCGGTGCTGCTGGCCCTGGATGACCTACGGCTATATCTCGACCCCGGCCCGCAAGGCCGCTTGATGTTCGAGATGATCACCGACGACATGGAAGCCGCTCGTAAGCGCGTTTTGGCGCTGGGCATGGAAGTCCTGAGCTGGGGCGGCGCGGGGCACACCAATCTCGTCCGCGATCCGCACGGCCTGATTTGGAACATCCACTGGGGCGAACCCCATGTGGAGAGCCTGACCCCGCCCAACCGGAGCCTCGCCACGAGTTGGATGGGCATCTCGCACGAGGAGCCTTACGCCGCTGCACAGTATTTCGCCCAGCTTTTCCAAGTGCCCATGCACGAACTGGTGGACGGAACTTTCGCCTTGTCCAGCGCGGGAGCCCGGTTCCGAGTGCGACGCGGGGCAAACACTCCCACAATTTGGCTGAGCAATGAAGCCGATATCGAAGCCCTGATGAACTCGGGCTTCCAGCCGGGGCGGGGCAGCACCCTGGTAGACCCGTTCGGCATCACCTGGGCGCCCAGCCCGCTCGCCCCGTGCGAAAGCGCGGTCGTTAGCATGTAGCTGGTCTCGGCCCGCACGGGCCCGCCATAATGGAAGCACCTTGGATCTGCGCATCCCCCTTTCTTCGTTCGTGGCGGCCTGTGCCCGGCACAACATCCAACACGTGTATCTGCACACGGAAATGGGCGAAACGGAACTCGTCGGCTGGTCGCCTACGGGAGCCTCGATCCTTAGCACCTCGGCCACCCCGCGCGCCGAGATTGAGCAAATCTTGACCCAAGGCAAACTCCCCTTTAGCGAGGGACGAAGCGCCGAAGCCGGTGCGCACCACCCCGTTTGGGTCGCAGCTGTGGCATACCGCAGCCGCGAAGACGCCCCCGGCCTGTGGGTGGACGCCCTGCCCCACGAACCCCGCGCCGGCGATGTGCTGGAACGATTCCACCGCGAACTCACCGAGGACGGCGAAATGGTTGGCCTAACCCTGGCCGAGTTCTTGAACCTCGCCCGCCCCACCGTGGTGGTGCTGAGCCCCGAGGAACAGTCCCGGTTTGCCGCATCCCATGAGGACACGGCTCCGTAATAGGGTGTGAGATGACCGCTGAAGAACGCAATTGGGGCGCCCTCGCCCACGCGATTCCGCTGGGACTGAACTTGATCACCGGTTTAGGCTGGGTGGCCTCCCTCATCATCTACTTTTCCTACAAGGACAAGTCACGATTCGTGGCGCATCACGCCGCGCAATCCTTGGCCATGGCGGCGTTGTTCTTCTTGATGGTCATTGGCGGCACCATCGCCTTTTACACCATCATCGGGATTCCGCTCGCCATCATCATGTGGATCGTGGCGGCCGTGGGTGGCCTGATTTTGCCCATCGTGGCGGCTATCAAGGCCAGCAACGGCGAGGAATACATCGTGCCGGTGATCGGCGCGGCCACAAAGAGCCTCACCAACACCTAAGGCCCCTTGATATTTCGATGGCCATCGAAATATCATAGGAACATGAATCCCACGGCAGCGTTTGCCGCGCTCAGTGACCCAACGCGCTGGGCGGTGTTCCAGTGCATCCGGGGGTGTGGCGGCTCGCTCTATGACACCGACTCCGGAGAGTGCTTTGGCAACGACGACCGGCGCGCCGTCTCCATCAAGGAAGCCTGCTGCACTGTGGCCTGCGCCCCCAGCACGCTGAGTCATCACCTTTCGGTGCTGCGCGATGCCGGGCTCATCTCCACCGAGATGCGGGGCCGCCAAGTTTATGCCTGGGTTGAAGAAGCAACGCTTCAATCCCTGATTCGTCACCTCGCCGAGACTCCGGTTTGCGCACCCGCCGTCTCGACTATGGCATCACACCTAAAGGAGATTCGTGAATGAGTGAAAAGGAATGCCCTTGCTGCCCCGGCGGCGAGTGCAACTGCCCCGAAGGCTGCGAAAACTGCGACTGCTGCTAAGGCCTGAATGAAAGTGCCCCCGGCTTCCCTTACTTGGGATCCGGGGGCATCTTTATAGGTGGTTTGCGGTTAAGCGCGTCGGCGACGGCGAGAGACGGCAAGAAGACCGGCCCCGAGGGCGATCATGCTGGCCGGTTCGGGCACCGCTTCGAGCCGAACTGCCAAACCCGAGTCATTGAAGTAGCCAGGCGCTCCACCGTTATTGATGATTGCGCGCGTATAAGTGCCGCCGTCGGTCGATAAGTTCCAAGCCAACCAGGCGTCATTGGCGGACTGCGCCATCAGCCAGTAGTTCTGCCCCGCCGTGACCGTCCAACCGGCCCCGCTCACGTCGCGCGTGATGACTTCCGTGCCGCCCCCAAAGGAGCCCGAGTTCACGGTCGTCGTGTAGTCGCTACCCACCTGCGAGCCGAGCGTGTTGCTGGTGTCCGCGTAGAGGCGCATCGTGACCTGGGGCGTGCCCGCGACGTGACCCATGGCAATCACCATCTGGCCAATGCTTCCCGTGTTCGCCGACGAGAACTGGAAGCCCTGCACGAACTCGTTAGCCAGCGGACCACCAAGACCAGAGATCGTGGCACCGGTTCCGGTGTTGTAGGTGTCTCCACTCCCGAACGTGTTTACAAAGACCTGAGCCGACGACAGCGAAGCGGCGGCGAGCCCAAGTCCAATCAATGTTAGTTTCATAGAAATCTCCAAAGACTGTGTAGCTCTGATCAGGAAATTTTAACACAAATGGCGAACGAATCGCGGTAAACCCGTAATTCTACGGGGCGGCTCGGAACGCCGCCAGTTCCGCTTTGGCCTCGGCTCCCACTCTTTCCAGGTATTCGAGCCACCCTTTCTCGTAAGGCTCCAACGCCTCCACGATCGTCCGGACCACCTGATAGTCGCGGTACCACTTTTTGTCCGCCGGCACCACAAACCAGGGCGCCCCGGGGGCCGCGCACTGGCCCAGCGCGTCGGCGTAAGCCTGCTGGTAGTCATCCCAGCGGCGGCGCTCCTTCCAGTCCCCCACGCTCAGTTTCCAGGCCTTGGTGACGTCCTCTTCCCGGGCCAGCAGGCGCTCCTCCTGCTCTTCGTGACTGATGTGGAGAAAGAACTTGAGGATGATCGTGCGGTTGGCGGCGAGCATGCGTTCCCAATCGTTAATCTGGTCGTAGCGGGCGCGCCAGGTTTTCTCGGGCACCAGGTCGTGCACGCGCACCACCAGCACGTCTTCGTAATGCGAACGGTTGAAGATCGTGATCTCCCCCACGCCGGGGGTCTCTTTGTGGCACCGCCACAGAAAATCGTGCGCGAGTTCCTCGGGCGTCGGCACCTTGAAGCTAGCGACGTTCACCGATTGGGCGTGGGTGGACTTGAGAATGCGCCGGATGGTGCCGTCCTTGCCCGAAGTGTCCATCCCCTGCAGCACGATGAGAAGCGACTGCTGCCCGGCAAAGTAGAGGAGGTCGAAGAGTTCTTCCAGCCGGTCGCCGAGACGCTTGGTTTCCGCCTGGATCTCTTCTTTGATCGCATCCTCGGGAGCTTTGGTCGTGAGCTGGGCAAGGTCAAGGGACTGCGGACGGTCCAGAGGCTGCATGCCCTCATTGTGGCCCTATTGGTGGAGAAAAGGGGATCCTAACCCTCTTGCAGGGTGATCTCACGGCACAGCCCGCACACTTCCGGCATCCCGTACCGGTCGTTGAGATACATCAGCATGCTGCCGTCGCCTTGTTCGCTGATGTCGGTGGTTCCATCGGGGCGGCAGTGGCACGTGACGCGGTGTTCGTCGCCATTCGGCTCGATCAAAACAAGCTCAGCCTTCTTCCCCTCACTGGCGGGTAGCCAGGCAATGAGCCGCGCGTGGAGGATGGTCATTCCCTCATTATCCTCCCTAATCCTGCACACGCTCGCATCACCATTCAATGAGAATGTCCACTCCGGAATCCTCGAGGGACCGGGCCAAGCGCTTCTCCAAGATAAGCCGATGAATCGCGCTGTCGTTCCGTGGAATCAGGGCTCCGGTGAGGCTATGATCCTTGGTTTGGGGGCGATCGATCAGAAAGATGGTGTCCAAGACAGGCTTGGCCAGATTGTCGAGGTCTGATGCATCGAGCCGACGAGGGTCAAGGTAGTAGGTGAGCGTCACTTGGAATGAACTCGCCTGGTCGACGGACTCTTCGTCCAGACCATCTATAAGGTTGCAAGCCTGAACAATGTGCCTCCTCCAAGCCTCTTCCTGAGTTGCCCAGGGTTTCGGGTGCATCCCGCGCACGGAGACCTCAATGAAATGTGTCACCTAGGCGCAGTCTTCCCGAATTGAAGCAAGAATTGCGAGGAAAGGAAGGTGGCGGAGAGGGTGGGATTCGAACCCACGGTGAGTTTCCCCACACCGCATTTCGAGTGCGGCGCACTAGACCAACTATGCGACCTCTCCAGCTAGGTTGGTGATTATGGCCGAACTTCGGTCAGCGATGCGAGGCTGGTAAAGGGACCTTCCCTCACGTCGTCCCTCACCACGTAAATCCCCGGCGCCAGATCCGGCCACGACTTCACCCACAGCAGCGGCGGTCCGGCGGGGTCGCGCCCCAGTTCATCGCGCCACCGCTGCGGGTCTGGCCCCACGATCAGGTACCCCAGCGGCGACTGCAGCCGCCACCACGCGCGGTAGCGCCCCGCCAGCCTCTGCCCGGCCTCATCTACCCGCAGCGATTCCCGCCCGAGTTGCTTGCGGAGTTCGTCCCGCACGACCTTACGCTCCGCATCCGGAAGCAGCATGGAGAGCCGGGTGGTTGCCCGGGCAAAGAGCGGCAAGCTGGCCTCCTGCAGGCCGTCCACCACGTCGGGCCGGTCAATTGCAAGGGTCTCGGGTAAGCGGGGGTCGGGCACCGCCGCCCCGTAAACCGGCGCGAATTCCCGCCGCGTCTGCCGGAATACCGCCAGCCCCCGCCGCATCAGCCCCTCGTTGCCCGTGTGCGTGGCCACCTCGCAAGCGGCCAGCAAGTATGCCGCGCGGTCCAGCAGAGTGCGTCGAGGCGGCTTGCCTTCGCCCCGCCGATGGGTCACCGAGTCTGGCCCCGCTTCGAATTCCTTCACGTACGCCCAAAGGTTGACGGCGGTGGTGGAATCGCTCTCGCCTAGGTAGCGTCGCGCCTCTAAGATCGATGTCACAAAAAGCGCCGTCGAAGAAAGATAGGCAGACTCGCTGGCGCGGGTCTTGGCCGGGAGCTCCTGCTTGCGCAGGTCTTGGAGCGCCCGCAGCCACGCCTCATGATCCTGGGGATTCGTCCAGCGGGGGATGAGCTGTGGGTTCGACCCAACATCGAGCCCTAGAGCTTCTTGTTCCGGAGTGAGCCGCCCGAGAGGATCGGGAGTTAAGCCCAGTCTCGCGGAGCGGTTCAGTGGGCTGCTCAGGGTGCTCACCCACGGCACAATTCGGTCTTCCCGAACGAACTCCAGTTGAACTTGCTTCCACTGGTCGCGGGCCAGGGCTTCCATGCGCCCGTCCCCGGTTTGGCGCGCGTATCCCGCCAGCACCGCCACAAACTCGGCCGAAAGGGTGGCGCGCTTATCCAGTTCCACGGCGCTGTAGTTCAGTTGCTCGGCCTGTTGGTAGATGCCTCCGAACGTCCAGTCGATCAGCGGAGATTGCATCCACTTTTGGAAGGGCGCGTCGAACTCACCCAGCCGGCCCATCACCTGCAGCATCCGCCAATCGCGGATGGCATTCACCTGAAATCCGTTGAGCGGCAGGCCTCCGTATTCCGGGTGCACCCGGGCCTGCAAGTTCCGGAGATAGAGATCGACGTCGGGGACGCCTTCTTCCGTTGAGCCCGACAGGATGGCGAGATCCATGGCCTGGCGGGCCGCCACGTCGTTGGATTCCTTGCTTTGCGCCCGGTCGCTCATTTTGCGGAGGCGCAAGACAAAGACGGCCGGGTCAAACCGGTCACCCCTCAGGATGGGCTCGTGGAAATCACGCGGCACGCCGTTGGCATCCACCGCCCAGATTTGGAAGCCCAGGTCCGGCACCTGGGTGGAGCGAGAAAGCGGCCAAAAGGCGTTCACCATCGCCGGGTCTTCATCCAGGTCCACCCGCACCGGCACAAACGACTGCTGGATGAGCTGCGTGATTTCTCGCTCGTGGAACATCCACCGGTCGAACGCCACGGCCGACTGGTTAAGGTCGCTGCCCATTACAAAGAGCAGCGGCAACTCGCGACGGCGCGCTTCGGCGAAGGGGTCGTCGTCCAGAGTCCGCCAGGCAATGGGCAACCTCGCCGAACTGCGCACAAAGTCGCCCGGGCGGTTGGCGGTGGGGCCGAGTTCGGGGGGCGGGATGATGCTGCGGCAGACGCCCGTCATGGCGGCTACCCCCACGATGATCACCACGGTGCCCGCCGTCAGCGGATAGTGCCCACGGCGACCCCAAATCGGCATAGGTTCATTATGGTGGAGAGGTCATAATCTTCGTCATGCCGATCACGCTGGACGAAGTTCGGCACGTCGCACGCCTCGCCCGACTGGAACTGACCGAGGACGAGTTACGTGCCTTCCAAACGGAGCTCGATGCCCTGCTGGGGCACTTTCAAGATTTGCAAGCCGTGGATGTGACGGGCGTTGCCCCGAAGCCGCACGCCGTGGCCCTGCAGAACGTGCTGGCCGAGGATGTGGCCCGATTTGGCCTCACCCGCGACCAGGCGCTCGCCAACGCCCCGAAGAGCCGGGCCGGACTGTTCTTGGTTCCTAGCATTCGGGAGGACTGATCGTTGAGCAACAAGCTAGGTCAGCTCACCGCCACCGAGATTGCGGCCGCCCTTCAGCGCCGAGAAATGAGCGCCCGCGAGGTCGCCCAGGCCTTCCTGGACGTAACCGACACCTACGGTGCCTTCCTTCACGTAGATGCCGAGCGTACCTTGGCCGAGGCCGACGCCGCCCAGGCCCGTCTGGATGCGGGCGAAACCAGCCCCCTGCTGGGCGTGCCGGTGGCCATCAAGGACAACATCAGCACCCAGGGCCGGCCCACCACGTGCGCCAGTCGCATCCTGGAAGGCTACATCCCGCCCTACGACGCTACGGTGATCTCCCAGCTGCACGGGGCCGGGATGCCCCTGCTGGGCAAGACCAACCTTGACGAATTTGCGATGGGCACAAGCACCGAGAACAGTGCCTACGCCGTGTGCAAGAACCCCTGGGACCCCACCCGGTCACCGGGCGGGAGTTCGGGCGGCTCCGCCGCCGCCGTGAGCGGGGGCCTCGCGCCCATCAGCCTCGGCAGCGATACGGGGGGCTCTATCCGCCAGCCAGCGGCGCTGTGCGGCCTGGTGGGCTTCAAGCCGACCTACGGGCGCGTGTCCCGGTTCGGCCTGGTGGCCTTCGGGTCATCGCTCGACCAAATTGGCCCGTTCGGGCAGACCGTGGCCGATGTGGCCGCAATTTCGCAAGTGATTTGCCAAACCGACGGCCTGGACAACACCTCCTTGCCCGACGCCCCGCTAGACGCGATGGACCTCGCCAACGCCAGCGTGAAGGGCAAGCGCTTTGCCCTGCCGCGTGAACTGATGTCCGACGCCGTGGAAGCCAATGTGCGCGCCAGCATCGTACAAGCAATTCGCACGCTCGAAGCCGCCGGGGCCACCGTGGACCACGTCGACCTGCCTTCTCTCTCCCTAGGCGTGAGCACGTACTACGTCATTGCGCCGGCCGAAGCCAGCAGCAACCTCGGCCGCTTTGACGGCGTGCGCTACGGTGCCCGCGAGGAAGCCCCCGGCCACGTGGAAAGCCTGATGGCCACCCGTGGCAAGAAGTTTGGCCACGAGGTCAAGCTCCGCATCATGGTGGGCACCTACGCCCTCTCGGCGGGCTACTACGACGCCTATTATCTGCGCGCGCAGCAAATTCGCGGCCTGATGGTGGCCGAGATTGACGCGCTGTGGGGCGAATACGATGCCATCCTCAGCCCGACGAGCCCTTGCGTGGCCTTCCCGCTCGGTGGCTTTAGCCACGACCCGATGGCGCTGAAACTGATGGACTTCTGCACGATCCCTGCGAACATGGGCGGCTATCCGGCGCTCTCATTGCCGTGCGGCCTGGCCGACGGCCTGCCGGTGGGCTTGCACCTCATGGGTCCGGTGCGCGGCGACGAGCGGTTGCTCGAACTCGCGGCGGGCGTGGAGCGCGAACTGGGGTGTGCACCCCTGCGGCCCGGTCTGGCGTAGGGAGTTGTTATGAGCCGCTCGGAATTCATCCGCCGAGACCGCCAGGTTTTCGCGCGTGAGGTTCTGAGCGGGCATGGCATTGTCGGCGTCTTCGGGGCGCTCGGCGTGGGCGGCATCACCTGGGCATCCACTGGTCAATCGGTGATTGGCTTAGGAACGATGGGCGTCATTGCGGGCTTAGTGGTCGCCGCATCTTATAAGCGCTCGATCTACAAGCGGTGGCACGATGGGCGATTCCGCCACTTGTGGCAAGGCTGCGAGGATCGGCGAACACGGTTCCAGCAGTCGGTCAACGATCTGACGAAAAGCAAGATCGCGGCCCTAGAAGAGCTGCCCCAAACGGTCAATAGCCTCGCCGAAGACCTCTACATTGCTCTGCGCCGGGCCGACCGGGTGGCCTTTGAGATCTCCCGCACGGAAAGCAACCTCGTTCCGACCCAGCAGTATCTGCTGATCGCCAGCAAAGACCCGCAAGCGCAAGAAATGTATCGCATGGCGGACCAAAACATCGCGGAATACCGTCGCCAGATGCAAGCGATTGAAGCCACCGTCCACCGCGCGGAAGCCCAGGCGGCTGTTTATATGACCACTCTGGATTCCCTGCGCGTGCGGGTGCTGGGTCACCGGCTGGCCGGGCGTGAAGTGCAGGAATCGGTGTTGCCGTTCATCCAGACCATCGCCGAAGCGCGCATGCAACTCGCCGCCATTGATAAGGCGCTGGAAGAGTTGGAGGTAATGCCCTACCCACATGAAGTGGTACCGCCCCGGATGCCCGAAGCTAGGGCAGAATTGAACATCCCGCCCCAGGCCGCCACGCCCCCCGAAATCCCCGACCACGTCCGCCAGCAGATGGGGGACGGGCCGCAGTGACGCTGGAAGTCATTGCCCCCGCCAAGATCAACACGTTTTTGAGCGTCGGGCCGCCCGATGCCTCGGGATATCACCCCCTTCGGTCGTACTTTGCTGCCATTTCCCTGGCCGATACCCTGCGCATCACCCCCGGCGACCGCATGGAAATCACCTGCAACTGGCCGGACCTGCCCGCCGAGAACACTTTGACCAAAGTGCTGCGTCTGCTACGCGAATTGTCCGAGGTTCCGCCCTGCCAGATTGGACTCATCAAGGCGATCCCGGCCGAGAGTGGCCTGGGGGGTGGGAGTTCGGATGCCGCCGCCCTGCTCCGGGGCCTGCACCGCCTTTTTCCTGACCTGTGGCCGAAAGAGTTCATGACTTCGGTGGCGCAGGCGGTGGGGGCGGATGTGCCGTTCTTCCTCATCGGAGGTCTGGCCCGCGCCGAAGGCTACGGCGAAAAGCTCATCCCGCTCCCCGATGCCCCCGGCCGATGGCTGGTGGTGGTGCGCCCGGATGCGGGCGTGCCGACCGCGCACGCCTACCGCGAACTGGATGCCCGCGAGCGGCCGTGGCGAGAATTCCCGGATGACCCCTGGACCCTCTACAACGATTTTGAGCGCGTAATGCCGTGCGCCTGCGGCGAGGCCATCGAGCGGCTGCAAGTCCACGGAGCCACTGCCGCCGGGCTAACGGGGTCGGGTTCCGCCGTTTTTGGCCTGGCGCGAGATGAACAAGCCGCCCATCGAATCGCTCAGTCCATGCAAAACGAAGGCTGGCCCTTTGTGCGCCCCGCCCATACTCTCACGAGGGAGGAAAGCTTATGGATGTCGTTGTCTTAGCCGGAGGTGCTCTGAAGGGGGACTGGAGCGCCCTCACCGAGGTGAGTGAACGCTGGCAGCTTCCGGTGCACGGAGAAGCCATTTTGGAGCGCGTATGCCGCGCCGCCGCCCCCCTGGGCGAGCTTCGCGTGGTCGGCGGGCCGGCCGGAATCCCGGCGGGCCAGCACTTCATTGAGAGCCTCGGGCGCGGTCTTAACGCCGTCACCACCGAGCGCATGATGCTTATCACCGCCGACATGCCCGACGTCACCACCGAAGATTTGTCCGACGTGGTGGCCCGCACCCCCATTGACGCGGAGATTGCCTATCCCATCATCCCGCTGGCGGCCTGCGAAGCCAAGTACCCCGGCGTGGCCCGCACCAGCCTACGGCTGCGTGAGGGCACCTTCACTGGCGGCAACGTGGCCGTGATGCACACCGAAAGCATGCGGCGCAGCATGGCGCAAATGGAGCTGGCCTACGTCGCCCGCAAGAGCCCGGTGAAGTTGGCCGCGATTTTGGGCTTCGGCACCCTCCTCCGCGTCATTCTAGGGCGGGCCGCCCCGCAGACCTTGCCCATCGCTGCTCTCGAGCGGGCTGCCACCCGCGCCCTCAAGTCACGGGTGCGCGGGGTCATCACCCAGGCGGCCGCGCTTGGCACGGATATTGATAAACCAGAGCAATATGCGGCGTGGCTCAAGCTCAACGGTCTGCCCGCCCCGCAGGGCCTCCGACAAAACTCGTAACTTTCTGGGCTCAAGGGGCTAAGGAATGGGAGACAACCTACCGAACACTCCAATGTGGCCGTTGTTTACCAACTCGATCCGCGTCCCCATCCCCGCCTGACTCAGGAAGTGCTGATGGGCGTTTCGGATGTCCTTGAAGCGGTCGCGTGGCGCACGGGAGACCGGTTGCTCGCCCGAGTGGTGGTGGCGGCCGAAGCTCTGCTCTCACCGAGCGACCTTCAATACGCCTGCTTTGAAAAACTGGGGGCCGAAGGCACGCCCTCCCTGCTGATGATTGAACGGCGAGACCACGAAATCACCGAGCGCGCGGCCTAACCACACGCTCAGCTTCGAATCATTGAAAAAGCGACGAGCTTAGTTGTCTTCGTCGTCGTCCAATTCCGGCGCGGGCTCATCGCCCTTGTCTTGGCCGGTATCCGGGGTCGAAACGGGCACGAGGCCGGCCGCGAGGTCGACTTCGGTAATGCCCTTGATCGTTTGGTTCGGGCAGTTATTACAGACGAACTGAACGTCGACGCCCTGGAACCAGTTGGGCACCACGTCCATCTCTTTGCCGCATTGACACTTGACCATTTCTTGAATTCCTGGATGATTTAGGCCGCTGGCGTGTCGCCACCGAACTCTTCTTCGTAAGCGGCCAGGCTTTGGCGGTGGGTTAACCAGCCGTTCCCTAGCATCAAAATGCCGCCGACCACGTACATCAGGGCGAGGTTGCTCTCGCGCTTCTGACCGGGGTCACGGATGGCATCTTCGCCGCGCACAAACCCCACGACCGCCACCACAAGGATGAGGGCGCCAAAAAGGAAGAACGTGTTTCGCCACCAGACGGGGCGCGCGGGGCGCTTTGCGCTCACTCAGGCTAGGATACCGTGCCTTAGGCGCGGACGTCGAGGATCTTGCCCTTGGTGTCTAGGCCCTTCAGGAGTTCCTGAGCCGCCTGCTTTTCTTGATCCAAGCTCTTCTTGAGCATTTGCACAGCCACGCCTTCTTGCGTCGCCTTGCTCACATATGCGCTTTGTGCTGCCCGGAGGGCAGATGAAACGCCCGAGACCCCCATACTGGAGATTCTCGGGCGCTGGCCAGGAAAACTGGAGCCCTGAATCAGGACTTAGCGTATCGGGATGTTGACGCCGCGTGCCTGAATGATCTCACGCAGGAGCTTGCGACCCCGGTGGATGCGCGAGCGCACGGTGCCAATCGTCGTGTTCTGCCGGTCGGCAATCTCGCCGTAGCTCAACTCCTCGATGTCGCACATCTCAATGGCCGTGCGGTAGACGTCCGGGAGTTCATTGAGGGCACGGCGGAGCTCCAGGCGGAACTCTTCCATCAGCACGCCGTCCTCGGCGCTCATGGCGTTGTCCGGCAGTTGCAGCTCTTGGACTTCCCCGTTGTTCGGCGAAACCATGGAGTGGATGGACTCAGCCTTGCGGATGGGGTTCTCGCGGCGGCGGCTATCCAGGTAGGCGTGCTGCATGATGCGCAGCAACCAGTTGAGGAACGGCCGGCCCGGAGTGTAGGAATCAAAACCGCGCCACGCCTTCAGGTAGGTGTCTTGCACCAGGTCCTGGGCGTCGGTGGAGTTTCGGGTGAGCTGCAAAGCCATCGCGTAGGCTCGCCGCTCAGTTTGGGCGCGCATGCGTGAAAAACGATCACTCTCGGCGGGTGTGCGATCCGCAACGACATTGTTCGGGCTCTGGATGATCGGCATTTGGATTTCGCTCCACTACATATCACGGCGCAGTGATACGTGATTGTTCCGAGTATTACACAGAATCGGTCTTTCGCAACCCATTGTTATCATTTGAGCAACATTTGGAGGGCCCTGCGGCCTTTCTCGGCAGACATCCGTCCCTCTTTGAGAGCCATGAAGTACGTCATCCTCACCCGGGACGAGGAAATCCAAAGCGAGGCCGCACGGGCCTTTCAATCGGATGACGAGGTGATCATCACCGACCAGGTGGATGTCGCCTTGGATGCGTGCCAGGGGGCCGAGATGATCTTTGTGGACCTCATCGCCACGCTCAAGGAGCCCCACAAGATTGCGGGCTACGAAGAGTTCGCCATGGCCAAAATGGGCCACCCCGAGGCCAAGGGCACCCCGCTGGTGCTGATTTCCGCCCCGCCGGACTACGAATTGGACTCGATGGTGGGCTACCCCGGCTTTGTGTTCGGCCAGTTTGCGCGCCCCATCACCTTCAAGCACCTGCGCCGCGCCAGCACCTGGGTTTGAGGCTGGCTTAGCCTTTCCTTTTCGCCTTCGGGTGACTCTTACCAACGGTGTCGCGCAGCCGCTCGATGCTGATGTGGGTGTAGATCTGCGTGGTGGCCAGGCTCTCGTGGCCCAGGAGCTGTTGCACAGATTTGAGGTCGGCACCCCCATCCAGCAGGTGCGTGGCAAAGGAGTGACGCAAGGTGTGGGGGGTCACATCCGGCGGCAAACCCGAGGCCTGCGCCCAGCGGTGCACCACGTTCTGCACTGTGCGCGTCGTCAGGCGTTGCCCACTGGCATTCACAAACACAGCCTCGCTCTTGCCGCTCACCCGCTCCTGCGTCAGGTAGGCCTGCACCGCCCGGGCGGCCGCCCCGCCAAAGACGGCAATGCGCTCCTTGTTTCCCTTCCCGCGCACCCGCACCCGCTGGGTGTTCAGGTCCACGTCGCTCAGATCGAGGCGAACGACCTCGCTAGCGCGCAGTCCAGCTCCGTAAAGCATCTCGAGCAGCGCCGCATCCCGGAGGGGACTCTTGCCCGGTGGAGCCTGATCCAGGAGTTGCCCCGCCTGGTGCGAGGTCAGCACGGCGGGTAGCGGGCGGTGTTTGATCGGTGTAACCAGCGTGGCCGTGGGATCAGAATCCAGCTGCCCAACGGCCCTCAAGTAACGCACAAAGGCGCGAAGGGTGGAGAGTTTGCGCCCTCGAGTGGTGGGTTGAGGCGCATAAGCCCGGAGATACTTTTCGAGGGTCTCCGGGCTTAAATCAGGCTTGCCGCCCGTGAACACCGCCAATTGGGCGAGGTCCGACCCATAAGCGCGCACGGTATGGGGCGAGCGCGTGGCCTGGAGATGGTCCAGAAACTCCTGGATCCAAGCCTGCACACGCCTACTCCTGGTACCGCTTAAAGATCAGCGTCGCGTTGTGCCCGCCGAACCCGAACGAGTTGGACAAAGCCACTTCCATCGGCATCGGGCGCGCCACATTCGGCACGTAGTCGAGGTCGCACTCGGGGTCCGGCACTTCGTAGTTGATGGTCGGCGGTGCCACCTGGTCGCGCAGCGCCAGCAGGCACGCGACGGCTTCCAGGGCCCCGGCGGCTCCCAGCGTATGGCCGATCATCGACTTGGTGCTGCTCACCGCGAGCTTCTCGGCATGCTCACCGAACACTCCGCGAATCGCCTTGGTTTCGGTCTTGTCGTTCAACTCAGTGGACGTGCCGTGCGCGTTCACGTACTGAACGTCCTCGGGCTTCAAGCCCGCCTTGCGCAAGGCCATCCGCATGGAACGCATCGCCCCATCGCCATTCGGGTCCGGAGAGGTGATGTGATAAGCGTCCCCGCTTTGGCCGTAGCCCGCGAGCTCGCCGTAGATCTTCGCGCCCCGCGCCAGAGCGTTCTCCAGCGTTTCCAGCACCAGCACACCGCAACCTTCGCCCATCACAAAGCCATCGCGTTCCTTGTCAAAGGGACGGCTGGCCCGCAGGGGGTCATCGTTGCGCGTGGTCATGGCTCGCGCCGAGCAGAACCCGGCCAAGCCCATTTGGGTGATGGGAGCCTCAGCCCCGCCCGCAATGGCGGCGACACAGTCGCCCCGCTGGATCATGGCGGCGGCTTCCCCAATGGAGTTCGCCCCCGTGGCACAGGCCGTGACAATGCACGAGTTCGGCCCCTTCAGCTTGTGCAAGATCGAGACGTAGCCGCTGGCCATGTCCGGGATCATGTAGGGGACCAGGAAGGGCGAGACGCGCGACGGACCCTGCAAGTGCAGTTTCTTGGTCTGCTCGCTCATCGTGCCCAGCCCGCCAATGCCGGAACCGATGACTACGGCGGTTTCGTCGCGTAGCCCCTGGTCCTCGGGGAACTTCGAGTCCTCCAACGCCATTTGCGCAGCGGCCGCCGCGAACATCAGGAACCGGTCCATGCGGCGCGCTTCCTTGCCATCCACCCAATCTTCGGGCACGAAGTCTTTGACCTCGAAACCGATGCGAGTGGCGTAGTCACTGGTGTCGAGCAGGGTGATTTCCCCGGCCCCATTGGTGGCGCTCTTGAGCGCGTTCCAGTAGGTTTCGACCCCCGTGCCTACGGGAGATACGACGCCAATCCCGGTGATGACAATCCGGGGGGTTTGGTCAGAAGCCATAAAGTGTAGGTCCCTTCACTTCGTCGGGAAGGGGGTTGGGCCTTAGCCCTGCTTGCTCTTGATGTAGTCGACGACGTCCTGAACGGTCTTGAGGCCTTGCGTGTCCTCATCCGGCACGTCAATGCCAAATTCTTCTTCAATGGCCATCACGAGTTCAACAACGTCGAGGCTGTCGGCGCCCAGATCGTCGGTGAAGGAGGCGCTTTCGCTCACTTCGTCTTGAACGTTGAGTTCTTCCTTGACGACCTTTTTGACGCGATCGAGAATGTTATCGGACATGTTTTTGTAGCCCTGCGCGCGATGGCGCGGAAAGGCATATTACCACCGGGTTCCTACGTCCCCGCGCGGGACCCCGGTGCGCTTTTGACCTAGAGCGTGAGTCCTCCGTCCACCACCAGCGTCTGGCCGGTCATATAACTCGCTCCTTCGCTGCACAAGAAAACCACCGCCGCGGCGATGTCTTGAGGGCTCCCCAGGCGACCCAGAGGTGCCGTTTTGACCACGTGTTCGCGGAAATCCGCCGGCAATTCATGGGTCATATCGGTCTCGATGAAACCCGGAGCCACCGCGTTGCAAGTGATGTTGCGCGAACCCAGTTCCTTGGCCACCGCCATGGTGAGACCAATGAGCCCCGCTTTGCTGGCCGCGTAATTGGTTTGCCCGGCCGCGCCGCCCAGGCCGACAATGCTGGAGATATTGACAATGCGACCCCAGCGCGCCTTCATCATTCCGCGTTGGCACGCCTTGATGGTGTGGAACGCGCCGGTGAGGTTGGCGTCAATGACGGCCTGCCAGTCAGCTAAGTCCATGCGCATCATGAGCGTGTCGCGGGTGAGCCCCGCGTTGTTCACGAGGATGGTGATCGGGCCCATTTGGGCTTCAATCTCGGCAATTGCGGCTTGCACTTGTTCGGCGTTGGCAATGTCGGCGCCGAAGGCTTCGGCTTCCCCACCGGCCTCGCGGATGCGGTCCCGGGTGGCATGGGCGTTCTCCGGCTTGCGGGCCAGACACGCCACGGCAATCCCTTGGGCAGCGAGGCCCTCAGCGATGGCCTGACCAATACCCCGGCTAGCCCCGGTGACCAGAGCCACGCGGCGTTCGGCGCTCACGGGGCACCTCCGAGCTTCTTCACCGTTTCTTGTAGGGTCGCGCTATCCACCACGCGGGCTCCCGCAACTTCCGGGGCGATGCGGCGGAGCAATCCGCCCAGCACTTCGCCGTGTCCACATTCCACTTGCATGTTTAGTCCTTGGGCGGCCCAGCCTTGCACCGTTTCGGTCCAGCGCACGGGTTGCACCATCTGTTCGGCCAGCCGAGCCGGCCAGTCCGTTTCCGGCTGGGCCGTGACGTTGCTGACCACCGGCACCGTACCCGCCTGAAACTCCGCGCCGCTCAGGGCTTCGGCTAGGGCCGCCGCCCCTTCCTTCATGAGGGGGCTGTGGAACGCGCCACTAACGTTCAGCGGCAAGACCCGTTTGGCTCCGCGCTCTCCGGCGGTGGCGCTGAGCGCTTGCACCGCGTTCACATCCCCGCTCACCACCAGTTGGCCGGGGCTGTTGTCGTTGGCAATGACCACAATCTGTCCGCCTTGCGAGAGCTCTTCGCACAGGGATTCAAGCGCCGCGCGCTCCATGCCCAGCACCGCCGCCATGGTGCCGGGGCGATCCTTGCCGCTGGCCGCCATGATCTCACCGCGTCGCCGCACGAGTTTGGCCCCGGTAGCCACGCTTAACCAGCCACCCGAAACCAGCGCCGCATATTCGCCCACGCTGTGTCCGGCCATGGCTTGCGGAGTCCAGCCCCCGTGCGCTTCTTGCAGGGCACGGAACGCCGCCACTCCCGTGGCAAACAGGGCCACCTGGGCGTTCTGGGTTTGGCGCAGGGTTTCGGCGTCGGTGTCCCAGCAGAGCTTGCGGATATCGAGGCCCAGCGCCTCACCCACTTCGTCAAACACGGCGGCGGCGGCCGGAGAGGCTGCAACGAGGTCCTGTCCCATTCCGGGGGCCTGGGAGCCTTGGCCCGGAAAAACGGCGACTTGCATACGCTGAAACTTACCCGCGGGTACCCTTCGCGCGGCGTGATTGAGACCTTCCCCAACCCGAAGCCGGGCCGTCCGTTCGTCATTCGGCACGAATGTCCGGAGTTCACCAGCGTGTGCCCCAAGACGGGTCAGCCGGACTTTGCGACAATAGTCCTCACTTACATCCCGAACGAAACGTGCATTGAGTTGAAGTCGCTGAAGCTGTATTACTACTCGTTCCGGAACGAAGGCATCTATTACGAAGCTGTCGTCAATCGCTTGCTGGACGAACTGGCCGCCTCTTGCCAACCCCAATACATGCGGGTCACCGGCCACTTCAATGTGCGCGGCGGGATTGGTAGCGTGGTTTACGCCGAAACCGGCCCGGCCCCCGAGGGAATCTTTACCAACGCTTAATCGGTCGGGGCGATGAGGCGCACAGGCGTGGTGCGCCTTGTGCCATCGGCCCGTTTGACCTCCGTCATCTCGGCGGTCCACATTTGCTCATTGAGGGGAGGCAAGGTTGCATCCCCCTCGGCCACCGGCCGCCAGAGCGCATGGACGAACTTGGGCTCCTTGGCCTCCGCCCGCCAGACGCGGGTCGTTGTTTCATCGGCTGCGGATCGTCCCTCAACGCAATCCCGCGCAAAGGCCCCGAGCGACGCGGACCACCAGCGACGGTCGGCCATCCCGTGTCCCGCGTTGGGCGCCGAGAGATAACTTACGCACTCGGGCATAGTGGGGGCTACGGTGTCCCAGGGGTCGGGGCACCAGAAGGGATCATTCGCCCCGCTGAGCACGAGAGTAGGCACTGTGAGCCGAGATCGGTGGGGGTGCGGGTCCACCACGCCGATGAGTGCCGCCACTTCCGGGTTGTCGAGATCAAAGCTCCACCCGTACTCGGTGTAGTCCTGCACTTGGGGGCTGGGCGCGCCCCAGAGCTCGGCTTGCCGGTTTTGCTGCCATGCGAAGTCGAGATGGTCAAATACCCGCGGGGCGATGCCCACCACGCGCTCGTCGCGGTGTAAGCCCACCCACCAGGTGGTCCACCCGCGCTTACTGGCCCCGGTGACGACCACCGGCGCCTCTATCAGATCCAGCGCCGCCACGGAGCTGGCGATCATGGGGGCAAGCAGCAAGTCCGCGGGGTCCTTTGAGTTCAAATACAGAGAAAACGAGTAGGCGATGAGTTCGTCCTCGATCCGCCCCTCGATCGGCTGCCGAGGAATCTGAAAGAGCAATGCCACCGTCATGCCGCTGGCATCCGCCCACTCTTGGGCCATGCGCAAGTCCTTGTAGTTGGGTTCCCAGCCCGTGATTTCCAAGATGGCGCCGGGGCGTTGAGGCGTGCGAGGTTGCACAAAAATCAGGTCGTGCCACCACGGCTCGCCCCGCCACCCGATGGTGGAAAAACGGATGCCCGACCACCCTCGGAAGCCCGAAGCAAAAGTTTCTACGGGCTGAGAATATGCCCGTACAGGTTCAAGAAGGATTGGCGAAGGGTTCATGGACGTGGAGAAGGGTTGACATAGTTCGCGAAATCCTTCAAACTAAGCATGCTCGTTATTTTGGCGGGCAGAGTGCGGTGCACTATGCAAAAGAGCGTTGGACAATGGTTTGGAGCTGCGGCTCTCTCGATGGGGATGGCTTCGACGAGCTATGCCTATATGCTCCCGGACGCCACGGTCGTCTTGGACAAAGCGGCAAATAACCGCACCCTCACGGTCCGGTATTCCGGTGCTGCGGTGGCCCTGGTTGAGTTGCGCATCAATGGCAAGAGTATTGCCACCCGCACGACCGACGAAGGCACGAACGCCGGCGAAACGAACTTCCGCCTTGATCCGGCCCAGCTGGAAGACGGCGACAACACGATTGAAATCCGCCTTTTCGACAAGGAAGGCACCGTGGTGGGCACGCAAACCACTTCGATTCGCATGGAGCGCCAGGCCACCGGCCCGGTCTTCCTGAAGAATCCCACCAGCGGCACCCAACTGAAGGGAACGGTGGACATCCAGGTCGGCTTCAAGTCGCCCCTGAGCAACGTTTACGTGTCGTTCTTCGTCGACGGCGAGTTCATGAGCCTGCGCAACACCGCGCCGTACCGCTGGCTGTGGGATACCACCCGCGTGACGAACGGCTGGCACGAAGTTCAAGCCTGGGTGATTGATGAAACCAACAACACCTTTAAGACGGAGCGCGTGCGCGTACTGGTCAACAACCCCGGTGGCCGCACCGAGCGCGTGGACGCTGGCGACCCGGTGACCTCAGCCAACGGCACCGTGCCGGTGACCGGTCCCGAAGGTACGACGACCAACCCGCGCGTCGTAGTGACGGGCGATCGCCCCAACCAAGTTCCGACTAGCCTGCCGGCCACGGCCCCGACGACTTCGGCCGCCGCGGGCACCCGCACCCCGGCCACGGGTCCGGGCACGGCTCACGGCCCGCGCTCCCTCACCCCGACGGGTCAACGCCCGCTCACGGGTGATGTGAAGCCGGTGACGGTAGCCCCTGCTGGCGCCCCGGCGCGACCGGAAGGCAATGGTCCGGGCGTGGTGGAAGTCACTCCCGCCGAAGGCAATAATAACGGCCTCATGGCCACGATCCCGCCGGTGGACCTGACGGCCGCCGTGGGTTCTATCCCGCTCACTTTTGGCACCCGCGTGCCCAACATCGGCGAATACACGATCTCGATGGGCGGCAAAGCCGTGAACTTCGACGTGCAGCCGCGAGTGGAAGAAGGCATTGCCCTCACCCCGTTCCGCCACCTCTTTGAGAGCGCCGGCGGCTACGTGCAGTGGGATAACGCCACCAAGACCGTGACGGCCACCAACAAGGACCAGAAGGTTTGGTTTGCGATTGGCAACATGATGGCGAACGTGAACGACGTCAGCATCCCGCTGGAGCGTGCCGCGTTCATCGACCACGGTCGCTCGATTGTGCCGCTGAGCTTCTTCTCGAACGCTCTGGGCGTGAGCATCGAATTCGACGCCCGCACCCGCCACGCGCTGATCAGCACCAACACGGCTCGCCGTTAAGGCCCGAGCCCATAACAATCAGAAAGCCTCCTCGGCGCCAATGGCCCGGGGAGGTTTCTTCTTTTCAGGCCTCTCCCGCCGCACCGTAATGTTGCGAGGGCAACTTACCGATGAGAAAAGGAGAAGTCTCATGCGCAAACGGTGGTCGCTCCCGCCCCGAATCCAAATGGTCCTGATGGTGTTCATCGGGATCTTGATGCTCGGTGGCCCCTTGATCTTGGCGTTCTACAACGAAGCCAAGTTCAACACGGAGCAGCAACTGCAGACCGAAATGAAGTCGTACGCGATGATCGCGGCTTCATTAGTAGATGCCGAAGAGCATGAGAAACTGGTCAGCGCGGACCAGATCACGACCGATCTATACGACCGCCAGAACGAGCGGATCCGGACCCTGGTCGCCAATGCGGACGATATCGCCTACGTCTACACCGTCCGGCGCAAGGACAATCGGTTCTACTTCGTCCTCGATCCTACGCCCGCGGGTGACCTCAACGGCGACGCCGTGGATGATAAGTCGTATTTGATGGAAGAGTACGAGGACCACACGCAGGAGATGGGGGCGTGCTTCGACTCGGGCCAGCCGATTGTCGATCAGGCCTCCTACACAGATAGATGGGGGACCTGGCGATCGGCTTATGCGCCGATCAAGAATGCCGAAGGCGAGGTCGTGGCCATCGTCGGGGTTGACCGCTCTGCAGCCGTAGCCGATCAAGCCCAAAGCGCCCTCTTCTTGCGGACGCTGATTTACGCCTTCCTCTTCGTTTTGCTGGCCCTTGGGATGGCCGTCTCCCTCTCGACCGTGATCGCCAAGGGGGTGGGCGAAAGCCCGCTTGAGCTCATTGCTTCCCGCGTGAACCGCACGGTCGTGGAGAACATCATCCTCGCCCTGGGGGTGGTATTGCTGGTGCAAGCGGGTGTTTCCCAGTACCAGATCATTCAAAACAGCCGGAACACGTCTCACGCCATCGAAAAGCTCGAAAGCCTGCGCATCGCCCAGAGCGGACTGCGGCATATTGCTGACGAGGAGTCGACGTTTGAAGCCAATGTTTTAATCGAACGCCTGGTCGAGCGGGGCGAAACCAAGCTCGCCGCCAACCTGCAGGAAGCGGTTCAGCGCTCGCTTACGAGCCGGCAGGCCGGTCTGAACGAAGTTCGACGCGTCCAGCTTGGCATCGATACTCAACGCGCCACGATCTCTTCCACTCTCGACGAGATCGGTGCCTCCCAAACCCGTACCGCGACGTTGATGTTCTTCGCGTTCCTGACAGCGGCGGTCATCGGAACGGCCTCCATTCTGTTCCTGCGCCTCAACAGCCAGCGCGAACGCCGACTGCGGGAGACAGAAATCAACTCCCTGCGCCTGCAGAACGACTACCGAACTCTGGTCGAGTCGCTCCCGCTCGGACTGGCGCTGATCCGCGACGGCCGCAACGTCTTTGACAACGGCCAGTGGTCCGCGCAGCTGCTGCGCCCGCGTCCGCCCGGATTGGTGGTGCCCACGGCTCTCGATAACGAACTGGACCGCGTAGCCGAAGGCCTTCAACAAAGCGAAAACCGCCGCGAACCCTGGAGCACCGTGTTTACGGCCGTGCAAGACGGCCGCAGCCGAGAAATCGAGGTCCGTAGCCAGCCGATCTTTGATGCCCAGGGCTCATTCCGGCACCTGCTCACCTTCTTGGTGGACGTGACCAATCTGCGGCAAGTTAGCCACAACCTCGAGCGCAAGAACACGGAGATTGAAAACACCAACAAACTCCTGACCGACGCGCTGGGCCAGTTGGAAGCCAACTTCGAAAGCATCGTCCGCGCCTTGGTGCGAGCGGTTGAAGCCAAGGACCCGTACACCGCGGGTCACTCCGAACGCGTGATGCAGTACAGCCTGTGGATTGCCGAAGAGCTCGGCCTGGGCGATTACGAGAAGCGCCTGCTAGAAATGGGCTGTCTTGTCCACGACATCGGGAAGATCGGGATCCCCGACAACGTGCTGACCAAACCCGGCAAGCTCACGGACGAGGAGTTCGAGATGATCCGCATGCACCCGGTCTACGGGGCCAAAATTGTGCAGAACGTCGACCTCTTCCGTGAGTGTTTGCCCATCATCCGCTGGCACCACGAGAAGCTGGATGGCTCGGGTTACCCCGACCGCCTGGCTGGCGACGATATCCCGTTCTTGGTGCGCATCGCCACTGTGGCCGACATCTTCGACGCCATCACCAGCACGCGATCCTACCGCGTGGGCATGGCGCTGGACCGCGCGCTGAGCATCCTAGACGAAGACACCAGCAAGGGGTTCTTGGACCCCGAAGTGGTGGCCGCTTTCAAGCAGGTCATTGCCCGCAATGGCGTGATTCCGCAAACCGACGAAATGCCGCAGCAGCTGGCCGCGTAAACCCCTGAGGACCACCACCATGAATGCCGAAAACCTAGATATGGGTGACAAACACCTGGCTAACCAAGAAACGTTGAGCGCTGAGAACCGCCGTGAGCATAAGCGGTTTGTCATGCTGGAGTACGCGAAGATCAAGCTGGCGGATGAAGCCGAGAGCTCGTCTGTCCTTGTGGACCTGAGCCTCGGTGGCCTGCAACTGCGTTCGCGGCACCAGTACGAAGCCGGGTCGATTGTGGATGTCTCGATCGGCCGAGGCGACACCGAGCCCATCGCGCTCAAGGCCGAAGTGCGCTATTCACTGCCGGTGAAGAAGAGCGACCTGTTTGCCACGGGTCTGAAGTTTGTGACGATGGACGAAGCCAGCACCCACAAGTGGGTGGATTACGTCCACAACGTCTTTAAGGATCAAGGCGAAAACCTCCTAGCGGACTAGTCCGCGCAGGAGGTTTTCCCTTCAATTCGCAAGGCCGCGCTTAGGAAGCGCAACCGCAGGAGCCACAGCCCCCGCCGCCTTGCGGGCCGTCCTCCGTGGAGAACGACGAACCGCAGCCGCAACCCTTGGTCGCGTTCGGATTCTCAATCTTGAAGCCGCCGCCCATCATGTCGTCCACGTAATCCACGCTGGACCCACCCATGTACTGCAGGCTCATGGCGTCCACCACCACCTTGACGCCATCGCATTCGAAGATCTGATCGTCGGCGTCCGGCTCGTTCTCATCCAGGGCCATGCCATACGAGAGCCCAGAGCAACCGCCACCAGCGACCCAAACGCGCAGGTGGGCGTTCGGTTTCTCTTGGCCGGTCATCAGGTCACGTAGTTCTTGAGACGCGCGCGGAGTTAACGTAATGGACATTGATCTTCCTTACGAGCCAAGGCTCGTTGTGCTCCCCCTATTGTACAGGCTTCCGGGGCCAAACGGCCGGAATTGCCCCGGTCCAAAGGGTCCTTTTGCTAGGAAACTTGACAGAATTGTCCACCTTTTTGAGATATCAGCGGCAAAACATACGTTGATTAGATATGCGCAATATTCAGGAGCCTTCGGACCGGCCCGCAAGCGGGCGAGATCGCCTGGCCCTTGCCGCCCAGAAGCTCTTTCGTAGCGAGAGCTACGGCGCGGTCAGCATCTCTTGCATCTTGGAGGAGTGCGGACTCAAGGCTCCCGCGCTCTACCACCACTTTGGCGACAAGGAAGGCATTTACCTCTCCTGGGGCCTCCACGCCATCAAGCAGCTGGGCGACCGGATTGACCGGGCAATCACCCAGAACACTGGCCGCGACACCGCCTATGCCATCGCTGAAGGCTTGCTGAAGGAACCCCTGCTGGATATCCTCATCATGGAGCGTGATATCCCCAAGCTCCAGCGCCCCGCGAGCCGCAACCAGATGCAGCGCGCCCTAGAAGTCAGCGTCTACAAGCCCATTGAGACATGGCTCATTGCCAACCGCAGCCCCAAGAGCGAGGTTCCGCGTCTGGCGCGTTACATTGTCCACAGCTTGTCTCTCGGTCTGCCCGTCTATGGCGGCGACCAGTTCAAGGGATCCGAAGGGACTCAGTGGCTGGTGGAGCGAGTCTTTTCTCGCATTGCCGCCGGGAGCCCTTCCCCTCAGGCGAGTCCGGACGGTAAAGTTTCTGGACCATGCCCTACGTAGTCACCGACCCTTGCATCGGCGTTAAGGACAAGTCCTGCATGCAGGTTTGCCCCGTGGACTGCATTTACGAAGGGGATGACATGGTGTACATCAACCCGGATGAGTGCATTGACTGCGGCCTGTGTGAGCCCGAGTGCCCGGTGCAAGCCATCTTTGTGGACACGGACGTGCCCGCGAACTGGAAAGAGTTCATCGAGCGCAACGCCGTGAAGGGCCGCGAACTGAGCGGCGGCTAAACCTAGGCTCTAGGCCGAGGCGCGGGGGCGATTGCCCACGGCCACCCAGTGCACAAACTGCACCCACTTTTGGGCGCTTTCGCGTTCCATGCCGAAAATCTGCAGGCCAAGCTGCACGTCTTCGTTCTCGCCCAAATTGCGGAAGTAGCGCACCTGCGCCGTGAGGCGCATGGGGCCCACCGGCTCGGGGATGTCCACGTTGACGAGCATCCCTTTGTCAAATCGGATCGGGCTCATCACACCCAGGCCGGCAATGCTCACATCCTCCAGGAAGCCCTGGCAAACTTCTTCGCCGGCGGTGAGTGTGACGGCCAAAGGTGGCACGCGGTAACGCGGGTGCTCTTGCGAGGTCGTCATGACCGGCGGGGCCGTGAGGCGAAGCATATAGCGGGCACCCTTGCCATTCCCGAGTGATCGCTCGACAAAGGCCTTAAAGCTCAAGCGATGAGTGAAGGTGAGACCCTCGCAAAAGAAGTTGTCCCCTTCCTCGATGGGCTCATCAGATCCCAAGCTCACATGGACCATGCCGCCCACGGCGGTATCCACCCAGCCTGAAAACAGGCGGGCATCCTTTAACCGCTGCATTCGCAATCGGGTGCCAATGAGTGCGCTTACGTCCATGCCGTTTCCCTTAGATTTTCGGCATGGCCCCCGCCAATCCTTATAGACATGTCTTCCCTGCCCGGGGTGGGTAGATTGAGACCAACTTATGGCGGACCACACCCCGGCAACTGACCCGCAGACGGAAGAGGCCATCCAGCAATTTGTGCGGGAGTGGGGCCGAATGAGTAGCAGTTGGGGCATTAACCGCACCATGGCCCAAATCCACGGGCTCCTCCTTTGCACCGGACGGCCGTTAACGGTGGACGAGCTGATGGCCGAACTCCACATCAGCCGGGGGAACGCCAGCATGAATCTGCGCGACCTGATGGACTGGGGCATCATCCGCCGCTACCGCGAACCGGGCGACCGTAAGGACCTCTATGTAAGTCACGGCGACGTATGGAGCATCTTTGCCCGCGTCGTCCGCGAGCGCAAACGCCGCGAAATCGACCCCACCGTGGCCGCCATCCGGGAATGCATTGACTTGTTGCCCGAAGCCGGGGCCGAGCCCGTGCAAGACGTCCGCGATCGCCTGGGCGCGCTGCTCGAGGTTTTTGGCATCGTGGATCGCATCTTCAACGACATTTTTGAATCGGACCAAGCGCTGCACGCGGCGATTCAGACGCTCCGGGAAGACTACGCCCCGACCGAATCCAACGAAGAAGCGGGCTCATGATTGGCGTGCTTCCCATGCGGGATTCGGTACTGTTTCCCGGGCTCATCCAGACCATTTTGGTGGGGCGACCCATGTCCATCCGCACCCTGGAACGGGCAATGCAGGACGAGTCGCCGGTGTTTGTGGTCCTGCAGCGGAGCCCCGATATCGAAGTGCCTGAGCCCCCCGACTGGCTGGAAACCGGCACCATCGCTGAAGTCCTGCACATCCTTCCCTTGCCGGATGGCAACCTGCGGGTGGCCTTACGCGGCCTGCACCGGGCGACGTTTTCGGCCGCCGAACCGGACGCCCACGGGTGGCGAGTCCAACCCCGCATCCACACCCACGAGGCCACGGGCTTAGACACGGAAGCCGGCGTGCGCGAGCTGCGCGCGGCCCTCAGCCGGGCCATGCAACTGGGCCTCAGCATCCCGAAGGAAGTGGAGGAGCAAGTCCACACCCTCGCCGAACCCGACCTGATTGCCGACACTCTGGGGCAGCACCTGCTCATGCCCACCCGCGACCGGCAAAGCCTGCTGGAGATGGTGGACACCGCCGAACGCATCCAGGCCGTGACCGCCCGCCTGAAGCGCGAAGCCGAAGTGCTGCAGGTGCAGACCCAGTTCCGGGCCAAGGTCGAAGAGGAGATCGGGGCCAACCACCGTGAGTTTGTGCTGCGCGAGCAGATGCGCGCGATTCAAAAGGAGCTCTCGGATAGCGAACCCGACCACGAGATTTATCTGCGGTGGGCCGACACCTTCACCGGTTCGCCGTTGGTGGTGCAAACCGTGCGCCGCGAGGCCAGCAAGCTCGCGCGCATTGCCGAATCGAACCCCGATGCGGGCGTGATTCGAAGCTATCTCGACACCTTGACGAACGTGCCGTGGCTCATTCGGGCGGAGAATGCCTTGGCGCCGGAGGAAGCCACGCGGGCGCTGGGGGCTGAACATGAAGGGCTCGCCGAAGTGAAAGATCGCCTGCTGGACGAAATCGCCCGCCTCGCGCGCACGGGCCGGGGCACGACCCTGTGCCTGGTTGGCCCGCCGGGGGTCGGCAAAACGAGCCTGGCGATGGCCCTGGGGGCGGCCCTCGGGCGACCCGTGGAGCGCATAAGCCTCGCCGGACTGCGCGACGAAGCCGAACTAAGGGGCCACCGCCGCACCTACGTAGGGGCCATGCCCGGGCGCATCGCGCAGGCGATGATCCGGAGCGGGGTACGGAACCCCGTCATCATCCTCGACGAACTCGACAAGATGGCCCTGGACGGGCGGGGTGACCCTTCGCACGTCCTCCTGGAAGCCCTTGACCCCCGGCAGGCTATCAGCTTCGTCGACCACTATCTGGAGGTGCCGATGGACCTCAGCGAAGTGGTGTGGGTGCTGACGGCCAACCAAGTGGACACGCTTTCCGCGCCCCTGCGCGACCGCCTTACCCTCATTTCGGTGCCCAGCTACACCAACGAGGAGAAGGAGGCGATCCTAGCCCGCCAGCTATGGCCAAGAATCCTGGCCGATCATGGCGTGGACGAGTTGCCGCTTTCCTCTGCGTTGGCGGCCCGGCTGGTGCAAGATTCTCGCCGCGAACCGGGGGTCCGGGGCTTGCAACGCCGCGCGGAGCGCTATGTGCGTCGGGTGGTACGCCAAGAGTGGCAGGGTTCGGCAAACGTTGAAGAAGATTCCCTGATCCAATCTCTTTTTGGGGCCGGCAAGGAGATGGCGCTGGATACGGAGCCCGGCGCGGGCCGCATCCGGGGGCTCGCGGTGGGCGACTTTGGGGGCTCGGTGCTGGATATCGAGGTGGTGGTGCTCCCCGCCTCTAACCCGGCCCGCCTCGAAATCACCGGGAATCTTGGCGAGACCCTGCGCGAATCCGCGTTGGCTGCCCTTACGTTGGTGCGCAGTCAGATTCAACCACCTCCGCCGGAATGCGACCTCCATATCCACGTGGGCGAGTCGGGCATTCCCAAGGACGGCCCGAGCGCGGGGTTGGCCCTCAGCCTGGCCATCATGTCGGCCTTAACGGGGACGCCGCTGACCCGCGACTTCGCCGTAACCGGGGCGGTGAACCTGCACGGCCACGTGCTACCCGTAGGGGGTATCGAAGAGAAGCTCCGCGCCGCTGACCGGGCGGGCATCACGCGGGTTTTGGTGCCGCAAGGGGCCGAGCATCTGCTCCAGCGGCTTCCTGCCGCCTCACAAAATCGTCTCCAAGTGATTCCGATTCGAAATTTGGATGAAGCCTGGTCGAAAACTCGCGTAGAATAGAGATATGCCAGACGTGCGTCTACCCAAAGAGCCGCCGCTGCGATCCCTTTTTCTCGACTTAAACTCCTACTTTGCCAGCGTGGAGCAGGCCGAGGACGCCTCGTTGCAGGGGCAGCCGGTCGCGGTGGTGCCGCTGATGGCCGACACCACGTTTTGCATTGCGGCCAGCTACGAGGCCAAAGCCTACGGCATCAAAACGGGGACCCGGGTGGATGAAGCCCGCCAGCGGTGCCCCGACCTCATTCTCAAGGTCGCGCGGCCTTCCCTCTACGTGGCGTACCACGACGAAATCGTGCGGGTGCTGGGCAACATCATCCCGGTGCAGCGGGTGGCCAGCATTGACGAGATGGAGTTCGGGCTGATGGGCTCGGAACAGCATCCCGACCGCGCCCGCGCCATCGCCCAGACGATGAAGGAGACAATCTGGCGCGAAATTTCGCCCGCCATGAACTGCAGCATCGGGGTGGCCCCCAACGGCTTCCTCGCCAAAATCGCCACCGAACTGCAAAAGCCCAACGGCCTCGTCATCCTGGATGCCGCCGCCCGCGAAACCATGCTCCCCACCTTGGCCCTCACCGATTGGACGGGCATCAACCGCAAGATGAAGGCCCGGCTGAATGCAGCGGGCATCTTCAGCAGCGCGGACCTGCTCACCGCCCACCGGGTGATGCTGCGGCAGGCCTTCGGGGGGATTGTGGGGGACCGCTGGTACGAGTGGATCCGGGGCGCCCCGCAGGTTGAAGTCAAGCGACCTCGCCAGTCGCTCAGCCACAGCAACGTGCTTTCCCCGGCCCTGCGCACGGATGAGGGTTCCTACGCGATTCTCGTGCGCCTTACCGTGAAGGCGCTGGCCCGCTTGCGCTCGCACAACCTCCTCACCCAGAGGGTGCAACTGCACGTGAAGGGCATGGAAAAGAGTTGGGAGATCGAGCGGCGCATTCCCGCCACCCAAAGCACCCCCGCCGTGCTGAAGGTCATCAATGAACTCTGGGAGCGGCGAGACTTTGCCCGCCCCTTGCGAGTGGGCGTGAACCTGGTGGACCTGGTGGCACCTTCGGAGCACACCCCCAGCCTGTTTGAAGACGACTTCTTGAACCCTGCTGATGACACGGTGGACCAGCTCAACGCGCGGTTCGGCCGGCACAAGGTCTTCCTCGCCTCTATTGCCCACACCAAGGAGCGGGCACAAGAGCGCATCGCGTTCCAAAAGACCGAGCTTTTCCAAGAAGGTGGGACCCAAGAGCCCTGGGTCAATACTCGCAATGCTGAACGAATGGCCGAGGGGGAGGAGGCCGGCTCTAGTAATCTGGCCCCGCAATGAGTGAAACGACGCTCGTCTTAATCAAGCCGGGTGGGGTGCAGCGCAACCTCATCGGCGAAATCCTTCGACGCATTGAGGCCCGTGGCCTCCAGGTGGCCGCCCTTAAGCTGATCCAAGCCGAACGCGGCACGGTGGAAGCCCACTACGATGAGCACCGCGAGCGCCCGTTCTTCAACGATGTCGTCAGCTACCTCACCAGCGGCCCGATCGTGGCCCTGGCCGTGAGCGGCACCAACGCCACCAAGGCCATCCGCACCATGATGGGCGCGACGAACCCGCTGGAAGCCGCCCCCGGCACCGTGCGCGGGGACTTTGCCCTGACCATTGATGACAACCTGACCCACAGCAGCAGCGACGCCGAGGCCGCCGCCCGCGAACTGCAGCTTTGGTTCCCCGAAGGGATCGTCCGCTAAGCGGTTACCCCAACCCGAGCGACACGCGCACCGACAATGAACGGACTCGTTCCGGTGCGCGTGATCAGCCACGGGAGACCCGAGGCGGACGGCTGCCATACGGCTTCGTTGCCGTTCAGCCGGCGCATGATGTCTTCCCACTCCGGTTCTGGAATCTGATTGATGGACCGAGCCAAGTTGCCCCGAATGATGCGGCCCGTGGTGTCGGCCACAAACCACTCTTCTGGCGCGCCAGACAGGCAAGCCTCAAGGGCCCGCGCATAGTTCTTCAGGCTTTCCGTCTCTTGGCGCGTATCGGTCGAAACCGCGGCCGTGGGCATACGCTGGGCAATGGTGTGCTCGGTGTACAAGCGCACGATCTCTGCCCGGGTATGGCGCCCGACCTTCGCCCGGATTCGCATCCAGTAAGTGTTCAAAGTGCCCGGAGCAATTTCGAGGTGCGCCGATATCTTTTTGTCCGTGTACCCCTCACCTGCGAGGCGTACGATCTCTAATTCACGCTTGGAGAGCCGCTCAATCACCGACATACCATCCGGGGCATAGGACGCCGCCGGTTGCCTTAGGTTCCCAGTCTATAGGACCGTCTTTGGGGGGGCCTATACCATTGGGTCTTTTACGTTTTTTTAACGCAAGCTTGGTGAACTCAACTCCCCTGATTGAGTCCCACGCATAGGCCAAGCGGGGGAACCCGCATGGTCCCGCCATCGTCGCCGGTATCTTTGCAAGATATGGAGCCCATCACGCCACCGCCAGTGGCCGGACAACCCACGGAAAACCAAGGTCCGGACCTGCGCACCCACCCCTGGGGATGGTGGATCCTGGCCGTACTCTTTGCCTTTCTGATTTACGCTCAGAATAGCGTGGCGGTCTCGCGCCCGCCGGCTCCGGCGGCCTCCAAGGCTGTATCTGAAGTGCGGACGCAACTGTTCCCGGCCTACTTGGCCGACCCCACCCAGATTCTGCCTGAGGACGCCGCGGGCAATGCCGAAGCCCGGGCGCGGTACGACAAGACCCGCACGGAAACCCTAGGTGAACTCCGCGCCAAGCTAACTCCCCACCAAACCAAGAATGTAGAGGCGGCCCGCTTGGCCTTGATCCTCGATCGGGAACTGGAGAAGCCCGTGAACACCGAAATCGTGAAGTTCTTGGATTCCTCCAAGGCACCGAACCCGGACTTCGCCCGCATGTACGCGGACAACGAAGCCCCGATGACGGGCCTGGAAGCCGAGAAGGGCTTCCCCCGCGCCCTGGCCGAGGTGCAGTACATAGAGCAACGGGATGAGAAGGCCAAGCGGGCCGAATTGATGCCCAAGGATCGCTTCGGCCTCACGTGGCTGGTGCTCATGGGGGCGATGGCCGGGATCGGGCTGGGCGTGGTGCTCTTGATCCTGACGGTGGCCAACTTCCGCAGCGGCAAGTGGCAGCTGATCGGGGGCCCCGTGGACGCGGCGACCTCCGAACAGAGTTCCCGCCAGGCCCTGCTCATGGCGGGCTACTTCATCTGTTTGTTCCTGCTGGGTTCGGCGCTCTCGGCCGTGCTGCTGCAAGCCAAGGTCGATGCCGGATTCGCCCAATTTGCTGGGATGATCTTTGCCACGCTGGGCTTCGTCGCCATCTTGCGCATGAAGTCTCACTCGGGCCCGAGCCTGCTCACGCGCCTCCTGGGGCCGCAAGAGATGTGGGGCGCCTACGCCAAGGCGGGCCTGTGGACCTTCTTCGCCAATATCCCGTTGGTGATCCTTTTTGCCGGCGTGGGCAACCTCCTCACCCGGTTCATCCCCGCTCCGTCGCACCCGGCCACCGAAATGCTGGGCGACAATCCCACTCTCGCCACCATCGCGCTGCTGTTCTTTTCGGCGGGAGTTTTGGCTCCGATTGGGGAGGAGTTGGCGTTCCGGGGCGTGATGCTCGGGGCGCAACGCCGCTGGATGCGAGCCGTGGGGGCCGGGATTCTCAACGGCCTACTGTTTGCCGCCATCCACCCGCAGGGTCCGGCGCTGATATTAGGCCTGGCGAGTGTCGGGTTTGCGGCTTCCATGGTCACGCAGATGTATCGAAGCGTGATGCCCGCCATTGTCATGCACGCCGTCCACAATTCGTGCGTGCTCACCCTCGGCTTGGTGTTGCTGGCCTGATGCGCTACTACGCTGATTCCGCTGCCACGACGCCTCTTCACCCCGAAGCGCGCCGGGTGATGGACGAGTGGAATCAGCGTGAATTCGGCAATGCCAGTTCGCTCTATGCCGAAGGCCGCCGCGCTCGCGCCGCCCTGGATGAAGCCCACGAGACCTTGGCCCAGCACTGGGGGTGCCTGTTTGGGGAGGTGCTGTTCACCGGCAGCGGAACAGAAGCCGCGAACCTCGCCATCCTGGGTTTTGCCCTCGCCAACCCCACCGACCGGCGCACCATAGTCCTAGGCGCGGGCGACCACCACTGCGTCACCCACGCGGCGGGCTGGCTGGGGCGGCTGGGCTACCAGGTGCGCTGGGCACCGATTGATCGAGAGGGCCGCACCCGCTTAGACAACCTGCCGGAGATCATCACGGAAGACGTGGCGCTGGTGAGCGTAATGATGGCGAACAACGAGCTCGGCACCATTCAGCCGCTGGTGGAGATCGTGGCGCAGGCCGGGGCGGTGGGGGCGCACGTGCACACCGATGCGGTGCAGGCCTTCCCTACCCTTCACGGCTCCCCCTGGACGGTGGATGGCCTGGGTGTGGACATGGTCAGCATTAGCGCGCACAAGTTCGGCGGGCCCAAAGGCATCGGCGCACTTTACGTGCGGGGCGGCACCCCGCTGGAGCCGGTGGTGGTCGGAGGCGGGCAGGAGCGCGACATGCGGGCGGGCACCGAGAATGTGGCCCTGGCCCTCGGTATGGCGGAAGCGCTGCGCCAAGCACTGGCCGATCCGGAACGAGATGCCCGCCGCCGCGCGGCCCGGGATGCCTTTGCGGCGGCGCTCGACCCGAAATTCATCCCCACGGTACCCACGGCCCCGCGACTGGATGGCCACCACCACGTGCGCTTGCCCGGCGCGGACGCCAGTGCGTTCCTCATCCGGCTGGACCGCGAAGGCGTGTGCGCCAGCAGCGGGTCGGCGTGCAGCAGCGGCAGCCTCGAGCCCAGCCATGTTCTGATGGCCGCCGGCTATAGCGAAGAAGAAGCCCGGCAGGGCCTGCGGTTCTCGTTCGGCCCTGAGATCACACCCGACCAGGCCCAAGCCATGGCCACCCTCGCCAATCGGGTGGCCACGGCATTCGGCTAGTTCACGAATCGAAGCGCAAGACGATCTTGCCCGCGTGGCCCGAGGCCAGCGTGGCGAATGCATCTTGGTATTCTGAGAACGGCATCACGTGCGTCTTGATCGGCTCAATGTCGAGCCCCTTGTTCACGATCAGGTCGTGCATCTGATCCCAGGTGTCCCACAGGCGGCGCCCGGCGATCCCTTGCAGGCGCATGCCCTTCATCACCACGCGGTTCATATCCATAAACCGCAGGCGATCCGGGAACAAGCCGAGCAAACTCACACGCCCGCCTTGCCGGGTGGCTTCAATCGCAAGGTCCAGCGACCCGGGATGGCCGCTCATTTCAAGTGTAGCGTCAAAGCCGCCGGGGGCCAGGCGCTGGCACATCTCGTAAGCGTCATCGCTCATCGGGTTGATGATGTGGTCGGCGCCGAGCTTTTCGCCCAGAGCAATGCGATATTCGGAAACTTCGGTCGCCACAATCTGCGCCGCGCCCATCGCCTTGCAGATGGCAATGGCAAACAATCCAATCGGGCCAAGCCCCGTGATGAGCACCGTCTGCCCCGCCACCGGCCCATCCATAACGGTGTGAACACCGTTGCCCAGCGCGTCCATCATGCAGGCGAGTTCGATCGGATAGCCCTCAGGGATGGGGCGCGCATTCTGCGCCGGGATCACCGCGTAGGGGGCAAAGCCGCCGTCTACGTCCACGCCTAGGATAACGGTATCCGGGTCAATGTGGCCTTCGCCGCGCTTCACCCACTCCGAATTGGGGTCCACGATGTGGCTTTCGCTGGCCACAATTTGGCCCACAAAGCGGTCCTTCACGTCGTCGGCGACTTCGATAATCTCCCCGCAGAACTCGTGGCCGATAATGCGCGGCGGACGGATGCGGCTGGCCGCCCAGGCATCCCACACATCAATATGGCGATCGGTGCCGCACACCGAACCCGCCAGCACCCGGAGCTTGACGTGGCCCGGCCTCAGCTCGGGTTCGTTGACTTCGATGAGATCCAGACCAGCATCGGCACGGGTCTTCGCGATCGCCTTCATTGAGCCTGAATCGTACCTGCGTCACTCGCAGGCTCCAAAGATGCTAAACTTTTGGTCCAATTCGGACGGGTTCGACCCGGGCCGAACAGGAACTTAGGAGCACGAACCTTGGGCAGCGCATATACCCCTGGATTGACCGTCAGCCGTGATACGGTTGTGAAGCGAACTCGTCGCCTTCCCATTAAGGGAGAGGTGATGGTGGCCGAAGGCGATGTGGTGACCGCCGATCAGATCGTGGCCCGTGCCCTACTGCCCGGCCCGCTTCTGACGATCAAGTACTCCGAAAAGATGGGGATTTCCCCCAGTCAGATTCGGTCGAAGTTCCCGAAGACTGAGGGCGACGCCATCGCCAAGGAAGAGCAGATCGGGGAATTCACGGGTTTCTTGGCCAAGCTGTTCAAGACCCCGCCCCTCACTTCTGAAGTCGAGGGCACGGTGGAAGCGATTTCCGAAATCACCGGCAACGTGCTGGTGCGCACCGCCCCCATCCCCGTGCAGATGGACGGCTACATCCCGGGCAAGGTGGTGGAAATCATCCCGGACGAAGGTTTGGTGATTGAAACTCGCGCCGCCATGGTGCAGGGGATTTTTGGCGTGGGCGGGGAGCGCCGGGGTCACATCCGCGTGGCCGTGGCCGACGGCAATACGGTGCTGGAGGCCACGCACATTCAGGATTCCGACGCCGGCAAGATCGTGGTGGGCGGTAGCAGCCTGACCCTGGAAGCCCTGGAGCGCGCCAGCGAAGTCGGCGTCTCCGGTTTGGTCGTTGGCGCGGTCCGCGATGTGGACCTCACCCAGTTCTTGGGCTACGATATTGGGGTCGCCATTACGGGTCAGGAGAAAATTAACCTAACCTTAATCTGCACCGAAGGCTTCGGCCGATTGCCCATGGCCGAGCGCACTTTCCAGCTTCTAAAGAGCCTCGAAGGGCAGTTTGCATCGGTCAATGGAGCGACCCAAATCCGGGCCGGGGTTATCCGTCCGGAGCTGATCGTGTCCCATACGGGCGATCTATCGGGCCATGTCGCCGGTGAGGACGTGCTTTACTTAGAAATCGGGACGCCGATCCGCGTGATCCGCGAACCCTACTTTGGACAACTGGGCAAGGTGACTGAGCTACCTTCTCAACTCCAAGTGGTGGGGTCCGGGGCCGAGGTTCGCGTGCTGAGAGCCCGCTTGGAGGGAGGTGAGGAAGTCACCGTGCCTCGCGCCAATGTGGAGATCATCGCCACGAGTTAGACGCACCTATGAAAATCCTGATCGTTGACGACGAACCCAACATTCTCGAAACGGTCGAACTCCGACTCCGCAAGGACGGATACTCTACATTCACAGCCGCATCTGCCGAAGAGGGGATGCGGCTGTTCCGTTTGGTGAGACCCGACCTGGTGCTGCTGGACGTGATGCTGCCCAAGCAGAGCGGCTACGATATGTGCCGCACCATCCGGCGGGATAGCCACGTGCCCGTGATCTTCTTGACCGCGCGGGGTGGCGAAGATGACCGCGTGACGGGCCTGGAGATTGGCGGCGATGACTACATGGTCAAGCCGTTTTCATTGAGCGAACTCAGCGCGCGGGTGCGGAGCGTTTTGCGCCGCAGTGGCAGCAGCATCCGCACGCTGGAAGTGGTGGAAACGGGCAACCTGATCATCAACCCGAAAACCCACGAGGCCACGATGGACGGCAAGCCAGTGGCCCTGAGCCCGAAGGAGTTTGCCCTGCTCTACTTCTTGGCGCAGAACCCGGGGCAGGTTTTCAGCCGGGAAACCCTGCTGGACCGCGTGTGGGGGGCGGACGCCTACGTGAGCAGCCGCACGGTGGACGTGCACATTCGCTGGCTGCGTGAGCGCATTGAGCAAAACCCGGCCCACCCCGAACGGATCATTACCATCCGGGGCGTGGGCTACAAGTTCCAGGGCTGAGCTTTAGCGCTGGTTTCGACGTCGGCGGGCAAGGGCGAAGAGCCCCGCGCCCAGGGCGACCATCGAGGCGGGTTCGGGCACGGCGCTGACATCCGCCACCGCGTCGATCTCTCCACCGGCGAGGCCGCTTACCCCTTCGATGCGCACGTACTGGATCCAGGTCAGCCCAACGTTGGCGAGGTCGAACCCGGTGCCGCCCCCGCTGCCCTCGTAGGCGTCAATCACGTCGGCGGCGCTCATGCCGCCTTGGGCAAACGTCGCGGCCAGGGCCGGGTTGACCGGTTTGGTGAAGTCGCTCTCCTGGTTCGTCCAGCTGGCGGTGGCCCGGTCCCATTGGTAAGCGTTGGTCGGGAAGGCGGTGTCGGCGTAGGGGCCGTTGGTGAACGCCGTCCAGTTCACACCGTCCTGGCTCACGCTCACTCGCGTGGGCTCCTCGAACGGGCCGCCCGTGACCATGGTGGTGTTGTAGTTCTCAAACGGCCACGGGTCGCCGAAGTAGAACGCATTGCCGAACACCAAGAAGTCTTGCCCGTAGGGGTTCAGCGGGTCATCGGTGACGGGGGCATCGAACCGCAACTCAATGAAAGAACCCACGTTGAGGGTGACGAGCAGCTTTTCGCCGCCCAGGCCGACATTGAAGGCCGATTCAATGGGCGTAGTGCGGGCGGGGGTGCCGAAGGCATCGTACCAACGCGTCGGCGCGCCCAGCGCGGCCTGCGGGGAGTTGAAAAGCCCCGACCCCGTGAGGTCGGCGCTAGCCCCGGTGACCTGGGTGGCGAACTGGGCGGATGCGAGGCTGGCGAGCGAAAGAGCGAGAGAAATGGTGATGGTTTTCATTTGAATGGGAAATCAGTCGAGGTCGTAGAGCTCATCGTGGAGCGAGAGGGAGCCGAGGGCGGGCGAATTCAGCGGCGAACGGAACCGTTGCCGGGCGGCCACCGCGTGGCCATCCACGGCCACCCACACCGCCGCGCCGTCGTAGCGGTAATGCACCATGCCGCCAATAAAGAGCGGGTCACTGGGGGCGCGGAGGTAATTCTGCGGGCGCACTGGACGCCCGAACCCGCCCGTGGCAAAGAGGACGGTTTCGGCCGGGTTCTCCGGGCGGCTGAGGCTCACCGGCAGCGTGCCCTGCCCCGTGTCACCCCCGATGTACGAGGTGTTGTAGGCGTAGCCCGTATGGGGGCGGCCCCACGCGCCGGTGGTCTGCCCGGGGGCACGCACGAGTTCGGCCGCTTTGTGATACGGGCCCAGCAAGCCGAGCCGCCAGGCTCCTGGCCGCACCGCGAAGTCCCAGGCCACTTCTTCCCCGCCGGCGAAGTAGTAGCTGGGGCAGGCGGTGTCGTCGGCATCGGCGGCATAGAGGCTCCAGGCCGCGTGCCACTGCTTGAGGTGGACGAGGGCGACGGCTTTCTTGCTCGCCGTTTTCGCCCGTGCGAAAACCGGCATCAGCACCGCCGCGAGGATCGCGAGGATTGCGATCACGACGAGTAGTTCGATGAGGGTGAACCCTCGGTGTTTGTTCTCCATATTTGACCCTGACGGGTCATCGCGAAGGAGATGGGCGTGGAGGGCGACAGGGCCACAAAGGCCGTCCCGTTCCGCATCCGCTCATGCTCGTGAGCGATGACGTAGTCATCCGCGTAGAGCAGGCATACGGGCTTTCACCGTTGCGGCACAGCGCCGGATTCTCACCGGACTTTCCCTGATTTTTCAGGCGCCCCACGACAGGGCACCCTCTACGTATCAGTCACATTACCCGGATGAATGGCGGGGCTAGGGCGAAATTATTCGGGGGCGCCGAGCCACTTGCGGATGTCGCCGAAGGTCTTCTGTTCGCTCTTGATGGAGACCAGAAACTCGGCCGAATCCGGGAACGCTAGTACGTAGCTCCCCGAGCCAGCTTGGCCCTGCTGGAACGTCGCCTGCCCCGCCGAAGTGATGGAGAGTCCGCCCTCCAGGGTGCTACCGTCGACCGTCGCGACCGCGATCTGCAGGCCGCTTATGTGGAACGTCTCCCGCACCACCCAGTAGTTGCCTTTGCCCCGGAAGAAGTCGGATTCGAGAATCGGCGCCGAGATCGGGGGCTCATCAAGAAACTTGGCCAAGGTCGCCAAGCGACTAGGGTCGAGGGAGCGCAAATGCGAACGCTTCCACTGAATCGAAACCTTGTAATCCTTGGTGCCGGTGTACTGCCCCTGAATCCCAAAGATTCCCAGGAGTCCCCGGATTCCCCCGGCCCCCACCATACGCTTGGTGAGCTCCACTTGGCCTTCGCCGCGCTCGGTTTCGTCCACCAATCGGAGGAAGCTCACCTGGCTGGGGGTGAGGAGGGAGACCTGCTTTTGAAACTGGAACTCCACCACGGCGCTGCGCGGGTCGTTGCGAAAGGTACGCCCCGGCCCGGGCTTGGATTCGTAGCGAAGCAAATCCCCAACCTGCTTGCTCGCAATCATGGAGCGCATGACCAAATGGCCAGATTGATCTCCGCCGTAACTGCGGGAAATCTCGCGAAACATCCGCTCGGCGACGGATTCAGCCGGGGCAAGGGCAGGTACCGCCAGCAGGCACGCGAGCAGGAATACAGGGCGCCCCGCGCGGAGAATCATGCTCATCACATTACCGCCTTCCCTCGGCGATCCGCGGAAGAGGCAGAGGGCGAGAACCTTAGCGAATCCGGTCCGCCAGGGCGCGGCGGGCCATCGCATCGGCAATGACTTCCCCGCTGTGGTGGTAGGTGCCGGCGTCCACTTGCGCCTTGATGCGGGCGACCAGTTCTTCGCGGTCCGGTAGCTCCTTCACGCGGGCCGTCACTTCCTTGATCGTGTCGGCTTCCACCAGCTTGATGACCGCATCGTCCAGCCCCTTCGGTCGCTCCACATTGGGGTGCCGCAAGGCTTGTCGGGTCTCTTCTTTCGAAACGATCACGTCTCAATTATAGCAGAATAGAGAGACCATGCCGAGATATCACCGACTTGGCCAACTGCCGGCAAAGAAGCACATTCAGTTCAGGCGGCCCGATGGCGGGCTGTACACCGAGCAATTGGTGAGCACCCACGGCTTTGACGACATGCTGAGCACGCTGTATCACATCAACCAGCCCACCGAGGTGAGCGGCTGGGAGGATGTGCCCTACGACGCGCCCAAGCTACTGATGGACGAGCCCCTGCACCACCGGCACCTCAAGACCAACCGCTTGCCTGCCCGGGGCGACGCCGTTTCGGGCCGCGTGCCGCTGATGGGCAACCAGGATTGCTTCTGGCACCAAGTCCACGCGGCCGAGCCGATGGAGGAGTACTTTAAGAACACGGAAGCCGACGAAATCCTGTTCGTCCACGACCAGGGTGGGGTGCTGGAGAGCATTTACGGTGACGTGGAGTTCCGCCCCGGCGCGTACCTCGTCATCCCGCGCGGCACGATTTGGCGGCTTCGCTTGGACGCCTACCCGGCCCGCATCGTAGTGATGGAAAGCCACGGTCCGGTGACCATTCCGCGCCGCTACCGCAACCAGTACGGCCAGCTCCTTGAGCACGCACCCTTTACGGAGCGCGACATCCACCCGCCGCAAACGCTGAAAACCCACGACACCAAGGGCGAGTTCACGGTTTTGGTCCACGCCCGCGGCCGCCGCACGCGCTACCACTATCCGTACCATCCCTTTGACGTGGTGGGCTGGGATGGCTTTGTGTATCCGTGGGCGTTCCACATTCACGACTTCCAACCCATCACCGGCAAGATCCACATGCCACCGCCGATCCACCAGACCTTTAAGGCGCAGGGGTTTGTCGTGTGTTCGTTCTGCCCGCGCATGCTGGACTATCATCCGGACGCGATCGTGGTGCCTTACGCCCACAGCAACGTGGACTCGGACGAAGTGCTGTACTACTGCAACGACAAGTTCGGCAGCCGCAAGGGCATCGAAGAAGGCAGCATCACCATGCACCCCTTAGGCATCCCGCACGGGCCGCAACCGGGCGCGGTGGAAGCCACCCTGGGCCACACCAAGACGGAAGAGCTAGCGGTGATGATGGACACCTATCGTCCGCTTTACCTGACCGCGCAGGCCCTCGAAATCGAGGACGCCGACTACTGGAAGAGCTGGCAAATCAAGCGCTAAGTCGCCTGGTTTGAACAAAATCAAACCCCCGGAGACTCCTTGGAGCCCACCGGGGGTTTCTTGTTGATGGACGCCTTGACTTACTCGCTGGCGTGCTTTTCCCGCTTGCCGATCTTGCCCTGCATCTCGCGGCGGCGGCGGCGGAGTAGCAAGGCTTCCCGCGCCATCTGCAAGTGGTAGAGCGCGGTGGCGTTCTCCTCGCAGGCGAGTTCTCGGCCCTGGAAATCCAGGAGCTTATTGGTCAGGAGGTCGATCACGTCCTCGACCTTGCATCCGTTGACGCCCACGTCTTCCGGGTTGCCGTGTTGGAACACGATCCGAATGAACGGGGACTCAAAGATCGCCTCGCTGCCGTCAATGTGACGGTACTTCTCCATGTTTTCGCCCATGATTAAACCTACGCGGGCAGGTTACCCAGCCGTTTCCAAGCGCACCGTGAGAATCCCGAAGGGCCGATAATCCAGCGTCACGGTCTCTTCGTCGCACGGCAAGGCTTCGCCCGGCACCTCTTCCATGTTGGCCAGGCACGCATGCCGAATGGGCTGACCCAGGGAGAGGAACGCCCGGCCCCGCGCCCCGTGGCACTCGTAAAGGCGCACGATGAGGGCCTTGCCATCCTCGCTGCGCTTGACCGATTCGATCACGAGGTTCGGGTCATCCACGGTGATAAGCCGCCCGGTGCTGGTGCGCGTGCCGCGCCGGGCAGGCAGCGGCACCACATGAACGGGCGCATTCACAGCGTAGCTGCTGGCCACCACCGGACTTTGCGTCAGGCCCTCGTAGTGCGGGAGCAGGACGTAAGTGAAACGGTGGCGGCCCATGTCGCACTCCGGGTCCGGGGCCTTGGGGGCACGGAGGAGGCTGAGGCGCACCGTGTCGCCCAGCACGTCGTGGCCGTACTTGCCGGTGTTGATGAGGGCTACACCCTGCCCGGCTTCGCTGAGGTCCACCCACTTTTGCGCGCAGACCTCGAACTTCGCCTCGTCCCAGCTGGTGTTGCGGTGGGTGGGTCGCGAAACGTGCCCGAACTGGATTTCGCACTTGGCGTGGTCAATGTGGACGTTGAGCGGGAACGCCACCTTGAGCATCTTGTTCTCCTCGTGCCAGTCAATCTCGGTATCGAACCGCACGCCCGGGGTGGGGCCGAGGCTGATCCGCTGGCGAATGCGGCTGTTCCCAAACGAGCGCACCGTTTCGTACGCGACGCGCACGGGGCCTCGCTCAACAATCTCCACCGAATCGGCCCGCAAGAGATCGCGGCCCGTCTCGAAGGCAAACGCATCGACGTCCCACGCGCTCCAAAAGAGGGGATTGTCATCGAAGAGTTGGAAGACGTTGGCCAGGGCTCCGGGGCGAATGAACTCGAGGGGTTCGTTGTCCTGGCTGCGAAGGCTGGTGATGTGGCCGTTGGCATCAAATCGGACGGCCCAGTGCTCGTTCTCGATCCGGCGCGCGGAGTGGCGCAGATGGAGGTTGGGCGCGCCCTCTTCCGCCCGGAACGTACCGAGCGAGACACCCTCCTGGCTGCTTTCCGGGGTCGCAAAGATCAGCTTGCGCTCGTCAAAAGCTTCCACCAACTGCACGGGTAGGACTTCGTCGGATGTCACCAAGGCCCCGGGAGTTTCCCGGTCGGCGGGCCACGGCAGGCTGGCTTCGCTGGTCACGTGAGCAAAGTAGAAAATCGCCACCGGATCCTCACCAGATTGTGTTTCAAAGTCACGGGCGAGGGCGGTGATCTTCTCCGCGATGATGGCCTCGGCTCCTTCCCGCACCCGGGCGTAATCCTGGTCGCTGTCCTCATACACCTCGCGGACACTGCTGCCCGGGATAATGTCGTGGAACTGGTTGAGGAGCACGAGCTTCCATAGCCGCTCCAGGGCCTCGGCAGGGTACGGCCCCGGGGCCATGGCGCTGAGGAGTTCCGCGTCACGCAAGAGGAACTCGCACTCGCGGTTCGCCCGCTTGTTCGCGGCCTGGCTGGTGTAGGTGCCCCGGTGCAGTTCTAGGTACAGCTCACCCACCCATGTGCGCAAGTCTTGGCTTTCCTCATAGGCGGCGGCGAAGAAATCCACGGCGCGGCGCTTGGCCTCCACGGCGGGCAGACCGGGCATCCGGCGGGCGCGGTGAAGCATGTTGAGATGGGTTTCGGTCGGGCCGCCCCCGCCGTCTCCCCACCCGAAGAGCAGAAGCGAGCGATCGCTGCGGGCGTGGTCGCGGTGCTGCCGCACGCTCTGTAAAATCACCTTGGGGAAGGCGTCCGCGACGTAGGTGTCCGCCGGCGGGAAGTGCGTCCACACCTTGGTGCCGTCAATCCCTTGCCACCAAAACGTGTTGTGCGGGATCTTGTTTTGCTGGTTCCAGCTCAGCTTTTGGGTGAGGAAGTACTTGATCCCAAATCCTTCCAGAATCTGCGGCAGGCAGGCGGCGTAGCCGAACACATCGGGGAGCCACATGTCGTGGGTCTCCACCCCGAACTTCTCCCGGAAATATCGGCGCCCGTACAGGAACTGCCGCACCAGGCTTTCCCCGCCCGCCATGTTGCAGTCGGCTTCCACCCACATGCTGCCCACCACTTCCCACTGGCCCTTTTTCACCATTTGGCGGATTCTCTGGAAGAGCGCGGGATGATCCTGTTCCAACCACTCGTACTGGCTGGCCTGGGAGTGTGCGAACACGTACTCGGGGTGCCGCTCCATCATCTCCAGTTGCAGAGCGGTGGTGTGCGCCATCTTGAGGCGGGTGACGCTAAGCGGCCACAGCCACGCGGTATCGAGGTGGGCGTGGCCGACTGGTGTGATGGTGTGGGAGACTTCGCCCACTTGAGCTTCGAGGCGGTCGCGGATGAGGCGGCGGCACTGGTTGATGGTGCGGCGGCGCTCGGGGTCAAAGGTGTTGCAGGTCTCGTTGAGCGCCCGCACGGCGTGGGCGCGGAGGGGGTCGGTTTCGGGCAGAGATTCGGCCAACGAAAGCACAAACATCACGTCGTACGTGAGTTGCAGAAGCTCGGCATCTACCACCATAAGGTGGAATCCGCGAAACTCGGCCGGGAGCTCCGTACGGGGCTTTTCCTTGCCGTGGACTGTGGTTTCTAAGTTGGGTGCGTAGGTTTGGGCAAAGATGGTGAGGTTCTCGTCGCCTTCCGCGCGATCGAGCAGACGGTGGGTGAGGTGCGCCCAGTCCAGCGCCCCGACAATGGCTTCGTCTCGCCAAATCGTGCACTCCAGCGGCACCACTCCGCCGTACGCGCCGGGATTCTCGATCACGGCGTCTGGGTTTTCGTAACCGAGCACCACCGGCATCCCGGCCCAATCGGCGGGCACCCGGGCGGAAACTTGATACCAGCCTTCGCTATAGGTGGGGCCCCAGCGGAAGCCCGATTCGATCGTTTGCCAGCCTTTGGCACGCCGCGCGGCCCGGGCGTTCGGGAACGAACCCGCCAGGAACTTGGTGGAGGTGGGGACATGTTTGACCACCAGCCGTCCTGTAAGTTCACGATCCAAGAACTGTTTGGCGCGCCGTAGCTGGTTCGGTTCGAACTTGTCCATTCCGGTTGCCAGCATAGCACCGCCTGACCGGGCTACGGGCTATCCTAGAACCATGGATGCGTTGCGGATGCGGGAGGCTTCGGTGCTGGCCGCGCTGTACGCACCGGAGAGCCCGTTCCGGCTGGCGTCGCCTCGGGATTGGCCGCAACTGGCGGCACTCATGGCCCGGCCGGGCACTCCCGCCGAGCTCCTGGCGCAAGCGGGTTATCAGCCCCTTGCCGAGGCCCTCACCCCGGCGGCCTTGGAGTGGGGCTGGAATGCCGTGAGCCAGGGGCAGGTGCTGACGGCCGCCCACGCCGAATTCCCCCGGGGCTGGCTGACTTTGTTGGGTAAATCCGCGCCTCCGGCCCTCTCTTTGACCGGAGTGGTTTCCGCTGGCCGAGCCGTGGGGGTCGTTGGCTCGCGTGACCTCACCGACGCTCAGCGCTCCTGGGCCCGCGAGGTGGGGGCGTGGCTAACTGCCCACGGCTGGATGATTGTGAGTGGCGGCGCCCGGGGCACCGATGCGGAAGCCGCGGCGGGGGCACGCTCCACCGGGCCGGGAGCCCGGGTCGTCGAGATTCTGGCCCACGGGGGTGAGGGACGCGAGACCCCGACCTGCCTGCGCCTCTTGCCCACCGGGGCCGGCTTCGATGTGGCGGTAGCGCACCAGCGCAATGAACTCATCCACGCCTGGAGCGGAGTGAGTGTCATCTTGGCCTCACAGTCCGGCGCGGGGGGCACCTGGACGGGTACGGTGCGGGCGATGCGCCGCTGGGGCCTGCAGGCGCTGGTCTACCAAGACGGGAGCCCGGGCACGCAGGGGTTGGTGGAAGCGGGCGGCACGCCGTGGACGACCTTGGCCGAACTTGAACAGCGCCTCGCCGCCGCCGCGCCGCTGCGCACCCCGCAGCTGTTCGATCTCACCGATGACCCTGGCGGCGATGCCCCCCTGCGAGTGCGCGAAGCCCCGGTGCGGTGGGTGAAGTCGAGCTAACGAGGAAGGGGGCGATCCGGGATCATCCACGCGCCGGCGATGGCCACCGCGAGGGCGTCGCAAACGTCGTCCGGCTTGGGGGCTTGCGCCAGGCCCAGCAGGCGGGTGACCATGAACTCCACCTGCTTCTTGTCGGCGTTGCCCTGCCCTACCACCGCTTTCTTGACTTCGGGGGGTGTGATTTCGTACGTTTCCAGGCCGGAGCGCGCGGCTTCGCACAGCACCGCCCCGAGGGCCTTCGCGACGTCCATCGCCGTGGTGGAGTTCCGATTGAAGAACAGGCGCTCGGTCACCAGACGATCGATGGGATGCGCCTCGATGAGTTCGCGGGCTTGATCGGCCAGCGAGACCAGACGCGGACCGAGCGGCCCGGGCGGCGTGTGGAAGAGACCGTAGGCCACGGGCTCGATTTGGCTCCCTGAGCGCCGGATGAGGCCGTAGCCCATGCGTTCTAATCCTGGGTCAATGCCGAGAATCAGCACGGTTACCGCTTGAACCGCCGGGCGATGTCAGACGTGGGGATGAGGATCGTAATGGGACGACCATGCGGACAGAAGAAGGGGTTATCCAACGTGGCGAGGTCCTCCACCAGCTTCTTCATCTCGGCCTCAGCGAGCGGATCGCCCGCCTTGACGGCCATCTTGCACGCGGCCATGGCAAAGACGTCGGCGGTGCCGGTACCGAGGCACCCGGCGGCCCGGCCCTCGGCGAGTTCATCCAGGACATCCCGCAGCACGGATAACGGCGAGCGGCCCCGCCAGATCGCGGGTACCCCGCGCACCAGGAAGGACTCGGGGCCAAACGGCTCCACATCAAAGCCCGCCCGGGCCAGCTCGGCGAGGTTTTGCTGGGCGATGAGCGCCGAAGCGCGGCTCAAATGTAAGGTCTCTGGCGAAAGAAGGGGCTGCACGGGCACGCCGTCGCGGGCGCGCTCGGCCCACAGGCGCTCGTAAAGGATGCGCTCGTGCGCCACGTGCTGGTCGATCACGATCAGCCCGTGCGGGGAATCGCCGAGGATAAACGTGGCCGCCCACTGACCAATGAGACGAAACTCGTGGAGCAGATCGGGAAGGACCCCGGTGACGCCCCCCGCCGCGCCCAGCGAAACCCCGTCCGCCAGGCCGTTCGAGCCCCCCGCAAAGGGGCGCGCAAACAAAGTGCCTGCCCCTAGCCAAGCCGTGCTCTCTTCACCGCCCAGCGGAGCCTGCGCCCGCTGGGACATGCCGAACGCCCCCGGCCCCCACGGCATCTCGGGCGGACTCCCCGCCGGCGAATCGCCCCGGGCATCCCGCGCCGCCTCATTGGCCAGGTGCACGGCCTCGGCGCCCGGCACCATCCCGCTGGCCGCGACCGCCCGCTTGATCGCCGAGACCATTGCCCGGAAGACGGTGCTTTCATCCCGGAACTTGACCTCACTCTTGGTGGGCGAGACATTGACGTCCACCCCCGCCGGGTCCGTCCAGATCATCAGCGCGGCCAGGGGGTAGCGGCGCTCGGGGGTCCACGCCCGGAAGGCTTGGTCAATCGCGGGTATCAGAGTCTTGCTGCGCACCGGGCGGCCGTTGACCCACAGCCACTGGTGGGTGCGAGTAGCCCGGCTGACGTGGGGCGGGCTGACCATCCCGGTCAGGCGCACGCCGTCTTGGTAGTGATCCACTAGCAACAGCGCGGCGGTGAGGTCTCGCCCCCAGACCTCTTGCAATGTGGTGGCAAAATCGCCCGATCCACTGGTGCGCAGAGCCTCGTGGGCGGGGCCACCGGCCGCGTGCCGCAAAGTAAAGGCCACATCGGGGCGAGCGATGGCGTGGCGGGAGACAGCATCGACGATGGCGGAGAGCTCGGTGGCGTCGGTCCGCAGGAACTTGAGCCGCGCCGGGACGTTAAAGAACAAGTCCTCCATCGAGACGGTGGTGCCGCGCGGGCCCGCGTCGCCCGAACTGACCTGCACTTGCCCGCCGTGGGCCGTCACCACCACCCGGGCGCCGTGCGCCACCCCCGAACTCAGCCGAAACTTGGAGACCGACGCCAGCGTGGGCAGCGCCTCGCCCCGGAACCCCATGGTGGAGACGGCCAGCAAGTCCTCGGCGCGGGTGATCTTGCTGGTGGCGTGGCGCTCTAGAGCCAGCAACACCTGATCTTCCGTCATCCCGATGCCGTTATCCGAAACTCGGATCAACGCCCGTCCGGCCCGCTCGAGGTCAATCTCGATACGAGTGGCTCCGGCGTCGAGCGCGTTCTCGACCAGCTCTTTGACCGCCGAAGCGGGTCGCTCCACCACCTCGCCCGCCGCAATCTGGTTGATGGTCTGCGAATCGAGGCGACGAATCACCGGTAGGTGGCCGGTTCCCTCCGGGCGCCCACCCGCCTCACCCTCCGGAGCCGGAAGATGAAAACCAGAGCGAGCAACGGCGGGGTCAGCCATAAAGTGCGAGGATGAACCTCAGGGGATCAGTTTAGTTTACGCCGATGGGGGCGCGTTTCCCTTTCTCCTCCCAAGAATAGGACGCCCGCCGCCCACCCGCCGATGCGCCGCGGTCCCGAAGTCTGAAAACGGGGCTACAGGTTCACGGGTGAACGTCCCGATACTGTTAGCAAGACCAGGTTTTCTGGACGGACTGCCCCCTCATGTTTACTTTCATCGGGATCGTGCTCGCCGTCGTGATGATGCTCGTGGGTTACACGATGCACCACGGCAAAATTGCGGCCCTGATTGTGCCTTCCGAATACATCACGGTGGCAGGCATGGGTTTTGGCATCATGATCGCCAACAACGGTCTTCCGACCACAATCAAAGCGATCAAGGCCGCCATCGGGCTTCTCAAGCCGCCGCCGACCCAAAAGCAGTACATGGACCTGCTGAAGATGATGTTCCAGCTGTTCTCCGTGGCCCGTAAGGAAGGCCTCCTTGGCCTGGAACAGCACGTCGAGAACCCGAAGGATTCGGCGATCATCAGCAAAAACCCGTCGTTCCTGACCAACCACCACGCTTGCGATTTCTTTTGCGACACGATGAAGGTGATCCTCACCGGCTCGGTGGGCCCGCATGACCTCAGCGAAATGATGGAACTGGACCTTGAGGTCGCCCACGACGAAGAGCACCTGCTGGTGGACGCCTGGCAAGGCACCGGCGATGCGATGCCCGCCATCGGGATTATCGCGGCCGTTTTGGGGATCGTTATCACGATGGGCAAGATTGGCGGTGAAGCCGCCGTCATCGGGAAGTCCGTCGCCCAAGCCCTCGTCGGGACGTTCCTCGGGATTCTCCTGGGCTACGGGGTCTACGCGCCCATCGCCCGGTCCATCGAACTCCGCATTAAGGCCGAAGGCCACTACATGAACTGCATCCGCCACGCGCTCTTTAGCTTTGCGCGGGGCGAATCGCCCATCACCTGCGTCGAGTTCGCTCGCCGCAACATTGAGCCGTCGCTCCGCCCCGGATTTGCCGAAATGGAAACCTCCGTGAAGGAAAAGGACGCGGCCTAAGCCTGAAGAAGATCCATGCAAGACGGCGCACCGATCATCATCAAGAAGGTCAAAAAGGGCGGACACGGCCACCATGGTGGGGGCTGGAAGGTCGCCCTGGCCGACTTTATGACCTCGATGATGGCCTTCTTCATGGTTATGTGGATCGTCGGGATGAGCCAAGAGGATCGCGAAATCATCGAGGCCTACTTCAACGACCCCACGGGATTTGAAACTACGATGCCGCGCTCCGCGCTCAACATCGGCATCACCGGTGGCCCGCAAAGCAAGAAGACCGGCAAGGCCGGTACTGGCACCACCGAGGAAGAGAAGGAGATTGACGCCGCCGTCAAGCTCAAGAACATGATTCAGAAGTCCATCGAAGGTGACCCGGAACTCAAGGGCCTGTTGATGAGTGACAAGGTGGAAGTGAGCGTGAGCAGCGAAGGTGTGCTGGTGGAATTCATCGAAAATGAAGCCAACGGCGAAGTGTTCTTCAAGATCGGCTCGGCCACGATACGCCCGGCGGCTCGGTCTCTGATCGCCAAGGTGGCCCCGCTCCTGGCCCAGAGTCGCCGCCCCATGCAGATTGAAGGCCACACCGACCGACGCCCGTTCCCGGGTACCGGCCGCGACAACTTTGACCTGAGTACCGAGCGCGCCCACGCCGTCCGCCGCTTGATGGTGGGGAATGGTGTGCAGCCAAAGCAGATCCTGCAGGTGGTGGGCTACGCCGACACGCGCCCGCGCAACAGCATGGACCCCCTGCACTTTAGCAACCGCCGCGTCAGCGTTCTGCTGCCGTTCGCGATGACGAAGCCCGAGGATCGCCGCCTGCCAGTGGATGAACTGAATCAGTCGATCGAAGGCATGTTCCGTGTTCCCACGGCCCCCAGTTTCTCGTCGCCCGGCCCCGAACCCGTGAACCTCGACCCGGACGCGGAAGAAGAGTAATCAGGGCGAGAGGGGTTTCCCCCAGGAATCTCGGCCCGGCGGCGCGTCTTTCGGCAAAGGTGCCCCGTCTGGACCCTTGAACGACACGGACGTCGCTTATGGCTACCATCGCCGGAAACCTCTGGGAATACAACTTCGCCCGCATTATCGTGCTGGACGTCACGGACGACTATCGACTCAGCCAAGGGCCGGTGCCCATGGATTGCTACCCCGTCCTTAAAGAAGTGTGGGTGCCCATGTACGAGATTGACGCGCGCCTGTCCGACCCCCAGTTGATGGAGGGCTACCTCTACGATTGGCATGAATCGCCGGATCGTCCGGACGCTCCGTGGTTTGTGGGCGTGGTCCACGCGCAGCTACTCGTGGAAGCCGAAGCTCGCGCTGCCTCGCACTAGGCAGGTCGGGCCGCTCAGGGCGTGGGTCCGGCCCCGGGCCTGATCTTGCGAGTAAAATGTGAGAGTTATGCCGCGCCCGTTTCAGCTTTCGGTGGTTTCGCCCGAACGCACGGTCTTTGATGACCAAGTCACGAGTGTGATTGCCCCGGGCGTAGAAGGTTATCTCGGCGTGATGGCCGGCCACGAACCCCAGATTGTCGCCCTCAAGCCGGGCCTGGTGGAGTACGAAGACAAGAACGGCCAACGCACCTTTGTCGCGACGATGGGCGGATTTATGGAAATCAGCGGCGAACGCGCGATCATCCTGGCCGAAGACGCCGAGATCAGCACCGAGATTTCCATCGAGAAGGCCGAGGCCGAATTGGACAAGGCCCGCCGCGCTCTGCGAGGCGAAGAAGTGGACATGACGCCCGAACAAGCCACCGAAGCGCTGAATCGCGCCATGGTTCGGCTAAAAGCCGCGCGAATGCGCTAAATTTTGCCGACATTTTGGGCAACAATAGAGCCCATGGAATGGCGAAGCGCGTGGGTATTGGTGGCCGTATTGGCAACTCCGGGTTTCAGCGAGTCTCGAACCGCAATGAACGATTCGAATTTCTCCGCCGATGAGATCCGTGCGCTCCGCTCTTACTGGAGTGCGCCGGGACGTGTCCAAGTCCAACTCCTGAACGAAAACGGCCGCGAATTCTCCGTTCGCCAAACCGTCGAGGGCAGCCAGTGGCTGTGGAACTACAACAAAGCTCGGGGCTTGGCCAAGGGCGATCCCGGTTCCCCGCTGAGTGCCAACTCGCAGCGCGAGACCGTCTGGACCAACTGGATCAACGCCCGCATTGAGTGGGATTACGCGCAGGCCGCCGTGCAAGCCGCCCAGCGCAACCGCCAACCGGCCCCGCCCGTGCGCGTACCGAATCCCGGCCCATGCCCGGCCGACCTGGTGAACCTGGCCGGAAACCCGCCCGCCTTTGCCGCGCCCGCCCGGCCCGAGCAACACACGCTCACGTTCCCGGACGGCATGAAGCTGACCTACAACACTCACGTGCCGATGCGCAAGACGTTTGCGTACTTCCGGTGGCCGCAAGGGGTGCAAAGCATGGGTCAGCGCGTGAAGACGCTGCCGGAGCGCGAGCTCCAGGGCCTCTTCCAGAAAGCCGGGCTCAACAAGACCGAACAGAACGTTTTTGCCGCCGTATCGATGCTCGAAGGGGGCTTTGATTCGGTGAACACCTACGACACGGGCTTCGTCTCGGTCGGCCTCATCCAGTTTGCGACCCTCAAGGAGGGCGGGCACAGTCTCGGCCAAGTGATGCTGCGCATGAAGCAGGAGGACCCGGAGGAGTTCCGCACCCACTTCCGTAAGTTTGGTCTGGACGTGACGGACAACGGACTGCTGATGGCCGCCGACCTGGAATCGGGCGCGACCCGCATTGGCCCCGAGGCCAACCAGCAGATTATTGAAGATAAGCGGCTGATTGCCGCCTTCCAGCGCGCGGGGCGAATCAGCGAGGCCTTCCGCGTAGCCCAACTCAAGACGGCCAAGGCGATGTACTACCCGGCGGACGATGTGATCCGAGTGGATGTGAATGGTACGACGATGACCGGTCGCGTGGGCGACGTGTTCCGCACCGAAGCAGGCCTCGCCACGCTCATGGACCGCAAAGTGAACACGGGCAACCTCGGCCGCATGAACGACCTGGTGGGCCAAGCGGTGCGAGAGTACGACTTGGTCTCGGTGAAGGATGCAGCGCAGCTTGAGTTCTTGCTGATCCAGGCGCTGGTCTTCCGCAAGAACTACCTCCTGGAAGCCTCGCTCAGCCAGCCGGCCCGCCCGGACGTGATTACCAGCCGTAGCGGCACCCGCCGCCTGCGTGGACCGCTCTAAGCGCGAGCCACAGACAAGAGAAAACCCCCGAGACCTGGCGACCAGGTTCGGGGGTTTTGCTTTCGCGAGAGGCTCGCGACTTACTGAGGGGCGTCCACCGAGCGGTAGGCGTTGATGAGCGCGATTTCGCCCTCCTTCCCGCCCTGCGACTTGCCGTGCTCCATGCCGTAAATGCCGGTGAAACCCTTGCTACGGATGTGCTTGAACACATTGCCGTAGTTGATTTCGCCGGTGGTGGGCTCGCGGCGGCCCGGATTGTCGCCAATCTGGAAGTACGCAATTTCGCTCCAAGCGGCGTCCATGTTCGGGATGAGGTTCCCTTCCTGGATCTGCTGGTGATAGATATCAAACAGGATCTTGCAGGCCGGGCTGTTCACCGCGCGGCACACTTGGTACGCCTGCGGGATTTCGCTCAGGAACAGGTTGGGGTGGTCACGGAAGTTCAGCGGCTCCAGCACCATCACCAAGCCGTGCGGCTCAAAGATTTCGCTGGCGCGGCGCAGGCACTCCACCACATGCGCCGTGTTGTAGGCGATGTTTTGGCGCGGGTCTATGGTGCCGCACACCACGGTCATCCACTTTGCGTTGACGCGCTTGGCGATGTCCACGGAGGTGCGGACTTCGTCCAGGAACTTGTCGATCATCTCCTGGCGGCCACTGGCGAGGGAGGTTTCCCAAGCCGTGCTGGGGTTCACCACAAAGACGCCCATGCGCATGCCCAGGCGGGTCATTTCTTTGGCGATGGCCTCTTGCTGCTCCACCGACCGGCCCTTCATGCCGTTGTCTTCCAGCGAGCGGAAGCCGTGGTCGTGCATGAACTTCAGCTCATCAATCGGGTTGTTGCCCGCGTGATTGCCAAACATGCCGAAATGCGGCGCAAAGTCGCAGTTGAACGGAGTGGAATCGTCAAAGTTCAAGGTCATCGTCTCCTTGGCAACGGCCAAGCCGCCGGCCAGGCCTGCCCCTACGGCAAGCCCCGACCGGATGAAGTCACGTCGATCCATGCTCATGGCTTAGACCAGCTTGGTTACGCCCGGCACGGCCACGGCCGGCACCGTTCGGCTGCCGAAGGCCAGATCTGCCGGCATCAGCGTCTCTTCGCTTGCCATCGCCGCATCCCACGTGACGCTGGTGCCCGTGTAGGCGGCCATGCGTCCCATGATGGCGGTGAGGGTGCTGTGCGCCACCTGCTCGCCTTCGTTGAGGTAGGCGCGGGTGCCGCGAATGCTCTCGATGAGGTGTCGGTGCTCCAGCATGTAGGGGTTCAGGTTCTCGCCGCTAAAGCGGAATTCGTTCTCCCCAAAGATGCGGTTGGCGGGGTTGGCGCGGCCCTTGGTGCCCACCAGTCGCTCGCTCACGTTGTTCGCGCAGCCGTCAATCTGGCGGCAGTAGCTGTGCATCAGGCAGCCGTCTTCGTATTCAAACTCCACGGCGAAGTGGTCGAAGATGTGCCCGTAGACGTCAGCCTTGCGCACTTCGCGGCCGCCCAGCGCCACGGCCTTCACCGGGTGCGCTTTCTTCGCCCAGTTCACCACGTCAATGTTGTGGATGTGCTGCTCGCAGATGTGGTCGCCGCTGAGGTAGGTGAAGTAGAGCCAGTTCTTCAGCTGCCATTCCACGTCGCTCCAGCCTTCTTGGCGCGGCACGGACCAGAGCGATCCCTGGTTCCAGTAGCAGCTGGCGCTGACAATGTCGCCGATCGCGCCGTCGTGGATGCGCTTCATCACCTCGTTGTAGGCGGTTTCGTGGCGGCGCTGCGTCCCGGCCACCACGCTCAGATTCTTGGCCTTGGCGGCCTGGGCGGCGGCAATCACGCGGCGGACGCCCGGGGCATCGGTGGCCACCGGCTTTTCCATAAACACGTGCTTGCCCGCGTTGATGGCGGCTTCGAAGTGATAGGGGCGGAAACCCGGAGGAGTGGCGAGGATGACCAGGTCAATGTCGCTGGCCAGCACGCCTTTATAGGCATCAAAACCGGTGAACACGTGGTCATCGGTGATCTGAACGCGCTCCTTAAAGTTGTCGGTCAGCGACTTGCGCGCGCCGGCGGCGCGGTCGGCAAACATATCGCCGAGGGCCACCACGGTCACGGCCGGATCGGCATTCAAACAGTCAAATGCGGCGCCCGTTCCCCGGCCGCCGCACCCTACCACGCCCACGCGCAGTCGGTCTTGTCCCATCACGTTGGCGAAGGTACCCGCTCCGAGGGCAGTCATGGCCACCGCACTGGTGGCAGCGAGAAAAGAGCGACGAGATAACGCGAGATCTTCCATGGCTTTATTGTTCTAAGTTGACTTGGTCTGCACTGACGACGATTCGAAATCCGACTTGGGGTCCGTCCGAGAGCCACCAGCGGCTCTTGGGGACTTGCGGGTCGCGGTCCTGCCACTTGATTGTGTAGGGCTCGCGGAGGGAGGGGCCGAGATCCGGTCCTTCGTAGTTAAAGTGGCCGCCGGCGGTAGTCATCACACTGGGGTCATCCAGGCTCTTCACCCATTCGCTGGCGTTGCCGATCATGTCGAAGAGGCCCCAGGCGTTCGGCTTCTTGCTCTTCACGGCCTCGGTTTTGTCCTCGCTGGTATCCCAGAACACGGCGTAGTCATCCCACTTCTCCGGCAGGGGGGCGTTGGCGCGCGCGGCGTACTCCCACTCGGCTTCGTTGGGGATGCGGTAAGGGCGGTTGAACTTCCCTTCCAGCCACTTGCAGAAAACTTCACTGGCCGGGGCGGCCACGCCAATGGCGGGGTAACCCTTGTGGCCGTAGCCACGGTCCACCGCTCCGTAGGGGCGGCTCGGGCGGCTGGCGGCATCGTGGTTGGCTTCCCGCTGCTCGGGCGTCATGTCCAGGCGCAGGTAGTAGACGTCGTACAGATCCCACGTGACTTCGGTTTCCGAGATGTAGAACGCCTTGACTTCGACCTCTTTGCCCCGAATGTTGACCTTCCCCGCGGGGACGTAGATCATCTTGAACTCAACGAGGTGGTCGGGTAGGCGTTCGGTATACGACTCGGGCATCGGCGTTACAATAGGGAGGGCGAGAGCGATGTACGCAGCGATCATTGCTTACTTAACGATTGGGAGTTCCCCATTGAACATGTCCCGGTACGACTTTACCCAGGCTCATATGGGCGTTCGCGTCGATGTTTCATTGTACGCGCCCGACCGAGCCGCCGCCGAGCGCGCGGCGCAGGCTGCGTTTGATGAAATCGCCCGGATTGAGGCCATCGCCAGCGACTACCGCCCGGACAGCGAAGCCATGCGCCTATGCGACCGAGCGAGGCAAGGGCCGGTGCGCGTGAGCCCGACCCTGATGAACTTATTGCTACGGAGCGAGCAGTTCCACTTCCACTCGGGCGGGCTGTTTGATGTGACGGCGGGGCCGCTGGTGCGCCTGTGGCGCGAATCTCGCCGCACCGGCGTGCTGCCAACACACGAAGTGGTGCAGGCCGCCCGGCGCAACGTGGGGATGGATGCGGTACGCACGGAGCCCGACAAGGGGACGGTGGAGATCACGCGCCCGGGAGTGCGGCTAGATTTCGGGGGGATTGCCAAAGGCTACGCCTGCGACGCGGCGGTGCGCGCGATGCGAGGCGCGGGTGCGCCCGCGTGCCTGGTGGAGATGGGGGGCGATATCGCCCTGGGCGATGCCCCGCCCGGGGAAGCGGGCTGGAGGGTGCTGCTGACCACCACCGGCGAGAGTGTGCAACTGCACAACTGCGGGGTGAGCACGAGCGGGGATACGGAGCAGTTTGTGGAGGTCGGTGGGCGGCGGTATTCGCACGTGGTGGACCTGCGCACCGGGCTGGGGAGCACCCAGCGGGTAATGGCGACCGTGATTGGCCCGGATGCGACGACCACCGATGCCCTGGCCACGGCCCTGAGCGCCGGCGGCTACGCGATGAAGGTGCGGCTACGGAAGGCGTACCCGGAACTCGATATCCGGCTTCGCGTGGCGCGCTGACGCGCACTATCCAAGGTAGTTTGCGGCGCAACTATATACTTTTTTTCGCAATGGGGTTGACAGCGGGGGGGGGCACGAGATCAAACTTGCTATATGCGTGACGCGAAAGTGCTCATGATCGCCGCCTGCCTCGGCTTTGTGGCAGCCAGCCCCAACCTTTTCGCCCAAGCTGGAGGGGGTACTACCTTGCCGAGTTGCGGACTTTACATATATACAGGAACATTTGACCAGGAGTGCTGCCAAAGTCAATCCGCTCTTTGGTTTCCTTGGTGCAGCCTAATCGATCACGACTACTATCGTTGGCGTAGCGTGCCTGTCGCAGTGTATACAGGTGGCATGCAGGTTATTGGGGGATATGTTCCGTACACTCCACCCAGCACGTCTAGATGTTGTGGCTGGACAACTTGGAGAGGAGGAACTACTAACTCATGCCCTGCGTTCCCGCAGGATACATGCCTGTGATTTCATCACAAGTCAGACATTTGCCGAGCCGTAATCGCGCTCTTACGATGGCTGAGCTTCTGATCGCAGTGGCCGTCGTAATCACAATTGCGGCGATTTTGTTTCCGTCCATCCAAAGAAGCAAGAAGGCGGCTTACGCGGCAACTGCAACCGCAAACCTCCGTCAGATCTATGCGGCAGGAGAGCTCTATAGAGTTGACCATGACCTGAATGAGTTCCCGCACCAGTCTGCGTTTGCAAGTACAGAATCATTACAACGACTATTCGCTCATAAGCACGACCCTTACAAAACTGGTATGGGCAATGCCGTGCGACTATGGGGTCTCAGCACGCCCGCTAATCCGCAGCATAAATACTTCTTCGGCGAAACAAAGTTCTTTGACAGTGTGATCCACTTCCGAGACATTTTTCGAGGTGAGATGACCCTCTGGAGCAGCGGCGATCCGAACGCGGTTGTTATGGTCATGCATCAATCGTTCGAAACTTCAAAGTGCCCGCCATTCCCTGTTGGCGTTTGGGGATCTCATTTACGTGTGACCGATAGCGGCTCAATCACCACGCACTGGGTTGACTTCAAGCCTGAAAGAGTTCCCACCGGCGGCCAGGGCACCTTTTGCTCCCCAGCTAGGTGGTTCAAGTAGGACCATGAGCAATACAACTCCGCTCTTCTGCCATGCCCCGATCCAGATTCTCGTTGGAGAAGCCACTTGGCAGCTCTGGGGACTTATCTACAACATCTATCGAGCTCCATTCCAACTTGTCAACGTCCTATTCTGGCTTGCCATTGGATTGATCTGCGTGGTTCTCCTGGCAATCTATAAGCGAGCAGGCTGGAAGTGCTGGCCGGTTATCCCAGCCTTCTTTGTGGTGAGCCTCCTTGTCTATTACGTTCTTTCTGCAGCCTCAAAGGGCAACTTGGGCCCAGGATTTCTACAGAATGAAACTTTGGTTGTCACGGCTTGTGTGCTTGCCACTTCCGTGACTTCGATCTGGCTTGACCGAATGCGATTCCCAGCGAAGACAAAGCCCGCCGAATAGAACGGAACGACCCCGCCGCGAGGGCGAGGTCGTTTGTTCGTTGGCAACCCGAGGGCCTTAGACGGCCTGGAGCTTGCGAGCCTTTTCGCGGACGTCGTCCAGGTTCCCGCAGTAGAGGAAGGCCTGTTCCGGAATGTCGTCCAACTTGCCATCCACCAGTTCGGCGAACGCCGCCACCGTATCCTGGATGGACACAAAGCGACCGGCGTTACCCGTGAACTGCTCGGCCACGAAGAACGGCTGGCTGAAGAAGCGCTCGATCTTGCGCGCGCGGCCCACCAGCACCTTGTCGTCGTCGCTGAGTTCGTCAATCCCGAGGATCGCGATGATGTCTTGCAGTTCCTTATAGCGCTGCAGGGTTTGCTGCACGGCGCGGGCCACGCGGTAGTGCTCTTCGCCCACGATGCGCGGGTCCAGGTTCTTGGAGGTCGAAGCCAGCGGGTCCACGGCCGGGTACAGACCCTTCGAGGCGATGGATCGTTCCAGATACACGTAAGCGTCAAGGTGGCTAAACGTGGTGGCCGGAGCGGGGTCGGTCGGGTCGTCCGCCGGGACGTACACGGCCTGCACCGAGGTCACCGAACCCTTGTTGGTGGAGGTGATTCGCTCTTGCAGGAAGCCCATTTCGGTGGCCAGCGTCGGCTGGTAACCCACGGCGCTGGGCATACGGCCGAGAAGGGCCGACACTTCGGAACCGGCCTGCACGAACCGGAAGATGTTGTCCACGAAGATGAGCACGTCGCTGCCCTGCACGTCGCGGAAGTATTCGGCCATCGTCAGGGCCGTCAGAGCCACGCGGAGGCGGGCGCCCGGCGGTTCGTTCATCTGACCAAAGACCATGGCGGTCTTGTCGATAACGCGCTTTTCGGTGCCGTCGGTGTCCTTAAAGGTGGCTTCCGACATTTCGAGCCAGAGGTCGTTCCCTTCGCGGGTGCGCTCACCCACACCGGCGAAGACCGACACGCCCGAAGCTTCGACCGCAATGTTTCGGATGAGTTCTTGGATGAGAACCGTCTTGCCCAGACCGGCACCCCCGAAGAGACCAATCTTCCCACCCTTGTTGAACGGGATGAGCAGGTCGACAACTTTAAGACCGGTGGGGAGCAGTTCGACGCTCACGCTTTGCTCTTCAAAGGTCGGCGGTTCGCGGTGGATCGGCATGCGGTCCGTGGTGTTCACGTCGCCGCCGTTGTCAATCGGGTTGCCCAGCAGGTTGAACACGCGGCCCAGGGTGGCTTCGCCCACCGGCACGGTGATCGGCGACCCCGTATCGGTGGCGGCCATGCCGCGCACCAGACCGTCGGTGCTGGAGAGAGCGACGCACCGGACCGTGTCGTCACCAAGGTGCTGAGCGACTTCGGCCGTGAGGTTGATGCCGCGCTCGGCGTCCACCACGGTAATCGCGTTCATAAGAGCCGGGAGCGACTCATTCGGGAATCGACAGTCCACAACCGGACCGGTGATTTGGACGACGGTACCAACACTCGCCATAAGAAATTTGCCTACAAACGCCCTCACGCGCCCGGAGGCGAGCGGAGCAATCTCGACGTGGGAGTATACCGACGCCATCCGAGGGGCCTAGACTTCCGCAAGGGGCAATGGGGACATTTGCCGCCCTGGCAGCGGGCACCTTGAGGCGGGACTGCGAAGCCGGTTGGACAGAAGGCCCGGACCCGAGAGGTATCCTCCGTAAACCTTTTTTGAGGCGACTCACAGAATGAAGCGATTCTTTGCCTGGCTCCGCGCAGTTTTCCACCGCGGAATGGACAATTTGGAAGATCCCGAGCTGATGCTGGATCAGGCCAAGCGTGATATGCAGTCGGCACTCTCGGGCAACCGAGAAAAGGCCGTGCAAGCCATCACGCAGCGCAACCGCCTGCAAAGGATGTTCGACGAGTCGGTGGCCAAGAGCGCGCAACTGGAAAGCCAAGCCGCGACCGCCCTCAAGAACGGCAACCGCGACCTGGCCCGCCAGTTCCTGCGCGAGAAGGCCAACGTGGACGCCACGATCGAGAGCCTGAAGCCGACCCTGGCCGCCGCCAGCGAGACGGTGGAACAGGTGAAGGTGGCCATCAAGCGCCAGGAAGAAGAGGTCCGCCGCAAGACGGCCGAGGCCCTGGCCCTGAAGGCGCAGTGGAAGCAAGCCCAGATTCAAGATGCCATTGGCAAGACGCTGAGCGGCCTGACGTTCGAGAACGAATACGAAGGCTCCTTTGCGGCCGCCCGCGATCGCATTGCTGACAAGCAAGCCGAGGCCTCCGCTCGCAACGAGATGATGGCCGGCAGCCTAAGCGGAAAGATGATGCAGATGGAAGACCAGGCCATGGACTTTGCGGCGGACGAAGAACTGCGCAAGCTGGAAGAAAAGATGGGCTTGGGCGCTCCGATGAGCACCGAGACCGTGGAGAACGCCACGCCGGTGGACGAAACCGCCGTGGATTCCGAACTCGACGCGCTGGAAAAGCGCCTGAATCAAGGCCAGTAAGCCTCGTTCTTGGTCGCAGAGGCGCCCTCATCCTTGCCGGATGGGGGCGCTTTTTTGTCCGGAGTTCGGGTGGGGCTTGCGCACGGGGCGGGCCGAAAACCGGTAGAACTTTGTATCCATGCCCCGCCCGGCCCTGACGGACCATGTGACGGAGCGCCTGAAGGCGCTGCCCACGCTCCCTGGCTGCTACATCTACCGCGATGAGCAGGGGACGGTTCTGTACGTGGGCAAGGCCATCAACCTGCGCAATCGGGTGCGGAGCTACTTCCGCCAGAGCGCGCAGCACACGGCCCGGATTGAGCGGCTGGTGTACCGGGTGCGGGACATCGAATGGATCGTGGTGGACACCGAGGTGGAGGCCCTCGTCCTTGAGTGCAATTTAATCAAGGAGCACCGCCCACCCTTTAACGTAAGGATGCGCGATGACAAGAGTTACCCCTTCATCGCCATCACCAAAGAGAAATTCCCGCGCGTGATGTTTACAAGAAATCCGCGCAAAGGTTGGGGAGAATCGTTTGGCCCCTACACAAGCGCATGGGCGGTGCGAGAAACCTTACAGATTTTGCACAAAGCCTTCCCACTTATCCCCTGCGGAAAGAGCTGGAGTGGCGAGGCCGAGCAGCGCCCCTGCCTCTATTACCATATGCAGCAATGCTTAGCCCCTTGCGCCGGTTTAGTTACCCAGCAAGAATACCGGCAAGTGATTGCAAAGGTTCGTAGTTTTTTGCAAGGAAAGGACTTGCAAATTATTGACGAGCTGAAGGCCGAGATGGAGCAATGCGCCGAGGACCTGAACTTCGAGCGGGCCGCCACGCTGCGCGATCAAATCCAGAAGATGGAGCACATCCGCGAGCGGCAAAAGGTGCTGAGCGAGGACGGCGGGGACCGCGACGTGGTGGCGGTGGTGAAGGACGACCGGGGCGCGGCCGTGCAGATGCTTTACATCCGGGGCGGTCGCCTGATTGGGCAGCGCCAGTTCATGCTGGACGGCAGCAAAGACAGCTCACCGACCGAGGCTGTGCAGGAGTTTGTGAAGCAATACTATACAGACGCGCCGGAGATCCCGCGCGAGGTGTTGCTGCCCGTGGAGATTGAAGAGCGGCAGATTGTCCAGCAATGGCTCCGCCAACGCCGGGGTGCAGCCGTGAGTGTGGATGTGCCGAACGGCGGCGAGGGGCTCCGCCTGGTGGAACTGGCGATGGACAACGCCGAGCAGGCTCTGCGCACCTTTGCCATGGAGCTGGAAGAGAAGGAAGCATGGGCCGAACAAGCCATGACGCAACTGGCCGAAGTCTTAGAACTCCCCACCCTGCCCATGCGCATAGAAGGTTACGATATTTCTAACATTCAGGGCACGTCCCCGGTTGGATCGATGGTGGTGACGGAAAACGGCGAACCGAGTAAGCAAGAGTACCGACGTTTCCAGATTAAATGGCACCCGGAGAGCCCCAACGACTTCGCGATGATGAACGAGGTCATTTTGCGTAGGTTGCGCCGGTATCTTGATGAAGATCCGAAGTTTCTTAAGCTCCCTGATCTCATCATGATTGATGGAGGCAAGGGGCAACTGGGGGCGGCGCTGGAGGCGCGCGACAAGCTGGAGATCCAGGTGCCGATGGTGGGCCTGGCCAAGCGCATGGAGCTGATCTATGTGCCCGTGCAGAACGAGGACGGCACTTACGCCTTCAAGGAGATTGAACTCCCCCTCACCTCGCCCGGGCTACTGCTGCTGCGGCGCCTGAGAGATGAGGCGCACCGATTTGCGCTGACTTTCCACCGCAAAGTGCGCGATAAGCGGATGCACGGGAGCTTGCTGGACGAGATTCCGGGGATCGGCCCCAAGCGCCGGCGCATGCTCCTGCGCACCTTCGGCAGTGTGGAGGGCATCCGCCGCGCCACGGTGGAGGAAATCGCGGCCGTGCCCACCCTCACCCGCACCCAGGCCGAGCAGATTCGCATGTTCCTAGATGGCGAATTGGCGTAACCGCGTGGTATACATAGACTTATGTCTACCAAGGCTGCGCTGACCGCGCAATATCTCGGCACCCTGGCCATGCTGCGCCAAAGTGTGGAACGATGCCCCGCCGACCTGTGGGAAAAGACGGCCGGCATGCGGCCGCGTCAGTTCTGGCGCATCGCCTATCACGCCACGTACTACACCGACCTGTACCTGGCGCAAACGGAAGCCGACTTCACCGATCCGCCGCACTACCAAGAAGAAGCCACCAACCTTTGGGCGGAGCCCAAGGACGGCGTGCAGCCGCGCACGCTGACCGCCGATGAGGTGTTGGCCTATATTGACGAGGTGATGGCGGGGCTCCCCGCGCGGGTGGAAGCCCTGGACCTGGAGGCCCCCGAGAGCGGCTACCATTGGTACCCCGGCTTTACCAAGCTGGAGCACCAGTTCCTCAACCTGCGCCACCTGGGCATCCACGTGGGGCAACTGCAGGAGTTGCTGATGGGGGCCGGGGTGGACGTGAACTGGCTCTCGCGGGCCAAGTAAACGAAAGCCTTAGGTGGTAAGGAGCGAATAGGTGCGGAACTCCGACTTCATCGGGGGTTCCTCGCCTCGCTCCTTGGCCAGGCGCATGTCCTCGAAGGCGCGGCGGTGTCCTTCCAGGAACTCTTCCGAGCCCGTCCAGCTATCAAAAGCCGCCTCGTTCACCCAGTGGCTCACTACCAGGTAAGCCTCGCCTTCGGCTTTGGGCTCCAGCACGTACATCCCCAGGAACCCCGGGATGCGGTCAATGGCGTGCGCGCGCGAGCCGAAGAGGTCGCGGAAGCGGTCCACGTACTGCGGCTGGCAGTGGATGGTGTTGATGGCGACAAAGCCGGGCTGGCACAGCTGCAGCAGGCCGCAGCAACCGGGGGCGATGTGGGTCGGGCCGGGAGCGGGCGTCACACCGGAAGAAGACATGCCGTAAATCATGACATAAAAGTACGGATTGATTTCTAGGCCCGCATGGAGTGTTTTTGAGCTGAAAATCCCGCAAGTCAGGACGGGGACGACGTCAGCAGAAATGGGAAAGTACCCGCAGGCCAAAAAAGTCGCAGGCCCCGCGAGGCGCCTTCCAAATCGCCCCAATTTTCACCTGTATACTAAGGTCGTGAGGATATTACTTGGTATTGACACAGGGGACGCTTTTCCGCCGGCGATCCCCATGATTCTGAATCTGAAGTTCCCGGACGCAGAGTTGGACCTTGTGCACGTCATCGAGTCGGTCCTCCCGGACGGCTCCTTCCCGCAAGTCGGCGAATCGCACCCGCTCGCGCTGATGTACAAGGAAAAGGAACGGGTCGCATTGGCGGCCCTGGACCTAGCCGCCTCGAAGTTTGCCGAGGCCAAGATCCCCGCGCGTACACAGGTCAAGCATGGCGATGCGCCGAATGTGCTGATCAAACACGCCGATCAGGAAGGCTGCGATCTCATCGTCGCCCGCACCACCTCCAAGGGCTACTTCGGTTCCCTATTCTTCGGCAGTGTGGCCAAGGGGCTCCTGAACGGCGCGCACCAAAGCCTGCTCATCGTGAAGGGCGAAATCCAGGCTGACAAGAACCTGAAGGTCGTTTTCGCCACCGACCACTCGCCGTATTGCGATGCGTGTGTGGATCTCCTGGCCGAAATGGCCCCGCAGGGTATCGAACACCTCATCGTGCTGACGGTCAACGAACTTTCGGATGAAGTGGCCAAGCTGATGACCGAGGGGATTGAAGACCGCAAGAACCTTGGCGCGAATTGGGTGGAGGAGCAACTGGAAGCCCGCAACCAAGCCATTTGCGAGAAGCTGGTGCCGCTCAATGCACGCTTTGAGTCGCGGATTGTGGAAGGACACACCAATAAAGCGATTCGCAAGGTGATGGACGAAACCGGGGCCGACCTGCTCATCATGGGGGCGCAAGGGCACGGATTCTTTGCCCGCCTGACGCTGGGGAGCAAGTCTTTCCATCAAGTGGTGAGCGAGCCGCACTCCGTGCTGGTGCTTCGCCCTGATTTCGGGTCCTAAGTTGTAAGGGGTAGGCCGGAATCACGCCCTGCTGGCCACCCGGCTGGCGGGGCGCTTTTGTGTTCAGTCCGTGGGGGCCGCGGGGGCGAGTTTGGTCCAGTCCCACAGGGCGTAGAGGTCCATCTCGTCGGGTTCGTGGCCGCCCAGGCGCAGAGCGATTTCGATCTGCGAGCGGTGGTGGGCTTCGTAGGCAATGGCGTAGGCCAAGAAGGTGGCCAGCGACCAGCGGTCCGGGCGGGTGCGGGCGGCGCGGTGCTGCAGCAGCTGTTCCATCCCCTGGCCAGAAAGGGTGAGCGCGGCGTGGATGTCCTCGCGGGGGGCGGTTTTCCAGTCCAGCTTGGGGAGGGGGGCGGCGACGGCGGGGAGCTTCTCCTCGATGTGCATGCGCCGCACGCTGAGGATGTGGACAAAGTTGGAGCGAATGGTCTTGCCCCGGCCGGGCTTCAGCTCCATCGCCTCGTCCGGGCACAGGGCCAGCAGGCGACGGTTGATCTCGTCGTTGGTCCGCCACGCGCGGAGGGCGTCGTCAAGGTCCATGGAGAGACGATACTCATTCCAAAAGAGGCTCAGTTCAATCGCTCATAATTGGCTTCAAGGAACGACTACCAGTACCCCAACGCGTGCATAGAACGTTCCCCGAGTGCTGAGGTACCATCCGCCTATGATTCGGGACACTGATCAAGACTACCTAGATGGACTTGAGTTTGAGGACAATGAAGCTGACTCTCTCGAAGAGGGCGCAGTAACAACCCGTGACATCTCCGAGTCAGTCCTCTATACCTTAGACTGGACCGTTGGGACTCTTCTTGATCAGATTGATGAGCAGGCAATAGACCTTAATCCAGATTTCCAGAGACGAGAAGCTTGGAGCGATGAGCGCAAGTCGAGGTACATCGAGTCCATTCTCCTAAACCTACCAACTCCACAGCTCATTCTAGCAGAAGAAAAGGATGGCAGATTTGTTGTCATTGATGGAAAGCAGAGACTTATAACTCTATCGCGATTCTTTGGAATCTTAGGAAACCGCTTCCAATTGAAGGGATTGGAAGTACTCTTGAAATACAATAGCGCTGATAACAATTCATACGAAGCCCTTAACACAAATGGCGACATCAGACGCATCAAAAACTACCCCATTCGGACGATTGTCCTTCGAAACGCCACGCCTGACGAACTCTATCTTATATTCCTGCGATTCAATTCTGGCAGCGTGAAACTATCCCCCCAGGAGCTGCGCTCTGCCTTGTCGAGAGGAGATGGAACGACTTTCATAAATACGGAGAGCGGGCAATTGAAGAGTCTCCAGAAGCTTCTAAACATTAACGGTTCGGACTTCCGCATGAGAGATGCAGAGCTACTGCTGCGCTTTCTTGCCATTCGCGAGAATATTGAGACCTACTCTGGAAACCTCAAGCGATTCTTAGACGACTTCCTGAAAGACCTTAATTCTAATTGGGCAGGAATGGGAGCAGACATCGGGGTCAAAACGAGTCGCTTGGACGAAGTACTTCTCCTACTTTACGAATCTGAACCTGAAGGATTTGGCCGAAAGTGGCTTGGAGATAGGTACGAACGACGGGTGAATCGTGCATTACTTGATCCGGTTGCGTACTTTGGCATGTCCAGAGGCGGAATTGAACTCTTTCGGCAGCATGCCTCGGAGCTTTCAATGATCGTCAGGACTTGCTGCCTCGATACAGGATTCATGGATTCAATCACTTCGACTACGAAGACACCGAGTGCCTTATACACTAGGTTAAGCGTATTCTCCCGAGTAGTAAGAGAGATTACTGGAGATCAACTTGAGTCGATTTCGTATGACGAAGAAAACAAGAGAATACTGAGGCACGAGGGTTAATAGAACTTGTATTCAGATTTGTCAAAGATGGTAGCGGAACTCCGTGAGTTTTACTTGCCGGCTGACTACATGTCGACAAATCGCATAATGTCCCCGCAGGAATTAGACTACACTGCGTCGTTCGTAATTCGCTGTCATGGTGAGATAGAGGACGCTATTGAAAATGAGTGCCGGAGAATCGCTCGCGATGCCAAGACTGAGTTCGATAGTGGAAGGTGGACCCACTCGGCGGCATCTCTAGTGATGTATTGCGGCACTCAAGCACAAGTGCGATCAAAGCTGGTTGACTGCTTTGAAACAAAGGAAGACGAGCGTCGAGTAAAGGACGGCATTGGACCGGGCCAGATACTTGAGGCCGCACTTAAGAAATACGAAGATGTTGTTTCGAACAATAATGGTGTTAAAGCTAGCAACATCCTCAGTATGCTCATGCCCCTTGGAGTTCCCTGCGAGTTCTTAGACCGCATTGGCTTGCTTGATCTTGATGACCTTGGAGACCTGAGAGGAATACTTGTACATCGAACCAGTAGCAGGTGGCAAAGGGACTTGGGTCATCCTACTGTCTGTGACGCAAAGGTCACCAAGGCGCTTCGAACGATCAGAATGCTAGCAATTGGCCTTAGAAGACTTCCTGGATAGCGAGACAAAACTTGAGAAGAAGTTTGCCCCCCCCTTATCTTATGGACTTGACCAGTGCAAATCTTCACACAACCCTTGGATTCGTGTGATCGGACCAGTTGCTTTGGTCTAGGCCAAGAAATTGGTGGGCGGTACAGGATTTGAACCTGTGACCCGGCGGGTTCAGGCGATCAACTCGGCATCGCTTCAGAAGTGGGCGACCATCGCGCCGTACCGTTCGGCCAGATAGTCGACGATCACCTTGGTATCGGTCGTGTGCAGGCGCTCGCCGAATCGGTAGAAGTGCTCCGCGTTCACGAACTTGTGGTTCGCGGGATCAAGGATGAGGTTGGGGCAGCCCTGGTGCTCGTCGCCCACAAGCGCAACAATCTCACGCCGCGGCTTAGGGTAAGTGATGTACCTGATATCCAGTTGCGTACGCAAGTCCGGGCAATAGCCGAGCACTCCTTCAAGGAAGGCACAGTCTGGGCAGTAGTATCGCGTGCCAAGGTCATCTCTGGCACTGTCGGTGAAGTTGGGAGCGAGCAGGAATAGGATGTCCATGAGATACCTTTAGGAAACGAGAGATCGTAGCAACGGCGGTGACCCGCCAACACTCCGAGGTCAGTTCCCACGCGGGCTGAGGCCGCTGGAGAGGCTCGGAATTCTGGTGAGATTGTATCCGAGCGGAGCCGGCCCCCGAGCCCCAGGATAGGGCTCACAAATAGGGTGCGCATCCCTTCTCGGATAGCAAGTGTGCGGTTGGGATTGGGGCTGATTTGAACCTAAATCAGATGGTGGGCGGTACAGGATTTGAACCTGTGACCCCTACAGTGTCATTGTAGTGCTCTACCACTGAGCTAACCGCCCGCCGGGGATGCCAGTATCCCCCGCCGGGGCTTGAAAGTCAAGCCGGGGCGGCCTTTCGCCCGGGTTCCCGCCTCCCGCTCGCCTCAGCGGCGGGTGCTCACGGTCACGCGCTCGCGGCCCGCTTCGGCCACAAACACGCTCGGTGCGGCGCGGTGCGGCACGGCCAGTTCCCACTTGCCCGCCTCGTCGGCCTTCGCCTCGCCCAGGGCCTGCCCGTTGCGCGTGAGGCGCACGGTGCTGCCGGCGGGGGCGGTGCCACGCAGGGTCAGGGTCCCGCTCACCAGGCTGGCGCCACTCGTCGGGTTGGTCAGGGTCAGGGGCACCACGGCCTTGGTGTCGGCCGCGCCCAGGCGCACCTGCACGGTCTCGTTGCTGCCCAGGGACACAAACGTCAGTTCGCTTTGCCCGCCGGTGAAGTCCATGGGGAAGCTCCACTTGCCCTCGGCGTCGGCCTTGGCCTCGCCCAGGATGCGGTCGCCCTGGCGGATCTGCACCAGTTCGCCGGCTTGGGCGGTGCCGCGCAGGGTCAGGCGTCCGGCCTTGAGGGCCACGCCGTCGCGAGGTTCGGTCAGGGCCAGGGCGCGGGCGGCGTCATCGGCTTCGGCCACCGTCATCACCACGGGCAGGGCGGGGGCACCCTCGCTGGTCAGGTTCAGTTCCATGCGGCCGGGCTCCAGCTTGAGCGGCAGGGCCCAGTTGCCTTTGTCGTCGGCTTGCACTTCGCCCATCAGGTCTTCGCCGCGCATGGCCTTGATGGTGGCCAGGGCGGGGCTGGTGCCGCGCAGGGTGAAATCACCGGGCTTGAAGCTGGCATCAGCGCCCACGTTGGTCACGGCCAGGCCGGCCGGGGCGGGAGAGGTCTTGGGGGTGTCCTTGTGTTCTTCGGTGTCGTGGCCGTCGCTGCCGTGGGCGTCGGCACTCACCGCGTGCTTCTCGCCGCCATGGTCGCCGCCGTGCTCATCGCCGTGGGCGGGCGCGGGGCGCATGAGGAACAGAAGGAGGCCCACCAGGCCCGCCGCCACGATGCCCTTGAAGACATCGTAGGCCATCACTTGGTCGCGGGTGCGGCCCCGCACGGTGGCTTGCGTGGGGCCGGAGCTCATCCTTGGTGGCCTCGGGCTTCTTCGATCCAGGCTTCGGCGACTTCGCTATGGTCATCGCCCAGGCCCAGAATTTCCAGCAAACGGGCGGGTTCCAGCGCGGCCACGTCGGCCAGCGAGGTGACGCCAGCGGCGTGGAGCTTGGCGCGGCGGTCTTCGCCGAATCCCACAATGGCGGCCAGGGGGTCGGTGCTCTTGGTGGCCACGGTCACGGGGCTGGCGCTGGCGCTCACGGCACCGGCGGTGGCGCGGTCCAGCTGGGCGCGCAGAGACTGGGCTTCGGCCTGGGCGTTCACCAGGTCCACGCGCAGGCGGTCGCGCTCGGCTTCCAGGTTGCTCACACCGGCCTCGGATTTCAGGGCCTTCAGTTCGTCCAGTTGGGGCTGCACGCCTTCCAGTTGCACCCGCAGGCGGGCGGTTTCGGCCTGGGCGGCCTCCAGGCGGCGTTGCCACTCGGCGGTATCGGCGGTGCCGGTTTCCCGTCGGTAGAACATCATGTCGAGCGCCCATTGCACGAGCCACCCGCCAACAAAGCCGATCACAATTGATTTCAGATCCATGAATTCCTCAGTTGCGCGCAGGCCCAGTATGCCCCAATTTCAGGCTAGGGGCCAGTAAAGTCACAGCATGGGCGTCGTCTTCGGTCTTTCTTTGGGTCTGGTGATTCTGCTCACGTTCGTGGCGCTCAGCAACGATCTGTTGATGATTCGCCCCCGGCGGGCCAGCACCGCGCGGCAATTCATTGCCCTCATCCCTGCCCGTAATGAGGCCGGAAAGATCGGCCCCCTGGTGGCGCAATTGCGCGAAATGCGCGTGAATGTGGTGGTCTATGACGACGACAGCACCGACGGCACGGGCGAAGAAGCCGCCGCCGCGGGCGCGCAAGTGATGCGCGGGAGCGGCCCCCCGGAAGGCTGGACGGGCAAGAACTACGCCTGCTACCAACTGAGCAAAGTGGCCGCCGAGGTGCACCCGGGGGACTGGTGGCTGTTCCTGGACGCCGATGTGGAGCTGAAACCCTACGCGGCGGGTTACCTCAACTTCCTGATCGAGCGGCAGGGGATCCGGTGGCCGGTCATCACGGGGTTCTTGACTACCGCCCCGGGGCGCGGGGTGGAATTCTGGGCCACCAACTGGGTGTGGGAGATTTTGCTGGCCACCAATCCGTTTGGTCTGGTTAGCCGCACCCGGCTGGGGCACAACCGCTTTACCAACGGGCAGATCCAGCTCTGGAAATCCAGCACCTACCTGGAGATCAACCCCCACGAAAGCGTGCGCAGCGAGGTGCTGGACGACGTGGCCATGGGGCGGCTGTTGGCGCGCCAGCGGGTGCCCGTGCTGGTGGCCGACCTGACGGCGGTGGGCACGGTGCGGATGTACGACACCTTCCGGCAGGGGCTGGATGGCATGAGCAAGAACGGCTACGCCATTGCCGGGCGCGCCACGCCCTTGCTGGTGTTGTTCTTTCTCGCGTGGGCGCTGAGTGGGTTTGGGTTGGCCACCCAGTGGCGTATTTGGGGCTACTTTGCGGCGGCCTTCCCGGCGGCGATTGCGCTGGGCATCGTCAAGCGGGGCATGCCCTACGCTCTGCTCTATCCCATTGACCTTTTGGTGGGGGCGTTTACCTTGCTGCGCTCGCAGATTTGGTATCGCCGCCGGGCCCTCACCTGGAAGGGCCGCACGTATTCGGGTTAGACGTTAGCCGGTGGCTTTCGGCTTGGCCTTGCTCTTCGGCTTGGCGTCGGCTTTCGGTTCCGTTTTTGCCTTGGCTTTCGGCTTGGGCTTGGCTTCGGCCTTCGGCTTGGCCGTAGCGGTGCTTGCCGCGGGGCTGGCTTCGGGATCTGCCGAGTTTCGGCGCTGGGCTTGCCGCTGGCGCGGGGCCGTGCGGGTCGGAACTTCGGTCGTTACCGGTTCGGCTGCCGCGGCGGGCTCGGCCGTGGCTTCCACAGTAGTTTCCACCACCGTTTCGGCGTTCTTAGCCTCTTCCGTCGCCTTGGCAGCATCGCGGCGATCCTCTTCGGCCACCGCCTTTTCGATGGTTTCTCCGGCCTTGCGCAGGCCGTCGCCCACTCGCCGGGCCAGGGGCCGGGCGTACTTGATGACCAGGGGCGTGGCCGCAGCGGCCAGCACCAACAGGCGTCCATTTCGCAACAAATTGCTCATCGCTTAGGATTCTTCACGTTGGTATTCGGGCGAAGGTTGCACTTCTGGGGCCTCGGGGGCGGTCTCGGGTTGGGGGTCCGTTTGGGGTTCGGGTTCCGTTGGGGTTTCCGCTGGCAACGCCCCGGGCAGGAAACCGGCGATGAACAGCAGCACCACCCCCACGCTGATGCAGGCGTCCGCGATATTGAAAACCGGGAAATCGATAGCCCGGAACCAGAACATGTCGGTGACCTTTTGCTTCCAAACGCGGTCGATCAGGTTCCCCACTGCCCCACTCGCCACCAGCGCCAGCGCCACATGCGGCAAGCGGGGGCGGGCCGGCATCTTGCCGCTGTACCAAAGACAGAACCCGGCGATCAAGATGCCGACCGGCGCCATGAGGTAACCCTTGCCGTCCAGCAAACCAAACGCGACCCCCCGGTTGTAAATGAGCTTGAGCTCAAAGACTCCCGGCCATGGCAACGGGCTGAGGTTGCCAATCACCTCGGTGTTAGCGAAGAAGTCTCCGTTATTCAATGCGGCCCGAGCCCACCCCTTCACCAATTGGTCAAGGATGAGGGTGAAGCCAAAGATCGCAAGGAACAGGCGGTTGAGCTTCATGCTTCCAAGCCAAGGGCGCGGCGATCTCGTGCCGAGAGTTGGACTTGCTCACCCTGATACTCCACCGTAGCCACATCCGGGCGGCGGACGCGGCTGCGGTCACACTTCGGCAGGGTGCTGGGCTCAAATCGCACCGCAATGGTCTCGCTTTCGATCTCCGTGAGGTGCGCTTCGGCCACGCGGAACAGGTTTTCCAGCCCCTCCAGCGATTGCAGGTCTTGCATTGTCGGTAAATCCACCGTAAGGTGAATCGCGATATCCTGCGAGTCCTTCACCCCCGCCTGGGCGCGCCAGGCTTCCATCTGGGCAAACACCTCTTGGCGCACCCGCAGCAGGGTTTCCACCGCCAGTGTGCTGGGCGTCACGTCCAAGCGCGGCCAACGGGCCTCAAAGATGGTTTCCGTTTGCCCGGGGATACGATCCCACACCTCGTAAGCCGTGTGCGGCAAGATCGGGAAGATCAGCAGCGCCAACGTCTTCGCGACGTGGTAGCAGGCCGTCTGAGCTTGGCGGCGACTGGACCAATCCGCGCCATCACAGTACATCGAGTCCTTGATGGCATCCAGGTAGAAGCGAGACAAGTCCTGCACGCAGAACTGGTGGATGGCCGTCCCCGCCGCGCGGAAGTCGAACTCATCAAACGCCGCCCATACTTCTTTCACCACTTGGTTGGCGCGGTCGATCACCCACTGATGGATGCCCGAGGTGGGCACGGACATCGAAGGCTCAAAGTCGGCTAGGTTGCCAAGCAAGAAGCGCAGTGTGTTCCGCACCGTGCGATAGTGCTCGCCCGCGCTCGCCAGCAGCGATTCACCGCACGGCATATCGTCGGCAAAGTTGACACTGGCCACCCACCACCGCAGCACGTCCGCGCCGTGGGTGTCGCACGTCGTCACCGGGTCAATCACATTGCCCAGCCGCTTCGACATCTTTTGGCCCTTCTCGTCGGTTACAAAGCCGTGCGTCACCACGCCCTTGTACGGCGCAGTGCCCAGGCACGCCATCGTCAAGATCAGCGAGACATTGAACCAGCCGCGATGCTGGTCACTCCCTTCCAGATAGAGGTCGCAGGGGATCTCCTCCTTCCACTCCGGGTCCACCTTGCCGCCCAGCACGCACATGGCGGTGCTACCGCTATCAAACCACACGTCGAAGACGTCGGCCTCCTTGATGAAGCTTGTCTCGCCCGTCACCGGGTGCTGGTAGCCCGCCGGGAGGATCTCCTCCGGCGTCCGCACGTACCAGGCATCACTGCCCTCGCGCTCCACCAGGCTCGCCACGGCCTCAATCGCGACCGGGTCCAGCACCGGTTCGCCGGATTCCGCGCCGAAGAAGATCGGGATCCCCACCCCCCACGGTCGTTGGCGGCTGATGCACCAGTCCGGACGATTCTCGATCATCCCGCGCAGGCGCCCGCGTCCGCTCTCGGGCACAAACACCGTGGCGGGGTTATCAATATGGGCCAGCATGCGCTGGCGCAGGTCGGCATGGTCAATGCGGATGAACCACTGCTCAGTGGCGCGGAAGATCACGGGCATCCCGTCGCGCTCGGCGTGCGGGTAGCTGTGGTGATAGTCCTCGGCCTTCAGCAGGTGGCCCAATTCATCCAAACGGTCAACCACCACCGTGTCCGCTTTCTTGTAATAGACGCCCGCGAACTCGCCCGCTTCTTCGGTCAGCACGCCCGCGTCGTTCACGGGGTTCAGCACGGGCAAGCCGTACTTCTGGCCGGTCATGAAGTCCTCGCGACCATGCCCCGGAGCCGTGTGTACCACGCCGGTGCCGTCTTCGGTAGTCACGTAGTCCGCCAGCACCGCCCGGGAATCTCGCCCGTACACCGGATGGGCAAATACCGCGTTCTCAATTTCGCGGCCCTTGAGCGTGCGCACGGTGGGGGCGTCGGCCCACCCCAGCTTCTCCAGCACGCGGTCCTTCAGGTCGGCCAGCACCACGTAGTGCGCGCCTTCGTGCGCCACCACGGCGTACTCGAGCTCGGGGTGGAACGCCACCGCCAGGTTCGCAGGGATCGTCCAGGGGGTTGTCGTCCAAATCACGCAGTGCACGGCCTCCAGCCCGGCCAAGACGCCGTCCGGGTCGGACTTAAGCGGGAACCGCACATAGATGCTGCGGCTCGCGTAGTCTTGGTAGACGATTTCGGTGTCAGCCAGGGCCGTGCGGCTGGTCGGCGACCACAGCACCGGCCGCAAACCACGATAGACATATCCACCCTCGACCAGCCGCTTGAACACGCGGATGATCTCGGCTTCGTAGGTGAATTCCATCGACGTATAGGGGTGATCCCACGTCCCCATCACGCCCAGCCGTTCGAATTGGGTGGTCTGCAGGGCGATGTACTCCTCAGCGTGGGCGCGGCAAGCTTCGCGCAGCGCCTTCAGGTCCGGCGTTTCTTTGCGCTCGGCAAACTTCTTCATCACCGCTTGCTCGATAGGCAAACCGTGATTGTCGTAACCCGGCACATAGGGAGCACGGAACCCCATCATGTGGCGACTCTTCACCACAAAATCCTTCAGGATCTTGTTCAGCGCGGTGCCGATGTGGATGGCGCTGTTGGTGTAGGGCGGGCCATCATGCAGCACATAGGCGGGGTCGTCTCGCCGCGCGTCTTGCATGGCTCGGTAGACATCCGCCTCTCGCCAGACACGTTGCCACTCCGGCTCGCGCTGCCCCAGCTGCGCACGCATGGGGATGGTGAAGTCCGGGTCCGGCAAATTGAGGGTCTGCTTAAAGTCCATGCGGAAGCTCAAAGTGTACCGGCCTGCAACTGGCGGCCCGGTACACTGGGGGTGTGAATCCGCTCCGCGCCATCGTCTGTTGTGTCTGCCCACCCTTGGGCGTACTAGACCGGGGAGCCAAGGCGATCGTGATCACGACCATCCTGACCGTGCTAGGTTGGGTGCCCGGGGTCATCACGGCCTTGGTCTTGGCCTCGCAACCCGAAGCTGCGTAATCGCAATTTTCTTTCAAAACCGCACCTTGCACCCCCCGTTTGGGGCAAGATGAACCATGTTCGCTTGGCGACTGGCCCTCGGTGCCGGCTTGGCCCTTTCAACGGCGTTTTCGTTTGCTCAAACCTGGCAAGACCAGTGGGATGCGCGAGAGTTCTCCATCCCCGCTCGCGACGGCACTGAGCTCTACACCGTCGTTTACATCCCCAAGGATAAGCCGGGACCGTTCCCCATCATCATGGAGCGCACGCCCTACGGCGCCGGCAGCCCCACGCGCCCGCCGCGCCGCACGAATCCCAAGATGGCCGAGGCGGGTTACATCTTTGCCTACCAAGACGTGCGGGGCAAGGGCAAGAGCCAAGGCGACTACGTGAACGTGCGCCCCCTCCTGCCCGCCGGGCAAACGGGTGTGGATGAATCCACGGACACTTACGACACGATTGAATACCTGCTCAAGAACGTGCCCCAGCACAACGGCAGCGTAGGGCTGTGGGGCATCTCGTATCCGGGGTTCTATGCCGGGGCGGGCGCAGTGCGCAACCATCCGGCGCTGAAGGCGGTTTCGCCGCAGGCTCCCGTTAACGACTGGTTTTTGGGCGATGACGTCCACCATCGCGGTGCCTTGTTCCTGCAAGAGATGTTCGACTTCATGCTGTTCTTTGATGTGCGGCGTGGCGACACGCCCCCGCAGATCGACCGCATGGGGCTGCCCGCGTACAAGTTCTTCCTTCAGGCGGGGCCACCCAGCCAGTTCGACGCCAAGTACCTGAGCGGCAAGGTGCCGTTCTGGAACGAAGTGGTGGCCAACGACACCTACAACGACTTTTGGAAGTCACGCGCGCTGTGGCGGGCGTTCCACAAGGTGGATTGCGCGGTGCTGACCGTGGGCGGTTGGTACGACAAGGAAGACATGTACGGGGCCTTGCAGCTCTATCGCGCTGGCGAAGTGCAGAACCCCGGGATCTCCAACTACCTGGTGATGGGGCCGTGGTCGCACGGGCAGTGGGCCAGCGGCAACGGATCCAGCCTCAGCGGTCTTAGCTTTGGCAGCCGCACCGGCCAGTTCTATCAAGAAGAGATTGAATTCCCGTTCTTTGAGCGCTACCTACGCGGCGACCAGAACGCCAAGCCAATCAGCGAGGTGACGATGTTCGAAACCGGGGCCAACATGTGGCACCGCCTGGCGCAGTGGCCGCCTAAGGAATCCCGCAAGCGGTCTCTCTACCTCGACCGCAACAAACAGCTCACTTGGCAGGCTCCGCGTGAATCCGGGGACCACCTCTATGTGGCCGACCCCGCCCAACCGATGCCTTACCTCGCCGATTACCTGACCAGCACCCGCGCCCCGGGCGACTGGCTCGCTCACGACCAGAGCTTCTCCACCCGGCGCGGAGACTCGGTGACTTTTGATCTCGGCGTGATTGGCGAGGACCTGCGCGTGGCGGGGCCGGTGACCGCCGACATGTGGATTGCCACCAGCGGCACCGACTGCGACCTCATCGTGAAGCTCATTGACGAGTATCCGGCGGACAGCACGGAACCCCGGGCCACTGGCAACGGCACCATGGCGGGCTACCAACACATGGTGCGGGGCGAAGTGATCCGGGCGAAGTTCCGGGAGAGCTTCGAGCGGCCGATTCCTATCGTCCCGGGCCGACCCACGCAGGTGAAGTTCGATCTCAACGACGTGTTCCACACGTTCAAGAAGGGGCACCGCATCAAGGTGCAAGTGCAAAGCCACTGGTTCCCCATCGTGGATCGCAACCCGAACACGTTTGTGAGCCGCGCGGAGGCTAAGCCGGAAGACTACAAGCGCGCCACCATCCGCGTGCTGACCGGCGGCAACTACGCCAGCCGACTGGAGTTGGGCGTGATGCCCCCGGCCCGCTAACCACGAGGGCTAGGCAAAAGAAAACGACCCGGTTGGCGCTCCATCGCCGTCCGGGTCGTTGGTTTTTGTATGAAGAGACGAAAGGGGGCTTAGGCCTTCTTGAAGGTGGCTTGGTTGGCGCCTTCACCGAGGGTGATCGTGCCCGCCGCCGCGTCGTACTTGGCCGATTCCGGCTTCGCATCGTTGCCTTCGGCCTTCTTGCCGTCCAGCATTTCCGCCGTCATGGTGATCTTGTCGCCTTCGATGGTGTACTTACCGGTGGCGGTAGAAATCCCGTTGGCACCCGGAATGGCGATCGAGAACGTACCGTCTTCCTTCAGTTCCATCACCATCTTGTCCATCATCTCGCGCGGATTCGGCATGCCTTCGGCCATCTTCGGATCCTTCGCCTTCAGGTCAGCCAGAGCCTTGTCAGCTTCCGCCATCTGCTTCTCTTGCTCAGCCGAAAGAGCGATCTTGTAGCTGCCCACGTGCGCAGGAGCTTCCTTCTTGGGAGCTTCCGTCGAGGTGCCGGTGCCGGTCCCCGTTTCACCTTCCGCCGTGGCGGAGGGAGCACAACCGAACAATGCCCAAGCAAGCACAAGCGAGCCCACGAGGGGAATGAAAGATTTCATCTTCATCGTGGGCATTGTACACACATTCCTCTGTGTACAAGTCGCTATGGGTCGGAATCGCACGTAACCGAACTTCGGCCCGAGCGATTCCTTAGGATTGACCTTAGTGGTTGTGGTTGGTCAGTTCGGTCTCAATGCCGCCCAGCGTTAGCACGATGTGGCCGTCGGGCAGGAGAGTGCCGGTCATGGTTTCGGCCTTGTCCTTGCCGTCCACCTTCGCCACCTTGAGGATGACCTTGTTGCCCTCGATGGAGAGCGTGCCTTCCTTGCGCAGGGAGGCCTTCAGGTTCTGCGGCTCGCTGAGCACAAACGTCCCGTTGGCGCTGATCATCATGCCCGCGTTGGCATAGGCTTCGCGGAGCGTGTTGAACTTCTTGTCCTTCTTGTCGGCGTCGGTCAGTTCGCCTTCGCGCTGCGTGATGGCCGCAATAATGGACTCATTGCCAATGACCTTGAACTCACCGGTGAGGGCGGCCGGAATCGGAGCCGGAGCGGGTTCCGCCGTGCCCTCAGCCGGCATCTTCACCGTCTCATCCTTGGGCGCGGCTTCGGGGGACGTGGCTTCCGGGGTTCCGGTGGCCGGCGTCGTTGCGTTATTTGCGGCGGGTTCCTCGGCCATCGTCGGCGAGGACGTGCACCCGGCGAGGAGAACGAGGCCTAAGGCCAAAACGCAAAACTTTTGCATAACGCCTATTTTACGCGGGGCTCTTGCCGGTGGGCGGCCCTTTTGCCGCTTGGCCCTGGCGCTTAAATTTCCACCGCCGCACCACCGGCGTGAAGAACATCACCACCCCGCTCGTGCTGAGCATAAAGAGGATCACCGCCACCGACGGAAGCAGCCATTCGTGCGTCCATTCGGCGAAGAAGCTGAGGTCGTGGATGTCCTCCATCAACGAGTCGTTGCGAGTGGCCACCTGCAGCACCTGCCCGGTGCTGCCATCCACCTGCACCTCGTGGTAACCCTTCTTGCTCAGCACCTTAAAGGTGTTGTCTTTGGGCCGGTAATCCACGCGGTCCACATCGCTCGGGTCCTTGAGGTCGGCGAGGTTCTGAGCGAACGCAATCTCCATGGCCACGCCCGGGCTCACCACGGTTTTGAAGTCTTTGACCTCAGTGGCGGGCACCACGGGGGGCCGCATCCAGCTCGCTTTGCCCTTCACCGCCAGGAAGAACCCCGTGACCGCAATGGTCATGAGAATGAGCGAACTGATGAGCCCCGCCCACTTGTGGATGGTCCGCAACGACCGAAACATGACCTCTGATACCTCATTTGCCCTGAGATAGACTCCCGGGCATGGAGGCGCCAAATCGTGTGGTGGTGGTGGGAACTACGGGGAGCGGCAAAACCACTCTCGCGCGGGCGCTGGCGCAAGCCTATAACCTCCCCCACACGAGCCTGGACACACTGCACTGGAGGCCGAACTGGCAGCCCGCCCCCCAGGATGAGTTCATCCGCGATGTGCAAGCCACGATTGCCGCAGACCGCTGGGTGATGGAAGGCAACTACCGCGCGGTGCGCGAGATGATCTGGGAGCGCGCCGACACCATCGTGTGGATTGACTTGCCGTTCTTTGTGAACGCGCGGCAGCTACTTCGGCGCACCCTGGTGGATTGCCGCACCGGCCGCCCCATCTGTAACGGCAACCAGCAGCGCTTGTGGGAGCTCATCAAATGGCCGGATGGGCTATGGATTTGGTTTTTCCGTACCTATTTTCGGCGTCGCCGTCAATACACGGCCATGCGCCAAGAACCGCGCTACGCGGGCAAGCAGTGGATTCACCTCACCTCGCCGGAGGCCACCCGGGAGTTTGCCGCCCGCCTTAATGTCTCCCTCGAAACAGACTAAATGGCCGCCTCAAATACGAAAAAGCCCGCGATGAGGCGCGGGCCTTTCGTTTTGGTCGTCGAGACCGAGGAGGCTAAACCTTGCGCTTGTTCATAAAGCTGAAGATCGCTAAGATCAGGAAGAGCACAAAGCAAACCTGTGCGATTGTTGCGGCAATGCCGCTGACTCCGCCGAATCCGAGGACTCCGGCCACGATCGCTATGATCAAGAAGAGTACAGCGTAACTGAGCAAGTGTTGCCTCCCCCGACTACGGACCGGACTTGCCGTCCTTGCAGTCCTTTCCGTCCTTCATTTCCTTCGCGGTTTCGACTACGGCTTTGGCACCGCCGACGACGTGGTCAACGGTCGATGCGGCCTTTTCCTTGACTTCGCCGACCCACTGCTTGCCGATGCCCTTGACTTGATCAGCTTTGCCTTCGGCTTCCAGCTTCTCGTTTCCGGTCAGGTTGCCAGCGGCTTCCTTAATGTGGCCGCCCACTTCCTGCATCTTCCCTTCGACCTTGTCCGTCGCTCCGGGTCCTCCGACTTTGTTGGTCACGTCTTCGAGGTTTTGTTTCATATTGTCCGCCACATTCTTCTCTACTCCCCTCGGGCGGACAAACGCCAGATTTCTTAAAATATGTTAGGGATAACTATAATAAAACTTTCTGGGCAGGGGTAGCGAGGAAATTCTCCATCATTCGGAGGCCCGATTCGGTGAGGACGCTCTCCGGGTGGAACTGCACCCCTTCCAGCGGCAAGTGGCGGTGCCGAATGCCCATCAGCTCTTGGTCGTCGGTGGTGAACGCGGTGGCCTTCCAGTCGTCGTTCAGAGTGCTCGCCTCAATCACCAAGGAGTGGTAGCGGATGGCTGCGACCGGGTTCGGCACCCCGGCGAATACGCCCTCGCCGTCATGCTCCACGGGCGAAGTCTTGCCGTGCCGAATGGTGCGGGCCCGCCGGATTTCGGCCCCGGCCACCAAGCCCATGGCTTGCATCCCCAGGCACACGCCCAAGATCGGCACCTCGGCCAGGCGCGAGCCGTTCAACGCTTCGCGCAGCACATCTAGGCAAACGCCGCTTTCGTTCGGCGTACAGGGACCGGGAGACAGCAGGATACGCTCGGGCCGCAGGGCCACCACTTCTTCCAGCGTCACTTCATCGTTACGCCGCACGTCTAGGTCGGCCCCCAGAATGCCGAGGTACTGGACCAGGTTGTACGTGAAGCTGTCGTAATTGTCGATGACCAGAATCATGGCAAGCGCACGCTGGCCGCCAAGATGCGCGGTCCATCGCCCGTCCACACGCGGAATTGGCCGACCGTTCGCGTTCCGGGCAGGCCCGTGCTGGCCGGGAACGTGAACACCAGGCTACTAGATTGCCCCGGCGGGATCATGCCCATGGAGAAGCGGCCCGGCAGGGTGGTGAAGGCCAGGCGCGGTTGGTCCACGCGCACGGCGTAGGCTTCTACATTCCCGGTGTTGCGCAGCGTCATGGTGAGTCGATAGGAGCCATCGGCATTGCGCGAAATCGAGTGCGCCGGAGCGGCAAAGTTCACGGCTCCCGGGCTCAGCGCCGGTTGATCCCACACGGCGGGATCCCAGACGTTCATGTCAATTCGAGCCCCGAAGACGGTCTTGTCGAGCAGGTGCTGTTTGCCCCCGCGCGAAGTCCAGCCGCCAAATCGCACCCAGTTGTTGCCCACATCCAGAAGCAGGTCGTCTTGGAACACGGCCGTTTCCGTTTCGGGTTTGCTGCCCCACAGGTACAGCTCCTTGAAGTCTCGGCTGCTGCCCGTGGCGTCGTTCCACCAGGGGTTGAAGCCTTCGTTCCGGGTGTAGATCATCGGACGGAAGCCCAGGTTGCGCACCCGCTGCACGGCTTCGGCGATCCGTTGCACACGGTCGGCCTGCGACATCGTTCCCCAGAACCGGTTCTCGATGTCGATCATGATGTATTTGAGGTCAAACGGGAGCGAGCCCGGCCCGGTGTAGCCCACGTTGGCCAGCGCACGGTCCACCTGCCACTGCCCGGTTTGGTTGGCCGGAGCCCCGCTAATGGTGCTGCCGTTATCGAAATTGAGGAAGACGTACATCGCCACTTCCATGCCCGCGTTGGTGGCGTTGATCATGTTCTGCCGGGCCGCCGGCCACACGTTGTAGCCACCCCAGCTGGCCGCGAAGTGGTTCATCCACCCCGCCGCGCGGAGGTTGTTGAAAGCCGTCTGCGAGATGCCGCCCGCCGCGTCAATGCCGCCCGAAGCCGTAAAGCTCCGTGAAGCCGACCACGGCCCCGGCACGCCCGCGCCATCGATGCCGCGTGCTCGCCACTGGTAGACGCCCAAGGGGAATCCGGCCGTCCACGGCGTGTAATAGAGGCCAAAGGCGTTGGTGGTACCTAGCACGGTGTAGGTACGGTTGATGGTCGAGCCGTTGGTAACTTCGATTTCGTAGGTCGCCGTCACCGTGGTGGGGGTGTCGATGCGCACTCGGAACACCGGCGAGGCCGACACGATGCGCCCACTGATAGGCGAACTGAGGGTCGGGGCCGGTAGCGCCGCCACCGGGAGCCAGCTGAAGTCCGACGCTGCATTCCAGAAGAAGCCGGTGGGATTGGCAAAACCGACGACCTTGACGGCCCCGAGTGTATCCGGGCGCACGTAAACGGCGGCTTCCAGAACTTGTCCGCGTGCCGCATCGGTGAACCAAGTGGCCTGGGCGCGACCGGGCAGCGGGCGCACGGCGGCGGCCTCGCGCGGCTCGGCGGTGATGCCCAGCGTCATGGGAACACCGGAGGGGGCTTCCTTCAGCGTGACCCGGTAGACCTTGCCCCCATCCTCAAGCGTCCGTAGCGGACCCTGCAAGACAACGCGGGTCTGCGCCCCGGCCAGGGCCACCCAAAGGCCCATCACCAGCAGGAGGAAAAGTCGGTTCATGCGGGCATTCTACCAAAACCCCGCAATGAATACCTTTGCCCCGGCAAGGCTGTTACAACAACGGGGTTTGTCTTCCCCCACCCGCACTTTTACGGGGGATTTGAAGCCATTTCGCCTAGACCTTTTGGCTTGGTTCACTAATTCTTAACACGGGCTTCGCCATCATTGATAGTGACGTAACGCCTGATGGACAAGTCGGGTTTGCGATCACAACAAGCAGACATCGGACGCAAGGAGACTTGCGTCCATTTTTTTGTCTGGCAGTTAATGAGGGCGCGGATTAGACCTGAGCCTTGCGTTCGCTGACCTTGCGCATACTGTGGTCCAGCACCTTCTTGCGGAAACGAAGCATCTTCGGCGTCACTTCAAGAAGTTCGTCATCGCGAAGCCAGGAAAGTGCCTGTTCCAGCGAGAAATCGATGTGCGCATCCAGCACCGTGGTGGCGTCCGCATTGGCGCTGCGCATGTTGGTGGCGGCCTTGGTCTTGGTGATGTTCACCACCATATCCTCGTCGCGACTGCACTGCCCCACAATCATCCCCCCGTACACGTCGGTGCCGACGGGATAGAACAGGGTGCCCCGCTCTTGCACGTCTTCATAGGCGTAGCGCGTCATCTTCCCGTCGTCCTTGGCGATGAGCGAACCAGTGGCACGGCTTTGCACCGGACCGCGGAAGGCTTCGTAGCCTTCAAACAAGCTGCTGATGGTGCCCGTACCCCGGGTGAGAGTGAGGAAGACGCTGCGGAAACCGATGAGGCCGCGGGTCGGGATAGTGGCCTCCACCCGCGAGCGGTCGTTGCCGATCTGGGTCATCCCGGTCATTTCGCCCTTACGGCGGCTGAGTTCTTCTAGCGTGCCGCCCATGGCTTCATCGGGCAATTCGAGGATCAGGAGCTCAATCGGTTCGAGCCGTTGGCCGCGGTCGTTCTCCTTGAAGATGACTTCCGGGCGGGCGATGGCCATTTCGAAGCCCTCGCGGCGCATCGTCTCAATCAGCACCGAAAGCTGCATTTCGCCGCGCGCGGCCACCTTCACGGTGTCGGCGGGGGCATCGCGGTCAATCTTGAGCGTGACGCTGACCTTCTCTTCCTTCTCCATCCGCTCGCGAATCTTGTGGATAGTGAGGAACTTGCCACCGTCCTTGCCCGAAAGCGGGCTGGTGTTGGCAAAGAAGCTCATGGTGAGCGTGCTGGGTTCAACTTCGATGCGCGGCAGCGGGTCTACGAACTGGGCGTCGCACACCGAGTCACCGATGAGGACGTCATCCAAGCCCGAAACCATGACGATCTCACCGGCTTCCACCACGTCGCACTCTTGGAGTTGCAAACCGGCGTACGTCCACACCTTGGTGGTGTTAAAAGATTGCAGCTTGCCGCCTTCGCCTACGCTCGTAAGGCGGTCGCCGACGCGCAGGCGTCCGCGAAGGAGCTTGCCCCCAAACATGCGGCCCACGTAGTCGTTGTAGTCCAGGTTGTTGACCTGGAATTGCGCCGGGCCATCGCTCTGCACCTTCGGAGCAGGGATGTGCTCAACGATGGTCTCGAACAGCACGCGCATGTCCATGTCGGTGTCGTCCAGGCTGCGGCGCGCCCAGCCCGAGGCCCCACTGGCAAACACATAGGGGAATTCGAGGTCCTCTTCGTTGGCGCCGAGGTCAATAAAGAGGTCGAGAAGCTTGTCGTAGGCTTCCATGGGGCGGGCGCCCTCACGGTCCACCTTGTTGATCACGGCCACGATCTTAAGGCCGTTGGCCAGCGCCTTCTTCAACACAAACCGGGTTTGCGGCATCGGGCCTTCGTTGGCGTCCACCACCAGCAGGGCGCCGTCCACCATGCTGAGCACGCGCTCGACTTCGCCCCCGAAGTCGGCGTGGCCCGGCGTATCCACGATGTTGATCTTGGTGCCCTGGAACTTGGTGCTGGCCACCTTACTAAGAATGGTGATGCCGCGCTCGCGCTCCAAGTCGTTGCGGTCCATTACTCGGTCTTGGACCGATTCGTTCTCGCGGAACAGCCCCGACTGGCGAAACAGGGCGTCGACCAGGGTGGTTTTGCCGTGGTCAACGTGGGCAATGATGCCGATATTGCGGAGGTTCGGGGCGCTCATGCGCCTTCGGTTGTACCTATCGCTCTGGTTTCCGCCTCGGGAACTTGCCGCAAACGGCCCGCCTTACTCCGCCGCCGAGACCCAACCCGAGGGGACGAACTCATTGCGGAAGGTGCCGTCTTCAAAGAGGTCCACCAGCGCGTAACCCGGACCGAACTCCATGAAGTTGCCACCCCACCAGCCGCCACTCACGGCACCGCTGCACAGATAGTTCACCCCGAGGTACTCCACACGATCCACAAGATGCTCGTGCCCGCTGAGGCACACCTTGACGTTGGGGTTCTTATAGAACAGGTCTTTGAGCTTGCGAGCATCAATGTGCATCCACGAGCCCGGCGTCACCCAGTTGCCGGTTTTCTCGGTGTCGCCGGCGAGCGCGGCGCAGATGCTGAGGATGGGGATGTGGGAGAGCACGAGCACCGGCATCTCCTTGGGGGTCTTCGCCAAGGTGTCCTCTAGCCACTCAAACTGGGCATCATCGAGCTTGGCCGTGTAGCCGCCACCCAACGGCATGGTGCTTTGCAAAACAATGAACTGCCACCCAGCCTGACGGAAGGCGTAGTACGGCGCTTCAAGCTTCAAGACATCTTCCGCCCACTTCCAGCCGAACATGGGGTCGTTCTTGCCGCCGCCGCCCGCGCCATTCCAGTAATCGTGGTTGCCCAGGCAGTGACGCACGGGCAGATCGTTGTGGTTGCGGATGACCGAGTCGAAGAGATCCCACTGCACCTTGGTGCGGTCCTTGTCGGCCCCGAACGAGTCCATGATGAGGTCACCTCCGGTCAAGATCAGGTCGGGCTTATCGGCCAGACCGTTCACTTGTTCCAGCGCGTGGGCCATGCCCTCTCCCCCTTTGCGCTCGGGCTGAACGTGAATATCGGTGAGGTGAGCGATGCGAAGCACGCGCTTGGGCGCGGCATCTTGGTGGCTCTGCCAGGTCCCCCGCACCTTAGAAGCCAGGAGCGAGCCCCCGAGTGCCCCGCCCGCCGCCAGGAGTTCTCTTCGCGTGGATTTGGTGGCCATTAGCTTTGCGCGACCCAGCCGGTTTCGGTGTACGTGTTGCGGAAGGTGCCATCCGCGAACAGGTCAATGATGGTGTAGCCCGGGCCGAACTCCTGGTAGTTGCCACCCCACCAGCCGCCACTGACGGCCCCATTGCACACGTAGCTCACCCCCAGATACTCGGTGACATCCACCAGATGCACGTGACCACTGACGCAAACCTTCACGTTCGGGTGCTTCAAGAAGAGGTCCTTGATGCGGCGCGCGTCAATGTGCATCCACGCCCCCGGCACCACCCAGTTGCCCGACTTCTCGTTGTCGCCATCAAAGAAGGTGGACGCGCTGAGGATCGGGATGTGCGAGAGCACCAGCACCGGCATGGTTTTGGGCGTGCTTTGCAAAACCCCGGTCAGCCACTCGAACTGCTCTTCATCGAGACGGCCCTTGTAGCCACCTCCTTCGGGAGAGGTGCTTTGGAGCACGATGAACTTCCAACCGGCTTGATCAAACTCGTAGTACGGTTTCTCGAGCTCCAGCACGTCTTGCGCCCATTGATGCCCGAACATCGGGTCTTCCTTGCCCTGGCCGCCCGCGCCGTTCCAGAAGTCGTGGTTGCCCACGCAGTGCCGCACCGGAATCTTGTTGCTCTCCCGCAGCACGCGGGTGAAGATGTCCCACTGCGTTTTGACCCGATCTTTGGATTGGCCGAAGGCATCCATGATGAGGTCGCCCCCGGTGAGGATCAAGTCGGGCTTGTCACTCAGACCGTTCACGATCTCCAGCGTCTTGGTCATGCCTTCGGCCGCTTTGCGCTCCGGCTGTACGTGGATATCCGTGAGGTGAGCGATCCGCAGGACGCGCTCGGCATCCGGTTTCTCTTGGAACTTGGGCAACGCCGCCGCTCCCAGGGCCGAAGTGGCGGTAAGGGCGCCGGCTTTCATCAGGTCACGTCGCGAGAGTTTGGGCACGGCAGAGGTTTACCCGCGCCTCCCGGAAAACGGGTTAATGGTTTGTAAAATCAGCAACCCGCCGTTTAGGGTAGCGACGGATACATCTTTCGGCTGAGTTCGCCGACCGCGACTTTCCATTCCCCGTCCTGCTTGATCATGGGGATGCTCATGGGCTCGTCGTAGCTCTGGCTGTTCATGCCCTTGTTGATGAGGATGTTCACCACGGCGGAATCTTCCGACTGCTTGGTGGAGCCTTGAATCTTCCAAGCGAAGCGGTAGTACTCCCCTCGATCCAGGGTGACCTCCCAAGCCTTTTCGAGCTCGGCGGGGTCCATGTCAGACGCCCCGTATTTCATCAGCCCGGCTTTGTCGCCCTTGGCCAGGGCCACAAGGAATCGGTTCGCCTGAACTTCCGGGGACGATCCAAAGAAGAAAGTGGCAAAGAAGCCCACCGCGACCACGACGGCCCCGATGATTCCGAGCAACACAATCCAGTGAACGCGTCCCGCTTGGCGCATACCACCTCCATTGAACCCCAAAAGGGATTATCCCCGGTTCAGACTGCCCCGGGCCGTTTCTTCCACGTCCACCCGCCAGACGCCCCGTTCGAGTCGCAAAACGTAGAGGAACGCCCAGGTTTCGCCGTTGGGCCGCAGGTAGGCGACCTCCACCGTGGCATCCGGTAGCTGTTTGGTAATGCGCCCAAACCGAACCTGCGCCCCTGCCCGCAACAGCTGGCCGATGAGCTGGTTGAACGGCTGTGTGGCTCCGGGGTTTTGCTGCGGAATCACCGGCCCGAGATCTTCCCCGGCGGGCGAAGCCAGCAAGGCTTGGTGGTATTGCCGGATGGCACTTTCCGGCCCCGTGTTTTGGGCCTGACCGAACACCGCGAGGGTCAATATGGACAAACACAAGGCGGCAACGACCGAAGATATTGGAATATCTGCCGGCCTTCTACTGAACTTGGGCGGTTGTAATTCGTCCAAACTTGCCGTACACTACCTTGTAGGTCGCCATGAGTGAAAACAATTTGACCCGTCGAGAACTCTTAGCCAAGGGCACCATGATTGCGGTGGGCCTCAGCACCCCCCGGTGGCTGGCGGCCGTAGCGCACGGCGACCTCATTCGCGCCGCCGGTGGCCGCAAAGTGGACCCGGACAACATCCTGGTGGTGTGCCAGCTGAGCGGTGGCAACGACGGCCTGAACACCGTGGTGCCCTTCGCCGACTCACTCTACGCCAAAGCCCGCCCCACCCTGGCGCTAAAGGGGGACGAGGTTCTGCATCTCAACGAAGCGATGGGTCTGCACCCCACCATGGGCGGCCTCGCCACGCTTTACAAGGAAGGCAAGGTAGCCATCGTGCAAAACGTGGGCTACCCCAACCCCAACCGCTCGCACTTTAAGTCCATGGACATCTGGCAGTCTGCCAGCCCCGACGCCAAGCTGCCCTTCGGCTGGATTGGCCGCAGCATGGACGAGCGCCTGGCGCAACAGATGTACAACCCGGTGGCGTGCGTCGGCCTTAGCACCGAGCGCCCCCTGGCCCTGCAGGCCAAGGATGCCAGCATTCCCTGCTTTGCCAGCCTGGCGGACATTAAGTCGCTGGTTGGCAATGCCGATGCGGAAAAGCTCCTTCGACAGATCCAAGGCCGCGATGCCGAACAGGGTTCCGCGATCCGCACCATTCAGGATGCTAACCGAGCGGCGCTGGATGCCATGAACATGCTGAACGCCAAGCTCGACGGCGCGAAGCCCAAGCAGACTTACGGCGAGAACGGATTCGGGCGCGGGTTCGCTCAAATCAGCCAGCTCTTGATGGCCTCCCCGCAAACGCGGGTCGTCTACTTTAGCCACGGTGGGTTTGACACCCACTCCCGGCAGAAGGATGCCCACGCCAAGCTGATGCAAGAGTTCTCCGATGCGGTGCTGGCCTTCCAGCGCGAAATGGAAGCCGCCGGGCTGGATAAGAAAGTGACGCTCCTGGTCTTCAGCGAATTTGGGCGCCGGGTGGAAGAAAACGGCAGCCTGGGCACCGACCACGGCGAGGCCGCCCCGATGTTCCTGATTGGTAGCCGCGTAAAGGGCGGATTCCACGGCCCGAACCCGGACCTAGCCAACCTCAGCCGCGGTGACGTGCCCTGGAAGACGGACTTCCGCAGCGTCTATGCCACCACGCTTGAAAACTGGCTGGGGAACGATGCGGGATTGGTGCTGGGCTCGGAATTCCCGACCCTCGACCTCATTAAATCTTAAGACGAAAGCGCCTCGAAACCGCGTACCAGCGCGGCTTTGACCTGCTCCATGCTTGGGGCCGGGTCCAGGAGTTCATGCAGGCTCGTCACGCCGTAGCCTTGGATGCCGCACGGGATGATGCCTTCGAAGTGCGTCATGTCGGTGTGGACATTGAGCGCAAGGCCGTGCAGGTTCACCCAGCGCTTGACCTTGATGCCGATGGCGCATACCTTGGCGTCATCCACCCAGACCCCGGTGTGCGGGGGAAACCGACGGCCTTCTATCCCGAATTCGGCGATCGCCAAAATCACAGCTTCTTCGATGCTCCGAATCCAGCGATGGAGGTCGCGGCCGCGATTCTCGAGGTTGAAAATCGGATAGGCCACCACTTGGCCAGGGCCGTGATAGGTGGCATCGCCCCCGCGATCGGTGACGACGAGCTCAATGCCCCGCGCGGCGCACTCCGCTTCGGACCACTTGAGGTTCTGGGTCTGGAACGCCGCCCCCAGGGTGTAAACGGGGTCGTGCTCCACAAACAAAAGCGTGTCCGGACCACCGGCCCGGACACCCTCCATCACATCTCGCTGCACATCCCACGCGGGGTGGTATCCCATGCGACCGAGGTCGCGTACCTGAAAGGCGGGGACGGCGGGAGACGACGTAGTGGAATTCCTGAAGTTACTCGGCGGCTTCGGGAGCCGCTTCTTCCTTCTTCTTCTTGGGAGCAGCCTTGGGAGCCGCAGCCTTCTTGGGCTTGGCTTCGACAGCCGTGGCCTTGGGGGCCTTCTTGGTCGCGCCCGACTTCTTGGCCGCGATGGCTTCCTTAATCAGCTCCTTCACGCGCTTGGCCTTGCGGTTGCGCCGTGCTCGCAATTCTTTGTTCCGAACTCGCATAAAACTTCCCGTGGGTAAGAGCCTTCGAGTTTACCTCCCTGCTCGGCTTGGCGTGCGGGTGGCCTAATGGGAGCTGACTTTGGACCAGGCGAGGACGTCTTGCGGCGCCCAAATGTGGTCGGCGGGGGCGACGTAGCCGCGCATCCAGAGTTGGCCCTCAGCGCGGATGAGATAGAAGCCGTAGTCGTCTCCTGGTTCACCGGGCGGTTCGGAGAGGAACGGCAGGCTCATGACGGTGACGGAGCCATCCGGGGCGCGGTGTTCGCGGGCCAGGCGTCCCTCGGGTTGGTCGGCCCAGGCCAGGCGCAGGGCCAATGCGGCCATGGCCGGACACGACTCCAGCCCCTGCGTGTGGGCGGCGGATTCAAGTTCGGCGCGCGTGCCGCCCTGCGGCAAGCCCAACTCGCTCACAGTAAGGATGAGCAGTTCACCCGGCGGCACCGCTCCGAAGGAAAAGTCTGGATGATTCAGCCACGCCTCCGCGTTAGCGTTGAGTTGAATCTCGCCCGAGGCCAAAGCCTCTCGCCACTCCGCCTTGGTGGGCCAAGGAGATCCACCCAGAGTGAACGAGCGCGCCATTACGCCTCGGGCGCGGCGGGCGGAGTCGCAGGTGGGGCCGACCCTCGCCGCACAATCAGCCACACCACCCCAATCAGAGCAAGAACAAGCGATGCAATCTGTGCTTCCGTCACGCCCAGGCTGGGGATCGTACGGCCACTGGCCAGGCCAAGCTCGTACTCCTCGGCCGTGCCGGCCCGTAGAAACTCGTAGCCAAACCGGCTGATCGCAAAGGCAATCACCGCCAGCGTAAACGACGTGCCCACACGCCACACTTGGCCCTTGCTGAGCGCAATCCGCTCGGACCACGCCACCAGCACCGCCGCGATGCTGAGCAGCACGATATCCACCCACTGTGCGGGCACGCGGTACCCCACGTCGACAAAGTGCGCGCAGAACCCGTCGTGGCACACCCGCCCGAAGCAGCAGCCATTGAGCAAGCACCCCACGCGGCCAATTGCCCAGCCCACCAGCATGGGCACGGCCATCATGTCCAGCACCTGGGCCGCGGCAATCTTGCGGCGGCGCGCCCACAGGTACGCCCCCAGACCGCCCAGCACGAGCGCCCCAAACGAGGTGAGGCCTTCAAAACGGAGGGTCCACAGGCGTTCCGGGTGGCCAGCGAATTCGGTTTGCCAGTTGAAAATGATGTAGGCCAGCCGCGCCCCGAGGATGCCCGGCAAGACCAGCCACGACATCAGCTCAATGACGGCGTCCTTGTCCAAGCCGTAGCGCGGTGCGCGCCGCATGGCCAGATACGCCCCCACCAGTACGGCGATCATCATCAACACGCCAAAGGAGCGGACCGGAAAATTGCCGATTTGGAAGAATTCGGGAAGCATGATTTAGAAGCGGCGCTCCGACGCCAGGAGGGTGGCAATATCACCGACGAGCTCGCGGGCCTTGGGGCTGCGGGCATCGTTGCCAAAAAGTTCGATGACTTTGTTCATCGCCACGCCCATATGGTACGCGCGGCCCTGGATGAGCGCTTGCCCACTGGCCGAAGCGGGGTCCACGCGGACCTGCACGTGCTGGGCGCAAGCGTCAGCAATGAGCTCGGCGAGTTCTTGGTCGTGACCCTTGCCCCGCGCGGCCGGCGTGATTTCGTACAGCACCGCGAAGAGGATGGGAGCCTTGGCCGCCGGAGGCACCTTGTACGTGCGACGCGCAAGGGCCAGCGCGGGCTCGACTTGGCCAAGCTCGGCCAAACACCAGGCTTGCCGAAGGGCATCGTTGGTGAATCGGTCGTAATCCTTGCGGCCCTCGGCCCACTTCACGCTGGCGCCGTAAAGGTTCTCGGCCGTCTTCCAGTCTCCCGCCAGCCGGAACATGTCGGCGTACTGGTACGCCTGCTCAATCGGGATCTGCCCGGTATCCGTGGTGTCGGTGTACGTCTTCAGGAACTCTTTGAGCAGACGATCCTTCTCTTTCGGGTCCAGTCCTTGCTTGGCCACCCTCACTTCCAGCCGCTCGCGGTGGGCATTGTAGGTGCGCAACACCAGATCCGCATCCACTTGGCCGACCTGCTCAGGGTCAAGGGGATACGCCATCACGCCGGTTTGGCAACCCGAAACCAGGACGGCCAGGGCCAGCCCCACCGACGCCAGCCCGAGACTAGAGGGCCGCGTTATCCCGACTCGAATCCCAGAGCGCATCCCGGTAGATTTCCGTCCCACAATAAGTGAGAACCGCTTTGCCCTTCAATTTCATTCCATCGAAGGGGCTGTTCTTCCCACGCGAGAAGGTCTTTTTGACGTCGAAAGTCCAGTCCACCTCGGGGTCAATCACCGTCACCTGGGCGAGGGCCGTGGTTTCGGGGCGCAGTGTGCCCGCATCTAGGCCCAGAATCTGCGACGGCGCGGTCGAGAGTCGGCGGACGGTTTCGTAAGGACTCAGCACACCCTTGTGAGTGACAAAGGTGAGTGTGACGCCCAAGGCCGATTCCAAACCTACGCACCCAAACGGGGCCTCGTCAAAAGGCACCCGGACTTCGTGAGCCGCATAGGGGCTGTGGTCGCTCGCGATGGCATCGATCGTGCCATCGGAAAGCCCTTGCAACACCATGTCCACGTCCAGTTCCGTGCGGAGGGGCGGCGTGGTCTTGAAGTTCGTATCGAACTCGCCGAGGTCGTTTTCGGTGAGGCAGAAGTGGTGCGGGCAGACTTCGGCGGTCACGGGAGCGCCCAGGTACTTGGCCTGGCGAATAAGTTCCACCGAACCCCAGCTGCTGACCCGGAGAATGTGCACGCGGCAACCCGTCTGCAAGCTCAGCAGGCAGTTGCGCATCACCATCACCTCTTCGGCGGTGCGCGGCATCCCGGCAAGGCCAAGCAGGGCGCTAATGGCCCCGTCGTTGATCTGCCCGTTCGCGCTGAGGGAAAGGTCCTCGCAGTGCGCCATGATCGGCAGGTCCAGCTGGCGGCAGTACTCCATCGCGTGGAGCATCAGGTTCGCGTCCTGTACCGGCACGCCCTCATCGCTGGCGGCCACAATGCCCGCGCTCTTGAGGCTGGCCAGGTTCGCCATCCGGGTTTGGCCGTCCTTCACCGTTGTCAACGCGCCTACCGGGGCGACAAAGACGCCTCCCGCATCCGGAGCCGCGCTCTTATCGAGAATGAAGTCAATCAGGGCCGGCGTGTCCAGCGGCGGGGTGGTGTTGGGCAGGCAGCAAATGGTGGTGAAACCACCGGCGGCGGCGGCTCGGGTGCCCGTCTTGATGGTCTCGCGGTAGTCCTCGCCCGGTTCACGTAAGTGGACGTGCATGTCTACCAAGCCCGGAGTGATCCAGAGGCCAGTGCAGTCGTACTCCGAGGTGGCGTCGCTGATGTCTACATCCGGTCCGCACGCCACGATCTGGGCGTCCTCAACGACGACGTGCCCGACGACGTCGAGATCCTGACTCGGGTCGAGGATGCGACCATTCTTGAATACGGTTTTCATGCGTCACCTCGGTCGTCGCCCAGTGCCCACTGCAGGGCGGCCATGCGAACAAAAATGCCGTTGGTGACTTGCTCCAGCACCGCGCATTGCGGGCCGTCGGCGGTGGCGTCATCCAGTTCCACGCCTCGGTTCATCGGACCGGGGTGCATCACGATTGCCTCCGGGTTCGCTACCCGCAGGGCAGCGCGATTGACTTGGTACAGCTTGGTGTATTCCCGGCTAGAACTGAGGTGCGGACCGCGCATTCGCTCGCGTTGTAGGCGCAGGCAGATCACCACGTCCGCGCCGTCCAGGCCCTCCTTCAGGTCGTAGTGCACACTGCCGGGCAGGCCGCTCATCACGCTGGGTAGGAGCGTGTTCGGCCCCACAAAGCGCACATGGGCGCCAAGCTTGCTGAATATCCAGGCGTCGCTGCGGGCCACCCGCGAGTGGAGAATGTCGCCCACAATTGCCACGTTCAGCCCTTCGATTTGACCCTTGCGAGAGAGAACGGTGAGGGCATCGCTCAGGGCCTGGGTGGGGTGCTCGTGCTGTCCATCGCCCGCGTTCACGGTCGGGCCGCCAAAGTACTCCGCCGCGAGGTTGGCCGCGCCCGACGAGCGGTGCCGCATTACCAGGGCATCCAGCCGTTCGTGCTTGAGCGTGAAAATCGTGTCGCGCAGGGTTTCGCCCTTGCTCATGCTGCTGCCGTCGCCGGAGAAGTTCACCGGCTGGTAGCCAAGGTAGTGGCAAGCTTTCTCGAACGAGACCCGGGTGCGGGTGGAGTTTTCAAAAAACAGCAGGCCTACGCTGCGGCGCACACTCGGGGGCGCGGGGTAGTCACCCGCTTCCACGTTGTCCTTGTGCATTTGGGCCATGGCCAGCAAGTACTGGATGTCGTCTACATCCAGGTGGCGCATGGCCAGGAGGTTGCGGTTCATTCCCGCTCCTCGGCTTCGATCAGCACCACGCAGTCGTCGGCGTCGCCTTGCTCCTTGGTGGTGACCCGGATGTGGTCCGAGGCTTCGGTGTGGAAGGTCACGCCGCAGTAATCCGGCTGGATGGGAAGCTCGCGGTGCCCGCGATCAATGAGGGTGGCGAGTTGTATGCACTTCGGCCGGCCGTGGTGCAGGATGGCGTCCATGGCGGCCCGCACCGTGCGTCCGGAGAACACCACTTCGTCCACCAAAATGAGGGTCTTGTCCTTGAGGCTGAACGGAATATCCGTGCGGTCGTCACCGTTGGCGGGGCGGTCGTCGCGGTAGCCCGCAATGTCCACGCTGCCGCAGGGGATGGTGAAGCCTTCCACTTGGGTCATCAAGAAGGCGAGGCGCCGGGCAATGGGGACGCCCCCGTTCAGAATCCCGACCACGACCAGGTCTTGGCCGCCCTCGTTGGCTTCCAGTATCTCGTGCGCCATGCGCCCCAAGGTTCGGCGCATGGCCGCCGCATCCATCAGGACGACACTCATGCCCCGAATTATGACGCCTTCCCTCTCCGGATGGGCCGACTAGTGGGCGTGGCCCATGCGGGCTTCGGCTTCGGCTTCCACGCGCTTGATTTCGGCTTCGAGTTGAAGGCGGGCGGCTTCGAGGGTCTCTTCATCCGCATCGGCGGGCACAGTCACCGCATCGCCGAAGATCATCACGGCGCGGCTGAACGGCTTAGGCACCATGTAGCGATCCCAGGAGTTGATGAGCCAGCGACGGTTGGCGCTCACGCCCATGGGCACCATCGGGGCTTGCGCCTTTTGCGACATCCGCACGATGCCCGGTTGCACGACTTGGCTGGGGCCGCGCGGGCCATCGGGCGTGAAGGCCATCCACCCGCCTTGACGCAACACCTTGATGCTCTCGGCGAGGGCGCGGGCACCGCCCCGCCCCGTGCTGCCCCGAATCACGCGGAACCCAAAGCGCTGAAAGATGCGCGTCTGCATGTTGCCATCGTTGCTGAGGCTGATGATCGTCCAGATGCCGTCGCCGCGAAACACCTTGGTCGCCAGCATGGTGCGGCCGTGCCACCCGGCCAGCAGATAGGGACCGCCGGTGTACTTCTCGCGACCTACAACCTCGATGCGGACAGTAGCCAGCAACAAGCGCACGATGCAGTAGATCGGGAACGCCAGCACCCGGGGGCGCACGCCGCGCCACCAGCTCTTGAGTCGGGATTGGCTCACGATTTGGCCCCAGATTTGGGCAGCGGCCAGTGCCCTCTCTGTTGCGCCAGCTGAAACGCGCCGTGGCCACTGTACTTTTCGGCCAACTCCGTCAGCAGAGCTTGGCTGCGCACCGGGTCGCGGTCGCTCAGGCACTCGGCCAGGCTCAGCAGGGCGTCGGCGCGTTGCGGGTTGTCCGGGCCTTTGACGAGACTTTCTAGCAAGGCCTCACCTAATGAATCCTCTTGGTAGGCGTGGGCCAAGCGGGCGCGGTCGAGAGGCTCAAGAGCTTGCCAGAGCCGGTGATCACGGATGTAGGCCAGGGATTCCCGCTGCGGTTCCCCCTGGGTGCGCTCCACCCATTCCCGGATGGCGGCGGCTTCTTTGTCCGGCTCGTGCAGGTCGCCGTAGGCGATCGCGCGGTCACGGAGCGCCCGGGGGTCGGAGGGGTGCTTCGCCAAAATCGCTTCGGCCGTCGCCAGCACCGCCGCCGGGCTGCGCTGATTCATGCGGTCCAGCGCCTCGTGCCCGATCCGCAAGCTCGCTTGCTTGGGCGCACGGAACAGGAACGCCAACACCAAACCCACAAAGAACCCCGCGAGGTGCGACCAGTAGGCGGTGCTCCCGGCCTCGGCATTGTTGGCCATCAGGGCCCCGACGCCTTGCAACGCCACCCACACCAGGGTCAGCACGGAAACCTTGAGGCCCAGCTTGGGCGCGACGGGCACCTTCATGCCCATGTACAGCAGCGTGGCGTAGGCCACCACCCCGGCAATGGCACCGCTGGCCCCAACGAGCGGCGGCGAAAACTCCAATGAGCGCGCCACCAGGTAGTGCGCTCCTACTCCGGCGAGGCCACTCGCAATGTAAACCGTGCCGAGCCGCCACGCCCGGGCGTGGAATTCGACAAGCGGACCGACCGCCGCGAGGAAGACGAGGTTGCCCGCCAGGTGCAGCAGGTTGGCGTGGAGAAAGAGCGAGGTGAAGGCCCGGAAACCATCCGGACGCACCGCCCAGAACCCGTATCGGTCGGCCAGGGTCGGATCGAGCGTCGTCGCCACGGCCGCCGCCAAATTGAGGCCAATGAGGCTCAATGTGACAACGGGCACCGGGGCGCGATTCGACATGGGGGCTCCGATTAGTCGATGCCTTCGTAAGCGCTTTCCGGAATCTCGACGTTCATGAACACTTCCTTCGTGTCGTCGAGATCTTCCAGCGCATCGTAGAGGCGAATGATCTTGGCCCAGTCGTCATCGCCGGGGCTGGCCATGTTGGTGGGGATGCGGGTGAGGCCCACATCCTTGGTGGCGAACCCGGCTTCATTTAGAGCGTTGTTCGTTTGGTGGAGGTCTTCTACCGCCGTGTAAATGGTGTAGGTGTCCTCGTCGTCGGCCAGCACGTCCGAGGCGCCAGCTTCAAGAGCCGCCATCGTGACGGTGTCTTCATCGCCCGCGGACTTGTCAATCACGATCATGCCGCACGACTTGAACTGCCAGGCCACCGAGCCGTTTTCTGTGAGGCCGCCGCCGTGCTTGTTAAAGGCGTGGCGGAGTTCGGAAACCGTGCGGTTCTTGTTCTCGCTGTAGACCTCAACCATGAAGGCCACGCCCGCCGGGCCGACGCCCTCGTAGCACAGCTCTTCGTAATTTTCACCCTCGACGTTGCCCGCGCCCTTGGCCAGTGCGCGTTCGATGTTGTCGCGGGGCACAGAACTTTCTTTGGCCTTAGCGATGGCGAGGCGAAGTCGCACGTTCGTCTCGGGGTCCGCGCCGCCCATCTTCGCCGCCACGATGATTTCACGGGAGAGCTTGGTGAAGAGCTTGCCGCGAATCGCGTCTTGCTTGCCCTTGCGGATGCGGATGTTCTTCCATTTACTATGGCCAGCCATGGGTTCGCCTCATTTTGGCACGTTGGCCGAGATCAGGGGGCTGCCGCCCTGAATCACGCCATGCGCGGAGCCCGAAACACCCACGTAAGCACCCCGCCGCACACCAGCACCCCCACCCCAATGACGGGCCAACCGAGGTTCTCATTCTCGACCATCACCGCCATGGAGCCCACCAGGAAACCGACGAGGGTGGCCCAGCCAATGATCAGCCGGGTTGTGATCAGTTCCTTGGCCTGGGCGCGGCGGGCGTATTCCAGCAGATACGGTGCCTTGCACTTCATACATGCGATTTCGTTGCAAGGATTGATGTGCCCGCAGGCTCGGCACTTGAGCGGGGCGAAGGGATCCTTCTTCCCTTTCAGATTTCGGCGCCACACCTTCAGCATCCGCTCTTCGGCGGCGTACATCCCGCGCACGGACTGGTTCTTGATCGGGTCCATGTCGTTGCTCAGGCCGTTGAGCAGGCGTTCGCGTACGGCAATGGCCGGCCCTTTGAGACCGTGCTCATAGAGCAGGCTGGTGATGGCGAACCAGGCCGTCATGTTGTCGGGGCGCTCCACCACGGCTTGGTGGGCTTGGTCGAGTTGGCGGGTGGAAATGCGGCGGATTTCCGATTCGGCGACCTTCTCCCGGGCATAAGGGAAGAAGACCACCGTGATGATCATGGAAAGCAGGGTGGGGGCGAGCACCGTCGGGTCGGGCCAGAAAAGCGCCACCGCGAACATGGCCAGGCAAAACAGGAACCCCCCGATGGCCACCGACCAGTGAATCTCGCCATCAATCCACCAGTGGAGCAGGACGACGCCGCAAATCCCGACGAACGGGATGGAGATCATGATGGCCATCGCTTGGCTGACCATCAGTTCGCGGACCGCCTGCGCCAGATAGATTTCCATTGCGCCTCCCCCCGCTTAGGGTGATGAAACTTATACCTTTTGCAGGTCTTTGGCGCGCACAAGTAGCACGTAGTGCGGCGTGAACTGGATTTCTTCCTTCGTCAGCAGCTTGCGGTCTTCTTGCGGCAGGTTCTTGTCGAGCTTGTCGCGCATGCGCTGGGTGGAAATGGCATGCACGTCTTGCGCCACGCCCTTCAGCTGATCCAGGTCGATCTCGACGGCGATCTCATCGTTGTTATAGATGTTCGCGATCTTGCCCGTCAGCCCTTGCATGTGGGGGTAGACCCCGCTGAGCTCCGCTCCGGCCCCGAGGTCAGGGGTCTGGATGCGTACGCGATCGCCTTCTTGGAACGCCATGTCGCCCACTAGGATACCGCGCGGGGTTCGGCTTGCCCCCGGTCGGTCTAGTGCTGCCGATCGATGACGTAGCGCGCGAAGGTGCGCAGCGTGTCGGTCTCGCCGGGCATGTCATCCAATGCGGCGAGGGCGGCACTGATTTCCCGTTCGGCGGCCGCGCGGGCTCCGTCCACGCCCATCACGGCGACGTAAGTTTGCTTGCCTCGGGCACGGTCACTGCCACTGGCCTTGCCCAGTTGTTCCTCGTTGCCGGTTTCGTTCAGGACGTCGTCCGCAATTTGGAACGCGAGCCCCAAGTGCTGACCGTAGGCGCGGAGGGAAGCGGCTTGGGCCTCATTGGCGCCGCCCAGGCGACCGCCCATTTCGCAGGCGCACCCCAGCAGGGCTCCCGTCTTCATCGCATGAATCTCTTGGACGAGAGCGAGGTCCGGGTTCTCCCCTTCACTCAGCACGTCCAGCACTTCGCCGCGCACCAGCACCTCGGCGCACTCGGCCAAGCACAGCCCGACACGGTGGGCGATGGCGGGCTCGGCGTGGCTGGTGAGAGCCACCTTGAGCGCAAGGGCGAAGAGAGCGTCCCCGGCCAAGATCGCCATGCCTTCGCCGTAGACCTTGTGGTTGGTGGGGCGGCCCCGACGCAAATCGTCGTTGTCAATCGCCGGCAGGTCGTCGTGGATGAGCGAGAAGACGTGCAGGAACTCTAGGGAGCAAGCGCCGTCCAGCGCCGCTTCCGGGTCGCCCCCGACGGCGAGGGCACTGGCCATGCAGAGGAGCGGGCGCACCCGCTTACCGGGAGCCAAGGCACTATAGGCCATAGACCGGCTGAGGGCGGGCGCGGGCAAGTCCTCACTCGGGAGGAGGACGGACATCCGGGCGTCCACGCGGCTCTGCCAATCGGCAAAGTGCCGAGGAAGACTCATCACAGCCAGTGTACTCATGCTTCCCTCAGCCTACGTGCATCCCGGCAGGGACGTTGGCACCGGGGTGCCCCAAAGAGGGCCCGTTGCATCGGCAACGGCATCGGTATGATTCCCGCATGGTGGAAGTGAGGCCGTTCCGGGGCCTGAGTGGGCTTCCGCCTGCCGGCTGGGTACCCCCCGTGGAGATGATGACTCCCGCCGAGGTGGAGAGCCACCGCGAGAACCCCCTGAGCGCGATCCATCTGGTGCGCCCCCGCCGTGAATCCGACGACCGCAGCCAGTTTGTGCAGTACGCCCGGGCGGCGGCGCAGCTCGAAATGTGGCGGCGCGACGACACCCTCTCTATTGCCGAGGAACCCCGCCTCTACGGCCTGATGTGGCAAGGCATCCCCGTGCTCTACGGCCTGGTGGCGGTGAGCGAACTCGTTCCGCGCGGGGCCGAGCTGCCCTCGCGGGGCGATGACCGCCTCCGGTTGCTGGAGTCCACCGGCACCTACTTGGAGCCGCTGGTCGCGGTGGGTGATCTCCCGGCCCTATCGAACCTGGCAGAGTCGGTGCTGAGCGAACTCACGGATGAGCCCGTAACCGTCCGCAACCTGCGCGTGGTAGACAGCCCGGACCGATTGGGTGCGGTGCGGAGCTTTACGGAGGAGAATCCCAAGGCCACCCACGCCCTCGTGGCCATTGTCGCCGAGGCCCATGCGCAACCGGTGCCCCTCCGCCTTAAGCGCTATCCCCAACCGGACCTGCAGACCCGGTGCGCGGAACACGGCACGGTTCTGAGCGGTCCAGAACTCGAAAGCATGGCCCCCAACGATCCGACCCTCAAGGTCACGGAAGCGGATGGCACCACGTGGGCGTTCCGCCCGCGCGAGGCTTCTTTCTGGGCCACCCTTGGCGAATGGCTGGGTGGTACGGGCTGGGAGCGCCTGCCGGATCACGACGCCGGGCCCGCCGCGCTTACTTTGCAGTCTTGCGACCGATCCGCGCCCGCCATGGCGCAGGTCTTGCCGCGCATCCCCTCGGGGCCGGTGTTTTGGAGCCGAAGAGACCGATGAAACTCACCTTGCAAGGAACGGGCGGGGCCGACGGGATTCCGGGGCTGTTCGGCGATAGCCGCGTGAGCGAACACGCCCGCCAGCACAAAGGACGCGACTTGCGCACCCGCGCCGCCGCCTTGGTGAACGAGGACCTCAAGATTGACTTTGGCCCCGACACATTCTCGCAAGTGATTGCCACGGGCAGCTGCCCGCGCGATTGGTCGGCCGTGGTGTTCACCCACAGCGACGCGGACCACTTTGCCATCGAAGAACTGCAATACGCCGTTGTGCCCTTTACGGCGGAAGACTCCTGCCCCTTTACGATTTATGCCAACGGCACGATTATTCGGCGACTGCGCGAGCGCTATCCCGACTGGCCGATGGAAATGGTGACCACGCAAAGTTTTGCCAGCGTGACCCACGGCGAATACGTCATCACTCCGATCAAGGCGAACCACGGTTCCCCCGCTGAAGACACTCAGAACCTCGTGATCGAGCAAGGCGGACGCACGCTCCTTTATGCCACCGATACGGGCATATGGGATGAACGTACGTGGCGGTTCTTACAGGGGCTCAATGTCCACCTTTTGGTGATTGAATGCTCGGAAGGGTTTGTCCACACCCCTTACAACGGCCACCTCGATGTGCACGAGTGCCTGGCCATGGTCGGGCGCCTGCGACAGATGGGCACCCTCGGGCCGGACAGCCAAGTGGTTACCACCCACCACAGCCACAACGGGGATGCCACGCACGAAGAACTCGTCAAATGGTTTGAACCCCACGGCATCCAAGTGGGGTATGACGGTCTCGTTTTGGAAGTGTAACGCGCCTTTCTGCCTTTGGCGTGCGTCTGAATGATGCCAAAGGACTGGCGGGCGAGCGGCCAAGGAGGGCCACCTCCTTTGGATTGCACAATCCAACTGGATTTTGGGGATTGAATGACTTTTGTAGGGAAATGGTTCGGATTTGGTCAAAACGAACACTTTGATCGAGGATTAAGAGCCTACGAAAACAAGGGGTTTGCCGAAGCCGCCGCCCACTTTAGTCAAGCCGTAGAAACCGAGCCCAACGATCGCCTTCGCGAGAAAGCCATCTCCTATCTCGCCGGTTCCCTCGCCCGGATGGGCACAGCGGCCCTGGCCGAAGGCCAATACGAGGACGCCGTCGCCGTATTGATGCAGGCCGCCGGCCTTCGCCCCCGATTTGCCGACGTGCAGGCCAGTTTGGCCACCGCCTATGCTCGGGTCGGTGACTTCTCGAAGGCGTTGGCCCACGTGGATGCTGCCTTGGAAATCAACCCCCGCTACGCGGTGGCCCACCTTCGCCGCGCGGGCATTTTGTTGAAACTTGGCGACACGGGGAATGGCTGGAACCAAGCCATGAGCACCATGGAGCGATTCGGGAACATGCTATCCGACGAGTGGGACGGTGTGGTTCAGCAGGCCGAAGCCAAGAATTGGGATGAGGTGGCCCAGTGGCTCCTGACCTTCCGTCCGGCCGGCAACTTTGATATCCCTTCTTTGGTGGAAGAGTTCCGCAATGCGATGCTGGCGCAGGATCACGAACGTGCCGAGCGCAGCATGAAAGATGCGATTAAATTAGCGCCGACTTTTCCTGACCTGCACGTACGGCTAGGGGAAGCCTTGTTCGAGGGCAACAAGACCGAAGAGGCGCTTGCGGCCTTTGAGGAAGCGGCTCGCTTGAACTCGGGTTACGCCGATTCTTACGCTCTCATTGGGATTACGCTGCGCAGATTGGGCCGAGAATCGGAGGCGCAGAGCGCTTTCCGGCACGCTCTCACGCTGGACCCGAACAACATGATCGCCAGCCAAGAGATGGACGGCGAACCGATCTAGCTCGCAACTCTCGGCCTAGCTGAGCCGTCATCGGAATATGGCTCTATCGCTTGTTCCGGTGGCATTGGCGATCGCGCTGGCCCCTCCATCGGCGAGTGCTCCGCTTGATCCCGACCTCGGGATGCGGATCATCGCCATGGCCATGGCCGACCAAGAAGCCCGCAATCGCTTGGTGGCGGCGATGCAAAGGGACGACAAACCCGCGATGGATTTGGCGATCGGCGACATGATGCGCGAGGACCGCCTGAACGGAGCCGGGATGAAGCGCATCGTAGCCAGCGTGGGGTGGCCCACCTACACCCGCATGGGGCGCGAAGCTGGGCACATGGCGTGGCTGATTGTGCAGCACCAAGATGCGGACCCCGAGTTTCAGAAGCACTGCCTGCGCCTGATGGAGCCCCTCGTGGCCAAGGGCGAGGTGAGCGGGACGGACTTTGCCTATCTCACCGACCGGGTGGCCATCAACACGGGCGGGATGCAGATTTACGGCACCCAGATGTCACTGGTGAACGGCAAGGCTGTGCCCACCCGCCTGCGTGATCCGCGCCGAGTGGATGAACGCCGCCGCAAAGCCGGGCTGGGGCCGCTCGATGAGTACACTCGTCTCATCGAGCAGATGTATGCCCCGCCCAAGAGCTAGGCAAGACTAGCCCGGGGCCAGCCGCTTCCACTCCGTGCCTTGTGGGGTGTCGCGGAGTTCGAAGCCGGCCGCCTCGATTTGCTTGCGGATGTCGTCGGCGCGGGCAAAGTCCTTGGCGCGCTTGGCTTCCGCCCGGTCCTCGATCCACTTGGTGATGAGCACCCCGTTGATCTCGGGCACCTCGGGGGCCGTGGTGGGCGCGGCGGTGCGGCCGTGCATCCCCAGGGTTTGCTCGATGCGATCCAGGAACCATCGCGCTTCCCCCGCCTGGGCGGCCGAGAGCGTGTCTTCGCGCAGGAAGCTCCGAATCCCTTCGATCATCTTGGCCACCGCCACGCTCGTATTGAGGTCCTCGCACATCGCGCCCAGCAGTTCGTCGTAGATGCGCTGGATTTCGGTCCCCGGCGTGCCCGCTTCCTTGGCCGCGCGGCGTTCCACTTCTTGGATGCGCGCCAGGATGCCGCCCGCATCCCGCAGGCCCTGCATCGTGAAGTTCATGGGCTTGCCGTAGGGCGTGCCCATCAGCGCCAGGCGGATCGCGAGCGGGTCGTGGCCTTCTTCAATCAGTTGCCGCACGGTGAAGAAATTGCCCTTGCTTTTGGCCATCTTCTCCCCTTCCACCTGCAAGAACCGCACGTGCATCCAGTGGTTGGAGAACGCCTTGCCGGTGCAACTCTCGCTCTGCGCGATCTCGCACTCGTGGTGCGGGAACACGAGGTCTTCGCCGCCCGCGTGGAGGTCAATCGTGTCGCCCAGGTACTGCCGCGCCATCACGGAGCACTCGATGTGCCAGCCCGGGAAGCCCCAGCCCCACGGGCTGAACCATTGCATCAGGTGCTTGTCGTCCTTCTTCCACAGGGCAAAGTCGGCCGGATGGCGCTTGTTGTCGTCTTGCACCACGGTGCGCACGGCCCGCATCAAGGTGTCCTGATCCTTGTTGCCGCTGAGCTTGCCGTAGCCGTCAAAGCTTTCGACCGAGAAGTACACGCCGGTCGGCGTTTCGTAAGCGTGGCCCGACTTGATGAGGTCTTCGACGGCCTGGATCTGCTCACGCATGTGCTCGGTGGCCCGGGGGCGCACCGTGGGAGCCCGCATGTTCAGCAGTCGCCAATCTTCTTCGAAGGCATCGGCGTAGTGCCGCGCGAGATCCCAGACGTTGGCAAAGGCTTCGCCTTCCTTGCTGCGCAGGGCGCGCTCCATCTTGTCCTCGCCGCCCGCGTCGGCCACGTCATCTTCGGTGAGGTGACCGACGTCGGTGATGTTGCTGGCGTAGCTGACGCGCCAGCCGAGGGATTCAGCCGTGCGCACCACCAGGTCCGCACTCAAAAATGTGCGGAAGTTGCCAATGTGGGCGTAGCTATACACGGTGGGGCCACAGCAGTAGAACCGGAGGTGTTCGGGTTCTTGCGTCTCTACCGGACGCACGCTGCGCGACATCGTATCGTATAGCCGAAACTGTGGCATGGCCACTCGAATCTACCGCTTAGGGTGCGCCCCGCTTAGGGCATAGAGAGTCGCTTGGCCAGGTTGCTGGGCTGGTAATCCAAGAGCGCGGACCACGGCACGGTGAACTCGTAGGTGCCCTCGGCGTACGCACCAACCTCGTAGTGGTCGAACTGATAGACCAATCCTTTCTTGCTCACCACAAAGCGGCCTTGCAGCGATTCATCCAGCTCGGCCATGGGCTCCATCTCGCGCTTGGCCTTGCTCGCGTTCAGGCGACTCAGCACCTCCCCGGCCCAAAACAGGCTTCGTTCGTTGTCGTTCGGGATGAGGGCGTTAAGCGAAAACTCGCGCGGATGCTCATCCAGGTAGATCGCGAGGTTGATCTGCTTGCGGTAGGCGTAGCCGTGCGCGCCCCCGGAGTAGGTTTCGGCAGTGGTCCAGCCGCTGATCATCCAGCTTTCTTGGCGCGACACTTGACTCTGGATATGGAAGTACCAAGTCCGGTGCGGGTAGCCGAACTTGCGGGCTTCGGCAGCGGCTTCTTTGGATTCTCGGAGAGCGCGCTGGTAGTCCGGCTCCGTCGCATTCTTGACCAGAAGATTAAAGCCTTTGATCAGCGGGGTGTTCCCGTGCAGTTGTAACTGACGCATGGAGGCGTCAATGGTGGAGTTCTTGACCTCGGTCGTGACCAGGGTCGCCTGCGCGGCAAGCAAAGAGGTGGCGAGAAGGGCGCTGATCATGGTTATCTACTCAGACGTGCGAACGAGGACGTGATGCTTCTTGCCACTGCTCAGTTTCATCACCCCGTCGTTCAAGTCGGCTAAGGACACGGCGGCCTGGACGTCGGTCACCTTCTCGTCATTGACACGGACCCCACCCCCTTGGATAAGGCGCTTGGCCGCACCGTTGCTATCCGCCAGGCCAGCTTTCACCAAAAGGTCAGTCACGCGCGCTGGTTCTTTTAGGACAACCGTAATCGTGGGCAACCCCTCGGAGGATGCCCCTTGCTCAAAGGTCTCCTGCGCGGTGCGGGCCGAGGTTTCGGCCGCTTCCCGGCCGCGCACCAGAGCGGTAACGGCGGTGGCCAGGGCCTTCTTGGCATCGTTGATTTCGCGGCCTTCCAGCGCGGCGAGGCGATCAATCTCCTCGGCCGGAAGCTCGCTGAACAACCGCAGGAACCGCACGACGTCCGCATCGTCCACGTTGCGCCAGAACTGCCAGAAATCGAAGTCGCTCAGCCGGTCGGGGTTCAGCCACACCGCCCCTGCTGCGCTCTTGCCCATTTTCTTGCCCTGGCTATCGGTGAGCAAGGGGCAAGTCAGCCCGATCAGCGAGTCATCTTCGTCCTCGCGGCCCACCATGCGGCGGTGGAGTTCCACCCCGTTCACGATGTTGCCCCATTGGTCACTGGCGCCCATCTGCAGGGTGCAGCCGTAGCGCTTGTTCAGCTCGACAAAGTCGTACGCCTGCAAAATCATGTAGTTGAACTCGAGGAAAGTGAGCGGCTGCTCACGTTCCAAGCGGGTTTTGACGCTATCGAACGTCATCATCCGGTTGATGGTGAAGTGCGTGCCCACGCTGCGTAGCATGTCGAGGTACTTGAGCTCGTCCAGCCACTCGCTGTTGTCCACCACCAAGGCTTCGTTCGGCCCGAAGGTCAAGAACTGATCAAAGATCGTTTGCAGCTTCGCCTTGTTGGCGGCGATGCGCTCGGCGGTCATCAGTTGCCGCGATTCATCCTTGCCGCTGGGGTCGCCTACCTTGGTGGTGCCACCGCCGAGGACGACGATGGGCTGGTGGCCCGTTTGCTGCAGGATGCGGAGCAGCATGATCGGGAAGAGGCTGCCCACGTGCAGGCTGTCGGCGGTGAGGTCGAAGCCGATATAGCCCACGATGCGGCCTTCGGCGGCCCGCTGGTCCAGGGCGTCAAGGTGCGTGCATTGGTGGATAAATCCGCGCTCGTGCAGAGTGCGCACAAACTCAGATCGGAACGACGACGACATAGGGTTCAAGGATACCGGTGGCCCCTGGTTCGCCCCGTGCCGAGAGGTCATGCCCGTGCCCGGAGAGAGGGTGTATTCTGAAGTTTATGGCAGTTCGCGTTGGCATTAATGGATTTGGCCGCATTGGCCGCTTGTCGCTCCGCACCATCATCGAACGGCACGGCAAAGATATCGAAGTCGTGGCCCTGAATGACCTGACCGACGTGGGCACGAACGCGTACCTGTTCCAGCGCGACACCTGCTACGGAAACTACAACGGCAGCGTCTCCTACGACAACGACAGCGTGCAAGTGGGCGGCTACGACATCAAGGTCTTTAAGGAGCCGGACCCGGCCAAGATCCCCTGGGCCGACGCCGGCGTGGACATCGTGGTGGAATCCACGGGCCGCTACACCGACGCCAACCTCGCCAAAGCCCACCTGGGCGGCAGCGTGAAGAAGGTCGTCATCAGCGCCCCCGCCAAGAACGAAGACGTGACCCTGGTGCTGGGTGTGAACGACGGCATGTACGACCCGGCCCAGCACAACGTGATCAGCAACGCGAGCTGCACCACCAACGGTCTGGCCCCCGTGGCCAAGGTTCTGCACGATGCCTTCGGTATCCAAAAGGGCCTGCTGACCACGGTGCACGCCTACACCAACAGCCAGAGCACGGTGGACACGGCCAAGAAGGACCTGCGCGACAGCCGCGCCGCCGCCGAGAACGTGGTGCCCAGCAGCACCGGAGCCGCCAAGGCCGTTGGGCTGGTGATTCCCGAGCTGAAGGGCAAGTTCACGGGCATGGCGTTCCGCGTGCCGGTGCCGACCGTGAGCGTGGTGGACTTCACCGCACTGCTGAACCGCACGGTGACGGCCGAAGAAGTGAACGCCGCCATGAAGGCCGCCGCCGATGGACCGCTGAAGGGCATCTTGGAATACACCGAAGAAGCCCTGGTGAGCAGCGACCTGAAGGGCAACCCCGCCAGTAGCATCTTCAGCGCCGTCGACACCGTGGTGCTGGACGACATGATCAAGGTCGTGGCGTGGTACGACAACGAGTGGGGCTACTCCTGCCGTATCGCCGACCTGCTCAAGTTCCTCGGCGACAAGGGCCTCTAAGGCTCTAAAGCTAGCGAAACGAAACCCCGCTTCCCTGTCCGGGCGGCGGGGTTTTTTCTTTCGCTCAGGTCGGGCGACTACTCGCTCAGCAAGTACTCGGCGAGAAGATTCGCCGTATCGCGCAGGGCGTCAATGTGCGTGCGCTCGTAGCCGTGGCTGGTGTCCACGCCCGGGCCGATGAGGGCCACCTGCGCCCGGCCCCCGGCGCGCCAATACTGGCTGCCATCGCTGCCGTAGTGCGGGTAGATGTCCGGCTTGAGTTCGATGCCGGCCTGGTCGGCCATGCCGCGCAGCTTGTTGGAGAGTTCGCTGCTGTAGGGGCCGCTACTGTCCTTGAGGCAGATAGAACAGTGGAATTCGTCGCCATTCTGGCCGGTGCCCACGCAGGCCATGTCCACCACCACCAGTTCGCTGAGGTCCGCCGGGAGACCGTCACTGCCGCCGTGACCCACCTCTTCGTGCACGCTGAGGAGCAGATGCGTGTCTTGCCCGGCGCTCAGTCCGAGGTCGCGCAGCGCCTTCAGTGCGGCCAAGAGGCACGCCACTCCCGCCTTGTCATCCAAGAAGCGAGAGCGGACGAAACCGCTGGGCGTGGATTCAAATCGGGGGTCAAAGGCGATGGGATCGCCCACATCAATACCCAGCAAACGGGTCTCTTCGGCCGAGAGCGTGCGCTCATCAATCCGAACTTCCAGCGTGTCCGCATTGCGTGGCGAATCAATGGCATGGCGGCTGACGTGCACGGCCCCGTTGGTCAGCACAATGCTGCCCCGAACCTGTTGCCCGGCGCGCGTGGTGATGGTCACGCCTTCACTTTCCACCGTCGGCCAGTTCACACCGTTGAGTGCCGTCATGCGCAAACGCCCGTTGGGTTTGATTTGCGCCACCATCGCCCCGAGCGTGTCGAGGTGGGCGGTGATGCCGCGCGGTTGATCGTGCCGTAGACCCTCGACCGAGGCGACGACCGCACCCTTCGTGGTGCGCTGGAACGGCACGCCCATCGCGGCGAGTTCGTTTTCCACCATCGCCACCGCCCACTCGGTGGATCCGGTCGGGCTCGGCGTTTGGATCAAGTCCTCCAGGATCTGAAGCACGTCGCCAATCGGCACATCAATGCGGGGCATATTCCGGTTTTACCCGCGCGCAACGATGGAGAGAGTGTTGCCGTATAATCGAAGTTGAGGAGGGTTTGAACTTATCGACTCTCCTCACTCTTCATTCCCATAGGGTCACTTATCGATGAAACACACGCAGAACCGAGCCTTTACGCTCATTGAATTGCTGGTTGTGATCGCCATCATTGCCATCTTGGCGGCCATCCTCTTCCCGGTTTTTGCTAAGGCCAAGGAAGCGGCCAAGGGCACGGCCTCGCTGAGCAACATTAAGCAAGCGGGCGTTGGCACCATGATCTACATGACGGACTACGACGACATCTTCCCGCTCATGGTCCACATCAGCAGCGCCACGCAGCCCTGGCCGACCACCTTCCAGGAGTCCATTCAGCCGTACATTAAGAACACGGACATCTCGGTGGACCCGCTCGGCCCGACGGCTACCACCGGCCCGAACGCCGTGTTCCAGCGCACGCAGTATTACGGCGTCCCGCCGCGCGGCGTGGCCGTGAATAGCGGTGGCAATACCAACGAGTACTTCGTGACCGGCTCCAGCTGGGGTCCGATCATTGGTGACGTGGCCAACCCGGTCCGATTCGACGGGATTGCGGGCGTCGCCTTTAATCCGGACATCACTTCGGGTAGCGCCACAGGCCTCTACGCCTGGTTCCGCTATAACGCTCTGAACACGCCGGGCCGAGCCATCTCCAGCCTGAGCCAAACCCAGATCGAAAACATCTCCGACCAGGTCATGTTCGCCCCGGGCGGCAACTGGGACCTGTGGTTTGGGAACGGGAAGGTGCTGGGCGGCACGGCCACCTGGTGCAACAGCGGCTACGGTGCCGACCCGCGTGCCCTTCGACCGGGCAGCGTGAACATCACTGGACCTCACGCCCGCAAGAACGTGCAAAATGGCACGGGGAACTACATCGGCTCGTGCTTCTATCCGAATGGCATCAGCATGTTCACGGCGGCGGACACGTCCGCGAAGGCGATGAACCTGCGCCGGGTTTACGAAATCCGGACCGACGTCAACAACGTGCGGCACTTCTACCGATTCTGGCCCCAAGGAGGACTGAACTAAGATGAAGAAACTCACCTGGATGATCGCGATCCTGGCCCTCGTTGGGGGCCTCGTGGCGACCGGCTGCTCCGGCGGCGGTGGCGCGGCGGACGAACCGGCAAACCTGGACAACAGTAAGCCCGTACCCGCCGAAGACGGCAGCTAGTTCGCCACAATAACCACGCGGGTTGCCTTGGTGTGAAGGCCAAGGCGACCCGCGCGACCCTACCATGGCCGACTCCGCGCCCGCCAACGTCCGCATCATTACCCTCGGTTGCGCCAAAAACGAGGTGGATAGCGAGGAGATCGCCGGCGTTTTGCGCCAAGCGGGCCACCGCCTGGATGGCCGCGAACCGGCCGAAATCACCGTCATCAACACGTGCGGTTTCTTGGAGTCCGCCCAGCAGGAAAGCCTGCGCGTCATTCGTCAAGCCGTCGCCGAAAAAGGCAAAGGCAAAGTCATCGTGGCCGGGTGCCTGGCCCAGCGCCTAGGCGAAGAACTGGCACGCCTCGCGCCAGGGGCCGATGCTTACATCGGGGTCGGGCAAATGGGGCGATTCGACGAGATCGTCCAAAACGTTTTTGGGCACACCCAGCCCCTGATGGACGTGGAGCCGCCGCACCACCGGTGGGCGGATATCCCGACCCGGACCCGCTCGGGCCGCCCGTGGAGCGCGTACCTTAAAGTCAGTGAAGGGTGCGACCACCGCTGCACCTTCTGCACCATTCCCAGCTTCCGGGGTAAGCACCAGAGCAAGCCCATCGAGCGCGTGGTGGAAGAAGCCCGGCACCTCGTCAAGACCGGCGCGAAGGAGCTGAACCTCATCGCCCAGGACGTAACGCAGTACGGCTACGACCTTTACCGTGAGTTCACGCTGCCCAAGCTGCTTCGTGAACTAAACCAGGTGGAAGGCGTGGAGTGGATTCGACTGCTCTACTTCTATCCCAACCGACTGACCGACGACGTGATCGAAGCGATGGCGAGCCTGGAGAAGGTGGTGCCGTACATTGATATTCCCTTGCAGCACGTGCACCCGGATGTGCTGCGCCGGATGAAGCGCCCCTGGGATGGCGACCGCTACCTGAAGGTGTTTGAGAAGGTGCGCGCGGCGATCCCGCAGGTGGCCATCCGCACCACTTTCATCGTGGGCTTTCCGGGGGAGACCGAAGCCGAATTCCAAACCCTGCTGGACTTCACCAAGGCCGCCCGGCTGGACCGAGTGGGGGCGTTCACCTTTAGCCGTGAACCCGGCACGCCCAGCTACGAAATGACCGGCCAGGTGCCCGCCCAACGTAAGAAGGAACGGTACGACCGGCTGATGCGCGCGCAGCAACCCATTAGCCTGGCCAAGAACCGGGAGTGGATCGGCAAGACCATGCGCATCCTGGTGGACGAAACGCGCGATGGGTGGGTGGCGGGCCGCTCGTTCCGCGATGCCCCCGAGATTGACGGGTGGGTTTATGCGCAGGGCGAAGCCGAACCCGGCACCTTTGTGGACGTGACCGTGACTGAGGGGCAGATGTACGACCTGATTGGCCATCTGGAAGGAGCTCCGGCCCCCGGGAGACGCCCGATGGTGCCGCTGCAAATGGTGAGCGGGGCCGCCCCCAAGTAAGCGTGATGGCGGCCCTGGAAGCCTACTTGCAGGCTCGCAACGAAAGTGAGCGCGCCTTGCGGCACGAGCCGCTCCAATACTGGTGGATGGTGTTTCCGGTCTACTTCATCGCGAACTCTGTGCTGCGCGAACTACCGGTGCTCCCCGGCCAATGGGGTTCGATTCTGGCGGCGGCTTTGTTGGTGTATCTGGTGGGAGCCTCGCTCGTGCAGAGGCGACGGCGCAAGCTTCATCTGTCCAGCGGTCGCTTCCCTGCCGAGATGCGGTATGTACTCGACGAACTGGCTGAGCACGCGCAGACCGGGCAGTTGCCGGCACGTTTGCACCCGCGCCTGCAGCACCTTTGGGAACGCGGTGCCCGAGCAGTGACCGACATCAAGGCGAGCCTGGATCACCCGGAGTGGGTGCGCCTCGCGAAGGAAGAACCCTTCAAGACGGCCCGCCAACACGCGCTGACCCTGGCGGATGACGTAATGGTGGACGCGATCTTTGCGGGGCGGGCTTACTTCCGGCGCAAGGGGCAGCGCATCAAGACCTTTGAAGCCCGGTGTGCGGATGCCCGCTGGGGCGTAACCGAGTTTGAGTTCATCACGCGGTGCGTGGAGCAACTCGAAGGGCTAGCCGACGAGGTGCGGGCCTCGGGGCAGGTGCAGCGGAGTGGTTCGACGGCGCTCCGCGCCGCTTTGGAGCGGCTCGAGGAAATCCGCCACGCCGAAGACGAGTTGCACCAGTCCATCGGATACAATCAAGATCTTAAGGAATAGTGGCGGTCATCCGACCACAAATTACGCACAGGCAGTTCCCATGGGCAGCAATTCCCCAAAGTTAAGTTGGCCAAAGCCACCCCATTGGCATTTGCTTCTGAACTGCGCATTTTGGCTAGTCCTTGCCTCGTACACTCTGGCTCTTGTGCGGTGGGATGAGCCCAATCTAGGCAGGTATCTCCTTGCCTTTGCCGTTCTTTTTGCCACTGGACACTCTGTGTGGAGGGTCGTGGATTCACTCTTCGAAGCACCGCATGCTGAGGAAAGGACATGGCCGAATCTCAGGGACTACCTTAGGCTTCGCTTTGCCCCTGCAGGCCGGCCCTATTGCAACCTTCCGATCTTCCCCCAATTTGCATTTATCACGCTCCAATGGATCTCTGATGGCCTTAATTCACTTACAAATCCGGTGATGTGGATGTGCGCTTCTTACATTGTTGCTCATCAAATATGGGGGTATTGCCAGTCTAGGAGATTCTGGGCATTTGCTTTGACGAGCCCATATACGCGGGGAAGTCTGCGATGGATCGGGGAGGCTTCAAGCCATGCGAACAACAACGAATTGGAAGTCAGCCTTCATCCTCTCATTGACGACCAAGGCGAGAAGATCGCTACCGTACGCAAGTCAATTCTCGAGAAACTGAACTCGTCCTGGATGAGTGAGCTTGATAAAATCGACCCTGCGTTGAATATTCGTGCCCGAGCCCTTCGAAGCATCGAGGAAGCTACCACCGAGGCCCTCATACCCTGTCACAGCTACGTTCGAGATTCGAACGAGCGCCCTCATTCATTTCGCAAGCGAATGAAGCGAACCAACCCCAGTTTGATTGTGAAGCGAATGAAGGCGTACTCTGAAGCAATGACTAGCCTAGACGGTGTTCTTGAAGAGGCGAAAGATTCAGAGAATCCTGCCCCGCTGCTTGCAAGGGCACTGGAAGAGTTCGAGGTGTTTCGCAAAGTTCAACAAGAGGCGGGGGGATCCCGTTGCTCACTTCCTGATCGCTTCATTTCGGCGGCAATTGAGCAAATTCCTGTAGAAGCCTAGTTGCGAGACTCGTTTCCCTTTTTCTTTTCGTTGCCGATGCGGTAGATTTCGCACTTAATCTCCATGGTTCAGTGGCCCAATCTTGAGCGCTACCTGCGTCATCGGTTCGCGCCGGCGGCGAAAGAACTCGCCAACCCGATGCGGTTTGCCTGGATCGCTCTCCCCTCCTGGGTTGTGTTGAAGAGGGTCATCCCCCCGGACGGCCCGGGGGGCCCGTGGCTCGCCCACGCGCTGCCCTTGGCTTTCGTGGCGGGCCTCTTTGTCTGGTCAAAGGTGAAGGTTCGTAATTTCGTCAACTTTGCCCAACGGAGCCCTTACCCGTTCGAAGTCATTGAGTCGCTCGGGAAGCTGTCTTGCCATGCCATCGAGAACGAACTGGATAAAAGTGTCGATCGAAGGTTTGGTGACCAGTGGGAACTGGCGATTACGGCCTTTCGAAGCATTCGGGAGTCCATGAGCTCCCCGCAAATCGAGAACTTAAATGCCGAGTATCCCGGGCTGGAGATCAACTCGCGGATCCTTCGCATGGCAGATGGTGCCTGCATTGAGTGCCTGATGGCTGGGCGCACCTTCGTCCGAGAAATCGATGAAAAGCCGAAAGACTTTGCCAAGCGCATGGCCGCCACGGGCATAGGCCAGGGCGAGATCGAGCGGGTTAAGGCGTACGTGAGTGCTATCCAAACCTTTGCAGGCAAACTACACGAGGTGGGCCGCCAAGAAGAGCCCCTCCATACCATCGAAGAGGCCTTCTCGTACTTGGAGTCATTCCGAAGAGACCAAGCCCGCGCCGGGGCGTACCACTTCCCGATGCTCTAGTTGGAGCGGATGCGTCCGCGCTTCAGCCAGCTCAGGCGGATGGGTTGGTAGGCCAACACGTCGCCGTCTTCGCCCCGCAGTTGGAGCTTGATGAGCGGGTCCTCTTGCTTCCAATCCACTTCGATCCATCCGAAGTTGTGCAGGTAGTTCACGCTTTGCACGCGGTGGCGGTTGGGTTCTTGCAGGCGCCAGTCGGTGCGGCTTTGGTTGAACCCGCTGCCGGTCACGTCGTAAATCGGGTAGCCCACGCCCCCGTCCATCATGCTGATTTCGCCGAGGTGCCGGTCGCCGCTCACGAAGATCACACCTTCGGCTTTGGTGGACTTGATGAGGTCTAGCATGCGTTGGCGTTCGCGCGGGAGGTTGGCCCACTTCTCAAAGATGTGATCCTCGGGCACGAACTGGATGCTTGTCATCACAATGCGGAGGTCGGCCGGCGTGCGGAATTGGGCTTCCAGCCACTTCCACTGGGCTTCGCCGAGCATGGTTTTGTCGGCGCTGTCGTCGGGTTTATACGCGTTGTTCTCGCGGATGAGGGGGCTACGGAAGTAACGCGTGTCCAAGACGATGACTTGCACCGTGCGTCCGCCTTGGGGGAACACGTGCGCCGCATAGACACCGGGCGTCGCTCGCTCCGCCGCCGAAACTTGCCAGAAGTCGTCGAACTTAGCCAGCGCCATGTCGCGGGCCGGGAACTCTTCGCCGCCGTCGTTCTTGCCGTAATCGTGGTCGTCCCAGGTCGCGATCATGCGAGACTGGGAACGGAGCAGGGCAAACCCGGGATCGGCCGCCACCTGGCCGTAAATGCGGTCGAAAGTGGCCGGATCGTCGCTATCGATATAAGCGTTGTCGCCCAGCATCAGCGTGAGGTGGGGGCGCGCGGCGGCAATGGTCGCCCAGATCGGCGCGGGCTTGGCCTGGTTGTAGCACGAGCCAAACGCGATGCGCGAAACCGGCTCGCTGGGAGTGCGCGGGGCCGAGTTGGGCGCGGTTTGCGCCGAGAGGGCGAGGGCGGCCGCCCAGATGAGTGATGCCATGGTTGTTCCTTACCTTACTTTGCGTTAGCCTTTGGTTATCGTCGTGCGCTCTCTAAGGCGCGGTAGTGGTCGCGGCGGTGCCTTCTTCTTGGCTGGCCGCCACAAAAGCGGCCGCCTTTACCTTGGCGTCCGGCGCGGTGCCATCGGTGAGAATCGCGATGGCGACGGACGTCTTGGCTTGGTCCGCCCCGAGCATCCAGTACACCGTCACCGGGTCACCGGCTGGGAGTTGGCCGCGTTCGCGGAGCAGACTCACCACGGCTTCGGCGCTCAGCGTGCCCATCGAGGCCTCGGCGGAAGCCGTAACCGGTCGCCATTGGGCGTTCCCTCCGCGTCGGTTGCGGGCCAGCCACGCCTCGTAGGCCGCCACCAAGGATTGCGGGTTGCGCAGCTCGGGATTTTGGGAGTCCGCCTGGGCAAACGCCGCCGTGAAGTCCTCCTTCAAGATCGCTTCAATAAACTTTGAACCCGGCCCGGCCAGCGGCGCAGCGGGCTTGGCCTCGGCAGTGGGCTCAGGCGCGGCAGAGGGCTGGCACCCCACCACGGCGAGTGCCACCAATGCCCAAAGGAACGGACGCATGCCTCGGGTGTACCCGCTGGAAGCACCTCGAAACCGGCGGCCCCAGGGGTGTGGATAACTTCTGAAATCAAGGGGCCCGGCGGCGGTGCTTTCCTGAAGTTTGTGGCGTCCGTTCCCTTAGCGCCCGAGTGATTTGCACACGGGTGATTGGACCAGACCTATGAGCCCGATTAACCTTTTTGAAACCCGAGCTGTTCTCCGCGTCATTGGCGTGGGCGGTGCGGGCGGCAACACGGTCAACCGTTTGGCGGACCTGCACCCGGACGGCATCTCTTTGATCGCTCTCAACACCGACCGCCAAGCCCTGACCAAGAGTGCGGCCGACCACCCCGAGGTGATTGGCGAGAACCTGACCCGCGGCCTGGGGGCCGGCGGTGACCCCGAAGTGGGCGAGCGCAGCGCACTGGAAAGCGAAAAGGCCATCAAGCTGATGCTGGATGGGGCGGACATGATCTTCCTCACCTGCGGCCTGGGTGGCGGTACGGGCACGGGGGCGGCACCGGTGATCGCCAAGATCGCCCGCCAAATGGGCATCCTCACGGTGGCCATCGTCACCACTCCATTCGGATTTGAAGGTCCGAAGCGTGGCAAGTTCGCCGCCCAGGGGCTAGAGCAACTTCGCAAACATGTGGACACCCTGCTCGTCATCCCCAACCAAAAGCTGATGGAGATGGAAGACCGCAAGCTGACGCTGCAAGAGGCGTTCTTGCTGGCCGACCAGACCCTGATCCAAGGCGTGAAGGGCATCAGCGACATCATCCTCCGGGCGGGGCTGATCAACGTGGACTTTGCCGACGTGCGCGCAGTGATGTCGGATGCCGGACTGGCCACGATGGGTCTGGGCTACGCCGATGGCGCGGACGCGGCCAAGCGTGCCGCCAAGGCCGCCGTGCACTCCCCGCTTATCGAAGGCGACCTGAGTGGGGCCACGCGCCTGCTGGTCAACGTCACGGCGGGCCCGAACTTCAGCCTCGGAGAAATCCAGGATGTCATGGATTACATCCTTCAAATCGCCGATGCCGAGAACGCGGCCATCTATCTGGGCCACGTGGAAGACCCCAATGCCGGAGATTCGGTGGCGGTGACGCTCGTGGCCACGGGTTTTAGTGGCACGGGCGAGCGACCCAAGGATGCGGAAGTCTTTCAGGCTGAAGCCACTCGGGAACGACGCCGCGCCGTGACCCTGGATGGCAAGGCCATTGCCCCCCAGCCGGTGGTGCAAGAAATTGACTTGGATATCCCCTCCATCCTGCGGGGACGCCAAGATCGCCGCAGCTAATCGCCACTCACGTTTTTTACCTGGTCCAACTCAATGGCCCCGATGCGAATCGGGGCATTTTTTGTTTGTCTTGACCGAATTATTAACGACTGTTCGCAAGTTTTCGGTTTATAATTGGCGCATGCGGTCCGGTCACGGGCCGGAGGATTTGAAATGAAGTCAACGCTGTCTTCTCTCGCCTTGATGAGTCTCGCTTTTTTCCCGGCGCTGGGTGCCGCCCAAGCCAAGGCGTTCAACCCGCTGGAGACGTTTACGCGGTCCATCGCGTCGCCGAGCTACGTGGAAGGCGAGGTGCTGGTGAAGCTGAAGGCAGGCGTTCGAGTGCCCGCACGGGGCGTGCAAGCCCTGTTCCCGGGCATGGACGTAGTGCTGGAAGAGCAGATCCTTACGGCGGCCATGCGCACTGTGGGCGAGCAAACCGGGGTGCTGCTCCTGCGGACCACGCGCCCCGTGCCGGAGATGATTGAGCTGCTGAAGGCCGACCCGCGCGTGGAAGTGGCCGAGCCGAACTTCATCGTGGAGACTCAGCAAGCCAACGATACGCACTACGTCAACGGCAACCTGTGGGGGGTCTACGGCAAGGAAACCACGCCGCAGAACATCTTTGGGGTCGGGGCGGCACACTCATGGAGCCGAGGCTACACCGGCCAAGGCAACGTGATTGTGGGCGTGATTGACGAGGGCATCTTGGCCACCCACGAAGATCTGCAAGGCCAGATTTGGGTGAACCCGTTTGAACCTGTGGACGGCATTGACAACGATGGCAACGGTTTTGTGGATGACAACCTGGGCTGGGATTTCTACAACAACGACCGCACCACGTACGATGATGTCGGCGACAACCACGGTACGCACGTCGCGGGCACCATCGGGGCGAAGGGCAACAACGGAATTGGGGTGGCCGGCGTGAGCTGGGGCGTCAAGATGATCCCCATCAAGTTTTTGCAAAACAGCGGCTCCACCGCCAACGCGATCAAGTCGTTTGACTATCTCACCGACCTCAAGACGCGGCACGGCCTGAACATCGTGGCAAGCAACAACAGTTGGGGCGGCGGCGGATTCTCGCAGACGCTCAAGGACGCGATCACGCGGTGCGAGCAAGCCAATATCCTGACCGTGTGCGCGGCTGGCAACAACGGCCGCAACACGGATACGCAACCGTTCTATCCCTCGTGCTACGACAACGTAAGCATCATCAGCGTGGCCAGCATCACGAATACGGGGGCGCGTTCATCATTCAGCAACTACGGGGCCGTGACGGTGGATATCGGGGCGCCGGGTTCGGGCATTTGGAGCACAGTGCCGGGCACGGGCAACACTTCGGCGTACGCCTCTTATAACGGGACTTCGATGGCTTCGCCTCATATGACCGGGGTGCTTGCACTCTTGGCCGCCACGGAACCGGGCCTGAACGGATTGCGACTCAAGGATCGCCTTCTGCGACGAGGCACTCCGACCACAACGCTGGCCGGGATTACGATGACCGGCAACCGCGCTAACGGCTTTATTCGATAGCCCGGCAGCGAGCTGGGCTCACATTACGAGGCAGATCCACGGATCTGCCTCGCTTCTTTAGCTGTCATTGACTTTTGCAGGTAGCTGTGTCCAGGCTGCCATATGCGCAAAGTTTCATGCGTTTCTTGGATTAGTGCGGGCTTGCTTCTGGCGGGCTGCGGGGGAGGAAGTGGTTCGTTTATTGGCGGGGGCGCGGTGCCCCTGGCTCCGGATTTCTCCCGCGATGCGGGTGTGACAGCTCGGATCGAAGTGGATCCGGTCACCAACAAGGTGAAGGTCACCAACCTGGATTCTGAAGGCCGCGCGATTTGGCAGGGCAACTCGGTGAAGATTGAAAGCGCGGAGGTGTTCCAGCTTCCTGGTTCGAGCATCTCCAGCCGCGTGCTGCGGCTGACGTTTAAGAACAACACCCAGATTCCGCTGGGCAACGGCGAGCAACTGAAGGCGATGCTGACGACGGCGTCTTCGGAGTTCTCCGCGATGACCGAAGCCGGGATTGGCAGTAGTGGCTTGACGGATGGGGCGGTGGCGAGCGCCGCCATCGGCGCGCCGCGCGCGGTGTGGGAAGACACCGATGGCACGATCTATGTCGCCCAGTGCAGTAGCAATGGCATCCGCCGCATTCGAAACGGAAGCGTAAGCACCATCGGAAGTGGCTCGGTGGCCCGGCGGCCGGTGACGGGCTGGGAACGGGAGCCAGCATCATCTTCAACACGCCCACTGGCATCACTTTTGGTGACAACGAACTCTTCGTCGCGGACCTTGGCAACAATAAAGTGAAGCGCGTCAGCAACCTGAATGGCACCCCCACGGTGAGCCTGGTGGCGAGCGGGATTCCCAGCGCCTACGGCATTAGCTACGGCGAAATCCAGGGCGCCCCGATCCTCGGCGTCACCAGCAACAGCACCGGCCAGGGGTTTGCTATCAACCCCTTGAACAACACCAGTGCGCTCATCCGCACGCTTGCAGGTGGTGCGACCGGCATCGCCGTGAGCGAGGACCGATTTGCGGTCGCGAACAACGTGACCGACACCATCAAGGTGCTCCGCGTGCCGAACGGCAGCAACCCCTACGTCCTCGCGAGCTGGGCGCAAGAGTACGTCTCCCCCGGTCCGGCGGGCTTCAAGGATGGTCTTAATCCCACCGCCAATGATCCGCTTCTCGCAGCTCCGGGCAACGGCAACGGCTTCCTGTTTGCCGACACGAACAACCACCGCGTGCGGCGACTCATCCTCCCCAACTTTGTGAGCGGTTCCAGCACCCAGCCGGTGACCTTCAGCAATGAAGAGTGGACGACGAGCACGGGCCGCGCGGTTTACACCGTAGGCGCGCTCGCGGCCGGAGCCACCAAGACTCTGGACATCTCCTTCACGGTGCAGTTCGAGGCTTCGATGACATTCTACGTCACGGTGGCCGGAGGTGGGGTTGGCCCGATTGCGCTGGACGGTGGTACGAATGCACCGCCCAGCAACGTTTACGCAAGGGTGCTCGCCGGTGGTTCAAATGGGCGCCAAGATGGCGTTGGCGCGAACGCAGGGTTCCGTAATGTAGCCGGGTTCAGCGGACTGGATGTCACAAGTAATGGAGCGGTTGTCATCGGCCAGGACAACTCCATAGTGCGGTTTTCTCCCAGTGATGGCGTTGTCCGCACCATTGCCAATCCGAACCAGGTCATCGGCACCGTTAACGGAGATGGGTATGGGGCGAGACTCCCCTCTAACGTCGTCTCCATTGAGTTGATCAATGATTTTGAAGGATTTTTTGCCAGTGGCAATCAGATTTGGTACATGAACGGGCCCTTCAATTCCGCCAACGAAGCCGGGCCTCAAAACTTCAGTTTTACGAGGATCACTGGGGCGCTCGATAACTCTGTTGGGAACGCCCTTGGCAATGGAGATGCCGTGCGATTTTTCGAGGCTCGGGAGATTGCTTATGATCCTGCTTCCAAGCAGATTTGTATTTGCGACGCCGGGAATCGTCGAATTCTTCGAGGCCGCCAGGTAGGCGCAAACCCGCTCAGTCCCGCTAACTGGGAGTTCACGGTCGCAGCTGGTACAGGAGTGAACGGTTTTGTCGACGGAGATGCCTCTGTGGCACAGTTCGGAAACCCTGATGGTATTACGTTTGATAAGACTAGCGGAGCACTCTTCATCGCGGACCAGGGCAACGATCGTTTAAGGAAGCTTGATCTACGCACAAATCAGGTGAGTACGGTGGCCGGCGACGGCATTAATGGATATGCGGATGGCACTCCCGGGCAGGTTGATTCGATCCGGTGCGTAAAGAGTGATGGGGCCGGGACCATCTACTTCTATGACATTTATCGGCTCCGAGCTTATCGAAACGGGAGGCACTACACCATTACAACAGATGTGCAGGGTGGTCCGACGGATGGTTTTGTGGATGGTGCCGGGCAAAACACCGTAAGTCGACTTGCCGTGAATGAACGTACAGGTTCGATCTATTCTATGAATTACCCGAATGATCCGCAACGCCTGGTTGTTTACGAAGCCGTCGTGCCTTAAGTAAGGCTGGCCCGAACAACCAAGAAACCCCTCGGCCCAAACGGGAACCGAGGGGTTTCTTTTTGCCTGAAGGCGACAGATTAGTGGCCGGAGGCCTTGCTCGTCAGGGTCGGATCGAGGCGGAGGCCCGGACCCATGGTGCTGGAGAGCGTGACGCTGAGCAGGTAGCGGCCCTTGGCCGACGACGGCTTGGCGCGGATCACCGTATCCACGGCCACCATCATGTTCTCACGCAGTTGGTCGGCGGAGAAGTTCACGCGGCCGATCGGCATGTGAATCACGCCCGCCTTGTCCACGCGGTACTCCACGCGGCTGGCCGACTTGACTTCCTTCACGGCCTGGCCGATGGTGTCAGTCACGGTGCCGTTCTTCTTGTTCGGCGTGCGGGGGCCGAGCAGACGGGCGATCTTCCCGATTTGCGGGGCCATGTCCGTCGTCGCCATCAGCACGTCGAAATCCTTCCAGCCTTCTTGAATGCGCTTGATCAGGTCTTCGTCGCCCACTACGTCGGCGCCGGCGGCGGTGGCTTCCTTGGCCAGGTCACCCTTGGCCAGCACGGCCACGGTCTGGTTCTTGCCCGTGCCGTGCGGCAGGTTGGTGATGCCGCGCACGTTCTGGTCGCCCTTGCGGGGGTCCACACCGAGGCGGAGGGACAAGTCCACGCCTTCCACGAACTTCGTGTTGGCATTCGCCTTCACGAACTCGATGGCTTCGTTAATATCGTAAAACTTGGTCTTATCGACCTGAGACGCCAACGCCAAAAAGCGTTGGGAGTGCTTAGCCTTGCGGCGGTTCTTGCGCATTTGATTACTCCCGGATGTGGTGTTGTGTGGCCTGCGCAGGCCTCCCACATCGCTCCGCTAAGATACCCGCGCCCCCGCTTTTGGGGGCGGGCCCCCTGGTAATCTGGCTGCACCAGCCGCCTCGAGGATGAGGTGGCTTTCCCTTTTGGAGGACTTGAATGAAAGACACCTACGCCGTTTTGGGAGCGGGAATGCAAGGCACCGCCGCCGCTTATGATCTTGTTCGTTTTGCGAACCCGGACACTGTCTACCTGGCCGACATGAGCCTGGAGCAAGCCCAGCAGAGCGCGGCCCGCGTGAACTCGCTGCTGGATAGCGACATCTGCAAGCCGGTGCAACTCAACGTCCTGGACAAGGATGAACTCAGCCGGTTCCTCATTGACATTGACGTGGTACTGAGCTGCGTGCCCTACTGGATGCACCCGCAGATTGCCGCCGTGGCCATCGAAACGATCACCGACATGGTGGACCTGGGGGGCAACACCGAGGTGACCATGGAAACCCTGAAGCTGAACGAAGCGGCGGTGGAAGCGGGCGTGACTCTGGTGCCCGACACCGGTCTGGCCCCCGGCCTGGTGAACAACGTCGGCTTTGCGCTGATTGAAGCCATGGACACCACCGAGACGGTCAAACTGTACTGCGGCGTGCTGCCCCAGAATCCTAAGCCGCCCTTTAACTACATGTTGACCTTCAACGTGGAAGGCCTGGTGACGGAATACGACTACGAAGCCGTGGTGCTGCGCAGCGGCAAGGTGCAGAAGGTGGACACGCTGAGCGAACTGGAAACGGTGCACATCAAGCAGATGGGCGAGATGGAAGCCTTCACCACCAGCGGCGGCACCAGCACCGCGCCCTACACGCTGGAGGGCAAGGTGGCCAACTACGAATACAAGACGCTCCGCTTCCCCGGCCACTGCCAGTTCATGCGCATTTTCAAGGACTTCGGTTTCTGGAATGAGAACAAGGTGAACGTGCGCGGCACGGAAGTGGTGCCGAAGGACGTGTTCAACACCGTTTTCGGCCCCGAACTGGAGAAGTACAAGGAACCGGACCAGTGCGCGGTGCGCGGCGTGGGCTACGGTCACCGGGGCGGCAAGCCGATCATGGTGCAGATTGACCTCTACGACCGCACGGACCCGGAAACGGGCTTCACCGCCATGGAGCGCCTGACGGGCTTCTCTTGCTCCATCATCGCCCAGCAAGTAGCAGCGGGCAACGTGGAGAAGGGTGCGATCCGCTACGAAAACGCGATGAAGGGCCAGGCGTTCTTGGATGCCCTGCGCGAGCGCGACGGCATCAGCATCCGCATTCAAGAAACGATCGAGCGCTGAGTCTTTAATTAGCGCGGCAAGGCCCCTGGGGTTCACCGAATGGTGGCAACCGGGGGCCTGATCTGATTCCTGACAACTTAGTTCAGAATCTATCGCTGTTCCTTAGACCTTGAATTCACCTTGGTGCGCTGAAAGACTTGACGAAGCCACATTTTGCTCGACCACAATCATCACAATCTGGTAAGGTTTGAGCAGGTAGTATAGAAATATGGGTAAATCTGTGGTGCTCTAGATTCTCGCGGCTCTAGTCGTAGTAGCCTTTGTTCGCGTGTACATAGAGCGGTTCTTCGACAATCTCGGCCTCTGACGCAGTTAGTGATCGTGTAGCCTAGGTCCGTCGAGTTCTTCGGGGGCTTCGCTCGGGGCGGCGGCGCGCATGCGCTCGAGTTTCTCTTCAAAGATCGCCAGCGGGCGACCCTCTAAGCCGGAATCCTTGCCTTCCAGCATCCGCACCAGGGCAGCACTTTCCGCGCGGCTAAGCCGCACACCGCCTCGAATGTGATCTTCAAAGGCTTCGTACGCCATGGGGGCCACAGCCTGGGCGCACTTGGCCATAGCTTCGGCATAGACGCGAATCTCGTACTGCGCGTGGCTGTCCATGCGCAAGTTGAGGAAGCGCAGCAAGTTGTGCAGGTCCATCTGCCAGTACCACTCGGTGTAGAGCGAGATTGGGAGGTTGGCGCGGGCGATCTCGCGGGCCAGACCCTTGTCGATCATCTCCTCGTAGTGGGCGTACATCAGGCGCTGATCTTCCACCATCTGGTCAATAATGCGTTCGGCGTTGGGGAGTTGCTCGTCGCTGCGGGCCTGCTTGTTGTCCGTGCTCTGGCCGCGCATGGTGTCGGCGGCGGGTACGTAGAATTCGTCCTTCATCACGCTGTAGCGGCCGCTCACTTCATTGAGGCGGGCCATGCGGTGGCGCACCCACTGGCGAGCCACAAAGATCGGCATCTTGGCGTGGAAGGTGAGAACGACTTGCTCGAACGGCGACGTGTGGTCGTTGCGCAACAGATAGTGGATGAGCGCCCGGTCTTGGCGGTAGCTCTTGGTGCCGGCGCCGTAGCTGACGCGGGCCGCTTGCACGATGCGCTGGTCGCCACCCATATAGTCCACTAGCCGGACAAACCCCTTATCGAGGACGGGAATCTCTTGATCGAGAAGGGCCTCCGCTTCTGGGACGACAATACGGGCCATATGGGTTTGATTATGTCCCCTTCGTGTCGCCAAAGAGGTCAATCTGCAGACGTGGAGCGATACGCCAGCCTCGCCGGATCGCTTCGGGCACCAGGCGGCGCTCCCGGTCGTGGAGCACGGCGGTATCCCGCCCCTCGGCCATCAGGAACACCGAATCCGGCGCCACCGGCGGGAGCTGGGCCAGCATGGTGTCAATTTCCGCCCAGTCGTCGCTCGGGTGGTCGGGGTTCACCACAAATTTGAACTGCACGGGGGCTCGCTGCATCATCGCGGCAATGACCTCGGGCCGCCAGCGGGCCGCTTCATGCCGGTCGTGCCACTCCCCTTCCGGGGCCGAATGCGAGAGCTTAGGGCTGATCGAGAAGAGCTGCGGCGTGAGCGGTAAATCCACGGTGCCGGCGGTTTCAATGGTGATGACATGGCCCTTGGCTTGTAGGGCCGCAACCAACTCCACCGTAGGTTCAAAGAGCATCGGCTCACCCCCGGTGACCACCACGTGCCGCACCCCCTGGACCTGCACTTCCGCCACCACATCGTCCACCTCGCGCACCGGCCCCTCGGGGTGCCAACTGGCGTAGGGGGTGTCGCACCACACGCACCGAAGGTTGCACCCGCTGACCCGCACAAACACGCTGGGCACGCCAATCCACTGCCCTTCCCCCTGCACGGAGGTGAAAATCTCGGAGATACGGAGCTTGGCCACGGGGCTACGAGGCTCCGGCCGGGGCGCGGCGGGGGTCGGTGAGGCCGTGGGTAGCAAAGGCGATGTCCCGGTGGAGGCAGCTGTCGCAGTGCCCGCACGGCTGACCTTGGGCGTCGGGATCGTAGCAGCTGGTGGTGTCGGCGAAGTTCACGCCCAGTTCCAGGCCCCGCCCCACGATCTCCGCCTTGCTCATGTCCACGAGGGGCGCCCAAATGCGCAAGGCTTGCTCGCCGGTAACGGCCGCCTTGGTGGCGAGATTGGCCATGCGCTCGTAGGCGGCGATGTATTCCGGGCGGCAATCCGGGTAGCCGCTGTAGTCCACGGCGTTCATCCCGGTGACGATCGTTCCCGCGCCAAACACCTCGGCAAAGCCCAGCGCAAAGCTCAAGAAAATGGTGTTGCGGGCGGGGACGTAGGTAATGGGAATCTCCGAAGACGTAAGATCCCGATCCTTGGGCACTTCCACGTCGGCGGTGAGAGCGGACCCGCCAAAGAGGCGCAAATCGATGGTGGCGGTGCGGTGGTCCTTCACCATTTGGTGCAAGGCTTGACTCTGGGCGCATTCGAGTTCAATGCGGTGGCGTTGACCGTAATCGAACGAGAGGGCGGCGCACTCGTAGCCCGCATCTTGGGCGTGCGCCAGGGCCACGGCGCTATCCAGCCCTCCGCTCAGCAAGACCACGGCCTTGGGTTTCATGAAGCTATTGTACGGCGCGCGGGCATGGTCAGTGATTCCGCCAGGGCCTGTCCGTCCGGGGTGAGCCTCAGTTGGGGGCCATCCATGATCCAGCCCTGTCCCACGGCGGCGCGCACGGCGCGGCGGGCTTCGGCGGGCTTCCAGCCGAGTTCCGTGATGAGGTGGCCCCACTGGCTCTCGTAGGCTTCGCGCTCGGTGTTGGCGTGGGTGGCCAGGTGCACCACCAGAGCACTCCCTTGCACCAGCCCTTTCTGCCGGAGGCGGCGCCGAGCAGCCGCCCAGATCCCGGATTCGGGCGTGAACAGAAGCGCCCCAAAGAACACCACCGCCAGCACAAGGATGATGGTGCCGCTGGGGGACCAGTCGGGGTTCCAGCTGACCCACGTTCCGACCCCTGCGGTGGCGGCCCCCAGGAGCGGAGCCCCCACCAGCACCACCGCCCACCGGCGCGAAGCCAGCGACATGACGGCGGCGGGCACCACCATGAGGGCAACGGCCATCACGGCCCCTACGGCCGAAAATGCGGCCACTACCGAACTGGCCACCACAAAGAGCGACACGCGTTCGATCACCTGGCGGCGGCGCGGATCCATGGCCGGCTGCACCGGATCGAACGTCATTGCACGCCATTCCGCCCCGAACTTGAGGGCAAAGGCGATGTTGGCCAACAGCACCAATGCGCCTACCCAGAGTGGTTCTGGCCCCCACTCGTAGCCGGCAAAGATCAGCGGCGTCTGCGGGGCAAGCGTCAATTCGCCATAGAGGACGGCATCGGCATCGAGGTGGACATTGGGCACCAAACCCGAAACCAGCACCACGCCCAGGGCAAAAAGCACCGGGAACACAAAACCGATAGCCGCATCCGCCGCCACTTGTCGCCGGTGGCGCAGCCACTCTACGCCCGCCACGGTGGCGAGCCCCGCCGCCACCGCCCCGATGAATCCGCCCAGCATGGGGGCAAACGCCATAGCCAGCGAACCGACCACCAAACCGGGCAACACCGCATGGCTGATGGCATCGGCCAGCATGGCCTGGCGGCGAAGCACCAGCCACACCCCGGCCAGCCCGGTGGCGAGACCAATCATCACGGCGGTGGCAACCATGGCGACGAGCACGGTCACGGCTTCCCTCCCGCCGGTTGCGCGGCCGGTTCGTCACTCGGTTGCAGTGCCGGGCCGGACGGGCGGCGGGGCCGGAACTGGGCAATAGCCACCGCCACGCCCAAGAGCAACACAATCGCCGGGCCGGTGGGGAGATTCGGCACCGAGGCACTGATCCACGTCCCCAACAGGCCGCACACCAGGCCAATCGCGCCCGCCAGGGCAATGAGCGCGCGCAGGCTGTGCGCAAAGGGCCGCGCCGCCAGGCACGGGGCCACTAGCATCGCCGAGGTGAGAACGACGCCCACAGTAGGGATACCGATGAGGATCGCCAGGACAAGGAGGAGCGTAAAGAGCACCCCCATACGCCGTTCGGTGAGGCCAATTGTGGCGGCAAAGACCGGGTCGAAGATGAAGACTTTCAGCTCTTTGGAGAACAAAGTGACGACGGCCAAGATGATCGCGCTCAGCGCCATCATCACTACCGATTGCTCCATAGTCAGCGCCGCCGCCTGCCCGAAAAGGAACTTATCCAGCCCCGCTTTGTTGGCCGTGGGCCAGCGCCCCACATAGGCGAGCCCCCACACCCCCGCCCCGAACCAGAGGCTGAGAATGGTGCCTAAAATCGTGCCGGAATCCAGGCGCGTGCGGCTGCGCAGCCACGCCACCAGCAGGGCCGCCAGGCATGCCGCCAGGGCCGCGCCCACCGCCAGCAACGGGTAGGTGCGCTGCCCGGTCGCCGCAAACGCAATGACCATCCCCGGCAGGGTGGCGTGGGCCAAGGTGTCACCGAGCAAGGCTTGCCGCCGCAGCACCGCCAGCGAGCCCATGACGCCACTGGCCAAGCCGAGCGCCACCGAACCCAAGGCAATGCTGACGAGCGTGTAATCCCACATGGCCGTTAATGGGTTTGCCCAAAGCTCAGCCGGACCGGACGGGAGGCGTAGGCGTGGCGCACTTGGTCTTCAGCCAATACCTCGGCGGCCGGGCCGTGGGCGAAGACCTGCACGTTGAGGAGCACGGCATCGTCAAAGTAGTCCGGGGCGGTTTGCAGGTCGTGGTGGACGGCGATGACGGACTTCCCTTCACGGCGAAGCTCCCGCAGCACCTCCACGATGGTCCGCTCGGTGGGTTGGTCCACCCCCGCAAAGGGTTCGTCCATCAAGTAAAGCTGGGCGTCTTGCGCGAGGGCGCGGGCTAAGAAAACCCGCTGCTGTTGCCCGCCGCTCAGCGCTCCAATCGGGCGGTCCTTCAGTTCGCTCAAGCCGACGCGGGCGAGGGCGTCGGTGGCACGCTGGCGTGCCTCCGGCCCCGGTCGGCGAAACCAACTCAGCCGGGGGTAAGTGCCCATCAGGGCCACGTCCAGCACGTTGGTGGGGAAATCCCAGTCCACCGCCGCCCGCTGCGGCACGTAGGCGATTTCCGAACGGACCTCGGTGAACGGACGCCCGAAGAACGCCACCGTCCCCGCCACGCGCGGAATGAGCTCGAGGGCTGCCTTAAGGAGAGTGCTTTTGCCCGCGCCATTGGGGCCGATAATCGCGGTCAGCCGCCCCGGCACAATCTCGAGGTCCACATCCCAAAGGGCGGGGCGGTCACCGTAGGCAACCGTCAGGTCTCGGACCGTCAGCGGGGCGGCGGTGCTCACTTCAGGGCCTCAGATATGGCTTTGATGTTGTGCCGGAACATGCCGATGTAGTTGCCTTCGGGCGTGCCGGGGGTGCCCATGGCGTCACTGTACAGACTCGGGCCGATGGCCACCTGATGCCCCTGCGCGCGGACGGCCTTTTGCAGGGCTTCGATCGTCGCCGGGGGCACGCTGGACTCAACAAAGATTGCGCGGATCTTGCGGGCCACGATGAAATCGGCGAGTTCCATGATGTCGCGAGCAGAGGCTTCGCTGGCCGTATTGATGCCCTGGATGCCGCGCACTTCGATCTTGTAGCGGTCGCCGAAGTAGCGGAAGGCGTCGTGGGCGGTAATCAGCACGCGGCGCTCTTCGGGGATGTCCTTGAGAGCCAATTCGGCCTCGCCGTCCAGCTCATTCAGGGCGCGGATGTAGTCTTCGGCGCGGCTGGTGAACTCGTCGGCGTGCTCGGGATCGAGCTTGGTCAGGGCTTCGCGGATGGGGTCCACCACCTCTTGCCAGCGGATGGGGTCGTGCCAAATGTGCGGATCGTCCTTACCGGCCTCCACCTTGAGGCGCATGGATTCGGGGATCGTTTCTCCCGCCATGACCACTGTTTTGCCGCGCTGGGTTTGGCGGGCGAGGATGTCATTCAGCTTGCCTTCCAGGTGCAAACCCACCGCCACGATGAGTTCGGCTTGGTCAAGGCGCTCAGTATCCCGGGCCGTGGCCCGGTAGAGGTGCGGATCGACGCCCGGACCCATCAGGGCTTGGACTTCTACGCGGTCGCCCCCCACCGTGCGCACGATCTCCTCCAGCATCGCCACCGTCGTCACCACGGGGATGGGCGTCTGGCGGCCTTCGGCCTCGGGCGTCGGCGCGGTCGTGGGGGCCGGACGGCACCCGCTCCCTAGCCCGGCGAGCAGCAACACGGCGCCGATAAGCCACCAAGAAACCGAAGAAAAGCCGCTTCTCATTTTTAGCCTTGGCTAAATCATACGCCAGGTTTCGGGCAAATCAAGAGAGGTTTGGGACAATTGGGGGGCGAAATGGCATGGAACGAAGGCAAAACCCCGTAGAATGTAGATATGACTATTGCCCTGCTGGCCGCCATGACCATGACCCCGAACGCCGCGACCCTTTACGATTTCACGATGACGGACATCAACCAGAAGCCGGTCTCCCTCCGCAAGTTCGAGGGCAAGACGGTGCTGGTGGTGAACGTGGCCAGCAAGTGCGGCCTGACGCCGCAGTACGAAGGGTTGGAGAAGCTCTACCGCGACTACAAGGACCAGGGGCTGGTGGTGCTGGGCTTCCCCGCCAACAACTTCAACGGCCAGGAGCCGGGCACCGATGCCGAGATTCTGGAGTTCTGCACGGGCAAGTACGACGTGACCTTCCCGATGTTCAGCAAAATCTCGGTGAAGGGCGACGACATGCACCCGCTCTACAAGTGGCTGGTGGGGCAGACGGGGAACCGCGAGATCGAGTGGAACTTCGCCAAGTTCGTCATCGGGCCGAAGGGTGATGTGATCCACCGCCTTAGCAGCCGCGACAACCCGTCCAGCGACGCCTTCCGCGCCAAGATCGAAGAATTGCTGAAGCGCTGACCGGGCGCCTCAGTACGTTGGAAAAGAGGTCCGGCCCCTGTGGCAAATCTGCCTGAAGTAATGATCGGCTGAGGCCATGCTCGTCGTAGGTTTCGAATGAGAAAATCACGGCTCGTCTTTTGAAGTGAACAATTCAAGTTGATGATCGTCTAGGCCATGCATGGTGATCGCAACCGCTCTTCTTGCATCCAGCCTGGTGAACCCAAGTTCCATCATCGACCGGTCTGTATCTGAACTGACTTACAAGTCCGTTGATGGCCGAGAAACAAAGGCTGTGCTGAGCATGCCAACCGGCCCAGGCCCCTTTCCGCTGATCGTAACCGTTCACGGAGGAAATTCTGAAAAGCCTTACGGATATCTCCGAACGATGGCAGCCCCGAACAACGTTTCATCCATCGTGAACGACCTGAACAAAGAGCCATGGGCAATCCTTGCGGTGAGCTATCGTAATGGTTTCATGAATCTTGGCGACGATGACGTCATCGCTGGGATTCGGTTTGGAACGACACTCCCCAAGATCGACAAGTCACGCGTTGCTCTAGTAGGAGGTAGCCATGGCGGATACAAAGTCCTGCAAGCGGGAGTGCGTATGGGCACGGAGATCCGCTGTATTTCGGCGGGATCGCCATGGATGGTCGACCCGGTTACCTTCATGGCAGCCGATGCTACAAAGCCTCCGTTCTCACGGATTGCTCCCGAAGTAAGGGCAAAGCTTACCTCACAGGCCAAATCACTATACAGCCAGGTGCTACGCCGCGAGGGCTCTGAAGCAAAAGCTGAAGAGTTTCTGCGTGCTCATTCCGCTTTGGACCAATCCGCAAAGATCAAATCCCCCCTCCTTCTACTGACAAGCCACGCTGATGAAAGTGTGCCACACGTGCTTGTCGAACCCCTCTACAATCGAATGCGTTCGCAGAACCAATCAGTCGAGATCTTCACGGTGAGTAAGTCACCCCATGGATTTTACTGGGGCCGAGAGGAAGGCGGAGGCGATGCAAGAGGGATTCGAGGCCGAATGACTCCGGATCAAGAGCTTGAAGTCCGAGAGACATCTAAGAACCTGATTGGATTTCTCAAGAAACACCTCAAGTGACTCCATTCGCAAAAGCGCCAACCCTGAGTGACCCTGATGAATACTCAGAAGGACTGGTAACGTATCGCTTTTCTAGCCCATGAGATTAGCGCGACTTGGCCGAATCGTCTCCGTCATCCAGGCTGCTTTCAAACAGCCGGCGGAGGCGTTCCTTTTCTTCCCGCTCGATTTCGCGGCGGCGGACCTCATCGCGGAATTGGTCGAACTCCGCTTCCTTCTTGCGCTCGAACTTGATGTCCGCGCGGGATCGCCCCGGATGGAGTTGCCACTGGCGGCTGCCCAACCCCCAGGCCAGGGCCAGCGGGGCCACGGCGGCGAGGCCCAACATGGGAGCCCCCGTGCCGTAGCCGAAGAAAGTCAGCACCGCCACCAAGATCGCGACGATCTTCATTGTCATGGGGATCACCCCGAAGAAGCTTATGGCCTGCTGCGGGTAGCGGCCCCCGAGATACACAGCAAAGAATGCAATGGGCAGGCCCGGTCCGGCCAAGAACACGTTCTGCATCCCTTGCGCCACCACGGAATAGGTGAGGCCATGTACCAGCGCCGCCCCTAGCCACAGGACGATGTAGGTGCGCGCATTGGTGGCACGCTCCAGCTGGCCGCCAATGCCCCACAGCCACAGGCCCATCAGGAGATAGAAGAACAGCGCGTTGCCATTGCCCGGTACCGCCCAGGGGTAGGTCAAGAACGCCCACGGGCGCATGGCGCCAGGGTCGGTGAACAGCGCCAAACTCGCCATGACCGGGGAGTTGGGAATCCAACTGACCACAAAAGCCACGGCCAAGCTGACCAAGAGGCCAAGGGTAAGCGGTTGGGAGGAGTTCTTCATGACCAGAGTAACGGACTTGTATTGCAAGAGACGGGCCAAGCGAGTAAGATTCGTCTCGACCCATGAACTACTACGTGATCTTCCCGGATGGACAAAAATTTGGTCCTGCCGACCTCAATGTCCTGCAGACCTGGGTGAACGAAGGCCGGGTGACCCCGGACATGGACGTAGAGGTCGTGGAGACCGGCGAACGGATGAAGGCCATGGTGGTGACGGGGCTTAACTTCCCGGCCCCGACGCAGCCAGCGGCACCCGCCGATACGATCAACCCTTATGCCACCCCGGGAGCCACGACGGGCGCGCCCACGGGCACCGAGAACCCCTATGCGCAACCCGCGCAACCGGCCGGCCCGGGCCCGGACAACCAGGTTTATAACCCCTATCAGAACCCTTACCCCCGCACGGGTGGCGTCGCCGGCGGAGATGATGGATCCGGGGACATCACCAAGTCTTACATCTATTCGGCGGTCGGCTTGCTGTGCTGCTGTCCGGCTTACATCGGCTCCTTTATCCACGCCAAGCGCGCGGCCGAAAAGGGGAACCCGGGAGCCAAAACCGCCCAAACCGTGGCGATTGTCTTGGTTGTTGTATCCGCAATTATCGCCATTGCCCAGTGGGGTTCCATCATGGCGACTATGGGTGGTCGTTAAGTCAACCTATTCCCATTTGTAAGTGTGGGGGGCATCTTAGATGCCCCTCTTATTTTTTCTCTGTCGCGCACATTTCCGCCAATTGGGGCATAATGGTTGGCAGTCACCTACATGCCCTACCGTTCCGAAGCGTCCACTCAGCAGACTTTCGAGCTCTCGGTTGAACTTGGCCAGCTTCTGATTCGGGGCGCTCAGGTCGGGCCACAGCCCGACGCCCAAATCGCGTACATCCTGAACGGAGCGCTTGAGCACGTGTCCGCCGTCGCCGGCGTGGTGGGCTTGCTGAAGAAGGAAGAAGTCGCCCTCGCCGAGATTGTGCGGTTGCGCGACTTTGGCTATTGGCAACCCAAGGAGCTTGGTGCTCTTCAAGACTATTTTGAAGATGTGGAGCAGTACCCCGACCCACACTTTTGGAAGTTGCGGCGGATGCCACTTAACCGAGAGCCTTTCTGTCATCGACGCGAAGATCTTGTGCCCGATGCCGAGTGGTACGACTCCGAATTCTATAAGAAGTTTCGCATTCAGGCGCAACAAGATGCGACCATTCTGGCCACCATTCCGGCGGTCACTGAGGAAGGGATCCCCCTTGCGGATGACAGTGTTTATAGCCTTTGCTTCTGCCGGGAAATTGGTGCCCCTGCATTTACCGAAGCGGAGCGCGACTTCTCCCTCTACCTCCTTATGGTATTAGGACCGCTCTTGCATCGCTTGTGGTTCAGCAGCCCCAGTGCCGACCCCATGCTCATACTTGATCTGCCGCTCCGCCTGCGCCGCGTCGTGTCTTGCCTGATGAATGGCGACACCGAAAAGCGGGCGGCCCAGCGCCTGGGCCTGAGCCACCACACCGTTCATTCTTACGTGCGCGAGCTGTACGAACTCGTAGGCGTGCGGACCCGGGCCGAGCTGATGGTGAAGCTGCTGAAGGCACCCCCTGAAAGTGGGGATGCGGGAATGCCCATAAATCGTGCAGAATGAAAGTAGGCCTTTGGCGTGATTGTCCTTGACACCACGGCCAGATCAAAGCGACCCCAAAAATCTTGAATCTTGCATTCAAGCGGTTACCCGCCCAACGGTTCCCACCGGGCGGGTTTTTTATGCCCCGAGCAGGCGACGGCGCAGCAGTTGCGTGAGGTCATCCCAGAAGGTATCGCGGTCGGGCGGGTCGGCGGTGTCATCCAGGGTCAGAAGGGTCCAGGCCTCCATCCGCCAACGATCCCAGCCGAATCTTGCTTGCAGAAACTGGGTGCGTCGCTCAAGCCGAGCTTCGATTTCGCCCGACTCGCGAGATTGATCGCGCGGATTGCGGAGCCAGGCGGCGGCTTCGAAGGCCGGGTCTCCCGAGAGCCCTTTGGGGTCGATGACCCAATGGGAACCCCCAGGGCCGGCGAGGATGTTCTCGTGGTGCAAGTCGCCGTGGAGGAATACCGGCGGGGGGCTGTTGGCCAGGAGTTCGTCGCGTAATGCGCGGTGAGGGGTCTCGGCCGTGTAGGTTGCGAGCGGCGTCATGCCCTCCAGCGGCAACCCCGACCACTGAGAGACGAATCCCGCAAAGATCTCATCCATGCCCTCTTCACTTAGCCCGCTCTGATGTAGCGGCGTGCCCGGCACGATCCGATCCATGACGAGGGCGCCGGTGGTCGGGTCATGGTGATGGACCGGGGGGCCTCCCCGTCCTTGCAGGGCCAGGGCCGCTTGCCAACCTGAATCAAGTTCCTCCCCTCGCCACGGCACCTTGAGCACAAGATCCCCCGTCGCCCACACCCGCGAGCAGTAGCCACCGGCCAGCTCTTCATCGGGTTCGAAGCCAAAAGGGAGCGGCAAATCCACAATTCATTATGCGAAGAGAGGTGCAAGAGGCGGCACGATTCTGCAAGAATGAACCCAGCCATGCTTCTCAAGTCCATCAACTACTGGTCGTACCCCGGCGGTTTAGAAGGCGCGATGCCGATCACCGAGTTCTTTGCCCACGCCAAGGCGCATGGATTTGAGGCCGTGGAGGTCTGCATCGGCGGGGCCGGAGACCTAACCCCCGCCACGACCGAAGCCGATTGCCAGCGCATTCTGCAGCAGGCGGCGGATGCGGGCGTCAAGATTGCGAGTGTGGCCTCGGGCCTTTATTGGGGCAACGCGCTGGGCAATGCCGATGCGGGTAGCCGCCAGCAGGCCCGCGAAGAACTGACGGCGATGGTGCAGATCACCGGCTGGCTGGGGGCGCGCACGCTGCTCACCATCCCGGGGGCGGTGGACGTGTTCTTCTTGCCCGACCGCGCTGCGCAGCCCTACGACGAAGTGCTGAACTACGCCCGCGAGGGCCTGCGGGCCGTCGCGCCCACCGCCGAAGCCTGCGGTGTGCGCATGGGCATTGAGAACGTGTGGAACAAATTCCTTCTCTCCCCCGCCGAGATGCGCAGTTTCATCCAATCGGTGGAAAGCCCGGCCGTGGGGGCTTACGTGGACGTAGCGAACCTGATGCCCTTTGGCCACCCGCAAGACTGGCTGCGCACCCTGGGGCCGCTGGTGGTGGGGATTCACTTTAAGGATTTCCGGCGGGCCGTGGGCACGATTGACGGTTTTGTGGACCTGCTGGAAGGCGATGTGCCTTGGCCGGACGTGATGCAGGCCATCGCTGACATTGGCTATGAGGGCCCGGTGGTGGCGGAAATGATTCCGTACTACGCCCATTACCCGCTGGTGCGCTGCGCGAATGCATCCCGCGCGATGGATGCGATTCTTGGGCGATCATGATCAAAACCATCGAGAAAACCATCACCATTCAAGGTAATCGAGACCACATTTGGCAAGTCATCGAATCTCCGGAGACTTACACCAAATGGTGTGAGCCGTTCTGCGTCGGGACATTCTATGAGGGCGAATGGCGAACGGGCCGCACGGTTCGGTTCATCGGGCTGGATGAGAATGGCGTCCGCGGCGGCCTGGTTTCCGAGGTCATCGCGTACAAAGCCGGACACCATGTTACTTTCCGGCACAAGGGGTTCGTGCAGGGGGATCGGGAGATCTTTGACACGCCGGAGGTCGCCGCTTGGGCCGGGTGCGAGAAAGGCTACCGGCTAGAAGGCGGGCCGGACGAATACACGCTGCATGTCAGTTGCCAAGTCACGGAAGAAATGTACGACTGGATGGACGGCACCTGGACAGAAGCCGTACAGCGGATCAAGGCGATTGCCGAAGGCACTTCCTAACCGCAACCTGGGCGGCCATTGTTGCGTCGTCATCATGAAGTGACCCACTTCACCGAGCGCCAACGGTTTCCACTCTGGGCAGAGCTTCTGATGGCCTTCCCTCTCGTGGCAGTGGCCGGAGCGTTCTATGCCGATGGCGAATCGCTCCGCTCCACGCTGATCGGGCTCGGGGCCACCGCGCTCGCTATGGGGTTGGTTTACGCCCTCATCTTCCGAATGACCACCGAGGTGGATGATCAAGAAATCCGGGTCTTCTTTGGCTACATCCCCACCTACCGCTGGCGGATGGCCCGCCATGAGATCCTGGAAGCCAAAGCCGTGCAATACAACCCCATTCGAGAGTACGGCGGCTGGGGAGCTCGCGGGATTCCCGTCGCCGCCCTCAATGCCCGAGGCAACCTCGGGGTTATGCTCTACCTCAAGAACGGCCGAACCATGCTCATCGGCAGCCAGCGGCCGGACCTGCTGTTGCAGGTCCTCACCAAAAGGTCAGATTAACGGAAACGCCAGATGATGCCCGAACTGCCGTTGGCGATCTGGGAAGCCAGTACCGACTTGGTATGCCCATCCGCGAAGACAACGGGCGTGCGCCCGTCCTTCCCGGCCCGGTTATAGCGCCCAATGATCGGCTTCAGTTCATTGGCCCCGAGGTTCAGCGGTGCGTTCCCCATCACCTGTACGAGGTCCTCACCCGAGGCCAGCGGCACGGCCTGATCAAGCGACGTAAACGACGTGTAATCCGGACGATACACGGTGCCATTGTCCGCCCCGAACACGAAGCCGCGATACTTGCCGCCGTTGCCGTGCGGGGTGTTCGCAAAGAGACCAATGCGCGCGGTCTCTTCCATCTGCCCAAACGAAGCGGCATTCCAGAAGGCGGAGCATCCAAACCGCACTTCCCCGTCGTTGCAGATGCGATCGGCGGTGTTGCCCACCAGCGAAGAGATCGCCATCACGTCGTTGTAGCCCACGCTCTGGCGCTGGCGCGTGTTCCAGTCAGTGGCGTACTGGCTGGTGTTCGCCCCCGGCGCAATCAAAATCTCCTTGTTCTTAAGGTACGGCAGGATGGGCACGGTCCAGATGCGGTTGGGGTCCGAGGTGGGCGTGTCGTATTTCGTGCTGGGCACCGGGTAGTCATCGTAGTCACCGGCGTACATCATCACGCCCGCCGCGAGCTGGCGCATTTGCGCAATACCGGCCGTCGCTTTCGCCGCATCTTTGGCGCGCGAGAACACCGGGAACAGGATTGCCGCAAGGATGGCAATGATGGCAATGACCACCAAAAGCTCGATGAGGGTGAACGCGCGCCGCATGGATGTGTACATTCTTACTCAAGAATCCGGCCAGGGGTTTCCTCAAGGGATCTTCCCCGTAAAGTCACGGGGTGATAGACTGACGCATGCCTCTTAAGGAAATGCTTCGAACGCAGCTTCATTCCGTGCGCTCGGACCTCGTCGAGACCTACCCCCACCTCACCGATGACTTGCTGCCGTGGGCGCCCGCCGAAGGGATGCGCACCGTCCAAGGCCAGTTTGTAGAGCTGATCAGCACCGAGCGATCCATAACCGATCGGTTAAGAGGCGTGGCCTCGGGCAACCCGGATGAAGAAGACGCCCCGCTCTGGGCCGCCAAGACGGTAGGCGAATTGGTGAAGATGCTGGATGAGACCCGTGCGCTCACGCTTCAACTTCTCGATCAATCCACTGAAGAAGAGCTCAACGCCCAAGTGAAAGTCAGTGCCGGGTTCGCAGAATATCTCGGATTAGAGACGGTCACGGCCGCCGCCCTCTTCAGCTTTATTGCCCGGCACGAATCGTATCACGCCGGGCAACTGGTGTCCTATCTCTGGTCGCGGGGCGATAACCCCTACGACTGGGATTAGAACGCGCCCCGCTCCCACGGCCCCCAGATCGCCAAGGTGATCCCGGGGGTCTGGATGTTGACGAACAGGGTCCGCCCATCGGGGCTGAACGTCGCGCCGCAGAACTCGCTGCCGTTCAAGACATTAAGGGCAAAGTCGAAGATCAGGCCGTCCTTGTTCAGGCCGCGCACGTACTGCGTGTCGTCGCCGTCTTCGCAAATCACCAGCGAGCCCTTCGGCGAAACGCAGAGGTTGTCCGGGGCATCCAGCACGTCCGCGCTCGGCGATTCGAAGAGCAAAGTCAGTTCGCCGCGCGATTCGCCCATCGGCGTATAGCGCCACACCTGGCCCAGACCTTCATCGCCGCCGTCGGTGCTGTTCAAAAAGATTGCGCCCTCGGCGTACCATGCCCCTTCCAGTCGCCCGAACGTCATGGCGCCGTTCTCGCGGCCTTGGTTGCCCAGCGCCAGCGAGTCGCTCCAGGCGTTGCTCGGGTCCGGATTCTTGATGTCCACCCACTCGATTTCGTAGGTCACGTTCTTCGGTTGGCCCTTGCGCGTGTCCACCAGGTCGCGGCCCTTCACCTTGGCCATTTGCAGCTTGCCGCCCTCGGCCAACTTGCCGTAAACGTGGGGGATAAAGCGATAGAAGCCCGCCGTCTTGTGGTCTTCGGTTTGGTACACGATGCCCGTGCTGGGGTCCACGGCGATGGCTTCGTGAATAAAGCGCCCCATCTCGTAGAGCGGCTTCGCGCGCACCGGCTCGTCGTCGAGGAAGGAGACTTCGAAGTTATAGCCGTGCGGCCGGGCAAAGCCGCCGCCCAGGGTTTCGTCCTTGTGATAGACCTGGCTGATGCCTTCGCCGGCCGTGGATTCTTCGCAGCTGATCCAGGTGCCCCACGGGGTGCGGCCCCCTGCGCAATTGACGATGGTTCCGTTCAAGGAGACGAAGTCTCGCTCTAGAAGGCGGGTTTCGGGGTCCACGATCAGGGTCGTCGTGCCGCCGCCGCCGCGCGGGTCGTAGGCAGTTTCCAGCGAGCCATACGCGCCGGATTCCTCGGGCTTATTGCGCACCTCGTGGTTACGAACGATGCGGATCTTGCCCCGGTGGTTCAGCGTGGCCATGCCGTCGTGCGCGCCGGGCGTGATGTAGCCATCCGACATCTTATCGCCGGTGGCCCCGAAGGCGGTGTAACGGAACCCGTCCGGCAGGGCCAGGAGCTCTTGGCCGGTGTTTTCGGCCGCGCGGCGGCGCAGGGCACCGTAGCCCACTTGTTCGTTGCCGTAATCCCGGCGAAGGGCCGGCGTGGCGAGGGACGCCCGGGTGAGAAGGCCAGTTACCCCGAGAAATCCACCCGCCAGGCTCGTCTTGAGAAGGTCGCGCCGATTGAGTTCCATGGGGGCAGTTTAACCACTTCCGAGCGTGGCTTTGTTTAAGGCAAGGTTAGGACGGGGCCAATCTTAGGGGTAGAAGGGACGGACTTCCACCGGGGCGCGGCAGGCCTGGGCCGCTTTTTGCCCCCAGGCTAATGCCTCGTCCAGGTCGGCGCATTCCAGCACCCATAGGCCACCCATGTGCAGGGTGCCGAGCATGGTGGGGGCTTCCGTGACTTCACCACCGCCCGGCGGGATGGAGCGGGCCTGGGCGACGGGCTTCAGTCCGCCCACAAACTTACGCACCCCCGCTGCGACCATGTCGTCGTTAAGGACATCAATGTCGTGGCGCATGGCGTCGTCTTCGACCAGACCCGGTTGGTAATCGTCGGGGTGGTGGATGGCGACCAAGAACTGCGGCATGGCTCACCCTACCCGAGCCCAGTGCACAAAGAAAAACTCCCCTCGGCTCAGGCCGAAGGGAGTTTGGATTCAGGATTGAACCGAAGTTCAGGCCTTGCGGCGACGACGAGCCAGAGCGAGAAGGCCCGCGCCCAGCGCGATCATCGAAGCCGGTTCCGGCACAGCGGTCACGGTCAGGTTGTCGTACACCACGAAGAGCGAGGTGGCGCCAAGGCTGCTCGAGAACGGGTCTTGGTAACCCAGGAACACAAAGCCATCGGCCGCGCCCGTATTGACGAAGTTGGTGATGGTTGTGCCGTTGAAGCGAAGCTCCACGTTGCCGGCGATTTCTTCAATCTCAACGCGCACCCAGCTGTTACCCGGGGCACCCGCGAGCGGGCCGCTCGGGAAGAGCGAGAGGAACGGTTCTTGACCGTTGTCAAATCGCGCACCCGTCGGAACCGTGTTGTTCACGTAGCCAACGAAGTCACGGCTGTTCGGGGTGGTGGAAGTGTTTCCGTAACCACCTTCGTTGGCCATGTGGTACCACACGCCGTCCGCGCCGGTTTGCGTCGCGCCCGTGCGCGTGTTGGTGCCGGCGCCATCGGTGTTGATGCCAAAGAGCGCTTGCTCGGTGGTGCTCACCAGGCTCGACGGCACGTTCATCCACATGTCGAAGGCCACCGTAATGTCGCCGGTGAAGTTGTTTACACCGCCGGCCGTCAGGTAGGCGTTGATGCCGTTGATGACACCTGCGGTGCCCTTGTTGGTCTGCATATAGAGACCAGAAGTGGCCGCTGCGCCACCCGGAGTGCTGGGGGCTTCTGCCACGCCGCGCGCGCCGTAGTTGTCACCAAAGATGACAGTGTCCGCCGACGGGGCCACGGAGATGACATTGAAGTCACTCGCCGAAGCGCCGGTATCGAAAGTGCTGGAATAGAGCGTGACGGCGTAGGCCGGTGCCGTCACCGCCACCATCACACCCGCGATCAACATCAGTTTGTTCATTAGGATTTCCCTCGCCTAAAAGGCATGGCCAAGGCAAGCCGCCCTGAGCCGTTAGGGGCAGTCTAGCACCCTTCCGCACAAATACAGGCAGGTAGAACTACTAGCAATCCCTGCTTTCATCCGTCCTTAACACTTCGGGCCCTATGTTCGGCAATTGTACAAAGAGTTACGCGAATCGCTTCAATCGGAGCGAGTTCAGCACCACCGAGACACTGCTGAGCCCCATGGCGCCCGCCGCCAGCATGGGGCTGAGCATCCCCAGCGCGGCCAGCGGAATCATCACGGTGTTGTATACGAACGCCCAGAACAGGTTGCCCCGAATGGTGCGCAGCGTAGACTGCGAGAGTCGCACCGCCAAGGGCACCAGCCGCAAATCCGACCGCAGAATGGTGATACCGGCGGTTTCCATGGCGATGTCGGTGCCGTGACCCATGGCAAAGCCAAGGTCGGCCTGCGCGAGAGCCGGGGCATCGTTGATCCCGTCCCCCACCATCGCCACCGCGCCCTGGCTTTGGTGCTTTTGCACAATTTGAGCCTTGCCTTCGGGGCGCACTTCCGCCTCCACCTCATCAATCCCGACCTGGTCGGCAATCACCCGGGCCGTCAGGCGGTTATCGCCCGTCACCATCACGGGTTGCAAGCCTTGCGCGCGAATCAATCGGATGCCCTCGGCGCTCGTCTCGCTGACGGTGTCGGCCACGGCGATCATAGCGTGCGCCAGGTGGCCGTCGTGAAGGATAAAGACCGTCTTCCCTTCGGCCTGAGTGGCGTGCACCTTTTCCACCTGATCCGTGCCCAGCGCGAGGAACTGCGCGGTGGCCTCGGGGCTGGTGAGGTACCACTCTTGCCCCTGCACCCGGGCGCGGACACCCTGCCCGCGCAGGGATTCAAAGTCTTCCACCTCGGGCCACGCCAGCTTTTCCGCTTGCGCGGCCTGGATGACCGACTGAGCGATGGGGTGCTCCGAAGGTGATTCCACCGCGGCCGCCAGGGCCAGCAACTCCGCGCGAGTGCGCGTCCCCCACAGGATGAAGTCCGTGAGCGATGGCTTACCCTGCGTGATGGTGCCCGTCTTATCCAGCAACACCGTGCGGATGGCGGCGGCGCGTTCTAGCGCTTCCCCGTCCTTCACCAAGATGCCAAGTTCGGCTCCCCGTCCGGTTCCCACCATCAGAGCCGTCGGGGTCGCCAAACCCAGGGCGCAGGGGCACGCAATCACCAGCACCGCCACCGCCCGCATGAGGGCCACATCCAGCGAACGCAATTGCCAGAACGTGAACGCCGCCGTCAGCAGAGCTAGAACCATCACCACCGGCACAAAGACGCCCGAAACCCGGTCCACCATGCGCTGCATCGGGGCCTTGGAGCCTTGCGCTCGCTCCACCATGCGCACGATCTGCGCGAGCATGGTCTCCGCCCCCACCCGCTCGGCGCGGTAGATGAGGCTGCCGGTTTGGTTGACCGTGCCCGCCGTGACGTGGGCGCCTTCGCCCTTCTCGACCGGCTGGGGCTCGCCCGTCAGCATGGATTCGTCAATGTAGGTGTTCCCGCTGAGCACGGTGCCGTCCACCGCCACCTTCTCGCCGGGCTTGAGGCGCAGGACATCGCCGACTTTGATTTGATCGAGCGAGACCACGGCCTCCGTGCCATCGGGGCGCAGCACCGTGGCTGTTTTGGGGGCGAGGCCCATCAGCATTTCGATGGCACCGGACATGCGGGACTTGGCTCGGGCTTCAAAGTAACGCCCCAGCAGCACCAGCACCACAATGCCGGCCCCGACTTCAAAGTAAATGTACTCGCTCTGCGCGTGGCTATGCCCCCGGTAGGCGAGGAGCCCGTAGACGCTGTAGATCCACGCCGCGCCCGTGCCCACCGCAATGAGCGTATCCATGGTGGTGGAGCCGTGCCGCGCCGCCCGCCAGGTGTTGCGATAGAACTGCCGCCCGAAGTAGAAGATGACCGGGGTCGAGAGCAGAAGCAGGAGCCCGTTTACCCACTCGGGGCGCGGGTGCCAAATCATCGAGATCAAGATAACGGGGATGGCCAGAGCGGCCGCCCCCATGAGCTCGCGCCGGGCATTGTGGGCGTTAACCTCGTGATCCTTGTGATCGCTTTCCTGCGCATCGCTGGTGGCGCGGACGGGTTGACGCAACCTGGCCTGGAACCCCGCCGCTTCCACCGCCTTGATCACCGTCTCGGGGGCGAGGCCCTGGTGATGAATGGTGCCGACGTGGTTGGCGAAGTTCACCGCGACCTCGTCCACGCCTTCGACTTTCTTCACGAACCGCTCGACGCGCGCCACGCACGAGGCGCAGGTCATGCCCTGGATGTCAATTTCCATGGGTTCGGGGGCGGTAGGAATCTTGTCCATATACTCTCTGGGGTATCTCGTGGCCTCGGTTAGCGCATCAGGCGCGAGAGCGTGCTCTTGAGCTCGTCCAGCAAGTCTTCTTGCGACATGCACTGCCCTTCTCCGTGGGCGGTGCCGGTGCCGTGCCCCAGGATGCAAGTCTCCACATGGGAGGTGGCGAGTTCGGCTCCAAATTGATCGAGAGCTGAGCGCACCGCACTGAGCTGCGTAAGGATATCCACGCAGTACTCGTCTTCAGCGACCATGCGGCGTAGCCCTCGGACTTGGCCTTCGATGCGGGCGAGGCGGCGGTCCAATGTGGCCTGGGTTTGCGGGCTCATATCCTTCTATACCCCTATGGGTATCAAAGCGTTCCCGAGGCCTGCACTTTCAGAGGCTAGTCAAGTTGTAGCCGCGAGGCCCGCTGGGCCACCTCGTGCCGGGCTTCGTCCACAATCGCGTCGGCCGATTGGTCGTCCATGCCAACTTCGGCCAAAGCAAACGACACCATTTCCAGCGCCGTTTCGAGTTCACCAAGCACCGCGCGTTGCACACTGGTCTCATTGAACAATCCGTAGTCCGCCAGGCTGTGGGTGCGAACACAGATGGGCAAGTCGGGGCAAAGCGCCCTTGCCGTCTCGATCATGGCCCGAGTTTCGGAGTTGGCCGGGGTCGCGATCATCAGGAGCCGGGCCGCTTCAATGTTGGCGCGCCGCAAGTCACGCTTTTGCGTGGCGTCTCCCAGCACCACGGGGGCACCATGCTCGGTGACCTCCCTTGCAATTTCCTGGTCAAAATCCACCACAACGTAAGGGATTTGCGCTTTGATGAGGCAGTCCTCTACGATCCGGCCCACACGACCGTAACCCACCATCACCACGTGGTCCTTGATTTCAAGCGGCGGAATCTGCGCGACAATGACCGACTCCACCGCAACGATCTCGTCGGGCACCACCGTTTCCGCCTGCTTGCCCCACCGCTGGCCCTGCCGACTCATGACTTGTAGCACCAGCGGATTTACGGCGATGGAAAGCACCCCCACCGCCAGCACCACGCTCATGAGCCCTTGTGAGAAGACTTCGTACTTCAATCCCAGGCCGGCCAGGATGAAACTGAGCTCCCCTATCTGCGCCAAGCTCCCGGCGATCAGCATCGTGCCGGGCCAAGGGAACTTGAAGAGTCGCAGAATGCCGATGGCGGCCAGGGTCTTGCCGAAGAGGACGATGAGCACCCCGATGGCCACTTGCAGGGGGTACTTGACAAGCACGGACGGGTCGAACAGCATCCCCACCGACACAAAGAAAAGCACGGCAAACACCGTGGAGAGCGGCTTGATTTCGGCCGAGGTCTGGTGCGAGAGTTCCGACTCGGAGATGACCACGCCGGCCAAGAACGCCCCCAGGGCCGGCGAGATGCCAAGGAGTTTCGCCGCCCCGAAGGCGATGCCCAACGCCACCGCCACTACGCCAACCGTAAAGAGTTCGCGCGGCCCATTCCGGAAAACACGGCCCAGAAGCTTGGGCAAAAGTTGACGACCCGCAATGAGCATGAGGGCGCTAAACCCCACGATTTTGAGCATTGTCTCGACCAAGACGTAGCCGAGGTTGGGGTTCTGATCCGGGTCGGCCTTGCCCCCGAGTTGCGAGGCCAACACGGGCAAAAGCACGATGGCCACGATGAATAGGATGTCCTCCATCACCAGCCAGCCGATGGCTACGCGCCCGCCGGTGGATTCCGTTTCGCCACGGCTTTCCAGCGCGCGTAGCAACACCACGGTGCTCGCCACCGATAGACACAGGCCGAACAAGAGGCTGGCCCCCCACGGGATGCCAAGCGCTACCCCCGCCCCCAGGCCCAGCAATGTGGCAATGGCCATCTGAATGAGCGCGCCCGGCACCGCATACTTGCGCACGGCATTGAGATCTCGCAGGGAAAAGTGCAGGCCCACCCCGAACATGAGCAGGGTCACCCCGATTTCGGAGAGCTGGAACGCCACGGCCCCATCGGCCACAAAGCCGGGCGTAAACGGCCCTACGGCAAGCCCCGCCACGAGATAGCCCAAAAGCGGCGGTAACTTAAGCTTGACAGCCACTAGCCCAAAGATGAACGCGAGCCCAATCCCGGCGGAAAGGGCAGCAATCAGGGAGGTCTCATGCGGCATTACCCCTTCGTACCCCTTTCAGACGATCCAAAGTTTGCCCAAACTCCAATATCCCCAACTGGCTATCCATTTGGTTGAGAAGTCCTTTGCAGTCTTCCAGATGATCTCGGGTAGAACCCCCTCCATGACGCATGAAGAAGCCCTGGCCCCTATGGACTTAGCCATTTGGGAGATGAGCGAAGCCTTTGACGGCATGCCGGCGGCCGACATGTGGGTGCGCCCGCATCCCCGCCTGCTGAGCGTGGGCGAGCTGGCCGTGCACGTGGCTTTCGGCGAGATACGGTGGCTGCATCCGGAGCTCGAAAGCCCCCTCAACCAGCCCCGGGCGGGTTACTACTTGGATTCGGTGGACGACCCCTTTGAGCTTCCGCTCGGCCCCACCGAACTCTACGACGAAGTGAAGCGCGTCCACGAAGTCTGCCGTGCGCGCATCCTGGAGATGCAGCCCGACTTCAGCGCCAAGCTCCCGAACCGGGATGACTGGGCCTGGGGAGACACCCTGCAATACATGGCCTTCCACATCGCCTACCACACCGGGCAGATGTATTCCGCTCGCCACCTGATGGGGCACGAGACGGCGAATAACTAGCTCTTTCAAGAGGAACCTCCGACCATCCGGTCCTAGACAGCCTTCGCTCGCTAACCCATCGTGTATACTCGTGTGTATTCATGCGCAGGATTAACTTCACGCTCGATGACGACACCATCGAGCTACTCGCTTCCGTCGCCGACCGGTTTTACGGCGGGAATCGCTCTTTGGCCATTCGGGCCGCTGTCGAGTCCCTGGCCGCGCACTCCGGTCACGAGGGCTGGGTGATCACTGGCTTCACGCCGGAAGAGATTCACTCCGAAACCAAGTGCCACTGCTGCGCCACCGAATTCCCGACCGGTGCCATCCTCTTCCGACCGGTGTTCGAGCGCGGGGTATCGCCGGAGGCGCTGGATCGCCTGCCCGAGGGCAAGTGGCTGGATTGCTCGCAGTGCGCGGCGGGGCACCTATGATCTTCAAGAAGAAAGCTCGGCTTCCCGTCACCGTACTCTCGGGGTTCCTGGGGGCCGGCAAGACGACGGTGCTCAACCACGTTCTGGCGAACCGCGAAGGCAAGCGCGTCGCGGTGATTGTCAACGACATGAGCGAGATCAACATTGATGCCGAACTTGTGGCCAACGGCAAGGCCAACCTCTCGCGGACCGAAGAAACGCTGGTGGAAATGACCAACGGCTGCATCTGCTGCACGCTACGCGATGACTTGCTGAAGGAAGTTTCCCGGCTGGCGCGCGAGGGTCGGTTTGACTACCTCCTCATCGAGAGTACCGGCATCAGTGAACCGCTGCCCGTGGCGATGACCTTCACGTTTGAAGACGAATTCGGTCAGTCGCTGGGCAAAGTCTCGCAGCTCGACACGATGGTGACGGTGGTGGACGCCTTCAACTTCTTCCGCGACTTTGCCGAGGCCGAGTACATCCGCGACCGGGGCGAGAGCCTAGGCGAAGAGGATGAACGCACCGTAGTTGACCTTTTGGTGGACCAAATTGAGTTTGCCGACGTGATCCTCATCAGCAAGACCGACCTGGTGGATGAGGCGACCCTGGGCAAGGTGATGGGCGTGATCCGCACCCTTAACACCGAGGCGCGGATTGTGCCGATCCAAAACGGCGCGGTGCCCCTCAGTGAGGTGATGGGGACGGGCCTGTTCGATATGGAAAAGGCGCAACGCTCGCCCGGTTGGATCAAGGAACTGATGGGCGAACACGTGCCCGAAACCGAGGAGTACGGGATCTCCAGCTTCGTCTATAAGGCGCGGCGTCCCTTCCACCCGCAGCGGTTCTGGGAAGTCATCAACCAGCAGTGGCCGGGTGTGATCCGCTCCAAGGGATTCTTCTGGCTGGCCACCCGCATGGCGTGGATCGGCGAGTGGCATCAGGCCGGGGCCGCATGCCGTTACGGCCACGCCGGGACGTGGTGGTGCACCGCCCCCAAGGAGTATTGGCCGGACGATGAGGAAAGCCGCCTGCGCATCCACGCAAACATGCAAGAGCCTTACGGTGACCGACGCCAAGAGATCGTCTTGATCGGCATCGGGATGGACAAAGCGGGGCTGACGGAGATGCTGGACCGCGCTCTGCTAACCGAGGCGGAATACGCCGAAGGGCCAGAGAGTTGGGCGAAGTTGCCGGACCCGTTTGCGTCGGCCGACGAATTAGCCCTGGTGGACTAGGCGCCGAAGATACGCGGGGCCAATAAGCCAGCCACCGCCAACACCATGACGAAAGCGGCCGCCGCCGAGCCCCGGCACCCGGACTTCTCGGGCAGGAATTCGCTGCGGTCGCCTTCGATTTCGGAGAAGTCCAGCGTGAACTCTTGGCCGGGGAAGGCCGTCGCCATCGCCTGCTCGATAATTTGGCGGGCGGCTTCGGGATCGGGCTCATCCAGCAGAAACTCCACATCCATCGAACCCATGCCCGAATCGGCCCAAAACAATCGCCGCAAAAATGACACAGTACTCTGGCACCATCTTCGTCGCAAGAGCGTCTAGAATATGTGAATGATATTCGCTGAGTTCTTCGCTGGAATTGGACTTGTTCGGGTTGGCCTGGAAAAGGCTGGCTGGAGTTGCGGCTTTGCGAACGACATAGACCCAAAGAAGTTGCAAATGTATTCAGTCCGTTTCACTGACAGCGCAAGTCACTTTGCTCTTGGAGACATAAGAACTCTAGACACCAAGCAGATTCCTCAAGTTGATTTAGCAACGGCTTCATTTCCGTGTACTGACTTGAGCCTGGCGGGTTCACGCGCAGGTTTGGCGGGCAAACAGTCATCCGCATTTTGGCCATTTCTGGATATCCTCCATTCGCTTGGAAGCCGAAGACCTAAGCTAGTTATGCTTGAAAACGTGCCTGGCTTACTTACGTCAAACCGAGGAGACGACTTTAGGCAAGTGCTCCTTGCACTTAATGAAGTTAACTATACGGTAGATGCATTGATCGTAGATGCGTCCCGCTTCGTCCCGCAATCTAGGCCCAGATTATTCGTAGTTGCCGCCCAGGCTCCTAGCCACACTTTAGTCAATGAGCCAGGAAGAACGCAGTCCTTTTTCGAATCCGAAGTGCGTCCAGCCGCACTAGCAAGATTCATTCTTGAAAATCCGAGTATCCGGTGGAATGTCCGCGAAATGCCTCCGCTTCCAGTTCGGACTTCTCGACTAGATTCTATTCTCGAACAACTACCATCGACTTCGCCGGAGTGGTGGAACCAAGAACGAGCACTTTATCTTTTGAGCCAAATGAGCCCACGACATGGTGCAATTGCCCAACAGATGATTGCGACTAGCCAGATTTCATATGGAACTGTATTTCGCCGAGTACGCAATGGCAAGTCAATGGCAGAACTGCGAATTGACGGAATAGCAGGTTGCCTTCGCACACCTAAAGGTGGTAGCGGACGCCAGATACTCTTTGAAGCGGGCAACGGACGATTTCGAGTGAGATTACTGACGGCTCGGGAATGCGCTAGACTGATGGGTGCAGACGACTTTCCGATTACTGTACCGGCAAATCAGGCTCTTTTTGGGTTTGGCGATGCTGTTTGCGTCCCAGTCATAGAGTGGCTTGCCCGACATTATCTTAATGCTGAGTTTGAAGCACAGCAACTTTCACTCCCGAAGTATGCATTAGCATGATAGATCAACAGACCATTGGAGTTCCCCAAGATGTGGCGGCAATCAGAGCAGAAATTGCTCTTTTTTTCCGCAAGCGGACTGAGGAAGGCTATCCTATTGGCGGGTACCTAGGCGTTTATGTTTTTTTTGACTATGATGGTGAGCCAATTTATGTTGGACAAACACATGAAGGTTTGAGTAGCAGGGTTGGACGTCATCTGACAAATCAGCGGACTGACGCAGTAGCGATGAATGTTCTTGACCCCTTTGAAGTGGCCTTCATTGAAGTTTTCCCATTGATTCACAAGACTCTTAAACCGAAATCAAGCAAAGAAGACCTCCGCCTCCTGACGGAGAAGCTTAATCAGCTTGAATTTTCTGTGTACAAGAAGGTACTCGAAGAATCACGATTGAATGCAGTATTAAACGAGAAAGACATTGCCGAGACTGCAGCACTGCCACTGCCGGTTTCCTTCAAGTCGAGGATCATTCCGGACAGCATTTTTAATGCTCGTCAGCATCCAGACGTCCGCATTGCCAGACGATCTAGCACGATAGCGCGATTAGCTCAAGTGATTAGTGAGAGAGATGTTTCGCCTGGGTTAAGAAGGACCCTTCTTGTGCAAGCCAGAAGGCTTGAGAGACTCGCTGCTGAACGCTTCAAGGCATTTGCGAACAAGGTGGAAACTGCCAGCCCGGGCGAAGAGACAGGCGACAGTACGCAGTAGTCAGGTGCATTCGCCGGGCGTTTACAAACGCAACACTGTTAGCAAAGTCGCACTGCACGTCCACCATGATGCTGGCGAGACAGAACCGCTCGGACGACGTGCTTTGCTCCATGCGGTGACGCTACCCGCTCACCGGCGCGGAGGGAAACCCGCGCGTGCCACATCCGCCAGGATGCGATCCCGATCGCGGGGGGCGAGCGTGGATTCGCGCAGCAGCGCCACCAAAATCACCCAATCGCCCGCCTTGTTGCGCGCAATGCCCACGTCGTTGGTGGCCCCGGCCACCCCCCGCGGGTGTCACTCGTGCCCGTTTTATGCCCCAGGGTCCAGCCCGCTGGCACCCCGGCCCGCAGCCGATCCTGCCCGGTGGCCGTGCGCTCCATCACTCCCAGCAGGTAGCGCGTGGAGGTCGGGGAAAACAGCTGCCCTTTCAACAGCTTTTGCAGCAGCTTGGCCATGGCGGCGGGAGTGGTGGTGTCGCGGGGGTCGGCCAGGTAGCGGGCGTAGGCGGCGTCTCTTTCAGCCTCCGAAACCGCCGCAAAGGCCGCCTCAATCACGTCCTCGTCCACAAACTCCGGCCGCCAGGTGATGCCATTCGTCTCGGTTTGCAGGTCGTGTTCCGACCGGTCAATGCGCATGCCCTGGATCTCGTGCTTATCTAAAAACGCTTGCACGGCTTGAATACCACCCAAGCGTTTCACTATGAAATCGACCGCGCCATTACAGCTCTCGGTGACCATCAGCTCGATGCACTCATCCAGCGTGACCATGATGCTCTCGCGGCGGCCCAGGCGCTGCGTGATGGGCTGGTGGCTGAGGCTGAGGTCGCTGCGCTTGAACTCAAAAGACTGGTCCAGCCGCCACTGGCCGCGGTCCACCTGCTCCAGGGCGGCCATGGCCACCATCAGCTTCATCACGCTTTGCAGGGAAAATTTGTCGTCCGGGTGGCGGTAGTGCGCGCCCTGAGCGGTGACCACGGCGGCCCCTAGCTTGCCCTGGGATCGAGCTTCGATGGCCTGGAGTTGGGCTTCGATGGGGCTGGGGCTGGCTTGCCCGGCCAGCCACAGCAGCGGCGCCAAGAACATGGGGAGAGGATACTAGGCTAGGCGGGGTGGGAACTGAGCCAGGAAGCTAATCCGACTTCTTGGCCCTCTTCTTCCGAGTTGGAGTTTCCTGTGCAAAGAGACTGGTCATCCGCTCGTACAGCCCGAACAGGTGGGCGACTCGCTCCGCATCGCTCTTAAACCCCCCAGTTGAATAGAGTTTATCTACGGCCAAGTCAAGAGCTTGATGTGCCTTTCGAAGGTTGACCGGCATGGCCAGCGTGTCATAAAGGTCCGCGAGCGAACTGGAGCTATGGACGGCACGGGCATCAAGCACGGCCTGGGCGAGGCCTTCAATCTGCTGCCGCTGCTTCTCGCTCGCGATCGGCCAGGGGAAGTTGTTGTAGACCACTCCAATTGAATATCGGTAGTCACTTTTCAGTCGACCCGCGACGGTACGCATCCACGCCATGTGCATTTGCGAGGTCAACACTCCAAACTCCCATAGCGTTGCATTCTCGACTATTCGAACCAAATTACTTGGCACAACGGGCGGGGCCTCAAATCCAATGGGCATGTATTCTCGTCTCTCACTTGTTACTTCTGGCAAGACAAGAAACCTTGATTTAGGTGCATTATTTAACTGAAACATTGTTGGCGTATCTGCAAGCACCTTTGTAGATCGCCTCCGACTCTGCCGACGAAATTCCTGCACTTTGTTTATCCTTTGACGAATGGACGGATTTTCACGAATTAGTGCGGGACTTGCGGTCTGCAACATCAGAATCCATCTTCGACCACCATACAGAAATTCAGTTGCACCAATATATGGATGAAGATATTCGCTTATATCAGGTGACAATGCCAACAGGTCCGCGCGCTCAGAGTCACTCAGAATAAAGTGCCCGCCGTCAATCGGCTGAACACCGGTGGCTGACCTTGGCGCCCCATTCAAAGGCGTCGATGATTCCTTTACAACCAAGTGCGGATTGTTTAGCAAACTTGCATCAATGAGATAGGGTGACAGCTTCCTATGGGATGATTCTACCGGCAGGGCTTTGATGTCAGGGTAACTAAAGAGCCGTTTCAACTCGGGCTCTGCTTTTCTCGGTGTCAGTCCGACAATGACTACGTGGACATGCGCCATTCCCCTTGCATCACTACTCCACTCAAACGTACGATGAGCAAAGGCAATTTCTAGGCCATACCGACTGAACATTGATGGCCACAATTGAGCGACCTGCTCCCCTTGAGATATACTATTTGTACTAACAAAAGCAATCCTACAATTTGCACCTGAAACATACTCACCTGCCTTGAAGTACCAAGCACAAACGAAATCCAAGGTACCACCACTCTTTCCCAAAGATGCCAGCTCTCTGACTTGGTGCCTCTGTAACTCGCTTTGTTCCTTTGCACCCAAAAAGGGAGGATTGCCGAATACAAACGAACATTCCGATGGCTCCAAAACGGATTTCCAATCGATCTCCAGCGCGTCGGCATGGATGATTGAAGGGGATTTTTTGAGTGGAATCCGCGCAAAGTTTTCAGTAAGCGCAAGGCTGAGTCGATTGTTCATGATGTGGTCCATCATCCACATCGCCACTTCAGCAATCCGCGCTGGAAACTCATTGATCTCAATTCCATAAAACTGGTTGACATCAACTCCAGCAAGATGCTCAATATCAAGAACGAAGGTTTTCTCTTTGTACAGTTCAATCGTAGCTTCTATTTCAAGCAGTCGCACTTCGCGGTAGGCAATGATCAAGAAGTTTCCGCACCCACATGCTGGGTCAAAGAACTTTAGGCTTGCTAGCTTGGCACAGAACCCCTTGAGTTCACGTTCGCGCACTGCAGTCTGTTTCTTCTGCTTGATGGCCGCGAGTTCTGTTTTCAGGTCATCCAGAAAGAGCGGGCCAATGAGCCGCATAATGTGATTTTCAGTCGTGTAGTGCTCACCGTGGGCGCGGCGTGCAGCCGCATCGCCGCTCACATGCTGGAACAGTGCGCCGAAGATGGCAGGACTAATCGCGTCCCAACTGAACTCGCAGGCATCGAGCAACAACTTGCGCATCTTTGAGTCAAAACTTGGCAGGCGTAGGTTCTCCTTGAATAATGCACCATTAATGTGGGGAAATTTGGCAATATCTTCATCAAGGGCTATCTCGCGATCCTTCTCGTCCGTATCAAGGGTTTGGAAGAGTAAGGAGAGAATAGGCCCAACATCACTTCCGTCCTCCTTGGTCCGGGTTCGAATCAACTCGTCGAACATATCGCGCGGCTCGAAAATGCCAGTGTCGTCCGCGAAAAGACAGAATAAAAGTCGTACCAGGAACCGTTCAAGGTCATGCCCCCGGTAGCCAGACTGAAGCAGTTGGTCGTGCAGGCGCCCCATCAGCACGCTTGCCTTGATGTTTACGGGGTCTTGATCTTTAAAAGTCCGCTTCTGTACTCCGAGGATGAAAGCAAACTTATCGATGTGCTTCGGAAGATCTGCGAGCTTAAAGCTAACTTGCTCATTATCGACAAGATCGTATAGCTCAAAGGTTTGAAAATCGCAGGCAAGCAGGTAGCGAGGTAGTTCGTAATCCTTGAGCCCTGGGAAGTAATCGAATGCCTGCTGACGGGCATTGGCTAGGTTTCTGCCTGCACTCTTTTGCTCGACAATAAGAACACCTTTCCAAAACAGGTCGATGAATCCCTGCTTGTCGCCGAGCTTTTTGACGGGCTCCTCATAGGAGGCTACTCGCTTCCTGGAGATGCCAAAGATGTCAAAGAACTGATCATAAAATGAGTGAGTTTCCCCCCGTTCGTACCGAGCATCCTTCCACTCATCGGCAAACGCCTGGGCTCGTACCCGAATCTCGTTCCAGCTGAGGCGACTCACGGCAAGAAGCGTACCTAAGCCATTACGGCGTTGGCGTGGCCTGCTTCATGATCGACTGGAGGTCGATGATGTATTGCCCGCTGCCCGAAGACACCTGCGGCAGCTTGCCATCCCACTTCTCGATCCACTCCCGCGCGATGACCAGCCCCCCGCCGGAGACCTTGAGCGCCTCGGCGTTCAGCTTGGCGGCCTCGGCCGAACCCTGCGCCCGCGCCACGTCCGTCTGCTTTTGCAGTTCGGCCTGCTGCAGCACGTACTTCTGCTTCTCCGCCTCTTGCTGGGCCACCTGCTTGGCTTCGATCGCCTTGTTGAACTCCGGCGAGAAGTCGAAGTTCACGATGGAAAGCCCCTGGGAATCCACCACGATGTCATAAGCTGCCAGCCGCTTGATGATCTCGGATTCGACCTCGTTCTTCACCTGGGCGCGGTTGCGGATGAGCCCCTCGGCGGTGTAGCGGGCCGTCACCACCTTCAGCGATTCCTGCACGGTCGGGTCGATGATGCGGTTCTTATAGAGCGGGCCGACCTGGCCGTAAAGCTCGTCCACCTTGGAGGCGTTCAGCCGGAAGTTGAGCGCCAGCGTGGTGGTGACCACCTGCAGATCCTGGCTGGCGGCGGTGGCCTGCGACTCTTCCTTTTGGGTGCGGGTTTCCAGCAGTTGCACGCTGTGGACGCCCGGAATGATGATGTGGATGCCCGGGCCGAGCGTGCCATCAATGGCCCCGAAGCGGAGCTTGACGCCCGCATAGCCGGCGGGCACCTGCACCACCCCGCTCCACAGGATGCCCCCGGCCACCAGGAAGATGCCGAAAACCCGCGCCGCCCAGGCGGTGGGCTTCAGGTTCACCTTCTCGCTGGTCTGCTTGTTCAGATTTGCCAGCACAAAGGAGATGAAGATGATGACGATTCCGAAGACAACTGCGCCCATCGCACATTAAGTACGGTTGGGGGTGCCCGGGGGATGCGGGCTTACTCCGGTTGGCTTGCCCTCAGCTTGAGATCCGCCACCACCGGCCGGTGGTCGCTGGCCATGCGCTCGTTCCCCACGCGGGCCTTGCTCTCCTGCCAGCGTCCGGGCGGGCCGACAAACAGGAAGTCAATCTCCTTCTCCGGCCGGTCGGCAGGCCAAGTGAACCTCTGCCCCGCCGGTTTGGCCACCTCTTGCAGGCTCCCCCGGAACAACTCGATCGTACGGCTCCCCGGCACGTCGTTAAAGTCGCCCAGCAGCAGGGTCGGCGTGTCGCCGCTCGTCACCTCTTGGTGCACGCGCTGCGCCTGCGCCCACCGGAACCCGTCGTCCTCCACCCAGTCGAAGTGCACATTCACCACCCGCAGGGTTTCGCCGGAGGGTAAACGCACCATTGTCTTCAGGGCCACACGGGGTTCATTCCCATCGGGCAGACGAATCGCTTCCACATCCACCAGCGGATACCGGGAGAGGATGCCCATGCCGTAATGGCCGCCATCGTACTCCATAAACGAGCCGAAAGCGGGGTGCATGCCCAGTTGACGGCCCAATTCCGCCATTTGGTTGACCCGATCCGATCTCCCCACCCGATCGTCAATCTCCTGAAGGCCAATGATATCGGCGCGGAGCGCGCGCAAGGCCCGCACGGTGCGGTCCAGGTCGAGCCGATCATCCATGCCTGCACCATGCCGGATGTTGTAAGTTGCCGCCCGCAGGCGCACATCCCGGGGTGGCGCAGGGGCCCCCAGGCGGAGTTCGGCCAGCACCGCCGCGTGGTCCGACGGAAACAGCCCCGCACTGGTGTCGATCCGCTCCGCGCGCACGGGCTCCACCCCCGCCCCCCAGAAGTAGATGAAGTCGATCCGATCTTGCTCTTGTTCCGGGAATCGTGGCGACCAGGTTCGGTCTTGCGCCCGGTTGACCTGCGGGTGCACCTCGCGGAAAGCGTCCCGATAGCCCTGCCCGGTCATCAGCCGGCTGGTGGCCCAGCGCACGGGGCGGCCGTAGTGTTCCCGCGCCACCTCGGTGTAATCCAGGTGCGACATCGAGTTGAAATCTCCGCCGATGACCACCGGAACGTCCGTGTATTGCGGCCCCGCCAGGCGCTGGTGGATCTGGTCCAGCAGCCGCTCCAGCACCTCCGCCGAGGGCTGGCACGCCGCGAGCATGGCTTCTAGGCTAGAGGCGCTCCGCGTGGCCGGAATCCAGATGTCTTCGCCGTAGGGCAGCCACAGAGAATAGACCGCGACCCGCCGCCCGCTGGGCAGGCGCACCAGCGCTCCCACGCAGTTGAACGGCTCACCCACCGAGAGGTCTTCCTCAATCGGGTAGCGGCTGTGCAGGGAGACGTTGGTGCCCCGAGGCTGGAAGTGGAAGTCCAGCCCCCGCGCGATGAGTTCGCCGGACCCGTAGGTTTCCTGCATCATCACTACGTCGGCCTGGCTCTGCCGGATGACGTCCATCACTTGGCGCGGCCCTCGGAAGCGGTCGTTCTCCCGCCCGCCGTGCCAGATGTTCCAGGTCATCAGGCGGAGGTTTTCGGGCGCAGGGGCGCTGGTGGCGAGAGTGGCCATCAACAACCCGAGCAACGCAAGACCGAAGCGGAGCGAATCCATCTTGCCCCCGAGGCTACCAAATTGGGGTGAGCACCGGGTTAAGAGCTGCAAGAGGGCCGTTGAGAATGTTTGGGTTCTACTGAACATTGGGCGGCTTAGAACGTCTGAACTCCACGGTTCATTGATTATGAAAACCGGCTTTCTCATTCTGTTGGCTTCTTCGTCCTTAGGAGCCGGGTTACTTGTCTCGGCCCCGCAGAGTCGGGAAAGCAAGCCCATCGAGGGCAATCTGTTGAACGTTGGACACACGTTTACCGGGCTTAAGGGCGTAGCCCTAGACGGCAAGGAAGTCACTGTGCCCGTGGCCGGGGCCAAGGGAACGGTCATCGTTTTCTCCAGCGTCACCTGCCCGCTTTGCCAAAAGCTGGAACCCACGCTTGCTTCCCTGGAAGATTCCTATTCGGATCGAGGGGTGAAGTTCGTTTTCCTAAACCCCTCAACCATTGAGTCCGCCGGCGAAATGAAGCAACTGGTCCAGCGGCTGAAGCTAGATGGCCCCTATGTGCACGATCCCAAAGGCACGTGGACCAAGGCCCTTACGGCAAAAACCACTACCGAAACATTCTTGCTTGACCCCAGTGGCAAGCTCATCTATCGCGGCGCGATAGATGACCAGTATGCAATTGGCGCAGCGCTTCCTGCGCCCAAGAATCGTTACCTTGCCAACGCAATTGACGCCATGCTTGCGGGCAAGCCGGTTCCGGTGGCAATGACGGAAGCCCCAGGGTGCCTCCTCAACACGGAACCTCTCCCCATGGAAGATGCAACGCCAACCTATCACGGCCAAATCCAACACATCATCCAACGAAGTTGTTTGCCTTGTCACCGACCAGATGGGGTTGCGCCGTTTTCGCTGGATAGCTATGAAGCGGTGAAGGGACGAGCCAGCATGCTGCGGTACGTGATTGACGAGGGCATCATGCCGCCCTGGTTCGCCACCGAAGGCGGTCCCTGGCGTAACGATATGTCCATTCCCGATGAGGACAAAGCGGCCCTCAAGGCTTGGATCGAAGGCGGAACACCCAAAGGCGATCCCCAGCAGGCACCTACCCCCATCAAGTTCGAATCCGGATGGACTATCGGCAAGCCCGACGCTGTTTTTCAGTTACCAGAACCCGTGGCGATCAAGGAAAGCGGAGTGATGCCCTATGTCAATGTCAACGTTCCCACGAACTTCACAGAAGACAAATGGGTGGATCGTATTGAGGTGATTCCGGGTGATCGCCGGGCCGTCCACCACGTCCTCGTTTTCATCCGCACCGAAGAGACGGCGAACCTTAATCGTAGGGAGCAGGTCGCCAATCAAGACGCCCGAGACGAACTGGGCGGCTTCTTCGGGATCTATGTTCCTGGCAATAGCGCCCTTGTTTATCCTGACGGACTCGCGAAGCGGATTCCGAAGGGCGCGATCCTCCGATTCCAACTTCACTACACCCCTTACGGTCAGGCTTCAAAGGACCAAACAAGAATTGGATTCCGGTTCGCCAGAGAAGTTCCCAAGAGCGAAGTCCACACGGCCAGCGTGGCGAACGTTCGGATTGCCATACCCCCAGGGGCTGATGACCACAAGGTGGAAGCCGAGATTCAAGTGCCTACCGAAGTCGAGCTCTTGTCTTTCCTCCCGCACATGCACGTGCGGGCCAAGGCCGCAAAATACGAGCTGACGGCGGGCGGCAAGACGACAACCCTCCTGGACGTCCCTCGATACGACTTCAACTGGCAACTCAACTACGTTCTGGCCGAACCCCGAACGGTCAAAGCCGGGGAGACCCTAAGATTCACTGCCTGGTACGACAACAGCGAGAACAACCCCGCGAACCCAGACCCGACCAAGACCGTTCGCTGGGGATCGCAGACCTTTGACGAGATGCACTTGGGCTACATTGAGTACATCATTCCGGGCGAAAAGCCAGGTGAAGGCGGAGCAGGTATCCGTCGCGGACCAGGCGCAAGAGCAGCTGCCACAGGCGTAGAGGCGACCTTCCGTCGCCTGGATCGAAACAGTGACGGGGTCGTAACAGAATCGGAGGCTGGTCTGATGTGGAACCGAATCCAGGCGGCCGATGCCAATGGCGATGGCAAACTGACTCTTGAGGAAGCCCTCAAGTACTTTGGTGGCAGGCGCCGTTAGTCCAGGGTTAAGAGTTCACTCGCGCCCGGCGGACTGGAGCGCCCCCACGGGCTGGGCCACCCAGGGCAGGATGGTGAAGGGTTCGCCCAAGGCCATGATCTCGCGGAGGGGCTCGATCTCCTTGGCTGCTTTCCCGGCCAAGATCGGCTCGGTGACCCCGGTGAGTGCCAGCGAACGATTGACCACCCAACCGAAAGGCACAATTCCGGCCCGCTTCAGGTCATCTCGAAGCCGCATCGCTTCGTGCACCGGCGTCGGCTCGGGGAGAGTGACCAAGACCATCTTCGTAAAGTGCGGTTCTCGCAGCCGGGGCAAGAGCTGGCGCACGGATTCCGGCGCGTCGCTCTGGGTGCGGGCCACTTCGCGATGGTAAGCCTCGGTGGCATCCATCAGCAAGATGGTGTGCCCCGTCGGAGCTGTGTCAATCACGACAAACCGGTCCTCACCCTGCGCCACCGTGTCGGCAAAGGCGCGGAACACGGCGATCTCCTCGGTGCATGGGGAGCGCAGGTCTTCGGCCAAGAGCGCCAAGCCGTCGGCATCCATGGACTCGGCGGCCTTCGCCAGCGCGGCAGCCGTGTATCTCTTGACCTCATCTTCCGGGCTGATTCGGGAGACTTCTAGGCGGGCCGTCGGGTCACCCACCAGGTCGAGCACGTTCCCCGCGGGATCCGTGGTGGTGAGCAGCACCTGGTGGCCCCGCGCGGCCAAGGCGGTGGCGATCCGGACCGCGACCGAGGTCTTGCCCACGCCCCCTTTGCCCATGGTCATGATAACGCCGTGGCCATCTTGGGCCAATGAATCCACAAAGGCGGAGAATGCTTGACCATCTGGTGGAGTCTCCGTGTCTCGCCCGCCTGCTGGCACGTTCTCAGGATGCAAGAGCCCGCGCAGGGCGTCGAGCCCCACGACGTTACCAGGCAACATGGGCACCAGGTGCCGCGAAAGCTGGCTGAGCCCCGCCGGCATGGTGCTGAGGCCCGTGGCCACCACTTCGGCAAAGGCCTGCGCCACGGGGTCCGAAGAGCCGCCCGATTCATACACGGCATTGATGACCAGCCGCAGGTTGCGGATATCCAGCTCGGCGAGTTCGTCTTGAGTGCGCGCAGCTTCTTTCAGGCTCGCTCGATCGGCCCGAGCCACCAGCACCACCGTCGTACTGGCCGGGTCGGAAAGGTGTCGAAACGCCGACTCGTAGAGCTCGCGCTGGCCCTTCAGCCCGGCTAGGGGGCCAAGGCAACTCGATTCGGCAGTCGTCGTGTTGAGATAGCCACTCCACGCGCTGGGCAAGCTCAACAGCCGCAGGGTGTGCCCCGTGGGGGCCGTATCAAAAACGATGTGGTCGAAATTGGCGGTGGCGTCCGGATCCGCCATGAGCCGCACAAACTCGTCGAAAGCCGCAATTTCGGTGGTGCATGCCCCCGAAAACTGCTCTTCCATGTTTCGGATCACTGCTTCCGGCAACTTGCCCCGATAGGGTCCGACCATGGTTTCGCGGTAGGCCGCGGCCGCCGCTTCGGGGTCGAGATTCGCGCCAAAAAGGTTGGGGACTGAGGCAATGGCGGTGGGCTGCGTACCCAATGTCACGCCAAAGACTTCATCGAGATTGCTGGCGGGGTCCGTACTGACGATGAGGGTTCTTAGCCCTTGTTCGGCCAAGTACATGGCGGTGGCGCAGGCCAGCGAGGTCTTGCCGACACCCCCTTTTCCGGTGAAGAAGAGGTGCCGCGTGGTCAGGCCATCCGCCCACATTAGCAGCAGCCTTCCTCGCCGGAGCAGCACGGCTGGGCGGCCATTTTGAGTTCAGAAACTCCAGCCGTGAGCCCAAACCAGGCTGCCATTTCGTTTCGGTGAGGATAGGTGCCTTTTGCCCGGATTTCTCCGTCCACCATAAAGATCGGGAGATGCTCGGCGGCGGCTCCCATCTCGGCAATCACCAGGTGATTGGCGGTAAAGGCTTCGGGTTGGTGGGCCAAGTTAAACCGCTCAACCGTCACGCCCTTGCTCTTCAAGAACGCAACGTCGGCGGCGAGTTTCACTAGGGTTTGGTCCACACTCGGGCCACAAACGCCGGTGGAGCAGCACATAGCAGGGTCGAAAATTTGGAGAGTTTTCATGAGGGGTTTCCGATTCAGATTTGGGAGTGGCAGGCCACGGCTTGGGGCTGTGGCAAAGTGTCGAGATACGCTCGGAGGGCATCAATCGCGGCCCGCCGAACGCTGCAAATCATGAACTTGCCGTCCTTTTCCGCCGAGATGAGACCGGCGAGACGAAGCTCTTTAAGGTGGAACGAGACCGTGGAACTGAACTTATCTGAACCCGTCACGTGGCAACACACTTCGCCAACGGTGGCGCCCTGGATCGGGTGCACAGCCCCCGAGTCTTCGACGGCCACGGGGCAGCACTTCTCGCATAGGAACTCGAAGATGGCGCGGCGCGTCGGGTCACCCAGAGCGCGGAACATCGCGGTCACATCTTCCCTTTCCATGCCTTCAGTTATACCACCATATATCGAGATATTTCGATATATTGCCCATGCGCTCCCCGTGATAGGCTTCACGAAGCCTCATTTCCGCGAGGCCTTTGACTACAATGAGCGAGATGGATCGGCCGGATATCGTGAAGGAGCTTTGCCGCCTCAGTTCGCAACTTGAGGAAACGCTGGCCGGGAGTGGCGAGGATACGGATGTGCGTGACCGAGTTTGCAGGGTGCTACAGAACCTCTTGCTGGAAGGCGACCTCGACACCAAGATCGGGCTGACCTTTGGTGTTCTTAACCCTATGGTAAATATGCGCATCCGGTCGGCACTCAAGGAGTTTGCCCGGTCCACGGCGGTGCGCGAGTTCGTCGGTCAAGTCGACGCCGACCAGCGGATTGCCATTCTCAAGGATGCCTTGACCCACGACAAGATCGTGAGCGCCCGCGGTACCCCTATGACGGAAATCTTGGGTGAGTGGGTTTAGGCGAAATTGTCTTGACCACACGGGCTGGATTCAGAAGGTAACTTTTGCCCATGCGCACGATGTTCCTTGCCGCCCTCTCTCTGTGGGCCGGACTGGCGGCGGGGCCATCCGGCGCGGGGTCACGGCGCACCTCCATTTGTTCCGTCGGCCGGAGGGTGACCTGGTGCTGCCCGCCCTGCCTGGGCCGCGCGTGGTGGCGGCGCGGATGCTGGCCAGCGGGGAGACGGTGGCGTTCCGGCAGGAGGGTGAGACTCTGCGGCTCACCATCCCGGAGTCGGGCGAAGTGCAAGGCAGCCTGGTGGTGGCGCTAATGATGGACGCACCACTGGACGGCTTACCCGCACGGTAACGGATGCGCCTCAAGCGGACGTACGTCGCGTTATTCGAGCGTCTCGTCTAGCGCCGCTTCGGACGACGGGGAACCGGCGGATGAGTCGCTCACCAAGAAGGTCACCTTCGGCTTCTGCCCCGTGGCCAACATGCGGATCTCAAGGAGCTTGGGATGCTCCCGCACCAGCCGAGCCGTGTTGAGAAGGCTGCGCATGGTGGCGGCTTCGGCACGAGCCCGGCCGAGCGCCACTTTGGCGTCAATGTCCACCTTCAGGAGTTCGCTCATGGCTTGGCGCAGCGGCCCGCTAAGGGTGAAGTCCAACACGTCCACCGAACCGAGTTCGATCCCTTTGGCCAGGTACCCCGCCTGCAGCTGCTCTTTAAGTTCGGTGCCCACGTTTTGGTAGCCCGCCATCACTGCTTCGAGCGTGCGACCAGAAACCCACTTGAACAGCGCGACTTCAAAATCAGTCGTCACCGTATTTTGTTCTTCAAGGAGAGCTAAGAGGTCACTTCCTCTCGGTCTGGGGAGGAAATTCGCGGCGTAGGCGGCCTCGGCGTTGACGACTTTCGTTTCGATGAGGAGCCTGACTTTCACGAGCGCGCCGTCGCTCGTCATGATGTCGCGAGTCGGCACGATTCTCGAATTGGGCATCACCGAGACCGGCAACACCGTGTCACCACTGCCCCAAAACCGATAGCGCCCCGGCATCAAAGTCTGCTTTAAGCAGCCTTTGTGAAAGTGGAGCCCCACGTGATGCTGAAAGATGGTTACGGTCTTCATGGAAGTGAAAAAGTGTTCCAGGTGTGTTGGGCTCCCCGTTGCGGTGGGGGCGCGAAGCCCGCATGACCACGAACCGGGATTTCCTTGCGGATGCCCAACAATGCCTGGTTTTTTCGATTCGATTCCAAGTCGAGGGGTCTCACCGTAGACATGTGTGGCAGGCTTTTCGGTTGAACCTCCGGCCCCCTCGCTAGGCGATGACGGCTCTATGCTACTCTATTCGCGTCGGTGCCAGTGACTTGGCCATCACCACGCTGAGGTAGTTGACGCCGGGCCGCCAATCGTGGGTGGCCACCTGCGCGTACCCCCACTTTTCGTAGAGGGCGATGAGATGGGTGGCGTTCTCGCTGGTGTCGAGGGCGAGTTCGGTGTATCCGGCGTGGGCGGCTTCTTGTTCGACTCGTTGGAGCAGGGCCTGGCCGATGCCGAGCCCGCGATGGTGGGGGCATACGCCGAACTGACCGAAGTGCGCGACGCGGGGCTGCCGGTAGTAGGTGACGCGATCCTCAGGGTCCGGGCGTACCCACACGATGGTGCCAACCAGCTTGCCATCAAGCTCGGCGACCCAGCATTCGCCTTCTTGCACGCGGCGGGCGGTGGTTTCCACCGTTTGGTGGGTGGCGGTGAAGCGCATCCCTGCCTCCGCCAACTCGCGGTAGGCGCGGTGGAGGAGGTCGGTGAGTTCCGCCAGGGAGTCACCGGGTTCCAACTTGCGGATCAATATCCCCGACTCATGTTTAACTGACTGCATCGCCCCGCATCCGTGCGACCAAATCTCGCACCGCCGGCCCCCACTCGGGAAACTCAAACTCAAACCCCGCCTCCTGCAGCCGCCGGGGCACCACGTGGCGGCTCTTCATCACCAGTTCGGAATCCGCATCCATCACCCACGCCCCCAGCGCCACCATCCACGGCATGGCGGGCAACCCCACGCGAACCCCCCACGCCTCGCGCAGTTCCCGCGCGAATCTCACCTGCGGCAGGGGGTGCGGTGCGCACACATTCACCGGCCCGGCCAGGTCACTCTCGATCAAGAAGTCCAGCGCCCGCACGAAATCCACTTCATGAATCCAGGACACATACTGCCGCCCCGACCCCAGCCGTCCACCCAGCCTCCGCCGCGCCAGGCCAGAGAGGATTTCGAACGCGCTGGCCTGGTCCACCCCCATCATGATGGCCGCGCGCAGGGCCACCCGGCGGGTGTGCGGCGTCTCGGCCGCATCCAGCTCGGCTTCCCAGTTCTTGGCGATTTGGATGCTGTAGTTCCACACCCGGGGCACCCCCGGCTCATCCCCGCCCAGTACTCCCGTGACCTCGTCATTTGCCGCCCCGAAGGTGTGCTGATAAATGGTGGCGGTGCTGGCCTGCAACCACACAGCTGGCGGCCGCGCGCACTGGCGGATCGCCGTGCCCAGCACGCGGGTGGAATCCACCCGGCTGTCCATCATCTCCTTGAGATTGGCTTCGTTATAGCGGCAGTGCACGCGCCGTCCGGCCAGGTTGATGACCACATCCGCGCCGTCGAGAGTCTCCGTCCACGGGCCTAGCGTCTTACCGTCCCACTGCACATCGCCGGGCTGCTTGGGGTTGCGGGTCACCGTGGTGATCCGGTACCGGGCGGGGTCCAGGTGCCGGCGGATGGCCGCGCCCATGTGCCCCGTCCCCCCAAAGATGAGGACGTGCTTCACGGTAGGGAGATTACCGGGTGGTTTGAATTCCACGAATTTTGATATGCAAGGATGAACCGGCTTAGCTCAGAATGCGAATATGGACAGGGAAGCCATTGAAACTACACTGCAATCGCTTATCGAATATCCGGAAGGGAGGCAAACGACCCTTCCTGGTACGACCTTGTTTCTGGGGCAACCGGTTCGGTTCGTTCTACAGACCGAGCCAATCCCGCGCGCTTCCCCGCGAGAACCAAATGATGCGGAGCTCGAGTTAGCGAGAATGATCCTCGGGGACTTGACTTCTGTTCTGCTTCGGGCTAAGGCAGCTTTTCTTTCCCATCACGAGCAGTCCCCAGAATTCATTGAGGCCGTGGCCGACCCGCACATCTGGGTCAACGAAGACGCCCTTGAGTATGACGGGCCAACGCGATGGAGCTTTATTGTAGGGTGTAGTAAGAACGCGAGCTACGGAACCCACATTGACTTTGATGGTGTCGAGGTTTTCCGGGTTTGGGGCGGTGACTGATGCGCCGCGTTTTGCTCGCTTCTCAAGGAGCAATTCCGGCCGCCTACACCAAACCCGGCAATCGCATTGACACTCAGTCCAAGCACTTCTCCATCGCAAAGCGGTCGAGCGATTGCCCCCGCACCTCCACCGTCTCGGGCTGGGTGACAAGGAACCCCATGGCGGCAAAGGCGGGCTGCGCCATCAGGCTGGCGTGGGTGGAGAGGCGGGGTTCCCTCCGCTCCCGGGCGAGGGCTTCAATCTGATCATAGAGCCGCCGGAACAGCCCCTGCCCCTGCGCGGCGGGCCGGATGAAGGCCAAATCGATGTAGCCCTCCGCCGCCAGGCTCATAAACCCCACGATCTCCGCGCCCTGGGTGGCCACCAGCACGGTCTGCGCCGCCAGCCGCGCATCCCACTCGGGGCCGCTGCGCGCTTCGGGCACCCAGGCTTCCTTTTGCGCCGGGGTGTAGGGGCTGGCGCTGTACCTCACCGCGTCGAACATCACCTGCCCCAATGCCGCATGGTCGGCGGCTGTGGCCAGCCGAATCTCGAATTCACTCATCGTCGGCACAGCTCCTGGGGTGGATGGTACCGCTCGCCCCCACTCAATCCAGATGTCAGAATTTGGACAAGCATGAAGATCAACCTCGAGGCTGCCTTTGCCTCCTTTGAAGACCACTGGTCCCCGAAAATCGCCGCCGAACTGAATGGACAGCAAGTCAAGCTAGTCAAATTCCAAGGCGAGTTCGTTTGGCACAGCCACGAATTCGAAGACGAGATGTTCTTGGTCCATCGCGGATCCTTTGTGATGCGGTTCCGAGATCGCGAAGTTCTTGTGAATCAGGGTGAGTTCTTGACGGTCCCTCGGGGTGTCGAGCATTGCCCCTTTGCGGAACATGAGGTCGAGGTCATCCTCTTTGAACCTGCTTCAACCCTGAACACAGGCGATGCCATTGATTCGCGCACGGTGCCAAGCCCCGACCGGATTTAGGCCTATGGCTTGATTGGCGCCTCAAAAAAAAGTTGGCCCCTGGCCAAAGCGAATGGACTTCGCCCTGGCCCTGGGACCTCGTCATTGCCTAGGCGCGACCTTGTGATCGCGCCGACCGAGCCCGGTTACGCCTTCTCTACTTCGGCGGATTTAACGGGCTTAACCGCCGCCGTGCCGTTGCTGGTTTCCACCACGCTCTTCACTACGTCGGTGGAGAGCGAACTCAGGTCGCCATTTTGCAGACCAAGCTCGCGCAGCACGGCATCCACCATCGGCGCCTGCGATCGATAGCGCAAAGCGGAATTCACCATTTGGTCAGCTAGCGACCCATCGCCGGACGAGGCCACCTCGCCATTGCCACCACCGCCCGATAGTCCTTCGACGTGCATGATCTTGATGCTGTCGATGCGCTCCATCGGCTTCACGCTTTCGCGGATGATTTCGGGCAGGGCTTCGATCAGGGCGCGCTTCACATGCATCGCAATGATCTCAGGGCTGAGCGTGTTCTCTGCCTCGTTGATCGCCCGCTTCCCGCTGGCTTCCACCGCGTAGAGCGCTTCCTTGGCCATGGCGCGCAGCTTTTCCGCTTCGGCTTCGCCCTCGGCCACGGTGCGGATGGCGGCCGCGCGGTCGCGGCTCGCTTGCACTTCGGCTTCGGCCGCCACTTTCAGCTTAATGGCTTCACGCTCGGCTTCCTCGCTGGCTTGCACGATCTCGATCTTCTTCTTTCGTTCGGCAATCTCCACCTCTTGCACCGTCAGGACTTGCTCTTCGGCTCGCACGCGCTCGGCGCGGGCTTGGGCGGCCTGGGCTTCCATTTCCGATTGCGACTTGGATCGCTCAGCAATGGCAATCGCCTTGTCCTGCTCGTTCAGCTCAATCAGCTTTCGCTTTTCGATTTCGGCGGCTTCCACGGCCTTGGCCATGGCGATCTCCTTCTCGCGCACCTGCTGGTCGGCCAGAATCCGCTTCTGGTCCAGTTCCTGCTTCGCGAGGATCTCGGCCTGCTGCACATCGCGCTGGGCCACAATTTCGGCCTCGCGGGCGGCGCGGGTCTTGTCCGCGCGCTCCTTGGCGATCTCGGTGGCCTGGGCGGCGCGGGTGATTTCCACTTCACGCTCTTGCTCCAGCCGGGCGTATTCCTGCTCCTTCTTGATTTTCAGGCTCAGTTGGTCCGCTTCCAGGTTGCGCTGCTCAATCTGAATGCGCATCTCTTGCTCGATATCGTTGCGCTGCTTGCGGCGCGTTTCGATCTGTTCGGTGAGGCGCGTGAGACCCTGGGCGTCGAACGCATTCTGCGGATTGAAGAACTCCTGCGAGGTCTGGTCCAGAGAGGTGAGCGAGACGCTTTCGAGTTCCAGACCGTTCTTAAGAAGGTCTTCCGATACCGTCGTTTGTACGCGTTGCACAAACTCCGCGCGCTTCTCGTGCAGCTCTTCCATGCCCATTTCGGCGGCCACGGCGCGCAGAGAGTCCACGAACTTGCCTTCGATCAATTCCTTCAAGGAATCCGGCTGCATGGTGCGCTGGCCCAGGGTTTGGGCGGCGTCGGCAATCGCATCCTCGGTCGGTTTGACGCGCACGTAGAATTCCGCCGTCACGTCCACGCGCATGCGGTCGCGGGTGATGAGCGCCTGCTCGTTGGCGCGGCGCACTTCCAGTCGCAGCGTGTTCATGTTGATCCACGTCACTTCGTGGATCACGGGGAACACCATCTTGCCGCCGTTGATGATGACTTTCTGTCCGCCCAGGCCGGTGCGAACAAACGCGCGTTCCTTAGAGGCCTTGCGGTAGAGCGAGGCCACCATCACGCTAATCACCACGAGGGCGACGACAAAACCAATGCCAATAAAGCCGGCCAGCTGTAGGGTTTCCATGTTTACTTTTGCTCCTCGGCGGAGCCGTTGCCAACCCGAAGGTCGGCGGTGATGAGGTCTATGTCATTGGGCATCGCTTCATACAGCGACCCCTGACGAGCCACAAGAATCACTTCTTGTCCGGGCAGAAGCGTGTCTTCCTCCCGGTGCGGCTCGACCAAAACGTAATGGGTTTGGCCATGCTGATCGCGCAGCTTGGCCTGGGTGGGCTTGCCCCGTTGGGTTTCTCCCAGAGTGACCGTGGCGAGCTTGCCCACGAAACTATTCGAATGCACCGCGGTGGAGTCGTCGCGGTCGGTGATCTGCCGTAGCCCCTTGGCCACGAGCCCGTGCAAGAGCAAAGCGGGCACTAAGGCAATGGCGCTGGCCACCCACGGGGAAACCATCCCTGCCAATGAGCGGAAAACGAACTGCACGATGTAACCGCACGAGCCAAACGACCAGGCGAAGGAAACCAGCAGCATCGTGAACGGCACCTTGCCAATGCCTAAGTAGCTAAGCACGTGGTCGCCAAAGTCGAGGCCGTCGGCATCAATGTCCACTTCGGCGTCGGCGTCGGCGTTGTCCATGGCTCCCACCACCAGGGTGAGAACGGCAAAGGCCAGCATGATGATGTATGCCACTAAGAACGGGATGTTCTGCGGGGCGAGTAAGAACTTGACCATCAATTGACCTCCGCGAATATCCACGCGACACGAATCATACGGGTTGCGAGGCCTACCATTATGGCGCGTGTGAGTTGGGTTTTTGCATCAACTTGGCTAGTTCATTTGCCAGATCGTACTAAGCACGGCATTGACGTCTCTCGTAACTCAGGGAGTGCAGTGCGATACCGGAACGCCTCCTCTCGACTCTGGAGAGGAATTGGTTAGGTAAGGGCTTGGGCTCCAGTACCCTCAGGCCATGCCGCACCTCCCCAGCTACTGACGACACCCCGGTGGCGGAGCTGTGGAACCTGAGCGACCTGACCGCCGGGTGGCTGAATGAACTGGGCGTCCACACCTACGGGCAACTGGCCGAGGCCGATCTCTACGCACTATGGGCGGAGCTGAAAGTGCGCCACCGCCAGGCTTCCAAGCTGATGTTTTACGCAATGTGGGGGGCAGTGCACAACTGCCACTGGCAAGAGGTGCCGCCATCCGAAAAGGACGCCTTTGAGGCTTGGCGCGCAACGATGAAGTAGGCGCCCGCTCACATAGGCTTCACTCTGAGATAGCGAAGCTCACTTTGGGGAAGTGCTTCGCCATCATGGCGGTCAAATCCGACCGTGACAGGATGACACTCTTGCCCTCGGAGCTCAGCTCTTCGCCCCCCTGCCCGACAGCCGCCGCTTCCGGAGAAGTCCAAGAAGCCCGGCACCCAGAGTCAAAGTGGTCACTGGCTCCGGCACGGCCTGCGTCCAAAGGATCGCTTCCCCTCGTCCCGTCGCCGTATTCAACCCGCCGCCCACGATGTAGTAGTTCACACCATCCGTCGAGATGGATCGCGCGACTGAATTGCTAAACGACGCGGGCAGGAAGGAATGCAAATCTACAAAGGAACCGGCCGAGCCGTTCCACAAGCTGGCCCTTTGCGCGCCCCCGATCACGGCGCCGCCGACCTGGTAACCACCCAGAACCCCCCAGGCCGTGGAGGATGTGGCTCCGCTCGGGTTCAAATCCACCCAAGAACCAGCAGTCCCCGTCCAGAGGCTGGCGTGGGATGCGCCGCCCACCACCGCATAGCCGACTTGCTGCGACCCGTCCGACTCGTGCCCCCGCGAGGAACTCGCTCCGCCGGGGTGCAGACTGACGAAGGACGCCGCCGTACCCGACCACAAGGCCGCTTCTTGCACGCCGCCCAAGGTGGCGTAGCCCACTTGGTTGGAGCCGGAGCCGCCCCAGGCTTCGGAGGCCGTGGAGCCCGTCGGATTGAGGTTGACCCAGCTGGCTGCGCTGCCGCTCCAAAGGCTGGCCAGCACGGTACTGAACAAGTAGGTGTTGCCAATCTGGTTGGTGGGGGTGGCGGCATAGGCCACCGCGCCCAAGGAGCCCGATGGGTTCAAGCTGACCCAGCTACCAGCACTACCCGTCCAGAGGCTCGCGTGAGAAGTGGTACCAATCTGCGCGTAACCAACCTGAGAGACACTCGAAACCCCCCAGACTTCGGAGATGGAGGCGCCCGCAGGATGCATATCCACCCACGAAGAGGCCGTGCCCGTCCACATGCCGGCGCGGATGACCCCGCCGATGTTGGCGCGACCACCCTGGGTGTTGCCGCCGGCCCCGTCTCCGAATGAAACGGATGCGCCGGACGGATGCAGGTTGGTGTAGGTCCAGGCAAAAGAGGTGGACGCCAGACTCGCGACTAAGGTGGACGTGATGAGAAATCTGGTTTTCATGGAGTTGCCTCCGGGAGGCACTGGCTTGCGGGAAGCTCGAAGGCATTCTACTGGAAACCTGGAAGTCTGGCCACTTTTCTTTGACTTCAACCTGGGCTGCCCTCATGAGTTTTCGTTACGCTTGGGTGAAGCCAGCCCGGCCAAACCTGCACCCTTCGCTCCGGCGCTCGCGTCCTTCATTTCAACCGATGTTGAGAGCGGCACCCTTTGCGTTCGCGTTGCTGATTTTGCCCGCCACGTCTTGCGCCGAGCCTCGGCCCACCGCACCAGCGGCCCAAAGCGAGACGCTCTTTCTCGACGGGTTCTTCCCGATTGGCGTGTTCTCGCAGCCCGTGGAGTCATTCGAAAGATGGAAGCAGCGCGGCATCGATACCCTGCTGGAGGTGCCAATGAACCACGATCCTGCGGCCTGGGATCGAGCTGCCCGCGCCGGAGGGTTTCGCATCATCCGGCGGCCCGCCGCCAATCCACAGGACGACATCGGCCGCAAGGATTTGCTGGCGTGGTCGCATTGGGACGAACCCGATGCCGCCGGCCGAGCCCCCACGTGGACACCCGCCTTCGAGCGAACCTACGCGGAATGGCGCCGGATTGACCCGAACCGCAAGATATTTTTGAACTTTGCCGGGCCGGACATCACGTGGTTCACCACCCGGACGGACGCCTATTCGCGCGAATACGCCACCTACTATCCGCGCCTGGTCCGCACCGCTGATTGGATCGCTAGCGACATCTATCCCGCGGGAGGTTGGCTCAACCGCGCTCACGAATCGCGCCGAGGCGACATCACGCTCATTGCGGAGCCGATGCGAGCGATCCGCAAACTGACGAGCAAGCCGCAGTTCGTCTTCATCGAAGCCAGCGAGATCGAGAGCGGGAACGTGCCGGGGGCGCGCTGCCCAACCCCCGCGGAAATGCGCGCCCAAATCTGGTACGCGATTTTGCACGGGGCACGGGGGATCTTCTATTTCCCCGCATCGGTGAGGCGCGATGCTTTCCGATTCGACGCGGCCCCGCCCGAAATCGTGGCCGAGATGGTGCGGCAGAACGCTTTGATTCGCAAAGCCGGACGCACTCTGCAGGGGCCGAGTAACCCCTCTGGCATCCAGGTAAGTGCGGATGGCCCCCTCGAGGTCGGTTGGCGCCTGCTGGACGGGCAGGCCACCGTGATTGTGGTGAACCCCACGCGAAGCCCCGTGTCTAACGCCAAGATCACGATCAATGGGGCGACGGGCGAGGCCCGGTTCCTCTCCGATGACCGGCGGGTTGCGATAGCGAACGGGGTTCTGAGAGAGTCAGTGGAGCCGCTAGGCGTCCGCGTGTTGGTGGTGAAAGTGGCTGGCTGAACCGGCAGGATGGCCCAGTTTGGCTGGCGGCCTCGGAGGGACTCGAACCCCCGACGCCCTCCTTAGGACGGAGGCGCTCTATCCCCTGAGCTACGAGGCCGCGACCCACCAAGGGTACCCGGTGGGTCCCCGTCCGCCAGGGAGTATCCTCCCGGCATGAATCGCTTGGACACCGGCCACCTGAGCGAAGAGGAATTGCAAAGCGTGCTCAGCCGCGCCCAGTCTCTCACGACCGAAGACCACGAGCTCGCCCCGTTCGAAGCCTTTGTCCAGGCCGCCCAAGAGGCCGGCATCCCCCGCGACGCCGTGGTGCAGGCCCTCCGCGAGCGCCTCGCCTCTCGCCCCGAAATCACTTCCGGCCAACTGGTCTATGCCCCCAGCACCGACGGCTGGCTGTACGTCGCCCGCGTGCAACGCATCCAAGGCGATATCGGCCACATTCAGTTTGTCAGCGGGGCTGAGGTCGCCCTCCCGGCCCACCAGCTTCAGCCCTTCGCGCCGCTACCCAACCAAAAGGTGGATGTGCACATGCCCAGCTACGGCGGCTGGTACGGGGCCAATGTGCTGAACTTCAACCCGCAAATCCAGAGCCTAAGCGTGAACATGTGGGGCAGCACCAGTACGGTCACGCTGGATTGCGTCCGTATCCGCTCCAAGGACAAGCCGAATTTCTGGGAGACTCACCGCGGGCTCATCACCCAGGTCGCCATTGCGGCCGTGGGCTTTGGCGCCACCTTCGGCTTCGTCATCGCCCGGGTGATTTCGCGCTAAACGAGGTTAATCCGCCACGCGCTGGTCTTCGCCCACCAGCATGTCCATGGCCGAAACGGCCAGCGGCTCCACGCCCACGCGGGCAATGCGTTTGCCGTCTACTTCTTGCACGGTCAGCTTGTAGCCTTCGGCTTCCACTTCGTCGCCTTCCACAGCCGGGCGCCCGAGCAACGAGAACAGATATCCACCAATGGTGTCCACCTCCTCGTTCACAAAGGCAGTGCCGATCTCCTCGTTCAGGTCATCGAGGTTAAAGCGGCCATCCACCACCCAGCCGTTGGCAGCCTGCTCCAGCAGAATCTCCGGTTCGTCAGTGTCGTATTCGTCGTGGATTTCTCCCACCAGCTCTTCCACGATGTCTTCCATTGTCACCACGCCGGCGGTGGCCCCCCGGTCGTCTTGCACAATGGCCATCGGCACCTTGTTGGCGCGCATTTCGCGCAGAACCTCGCCCACCGTGTTCGATTCATAAACAAATAGCGGCGCGCGCATCAGGCTCTCCAGCGTCGGCTCCATCTCCTCGTTCATCAGCGCCTGCAGCACATCCTTGGCGTGCACCACGCCCAGAATGTTGTCATCGCTTTCTTCGTAAACCGGCAGGCGGCTGTGACCACTTTCCACCACAACGCGCACCACGTCGTTCAGGCTAGCGCTCTTGGGCACCGAATCCAGGTCCACGCGGGGCGTCATGATCTCGCGGGCGGTGGTTTCTTCAAAGCCCAGCACGCTCTCCAGCATGTCGGTTCGCTCTTCGGACCAATTCTCGTCGGCTTCGGCTTCGTCCAGTAGGGTGCGGATTTCTTCCTCCACCGCATTCTCCTGCTCGGCTTCCTCCGTCGCATTGCGCCGGTTGCGCCCCCGCAGCGATTCACTCACCGTGGTGGCCGCGCCGATCAGCGGCCCGCTCTTTAGCCACAGGGTGATGAAGCCCCGCATGGAGGTCAGCATCCGGGTCGGATCCATTTCGGCCCGATACCGCACCCACACTTGGATGAGGTGACCCACCACGGTCACGCCCAGCACGGTCAGCAGAATGTTGGTCCACGTCCAGCCGGACTCCGTGCGCACCAGCCACAGGGCGGAGAGCATGAGGCCCACCCAACTGAGGCGGGCAAAGCCAGAACTCAGGTCACGCAGGGCAAAGCGACGCGGTCGAAGCTCTTGCGGCGAGATTTGGCCACCCAGCACGCCGGCCAGGGCCATGGTTTTCACCCGGTCGAGGGCACGCTCCAGCGCGGCAAACACGGCGACGCCGAGCGCGGAAAGGAGCAGGATTGCTATCAATCCCGCAAACTGCGTGCTGGGGCTGAGCATGGCGCTCAAAGCCAAAGCGGCAACCGACCATCCGATTAGGGGTGCGAAGGCCCATCCTTTCTGCGACTTTGCAGAATTACGGGCCAAGGTACGTGGCGGGGGTTCCTTCATCGATTGCGCGAAAACGCCTCTCTATTATCCCTATTTCGGCAAAAGTCCGAAAAGCATTACCCCAAAGAGCACACCGACCAGCGCGCCCAGGGAGAGTTCGAAGAACGAGTGGAACTTGGCTTCGTAGCGGCTCTGCGCCACCAGCGAGGCTAACAGCACGGCAATTGCGGAAGCCAAGAGGTTGTCCGAAACAAAGAAAGTGCAGGTGGCAAAGTAGAAGCCGAGCGCGCTGTGGCCACTCACCAGACCGCCCTGTAGCACGCGCCCGTGCTTGCCCAGCCCCTTACCGATGACGGTCGCCAGTACCACCAGCAAGGCCCCCGCGACGATGCGGATGGCAATGGGCATGCCGATACTCGGCGCGCCCAAGCTCAGGCGGATGCGCTCCCACTGGTCATCGGCCAAGAAGAGGATCAAACCCACCACCACGGCCATGATCGTGGTGATCAGCACCGCTCCCGCCGCAATGTCTTTGGCGAACTTGGCCAGCGGGTGGTAGTTGGGCGAAATGAGGTCCACCGTGGCCTCAATCGCCGAGTTAAACATCTCCGCCACCAAGACGAAGGTGATCATGAACAGCAACACCAACAGCTCGCGGCGCGAGAGGTTGGTGAGGAACGACAGCAGAACGACGATGATGGTGACGTAGAGGTGCACCCGCATGTGTCGCTGCGTGCGGAACGTGTGCACCAGCCCGTTCATGGCCGCGCGAAACGGTACGGCAATGTCGCGCAGGGCCAATTTAGTAGATCTCCTCCGCGTGGGGCAGGCTGGCCCAGTTCTCGTCCACTTTCATGTTCTCCCTTCGCAAGTGGTCGTTCATCAGGCGCACCATTTCGTCCCGTTCCGGTTCGGTCTCGTCATCGTATCCCAAAAGGTGCAAGGCACCGTGGATAGCGAGCGCGGTGGCTTCGTGGGTGCGCGAGACTTGTCGGTGCGCCGCCCCGCGACGCACGTCGCGGATATTGATGGCGATTTCGCCGAGGTGGCCAATCGGATTCGGCGGGGCCGGGAAGGTCAGCACATCGGTCACCTCATCCAACTGGCGGAAGTCGCGATTGAGCTCGCGGATAGCCTGCGGCTCAATAATCACGATCTCCACGCCCGCGCCCTCGTGGCCGTGGTGTGCCAGCAATCGCGCCACCACGTCCCGAATCGTCGAGTTAAGGAGACGATTGGACGTATGGTTCGTCAGGGTCACCATCTTGGTTCACCGGCGGCGAAGGGTCCGGCAGTTCAGGGTACTCCACCCGCTCGTGGCGGAGGGCGTTCACCGTGTTGATGAAGGCATCCGTGATGAGCGTGAGTTCACGGAAGGTGAGGTCACATTCGGCCAGCTGCCCTTCGGCTCGGCTCCTGTCGATGAGGTCGCGGATGAGCTGGGCACACTCTTCGGCACCGCCGTGGCAGGTGCGGGTGGCGGCTTCCACTTGGTCGGCCAGGTGCAAGATCGCGATTTCCCGGGTTTGTGGGCGCGGCCCGTCGTAGCGGAAGAACGGCTCCATGCTCGCCGAATCCGGGTTGGTGGCCGTGGTCAAAGCGCGATGATAGAAATAGGTGATGAGCGTGGTGCCGTGGTGCTGCTGGATAGCATCCACGATGATCTTGGGCATCCGCTTCTTGCGGGCTAACTCCACCCCGTCGCCCACGTGCGCCCGAATCACTTGCGCACTGAGGGCCGGCGTCATGTTGTCGTGCGGATTGTCGCCGGTCTGGTTCTCCACAAAATAGCTGGGCCGCAGGGTCTTGCCGATGTCGTGGAAGTAAGCCATCGTCCGCACCAGCACCGGGTTCGCACCCACCAGCCGAGCGGCGTTCTCGGCCAGGTTGGCCACCGCCACACTGTGGGCGTAAGTGCCGGGAGCCCGCAGAGTGAGGTCGCGGAGCAAAGGGTGTTCGGGGCTACAGAGTTCGAGGAGGGACCAGTCGCTGACCAAGCCGAACAGACGCTCCAGCACCGCCAGACCAAGCCAGAACACGCTCGTTGCGACCAAAGCGGCCACCGAGGCCCACATGATGCCCCAGCCGATTTCCAGGAGCGGCTTACTCACCGAGATGGAAACCGCCGCCACCAGGATGACGTGGGCGATGGTCTGCACGCCGATGGCACGAAGCAGGTCACTGCGTTGCTTGATCGGATTCACGGCGTGGCTGCCCACCACCCCGGCAATCCACGCCGCCATCACGGTATCGGGCGCGAGGGCCCCGCTCATCCCCAGCAGCAGACTGACCACCGTCACCCCAATGACGGCGATGTTCGGGCCTAGCAACGCCGAGGTCAGCATGGCCTGCGCGACGATCGGACCGAGGCTGAGATACACCAAGCCCGGGCTGGAATCGCCCTTGAGCAACGTGACAATGATCTGGGTGCCCAGAATGGCCACCAGGCTGGTGGCAAAAACGATGAGTTCATCGCGGCGGACTTCATCCGCCGGCAGGCCGCTCTGCCGCAAGTGCACGGCCATCATGGCCCCGGCGGCGAGGGAAAGACAGGTGAGACCGAGCGCGACCAGCGGCGAAATGGGCCACTTCAAGTGCAGCGTGATGGCGGCCGCCACCATGAGCGACCCGAAAATGCGAACGATCCAACGCCCCCAACTTGTGGACTGGAGATGTTGGATCGGTTTCGGAGTAGCCATAGCACCCCGGATGAAATGGCTCCGGGGGAACCGAAAACTGGGCGCTTAGGCGCGACCGCGTCGGCGAGAGGCGCGGCGGCGCTTTTCGCTCGGCTTTTCGTAGAAAGCGTGGTCCTTCAGGTCGCGGAGCAAGCCGGACTGCTGAACCTTCTGATTGAATCGCTTGACAGCACTGTCAAGCGTTTCTCCGGTGTGAATGGCAACGTAGATCAAGACGTAATCCTCTTATCGGCAGGATACCTGGTTTTGTATACCGGACCCAATCCTAGCCACCAGCGGCGGGCCGATAGACGTAGTCGCCCAGGCTGCGCGCCACTTCTTTCGGAGCATCGGGCTCCACGCAGATCACGCTCAACGTGGGTTCGCCGGTCCCTTGCGTGATGCGCAGATCAATGCCCGACTTGTGCATCACGTGGCCAATCCCCGCGACGATGACCATCACGGCCTTGGGATTCGCGCGGCGCGTGTCCATTTCTCGGCGGGCGTTGATGGCCATGCCTTCGTCCCACAGCACTTGGGCCGCGTAAATGTTGTCCATGTTCGAACCCATGTGGCCGCCCATCAGGCTGTCGAACACCATGCGGTGCCCCCGGTGCGTCAGGTCGAGCTTGGGCACGCGGGCCTTGGTTTCGGGCAGCATGGCATCCACCCCGTTGCGGCTGATCTGGCGCACCCAGGTGCGCGGTACGTTCAGCGCCACCATCGGCAGCTTGTGCGTGCGGACGGATTCGAAAATCGGTCGGTAGGCCGCGAAGGGGAAGCCCCACTGCTCGGACCAGTTGCTCTTGGCAATGAACTCTTCTTCGGTCCAGCGGCCCTGCGTCCAACCGGCCAGGCTCTTCTGGTTATCGAAGGTGAACATCTCAAAGCCCACCGTCACCTCGCGGCCGTCCTTCACCAAGGCTTCGATGACGGCGGCTTGCATCGCGTGGTGAGCCGGGGTGTTGTGCTGCTCGCCCACTAACACAAAGCGGACGTTACTCGCGGCCTTTGCCACTTCGTCCAGGTTCACGGTTTGGCCGGTCTTCAGGTCGGTCAGGCCCGTTCGGGCCTCAACCCGGCCGGGTTGGCTGATTTCCAAAAGGTAGGGGCTCGTGGGTTCGCCCTGAACCAAGGTGGCGGCCAGCAACGTCAACGTCATGTCCGGATTGTAGTCGAAGCCCGAGCCCCTTTGAGTGCCTTCAGTACAATTCCGGCGTGGGAAAACCCGTGCGAGTCCTCCCGGTAGCGATCGTGGCGAGCGTCTTGGTGCTCGGCGGCGCGGCCTGGTACTTCACACGCCCGCAACCCGAACCGGCCCGGCTCCCGCCCCCCGCTCCGAAACCCGCTGACCCCCAAGTGGACAAAGTGAGCCAGCGCGCCGCCGAACGCAAGCTGGAGGATGCTCTCCGCGAAGGCTCCGTACGAGCGCAAAACTCGCTGAACACGATGGTGGACACGCGCCGCGAAGCCGTCGCCCAACAGGCCCGCGCTCAAGGAGAGTTGAAAGAAGCCCTCACCGAATCCCTTAACCTGCTCGACGACGCCGGGGCTTCCCTCTCCGCCATTGCCACCAAGATTCCGACCCCCGCCGATATCAAGGTGGACTTCGCCCGCGCCGATGAGGAGCGCCTGCGCCGCGTGAAAGAAGCGGAGAACGCCTTCCTTAGCCTCAAGGAATCGTTCGGAATTGTTAACAGTCTCGCCGAGGATCACCCCGAGTTGGTGGTGCTCAAGCGTCTCCTCGCCCTCAGCATCGAAGATGCCCGCCTCACCCTTGATGGATACCATGGTCAAGTTCCTCTCTAGCCTGCTCGCCCTGGCCAGCCTGGCGCTGCTCGTCGCCTGCCAACCCGCCTCGTCGGACTCCTCAACCCCTGACAAGCCGGCGGCCAAGTCGGCGGACTCCAATCCCATGACCCCCGCCGAAGTCGGGGCCGCGACCGAAGACGGGTGGGCCGGCATCTACGAAAGCGAAGACCCCCAGGTGCTGAAGGACGACCAGGGCCGGGAGATCAAGATGAGCCCGGGCTTTGCCGATCAACTGGGCGGGATTCGCTTGGAACTTCGCGCCGACATGACCTTCGAATTCAGCCTGTTTGGCAACGTCTCCACGGGCAAATGGGAGCGGCCAGACCCCACCACCGTTAAGCTCACCGCCGGGGGCGTGACCTACCTCATCTCCCGCAACCAGTCCGCCGGCACCATCCTGATGGCCAGCAAGGGCCAACCGGGCGCCCCTTTGCGCTTGAAGAAACAAACGGAACTCGCCCAATAAGCGCGTACAATAGAGGTTATGGTGGCCGTCACCCTCACCTATGATGGGACGACCCTTAACCACCTGGAAGTGGTCGTTCCTGCCTTGGAAAGAGCCGGGCTAAAGGCAACGTTTTTTGCCGACCCGAGACATCTTTTGGCGCATGCGGGCGCCTGGCGCGAAGTTGCCCGTATGGGCCACGAGATTGGCAACGGTTCTCTGTTGGCGAGTGCCCTCCCGGATGGGCGATTGCCCGCCTGGACCCCCGACATGGTGGAAGCCGAGATCCGCACCACTCGGCATATGATTCACGAACTCTTTGGCACGCAGTACGACCACGCTTTGGCTCTGCCCGCCGGCGAGCCCCGATGCTTCAATGACGTGAACTATGCGCCTCGGCTGGCACCCATTTACCGGTGCATCCGCACCGGGCGGGCGGGGTTCAATCGCCCGCAATCCACCCATTCGGACCTCATCAGTTGCTTGCACGTGCCGCATGCTCCCGCTGAAGACGTGCTGAAGAGCCTGGAACTGGCCCGCGATGACGGCTCCTGGCTGGTGCTCGCCATCGGTCCAGTCGGCGAGTCCGGCGGCATCGACATGGCTTTGCACGATGAGATTCTCGCGTGGCTGCAACGGCAATCGGACAAGGTCTCCGCCCAGCCCTTTGCCCGGATTGCGGCGGCTTACGCAGTTTCCAATGGTGCACGACTCGCCTAGATTCGTCACAATGTCTTTGTGAGTCTCGCCACGGTCTGGGCTACGGTCCCCTCCCGCCAGTCGTACATGCACCTTTCTTCGTTGGAGAAGAACGTGTTTTACGGGCTGATGGCGGTGAGCCTGGCGCTCATGCTGGCCCAGTTCCTTCGCCGCGTGCCCGTGTGGCGCAAGGGTGTGCCCATCCACTGGAAGCCCGACCCCCTGGGCAGCGTGGCCAAGTTCATCCTGGGCCAACGCAAAGTGCAAAGCAGCCGCCCCAAGAGCGGCGCGCCGATGCACATGATGATCTTTTACGGGTTCCTGGCCCTCTTCTTGGCGACGACCCTGTTGTTCATTGCCATCTACGGCCAGGCGGTCGGCATCCCCAACTTCCACAAAGGCGCGTACTACCTGGCGTACGAGGCCGTCTTCGATGTCCTGGGAATGCTGTTTGTCGTCGGCGTGGGCTGGGCCTGGGGACGGCGAATCAACCTCCTTCGGCAATACGGCCCGGCCGTCATCAACCCGGAAACGGGCAAGCCGGAATTCAATGGCAACCCGCTCAGCCACGAGGTGAAGGATCACCTGGTGCTGGCCCTCCTCATGCTATTGGGCATTGGGGGATACGTGCTGGAGGCCGCCCGCATGGCCAATACGCCGCAACCCTGGGATTTTTATGCCCCCGTGGGTTACGCCCTTTCCAAGGTCATGCCGGCCGTGAGCAACGATCTCTATCGCGGCATTTGGTGGTCGCACGCGGCGCTGGTGGCGGTTTTCTTTATCACGCTGCCGCAGATGAAGATCAAGCACATCTTCACCGCCACCCTGACGGCGGCCGGGCACAACCCCGACGCGAGCATGGGACGGCTGGAGCCGATTTCGATGGCCCAAGTCGAAGAAACCGGACGCATCGGGGTGGCCACGGCGGACCAGTACACCCAGTGGCACCTGCTCTCGCTGGACGCCTGTATGACCTGCGGTCGCTGCACCGAAGTCTGCCCCGCCCACAACGTTGGCAAGATTTTGAACCCCAAGCAGGTGGTCGCCGACATCGCCCGGGCCGCCGAGACGGGCGAAGAAGTGGCGGCGGCCGTGAGCGAGGAAGCCCTTTGGGCCTGCACCACCTGCAATGCATGCGTGGAAGCCTGTCCGGTTTTGATCCGCCACGTGGACATGATTGTGGATGCCCGGCGCCACCTGGTGGCCGAAGGCCGCCTGAGCGGCAGCGGCGCCACCGTTCTGCGACAAATGGCCGGCACGGGCAACGCCTGGGGCGCCCCGGCGGGCAACCGTGAAGACTGGATGAAGGGCCTGAACGTGCCCCTGGCCCGCGATGGCAAGCCGTTCGAGGTTCTCTTCTGGGTGGGATGCGCGGGGGCCACGGACCCGCTGGGCATGCGCACCAGCAAGGCCCTGGTGGACCTGCTAAACAAAGCGGGCGTGAGTTACGCCTGCCTGGGCAACGAAGAGCTTTGCACCGGCGACCCCGCCCGACGGCTGGGCGACGAGTTTCAGTTCCAGGCCCAAGCGGAGATGAATGTGGCCGCCTTTGCCAAGTACGAAGTGAAGCGCGTGGTGACGGCGTGCCCGCACTGCCTTAACACGCTGCGCAACGAATACGGCGACTTCGGGGCGAACCTCGAAGTGCTGCACCACACCGAGCTCTTGGCCGACTTGGTTGCCCAAGGCCGCTTGAAGGGCGCGACCCCCGAGCCGGGCCGCGTGACGTACCACGACCCGTGCTACCTCGCCCGGGTGAACAACACCAGCGACGCCCCGCGCAGCCTGGTGGGCGACCAAACCCACCTGGACGAAACGGTGACCCTGCTGGACCTGGCCAAGAACGAGCCGTACCCCCTGCGGGTGCTGGCCGAGCCCGAACAGCACGGCCGCAAGACGCTGTGCTGCGGCGCAGGCGGGGGCCGCATGTGGATGGACGAAGAGCCGAACCAGCGCCCCTCCAACCGCCGACTCGATCAGCTCGTGGAAACCGGCGCGGATACCGTGGCCGTGGCGTGCCCGTTCTGCCGCATCATGCTGGACGCCGGACTGAAGCAGCGCCCCGATGGCGACAACATCAAGCTGGTGGACCTCGCCGAGATGCTACAGGACGCCAACTCATGACGGTCCGCGGGCTTGGGATCGATATCGTCAGCGTGGAACGCATCACCAAGGCCATGCAGAGGCCAGGGTTCCTGGACCGAATCCTGGCCCCCAGCGAGCGTGAGCAAACGTTAAGCCCCCAGCGCGTGGCCGGGCGGTGGGCAGTGAAGGAGGCCGTCGCCAAAGCCCTCGGCACACGCCCGGGTTGGCACGACGTGATTGTGGCGAATGACCTGAGCGGGGCCCCGGAAGTCCATGTTGCTCCCCATCGGTTGCCCCCCGGCTGCCGGGTCCTTGTGTCCATCAGCCACGAGCGAGACAACGCCGTCGCGGTCGCTCAAGTGGTCGGCCCGCCCTAGTCTTAACAATTCCTTAACACTCGCTAGTGAAACTCGAAAGCAGGGACACACTATGCGAAGTTGGATTCCGCTCTGCACTCTGGCGTTGGCAGGCGCCCTGCTTGGAGGGGCTTGCGCCCCGTCGGCCAAGACCGAAGACACCACGGGAACCGGAACTGGCGCGGTCGCGACCACACCGGATACGAACCTGACCGGCGACATTAAGATCGACGGCTCCAGCACGGTCTATCCCATCGTCGAGGCCTTTGCCAGCAAGGACGGCTTCGGCAACATGGCGCCGAATGTGAAGACGGTCGTCAACCAGGCCGGAACCGGCGCGGGCATGGAAATGTTCGCTCGCGGCGAAATTGACATTGCCACGGCCAGCCGCCCGATCAAGGACAAGGAGATCGAAGCCCTCAAGAAGGCCGGTATCGAATTCATTGAAGTCCCCATCGCGTTCGACGGCCTGACCGTCGTGGTGAACAAGGAGAACACCTGGGCCAAGTCCATGACCATTGACGACCTGAAGAAGGTCTGGCACAAGGACAGCAAGATCACCAACTGGAAGGACATCAACCCGGCGTTCCCCGACCAGAAGCTGGTGCTCTGCGGCCCGACCGACGCCCACGGCACCTACGAGTACTTCAACGAAACCGTGAACGGCGGCACCGACCAGGGTCGCCAAGACTACAACCAGTTCCCCGAGTACAGTTCCATGGTTCCGGCCGTGACGGGCGACAAGGGTGCCCTCGGCTACCTCGGCCTTGCCTACTACGAAGAGAACAAGGACAGCCTGAACGTGGTCGCCATTGACGGCGGCAACGGCCCCGTGACCCCGGACGGCACCACCGTGCAAGACGGCACCTACTCGCCGCTCTCCCGCCCGCTGCTCATCTACATCAACAAGAAGAGCCTGGAGCGACCGGAGGTGAAGGCGTTCGTGAAGTTCGCGATGGAAGGTGGCAGCGACCTGGTGAAGGACACCGGCTTCATCCCGCTCCCCGCCGACATCTACGCGAAGGCCTGGGAACGAGTGGAAAAGGGCATCACCGGTGCAGTTTTCAACACCTTTAAGCCGGGAATGTCGATGGCCGATGCCCTGAGTTCGGGCGCAGCGGCTACCGCCACCAAGTAACCTAGACCACTGACTATGGCGGCACCGATTCCGAATTCAGCGGGCGATCGGGCCGCCATTATGTTGCGCTCTAAGCGGGGCAACCAGCGTCTCATCGAGCAGTTCATCCAGGGCGGAACCTTCTCGGCCACCCTGGTTTCTGCCTTCACCACCATCGGCATCGTGGTGGTGCTTCTCCTCAATTCCCTGCCGTTCTTCCAGCAGGTCTCCGTCGGTGAGTTCCTCACCGGCCGGGAATGGCAACCCGCCGGTGGCAAGTTCGGCATTTTGCCGCTGGTCTCGTCCACCCTTCTCATCACGCTCGGTTCGGCGTTCATCAGCATTCCGCTTGGCCTGATGGTGGGCATTTTCTTGGCCGAATACGCCCCGCGCAAGGTCCGGAACGTGGTCAAGCCCGCGCTGGAATTGCTGGCCGGGGTGCCGACCGTCGTCTACGGCTACTTTGCGCTCACCGTTGTCACCCCGTTCCTGCGTAGCATCTTCCCCACTATCGCGCCGCTGAATCTGTTGGCCGGGGCCATCGTGGTCGGCATCATGACCCTGCCCCTGGTCAGTTCGCTGTGCGAGGACGCGATTTCTTCCGTGCCCCGTTCCCTGCCCGATGGGGCCGTGGCCATGGGGGCCACCAAGTTCGAATCTATCAAGGATGTCGTCATCCCGGCGGCGCTCTCCGGCATCGTCGCCTCTTTCATCTTGGCCATCTCCCGCGCGGTGGGCGAAGTCATGGCGGTGGCGATGGCGGCGGGCCTCATGCCCAACCTCACGGCCAACTTCCTCGACGGCGGGATGACGATGACTGCCTACATCGTGAACACAAGCAAGGGCGACCTGCCCCGGGGCGGCATTGACTACTTCACGGTGTTCGCCGTCGGCCTCACGCTGTTCTTCATCACCCTCGGGCTCAATCTCTTGGCGAACAAGTTTGTGCGCAAGTACCGGCAGGTGTATTCATGAGCCGGTTTTCCACCCCGGCGGCGGCCGCCCGCATCCGCCAGCGCAAGACGGTGGACCGCGTTTTCGTGGTGCTCATGGGCATCGCCGCGTTCATCGCCGTCAGCCTGCTTGTCATCCTGCTGTATCGGATCGGCTCCAGCGGCATGCGCTATCTCGGGCCGGACTTGATCAACGAATTCCCGGGCCGACGCGCCACCGGTAGCGGGGCGCGCCACGCGCTCTTCGGCACGCTGTGGATCATGTCGCTCACCCTGCTCTTCACGGTGCCGATTGGGGTCGGGGCGGCCATCTATCTGGAAGAGTTCAACCGGCGCGACTCGTGGTTCAAGCGCATCATCCAGCTCAACATCGCCAACCTGAGCGGGGTGCCCTCCATCATCTACGGGATGCTGGGCTTGGCCATTTTTGTGCCGTTCGTAGCCGTTTTGGCGGGGGACGCCCGCTCGGGCAAAACCCTGCTGGCCGGGGCCCTGACCATGAGTCTGCTCTCGCTGCCCCTGGTCATCATGGTGGCGCAGGAAGCCCTCAAAGCGGTGCCTTCGAGCCTGCGCGATGGTTCTCTCGCGCTTGGCGCGACCCGCTGGCAAACCATCCGGCGCGTCGTGTTGCCCCAGGCCACTCCGGGCATCCTCACCGGCATCATCCTCGCCGCCAGCCGCGCCATCGGTGAAACCGCACCGCTCATCGTGGTGGGGGCCGCCGTTATGGTGAACAGCGTGCCCACTGGCCCGTTCGATAGCTACGGTGTGTTGCCGCTCCAGGTGTTCAACTGGGCGCAGCGACCGCAGCAAGATTTCAAAGACCTCTCGGCCAGCACCATCATCGTGCTGATGGGAATCCTCATCAGCCTCAACGCGATTGCGATCATCATGCGGATGCGTGCCCAGCGGCGAGCCTAAATCCTTCGGGCCTCTGGCCCCCTATTACGAGCAGTTGATGCAGTCGGTCCCCTACGACATGTGGGTGGACTACTACCGCTTGCTCCTGCTCACCTACGATCAAGACCCCAACCACGTGCTGGATGTGGCCTGCGGTACGGGCAAAGTCGCGCGGGAACTCTCGCGGGTGGGCTACCAGGTCACCGGGTTTGACCTCAGTGCGGCCATGATCGAGGCGGCCAAACGAAAGCGCAACCCGGGGCCGCATCCGCTCACCTTCCGCGTGGCCGATGCGACCAACTTTGAATTCGGCGAGCAGTACGACGGCGCGTATTCCTTCTTCGATTCCCTCAATTACATCCCCTCGCTAGAGGGGTTCCGGGCGGCGCTGGCCCAGGTGCGCAAGCACCTCAAGCCGGGGGCGGCTTTCATTTTTGACCTCAACACCGCGTATGCCTTCGAAGAGAAGCTCTTCGATATGTCCGACGAGCGCAAGCACTTGCGCCTGCGCTACCGCTGGAAGGGCGATTACGACCCCGAAAGCCGCATCATCCAGGTGCGGATGCAGTTTTGGCCACGCGATGGAGAGCCGTTCCAAGAAGTGCACGTCCAACGGGCGCACCGCTCCGAGGAAGTGGTGGAAGGACTTTACGACGCCGGGTTTGAGCACATCCACTGCCTTGCCAGCTACACGCTGGACCCGCCGACCCGGACCAGTGACCGAGTTCATTACGTTGCCTGGTAACGGACGTCTAAACTGAGACTATGACCTTCGTTGCTTGCACGGCGTTGCTCGCCCTTGCTCAACAACCCGCGAGCGCGGACCAAGTGTGGGATCGCGGTTTCGACACCGTACTGGCCGAGAGCGCGAAGGAGCAAACCTTTGGCCAAAGCCCGGTGCTGGCCGTGGGACCTCGCCGCGTCCTGCTGATTGACTTTGCCGATACCCGCGCGCCCATGGGCTTGATGAGTGTGCAACTCGCAAGCCTCGATTTGACCGTACTCGGTACGCGCCCCACCACTCTGAACTCGGTTCGCATCGTGCGGCGACCCTGGGGTCAAGACGAAGCCAACTGGAGTCTGGCCCAAGGCACCCGCAAGTGGCAGCGCGGCGGGGCCGAAGGGAGCGAGGACAGCCAGGACATCCCGGGCGTGACGATGAGCCAGAGCCCGAACGGAGTCCGTATTGAAGGGCTGCGCGGCGCAGTGCAAGAGATGATTGACCACCCGTTCAACCACTACGGGCTGGCCATTGAGTTCGGGCAGCAGGCCGAGATTCCTTCCTTCGAATCCGCGCAGGGCTATCCGCGTTTGGAGGTCAAAGCCTCGTGGATGCCCCCCGCCGCCGTGGACGCCACGCTGGAAGAGCCCAAATTGCAAGTGGACAGCACCGGCGCGCGCCGATGGAGCGTGACCGTGCGGAACACAGGCACGGATCCCCTCCCCGCCGGGTTGATTTCGTTCGCTGGCGCCAATGTGGGTGCCATCAGCACCCCGCCGCTCGGGCCGGGTGCCACACAGGAGATGCCGGTGGCCTTGCCCGCGAACAGCGGCCCGGTGGTGGCTAAGCTGGACGTGGCGGGCGACACCATCGCCCAGAACAACGCGGTCCGCATCTATCCCATGGCCACCCCGGCCGTGGGGGCATGGTTGCCCCACGACGTGCGCCGCGCTAATGAAGTCGGGCTCCCCACCTCCCGCACCGCCTATGCCATGAGCGGCAGCCAGGGCCGCCTTGCGCACACCGCGCTGATGATCGATGCCTCCATCCCGTTCTGGGAGATGACGCCCAACCGCGACCGCCGCGCCGACTTCATCCTGCCGCCCAGCGCCCCGCGCACCCTGGCCGTGTGGGATTGGCCGGAGGAATCGCCGTGGGACGACTTCCGCACCAACGTTCTCCCGAATGACTTTGCCGCGTGGCTGCACGCCAAGGCCACGATGAAGCCGGCTGATCTCGACAAGATTGAGGCCGGCCCCACCACCCTTATCATCGACCTGCGCGACGCGAGCAATCAGCGCATCGAGGGAGCCAAGGTGATGGTTTTGAACCCGGACCAGGGCGCCGAAGTGGCCCGCACGCCCAACGGCCTCTTCCCCATTTCCCGCAAGGACAAGCAGGGCTGGAACGCCGAGGGCAAGGATGTCCGCGTGACGGTAACCCAAGGCGGCGACGTGGCGGAGATTGCCATTGATTCCAGCCGGTTGCTGTACGAGCGCCTGGTGACCGGCCAAGCCGCCGCCTGGATTCACCTCCGCGCGAACCTCAGCGACCGACCCGTGGACCGTGCCAGCGACCTCACCCAAGGCCGCGAACCCGAACCCGTGGACGTGCCGCAACCCGCCCAGGCCGCCTTTGCCGTGGGTATGGAAGGCCGCGTGACCGAAGTGATCTACGACATCAGCCGCGACCGACAGATTGGAGGCATCACCTTCGATGGCCCCGCTCCGCTCCGCATGGAATTGCGCACCCGACGCACCGGCGAACCCGGCACCGGGAGCCGCTGGATCCGCATCCCCCATGTCAGCCAAATCGCGGCGGGCCCGGGCGGGATGTACGCGGCGCGGTCCGTGCAGGCGCGTTACGTTTACTTGCGCGCCGTGTGGCCGGTGGGCGCCACCCCGAGCCCGATGCGCGTCCACCCCATCGCCCAGGCCGGAGGCACTCCCTAATGCCGACCCTCTTCACCAGTATCCTCAACGGGGAAATCCCCGGCGAGATTCTCTACCAAGACGACCACTGCTTCGCCATCCGGGATATCAATCCGCAGGCCCCGGTGCACATCCTCATCATCCCGAAGACCGAGATTGAGGGCGTGGCGACGGTGGAGCCCTGCGGCGACCACGAACGCCTGCTTTACGCGGCTCGCCTGATTGCTGAACAGCAGGGCCTAACTGACGGCTACCGCCTGGTGATCAACCAGGGCGTGCAGGCCGGGCAGACCGTGCCGCACCTGCACGTGCACCTGCTGGGCGGGCGCGACCTGAGCTGGCCCCCGGGCTAGTCTTGTGAACGCAGGCCCTGGGCCAGTAAAGTCAAGCGCGATGCGCACGCAAACGGGCCTGGATGTATGGATTGACGAGGGCTTTGCCGCCGTGCGCGGCCAGCGCGTGGGCTTGGTGACGCACCAAGCCGCCATCGCCTCGGACCTGGTGCACAATCTCGATCACTTCTTACGGGCCGGCGTGAATGTGGGCGCCGTGTTTGGCCCCCAGCACGGGGTGTGGGGGCACACCCAGGACAACATGATTGAGTGGGAGGGCTACCGCGACGACCGCACCGGCCTGCCGTTCTATAGCCTCTACGGCGAAACCCGCGAGCCCTTCGATTCCATGCTCGCGGGGCTGGACCGCTTGGTGTTCGACGTACAAGACGTGGGCACCCGGGTCTACACCTTTGTGTGGACGCTGGCCTACTGCCTCAAGGCTTGCGGACGCAACGGCATCCCGCTCACTGTTCTGGACCGGCCCAACCCGATTGGCGGGGCAGTGGAAGGCCCGCTCCTCGACCCCGCCTTTGCCAGTTTTGTCGGCCTCCACCCCTGCCCGCTGCGCCACGGGCGCACGCTCGGGGAGATGGCGCTGTGGATGCGCGACACCTTCTATCCGCACACCGAACTCGAGGTGGTGGCCTGCCGAGGGTGGCAGCGCGACATGATGTTCGAGGCCACCGGCCTGCCCTGGGTGCCGCCCAGCCCGAACATGCCGACCGTGGACACGGCCGTGGTGTATCCAGGCATGGTGCTGATTGAGGGCACCAACATCAGCGAAGGCCGAGGCACCACGCGCCCATTCGAGACGCTCGGCGCGCCGTGGCTGGACCCGTGGCGACTCTGCGACGAACTGAACGGGCTGAACATGCCGGGGGTGTGGTACCGGCCCATCACGTTCCAGCCCACTTTCCACAAACACGCCGGCCAGGTGTGCGGCGGGGCGTACGTTCATGTGACCGACCGAGCCACTTTCCGCCCCGTCGAGGCGACGGCCCGGATGTTCCAGGTCATTTGGGTCCAAAGCGAGGGTCAAATGCGCTGGAACGATCCCCCATATGAATACGAGGATGTCCTGCTCCCCATCGACATCCTTTGGGGGAGTTCTTTCCTTCGATCCTTCGTCGAAGAGAGGCAGGATGTGGATAAATTGCGGGAAAACCTGTCCGTTACACCAGGCTTTGGGCCCCGCATGGAGTCCTACTCTTAACATTTTGATAACCGTTTCGGCCCATACTTGAGACTCCGTTCCCCGGACTCGAGGACGAATCATGCAGAAGAAGGCCTTCACCCTTATCGAACTCCTGGTGGTTATTGCCATCATCGCCATCCTGGCGGCGATCCTCTTCCCGGTTTTTGCGCAAGCGAAGGCCGCGGCGAAGAAGGCGGCAGCCATCAGCAACCAAAAGCAAATCGGCACCGCGCTCCAGATTTACATGGGCGACTACGATGACCTGTATCCGCGCAACGACGACTGTGAACTGAACAGCTCGCTCAACACCGCGAACAACAACCAAGCCGCTGGTACGGATCCGTCCCCGTGGTGCAACGGCGCCAACGGCTTCCCGTTCCGCATGAACCACTACTCCTGGCAGAAGTGGGTTCGCCCCTACACCAAGAACGTGCAACTGTTCGAACACCCGGGTCGTGCGAAGCTCAACCCGAACACGGGGTCCTGTCCGACCGGTCAGTACAGCCAGTGCGGCCAAATCATGGGTGGCTTCGCCATCAACCTGGCCCTCACCGGTGCTCTGAACACTTGGAACCGCTCCGCGACGGCTGCTGGTCGAACCCGCAATAGCTGGCTCGGCGGCACCGGCACCTCGGTGCCGAACGTGGGCGAAGCCATGTTGCTGATGGAATTCTCCAACCCGGACATCAACTTTGCGCCGGTCGTGGTGGACGCCATCAACAACCCGCTGGTGGACCAACAGGTTTATCCGATGGCCATCCGCGAATTCTGGGCTGCCAACTTCATGAAGCTGAACGCTTCGTGTGTTGCCCAAGGCGACCCGAACCCGAAGGTCACCTTCGCGGGCGTCGTGGTGGTTGGCCATGCTGACACCAGCACCAAGGCCTACCCGGTCAAGCAGTTCCTGTCGCGCACTCCGTCCGCTGCCGAATACGGCGTGCCGGTGGATGCCAACACCCAGTGCGGGATCTCCTCGGGCACCTATCGTCCGGGCGTGACCCCGAACACGGGCATCAACTACCCGATGTGGGCCCTGGGTCAGTAAGAATCCATGCGATACCTGCTGGCTCTGCTCGCTCTCACCTCCATCATGTTCACCATCGGTTGCTCGGGTGACGTGACGGAAGATAGCGCTCAATCGGATTACGCGGATCGCGAAAAGAAGGCGGCTGAACTCGAACAGAAAGGCACGCCGAAGTTCGACGACTCGCCGTAGTCTGCAGGGACTCGTACGTTCAAACCGGGCTCGCCAGAGATGGCGGGCCCGGTTTGTTATAATGAAGTTACAGCGCGCATGAAACTTGGCGTCATTGTCGTCCATAACCGAGATCGAAACCGGTTGACCGAGAGCCTCCTTAAGGCGGGGTTCAAGTTCACCGTGATCGGCTCCACGGGCGGTTTCTTGCGCGAAGGCAACTCCACCATCCTCACCGGGTGCGAGGACGACCAAATCGATACGCTGAAGGCGATTGTGAGCGACAACTGCCAGGCCCGCGAGCAAATGGTGAACCTGGCCCCCTACGAAAGCACCCCGGCCACCACCGGATTTATGGCCGCACCCGTGAAGGTGCCGGTGGGCGGCGCCGTCCTCTTTGTGATGCCGGTGGACGAGTTTGTCCGCTTCTGACCCTCGCCTGGAACGTCTGATTGACCGCCTGGTCCAACCGGAGAGCGGGGTCCACGCCGTGTTGCTCTACGGGTCTGGGCAATCCCCCATTCGGCACTGGATGATGCAACTGGTTTCCATGTGGGCGTGCAAGCAGCCTACGGCCACCGGCCCCTGCGGCGAGTGCGGGCCGTGCCGCAGCGAGAACGGCGGGGTGGACGTGCAGATCATCGAACCCACCAGCAACCCGCCCATCATCAACCTCGAAATGATCACCGAGGTGGACCGCCCGGTGAAGTGGGAGGGCGTGCCCGTACGGCGCTTTTTGCGGACGCCGCCCATGATGTCGCCTCGCAAGATTGTGGCCATCACCGACTTTGACCGGGCCAACCACCGGGCATCCAATGCCTTGCTCAAGACACTGGAAGAACCCTCACCCTACGCCCGTCTCGTGCTCACCACCACCCGCATCAGCCGGATTACGCGCACGATTCGGTCACGATGCCTGTGCGTGGGAGTGCCAGAGCCCCTCATTTCTACGGGGTTTTGGTCCAAGACCATCGAATCGGAAGCCGGGCAAGAGTGCCTCGCTGAACTCGACCAAATCCTGCGCATCGCGGTGGACGCTCCTGACGGGGCGGCCCTGCGCACGGGCGATCAGCTTCGGAAATGGGCGTTGCAGTGGCAAAAGACGATGGAAGTCAGCGACCGCGCGGCCCTCACTGATCTTTTGCAATTCACCGGAGATTGGTTGAGCCACACCCACCCAGAGCGGTACAATTTGAGGTCAGCAATTCAAGAGTCTCATCGATTGATGGCCTCGGCCCACCCGACCCTGGTTCTGGACGTTCTCAGTATGGAACTCACCGGCAGTAGCCGGTCCTAGTGCGGAACTAGTGGGACGAGCCGCTTCGTAGAGCAGATATTCATTGCGCTCGGAAGGGCAAGTATGGCCAGTTGGACTCAGATTTTCACGCATTCCAAAGCCACCTCGAAAGAGGTCTTTGAACAGCATATGGCGGACTCCTATCGGAGTGCGTACCACCTGGCGTACCGGCTGAGTGGTAACGCTGCCGATGCCGAGGACCTGCTACAGGAAACCTACCTGCGCGCCTACCGCTTCTTCCATCGTTACGATCCGGCCCTTCCCTTCCAAGGCTGGCTGTTCCGGATCATGACGAATGTCCACATCGACCTGCGCCGCAAGGCCAAGCGCTTGTGGGCCGTAAGCCTGGATGCACACGAGGAAAGCGAGCGATCGTGGGAGATTGCGGACGAATCCGGTCTGGCCGATCAGGCCATGGCGGACAACACGCTCGCCGAACCCCTTGAGCGCGCCCTTGCAGAAATGAATCCTGATTTTCGATTGGCGATTTGGCTTGCCGACGTGGAGGGTCTCTCGTATGAAGAGATCGCCGAAACCATGGGCACAAGCGTCGGCACGGTTCGCTCCCGCGTTCACCGAGGCCGTAAGCAGCTCCGCAACCGCATGGAGCGAATGGGCGTGACGTCCGCCCGGGGGATGATGTGAACCACTGCGAAGGTCGAGAGGCCATGATTTCGGCCCTGGTCGATGGCGAATTGATGGGCAAGGAGATGCTAGAAGTCAAGTCGCACTTGGCGCAGTGCCCGGCCTGTCAGCAAGCCTACGATGACCTGCGGTCGCTCAAGCTCAACTTGGCGCTGATGGTGATGCCAGAGGTCAACGACGAGAGCTTTGACCGAGTGAAGGCAGGATTTGAGGCCAAGCTGGCCGCCCAGAGTGCCCCGCGTAGCCCGCGCCACATCTGGACGGGTGTGGCAGCCGCTTCGGTATTGGCCGTGGTCCTCGCGACCTGGCTGGCCAATCCCCGAGGGGCGAACTCGGTGACTGAATTTGATGAAAGCATTGACCAGGCCTACGCGGCCGGCGCCGCGCCGGCCATGGGGAGTACGCCGATTGTTCCCGCAAATTACTCGGGCTGGTAGCGCCCTTTCACTCGCGCTGCTGGTGAGCCTGGCGGCCGCCGATGATGTCACCGACTTGCTGATGAAGGGTCTGCAGGCGTCGACCAAGGTGACGTCCATTGCCGTGCAAAAGCGGCCTGAGGGCCCGGGGCAGCCGCGCATGGTCAAGGTGTTCACCTCCCCCAGCTACGGCCAACTCACGCACTACTTGCAGCCGCTAGACGCCCAAGGTCGCATCGTCTACGACGATCGCAAGGTGCGCCGCACGTTTTTCCCGGATGATAACAAGGTGATCGAGGAAACCTCGAACCGCACCTACCAGTGGGCACCGGATCGCCGTATTGCGCTCATTCGGCAGAACTACACCGTCCGCATGGGCGAGCGCACCACCATCGCCGGTCGCTCGGCGAACGAAGTCCGCATCATCCCCCGCTACGACAGCGTGGCCACCCACCGGATGTGGATTGACCGCAGCACCGGGTTTGTGCTTCGGTACATCATCGAGCCGCCCACCGGCGCCGCGGTGACGGTGACCGACACGGTGAGCGTCGAGTTTCCCCGGCAACTCAGCCGCGAGTCATTCCGCTTGCCGCTACGCGAGAACACCGACGTCTTACGCCTGTGGGGCCCCCAAACCCTGGCCAGCGTGCGCGAAAGTGAACGCTTCACCCGTATCAACCCGCCATTGCCCCGGGCTTGGCCCGATGGCTTCCGCATGGAAGGGGCCCAAATCATTGGCACCCAATCCAAACCGATCCTCGCGATCCGCTTGACGGACGGGATGACACCGGTTTCGGTCTACATCTGGAACACCGACCAACACGAACGCAGTCCCTTCCGCAGTGGGCCTGTTCGCCTGGTCGGAGTTTTGGGCATCAATGCCCTTGGTGGAGTTCGCGAAGACCTGCTGAAGAGCTGTGTTTCCGCCGTGGCCCAAAGCGCGGAATGGGCCCCGGAACGAAACGACATCGTCTTGACGTTGCCAGAAATAGTGAACGGCACACAAACTCGGATCCCCGAAGTTTATGTACCGTCCTCCCAGAGATACATAGGAGTTCCATGAAACTGATCGAAACCTTCGTTCGTCGCCCAGGCATCGCCGTCACGGCGGGTGTCCTTATTCTGGGCGCCGGATTGGCCCCGGCCATCATTCTGCCGAAGTGGTTTCAGAACCGAACGAGCGCGGTCGCGCCGGCCGCGGCTCCGGCCCGCCTGACCAACCAACCGAACCTGGAGATTAGTTCGGCCCCCTCGTTGGCCAGTTTCGAGAATGAGATCACCAATCTCTCCGAGAACGCCCGGCAGGCGGTGGTGAACCTCTCCAGCGGCCAAGGTGCGCAGGGTTCCGGTTTCATCTACCGCGCCGACGGTTGGATCGTGACGAACGATCACGTGGTGCAAGGCGCTAAGACGGTGAAGGTCACCCTGGCCGATGGCCGCGAGTTTGATGGGCGCGTGATTGCGATGTCCGACTCGACCCTCGACCTCGCCATGGTGAAGATTGACGCCCGCGACCTGCCCACTCTCAGCCTGGCCGACAGCGACGAGGTCAAAATTGGCCAGTTCGCCATCGCCATCGGCTCCCCGTTTGGCCTCGAGAACACTGTCACCATTGGCCACGTGAGCGGCCTCGGTCGTAGCTCGGTGGTGGGTGGCGGCGGTGCGGCCCGCAGCTACAGCGGCATGATCCAAACCGACGCGGCCGTGAACCCCGGCAACTCGGGTGGCCCGCTGATTGACCTGCGCGGCAGCGTGATTGGCGTCAACAGCTACATTTACAGCCGCACGGGTGCCAGCGAGGGCATCGGCTTTGCCATCCCCGCCAAGACGGTGCGCGTGGTGGCCGAAGAAATCATTGCCACGGGCAAGCTGCAACGCGGCTTTATGGGCTTAATCCCGGCCGACCTGCGACCGTTTGAAAAGCGCCAACGCAACCTGGAAGGGGCGAAGGTGGAAGACGTAAGCGCCGACACCCCGGCCTCGAAGGCAGGCCTGAAGGCCGGTGACATCATCACCGAGATCGGCGGACGCCAGATCAAGAGCGAACTGGACGTCCGCATTGCGATGATCGAAGCCAACCCGGGTGATTCCGTCCCGGTGACCTACTACCGCAACGACCAGCGCATGACGACGACCATGAAGGTGGAAGGCCCGCCGGCTGAGCAAAACATCAGCCAGGTGGCACCGGAACGCATGCAGCGCATGCCGGATGAACTCCGCGAAATGTTCCCGGATATGCAGGAGCGCCTGCAGCCGGACAGCCGCGAGGAAAGCGAGGTCCCGCAAGTGGTGCCGCGCCGCCAACTGCTGGGCGTGACCCTCGGCAAGATTGAAGCGAGCGACCGCACGACGTACAACCTCCCCGACAACGTAGACGGGTTTGTCATCCGCGACGTGCAGCCGAACTCGAACGCCAGCCGACTCGGCCTCAAAGCCGGCGACGTGATCACCGAGGTCAACGGCCGCGAAATCAAGGAACTGGAGGACGTGGCCAAGGCCCTGGCCAGCAAGACCAACGAGATTGCGGTGAAGTACCGCCGATACATGAACGGCAACGCCGTCCAGGGTCAAGCCAAGATCTCGCTGAACTAAAGCCTAAGCGGGCACCGGCCCGCACTCTTGGCAACGGCCAAGAATCTCGACATGAATCGCTCGGGGGGAGAACCCCCGGGCGATCATGCTTTTGGTGGCCAGGTTTTCTTGGGCCGGGGTGAGTTCCGATTCAATCACTTTGCCGCATCCCTCGCACACGGCGTGAAGTTGGTGATCCTGGTGGTCGTGAGCCAGGCGGCAAGGGGCAAAGGCATCCAGCAAGCCGATTCGGTGGGCAATGCCAATCTCCTGCAGGGCCGAGAGGATGCGATACACCGTCACCGTATCGATGTGGCCACCGGACTCCAGTACCCGGTCTCGGACCGCCGCCACCGTGAGCGGCTGCACGCTTTCATCGAGGGCTTGCAGCACCAGCCGACGCGGCATGGTGATGCGGAGACCTCGGGATTTCATGCGTTCGAGGGACTGTAAAACGAACTCAGAAGCGGTTCCCGACATCTCAAACTCAAGCGTACCAGCACAAAGTTCGCGATTCTGGTTCAAATTGACTTGCGTTCCGCGGAAGAATGTGGGCAAACTAGGGCATGCTTCTGGGGTAACCCTCGAAAGCAGACCTATTGAGAGTCGAGATCTATGCGGTTTTATAATTTGAAGACCCGGTCCCATGTGGACGTGCCGGAATCCGCGGTGCGAAAGATGAAGTCCATTCGCCAAACCAAGAACGGCGAGCAGACCCGCCATATGTTGTGGGCAGAGCACGACGGGCAGAAGCTGTACAAGTTCGTGAGCGCGGACGCCTACGGCAAGACGGACGTCCCCGAGCAGAACGCTAAGTAAGGGGATCGTTCATTCTCCGAGCCGGCCTGGACTTCTCTCGAGAAGCTCAGGCCGTTTCCTTTTCTCCTTCTCCCCCTGGCCTCACTGAACCCTGACCCCGACCCTACGTCTATCCCCTCCAATGGCGCTGCAAACTGACGAGCAGAAAATCCGGCACCTCTTGCGCCGCTTCGGCCTGGGGGCGAGCGTCTCCGAGATGGAGTTCTACGGCACGCGGGGCTACCGCACGGCCGTGGACCGCTTGCTGGAGTTTGAAGATCGATCCGAAGGCTACGATCTGACCGTCGAGGATTTCCGAAATCGTCAGAACAACGCCATCTCGCCGCCGATTGTGCAAATGGCGTGGATGACGCGCCTGGGCGTCACCGGGTACCCGCTGCAGCAAAAGCTCACCCTCTTTTGGCACGACCACTTCGCCACCAGCCTGATGAAGGTGGACAAGAGCGCGCCGCTCATCCAGCACGTCGAGACCCTGCGCAAAAATGGGCTCGGTTCGTTTCTCACCTTGCTCACCGAGGTCAGCAAGGACCCCGCCATGCTCTTTTGGCTGGACAACTGCCAGAACACCAAGGACAAGCCGAACGAGAACTTTGCCCGTGAGGTGATGGAGCTTTTCACCCTGGGAGTGGATCAGTACGAAGAAGATGACATCCCGGAAGTGGCACGCGCGTTCACGGGTTGGACGTTCTCGGTGCAAGGACCGCGACTAGCGCCGTTCCGAGCCGCTACCCTGCCCGGCCGGCAACTGGTTTTCTATTACGACCGCGCTCAACACGACAACGGGACGAAGAAGATCCTGGGCAAGACCGCGAACTTTGACGGGGATGCCGTGCTGAAGATGCTGGCCGAGCACCCGCAGACCGCTCGGCATCTGGTTTACAAGTTCTGGGAGTTCTTTGTTTATCCCAAGCCAAAGGACGAACTGGTGGAGGAGATTGCCCAGGCGTGGCGCGCCAAGGGCATGGTGATTAGGGACCTGGTGCGCCTGGTGGCGCTCCACCCTGAGTTTGTGAGCGAGCGAGCCGAGCGCGCGCTGGTAAAGAATCCCGTGGACTTCATCGTGCCCACGCTCCGCGCCCTGGGGGTCTACAACGATCCGCTCCGGGAGTACCAATCCAACACGCAACGGGAAAACGCCCCCGTGCGGTTGGTGGCGGTCTCCCGACTGGCGCAAGGCAGCATGAGCGGGATGGGCATGAAACTGCTGGAGCCACCCGATGTGGCCGGCTGGCTGTGGGGCGAAGCCTGGATCAGCAGCGCCACCATGGTCGAGCGTGTGAAGTGGGCGGATCGCCTCTTTGCCGATCGCCCGAGTGGCGGCATGAACCCCTCTATCGGCTTCCAAGTCTTCCCGCTCATCACCCGCAACCCGAACCCGGCCGGATTGGTGGCGGCGATGGTGGAGTGGTTTGATGCCGAGCTGCCCGCCGCCAAGGTGAAGCAACTCGAGGAAGCCGCCCGGCTGGCGTGCGGCGAGCGCATTACGCCGCGCAACGCCCAAGCTGGAGCGCGGGCCGTGGCCCGGCTGATCTTCGGGTCACCGGAATTCCAAATGGCCTAAGGTGTGCCACCGGGTGGGGCGGGCCTCCGTCTAACGAAACATGGAGAATCGCCCCATCCAGGCCCCAGGCCGCCCTTGGGGAACCATTGTTTCGTTGCTGACCGCGCTGATCTACGGTGCGTCACCGATTGACATCATCCCCGACCTCATCCCGCTCCTGGGCTGGACCGACGACGTCGCCGTGGTCGCCACATTGGTGACCTATGCGGGGGTGGCATACCTCCGATGGAAGCGTGGCCAGGCTGCCCCGGGACGAGCCCCGCACGCCCCCAAGGGGACCGAAAGCCACATTATCGAAACCACTATTGCTAAATAGTTGCAATACTTAGACCCTTCAAGTGCATACTCTTTGTATGTACCGGAGGGGCTTTACCCTAATTGAACTCCTGGTCGTCATCGCGATCATCGCGATTTTGGCGGCGATTCTGTTCCCGGTCTTTGCGCGCGCCAAGGAAGCCGGCAAGAAAACCATGGACGCATCCAACATGCGTCAGATTGCGATCGCCATCAACCTGTATGCGATCGACAACGATGGCGGCATGCCCTCCAGCATGCACTCCTCCGGCGGCAACGCCCAGCGCGCGTGGGTTTACAACCTGCTCCCCTACACCGGCAAGGTGGACGAGATTCGTGTCTCCCCGGCCGACCCCAATGGGCCACGACGCACCCGCCTCGGCGGCACCAGCTACGTCATCAACGGCTACCTCTCGGACCTGACGGACAATCTCGACCCGATCGAAATCGTGCCGGGGATGACGCGCTCCCTGGACAATCTGCCGCGCCCCACCGACACGATGCTCTTTTGGCTCGTGGCGTTCTCCAAGAACCCCAGCGTTTACGACGACCGCGTGCACTCGTACTACTGGTTCCAGACCACCAACCCCGAACTCCGGTGGCGACGAATCATCCAGGAGATCCAGCCTGGCGCCTTCTTCCGAACGCAAAGCGACCCCACCCAGGGGAGCGCCAATTACGTTTACGCTGACACCCATGTCAAGAGCCTGCCCGCGAAGCAAATTCGTGCCTGGGCTCTGCAGGGTTTCGACTTCGCCAAGCCCCCCGAAGACTGATCTTCCCTGACCCTTCCTTATCATGATGAGAACCCTTGCTATACTCGCCCTCGCAACTCTCGCCGCTCCGGCCTTCGCCTGGACTCAGGTCTCGGAAGGCCACGTAGACCTTGGACTAGGCTACGATGCCGGCGTTTGGGATCCGCACATCCACATCCACGACACCGAAGAAGAGTTCGAGCCCACCGAGGCTTACTTGTTCTACGGCCCGGCCTCGGCCGCCACTCGCCCGGCCGGTTCTGCCTACGACTTCATTGGCGTGGGCGCGGGAGCCCCGATTTGGCGCAACTACCAGAGCAACGTCAGCGGCATCCCCTGGCTGGGCTTCGGCTTTGAAGAGATTGCCCCGGGTACGTTCGATTCCTTCACCAACACCGACCCGCGCCGCGATCCGATCTCGGCCGAGTGGGTGGAAGTCCAATTCCTGAGCTTCACCGGCCCGGGCCACGTCTCCTTCTTCCAGGGTTCGGGTAGCTCGCCGACGGAATGGTTCGCTTCGGCCAACGGCATTGACGCCACGGATAAGTTCATCTCGACGGTGGGAGGCCACGAGCACGGCTCCTTCGTGTTCACGCAGACCGGGATCTATGAGCTCACGTTCAAGGCCTCGGCGGTTCTGAACGGCCAGCGCATCTACAGCGATCCGTACACCTACTACTTCGGTGTGCAGACGGCCGTGCCGGAACCGGCGACCATGCTCACCCTGGGCGGGGCGGCGCTGCTGGCCCTCCGACGCCGACGCAAGGCGTAACTTCCTTCGGTACTCCTCCCACGCGGGCCTTGTTCTTCCGGGAACAGGGCTCGTTTATTTACCGGAGGGGTCTCGCCGCCTGGCAACTTTGCGGGAATCGGTGCTTGCGCAACGATTATTGCCAGATTGATGCAACACTGTACTCCTTCAAGTGCATACTGTTTGTATGTATCGAAGGGGCTTTACTTTGATTGAGCTGTTGGTGGTCATCGCCATCATCGCGATCTTGGCCGCCATCCTGTTCCCGGTCTTTGCGCGGGCCAAAGAAGCCGCCAAGAAGACGTCCGACCTCAGCAACATCAAGCAGATCGGCATTGCCTTGCAGATTTACGCCGCCGACTGGGACGACAACAGCGTGGTGAAGGACGAAGAGACCGGCTACGACTGGTTCGACCCGCTCTACCCCTACGTCAAGAACCGCCAAGTCTTCCGCACGCCCGCCTACCGGGCCGAAGATGATGAGCCGCCCACGGACTACCTGATCAACGGTCTGTTTGCCCACGGGGCGAGCCTCACCTCGTTCGAGTATCCGAGCGAGCAGATCGCCCTGGCCCCGCGCGCCAAGGGCGTGGAAGACACCGACTACCACCCGTGGCCGGAGGACGGCACCAGCTGGGACGATGAATCGCTCTACGAAGAAGACGGCGAAAACTGGTTCAGCGAGCGCATTGACCAGAAGCGGTTTACGGAAGGCGCCAACTACGGCCACGCCGACACGAGCTCCCGCTACTTCAAGTTCTCGCAGACGATGGTCGGCTTCCCCTTCCCGGGTCGCCACAATCCGGAACGCAAGTTCCTCGACTTAGGCCACAGCCACTAAGCGCTACTCAAATAGCTGGGCCGCAAATACGTCCGGATCGAAGTCTTGCAACTGATCCGGGCGTTCGCCCAGGCCAATGAGCTTGACGGGGATGCCCAGTCGCTCATGAATCCCAATCAAGGCGCCGCCCCGGCTGGTGCCATCCAGCTTGGTCAGCACCAGGCCGGTCACCTGCGCGGCGGCGCGGAACTCTTCCGCCTGCCGGATGGCGTTCTGGCCCGTGTTCGCGTCCAGCACCAGCAGCACTTCGTCGGCCGGGCGGCCGTGGGCCTTCTCCAGCACTTTGGTGATCTTGCCCAGTTCGTGCATCAGCGCGGCCTTGGTGTGCTGGCGGCCGGCGGTGTCGGCCAGCACGTATTCGATATTGCGGGCCTTGGCGGCGGTTACCGCGTCAAAGATCACGCTGCCGGGGTCGGCGCCGGGCTGGGCGTTGATGAACTCGGCGCCACTGCGCTCACTCCACAGCTTCAATTGGTCAATGGCGGCGGCCCGGAAGGTGTCCCCCGGGGCCAGCAGCACCTTGCGGCCCTGCCCCACCAGGCGGGTGGCCAGCTTGCCGATGGTGGTGGTTTTGCCCACGCCGTTCACCCCCACAAAGAGGTACACGGTCGGGTTGACGATGTGCCGGTAGAGGGCGGATTTCGCCTTTTGGTCAAATCGGCGGCGGATGGCCTCTTGCAGGCGGTCCTTGATGCCGGCGGGGTCGGTGATGCGCTCCGTGCGGACGGCCTGGCGTAGTTCTTCCAGGATCTCGCCGGTGACGGAGATGGGGGTGTCGGCCTGCAGGAGGGCTTCTTCCAGGTCTTCGTACAGCGCTTCGTCAATGACGCCCCGACCGAGCAGCCGGTCCACCCGCTGCATCATTCCCCGAAACATGGCCACGGGTTAAGTATGACGCGCCGGGGGCGGGGGCTCCGGGGCGGGGCTATGCATGGCTCGTGGCTTGACAACCCCCGTAACTTGTTGGTAGGTTGAGAAGTCAGAAGGTACAGCTTGGCCAGCCGAGCTTTATGAACCCTTTGGAGTAGAGTTGATGAAACTGCGTCCCTCCTTGTTCGCTGTGGTAGCAGCGGGGGTGATGGCGCTCGGGGCCGGGGGCTGGATTTACCGGGGCCAACTCGCCTCTCTGGCTACGGGCCGGGAGGACACGCAAGCGCGGATGCGGCAGGTGCTAATTGCCAGCAAAGAGGATCCTTCTCGAGCGAACCTGCTGACTACGAAGAACGGGGGCGTCATGCTCGAAACACCCTCGGTCCGGATTTGGCTAGACCAGCACACGGGGCAACTCATCCAACTGAGTCGACCGACTACCTTTTTTGCTTCGCATCCGAATAAGCCAGGGAGTGCCTATGAATTGAAGTCGGAGTCTCAAGCCGAGGCCGCCATGAGCCTCTTCCTGAAAGAGGCAGGCGTTGAAATGGAGGCGTATGAATTCACCCAATCCCAAACTCTCGAGGGCGAAGCTTCTCGGCAGGTTGTGATGGGCTTCGAGCGGAAGATCTTCGTAGCAAGGTTCGAGGAATCCAAGAGTGACAAACGGTATGTCTCCGCGGGCCTTCGCAAGGGCAACATTGTCATGGATGCTGCGACGGGGCTTGTCCTCAAGTACAACTCAAACGCTATTCCGCCCGCGGCCCCTTGGGGGGAGACCATTTCGGAACAACGGGCCGTGGAGATTGCACAGGAAGTTTGGCGCGGTTCGGGTGCTAACTTCGATCCTCGGCAAGTTCAGGCCAAGGCACAGTACATTCGATCCGGAAACTCCACGAAGGTCAAGCCGGAGGATCGCCTGGTTCCGGGCTACTACGTGACCGGATTTGTGAATGAGGAGTCGACGCAGTGTATGGCCAGAATCGATGCGCGGGATGGCTCGATCTTGCAACATTATTGTTGGAACGCAAGCCAAACACGAGGAGAATAACGCCGCACACAGCCCGGGCCGGGATTAGATTCTCTCCGTTCCCGGCAACCTGGGCTGAAAATCTGCGGTATTACACATTGCAATGACCACGATGATGCTGGCCCTGTGCCTGCTGCAGCCGCCCACCCTGAGCGCGGAAAAGCAAGCCGCGATTGCCGAAGTGCTGAAGCCCTGGCGCACCGAAGACGGCCCCGGCGGCGTGGTGGCCATCTATCACAACGGCGAGATTGTGATGCAAGAGGGCCTCGGCCTGGCCGACCTGGAGCAGGGCACGCGCCTGACCCCCGAAAGCCGCATTGACATCGGCAGCATTACCAAGCAATTTGTGGTGGCCAGCATTGTGCGGCTGGAGCTGGAAGGCAAGCTCTCGCAAGAGGATTCCATCCGCAAGCACATCGAAGAACTGCCCGAGTGGATGGAGGCGATCAAGCTGCATCACCTCATCCACCACACCAGCGGCCTGCGCGACTATTTGAATATGAACTTGATGAGCAACGGCGGCGACCTGAACCACACCCCCGACCCCGACGAGCTCATTGAGATGATGAAGAAGCAGCGGGAGACGAACTTCCCCATCGGCGCGGCCGCGATGTATTGCAACACCGGCTACGCCCTGCTGGCCGAGGTGGTGAAGCGCACAGAGAAAACCGACCTGACCACCGCCACCCGCCGCCTGGTGTGGGAGCCGCTGGGGATGAAGGATTCGCTCTATGACGCCAGCGCGGAGCTGCTGGTGAAGCAGCGCGCCAACAGCTATGTGCGCAACGGCCAGGGATTCTTGGCCATGCGCCTGCGGGCGAGCATTGTGGGGGACGGCGGCATGCTGACCACTACGGGCGACATGGCGAAGTGGTCGCGCTTTTTGGCCACCCCTACCGAGGCGGAACGCCCCTGGCACGAGGCGATGCTGAAGCCTTCGCCGCGCCTCTTTGGCCCGGGCATGCGCTATGCGGGCGGCTTGTTCTTGGACAAGCTGGGGACGGCGGAGCGCATCCAACACGGGGGCGACTGGAGCGGGTTCCACGCGATGTTCTCGGTGTTCCCGGATTCCGGTTGGTCGGTGTTCACGGCCGGGAATGACGGCACCCAGCTGAGCAAACAGATGAACGACAAGATCGCGCGGATTCTGCTGGACCTGCCGGAGCCCGCCACGGCCGCCGCCCCGACGGCGGGGCAGGACTGGAGCCCTTTGACCCCCGAGGTGCTAGCCGCTTACGCCGGGCGCTACGTGCTGAAGCCGATTGAAATGCCCATCGAGTTCAGCGTGGAGGATGGGAAGCTGTTTGCGCTCCCGCAAGGCCAACCCAAGATCGAACTGACACGCACGGGCGAACGCGAGTTTAGCTACGCGCCAGTGCAGGCCAAGTTCACGTTTGACGAGATCAAGGAAGGCAAAGCCCCAGCTGTGGTGCTGGACCAGGGCGGCGCCAAGCTCCGCGGCCCCCGGGGCGAAGCCTTTGTCGCCACCGCCGAACAGCGCGCGGCCTGGGTGGGCGAGTTCTGGAGCGAGGAGATGGAATACGCGATCGTGGTGACCGAGAAGGACGGCGCGTTGTTAGTGAAGATCAACGGCCACGACTGGGGGGCGGGCACCCTGGGAAACGCCAAGCAGCTGAGCGTGGGCGGGTTCCTCACCATCACCCCGCAGGGCGAGGGCGCGACGTGGCCCGCCATCCGGGTGGATGCCGGGGGCCGCGCCAGCCGATTGCTCTTCACCCGCCGCTAAGTCTCGAGGGCGGGGCCAAAGAGAAAACCCGGATCTCCATGAGGAGGTCCGGGTTCCTTTTTTGGGTAACGGCTAAGTAACGGGCGGTTACTTGCTGCGTCGGCGGCGAGCCAGGGCGAGCAGACCGGCACCGAGCGCGATCATGCTGGCCGGTTCGGGCACAGCGGCCACATTCGTCAGCGTGATGTCGTTGCTCGTCGGGGCGAGGACTCCGAAACCGAGCATCCCGATGCTGTTCGGGTTCACCGAGGTGAACACGTCGCTGTAGGGGATGGTGAGGCTGCCGCTGCCAGCGGCCACCGAGTAACCCGCGGAAGCGTTGAAGGCCGTGAAGTCCGAGTTCCAGGCATACACGTAGATCATCGTGTTGTTCTGGTCGTTGTTCTCGTAATCGAACTTGAAGGCGCTTTCGCTGCTGATGTCAATCGCCGGGCTCGCGGCATTGAAGCTCGACAGACCGAGCAGGCCGGAACCTTGGGCCGGCACCGAGTTCTTGAGGCTGGCCATGTAGTTGAAGTTCAGCTTCGCATTAACGTTGACACCCGTGGAGATGAACAGCTTGCCTCCGGCCACTTCGGTGCGGATCGGTCGCGCGTTCGGGTTGGCGACAAAGTCGTGGGCCACGTAGCGGGTCGGCGCAATGGCGGTGATGCCGGTTTGCGACGTGTAGGTGTCCACTGTCGTGTTGTAGCTGTAGTTGCCCGTCGAGAAATCATCAATGATGATGTTTGCCTGAGCGGTCGTGCCGATGGTGACGAGGCTCAGGAGGAACCAACTCTTGTTCATGTTCTTTGTCTCCTTGTGTTAGTTGGCCTTGCGTCGACGAGCGAAGGCGGCCAAACCTGCTCCGAGAGCGATGAGCGTCGCCGGTTCCGGCACCGCGTTCACTTGGGTAATAGCAACGTCGTTACCCGTGGGGAGGAAGAGGTTGAAGCCCCAAGCCCCGACGTTGGAAAGGTCAAGCGCCGTGGTGCTGAAGTCGAACGTCACCGAGCCGCCACCTTGCGGCACGCTCAGGTTGGTCGAGGCTTCGAAGTTCCCCAGGTCAACACCGTTCTTTTCGTAGGCCCAGAACTGCACGAGAGCATTGGATTGGTCGCTCGCCGTGAACACAATTTCGACCACGGGATTGCTCGCGAAGGTCATTGCCGTCGGGAACGAGCCTGCGTCCAGAGCGGACAAGGCCCCCGGCGCAGTGGCCGGTGCGCCATTCAGCAAAGCACCGAGGTGCCCAAAAGTAAAGATGCCGTCAACGCCGGTTTCGGCTTCGACATAGAGTTGCCCGCCAGCGATTTCGCTGGTGATGTAGCGGTTGTTCGGATTGTTAAAGAACCCGTTGAAACCGTACCGAATCAAGCCCGAACCCACGGTTTCCGTGTTGTAAAAGTCCGAGTTTGTATCCAGATAGAAACTCCCCGCGTTGAAGTCGTCAAGTACGACCGCAAACGCCGAGGCGGATCCAATCAATGCCAGTAGTGCGAATAAGGTCCTCTTCATATAACTACCCAGTTGAAATATACCCCTTCAAATCTGGTCATTCTCCCAGGGCTGACGCGTTTAACCGAAAGACTACAAACCTGGTAATCCCACTAGGGGAAAAGGCAAGAAACCTCCCAGCCCGAAGGGTCAGGAGGCTCTTGCTCTAGAAGATATGCGCTTACTTGCGGCGGCGTCGCGCCAGAGCGAGCAAGCCCGCACCCATCGCGATCATCGTGGCCGGTTCCGGTACAGCTCGGACTTCGCCGAAGGCGATGTCATTCGCGTTCGGGAGATCCACGCGGAGGCCGATGAGGCCCACGCTGCTGGCCGGCACCGTGTTGAAGATGCTGCTGAACGGGATGCTCAGGGTGCCATTACCAACGTTCGGGTTGAAGACGGCACTCACGTCGCTGTTGGCAAACGTGTTGTCGTACACCACCACCGAAATGCCCGTACTGGCCTGGTCGTTACCCAGGTAGTCAATCTCCAAAGCGTTGTAGCCGCTGAGGTCCAGGTTCATCGGCGTGTGATCGCTGAGAACCGGGAAACTCGAACTCCCGCTATTCGGCGCGCCGTTGTTCAGCGCACCCGTGAGGATGATGAACGCGCTGCCCGCCACGCCCGAGCCCGTCTGGATGACCATGTTGCCCTGGCCAACGGTCATGCGAACAAAGCGATTGTTCGGGTTGCTGACGATGTCCGCACTGAAAGTGCGCGCCCCCGCTCCGGCAATCGTGCCCACCGGACTTGCGTTGACGGAGTAGCCGTCCACGCTGAACTGAGCGAATTGGTTACCACCGAACGTATCGATGACCACCGCTTGCGACATAGCCGCAACAGAAACTAAGCCCAGGGGTAAGAAAATCTTCTTCATGATGTTCCTCTCCGGCGGCTTAGGCGCGCCGACTCCTGCGCAGAAGCGCTAGCAAACCTGCGCCAAGCGCCACCATGCTGGCCGGCTCCGGCACCGCATTGAGGCGAGTGATCGTCACGTCTTGGCTGTGATCCATGAACGCGCGGAAGACCACGCCATCCACGCTCGCCAAGTTGATATTGGTGAGGTTGATGCTCGAGAAGGGAATGACCACCGAGCCCGTGCCCGCCGTCACCGTGACCGGAGTGGAGAGTTCAAACACGTTGTTCGTCGTGTCAATGAACCCCATCACGAGGTCAAAGTTCTGGTCGGCATTTTCGTAGCCCACCTGGAAGCCAGTGAGGCCGCTCAGGTTCGCCGGAATCGCCGTGAACTGGTTCGCATTGAGCGAGCCGCCCCCGAAGGAGCCGGTGCCCGAAGTCAGACCGCCAGCCCAGATGAGAGTGACTTCGGCATCCACGCCCGGACCGGTCTCAATGTAGGTCTTGCCGTCGCCCAGCATGTCAATGAACGTCTCCGCAAAGAGCGGGTTCGCATTGAACATGGTGCTGTGGTAGCGTAGCGGGCCGACAGCGTTGGGAACTGTGGCACCACCCGTGAAGTAAGCGTCCCCACCATACGAAGCCGAGAACGTCCCCGTAGTGAAATCGTCAATGACGACGGCATGAGCGGAGCCAACAACTCCCAGCGCCGTAAATAAAATTAATGTCCTCTTCATCGCAGAGATAACCCCTTGATTCCCAGACGGTACCTCGCCCATCGAGACAGATGACATAAGTTCAGTTTAACTGGTACTTATGCGGGGGCCGAGAACGAGGAGCGAACCCTACTCGGCCACGCGAAGCACGGAGAGGAAGGCTTCTTGCGGCACCTCGATGCTGCCGATGTTCTTCATGCGCTTCTTCCCTTTCTTCTGCTTTTCCAGCAACTTGCGCTTGCGCGAGACGTCGCCGCCGTAGCACTTGGCGATCACGTTCTTGCGGAACGGCTTGATGACGTCCGCCGAGATGATCTTGGAGCCAATCGCGGCCTGGATTTTGACCTCGTACTGCTGGCGCGGGACCACTTTGCGCAGCTGCTCCACAATGGCCTTGCCGCGCGTGTACGCAAACTGCTTGTTGACGATGAAACTGAGCGCGTCCACTTGGTCGCCGTTAAGGAGGATGTCCACCTTCACCAGATCACTATCTTGGTAGCCGCTAAACTCATAATCCAGCGAGGCATAGCCGCGCGTGCTGGACTTTAGCTTATCGAAAAAGTCGAGAAGAATCTCACCCAGAGGCAGGCTGTAATAGATAAGACAGCGCGTTTGCGAGGGATATTCGGTCTTCTTATAGACCCCTCGCCGGTCTTGGCACAGGTTCATCACCGCACCCACATAGTCGTTGGGCACCATCACGGTCGCGTCCACCATGGGCTCCTCGATGCGCTGGATGTGGTTGGGGCTCGGGAGTTCGCTCGGGTTCGAGATGTGGATCATCGAGCCGTCGTTCATGTAGACCTGATAGTCCACGCTCGGCGCGGTGAGGATGAGGTCCAAGTTGAACTCGCGCTCCAGGCGCTCGCGCGCGATCTCCATATGCAGCAGGCCAAGGAAGCCACACCGGAACCCAAAGCCCAGCGCCGCGCTGGTTTCGGGCTCAAATTGCAACGACGAGTCGTTGAGTTGGAGCTTTTCGATGGCCTCGCGCAAGTCGGCGTACTGGTCGCTATCCGTGGGATAGAGGCCGCAGTACACCATCGGCTTGGCTTTGCGGTAGCCCGGCAGTGGGTCAACCGCCGAGTTTTCTGCGCTGGTCACGGTGTCGCCCACCGCCGCATCGCCGATCGTTTTGATCGCGCCGGTAAGGAACCCGACCTCGCCAGTGCGCAAGGCCTGGCCGCGCTCCAGACGCGGGCGGAACACGCCTACTTCGTCCACATCAAAGGTCTTGCCCGTGGACATCATCCGGATCTTGTCGCCCGGTTTCACCTCGCCATCCACCACGCGGACATAGGCCACCGCGCCTTGGTAGGTGTCGAAGTGCGAGTCGAAAATCAGGGCGCGCAGGGGAGCTTCGGGGTCACCGCTCGGGGGCGGAATGCGCTCCACCACCGCTTCCAAAATGTCGGTGATGCCCATGCCAGATTTGGCGCTGCAAGGGATCGCCTCGCTCGCGTCAATCATCAGCGCGTTTTCGATCTCGTCCTTCGCCATTTCGAGGTCGGCGTGGGGGAGATCCATCTTGTTCACTACCGGGATGATGGCGAGGTCTTGGTTCATCGCCATGCTCGCATTGGCAATGGTTTGGGCTTCTACGCCCTGGGTGCTATCCACCACCAGCAGCGCGCCTTCGCAGGCGTAGAGCGCGCGGCTGACTTCGTAGGTGAAGTCCACGTGTCCCGGCGTATCTATGAGATTGAACTGATACGTCTTGCCGTCTTTCGCGGTGAAGTTCATCCGCACCGCCGTCATCTTGATGGTGATGCCCCGCTCGCGTTCCAGGTCCATCGTATCGAGCATCTGCTCTTGGGCATGGCCACGCACCGCCCCCGTGACCTCCAGAATTCGGTCCGCAAGCGTGGACTTTCCGTGGTCAATGTGGGCGATGATGCAAAAGTTGCGAATAAGGGATTGGTCCATCGAAAGAGACCCGCGCGGCTTGCCTATTCTACTTGCGAGGCGGGGTTGAGGTCAGCCGAGTCCCTGTCCGGGCCGGAATGACATAAGGAGAAATCCCGCCCCCAGCGCATCGGCCAGGGACGGGATTCCTTCGTCAGTCGCCTGCGAGCTTACGCAGCGCGGCGGCGTCGGAGCATGGCCAGCAGGCCCGCACCGAGCGCGATCATGCTGGCCGGTTCCGGCACAGCGTTCAGGCGGAACGCAAAGTTCGCCGGGGGATTGCCGTTGAAGAACAGGTAGCCGCCTGCCGGGTTGTTCTGGAGGAAGCTGCCCGCAGTCGTCGTCTGGAAGAAGAGGTCGTCGCTGGAGCCCACCGTCGGGCTGCTGATTGCCCAGCCCAGGTTGTTCAACTGCGCGGCCGTGGCACCCGTAGCACCGGTGTTGTTGTCGAACGTCATGCCGGCCCACAGGAAGAAGTCGTTCGGCACGTTGAAGCCGGGACCGATGTTCACCGTGTAGGTCGTGGCGGAGCTCGCCGTCATCGTCACCGGGTTCAGCGTGTAGCCCGTCACGTAGTTGCCCAACTGCGTGGCGGTGGCACCGACGTTGTTATAGAAACGGATGCGCGGACGGAAGGTCACGCTCGTCGTGTTGTTGTTCACCAGGGTGAACGCGAAGCTCGTGATTTGCGCGCCCGGGAAGGCATCGATCATGTCGATGTCATCGGCGATCAACCGGGTGATCGTATTCCCGGCTTGGTTGGTGGCACCACCCGGGGCGTAGAAGCTCGTCACCGAAGCCGGGATCGAGTCATACATCAGCGCCTGGGCGGAACTCATAGCTACGGCACCCAAAGCGAGGGCACTCAAAGCGAACTTATACATAAGGATCATCCTGCCCAGATAGTTCTAGGCACGTGAATGATGACCCTCATCGCATAGGCTTTGCTATGTTTCGCACAACATCTGGCACATCTACCAGGGCCAAACCTAGCAATTTTAATAGTGCCAGTCGAGGTTGGTGACGGCGCGGGCGTGACGCTCGATGAACTCGCGGCGGGGTTCCACTTTGTCCCCCATCAGGCGGCTGAACATCCGCTCCACTTCCATATCCATCTGCGGGTCGTATGTCACCTGCACCAGGCGGCGGGTTTCGGGGTTCATGGCCGTTTCTTCCAGCTCATGGGCTTCCATTTCACCCAGACCCTTAAAGCGCGTGATCGTCACGTTCTTCTTCTTAATCGTCTTCACGATCTCGTCGCGCTCTTCCACGGTCATGGCGTAGTAGCGCTCATTGGCCCCGGCCTTGATAACGAACAGCGGCGGCTCGGCGAGATAGATGTGCCCGTTCACCACCAGCGGCTTCATAAACCGATAGAAGAACGTGAGCAGCAGGGTACGGATGTGTTCGCCGTCCACGTCGGCGTCCGTCATGATGATGATCTTGTGGTAGCGCAGCTTGGTGATGTCGAAGTGGCTGCTTTCCTTGCTCACTCCATCTTCGTCTTCCACAAAGTTGCCGCGCCCGGTGAGCACGTCAATCCCCACCCCCAGCGCCGCGATGAGCGACTTGATTTCGTTGTTGTCCAGCGCTTTATCCAGTCGGGCGCGCTCGACGTTGAGGATCTTCCCACGTAGCGGCAGAATGGCCTGGGTGAGACGGTCGCGGCCGCCCTTGGCGGTTCCCCCGGCCGAGTCGCCTTCCACGAGATAGATTTCGCAATCGGCGGCGTTCTTGCTCACGCAGTCGCTCAGCTTGCCCGGCAGCCCGAAGCTATCCATGGCGTTGCTGCGCTTGACGGCTTCGGCGGCCTTGCGGGCTTCCTCGCGGGCGCGCTGGGCAATCATCGCCTTATCAATGATTCGCTTGGCCACCTGCGGGTTCTCTTCCAGGAACGTGGTGAGGCCATCGCCCACCAGCGAGTTGGTGAGGCCCTGCACTTCGGGGTTCACCAGCTTGACCTTGTCTTGCGAGTTGTAGCTGGCGTGCTCCAGCTTGAGCGCGATGACGGCGGTGAGGCCTTCCATCACGTCGTCGCTGGTGAAGTTTTTGTCCTTCTCCTTCAGCAGGTTCATCCGGCGGGCGTACTGGTTGAGCACGCGGGTGAGCGCGGCGCTAAAGCCCGAGACGTGCGTTCCACCATCCGGTTGATGGATATTGTTGGTGTAAGCCAGGATGGACGTACTGTAAGACGTGTGGTACTGAATGGCAACCTCGACTTCCATCCCTTCGCGGATGCGGTGGAACGCAATCGGCTTATGGATCACATCGTAGGCGTCGTTGCTGTCTTCCACCAATTGGATGATGCCGCGCGTATAGTGCAGCACTTCATCCTCTTCGGGGTGACGCTCGTCGCTGAATTCGATCGTTATGTTCGGGTTGAGGTAGGCGATTTCGCGCAGACGGTGCTTGACGATGTGCACGTCGTATTCCGTTTCTCGCAGCACCTCGGGGTCCGGCATCCAGTGTTGCTTGGTGCCCGTGGTCTTGGATTTGCCCAGGATGTCGAGCTCGCCCACCGGCACGCCTTGCTCAAAACGCTGGCGGAAGATTTGGCCTTCGCGCTGCACGGTGGATTCCATCCACAGCGAGAGGGCGTTGGTGCACGAGACGCCGACGCCATGCAGACCCCCGGAGACCTTATAGCCGCCGGTTTTCTCGAACTTCCCACCCGCGTGCAGCACGGTCATAACGAGGGTGAGGGTGCTGACGCCCTCCTCGGGGTGGATCCCGGTGGGGATGCCGCGTCCGTTGTCCTCCACGCTCATGGAGCCGTCGTTGTAGATGATGACCTTGATGAGGTCGCAGTGCCCGGCCAGCGCTTCGTCAACGGCGTTGTCCAGCACTTCGCGGAACATCTGGTGAAGACCCCGCTTGCCGTTGTCGCCCACGTACATGCCGGGGCGCAGGCGCACGGCCTCCAGTCCCTTCAGGACTTGGATGTCGGATTCGGTGTAAGCCTTGTCGACCCGGCTGAACTGAGTTTCACTGATTTCCTGCGAGGTGATCTCTTCGGCAGTCAGTTCTTCGGGATTCATGTCGTCGGGCATCATTGCAATCAGGCGCGACCGGGGAGACCTTCCCTGGTCATTTCACCTTGGAATCTACCTGAAAACGGGCGTGTGCGCACGGGCGGGCCCGGTGGGGGCGGGCTTACGGGACGACGACGGGACTCAAGATGAAACCACCATCCGGTTTCCGGCCAACACCTCGCCAGTCCGCGTTTTTGGGGAATGTGCTGCATTCAGAGTTGAGGACCTCTCCCGTTGGGCCATCCAAGGTTCCGATGCACCGCAAGTCACCCTTCTGATCGAATCCCCGTACGACCCAGGCGGCCGAAAGGACACGCCCAGAGCGAGGGTCCGGATTCTTGAGGATCCATTCCTTTTGACCCTCAATCTTCGTCAACTTGATGTCGCCCGCCTTGGTGAAACGAGACCAGCTTTCCTCGATCTTCTGGTTAGCCGAGTCTCCAGCGTGCCTCAACACCCACGGGCCTGTGTCACATGGTATGTCTAGTTGGAATCGAACTACCGCGCCCGTCTGTGCGCAGAGATGGATGTACCCGGAACGCAGCCCATCCGATACAAATCGAGGGTCCTTCTTCGTTTCGCGGAACCTAATAAAGAAAATATGTCTGTCATCCAGCGTTTTCCCCTTCGCCGATTCCCCTTGCCATTCCCCTTGAGATTCGACAACGTATGACATATATTTAAGCCGAGTCTGTTCTCGCACCTTATCAAACCTCTTCAATGCGTCTTCAGAGTTCATGAGCGCTCTTGATTCAGTAGTTGGCAGTGGATGCCTGGCATACCATTTTGGCCATCGCACAAGCTTTAGTGCCTCACCCGTCTGTTTATGATAGTAAACCGTAGTGTCTCCTGCTGTGACTCCAACTTCCCATCCCTTTTCAAACGAGCTCCTTACTGGCAAAGACTCGCCCCCAAAGCCGCGCAAGATTGCGAGGCCTTGCCCTTCCCGTCGAGCTGCATTCGTACGAGGGACAACGTATTCCGTCACGTATATCCACGCGCCAACGATGACAACGACCACGCCGCCCAGAATCCACCAAACTCGCTTGCTCATCGATCTAATCCCGCTGGAAAATCGGGCCGTACTGCTGCCGCAGTTCATCCGGCCGCACAATCGGCGAACCCTTCACCTGCACCCAGTACGCCACGACCACTTCCTCGTCTTCGGCGGGCTCAAAAATGCGCTTCACCCACACCAGCTTGTCGCCCTGGCGCACATAGTTGGCCGGGCGCGCCCCGATCCAGGCATTGCGCGGAATCCCCGCCAAATCCACCGTAATCACCGCCTCGCCGATGGTGCCCTGCCACGGCCGCCCGGTTGAAAGCACATACGTCAGCCAGCTGATCCCGGTGGCACTCCCCCCCAGCGTGGTCACGTATTCATTGCGCACGGTGCGCTCTTGCCGCGCGGCAAAGGTGACCTCCTTGGTCCACCATTGCTTATAAAACATGTCGTCGCCTTCGGAGGGGCGGCGCTGCACGGCCACGGGCTCGCCATCCACCCAGCTGCGGAACGATTTGAACCAGGTGCTGCGGTTGGGGCCGGGCACCTCGATGTCGCCGCCGCCTTCTTCCGGGAAGCCCATCAGCACCCGCGTGGGGGCGTTGGCGGTGTTTTGGAAGAGGAACTCGGCATTGACCTTGCGCTGGCCCATGTGGATGTCGATGCGCTCGCGCACCATGCGCACCGGGGTGGTGGTGTCCAGGGCCGATACGGTGCCGCCCACCCCCATCACCGCGCTGTCATTGAGGGCCAAGGCTAAGCCGATCCACATGCCTGTATTGTAACCAAAGGCGCGGCGCGGGGGTCACAATGGGAGAAGTGAGACGGAGCACCAGGGATCAATCCCTTCCCCTTGGCTCCGGTGGGTCGAGTCGAGCCATAGAATGGTGGAGGGCGAACCGACTTCGAATCCTCTTGCCCTTGGCCGTTTTGGTGGGAGCCTCGCTGGTCTTGGTCATCCGCCACTATGTGCGAGAGTATCCGCTTCTCTTGAACATTCCGCCGAACCGGGGTTCGCGAATGCGGGAGCTGCTTCTGGCCAATGGCATGTCTCCCTCCCTCGCGCACCAAAGCGTAGAGCGAAACCACTTTGTCCGGCTAGACACTCCGGAAGCCAGCATTTCCTATCACGCCTTCACGGGCCAATTTGAATCGTTTTCCTTAGGTCAGTCCTTTTATCAGGATCAACCCTACCGGCAAGACCAACCCCACGCCATTCGGAGCGACTCAGAAGCCAAACAAGTGATGCTCGATTACTTGAAATCTGTTGGCGCACCTACTCAACATGTGTTCTTCTGGCGCTTTAACTTAGTCGAATCCAGGGACTCCTATCATTACACCAACAACTATCCGCGAAGAGTCTTTTCTGGCAATTTCACCGAGCTAAATCCCGATCCGAGATTTCGATTGAATACGGCTCGCATGGGGCATGTGCTTGTCGATGCGCAGACGGGAAAAGTCCTTCAGGCCCGGGCAACCCCGATGCCGCCGCCCGGGCCGTGGGATCCCATCCTTCCGGAAGACAAGGTGAAGGAAATCTGCATAAACCTTTGGCGCAGCGAGCGAGTGACGATCCAAAAGGAGAGAATCAAGTTGTATGCAAGCTACAAGCTTGACTTGAAATCCGACGACCGAGTCTCCCGATTTAGTCGTCTCACTCCCGTCTTCATCGTGCATGGCACTTCGTATGAGCAAGAGATGTGGTGCTCGGCCCGGATCGATGCTCGCACCGGCCAAGCCCAGACTTACTCTTGCAGCCGCACCAATCAGATTCATGTCCCGCACGGCGCTTGATGGCCGTGCCTCCCTCACCGGCCCGCCCGCGTCCCGGGCTACAATGAACCCATGCCGGTCGGGCGATTTCTCCTTTGTCTCCACTCGCACATGCCCTATGTGCTGAGCCACGGAAAATCCCCCCACGGCACTGACTGGCTGTTCGAGAGCGCCGCCGAGTGCTACCTGCCCATCCTGGACGCCCTGGAGCGCCTCCGCAACGAGGGCATCCGCCCCCGCTGGACCATCAACATGACCCCCATCCTGGCGGAGCAGCTGGCCGACCCCGCCTTCGCCGCCGGGTTCGAGGAGTACTGCGAAGAGAAAATCCAGGCCGCCATCCAAGACCAAGAGCGATTCGCCCTCAATGACGAACTGCAAATGGTGGGCCTGGCCGCGTGGTGGCAGCGCTTTTACACCCGGGCGATGGTGCAGTTTAAGCACCGCTGGGGCCGCGACCTGAACGCCGGCTTCAAGTCGTTCCAAGATGACGGCCTGATCGAGCTGATCACCTGCGGGGCCACCCACGGCTACTTCCCGCTGCTGGGCACGGATGAGAGCATCCAGGCGCAGGTGAAGACGGCGGTGGACAGCCATAAGCGCCGCTATGGCAAGGCGCCGCGCGGGTTCTGGCTGCCGGAATGCGCCTATCGCCCCGGCTACGACTGGGCGCGCCCCACCAGCGAAGGCGAAGCCCCCTGGCCGCGCAAATCGGTGCAGGAGTTCTTGCTGGAGAACGGGGTGGAGTACTTCTTTGTGGATAGCCACCTCATCCGGGGCGGCGAACCCCTGGGCACCTATTGGCAGTCGTTCCCGCACCTCGCGGAGATGTTCCAACGCAGCCGCAACCTCTTTACGCCCCCGGCCGATGCCCGCAGCGAATACGAGCACTATCTCATCCCCGGCGGGGCTACCGTCTTTGCCCGCGACCCGCAAACCACGGTGCGCGTGTGGAGCGGCGACGTGGGCTACCCCGGCAACGAGTGGTACCTGGAGTTCCACAAACAGCTGTATCCCGGCCGCCTGCGCTACTGGCGCATCAGCCAGAACAAGGCCGACCTGGGCGCCAAGCAACCCTACGACCCGTGGGTGGCGTTCGACAACATTGCCGCCCACGCCAAGGACTTTGTGGGCTTGGTGAAGAGCACGCTGGCCGCCTACCGGGGGCAGAGCGGGCGCGAGGGCACCGTGGTGGCGATGTACGACACCGAGCTCTTTGGGCACTGGTGGTTTGAGGGGCCAGAGTTCCTTTACGAATGCGCCAAGCAGATGGCGCTGGATGGCGACATCGAAATGGTGAGCGGCGGCGACACCGTGGACCGCGAACCGGCCCGCCACCTCATCCACTTGCCCGAAGGCTCTTGGGGCGAGGGCGGCTATCACAGCGTGTGGCTGAACCCCGACAACCACTGGACGTGGGAGCGCCTGTATCCGCTGGAGACGCGGTTCCGCGACCTGTGCCGCACCCAGGGCACTGGCCCCGCGCAGGAGATTCTGGAGCAGGCCGCCCGAGAGCTGCTGCTGGCGGAATCGAGCGACTGGCAGTTCTTGATCTCGACCTTCTCGGCGCGGGATTACAGCGAAATCCGCTTTGCCGACCACACCGACCGGCTGGAACGCCTGCTGGCCCTGGCCGAGGCCGTGGCGGATGGCCACACGATGACGGAGGAGGAGACGGAGTTCCTGCGGGATTGCCAGCAGAAGGATGCGCCCTTCCCGCACCTTAAGCTCTCCGACTGGGCGCAACTTGATCACCCCTTGAACGTGGGGGCTCCGGGTGGGGTGCCACTGCATTGAGGGGCCTGGGGATGCCGCCTCGGCGGGAACGAAAGCGCGGGCTTTCCGCGTCTACTACCTCGATGCGGTTGAAGTTTGCGGGCTGGATGATGGGTGCGGCCCTGGCGGTGGTGGTGGTGGGTTGCCAGAACGGCGGCGGCACGGCCAGCAAGGCCCCGGTGAATGTGGACCCCAACAACCCGGCGGCCAGCACCGGCGTTCCTGAGGGTTTTGTGCCCAAGACGGACGAGACGAGTGGCACCGGCAGCACGCCGACCACCCCCACCACGCCCAAGGGCGAAGGCACGCAGTCGCTCAACATCCCGGCGCAGAACTTTGAAGTCAAACCGGTGAACCAACCCAACGACCAGTGGGAGACCGTGGCCCCCACCGAGATCGAGAAGACCGGCACCCAGATTGACCAAGCCCTGGCGAACCTGAAGGACGCCATGGCCGACACCCAGACGACCATTGAATACAAAGGTGCACAACTGGCCGGCAAGGGCACGCTCAAGGTTCGCGACCGCCGCACCTTTAGCCTGGAGTGGTACCAACCGAAGACCGAAGCCCGCACCCACCGTGCCATTGGCAACGGCCAAAAGCGCGTGCACAGCGACGGTGGTGAGTTTGAACCGCTGGCCGCCTTTGGGAACACGAAATCCGCGCCGCTGAAGCTGGACACCCTAGCCGACCAGATGCCGACGATCGTTTCGTCGGTGTTTGCGCAGGATCAGCTGCCGTGGGCGGCAACCCTGAAGGCCCTGGAAGCCGACCCCGCCTTCACCACCACGATGGAGACGACCACCGCCCGCATCCAGGATAAGGATCGGAAGATCGTGCGCATTGTGGCCGAGCGCAAAACGGGTTCGCCGGTGACCTACGAATTTGTGATTGACGGCGAGCGCTGGCTGCCGGTGACCCTGCGCAGCGTGGCGAAGTTCGAGGACGGCACTGAAAGCAAGTTCATGTGGACGGCCCGGTGGGCGTTCGGCGGCGCGTACGAAGACAAGGAGTTCGCGCTCCCCGCCCCGACCAAGATCGCCAACTAACCGTTCAGCGTCAGGATATTGATTTCGGGCGGGCAGAAGGCTCGCACGCGCGGCCCGGTGGTGCCCACCCCACAGCTCACAAAGAGCGGATTGGGCGCGCTGGGATAGAACCCCCGGATGTATTGCCGCGCCCCCTTGGGGGTGTGGAAGGAAATTTGCCCCGGCAGGCACACTTGGCCGCCGTGGCTGTGCCCGCTGACCACCAAGCTAGGGGCGCCCTGCAGGTCTTCGCTCGGGTCCGGTTCGTGCAGCATGGCCAGCACGTTGCGGTCGTATTTGCGCGGTAGTGAATCGGGTCGCCAGCGGTTCATCAGCGCATCATCCACGCCCCACAGGTTGATCCCTTCGATCTCCTGCACTTCATTGCGCAGGAGGGGCACGGGGGAGGCCTGGAGGTAGGCCACCACTTCGTGGGCGCGGAACGCCCAGTACTCGTGGTTGCCCAGCACTTGGTAGCACGGGATTCCGGTGTCGCGGAGCCGGCCCATCACGGTGGTGATGTGCTGCGGCGTCTTTTGGTAATGCCGGGAGATGGTGTCGCCGACGACGAGAATGAGGTCGGGCTTTTCCTGGGCGGCGAGTTCAATCGCGCGGAGGGCCAGGGCCTCGGCGGCGTCCTGGTCCACGTGCAGGTCGGTGAGGAGCGCCACCCGCAGGCCGTGGGCATCCCAGCGGGGCAAAGTGAGAGCTTGATGACGCACGCGCAGGCGATCGACTTCGCCCAGCTGCCAAAACCCGACTCCCGCTGCCGCAGCGGTGCCGATGGCAGCGCCCTTGAGGAACTTGCGCCGCGAAATCTTCATCCTGTACCCCCTAACGCTGACCTCGGCGGAATCGTGTCCGTGCCTGAGTGCGACTGGGGCCGATGCCGGGGGTAACGTCTGGCCACGGGTGACCGCATGAGCCAATCACGATACGAAGAGACCATTGAGACCGATTTTCGATCGCGGATGGATTACAGCGGGTATTTGCGGCTAGACCGCATCCTGGCCGCCCAGGAGCCGCTGAGCAACCCTGAGCATCACGACGAGATGCTGTTCATCATCCAGCACCAGACCTCGGAGCTGTGGATGAAGCTGGCGGTGCACGAGTTGCGGGCGGCGGTGGCGCACGTGCAGGCCGATGAGCTTTCGCCGTGCTTTAAGATCTTGGCGCGGGTGAAGCAGGTCCAGCGGATGCTGTTTGAACAGTGGGCGGTGCTGGAAACGCTTACCCCCAGCGAGTACGTACAGTTCCGAAATGTGCTGGGCGCGGCGAGCGGGTTCCAGAGCCACCAGTTCCGGATGATCGAGTTCTACTTTGGCAACAAGGATTCCCGTTCGATTAGGGTCTTTGCTAACCATGAGATGGAATACGCGGAGTTACAGCGCTTGTTGAACGCCCCCAGCCTGTACGACGAGTTCCTGATCTACCTCTCGAGGCACGGGTTTGATGTGCCAGCGGAGTCCGTGAATCGAGATTGGAGCCAGCCCTACACCCCGCAGCCGGGGGTGATCCAGGTGTTCAAGCAGATTTACGACAACCCCCACGAGCACTGGTACGCCTACGAAATGTGCGAAAAGCTGGTGGACGTGGAGGAGCAGTTCTTGCTGTGGCGGTTCCGGCACGTGAAGACTGTGGAGCGGATTATTGGCTTCAAAACGGGTACCGGCGGGAGTAGCGGGGTGCCCTTTTTGCGGCGCGGGGTGGATATCCGCCTCTTCCCTGAACTCTGGGATGTCCGAACGGAGATCGGCCGATGAATTTGGACTTAGCGCTGTCAGGACTGGGCAACGGGCCGCTGGACGAGGGGCTCATCCGGGCTCATATTGCGCCGCTCTTTTCGCGCGTGCTGGCGCGGCAGGAGATCTATCTCGCCAATCACTCCCTCGGCCGCCCGCTTGACCAGCTGGTTGACTCGGTGGCGTCGGCCTTGGATGCCTGGTATGGCACGATGGACGAAGCCTGGAGCGGGGGCGCGTGGATGGGTGCCCTGACCGAATACCGGCGGTGCATCAGCGACCTCATCGGCCTGGATGACCCCCGGGGGGTGGTGCCCAAGACGAGCGCCGGCCAGGGCCTGCGGGCGGTGCTTAATGCCTTTCCTCAAGATCGGCCGTTGCGCGTGGTGGCCACGCGGGGCGAGTTTGACAGCCTCGATTTCATCCTGAAAGCCTACGGCGACGCGGGCCGCGCCGAAGTCACCTGGGTGGACGCGCGCGGACTCGACGGCACCGTGCCGATCTACGACGGGGCGGATGTGGCCGCCGCCATCACTCCCGGCTGCGACCTCGTGGTTGTGAGTCAGGTGATCTTCAGCACGGGGCAAGTGCTGCCCAACCTCACCCAAGTGGTGCAATCCGCTCATCAAGTGGGCGCCAAAGTCTTGCTCGACACCTATCACAGTGCGGGGGTCTTCCCCTTCTCGGTCCGCGACTTGGATGTGGACTTTGCCGTCGGCGGGTGCTACAAGTATCTGCGCGGGGGGCCGGGGGCGTGCTGGCTGGCGATTCATCCGCGCCATCAGGAGACCATGCGGACTCTGGATACGGGCTGGTTTGCCAAGCGAGACGTCTTTAGTTACCACCGCGCTGAACCCACCGGGCCCCCCTTTGCCGTGCGGGCCACGGGCGGCGATGGCTGGCTGGAAAGCACCCCGCCCATCCTCACCTCCTACCAGGCCTTGCCGGGCTTGCGGTTCACGCTCGCCCTGGGGGTGAATCGCATCCGTGCCTACAGCCTCCAGCAGCTCACCGACCTCCGCCAGCACCTCAAGGCCGCCGGCATCCCCCATCACGCCCCGGCGAATACCGCGAATTGGGGCGGCTACGCCTTGGTCCCGCACGCGGACACTAACGGCCTCGTCCAGCGACTCAAAGCGCACGGCGTCAACACGGACGCGCGGGGCGGGCACGTGCGGTTCGGGCCGGATCTCCTCAACACGAGCGACGAGTTGGCCCGCGCCGTCGAGGTTCTCAAAGCTCAGTTCTAGGGCCATACTTAGAGGCATGTGGTGCCTGCTTGCCCTCTCACTTGCCCAAAGTGAGCCGCGGCCCGCACCGGTCAAGTCTCCGCACGTCGTTCTTTTCTTAGTAGATGACCTCGGCTGGCAAGACACCTCCTTGAGCTTCGGGGTGCCGGAGAAGCTGATGGGCCGGCAAGTGCGCACCCCGCAAGTTGCCGCTCTCGCCCAGCGCGGGCTTACCATCCGTCAGGGCTACAGCGCCTGCACCGTTTGCACGCCCTCGCGGGTGTCCATTCTCACCGGACAAAGTCCCGCTCGCAACCGCATCACTTCTTGGGTTTCCGCCCCCGGCCAGGACACGGGCGAGAAGTATCCCGGCCTCACCTTGCCCACTTGGGAAACCGGCGGATTCCAGCCCAGCACCACCCCCACGCTCGCCGAAGTCTTCAAGTCGGCGGGCTATCGCACCGTCCAAATTGGCAAAGCCCACTTTGCGGGCAAGGGCACGGCCGGGGCCAACCCGACCAACTTAGGGTTCGATCGCACTATTGGTGGTAGCAGTGCCGGGCACCCTAGCAGCTTCTACGGCACCGAGAATTTTGCCCGCCGCCCGGATGGCACCACTCCTCCGCCCGTGCACGATGTCCCGAACCTGGAGGCCTACCACGGGCAAGACATCTATCTCGAAGAAGCCCTCGCCAAAGAGGCGGTGAAAGAAATCGACACCTCGCTGCAGGCGGGGCGCCGCATGTTCATTTGGTACGCCCCGTTTGCCGTGCACACCCCCATCCAGGCCAATAAACGACTGCTGGAGCACTACGAAGGCATGAACCCTACCGAAGCCGCCTACGCCACGATGATGGAGAGCGTGGACAACGCCATGGGGGAGGTGCTGGGGGCCTTTGCCAAGCACGGCCAGCTTGACCAAACCATTGTGGTCTTCACCAGCGATAATGGTGGTCTTTCGCAAAGCTCGCGGGGTGGTTATCCCAATCTCCACAACCTTCCCCTGCGGAGTGGCAAGGGCTCGGCTTATGAAGGCGGAGTCCGGGTACCGCTGGTGATGGCCGGGCCGAATATTCCCCAGGCGGATTGGGCGAAAGCCGCCCTCGTGGGTACGGATCTGCACGCCACCATGGCCAGCCTGGCCGGCATCAAAGCGGCCCCGGGGGATGGCGAGGACTGGGCGGAACGAATTCGGGCAAACCAGGATTCGGCCCGCACGACCCCGATTGTCTGGCACTTCCCGCACCACCGGGGTTGGGGCGGACCGGGGCTAGAACCCTATTCGGCGATGCGCCTCGGTGATTTCCGCGTGATCTTCTACTACGGCACCCGGCGGTGGGAGCTTTACAACCTTGCCAATGACCTCGGGGAGACCCGCGACCTCAGCGTCCGCCAACCCGAGCGGCTCAAGGAAATGGGCGACCGACTGCGCCAAGAACTCGAGCGGATGAATGCACAATGGCCCGTGGACGAATCCACAGGCCAAGACGTGCGGCCGATCGTGCCTTAGGACAGGCCGGGGTTCAGAGCTTAACCCACTTCGATTTGTCCACGGATTCGTAGATGGCCTGCACAACCGCGGTGCGGGCGGCCGCTTCGGCCGGCGAAATCAGCGGGACGTTGTTCCCTTCCAAGTGGTCCAAGAAAGCCGCAAAGCCCGCCGGGGCCGCCGGTTCGAGGTCCGTCACGACCTCCCAACGGCCATCCTTGCCGGCCCAGCGCAGATCGTCACCCAAGATGGCGTGGCCCTCGGCCCCCGCAATCTGCAGGCGATACGGGCTGGCCACGTCATCCCAGGAAGCCGCCAGCGTCGCAATCACGCCGCTCTTGAATTTGAGAATCCCTTCACCCACTTCGTCGCAACCGGGGTAGCGATCCGTACCGGGAGCGACCGACGCCACCACCTGCTCCACATCGCCAAACATCCACATCAAGAGGTCTACGCCGTGGCTGCCTAGGTCGCCGTAGGCTCCACATCCGGCCTGCTCTCGCTCCGTCATCCACTTATAATCCGTATCGAACCAGCCGCCCAACGCCCCGCTGTGGCAGTTGCTCATGCGCGCCCGCGTGATTTGTCCAAAGCGGCCAGATTTCACCCAATGGTTGATGGTCTGCACTTCCGCACTCCCCCGTTGGAAGTAGCCGGTGTGGAACACCGCGTTGTGCTTCTGCAGCAGCTTGGCCAGGGACTCCGCCGCCTTGCGGCTAGTGCCCAGGGGTTTATCGGCAAAAATCGGCCGTCCCAGCGGGGCCACGAGCGGGATGAGATCCTGGTGGCGCACGGTTTGGCTGACGATGACATAAGCATCCACAGTCTCGTCCTTCAAGAGCTCATCCAGCTCCCGCACCGGCGCATCGAGCTTGCTGGCAATCGTAGCCGCTCGCGTGGCATCCCAATCGAAAACTCCGGCGCAGGTGAAGCCCCGCGCGAAGGCCAAGTCAGAAAATCCCCCCGCGTGGATGTGAGAAACCCCGAGGAACGCAAGCCGCTTGCTCATGCCCGCAGGTTACTCTCTGGCGGGCCTGGTCGCATCCCCCCTATCCAGAGTGTTATGCTAGCGGCATGCTTTCGTTGGCGGAATGCCAGGCCCTCCCTAAAGTCGAACTCCACGTGCACATCGAAGGGAGCATTCGCCCCGAGACCGTTCTCCGGCTCGCCAAGAAGAACGACATTGACCTCCCCGCCACCACCGTGGCCGGCCTGCGGGAGTGGTATCGGTTCACGGACTTCCCACACTTTGTTGAGGTCTACACGTTGCTCTCGCAGTGCATTCAGGAGCCTGAGGACATCGAGTTCATCGTCACCGAGTTCATGGCCGGGCAGGCCGAGCAAAACATCCTCTACACCGAGGCCACCTTTACGGCGTCCACCATCTTCCAGCACGCCGCCATCCCCATCGACGAACAGATTGACGCCCTGCGCCGCGGGATCACGCAAGGGCGGCGAGACCACGGCGTGGACCTCGGGATCATCATGGACTTCGTGCGGCAAGACCTGCCCGAGGACAGCGTCACCATCGCCGAACACGCGGTGGACGCCCACGGGAAGGGCGTGGTCGCCCTGGGCCTGAGCGGGATCGAGGGGGTTGGCCCTGCCGAAGACCACCGCGCCGCCTTCAACTACGCCATGGCGCACGGCCTGCCCATTGTCCCGCACGCCGGAGAAACCCAAGGCGCGGACAGCATCTGGGAAGCGCTGGAACTGACCGAATGCAAGCGCATTGGCCACGGCATTCGATGCCTCGAGGACGACGCCCTGGTGAACGAACTCATCGAGAAGCAAGTGGTGCTGGAGGTGTGTCCCAGCTCCAACATTTGCCTGAACGTGGTGCCAAGTTGGGAAGAACACCCCCTGGCCAAGCTGCGCGACCGGGGCCTGCGGGTGACGCTGAATAGCGACGACCCACCGATGTTCAACACCACGCTGTCCGAGGAGTACCACCGGGCCTCAAAGACCTGGGGCTGGAATGCGGATGTCCTGAAATCCTTGGTGCTGAACGCGGCCAAGGCCACCCTGCAAACCGACGACGAACGCACCGCTTTGCTCGCCCGATTGGTTTAGGCTATTCCCATTCTTCTGGGCCGCGCCAGCGCTCCCACAGGGCGCGCTCGGCCCACTCTTCGCTGAGTTCGGCTCCGCCGCGCTCCAGCGCCAGGTCAATCTGACCGACGTGCCAGCCTTCGTGCCACAGCATGTGGCCGAAGTAGAGCGCGGGGTGATCATAGGGGGCTCCGGCCGAATCGGATTCTAATGATGCCGCCAAATAGCTCCGGGCGGCGGCATGGCTCCCTTCCAGGGCTTGCCGCAGCCCGTCCCTGGTCCCATCAAAGGGGAGGCGAGGCCCATTGATGTTTGCGCCCGGGTTCTTGGCGGCGATCTGGCCCAACCAGTACATGCGCACCTCAGAGATATGCTGAAAGTGCTCGCCGACCGTCATGCGCCCCTCCAGCGCACGCAGGGACATGTGATCATCGGAGACGACATCCAGCAAGTCGAGAATCATCGCCTGCTGGCGATCCAATGCGAGAAGAAGACCATCGAGAGCCGACATAAGAATAGTATATTTATGTCTACATTACTAGTGTCAACCCAAAGCCTGGGCGACCTGCTGGAACAGCGGAATCCCGACCAACAAGTTGAACGGGAAGGTCACGGCCAAAGCCGCCGTGAGGTACAGGCTGGGGTTCGCCGAGGGCAGAGCAATGCGCACGGCCGCCGGGGCCGCGATGTAGGACGCACTGGCCGCCATCGCCCCCAAGATGCCCGCCCCGCCATCCGAGAGCCCGCAGTAGTGGCCAATCACCACCCCAATCAAGCCGTTCACCAGGGGCACAAGTGTCGCAAAGAGCCCGATGAACAAGGCGTTGGCCTTGAGTTCGTCCACCCGGCTGGCCGCCACCAAACCCATCTCTAGCAGGAAGATGGTGAGGGCGCCCTTAAAGAGATCGCCAAAAAGGGGTTGCACCTGGGCCATGCCCTCTTTGCCCGTGAGCACGCCGATCAGCACCCCACCCACCAGCAGCACAATGGTCTTGCCCGTGAATAGCTCCCGCACCACCACCCCCACCTTGGCCCCGTCTTTGGCCCGGCCGAGATAGGCCAACGCGAACAGGATCGCGGGGATTTCCAACAGCGCCACCAGTGCGGGCATGAACCCCTCGAACTTGAGGCCCTGCAGCGTGGCAAATGACTCGGCGGCAATAAACGTTACGGCCGAAACGGAACCGTAGTGAGCGGCGAAGCTGGCCGCATTGGCCTTATCCAGCTTGCCGAGCTTGCGCGAGGCGATGTAAGCGATCCATGCCGTGACCAAGCTGACGACAAGCGTGCCCAAAGCAGGCGCCCAGAGTTGTGAAACCGGAGTGACGGAAAGCTCGGCCCCACCTTTAAGCCCAATCGCAAAGAGGAGATAGATGCTGAGCGAGGTGTAGAGACCTTCCGGCAACTTAAGGTCGCTTTTGATGAGCGTGGCCAGGAAGCCCAAGGCAAAAGCCAGAACCATGGGCGACAGGAGGTTGGCGGAAATCAGCTCGACCGACAAGGCAGTTTCAGTTTGCCCGATTTGCTGGGAACGTGTCCGGATTCCTAAAAATCCGTACGAAACCGGGAAGGTGTCGCGCGAAAGGAGGACATGACCCTTCCTTTGAGGCTGGTAGTCTAATGAGAAGGCGGTTCGGGACAAAGCATGAAAACGAAGTTCATTGTGTTGGCAACGGTGGTGGTGTTCGGAGCGGCTCTGGCCATTCCGAACCGGCAAGATCCCCCCGCTGAAAAGGACCACTACACCCTGATGTGGGAAGTGCGCGATGCCATGGGCCTTGCCCGCACCGAAGAGAACGCCAAGGCCGCCGCCATGCTGAAGGCGATGGAGGGCCGGAAGATGGATGAGGACGAACGCGCCGAATGGGCCCGCTTGGCCCGCGTGGTGGCGCTGCGTATGGGCGATACCGGCCGCCTGACCGAACTGCGCAAGTACCCTGACCAGTACGACCCGATCCCCGGTGACCCCGTCACCACCGCCTACAAGCACCTGCTGAGCGGAGAAATTGCCGAGGCGAAGCAGCTTCTGCGGCGACTGCGCCAGAACAGTGGCCTCAACGCCCGCGACGAGCGCCGCGTTTACGAAGTGAACGCCCGGATCGCCCGAATTGAGGGCAACATCGCCACCGAACGGCTCAACATCGAGCGGATTGTGGAGCACCTCGCTTTCTGGCCGGCGGCGGGATGCCAGGCTTGCCATGGCCCCATGCGCGGCAACCCCAACTATTCCAGCCTCGATGTGCGCAACCTGTGGATTACGGAGCGGTACATCGAGATCCTGCGGGATTCCGGCGACGCCCAGGCCATGCGCGACCAAGCCGCCGAAGAACTGGCCCGCGACCCGAAGAGCGACTCCGCCCGGCTCAGGCTGGCCTACGCCACCGCCGCTCTGGGCGACCGTGAGAAGGCGGACCAAATCTTCCTGGAACTGCCGTGGGCGGATGCCCCCGACCGCAACTTGGCGAAGCCCCGCGACATGGGCGTTTTCCCTTAAGGGAGAATGTTGCCCGCCGCGCGGTAAAGCTCGTACCAATCTTCGCGGCTTAACCGTTTGGTGCAAGCGTCGGCGACTTCGTTCATGCGGCTCGCATTGGTGGTGCCCAGCACGGATTGAATCTGGGCCGGGTGCCGCTGAATCCACGCAATGGCGAGCCCGGTTTTGGTCATCCCGTACTTCTCGCCCATGCGGTCCATCACGGCGTTCAGCTTCGGGAACTTGGGCGAATCCATGAACACACCCTTGAAAAACCCATATTGGAACGGCGACCATGCTTGCACCGTGATCCGCTTGAGGCGGCAATAATCCAGCACACCCCCATCACGGTCCAGCGAATTCTCGTGGCGCATATTGACGGTAAGGCCCCGGTCGATCATCCCGGTGTGCATCAGGCTCAGCTGGAGCTGGTTGGCCTGGAGCGGCTGGGCGCAGGCGGCCTGCAGAAGCTCAATCTGTCCGGGGTTGAAGTTGCTCACCCCAAAGTGGCGCACCTTGCCGGCTTCTTGGAGTTCGTTGAAGGCCTCGGCGACTTCCTCAGGCTCCATGAGGGCGTCCGGCCGGTGGAGGAGAAGGCAATCCAGATAGGGCGTGTTCAGCCGCCCCAAGATCTTGTCCACCGAGTCCATAATGTGCGCCTTCGAGAAGTCAAAGAACCCGGCCCGAATGCCGCATTTGCTTTGGAGAAACATGTTTTCGCGCGGGATATTTAGTCGCTTCACGCTGGCGGCAAAGACCTCTTCGCACGCCCCTCGCCCGTAAGTGTCGGCGTGGTCAAAGAAGTTGATTTCGCGCTCCATGGCCGTGCGCACGAACGCGTCAATGGCGTCCGGCTCCATGCGAGCGATGCGCATACAGCCAATGGCAACTTCGCTGACATCGAGGCCACTTTGGCCGAAGGGGATGCGGTTCATGCGGGCATTCTACTGGTCTGCCGCGCTTTGGGTAACGTCCGTCAAGCCATGGCGTCCCCAATCACCGTTACCGCTCACCTGAAAGCCCCGGTAGACGTGGCCTTTGCCGCGTTCTCCGACTGGGAGCGATTGAGCCGAGTGATGTTCGAGGCACTCTTCTTTGAGTTCGAGTCGGAGCACCATGAGGGTGCGGGGGTGAAGTGGCGGATGATTGCCGGCGATGCGCAAAGCCCGACCTCGGCCGTACACGAAATCATTGAGTATCAGGCGCCCAACCGCTTTGTAATGACCTCGGACGATCAATCCTCCTTGGAGACGATGGCCTTTGACTTTCGATCGGTGAACGGCGGGACCGAAGTGGTGTTTGTGATGTCGCCCCAACCAAAAGGTTGCTTGATCACGGCGCTCGCTCCGCTCATGCGGGGGGCCATTCGCAAGGCCATGGCGGACGACCTTCAGCGCCTAGCCCACGAGGTGGAAGAAGAGCACATGCGCGCCATGGGCCTGTAGCTATTCGCCAGGCAGGTACAATCGTGGCTGAACCCGTGGGGGCTTAGCTCAGCTGGGAGAGCACCTGCTTTGCAAGCAGGGGGTCAGGGGTTCGAATCCCCTAGCCTCCACCACATGATGTCCCAGCGACCCCTTCTCCTGGGAAAGCGCTTGGCGATTCGCTTGGACGGCTTTCGAAAGCCAGCAGCGAAGAGTCGTATACTGGTTATAGATTTATATTTTGACGCCCAAAGCCCCGGCAAGACTTATTGGTTACTTTGCCCCTCGCGCGCCCGTTTGTGTGCTTTTTAGAAGGGGACCCACAAAATTTACGCAGATGATTTTGTGGCACACGGATACGGATGTCTTCGTTCCCGGGCAGTGGATCAGAGGAGTGGTACATGACGTTACGATGACTTCCGACGGGAAGTACGCCGCGATAGAAATCATGCGAGATGACCAGCATGTGACGGTCTGTCGTCCACCGTACTTCACTGCCCTGGAAGTAGTAGTGAGGCCACTATGTATGAACGGCACTCAGATTTTCGGTGACCGCCTATACATACGTGATTCCCAAGTCTACGCTGAGAACGCCTGCCCGCTAGAGCGCCTAAGTACTGTTCATCGAGATATCGCTCCTGGTTGCCATAAGTATGAATATTTGCGGCGTGAGCATAAGCTCCGGTGGGTCATTGATGCGAGAAATGGCGCGGCAATCGGGAGGGATCAACGAAAGCGCGAAATTCTGATGAAGGACGGCAAAGTCTACGATTTTGACGGCGACAATTTGAGGGTCTTGTACGACAGTAACCCATCTACTTTCGAGGCTATTGAAGCACCTGATTGGGCCAAGCAGTGGTAACGGACCCAGTTATTGAATCCTAAGCCCGTCTGCATCTGATTAATGCCTCTTCTGGCCTCATTAAGCGCCTATCTGCCCCGCAACCCCTGCCGCGTCACGATGGGGACGAAGCCCGCTTCCAGCCCGGGGGGTGGAGAGACCACCAACGCGGGGTCAATGCTGGCCAGCTTCCCCACCGTGGGTGCGGGCAGGTAGTTTCGTGACCGATTCCAGCTCCGGTGCAGCAGCACCACTCGGCGCTGCAGTTGCTCCCGCTCGGCGGGAGTGAGGTCCGCGTTCATGAGGGCCGGCTGGTCCGCAAAGCGATACCACGAATAGGTGATCTCGCTCCCATCGCCCAGCGTGCGCGTGAAGGGCCCGGCCACCGGCCCGGGCTTCTTCCAGGTCGAATCCGCCTCTGTGGGCGTGACGTAGGGTTCCGTGATGCGCTGCGGCTTGGGGAACTGAGCTTGCCTCAGGCCCGTCTCGCGCGGCACCTCAAACACATCCACCGCTTTCCACATCTGCTTACCGTTGTCCGTTTTCACCAAACGGTAAAACTCGGGCAGAGTCCACATCCCATCTTGCGGCGCCGACTGCCCCAAGACCGAGCGATTCCACTCAATCCCGTAGGTCAGCTCGTCCAGCGCCACGGGCTTGGCGTAGGCCGCCCATTCCACTTCGGCCGCTTGATCGCGCGGCTGCCCTGGAATGTAGATCCGCCACGTGGAGTAGCCCCCGCCCTTGAAGGTGTGCATCGCCAAAGAGGAGGCCCCGATGCCACCATTCACCGCCGGTCCACCCTGGAACCACCTCTCCACCGAGTTCCACAGGGCCGACTTGTCGTACACGGTCATGCGGTGGATGAGGGGGACTTCCCCCTGCGCCGCCCCCGGGAAATGCGTTGGCGCGATCCGCGCGTACATGGTGCCATCGGCCGCCGCCGAGACCATCGCCGGCACGTGCTGGGTTTCCATTTGCACGGCCCGGTTCGGCTCCGAGGGCCGCGAATCGAGGAACAACCCCGCCAGGACCGGGTTCTCCGCCGAGGCTTTGGACCAGAAGTAGGGGGTGAAGAACGCCACCGGCCCCTTGAAGTTCTGGGTGTTCAAAAAGAGGGTCCAAGCATGGTTCCCCGTCGGCACGGGCTTGCCGGCGGTTTGTGATTTCGGCTCCGTCAGCGGCAGGGGCAGATAGCCGTAACCGAACAGCTCGCCCCGCGTGCCTTGCTTGAGATTGAGGCCATCGGGCGGCCAAATCACCCACGGGCTCAGCTGCGCCACCCCGTAGAGCCCGGTCGGATTCTTCCAATCGCGCCCCTTGCCTGCGCCGGGGCCGTTCGCCCACTCGGCGAAGTTGAGCGTCACCCCGCCCATGATGAACTTGGGGGTTTCGGTGGCGAACCGCGTGTCGCGCCACCAGCCCAGCCCGCCTTCGATATCCGTGTAGTGGTCCTTGGGGCCCTCGCCCTCAAACTGGGGGAACATCCAGGTGCCGAACAGGCCGCTCTGGAACGCATTGCCCGGGTAGTTCTGCTGCAGCGGCCAGGCCGCCACGTACATGGAGAAGCCCGCGTTGTACTTGCTATCGACCCGCTCGTGCGGCACGATGAGGTAGCCCGCCATCTCCGTCGGCACCGGCGTATTCACCGTTTGGTGAGGAAGGGCGGCCAGCGCCAGGAGTTGCAGGATCATCGCGCAGCCTCGTCCATCAGTTTCACCATCGCCCGGCCCATGGCATCGCCAATCAGGAAGTAGGTTTCTCCGTTTTGGTTCCAGTGGTAGCCCTGGTCACTTGGGGACTGATCGGGGGAGCGCCAAAACCCGCGCGTACCCACAAAGGCCACATTGCCTTCAAATTCCGGCTGCTCGGCCACGGCGGCTTGGGCCTTCATCAGGGCCAGGGCGCGCTCGTTGGTCTCTTCCCTGCCGCCCATGCCGGTTTCGGCGATGACAAAGGGCATCCCGATCGCCTTCAAATCCCGCCGGACATCCCCGATGAAATTCGCCATGTTCGTTTGGTATTCGGCCACATAGTCCCCGTTGATCCGGTCATTCCAACCCTGGTGCCAGCCGAATCCGCTGATGACAAAGCGCCGGCCCTTCCACTGCGGAAAGTTGGTTTCGGCATCGGCCATCGCCTTCTTTGCGCCCCGGATCATCTCGGTGTAGGTGGGGCCGACGGTGCCCCCCGAACTCGGCGGACGGAAGTCCACCGCCAAGCTCCTTCCACCCCACGCCAGCTTAATGAGGAGGACAGGCTCCTCAAGCGCATCCCCCACCACGTGGCCGAAGCCGAGCTCCGGGCCGATGGTGTCCTTGCCCGCGCCGTAGCCGACCGTGAGATTGCCCTTCCGGTCGAAGTAGTCGATGAAGACATCATCGCGCACGCGCCACTCACCGTCGGAGTCCTTTAGTCGACGATAGAGCGGGGGCGCCCCGGGGGCCGAAACCACGTACTCCAGGCTGCCCTTGCCGCCGTTGCGCTCGGGGTTGGCGGCAATGAAGCCGTGACCCACCATGTTCGATTGCCCGGCCAGGATGAACACGCGCACCGGTGGCTCCTGGGCGGGCGCGGCAGAAACCAGGAGGGCAAGGGCCAGGGAGGTCATGGTGCCCCCAATATACCGAGGTGGGGCCCGAAACTTGAATTCGGTGTACGTCACCTGTTTGGCCGCACAAAGGATGGCGCAAACCCCAGAACTGAACACATCAAGAATCGCAACCATCGCTTAACACAGCCCCGGCACAATAGCCGGGTGACAGCTTCGCGACGTGATTTCCTTAAGGCAGCGGCTACGGTCGGCTCGTCGGCCTTCCTCCATGACGCCATAACTAGCACCATCTTGCGGGCGGCCCACATTGCCCCAGATCCCGGCACCACATTCCACGATGCCGAACACGTTGTCATCCTGATGCAAGAGAATCGGTCGTTCGACCACGCCTACGGCTGTCTCCGGGGCGTGCGCGGTTACCGTGACCCCCGCCCCTTCGAACTCCCCAGCGGCCACAGCGTGTGGATGCAAGCCGACGACGACGGCAGCATCGTGCCGCCGTTCCGCCTGGAAATGGACAAGACCAAGATCACCTGGATGGGTGGCACGCCGCACTCGTGGCCCGACCAAGTGGACGCGCGGAACGCTGGCAAGTACGACAAGTGGCTGCAGGCCAAGCGGCGCGGCGACAACTTCCCGATGACGATGGGCTACTTCACCCGGGAAGATATTCCCTTCTATTACGCTCTCGCCGACTGCTTCACGATCTTTGATTACGCCTTCTGCTCGTCGCTCACCGGCACCACGCCCAACCGGCTGTACCTCTGGTCGGGAACGGTGCGTGAATCCGCCGACCACCCCGCCCGCGTCCTCAACTCGGACACGGACTACGAAGACGAAGCCAGCTGGACCACCTACCCCGAACGCCTGCAAAGCCACGGCATCTCATGGAAGGTCTACCAAAACGAACTCTCGCTCGGCACCGGATTTGATGGAGAGCACGACGCCTGGCTGGCCAACTTCACCGACAACCCGCTGGAGTGGATGAGCCAGTATCGCGTGCGATTCTCACCCAAGCGCCGCGAGTTTGTGAAGAAGGAAATCGAGCGGCTGGAAGCCATTATTGCCAAGGGCGAGGGGAACGAAGCCCAACTCACGGCCCACGCCAAGATGGTCGAGAACTACAAGAAGGAGGCGAGCATCTACAGCGAGGAAGCCTGGCAAGCGCTGGACCCCCGCGAGCGCAACCTGCACCAGCGCGGTTTTGCCGACAACGCCGGCGACCCGGACTACCGCACCATCGTGGAATACACCTACGATGACAACGGCACCGCCCGCACCACCATGGTGCCGAAGGGTGACGTGCTCCACCAATTCCGCAAGGACGTGGAAGCCGGCGAACTCCCGGCCGTGTCGTGGTTAGTGCCACCCGAGCGGTTCTCCGACCACCCGGGTTCGGCTTGGTTCGGGGCGTGGTTCCTCAGTGAGGCCATCAACATCCTCACGCAAGACCCCGAGGTGTGGAAGAAGACGATCTTCATCCTGTGCTACGACGAGAACGACGGCTTTTTTGACCACATCCCGCCGTTCATTGCCCCGCACCCGGATCGGCCGGAAACGGGCAAGACCTCGAAGGCTATCAACACCGCCGATGAAATCGCCATCTCCCGGGATCGCGAGCATTCCATCGGTCTGGGCTATCGGTGCCCTCTCGTCATCGCCTCGCCGTGGACGCGGGGCGGGGCGGTGAACTCCCAGATCACCGACCACACCTCTATCCTCATGTTCCTGGAGCAGTGGCTGGCCGGCAAGGGCAAGGATGTGCCCGAAACGAATATCAGTAAGTGGCGGCGCACGGTGTGCGGAGATTTGACCTCGGCCTTCCGCCCGTTTGACGGCGAGAAAGTCGAGTTGCCGGAATTCCTGGATCGCGACGACACGATCGAGCGGATTCACAAGGCGCGGTTCCAAGACAACCCGGGCCCGGCGCCCCGGCTCACTGCCGACGCGGCCAGTGCGGCGGCAGTGGCCGCCCTGCAGGAGCCCGGCACGCGCCCTTCGTGCCCGCTGCCTTACGAACTAGAAGCCAACATCGCGGTGGGAGCCAACGGCGCGGAACTGACCCTACAGGCCGGGAACAAGCGACTGGGGGCCAAGGCCGCTGGGGGTGCCTTCATGGCCTATTCCTACGGCCCTGAGTTCGTCTCCCGCGCCTATGCCGTGGTGCCGGGCGATACCCTCACCGACGTGTTGCCCGTGGGTGACGAAGTGCATGTGCGTATTGATGGCCCCAACGGGTTCTTGCGGCAACTGAAGTCGGCGGGGACACCGCCGTTCTCTGTATCGGCGCGGGCCGAAGGGGACAACCTGGTGCTGGAGATTCAAAACCGGGGTACCGGGCCGCTGGAAGTCAAGCTCCTCGACGAATCCTACGGGCAGAATCTGCCGGCGGCACGGTTGCCGGCGCAGGGTCAGCAAGTTGTCAAGATTTCTACGGCCAAGAGCGCCCAGTGGTACGACGTGAGCGCATCCGCCGGAGGGGCGACGTATCGCTTTGCCGGGCGGGTCGAAACGGGACGCTGGACCACGTCGGACCCTGCGATGTAGCGGGAAACTTGCCAGCCTGAGGCTGCCTAGGCGGATTTGGGCTTCCGACCCTTGACCACCCAGGCACCTCCGCCGACCACCGCTAACCCCAAGACCGCCAAGCCCCAAGCGAGGCGGGAAGGTCGGTGCTGCAATGCCGCCAGGGTGTCGGTCTCGGGGATCTCGCCGTTCCATGCATAGTTCACGGTGCCGAGTTCGCGATCGCGTTGGTCAATCACTGGAGTGCCGTGTGAGATCGCTTTGAAGGCAATGGCGTTGGCGGCGGAAGGCTCAATCACGGTCAATCGCTCCAGCTTCCCATTGGATTTGAAGTTCTCCTTGCGCCAGGTGTCGCCTTGCTTGGTGAGCGTTACGGTGAGGAACGGCGCCGGGGAACTCTGATTTACGGTGTAGCCCGTGGCATTGCCCTCGTCATCTTTGGTCAGAGTGACCTTGTAGAGCGGCACTTCTTGGCCGTTGACCATCACCATCCGCTGCTCGTGCGCGGTTTGGATCGTTGCCAAAAGCTCGGTGTCACCCGCGAGAGTCGCGAGGTCAATGGGCGAGAGGAGCGTGTTGGAAGTGAGCAAGTCTGCAACCCGCAAGGAACCGTTGGATTGAACAAACTCCACCGTCCCATTGCGCTGCACTTCCCCCTGGATCGGCCGGGGTTCTTGGCCCAAGTGAGTCCAGGTGGCCGCGCCACTGTATTTGACAACTTCACCCGCCCGCACCACCGAGAGCGCGGCCTCGGCGCGCGTGCCTTCTTGGCTGAGACGGGAGTATTGAGAGCGAAGCTGATCGCCCGAGTCCTTGAGCTGCGCTTCTGATTGGCCCAGTGCGCGGAAACGCTCCAGGTCGGCCTGAACGTCTTGCTCCACATCCCAACCCGTGGGTTTGGCGACCACCGTGACTCGGTATTCGGCGGCCTGCGCCTGGGCCAGGCACAGCATAAGGGCAGCGGCGGCAACGGACTTGGTCATGAATACTTCCCTCCTCGCTTTTTAGTAAGTTTGGCGAGGTTTCTCTAGAAGATTATCGTTCTTCCTGAAAAAAAAAAAGCCAGCAGACATCAGTATCCTATTCTTTTCTCCCCTTGTGCGGGTTTTAAAGGAAGTGAATTCCCTTAGCTAAGATCGACCAGCAAGCCTTCTGCGCCGTAGAAGCCTTCGCCGTCGGCCTGAATCATGCCGCCGTACTTCTGCACGAAGAACTCAAAGAGCGCATCATTGGCCTCGAACCCCTCTTCTGTGATGTCACCCAGGAGCTGGCAACAGATCACAAACCGGGTTTGGCCGAGGTGAGCCGTCACCTGGGCTTTGTCAGGGCCGTCGTCCACGTCCTCCATTTCGCCAATGAACTCCTCGATCTCCTCAGCGGCCATGGAATCCGGCGCATCGTTCACATTCAGCTCCACCAAGATCGGTTGGCTCGAAGGGTTGTAATGGTATTCGAACCCCTCCCAAGGCACCTCCTGCCGAGAATCATCCGTTTCAAATCGCGCCCCCGCCACCACCTTCTTGACCTCGCTCTCAACTTCCGCCAGAGTCGGAATCTTCTCCGACGTACAGAACACGCGCATGTAGTAACCCATTACTAACCTCCTCTGTTCTGGGAGAAGATAACCCAAAGCTCAGTCTTTACGCAAGTTGTAGCCGCTAGTCACCACCACATCCTCCACCACTGTCTCCGCCGCAACTGTGTGAGCCCTCCGCTCCGTGGTCGCTGCCTCCACCCCCGCAAGCGGAGCCGCCGCATCCTGAGTCCGCCCACTGACTCCCGCGAGTCCTCCGGCCCAAACTCTTCGGAAGCTTGTATACGTTGCCCCCAGGAATCTGGGTGATCTCATCAATGGCAAAGAGAATGGGGAGCCGCGACGGATGCTTCGGGTTAATCCCTTCTTCAGTACAAGCCAAGATCATGGTTTCTTCCAGACTCAAACTCGCCGCGCCGGACGAGGTCGAGCTCGCCGTGGGCGTGTGATGAAAGAAGCACCCAAATGCTCCTGCACAGAACCTTGTGTACTCTCTCGTATCAAGAATGAACTCATGCCAAAGGGCATCAACGACCTTTGAAGGCATGGGCACCACCTTATTGCGAGCGGAATGGGCAATAAGGAAATACTGCCTCAGTGCCGCAGCAACAAGATCGAAATGTGAGGCCGGAATAGTTGGATACTGACTCTTGATTTTCTCAAGGATGTAGTAAGGGAAAGAGTATTGTCTTACAAAGGCCACTCGACGATCTACAGCGCGCCTTCGCAGGGCGAGTATGACTATGAGCGTCACGATTGCCGCTACGAATCCGAGGGCGATCTCTTTCACGATTGGACTGTCCTCATCCACTACTACCTCGCCCAGGACGTCACCGTTGCGGTACGACTATTTGGCTAGCTACTCACACCAAGCCCAACGCACCCAACCACTCCCGCAAGGGTGCCGGCCCTTACAATCGCGGATCAACCGGCTCACTTTCGAGGGCAAGGATGCCAAAAACGCATTCGTGCACTCGGCGCGCCCCTTCGCCCCTCAAGAACCGCTCCAATCCTTCAACCCCCAACGAGAATTCCGCCACGGCTAACGAGCGCTTGCGCGTCAGTCCGCGTCGGCGTAGCCGCACCAGGTTGTGAGGCAGCCGATACTCCGGCCCGTAGATGATTCGCAAGTACTCCGGCCCCCGGCATTTCACCGCCGGCTGAACCAACCCCTTCGCGCCTCGCACGATGAAGTCCAGGGGCTTCACGACCATCCCCTCTCCGCCGGAGTTCACCAAGTCCTCCCACCACAGGCAGAGCTCCTTTTCCGCATCAGGATCCCCAAGCTTGACCCGGCGATAGTTTGTCGGTTGCAGAACCTCCGGATCCTGCTCGCAGAGCTTGGCCAATGTTTCCATGTGCCAAATGTGATTCCGATCCATGTGGACACCCGACTCGCTCGCAAGGATATGAAACGGAGCCAGCTTGTAGTCCGCGATGGAATGCACCGGCCACACATATCGCCGATAAGCCTCTCTGAACTTCGTCGCCGACTCCAACTTGTGGCTAGCAATCTCAATCAGCTCTTCGGTGGCGACTCCTCGCGCTTGTGCCCGTTGCACCACTTCGCTCATAGCGTCTGCATGGGCGATTGCCGCTACCCCCACTGGTGCATATTGGTCGCGGAGGAGGCCAACGGCCTTGGCCGACCAGGGCATCATTTCCATGTCCAAGAGCACCCAATTGGACTGCAACTCGGCGAAAACTTCGCTACGCTCAGCCGCGGCGGCCAACCTCTTCAACAGGGCTGATTCAAGCTCCAAATCATCGAAGAATCGGCGACCTGTTCGCGTAAGAATGGCCCCGGTTTCACCTGTATCCACCCCAAAACGTCGGGCCGCCTCGGCGGGATCGCGGCACACGACGGCCACGGCTCGCGAACCCATGTGCTTCTCTTGGCACACCACTTCGCTTACCCCGTGTCTATGGTAGTAGGCCAGCGCCTCTGTGGGATATTCGAGGTAGTCCTGATAATCCGAGGTCTCGCACGGCGACATCGTCGGGGGCAGGTAAACGATCCATCGAGGATCGGCCGCAAAGCGCGACATGATCTCGAGAGCGGCGATCGCATTCTCTTCCCGGATGATCTTGGCCCCGCCCAGGCCAACTTCTATCCTGCGCCGTCCCAGTACATCGGCAATGTCGAGCAAGTCATCGTCTTGCCCTGCTGTCGCATTGGCCTCCATGGGCCGCTTCGAAGTGGCGTAGGCCGCGTGCGCGGGCACACTCACCATCTCGCGTTCGGGGTAACGGAGTGCGGTGAGTTTGCCGCCAAAGCAGCAGCCCGTATCAATATCAATCGTATTGTTCGAGATTGCGGCCTCCAGAACGGGGGTGTGGCCGTACACAACCAAGGCGCTCCCACGGTAATCCTTGGCCCAAGCGTAGCGAACGGGCAATCCAAAGTCATCAATCTCGCCGGTGGTTTCACCGTACAGTGCAAAATCCCGCACCGCCGCCGATCCCCGGCCCTGCATGTTCTCGGGCATGCCCGCATGCGCGATGCACAGCTTGCCGCCATCCAATACCGCATGGCTGATTAGCCCCTTTAGGAAGTCTTTGACTTCGTTGCGAAATTCAAGGGGCTCAGCCTCGAACTGCTCCATGGTTTCCTTCAGGCCATGATCCCGGTTCACCTGTCGGCCTTCCAGCGCCCTTGAGAGCTTAACGTCGTGGTTGCCAGGCACTGCTAGGGCAATACCGTCTTTGACTGCGGCCATCACTCGGCGTACAACTTCGACTGGCTTTGGCCCCCGGTCTACCAAGTCGCCAACAAAGAACAGTTTTCGGCCCTCGGGGTGCGTCCACGTTTCCGAGTCATATCCAAGCTCGACCACCAACTCTTGGAGTTCGTCCCAGCAGCCGTGCACGTCGCCAATGATGTCGAAGGGGCCACGTTCGTCTAGCCGCCGCGTGAGCATGGGCTCGCGCACGACTTCCACTCGCTCCACATCGTCGGGCTTCAGCACGTAAACCTTCTGGAAGCCTTCCTTTCGCAGAGCACCCATGGACCTCATCAGGTCCTGCCGCTGCCGCCGAATAACATGCACCCCGAACTGGCGGTTCTCGCGCGCCGCGTTCCGCTCCATACACACGTCAAGGGGCGTATCAAAGACAATTGCCACCTTTAGCGCGTGGTACTGGTTCGCAATATTTATCAGCGACTTTCGCGCGGGGGCTTGCACATTGGTTGCATCCACCACGGTCAGGCGCCCAAGCTCCAACCGCTTCCCCAGCATGTAGTGCAGGGCCTCAAAAGCAGGTTTGGTCGCCGCCTGGTCCGTTTCATCATCCATAAGTAGGGCCCGGAAAGTATCGCTGCTCAATGTTTCGGTCGGCAGGAAGTGGCGCCGCGCGAACGACGACTTACCGGACCCCGACGTGCCCACGAGCAAGACCATGCTGAACTCGGGAATCTGAATTCTCATGCCGTGAACACCGCCAAGTTGCTGGGAGAACCGTACGACTCATGCGCTGGCCCAACGCCTTCTATTTCAAACTGATATCCAAACCGATCGCCAACGGACTGGCACCAAGCCTCAAATTCCTCCGTACTCCACTCGAATCGGTGGTCATCGTGCCTCATCCCATCGAGCTCATACACCGCGTTGTAAGTACGATTGGGCGTGGTGAGAATCACCGTCTTGGGCCGGGCGTACTCGAAGACGACTCGCTCAAATGCCGCGAGTCGCGGCAAGTCCATGTGTTCGATCACCTCAACGATCGTGCACACATCAAACCCCTCAAGCCTTCGGTCGCGATACATCAGGCTACCGTGGATCAGCTGAACACGATCCTTGTACCGGGCGCCAGCATCTTCCAGCCGGAGCCGTCTTTGCGCCCGCTCCAGAGAGAAGTAACTCACATCCATCCCCACGATCCGGTCAACGCCGGGAACCTTCACGACCTCGCGTAAGAGCTTGCCGTCGCCACACCCTAAGTCCAAGAGTGATTTGGGCTTGAGCTTACGCACCCATTCGATGACGCGCCCGTGACGCACCTGGTGAAGCGAAAGCTTGGGCTCGGCCGCCGGCTTTGCGTCGTCGGGCGCAACTTCCGACTCCGCCTCTTGTGCCTCCACTAGTAGACTCTCTTCGACATTGGCAAGTTGCTCGAGGGCCTCTTGCACGAGGGTGCGGTTACCGCCCAAGTAAGTTCGCATGATCCAACCGCGCTCTGGGTGAGTGTCGAGCCACCCCTCCCCTTTCGCGACCAACTTCTGCACCTCTTCGCTTCCCATGTAGTAGTGCTTCTTTGAATCCAAAGCAGGCAAGAGAATGTAAAGATGGCGCAGGGCATGTTGCAGCACCACTTGGCCCCGCAGAGTCAAATCCAAGTAGGGGCTCATTCCCCAATCCGGAAACTCCGGGTCGAGCTCCTTCTGGATCACATCGACCTCGTAACCAAGTGGTTCAAAAAGCGAGCGCACTTTGCTCGGCCCCCAAGCACAGGGCAACACCGGAATTCGAATCTCCAGAGGAATTGCTTGCTGGGCGAGGTCTGGCCGCTCTTTGCATCGTCCATTCAACGCAGTCGCAAAGGCACTGCGGAGAGCGACCGTGGCGTATGAGCTAGCGCAATAACCCCGATCGTTTACATATTGACTAAGCGAACCCCGGTCTCCGCGCTTACCTCGCACCAGGGCTACGGAATCCACCTCAAGAAGAAGAGCGGCCGTGCAACGATCCTCATTCGCCTCGGGAAAGACCACAAACGCCTGCCCAAAGCTCACATCCACACTATGAGTCCGCTCAGGATTCTTGTGAAGAAGGTAGCCCAGATCAGTCGCCGGCTTATGAGTGGTCGAAATGAGAATCATCCGAAGTGGGGAATCTACCCGACGAACTTAAGCAAGCATTTGCACCGCAACGATGCCAATCAAGTTCGTGCTGAAAAGCTTCGATTGAAGGTTAGTGCCGAGATCACGCCAAGCCCAACGCACCCAGCCACTCCCGCAAGGGTGCCACCCCGGCAAAGCGGTGGGCGTGGATCCCATACCTTCGGCGGCCTCCTTACACCCGCTCTTTCTTGGCGGCTTTCCAAGCAGAAATGGCCTTGGAGAGGTGCGAGCGGCGGAACCCCCGCCCCGACATCAGCCGCGCAAAGTCCGCCGCGTGGTCGAAGTGCTGAAGCTGATAGTGATAGTAGTTGATGTACTCAAGGATGGCCAGCACCACCAGCAGCACGGCCGCGATCAGGCTGCCCGGCCAGTTCGGCAGGGACTGCATCGCTTCCCCCACGGTGAGGGCCAGCGCAATGAGGATCAGCGCGATCGAGGGGGCGCGGGCGGCGGCCAGGCGCGGCACCCACTGGCGCTCCGTTTCGCGCTTGCCTTCTAGCCCGTCCACCACCATTTTCCAGGCGATGGTGCCCACGATGAGGAGGAAGGACGTCGCTGCCATTGCGGCGACCATGGCCGGGGTGATGCGCCCGGCGGGGTCGGCGAGCACCGCCACGCAGGCGATGAACGGCACCAAGACGACGTTGGCCGCCTCCATCATATAGTACGGCCGTAGCCGCTTCAGCAGCTTCGCCCGAGGGGTAGCCGCCGTGGCCTCCGGCGTCGCGGGGTTCATGGCTGTTTTCTACATGGTGAGGTGGCGGCAAGTTGCGGCGCCGGGGCCTCGTGGGAAGCTTGCCGTACCGCTGACCTTCCGGGGTTAGTACCCTTCCCACAGGGAGTCGTCCTGCGCGAAGTCTTGGAGAAGCGCGGCGCGGGCGGCCAGGAGCGGGGCGAGGTTCGGCCAGTCGGCGGGGGTGCCGATGCTGAACTCAGCGGGGGCCTCGCCTCGGGCCATACTGGCGGCGGCGGGCGCCCACCGGTCGGCGAAGGCCTGCATCGCCGCGCGCGGGTGCTTGATCGTGCTGGCGCTGAGGTAGTCGGTCGGCAGGTCGCCGCAGATCACCCACCAGCCCACCCAGCCGGGGTTCTGGCCGCTCTCAATCGCCCACACCGAGACGTAGGGCGGCAGGTGCCAGGCCGGCCACTCGCCAATCTGGCCGTGCGCTACCCCTGCGTCCGCCAGGTAGCGGGCCACTTCGTCGCGCCGCTCCGCGCACCACTGCTCCTCTTCGGCTTCGGTCATCTCGTCAGGTTCGCGTTCTATGTCTCGTCCTCCAATTTGATCTTGCACAGTATTGCAAAAGGTCGCACGATTCTGCAAAACGATGCTCAAGGCGAAGTACTCGCACCGGACCTTCAGGATGGCTCCCAATACGGGGACGAACGGGGGGATGCCTCAAACCCATCGCTGGTGATCACAGTTACTTGGTAATCCACGGTTGCCAGGGCTCGACGAATGCTGTCAGTTACCTGAACTCCTTGGGCGAGTATCTTGTCCATGGGAGGCTGGCAACTCCATGGCCCATGATGAAGCCAAATATCGTAGATGACGTTGGCGCAGGCGGATTCGGGTGAGTCGAGTGCCTCAAACAAACCTACGCCCTCAGTACACAATTTTCGTTCTCTTCGTTCCCATGCAGATTCCGCTGTAGTGCGATTTCGAGGAGAATCAATGATCCACACAGGAGTCACCAACTCGACATCCCCGCACCAGTCCGGAATGCAAATGATACGCACATTCATAGCACCAAGTACACCTATTCGCAATGCGGCCAAGCACTCTCCCTCACTCACTTGCCGACGGAACAATATCTCGATTCTTCAAGATTCGATCTCGCAAGAAGAGTATGTAACCTGCACCAATCAGCAGTCCTATGAATCCCCCAAAATAACTTGCCACATGCATGGATGCCACACTCTCAAATGCATGTGTGATGTGGGAATCAGGATGCAATCCGTTATCTGTTTGGGTGGTGCTTCGGCCTAAAGAAAGCGTCCACAGTAAAGTCACAATTGCACAAACGAATGAAGTAAGTCCGACCACACCCAGCGCCTTAAGCATACCCACCACATAGTTCTTGGCTCCAGGAATCAGCAAGCCAAGCGGTACGAGAATTGCTCCGAGGACGAGCCCCATCCACCACGATGCGTAGACTCCGACGAGCGAAGCTCCTAACCTGTCGGGTATCGAAGGATCGATATCGAATTGTTCAAACTTTAAGGTCGTGAAGTATTCCGGCGATACAGTATAGGAAATCTGATTGTGGATCGCGCCATAGAGCGCCGCAATCACGCATGCGATGAGCATCATTGGCGGCACAAGCAGTAACTTGAGCCACTCGCCTTTGCGAACTTCATTCGACATGATCTAAAGACTAGCGAGGCAAGCGATACTCGATCACAAGATTTGCTCCCATTCCGCTCGGAGGGCTTTGCAATACATTGTCGTCCGCTTGCATCAACGACCGCATTGCGCTGCAACATCCGGGCATATTGTGTAGCCCATCGGGATATCCACCTAGCTCACGATGTAAATCACCTGAGCGAATCGAAACTGAGATCACACCACTTGCTTTGACCCGCTCAAAAATTGATAAGATGGCCTGGCGAAACTCTTCCGTACTCGGGGCACTCACAACGCGCAGTTTGCCCACGCCCTACCCTAAAAAAGCAATTGTAACGCCCGAACCGAACGAAAATTACTGGTAACGGCTTAGCTCTCCAGCCGCTCCACAAACAGCGCTTCCAGCTCCGGTCGCGCCTCGCGCAGGCGCTCGTACAGCGTCAGCTGCACCATCGCCCGCACCCGGTTCAGGTCCGCCGGGTCTTCCTCACCTAGCATAAAGTAGTTATCCCCGCGCAGGTAGTCGGTCAAGAACCGCAGCCCCAGCTCCAGCGCAATGGCCTCCACCGCGTCCACCATCAGCGCAATCTCCTCGCGCTGCGGCGTGGTCGCCGTCGCCAAGAACCCGCGCGCCACCGCCGCGTAAACCTCGCGGTCCACCTGCACCTGCCGCAGGTCGCGCTCCTTCTCGCCCGCCACGTTGCACAGGCTGCGCACACAGTCGCCCCAGTCGGCCAGCCAGGTGTAGGGCATCACCGTGTCCAGGTCCACCAGGCTCTTCACTTCCAGCGTGGTGCCATCGAACAAGAAATTGTCAATCTTGGTGTCGCCGTGGATCGCCGTCTTGCGCAACCACCCGGCCCGCACCCCGTCGGCAATCATCAAGGCCTGGCCGCGCGCATCCTGCACCAGGTCCAGGTACGGCCGCAGCTCGGTGTCGTAGCGGCGGGCTTCGGCCTCGGCGTCGCCGATGTTCGCGCTCAGGCGATAAAGATGTTCGGTGGCCCGGCGCACTTCGGCGCTCTCGGGCAGATAGGGCTCCACCGCATCGGCGTCGCGGTGCATGCCCAGCACGGCATCAAACTGCGCGTAGTAGCCGTAGGTGTCGCGGTAGCCCGGCAGGCTCACGTCCATGGCGTGGGCGTCCAGGTCCGAGGTCAGGTCCGCGGCCAGGGCCAGGCCGCGCCCCACTTGTTCGGCCAGGTTCAGCTGCGCCGCGCGGCTAGGCACCTCGCTCAGGCTTTTGAAGGTGGTGGAGTTCGGGATGAGCACCATCAGGCGCCACACGTTGGGGATGCCCGTCACGCGGAAATCGAGGAACGGGTCGCCATCCAGGGTCGGCACCAGGGTGATGGGGGTCCAGTTCAGTTCGGGGCGCTGCTCCAGCGCAGTAGATTGGGCGCGCAGCCAGCTCACCATCGCGTCCATCACGCGGTCGGGGAAGGCGAAAACGTCGGTGTTCAGGCGCTGCAGCAAGTAGGGCTGGCCGTCTTCGGTTACCACCGAAAACGTGTGCAGGTTGATGTTGCCGCGCTCGCGGAAGCGCTCAACGGTGGCCACCGGCGCAATGCGAAATTGGCTCGCAATCACGCGGGCAACCTCAAGCTCGGCCCCGTTGGCCGGGTCCTCGGTCCACGTCTTTACCACCGCGTGGGTCGCCATTCGCAAGCCGCAATCCATAAGCCTGAGGCTGAATCATACCAACTCCGCGTCCTCGCCCCCCGGGCGTGTTAAGATGGGGAGGGGCTTAGCCTTGGGCCTTGGCCTCGGCGGCAAGCTCTTCGGCCACCCGGCGGTAGGCATCGCGGAACGACATCCCTTTCTCCGTCACGTACCGGTTGGCGCGCTCGGCGGCGTACAGTCCGGGGTCCATGGCGGCCTTCAATCGGGCCGCGTCGAACTCAATCCCCGGCACCGCCCGGGCCAGCACCGCACTCATCCCCATCACCTCGTCGAAGGCCCGGAACAGGGGCGCTTTGATCTCCTGCAGGTCGCGGTGGTAGCCGCTCGTCATCTTTTGCGTGATGGCCAGGATGTGTCCCAGTTGCGCCGCCACGCCCACGCTCTTGGCGCGCAGGAGTTCGAACACGTCCGGATTGCGCTTCTGCGGCATGATGCTGGACCCCGTGGTGAACGCCGCCGGCAACCGCACAAACGCGAACTCGCTGGTGGCAAATAGGCACAGGTCCGCCGCCAGCCGCCCGTAATCCTGCGCCAACATCGTGAGAGCGAACACGGCTTCCGCTTCGGCCTTGCCCCGGCTGAGCTGCGCCGCCGCGTGCGGCCATTGCGTTTCAGCAAAGCCCAGCGCCTGCGTGGTTTGGTCGCGGTCCAGGTTCACGCCCGGGGTGCCGTAGCCCGCCGCCGTGCCCAGGGGGTTTTTGCCGGCCCGGCGCTGGGCGGCCCGGAGCCCCTCAGCGTTATCGCGGATTTCGCTGGCAAACGCCCCCGCCCATTCGGATACCGAACTCGGCATGGCCCGCTGCATGTGGGTGTAGCCGGGCATCTCGACATTGGGGTTGGCTTTGGCCAGTTCGTCCAGGGCTTCGGCCACGGCTTCGGCTTGGTCGGCGGCGGTGGCGAGGGCTTCGCGGAGGTAAAGCCGCAGGGCGGTCAGCACTTGGTCGTTCCGACTGCGGCCCAGGTGCACGCGCTTGCCGGCCTCGCCCAGGCGTTCGGTAAGGTGGCGTTCCAGAGCGGTGTGGCAGTCTTCGTCGGCTAGTTCCACCACCCATTCACCCCGCGCATGGGCTTCCCCCAGTTCGGCCAGGCTCCCACAAAGCGCTTCGGCATCCGCAGGCGCCAAGTAACCCTGCGCCGCCAACATCTGCACGTGCGCCTGGCTGGCCTGCACATCATAGGGCACCAGCCGGTTGTCCAGGATGTAATCCTCGCCCACGCAGAACGTGAACACCAGTTCGTCCGTGCTTTCGCCTTTATCCCATAGTCTCATCCCTTTTCCCCTCCCGCGAGTTGCCCCGCAAATGCCGCCGCCCAGCGCACATACCACGCCCGTGCCGCCACAATTTCCGACTGCAACACAAATTCATCCAATTGGTGAGATCGTTCGGTTTTGCCGGGGCCACACTTCACCGCCGGGAACCCGCGCATCCACGTCAGGTCGCTCATCGTCGCACTCCCCACTACCCGGGCCTGCGGATTTGTGGCCAGCCCCGCCTGCACAATCGCGTGATTCTCATCCACGGCGTAGGGTTCCAGCCGCTGGCTCCTCACCTCCACCCGAGATTTCACCACCGACCGGATGCGCGCCAGCCACTCGTCGTGGCTCATCGTTGGCACACTGCGCACGTCCACCACGGCGCGGGCCTCGGCAGGGATGGCGTTGCGGGCCTCGCCTGCCTGCACCACCGTGGGCTGATAGCTGCTCACGCCCAGCCAGGGGTCCTCAGGGCCGCGATCCAGCGTCTGCAGGGCCAGCAAATCTTCGGCCAGGGTGTGGATGGGGTTGCGCATGCCCAGCCGCTCCGCATGGGCGGCGTGGCCAGCGTCGCCTTCCGCCACCAGGTCCAGCACCATGAGCCCCTTTTGCCGCACGGCAATGGTGTGGTCGGTGGGCTCCCCCACAATGCCGCCATCAGGCACCCCGAACTTCGCCAGTACCTCCGGCACCGCCCACTCCGCGCCCCGGCTGGTGGTTTCTTCCTGCGTCGTCAGCAGCAGCACGGCCTCTACCGGCCCGCCCAGCGCGTGAATCTCTAGGAACGCCCCCACCAATGCTGCCACGCTCGCCTTGGCGTCGTTGCTGCCCAGCCCGAAGACTTGGTCACCCTCCACCGTCGGCTGCCAGGGCTCGCGGGTCCACCCCGCCCCGGGGGGCACGGTGTCCAGGTGCGAATTCAAGAGCAGACGCGGACCCTGGCCCGAGCGGGCAACCACGGTGTGCAAATCCCAGATTTCGGCGGCCACTCCGTAGCCCGCCAGGGTCTGCACCACCAGCTCGGCGGCTCTCCCCTCTTCACCGCTCAAGCTGGGCGTGGCCACCAATGCCAGGTGGAATGCCAAGAGGTCCGCGTCCGTCATCATGAGTGCGAGCCTTCGCGGACGATCAGCGTCCCGCTCCCCTCGTTGGTGAACACTTCCTTCAGCAGGCCGTCATTGGTGTTTTGCCCCACCACGTGCACCCGCTCCACGCCGCCTTCCAGCGCCCGGCGGATACTGGCACTCTTGGGCCACATCCCCTCCTGCACGGCCCCGGTGGACTCCAGATCGGCAAGACCCTTGAGGTCCATGAAGCTAATGAGCGAGCTCGGATCCTGAGCGTCGCGGAGGATGCCCGGCGCCCCGGTGAGGAAGACCATCTTGGCTGCCCCGAGCCCGATGGCCAACTCTGCCGCCACGCCGTCGGCATTCAAATTCAGCACCTGCCCCGACTTGGAGACCCCGAGCGGGCTGACCACCGGGATGTGCCCGGCCGCCATGATCGTCTCGATGTAGCTCACATCCACCCGGTCCACATCGCCCACCAGGCCGTAGTCCACGGGGTTGCCGTTGCGGTCTTTGGTCGGCGGGCGCTGGTGCGCCAGGATCATCCCCGCACTCACCCCGCTCACCGCCACCATGCTCATCTGCAGGGCCTGGCCGAGGGCCACGATGTGGGTGGCAACCTCGCCATTTAGGGCCAGTGTGGTGGCGCGCAGAGCTACCGGATCCGTCACCCGGCGACCTTCGATCTTGATCGGCTCGCCGCCCAGGCTTTCCGTCAGCGCCGAGGCCTGCGGTCCGCCCCCGTGCACCAGCACCACGCGCATGCCCAGCCGGTGCAACACGCCCACTTGCTCGATCAGGTCTTTGCCAGCCTGAGGGCCGCCCGCGAAGGCTTCGCCCCCCACCTTCACGACAAACGTTTTGCCCTGATAGAGGCTGAGGTACGGCAGTGCGGTGCGCAGGGCGGCGATGGCATCGCTGCGAAGGCTGGAAGCAAGGGCGGATTTAGGCATGAGCAAGCATCTCCATGAGAACGGCTTTTTGAACGTGGAGCCGGTTACCGGCAATGGTCGTGACGGCCGAGCGCGGGCCATCCAGAATCTCGTCGGCCGCCTCGACGTTGCGGCGCAGCGGCAAGCAGTGGAAGAAGCGGGCATCCTTGTGGGCCAACGCGAACCAAGATTCGCGCGCGCACCAATCGCGCAGGTCCGCTTTGGCCTGGGCGTCGGCGTCGGGGTTGCCGTAGTGCGCCGGGCTCGCCCAGCTCTTGGCGTAGAGCACGTGCGCCCCTGCCATGGCGGCATCGCGGTCGTCGGTCACGTTCACCGTGCCCCCACCCTGGGTGGCGGCGGCGTGCACGCGGTCCATCACGGCTTCGGGGAGGTCGTAGCCTTCGGGGCGACAGATCACCAGGTTCATCCCCCGGCGGGCGGCCATGGTGGCGGTGGCGGCCGGAACCGCGTGGGCCAGAGCCTTGGGGTGCCAGGTCCAGCTCAGCACGAACTTGGCGTCCTCCCGGATTTCATAGTCTTCTAGCGCCTTCCACTCGGCCAGGGCCTGGCAGGGGTGGTTGGCGGCGCTCTCCAGATTGATCAGCGGCCCGGGTGTGATTTCATCCAAAAGGTTGAGGAAGCGCTCGTTCATGTCGGCTTTCAGGTCTGTCCCGCCGGCAAAGGCGCGGACGCCCAGGGCGTTGCAATATTGGCTGAGCACCGGAATGGCCTCGCGGATGTGTTCCGGGTGCGCCCCGTCCATCGTCACACCGGTGCGGGTTTCCAGCGACCAGCTGCCCTGCCCCGGTTGAATGACGAAGCTACTCCCGCCCAGTTGCGCCATGCCCGCCTGGAATGAGGCCAACGTGCGCAGGGAGGGGTTCATAAACAGCAATCCCAGCACCTTGCCCTTCAGGTCCTCGCGAATCGGGCTCTTCTGCAGCTCGTGGGCGAGGTCAAGGAGGCGGCGGATGGTCGCATCGTCCAGGTGTTGCAGGTCAAGGAAGCGGCGCATCAGTTCCACCCCCAGCCCGGCGATTTCAGCCCCGTGGCATCGTCCAGGCCCGCCAGGCGGTTCATCCATTGCATGGCACCGCCGCTGGCTCCCTTGGTCAGATTATCGAGGGCCGAAGTGAGCACGATCTGGTCGCCCTCCCGCACCACCCCCACGCGCACTAGGTTAGTGCCTACGACATCCTTGACGGAAGGCATGGCGGCACTCGCCGTCACAAATCCACCCCGAGGGGCATACATTTCATTCACCATTTGGATCAATTCTTCTTCGCTTGCGGAAGTCTGCGCATCCAGGAAGATCGTGCTCAAGATCCCCCGCGCGAAGTTGCCGCTGTGCGGCACAAACCGCACGTCAATCTCCGCCCCGGCCACGCGCCCCAGCAATGCACTCATCTCATCGGCATGGCGGTGGCGCAGCGGGTTGTAAGCCCGCACGTTGCCGTGCCGATCTGGGTGGTGGGTGGCGGCCTTGGGTTCGCGGCCACTGCCGGTGCTCCCCGTCACCGCACTCACTCGCACGTTCGGCCCCACCGCACCCGCCGCCAAGAGCGGGGCGACGGCCAGCGTGACCGACGTGGTGAAACAGCCCGGGTGCGCCACCGGCCCGGTTTTCACCTCGGGTAATAACTCCGGGTGCCCGAAGACGAACTGGCCCAGCAACTCCGGCGTCGGGTGCGGGTGGCCGTGCATCTTCTCGTACTGAGTCGCCTCTTGGAACCGGAAATCTGCCGACAAATCCACCAAATGGATGTTTTTGCCCATGGCAAGGATTTCTCGGGCTACGCGCGCACTCTCCCCGTGCGGCAAGGCGAGGAAAACAAACGCCTCGCCTAGACCCGCCACCGCGCGCAGCCCATCTTCGGCCCCCACAAAGCACGTCGAGCCATATGCGGTCAACAAGTGCGGAAACACGCTCGCCACCGGCTTCCCCGCCTGCGAACCACTTACCGCCCCGGCGAGCTCAAACTCCGGGTGCAAGGCCAATAAACGGAGCAATTCACCGCCCACGTAGCCCGTAGCCCCGAACACAAACACGGGCTTCAAGAAACCACCCCCGCGCCCAAGCCCAGGGTCTTCATGAGGTGCGCGGCCAGGGCTTCGGATTCCAAGCGCGCATTCAGCGCCACGCAGCCCGTCGCGGCCTCCACGTTATCCACGCCCGCGCTATTGTCCGTACACGGGCCCGTGATGGCCGCCACCGGGTAACCAAAACGATCCTGCAGCAACTTCACGCCGCCCCACGCCCCCACGGGGTCGCTCGCCGCCAGCACGAGCGCCCCTACCGTCGCCTTCACGTCCGCCGCTTCCAAAATCGCGTCCACGCCGTAATCCCCCATCAGGCCATCGCCCAATTCCAACACGATCAAGTCCGGCGAACCTTCGGCAAGTTGGGCCAAAAGCGTCCGTGTGATGGAAGCCGCATTCGATCTTTGCGTCGTCACAATGCCAAGTTCCGTAAAGCTCGCGGCCGTGCGGGCGCCCGCGTCCACCATGGCCAGGGTATCGCGCATCAGGCTCACGCCCGTCACCTTGGCCGCCGCCACCTGCAGGCCCTGCCGCGCAAATTCTTGGATCAAGCTCGCGCAGGCCGCCGTTTTGCCACTATTCATGCAAGTGCCCACAATGGCCAGCACCGGCGGAATCCCCCCGGCAATCTTCTCTCGCATGGCCCCCGCCTGGCGGCCGATATTGGCCGGTTCCCCCACACGCTGACCCAAAAACGGGAACGAAAGCACCTGCCCCAGCACTTCGCACTCAAACGGCGGGCCGACTTCGGGTGAAAACGAAGTGCACACCCCAATTACGCCACCCATGTTCAGCATTTGCAGCGTGTCGCCTGTCTTGATTTCGCTCGGGATATGCCCCGCGTATCCTTGCAAGGCGCGGCGATGCCCCAGCGCCCCTGCCACCGTGTCGCCGGGCTTCAGGTTCGAAAACCGTCCGCTCACCAACTCCAACTGGTTGTAGGTGCCCTTGCGCGAAAGGATCCGCACCGCAATCACGTCGCCTTCGCGGCAGGGGTATTCATCACCCACCCGCACGTCGCGGTCCAGGGCGCAGTTGCGAGTCACGCTCGCAATCTTGTCCAGGTGCAGCGGCCTCATGACTGGGCTCGCGCACCCGCACGCGCCGCCAAGATGCTGGGCAGGGCCACCAAGCGGCTGAAGCCCGCCGCATCCGTCGGGGTCCAGTCCTTCGCCGCCTCGCCGTAGGTGCTCCTGCTGGCCGCCATCAGCGAATAGGGCGAACTCACACCCTCCACAAAAAGGCTGCCCGTGCGCAAGGTCACCACCACCTCACCCGACACGCGGGTTTGGCTTTGGGTCAGCAGGGCCTCGATATCGCGGCAGGCCGGGTCCAGGAAGTGCCCCTCGTGCAGCCAGTCACCGTAGTTGCGGGCGGCGGCATCCTTCATCGCCTGCTGGCGCCCGGTGAGCACCAGCTTCTCCAGTTCGCGGTGAGACTCAATCAGTACTGTGGCGGCGGGGGCCTCGAAAGCCACGCGCCCCTTCACGCCAAGTACCGTGTCGCCCAGGTGCACGCCGCGGCCAATCCCGTAACTCGCGGCGAGGGTGTCCACATGTTCAATCAGGGCCACCGGCTCCATCGCCATGCCGTCCACATGGGTGGGCTGGCCCTCCTTAAAGGTCAAAGTGATCTTGGTTGGCGCCTTCGGGTTGGCATATGCGCCCTGCGTGCGCACCCACGCGTGCTCGGGGACTTGGCCGTCACTGGTCGTGGTTTCAGTACCCCCGATCGTCACGCCCCACAGGCCGGAGTTAATCGAATAGGCCGCGCCGTGCTTCGGCACGGGCATCCCCAGTCGCTGCAAATCCTCCACTTGCTGGGAGCGGGAAGGGGTGAGGTCGCGGATCGGCGCCACGATTTCCATCCCCGGCGCCAGGGCGCGCAGGGCGGTTTCGAACCGAACCTGGTCATTGCCGGCCGCCGTGCAGCCGTGGCCAATCGCCAAAGCGCCGGCTTGGTTGGCAAATTCGGCCACCATCTGCGCTTGTAAGAATCGTTCTGCGCCCACGCACAGCGGATAAACGCCGCCCCGGCGCACGTTCCCCGCAATCAAGAATCGCAAGGTCGTTGCATAAAATGCAGCCCGCGCATCCACAAAGTGGTGGCTGATGGCCCCGAGCTTTTGCGCCCGTTCGGCCAAGTCTTCGCGCTCGGCATCCGACATGCCGCCCACGTCCACCGTGACCGTGATGACCTCCCACCCTTCGCCGATGAGATGCGGGATGCACCAACTGGTGTCGAGCCCGCCGCTGTAGGCCAGGATGATGCGCTTAGCCACGGTCAACCCCGGGCAGAAGACGCTTCATCAGCACCGTTTGCGCCCCGGCATCGGGGGTGGCGATGAAGATCGTATCGTCCCCGGCCACGGTGCCGACGACCTCTTCCCAGCCTTGATTATCCACTTCTAGGGCGAGGCGGGTGGCGCTCCCAATCGTTGTGCGGACGACCAACATATTCGGCCCCGCCGGCAAAATCGCCACGACGCACGAGCGGTCCAGACCCAAGGGCAAGCTCACGCGGCCGGGCAATACATAGCGCCCGTTTTGGCGCACCGCCCCCAGGCTGCGCAGGTCGCGAGAGATGCTGCTTTGCGTGGCCGAATAGCCCTGCGCCTTCAGCATTCGCACCAGATCGTCTTGGGCTTTCACTTGCCCCGAAGCCAGGAGCCGCCGGATCACTTCGCGGCGCTGCTCGGATAAAATCGCCATACTATGCTCATTATATGCATATCTTGCAGATTCATGCAACTGTATGCGCAAAAGACCCGGTGGTGCCGACACAAAAACTCATGTCAGTAGGAAACGATTTCCAACGCCCTTCGCGTAATATGCAGAGAATGTTGCGATTTGCTGTCGTTCAGCGCCGTCTCTTGGTGGCCACTCTCGCCGGGGCGTGCCTCGCCCCCTCGTTGGTTTTCGCCCAGGCCGCTCCTAATGGGGCGCCCGTTGAGGCCGTGGATCGCGTCAAGCTGCGGGCGCACCTGGAATTTATCGCCAGCGACCTCCTCGAAGGCCGGGACACCGGCTCGCGCGGTTTGCAGATCGCGGCCAAGTACATTGTCAGCCACCTTAAGCAGTGGGGCGTGCAGCCGGGCGGGGTGGACGGCACCTACTTCCACCCGCTCCCGATGACGTCGAGCCGCGTGGTGCCGGACGGCACCAAGGTCAGCGTCAATGGGAAGGCCCTGGTCTACGGCGAAGACTTCATCGCCGAAACCCAGCCGGGCCAGCTTTCGGGTGACCTCGTTTTTGTGGGGCACGGTTACCGCGTGCCGAACGGCGACAACCCCTACGCCGGGCTTGACCTGAAGGGCAAGACCATCGTGGCCGTGGCGGGCGCGGCCCCGGCGGGTCTGCGCGGCCGACCGGGCACCGACTACGAAACCCCGGCCCTGGTGGCCCGCGCCGAAGGCGCCGCCGGCGTGATCATGCTGGATCGCCGTGCGGGCTCCCCCAACTGGACGCAGCGCCGCAACCGCTCCGAAGCCGGCCAAATGCGGCCCGGACGACCGCAACCGGGCGTTCCCACCCTCAGCCTGGGCCCCGGCGGGGCCACAGCCCTGCTCTCTGGTTCCGGTCTCAATGCCGATGCGCTCATGGGGGCCACGGTAGCCCCGGAACTGCTGAAGACCAAGGCCTTCCGCGCCGAAGTGAGCGCCTCCGTCCAAGTGGATACGCAAGAAAGCGTTTCCCACAACGTCTGCGGGCTCATCCCGGGCACTGACCCCACCCTGAAGGCCGAAACCGTCATCCTGGGCGCGCACTACGACCACATCGGGATGCGGGAAGTGCCGGCCGGCCAAGACGGGATCTTCAACGGGGCGGATGACGACGGTAGCGGCACGGTCGCCCTCCTGAACATCGCCGAAGCCATGGCCAAGAACCCGGTGCAACCCAAGCGCTCCGTTCTCTTCCTCTGGTTCACCGGCGAAGAGCGCGGCTTGCTTGGTTCGCGAGAGTTCGTCGCCAACCCGACGGTGGACCTGAGCAAGGCGGCCGCCATGTTCAACATCGACATGATTGGGCGGAGCAAGGAAACCAGCTCCGACATCCCTGCCAACGAGAATCTCGCCCGCAAGGGCCAGGTCTATCTCATCGGGCCGAATGTGTTCAGCCCGGCACTCAGCGCCCTGATGAACCGCGTGAACAACAGCTATCAGAAGCTCAACCTAGACCAGCGGTACGACGACCCGAACGACCCGAACCGCTTCTGGGCGCGCAGCGACCACTACCCGTTCGCCGAAGTCGGGATTCCCGCCGCGTTCTTCTTTAGCGGGGTCCACGAGGACTACCACCAACTGAGTGACCACGTGGAGAAGATCGACTTTGAGCAACTCGAAACCGTGAGCCGAGCGGTGTTGGCGATGCTGTGGGAAGTCGCCAACACGCCGGTCTCCCCCCGGGCGGCCGGCACCACCAACCCGAACGCGCGCGGCTAAACCGAAAGCGCGTGCTCAAGCAGAGCTTGCGCTTCCACAAACTCAAGACAGGCCTCGTGGGTCGCATTCAAGACGACCGGCGGGGCCACATCATTTTCCAGGGCCTCGGCCCAGCGCATGACGCTCAGGCACCACCGGTCGCCCGGTCGCAATCCCGGAAATCCGTACTCCGGGCGCGGGCTGGTCAGGTCGTTGCCCATCGTGACGGAGAAGGCCAGGAACTCGGCCGTCATCACCGCACACACCGTATGCATGCTCAAGTCTTCGGGTCCGGATTCGCAACAGCCATCGCGCCAGTAGCCCGTCATGGGCATCACCGAGCAGCTTTGGAGCGGTTCACCGAATACGTTACGAGCGGGGCGCCGTGACATAGTTCTTAGACGCTCTGGGGCGACAATCCGGCGACACCAGACCCAATGAGAAACAACCCCAGGGGAAAACCGCCGGGGTTGTTGAGGATGATCCTTGCGGACTCGTTGCGAGCCGTTAGGACTTCGGGAACTTGCTGATGTACTTGTTCGGGTCTTCCTTGAACGGCTCGGGGCAACCCGCGCAGCAGAAGTAGTAGCGAACGCCGTCCACGTCCTGATAGCCCACGGCCTTCTCCGCACTTTCGACTTCCGAGTCCATGACCGGGCACCACAGCTTGCCGTCCTTCTTAAAGGCCACCGGCTCGGCCGTCGCGCCACCCTCAGTCTTGCTGGTTTCTTCCGAACCCGTCGGGGCGGTTCCGGTCGTGCTCGGCGGGGTGGTCTCTTCCGCCGGGGCAGCCGGCGAACAACCAACGAGAGTGACGCCCAAAACAAGCGCCAACAAACTACCAATGAATAATTTCATCGTACCTATAATAACAACTCTTCACCCTTGGGCGTTCCATTCAGGTTCAAAATGAATCGCATGGCCGGTCGCATTGAGGTTACGGAATGGGGACTGCTTCCCGATGGTCGCCCGACGCACCTGATTGCATTAACCTTCCCCAGCGGCTGCCAACTCGTCGTTTCCGACCTCGGTGGGATCGTTAAAGAAATCCGGGTTCCCACCCAGGCCAGCGGCCTCCAGAACATAGTGCTGGATCTGCCCACCCCCGCCGACTATCTCGCGGCCCGCTCTTATCTAGGGGCGATCGCCGGGCGCTACGCCAACCGCATTGAAGCCGGTCGCTTTTTGGTGGACGGCGTGGCGCATCAGCTTGCCACCAACGATCAGCCCGGCGACGTGCCCTGCCACCTCCACGGCGGCCACGAGGGCTTTGACCGCAAGCTGTGGCGTGCGGAACCGTTCTCCGAAGGCGACACCCTCGGCGTGCGCCTGGACTACACGAGCCCGGCGGGCGAGGAGAACTACCCCGGCGAACTCCACGCCACCACCACCTACCGCTGGACGGAAGACGGCACCTGGGAGATCGAATATGTGGCCACTACCACGGCCCCCACAATGGTGAACCTCACGCAGCACTCGTACTTTGACCTCGGTGCGGCGCGCACGGGCCATACACTGGACCTCCAATTGCGGGTGGATGCCAAGGCTTACACGCCGGTGGGCGCCGACATGATCCCTCGCGGCGAGATTGCCCCTCTGCACGGCACCCCATTGGATTTAAGAAGCACCACCCGTTTGGGCGACCTCTACCAGGCCGAAGACCGGCATGGCCACCTCATCCAGGGCGGACTAGACCACAACTACGTGCTCAATGGCACCCCTGGCCAAATGCGCAGCGTGGCCTGGCTGACGAACCCCGCCAGTGGCGTGGCCATGACCATGAGCACTGACCAAGCCGGACTTCAGATTTACACCAGTGTGATGCTGGATTGCGGTCCGTGGCGCAAGTATGACGGGGTGTGCCTGGAAGCCCAAAACTTCCCCAATGCGCCGAATGTGCCGGCGTTTCCCAGTGCGTGCCTCCGCCCGGGGCAGGTGTATCTGCACCGCACGGAGTACGCCTTTCGCCCGCTGGATTAACTCGCGATGATCTTGGTGATGTCGCCCGCCGGACGAATCATCTCCGTGAGTTGGCGCACCAGCGCCAGCCGCGCATCTCGCACTTGCGCGTCCTCCGCCATCACCATCGTAGATTCGAAGAACTGATGGATGGGCGTGGAAAGGGCCACGAAAGCCGCCTTCACCGCCGCTGAATCCCTTCGCTCATAGGCTTCGTGCAAACCCGCCGCCGCTTGGGTGGCCTGCTGGCGCAGTTGGTCTCCTTCGGCACTTTGCAAGTCCGCCGACGCGTTATCCGAACCGTTCAGACCCTGCTTCTGCGCCGCCGACCACAGGTTCAACGGGCGTGATAGCGTGCTGAGCAGTTCGGGTTCTCCGGCCAATTCCCGGGCCAGCAGCACCCGGAATTGGATAACCAACGGGTTCAGCAAGTCCTGCCCATCCCCCATTGCCGCATCCAGCCAGTCCGCCGGAATGTCATCCGCGCGCGAACGATAACGCTGCTCCATTAGGGACTTCAACGCCTTGTGCGCGCCCTCGCGGTCCAGTTCCACGCCTTGCGCGGCGTAGGCGGCCAGGGCCGCATCCAAATGGGATTCGTAGCCGATGGGCGCCCCGCCATTCTCGGCAATCTCAATCAGGATGTTGGCCGCACGGCGCAGGCCCAGGGGGTCGCTACTACCACTGGGGATGCGCCCCAAGCCCAGGAAGCCCGCCAATTTATCCATTTGGTCAGCGAGGGTGACGCACAGCCCCGCCTTCGCCCCCACCGAATCCACCACAAGGTTATTGCTGTAGCTGTAGTGGGTGCCAATGGCATGCGCCACGTCGGCACTCATTCCATCTCGCTGAGCATAAACCCCGCCGATGACGCCCTGCAGTTCGTCCATCTCGTCCACCAGGCCGGTGGTGAGGTCGGCCTTGGCGTATCGCCCAGCCAGCTCCGCGACCCCTGCTACGCCGGCCCCGTAGGCCACCTCCGCAAACGTACGCGCCAGACTCGCCAACCGGTCCGCGCGCCGCCGAATCGTGCCCAGCTTCGCATCAAAATTCATGCCCTGGGTGGCTTCGAGGAACTCATCCAGCGTCCGTCGCTGGTCTTGAATGAAGAAGAACCGCGCATCGTTAAAGCGGGCCCGCAGCACCCACTCGTTGCCCTTGCGCACGTCTTCATCCACCCCGCCTCCGCGAATGGAAATGAACTTGGGCATCAGCCGCCCCGCCTCATCGCGCACCGGGAAGAATCGCTCGTGCTTGGCCATCGTAGTGACCAAGACCGGCTCGGGGAGCTCCAGATACTCATCCGGGAAGCTCCCCTCCAGCGCCTCCGGCCATTCGGTCAAAAAGGCGTTCTCTTCCACCAAGTCACCGCTCAACTCCGGCGACCCCGAGCACACCGCCCGCGCCCGGTCGGCAATCACCTGCATGCGCACCTGCGGGTCCGGCTCCACCATCCGGCCTCGTAGCTCTCGCACCAAATCGTCCAGCGTCCGCGCCTCAAACGGCCCCGGATGCTCGAACCGGTGCCCCCGGCTCGTCAACCCCGACGCAATCCCCGCCCACGCGCACGGCACCGATTCACCGTCAAACGCGGCCAGAATCCAGCGCACCGGCCGCGCAAACCGCACCGTCAGATCCGCCCAGCGCATCGTCTTTGAAAACGGCACCTTCTCCAAGGCCGCCGGAATCAACTCACCCAGAATCTCGCGCGTCGGTCGTCCGGGCTCGGTTTTCGTCACCCACACGTACTGGCCGTCACTCTCGGCCGTGGCCGGGTCCACGCCCTGCCCCCGGCAAAAGCCTTCCAGCGCCTTCGTCGGCTTGCCCTCGGCGTCATAGGCCGCGCCCACCGCCGGGCCCCGGCTCCGCTTCTCGCGGTCGGGTTGCTGGGCCGGCAAATCCTCGAACGCTACGATCAATCGGCGCGGGGTCCCGAATAGCTGAACCTCACCCACGCCCAGACCACGCTCTTCCAACATGCCCTGGATTTCGGCGGCTAAAGCACGGTTCGCCCGGACAATGGAAGACGCCGGAAGCTCCTCGCAACCGATCTCAAGAAGGAAGTGGGGCATGGATTTTCAGTTTACCGAGGCGTACGGTTTGACCTGAGCGCATCGGGTCAAGTAGAATCACCAGGCCCAGAGGAGTTTTGGGCTGGCTTCCCGCCACATTTGGAGGATCAAAACATAGCATGAAGCGAACTCTTTGGCTCGCAGGCCTCGGCCTCGGCCTCGTCGCCGTCGCGCCGGCCCAGGGCTCGTCCTTTGGTTACCCGTCCAACGCGGCCCTTCGCGTTGGCGCGGCTTACCCGCTGGACGGCACCACCCGAAACGTGGTGAACAATTTCATCGGCGTCGGTTTCGACTACTTCCTCGAAAAGTCTCTTTTCGGCGAAGGTGAAACCACCATTTCCATCGACTGGCTTGGTAAGAGCGGTTCGGGGGCCAAGGGTAACGCCTTCCCGATCATGATCAACCAGCGGTTCTACAGCGGTCCGGAACTGGAAGCCGGCGGCGGTCGCACCTATTGGTTCGCCGGCGCGGGTGTGGCCGTGATGGACATCACCAGCACCGACACCGTGTGGGCCATTCGTGGCGGCGTGGGCAAGGAGTTTGGTCCGAACATCTTCGGTGAACTCACGTTCATCTACAGCGACGATGCCGCCGGCGCCCGCGCCACCAGCATCGGTGCTTACGTCGGCTACCGGTTCTAAAACCCCGGTCGCCAAATAACAAGAAACCCCTCGGTCACCAACGACCGAGGGGTTTTTCGTGTCTCCGGCAGGCTTACCAGCCGCGCGTGGCCAGCTGATCTTCCGGCTTGAGCGAGGAGATGTTGATACCCACCATCGGTTCGCCCAGGTTCTTGCTAATCTCAGCCAGCTTCTTGGCGTCGTTGTAGAACACCACCGAATCCACAATCGCCTGTGCGCGTCGGGCCGGGTCGCCGCTCTTAAAGATGCCGCTACCCACAAACACCGTTTCCGCACCCAGCTTCATCATCAGGGCCGCGTCGGCCGGGGTGGCAATGCCGCCTGCACTGAAGTTCGGCACCGGCAGCTTGCCCGTGCGGTGCACCTCGCGGATGAGTTCCAGCGGGGCTTGGTGATCCTTGGCCAGCTTAAACAGCTCGTCCTCGCGGGCGGCCTGCACTTGCCGAATCTCCTTCATGATCGTACGCATGTGCCACACGGCGTGCACCACGTCGCCCGTCCCCGCTTCGCCCTTCGTGCGGATCATGGCCGCGCCTTCGCCGCAGCGTCGCAGGGCCTCGCCCAGGTTGCGCGCGCCGCACACAAACGGCACCGTGAAGGCGTGCTTGTCCACGTGGTTCTCTTCGTCGGCCGGGGTCAGCACTTCGCTTTCGTCAATAAAGTCCACTTCCAGCGCCTGCAGGATTTCGGCTTCGACAAAGTGACCGATGCGGCACTTAGCCATCACCGGGATTTCCACCGCTTCCTTGATGGCCAAAATCATTTCCGGGTCGCTCATGCGGGCCACACCGCCGTCGCGTCGGATGTCGGCCGGAACGCGTTCCAGCGCCATCACCGCGATGGCCCCGGCATCTTCCGCAATTCGTGCCTGCTCCGGGGTCGTAACGTCCATGATCACGCCGCCCTTCAGCATCTCGGCCAGGCCGACCTTCTCGCGCCAGGTGTTGGCCGCATTGACTACGCCGTTGTTGCTCATCGCCTTGACCTACGAGTATACGGAGCGGGGAAACGCGCCGACCGGGACAACCGTACAACCTACGGGGATGAATCGGGACGAAAGGTCGCTACGTTGGTGGGAAATCTTTGGGGACGAGTGGCGCAGCCGCCAGATGCCCGGGTTCTTGCACCCGGACGAGCATGATCCGAATCTGATGTGGGCGGAAGTGCGCCCCCATCGCGACGCGCTGGGGATCTACGTGGAAGAAGAGCTGGCGCAGTGCGTCTACCGGCTGCACCCTGAGCCCGCCACCATGCTGGCACCCATGGCCAGCTATCTCGCTCAGCACCGGGCAGAGATTGAACGCGCCTTTGGCGGGCCGCTCAATTGGGTGCCGGGCGTGGTGACCTTGGTGATGGAGACCCCCGCTCTTGGCACGGGGTGGGCCTCGCCGGTGATTGAATGGAACGAGCTAGTGGACGCGCTGGTGGACCAGTACGCGGCCCTGCGGGATGCCTTGGCCGTACCGATCTGCCTTCCGGAACCCGTGCGGGCGTATTCGGTCACCCAATGGCCCGTACAATAGCCGCATGAGCCGCGCCCGCGCCCTGGAACTCAGCGCCGGGTGTGCCCCCACCCCGCGCGAGATCGAGCGGGTGGCCCGCGAGGTGGGGCCGGACCTGGCCGCATGGGCGTTTACGCAGTGGACCCTGCGCGCCAAAGCCGAACGCAAGTTCCCCCTGGGCCAAGACTGGTACCTGGACCGCGACGGCCTGGAGATGGCCAGCTCCCTGCCGGTGGCGGCCTGGCACGCTTCGCTATTCCCCACCGGGATGCCGGTGGCGGACATCGGCTGCGGGCTGGGGGCAGACCTCATCGCCCTCGCCCGGCGCGGCCCCGCCGAGGGCTGGGAAGCCGACCGCACCCGGGCCGAGTACGCCGCGCACAACGTCCAAGTGGCAGGGGTGCAAGCCACCGTCACGCCCGGCCTCTGCGAACCCGGCGCCACGTACGAAGGTCTCTGGATGGACCCCATGCGGCGCGGCGGCCACGACCTCCGCCCCGACCCCCACCTCTTCATCCCTCACGCCGAAGCCTTCGCCGTCAAGCTTTCGCCCTTGATGCCCGACGCCGAACTCCAAGCCCTGGCGCCCGGCGTCCGGTTCGTCAGCTACGAAGGGGCGTGCCTGGAAGCCGTCTTGGGCTCCATGTTCGAGGGCGTCGCCGCCTACCACATCGAGAGCGGTGAAACGCTAACCCAGACCCCCGACCCCGCCACCACCGGGGAGCCCGGCACGCACATCTATGAACTCGACCCCGCTGCCGTGCGCGCCCACGCCCGCGGCCACTGGGGGCTGGCCCAACTCGGCGACCACCCCGGATTCCTCACCGGTGGCCCCGTCGCCCCTTCGCCGTGGCTCAAAGCCTTCCGGGTCATTCAGGCCTTCAACCCGAAGAAATCCCCCGGACCCGTGCAGGCCATCAAAAAACGCGGGCCCACCCCCGCCCCCGAAACCCTCGCCCGGCAATGGGGGCACGACGCAAAAGGCCCCGTGGCCCTTTTGTGGACCACGGGGCGCCGAGTGCAAGCCGTACTGGCCGAGCGCGTGGATTAGTTCGGGACGGTCGAACCCTCGAGGTTGCCGCCCTTCTCCAGGAAGTCCTCGCCCATCAGCTTCTTGACGATGGTCACTTGGTTCACCTTGTACTTGCGGGCGCGGGGCGCAATCACATTGCACTCCACTTCCTCGTCGTGGTTGAACTGCGGGCCACCCTCGGTCCACATCGCCTTGGTGGTGCGCAGCCACTTCGAGTCGTCACGCTCCGGCGTGTCCATCTTGAAGTGAGCACCTCGGCTTTCGTTGCGGAGCAGTGCCCCGCCCACAATCGCCTTGCTCATCTCCACCATGTGCTGCACGCTGCGCACGTACGGGGTGGCCTGGTTGGTCCAGGTGCCACCATCCACCACCGCGCAGTTCTGGGCGCGCTGGGTCAGGTCGTCCAGGATGCCCTTGGCCTTCTCCAGGTCGCTCTGCAGCCGCCAAATGCCGCAGTAGTTCCACATCGTGTCGGCCAGTTCGGCCTGCAGTTGGTAGGGGTTCTCCTTGCCGTTCGGGTTGGCCAGGCCGGCGTAGTGCGATTCGTGGCGCTGCCGCGCATCGTTCACCCACTTGCTGTCCAGGCTCGCCGCGTCGGTGTCCATTTCGCGGAGGTAAGCCGTGATGCCCTGAGCGGTCAGTTCGCCGCCGGTCAAGCACGAAAGTAGCGCGTTGGCGCCCAGACGGTTCGCGCCGTGGTACTGGTAATCCGCTTCCCCGGCGGCATACAGGCCGGGGATGCTCGTCATCTGGTTGCGCGGGCTGTCCAGGTTCAGCGTGGCGCCATCGGTGCCTTTTTCGTAGTCCACCCACAGGCCGCCCATGGTGTAGTGCACGGCCGGGTAGATGCGCATCGGCTGCGTCACCGGGTCTTCGCGCATGAACTTCTCGTAGATCTCCAACACGCCGCCCAGCTTGTCCATGATGAGTTCACGGGACATGCCGCGCTCACGGTGCAGGTGCGAAATGTCGAGGTACACCTGCTGGCGACCCTTCACCCCGCGTCCCATGCGGCACACGCAGTAGATGATGAAGCTGACAATGTCGCGCGAAAGCAGGTTGCCGTAAACCGGGTCAAGCTCTTCGCACACGTACCAGCGGTCGGCTTCGGGGATGTCCGACGGCGTGCGCGCATCCATCGGATCACGCGGCACCCACACGCGGCCGCCTTCGCCGCGCACCGATTCGCTCATCAGGCGACACTTGTCCTCGCCCGGGATGGCGGTGGGGTGAATCTGCACCATTTCCGGGTTGCCGTAGACGGCTCCTTCTTGATAGGCGATGCTCACCGGCTCGCCGGTGTTGATAATGGAGTTCGTCGTCTTGCCGAAGACCACCCCGTTCCCGCCCGAGGCGATGCACACGGCATCCGCCGGGAAGGTTTCAATCTTCATGGTGCGCAGGTCTTGCGCCACGATGCCGCGCGCGCGACCCTTCTCGTCCTTGATGAGCCCGAGGAAGGTCCAGCCCTCAAACTTCTGCACCAGGTTGCTGCTTTCGTAGCGGCGCACTTGCTCGTCCAGCGCGTAGAGCAGTTGCTGGCCTGTGGTGGCCCCCGCGTAGGCGGTGCGGTGCTTCAGCGTGCCCCCAAACCGGCGGAACGAGAGCAGGCCTTCCGAAGTGCGGTTGAACGGCACGCCCATGCGGTCCAGCAGGTAGATGATGGCGGGCGCGCGCTCGGCCATGCGCATCACCGGCGGCTGGTGGTTCAAAAAGTCGCCGCCCGTAATCGTGTCTTCAAAGTGCAGATAAGGCGAGTCGCCTTCCCCGCGCAGGTTCACCGCCCCGTTGATGCCCCCTTGGGCACACACGCTGTGACTGCGCTTGACGGGGACCAGGCTGAAGAGTTGAACCTTCACCCCCGATTCCGCGAGCTTCATGGAGGTCATCAGGCCGGCGAGGCCCCCTCCAACGACGACGACAGTGCGTTGCGGCATAGTGCTTCTCGGTCTTACGGGCGCATCCGGGTCGGATACGGCAGACCGAGGTCATTCTACCGGGCCCAAACCCGGCAAACATGGAGAACGATCCCTAAAGGCGCGTACCAATGGGGCCGCGCAGGCTCGGCCCGGCTCCGCCACCTGTACCGCCGCCCGTCCCGCCACCCGTACTGCGCGGCGGCAGGTCTTCTTCGTCAATCGCGATCGTGCCGGTCAGGTCTTGCGCGCTCATGCGGTCATCGCCCTCGCGAGTGGAAAGCTGAATCTCGCGGGCCATCACGTCATCCCCCACCGAGTTAATGAGGCGCACTTGGCGACCCTGCCCGGTGCTCCGCAAGATGAGCCAGTCGGCTTCCACATCAAAGTCGGCTGCCGGTGCAAACGCCAGCCGCCACGAGGTCGGCGAAATCTGCTGCCGCGCCTGTGGGTTGCCGGTGGCCTTGGCCCGGCGCTGCCCCCGGGCGTAGTTGGTTTCAATCTGCTCGGCTCGAATCGTGATCGGATACTGCCGAAGGTTTCCCGTATCGCGCACCGGGTCCTGCGCCACCGGGTCGGCGCTGGGGGCGGGCCGGTTCTTCGCAATCTCGTCCGGCACCACCGGGGCCAGCGGCGGGATCGGCTCTTCCTTGGCCGGCGGACTGTTCTTGGGCCGCACCAGCATCTGCACGTTGGTGCCGAAAATTGCGCGGCGCTCCCGTCGAAAAATCGTCACGCGCCCAGCCTGCACGTTGGCATCCGGACCCCAGTACCGCACATTGCCGATGCACGTGATCACCTGAGTTTCAGTGTTCTGCTCGATGCGGTCAGCGCGTACAATGACTTCCCCGTCCGTTGCCCGCGCCCGCGAGTGGATGTACACCCGGCCGCGCAGATCCGTGCGCTCCGCTTGGATCGTCCAGTCGCGACGGGTGGCCCCTACGTCCGGGTCTTGCAGCTTGCCCCGGTAGGTAAGCTTTTCCGCCACGCCGATGTTGGTCTTGGTGTTGAACCGGATGGTCTTGGCTTCAATCCGCCCCGGTCCGAACATGCCCTTCACCGGTGTGCGGATGTCCATCGTCCCCTGGCGGCCGTCGTACTTCCCGGTTTCGCTGGTCAGGTCAAAACCCTTGCCTCGCACCCGCATGGCGCCTTGGCCTTCCAGGGTTTCCACCGGCGGGTAATACACGGCACTCGCGGCGGTGAACCCCACCGGAGCCTCGCCGGGGCGCAGGAACTGCCCCTGCTTCACTCCTGCCAGCTCCACCCGCATACGGTCCTTTGTGACCCCGATGCTGTCCACCTGCGCTTCGGCCACCAGCCGCCCATCCGCGCCGTAGCTGCGAAATACGCTGTTAGTCATCGTCAGCGTGACGGGGCGCTCGTTCCGGTTGGTCAAGCCGCGGGCCGGGTCCTGGCGCAGAATGTCGCGCACGACCCACACCGCTCCCGTCGCCCCGGCCAGAAGCAGGAGCGACGTGAAGGCTTGACGCCAGCGGAACTTAGTTGAGGGTGACATTCACGGTAGTGAGTTGGCTCGGTTGCGTAATCGTCACCGGCTCCGAACCCGATTGTGCCCCTTTTGTGGCCGTAAGGGTGTAAGTCCCGGCCGGAACCCAGAGCTTGTACCGGCCATTGATATCCGCCGTGGCGGTGCGAATCAGGGTCGTCCCCTGCCGCAATTCCACCGTCGCCAAGGCCCCCGTCGCCGTGGGCTGCACGAGTCCGGTGAGATTGAACGGTAGCGGCGGCGGGTCGCCTCCGCCCACCGGAGACAGCGCCACATCGCCCACATCCACCACGCCTCCCACCGGCGGCGAAGCCGGACTGAAGAAGCCATCGAAGAAGCCGGTGGCGGCAATGGTTCCGCGCAAACCGAAGAACACGGCCTGGCTGGCCGGGTCATAAGCCACCTGAGTGAGGATGAACACCCCGCTGGCATCGGTAGTGGCGCTGCGACCCGCGAAGGTCACCGCCCCGCCAGCGATCTCTGCGCCCCCTGACGAACTCACCGCCCGCCCGCGCACACTCACGGTTTCGGGGCCGATATAGAGGTCGCCGAGGTCACGGTTGGCCGTGGCCGCCGTAAACGTAAAGGTCTGGATGACCGGACTGCCCGTACTCGGGCTGTAGGTCACGATCACTTGGTCGGTGCCACTGGGCGCGGGGATCTCGAAGAAGCCGTCAAAGGCATCCGTCGCCACGCTGGTGGTGCCCACGCGCACGCTGGCCACCGGGTTCGGGGGGCCACCCGTGCCCACCCACACCACGCGGCCCGTCAGGGTCACGTTGGTCGGGGCCACGACGCCACCACCCCCGCCGCCTCCGCAGCCCAGGATAATCAGGCCGAAAACGAACAGCAGCCACTTGGTGAGGGGGCTCATGTGCTTCACCGCCCCGTCCCCGTGCGCAGGTCAAATTCGTGCGTCTCTTGCGTCGCGCGGAAGGTGTATGTCCCTCCTCTTGGGTAGTACTTGGAGGCTCCCGTGCGGCGGTCCGTCAGGGTCGCGGCTCGGTAGAGCAGCTTGCGCCCGAGCATGAGCTTGTACTCGGTGCCCGGCCGCAGTCCGGTCAAGGTCACCCGGTACGTCTGCGCGCGGCCCGCCCCGCGAATGTCGCGGTAAAGGCTCGGCCCCACTTGCACCTGCAGGCCGCCCGCCAGGGGCGGCATTCCGCTGTCCCAGGCCCGGTCAAAGGTATCGGAAGCGCGCCGCGCCTGACCAATGAAGGCCCGGCTACTGTGTCCGCCGCCCATCACCTGCACAATCATCTCCCAGTCGGGTTTGGGCTCGGCGACGTTGCCGCCGGTGCGGGTCCCCGCTCCGAACGACGACGGTGTAAAGGTCATGATCGCACCCTCGGTGCGGTCACACCGCACCCAGAAGGCCGCGCCCCCCGGCACGCTACTCAGCGGCGTGAGCGAGCCCTGATAGATGTTCACATTGTCGCGCCCGAAGCCAAACATCGTCGTCCCGATGATCGTCCCCCGGGCCTGGCTGTAGGTAGCGGGGGCCTCGGTCGTCGTCGTCACCGTGATGCGGCTAAACGGAATGTCCTCGTTCAGCGGGTTCGCCACCATGTTCCAGCCGGGTTCAAGCGGAATCGAGATGGGCTCGCTGGTGTCGCGCACGCCGCGCACGGTCGTGTTCACCGCACTGCCCAGCGAGAGATACGCCCCGCGCCCGGCCATCATTCCTCCCTCATTGGGGAAGAGGTCAAACTGGCCCGAACTCGGGCTCCACCGCGCGAGCAAGGTCTGGTTCTCGGTCAACCCCAGGACCCGGTCGGCCCGGTGCCGATACGGTGTGCCGATAGGTGCGTAAAGCGAGAGCCCAGCGGGCAAAGTGACGCCAATCGGGGCCAGGTCTCCGGCTCCCCGCAGGTCCAGCGCCACCGGGCCGTAGCCCTTGTTGAACAGCCGATCGATCACCTGCACGTTGTCGCGGAACACCTGGATCCGCAGCGGCTGTGCGGGCGTAAAGTTGGCATCCGAAATCGTGGTGCCAAAGGCAAACCGCTGGACCGGGATGTCAACCGGCCCGCTCAGGCGGCTGCTGGTTACGCGCACGACGTAGTTGCCCGTGCTGGGCACCCCCCGCACCGTGCCGTAGAGGTTGCGCGGCACGGGCGAAGAGCCCGTGGCAAACGAACCGGCGGGCAAACTCAGCCGCGTCAGCATCCCCGCAAAGGGAACGTCCACCAACGTGCGGTAGGGCACAGTGCCGCTGGTCGCCGGGAAGTTGGGCGCTACCGAACCGTAAGCCCCCGCGATCTCCAGCACGTCGTCCTGTACGCTCGTCAGGAACCGGGTGCCATCTTCTCGCCAGTACACCGGAAACGCGCGCCCCCCAAAGAGGGTCTCGTTCCCATTCGGCTCGAGCTGAAAGGCATTGGCCACAATCGCAAATACGCCAAAGTCGCTGCTCCCCGGGGTCGGGTCGAGCGGGAAGGCTTGAACGTGCAGCTTCGGACCCGGAATCAGGTCGCTATCCAGCACGCGTTGCTCTTCAAACCACTGCGCAAAGGTCTTACCTTCCACCGTGGCGTTGGCGCGGCCCGCCGCCGCATCCAGCGCGACTTGACCCAGCGCCACCAGGCTGGCTTCGTTGGGGTAGCTGGCCGGGCTGAGCTGATAACGCGCGTTAAACTGCACCAAGAACCCCGGCACCTCGGCCAACAGGCGATTCCAAGCCGTGCCGGCCATCTGGAATCGAAGCAAGAAGATCCCGCCCGTGCTGCCGCCCGCCGGGAGCGGCGTGGACACCAGATTCGGGGCGATAAAGCGCGGCGCGGCCAGGCTGGGCTGGTTCCACCAATCGTAGAAGGTGGAGACGTCATAGGCGGCATCGAGCACCGCGTTCACGGCGTCAATGCTTGGACTATTTGGCAACGCCCCCGTGGTGCGGGCTACCTGGATCGTGGCGGCGCGGGCGAGACCTTCCTGGAAGCTGTCAATCGGATACGGCCAGTCCGCTTGGTAGGCCAGCAGCATGCAATGGATGAAGTGGATGCTGGCTGCCGTAGAGTTGTTGTAAACCGGGAACCGGATCTCCGGCCCGTCCGGCGCGTTGGCCACAAAGGCACCCCCCGCCACCGCCGCGCGGTCGGGCAGGTCGGCGTCGTAGTTCCGCACACGGAGCGTCACGTTGCGTAGCGCCGGACCATAAATGGCATCCATGGTGGCCTTGGCCTGCGTGAACGTGGCCTCCAAGTGCTGCCGATACGAAGTCGGAAACACCCGCGTGCCCGTCGTATCAAATTCAAGGCTCAAATCTCCGGCCCGACCACGCGGCTGAAACGGCAGCTTCACCCCATCCCGGTAAAGCGTGATCGCCACCGGTGACGCCGCAAAGGCCGTGCGCCCCCGGCGCTGAGCCGACGCACTGGCAACGCTTTCCGCACCTAGACGGACGAGGGCCTGGTCAATCTGCGCATCCAGGCTTTGGTTGCGCCCCTGCGCGACCTCCAACGCGAGGCCCTGGGCCCACGCGCCCGTGGCGGCGCCCAACAGCAGGCTGGCCAACCAGAAACGTTTTGATGTCCACATAACTCAGTGCAAGGAAGGACCGAAACCGGCAAAGGTTCGGATGCCGCCGAGAGGATACTCCCGGGAATCAAACGGGTGACGCGCTCGCTCCCCTTCACCATCCCTATGACTAGAACCCGAAGTTGAAGCCGAGTTCGATATCGAACCCGCGCGACTTGAACGCCCCGCTCTGCACAGTGGCATCCCGGCTGACGATATCCTGCCAGCGGTAGCGCACGTTCAGCGCCAGGCTTTCCCAGATTTGGTACTGGTAGGTGAGACTGAAGTCGTTGGTGTCCTGCGGGAGATAGCCCGAGGCGTTGCCCAGCAGGCCGAAGAACGTGAGATTTTGGCGAGGGGCCAGCCGGTAGGTGGACCGCACCTCGCCGTTCCAGATGTCCTGTGCAAACTGGCTTCCACCCCCGCTCAGTAGGCCGCTAAAGGTGGTTTGGAACGTCCATTTCGGATTGAACCGTCCATCTAGCGTCACGTCGAAAGTGGTGGCCTGGGCCGACAAGGCATTGCCGATGAATTCGGTGTTGGTCTGGCTCAGCGTGCCGCTCAGGAGGGTGTCGTCGTTGAGCGACCACGTGAGGCCCGCCGACGCCCCTAGGGTGCGCGTGTTGCTGCCAATGTCGCCTCGGCTTTCGCGCTGAAACAGCCCCCCAAAGCCCGTAAGCCCCGGACGGAGATCCATCGTGCCGGAGAGGCTGAGGTTACGGAACCGGTTGGCCCCGCCAATGAAGTTGTTGCCGCTGCCGCCGCTGAATCCGTTGCCGCCGTAACCCGCGCCAAAGCCTGAGTTCAGCCCGCCCAGCGAGGCCAACGCCCCGGAGTCGCTATCCGTGTAGTCCAGCCGCAAGGTGCCCGAGGGGTACTTGTAACTCCCTTCCTCGTCGAAGTCGCGGAAGACGTAGCCCACGCTGAATTGCAGATCGCGACCGTCCCCGGTGGTGCCCGCCCGCGTCACCCGGTTGAAGCCGAACGAGCCGGTGGCCGACCACGGCCCCGACATGTTCGTGCGTGCCCGCAGGTTGACCCCGCTCACGGTCGCCGAGGTGCGCTGGGTGCCGGTGCCGCCGGTGAGTGCCTCGTGACTCAGCTCCAGATTCACCGGAAACGCCCCGCCGGAAATCTGGCTCTCCAGGCTCGTGCGCTGGCTACTGTTGTTGGCCGTGAGCCCAGTGGCCGTGCGGCGGTGCCGTACCCCCCAGGGCCGCCCCCCGGATTGCACGTTGAAGTACGCCTCGGCCAGCGTGAGGCGCGAAGCCCGCACCACACTATTCCCACTATTATCAATCGTGAGCGTGGAAATGCGGGTGTTGAGGAAGTTCAGGCCTGCCTCCTGCCCCACATTCGGGCGGTAGGTCAGGCGAGCGTCGGCGGCGCGTTCGTTGCGTTCAAAGCCCACGGTTTCTACGGCCACGTAGCTACTCGGAATATCACGCAACGAAGCCGTCACGCCCCACCGGGCATCTCCCCAGCGCATATCGATGCCGCGCGCCAGGCCGCTCCGGCCCCCGGCCCCTAGTGCCCGGCCGGTGGCCTGCTGAAGGGTGATGTTGCCGCCGGTGCCCAGGGGGATGCGGTAGTCAATGCCGAAGGTTTCCCGGTCGCCCTGCACCGTGGTGGTGGGGCGCGGCGTGTAGAGCACTTCGATGGTCGTGTCGGACGGCATCGTCCGGTTGAAATAGAACACCGCCGGGTTGTCATTGTCACGGCGGTAGTCCACACCTTCCACTTGCAGCACCCCGTCCGCCCGGATCGTGAGGTTCGTTCCCGCTAGAGGTTCGAATTGCAGGAAGTAGGGCGTACTGGGCGCGCCAAAGCCCTGGAACCTCTCCACCCGCGTGCTCAGGCTGCCAGTGGCCCCGGTGCGCGTGCGCAGCATCGTTACGCCCACCTGCCCGGCCGCGCCAAAGTTGTAGCTCAGGCTGCCGCCTTCCACCGTCCCGCGTGAACCCGTCAAACCGAAGGCTTCGTAGGTCGCCACGATGGAGCTCGACGCCGGCACCACCCGCGCCGCCAAGGACTGGCGATTCACAAACGTGACGCTGCCAACCTCGTAATCGATGATGTAATCCTGGCCCAGCACCAGGTCTTCGTCATCAATGCGGATGCGCTCGCTACCCCGCACAATTTGGCTGGACTGGAGGTAGTACGGGCCTGCCGTGTTATTGCCCGGCACGCTCACGGTGCGCGATTCGCCACGCACTTCGCTCCGTACCACTTGCGCCGAGAACCCCGACGAGCGATATGCCGCATTCACCCCACGCAGGGTCTTGTCCATCCGCGCAAAGCGGTTCGTGTTGGCCAGGGTGCCGCGCACGTCGCCCAGGTCCACTTGCCAGTCACCGTTGCGATAGTTCAGGCTCAACCGGTCATCTTGGGGGCGGGCCAGACGGTTGTCCTGCACCGTGGCGTCGAAGTTGACGAACCCAAAGAGGCTCTGCGCGGAAGCCCGTACCGTGCCTCGGTTCGTAAATCCGCTGTTGCCCAAGCCGCCGTAGTTGGTGCTCTTGAAGGCGTCACGGTCCCCGGTGATCCGGTGGTTGTGATAACCAAACACCCGGAAACCGCTCAGGACCACCTTGGTTTGCAGTTCGCGCACCAGGTCGCGCCACATCCGGTCGATCTCGGACTCCCGCTTCGGTTCCGCGGGGGCGGGGGCTTCGGCGGGCAGCGTCTCCTGCCCGGAGTCCGGCGCGACTTCTTGCGCCGCGACCAGCGCCATGCCCGCCAGCAGGCTCAGGCTAGCGACCGAGTACCGAATCCAGTGCATCGATATTGCCACGCGCTTGTTCGACCAGTTGCTGCCGGCGCGCGTCCATCGTCTTCGCCACCGACTCTTGTCGGCTTTGGAAATCCTTGAACAAATCAAAAATGCGTCCGGCGTTCAGGTTCTCGACCGTGGGAGGGGCCGGCAAGCCCAAGAGGTTCGTCAGCGCCGTCACTTTCGGGTCGTAACTCACCATGAAGGGCGCCACGCCCACCGTGCTGGCCAGGATCCCGGCGTGCAGGCGCATCGCGATCACGGCGTCCATCCGGGTCATGCGCTTCTGCACGTCAATGGGCGATTGCAGGTTCTTGATTTCGGGCACCTTGCCCCCGTTGGCCTTGCCAATCGCGCTGATGACGCTGCGGTCCATAGCGCTGTCCATCTCGATCAGCACCGGCATCCACCCGTTGCTGAACAGGATGCGCGTGAGCTCGGCGAACGTCTCAATCACCGCCTTGCCCTTGTCCTTGCCAAACGGGCGCACGCTGATACCGACCGTCTTCATCCCGGCTACGCCGAACCGGGGCAGATCTTCTTCCACCTGCGGGGTGGGCAGCAAAAATGCGGCATCGGCGGCCAGCCGGGGCATGCCCTTGTAGCCAATCTTGCGGAGCGTATCGGAGGAGCCCGGATCGCGCACCACCACGGCGTCGGCGAGGTTGAACGCCTTCGCGCTCAGCGTGCGGCCAATCATGCCGTTCAGCGGCCCCACGCCTTGGCCCAGCATCACCACTTTCTTGCCGCGCTTCTTGGCCATGGCCACCAGCTTGTAGTAGTAGGCCACGCTGCGCATGGAGGTGACATCCTGGAAAATGCTGCCGCCCGGGAATACGAGCGCATCGGTATCGTCCAGCGCCCGCCCGACTTCATTGAAGTCCAGCCGGGGGATGCCCCGCACGCCGTAGGCGTTCATCACCCGGTCGGGGCTGCCGCAAAGGGTTTGAATTTCGTGGCCCTTCCCGGCGATGCCGTTGAGGAACCCGAGGAGAATGGCGTCATCACCCAGATTGCCGCAGCCGAAGTATCCGGCCAAAAGGAGATTCGCCATAAGTTGCTCTTATTGTGCCTCTTGACGGATGAAGGGGCGCAAGGCGACCCACGCCGCCAGCGCGCCGACCACCCCTAGCACCAGGCCCACCGTAACACGAATCACCGTGACTTGAAGCGGGGTGTGCAGATGGCAGAAGGTATTGATGATGCTAGCCTGGCCGATGAACCCGGCGAGGATCATGATCTCAGGGGCGAGTTTGCCCTGCCCTTGGGTACGGTGCCGCCACAGCAACCCGAGCAAGAGCAACGGATGCCCGATGAGAAATTCCTTGGTGCGCGGGCGAACCGGGAGAACGGATTCCAGCGCCGAACGCACCATAAGCTCCACGCCGCTTACCCCCACGGGACCATCGTTGCCGGTGCGGGAGAGCATGAACAACACCACAAAACCGCCCACCGCCGAGCCGAGCACCGGCCCCCAACGCATGGGTTCCTTGGCCAGCTCCTTGAGGTTGTAGCGGTCGTGGATGAAGATCACGGCGATGACGATGAGCGGCAGGAAGTGCGCCAGCTTCACGCCCGCAAACTGCTGCAGCTGAATGTAATAGGGCAACCCATTGAGCGTGGTCGCCACCATCAGGCCCGCCGAAATGCAGATGAGCGTAGTGCGTGCGAAGGCGAAGAGCGGGTTTTCACCCTCGCGATCCCGCAGGAGGCAGTACGCCACGATGGGTGCGGCCACCGCGACCATGAGGGCAAAGTAACTCTTAGAAACTCCGGCTGCCGCCGCCAGCGTGACCAGCGCCACCAGCACGGCCAGAGCCGTCCGCCAACGCCCCGAAAGCGGCGCAGAGAGGACAAAACCGACCAACGAAAGACCGCCCAAGAAGATCGCCGCCGCCGGGAAGGCCGGGTTCACCACCGGCTCGGCAAAGGCGCGGGGGGCCCGCACGGCCCCTTTCTCGTTCGCCACGCCTCGGGCGATGACCTGCATGGTCGCGCCAAGGTCTTGCATCGGGTTCTCCCCGGCCAGCGTCGGCGGACGCAGGAGGAGCCAGCGAATGTTGCGCTCGGCAAACGCCTTGACAAACCGTTCTTTGATGCCGCCCGGAGTCAGCCGATCGATTTCGGCCTGCTGGATGGAGTGGAGGCGAATGGTACGCCCCGGAATCTCGCTCACCACCCGGCGGTCGCCCGCGAGGTTGCTGAACTCGATCGTGAGATAAAACATGTCGTGGTCGATCAGCGCTTGGACCAGCGACTCGACCGCGCTGCGTTGGCCCAGCACCTGATCGCCCAGGGGGAGGTAGTACCGCGCGCCTTTGTCGGCGCTATCGGCAATCACGGCCCGGATATCGCCCGAACTGTAACCCGGCATGTTGGCGTGGCGCGCCACGATTTCGAGCCCCTTGGCTCGGGCCAGCGCCGCGTCGTCGGGGTTAATCCCGCACGGCGTCTCGAGGAGCAGCGCGACATCCGCCGGGGGGATGACGACCGCATTCGGCGTCCACTCCACGGGCTGAACCCCCCGCAGGGCCACCGCAAATTGAAGCCGGTCATAAGTGGACTTGTCGGCGGCCGTGAGGCGGTTGCCGTCCAGCTTCAGACGCCCCGACTGCACCAGATCGTTGAGGCGCTCCTCGTTCAGGGCAATCCCGGTCAGCCCGCTCGTTTTGAGGCGGGAGAGGGCGTCCTCGCGGGTCATCCCCTCGGCGACCGAGAGTTCGTGCACCGCCTTCATCTCCAGCAACATGCCGACGGCGCGGTTGGAGTGCTCGACCGAATGGCGATAGGACAAGGCAGCCAACGCGGCCAGGAACATTAGCCCCCAGGCCAAGACACACCAAATGGGGAGCTTAGTCTTCATCGAACTCTGAAATCGTATCGTACTTCAAGTCTTTGAGGATGGCGTTTCGCCCCCCCAAAACCAACACCGTGGCCATGCCCGCCAAGAACCCACCCGCGTGCGCCCACGTGGCCACGCCCTCTTGCGGCACCAAGAGCTGGGTGGCAAACCAGAACGCTAGTAGCACCCACGCCGGCAGCACAAACGTGCGCCACAAGAACGGAATGATGAGCAGCTTGATGTTGTTGCCGGGGAACAGCAAGAAGTACGCCCCCAGCACGCCGCCGATGGCCCCCGAAGCTCCCAGCACCGGCACCATGCTCTCGGGCGCGGCTTGGATCTGCGCCAGGAACGCCACCACGCCCCAAAACAGATAGAACAAGGCAAACCGCACTCCGCCCAGGGCCGCTTCCACGCTTGGCCCGAAGGCAAAGAGGAACACCACATTGGTGACCATATGCGGCAAGTTCGCGTGCAAAAAGATGGAGGTAAAGAGGCGGCTAAGGTCCACCGAGTCGCCCTGGCCACGCAGCACATCCGTGATTTGCCCCGGCCGCATGGCGAGGTCCGCAAAGGCGATGCTGGCCCCCCAAATGCGCCCCTCCCGATCCCAAAAATAGAGCACCGCGATGAGCCCCACCAGCGTGAGCGTGAGAATCGCCCGCTGGCGGAAGATCAAATCATCGCGGATGGGGATCATTTATCTGGCCCAGAAGACACCGTATTGGCCCGTCGGCTCGGGTTCGCCTCTTCGGACGAACGTGCCCTTGCGAGACCCATCCACCGCGTGCGGCACCGCCGCTGGGAACTGATCGGTGCCTCCGAAATCTAAGAACACACCGAGGGACAGAGCTTGTTCCCGGAGACTCCCCACGGGGGCCGGATTGACATTGCCCAGCGCCGTACCCTGGGCGTTGTAGGTGTCATCCCCTTCGGCGTCGAAGAAGATGCCGATCCCGTTCGCGTTGCCCGCTCCCAGGCTCAGCGGCGAGGCGGAATAGGCATCCGAGCCCGCGTAATCAAACAGCGCTCCGAGCGAAAAATCGTGCCCGGCCCCTTGGGACATATTGAGGAAGCCGTTATAGGTATCGCGGCCCCCGCCGTCTTCCAAAATCCCAACCGCGAAGTGCGCGGCCGCGCCCTGCACATACCACTGGCCGGTGTACTTGTCGTTGCCCATCTGATCCCACAGCAAGCCCACGCCCATCCAGTAGCCCACGCCCTGTCCGAACACGCCGCAGGAGTACTCATCGTTGCCGCCCTGGTCCATCAGCACGCCCACGCCCCCAGCCAGGCTGTCGCCGCCCAGGTAATCCCGCCGCACGCCATTGCCCGCACCCTGAGACATGCTCACGTTGTGTTCGCTCGTCTGCGGCGAGGGGAAATCGATCACTTCGTCGTTGGCGATGTAGCGGTCATCGCCAGAGCGATCGAGTAAGAGACCCGCGCCTAAAGTCAACCCCACGCCCTGAACTTGCAGAAATCCAGTGTACGTATCGTCACCATCGGCGTCCTCCAAGATGCCCGCGCCCGCCCGCGCAAAGCCCTGCGCATCGGCGTAGGAATCGTAAATGTCCTTCCCGGCCAAATCGCGGAGCAAGCTCACGCCATAAACGGCTCCGCCTAATCCCATGCGGTGAGACCGGTACAAATCGTCGCCTTCTCCGTCCAGCAGCATCGTCACGCCCAAGATGGCGCCTCCCGGCCCCGCCTGCCCGCGGGCCGCATTGCGAGAAGCCCACTGGGCAATCTCGGTGGTCGCCAGTGCGGCGTCGCTCAGGTACTTATCGTTCCCGCGCACATCCACCACGATGCTCGCCCAGTTCTGGTCACTCAAAGTGGCGGCCGCGTTGATATAGGTGTCGTCGCCGCCAGTGTCCATCACCAGCAGCGTCTCCTTGCCGCCGTGAGTGTCGTTGCCCGCGCCGCTCAGGATGATTGCCCCCCATTTGGTCGGGATTTCCACCCGGAATTGCGCGCTCGGACTCACCGTGCGCAAAAGAAGATGCGCCGCCTCCGTGGCCGCCGCCAAGTCCTGCCCGGCCGCCGCGAGGTAGCGCCGATCAATCCGGCGATCCAGTTGGCGGCTGCGGGCCGATTCCACCGGATCGTAAGCTCCCTCCGGTCGGCTTGCCCGCGCGTAGGCCGCCGGGATGTCGTTGATATCCGCCAATGCCGCCGCACGGAACCGGTGGCTCGTCAGCAGCACGTCCAGCATCAGGGCCGTGGCCCGCTGGGCGTCCGCCGGCACTTCATCCAGGCTCGGCACCGTGCCCGTGATCAGGCCTTGTTGGCGGTAGGTGTTCAACATCGCCGCCAGCGCCCCCGGGGCGGCTGCCCGCGTCTTCGCCCCCACAATCGGGTCGCCCAGCAGTTCGCGCCGGGAAGGAATCCCGGCTAGCCGCGACACCACGCTCACCGTCTCCAGCGGGTTGCTCACGGTCACCGTCAGGGAGCGCCGGTGCATATCCATCAAGAACGGCGCGTTCCACGGATTGCCCATCAGCCCTTCGTAAATCGGCATCGCAAACTCGCCTTCACGATAGAATGAGAGCATGCTCGGGTCAAAGCGTGCGGTTTGCGTGTTCAGCCCCACCACGCCCAAGGCCGCGTCCCAGTCTGAAAGCGACGGGGCATTGGCCACCGAAGTCGAAGCGACCATCGCCAGAGGCAGGGCCAGGGCGGTTTTGAACTTGCGGGCAATCATGGCTTTCTTCGCGGTGGGATGCGCTGTTCTCACTTTGGCGCAACCGGCCACCCCGGTGCAACGAGAGGACCTGCTGGCCCCGCCTGCGCCGGTAGCGTTCGGGAGGCCCGAACCACGCCTCACCACCGAGTATTGGACGCGCACGCGCATCCAATACGACTCGCCCCGTCCCAGTGGGCAACTCTTGAATGACGTAGTGGTGGCGGATTTCACGCTGCCCACCGACCGCCTAGGCAAGGTGCCCGTGGTCATCCTGCTGCACTATTGGGGCGCCACCGACCACCGGGTCGAGATGACCATGGCCGACCAGCTGGCCCGCCGGGGCATTGCCAGCCTCTCGCTCACCTTGCCGTACCATATGGAGCGTGCCCCCGCTGGCACGCGGAGCGGCGAATTGGCCGTACCCGCCGACCCCGAGGCGCTGCGCCAGGTGATGGCCCAGAGCGTGGCCGATATCCGCCGCGCCTGCGACTGGATCGCCATTCGCCCCGAACTCGATAGCACCCGCATCGGCCTGGGGGGCACCAGCTTAGGGGCCATTGTGGCCTCACTCACCTTTGCGGTGGAGCCTCGCATCCACTCCGTCAGCCTGATGCTGGGCGGGGCCGATTTGGCCGGGATCTATTGGAACTCCTCCCGCACGGTCGTCCTCCGGAATCGCCTGCGCGGCGAAGGCTGGAGCGAAGACCGGCTACGCGAGTATCTCAAGGACATTGAACCCCTGAACTACTTGCAGGCCGATGATCCGCGCCCGAGTTTTGTGGTTCGCGCACGGTTCGATACCGTGGTGCCCCCGTTCGCCACCGATCGCCTGCTGGCCGCCATCCCCAACGCCAAAGTCTTGACTCTGGAAACCGGCCACTACGGCGGCGGCCTGGTGTACGACCGGCTGATGAGCACCTTCGCCCGGTTCTTCGAAAGCACCTTTGGCGGCAACGCCTTTCAGCCGCCCAGCAACTTCTTCTCGCCCACTCTGCGCATGGGGGTTCTCGCGGCCGGAGACGAACCCGCCAATTTCTTCGTCGGGCTCGACCTGTGGCGAACCGGGAGCAAAGGCGAGGCCTTTGCCAGCCTGATGGGCACCCCGCAAGGGGTGCGCGGGTTCATTGGCGCGCGCGTGGGGAGCGATATCGGGCTCGGGTTAGTGCTAATCCCCGGCAAGGAGCCGACCTGGGGCGCAATTTGGAACATAGTCTTCTAACCGAATGCACTCGCGCCAACATCGCGGCCGCCTACCTGGAGCTTGCCCGGCCCATCGAAGGCGTGCGCGTAGTGCGGCCGGGGCATCCCCTGGTGGTGATGGGACCGGGACAGCCGAGCTTTGCCAACTTCCTAATGGAATTCGACGATGCCGAGGCCCTGGACCGCGCTGAAGCCACCCTGCGCACCATCGAAGTGCCCGCCACCATCTGGGCGTTCCACACGGACGCCGACCGCGCCCCGGACCTGCCGGGCCAGCTGAGAGACCACGGGTTCCGCCGCATGTCGCGCCTGCTGTGCATGGTCGCCGAACCGGAAGCCACTCCCACCGAATCTGATTTCACTTGGGAACAAGCCACCCGTCCTGTTGACCGCGACACCGTGGCCGGCTTTATGGTCCGGCAGTTCTTTGGCCACACCAATCGCCACGCCCAGGCGGGCATCCAGCACGGCACCAGCCGCTCAGTGCATGCCCTCTTCGCGGCCCCCAGCATTGCCCGCATGACCGGCGGCGTAATGATCGTCCGCAGCCCCGGCATGGCGGGGCTTTACTGCCTGTGCGTTCACCCCGACCACCAGGGCAAGGGCCTGGGCGGACGACTGGTGCAGGCGGTGCGACGCGAAGCCCACCCCGACCCCGTGATGCTGCAGTGCGACTCCACCCTCGAACGTTGGTACCAAGCGCTGGGCTTCCGGACCTTTGGGCACGTGGACGCGTACTCCCGCGACCGTTAGGCCCCACACCCCCTCCGGCCACCCAACCCATAATCCCTTTGGGATTACCATGAAGGTCAGCATCATTGGTGGCGGTGGTCGAGTCGGTTCCGACGCGGCGTTTGCACTTCAACTCGGTGGCATTGTTCGAGAGATTTGTCTGCTCGACGCGAACGCCGACATGGCGGCGGGCGAAGCCCTTGACTTACGACACGGCGCGGCTCTGCGCGGCGGCCAGTTCTTTACCAGCGGCGACTATGACGCCCTGGCCGGTAGCGACTGCGTGGTGATCACCGCCGGTCTGCGCCGCAAGCCGGACGAAAGCCGGCTGGACCTGATCAACCGCAACGTCACCCTGTTCAAGGACATCCTGGCCTCGATGAAGGGCGTCAAGCTCCCCGAGCACGCCACCATCCTGGTGGTCAGCAACCCGGTAGACATCCTCACCCAGCTGGCCGTGCAATCGGGCATGGTGGCCGAACACCAGGTGCTGGGCCTCGGTACGGTGCTGGACACCGCGCGCTTCCGCAGCCTCATCGCCGACCACTTCCACGTGAACGCGCTGGACGTGAAGGCGCTCATCCTGGGTGAGCACGGCGACAGCATGGTGCCGATCTGGAGCAGTGCCACCGTGGGCGGCGTGCCCATCGCGAGCATTCCGGGCTGGGCCGACGACACCGCCGGTGAACTCTTCCAAAAGACGAAGACCAGTGGTGCCGAAGTCATCCGCCAAAAGGGTGGCGCCGGCCGCGCCGTGGGCATCTCCATCCAAGAAGTGGTGGAAGCCATCGCCCTCGACAACGGTCGCGTGCTGCCGGTCAGCGCCCTGCAAAAGGGCACCCTGGGCGTGGAAGGCGTTTGCTACTCCATGCCGACCGTGGTGGGCCGCCGAGGCGCGCACCAGATCTGGGAACCGAAGGTCACCGATGCCGAGCGCGAAGGGCTGCACAAGTCCGCGCAAGCGCTGAAGGACACGCTGGCCCAAATCGGCGTCTAAGTCCTTTCTCCGCGACAAGGAAGCCGAGTTCCCCCGGGAGCTCGGCTTTTTTGCTTAAGACATTGCTAAGATTCACGCGCCGAATGTCCCCGTAATCGGTATGTTTGGCCCCTGTTTTCGGGTAACCACACGGCATGTTCGGTTCTCGATGGATCACGGCGGCCGTAGGGATGGCCCTGGCTTCGCTTAGCCTGGCCGCGGATTACAAGCTGACGATCATTCACACCAACGACCTCCATGCCCGCGTGGAACCCGTGGTCATCAGCCGCCAGGAGTACGGCGGCTATGCCCGCCTGGCCACCGCCATCCAAGAAGAACTCGGCGCGGCGGAAAACGCCTTGCTACTGGATGCCGGGGACGTGTTCCAGGGCACGCTCTACTTCAACGTCTACGGTGGCCTGGCCGACGCGGCGATCATGAATTACATCGGCTACTCGGCCATGGCCGTGGGCAACCACGAATTCGACCGCGGCGCGCCGACGCTGGCCAAGTTTGCCCAGCAGCTTCAGTTCCCCCTTCTCTCCGCTAACCTCGACGTGGCCGGCGACCCGGACCTGAAGGACTTGATTCGCCCGAGCGTGGTGACCGAAGTCGGCGGCGAAAAGATCGGCATCATCGGGGCGACCACCCCCGACCTGCCCACCATCAGCGCCATGCCCGAAACCGTGATCATGAAGGACTGGGTGGAGAGCGTCAACAAGGAGGCCGAGGCCCTCACGGCTCGCGGCATCAACAAGATCATCCTGCTCAGCCACAGCGCCTACGAGGTGGACGTGGCCAACGGGCCGAAGCTCCGGAATGTGGACGTGATTGTGGGCGGCCACAGCCACACCCCGCTCGGCGAGTTCGAGAATCCCCTGCCGGGCACCCGCCAACCCGAGGGCAAATACCCCACGGAGCTCAAGGATGTGGACGGCAACCCCCTGCTGGTGGTGCAGGCCTGGGAGTGGGGCAAGATGCTCGGCCGCCTGGAAGTGACGTTTGACGAAAACGGCGTGGTGAAGTCGCACGCGGGCACCCCGCGCCTGATTGACTCCACCGTGGCCGAAGACCCGATCGTCGCCACGATGGTGCAGGCCTTCCGCGTGCCGATCGAAGAGATGATGACCAAGCCGATTGCGACGGCGGAAGAAGCCATCCCGCAGGGGGCGAGCCGCTCTGGTGAGAGTGCCATGGGCAACTTCATCGCGGACGCCATGCTCCACGCCACCAAGGTGAACGGCGTGGTGGCCGCCTTTATGAACGGCGGCGGGGTGCGCGCGGGCTACGAAGCCGGCAATGTCACCTTCGGCACGGCCATCACCGTGCAGCCTTTCGCCAACACCCTGGCTGTGGTGGATGTGACGGGCGCGGAACTGAAATCCATGCTGGAGCACGGCGTGGCTACCTTCCCCGAGGGCAGTGGCGCGCTTCTGCACCCCAGCGCCAACTTCCGGTACGTGGTGGACGTGACTCGCCCGGCCGGGGACCGCGTGGTGGAGGCAACCCTGGATGGTCAAGCCCTGGACATGAGCAAGACGTACCGCATTTGCCTGAACTCGTTCACGGCGGGCGGCGGCGATGCCCACGCTAACCTCAAGACGCGCACGGGCTCGTACTACTACGACACCGGCCTGATTGACGTGGACGCCTCGGTGGAGTACATCAAGAGCTTAGGCGGCACCGTCAAGCCTGTGATGGACGGCCGAATCACCGTCCGGCTTTAAGGGCGGCGCCGGAAAACAAAAAAGCCATGCCGCTCATTGAGTGGCATGGCTTTTTTGCGCCTCAGGCAATGGGGGTCGAGAATCGATTACAGCGTAGCAGCAAAGGCGCGGAACTCGTCGTCCGCCATCATTTGCACGCCCTGCCGAGTGAGGAAAGCGATGCGCGGCGGGACCTTATCAAAGCCCCCGGTCGCGGAATCAAGATCCGCGGCAATCGCCAACATGCGTAGCCCTTCTCTTAACGCATCGTCGCGTGACATGTCTTTCCACGCTGCTTTGGTGGTGCGGATGTAATCAAAAATGCCTCGGATGCGCTCGCTGCCGCTCCCGGCACAAGCGAAGTCATCGTAATGGAAACGCGCCCCCGCTGCGTCAAAGGAATGAATCTCAAACTTATCCTCATTGGCATCGTACGTTGCGGCAATGGGGAGGAAGAGCCCGCCGCCATTCACGGCTTGCACCAGGTTGTTGGCCAGGGCCTGCGTGATAGCCATGAGCTTGCCGTCGGTGCTGAGCGGCACGAGGTTCATGCGCTCATAAAACTTAAAGCTGTGGCGCAAAAAGCGGCATACTTCCACGCTGCGCGCGTAGGCCCCGCTGATGGCCAGCACCGTGGCATCATCCAGCGCCTCAATCTTTTCCGCCCGATCAAACATGATCAAGTTGCCCATGGTGGCGCGGCGGTCCGCGAGCACAATGACGCCATCCTGGAAGGCCAGCGCCAGCACCGTGGTGCCGTGAACTTCGATCTCGGGCGTCCCGCTCGGGTTCGGGAATCCCACCAATTTGGCGAAATCCGTACTCATTGCCCCGACCGCTGCCGATACTGCTTGGCTCGGTCCGGATCGACCCGGCGCATGCGCTTCAAGAGCTCATCCGGTAGCTGCGGGCGGCCGATATCGGGCTTCTGGGGGCCCCCTTCTTCCGGGGCTTGCCGCGAGGGTTCTTCCGGGCGGGGTTTCTGGATGCGATCGTCGGCGTAAATCATGGTTGACCTCGGAGCAGGGTTACAAAGGATTCTACGTCCTCCGCGTGGTCAAGTGCCTCGCTGTACATCAAATCGGGCGGCAAAAGGCATTCGTGGCGAGTTTCGCCCTGGCCCAAAGTGAGCCGGCCCCACGAGGCCGCCACCAATTTCTCACGAAAATGCCGCACCGCTGTGCTGCGGGCAAAGGCGCGCGTGGGCTCGGTGACGTGGTGCATGCGCACCACCACCTCGGTGGGGCTGGGTTCACCCATCATGTAGCCATCGGCGGCCAGGGGCGCGTAGAGCCCTTCATCGGGGTCCAGATCGTGCCAGGCGAGGTCCAGCGACCGCGCCACGTCCGAGTGCCAGTCTTCCTCGGCGTCGGCCAAAAAGCCGCCCAGGATTTGCCGCTTGCAGGCCCACTCCACATGCCGGGCAAACCGGTCGGGGTCGTTGAACCGGGCTTCCGTCAGCATCAGGCACTCCTCCGCCACTGCAAGCCACTCGGCCACCGGCGGCGCGCCTGCGTCGAGATGTTCCCGGGCTGCTTGGCAATACGATTCAAGGATGAACCGGGCGGTCGTCCAGTTCCCGCCCGCCAGCTCAATGCGGACGTCTTGGTCGGGGTTGCGGCTCACTTGGTGCAGGGCCTTAACGGGGTCGGCTAAGTCCCACGCGGGGGCATGCCCCACCTCGGCCAGCGCCAGCGCCATCTGCACCAGGGCCACCTTGCGGCGCGTGCAGGTGAAGGCCATGTTGGCGTCACCGGGGATGACGTGCACCCGCATCCACTCGCCCCGGGCGGCGTGGGGCTCATCCCGCGTATTCACCAAGGGTCGGCGGAACAACGTATCCACACTCGCCCGCTCCGTAATGAACTGCGCCCGTTGCGAGATTTCAAATTCCGGCTCGTTACGGGCACCACCAACACGCCCCGCTCCGACCAAGATCGGCCGGACCACCAGCAAGGGCGCCAAGGTCGCAAAGACGCCTTCAAAACCCAGCGACCGGGGGGCCAAGTAGCTCTCGTGTGCCCCCCAACTCGCCCCGTGGTAGTCCAGCGTGTTCTTGGTCAGGCGTACTCGTCGCCCCGTCCGGCGGTAGTAGGCCGCCGCCGTGGCCCGCAGCCACATCTCTCCGGCCTTATCGTGCAAGGCCAGTTCGCGGGCGCTCCAGCACTCCGGGGTGGCGTATTCGGGGTGGCCGTGGTCGTTGTAGAACCTGGCTCCATTCGGCAGCACTCGGTCGGCCCGGGCCACGGCCGCATCCGTCACACTCGCGCCGGCATCAAACAGAGCGTCGGTGGGGTCGAACGAAAGCCGCTCCACCTGGAAACCCCGCAGGTCAGATCGCAGGGCCTCATCCCGGGCATCCCACCCGCAAAAGACTTCGCCCGGGGTCGCTTCCACGAACTCCCGGGCGTCTTCGATTTGGTTATGAACGGTGCGACCTTCGAGACTCAGGCCGTACTCGGTATCAAGTCCGGCAAGAATCGGTCGCACACGCTTTGTCTTCGCCGCGCGGCTTACCGCAGGACGCGGAAGCCACCCGTGCGAGCGAAGGGGAACGAACCGGGAGCGACGGTGAAGTTGAAGTCACCGGCCACCACGCGGCCATTCTTGAGTTCGAAGTTCGAGATCGTCCCGATCGCCGGATTGTTCGGCGTGGCGTTCGCGATCTGATTTACGCTCCAGCACTCCACCAGACCCGTCGTGGTGTTGGTGAACCGAATTCGGCCCTGCCACATCGCCACCACGTTACTACCACTCAGGTTGTAGATCACGACCTGCATACCGTCTTCGGCATCCGGGGTCGGGAACTTGTCATCGTGATTCGGGATCGCCACCATCGCGAACTGCGGGGTTCGGGAGTAATCCAGAACATCCGTGTGCGCTCGCCAAATGCCCTGCAGGGCCGTCAGCGTGTTGGCGTTTGGGTCCGACGGCACGCGCGGGTCCGGTTCGGTCACCACGTAGGTGCCCGGCACGTCTCGGCCCGCAATCTGCGTCGGCAGGCGGAAGATGCCTCGGAATCGCGTCGTCACGTCGGCGGTCGCCGGCAGGACTTCGAAGGAACCGTTGGCATCCGTGCCCGAGGTCAGGGCAATCGCGTCGCCGCTGAACAGAATGCGCTCCGCCGGAGCTCCACCGCTCATGGAGGGGCGATCCGCCGCCGCCATTTGACGCAGGTCAAAGGCCACGTGGTCGCTCAGGAAACCGTTGATGCGGTTGTCCACCGGATCGTAGTTTTCGGATTCGAACTGAGTGCGATTGAAAGTCGGGCTCGTCACGCCGCCCACCGTCTGCGTATCCAGAATCGCATCGTTCAGCTTCATCTGAAGCGTCGTTTGGCGACCCGGGAACAGGCGAGCGTTCACCGCCAGCGGCGGGGAGATCGTGAAATTGCCTCCCCACAGCGTGCTGTTGCCCGTGGTGGTCGTCTGGTCAATCTGGCTCACCGAAAGCGGGTACTGCGCAAAGCCGCGTGCCGCCGTCGTGTTCAAGTCAATGCGCTCTTCAAACGACAGCGAGTTCAGCGTGTAGCCATCAAGCTGCACCCGGATCCCATTGCCCGAGCCCTGTTGTTCACGCGGCACAAAGTCCGCCGAACTGTTTTGGAGTTGCGCAAACGTAATCTGCGCGATCTTCGAATCCACGGCACGACGGCCCTGACCCGAAAGATAGAGAAACTGCATCGTCGCCACGTTTCCGAGCTTCGAATCGGGAATCGCACGTCCCGTACTACCGCTAGTCGAACCACTGGTCGAACCGCTCGTCGTGCCACTTGTCGTGCCACTCGTCGAACCGCCCGTCAGGCCGCTACCTTCACCTCCGCAGCCCACCACTATGAGCCCGGCCAACACCCACCAAACCGCTTTCTTCAAGGTCAATACCTCGCTCGTGTTGCGAACGCTGGTGACTGTACCTGGTTCAGCGCCAGAACGCAAGCCATACCGCCGCAAACACACGAACTCGGACGAACACAGCCATGAATTTCGTTCAACTTTTCGCATCGGTCCCACTTTTGCGGGTCGGAAGCCGAGGATTGGCCGGGCGTTCGGGAACCTCGAGACCCCCGCAGGTACACTGGCCTCAGCGTGAAGCGCAACCATCTCCTCGATCTCAACGAGGCTCTGCAAAACCCCGGGAAGCAACTCAATTTCACGATCCACACTTCACTTTCTCAGGAAGAAGATGTAGATCTCGTAAATCCCATTGAGGGCGAACTCTCGGCGGTGAGCACGGGCAACATCTTGCTGATTTCCGGGCAATTCCGGACCCGGTGCGTCGTCGAATGCGCCCGGTGCAATGAACCGATCGAAGTGGACGTGGAATTTGAGATGGATGACGAGTTCACCGTAGAGGGCGTGCCCTCGTGCTACGGGAGTGACGGTTTCGCGCACATCGTGCCGGAAGAAGAGCCCGAAAAGATTTTTGACAAGAACGCGCTCATCCCCGATGGCTACCTGCGCCAAGGTTTGATCCTCAACCTGCCGGTGCAACCCCTGTGTCAATTCGGTTGGGAGGGCGACTGCCCCAACGTCCGCGCGGTCAAGAAGCACTTTGCGGCCCCCACCCACCCGGGTCTGGTTCACCTCGCTGAAATCGCCGGCGACCAAACCGAAGCCGAGGAGGGCAAGGAATGAAGCTCGTCCTGGACGCGATGGGTGGCGACTACGCCCCCGAGCAGATCGTCAAAGGCGCGCTGGAAGCCGCCGCCGACATCAAGGGCACCATCATCCTAGTGGGCGACCCGGACCGCATTCGGCCCCACCTGGGCGCCAACCCGCCGGCCAACGTCACGATCCACCCCGCCAGCGAAGTCATTGAAATGGATGACAAGCCGACCGAAGCGCTTCGCAAGAAGAAGGATTCGTCCATTGCCGTGGCCGCGCGTCTGGTGAAGGATGGCGAAGGCGATGTGCTCATTGCCGCCGGCAACACCGGTGCCGCGACGGCTGCCTCCTTGCTTTCTTGGCGACCCGTGCCGGGCGTTTATCGCCCCGCCATCGCCACCCCGTTGCCGGGGCGGCACGGCAACAGTCTGTTGCTTGACGCCGGGGCCAGCCCCGATGTGGAGCCCCAGCACCTCGCGCAGTTTGCGGTGATGGGCCGCGCCTATGCCCGCGAAGTGATGGGCCGCGTGAACCCCACCGTTCACCTGCTTAACATCGGAGAAGAAGAAGGCAAGGGCAATGCATTTGTCAAGGAAGCCTATGAGTGCATGCGCCACGAACCATGGTTTGCCGGCAACATCGAGCCCAAGGACATGTTCCGCAACCCCGTGGACGTGGTCGTTTGCGATGGCTTTGTGGGCAATCTCATGCTCAAGTGCGCCGAGGGTGTGGGCGAGTTCCTTTTCGACGAGATCAAGGCGGCTATCCCCTCGGGACCAAAGAAGCTGCTCTTCGCACCCCTCAAGGGAGCAATGGCCCCCTTGCGAAAGAAAATCGACTACGCCGAATACGGCGGGTCGCCGCTTTTGGGCCTGAACGGGCTTTGCATCATCTGCCACGGGCGTAGTAATGCCCGGGCCATCGCCAATGCGCTGAGGAACGCCCAGGTGGCCGTACGAGGTCAGGTGGTACAACGTATCCGAGAGTCATTCCAAGCTCCGGCCGAAGTCGCCGAAGCTCCCGTCCAAGCCTAAGTCCCTCATGTCCATCCGTGCGCGCATTGAAGGGGTCGGCCACGCCGTCCCGCCTCGTATCCTCACCAACGACGAGCTCTCGACGATGGTCGATACCAATGACGAGTGGATTTTCTCTCGAACGGGGATTCGACAGCGGCATATTTCCGGACCGGATGAAACGCCCTTCACGCTGGCCCTGGAGGCGTCCCAGAAGGCTCTCGCCCATTCGGGTGTCGCCGCCGAAGACCTCGACATGGTCATCGTAGGCACCGTGACCGGGGATATGCAGTTCCCCAGCACGTCCTGCCTGCTCCAAGACGCCATCGGGGCCAAGCACGCGGGCGCCTTTGATGTCGGAGCCGCGTGCGCCGGGTTTATCTACAGCATCGCGAACGCAGCCGCGCTCATCGAAACGGGCATGGCCAAAAAAGTCCTCGTCGTCGGCGTGGATGTCCTCACCAAGATCGTGGACTGGACCGATCGCAGCACCTGCGTTCTATTCGGCGATGGCGCCGGGGCCGTGATCCTCAAGGGGGTCGAGGGCTCCGAGCGCGGCGTGATCAAGACGGTCCTGCTCAGTGACGGTTCGGGCGCCAAGCATATTCATAACGAGGTTGGCGGCAGCCGCTACCCGTTTGGTTCGCCGCAAGCCGCACCCCGTAGCCAAAAGGTTTATATGAACGGCAACGAGGTCTACCGTTTTGCCGTGCAGGCTATGGGCGATGCGTGCATGAAGGTGCTGGCCGAAGCAAAGATGACCCCCGACGAAGTGGACCTCTTTGTGCCGCACCAGGCCAACATTCGCATTATTGAAAGCGCCCGCGAGCGCCTCAATCTTCCCTCCGAGAAAGTCTTTGTGAACGTGGACCGATTTGGCAACACGTCGGCCGGTTCCATTCCCATCGCCCTCAGCGAAGCCACAGAGATGGGGGTCCTCAAGCCCGGCATGACGGTGCTCACCGTCGGCTTTGGGGCCGGCCTGGTGTGGGGCGCCAACCTCATCCGCTGGTAAGCCCGTTCTAAACGAGTTCCGGTTCAGGCGCGCCCAGGTCCGCCATGGTGGGCGCACTGGCAAAGCATTCGTCAATGAACATGCGGTGCCACATCTCGAGCGCCACAAACGAGCGGATCAGCCGCGTATGGTTGGCGCGGTCGTTTGCGTGGTCATCCAACATCTGCGCTAAGGCTTCTCGCTGGAAGAGCCCCCGCGAAAGGGTGCGGTCGCTCAGGAGGAAGTCGGGCGTCCAGGTTCGCAGTTCCCGCTTAAACCACTCGCCAATCGGCACCGTGAACATCTGTTTCTTGCGGTGAGTCAGGTCGGCCCCTAGGAAGGGCTGGACGGCATGCTTGTAGGCCCACCGCGTTACCCCATCTCGGACCTTGAACGAGCCCGGGGTCTGGAACGCCAAATCGATCAAGGCCGGGTCGAGGAACGGGTCGCGCGCCTCCAGGCTCACCGCCATCGGCATGCGGTCGGGCTTTACCAGGTTGTTGCCGGGCAACAAGAGGCGGCAGTCCAGATACAGCGCCTGGTTCATCCGGTCGTAGTCCGGCACCTCAGCAAAGAGACCGGCCGTGATGCTGTGGCTGTCCAGCCCCTGCGTCTGCCGCGCCAGGTCAGCCGAGTAATACGTGCGCTTGTCCGCCTCCGTGAGGAGTGCCATCGAGTCGTGGTACGCCTGCGAGAACTGGCCCGCACTGTAATCCGCCACTTCGGGCCGCGAGAAGAAGTCGGCGTACCGCTGGTAGCCGCCAAAAAGCTCGTCGCCCCCGTCGCCGGTCAGCACCATCTTCACGCGCCGAGCAGCCAGCTCGCTCACCCGGTACATGGGCATGTAGCTGACGTCACTGTGGGGTTGGTCGCAGTGCCACACCACCAGCGGCCACAGGCCAATCATGTTGGGGTCCACGCGCTCGAGGGTGTGGTCTGTGCCAAACATGTCGGCCACCTGCTGACTGAACGGGCCCTCGTCAAAGCGCGGATCGTCGAACCCAATCGAAAAAGTCTGCACCGGGTGGTCGCTATGAGCGCACATCGAATGCACCACGCTGCTACTATCCAGCCCCCCGCTGAGGAACGCCCCGAACGGCACATCTGCCCGCATGCGCAGGCGCACGCCTTCGCTGAGCCGATACCGGAACTGCTCGCACCACTCGTCCAGATCAGGTTCTGGCCCGCACTGGATGTCACTGAGCCGCCACCACGCTTGGGTTTCCATCCCTTGCCGGGTGATGCGCACCGCGTGGCCGGGCGGCACGTGCCGGATGCCCTGGAACATGGTGAGCGGCGGCGGAACAAAGAGGAACGAGAAATAGTGGTGCAGGGCCCCGGGGTCCACGCGGCGCGGGAAACCCGCTTGCAGGATCACCTTGATTTCGCTACCAAACCAGATGCGCTGGCCATCGTCGGCGATGTAAAGCGGCTTGACGCCCATGCGGTCGCGGGCCAGGTGGAGTTCATCCGTCCGCGCGTCGTAGATGGCGACCGCAAACATTCCGTTCAATCGCGACCAGAAGGTGGGGCCATGAGCTTCGTAAAGCCGCAGCAAGACCTCGGTATCGCTGGAGGTGCGGAACTCGACCCCCTGCGCTTGCAGCTCCGCTCGGAGCTCAACGTAGTTGTAAATCTCACCGTTTTGCACGACCGCGATCTGGCCATCGTCGCTGACAAACGGCTGCTTGCCGGAGCTAATGTCGATGATCGAGAGGCGTTGGTTGCCGATGACCACGCCGGGCGCTTCATGGGCGCCGCTTTCGTCCGGTCCCCGGTGGGCAATGCATGCGGCCATGGAGTGCCAAGTTGCCGGCAGGATCGGCTCCCGTTGCCGGTCCCAAACGCCATAGATGCCGCACATAGCTTAGGTGGAGTATAGACCCGAGCCCATCGCCGCGGGGGGTGAAGGTCGCTCGACCACCAGCGGCCGCAACGCCCACGTGATGCCAATCACCGCGAAGGCGGGCAACGACACCAGCAGAGTGGAAAGGCCGAAGAGACCGCCGGCCATGGCCAAGCTTGCGCCCAAGGCCACGGGGGCTAGGGGGTGCTGCTGCCGCACCAGCAGGGCCAGTATCCGCAACACGTGGTAGGCAAAAAACGTCCCACCCACCGCAAAGATCAGCAAGGACAAGGGGTCTGTCGGCAAGAAACGCCCCAGGCCGTGCTGGAGCATGCGGATTAGGCCGACAATGCCGCCGCCGTAGAAATCGATGTTCTTGAGGAGAGACTTTCCTAACAGCGGATACAAGGAGAGGAGCACGAGCAAGGCCGAGCCAAAGTGGATGGCCTGCCGCCGCCGCAAGTATTGCCCGTCGCGGATCACCGGCTGCGCCAAAGCAAAAAGCAAGATGACCAGCGCCCCCACCATGAACGTCCCGGTGCTGACCGACATCAGGATGAGGCTGCCGAGCTGACCGAGCAAGAACCAAGTGAGGCTGCGATTGAGCCCCAGGTGCCATCGCAATTGCGAGACCAACAGGCACGCAATGCCCGCGAAGGCGAACGCGATGCGGCCATTCATCGCAAACGAGATCGCCACGAAAACCAAAAGTGACGGGAACAGCGTCCACCGGCGGAGGGATTCATTGCCGGCCAAGGCCAAAGAAGACGCCCGCGCCACCTGGGTAGCACACAGCATGATTGCCATCCCCACCCATATCGTAAACAGCAAATCCTGATTCCAGCCCGTTGCCAGGTGTAGCCACAAGGCCGGGAAGACCACCGCAAAGCGCAGAGCATGCAAGTGCCCCGATAGGATCAGCGAAACCGGGTCGGTATTGTAGCTGATGATATCGGTGATCTGGCTCCACAATGAGAACTGCACGACCCCCAGAGCTATCATGAGCGCATACATCCCCACCACCAAGGTGTTGAGCAGTCGCATGCCGGAGATCCTCATGACTTAGAAACTCCCCTTGCCCAGCACCTGCTTCACCGTCCAGACGAGGATTTGCAGGTCAAGGCCCAGGCCGGACTTGTCGACGTATTCGAGATCGTAGGCGGTGCGCTCTTCGAGAGTAGAGACATTGCGCCCCTTGGCCTGCGCCAAGCCCGTGATGCCCGGCCGCACCTGGTGGCGCTGCTGCCACTGTTCGGGCGAGTAATCGGATTCCTGCTTGGGGGTATCGGGGCGCGGCCCCACCAGGCTCATATCGCCCTTCACTACATTCCATAGCTGCGGTAGTTCATCCAGGCTGGTTTTGCGCAGGATCGCCCCCACCCGGGTGATGCGGGGGTCGTTGCTGGCCGTACTGTGCGAACCCTTTTGGTCGGCCCCCGCCACCATCGAGCGAAACTTGTAGATCGTAAAGGGGCGGCAGTGGCGCCCCACCCGAGTTTGGCGGTACAGCGCCCCGCCCGGCGAGCTGAGCATGACCCACAGGGCCAGCAACGCCATAAGCGGGAGAAAGATGAGCAGGGCCACGCCCGCCACCAGGAAATCAAACAGGCGCTTGATCATGCCCCTCCCTGCCGGATTTGGGCGGCAATGGTATGGATGCACTGCGCGGTAGCGTGCCGGTCCAGCTCGGCTTCTTGCGGCGTGCGGGCTTGGAGTTCCGCTTGGGCGGCGCGCAGGGCCTGCACTTCGGCTGGAAAATCGACACGTTCCTTGAGTTCAGCCAGGTTCTGGCTACGGACATGGAACGATCGGGCCAAAATCACGCTCTCCGAGCCCAGGCGCACGTGTTCGCCCAGCACCGAGCGGCCCGGCAGGCGGTCTCCGGCCATACGGCCAATGCCCCCGAAGCCAAACCGGTTAGGGACTTGCCGACACGCACTCGCCATGGCGTCCACCACGCCCCCGGCCAAAAGCTCGAACATAAAGCTCAGACCCATTTGCAGATGCATATCGTTCAGACCGAAATACATCTCGTGTACGCCCGGGATGGCCGCGATGGCCTGCACGCGGCAGGCTCCGGCGGCCGTTTCCACCAGCGGCACCAAGCCCACCCGGCCCTGGGCAAATTCGGAGAAAGCCGCCACTGTCTCGGGGTCGGCCACCATGGGCACCATCACCAGGTCGGCCCCCGCATCCACCGCGCGTTGAACTTCGGCCGCGCTTTCTTCGTGATAGGGGTTGATCCGCACCATCACTTCGGCCTGCGGCACCGCCCGGCGCACGGCATCCACATCGTCCCAGGTGTGGTGGCTAAATACCGTATCCAGGTGACCTTGCCGCTCCGCCTTACCCAGCACTTCGAGGTCCACCATGATGCGTTGCACCCCGTGCTCGGCCACGAATTGGGCCAGGTCGGGGTCGCGGGCAATCATGATGAGTTTCATTCTTCGGCGGGCTCCGTCTGATTTTGCCGCTTCGCGCCGCGCAATTGAGCGACGTCCGGGCGGATTTGCCCGACAAAGATCCCCACCCCGAGCATGACGGCCCCCAGCCCCAGCCCGACGCCGACCTGGGCGAGCGGCGTAAGCACCCAGGCGCGCACCCCCACCGAAGCCAAGAAGGCCAACCCGCACATCATGGCCAGCGCCATTCCGTAGCGCATCCCGCTGAGGCTGGCGACGAGATCAAAGCGATGGCGAATATGCAAGAGCGCCATGAGCACCAACGGCAACACGGCGAACGTGACCGCGTAGGCCACGGCGATGCTGGTGACGCCCATCGGCGCGGTGAGGAACCCCGTGGCCACCCCCGCCCCGAGGGCAATCACCGAAGCCACCACCGGCGACACCATGTCGCGCTGCGCATGGCTGAGAGACGTGAGCAAGGAGAGCACTGCCTGCCCTGCCATGGCCACCACCAAAGGGGCGGCGAGTTCACCCACGCGGCGTGCGCCATCCGGCCCCATGGCCCCGTAGCCAAAGAGCAAGGTCGCGAATCCCTGGCTGAAGATGGCAAGCGGCACCGCAATGGCGGCGGCAAGCATGAGCGTGATGCGCAAGGCGCTCCCGGCGAGGGCGAGCGTGTCTTCGCGGTGGGATTCCAGCCGCTCGGCAAAACTTGGGAGGAGGACGACCGAGAGCACTGTGAGCACCGTGCCAAGGGGCAGCTCAATGAGCTTGATGGCGTAGTGCATGATCGACCAGGAGCCCTCGCCGAAGTGACTGGCCGCCGACTTGGCGAGGACCGGCATCACAAAAATGAGTGCCCCCACCAACAGAGCTTGGCCGTATCGCAGGAAGAGGCCGGATTCAAGCGGCACGCGCACGACTTCGGGAACCCGTACGATCCTTGATTCGGCAAGTTGAACCAACCATGCCGCAAGGGCACCACCTAAGGCCGCGATGACAATCACCTCGAGCGGGGCCCCGGCTCCCATGAGTACTACCCCCACCACCAGGCCGAGGTTGTAAATGAACGCACTCACGCTCGCTGAGGCGAACCTTTGGTGGGCGTGCAAATAGGCTCGCGTCACCGCCGCAACTGCGGTCACAGGAACAACAAATACAAGGCCCCTCACTAGCTGAATGAGTAGCTCAGTTTTTTCGAGTGCTTTGAATCCGCTGGCGACCAGCGTGGCCAGTGGCGCTGGCCAAATCGATGCCAAGAGCGCCACTACCATCAAGACGCTTCCCAACCAAATCGATGCCGTCCGGTGCAGACCATTGCGTTCTTCGGGCGACCTCCGCGTGAACTCGGGGATGAGAGCTCCTCCCACGGCCCCGCCGACCAGCAGGTTGAACATGAAATCAGGGATCGTGAGTCCTGCCTGCACCACGTCTCCCATCCCCGAAAGGCCGAAAGTGCTGGAGATACTGAGCTCGCGCCCGTACCCGATGATGCGACCCAGCAGGATCCCCCCAAAAACCCAGAGGGTGGCTCGCCCGCGTCCGCTCATCGTGTCTCCTTGCGAAATCCTTGGGGGTTAGCGGGCAATGGCCTGGGCGATCACGTCGGCGACGCGCGCGGCGCCTTGTCCCGGCTTCGGCAACTGCGAGAGGCCCGGGCACGGAGTGGCCAGGGCGTTGCGAATGCCAGTTTCGGTGATGGCATCGGCGGGCAAAGACGCCGCTAAACCCATCTCGGCGTATGAGAAATGGTCCATCCCGGCCGGGATTTCGAGTTCAAGGATGCCCCGCCCCAGCAGGGCCGCCTGCAGGCCCACCGTGCTGGTGGCAGTGGCCACATAGTCCACGGCGTGGAGCCAGGCTTCGACTGGTTCGGTGGTGGGGGACACGGTGACGCCCACCGGGAGGTCATCCAGGCTCCACAATTCGTTGGGATGCGGGCGCACCACCAGGTGACCACCCCAGTTGTGGACGGCCGGCGCCAGAGCGTGCGCCATGCGGGGCCCGTAGCCGGGGTCGGCGGCGGTGGGCTGGCTGGCGAACAGGATGATGCGCCCCGGGGGCAATCGGCGACGGATTGCCGCGCCCTCGACGGCAAACTTCTCGGAAACGAGCCGATCGAATGAAGGATTGCCCGTGACGTGGATGCGCGACGGACCCCACCCGGATTGGGCTAATAGCTGCCGGTCCCCTTCGGTGATGACGCAGATGTTCTGGGCGTAGTCCGGCTGGCCCAGGCGATCCAATTCGTACCGCGCAAACAAGTCCACCGCGCAAACATTGGGGAGACCCTGCTCTTGAGCGATGGCCAGGGCCGTTTGCTCGGCGCGCGGGCTATTGGTGGCCAGGACGGCGACGGGGTTGATCCGCTCGAAGCATCGCCGGATGGCCGTCACCGGATGGAAAGCCCGGCGCCCTTGAGTGGCCAAAAGATGTTCGGCTTCCGCCTCGCCGTGCTCGGCGACAAGATCCGCGTAGGAAAGCCCCAGATAGGCTTCCGATTCCTCGTGGCACACATCGGGGTGAGCCGGCAACCCTTCGGCGAGCCTCCGCCCGTGTTCGCGGGCTTTGAGGTCGCTCGGCGTGAGTAGGTCGCGAAAGCCGATGTTCTCGACGCCGGCCTCATCGTAAACTCGACGGGCCGTGGTGAGGGCGAGCGCCACCACTTGCCCTCCTCGGCGTTTCCATTCTGCGGCCACCGCTCGCCCGATGAAGGCGTGCCCACCTCCGTAGGTCACCACCAGCAGCGGACGAGCGACGATGCTCATCCCGCGTTACCTCGCGATCTCGAAGCCAAGGCGAGCCCGATTAGACCACCTACAAGTCCGAACACTACAATATTTCGACCGTATGACTTGTTGACGGGCTCGTCGAGCAAATAGGGCGCGTCGAGGACTGTCCATTGGACACCGCGCACCTGGCTCTGTTGCTCAATCTCATTGGCGGTGTCAAGAATTTGCATAACTTTTCGGTCATATTGCTGAACTGATCTTAGTTTTCGTTGCAGTTCGGTGGCTTGCTCTGGGGCAACCTGGGCACGCTTGCGTTCGCGCTCAAGCTGGTTGCTCAAGACCTCTCGCCGCGTGATCAGCTCGACCATTTGAGGGTCGAAGTCTAGTTTTTGCGCGGCCTGATACCGCTGGACTTCCACAGCTAAGGCCTTGCGCACGGCTTCCACCGCCTCGTTCGCTTGCTTCACTTGCGGCGTATCAGGCTGATACAGCGACAGGGCAGTGCTGCGGGCCACTTCCTTTTGCCGAAGATCCGCCCGCAGGGCATCGATACTGGGCACTCCTCTCGGAAGGTCATCGTTCGCCGATGCACTGCTTTGCAATTGCGACTTACGCTTTGCATATTCGTCATTTACGGCGCGCAGCTCGGACTCAATTTCTTGAACGAGCTTGAGCGAACCCGTGGCCACGTAAGACTTATCGCTGTCCGGGACAGTGGTCAGCTCGTTTTGAAATTTCAGAAGTTCCTCTTCGGCCGCCGCTAACTCCTTGCGGGCCGACTCAAGAGCTCTGTTAGTTTCGGTCAACTTGGCCTGGGTCACATTCATGCCCGTCTCGTCGTTCACTTCGCGAAGTTCAACCAAAACCCGCTCCAGACCCGCCAAAGCGCGATTCTTGTCCGCATCCGTGATCTTGACTTCGACTCGATTCTCAATGACGCTGGGCGTAACAACGAAGGCTTCATTGAACTCTTTGCGCTTTAGCTTCATCGATTCGCGCACGGGCTTCCGGATCCGCTCACTCTTCATGATCCCATCGAGCATCGCCGTCATGTCCAAACTGGCAAAGCCGGGGATACCATTGGTGGGCGCACGGTTGCCCGTAGGCGGGATGAAAAGTACCGCGTTGGCCTGAAAGAGAGGCCGCTGAACGAACGTGTACACGCCGCCGAAAGTCGCGAGTAGGAACGCGAAGCCGAGCGGGAGGTACCAACGCGATCGAAGCGAGCGTGACAGCTGTTTGAGATCGATATCGTCAGCAGTTTGCAGTTTTTGCGAATCGGGCACGCGGGGAGAAACCTTCCTTCGGTAGCCATCAAATATACCTGCGCTTGAGGTCGCGTTCTCTTGTATCCTAGACCCTATGCGAACTCCGGCCCTGCGAACTTCCTTTGGCGTGGCGATGCTGGCCATCGCCGGAGCCGGCTGGGCGCAGGCGCAGCTCGCCGGGCCGGGGCAGTTCCCTCAATTCCGGGGCCTGAGCGGCTTGCCGGGCGGGGGACTGCCGATTGCCAGCGATGGCAGCTTTGGCCGGGGAGCCTGGGCGCACTCCACGCCTATCGCCTATGTGCCGCGCGCCTGGCGCGTGGGGGCCTCGACTTCGCTCCTCAACGGCAGCCGCAAGCTGAGTTTTGAGTTCGAGCGCGGCGGCAATGCCCCCGATGCCAACTGGACCGGCAGCTTCTTAATGGGCGTGCCGCTCACCCCGCAGTTTGAGGGTGCCTTTGCTCTCACCTTCCTTAGTTCGTACCTGGACAACGTTCAGAGCGCGCAGGTGCGCTGGCGCACGCCCGGGCCGGTGGCGTACGCGGTAGGGGTGCAAGATATCGGCGGGCAGGGCGGCACCCAGGGGATGGACACTAACCGCAACGACCCCGGCGAAAGCCGCAGTTGGTACGGCGTGGCGACCTATGAGGGCGCAAATTGGTACGCGACGGCCGGTTTTGGAGACACCCGCTTCCGCGGCCGACCCTTTGGCAGCGTGAGCGCTTGGCGCGGAGACTGGACCGCCATGGCCGAATGGGACACATTCGGCGCCAACTGGAGCGTGGGCTACGCTTTTGACGTGGCCGAGCGCCCCTGTTTTGCCAGTGTGGGCCTGGTGAAGGGCCGGTACGCCTTCTGGTCCCTCGGCATCGCCTTCTAGCGGGGTGGGCAGGCCGGCCTGTCTGGTAGAATTAACCTCGTCGCGAGCGCGGGAGTAGCATAGTGGTAATGCTCCAGCCTTCCAAGCTGAGGATGCGGGTTCGATTCCCGTCTCCCGCTCCAAAACAGGCTTGCCGACGCAACAAGCGGGTGTAGTTCAATGGTAGAGCGTCAGCTTCCCAAGCTGAATGTTGCGGGTTCGAGTCCCGTCACCCGCTCCAACTTCGCTTAGTTCAGTTCGCCGGTGAGGCGCGTGCGCGCTAGTTCTCGCAGCGGCACTTCGGGGCCGGCTTCCGCCATGGCTTTGGCCACATCCCCATAAATACTCATGACTCCGGCGAGTTCAGCCTTGCTATCGGCTGCGCCGTGGTGAGTGTGGGTGTGGTACTCCGCCGCAAAGTCCGCCGGATCCAAGCGTCCCGCCACCACTGCGTCCATCCAGGTGGCGGCTTCCGCCGGATCGAGATTAAGGTCAGCGTCGTTCATCCGCAAGAACCCGATGAGGCCCACAAAGGCGCAAGCGCGGTTGCCCTTGGCAAACGGCTGTAAGCGATCCCAACTACGGACGAAACGGCGGGCTTGCGCCCACAGATCGCCGCTGGTGCCGTAGGCGTACTGCGTAAAGACGGCCTCTTCCAGCTTGTCAAAGCGGTAGGAGACTCGTTCCCCGGTGAGTTCCTGGTTCAACCAGACCATATCGGGCACCGTGAGGTAACGCAGCTTGGACATCAAGTTCATTATGTCCGCAAATGCTGGGGGAGAAAAACAGAAAACCGGCACACAGACCTAAATCTGCATACCGGTTTGATGAAAGCCGAGGATGTGACACAATCGACCTGAGTATTCGCTAAGCAGTGCCTAGCGTAGTTACTCTTTTAGGAGGTGATCCACCCACACCTTCCGGTACGGGTACCTTGTTACGACTTAGTGCTCCTTACCCCCTCCACCTTCGGCCGCTCCCTCCTTACGGTTGGGCCACGGACTTCGGGTAGAAACGACTCGGATCACTTGACGGGCAGTGTGTACAAACCCCGGGAACGTATTCAACGCAGTATAGCTGACCTGCGTTTACTAGCGATTCCGCCTTCATGTAGTCGAGTTGCAGACTACAATCTGAACTGAGGACGTATTTTTGGGATTAGCTCCACCTCGCGGTATTGCTGCCCTTTGTTGCGCCCATTGTAGCATGTGTGAAGCCCTGGGTGTAACCGCCATGCCGACTTGACGTCATCCTCACCTTCCTCCTGCTTACACAGGCAGTCTCTCATGAGTTCCCGGCATTACCCGCTGGCAACATAAGACGAGGGTTGCGCTCGTTGCTGGACTTAACCAAACACCTCACGGCACGAGCTGACGACAGCCATGCAACAGGTGTCTTTGGGCCGACCTTGTGAGTCAGGGTCCTACTTTCATAGGATTACCCGCGATGTCAAACCCAGGTAAGGTTCTTCGGTTAGTATCGAATTAATCCACATGCTCCACCGCTTGTGCGGGGTCCCGTCAATTCATTTGAGTTTCAACCTTGCGGCCGTACTCCCCAGGCGGGATGCTTAATGCGTTAGCTACGGCACAAAGGGGGTCGATACCCCTTACGCCTAGCATCCATCGTTTAGGGCGTGGACTACCAGAGTATCTAATTCTGTTTGCTACCCACGCTTTCGCGCCTCAGCGTCAGGAAAAGCCCAGTTGACTGCCTTCGCCATCGGTATTCCTCCTGATATCAACGCATGTCACCGCTACACCAGGAATTCTATCAACCTCTGCTTCCCTCTAGTCTGCCAGTCTGCGACGCAATTTTCGGGTTGAGCCCTGAAGATTTCACGTCACACTTAACAGACCGCCTACACGCCCTTTACGCCCAGTAAATCCGGACAACGCTTGCTCCCTACGTATTACCGCGGCTGCTGGCACGTAGTTAGCCGGAGCTTATTCGCTAGGTACCGTCCTAAGTCTTTCCTAGCAAAAGGAGTTTACAGACCGAAATCCTTCATCCTCCACGCGGTGTCGCTGCGTCAGGGTTTCCCCCATTGCGCAAGATTCCCAACTGCTGCCACCCGTAGGTGTGTGGGCCGTGTCTCAGTCCCACTCGGGGGGATCATCCTCTCAGACCCCCTACACGTCGTAGACTTGGTAGGCCGTTACCCCACCAACTATCTGATGTGTCATGAGCCGCTCCTTCAGCGAAAAACCATTTCATGACAAGGAGATGCCTCCTCGCCATCTCATCCGGTATTGCCCAGTCTTTCGACTGTATATCCCCGTCTGAAGGGCACGTTACTCATGTATTACTCCGCCGTTCGCCACTGACCCGAAGGTCCGTTCGACTTGCATGTTTTAGGCACACCGCCAGCGTTCGTCCTGAGCCATGATCAAACTCTCCGAAAAAATTGTTCGACGTCGATCCGAAGATCGGTTGTCGTCCATTTTGGAGTGTTTGGTTGAAACCAATGCGACGTATCTCTATCGTTGCACTGGCTCAAGAACTTTGGTCAACGCTTGACCAAGTTCTAGGCTGTGTCACATCCTGTATTCGGCTTTCAAACTGCAGCCCCGTGTTTCGGGGGCAAGGGGAATTATAGGCATGCCTTTCTCTGAGAGTCAAGGCCCCCTGGGGCCAAACCGGAAAATGTAGGCCCCTGGTCCCGTGCTAAGCCATGCGCTTAGCCGCGCCAATTGGATGAAAACCGCTCTTCCGGACGTGGAGAACGCCCACTTTGATGCGCCATCCCTCACAAATGAGGCAAAAAAGTGGTCCGGGACAAAAAGTAGCCTCCGGGGTCCCGAAAAGAACACCGGAGGCAGAGGAATGGTCCCAAACCGGGGGGACCTGGTCCGTCTTAGCGCGAAGAACCGAGGAATCGGGCGCTGCTGACCATGCGCTGGAAGTGCTTTTCCCAGTCCTTGGCCACTTCCCGGTTCGGGATTTCGACCGAAAGCGCCAGCAGGCCCTGGTTCGGGTGCTTGATCATCACGTACCGGCGGTCCTCAAAGCCCGCCTCATTCTTCACGCCAAAGACGCACGCCTCCAGTTCCTCACCGTTGGCTACCTTCACCTTCTTCACCTCATAGGGGCTCGCGGTGCCCTTCTTCTCACGCAGAACAAAGAAGAGAGCCGTGCGATAGAGCTGATCCCAGTCTTGGTTGCTGGGCGGCGCGGTCATCACGCCCAGGTTGCCGCCCTCCGGCCCGTACGCCTTGCGCTGGCCAAAGTTCGTCTCGGGGCTCACCTTCCACCCGCGCGGTACATCAATCTGGTAGGTGGCCGAGGTGATCCGGTCGTATCCATCCGGCAATTCGGTCCGCTGAAAATCTGTCGTCTGCATTGCCAGTAGCAAAAGGCCTGTCAACATAAATCGGAGTACGAGATGAAGTGCGGCTTCATCACAATGGACCTTGTGGCGACGGCCCCCACGGCCCCAACTCGGCTCGAAGCCCTCCGTACCCTTCGTTACGGAGTCCTCGATGTTGCCTTCAGTACCTCCTTTGTCACGCTCGTCGCGGGCACCTTCCTCGTTGGCTTCGTCAAGGCCCTAGGCGGCCAGGATCGCTGGGTCGGCCTCATCGCCGCGCTCCCCGCGCTCGCGGGCCTCTTGCAAATCATCGGGGGCACCCTCGGCCGGGCATATCCGGGCTACCGGGGCTTTGTCCGTCCGGGCGGCCTCATGTGGCGCATCTTCCACATTCCGCTGGTCATCCTGCCCTTCTTGCCGTGGCCCAACGAGGTGCGGCTCATGGTGCTCACGGCCTGCATCGGCTTGGCCGCCATCTCGGTGCAGCTTGTCAACCCTATCTATAGCGACTGGATTGCCGAGCTCCTGCCCGTCAACCAGCGCGGGGCCTATTTCAGCCAGCGCACATTTGTCGCCACCATCGTCGGCTCCGTCATCGGGATGCTGGGCGGCATTGTCATGGACCAGATGAAGCGCATGGGCCGCGAGATGGAAGGCTTCGCGTTCATCTTCGGTGCCGGCTTGCTCTGCGCCCTCATCAGCCAGATCTTCTTGGACAAGATGCGGGATATCCCGCGCCCCGAGCCCGTGCCCGCCAACGTGCGCGAGACGATAAGGGGCATGCGCGCGCCCTGGAAGGATGCCGCCTTCCGCCCCGTGCTCTTCTATCTCATTGTTTTTGTCATCGGCCAGAGCTTTGCGGGCAACCTCTTCACCACCTTCGCGCTCGAGACGCTGAAGATGGACTACCTAGTGCTACAGGCTCTGGGGGTCAGCTCAGCCATTGGCACTCTGGCTACGGTCAAGTTTTGGGGCTACATCGCCGACCGCTACGGCAACCGCCCCCTCCTTACCCTGCTCACCACCATTATTGTCTTCACGCCGGTGATGTGGCTGTTCTGCGTGCCGGGTAAGCCGGTGGAGAATGCCGTCATCCTCATCCTCGGTCACGTCTTTGTGGGGGCCGGGTGGAACGGGATCGCCGTCACCCAAATGGGGTTGATGACCAACATCGCCGATGCCAAGGCCCGTGCCAACTATCTGGGAATGGCCAGTGCCTTGCAGTCGGTGCTGGGCGGCATCGCCCCACTGGTGGGCGCCCTGGTGATGGAGCGACTGCGCATCTCCATGCCCGCCGAAACGGCGTACAAGACGCTCTTTCTTAGTGTCGTCTTTATGCGGGCACTTAGTTTCATTTGGGTGGCGCGGATCCAGGAGCCCGGCTCCAAGAGCATTGCCGGCACCATCGCCCACCTGCGCCGCTTCAGCCCGCAGGGGGCACGCGCCCTGCGCCAGCTGACCTCCGGGGCCGCCGCCGAAACCCGCGCCGAAGCCATCCGCACGGTGGGCAGCCGTTCGTTTGGTATTGCCACGGGTGAGCTTGAGGTGGCTTTGCGCGACCCGTCCCCTCACATCCGCCGTGCCGCCGCCGATTCCCTGGCCAAGATTGGCGATGCCGATGCTGCCGAGGCCCTCATCCGCCACATCCGCGAGAACCCCATGCTGGTGGACGAGGAGACCCTGGAGGCCCTGGGCACCGTCCGCCACCCGGAGAGCGTGGCCGCGCTGCTGCCGTTTTTGGATGACCCGCGCTCTATCCTGCGCCGGACGGCCGCCCGCGCCCTCGGCCGGCTTAACGACCCCAGCGCCATCACCGCGCTGATGGATGCCAGCCGCGAAACCGGGGACAGCGACCTCCGCCGCGCCGCCATTCAGGCCTTGCGCAACCTGCAGGCCACCCAGGCGGCTGAAACGATTGGCGAAGCGCTCTACGACCCGCACCCCAGCGTGCGCACCGCCGCCGCCGAGGCCATTGCGGAGCTCCAATTGGCGGAACTCGCGCCGCAGGTGCGCCAGGCGCTGGAATGGTTCGAACCCGATACCAGCAGCGAACTCGCCTACGCGCTCGGATGCATCGGGGGAATGGACGACCTGCCATCGGTTCTCCGGGTGGCGGCGCAGAGCACCAATGAAACCACCCGACGTCGGAGCCTGTTGGGAGCGGCACGCCTGCTCGAAGTCGAGCCCGAGGTTTACCGCTTGATGATGTCGCCCGAATTCACCCGGGTGCGGGAGATCGAATCCATGCTCCGCCCGGTGATGCGCCAGAGCCAGCGCTTGCGCGATGCTTTCGCCCTTTATAGTGAAGGCAAAGAAACGGCCGCCATCAATCGCCTGGCCGATTCGCGGCTGATGCCGGAGCTTCATCGGTTCCGGGATTCAGGGGTGGAGGAAGCCTTCCTCGTGGTGGCGATGGCGTTCGTCCGGTCCACCCAGGGAGATCCGGCGCGATTGGCGACCGAAGAGTCCGACTAGGCGCTCATATCGAGGCCCGGCTGGCCGGCCCGCGCCAGGGGTTCGCGCAGAGCCTCCAATCGGCTTTCAAGTCGCGCCAATCGCGCCTGCGATTCTTCTGGCGAAAACAGTTCGTCCTGCCGCAAGGCGTCGAGCGTGGGTACGACTCCGTCCGGCCCCGTCAACAGATTGCCCAGGCGGCGGATGAGCGGGCTTTCGCCGTCGCCCTTGACCATGCCGTAAGCATTCGCCGCGTTTTGAATCGCCGGTCCGGTCGTTTGCAGGCTCACCACCGGTTCACCATCTGCTCGGGTGTTTTCGATCAGGTCTACCGCCGTCGCGTACGCACTCTGGATCAGCCTTTCGTCGGCCTTGAGGTCCGTGGTGCGTGTGGCGTTGGCTTCCAATCCTTCCCGTACTCCGGCCACGAGGTCGGTCATTTGGACCACCAGTCGCTGGGCCGCCACGATGCGGGCCGAAGGTTGAGCGCCCTCATTCGGACGGGCCTGCTCCATGCGCTGCACGGCTTCCGCCGCCGCGCGTACGACCGGACGTGCCGCCCCGCTGCGCGCCGCTTGGCTCGCGCTTGGGTTCAGATTCACATCATTCCGGATCACTCCGGGGGTCGGCCGCAAGGGGTCCATCGCTCACGTGGGTGCAGGTCATACCTGTCCCTACCCTCCATTGTCGGAAGTTCTTACGCCAAGACTTATGGAAATCTTACCGGCCCCATCAGGGCAGAGCGGTTTCGGGCGAGGGCGCCCGCTCCATCAAAGCCCCGACCTCGGTCGGCACCGTGATGGCGCGCATCTCTTGCCCCACCAGCACGTGCCAGGTGTAGCCTTCGGTCGTCACCTGGCCGCTGGTTTCGTTGTAGATTTCGTAAGCGAATTTGACCGCGGAACGCTTCCATTCGGCCACGTGGATCCGCACCTGGATGAGATCGTCGTACTTCACCTCGCCCCGGTACCGGGCCTGGACTTCCACCACCGGCAGCTTGTAGCCCATGTCCTCCAGGCTCTTATAAGTAAATCCACGGTCGCGGCACCACCGCCCACGGGCTTGCTCGAACCACAACATATAGTTGCCGTAGTAGGCGTGCCCCATCTGGTCGGTTTCGCCGTACCGCACGCGGATTCTTTCCACCGAGACTTCCTGGTTCATGCCCGGGAGGTTACCGCCGCCCTTGCCTCAGGATTTAGTCCGCCAATTGTTGCCCCAGGCGTCACCGGGGTTCTGCTTCATCCAGGTATCGCGCCAGTGGTGGATGTCTTGGTCAATGATCGGGGGCATGGGTTGCCGTTCGGCCACCGGTGGGATCACCGAGCCCGACGCGACCGGCGCCGACTGATACCAATACGCCACGCTGCGCAGCATCAAGCTGAGCGTGTTGGCGTGGCCGTGTTCCAGGCTCGCCCGCAGGCTGGAGCGGAACCGCACCGGATCCTCCATGTGGAAACGGTAGCAATGCGTCCGGCCCAGCCACCAAAAGTGGTAGTCACGCTTGGTCCAGCCATCTGCCAGCCCCGGCTCCCTCCCCGGCACCCGCGCCAATCCAAAGTAGGGGTGCTGGAACTCGTATTCCGGGCTCCACGCCGTGTTGAAGTAATCCTCCGTGCCCGTACCGTGCAGGCTATACGGGTACTCCTCGCCGTCAATCCGGAACATATCGTCCCCTTCTCCGTACCAAAGCGGTGTCGGGCTCTCAACGTAGAGGTTCACCCCCACGTAGTGGCCCTGCCCCGCCGCATCGAGGAACACATAGTTGCCCGCATCGCTCTGGTTGGGGATGACGGGTGGCATCGCGTCGCCTTCGCCGTCGGGGGCGTGGCTGTTCGTCAGCTCCTGGCGATACTGCGCGTGGAAATAACCCTCGTCCGCTGCCACTTCGCGCTCTTCGTAGTCCACATAGAAGTAGAGCCGGTCCAGCGTGGACTCGCTCTGGTTCACCACTTCCACCCGCGCCCCCTGGCGGAAGGCCATCGGCCAGTAGCTCGTCATCGCGCGGCCATCGCGGGGGCCGCACACCAAAGGCAGACTAGAAAACAGATAGTTCTCGCCCCAAGCATTGCCAAAGAACTCCCCGATGGGCGCTTCCACGCTCGGCTCATCCGCCCCGTCCCAATAGATGCGCAACAAACAATGCGAGCGGATCAGAGCGTCCACCTCGCTCCACATCGTAAACCACATGTGGGTGATGCACCCACTGCCCGCGATCTCCGCCACCACGCGGGTGCCCCCCGGGGGCACGGTGACGCAGTCCATGTTGGCGCCGGTGCGATCGTAACTACTGATGCGGCGCGTGCGAGCGTCCGTGATTCGAGAAATCCGCGCGAGGGGACCGTTCATGATGCCCCTTCATTATGCGGGGCTCACTTCACCGAAAACCGCGTCACCGCATCCCAATCTTCTGGCGGCGGGGCGGTCATGTAATCCTGGGCACGAGCGCGCAGCACCCGCGAAGGGCCGTCGTCTGGCCACAACTTCAACGTTTCGCTCAGGCAGTCCACCGCCTCGGCAAACTTGCGATCTCGGTACAACTGGAGCCCCTGCTCGTAGCCGCGCACGGCCATAATCGCCGCCGCATCCAGGTCATCCCGGCGGCCCAGCAGCTCGCGGAGTTCTATCGGCTCCTCTCGCCCCGCCACCGCCACGTAGTCCACGCACCGCGTGAGGTACTCCGGCCCCGCTTCTTTGGCGGTGTTCACATCAATCAGGATTTCGGTCTGGTACGCCTTGTTCAGGCCCTGCAGACGGCTGGCCAGGTTCACCGCATCGCCAATGACGGTGTACTGCATCCGCTCCCGGCTGCCGATGTTGCCCACAATTACATCCCCCGTGGCGATGCCGAACGACGCCCGCAGCGCCGGCCGCCCCTGCCGCCGCCACTCGGGGTGCATAGCCAAGATCACGGCCCGCCCGGCCAGGGCTGCCTCACATGCGAGTTGCCCGGGGTGCGCCACGGCCTTGGGAGCCCCCCAAAAGGCCATCACATCATCCCCATTGAACTTGTCCACCGTCCCCTGGCGTTGAATCACTTCGTCACTCAGCATGTCCAGGTACTCGGCCAAGACCTTAACTAATTCTTCCGCTGGCAGCCGTTCGCTCAGTGCGGTGAACCCGATGATGTCGGCAAATGACGTGGCAATCCACCGGCGCTCGCCCCCCAGCTTGGCCTCCTGCCCCGAACTCATGAGGTGACGGGCGTAATCCGAGGGCACGAGCTTCTCAAACGAGCGCAACCCCGTCTTCATCTGCTCCACGCTGACGGCCAAGGCGTCAATCTCTCGCACCCCTACGGGTTCCGTCAGGCGCGGGGCCAGGTCGAGTTTTCGCACCCGTTCGGTTTCGGTCACCAAGTTGCCGAGGGGTCGGCTCAGGCGCCGGGCAAACCAGAACGTCAGCACCACCCCCATCGCCAGGGCCACCAAACCCAGACCGAGGACAAAGCTGGTGGTGCGCTGCACACCCGACATAAAGTCGTCCTCTGGTACGACCACCCCGATCGTCCATGGGGGCCCGGCCCCGCTCGCCGAAACCAATCCCACCAAGTGGCTGACGCCGTTGCGCCGCACCGATCCGCTCGCCACCGTCCCTGGTTCTTGGCGTGCCGCCACCAGCAACAGGTCCAGGCTCTTGGTCACCAGTTCGTCCTGCAGCTCATCCAGGGTCGCGAGGCGTTCCAAGCCTTGCTCTGTGGTGAGGAGTCGGTCCAAGTTGGGATAGGCCACGATGCGGGCCTCTTGTCGCCCTCGTTGCTCCACCAAGAAGGCGTAGCCGTTCTGCGCCACCCGGATGCGACTGATGTAGCGACTCAGTTCGCCCACACTCAGATCTACCATCACCACGCCCACCATGTTTTGGCGGTTGTCGTAGAGCGGCACGGCATAGCTGATGCCCACCGTGGTCACGTCCACTGTCCCTTTCAGCAGGTCAGTGCCACCCCACACGCTCCGCTTTTGCGCGCGGACTTCTTCGTAGACCAAAGTTCGGCGCGGGTCAAAGGTGGCCTCCGGGTCTTCGAAAATCACCCGCATTTCGTCCCCAAAGGGCACCAGATCCTGGCGGCGGTACGTGCTGGTCTGCCAGCCCGTGCGGTCGGAGCGTTGCATCACGAGCGTGCCATTGGGCCGCCGGATGACGCTTATGGATTCACCCGTGGCGTCCACGATGTAGCGCGCGGAACTGAACTCCGGGTTCGCTCGCATCACTTCAAAGAGTTGCCGCCCTAACTCGGGAAACTGGCCGCTTGACAGCCGTGCCGTTCGAACTCCCAGTCCCGTTTGGGCAAACCCGGCGAGCAGATTCGCCTGCGCCTCAGCGTTGGCCAGCAGAGCCTTCACACGGTCGTCCACCTGCTGGGCGGTCTGCCGCACGATGCGCCCCCCAAGATCGGCCACCGTGGCGCGACCATTCCAAAAGGCCAGGAGGGTAATGACCACGAGCGTGACGAGCAGAAGGAGGCTCACACGAATGGTCAATATCCGCCGGAGAGAGGGCGGGCGAGAGAAAATCCTCTGCCACATGCAGACCCGGCAAGGGTACCTATACTCTCTCCTGTCACGAACTCAGTTGCATCGCCAGTGACCAAAAAGTCGTAAGCTTGCGTAACACGTGCCCATCGAACCCCTGCAGACCGATGAACGCCGCGAAGGCCCCGTGGCCAAAAAGGCGGATTACGAAACCAAGCTCCTGCTGGGTTGCGGGTTCACGGGCTTTCTGGCGCTCTTTGGTTACTTCATGGGCATGTGGCCGTTCCTGGTCTTCCCCGAATACACCGTGGTGGGCATGCGCAACATCATTCTGTTGGGGCCGTGCATTGCGGCCGTGCTGGGCATCATTGCCATCCGCAAGACCGGGCCCCCGGCTGTAAGTGGCTATATCGGCGGGCAAATGGCGGTGGCGGTTTTCGCCTACTTGCGCCTCAAAGAGACCATGCTCGGCAAGCTGAACGTGGACATTCCCCGCCCCGAATGGCCCGATGAGGTGGCGTGGCTGGTGCCGCTACTCATTGCCTTTGTGCCGTTCTTATTGGCAGCCGCCGCCTATCCGTACGGACGCGAACCTAAAGAGGAATAGTTTCTCGCCCGAAGATACGGGAGAGACCAAGCCATGGCGACGCCGTATTCGAACGTGAACACTTACCGTCAAAACTCCGTGGCCAGCGCCACCCCGCTTCAGCTCGTCATCATGCTTTACGATGGGGCGCTGCGGTTCATCCGGGCGGGCAAGCAAGCCATTCTGCAAGAGAGCCACTTTGTGCAAAACGAGCAGATCACCAAAGCGCAGCGCATCGTCACCGAGCTCATGTCGTGCCTTGACATGGAAAAGGGCGGCGAGATTGCCAAGAACCTGATGGCGCTTTACAGCTACGTTTACGACCAGCTGGTGCAGGCGAACATCAACGATGACGCGTCCGCTCTGGATCGCTGCGAAAAGGTGTTGTGCGACCTCCGCGAGAGCTGGAGCGAACTGGACAAGCAGCAGCGCGCCACGGCGCAAGCCAATGCTGCCACTCCCGGATTCGGCGATGCCAAAGCCGCTTGATCTCCAGGCTGCCGAACGCCTGCTCCACCTCACCCGCGCCCTGGGCGAATGCCTTTCCGCGGGCCAGGTGACCGATTTAGACTATTTGCTGACGGAGCGCCAGGCCGTGCTGGATTCCATTTCGAGCCCGTCTGCGCCCTCGGTCAAAGCGATCTTGCAACAAGTCCAAACCTTGGAAGCGGACATCATTCAGCAGATGGAGGCCGCTCATGCTGAGATCTCCCAGGAAATGGCCGGCGAGCGCAAGCAACGTGCGGCTCATCACCAATACCGGCCGAAGGCCACCCTCCACGGACTGGACCGAGCAGGCTAGAGACCCGCTCCTGGCCTCAAAATGAGGTACTGTCTCCGCCGTGCTGACGTACGAACAGCAAGAATCTTTGTCCAAGGCCCGAGGACGGCTGGACGCGATTGGAGGCCATCTTTGACCTCAAAACGCTTGAATCCCTAATCGTTCAAATCGAAGAACGACAACAAGAACCCGAATTCTGGAACGATCCGGAGACCGCTCAGTCCGAGATGAAGCGCTTGTCGCGCCTCAAGGGCCGGGTCAACCCGTATCGTGAACTCGACCGGCGCCTCAACGACATCCTTGAGATGCGCGAGATGTTGCGCACCGAGCCCGATGCCGAAATGCAGGAGCTGAACGACCAGGAGGCCATGCAGTTCATGGCCGATATGGAGGCTTATGAGCTCCAAACCCTGCTCAATGGCGAATACGACGACCGCGATGCCATCGTGGAAGTCAACGCCGGAGCCGGGGGCAGCGAAGCCTGCGACTGGGCCAGCATCCTCTTCCGCATGTACCAACGCTGGTGCGAAAACAAGGGCTACAAGTGCGAGGTCATCAGCGAGACCCCGGGCGACGTGACCGGCTACCGCAGCGTCCAGTTCGCGGTGGGTGGCCCCAACGCCTACGGCTATCTCAAAGCCGAAAATGGGGTGCACCGCCTCGTGCGCATCAGCCCGTTTGACGCCGCCGCACGCCGCCACACCTCCTTCTGTAAGGTTGAGGTTCTGCCCGAAATGGAAGAAACCGAAATCGACATCAACATGGATGAAGTGAAGGAAGAAACCCTGCGGGCCGGCGGAGCCGGCGGCCAGCACGTGAACAAGACGGAATCGGCGGTGCGCCTCACGCACATCCCCACCGGCATCACCGTACTTTGCCAAAACGAGCGGAGCCAGCACAAGAACCGCGCCAGCGCCCTCAAGGTTTTGGCCGCCCGGCTGCTGGAAGTTCAAAAGGTGCAAGACCAGAATAAGGTGAACGAACTAAAGGGCGACACGGGGCCGGCCGAATGGGGTCGCCAGATTCGCTCCTACGTTTTGCAGCCGTACACGATGGTGAAGGACCACCGCACCGGGCACGAAACCGGCAACGCTTCTGGCGTGCTGGAAGGCAACGTGGATGGGTTCATTGAAGCCTTCCTCAAACGGCCCAAAGACGCAGGCGAAGAATTCTTCGAGTAACTTGACCGGTCTCAACCCGTCGTACGAACAGATATGACTCTGGCCACCCTTGCCCTGTGGGGCGCGCTCGCCGCGACCCCGGTTGCTGAAATCGGCCCCGTGCCCCCCGCGGGCACCAACGCCGAGGTGCTGGCGTGGACCCAGGAGATCTATTCCGCGATGGAGGCGGGAGACTTTACGCTCGCCCGCCAGATTTCGGCCCGCCTCCCGCGCAAGAAGCTGACCATTCAGTACGACGACTCCGGTTTGGCGGCGGAGTATCGCCCCAAATACCGCAAAGCGGTGGAGGCTGGCCTCGACGCCTGGCGACGAGTCATGCCGGAACTTGAACTGAGCTTCGGCCCCAGCCGGGATATCCTCATCAACTACGCCGAGTCCCTCCCCGCCGACGAGGGCACCGGCGTGCCGCAGGGCGCGACTTTCTTCCTTTCCAACGATCCTTCCGAGCCCCAAGTCGAGGCCGTGCTGGCGCACTACCGACTCTCCCCGCCTCAACCCAGCGAAGCGGAGATGATCACCTATGAAACCGCCCACGCGATTGGGCGAGCCTTGGGCTTGGCCCGGTCGGCCCGCCCCGGCGGCGCCATGGGCCGCAGCGACCTGAATGCGCGGGTGCGCGTGCAGGTGCTCTCGCAAGAGTGGCAAACCGTGCGACGGCTCATCGCGCTGAGCGACCAGTTGCGCGCGGCGGCGGCCGAAGGCAAGGTGCTGGTGGCTCCGCGACCCGTGCTACGGGCCGACACGGTGGAGGTGAACTTTGACCCCCAAATGCAAGGGGCGCTCGTGCCGTTCTCGTTCCAACTCAGTAACCCTGGCAACGCCCCGCTTTCGGTGGTGATTAGCCCCGATTGCGGGTGCTTTACCCTTGGGGATGGCCTCGCTCAGCGAAGGCTTGACATCGCCCCCGGCCAAACCTCGCTCATCCAAGGGCAGATCGACACCACCAATTTTCCCGGGCCATTCCGTAAAGCGATTTACCTTTACTCCAATGATCCCGACGCGCCGCTGCGCCGCATTCCGTTCACATCGTTTGTGCGCCCGGCCGTGCGATTCATCCATGCCAAGCCGCAAGACGTGACCGTATTGAACGGCCCCAACGAAGAGGTCGAGATCTTTATGGCCATTGACCCCGAGGCCAAGCTCACGGTCACCAAGATCGAAGCCCTGGGGGCCGGCCTGTCGGTGAAGTACGAACCCTGGCGCGGCCGCATTGCCGACCCGACCCTGGGCGAATCCGAACCCGTCGAGCGCGTGGGCTACCGCATCCGGCTCAACACTGGCTCCATGCTTCCGGCGGGCCGATCTCCTATCGGGCTGAACATCACCACGACATCAGAGGCTTTCCGGATCATTCCCTACACGTTTTACGTGCAGCAGGGGATCGCTCCCAGCCCGGTGGCGGTGGTCTTCGGCGCGATTTCCTCGGGGCTGCCCGCCCAAGGATGGGTGATTCTCACCCGCCCCGGCCAACCCTTCAAGGTGACCTCGGTGCGCACGGATACGGAGTTTTTTGAGGCCAAACTCGGCCCTAGCAATGAGCGCGGCGATATCCGCATTGACGTCCGCTACAAGGGTGGCGCCCCCGTCGGGGCCGTACGGGGCTCAGTCATTGCCAGCACCGATGACCCCAAGCAACCCGAAGTTCGCATCCCGATTCAGGCTGTGATCCAGTAGGATTCAGTCATGAGGGTCTTCTGGGGACTGTCCGCGCTGCTCATGCTCATCGCGGGCATGGTGCGCCCGGCTGACACCCCGGCCGCGCCCGACACCTGGACCCTCCTCATTAGCGGCGATACCCAGGGCTATCTCAGCCCCTGCGGCTGCACCAAACCCATGATCGGCGGGATTCGCCGCCGCGCCGCGCTCGTGCGTCAACTCACCGTGCCGGGGCGCACCGTGGTGCTGGAGGCCGGACGCGCCAGCGGGGGGCTCGGACGGCAGGATGTCCTCAAGACCGAGACCCTTGCCCAACTGTGGCAAGCCTTGGGCGTGGATGCCGTGGCCCTCTCGGGCGCCGAAGCCCGCCTGGGCAGCGCCCAGCTGGCCCAGGTACAGCGCCTGAGCGGCGACCGGATGACCACCCTGGCCGTGCAGCCTGGCGCCGATGTGACCTGGGAAAAGTGGATAGAACGCGGCCCCTTCTTGATCGGATCGCTCGACCCCGCTGCCGCGCAGGTCGCCACTTTGCTGGGCGGCACGCCGGTGCCGGAGGCCACCGCTGTGGGTGAGCTCCTGGCCGAAGCCGAAGCCCTGGGCAAGTCCCCGATTCTGATGATTGATGGCAACGCCGAAGCCGCCCGACAGATGGCGAAGCGCTGGCCCGCCCTCGCTCTCATCATCTATCGAAGCGACGAACAAGCCGCTGGTGAACCTCTACGAGAAGGCAAAACTTGGCTCGTCAGCCCCGGGCCGAAGGCGAAAGCCGTTTTGCAGTTGAGCTTCCGGGATGGCGAATGGCGTCGGTACCAGGCCATTCCCCTCGGCCCCGAGATCGAAGACGACCCCGAAGCCGCCGCCCTCTTCCGCCAATACGTGGACCATGTGCGGGAGGAACAACTCCTGGAGCAAGTCCCGCGCGGCGCGGCTGCCGGACTCGCGGGATCGGATGCGTGCATGTCTTGCCACAACGACGCCTACAATACGTGGCACGCCAGCGCCCATGCCAAGGCGCTACGCACTCTGGAACAGGAACACCAAGACCGTGACCCCGACTGCGTGGGCTGCCACGTGGTGGGCCTAGACCGCGCCGACGGATTCAACCCGCCCGAACGCGTCTCGGGGCTGGACGCCGTGGGGTGCGAAAGCTGCCACGGGGGCGGCAAGGCGCACGTCACCGCCCCGTTTGAGAACCCGATGCCCAAGGTGGGCAAGGAATCGTGCATGACCTGCCACGTGCCGGACCACTCACCCACGTTCGACTACGAGTCGTACTGGGAGAAGATCAAGCACTAATCCCCGCGGAGACAGGAGTGAGTGGGGATAACTTGGGGAAAGCGGGAAAACTCGCTGTCACTTTTCTGATTTGCTACTTTCACTGCAACAACTGATCCAAAACCCCTCGATTCAGGTTCAATGGGCACCCCGGAAGGCCTGTATCTTCTGGCAGATTTTCCCCGGAAATGCCGGGCAAAATCCTAATCGGTCTCCCGGCCACTATGTCTGTTTTCGAACTCTCTGAGTTGCGTATCGGCACCCCCGTACGTGACGAATTGCGCGGTCTTACGCCCCTGCCGAGCAACTCGGCGGCCATTGCTGCGGCCGAAGCGTTTGTCACGGGTGAGTCGCGCTTCGTGTGCCTTCGCGGCCCCTCGGGATGGGGCAAGTCCGTCATCCTGGGCTCGGTCGCGGGTCTGATGAGCACCGAAGCCCGCCAGGTCGTTCACGAATCCGCCCCGCACTGGCAGTTCGACCGATTCTCGCGCGCTCCCGATGTTCTTATCCTCGATGACGTCACCCTGCACGACCGGATGGCTCGCGCCCAGCACCAACTCACGCAGGCGCTTGCCCAACGCGTACGACGGGGCCTGCCGACCATGATCAGCTTGGCTTCGGGCTCCCCACTGCCGCTGGCCGGACGCTGGCGCGACGTCACGGTGCCCCGCCCCGACCGCCGCGAGCGCATCGTCCTCACGTCTCAGCTCGCCCAGATTGCCGGCCTGCGCCTGCACCCCACCCTGGCGGCCATGATGGCCCGCTACGCCGCCCCCAGCGGCCTGTGCCTTCACGGCGCTATGCAACGCCTGCGCCTGGTGGGTCGCGATTGGAGCCACCGCGATGCGGTCCTTCGCGCGTGCCCCTTGCTAGAACCCCTAATGCCTCAGGGCATGGCATGGGATATCCGCGACGCGTTTGCCGAAGGCGTGGCCGATGCCCTCCGCGATGGCAAGGAGCAGCAGGTGGCCAGCTACACCAGCCATGTGATGCTGCGGGTGGCCGGTTTTCGCGAAGATGTGGTCGCCGCCTATATGCAGCGCTCCCCGGGCGAGATTTATCTTCTCAGCGAGAGCATCCGCCGTCAGTCCCGGCGCGCCGGTGCAAGTACCAGATTGGCCCTGTGCAAAGACCGGGTTTTCCTGAGGATTCACCGCCATGTGTACGACCTGGAGTAGTTCTTGCGCGTCTGAACCCTCACTAGGCTCCGGTCATGGCATCCAATCTTGAAAAGCTCACGCGCATCGAAGCTCCCCTCAACGCCCAGTTGACGGTGGCCGAATCGCGGGAACTCGTGGACCATGATGCCCCGCGCACCCTGGCCCTGGTGGATAACGGCCGCATTATTGGCACGGTCCACTCACCCTTGCTCGTGCACGCTCCGGGCGAATCGAAGCTCTTGAGCCTCGCCGAACCCATCCGCGTGGTGCTGGATGTCAGCACGCCGCTCAGTGAAGCCGCCCGCCGCATGTCGGCGCAGCAGAGCCAGGCCGCAATCATCACCAAAGAGGGCAAGTACCTGGGCGTGCTGAGCCCCAACGACTTCTTAGGTGAGGTGGGGCGCACCTTCGACCCGTTAACCGGCCTTGAGTTCAGCGATCGCCTCCGGGAGTGGGGTCAAGCATGCCTCGAAGACGGACAAGAGATCACCATCATCTTCATTGACCTCAACGACTTTGGGCTTTACAACAAGCGCTACGGCCACGTGGTGGGCGACCATGTGCTGCAGGCCCTGGCCCAAGTGCTGAAGGACCACACCCCGGCCGATGCCGTTCTGGTGCGGTTTGGGGGCGATGAATTCGCCATCGGCATGCCCAGCGAGCGCGCCCGGGCCGAAGCCCTGGCTGAGACCCTCCGGGGCTTGCAGGTCACGGTGGAGGGCGTGCCCGAGCCCGTGGGCTATAGCGTTGGCTTGGCCGGCGGGCGACGCGTGGGCCGCGCCGCCGAACACGGAGCCGCCAACGTGGACGACCTCATCAATGCCGCTAGCCGCGATGCCCTGGCCCGCAAGCGGGAGAGCAAAGCCCAACGCCCGCGCTCATTGCACGAGGCCCTCGCCGCCGTGATGCAGCGCGAAGACCTGGGCGAAGGCATCATCCGGGACGCCCTGCTGATTGACCGGGGACCCGAAGGGCAACTGATTGAGGTGATCGTCAGCCGGCCCAACCACCCCGAGCCGCGCATTGTGCGCCGCCCGGTGAAAGGCGACCTGATGGCCGCGCTGGAAACCGCTCTCCGCGACGCCATCCGCTAACAAGATAACCCCCACTCCCGCTTGGGAATGAGGGCTTTTTGTGCCTGAACCGAAAGGGCTTAGGCTTCGCCGGCCACCATGCGCCGCAGCACGTATTGCAGCACCCCGCCGTGGCGGTAGTACTCCATTTCCGTGAGCGTATCGAGGCGCACGACAACGTCGAAGGTCTTGACCGAGCCGTCCTCGGTGGTGGCGCGCATGGGCAGCACCTTGCCGTCCTTAAACTGGTGCACCAGCGCCTCGCTCATGCCCACCAGGCTGTACTCTTCCTGACCCGTCAGGCCGAGGCTGGCGGCATTTTCGCCTTCCATGAACTGGAGCGGCATCACGCCCATGCCAATGAGGTTGCTGCGGTGGATACGCTCGAACGATTCGGCCAGCACCGCCTTCACCCCCAGGAGCAACGTGCCCTTGGCCGCCCAGTCGCGGCTGGAACCCGTGCCGTATTCGCGCCCGGCAATCACGATGAGTCCCGTATTGCTGGCGGCGTACTTCTCGGCGGCATCGTAGATGCTCATCACATCGCCCGTCGGCAGGTAGGTGGTCCACCCGCCTTCGGTGCCCGGGGCCAGTTGGTTGCGCAGGCGCACGTTAGCAAACGTGCCCCGAATCATCACCTCATGGTTGCCGCGTCGCGATCCGTAGCTGTTGAACAAGTGCAGGGGCACGTTGTTCTCTTGCAGATAGCGACCCGCCGGGGAATCCGCCTTGATCGAGCCCGCCGGGCTGATGTGGTCGGTGGTGATGCTATCGGCCAGCAGAGCCAGCACCTTCATGCCGTTCAGGTCTTGCACCCGGGACGGGGCCGAGGCTTCCATACCATCGAAGTAAGGGCCACGGCGCACATAGGTGCTGTCCGGTTGCCACTCGTAGCGTTCGCCGGTCGGCACGGCCAGGTTCTTCCAAGCTTCGTCGCCATCAAACACGTTGGCGTAGCTCTTGCTGTACATTTCGCGGGTGATATAGGTTTCCACCGTCTCCGCGATCTCCTGCTGGGTCGGCCAGATATCCCGGAGGAACACCGGCTGCTCGTTGGCATCCAACCCAATCGGATCCTTGGTCAGGTCGATATCAATCGTGCCGGCGAGGGCGTAGGCCACCACCAGCGGCGGCGACATCAGGTAGTTCGCCTTCACGTCCTGGTTCACGCGACCTTCAAAGTTGCGGTTACCACTCAGCACGCTCACTACGGCCAGGTCGCGCTCCTTCACCTGGGCGCTAATGGCTTCCGGCAGCGGACCACTGTTGCCGATGCAGGTGGTGCAGCCGTAGCCCACCACGTTGAATCCGACCGACTCGAGGTCGGAAAGCAGGCCGGAGTGCGCCAAGTATTCGGTGACCACGCGGCTGCCCGGGGCAAGGCTCGTCTTTACCCACGCCTTGGGCTTCAGGCCCTTGGCCACCGCCTTGCGTGCCACCAGGCCCGCCGCCATCATCACGCTCGGGTTGCTGGTGTTGGTGCAACTGGTGATGGCCGCGATGACCACGTCGCCATCGTTCAACACGGCCGGGGTCTTCTCGCGGTGCGGGAACACGTTGCGGAAGCTAGCCTGCGCCTGGCTCAGAATGCTGCGGTCTTGCGGACGCTTCGGACCCGCCACGCTCGGTTGTACGTCACCGAGGTCCAGCGACAGCGTGCTGCTGTATTCGGCTTCCGGCATATCAGCCGAGTGGAACAGGTTCTGCGCGCGGTAATAGGCTTCCACCCGGGCAATGTGGGTTTCGTCGCGGCCGCTGGTGCGCAGGTAGCGGATCGTCTCGGCGTCCACCGGGAAGAGGCCACAGGTGGCACCGTATTCAGGGGCCATGTTGGCGATGGTGGCGCGGTCGGCCAACGGCAAGGTGCTCACACCCGGGCCGTAGAACTCCACAAACTTGCCCACCACGCCGTGCTTGCGCAGCATTTCGGTCACGGTCAGCACCAGGTCGGTGGCCGTGGCGCCTTCGCGCAGACTGCCGGTCAGGCGGAAGCCCACCACTTGCGGGATGAGCATGGACACCGGCTGGCCGAGCATGGCGGCTTCGGCTTCGATGCCCCCGACACCCCAGCCCAGCACGCCCAGGCCGTTGATCATCGTCGTGTGGCTGTCCGTGCCCACCAGCGTATCGAGGAAGGCGGTGTCGCCTTCGGTGAAGACCACGCGGGCCAGGTATTCCAGGTTCACCTGGTGGCAAATGCCGGTGTTGGGCGGCACCACCTTAAAGTTATCAAATGCCCCTTGCCCCCACTTGAGGAACTGGTATCGCTCGGTGTTGCGTTCGTATTCCAGGTCCAGGTTGATCTGGAGCGCAGCGTTCGTGCCGTATTGGTCCACCTGCACGCTATGGTCAATGACCAGCTCCACCGGCTGCAGCGGGTTGATGCGCTGCGGGTCGCCGCCGAGTTCGGCCATCGCGTCGCGCATGCTGGCCAGGTCCACCACGCACGGCACGCCGGTGAAGTCTTGCAGCAGAACGCGGGCCGGGGTGAAGGCGATTTCGTGGTTCGGTTCGGCCTTGGGATCCCAGTTCAGCAGGGCTTCGATATCGGCCGCCCGGGTGTTGACGCCATCTTCGAGTCGCAGAAGGTTTTCCAGCAGAATCTTGTGCGAATACGGGAGCCGATCGAGATTGCGTCCTTGCTCGGCGAGGCGCGGAAGGGAGTAGATCGTGTAGTCCTTACCGGCAAGGCTGGTGGTGACGCGAGTCTGAAAGCTGTCACTCATGAGGTCACCTAGATGTTACCTAGCGGCTTCGGGCCGCCCCGGACGCGCGGCCAGGGCCGTTATAATGGGGGCGTGTCCGGTGGCAAGCGCATCTTTAGCGAGCAGGAAGCTTCAGAAATCCTGCAACGCGCGGCGAAGCTGCAAGAAGACGACCGAGATTCGCATTCTTCCTACACCCCGGGCATTACGGAGGATGAACTTGAGCGCATCGCCCACGAGGCCGGGATTGACCCCAACTTCCTCCGCCGGGCAATGGAAAAGGCCACCAGCTCGGAGAAAAAGAACACCAAGGTTCAGCTGGAGCAAGTATTCGAGCGCGTGGTGGAGGGCGAGATCGAGCCGGAGAACTTCGATATCGTCATTGAGGACGTCAAGGCCATCCAGCGCCAATACAAGGGCAACCACCAGGGCGGCATCCAGCAGATCGGGCGCCGCATTTTTGGCAATGTGATGTGCGGGCCGGCCATCGGCAAGATGAACATCACCTCCCGCAACGGCCGCACTCGCATCGAAGTGAGAACCGGTCCATTCATGCCCCTTTTCATAACCCTGTATCCTGCTTTTTTGCTCTCCGTCTTCGCCGTTGGGATCGGAGCGACCGAGGGTGCACCAGCCATTGGCATCGCAATTGCATTGTTGCTCTCCAGGGTTCAATCGCATTGGCTCGGCATTTATTGCGCCGTGGGCACGAAGCTGGACAGAGGCTTGCGGACGACCTCAGCGCGAAAGCCCAGGAGGCCGTGGACATCCAGAACTCCGAACTGCAAAAGCGGTTGGCGCAGTCCACCCCGGCCCCGGTGAGCGAAGACGCTCCCGCCGAAGTGCGCCCGCACACTCCCGGCTAGTCGCTACTCAAGATCGGCCAAGCTGACTTCGGCTCCCTTCGAATCCAAGATTTCCTTTGGCAGTAGCAAGATCGTAAGGAGGCATGGGAACGTAAATGCCAGAACTATCCAGAAAATCGGTCCGTAGTCCAAGTTGTCTACCAGTGCTGCGCTAAGAATGCCCGCAAGCATGATGAAGGTCGCCCCTAAGCCCGTGCCGATGGCGTAGTGCGCCGTGCGGAAATTGGGGTTCTGCTGGGCAATATACATCAGCGCCACGAGATAGCCCGCGAAGCCAAATCCATAACCGAATTGGTCAACAAACATCACGATGGACATCGGACCAGCACCAGGTAAAGCCGAAGCTGCCCAAATATACATGATGTTGGGAATATTCATTGCCGCGGCCAGGGGCCAGAAACTCTTCCGAATGCCCACGCGGCTTATGAACATGCCGCCAATAATGCCACCAAGTAGAATGCCCACGACGCCGTATACACCGTTAACATAACCGAACGTCTCAACATCGAATCCTAGCCCCCTTGTGATATCCCCAGGGCCAGTATATTTGTCTTGCAGAAACACTGGCACCAACTTCCCGATAACGGCCTCTCCAAATCGATAAAACAATAGAAACGCTAATATTCTACCGATGGCCGGCTGTCCGAAGAACGTAACAAGGGCTGTCTTGATTTCAGTGTTCTCGAGCTTGTTCTTTGCAAGCCTGCTGAAAAATGCGGTGCCCAAAACAGCGATTACGAGATTGATGAGTTCGGCCTGAATACCTGGTACTTTCTCGGCAAACTTGACGAATAGGAAATTTAAGTCAGTTTCGACTGGCTTCCACTTTTCCGCTTGAATGCCTAGGGCGCTTAATCCCGCACCAATCAATCGAAAAGCCGCGCCAGCCCCGAAGTAGATGAACCCTCCCGTAGCAATCAACGAACCTAATCGGATAGTGTTTTGTCCAGATTCTCCTTCTGGCAATCGCCTTTCGATATCGCTTTCTGGCTTGGGCAGCAGGATTGGGGCCAGCACACGCCCAAGAGCATATACTCCTGCCAATAAGAATAGCCCGAGGCCCCACGCTTGATTAGCTGGCACTGGAGAGCCTGTTATCTCGCCATTGATGAGCTTGCCAGTAAGAAGAACGATCAAGGCTGTTGCAAATAGCCTTCCTAACCTAGCGGACGTTGGAATGAGACCAACATACTTACTTTGGTCATCACGGGACATTGACAAAAGGTAATAGCCGTCAGTGGCAATATCGCATGTTGCACTGAAAATGGCGATCGTGGCAAAAACTGCAAGAGTGATTCCGAAGAAATTAGGCGTCTGTATGGCAAAAGCGGTAGCAAGCATGCCTACCACAATCAATGCCTGCATTAGGAGCAACCATTTGCGCTTCGTGCTGCTGAGCTCGACCAGCGGACCCCACAGGAACTTGATGCTCCAAGGCAATGCCAACAGGCTCGTCCAGCGCAAGATATCACCGTCCGGCAAGCCAAGGCTCTTATAGATGACCAAACTAAGGTCCTGCACCAGTGCAATCGGCAGGGCCTGCATAAAATACAGCACGGGCACAAAGCGCAACGGGCTGACCTGAGTGGAAGACGCCAAGATGGGTTCAGCATGACGCCGGGGGCGCCCGCTTGTCTAGGGTTCAGCCTCAGCGGACGCGGATTTCGAGGTCGGCGGGCTTGACGGCATCCACTTGGTTGCCATCGGCCATCAGATGCCAGGCATTCGGCAGCTTGACCTTCACCCCGTCCCGTTCGTAATCGCCCCAGCCGTCAATCACCAGGTTCAAGTTGCCCCACGTCGCATTGGGGCGTCGCCCCCGGTACGCCACCGACTTCGGCAGCTTGGTCTCGGGGTCGAAAGTGACCGTGATGAGCGTATTCGCGCGGTGAATCTGCACCGACCCGTCCGGGTTCAACGCAAACTTGTTCTGCACCGAGAACGGCCACGCCACCAGGAAGCTGATCGGGTTTGCCGCCCAGGCATTGCTCAATTCGCGCTCGGCGGCGGCCACGCCGCCCATGATCTTGCCCTCGTTGTCGCGCTGGAACACGTTAGGCAGGTCGTACTCCACTCGCGGGCGGCGCGCACCCTCTGGCACCCACTTCCACTCAAACGTCTTGCCATCCCAACTTGAGAGGTCTTGATAACCCAGGGGAGAGAACACCTGGGTGGTGCGGTAGGAGTTCGGGTTGCTAGGGTCCGCTCGGAACCGCACCACTTCAATCGTCAAATCGGTGGTGCTCGCCGGGGTCACGGTGGCTTCCCGGGCGTTCACGATCTTGTCCATCGCCAGGGCGTAATTCTCGGCGTCGTAAGCCGGCTCGGGGTCCGGCGTTTGCAAGAACTGGGAGGGGCGCGCCATGAATGCATCCCGGCAGGCGTCGCTGGCAAAGATAAATAATTGGCCGTTAAACCGGGCCATACGCGAGGTTTCTCCCCGTCCGCTCAGCGGCCCCATGCGGCCGCAGGCACCGCCCAGCTGCACGGCAAATCGCCCCGGATCCGCCAGGAAGAGGTTCAGGTTTCGTTCGCTGGAAAACCAGTAGGTGTAGTCTTCGTAGACCGTGGACCAGCGGGAATCGCCCTTCAGTTCCTGCCCCGATTGGCCGTAGACCACCACGTCCATCGCAAACGTACCGAGACCATCCGTCGCACCCATATTCATGCTCATCGAGCCCAACCACGCCAGCGCCAGGGCACCCACCATAGCCTGATGTTACCGATTGCGAGGGTCCATTGGAGCGTAATTCGCCAGGTAATCCTGAACTGAAATGCGGCGGGCCAGATCGCCCAGGTGGCTCTCCCGCACATGGTCGGGGCGCTTAAACTTGATGCAGCTCTTGCCCATATCGGCCTTGCGGCCAGCATCCGCTTCGTAGCTTGTTCGATAAGCCTCCATGATTTCGGGCATCTTATACATCCCAAAGTTGTACACACTCAGCCCGCCTTTGTTCACGGCCAACCAGATATAGGGGAGCGGACTCTTGGGGTCGCAGTGGTATCCGCCGGGGTAAGTCTCATGCGGAATCACCCACAGAATCATCTTCCCGTCGCACCGCTCCTCATATCCGGTGGGCATGCTTTGGCGCAGAGTGTCCACCAGGCTCCGCACTCCGGGTTGCCACTCTTCCGGCCAGGTTTGGATCAGTTCTTCACTCGTCATGGAGGGGGAAGCCTACCAACATACTGCAACGGACTTCACAGGCGAAAACGAACCCAATTCAGATAGGATGGGGAGGTGAAACTCGCTCCCGCCTCTCTGACCATTGGCCTCGCCCTGCTCGCCTCGGTGTCTTGGTCGCAAGGGACGGTCGCCGACTACGAACGCGCCCTCAGCTACCGCCAAGCCGTTTCGGGCAAGGTCCTCAACGCCAACCTCAGCGTCAACTGGCACCCCAAGGGCGGCGTGTGGTACCGCGCCGAGCGCCCCGATCAGCAGGCCGAGTTCGTTTACGTCAGCGGCGAGGGCCGCCGGTCACCCCTCTTTGATCACCAAGACCTGGCGCGCAAGCTCACCGAGCGCCTGGGCCGCCCCGTCGAGGCCACCCGCCTGCCGGTGCAGCAAGCCCGCCTGGACCCCGCCGCCACGGTGCTGACTTTCCGCGCCGGGGATGCCTCGTTGGCCTATAACCTCGGCACCAAGCAGCTCGCTCCGGCCCCGGCTTCTAACGACCCCGGCCTGCTCCGCCACCCCGATGACTTGCCCCGCATGAGCGGCAGCGGCGAGGCCACCAGCATCACTTTTGTCAACCAGATGTCCGAGCCCATCCAAGTGGCCTGGGTAACGATGGAAGGCCAACGGATGAGCTACCACACCCTCGCCCCGGGGGCGCGGGTTTCACAAAACACTTACGTCGGCCACGTGTGGATGCTGTTGCGTGCCAATGGTGACCCCATCGCGGGCACCGTTGCCATTGCCGAGGGCAGTGTGGTGGATGTGACGGGCACACCCGCCCGCACCCCTCGCCCCGGCCGACAAGGGGGCGGGCAAGGCGCGCCCCCGGCCAACGAGAACCGCCCCTTCCGCGTGGAGTTTGCGGATTACCAAGCGTTCTTGGTGCCGACGAATGGAGGCCAGCGCTTCGCCATGACCACGGACGGCAACGCGCAGGACGGCTACGGCCCGCAAGCGTGGTGGAGCCCCGACAATCGCTACGTCGTGGTGCCCAAGATCACGCGCCCGCCCACGCGGCAGATTCCCATCTTCACTAGTCGCCCGGCCGACCAACTGCAACCCAAGTACCGGCTGATTGACTACGTCAAGCCCGGCGACGAACTGCCCCAAACCCGCTACTGGGTGTGGGATGTCACGGCCCGGCGCGGGCACTGGATCAACCTCGACCTCTACCGCGACCACTTCGACCTGCGGATGCCCGGTTGGTCAGCGGATGGCAAGGAGTTCCGGTTCCTCTTCAACGAGCGCGGGCACCAAACCCTGCGCTGGATCGGCCACCGGCCCGAAACCCAACAAACCCGCGCCATCATCGACGAGAAGAGCAAAACCTTTGTGGATTACTCGCAAAAGTTCTACTTAAACGTGACCGGCGGCGGCGCGCAAGAGGAAGCGATCTGGATGAGCGAGCGGAGTGGCTACAACCACCTCTATCTCATTGATGTGGCTACCGGTCGGGTGAAGTATCCCATCACCACCGGCAACTATGTGGTGCGCGAAGTAGTGAACAACGACCAGGCCCGCCGCCAACTCACCCTGCGCGTGATGGGGATGGACCCGAACCAAGACCCGTACCACGTTCACTTCATCCGGGTGGGTTACGACGGCAAGAACCTGGTGCGGCTAACCGAGGCCAACGGCACCCACAACCTGGAGTTCAGCCCCGACGGCCAAACCTACGTGGCCACCTTTAGCCGCGCCGACCAACCGCCCATGCGCGAACTACGTCGCACCACGGACGGCAAGAGGATCGCGGACCTGGAGGCCGCCGATGACGCCCTCCTGCGGGCTACGGGCTGGCGCCGACCGATTGTGATCTCGGCCAAGGGCCGGGACGGGGTCACCGACATCTGGGGCTACATGAACCTGCCCACGAACTTCGACCCGAACCGCAAGTACCCGGTGATTGAGGAGATTTACGCCGGCCCCCACGGGCACCACGTGCGCAAGACCTATAACCCCAGCGAGGGGAGCGGCCCGGTGGCCGAGCTCGGTTTCATCACGGTAAAGATCGACGGTATGGGCACCAACTGGCGCAGCAAGGCCTTCCACGACATGGCCTGGCAGAACATCGCCGATGCGGGCTTCCCGGATCGTATCGCTTGGATGAAGGCAGCGGCCCAGCAGATCCCGCAGATGGACCTCAGTCGCGTGGGCATCTACGGCGGTAGTGCGGGCGGCCAAAACACTGCCCACGCCTTGCTCCTGCACGGCGACTTCTACAAGGTCGGGGTGGCCGACTGCGGCTGTTACGACAACCGCATGGACAAAATCTGGTGGAACGAAGCCTGGATGGGGCGCATGGGGCCGCACTACGAAGCCCAGGCTTGCAGCACCCTCGCCCCGAACCTGAAGGGTCACCTGATGATCCTGGTGGGCGAAGAGGACACCAACGTGGACCCGGCCAGCACCTACCAACTGGTGGATGCACTCAACAAGGTCGACAAGGATTACGAGTTCATCCTCGTCCCCGGGGCGGGCCACGGCACTACCGGCAACCCAACTGTCCGCCGCCGCATGTGGGACTTCTTCGTCCGTCACCTCATGGGCGTCGAGCCTCGCCGCTAATCGCAGCCAGGCCGACACAAAAACATCCCGGGCTCCTCATTGGAACCCGGGATGTGGCTCTCCCAATCTTTGGCTTGATCGCCGATTTACTTGGATCGCCGGCGGCGAGCGAACGCCAGCAGGCCCGCACCCAGCGCGATCATCGTGGCCGGTTCCGGCGTCGGGGTCGTCGTGAAGTTCTGACCATCAAACCAGCCCTCCTTGGAGAAGCTGTAATTCGTCAGCCAGCCGTCTTGGGTAGAGGTTTGTAGGCCTGCCACCGGGTGCCACCAGATGCCGACCTGCGGACCGAAGGCCGCACCCGTCCAGTTGGCGGGGTTGCCGTACTTAGGTGTGTGGTTCTGGATCGACGTGGCGTTAATCGAGAAGCCCAGCGTGCGGGTGCCGTCGGTGTTGTTCTGAACCGTGATGTCCAGTACCTTGCTCGGGTCGTTAATGCTGCTGAAGATGCGGTCCGGAGCCTGCGTGCCGCTGGCGGCCGAGCCGTCGAAGTAGCTGCTGCCTCCGTTCAGACCGTTGTAAGCGTAAGCGTAGAGCTTGGCGTTGCTGGACGAGCCATCCAGGTAGAAAATCGCCAGCTCGTCGTTGCTACCCTTAGGGTTCGGACCCGGGCTCACGGCCAGCCAGAAGCCCTGCGGCAGCACGCCGTTCGTGGCCTGGTACGTGCCGTACCAGCTGAAGGTGTTGGTGATGGTGTTGAACGAACCATTGGCGTTCAGCAACTTGCCGGCCGTATCGTTGATACCCGGGTCGGCGCTGATGCCGCGAATCCACTCGAAGTTGTACTGCGGGTCCGTCGCCATGCTCAAAGCAGCAGCGCTAACGATCGCCCCAACAAGAAAGACCTTTTTCATTGTTTTGATTCCCTCGCCGGGCACGCTGAGAATCGGGGATTTTCAGCGCAGAACCCGAGATGACGTGAGTGTGAACCTAAAGGAGGCTGTGAACCTTCCGCACAATCACCAGGTTCACTGCGTGGAGGGTGAATCGGTATCCGAAACTGGTACGTTTGCTTGGGGGGTTTGCCGCTTGCGGTCGCGCACGATTCGAAAAATCAGCGGTCCGGCCAGCACAACGATGATGGAGCCGGCGATGATGCCCATGAGCGATCGCACTTGATTGGACTCGCCCAGCACGTAACCCGCCCCGAAAATCACCCCAACCCATAGCAAGCAAGCCACGCTGTTTAGTAGCAAAAACTTCGTTGCCGAATAGCGACTACTGCCCGCCACGAAGGGAACCGTCGAGCGCAAAACGCTCACCCATCGGGCGAGCAAGAAGGTATTGAGGCCGTACCGCTCAAACGCCTCTTCCGCTTTAGTGATCTGGTCTAGCTTTAGACGCTTGGCGCATGGCGCTTTGGCCAGGCGCTCTCCAAAGATTCGGCCCCAACCATAGTTGGCAAAGTCGCCGAGAATCGCGGCCACCAAGAGCACCGCCAAGGAGGTCACCGGGTTCAAGCCTTTGACTTGGGGGCTTGCCAGCACACCTGCTGCGAAGAGGAGCGTGGTGGTCGGCACCATCGGCACGTAGATCAGGCCGGTCTTGACGAACGTGGCGACAAAGAGGGCGACGTACGCCCATACGCCGAATTGCTGAACAACCTCGCCGAGCGATTCGTCCAAAGCGGGGATGGTTCGGAGAAGAGCTCCCCAATCCGGCACGGATGTAGTTTACGCGTGCCGGGAAGCCTCGGCGGGCACGATGTTCTGGCGGAACCAGGCGTAGCCGTCGCGCAATCCGTCTTCCAAAGTGCGGCGCGGTCGCCATCCCAGATCGAAGAGACGGCTCACGTCCATCACCTTCTTGGGGAAGCCATCGGGCTTCGTGCGGTCCCACTCAATCGGGCCGGTATGCCCCACCACGCGCTGCGCGGCCTCGGCCACCTCGCGAATGGAGTGACCCTGACCCGTGCCCACGTTGATCATGCTCGGCAACTCTTCGCGCTGCAGCAAAAAGAGGCAGGCGTCGGTGAGGTCATCGGTGTGGAGGAATTCTCGAATCGGGCTGCCCGTGCCCCAGCACACGGCCGGGGTATTCGGCATGTGTTCGTGGAACCGGCGGAGCATGGCCGCCGCGACGTGGCTGTTTTGGGGGTCAAAGTTGTCCCCCGGGCCAATCACGTTGGGGGGCATCACGGTGCCGTAGTCGCGTCCGTACTGCTTGCGAAGGCTATCGCACAGCACCATGCCCGCAATCTTCGCCACCGCGTAGGGAGCGTTCGTCGGCTCGGGCGGGCCGGTTAACATCGCATCTTCGCTCACCGGCTGCGGCGCGAGGCGGGGATAGATGCAGCTCGAACCGAGGAACAGCAAGCGCGGCACATCGGCCTGGTGGCTTTCCCAAATCAGGTTCTGCTGGATGCCAAGATTGAGGCCAATAAAGTCCGCAGGTTGGGTGTTATTGGCATGAATGCCGCCCACCTTGGCGGCCGCGCAAACCACTACCTCCGGGCGCTCGGCTTGCAAAAACTCACGCACGGCCGCCTGGCTGCTCAGGTCCAGTTCGCTGCGAGTGCGGACGATGACGTTTTCGTAGCCATCGGCCATCAGTCGGCGGAACAAGCCGCCCCCCACCAGGCCTCGGTGGCCTGCCAGGAAAATCTTAGTGTCCTTCTTCAGCACTCGCGTACACCTTGTGGTCGGCGTGGCGGAGCGTTTGCTCTTGCCGCGCAACTTCCACGTCGGCATCCACCATTTCGTCCACTAGCTCTTCAAACGTCACGCGGGGGCTCCATCCGAGCTGCTCCCGGGCTTTCGTCGGATCACCCAGCAAGGTTTCCACCTCGGCGGGGCGGTAATACGCCGGGTCCACGGCCACCACCTTGCGGTCGGTGCCGGCCACGACGCCGATTTCGTCCACGCCTTCGCCGCGCCATTCAATCGGCAGGCCCACGCGGCCAAAGGCGCGCTCCACGTACTGCCGCACGCTGTATTGCTTGCCCGTGGCCAGCACGAAGTCGTCCGGCGTCTCGGCCTGCAGCATCATCCACATGCCTTCCACGTAGTCGCGGGCGTGCCCCCAGTCGCGAAGGGCGTCCATGTTGCCCAGGTAGAGCCGATCTTGCAGGCCCAGGCTAATGCGCGCGGCGGCGCGGGAAATCTTGCGAGTGACAAATGTTTCGCCCCGAATCGGGGACTCGTGGTTAAAGAGAATGCCGTTGCAGGCGTACATCCCGTAGGCTTCGCGGTAGTTCACCGTAATCCAATAGCCATAGAGCTTGGCCACCGCGTACGGGGACCGGGGATAGAACGGGGTGGTCTCCTTCTGCGGGATTTCTTGCACCAGGCCGTAAAGTTCGCTCGTGCTGGCTTGATAGAACCGCACCTGCTTCTCCATGCCCAAAATGCGGATCGCTTCCAGGATGCGGAGCGTCCCCACGGCGTCGGCTTGAGCGGTGTATTCCGGCGTATCAAAGCTCACTTTCACATGGCTTTGGGCACCCAAATTGTAGATTTCATCCGGTTGCGTCTGCTGGATCAACCGAATGATGGCGGTGCTGTCGGTTAGGTCGCCGTAGTGCAAAAAGAGCGGCTTGCGCACCTGGTCGTGCGTATCTTCAAACAGGTGATCGATGCGCTGCGTGTTGAAGAGCGAGGATCGCCGCTTCATGCCATGCACTTCGTAGCCCTTGGCCAAAAGGAACTCGGCGAGGTAGGCCCCATCCTGGCCAGTAATGCCAGTAATCAAAGCGCGTTTCGGTCGGGATTGGGGTGCAGACGCCATCTTTCGACTCCTATTGTCGGCATGCGAAGCCCCGACATTCATCCCTATGGGCACCGCGGCTTGGGTTCGAGTATGGCGTAAGATGAAGAGAGCGGCATGAGCCTCGCCCCGATTGAAGAAGCAGCCCTTGGGGGTTCGCGCGATGTTGAGAAGTTGGACAAGTTTTCTTGGGCAAGCTTTGTTCGATTTCTGAGCCTCGCCCGCGATCACCGGGGCACGTTCATTCTGGGTTCGCTCATGACGCTGGTGGCATCGGGCATCAACCTCAGCTTGCCGCTGGCCGCGCAGCGGCTGTTCCCTCAGGTACTTAAGAGCGGCGATGTCCGCGCCTTGGACATCGCGGCGGGCACCTTTGCGTTGCTCCTCCTCATCGGTACGGGCATCACCTTCGTGCAGTGGGTCATCACGGTCCGGGCCGGGAATGCCGTGGTCACCGCCTTGCGCGCGCGCCTCTTCCGGCATCTGAACCGGATGCCGATTTCCTACTTCGACCAGGCCAAAACCGGGGAACTCACTTCACGCCTCAGCAACGACGTCACCCAGATCCAGCAAACCCTCACGCTTGATATCGTGAACATGCTGGCGAACATGGTCACCCTCATCGGTGGGGTCGTCATTGCCATTTACATCGACTGGAAGCTCACCTTTGCCGTCGTCGGCGTGCTGGGCCTCGTGATGTTGATGTTCGTGATTGCGGGTCGCCGCCTCCGGCGTCTCAATCGCCTGACTTTGGACGCCCTTTCCGAGTCCATGGGCACCATCCAAGAGGTGCTGAGCAATATCCGCATCGTCAAGGCGTTTGCCCGCAACGAGCACGAGGATAAGCGGATCGCGCGCCAGCTCAATCGGGTGCTCAAGCTATCTGACCGGAGCGCGACCTTCGAAGCCGCCATGGGCTCCATCGCCATGGTCGGGTTCCTGCTTCTCATCGTGGCCGTGATCTGGTTCGGTGGCCGCCGCGTGCTGACGGGCGACCTCACCCCCGAAACCCTCCTCGCCTTTTTCATCACCGTCACCATCATCAGCGGGCCGATGAGCATGCTGGCCTCGCTCTATACGCGCCTGCAGCGCGCCATCGGCGCCAGCGACCGCCTCTTCCAAATCCTCGACCTGAAGGAGGAAGACAAGGACCCCGACGACGCCGTGCGCTTCCCCAATGTGGCGGGCGAGGTCGCCTTCCGCAACGTCACCTTCGGCTACGACCACACCCGCCCGGTGCTCAAGAACCTCAACCTCTACGTCCCGGCGGGCAAGGTCACGGCCCTGGTGGGGCAGAGCGGGGCCGGCAAAACCACCCTCTCGGCCATGCTGTACCGGTTCTACGACCCCCAGGCCGGCACGATCGAGGTGGACGATGTCCCGATCAACCGGATTCGCCGCGACGACCTCCGCGAGCACATCGGGATCGTGCCGCAGATGCCGATCCTGTTCAACGTCAGCATCATGGAGAACATCCGGTACGGACGCCTGGATGCCACGGACGAAGAAGTGATTGAAGCCGCCCGCGCCGCCAACGTCGCCGAATTTGCCGAGGCTCTGCCGCTGAAGTACCACACGGTGGTGGGCGAGCGCGGCGTCACGCTTTCGGGCGGGCAAAATCAGCGCGTGGCCATCGCCCGGGCGCTGCTCAAGAATCCGCGCATCCTCATCCTCGATGAAGCGACGAGCGCCCTCGACACCCGCAGCGAAGCCCTCGTGAAGGAAGCCCTGGAGCGCCTGATGATCGGCCGCACCACGCTCGTCATTGCCCACCGCCTCACCACCATCCAAAACGCCGACCAGATCGCCGTGATGGCCAATGGCGAAGTGGTGGAGAAGGGCACTCACAACGAGCTGATGGCGATGAACGCGCACTACGCCTACCTGCACAACCTCAACGAAGCGAACTAGGCGCACACTAGGCCAGTGCCGACCAGAGCCCGCCCCCGCACGTTAGAATGAAGACCATGGCGCGGTGGGGATGGATCCTGGCGGGGATTGCCCACGCTGTTTATGTCTTCAGCTTGGGGTCGATCTCCAGCTTCCGGGACCCCGAGCTCGCCCGCATCGTCTGTTTCCACTTGCCCTGCGCCTGGGTCACCGGCTTGCTGGTGTTTGCCCTGGCCTGGCACGGTGGACGGCACCTCAAGAATGGCGACATCGCCAGCGGTGATAAGGTGAACGCGGTGCTGGATATGGCGGTGCTCTTTGGGGCGCTCACCCTGCTCACGGGCATCATCTTTAGCAAAGTGCAGTGGGGCGCGTATTGGCAGTGGGATCCGCGCCAGGCCTCGTTCTTGCTGCTTTGGCTCATCTTGGCGGCGGGGCTGGCCTTGCGCTCGGCCTTCACCGATGAAGCTCGGCAGATGAGCGTGATGAGCGGCTACGCCCTTGCCATTGTCATCCCCGCTATCTTCTTGATGTTTGTGTATCCGCGGTTGCCGTGGGTCATTTCCTTCCACCCCAAGGCGGCCAGCCTGGGTTGGGATTACCGGGTCGGGGTGTACGGAGGCGTGCTGGTGTTTGGCGCGGCCGCGCATTTGCTGGCCACACGACGGGCGCAGGTGGCCGCCCTCATCCGCCACGCCAAAGGAGACTCTGACAATCATGACGATTTGGATCGCGGCCATTCCGATGGCGATCGTGTGGTGCGGCCTGTGGCTTTATCACATCACGACGGAGAGAAGCCTGCGGGCGGCCTCTAAGGCGGATTCCGGTTCTAGGTAGCCTGCGCCGATGCGCGAAGCCTCCCTTGCTTTCCTGCAAGAACTGATCGAAACGCCCTCGCCCTCGGGGTACGAAGAACGTGCGGCCGCCGTGGTCCGCCGCTACACCGACTGGGCCGACGCCCACCACACCGATGCCCACGGCAACACCTGGGCCGCCCTGAACCCTAACGCCCCCATGCGCGTGATGCTGGCCGGGCACATGGACGAAATCGGCTTCCAGATTCGTTACATCGACGACCAAGGGCTCCTCTACTTTTCCGGCATTGGCGGGCACGACACTATGGTGCCGCTGGGCCAACGCGTGTGGGTGCACGGGCAAGAAGCCGTCCCCGGCGTGATCGGACGCAAGCCGATCCACTTGCTGGAAGAAGCCGAGCGGGGCAAGCGCCCCGAACTCCACGACATGTGGATTGACATCGGCGCCAAGGACCGCGAAGAGGCCGAAAAGGTGGTGAGCGTGGGCGACTGCGTGACCTACCAATACGGTTTCCAAACCCTGTTGGGCGACCGCGCCGTGGCCCGGGGTTTTGATAACCGCGTGGGCACCTTCTGCGTGATGGAAGCCCTGCGCCACCTCAAAGAAGATGGCGGCCTCAGCGAAGACGTTGGCGTGTTCGCCGTGGCGACCGTACAAGAAGAGATTGGCCTTCGCGGCGCGCGCACCAGCGCCCACGCCATCAACCCGCAGAGCGGCCTGGCCATTGACGTGGACTTTGCGATTGACCACCCGGGCGTGAGCAAGACCCGCTACGGCAAGACCGACATTGGCGGCGGCCCCAGCATCACCCGCGGCGCCAACATCAACCCGGTGGTGTTCCGGATGCTGCAAGAAGCGGCCAAAGCCACGAACATCACCGTGCAGGTCGCAGCGGAACCGGGTGGCACCGGCACCGACGCCAACGCCATGCAAACCACTCGCGATGGCATGGCCACCGGCCTCGTGGGCGTGCCCCTGCGCTACATGCACACCCCGGTCGAGCTCCTCTCGCTAACGGACGTCGAGCAGTGCGGTCAGCTCATGGCCGGCTACTGCCGCCTGGTGCAGGCCGGCACCGACTTTACGCCGCGCGCGTAAGGTTCGCCGAACCTGTCAGTAGGCCACCCCCTGGGTCCTTCTGACAGGTTTCGGCCTTAGGGCACCGGAGGCTCGTCTCATGCCTGGTACGGTCAGAAAGATGCGACTGGGTTGGACAGTGCTTTTGGTAGGGGTGGCGGCCCTAAGCTCCGCAGAGACGCTGCGGATGGGGACGTGGAACGTCACGAACTACACTGGCACCGGCCGGGGTTCAGCCTTCCAAAACGCGATCTACGGCACCTACCAGGGCCGATCCTTTGCCCCGGACGTGCTGTTTGCGCAAGAGATTGAGTCGCCGTCGGCGGCCCAAACCTTCCGTGGCCTGCTGAATACGGCGGCCGGTTCTCCGGGCGATTGGAACGTCATCTTCAACACCCTCACCGGCACCTCGGGCACCAACGCCAACAACCAGGCGATGTTCTATCGCACCAGCAAGGTCCATTCCACCGCGGTGACCGTGGTGGCGAGCCCCAGCAGCACCGCGGGCGCTCGCCAGACTCTGCGGTTTGACTTCCAGCTGGCGGGCAACGCCACGGCAGAAATCTTTAGCGTTTACAACCTCCACCTTAAAGCGGGTAGTAGTGCCGAAGACCAGAACCGACGCCAGGCCGAGGCCACGTCGGTGCGCAATAACGCGAACGGCCTCACCGGTAACCGGCAGATCATGGCTGTGGGCGACTTCAACTGGCAAACGAGCTCCCAGGCCGCGTGGACGACCTTTACCGGCAGCACCAGCAACAACGACGGAAGGTTCTTTGACCCGATTAACACCCCGGGTTCGTGGAACGACAACAACAACTTCCGGTTTGTGCACACCCAAGACCCGAGTGGTGCCGCCGGGATGGACGACCGTTTTGACTTGATGTTAATGGGCGGCAAACTGGGTGACGGAGTCGGCACGGAGTACGTGGGCGCCTTTGGCACGGCCTACAGCACCACCACGTGGAACGACCCGAATCACTCCTACCGCGTGTGGGGCAACGATGGCACGTCGTTTAACGACACCCTGACCACCACGGGCAACACGATGGTGGGTAGCAGCATTGCGCAATCGCTGGTGACCTCGGCGACCGTAAATGGTGGCCACCTGCCCGTGTTTGCGGACTTCCGCTACGATGTGGTGCCAGAACCGGCCAGCATGGTAGCTTTGGGCGCGGGCTTGCTCGCCTTGGTGCGTCGCCGACGCAACGCCAATCGCCCGTAAATCTACGGGCTTTCCGTTCAAAATGACGACACCGATCCCCCAACGGGTTCGGTGTCGTCATTGTACCGGGCTTGCGGCATTCTAGGTTCAGTTGTTGCGGTGGAGGGGACAAAACCTAACGACTTCCAGAGGAAGCGCATCCACCGAGAACTCTCTCCCCCCGCAGTTTTGCAACCTTTTGGCTTCAAGTGCCGCTATAATGAAGTATCGGTCAGGACAAGGGCGTCTAACTTCCCTTATTGAAGTTGCACACCGTTGAGCTTGGACTGAAAAATCAGGGCAATGCGCACGAAGGCATTTACACTTATCGAGCTGCTCGTGGTGATCGCGATTATCGCCATCCTTGCAGCTATCTTGTTCCCGGTCTTTGCTCAGGCGAAAGCCGCCGCGAAGAAAACGCAGGCGATCTCGAACCTCAAGAACATCGGCACCGCGGGGCAGATCTACATCGCCGACTACGATGACCAGTGGGGCATCGCAACTCCTCTCGTTCCGGGCATTGGTTACGCTTGGGACCGCTTCATCCGCGTCAAGGAGTTGATCAAGCCGACCACCCCTCCGGACGTGGCCGACGCGATCAACACGTTCTTCTATAACGCGCAGCAGCCGTACATGAAGAACTGGCAGATCCTGAACAACCCGGGTAGCGGCCAGCGCAGCCCGTTGCCGGCTTCGGTGTTCACCGCTGCGGGTATCACGGCCGCCGACATTACGGCAGCCCGCCCGCCGGTGATCCACTACACCTACAACGGTCTTCTGCAGGGCTACTCCAGCACGGCCATCGAAAACCCCGCCGAACTCACGGTGTGGTGGACGGGCCAAGGTAACCGTGGCTTCCAGGGTGCTGGTTACGCCAGCCCGCAGCTGATTTGTACGAACGCCGCTTCGGGTTGTTCGTATCAGCCGGCGGCCGCCGGATGTGGCACCACAAACGGGTCGTTCTCGTTCTACACGTCTAACTCTAGCAACTTCGGTTGGGACATGCACAACCGCACGTTCGTGTACTCCTACGCGGACAGCCACGTGAAGACCCGCAAGAGCGGCGTGTTCACGACCGGCCAGCGTGATGCCCGCAGCGACCCGTTCGCTTACTATCTGGGTAAGGAAGTGGACCGCTTCCGCGCCGGTGGAGCTCGGTACTGGGACATCAACTACTGCCACCCGTACATGTTCCGCCCGGACTTCGACTTCCAAAATTGGGACACCCCGTTGGTGGCGCCCTAATGGCGAAGTGGACAGTCTTGCTGGCCCTGGGCGCGTTTGCGCTCGGGCTGGTGGGTTGCTCGGGTGGCGGCACGGCCGATGCGCCTGAACGAGAAGGCGCGGCACCGACTCCGCAACAAGCCGACCCGAACATGCAGTCGCCCGAAGAACGCGCCCGCGCACAAACCGGCGGCGGCGAAGGCTCCTAAGCCTTCTTCTCGCTCACGACCGATCCCCGCTCGATTCTCCCAAGGAATCCGGCGGGGATTTCTCTTTACGGCCCGGGCCTCTGAATCCTTCTCCCGCCCAATCCCCCTGAACGGGCACATATGGAAATCCTCGGCTATCTCGCCGCCGTCGTCATCGGCATCAGTCTGGGGCTGATCGGCGGGGGCGGCAGCATCCTCACGGTGCCGGTGCTGGTGTATCTCTTCGGGGTGGGCGCCACCGAAGCCACCGCCTATTCGCTTTTCATCGTCGGTCTCACCGCCCTCATCGGCTCGTTCGCCTTCATGAAGAAGCGGCAAGTGGACTTCCGCACCGCCGCCGTCTTTGGTGTGCCGTCCATCCTCGCGGTGTATCTGGTGCGGGGCTATGTCATGCCGATCATCCCGGCCAACTTAGGCCCTCTTGGCTCGCTAGACATCACTCGAGACAAAGCCCTGCTCGTGCTCTTTGGAGCCCTCATGCTGGCCACTGCCTTCTCCATGATCCGCGCCAAGTCAACGCCCGAAGAAGACGAGACCCCAGTGCAGCCCGAGTTCAAGTACGGCAAGATCCTCCTCGAGGGCTTGCTGGTAGGCAGTGTGACGGGCCTCGTGGGGGCCGGGGGTGGGTTCCTCATCATCCCGGCGCTGGTGCTGCTGGCCAAGCTGCCGATGAAGCGGGCGGTAGGCACGTCGCTGCTCATCATCGCTGCCAAGTCCCTCATTGGGTTCACCGGCGACCTGCAGACCAACCCGCACATCCAGTGGCCCTTGCTCCTCACCGTAGCGGGTCTCGCGACCGTAGGCATCATCATCGGCTCGCTCCTCGGCCAGCGGATTTCCGGGGCCAAGCTCAAGCCCGCCTTTGGCTGGTTTGTGCTTGTCATGGGGCTGTTCATGGTCGGCAAGGAGGTCGCTACCCCCGCTCCCACCCCCGGTGAAAAAGCCCCCGCCGTCTCGGCCCATTAATGCACCGGGACCCTGAATCCTTTTCTTTCGAATCTCCCCTAAGCAAGCAACAACGATGAAACGCATCGCTCCTTCTCAGTTGAAGTCGAATCTTGAGCAAGGCCACAAGGTCCAGCTCATTGACGTTCGCTCCGCCGCCGAATACGCCGCGGGCCACGTGCCTGGGGCCCTCAACGTGCCCATGGATCAAATCGAATCGCGGCTGGATGACCTGGCCGCCGACACCGAAGTGATCCTGGTGTGCCAAAGCGGCAACCGCGCCTGCATGACCCACGAAATGATTGAGGGCCACCACAACAACCTCACCATCCTGGATGGCGGGACCAAGGCGTGGCAAGAATGCGGCCTGCCCGTGGTGAGCAGCACCCGCACCCGCTGGAGCCTGGATCGCCAAGTGCGCCTGGGCGCAGGGATGCTGGTCCTCATCGGGGTCATCCTCTCCGTAACCGTGCAGCCCGGGTTCATCTGGCTTGCCGGATTCGTGGGCGCCGGTCTCACTTTTGCGGGCTTGACGGACATCTGCGGCATGGCCGCCCTGCTCGCGAAGATGCCCTGGAACCGCCCCGCCACCCCGGCCCCGGCCGCCAAGAAGGAAGTGAAGGCGTGATCCTCAAGCAGTTCTGGAACGAGCAAGTCCAGCAGTACAGCTATCTCGTCGGGTGCCCCGGCGCGGGCGAGGCGATCGTCATTGACGCCGACCGCAACGTCGAGCAGTACATCGCCGCCGCTGCCGCCGAACGCCTGCGCATCGTCCACGTGACCGAAACGCACATCCACGCCGACTACTTGAGCGGCTCGCGAGAGCTGGCCCAGCGTACCGGCTCGAACCTCTGGCTCTCTGCCGAAGGCGGGCCGGACTGGCAATACACCTTCACCACCCCCGAACACAAGCCGCTCCGCGATGGCGACACCATCCAGATCGGCGGTGTGACCGTGCAGGTGTGGCACACCCCCGGCCACACACCGGAGCACATTTCGTTCCTCATCCACGAGAACGGTGTGCTGCAAGGCGCAATGACCGGCGACTTCATCTTTGTGGGCGACGTCGGGCGACCGGACCTGCTGGAGAACGCCGCCAACATGAAGGGCACCGCCGAACCCGGCGCGCGCCGCCTTTTCCAATCCGTGCAGCGCTTCGCCGCCTTGCCGGATCACATCCTCATCTGGCCGGCGCACGGGGCGGGTTCCGCCTGCGGCAAGAGCCTAGGCGGGGTTCCGGTGACCACCCTGGGCTACGAAAAGGCCACGGGATGGGCGTGGCGCATCTCCGACGAGAACAAGTTCGTGGAGGAAGTGCTGGCCGGGCAGCCCGAGCCGCCTTTCTACTTCAAGATGATGAAGCACCTGAACAAGGTCGGCCCCGATCCGCGCCCGGCGGTGGACGCTCTGCCGCGTTCTAGCTCGCTCGCCGAGTTTGAAGCCGCCCGCCAGCGGGGAGCCGTGGTGCTGGACGTGCGCCCCTCGGCCATGTACCTCCGTGAGCACATCCGGGGCTCGCTCCACATCCCCATCTACGCGATGTTTGCGCAGTACGTGGGTTGGCTGGTGGACTTCCAGGAAGAGGTGATCCTCATTGCCTCCGACGAAGCCAGCGCCAAGCAAGCCGCTACCTACATGGCGTACATCGGCTGGGATCGCGCCACGATGTGGTTCGGCGAGGACATCCTGCGCACTTACGAACGAGCCGGTCACGAGTTAGTGACCACCGCCGACCTGCAAGCCTGCGACGTGCCGAAGGATGCGGTATGGATTGACGTGCGGGGCCGCAACGAGCGCCTGGGGCAGAACATCCCCGACGCCGTGGGCATCACCCTGGGCGAGATGGTGGTCCGCAAGGATGAAATCCCGCAGGGCAAGCGCCTGGCGATCAGTTGCCAAGGCGGTACCCGCTCCCCGATTGGGGTCTCGGTGGCCGAGCGACTGGGGCACGACGTGCTCAATGTCCGCGACGGCTATTTGGGCTTCCTCACCTGCCAGGGCCGCCAAAAGGTCTCGGTTTAGGCCGTCCTTCCTGTCCGGTTCACGCCCTCCTTCCCACCTGGGACCAGGAGGGCGTGGCCTTGTTCGGCTATGCTCTCGGCCATGAACGAGGCGCAATTGCTGCAAGAATGCCGAACCGAATGCCAGCAGATGGTGGCGGAAATCGAGGCCCTGCTGGAGGGTGCGAGCCCCGAACAACTCCAAGCCGCCATGGGGCCGAAATCTTGGCACTCGCTGCAGATCGTGGACCACTTTGTGCGGGCGCACGGCCCGTACCTCGAAGCCTGCCGCCCCGTGGCCGCCCAGGCCCCGGCGGGGGATGGGCAAGAAGTGAAGCTGAAGTTCTTCACCCGCATGATCGTCCGGCAAATACGCAAGGGCACCGTCCCCGCCTTGCCGAATCTGGTGCCCCCGCCGACCCCAGCGGAGAACATCGTACAAACTTGGCGCGACCTAGAGCGCAACACCGACGAGGTATGGGCCAGCCTGCAGGGCAAGTCGCTTTCGCACCAAGAATTCCGCAATCCCGAGCTCAGGATTGTCCGCATGCATCTGGCGGACTGGGTGGAGATCCGCCGCAGGCACCTGGCTTATCACCTGCCTCAGTTTCGTGCGCGATTGAAGTGCTAAGGCCTCATATCCAGGCAACCTTGACCCCCTTTCGACCGTGATACATAGCGAGAATCATTGCCATGGCAAATGAAATTATCATCGCGACGGACGCAAATCAAAAGCTCGCGACGCGCCCCACCAGCCCCGAAACGCGGCTGGCCAATCCCGTTCCAGGCATTCTTTTCCTCGCCACCGCCGGCCTGGGCTGGGCCGTTTTTGGCAGCACCATCGGCACGGTGGCAGGCGCCCTGGGCTTTGGCGGGTCCATTGTTTTGGGCTCTATCCTTGCCAGCAGCATCCGCATGGCCGCCCAGTGGGAGAAAGGCATCGTCTTCCGCTTTGGGAAGTTTGTGGCCACCAAGGGGCCGGGCGTCTTCTTCTTGGTGCCCTTTGCCGACACCGTGCGAATGGTGGACACCCGCATCCGCACCATCGAGATTCCGCACCGCCAGGCCATCACCAAGGACAACGTGCCGGTGCGGCTGGATGGCGTGATCTTCATGCGCGTGGATGACCCCTCGGCGGCCCTCATCCGCGTGCAGAACTACACCCAAGCGGTGCTGGAATACGCGCAGACAGCCCTCCGCGACATCGTGGGCGGCATGACGCTGGACGAAATCTTGGCCGACCGAGAACTGCTGGGCCAACGGGTGGAAGCGATGGTGGAGCACGAAATTGACGGCTGGGGACTGGAGGTGGCGGCGATCCGGATTCAAGATATCGAGCTGCCCGAGGACCTGAAGCGGGTGATGGCCCGCCAGGCGAGCGCCGAGCGCGAAAAGCGCGCGACGATCACCAAGGCCGAAGGCGACCGCGAGGCCGCCGAGAACCTGGCCCTGGCCGCCCAGAAGATGGCGACCAGCCCGGGGGCGCTGCAACTCCGCACCCTGCAGACCCTGGATAGCCTGGGCACCTCGCCTTCCAACACCATTGTGCTGGCGGTGCCGGTGGAGCTTTCGAACGCGCTAAAGGCCGTGCCGGAGCTGGCCGACGCCCTGAAGCCCTTGCCGAACAAGAACGAGTCTTAAACTAAGCTCATCGGGTCCACATCCACCGCCACCCGCACGTCCTTGCTCATGGCAAGTTCGGAAGGGAGGCGGATGGGCTCGATATCCGCATCCAGTGGCAACTTGATGAGGATGTGGAACCGGTACTGATCCTTCAGCTTCGCCAGCGGGCAGGGCAGCGCCGGATACACCTGCGACCCTGGCAGCCGCGCCACCAGCGTCTGCTGCAGCATCAGCGCTCGCTCGCTCACCACGCCTTGGTCCGGCCCGGAGAGGACGATATTCACCAGCCGCGTATATGGTGGGTAGCCCAGCCGCGACCGGCACTCCACCTCTTCTTCAAAGAAGCCTTCGTAATCGTGCGCGCGCACGCTCTGCAGCGAGCGGTGGTCGGCGTCAATCGCCTGGATAATCACCCGCCCCGCGTGCTCCGCCCGCCCGGCCCGGCCTGCCACCTGTGTCATCAACTGGAACGTGCGCTCCGCCGCTCGAAAATCCGGAATATTGAGCGACAAATCCGCCGTAATCACACCCACCAGCACCACCCGGGGGAAGTCGAACCCCTTGGCCACCATCTGGGTGCCAATGAGGATGTCAATCGCCCCCGAGTGGAATTTGGTGACGATCTCCTCCAGCGCCCCCACCCGCCGGGTCACGTCGCGGTCCAGGCGCTCCACCCGCGCCTTCGGGAACATCGCCTGCACCGTCTCTTGCACGCGTTCCACCCCCACGCCCACGCCCCCCAGCTTGGTGCCCCCGCACGCCGGGCACCGGGGCGGCTTGGGTTCGTGGTAATCGCAGTGGTGGCACCGCAGCCGCTGCTGCTGCTGGCTATAGGCCAGCGCCACCTCGCAGTGCGGGCACAAAAAGCGGTGCTGGCACTCCTTGCAGATGAGGAACGGGGAGTACGCCCGCCGATTCAGGAACAAGATGCTCTGGAGCTTCCGGTCGAGGGTGTCCTGCAGGGCTTCGGCAAGTTGGGGGCCGATGATGTCCACCTTCTTCTCCCGGTACAGCACCGAGAGGTCTTCAATCTCGATAGTGGGCAGGGTGACGGCCCGGGCGCGCTGCTTCAGTTGCAGCATCGTGATGGAGCCCGTCTGGGCGGCGGCAAAGGTTTCGATGCTGGGCGTGGCACTGCCGAGCACGTAGGGGCAGCCGTGCTGCTGGGAGAGGAAGGCGGCCAGCCCCCGGCTTTCGTAGCGCGGGCTACTGTCTTGCTTATAACTCGGCTCGTGCTCTTCGTCCAGCACGATCAGCCCAAGGTCCGGCAGCGGGGCGAACAAGGCCGACCGCGCCCCCAGCACCACCGGGCATTCCCCAGCCCGCACCCGGCGCCAGGCCATCAGGCGCTCGGCGGGGGTCATGTTGCTGTGCAGCACCGCCACCCGGTCGCCAAAGCGTCCCCTTAGCTGGGCAATCACCTGGGCCGTGAGCGCGATTTCGGGCACCAGATACAGCACCGGCCGCCCTTGCCGGAGAGACTCGGCGGCGGCTTGCAAATACACTTCCGTCTTGCCCGAGCCCGTCACGCCGTAGAGCAAGAACCCTTCCGGCCGGTGCGCGGCAATAGCCGCCTGGATCGCTGAAATCGCCACCGCCTGCTCGGGGTTGGGCACGTTAGAGGTGGTGGTAGTGGGGGTGTTTTCCCCTACTTGTTGCAAAAATCCCGCCTGCTCCAGGGCGCGCAAGGTGGCGTCCGTCACCCCACCGATGCTGCGCAGTTCGCCATCCTGGAACACCGTACTCCCCGCCCCTTGCAGGCGCAACAGCAGCAAACTCTGGGCGGGCTTGCGCCGCCCCGGCCCGCGCACAAAGGCCTCGATCTCGGCATCCCCAATCGTCAGCCGCCACGAGGTCGGACGCCGCTTGGATTCAGGCAAAGTGAGGTCCAAGTACTTGCTTGCCACCCCAATGGCCTCCAAATCCTGCAAGGCCTTGCGCAAGGGTGCGGCCAGCGGCTTGGTCTTGGTTTCCGTGATCTCACCGGCCTGCAGCGTCTTCCACACCTCGTCTTCCACCAGGGTCAGCTGGCGCGGCGGGTTGCCCGGGCGCACTTGCCAGGTCGTGGTCAGGCGGGTTTGGGCGCGGGGCGGCAGGGCGGGCGTCATCGCCACGCTCAGCGGGCACAAGGTGCGCTGGCTCACCTCGTGCACTAGCGCCAGGGTCGGCGCGGGCAACGAAAGAGAGTTGATCTCGCGCCCCAACGGACGGAGCTTGCTGCGCGGGAACCCCAGGTCTTCTTCCTTTACCTTTCGAACCTGGGTGATAAACGCCAGCACGGACCGCGCCCCCAGGGGCACCAGCCACGCCTGGCCCGGCTTGGCCCCGGCCGGAGCTTCGTAAGTGAAGTTGCCTTCCCGGCCAGCGGTGCGGCTATCCACCACCACGTCGGCCACCGAAATCAGGCGTCCGCTCACAGTTTGGCAGCCGTGAACTTCATGCGGGTCAGCGACCGAATCTGGATCAACGTAAAGCCAATCAGGATCGCGCCCATCACCCAGGCCGCCGCCGTGGCGTACCCAAACTTAAGGAACATGAAGGCGTTGGTCCAGATTTCGAGCCCCACGGTGTGGGTGCTATAGAGCGGCCCGCCCCCGGTGAGGACGAAGACGTTTTCCATCGCCTTGAACCCCGCAATGAACACCCCCAGCAGGTTGATGAGGATAAGCGGGCGCAGGCTGGGCAGCGTCATGTACCGGATCTTGTGCCACCACTCCGCACCGTCCAGGTCGGCGGCTTCGTAGCGTTCTTGGGGCACGTTCTTCAGCGCCGCCAGGTACAAGATGGACCCCGGTCCGGCCCCCGCCCAGATGCCCGGCAACACCACGGCAAACATCGCCAGCTTGGGGTCGCCCAGCCAGTCTTGCGCCAGCGGGATTTCACCCCCGCCCATCCGCATCCACAGCGGGTTGATCGCCTGGATGATGGGGGCCAGCAGGCTATTGAGCAAGCCGGTTTCCGCCCGGTCGTAGAACTGTCGCCACATAAACGCGATGACAATCCCCGAGGTCATCGCCGGGAGATAGAACACCGTGCGGAAGAACAGCGTAAAGCGCGGAATCTCGTTCAGCGCCAGGGCCAGCAGGATGGGCAACACAAAGCCCATCACAATGGTCAACCCCACGTAGATCACGCTGTTCATCAAGCTCTTCCAGAACAGCGAGCTCGTGAAGACGTTGATGAAATTGTCTAACCCCACCCACTGCGGGGATTGCATGATTCGGTAATCCTGGAAGGCGATGACGAGCCCCTTCACCAGCGGGTAGTACGCCCACACGAGGATGCTGAGGCACGCGGGCAGCAGACACCACACCACAAAGCGGCGCACGCGGCTGCGGTCGGTGCCGGCGGGCATGCGCTGCTCCACCCAGGCCTCCACATTGCGCGCTTTGCGGATGGCCCACGCAATCAAGCCCGCCGTGATGAGCAACACGATCACCAGCGCCGTGGTGGCCCGACCCCGCAGGGCGTTCATCTCGGCCTCGGGGATGTAACCCAGAAGCTTGCGGTTCATCTCCTGGTTCACTTCTTCCAGGATCTGGTCGGCGGGGCGGTTGGGGTCCAGGCGCGCGCGGTCCAGCGCGCCATCCAGCACCAAATACACCTGTTGGGAGTTGCGGCCGTAGGGTTCGGGCTTCCCGGTTTGGAAGAGTTTCTCGTTCGCCTCCACGTAGCCCGGGTCCACCGTGCCCGCCAGGTCGGCGTAACCAAACTGCTTCAGTAGCACCGGATTGATGAGCTTTTCTAGCCCTAAATCCACAAACTTGACGGTGCTGATGCGCGCCGCCTCTTGGCTGACAAAGAAGTCGATGAACCGCCAGCAGGCCTCGATCTTCTTCGGGTCTTTGATGCTGGCGTTGATGGCCCACATCCCCGAGTTGATCTCGTTGTAGCTCCCGGCGGGGCCGGCGGGCATCCGCGCAATGCCGATGAGGGCCGGGTTGAGGTCGCTCATGCTCAGCATCACGTCGTTGGTGTAGCTGAACCACATGGCCACCTTGCCGTCCTTCACATCCTGCGACCACGTGGGGGTGACCTGCGCGATGGGGCCGTAGGTTTTGCCATCCGCGCCCTTCCAAGTGGTGACGGTAAGCCGACGATAGAACTCCAAGGCCTTGGCCGCTTCGGGGGTGTTCACCACCGCCTTGGCGTAGCCGCGCTCGGCGGGCACCAGCACCTCGCCCCCGGCTTGCCACACAAAGTTGGTCCACCAGTAGCCTTGGCCCCCGGGGCCGCCGCTGAAAACGAACCCGCGCGTGCCCGGCACCCGCTCCATGATCTGGCGGGAGTACGCCTCGAACTCTTCCCACGTGCGCGGCGGCTTGTTGGGGTCCAGCCCCGCCTTCGCGTAGATGTCCTTGCGGTAGTAAAGCGCCTGGGCGACCTGGAAAAACGGCACCGCGTAAATCCGGTTGTCGTAGCTGCGCAGCACCTTCTCGATTTCGGGCTGCACCCGCTCCATGCTGGCGGGGTCCTTGGCAATCAGGTCATCCAGTGGGCGGCAGAACCCCTGGTCGATATAAGAGAAGTACTGCCGGAAGTTGACGTAAAACACGTCGGGCGCGGTGTCGCCCGCCATGCTCATGAGGAAGCCACTCTCGGCCCGGTCGCCGATCAGTTCCAGGCCACCGGCATTCACCACCCGCAGGTCCGGGTTGCGGGCATGGAACTCATCGAAGATGGCGCGGCGCGTCATCTCGCGGGGGTTGGTGGTTTCGCGCGGCGGGATCCCTTGGCCCGGCCCCGCCATCATGCGGATGGTGACGGGATCCGCCCCCGCCAAGGCGGCGAGCAAGAGCACGAACAGGCCAAGAATTCGCCGCATGAGGACCCTCCATGATACGGCGGAAGGGAGGCCAAAAGCAAACCCGCCCGAGCCGGGGAGGACCTGACTCGAGCGGGCAATTGGGAGTTGGGAAATGAGCTTATGCGCGGCGGCGGCGAGCCAGAGCGAGGAGGCCCGCACCGAGCGCAATCATGCTGGCCGGTTCCGGCACCGCACTGCTGGTGAAGCTGGCCGTGTAGCTCGTGATGAACGTGTTGCCATCGTAAACCGAGTTCGCAAAGCTGAAGTTGTACATCTCTTGGCTGAGGCCGGCCGGCACGTTCGGACCGGAGAAGGTCACTCCGTCCAAGCGCAGGTCGCTGCTGCCCGCGCCACCGTCCAGCACCACAAGGCCCTTGGTGTAGGCGATGTTGAGCACCGGGTTCAGAGACGAATCCGTGAAATTGATGGTGCCCGAGCCCATGGCGTAGACACCGCTGATGATGGACGTCAGAGACGTCGTCGACATCGTGAACTGGGCGTTGCTGACCGAACCACCACCGATCAGACCGGGGGTTTCCAGGGTCAGGCCCGGTTGATTCCAGCCACCGTAGATGATGAAGGCATTGACATCCACGTAAATGACGGGATTGCTCGAGGTGCCGCTCGGGTCCGCAAACGTGGCCACCGTGAATGAGTTCGCCATCGCCGCCACCGAAGCCAAGGCCATTCCGGCTGTAATCCAAATCTTCATGAGTCCAATCTCCCGGTGCCGACAAACCTCGACACGTTCTCACTGTACCTGGGTGCCGAGTTAAGCCGAAGTCAAGAAGGTGGTCCATGGCCCCGTATTCCTACGGGTTTTGTGAACAAGAACCCCCCTTGCCAATCAGGCAAGAGGGGCTGCTTGAATTCCAGGGCTGATTTAGGCTTGGCGTCGGCGCGCCAGAGCGAGAAGACCGGCACCCAGGGCAATCATGCTGGCGGGTTCCGGCACGGCGCTGCTGGTGAAGCTGGCCGTGTAGTTCGTGTTGTTGCCCACGTTCGTCTGGTTGGCCAGAGCGAAGTTGAACTGCGTCATCGTCGTCCCCGGCGGGACCAGGGGACCGCTGAGCGTGATGTTTTGGCCACGCAGCGTGCTGGCACCGGCGCCCAGACCTTCCACAAACGTAGCGCTGTCGAACGAAATGGTGAACAGCGGGTTGTTGCTGCTGTCAGAGAAGCTGATGCTGCCCGGACCGGTGGCGAAGAGCCCCGGAATGACCTGAGTCAGCGCGAGCGTCGTCGTGTTGAACTTGGCATTGGTCACGGTCGGGGCACCCACGGCGCCCGGCGCGATCAGCGTGAGACCGGCGTTCCCCCAAGCTCCGCTTAGAGTCTTGGCCCCGCGGTCATGCACGAAAACCGGATTGTGGGCACTGCCCGACGGATCCGCAAACGTCGCAAACGTTACGGAGTTGTCGGCCATCGCCGCGACCGCACTGCCCAATACCAGTGCCGTCATAAGTACCTTTCTCATGAAAAATCCAGACAACCTCCCCCGTGCCTTCGCCAATTGTACCCCCTCGCCCCTCGCCCCTCGCCCCTCGCCCCTCGCCCCTCGGGGTCGTAGGAATTACCAGGTTTTGGCTAAGAACTCTCAATTTGGCACGGTTCGGCGAGGGAGTTGCCCGGATCGGCCCGCTAGGGCCTTGAGGAATTTTCTGCCGGACGCTTGACCTCTGCGGCGGACAATATAGTATAGTTTTGTCTAGGAGTATTGAGAACCGTGGCTGCGACCCGAAATCAACCCACTGACAAGAATGAAGCCGTGGCCCTTGCGGTCCAGCAGATCGAAAAGGCCTTTGGCAAGGGATCCATCATGCGCATGACGGATGGCAACCGCGAGGCCATTGCGACCATCTCTTCTGGCGCATTGAGCCTGGACGTGGCGCTAGGCGGCGGCATCCCGCGCGGACGCATCACCGAGATCTACGGTGCGGAAAGCAGCGGGAAAACCACCCTCGCCCTGCACATCATTGCCGAAGCTCAGAAGGCGGGTGGTATGGCCCTCTTTGTGGACGCGGAACACGCCCTGGACACCGATTACGCCCAGCGCCTGGGGGTGGACATTGATCGCCTGTACGTGAGCCAGCCGAGCAGCGGGGAAGAGGCCCTCGAGATCATGGACGCCATGGTGCGCAGCGGCGCGATGGACATCGTCGTGCTGGACTCAGTGGCCGCCCTGGTGCCAAAGAACGAAATCGAAGGCGACATGGGTGACAGCCACGTGGGCCTGCAAGCCCGCATGATGAGCCAGGCCCTGCGCAAGCTGGGCGGCCAGTTGAGCAAGACGCACACCGCCGCGATTTTCATCAACCAGATTCGCGAGAAGATCGGTGTGATGTTCGGCAACCCCGAAACCACCCCTGGCGGACGCGCCCTGAAGTTCTGGTCCTCTGTGCGCCTGGAAGTGCGGCGCGGGGAAATCCTGAAGGACGGCACGGAAAGCGTCGGTGCCCGCACCAAGGTGAAGGTGGTTAAGAACAAGATCGCCCCGCCGTTCCGGACCACCGAATTCGACATCATCTTCGGCAAGGGTATTAGCCGCGCCGGCGACCTCCTGGACCTCTCCGTGGAGCACGGATTTGTGAACCGCGCGGGCACGTACTTCAACTACAAGGACGAGCGCCTGGCCCAGGGCCGTGAGAACGCCCGTGCCGCTCTGCTGAGCAAGCCTGAGGTCATGGAAGAGCTGGAGCGCGACCTGAAGGCGAAGCTGATGCCGGCCCGCCTTGAAACTCCAATCGAGGAACCCGAAGACGACGACATTTGAGACCGCCCTTGCGGCTACGGTGAAATGGCTAGCCCGGCGCGACCTGACGGAAGCTGAACTCCGGGCTCGCCTTGAACGCGCCGCCACTCCGGCTTCGGTGGCCGATGCCGTCGTCGCCCACGCCCGGGCGCGGAAATGGGTGGATGACACGCGTGTCGCCACCCGCACCACCGAGATTGCCGCCCGCCACAAGGGGCTTGGCACCGCCGGGATTGACCATGTGCTGGAGCGCAAAGGCGTGGACGAGACCCTGCGCGAAACCGTGCTAGATGGCGACGAGGAGCAACCCCGCGCCACCGCCCTGGCTACCAAAGAGCGAGATCGGGGGCGCACAGCGGCCCAAACCGCCCGGAAGTTAGCGTCAAAGGGATACAGTGAAGAAAGCATCCGGGGCGCCCTGGATGCGACCTTTCCGGGCTGGGATGAGCCCGCGCCCCTGGAGACCGACGGTGACGCCTGAAGAACGCATTGCGCAGCTAGAGCAGCAGATCAAGGATCTCGCCGGACTCTCGCCCGCCGAAGCCCGCGACCAAGTGCTCCGCCAGGCCGAAGCCGAACTCCAGGACACGCTTATCCGCCAGCGCGACCACGCTCGCGCCGAAGCCCAAGACCAAGCCCGGCACCTGGTCCTCACCGCCATGGAGCGGCTCGCCGGCTCGGTGCCTGCGCCGGTCACCACCTCAGTCGTTCCGCTCCCCAACCCCGATCTCAAGGCCAAGCTCGTCGGCCGCGAGGGGCGTAACATCCGCGCCTTCGCCCAAACCACCGGCGTGGACATGATCATCGATCAGGGTCTGGAGAGCGTCACTCTGGCGTGCTTCGACCCCGTGCGCCGCGAAGTTGCCCGCCTCACCCTGCTCAACCTGATCGTGGATGGCCGCATCCACCCGCAGCGCATTCAGGAGCTACACGCCGATGCCCAGGCCACCCTCAGCACTAGCCTCAAGGAAGCCGGGGAAGAGGCCGCCCGCCGCGCGGGCGTCACGGGCCTGCCTGCGCTCGTCATCGAAGCCCTCGGTCAGCTCCGTGTGCGCACGAGTTACGGCCAAAACGTGCTGGACCATAGCGTCGAAGTCGCCCGCCTCGCGCGCCTCCTCGCCGAAGAACTCCAACTCGACCCCGAACCCGCCGCCACCGCCGGTCTCCTCCACGATATCGGGAAGGGGTTCGCCAGCGATAACCCCCGCAGCCACGCCCAAGACGGGATGAAGTTCTTGCAGCAACACGGGCTAGACCCCCAAGTGTGCGAGGCCGTGGGTGCCCACCACCGCGAGATCCCCAGCGAACTCCCCCTCACCGCTCTCCTGATTGCCGCCGATGCCATTAGCGCCGGCCGTCCGGGGGCCCGCCGCGAACCTACCGCCCTGTTCCAAGACCGACTGGAAGAACTCGAGAAGGTCGCCAAAGGATTCCGGGGCGTGGATCACGCCTTTGCCATTCAGGCGGGGCGCGAGCTTCGGGTCATGGTCCGCGCCGAAGATATGTCCGACGAGGACACGGCCCGCCTCGCCACCCAAATTGCCCGCGCCCTCAAGCAGAAGCGCGAAGCCAACGCACCGCCGCTCACCCTCACCGTGGTCCGCGAACGCATCTTCCAGGAGTCCATCCATTGAGCGAGACCCCCGGCGGCACCTACGGGCTCGTGTTCCTGGGCGACATCATGGGCGAACCCGGCATGGAGGCTGTGCGCCAAGGCATCCCCGCCATCCTCGCGCAGGAGCAGCCGCTGTTCCTGGTGGTCAATGCGGAAAACGCCGCCCCCTCCGGCAAGGGCCTTCTGCCTGCCCAGGCCGAGGAACTCTATGCACTGGGCGTCGACGCCATCACCCTGGGCAACCACGCCTTCGATGAACCCGCGATCGAGCCGTACCTGAACCTCGGCAAGCCCATCGTCCGCCCCGCCAACGCTCCCATGAACGCCCCCGGGCGCGGGCGCACCAGCGTGACCAAGGACGGCATCACCCTTCACCTCATCAACCTGTGCGGGCAGGTCTTTATGAAGGAGTGGGAGGACCCCTTCCGTGCCTCGCTGGGCCTCGTCAAGGCCTGCGACAGTCCACACATCCTGGTGGATTTCCACGCCGAAGCCACCAGCGAAAAGATCGCCATGGGCTGGCACCTGGATGGTCAAGTGAGCCTGGTGGTGGGCACCCACACCCATGTCGCCACCGCCGATGAGCAAATCCTGCCCGGCGGCACCGCCTACCAAACGGATGTGGGGATGAGTGGCCCGCACGGCGGGGTGATCGGGATGGACCGAAGTGCGGTGCTGGCGAAGTTTACAAAGACTTCACTCGTCAGATTCCGTGTTCACGACGGTCCTGGTATGATTCACGGAGTCCGGGTGGACGTAGACCGGGTGACGGGGCGCGCACAAGCGATTCGCCGACTCACTTGGTCAACATGAGGCATAAGCAATGAAATTGACGATGGCAATGGCAAGTCTGGCGCTTTTGGCCAGCACGGCACTGGCCCAAGAGCGCCTGTTCGAGGGAACGCGAACCCTCGGCGACCAGAGCCTGAGCACCTCGGCCTGGGGCAGCGGCATCATCAGCGCGACCGACGAAGCCGCGTTCAACGGCACTCTCGCCCTGCGCGTCTCCAGCCGCAACTTCTTCCAGGGCGGCCAAATCAACTTTGGCAAGCCGGTGGATCTCTCCGGCAAGTACGCCGGCAAGGAAAACCTTCTTCTTCTCATCGTGAAGCTGGCCGACGGAACCACCACGACGGCGGCCGGTGGCGGTCGCACGGGTGCTCCGGGCGCAGGTGGTGCCGGTGGCGCCGCCGCCGGTGAAGATGGCGGTGGTGGCGCTGCGGGTCGCGCAGGCAACCAAGGTACGCCGGCCGCTCCGGTGACCAAGCGCATTCGCCTGGTAATTACCACGACCGATGGCATGAAGTCCGAAGCCTTCCTTGACCTCGCGGATACCAACGAGGACAGCCGAGGCTGGCGCCGCGTAGGTCTGCCGCTGCAGGCCATCACGGGCTTCTCGCGCACCAACAAGACGATTCAGAGCATCGCCGTGGCGACCAGCGAGTCCATGACGTTCCTGCTGGGTGAAATCCAGATTCTGGACGACACCACTCCGCTCTACGCCGAACCGATCAACAGCCGCGAAACGAACATTGGGTCGGGCGACCAAGTGACCTTCCAGGCGCGCGCTTCGGGAGGGGCCACCAAGGTGGTGTACCAATGGGACTTCGATGCCGCCGACGGGCTCCAAGTGGACGCCGAAGGCCGCCAGGTTCGATTCCGGTTCCGCAAGCCTGGCACTTTCACGGTCACCCTAACGGTTCGGGATGCTTACGGTCTCAAAACGCCGTACTCCACGACGCTGAAAGTAGTGGTGAACTAAGCCCCGCTCTTCGCGGGAGAGTTGCAGGTCAATGAGGGCGCGTCTCATCACCGCCTTCATTGCGATGCCTCTGGTCGTCCTTGCCCTCAATGCGCCAACGGTTGTGCCGTTGGCGCTTCTTTGTCTTCTTGCTTCGCTCCTCGCAGGAAGAGAACTCGCCAAGCTGTTTCGCACCGAAGGGGCTTCCGTCATGGCCCCCGCGGGCATCGCCATTGTGGCGGCGCTCGCCTTCTGGATGCCTCAGGCTTCCGCCCTTGCCGTCGCCTGCGCGGCGGCCGCTGTGGGTGGTGGCGCACTCATCTACGCGGTGGCCAATCGCAAGCCCTGGCTGGGCACCTGGGCCGGCATTCTGTGGATCGGCGCCGCCTTTTTGGCAACTTTGGTGGCCCACCGCCTCCCCGGGCAGGGTGATGTGCTGGGCTGGAGCTGGCGGCCGGTGTTGGCGCTCTTTTTCCCGCTCTGGGCCGGGGATTCGGCGGCGCTGTTCTTCGGCAAGCGCTTCGGTAAGCGCCCTGTGTGGCCCGAACTCTCCCCCAATAAGACATGGGAAGGCTTCTTCGCGCAGTTCATTGCGAGCGTGGTGGTCGGGGCGGCGTTTGCCCCGCTCTGGACCCTTAGCTACTGGCAGGGGGCCCTAATCGGCCTCGTTGCCGGCTTGCTCGGCCCCACCGGCGACTTCTTGCAGAGTTACGCGAAACGCAGTGCGGGCCTCAAGGATACAGGGGATGTACTCCCTGGTCACGGCGGCCTGCTTGATCGGCTGGATTCCTTCTTCCTCACCGCCCCCGTGGTGGCGCTGCTTCTCGTGCTCTTCCGGGGCGGATTCTAATCGTGTACGCGATTGAAACAGAGAATCTCCGCAAGGAGTTCGTCAGCCCGGTACGCCAGCCTGGTCTTAAGGGCGCCATCAAGGGTCTTGTTTCACGTGAAACAAAGCGCAGTGTCGCCGTCGAGTCCTTCAGCATCCAGGTTCAAGAAGGGGAGTTCGTCGGCTTCCTTGGCCCAAATGGGGCGGGCAAAACCACCACCATCAAGATGCTCACAGGCATCCTCTATCCCACCAGCGGCACCTCCCGCGTCCTGGGTGAAGTGCCCTTTGAGCGCAAGTCCGAACTCCTCCGCCAAATCGCTCTGGTGATGGGCAACCGGCAACAACTGTGGTGGGATCTCCCGGCGAGAGAATCCTTCGCGGTCCTCAAGGAGGTTTACGACGTCCCCACGGCAACCTTTAACAAGCGCGTGGATCGCCTCATTGCCGATCTCGACCTAAGCGACAAGGTGGACACGCAGGTACGGAAGCTCAGCTTGGGCGAGCGCATGAAGTGCGAACTCGTCGCCGCCCTGCTGCACGGACCCCGCGTGGTCTTTCTCGACGAACCCACCATCGGCCTCGATGTCATCAGCCAACAGCGCATCCGGCAGTTCCTCAAAGAGTTCAACGAAGAGGAAGGCTGCACCGTCGTGCTCACCAGCCACTACATGCAGGATGTGGAAGAGCTTTGCGAGCGGGTGGTAGTCATCAACCACGGACGGCAAGTCTTCGATGGCACGCTCACGGACCTGCGCTCTCAATACTCGCCCGAACGCCGCCTGCGTGTCACCTTCACCGAGGCCCCCGAAACCAATCAGCTCCCTGCACAAGCAAAGGTGCTCGAGCAGAACTCCGCTCAGTGGGTGCTTAGCCTGCCCGCTGATGCCGTCGCCCCTATCACCAGCGAGATTCTCCAGAACTTCGCCGTCGCCGACCTCAGCCTCGAAGAGGCCGACGTGGAAGACGCTCTCCGTGCCCTCTTTGCGGAAGGCCCGAGGGCTGCTTCACGTGAAACACCCGCACGGTAAACTCACCTTCGTCTCTAAGACACAGAGGCTAAGATGAATACGACGGGTATTGAAGGGGGCTACCAGGCCTCCGAAATTGAATCGCGCTGGCGTCTCGCATGGGAAGACGCTCACCTCTCCTCCGCTCCGGCCTCCCCGGATCCGGACCGCACCTACTGCATCACCATTCCGCCGCCCAACGTCACGGGTTCGCTGCACATGGGCCACGCCCTTTGCTACAGCATCCAAGACCTGCTCGGCCGGTTTCACAAAATGCAGGGCTACGATGTCCTCATCCTCCCCGGCCTGGACCACGCCGGCATTGCCACCCAGAGCGTGGTGGACAAGCAACTGAAGAAGGAGGGCAGCAGCGCCTTTGCGCTGGGCCGCGAGGAGTTCCTTAAACGGGTGTGGCAGTGGCGCGAAGAAAGCGGCGGCACCATTCTCAGCCAGTTCCGCCAGCTGGGCTGCAGCTTCGACTGGTCGCGTGAGCGGTTCACGCTGGACGAGAAGTACGCCCAGGCGGTCCTCAAGGTTTTCATTGATTGGTTCGAACGCGGCCTGATCTACAATGGGCTACGCGTGGTCAACTGGGACCCCGTGCTCAAGACCAGCGTCAGCGATATCGAAACCGAGCGCAAGGTCGTCAAGGGCAAGCTCTACCACATCCGTTACCCGTTTGCCGACGGCTCGGGTGAGGTCATCATTGCCACCACCCGCCCGGAAACCATGCTCGCCGACGTAGCCGTGGCCGTCCACCCGCGCGACGATCGCTACAAGGGCAAGGTCGGCAAGACCATCACCCTGCCCCTGGTGGGCCGCGAGATTCCCCTGCTAGCCGATATCTATCCGGACCCTGAGTTCGGCACCGGCGCGGTCAAGATCACCCCGGGCCACGACGCCAACGACTTCGAAGTGGGCGCCCGTCACAACCTGGAAACCCTCGTCATCCTGGATGAAACCGGGAAGGTGAACTTTGAAGGCCCCTACTTCGGCCTCGAACGGGGCGAAGCGCGTCGCCGCATCGTGGAAGACCTGGAAGCCCAAGGATTCCTCGAGAAGATCGAAGATCACGAGGTTGCTCTGGTCGTCAGCCAGCGTAGCGGCGAAGCGGTGGAACCCATGGCCAGCGAACAATGGTTTGTGCGGCAATCTGAACTCGCCGGGCCCGCTCTCAAGGCTAGTCAGGCTGACCAGATGGCCTTCGTGCCCGAGAGGTACAAGGAAGAGTTCGAGGATTGGCTCGCCAACATCAAGGATTGGTGCATCAGCCGCCAACTGTGGTGGGGTCACCGGATTCCGGTGTATTACACCGCCGACGGCAAGGCCGTGGCCGCCCTCAACCAAGCGGAGGCGGAAGCCAAGGCCGGCGCGCCCATCGTCCGGCAAGACGATGACGTGCTGGATACGTGGTTCAGTAGCGGCCTGTGGCCGTTTGCGACCCTCGGTTGGCCGGAAGAAACCCCCGAACTCAAGGCGTACTACCCCAGCAACGTCCTGGTCACCAGCCGCGACATCCTCTACCTGTGGGTGGCCCGCATGGCCATGATGGGCATGGACTTTATGAAGGAGCGCCCGTTCCGGGATGTGTTCATCTACGCCACCATCCTCACCAAGGACGGCAAGCGCATGAGCAAGAGCCTCGGCACCGGCGTGGACCCCGTGGATGTGATCAACACCAAGGGGGCCGATGCCTTGCGCTTTGCGCTCATGGGCCAGACCGGCCACAACCAAAGCATCCGGTACGACGAAGCCAAGGTGGCGGAGTGCGCCCACTTCTGCAACAAGATCTGGAACGCCGCCCGCTTTGTGCTGATGAACGCCGAGGGCGCCACGCCCCGCCTGGCCGAAAACCTGCCCACCGTGGACCGATGGATTCTCACCCGGCTGGCCCGGTGTGCCGCCACCGTCACCGAGTCCATCCGCACCTACAACCTGCAGGTGGGGGCGGAAGCGCTGGAGAACTTCTTCTGGTCGGAATACGCCGACTGGTACATCGAGGTCAGCAAGCCGCGCCTGGCCGACCCCGCCCAACGGGACGAGGTGCTGGGCGTGCTGATGCATGTGTTTGAGGTGTTTCTCAAGCTCCTGCACCCGTTCATGCCGTTCATCACCGAAGAGCTCACCCAGCGCATGCCGTTCGCGAATCGCCAGGACTTCTTGGTGCAAGCGGCCTGGCCGGATGCCTCCGCCATGAAGGTGGATGAGGCGGCCGAAGCCACGGTGGAACGTTGGATTGCCCTGGTGCGCAGCGTGCGCGCCCTGCGCGCCGAGGCCAGCCTGCCCGCCATGCGCACCCTCCCGGCCCTGTATGTGGAGGCCGATCTGGAAGGCGGCGAGGAGTTTGTGCGCAGCCAAGCGTGGTTCACCGAATTGCGCCGTAGCCGGCCGGAAGGCGCGTTCCTCACCACCACCAGCGGCAACGCCGACGCCCACCTCCCCATCGAGGGTCTGATTGACCCGGTGGCGGAACGGGAGCGCATCAGCAAGGAAGACGCCAAGTTGGCGGAGGAGCTGGAACGGCTGGAAGCCCGGCTGGCCAACCCGCAATTCGCCGAGCGGGCCAAGCCGGAAGTGGTCGCCCGGGAACGCGCGCGTGTGGAAGAGATCCAGGGTCTACGCGCTAAGCTGGCCGCCCGTATGGCCATCTTCAGCTAAGGGCTAGGGTGAATCCGTAAAGGTGCCGTCGCGGTCGGTGCGCCAAATGCGCGCGCCGATCGCTTCCGCCCTCTCGAGAGCCCCCGGCGCGGGGTGACCATACGAGTTGCCCCGCCCGGCCGAGAACACCACCCATTCCGGTTGCGTGCGGCGCAAGAAGTTCTCGTGCAACGAGCTATTTGCCCCGTGGTGCCCCGCCATCACAACGCTAGTGGGCTCGAGAAAGGCCGGTGGCAGCCTCAATTCACTCCCGGCCGGCAGGTCGCCGGTAATTAAGAACGACACCTCGTCCAGTTCGCCCCGCACGGCCACGGAACGTTCGTTGTCACTGCCTTCCCAGGGCGGCGCGTAGAGGTCCACCGCCCACGCCCCCCACTTCACCTGGCTTTGCCCCGTCAGCCAGCGCACCGGGGCCACCTTCCCCCAGTCGCCAGTGTCGGGGTGCATGCGGAACACCTCATTCGCCCAGATCTCACGTACGGGGTAGTCACGTGCCAGTGCGTTGAGCGCCCCCGCATGGTCGGCATCGGGGTGCGTAATCACGATCAAATCAATCACCGCGACCCCCTTCTGCCGGAGCTCCTGACTCAGCGCGCGCGGCGACAACGCCTCATCAAAGGGCGGCGGCCCGGTATCTACTAGCACGGTCACCCCCTGAGACTGGATCAGCGTGGCGTGGCCTTGCCCCACCGCCAGCATGGACACTCTCTCCGGCTTCGCCGTCCCGTCGATCCCAAGGTTCGCCACCCACGCCAGGGTCACTCCAAAGGGCACCCACAAGAGCCTAAGGTTCGACTTCACGTGGCCTCCACAGGGTCAGCCAGGCTAGCCACAGCAACCCGATCCACACCGGAAGGAACGCAGGCACCATGATCTGCGCGCCGGGGGCATCCGCCGCCGCGTGCACCACCATGCGCATATAGGCGGCCAGCCCATCAATCAAGAATCCCACCGGGAGCCCCATCGCCCCCGCCAGAGCGAGCACCATGGTCGCGGAAACCGCCGGCAACACTAGCAAGTTCGCGGGCAGCCCCCACAGCGGCAGAGTGCCAAAGTGGTAGGCAATCAGCGGTAGCGTGCCCAATGAAGCCAGCAAGGTCGCCTTCAGCGCCCCCCGCCAGCCGTTCTCATCGTTCATTCCCAGCATCAGGCCCCCGACGGCGGCCATGCTCAGCTGGTAGCCGAGGTCGGCCACCCCAACCGGGCTCGAAAACCACCCCACAAACCCGGCGAGCGCCCAAGCCGAAGGGCCATCAAACTGCTGCCGCAACGGAAACGCGCTTGCCCACACCGCCGCCATCAGCAACGCCCGAATGATGGAAGGGCGGCCCCCCACCGCCACCGCAAAGGCCACCAAAACCACGCCAATCAGCAGCATTCGCACCCCGTAGGGCACGGGCAAACGGCGGAAGAGCAGCATCATCCCCGCCGCCAAAAACATGATGTGCATGCCGCTGGCACTGACCACGTGGTAGGTGCCACTCTTGCGCAACGCCTGCGCATCCGCGGGCGATAAAGCCGTCGTTTCGTTAAAGCAAAGTGCCCGCACCAAGCCTTGCGTGCTGGGGTGCAAGGCCTTCTCCGCCCACGCCGCAAAGCGTCGGCGCACCACTTCTGGCCCCGCCCGCCACGATGGCGAAGGCCGTACTTCCGTCCAAGATTTCACCGAAAGGCGACCGATTTCCCCCGATGATCCATCAAACCCTTCGGCCAAGGGAGAGAGACGTCCCTCCACCCGCACCACCGAGCCCGGCCACATATTCGTACCGCGACCTAACCGATAGGTACCCTCAGCAGTCACCAAGGTCAAGGGGTCGCCCGCCCCCTGCACCACCCCTTCTCGCACCACCACGGAAGGCTCAAAAAAGGGTGCCTTCTCAAACTCCACCCGGCCCACGCCACCCCACAGGCAGCCCGCCACCACCCACACCCACAGCCAGCCGCGCTGCATCACCGCCAGGGCCACCAAGGGCACCAACAACAGCAAGGACGCCCAGACTTCACCGGACCACGCCACGGCCAGGGCCGCCACAAAGGCCACCACAAGGGGGCGCATCGCCAGTTCCTTGACCATGCGCTCCGACGTCATCTTTAGCTTTGCCCGGGGTCCGGGCGGCGGGGCGCACGCGTGGTCGTCCGCAACTCGGTAAACACCGCGACATCAAATCGAGCGTTTAAAAAGCGCAGAATCTCCGGCGCCCGCAGCCTCAATTCCGCCGCCGCCGCTGGTTCTTGGCAGCTCAGCCACAGCACCCCGTCGTCAAAGTCACACACTTCCGCCATGCTGGCCAGGGGTTCGCCCACGGCTTCGCCCCAGTGCCGGGCGGCGGCCAGGGCCTTCACCTTTTGCACAATCCGGGGTCGGCGCAGGGCCGCCATCAGCAGTTCATCCACGGATTTCATCGCGCGTGACCACCCCCGAATCTACCCAGTAGAGCGCCTGCGCCGAAATCAACGCCGAACCCGCCAGTTCCGGCTCGGTGCCCGTCAGGATCACTTGGCCGCCCGGCTGCGAAGCCCATTCCGCCAGGCATGCCCTGCGTTGGGCGTCCAGATCGCTAAAGACGTCGTCCAGCAGCAGCAGGGGCCACTCACCCCGCCTCGCGGCCATCAGGGCCCGGGTGGCCATTTTCACGGCTATCACGGCGGTGCGCTGCTGGCCCTGGCTCCCGTATTTGCGCCCGTCCACGCCCGCCACCTCAATCGCCATGTCATCCCGGTGCGGCCCCCGGATGCTCATCCGGCGTTCCCGGTCGCGGCGGCGGTTTACGGCGTAGTCTTCCCGCGCCCCTTCCGCGTCCATCCACTCCTCGTGGGGCAGATACTCCACATGCAAGGTTTCGCCGGGGGCTAGCGTAGCGTAAGCGTCCCGCGCCAAGGGAGCCAGCTCTGTCACCCATTGCGCCCGCGCCTGCCGCAGGCCCGCCCCCGCTTCGGCCATGGCCTCTTCGTAAGTCGCTAGCAGGTCGTCGCTCACCCACTCCTCTTGGCGCAGCAGGGCGTTGCGCTCCTTCAGGTTCTTCTTGTACACCGTCAGGTCACGCAGGTAGGCCGGAGACACTTGCGAGATCTCCAGGTCCAGATACATCCGTCGGTCGGCCGGCTCCCCGGTCACCAGGCTCAAATCCTGCGCCGAAAACGCCACCACCGGCATCCGGCCAATCAGGTCACTGGCTCGGCGTTGGCCCAGCCCGTTCAGATACGCCATCTTCCGCGACCCTCGCCGCAAAGTCACTGCCAATTCTGTGCCCCCGGTAAGGGTGCCCTCCACCCGCGCCCCGTCTTGGCCGAGTTGGATGGCGTCGTTCTCCGTCCCCGCCCGCAGCAGGCGTCCGGTCGAGAGCAAGTGAATCCCTTCCAGAACCGTCGTCTTGCCCTGGCCGTTCCGCCCAACAATCAATGTCAGACCCTGCGCCGGGCTAATTTCTGCCTCCGTCAATCGTCTGAGATTACGGAGCACCAATCGTTCCAAGTAACCGGTCATTCCCCCGGCCCCCTCTCTGGTTTCAAAGAAAGAGAAGAGAGAATCTCTTGTTGCTTATTAAGCTTTGGATTGCGGGGACAACCCGTCTTTTGAACCCAATCCGCGACCAACCCAGCCGGGGACATCCTGGGGATAAGCGGGGACAACTCACGCCCCCAGGCTTTTCCCGCCCGAGTGGTGGAAAACTGCACCACGGCTTACACCAGGTGATGAATGCGCGAGAAGCGCATCACCACGGCTTCCATCATCAGGATGGGATGGACATTGGCAAAAGCGGGCACCTGGTGCCGCTCGGCAAAGGGCACCCACAGGTCTTGGATGGACCGCGCTTGCTCTTCCGCCGGGAGATAAGGGAATCGGTCGCACAGCCGCTTCATCGCGATGTACTCCTCCAGGGTCACGTTCGGTAGCTCGGCCAGGTACTGCTCAAAGTGGTGCATCCCGTAGCGGTGCGGGGCCGCCGCAAAGTTGGTGCTCACCTTGGGTTCCACCACCACCATCGTGCCGGCCACCATGTCCCCCAGGCGCTGGGCGCGAGGGTTGGCCAAGATGCTGGTTACGCCCGCCACGTACAAGATCGGCAGAACATCGGCCAGGCGCAAGAGGTTTCGCATCCAGGCTTGCCGGACCGTAATGGGCGTTCCATCCGCGCTGATGACCCGGATGTTCAACGCTTTCTTGCCCAGCGTCTGGCCCTGATACTTGGCCTCACAAATGGCGAAATAGGCAAAGAAGGCAAACGCAGAGAGGAAGGACGCCAGGGCACTGGCAAACTCGGGCAGGGAGAAGAAAAACAAGACCGCGAGGTAACCGGCCATCGAACTGATCCCCACGAGGATCATCAAGTCCACCAAATGCGCCCACATCCGGCGGGAGATCGGAGCCAGCCGGAACGAGAGCAGGGTCTTCTCGGGAGAGAGAATCAAATGCTCCTGGGTCACGAGTAAGATGCTACCTCTAGGGTTGCGTGGATGCTGATTCCGACACCAAGGCTCTGGTGGCTCGTGGGAGCCGGAATCCCGCTCGCCCTGGGCGGTGCCTTCGTGCCCGGCCTGGAAAGCCTGGTGCTGCCCTGGAATGTGGCCCTCCTGGTCCTCTTCTTCGTGACCGGGCAAGTCGCCAAGAAGTGGGACTTGGTGGAAGTCGATCGGCGCATGGACCCGGTGCTCTCCGCCCGCGTGGCCAACAGCATCCGTCTCCGGGTCCGCAACCTCGCCGACCAGACCATCCGCATCCGCCTGAAGGATGATCCGCCGCCGCTGGTGGTGGCCGATCACCCCCTATGGGACCTCACCCTGCGCCCGGGCGAAGAACGAGACCTGCGATACTCCGTCACGCCGCTCCGGCGCGGCCAAGAGCGGTTTGGTGGTGTCTTCTTGCGCTACCAAGCTCCCCTCGGTCTGTGCGAAGTGCAACAGCTTCTGCCGGTGCAAGAGGAAGTCCGGGTGTATCCCAACGTACTCGCCCTGCAGGAGTACGACCTGCTCAAGCAGAAGGGGCACCTCAACCAAATCGGGGTGCGCCGCAGCCGAATCCGGGGACTAGGCCAAGAGTTCGAATCTCTCCGCGATTACGCCGATGACGACATGCGCATGGTGGACTGGAAGGCCACCGCGCGGCGGGGCCGATTGGTCGTCAAGCAGTTTCAGGAGGAGCGCAACCAAGCGGTTTTCCTCTGCATCGATGTCGGCCGCAGCATGCTCGGCGAAGTGGAAGGCGTGCCCAAGCTGGACTACGCGCTCGATGCCGCGCTGATGCTGATGCACGCCGCCAAAGATAAGGGCGACCAGGTCGGCATGATGGTGTTCAACGATGCCGTCCACAGCCTCTCGCTGCCCCGCAAGGGCCGGGCGCAGGTCTCGTCCATCCTGGAGCGGATCCACGACGTGCGGGCCGAGGCCGTGCAGTCGGACTATCTGGCCGCCATCGCTTTCCTGCGCGCCCGGTGGAAGAAGCGGTCACTGGTGGTGATCTTCACCGACGCGGAAGACCCCGACGCCGCCCGGGACCTCGCCACCGCAGTCAGCCAGCTGCGGCGCCAGCATCTGGTTTTTGTGGTGCGGGTGGATGACCCGAAGATGAAGGAGCTTGAGGGACACGTCCCGACGAACCGGTACGAAATGTACCGACGGGCGGCCACCCACTGGTACCGATCCGAACGGAACCAGGCCAGCAACATCCTCGCCGCCAGTGGAGTCCAGAATATCGACTCCGAACCCCAAGACCTCTCCGCCGCCTTAGTCACCGCCTACTTGGTGGTCAAGGAACGCGCCCTGATCTAAGCCTCGTTGGGCCCGAACGGCTGAGGGTAAGGTACGGACTCCGTATAAGGACTGTAAAGCCCATGGTGTACGCAACTCTTGGTCAGATGTTCCTGGGGCAAACCGAACGGTTTGCCGCAAAGACCGCACACCTCATCCCTCAATCGGGCAAGGACCCGATTCCGGTGACCTACGGCGAGCTTCGGGCTCAGGTTCACGGTTTTGCCTCGGCCCTGGTGGGGCTCGGTGTGCAAAGCGGCGACCGCGTGGTGCTGCAAGCCGAGAGCAGTGCCGACTGGGCCATGTGCGACTGGGCGTGCCAAACGCTGGGGGCCGTGCTGGTGCCGATCTACCCCACGCTGCCGGCGGACCAGAGTCAATACATCGTGCAGGACTGCGGCGCCAAGCTCGTCGTCTCGCAAAACACGAAGCAGGCCGTGAAGATGGAAGGCCTGACCGGCATCCAGGTGGTGCTGCTGAGCAAGGAAGGCGACCAACCCGGCCTGAAGGAACGCGCCCAGCCCGATCAGCTGAGTCAAGACGCCTGGGTGCAAGGTGCGCAGGCCGCCGGGGAAGAAGACCTCGCCACCCTCATCTACACCAGCGGCACCACTGGCGTGCCCAAGGGCGTGATGCTGCCGCACCGCACCTTCACCTACCTTTGCGCGGATATCCCCTCGTGCATCCCGCTCAAGGAAGAGGATGTCTTCCTCAGCTTCCTGCCGCTCAGCCATGTGTTCGAGCGATTCGCCGGCCACGTGCTGCCTATGTCCATGGGGGCCACCATCGGCTACGTCGGCTCGCTGGCGAGCCTGGCGCACGATATGGAGCGGGTGAAGCCCACCATCATGCTGGTGGTGCCCCGCCTGCTGGAAAGCCTCAAGGGCCGCATCGAAGACGGCGTACTGAAGGCTCCGCCGCTCCGCCAGCGACTGTTCCGCATGGCGCAAGAGCAAGGCCTCAAGCGGATGCGCGGCGAGTTTGCCCCGTTGGCGGGCTTGTTGGAAGGTCTGGTGGGCAGCAAAATCAAGGCGAAGTTCGGCGGGCGACTGCGTTACTTTGTCAGTGGGGGCGCGGCTCTGCCCACCCACGTCAGCGAGTTCTATCTGGCACTTGGCATCCACGTTCTGCAGGGTTACGGGCTCACCGAGAACTGCGCCGCCGCGTGCATCAACCGGCCGGAAGACAACCGCCCCGACACCGTTGGCCCGCCGCTCAAGGGCGTAGAAGTCAAGATCGCCGCGGACGGGGAGATCCTGCTGCGCGGCCGCTGCATCATGCAGGGCTACTACAACTTGCCCGAAGACACCGCCGCCACCCTGGACGCCGAAGGCTGGCTCCACACCGGCGACATTGGGGAACTTGATCGTGGCAACTTGCGCATCACCGACCGCAAGAAGGACCTGCTGGTGCTGGGTAACGGCAAGAACGTGGCCCCGCAGCCGATCGAAAGCCGCCTGAAGGAATCGCCCTACATCAACGAGGCCGTGCTTCTCGGCGACGGGATGGAGAGCGTGGTCGCCATGGTCGTGCCGGAATTCGAGCGCGTTGCGATGTGGCTGAAGGAGAAGGGTGTGAACGTGAAGGAGCCGGAAGAGATGGCCGTGCACCCGGATGTGATTGCCCTCATCAAGAGCGAAGTCCAACGCGCCAACGAGGGCCTGGCCGACTTCGAACGCGTGAAGCGCCACGTGCTGGTGCCCGCGCCGTTCTCGATTGAAGGGGGCGAATTGACGCCTTCGCTCAAGGTGCGCCGCAAGGTGGTGAAGGAAAAGTACGCCAACCTGGTGGACGCTCTCAAGCGCTGAGTTTCCGCGTTCTCGGGGCCGGTATTCTGGGGTGACCATGCGCGTCACCTTCCGCACCGTGCGCCTGACCAAACTGCACCCGCTGACCATCAGCCGGGGCACATCCACGGGCTCCAACAACCTGTTTGTGATGGTAACCGATGGCGACGTCACCGGCATCGGCGAGTGCGCGCCCGGCACAGGCTACGACGACACGCTGGCCGCGGAAGCGCAGGCGCAACTGGAGAGCATCGTGCAGGATGGCCTGGGCGATGGCTCGCCCCACGCCGTGTACGCCCGAATGGCCGCCGCAAACGTTGACCCGGCCGCCATGGCCGCAATGGACGTGGCGCTGTGGGATTTCTGGGCGAAGCGCGCGGGCTTGCCGCTCTACCGACTGCTGGGGCTGGGGCGGCCCACGGTGGCCACCAGCGTGACGGTGGGGATCAATGAGCCGGATGTTGTGTTGGCGCGCGCGGAGGAGTTTCTGGTCCGCACCTCGGCTAAGGCCCTCAAGGTGAAGCTCGGCGGAGCTGGGGGGCCAGCGGCCGACCAGCAGCGCTACGAAGCCGCCCGTGAGGCCGCTCGGCGCCACGGTGCCCAGCTCCGCGTGGATGCCAACGGCGGCTGGAGCCCCCAAGATGCCGTCGAGATGATCGCGTGGCTAAGCGACCGTGACTGTGACTACGTGGAGCAGCCCTTGGCCCGGGGGCAAGAGGATGACCTGCCCTATGTTTTTGAGCGACGCAAGTTGCCGATCTATTTGGACGAAAGCCTGCGCACCAGCCACGATGTGCCGCCCCTCGCCGGGCGTTGCGACGGCGTGAACCTCAAGCTGATGAAGACCGGCGGCATCACCGAAGCCCTGCGGCTGGTGGCCACCGCTCGCGCGCACGGGCTGGGCACCATGATCGGCTGCATGGGTGAAAGCAGCGTTGCTATCGGGGCCGGGGCTTCCTTGGGAGCCTTATTCGACCACATTGACCTGGACAGCCACCTCAATCTCAACCCGGACCCCGCGGTGGGGCTGGGGTTTGAGAACGGCATCGTCATGCCAAGCGACCGACCCGGATTGGGCGTGGAACTCAGCGCCGAACTCGCGTAGAATCAGGCGAACAACCATGAGCCCAATGCGTCCCGGCCAGCCGCTGGCCCTCTACATGGCGGGTGCCTTTGCCAACCACACTGGCAAAATGGGGCTGGGGATCCTCCGCTACGGCGAGCACCCGGTGGCGGCGATGATTGAGCCGGAACTCGCCGGACGCAGCATCGCCGAGGTGACGGGAATTGCTTCGGATGCCCCCATTGTCGCCACCCTGGCCGAAGCCAAAGCTCATGGAGCGGAGGTTTTGGTGTTGGGAATTGCCCCACCTGGTGGTGAAATTCCCGCCGACTGGTGGCCGGTTTTGGACGAAGCGGTGGCGCTAGGATTCCACATTCTCAACGGCCTGCACGAGCCCCTGAACCCTCGCTACCCCAATCAAGCGCAAGATCAGTGGATTTGGGATGTCCGCACCGAGCCCGCTGGGCTCAAGCCCGCCACCGGGGCGGCGAGGGAGCTGAAAGCCGCCCGCGTGCTCACCGTGGGCACGGATATGAGCGTGGGCAAGATGACGGCCTCCCTCGAACTCCATGCCGCCCTCCGCCGGCGCGGCCGCATTTCCGCCTTTGTGGCCACCGGGCAAACCGGTATGGCGATTTCGGGGCGCGGCGTGCCGCTCGATGCCATCCGCGTGGACTTCTCCGCCGGGGCCATTGAGCGCGAAGTCATGGCCGCCGCCGAGAGCGAAGTGATCGTCGTCGAAGGCCAAGGTTCGCTCATCAACCCCGCCAGCACGGCCACGCTGGCCCTCATTCGGGGTTCGGTGCCCACCCACCTGCTGATGGTGCACCGGGCGGGCATGCACACCCTCCCGCGCCACCCCTGGGTGCACGTGCCCGACCTGCGTCGGCTCGCCCAAGCATACGAAGACCTCGCCGAAGCCGCCGGAGCCTTTCCTCGCCCCCAAACCATCGGCGTGGCACTCAATACCGCGCACCTGGATGATGCGGCCGCCCTCACCGCCTGCGAGAAGATTTCGCTGCACACGGGCTGGCCCTGCGTGGACCCGGTGCGGCACGGCGCGGATGCCCTCGCGGCCCTGCTGTCGTAGGTCAGGTTAGGCCAAGCCTAAAAATGCCATAGGGCCGACATGGGCAGGGCCTGCAGGTCCGGCTCAACGTTTTGGGTCTGTTCGCCGGGATGCAACAGGACCCCGCGACACCATTCCGGCCCGGCCAACTCTTTGAGGAATCGCAGCCCGTCAAAGTCGGCAGGAGACGGATTGCCGTCCGGGGCCAATGCCACGGCCACCAAGCGCCCATCGGGGGCGCGTAGCACCAGCGGCACTCTGTAGCGGCGGATGGAGCGGAAGTGCATCACCTCGGGCCGGGTTTCGCTCCAGGTGCATAGGGCGCGCAGTTCGTTGGCCAAAAAGGTCTCGCGCATGCCGGGAACTTCCACGCCTCCAGTCAGGTGCCCCAGCAGCCCGGTGTCGGCGATGTAGATCTTGCCGGTGCGGGTGGCCATCACCCCATCCGGCGGTCCCCAGGCGGGGGCGGTCCAGGTGAGGAAGGCTGCCTCCATCAGGGCCAGATAGCGCGTGAGCGTGGTGTGAGGGATGCCGGTCTCGCGGCTGAGTTCGCTGATATTGAGGGGCTCTCCCGCGTCACGGGCTACGGCACGCAGCACCCGGGGAAGCAGGGTCAGCCCGTCAATCTTGGCGAGGTCGCGCACGTCCCGCTCCAGGATGGCGCGCAGGTACTGGCTGAACCACGCCTGGCGGCGGCTGTCGCTTTTGCGGGTAAGGGGTTCGGGGTAGCCCCCGGTGCGCATCCGCTCGTCGAGATTGGGAACCGGGGGCAAGGCGGGGGCGGGCTCGCCGGAAAACGCCCAGTCCACAAACTGGCCGGGGCTGCCCTCCACTTCGGCCTGAGTCAGCGGACCAAGCGGCACCACTTCCATGCGCCCCGCGAGGCTCTCGCTGAGCTTCGGGATGAGCAGCACGTTGGCCGACCCCGTGAGCAAGAATCGCCCCGGCGTGCGGTCTTGGTCGACGAGCTTCTTGATATTGCGGAAGAGCTGCGGCGCGCGCTGGATCTCGTCCACCACCACCGGGCCGGTGTGGGCCGCCAAAAAGGCGTCCGGGCGAAGGAGCGCGGCGTCCAGCGCCAGTGAATCGTCCAGAGTGATGTAAGTGGTGCCGGGGCGGTTTTGCACCAGGGTGGTCTTGCCGCATTGGCGCGGACCCTGCAGGATCACGACGGGGGTATCCGTCAGGACTTCATCCAAGTAACCCGAGATTTTCCGCGACCACACGGTGGGATTTTAGCGTATATGTGGTGAAAGATTCACCACCACTAGCCCATTGCCAAGAATCAACCTTGGCAAAATTGAAGTGAGAATTAGTCGCGGCGGGCGCCGACCAGCGTGTCGCGCCACTTCTGATTCCGGAGGTCGTCCGTATCAATGCCGCGATTGTTGGAGCTGCTGTGGATGAAGTACGCGCCTCCATCCGGGTGGAAGCCCATAAAGATGCCGCAGTGGCCAATCATGTTGCGGCGCTTGTCCCAGAAGTAGAGTCGGTCCCCGGCCTGGAGGTGCTCCAGTCGCTCTACCGGTCGCCCCACCTTGGCCTGCTCGGCGGCGGTGCGCGGCAAGTTGATGCCTCGGCGGCGGAAGACTTGCTGCACAAATGCGCTGCAGTCAATGCCTCCGGTCAGGCTGTTGCCGCCCCACTTATAGGGGGTGCCCACAAACTGGTAGGAGAAGTTCAGCATGCCCTGCACGTCTTGGATCGAGCTTCGGCCCGCCGTTGTGGTTTGCTGCAGGTTCTGCGTCACTGGGATGCGTACGTCGTAAGGCAGGCTCGCGACATCAGCGGTCAGGATGTAACCGATGCTGCCGTTCTTCAGGATCACGCTCAGCCACTTGTCGTTGTTGGCGACGGGGTTCACCACGATGTAATCGTTGGGCTTCACCGTCCAGTAGACGCGTGCGTTGGTGTTCATCCCCGCATAGATCTTGGAGGTGTTGATGGCTTGGCCCAGCTTGCCGATGACCTTGGTATTCGGTTGGGCTCCTCCGGTCGCTTGACCGAAAGCGCAAGACGCCAGAATGGCGCTAACCCCCAAACCCAGTGCAGTTCGACGCATACCTACAGAGCCCTTCCTTGGTTATCGGAAAGACGTGTCCCGTAATCTACCCAGTTCGGACCATTTTTAGGGCTTGCAACAACAATAAACCGTCGGTGCCGCCCACCAAATCGCGGGTGGCGCGTTCCGGGTGCGGCATCAAGCCCAGCACGTTGCCCGTCGCGTTCATCACGCCGGCGATGGCTTCGGTGCTCCCATTCACGTTCTCGCTCGCGTAGCGGAACGCGATTTGGTCGTTGTCTTGGAGTTCCTTCAGCGTCTCCGGCGAGCATACGAAGCGGCCCTCACCGTGAGCAATAGGGAGCGTGATCGTGCGGTTCACTCCGGCCATCCACGGGCCGCGCTGCGTGGCGGGTTCGAGCACCACGTTTTGGCAGATAAATCGTTGCTTGACATTGCGCACCAGCGCCCCGGGCAGTAAACCGCTCTCACACAAGACTTGGAAGCCGTTACACACCCCAATGACTAGTCCGCCGCGGCCTGCAAAGTCTCGCACCGTACTCATGATTGGTGCCCGCGCAGCCATGGCCCCGCAGCGAAGGTAGTCACCGTAGCTGAAGCCTCCAGGCACCCACACGGCATCAAACCCGTCCAGGCTGGTGTCGGTCTGCCACACATAATCAGCATCCACGCCGACGTCGCGGCGGAGGGCATGGAGGGCATCGGCATCGCAGTTGCTCCCCGGAAACCGGAGCACCGCCACCTTCATCGCACAACCTCGTAGGAGAAGTCTTCGATCACCGGGTTGGCCAGCAGGTCGGCGCACATCTGGCGAATGCGGGCTTCGTCCACTTCGGTCACCTGCAACTCAATCAGTTTGCCGATGCGGACGTCCGTGACCTCGGTGAAGGACTGACGATGCAAGGCATCGGCAACGGTGCGACCCGCCGAGTCCAAGAGCGAGGGCTTCAGGGTAACAGAGACACGCACGACGGGCATGTCTCGATTTTGACTCAGTTATGCAGCGATGGGGGACGCTCGGAACGAGAGGTCGAAATTGTCCTTCCGCTCCATGTCAATCACAAACTGCTTCCACTTCACGCCGTAGCGCTCCACCACCGTGCCGCTCATGGTGCCGTTTTCACTGTCGGCGGCCAGTTCCAGGTCGTTCACCATGATGGTGAGCCCCTTCACTTCGTTGTCGTTGGTCAGGATCAGCTTGTTGCTGAGGTACCGCTGCTTGAGCGTGCGGCGAGCCTGCAAGAACTTGTTGAGGTCATCCAAATTGACCTGGAGCATGTTGTACTGACGCACCCGAATAAAGAACTCCTGCGTAGCGGTTTCGCGTTGCTCACACGAGGCTTGGCTGGTGCGCTGGGCCACGTGCATCAAACCATTCATGTTGGCCACGGTCTCAAAAATTGCTCCCTGGAGCCGGGCCGAGTCTTCGTCCCCGAGTTGGTGCAGCACGTAAGGCATTTCGAACACCGCCGTGCGTCGCAGGGACTCGGGATATGCCAAGAACGGGTGGCAGGTGCCAAACGGGAAGCCCGCCGTACCCGCGGAGGTGCCGCCCTTCGCGACGGAGTAGCCCAGGCCGCTGGCGGAGATCATTTCGTAAAACAAACGATGCCGGTGCCAGTAGCCGCCGTGATTACGGGCGGAGATGACGTTGGAGCCGCTGCCCCGGGTAATCTGCTGGTGTTGCACGCGGATGTTGTCCACGTTAAAGGTGTGGTCTTGCCCCCGGAACAGCAGGCCGATCTCGTGGCCGAGTTTGCGGAGGGCGCGGTAGGCATCCAGCGGCAACCCCGGCACCGGCACCATCCAGGTGGCGGGCATCGAGTAGCGCTGAAGCGAGCTCACCAGAATGAGGAGCGATTCGGGGTTCAGGTCGTCGCAGTCCACGGACATGGCGGCGCAGGAATCCGCGCCTTGCGGCCAGTACCACGGGATAGCGACCATGGCTTTGGCCTTCTCGACGGCTTCCACCACCGCGCGTAAATAGATCTCGCGCCACACGTCCACATGCGGACGGGCAAAATATGGGACCGGGGCGCCTTCGGGCTGGTCACGGTCGGTTTCGAAGTTCAGCGCGGTGCCGTCAATGGCCTGCGGCAAGCCGCTCAGGTCGCCGCCGGTGCCATCCCAGGCGGGAACGGCTTCACTTTCCACCCCGCGGCCGAGCGTGTAAATCTTTTGCAGGGCACCCAGGTGGCATCCCACCAGAATGCCGACGCGGTTGCGCGTCACCAGCGGCTGGCCGAGTTCATCCACGACGGCGGCGGTGGCGCCATTGAGGCCCAGGTTCAGCGGAAGAAGGGCGTGCACATCCGGCGCTCCCTTCGGCCACAGGCGGTCGTTGGTGTCCACCGGCTTGGCCCAGCATCGCTGGCGAGTGGGTGGGTTGACGGTGAGGCTCAAAAGGTATTCCAGGCCCCAGGTGCTGCCACTGACCACGACCGATCCGCCGGTGTTGCTAATCCAGTCGGCCAGGATCTTACGCTGGGCCGCCGTCAGTTCTCCGCGACCGCACAGCAACAGGACGTTGTGGTGGGCGAGTTCATCAGCTTTGAAGTCGTCCACTTGCACAATAGGGAATCCGCCGTAGGCCAGAATCTCGCAGTATTCAAAGGCGTACGGGTCATCGGGTGCCAGATAGACGGCAATGCTTGCAGGACGATTCAAGGCAGTAACTCCTACCTCGTATCTTTGGCAGTCCCGTAGCCTCTCCTCAGGCCTGGTACGTTCAACTCATGACTTTGCGACTTGGACTCCCGAAAGGCAGCCTGCAGGAAGCCACGTTCTCACTCTTTCAGCGCGCGGGCTTTGAGTTTCGGGCGGCAACCCGCTCCTACGAACCGATGGTGGACGACCCCGAGATCGTGCCCGTTCTGCTTCGGCCGCAGGAGATTCCGCGCTACATCGAGGAAGGCATTATTGACGCGGGGCTCACCGGCTACGACTGGATTTGTGATGTGGGGGCTGACCTCCACGAGGTGTGCGAGCTGCGCTACAGCAAGCTCACCACCAACCCCATCCGGATTGTGCTGGCCGTGCACAACGACTCTCCGTACCAGTCCGTACACGATCTCAAGGATCATCGCATCGCCACCGAGTACGTGCGCTTGACGCAGTCGTACTTCGAGGAGAAAGGTGTGCCCGCCCGGGTTGAGTTCAGCTGGGGGGCCTGCGAAGTGAAGGTGCCGACCCTGGTGGAAGCCATTGTGGTGAACACCGAGACAGGCAATTCTCTACGTGCCCACAACCTGCGCATCATCGAGACCCTGCTGACTAGCACCACGCGCTTTGTCTGCTCGCACGCCGCTTACGCCGATCCGGAAAAGCAGCGCAAGATCGAGTCGCTGAAGATCTTGCTGACGGGGGCCATGAACGCCGCCAAGCTGGTGGGACTCAAGATGAACCTTCCCCGCTCGCAAGAAGCCGAAATCTTGGGGCTGCTTCCCTCGCTCAAGAATCCGACGCTCTCTCCCCTGGCCGATCCCGAGTGGGTGGCCGCCGAAGTGATCCTGACCGAAAAGGAATCCCGCGATCTGATCCCGCGCCTGAGCATGGCGGGGGCCACCGGCATTGTGGAGTATCCCCTCAACAAGGTCGTCTTCTAATTCCCTCGACCGATGGGCGATAAGTCCATCGGTCACCTTATCGTTGCGGCGGGAACTATTTCTTCCCGGTTGGCGATTATGCAAAGCATGAAAGCTTCTTTCTTGCAACGATTCCTGGCGACTCGGTCGGATTACGGCCTCATGGTGGCCCGCGTCACGCTGGGCGGGGTGATGTTCCCGCACGGCGCACAAAAGCTCTTTGGGTGGTTTGGGGGCAACGGCTTCCAGGGCACCATGCAGGGCATGTCGCAGGGGCTTGGCATCCCTCAGCCGCTCGTCTTCCTGGCCATCATGGCCGAGAGCATTGGCGCGCTCATGCTGATCTTCGGCCTTGGTGGTCGACTGGCCGCCTTTGGCATCGGCGTGACCATGGTGGTAGCGGGCATGATGCACGTCAAAAACGGGTTCTTTATGAACTGGTTTGGTCAGCAAGCGGGCGAGGGGTACGAATACCACCTGCTCACCATTGGCCTGGCGATTGTGACGATGATTGCGGGCTCGGGGGCGCTGTCGGTCGACCGATTGCTGGCCCGAACTGAGTCAGAATAACGGGCATGGCACGCCGCCCCGTTCAACTCTCCGATCTCCGTCGGATCGAAGTCCTGAGTGACCCTCAGTTTTCGCCGTGTGGGGAGCAGATCTTGTTCGCCAAAAAGCGGATCGGAGAGAAGAACCGGGCGGAAGTCAACCTCTTCGTCGTGCCGGCCGCGGGCGGAGCCATGCGTGCCCTCACACGCGGCAAGGATGGCAATGGCCACGGGCGGTGGTCGCCCGGCGGGCAGCAGATCGCCTTCCTCAGCGGGCGCGAAGAGGGTCTGGGCCAGATTTTCTTGCTGTACCTGGCGGGGGGCGACCCGGAGCCGCTCACCAAGCTGGAAGAAGGCCGCATTGCGGGCTTCAAGTGGTCGCCGGACGGGGCCCACATTGCTTTCCTCTACCGGCCCACCGAAGCCGCCCACACCAAGGCCGAAGCCAAGCGCCGCACCGAGGCGGGCGAGAGCGATGCCCCCTGGGCCACCGACCACTACTGGTACCGGCTGGACGGGGACGGATATTTTGGTTCGGCCCGGTATGCGCTTTATGTGGTGGAAGTCGCCACGGGCAAGACGCGGATGATTTTCGATGACGACCCGCTCGGCCAGATTGATTTTGATTGGCTCCCCGGCGGCCAGGAGTTGGTGGTAAGTGCCTCGCGGTGTGCGCGGCCCCTGTTTGACCCCGCCGATGACCGCCTTTTCCGCGTGACGCTGAGCGGCAAGGCTACGGAAATTCCGGGACTCCCTCGGGCCAGCCGCGGCGACCTGAGTGTGAGCCCCGATGGGCAGTGGGTGGCCAGCCTGGGCCGCCAGAACCCCGAAGGTGGCTGGGGCACCGAGAACTCCCAGGTGCTGCTGGCGCCGCTGGCGGGCGGTTCGGAGCGGGTGCTGACCGCGGACTTTGATTGTTGCCTCACCGGTTCCACCTTGAGTGACACGGAAGCCGACGGTCCCTCGGCGCTAGCATGGAGCCCGGACGGCGTGGCCCTCTACGTCAAGGTGCCGATGCACGGCGAGGTGCAGGTGGCCCGCGTAGATGTGGCCAAAGCCACCGTGAAGGTGCTGACCAAGGGCGAACACGTGCTGGGCCTGGGCAGCCTGGATACCGAGGGCAAGCGCATGGCCATCACCCTTGGTGACCCGGTGCGCCCGGCCGAAGTGGGGGTGGTCGAGCTGAAGAGCGGCAAGATCACCACGCTGACGAATGTTCACGAGGCCTTGCTGAAGGAAGTGGAGATCAAGGCCCCGTCCACGCACTGGGTGCCCAGCACCGACGGCGTGAAGGTGCAGACCTGGGTGATTCGAGGGCGGGAGAAAGTCTCCCCGGCCGTCATCGAAATCCACGGCGGCCCGCACACGCAGTACGGCTGCGCGTTCTTCTTTGAGTTCCAGCTGCTGGCGGCGCAGGGTTACACCGTGGTCTACAGCAACCCGCGCGGCAGCAAGGGGTACAGCGAAGCCTTCTGCGCGGCCATCCGCAATGACTGGGGCAACAAGGATTGGGATGACCTGCAGGCGGTGACCAAGTTCATCCAGGCCGACCCGCTGGTGGATGCCACCCGCATCGGTGTGATGGGAGGCAGCTACGGCGGCTATCTCACCAACTGGGCGGTGGGGCACGCTTCGGATTACTGCGCCGCCATCACCGACCGGTGCGTGAGCAACTGGGTGAGCGCGGCGGGCAACAGCGACGTACCGCTGAACCGCGATGACTACTTCGGGGGACGGTTCTACGCCGGGTACGCCCAACTCGAAAAGTTGTGGCAGCAATCACCCATTGCCTACTTCGACCAGGTGAAGGCCCCCATGTTGGTGATCCACAGCGAGGGCGATCTGCGCTGCAACATCGAGCAAGGCGAACAAGTATTCATGGCGTTACAGGCCCAGGGGATCCCCTCCCGGTTTGTGCGATACCCGCGCAACACCAGCCACGGCATGAGCCGCAACGGCCCGATTGACATGCGCGAACACCGGCTGGCCGAGATCGTGACTTGGTGGGGGACTTACCTTCAAAAGCCAGGCAAATCTAAGAAATCTGCGGACAAGAAAGCGAAGGAAGTCGCCAAGCCGCCGAAGAAAGCAAGCAAGGCGGCCAAGGGCGCCAAACGCGCCACGGCGGGATAAGAAAGCGCGGTTGCCCTGAGCAATTGCATAAACCGTGCCCTTATAATGCAATTCAGTTGCGTGAGAAGAACGCTCGCGAGATCCGGGAAGTCCGGGGCTCCGGTTTTCCTTAAGCATCTAGAGTGGAGCGGATGGAGCGCCAAGAGCAAGGGGATTTACCACCTGGCTCCGTATCGAAGCGGGGGCAGGGATCGCTCGTATGGGACTGGCTCCAAGATTGCCAAAGCGTGGTGGAAGCGTGGGAAGCGCAAGTGCCTCTTGTGCCCGCCAAAGGCCAGAAAGATCAGCTACAGCTCTGCCCGCCGGATCGGGGACGTTGCCTTCTTCGGCGGACGCTCGTGCGCGCCACTGCGCTTGCCTTTGCGGAGCGGGCGGGGGCGTTGCCCGTCGGATTCGGCGCTGAGTTTTGTCAGCGCCACGGGCCGGGGTCCGACTCTCCTTACACTCTCGGGCAGCGGTGGGTGCAGCTCATCCAGCGGGTGTTGACGCAGCCCTCGGCCCACCTGCGCAAGCGCTGGGAGCCGGAGTTTGGACGCTTGCCTTACCTGGGGGCGGCTTTGTTTTCCCCCGACCCCGATGAGGAGACCTACGATGCGGAGCAGGGTTCGCTCCGTGTGCCAGATGGGTTCCTCATCGCGCTGTTGGGTCCGGACGGGGTGCTTTCACGCTATCCCCTGGGGCTCCACACGCGGCCGGAAGGCGAAACCATTACGCCGGAAGCCTACGGTCACGCTCTCGGCTTGATCCCGTGGTCTCTCGGGGCCGGTCCGGGCCGCGACCTTCCGCTGCTGGTGTCCAACGAAGAAGAAGCCTGGCGGGTGCGCCTGTGGTGGCTGCTGATGGACTGGCGGACGCACGGGGTGCGCCCCGTGGAAGACCTGCGAGACATGGTGCGCGTGGTGCCCCGCCCCATGGCCGTGGTGCCACCAGAGAGCCAGGTGTGCGAGTGGAAAACCAGCTTCCGCACCCACCGCCTCAGTCGTCAGCGCCTGGCCAAGATTGAACTGGCTTCCTTGCGGACGGTGGCCTCGTTCCTCAATGCCGATGGCGGATCTTTATTCATCGGGGTAAATCCTGAAGGGCGTGTGGTGGGCATCGGGCACGAGTGGCCCGTGGGAGCCGGGAGCGAGGCCCGCGAGAAGCTGCAAGGGCAGGTGCTGGATTCGATCCACCAAGCCCTGGACCCAGCTCCCATCGGGTTCCTGACCGTAGGCGTGGAAACGACCCCGGCCGGCCAGGGCTATCTCAAGATTGAGGTGCGGCCCCGCCCGGGCGTGACATATCTCCGGACCAACCCAAAGAGTGGCGAATCCACCGACGAAGTTTACGTACGGGATGGATTGCGTTCATTGAAGCTAGAGGGCAAGATGCGTGACCAGTTCATTGTCGAGCGGCATCGGCACGCCCCTCTGGTGAGTCCCTCATCCCCCAACCGCTCCCCCACCGCCGAACCTGACTAAACTAGGCCATGGATCGCGACCAGGCCCTGCGCCTGATGACCGAATGGACGCCTTCGGAATCTTTGCAACGCCACATGCTGTGCGTGGAAGCCTGCCTGCGAGGCTACGCGGCCGCCCGGGGCGAGGATGTGGAGCTGTGGGGCCGGGCCGGCTTGCTGCACGACTTTGATTACGAACGCCACCCGGACGATCACCCGCTACCGGGCTTGGCCTTGCTGGAGGCTCTGGGCGAGGACCCGGTGCTGATCCAAGCGGTGGCCGCGCACTACGAGGCCAAAACCGGGGTTGCGCCCCAGTCCGACCTCGACAAGCACCTGTTTGCATGCGATGAACTGAGCGGGTTTGTGGTGGCGTGCGTCTATGTGCGCCCTTCCAAGTCCGTGATGGACCTGGAAGTGAAGAGTGTGCGCAAAAAGCTCAAGACGGCTGCCTTCGCGGCGGCGGTGTCGCGGGAGGACATTGAGCAAGGGGCAGCCATGATCGGTCTGGACCTGGACGAGCACATTGGCAACGTCATTCGGTTCCTGCAAGCCGAAGCGGACGCCCTGGGGCTGGCCGGAAGCACGCCCTAGCGCATGAGCTCGGCTTGGTAGTCCAGCAGTTGCTGGATGTGATAAAGATCGTGGCCGGCCAGCATCACACAGTGCACCCACACCGTGACTGGCCCGTATTGGGGGTGCTGGTACGCGCGGTCCATCTCTTCGGCGCTGAGTGACCGGACCCGTGCCACAAAATCCGCTCGACGCTGAACGTATATCGCCAGCGACTGCTCGACGTCCCAGGTGGCGTAGTTTTGGGCCGCCGCGCGCTCGCCTTCATCCATCGCCTGTACTGTTCCCTCGGTCTGGGCCTGACCGTGCTCGGCGCGTTCCCGCCATATGGCTTCCCAATCCGCCAGGTGGGCGACAATCTCCCGCACCGTAAAGCGATCCGGCGAGACCACGGTGTCGTAGTGTTGGGAGTCAATGCGGCCGATGAGGGTTTCCACCACGGAATGGCCGGACGCTAAGCCCTCGAGCAAATAGGGAGTTTGCATGGGCCTTACTTGTTCGGATCCCAGCCGATGGGCATGCCGTAGAAGCAGCCGCTGGTCGGCTCCTCGGGAGCCATGGTGAGGTCCATCGAGGCGCGTTCCAAGCCGCTCAGCTTGGCCAGTTCATCGTTGATCTCGCTCAGGATCTGCTTGCTGTAGCCCGGCCACTGCCGAATGATGACGCCATCTTGGTTGACCAGAGTTGTATACACCGACTGCTCGGTGCCCAGCGCTTCGAAGATCTTCGTCTCCTTGGGGCTGCACAGAACCGGGAACTCCATGAGAAGACTTTCCTTGAAGAGCTTGGCCACCTTCTCGTCGGCATCCATCACCCCGTAAAAGCCAATCTTACTGCCGTAATGATCGTACAGATCGTTGAAGAAGTGCTGCGACTCCAGGTTGCACGGACAGCCATCCTTGATCCCCAAAAACAGGGTCGGCTTGGCCTTCAAAATCTCGGCCACTTGCACCGGCTTGCCCGTATCGTCGGGCAAGGTCATGTCGGCCAGCTTCTGGCCATCCATGGCGGCGGCCCGCTTCTTCATGTCGTCCGTCACGGGGTGCCGAGGCGCGCCGTAAGAGTTGGCCGCGCTGCTTATGATTTCGGCCACGGGGGCGTCATCGGTGTTGGGGCGCGGGGCGCTCACCACGTTGTAGACCAGTACGCCACCGGTCGCGACGACCGACGCGACCAAGACCCAAGTGGGGATCCGCATATCTCAGTGTGACGTACCGCTCTCCGGGGGGCGTGCCCGCCAGGGCCTTGCTCCCCATGCTTACCGGGTGCTTTTGACCGTAAAACTGAGCCTGACCGGTACAATATCTGCATGTCCCAACGTCTGCCCGAGTGGCTGACGATCCGCCTGCCTCGACCCGATTCCATCAAGGAAGTCGAGCAGATGATGCGGACCAAAAATCTGCACACCGTGTGCGAAAGTGCGCGCTGCCCCAACCTGCCCGAATGTTGGAGCAAGAAGACCGCCACGTTCATGATTCTGGGGGACACCTGCACCCGGAGCTGCGGGTTCTGCGCCATCAAGGTGGGGCGAGGCCTGGAAGTCGATCCGTTCGAGCCGTTCCACATCGCGCAGACCACGAAGACCATGGGCATGAAGCACGTGGTGGTGACCAGCGTGGCCCGCGACGACCTGCCCGACCAAGGGGCCGAGCAGTTCGCCAAAACCATCAAGCAGATTCAAAAGCACTGCCCGGACGTGATCGTCGAGGTGCTGACGCCGGACTTCAAGGGCCGCGAGGACATCCTGCGCACCGTGGTGGAAGCCCGCCCGGACATCTACAACCACAACATCGAGACCGTGGAGCGCCTGCACACCATCGTGCGGCCGCAGGCCAAGTACGACCGCACCATGCGGCTGCTGGAAATGGTGAAGGAACTGGATCCCACGATCTACACCAAGTCGGGCCTCATGCTCGGTCTGGGCGAGACGAAGGATGAGGTGGTGGATACGCTCAAGGACCTGCGCGCGATTGGCGTGGATGCCGTCACCATTGGGCAATATCTCCGCCCGACCATGAAGCACTTACCGGTGGTCGAATACATCCACCCGGATGTCTTTAAGGAATACCAAACCATCGGGGAAGAGCTCGGATTCATCTTTGTGGCCAGCGGGCCGTTCATTCGCAGCTCGTATAACGCCATTGCGCTCAGCGAAAAGGTGATGAAAGAGCGCCTCGAGCGACTCTCAGCGGCGGCCGAAACGTCCTAACCTTGTGCGAGGGATCAGCCGCAGCCTGCTACGCCTTGCGCGCTGGTCCGTTGGCTGGTTTCCAGCCGCCCTCGTCCTCTTTCTCGGCCTGACTCACCTCTACCAACTGGGCCTCTTCATGTTGGCCCCCGGGCAGCCCATTTGGGTTCAGTACGACGGCCAAGGAGGGCCGGCGGAAATCCGCGCCGAAAGCTACTCCGTGGACCCTTGGACGGCGACCGCCCGGGTGAATGGGCTGCGCTGGGGCAAGCCGGGACAAGAACCCCAGGTCACTCTTGACCAAGGCCGCGTGGAGTGGAGCGGCGAGGCCGTGCAGATTGATGCCGGCACCGTGCTGGCCCGCGTGAGCCGCCGCAAGGGGGACAAGTGGTCGTTCAACGACCTGCTTTTCCCGCAGGGTGAACCGACCGGCGAAGAAACTCCCATCACCCTCCGCACCGACCGGCTGCGCCTGGTGTACCGGGATGAAATGGGCGCCGAAGCCGTGGGCGGCATCTTCGACGTGGATGCCCTGGACCTGGAGCGCACCCAGGCCCAGACCACGGCCGCGATGATGCTGCGGGGCGGCCCCTTTGGGCGTGCCGAAGTGTCGCTGCTCGCGCGGGACGATGGCTACGGGTGGATGCGCTCTGATGTGCGCGCGGCGGATATCGTGGCGGCAGTGCGCTGGGCTGATCCGTGGCTGGCCCCGGCGGATCGCAAGCCGCTGGCTCCTTTTTCGGGGCGTAAGTTGCTGGCTTCCGGTCGGGCGGATGCGGCGTGGGCACCCGGCAAGGCGCCGCAAATCCGGGCTGATTTGGGCCTAGAAGGCGAAGCAATTGCCTATGCGCCGTATCTCAGTCGCGCCCAAGTGAAGGGCCGCGTGCGCTTAGTAGATGCCGAAGCCCAGGTTTTGGCGGACGTGGTGGAGCCCGGCCGCAGCGTGCGCGCCCACGGGGTCGCCACGTGGAGCGGAACCCCCACGTGGTCGGGCCGGGTGGTGGCCAAGGTGGATAACCGCAACGCCCTGTGGGCCGATGCCGCCCGGGGCTTGCCGCGCGATCTGGATTTTCGGGGACTGGCCTTTGATGGCTGGGTGCAAACTGATGATAGTGGCTTGCGGCTCCAGGGCAGCGCGAAGGCGGGCCAAGTGCGGGTGGCGGGTGAGCAGGTGGATAACCTGGAAGGCCAGCTGGCCAGCAACGGCCGGCAATTGGGCGTGAATGTGAAGAAAGCCCGCGCCCTGGGCGCGAACTGGGAAGCGGGCCTCTCTTACGATCTCAAGTCGAAGCGTCTAAGCGGCGCGGCCAAGACGCCCGCGATTGCTCTCACTCCGCTGGCCGCGCGGGCGGGGATTGCGGGGCTGGCCGGGCAAGTCAGCACGACGGTGTTGGTGGGCGGGAACGATCGCGCGCCCGAGCTTCAGATTGGGGTGGACGGGGCGGCCACCTATGCCCTCGAAGACGGGCGCACGTTCGACTTTGACCGTTTGAGCGCGCGCATTTTCACGACGGGCGACGCCTTCGAAATCCGCCGCGCGGAAGCGAGCCTGGGTTCGGGCCGGATTTTGGCCTCGGGCAAAGGCACATTCTCCAAGGGCGGACAAGCGGTGGTGGATGCGGTAGGGTTGCCCCTCGAAGAACTCCTACCCGACCAGGACGTGGAAGGCCAAACCTACGCCCGAGCCGAGGTGGAGTGGAGCGGCAACGATTGGAACGTGGAAGGGCGCACGGAGGTGTTTGGCCTGCGTGCCGGGGACCAGATCGTGCCGATTTTGGGCAGCGAGTTTTCTCTGGATGCCAATCGCCTGATTGCGCGGGACGTGCGAGGCCTGGTGCAAGCCACCCCCATTCGTGGCAATGTCACGCTCGATCTCAAGACCAACGAACTGGACGGCTCTGTCCTTAGCCGAGAGTTTTTTGTAGCAGATTGGCTCCCTGATCTTAACGTCAAGGGCACGGCGCGGTTGCTCGCTACCCGCATCCGGGGCACGCTGGATGATCCGGTCATCGAGGCGCTGGTCTCGCTCCGTGATATCGGCTATGGGCAGTTCGATTCCCGCTCCGGCAGCGTGAGTGTGCAGGCCAACAAGGAGGGCCTTGATCTCAAGGAGATTACGCTCTTCATTGGACAGGGTGTGGCCCGGGGCCGGGGCCGTTACCGATGGGAGGATGGCGACTTTGATGCCTCGGCGGACATTGACGACATTACGCTAGCGTTCCGACCCGAGCAGGCGCCGGAGATTCCCATTAGCGGCGGCGTCCGAGGAGAACTGGTCGCGAAAGGCACGAACGGGCAACTCACCAGTGCCGAAGCCAACCTCCGACTGAGTGACACCCTGGTGGGCGAGACCGGCTACGGGGGCGGCCCGCTGGATGTGCGATTTGGCAACGGCCAGTGGACGGCCGACGGCAGCATTGGTACGGCCGAGCGCTACCTAGCCCTGCGCGATGTTCGGTTCCAGCCCGATAACGATACGGGATCCGGTTGGGTGGATGTTTACGGTATTGAAATAGAACCGATTGTAGACCTCACCCGTGCGCGCTGGATCGACTCGCCGGAGGATGTCCGCCGCGCATTCGAGACCTTGCAGGGAGATGTGCTGGGCTCCTTTGAATTGACCGTCACCGACGGTGAACTCTTCACGAAGGCCGAGCTGTTCCGCGCCCAAAACCTCTCGGTTTACGGCCGTGACGCCGGCGAAATCGTGCTCACGGCGCGGCAAGAGGGGCATGATTGGTTCCTCGATTCCTTCGCTTGGGATCAAGGTCTGGCCGTTCGCAATGCCAAGTTCGGTGGCGATGAGTCCCTCGCCGGTGAACTCAGTCTCGAGAACTTCGACCTCGGCTGGCTGGCCACCGTGCGGGGTGACCTGCCCCTCCGCAGTGGGCAACTGAACGCGCAGTTCAAGATCGACGGCACCGTGAGCCAACCCTTTGGCGAAGGGCGGCTGGCGGTGACTTCGCCTCAGTTCTTCCAAAACGGACAGCTGCAAACGCTGGACGCCAGCCTCAATCTGGATCGGGTGCGGCTGACCCCCAACGTCTACTTTGCGGATGGAAATCTGCAAGCGGGCCAGTTAAAGGTGCAAGTCGGGGCCGAATATCCTGCCTTAACCGCGCAGCTGCAAGAGAAACCGGGTGAGATTCGGCTGACCGCAAAGGACGTGCCCCTGAGCGACCTTCGTGAGTTCCTCGATGTCACGCGGTACGAAGCCAATGGCACCGCGAATCTCGATTTAGTGGTCCGCGATGAGGCCGGGCGGTGGGCGCCGTCGGGCCAACTGGCGATTCAATCCGAGCGACTGGTGGTGGGCGACCAAGTTCTCAACAAGCTCAACACCGTGCTGGCGATCACCGCCGACGCGCTGACCCTCACCGGCTCGGCCTACGCGGATCGACCCGCCCTGAGCGACCGACCGGACCTCGAGCTCGATGCCACCGTGGGAGTCACTGACCTGCTCGCGGGGACCGCCGACTTCGAAACCTGGCTCAATTCGGGCTTCATCCAGGGCAAGGTCGTGGCGCGCAGCTTCCCGGTGAAGGGCACCATCCCCACCGCACCCAAGGCCAGTAGCGGCGAAGTCTCCATGGATCTCGCTTTCTCGCAGTACGTCGGTTCGCCGGTTGTGGTGGGCTATTTCCAGGCTGAAAAGGGCGTCATCGTCCTCCCGGTCGAGCCGCTCACGGGCGGGGCGGGGGTGCCGCCCGCCATCAATCCGCAGTTTGCCGGGGTACGCCTAGTGGTGCAGAATCCGGCCCGAATTGAGGGTCCGGCGCTCTTGCTGGATGTCAACGGCGTCGGCACGCTCAACGGGAGCCTGATTGAACCTAATCTCGCACTCCCGCTCACGGTGAGTGGCGGGCGTCTCACCCTCACCTCGGCCCGTATCAACATCCTGCCCGATGGCGAGATTGTGCTCAACTACTCCGGCGATCGCTTTGCGGGAGGTGCCGCGCGCCTCGACCTCAATCTCCAGGGCCGCACGTCGCTGGCCGCTCCGCGCGACAACGGTCGGTACCAGGTCTACCGGGTCAACCTTGACATTCAGGGCGACCTTCTCAGCACCACGGAGCGGCTGCGCTTCATCGCTGAGAGCGACCCGCCCGACCTCAGCACGAACGAGATTCTGGCGATTATCGGCCAGGGCGAACTCATTTCCAGCCTCACCAGCGGCGGCCTCACTGGCACCAGTCTTTCGCGCAGCCTGGCTACGGCGCTGGTGCCGAGCCTGCTCGATCCGGTGACGAGTGCTCTGGCCCAGAACCTTGGGCTGAGCTTTGTCTTCTTGGATTACAACCCCTTCGATGGGGCCCTCGTCACCATCGGCAAGGAGATTGCGCCGCGCCTGAACGCCACTGCGTTCCGCCAACTCTCCACTCCGCTGGATGGTCAGCGGCAAAAGTTCGGCCTGGACTTGGTTTATGACGTCCCCAGCCGCATCCGCCGCGTGCAAGTGAGCTTTGGTCTCACGCAAGACTTGCCGTGGCGGTTCCGCATCGATTGGAGCCGACGCATTTAGGGCGACGGGCTGCCGGAATCAGGACCACGAACCGCCCGGTTGTATCGCGGTGCCGCGCAAAGCGTCCATACTGACAATGATGCGGTGGAAGCGGTCGGCGGCCCTGGGGGCGGCCCTGACAATGATAATGTGCGCGTGGGCGCAATCCAATCCCACAATCAGGGAGATCAAGGTCGAGGGCAACGTGCGCCTCGCCGCGGCGGACGTCATTGGCCCGATGCGACTCAAGGTGGGCGGACCCTTTAATGCCGCCGAAGTTGCTTCGGAAGAAGATTTGATCCTGGCCTTGGGCGTGTTCCGCGAAGTCGCGATCACCAGCCAGCCCGCGGGCGAAGGCCAAGTGGACGTCATTGTCAATATCGTCGAGAACCCGTTGGTCAAGGAGTTCCGCGTCATCGGCAACACCGAGGTCTCGACCGACGAAATCACCGCCATCGCCACCGAAGTTCAACCGCTCGGCCAGCTTTACAATCTTCGCAACGGTCGCGCCATCGCCGACCGCGTAACAGCGCTCTACGAAGCCCGTGGTTACCGCATTCAGATCGAACAAGTCGGCCCGGACCGTGACGTGGAAGAGACTCTCACCATTAGCGTGCTGGAACCCAAGCTGGGCGAAGTCCGCATCGTCAACGAAGCGCCGGGCAACCTCCGCACCCGCCAAAGCGTTTTCGAACGCATTCTTGGTCGTCCCGAACGGGGTTCTGCCCTCAACGAGCGTGAATTCCGCAAGGGCATCGAAGACCTCTTCGCCACCCGCTGGTTCGACAACATCGTGCCGCGCCTGGATAACGGTTCGGTGCCGGGCGAATACGACGTCACGCTGATTGTGAAAGAGCGGCCGACCGGCCTCTTCAACGCCGGCGTCGCGCTGGACCCGCAAAGCCGCCTGGTCGGTCAGGTCAGCTACTCCGACACCAACTTCCGGGGTTCGGGCCAAAACGTCGGCCTGGTGCTCTCGCAAGCCACCGTAGGCGGTGGCGCGAGCGTGGACCTGGCCTGGGGCAACGAATATCTCAGCCGCCGGGGCGCGGGCATCAACGCCAACGTGTATTCCCGCGTGGTTTACAACTTCACCGGCTCGGGTTCGAATCCGTTCGGCGGGAACTCGGGGCAGGGCTTTGACGAGCGCCGCACGGGTCTCGATCTGATCTACACCACGCCGATGGGCAAAGACCTGCTGGCGCAGGTGGGCCTCAACGCGGAGAACATCAGGAGCCTCAACCTCGATACCACGAATACCGGCAACCAGGATGCGCGCTCGGTGCAGCAGGATGGCGACCTCATTATCCTCAAGCTCGGTGCGAGCATGGACCAGCGCTTCCCCCGACTGGACCCGTATGAAGGTCGTCTCGCCAGCATCACGCTGGAGCCGGGCTTTAGCAACATTACCAAGATTGCGGGCCAAGTGACCGGCCTGGAAGACATCCTCGGCCGGAACTCCTTCATCCGCACGCAGCTGGAATACCGCCAGTACTGGCCGATGGGGCGCATTGCCAACCAGAACCGCATTGATGCGCCGGTGGACCAGATGGTGCCCAGCATTGCGCTGCGCTCGCGCTACGGCTTCATTTCGGGCCGAGTGCCGTTCTTCGAGCAGCTCTTCATTGGGGGCTCCAGCAGCCTGCGCGGCTACGAAAACCAGCAGTTCTGGGGATCGCGCTCGTTCCTCACAACGGTCGAGTACCGCCGCCCGCTCCAGCGCAACTTTAGCCTCGTCGGCTTTGCCGACTACGGCGGGGCCTGGGGTGGCTACGGCGAGGTCACGGGCTTCCCGCAGTTTAGCACGGCCAATCTTAAGCTCGCTTACGGCCTGGGCTTGGCGTTCACCACGCCGCTCGGCCCCATTCGACTCGATTACGCGATCAACCAAGACGGTGGCAGTCGCGTTCACTTCAACATCGGCACAGGATTCTAACCCGCCGGACTGACCAGAAAACGAACACACAAACCCATGAACAAACCCACTCAATGGTTCCCGACAGTTGCGCTGGCCCTTACGCTGGTGGGCGCCCTGATCATCGCCCCCGGCTTCCAGAACAACACGGAAAAGTACGCGGCGGTGGATATCACCAAGGTGCTGGAAGACAGCAATCTGGGTAAGGCGCAGAACGAAAAGCTGCGCAATGCCTGGCAGGTCCGCAGCGACATCCTCAACTTCGTGCGTGAGAATCCGTGCCTGAACAACGAACAGGCCAACGACCTTCTCACGCTGAGCCTGAAGGAGAACCTGACGGCCGCCGAAAAGACGAAGCTGGAAGCCACCAAGACCGCCGTGCGCGACGCCGCCAAGCAGCTGCAGACGCTGGTGACCAAGGCCGACAAGACGGACCAAGAGAAGGAACTGCTGACCGACCTGAACGGTCGCCTGCAGATCGCCCAGAGCGTGCTGGGGCAGTGGAACGAGGTCTTCAACAATGATATGGATTCGCTGGGGAGCACCCTGCGCGAAGAAGCCATTGCCCAAGTGCGGGCCAAGATTGGCGAAGTCGCCAAGCGCCAAGGTTTCACCATGGTGTTTGAATCCAGCGTCCTCGTTTACTCCTCCACGGACCTCACTCCTGAGGTCGTGAAGGCCGTCAATGCCGCTCCGTAAGTGGAGTCTTTTCGGGATTGCCAGTGCGGCAATCCTCGGTATGGCGGGAGCCGGGTGTATGCGCCCGGCCCCCGTCGTCAGCATTGATGTCTCGCGCATCCCGCGGGATGCCGCGTCCGCCGACTTTGCCCTGCCCGAACTGGGGGCCGGGCAAGCCAGTTTTTCGGCCAATCTCGCCGACCAGAAGCCACGCCGCATCATTGCGGGTCCGGAAGAAGCCCGTGCCCAAGCCGCGCTGGCCGAAGTGGAGCGATTGCGACAGATGGCCCTCAAGCGTGCTGCGGATCGAGAGATCCGTGAAGTGGCCGCCCGCTACGAAGCCATCCGCCGCCAGCAGCTCGCGGCCATCGAGGAAGGCTTTGTGGCCACCACCGCCGAAGCCCGCCAAGAGTGGTGGGCGGACCAGCAGGGCCGCATCGCGGCCACGGGGGATTGGCGCAGCATCCTTGCCTGGCGCATGGGCTGGCCCGATCCCGATCCGTTCTCTCTTCGTCCTCCCCAGCGGTTCGGTCCGTTTTCGTCGGCCAAGCCCGGCTACCCCACCCAGGTTCGGCAAAGCGTGAGTCATGAATCCGCCACCATCCGCGCCGAGTGGGACGACCGGTGGGCGGAGATGCAAACGCAACTGGAAGATGAGCGCCGCCAAGCCATGTTCGACCTGGTGCCCCTAGAGCTGGAGGAAATGGAGGCCGCCCGCCTGAGCGCCGAGCGCACTGTGGGGACAGATTTCCTCTCTGTCACTCCCATTACGCTGACATCGGATCGCCAACTCCGGGCGGTAGCGGGTGGGAACACGCAGTTTTCGGTGGCCGCGCAGGCCCGTCGGACCCAAGGCGTGGCGTGGGAATCCTCCCCCTGGCCAACCACTCCTCGCTCGAATGAGCAAGAATGGATACGACATTTTGCCGAATCGCGGGGCTACAAGGTCGTTCCGGCCGCGCCCGGCGTGAAGGATGTCACCACGGAATACATCGCATGGCGAACACGCCTTCTTTCACCCTCTCTGAACTCGCCCAGGCCGTAGGCGGCGAGCTTCGTGGCCCTGAGGATCTGGTGATCCGGCAGGCCGTACCCGCGGGCGAGGGTGGCCCCCACAGCATTACCTTTGCGACCAATGAGGAATACGTGCGACGGGCCTTGGCCAGCGATGTCACGGCCTTGATTGTCCCCATCCAAGCTCCGGCGCTCGACCGGCCCGTGGTGGCCGTAGACCAGCCCCGGATGGCCTTCGGCTGGGTTCTCAACAAGCTGGATCGCCCCCTATCGATTGCCCCCGGCGTGCACCCTACGGCGGTGGTGGCGGAATCCGCGCAGGTGAGCCCGCTGGCACATCTTGGCCCCTATGTAGTGGTGGGCGAAGGTGCAACCGTCGCGGCCGGAGCCCACATCCATGCGGGTTGCTTTGTGGGCGATGATTGCCACGTAGGCCCGGAGAGCGTGCTCTTCCCGCACGTCACGCTGGTGCACTCAGTTACGGTAGGGGCGCGGTGCCGCATCCATTCGGGTAGCGTGCTGGGCGCGGATGGCTTCGGCTACTCCATGGTCGGTGGGCGACAGTTCAAGATTCCGCAGATCGGGCGGGTCGTGCTGGAAGATGACGTCGAAGTTGGCGCCAACACCTGTGTGGATCGCGCCACCTGCGGGGTGACGCACATTGCGGCGGGCGTGAAGCTTGATAACCTTGTCCAGGTGGGCCACAACGCGCGGGTGGGGGCACACACGGTGATTGCCGGGCACTGTTCACTCGCGGGGAGTTCCACCGTGGGCGAGCGCGTCATCATGGGCGGCCAAACCGGGATCGCCGACCACGCCGAAGTCGGCAGCGACATCGCCCTGGGCGGCCGCAGCGGGGTGATGAAGCAGCTGATGGAGCCGGGGCAATACATGGGCTTACCCGCAGTCCCGGCCCGCCAACATATGCGGATGTTGGCGCTGATGCAGAAGCTCCCGGAGATCGTGGCCCGCATCACCAAGCTGGAGAAAGCCCAAGGCGACGGGGAGAAAGCGTGATCTCCGCGCCCCGTCTCACCGTGGCCGATGGCGTCTCGTTTGCGGGGCAAGGATTGCACGGCGGGCAGCCGGTGCGCGTGACGGTGCACCCGGGGGCGGCCGGGATCGCTTTCCGAGTCGGTGACCAGCGCGTACCCGCCACGCCGAATGAAGTGACCGACACCCGCCGGTGTACGCAACTCGGCCCGGTCGCCACGATTGAGCACCTGATGAGCGCCTTCGCGGGGCTGGGCATCACCGATGCCGAAATCGAAGTGGAAGGCGGCGAGATGCCCGCGCTGGATGGCAGTGCCAAGGAGTTCGTGGCGGGTTTGCAGTCGGTGGGGATGGCACCCTGCGGGAAGCTCCACATTGAGGGTCTTTTCAAGCGCGTGTACTTCATTGAGGGCGATGTGAAGGTGGCGATGGCCGCTGGCACCGGGCGCGTGCGCTACGAATACGACAACACCCCGCGCTGGCCGGGTGTGCAAGAAGTTGAGTTCGTTTTGAGCCCCGAAAGCTATGCCGCAGAGATTGCCCCCGCCCGCACGTTTGCCTTCCGGGAAGAAGTCGAGCCGCTCCGCCAGATGGGGCTCGGGCTCGGGCTGAGCGAAGACAGTTGCGTGATTTTGGAGGCGGATGGTTACGCGTATCCGCCACGATTCCCGGATGAGCCCGCGCGGCACAAGTTGCTGGACCTGATGGGCGACCTCCTGCTAGCAGGGGTGCCTTGGTCAGTGATGCAGGTCACGGCTCATCGCAGCGGGCACCGCACTAACGTGGCAGCGGCCGCCCGCCTCGCCGAGTGCATCACCATCACCCGCGAGAACTAGCCCTGCCGCAGCTGCAGGTAGCGCACCACCTGCTTGGCGATGATATCGAACTCCAGGTTCACCCGCTGCCCGGGCTGGGCGGCGCGCAGGTGCGTGTGGGCAAAGGTATGCGGGATGACGGCTACCTGGAATCGCCCGGTGGCATCCGGCTCCACCACCGTCAGGCTGATGCCGTCCACGGTCACGCTCCCTTTGTCCACCAGCAGGGCGGCATCTGCGGCGGGGGCTTGCACGGTCATGGTCCAGCCGTCGCCGCTGGGTTCTAGGCTCACCAGGGTGCCGGTGGTGTCCACGTGGCCCTGCACCATGTGGCCGCCCAGGCGGTCGCCCACCCGCATGGCGCGTTCAAGGTTCACCGAGGTGCCGGGGGTGAGATGACTTAGGGCCGTGCGAGCGTACGTTTCCTCGCTGAGGTCAAAGGCGAGGTCCTTGGCAAAGTCCACCAGGGTCAGGCAGCAACCGTTGATGGCGATACTCTCCCCGAGGGCCCAGGGCTCGCCCATCCCCTCGGTGGGTGGGCGCACCACCAGACGGGGCGCCTCATGCCGCACCACTTCCCCCACGGCCTCAATCAACCCCGTAAACATCGTTCTTCCTTCCCTCCTACGCTACGTCGAGCCATTGCGGCCCGTTCTGCAAATCCTAGTATTCCCCCGGAGAAGCCCGGCCCGGAAAGCACCGAGACCTTGAGTGTCACAAGGTCGACAACGCATGAAACCGGGCGCATCCATCCGAACCTCCGTACGAACGGGACTCCGCACGACAGCGGACCCGAAAGTTGTTCTCAATAGCCAGATTTTGCAGTTGGCGCAGGCGGACCTTTTCCAGGCCGTGGAAGCCGAACTGCTGGAGAACCCGGCGCTGGAACGGATTGATGACGAGTTTCAGCCGCTGACCCGGGAAGAGATCCTGAAGCACGTGGCCCCGTCCGAACTGCGTCCCTCGGGCGACACCTGGGAGGCCAACCGCTGCCGCCCGACGGACGATTCCACCCCGGACTGGATCGACCTGGCGGCCTCGCACGATTCTCTGTGGGATCACCTGCGGGCTCAGTTGCTCACCATGCTCCCGGCCGAGAGCCGCACCTTGGGCCTGTATCTCATCGGCAACATCAACGAGCGCGGCTATCTGACGACCACGATTGAAGAGGCAGCCCTGGACTGCGGGGTGAGCCTGGAAGACGCCGAGGCTGCGATTGATGCCCTGCGCAGCTGCGAGCCGGCGGGGGTGGGTGCTTATGACCTTCGCGACTGCTTGATATTGCAACTGCAACGCCCGCAGACGGATGCCGAGCGACTGGCCCGCCAGATTCTGCGCAGCCACTGGGACGAACTGGTGCAGCGCAACACCCGCAGCCTGCGCCACCGCTACAAGGTGGCGGATGAGCTGATTGAGGCCGCGTTTGATGTCATCACGGGGCTCAATCCGTTCCCGGGTGAAGGATTCTGCGCGCACAATGTGCCGCAAGTCTCCGAGCGCTCGATCGGGGCGCAGCCGGACGTGATGCTGAGCTTTGACGAATACGGCTGGATCATCGAGATTCCGGGGCCGTCGCCGCTCAATCTGCGGGTGGACCGGGGCTACGAAGATCGGTACTGGGAGCTCCAAGGCCGCCGCCAAGGCGCCAAGGACGAGAAGCGCCACATCACGGAATACGTGGACCGCGCGCGGCACTTCCTCTCGGCCCTCAATAGCCGCCGGGAAACGCTGGCCCGCGTCGCTAAGTACCTCGCCGAACGCCAAGAGGGCTTCGTGAAAACCGGGGACTACAAGTTCTTGCAGAACCTGACCCGCGTGGAAATGGCCAAGGATTTGGGTCTGCACGAAAGCACCATCAGCCGCGCCACCAATGGCAAATTCATTCAAATTGCAACCGGAGAAGTGGTTTCTTTCGATGTGTTCTTTAAGGCGGCCCTGCGGGTGCAGCGCATGATCGAGGACATCCTGGCCAGTGAGAATCCGGACCACCCGCTGAGCGACCAAGACATCGCCGACAAGCTGGCACAGAAGGGGTTACAAGTGGCCCGCCGCACGGTGAACAAGTACCGTGACCGCGCCCGCATGCTCTCCAGCCACAAGCGCCGCGTGGCGTAGGTCGGCTATTCTCACCGGCATGAATCCTCAGTCGCAGCTACGGTTGGCGGGTTGGCTTCGGCGGGTGCGCCCCGCCTCGCTGGCGGCCCGGCTCAAGCGCTGGCTGCGACTCGACCGGATTGAGTTCACGGGCCCGCAGGGCACGTTTTGGGTGGACCCGGCTTCGAACTTTGGCGCGCGCATCTTGCGGGGCGAACCCTACGAGCCGGAGATGACGGCGGCCTTGCAGCGGCTGTGGCGGCGCGGCGGTACGTTCCTCGATATCGGGGCCAATGAGGGTTACTTTTCGGTGCTGGCGCAGCAGGCGCAGGGCGAGACCGGGCGCATCGTGGCGGTGGAGCCGCAGTCTCGATTGCAGGAAGTCTTGCGCCGAAATCTTGATGCCAACGGGGCATCATCGGCGCAGATTGCGAAAGTCGCACTGGGGCACTACGAGGGCATTGTCGAAATGCACCTCTTCCCCGATATGAACACCGGCGCCTCGGGCCTTTCTAGACCGACGAAGTATGCCGTACCGACGGAGAAAGTTCGGCTCACCACACTCGATCAACTCATGATTGATCATGAGCTTGATTACGTGGATGTTGCAAAGGTTGATATCGAAAGTTTTGAGTACGAGCTATTTGCCACGGCATGGCTCGTTCTCCAGGAGCAAAGAATTGGTGCTTTGGTCGTCGAGATTCACCCGAAGTTACTGACCAGCAGAGGCGTGGACTTAGCTTACGCGCGGCAAGTTGTCGAAGACTGCGGCTACCAGTGGCAAGAGGTCGGGCACGAGCTTATTCTTCTTCAGCCTCAACGGGGCGCGGAGTAACTTCCACCGAAACCCGAATGACGCGGCGGCGCGTCATGTGGTCCACCCGCAGGGTGCCAATCGGGATTGGCACCGTATCGCCCACCACCGGGATGCGCTTGAGCTCTTCCATCACGATTTCCGAGAGCGTCTCCGTGGTGTACGTTTCGCTCGGATCTTCGTAGTCGAGGAACTCGAGGACTTCATCATATCGGACATCGGCCCGGGCCACGATGCGCTTGTCGTTCACCCGCTCGATGGGCGGACGGTCGGCTTCCAGACGATCCTCGAGGTCGCCAAAGACCTCTTCGGTGATGTCCTCCAGCGTCAGCAAGCCGCTGGTGCCGCCGTACTCGTCACTCACAATCAGAATCTGCGTCTTGGCCTCGCGCATGCGCTGCACCAGGCGGTCAGCACCCATGGATTCCGGTACAAACTCCGCCGGGCGAAGGATGGACTCCAGCGTGAAATCCGGGTCATCCCAGCGGCCGACTAGATCCTGCAGATAGACCACCCCGACGATGTCGTCCAGGTCGCCCCGCGCCACGGGGATGCGGCTATGCGGAATCTTCTTAAGCTCTTGGGCGAGTTCTTCCCGGGTGATCTCCAGCGGCAGCCACTGGATGTCCACGCGGTGGTTCATCAGGTCTTCGGCCGTCTTTTGGTCCAGGCGCAGGGCCTTGCTCACCAGGTTGGCGTGGGTGGCGTCCAGGTTCTCGGTGGTGGGGTCGCGCAGGAGCTGGTCAATCTCTTCCCGCGAAGCCGCTTGCTCGACTTGGTCAATGTTCACCCCGAACGGCTTGAGCACCGCCCGCCCGCTGACCTTGAACGCCCATACCAGCGGGGTGAGGATGAGAATGCTGAACCGCAGCACCCGGATAGTGGCCATGGCAAAGCGATCCGAGACCGGCAGCGCCGCATACTTCGGCACCAGTTCGCCCAGCACCACCAAGGGGAAGGACATGAGGATGACCGAGATCACGCTCACCGCACCTTCGGGCAAGAAGGAGAGGCCGGGCTTGATCATCGCCGTGATGGCGGGCTCGGTCAGCGCCCCGATGCCGAGGCCGAACAGGGTGATGAGTGTCTGGATGCCGGCCACGTAGGTGGACATGTCATCCAGGGCGGCGAGCACCAGCTTGGCGGACTTGCTGCCCTTCTTGGCGAGGGCCTCAATGCGGCGGCGCGAAGTGCCAACCAGCGCGTACTCGGCGGCGACAAAGAAGGCATTGCCTAAGATGAGAAGGAGTCCCACAATGAGGGCCGTTTGTAATGGAGGCTCCATGCGCTTCGCCCATTATAGCGCACGGGTAGATTTTCGTTCATGAGCGCAACGTGGCCGCGCGGGGTGATGCCCGCCTCCCTCACCCCTTATGGCCCACAGGGCGAGGTGGATGCCGTGGGCCTGGCCCGGCTGGGGGCAGGGTTCGAAGCCGCCGGGAGCGTGGGCATCGTGCTGGGCGGCACCAACGGGGAAGGCCCCTCGCTGAGCGCGGTGGAAAAGCGCGACCTGGTGCGGGGCTTCGCCCCGGCGCGGGGACAGTTAAAGGTTGTGGCGGGGCTGGCCACCAGCAGCCTGACCGAAGCCATTTGGCTGGCCCAGCAGGCCGCAAAATCCGGGGCCGATGCAGTGCTGGTGATGGCCCCCGGGGGCTACGCCAACCTCGACGCCGCGGGCATCCGGGATTGGTTTTTCCGCCTGGCCGATGCCTCACCTTTGCCACTTATCCTCTATCACCACCCACTCATGTCGCGCGTCACCTGGCGCGGCGAGCACGTGGCGGAGCTAGCCGCCCACCCGCAATGCATGGGCCTGAAAGATAGCAGTGGCGACCCGGCGAACTTGGCCGAATTCCGCGCCGCTTGGCCGGAGGCACCTCTATGGGTGGGCGATGAGCGCTTGCTACTGGCCGCCCTGCAGGCGGGCTGGCACGGCACCATCAGCGGGTGCGCCAATGTGATGGCAGCCCCCCTTTGCCAGGTGGTGCAAGCCTGGGAGACGGGCGAAACCGAGCGCGCGGAACGCCTCTTTGCCCGGATCTTGCCGCTCATCGAAGCCCTGCGCCGCGTGCCCCAGCCCGCCCACCACAAGCGGTCTGCATTCCTACAAGGGCGCATCGAGCGACCCGATGTACGCCCCCCGCTCACCCTGCCGGAGGAATCGGCATTTTCAGCGTGGTATGAATCCCTGCCCGGCGGGGAGTTTCTTGGCTAGAATGAGGCTAGTTCCTTGCGTGATGAATTCCTGCGTCGCTTGAGCACGCTGGGTGAACCGTGGCCCCAAGCGGTCATCAACATCCTGGATGTGTTGCTGGTCGCCTACCTTATCTGGCGGCTTCTCAAGCTCGTGCGCGGCACCCGCGCCTGGCGCATCCTTTTCGGGGTTTTCGTCTTCTTGGTGGCGTTGCTGGCCAGCGATGTCCTGGGTTTGCGCACATTGCACTGGGTGCTGGATAAGGCCACGCTGCTCGGCCCGGTGGCATTGGTCATTCTTTTTCTGCCCGAACTTCGCCAAACCATTGAGGGCTTTGCCCGCATCGGGGGTCTCAGCGACCGCTTGGTGGGCACTGAGGGCGCAGCCCGGGGCACGACGATTGAAGAGATCACCGTGGCGGCGCAGGCCATGGCTCAATCCCGCACGGGGGCACTCATTGTGATTGATCGCAGCCGCCAACTGGACGCCGAAATTCGCAGCGGGGTGCCTCTGCACGCCGTGGTCTCGGCGCCTCTGCTGCAGTCCATTTTTTACGCCGGTAACCCGCTCCACGACGGGGCCATCATTGTGCGCCAGGATGAGCTCGTGTCGGCGGCCTGCCAACTGCCGCTGAGCGACAATCCGGCCATCCGGGCGGAGTACCACATGCGCCACCGGGCCGGGGTGGGCGTGACCGAACATTCGGACGCCTTGGTGGTCATCGTGAGCGAAGAGCGGGGCGAAATCACGGTGGCCCGAGCCGGGATCCTCACGCCGGTGAAGTCGCCAGAAGAGCTTTTGCATCTCCTCTCCGAGGGCCTAACCACCGAGACCGAAGCTACCCGCCGCCGGTCGTCCCGCCGCGCCAAGCGCACCGAAGAAGGATCCGGAGAAGAATCTGGAGGAGATGACGCGTGAGACGATCCGAAGCCTGGCTGCTCATCGCCTCGTTGCTGGTCGCCTTGGGCCTCTACTTGCAGGTGCAGCCCGGCGACAAAATTGAGCGTGAGCGCGAGTTCAGCGTGCCTCTGCAGGTGGTGGGGCTGGAACCCAAGTTTGCCGCCCGCGAGGTGCCGAGTTCGGTGCTGCTTCTCGCCACCGGCACCGAAGAAGAGCTCCGCGTGTTTGACACCCGGCAGGTGGAGGCCAGCGTCTCCATGACCCGTGCCGTACCGGGCGAGGGTGAATACGCCGTGCGCCTGAACGTACCCACGCGCGCCAACGTGCGGGTGACGGCCCGCGACCCCGTGATTCGCATCACGGTGGAGGAGCGCACCGTCAAGCGCATTGATGTTGAGCTGGAGCCGGTGGGCAGCCTCTCACCGCTGTATTCCTATGGGGGTGCGAGCTTCCAACCCATGCAGGTCACGGTGAGTGGCCCCGCCAGCATGATGGAGCAGGTGGCGCACGTGCGCGCGATTTTGAATCTGGAGGACGCCCAGCCCAAGGGGGCTTATGCGCTCAACCTGGAGGCGTTGGACACTTCGCGCCGGCCGGTGGCGGGGGTGAGCATTGAGCCCAAGCAGGTTACGGTCAGCCCGGTCATCTTCACCGCGCCGACCAGTCGCAACCTCTTCGTCCAGTTGCGGACCAAGGGGCAACTGGCCTTTGGTTACGAGGTCAAGTCGTACACCATCACGCCGAACATGGCTCTGGCCAGTGGCGAACCCGACCTGATGGCCCGCCAAAGCGGCGTCATGACCGAGCCGATTGACATCTCCGATCTCAAAGCCGACAAGTCTTTTGATGTGAAGTTGGTCTCGCCCGAGGGCGTGAGCCTCTCTCCCGAGCGGGTGCGGGTGACCCTCATCATCGGCCGGGCGAGTGGATCATGATCTGCCGGCCCATCCAGCCGAACGAAGCGGACGCCTTTTTGCGGCTGCTGGCGGGGGCCTTCCATTTGGACATCAGCCGGGCGCGCCAGGCGTTTTACGCCGACCCGATGTTTGACCTCAATCGCAAGTGGGCTCTGTTCGAAAACCACCAGATGCGCTCCATCCTCACCACCACGGGCATGCAGTTCGGATGGGGGCGGGCGATAGGGATCGCGGGGGTGGCCACGCGGCAAGAAGACCGGGGGCGCGGCTACGCGGGGCACCTGCTGATGCACGTGCTGGATGAAGCGGCGCGGCAAGGCGAAGGGCCGGCCATGCTGTTTGCCCACCAAGAAGAGCTGTACGCAAGGTTCGGGTTTGCCACCACGGACCGGGTCATATCTGGCACTGTGCCGTGCGACCCCGGGAGCCGGGGGGAGTTGCTGTCGGCGCTGGATATCCACCGGCTGTATTCGCAGTGGGCGGCGCGGGATGAGCGCTGGGTGGTGCGCGACGAGCGTCGCTGGCGGTATTGGCACTGGTTCCACCGGCCGTGCGAAACCTTCGGCGAGGGCTATATCTGCCTGGAAGGCAACCTGGTGCGCGAGGTGGTGAGCCCGCACCCCACAGAGCTATGGCCGGTGCCCAACGGCACCCGATGGTACGGCCTGGCCCAGGTGGCGGCGGAACTGGGGCTGCAGCTGAGTGACCAGAAGGAAGAGCTGCTGCTGATGACGCGCGGCCTGCCGCATCCGGTGCGGATGTTCATGACCGACCAGTTCTGAGGGTCGCGGGCCAGATGACGGGGGTCCGCTCCATGCGGGGGGCACACTAAGCCCATGAACGACACCGAACGCGCCATTCGGGCGTACTTTGACGCCTTCAACGCCCACGACCTGGAGGGCATGCTCGTCACGCTCAGCGAAAACGTGGTGCACGACATCAACGAAGGTGGCCGCGAGGTCGGCCGCGAGGCGTTCCGCAAGTTCAAAACGCACATGGACACCTGCTACCGCGAGCAGATTACGGATCTGGTGGTGTTCAGCAACGGCACGCGCGGCGCGGTGGAGTTCACCTGCTCGGGCACCTATCTAAGCACGGACGGTAGCCTGCCGCCCGCAACCGGGCAGACTTACAGCATCCCAGCTGCCGCCTTCTTCGAGGTGGTGGACGGCAAGATCACCCGGGTCACCAGCTACTACAACCTGCAGGGTTGGCTGGCGGCCATCGGCGCCTAGCCCGCGTCCGTCTCTTCCATGGTGGCGCGCCACTCCGGCGCTTCCACCTGATTGGGGCCGAGCACCACGCGGGTGCGGCCCCGGGCCGTGGCGCAGTCAATGTCGATGAGGCGGCCGCCGCGTTGCCAGTCGCCGTACCCGCTGTAGCCGCTGCACTTGCCGTAAATCAGCTTGATGCCTTCGTACTCGCCGACGTAGTCGTTCACGTGGTCGTGGCCCACAAAGATGGCGCGGACGCGTCTGCTAGCTTGGAAGTGACCAAAAATCTCGCCCTTGTCGAGTTCGTAGCACACGTCTTCTCCCCGCCGGCCCACGGCGCGGTTCTGGTCGTACACCGTCTTGAACTCCACCGTCGGAATGTGCTGCATCACATAAATGGGGTGGTTGTGCCCCTCGCGGCGATCTTCCTCAAGCTGGCGCAAGAACCACGCGGTCTGCGAGGGGTTGATGATCATGCCGGTCTGCGGGTCGCCGGTGTTGAAGGCAAAGAGGCTGGCCCGGGTTTTTCCGTCCTGCATCAGCTCGGCGCGCCAGCAGTAGTCGCGCTCGTTGCCGCCCCGGCTGGCCCAGCCGGAAATCGAGTTCTCTTGGCGCTTCGCGAGTTCATCGAGCGAGAGTTGGCCAGGCTTGCCGTTGGGGTGGTCGTGGTTGCCATAGACCAGCGCCCACGGCGTGCCGAGGTCGTTCATAAAGTCGTACGCGGCGTGCACCGGGTTCTCCTTGTCGTTGTTCACAAAGTCGCCGGTGTGGAAGAGGAGGTCCGGCTGGTGGGCGTGGTGCATTTGCCGGATGAGGGCGCGGCTGGCGGCGTCCTTGGCGCGGTTGGCGTCGGAATTGGTGCCGAAGTGCGTGTCCGTCAGTTGCAAGATGCGGAAGCGGCGCTGGCCCGAGGGGAGGCGCAGTTCCACCCGGTCGGTGGCGGTGCGGACGATCTCCATGCCGGGGGCGGCGGGCAGGCTGAAAATGCGGGCCGGGAGCATGGTGGCGGCCCCGGCGGCTGCCACCCCGTGCAGAAACTGACGACGCGTCATGCCGCTTACGTTACGCGCCGCGTGTTAATGGCGGGTCAAGATTTGGGCGTGCGCCGGGCCGTCGGGATGAACAAGAGCAATCCCAAGAGGGCTGCGCCTACGAACCAGTCGCCCAGCACGCGATAAACGGTGGTACGCCGGGGGTCGGGCAGGGGCCTGGCTAGCACGCCCTCGTGGCCGGTGGGTAGCAAGCCTGTGATTTGCCCGGAGGCATCGGTGACCATGCTCCACGCGGTGGCTTCACTTCGCACAATCGGTACGCCCAGTTCGGCCGAACGGAACGGGGTGAAGGCGGCGTGCCCCGCCTGGATGAATCCGTTGGGCGAAACCGGGTCCAGCGTGGGCAAGGCAATCACCTCGGCCCCTTCGCGCACGGTGTCGCGCATCGTCCACGGGAAGCACGAGTCAAAGCAGATGTTGAGGCCAACATTCTCCGACTTCACCGCCACCACCTGCGCCGCCGTGCCCGCGGTGACGAGCTTGGCTTCGTCACCAAAGGGATGTCGCTTGTGGTACGGCCGTGAGGTTCCGGACTTAGAGAAAACCGCCGCCGCGTTGTGCGGGAGAGGTTGGTGCTCATCGAGGTACGAGGTGACAATGGGCCAGCCGTTTTCGGACCGGGCAAAGTCACGGAGCGAGTCATGGTCAAAGGTGGTCACACTGACCTCGGGCCACACCACCCAACGGGGCGAAACGGCACCCAGGGGCTCTTGCACTCGAAGCAGCGCATCCGCCCCGACCTGTGGCGTTTGCACCAACCCGATGGGAGCATGGCTCTGGACCAAGCGCGCTTCATCCATTCGGGCGTGGGCTTGCACTGTGCCCCACTGCCCCCAAAGGGCCAGCCCCGCCACAGTTGCTCCTGCCACCCAGCGCTGCCGCGAAGCTAGCGGAGCGAACCAGGCCAGGTTCGCCAGCCACATCAGCCAAGAAACGCCCCAAATCCCGGTGACCGAGGCCAGCGCCAGCGCCGCCGGGTTCGCAAACTGAGAGAGTGCCATCTGCGCCGGCATACGGATGAATGTAATCCCCTCCAGGAGAATGCCCACGCAAGCGAGCCCCAGCACGGTGCGCCAAGTGAACGTCTTGACCTCCGCAAAGATCCCGAGAAACAAGGAGATGACCGTTCCGAACAGGAAGAACGCCACGTAGTTCCAGTTAAAGGTGCCGTCCACCAGGGCCGGTTCGGGTTGCCACGGGGAGGTACTGATCCATGCGGCCACCACCGCCACCCCAATACCCACTAAGAAGCCCCGCAAGAATCCAACCCCACGCGCCAGCCATAGCGCCGGCACCAGGCACACAAACCCCAGCGCGGACCAGCCAAAGAGCGGAAGGGAGAGAGCGAGGGCGACTCCGCTCAGGACGATGGCAAGGAAGCCCGCAAGAACTTTGGCCATGTTCTCCCCAACCACGGCGGGGGGCCAAGAGTTCCGGCGCGCATCGGGCCTGCCCCCGGCCCCGCCGGACCCCAGGGGTACCCTTTCCCCTCGACGGCAATGTCCCTCACCCACATCTACACCTCAGAATCCGTCGGCGAAGGCCATCCGGATAAGCTCGCCGACCAGATTTCGGATTCGTTGCTCGACGCCATCCTCGCCGAGGACAACCAGGCGCGCGTCGCCATCGAAACGCTCGTCACGCACGGCCTGTGCGTGATTGCCGGCGAACTGACGATGGACGGCTACGTGCCGATGGCCGATATCGTCCGTCGCACCATCAACGAGGTGGGCTACAACGACACCGATCTGGGGATGGACGGCCGCACCTGCGGCGTGATGCTGGCCGTGCAAGAGCAGAGCCCCGACATCGCCATGGGCGTGGACACGGGCGGCGCAGGCGACCAGGGCATGATGTTTGGCTACGCCACCACGGAAACGCCGGAGCTGATGCCCCTGCCGATCAGCGTGGCCCACGCGCTTTCTCGCCGGGCCGCCGAAGTGCGCCGCAAGCACCCCAGCCTGGGGCTGCGCCCCGACATGAAGGCGCAAGTCTCCGTGATTTACGAAGACGGCTTCGCGCAGCGCATCCAGACCGTGGTGGTGAGCCAGCAGCACGCTCCCAACCTCACCCAAAAGGCGGTGGAAGAGATGGTGCAAGAGCACATTATCAAGCCCGTTCTGGCGGAGTACTCGGATTACACCAAGGAGGAGATCACCTACCACATCAACCCGACCGGCCGCTTTGTGCAGGGCGGGCCGTGGGGCGATACCGGCCTGACCGGCCGCAAGATCATCGTGGACACCTACGGCGGGCTGTGCTCGCACGGGGGCGGTGCCTTCAGCGGCAAGGACCCCACCAAGGTGGACCGCAGCGCGGCTTACATGGCGCGCCACGTGGCCAAGTGTGTGGTGGCCGCCGGCCTGGCCGAGCGATGCGTGATCACGCTGGCCTACGCCATTGGGGTGGCCCAACCGGTGAGCGTGAACGTAGAAACCTACGGCACGGAGAAGGTGCCCCACGCCGAAATCCGCACGCGCATCATGAACGCGTTCGACATGAGCCCGGCGGGCATCGCCAAGCACTTGGGTCTGCGCGACGCCAGCCACTTCGGCTACGAAGACGTGACCGAAGAAGGCCGCCAGGTGCGGCTTTACAAGCCTTTCTATCGCGAAACGGCCAAGAACGGCCACTTCGGCCCGGCGCACTTCCCGTGGGAAAGCACCGAGGCCGCCGAACGGCTTCGCAGCTAAGGCTTAGTTAATGAGGGTGTAGGTGGCGCTGTTCAGCGTCACCGGGCCTTCATGCAGGGCTTCCAGAGCTTCCCGCACTTGCTGGCGGAACTGCTCATCCTGGCTCTGCGCAATGGCATCCTCAAAATCGCGGCGGGCGCCGCTCAGGTTGCCCATGCTCAGGTGCGCCATGCCCCGCGTGTAGCGGTACCCGGGTTCGCCGGGGTTGAGGCGGAGCAACCGGGTGGTGACCGTCACCACTTCCGGGAATCGCGCGCCAAACCACAGGGCTTGGGCTTGCACTTCCAGGGCTCCCAGGTGCAGGGGGTCCATGGCCAGCACTTCCTCGCATTGGGCCAGGGCTCCCATCCAGTCGTAATGTTTCAGACGACTTTGGGCGTCGCGGGTCATGTTCGCCCGATGAATGGTGGGCGTGGTCGTGACCACGGCTTGCGGCGCATCCGTGCGCGTTAGGCTTTGTCTCATTCCTTGATCTCCTCCCCGAAGGGCGGGGTTCTTCGGAGCCCCGCTCACCCATCCTATTTGGTGCGCGGCTGTTTTTGCCCCTGTGAACGTACCAGTCATACCGTTTCGCGCGGGTTTCATGCAGGAATCCGGTCCTTTTGCGGGGTTAAAGTGGCAACTTTTGCCCGGAGCGCCATGGGCATTCGGTTCCGGCCATCCAGAGTCGTCAGCGGGACCAGGGCGGCGGTGGCCACGATTTCGTTGGCCCACACCCGGGCTGTCTCTTCGTTTTGGCCTCGCAGGAAGACGATATAGTCCCCGTCATCCCGGCGGCAGATGAGGCTTCCGCTCGGCACGAGAGCTCGCACACGCAGGGCAAGCTGCCGGATCGCGCGGTCAAAGGCGGGCCGCCCGTACTTTTCGATCATCTTCTCGCGGCGCGGCACGTCCAGGTAGACGAGACAACCTTGCGGGGCTTGCGCGATGAACTTTCGCAGTTCGTTGGGGGTGGCCAAGCCTTCGGTTTCGCGCACTCGTCCGCTCATGCGGTCCAGAGCGCGGGCGGTCTCCCCGGCGATGACTCGCAGGTGACCCACAGTGGGGGCATCCAGGCCACCGGCGCGGTGCGTGGCCACGCTGATGTAGCCCAGCACGCGCTCGGCGTTCCGCAAGGGGATGAGGATGAACGAGCCCACGCGGCGCTTCAGGGCTTCACGGCCCACCACACGGCTGTCGTGCAGGCAGTCGTCAATCCAAACTTCTTCGCGCCCCGCGGCGACCCAGCCGGCGTAACCGGTGCCGCTCGGAAACTCGATGAGATCCAGCATGCGCGACTCGGCGCCTTCGCGGGCCAGCAACCGCTCTTGGTTGCCTTGCAGTTGCACGATGGAGACGTGGTCTACATTGACGGCGGCGAAGGTCTCGCGGCAAATGCGTCCACTCAGCGTTTCGGTGTCATCAGTGCCCGGGGCACTGGCGGCGATGGTGTAGAGAAGTTCGGCGACGGCGAGGCGGTTGGCTTCGGCGTTGCGGGCTTCGGCCTGCGCCACAAATCGGCCCAGCACCTCGTCGGCGGCCTCGAGTTGGTCGAGGGCCTCTTCAAGTCCATGAATCGTCGGGTGGAAAATTGCTACCGCACCGATGGGCACGCCCTGGTCGCGGATGACGCGTACGGAATGGCAGGTATCCACTTCGGCCAGGTTGCGGATGGCACTCTGGATCCGGGTCTTCATCTGGGCTTCGCTTTGACCTTGAGGCCATTCGATGCCAATGGTTTGCAGTTCCAGCGGTAGGGTGCCTGCCGCACCTTTCACCACCAGGCGTTCTCCGCTTTCATCGCGGGTGTAAATCAGGGCGCCGCTCAGGCCAAGGGCTTCGGCTACGGCGTGGGTGAGGCCGTTATAGTCCGCACCGCGAGCGGGCAGGGTGCGGGCGAGATGGCCAGCCAGTGAATCCACCTTGGCGCGCGTTTCGCTGGCACTGAGTTCGACCAGGGCATCGCGGAGTTGCACTCGCAGCTCGCGCGTCATGTCCTCTTGTACGGCGGGCGTGGACATCACCTCTTTCACGATGGTTTGGGCGCGGGCGGGCTTCATCATCAAACCGGCGATGAGGACCCCGGCCGCCTGGGCTATGAGCAAGGTGGAAGGGTTGGAGTTGCGGAAGTTGGCGGAGCTCACCAAGCCCGCCGCAATGATCGGCGCCATTAAAACGGGGTCGCTGCCGTGGCGCGTGGCCGCCCAAATGAGCGGAGCGAGGGTGAGGAAGCCGAAATTCTCGATTTGGCCGGCATCCTGAAGCAGGATCGCGAGCACCACCCCATCCAGGCTGGCCGCAAGGCCGGACACCCCTCGGTTGCGCAATCCGCGTTGCTCCATCAGGTAGAGCATCACGGAATAGGCCCCGAAGAACAGCATGGCCCGCCAGGCCAAGTCCCACGTCGGACCCTGGCGCAATCCTGCGCTCGCGAGGCCGCCCGCCATGAGGATGAGTCGTCCAACCAGTTCAACCATGAGGTTTCACTTTAGGTTTTCGGCACAAAATCCTAGAACTGGAGAGGAGGTTTTGGGGATCGCCTACGAATGCCGCCATGGCTCCCCGAACCGGCGGGCCCCACAATTATTGCTGTAACGATAAAAAACCGGTCATTCCCCCTATACAGGGGGGACCCAGAAATCGGATAAAATTAGGGTTGCAACGTGAAACGCACGTCAGATGCGGTAGCAATGCGAGAAAACAACCGTTGCCGGGCTCAGTAAGTCCTCTCCACTGTGTCCGGCTTTTTTGCGTCTGCAGGTGGCCTCAGTCGGCTACCCACAGTAATGAGACGACGAAAAGGCCAGATTGTTCAGTCCATTACAGGATTTTCGCCACGACTCCACGCCCACAGCCTCGCCACGTTCACTTGGTGGTGGGTTTCGGCTTCCGGGGTTTCCACAATCAAAGGCGTTTCCGTCCATCGCGCGTCCTGGCACAGGCACGCAAAGGCCACCGGCCCGATCTCGCCTTGGCCGAGGTGAGCGTGCCGGTCCACTCGCTTGCCGAATGGCTTTTGACTATCGTTGACGTGGATGACCTTCACCCGTTCGGCGCCGATGCGCTGGTCCAGTTCGGCCATGGTCGTGGCATAGCCTTCCTCGGTGCGGATGTCGTAACCCGCCGCAAAGATGTGGCAGGTGTCCACGCACACTCCTAGTTGGGGGTGGCCATTGCAGGCGTTCAGCAGCCACTCCAGGTGCTCGAACTTGTAGTTGAGAGATGATCCCTGCCCGGCGGTAGTCTCCATCAGCAGGGCGACGCCGGCGGGAGCTTCGGCCAGGATCGAGCGGGCCGCTTCGGCCACTTTGGCCAAGCCCACCTCTTCGCCTTCGCCCATGTGCGCGCCCATGTGGCTAATGACATAAGGGATGCCGAGATGGGCGCAGCGCTCCAGCTCTCGCGCCAGGCCGCGCATGGACTTCTCCCGCTTTTCTTCGTCGGGGGCGGCCAGGTTGATGAGATAGCTGTCGTGGCTGACGGTGAAAGGCGTGAGGTGAAGTTCCTCGGCCGTGGCCCGGAATTCGGTGGCCATCTCGTCGGTGATCGGCCGGGCCGCCCATTGCTGCGGGCTACTGGTGAACACCTGCACGGCCGTGCACCCGATATCCACTCCGCGCCGCAGCGCGTCCGCCAGCCCTTTGCCTGTGGGCATGTGCGCTCCGATTCGTTTTGCCGCCACTCTGGTACTCCTTCGGTTGAGGTTACCGCCCGGGTCGGGTAACTTCCCGCTTGGTATGGGTCAGTATTTCGCCTGCTTCAAAGCGTATGACATCCGCGGGCAGGTGCCCAATGATTTGAACCCCGAGCTGGCCTACCGCGTAGGGCGCGCCTTCGCGGATGAAACGGGGTCCAAATCGGTGTGCGTGGGCCACGATATCCGCCTGAGTGGGCCTGACCTGATGGAGGCCCTGACGCGCGGCCTGGCTGATGCGGGCGTGGATGTGATCCAACTCGGCCTTATTGGCACCGAGATGGTCTACTTTGCCACCGCGCACTACGGCTACGACGGCGGCGTGATGATCACCGCCAGCCACAACCCGCCGCAGGACAACGGCATGAAGATGGTGCGAGTGGAAAGCCGCCCCATCAGCAGCGACACCGGCTTGAACGAGATTGAGCGCCGCGCCTTTGAAGAGAAGTGGGAGCGCGAGGGCCAAGGCACGGTGAGTGAGCGCGACGTCTACGACGATTTCATCCAGCACCTGCTGACCTTTGATGCGAACCACGAGATCAAACCGCTGAAGGTGCTGGCTAGCCCGGGCAACGGTGCGGCCGGGGTGGCGATGGAGAAGCTGATGCCGCACATCCCGCTGCAGGTGGAGCGGATGATGTTCGAGCCGGATGGGAACTTCCCCAATGGCGTGCCCAACCCGATCCTGCCCGAATCCCGCGCCCCGATCGAATCCCGTCTCAAGGAAGGTGGCTTTGACTTTGGGGTGGCCTGGGATGGCGACTACGACCGCTGCTTCTTCCTCACCGAAGACGGCACTTTCATTGAGGGTTACTATATTGTGGGGTTGCTGGCCAAAGCGATCCTGCAAGACAACCCCGGGGCGGCGATTGTTTACGACCCGCGCCTGACGTGGAACACGCTTGACATCGTGGCCGAAGCCGGGGGGCGCGCCGTGCTCTGCAAGAGTGGGCACGCCTTTATCAAGGAGAAGATGCGCGCGGAGAATGCGGTGTACGGCGGCGAGATGAGCGCGCACCACTACTTCCGCGATCACTGGTATTGCGATAGCGGCATGATTCCGCTGATGCTGGTGGCCAAGCTGGTGAGCGTGACGGGGCAAAGTCTGGGCGCCCTGGTGGCCGACATGATGGCCAAGTATCCGTGCAGCGGCGAAATCAACAGCACCGTGGCGGACGTGAAGGAAGTGCTGGCCCGCGTGCAAGCCAAGTACAGCGATGGCGAACTGGACACCACGGACGGCATCAGCATTAGCTACCCGAACTGGCGCTTCAACCTGCGCGGCTCCAACACCGAGCCGGTGATCCGTTTGAACGTAGAAAGCCGGGGTGATGAGGCCCTGATGCGCGCAAAGACGGAAGAAGTTCTCCAATTGGTGTGCCAATAGGTCCTATTTTTAGACCTAATTTTTACCAGGGTGCCCGAAATGGTTGACCTGCTTGCCTCGTTCTGTAATAATGGGGATACCTGGGAAACCAGGTGACATCACGCGCAGGACGCGCGACCACAACTGCGACGGTTGCTGGGGCACAAGGAACTTGAGGAAAGATGTGCTTAAGGTGATCGCAACGCACAAGCGGTCTAGCTGTTCGGCAAATGGTGTCCCTTTTGGAGAAACCAAATGAACAAAATGATCAAGTTCGCCCTGACGGCGGTGCTCGGTGCGGGTCTCATCGTACCGGCCCTCGCGCAGGACAACTTCCCGGACGTTCCGGACAATCACTGGGCGTTCGAAGCTCTGTCGAACCTGAAGGGCAGCGTGCTCTTCGGCTACCCGGATGGCCTCTATCGCGGCAACCGACCGACGACCCGCTACGAATTCGCGGTGGCGCTGAACCAGCTCTACATGCGCATGATGGGCGTGGTCGAAGGCATGGAAGGCAAGATCTCTGATCTTGAGCGCATGATCGGCCAAAACCAAGGTGGCGACAACAGCGACCTCCGCACCGCCCTCGAAGCGCTGAAGCGCGACGTGGACGGCATGAAGGCCTGGCGCTCGGACATCGAAAACTTCAAGCGACTGAGCACCGAGTTCGAAAAGGAACTCGCCAGCCTCGGCGTGGACGTTGACAAGCTGCAATCCGACGTGGCCTCGCTCGATGAGCGCGTGCGACGACTGGAAAGCGGCGGTGCCAGCGTGAAGATCGGTGGTGACGTTAACTTCCTGATCCTCGGTGGTCACAGCAACGACGGCGACTTCGGTCTGACGCAAGACGGCCGCCCGACGGGCGTCGGCAACCTGGGCAACCCGGTTGGCGTGACCCGCGACCTGAGCGTGCTGCACGAACTCGGCCTGAGCCTCAGCGGCAAGGTTGATGACAACACCTCCTTCAAGGGCACGCTGGTCTCCGGCGATACGCTCGCTGCGCTCGGTTCGCTGAATTCGCGCAACGCCGGTCTGCCGTTCAACAACGGTGGCAACGCCAGCGACGTCTACATCTACAACCTCTCCGCGAACTTCAACAGCGCCCTGGCCGGTCAAGGCTTCAACGCTGAAGTGGGTCGCGTGGGTCACCAAGTCGGTAAGTACCTGTGGAAGCGCAGCGACTACACGCCGTACTACGCCAACGAGCGATGGGACAATGGCAACTTCATCTTCGACGGTGCGATCCTCGGCTTCAACTTTGGTGAAGCGAAGGTCAACCTGTTCGGCGGTCAGAACAGCCAGCGCAACTCGACCAACGGTACGGACCTTAACTCGATCAGTCTGAACCTGGGCAACCCGGCCGCCGTGGTGGACACCACCCTCGGTCTGCAAGCCATGTTCGGTCTGGGTGACAACGGCAAACTCAACCTTGCTTACATCATCCATGACAGCGATGTGAACCCCACCACCAACGGTGGCGTGAACCGCCTGAGCGTCTACGGCGCCGAAGCTGACTTCAACTTTAGCGGCCTGGCCGTCTCCGGTAAGTTCAGCCAGTCCGTGGCTGGCCGCGGCGACACGAGCGTGATCGACACCGACAACTCGGCGTTCGAAGTCGGCCTTGGCTACAAGGTCAGCAACTTCGACCTGACCGGTGGTTTCCGACGCGTGGAGAGCAACTTCCTCGCTGCTGGTAGCTGGGATCGCGTCGGTACGGTTTGGAACCCGCGCAACATCGAAGGCTTCTTCGCTGGCGTGAACTTCAAGCCGTCGAACGACCTGAGCGTCTACGTGAAGGGTCAATTCTTGACGCCGGTGCAAGCCGGTGCCGCCGGCAACCCGCTGGTGTCCACCAACGATGACGTGACTGCCTTCAAGGTTGGTCTCGACTACAAGCTGGCCTCCAACTGGGGCTTCAAGGCTTCGTACGAAGATGTCCGCTGGAACTACTCCGCCGGCACCGACCCGAACCAGCGATGGTTCCAAGTCGGCTTCGACTACGGTCTGGGCGCCAACAGCAACGTGGCCATCGGCTACCTCTACAGCGATGTTGACTTCAAGGGTCGCCAAGCCGCTTTCGGCTTCGGTAACAATCGCTACCGCGGTGGTCTGATCACCACCCAGCTCTCCGTCAAGTTCTAAACGAACTTTCGGAAAGCAAGAGAGGCCCCCATCCTTCGGGATGGGGGCCTTTTCCTTGCCTCCTGCATCGAATGGGCAAACCCATACCCTCCCTGGTTCGTCTGAAAAGATGTGAAACGAACTTGGAAAGTTTCTGGCCTCGCCTTGGCCGCCGTCCTTCTCCTCTCCACGGGTGCCCAGGGGCAAATCCGCCAAATCATCAAGATTCTCGGCGTCGGGGCCGCCGTCAAGCAGTTCGCGCCGGAAATCAACCGCGCCTTCAATGGCCTCACCGGGCACAAGGACACCAACGCACGTTACAGCAAGGTGGTTCCCATCATCAGCATTGGCATTAACACCCGCGACGCCATCGGCGCCGCCCAGGTGATGGGAACCAAGACGCAGGTGGATAAAGTGCAGGCTGTGGCCTCTCCGGAAGCTGAATTCTTGGGTGAAGTCCGCATTCGCGCCCTCATCCCGGTGGATTCGGTCAACATCACCAACCCCAAGGAGATCCAGGGGGTGCCCGGCGTGGGTGTTTCCGGGATTGTGGACCTGAAACTGTAACCAATTCGGCATCAAAACAGGTATCCCCTGTTTGATGAGTTTCAGTATTCGCTCCGCAATGGCACTCGCCCTGGTGACGGTGGCGGGTGCCTCGTTTGCGCAAGGCATCCTGAGGACCCAAGATCCGGCGCTCTCGCCCGATGGGCAAACGATTGTCTTTAGCTGGCAGGGCGATCTATGGTCGGTGCCGGCGGCCGGGGGTCATGCCACCCGTCTCACCGTCCACGGGGCCGACGAGACCTTCCCCGTGTGGGCGCCCGATGGCAAGTCCATCACCTTCGCCAGCAACCGCTTTGGCAATCTCGACCTCTTCCGTATGGCCCCCGATGGCAGCGGCCTCACGCGCCTGAGTTGGGAAAGCAGCGACGAATACCCCACCGCCATCAGCGCGGATGGTTCGATAGTCTATGGCTACACCAACGCATTTGGCCGCCTGAATGTGTTCTCCCTGCGCGCCGGGGGCGACCTGGTGCCGCATACCACCCACTTCCTGGAGATGTTCTACAACCCCTCACCGGGGTCGGAGGGCAAGGTCTACATGGCGGGCGGCGGCAGCGCCGGCCACTGGCGCAAGCCGGGCCACAATGGTGCCAACACCAGCGAGATCTGGGTGGCGGATGGCAGTGCGCCGTTCCGCAACTTTAAGAAGCTCACCACCAATGAGGCAGTAGACAACTTCCCGGTCTACAGCACGGGCCGCGTGTTCTTTGTCAGCAACCGCTCCGGAGCCCCCAACGTGTGGGCGATGAATGCCGATGGCAGCCAGCCGCGGATGCTCACCAACTTCAGCGATGGCACCATCCGGTTCCTCTCGGTGAGTGCCGACGGCAAGACGGCGGCCTTCCAAAAGGACAGCGCCATCTGGACGCTGAAGACCGAATCGCGCACCGCCGCCCCGTTGAACATCACGGCCCCGGCCGATAGCCGACGCGATCCCTATGTCACCAAGACCATTACCACCGGCTTCAACGGCTGGTCGGTGTCGCCCAACGGGAAGTGGGGCGTCGTGGTCGCCGGTGGCGACCTGTTCCTGACCACCGAACGCGGTGGCGCGACCCGGCGCCTGACCACCAACGTGCGCCCGGATACGCGTCCGACCTGGCTGGATGACGACCGCATCCTTTACAACGAGGTCACCGATCAAGGTCGCCGCCGCCTGAATGTGGTGACGCGCGATGGCCAAAGCTCCACCTGGTACGAGGAAGCAGGCGAAGACCTCACCGGCCACAGCCTCTCGCCGGATGGCAAGACCGTGGTCTTTGTGCGCGGCCTGCGCTACTTGTGCGCCCGCCCGGTGGAGGGCGGCGAAACCAAGGTGCTGAGCGAAGGCAACTACCTGGAAGGGGTGTTTGGTGGCCAGCCGTACACCTGGTCGCCGGATGGCCAATACTTGGCCGTCAGCCTGACCCGCCAACGCGGCGTGGAGCTCCAGCTGGTGCCGCTGAAGGGCGGGAGCCCGGTCGTGGTCGGCGCCGTTGGCAAGGACGCGGGCACGCCAGTGTTCTCCGCCGACGGCAAGTACCTGGTGTTCTCGGCCGTGGAGGGCAACAACTACAGCGAAATTCGCAACGGCACCACAACGCTGGAAGCCTTCCGCCTGGTGCCGGAGCCGGTGACCTTCGACGAAGATGCTCTGGAAGGTGAAGCCGCCCGCACGGAAACCGCTCCGGTTCAGGTGAAGGTAGAGCCGAACGGCTTGCGCCAGCGCCGCCGGGTCCTGCTACCCGAGGGGGCGCAGGGCTACACCCCGCACCCTACGGCCAACTTTGTGTGGGGCAATGTGGACGGCCAGTTCAGTGCCATCAACATCGAGCGCGGCGGGGCGACCCCTGTGACCGGCATTACCGGCCCGGCTTCGGTGGCTTTTGTCACCAAGACCAAGGCGTACGTGAGCCAAGGTGGCCGCCTGCTGGCCATTAACCTGGCCAATGGCGCCGTCTCGCCCATCAGCGTGAGCTGCGAGCAGCGCGTGGACCAAGCCGCCGAGGAGCAAGCCTTGTTTGAGGAGATCTGGTGGACGATGGCCCGGGGCTATTACGACCGCGACTTCCACGGCAAGGATTGGGATGGCATCCGCCGCGAGTATGAGCCGAAGGTGAAGCACGCCACCAGCCGCGCCGACTTCTACGCCTTGATGGGCGAGATGATGGAGCGCTTGGACAGCAGCCACCTGGGGGCTACCGCCCCGCGCGACCCGGCCGCCCCCACGGGCGAGCGCACCAACACGGCCTGGCTGGGGGTCAATTTTGAACCCGCTGGCCTGGTGGCGCGCCGCTACATAGTGGATTCGGTGATGCCGGGCTCCCCGGCCAGCCACCCGGATATGGAGCTCATGAAGGGTGACCGCATCGTGAGCGTGAATGGCACGGCCCTCGGCGGTGATATGACCCTGGCGCAGCTACTGGATGGCCGCACCGGCCGCAAGGTGATGCTGAAGGTGGAGCGCGGAGGCCGCACGGTGGATGTGGCCATCAAGCCCGCCAGCCGCGCCCTGATGAACGGCCTGGCCTACGACGCCTGGGTGCAGTGGAGCAAGCGCGAGGTGGATCGGTTAAGCAGCGGTCGCCTGGGCTATATCCATATCGAAGGTATGGATGAGCCGAGCCTGGCCACCTTCCTCACCGAGATCCAGACCGATCTCAATGGTAAGGATGGCCTGGTGGTGGACGTGCGCTTCAATGGCGGTGGCTACACCAGCCACATCATCCTCAACATCATGCGCAAGGAGCCGTGGCTGATCCGCACCAACCCGGACTCGCCGCTGCGCTTTAGCGAGAACAACTACCGAGGCAATGCCCTGGAGATGCCCGCCGTGGCCATGACGAACCAGTATTCGTTTAGCAACGCGGAAATCTTCTCCGAAGGTTTCCAGGCCATGAAGCTCGGTCCGGTCATCGGTGAGCGCACCGGGGGCGGGGTGATCGGGACGTACTCCATGTCGATGTGGGACGGTGGCTCGATCCGCATGCCGGCGAGCGGGGCCTACACCGTGGATATGGAGAACCTGGAGCGCAATGGCCGCCGCCCGACGGTGGAAGTGCTCTACGACCCCAACCTGTGGCTGCAGGGCCGCGATGCGCAGCTCGAACGAGCGGTGCAAGAACTGCTGAAGCGCCTGAGCTAGTCCTTGGCGTGAAGCTGGCAAGACTCCGCTCGCCCTTTTGGGGTGGGCGGAGTCTTTACTTTTTGGCCAGGAGCTCCAGGGCAAGAGCGCGCTGGGTGGCGTGATCCACAATAGGGGCCGGGTAGTCGGCCGGAGCCATCAAACCGAGTTGCCAGGGCGCGTGAATGTCTTTGGAGTCGAGGTGGGCGATTTCGGGCACCCACCGCCGGATGTACGTGCCTTCCGGGTCGAACTTTTGGCTCTGGGTGATGGGGTTGAAAATGCGGAAGTAAGGCTGCGCATCCACGCCCGTGCTGGCGGCCCACTGCCACCCGCCGTTGTTGCTGGCGAGGTCGAAATCGAGGAGGTAACGGGCAAAATGGGCTTCGCCGTCTTGCCAAGACACGAGCAAGTCCTTGGTGAGAAAGCTGGCGACAATCATGCGCAGCCGGTTGTGCATCCACCCGGTTTGCTTCAGCTCGCGCATGGCGGCATCCACGATGGGGTAACCGGTTTGGCCTTCTTTCCAGGCCTCGAAGTGTTCCGTCGGGCCGGGCCAGACGAGATCGCGGTACTCGGGCTTGAAGCTGGTCGTCATGGCCTGCGGGAAGCGGCTCATGATCATCTGGTAGAAGTCGCGCCAGATCAGCTCGTTGAGCCACTTGGTGCTGCCCGCGCTGTCGTGCCGTTGGGCGTGGCGCACGGCCTCGCGGATGCTGATGGTGCCGAAGCGTAGGTGCACGCTGAGGCCGCTCGTGCCGCTGATGGCGGGGAAATCTCGTCGCTGGCCGTAATGGGGGAGATCTTGGGTGAAGGCGGCGAGTCGTTCCCTTCCGCCGGATGCGCCGGGCTTCAGCCAAAGCTCGCTTGATTGGAAGCCGTAGCCCGAGAGGGGAGCGAGAGCGGGCGCGGATTCTGGTAGGTTCAACCAGAAGCTTTTGTCGTCAACGGAGCGCTCGGCGACATCGGCGGGCCGAAGCCGCGCACGCCACGCCCGCATGTACGGGGTGTAAACCCGGAAGTCTCCCCCCGACTGGGTAGTGACCTCTTGCCGCTCGAAGATCACATGATCTTTGAAAGTAAGGAGCCTTTGGCCTTGTTCGTTAAGGGCGCGACTCACCGCTTGATCCCGGGGCGCAGCGTAGGGTTCGTCGTCGTGGTTGGCATACACGGAGTCCACGCGCAGCTCCTGGGCCAGCCGAGGAATCAGCTCCACCGGGTCGCCGTGCAGCACAATGAGCCGACTTCCATGGGCGCGCAAAGCCGCATCAATCTCAACGAGAGACTCATAGATGAAGGTGACGCGCTTGTCGTCACGATCTTCTAATGCATTGAGGATCAGGGCATCAAAGACGAAGACAACCGCCACTCTCTGGTGCTGGGCAGTGGCGGCACTGAGGGCAGCATGATCGTGCAGTCGCAAGTCGCGGCGAATCCAACACAGCGCATCCCCAGGCATGGCACGGGATTCTACGGTTGGAACTCGGGCCAGTTTGCCAAGTCCTCGTGGCCTTGCAGCACGTCGGCCACAAAGCGCCCGAGCCACGGCCCGAACTTGAACGCGTGCCCGCTGCACGCCGCCACCACCAACTCCCGCTCGTTCAGCCAGAAGATCCGAAAGGCATCATCCTTCGCGTTGGTGTAGAGGCACGGCACCACATCCACCACTTCGCCGGTGCATTGGGGCAGTCGGTGGCGGGCGGCTTCGGCCGTGCGCGCCACGATTGCGGTATCGGGTTCGCGCGCGCTCCCGGGCGTCGTGTCCGGCCCCGGCGAGTGGAGCGCCACCTTCACCGTGGCCTCGCCGGGCTCATTCGGAAAGCCGTAAGGGTGGTCATCAGCGGCTTCAATCCACACCGGGCCTTCATGGTGGCCCCGCAGGTACACCGCCCACTGCCGGGTCACGCGCAGACCCAATTGGGGGAGCTTCGCGGCGATCCATGGCCCTACCGTCCACACGGTGCAGCCCTCCGGGGCGGGTTGATCCAAGTGCGCACGCACCTCCCGCACCCCGGCCACCTGCGCCACGCGCAGGGCGGCCGCGCGGGCCTGATCGGCATTCACCCACCCCGCGCGGGGGGTCGTAATTGCGGCCTCGCCGGGGTGCAAACGCAGGGTGTCGGTGCCGGTGGTCACCCAGTCGTAGGCCACGCCGCAGGCGTCCAGCCCTTCGCGCCCGGTGGCCAGCTCTTCGTGGTCCGCCGGACCGAGGTACCAAAGCCCCACTTCGTTCACCAAAGCTTCGTCGGCCCATTGCTCAAGCACGCGCCAATCGTCATAGCCTTCGGTGAGAATCTTTGTCCAAAACGGTTCCGGGTAAGCCTGACGCACAATGCGCGAGCGACCATGAGAGCTGCCTTCGGTGTGGTCACTCGGCCGGGGATCGTAAAGGGTGACGTCAGCTCCGCGCCGGGCCAAAGTGGCCGCGACGCACCGGCCCGTGATGCCCGCCCCGGCTATCGAAACCTGCATAAAAACCTACATCCCGTGTGGGGGCCGCAGGGCCAGCCACGCCGCCCCCATCAGGCCGGCGTTGTCGCCGTAGGGGGTCAATTCGACATCGTCCAAATGCGGCAGCAGCCAGGCAGCCGTGCCGACTCCGCCCGCCATCACTACAACCTCGGGGTGATAAAGCCCGCGCGCCGTCCGCAGCGCATATTGCGCCGCCGCCACCGCCGCCTCGCGCTGCGCGGCATCTGGTTCTCGGCCCAGCGCCGCCCCGCCCAGCACATCTTCGCACCGCTCGCCGGTCGGCAAACGGAGGTCGTTGAGGCGGGGGTATTCGCCCTGCGGCCCCACCAGCAATCGCATTTGATCCACGAGCCCGGCCCCCACCCCGGTGCCAAAGGCCAGGGTCAACACCCTCCGCCCCGCCCAGGCGGGGTGCTGGGCATGCCCCCACGCGCAGGCGAGCCCATCATTGAGGGCCACGGTGGGCACACTTAAAGCCCACGACTCGCCAATCTGGCCAGGAATGATGCCCAAAGAATCCCAAATCTGCCCGGTCCGCGGATGGATGGTGCCCCCGGCGGCGATACCGACTCGACCAACCCCCGAAGAGGCCACCCGGGATTCAATCCACGCCAGGCGCTCCTCGTGAGTTTCGGGCCGCGCAATACGTTCGACCGAGGCCACCTCGCCCGAAGCACTCACCACCGCAAAGCGCAGCCAGGTGCCGCCCAGGTCCACCGCCCCCACGCGCTCGGCCGCGGGCCTCGTTGCGGTCAAAAAACGGCGCGTTTGCTTGGTGGGGTCGTTCAGCGCCCCACCCATCACGATGCCGCTGGCCCCGCGCCGCATGGCCGCCCACACCTGGGCTTCGGATTGATAGCGGCCCTCGGCCAGCACCAAGGCCCCCCGCCCGACGGCATGAGCCACCAATTCCAAGTCCGGCCCGTCGCCCACGCCCGAGCTAGCCGGTGTATAGCCGCTCAGAGTGGTGCCAATGACATCAAATCCCAGGGCCACCGCCTGGTCCACGCTGGCAGGGGTGTCGCAGTCGGCCATCGCCAGCCGTCCGGCGGCGTGCACCCGCGCCACCAGGTCCGCCAAGGCGACCTCTCCCGGGCGTGGGCGTTCGGTGGCATCCATCGCCACCACCTCGCATCCCAGTTCAATCAGCGCCTCGACTTCGGCCATCGTCGGCGTGATGAAGACCTCCGAATCCGGATAAGTCCGCTTTAACAAACCCACACACGGTAGTCCGGTCGCCGCCCGAATCGCCGCAATCGCCTCCACCCCTTCCAAGCGCAAGAACCGCACCCCCTCGCGCTGATGCTGGCGGGCGGCCTCCACCAAATAGTCCACGGGCGCAGTCACGCCGGGGGCGGGCTGCACACTCGCCACCAGCGGGCACTCAGCCAACAAAGTAGAAAGCGAAGTGAGGGTCACGCCTCCACCTCCGGCAGGCTCAGTTTCGGGGTCGTTTTGCCAGCCGCGCGTAGTTCGCAGGCCAGCCGCCAGGCCTTGGCAATGTCATCCACCAGCAGGCTAAATCCGCCGTCGTGGGTGGCGCTGCTCTGCCGCAAAATGTATGCCGGGTGCAGGGTCGCCATGGTCGCGCGGGCGTAAGCCGAAGGAAAAACCACCCCCCGCTCCTTAGTGATCTTGAAGTCCCCCCGAATCAGGTTCTTTGCGCTGGGCGCCCCAATGCACAGCACCATCGTCGGCGCAATCAAGCTCAATTGCGGCAGCAGCCACTGGCGGCAGGCCTGCGTCTCCTCATCGGTGGGCGGGCGGTTATAGGCCTTGTCGTCCCGCCAATCGCAAGCGCGGCACTTCACCGTATTGCAGATGTAAACGGCCTCGGTAGCCAGCCCGGCTTCGGCAATGGCTTTGTCCAGCAGTTGCCCGGCCCGGCCCACAAAAGGGATGCCCGTGCGGTCTTCGTCAGCCCCGGGGCCTTCCCCCACCAGCACCAGCGGCGAACCCGGGTCTCCCTTCCCGAACACGACATTCGTCCGTCGTTCGCTCAGCGGGCAGGCTGTGCACCCCGAGGCCGCCGCCCGCAGTTCGTCAAGCGCCGGGAGCATCCGCATCCACCGCCGATTTGAGGTGGTCGTAGGCGGATTCCAGGCTCTGCGGAATCACGCGCACGTCGGCCACCGTGGTCATGAAGTTGGTGTCGCCCCGCCATCGCGGCACGATGTGCCAGTGGAGGTGAGTGGGGATGCCCGCCCCGCCCGCCTGGCCCAGATTCACGCCCACGTTGAACCCCTCCGGCTTATAGACTGCCTCAATCCAGCGCATCGCCCGTGCGACAAGCTGGTTGATTTCCAGCAGTTCCGCGTCGTCCAGTTCGTCCATCCGCGCAGTGTGCTTGTAGGGCGCCACCATCAGGTGCCCGCTGGTGTACGGGAAGGCGTTGAGCATCACAAACGCCGTCCGCCCCCGATAGAGAATGAGGTTACGACGGTCGTCCGATTGCGCAGGTAGATCCACAAAGATGCACCCGCCTTTGGCCTGCGCATCGGCGGTGCTCACATACTCAAATCGCCAGGGTGCGGCCAGGCGCTCGGGCATGCCCTTAGTCTGACACGCCGCGCGCCAGCAGAATCGCTTCCGCCACCTCGCGCATGGACTTCCGGGCGTTCATGCTTTGCTGTTGAATGCGGCGGTAAGCCTCGTCTTCGCTCAGCCCTCGGTCGGCCATCAGGGCACCTTTCGCGCGCTCCACCAGCTTCCGGGTTTCAATCCGGTCGCGAAGGTCAGCGACTTCCTTATTCAGCTGCCGATTGGTTTCAAATCGGCTGCGGGCCACCTGAATCGCGGGAGCGAGGTGGCTGGGGTTGAAGGGCTTGACCAGATAGCCGTAAACGCCGGCCTCTTGGGCCCGGACGATCAATTCTTGGTCGCTGTAGGCGGTCAGCAGAACGGTAGGGGCAATGCCTTCGTCGGTGATCTCGCGGGCCGCGTCAATGCCGTCTTTCACGGGCATTTTCACGTCCAGCACCACCACGTCGGGTTCCAGGCGGCGGGCCAGGTCGACGGCGACGGCCCCGTCTTCGGCCTCGGCCACCACTTCGAATCCCAGCTTGTGAAGCATCTGCTTCACGTCCAGCCGGATGATCGGATCGTCGTCCGCAATAATTACTCGTAGGGGAGTCATGGTCTCTTTCCTCTCGAAAGGAGAGCGATCCACGCTGACCGCCACGTTTAGGATACACGCCGGGGCGCAGAGGGTGCCGGGTGACCCTGCTAAACTGGCCTAATGAGTCCGGCCCTGCGCGCATTGCTCCACGAAGTAATTGACTATGCCGGTCAGTTCCCCCCGGCGGCGTTGAGCTTGGCGGATGCGTCCGCCGAATTCCAGGCCATCATGGGCAGCCCGGACCGGTTCTGGACCCGGCGCTTCATCGTCAAGGCGCCGCAGCTGAGCGAACTTTCGGGCACTTTGCAAGAGACCCCGCTCGCGATCGTGGCACGCCCGGCCGCCGAAGGGCTCCGCGCTCAACTCACCACCATCGTGGATGAAATCGCGGCCCTGGTGGAAGAAGACGGCCACCCGGAGAGCCTAGAAATCGCCATCCCGCCGAACGAAGCCGCCCTCAAGGAAGCCCTGGGCGTGATGAAGAAGCGCGCCGACGATCTCGCCGGAACGCAGGTTTACTTTGAACTCGGGTGGGGCGATGACCTCCCCGACCTGATGAGCGAAGCCGCCAGCACCTGGGAGGATGTGGGGTTCAAGGCCCGTACCGGGGGTGTCACCGCCGCCGAGTTCCCGAGCCCGGCGCGCCTGGCCGAGTTTCTGCACACCGCCACCAGTCTGGACCTGCCCTTCAAGCTCACTGCCGGCCTGCACGACCCGATGACGCACGAGGATGAAGAGCTGGGCGTGACCCGCTTTGGGTTCCTCAATGCTCTCGGCGCGGCCGCTCTCGCCCGCAGCGAGGATCTCAGCACCCGCGAAGTCCACGACCTCTTGCTGGCCGAAGATGTGCGCGATGGCGCGGCGGGCCTCAGCCTGGGTGACTACACCCTGGACGAAAGCGCGGCCCACGATTTTCGATCGATCTTTGGTGGATTCGGCTCCTGCAGCGTGGCCGAACCCCGCGACGGCCTCGCGGCCTTTTTCAAGCACAACTCATGAAGACTTTCTCCATCCCGGCCAGCGCGAAATCCTGGATTGATATCCCGGCCGATAGCCCCTTCCCGATCCAGAACATCCCCTTCGGCCTGGCCGACATCAAGGGGCAGGGCGAGACGATGGTCGCCGCAATTGGCCCCTATGCGCTGGACCTGCTGGCGCTGAGCGAAGCCGGGCTGATTGATGACAGCGAGTTTCCGGTGCTCGAATCGTTTATCGACATGGACCGGGAGAAGCTGAGCTACCTGCGCCAGGTGGTTTTCAACCTGCTCCGGCACGACCACGATGCCCTGCGCACCCGCGAAAAGCTGCAGAAGCGAGTTCTGATCCCGCTGGAGAAGGCGAACCTGCAGGTGCCGATCCCGCCGATGGCGTACGTTGACTTCTATAGCGGTATCCACCACGCCCGCAATGTGGGGCAGATGTTCCGCCCGCAAGGCGACCCCCTCCTCCCCAACTACCGATGGGTGCCGATTGGCTACAACGGCCGCGCGAACACGGTGGTGGCCTCGGGCACGCCGATCATCCGCCCCAAGGGCCAAATCAAGGCCGCCGATGCGGAAGCCCCCGAGTGGGGCCCCTGCCGCGAATTGGACTTTGAACTCGAAATGGGCTTCTACGTGGGCAGCGGGGTGGATATGGGCCGCCGTATCCCCACCACGCAGGCCGAGGAGCACATCTTGGGCTTGGTCATCGTGAATGACTGGAGCGCCCGCGACGTGCAGCGGTGGGAATACCAGCCGCTCGGCCCGTTCCTGGCCAAGTCGTTTGCCACCAGCGTATCGCCGTGGATCGTGACCCTGGATGCCCTGGAGCCGTTCCGCATCGAAGGCATGGCGCAAGACCCCGAGCCGCTGCCCTATCTGCGCCAGAAAGGCAATCCGCACTTTGACGTACAGCTCGAAGTCAGCATCAAAACGGGCAGCATGAAGACCCCGCAGGTGATCTGCCGGAGCAACATGAGCAACCTGTACTGGTCCATCGCCCAGCAGCTGGCCCACCAGACAAGCAACGGCACCCCGGTGGAACTCGGCGACCTCTACGCCACGGGCACCATTAGCGGGGAGACGCCGGATTCGTTCGGTTCCTTGCTGGAACTCACCTGGAAGGGCGAGCGACCGTTGACAATGGCCGAGACTAACGAGCGCCGCACGTTCCTGCACGATGGCGACACCGTTATCATGTCGGCCTACGCCCAGGGCGAGGGCTATCGCATCGGGTTTGGCGAGGTGCGCGGCACCATCAAGCCCGCCCTGTAAGGAACGCGCATGAAGATTCACGCCGAAGACGCCGTTATCGTGGTCATTGATGAGCAGCCGACTTTTTTGGCCGCGATTCACGAAGCCGACCGGGTGGTCCACCGCACGCAGTTCCTTTTGGAAGCCGCGAAGCTACTCAACATCCCCGTGCTGGCCACCGAGCAGTACCCCGAGCGCATGGGCGGCACCCACGAGGCGATTGCCCCGCTGGTGAGCCAGCCTATCGTTGGCAAAATGGCCTTTAGTGCGGCGGGGGCGGAGGCCTTTGTGGCGCAACTCGAAGCAACTCAGCGCAACCAAGTGGTGTTGGTCGGCATTGAGAGCCACATCTGCGTGACGCAAACCGCCGTGGACTTGCTGGGGTCGGAATACGACGTGTTCCTAGCCGAGGACGCGATCAGCGCTCGCAGCTCTGGGATGCACACGGTGGCGATGCAGCGCCTGCGCGACATTGGCGCGGTCATCACCCACACCGAGAGCGTGGTCTACGAAGCCATGGGCGGGGCCGACCACGGGGCGTTCCGTGACGTTCTGGGCCTGGTCAAACGATTCGCAGGGTAAGGGGAACCCGTCGTAAGTCCCGGTGGAACGGGGCAGAATCCTAGTTCCACCGAAGGGAAAAGGAAGGAAAGAGGTATCTTTCCGTTCCCTGTGCGCGAGCGAGCGCGAGTTCTATTGTGCGCAGGACCCACAACCAAGCCACAGGCGAGGTGTCGACTCGTTTCTTTCCGGACGAATCCGAACGGAGAAACGGTGCACGGCAAACCGGCCCGGGAACGGCGGGACAAACATGGCTAAGAAAGCACTCATTGAAAAAGCGAAGCGGAAGCCCAAATTCAGCACGCGCGGTTATAGCCGCTGCAACCTGTGTGGCCGACCGCACGGTTACTTCCGATACTTCGGCATCTGCCGGATCTGCCTGCGCGAAAACGCTCACAAGGGCAACCTTCCGGGCGTGGTGAAGTCCAGCTGGTAAGGAGACAACACGATGCATAGCGATCCGATTGCGGATATGTTCGCGCGGGTGCGCAACGGGCTGGTTGCCCGGCACACCACGGTGGACGTTCCGATGAGCAAGATTAAAGTGGAACTGGCGAAGGTTCTGGAAGCCGAAGGCTTCATTGACGGCTGGGAAGTGGTGCAGGAAACGAAGTTCCCTGTCATTCGCATCAAGCTGAAGTACGACCAGCGCCGCCGACCGATGATTCATCAATTGCGCCGCGTGAGCACGCCCGGTCTGCGCGTTTATAAGGGTTCGAACGAGCTTCGCCCGATTCGCAGCGGCTTGGCCACGCGCATCATCACCACCCCGCTGGGCGTGATGACCGACCGCGAGGCGCGACGACGCAAAGTCGGGGGCGAGGTCCTCGGCGAAGTTTGGTAAGGAGTCACGCACATGTCACGAATTGGAATTAAGCCGATCGTCTTCCCGGGCAACGTCACCGTGGAAGTCGTGGACAATGTGGTTAAGGTCAAGGGTCCGAAGGGCGAGCTTCATCAGAAGGTGGCCGACTCGATCACCGTGGCCGTGGATGGCAACACCGTGACGGTGAGCCGCCCGGACAACCACCGCCTCAACCGATCTCAGCACGGTCTCACGCGCACCCTCATCGCCAACATGGTGGCCGGGGTGAGCGAAGGTCACGCCAAGTCGCTGGAAATCCACGGCGTGGGTTACCGCGCAACGCAGGCCGGCAAGGGCCTGACGCTGAGCCTGGGCTACAGCCACCCGGTGAACATTGATCCGGCGGACGGCATTGAATACGAACTGGTCGTGGACGACAAGAAGAAGGTCACCACGATTATCGTGAAGGGCATTGACAAGGCCAAGGTTGGCCAAATGGCCGCTGACATTCGCAAGGCGCGCAAGCCGGACCCGTACAAGGGCAAGGGCGTGCGCTACAAGGGCGAAGTGGTGCGGCTGCGACAAGGTAAGAGGGCGACGAAGTAATGGCGAAGACCACAAGATCCGACTCGCGCGTTGCACGTCATGGCCGCGTGCGGAAGAAGGTAACGGGCACCGCCGAACGGCCGCGCCTCTGCGTTTTCCGCAGCAGCAAGCACATCTACGCGCAAATTATTGACGATACGACCGGGAACACCCTCGCAGCCGCGGGCAGTGTGGAAACGGGCAGCGACAAAGGCACCACGCAAGACGGCGCCCTGGCGGTTGGCAAGAAGGTTGCTGAGCGCGCCAAGGCGGCGGGAATCAAGGCGGTCGTTTTCGACCGTGGCGGCTTCCGCTATCAAGGTCGCATTGCGAAGGTTGCCGAAGGAGCCCGCGCCGCGGGTTTGGAGTTCTAAACCATGGCACGTGGACCTCGTTTGGTTGGGCGTCGAGCCCCCAGTAATCGTAATGCCGAAGGGCCGCAACTCGACGTTCGCGTCGTTCGGTCCAACAAGGTGTCCAAGACCAACAAGGGCGGCAAGACGATGTCTTGGTCGATCCTCGTGGTCGTGGGCGACAACAAGGGCAGCATTGGGCTCGGGCTTGGAAAGGCTCGCAGCATCCCCGATGCCATCCGCAAGGCCGAAGACGCGGCGCGCAAGGACATGTTCAAGATCGAAATGATCGGCAACACCATCCCGCACGAAGTCAAGGCTCACTATTCCAGCTCGACGGTCGTTCTGCGACCGGCTGCGCCCGGTACCGGGGTTAAGGCCGGTTCCGCCGTGCGCCAGTGCCTGGAAGCGGCGGGTGTGCACGACGTGCTGGCGAAGTGTCTTGGTAGCCGGAACAACGTGAACGTGGCCTACGCTACGGTCAAGGCGTTCAAGGAACTGGCCAAGCCGGAAGCCGCCGCCCAGCGCCGAGGCAAGGACTCCAAGGAATTGGTGCCCTGGCTGGAGCGCGCCCGAAAGGAAGAGGCTGACCATGCTTAAGATCACCCTGAAGAAGAGCACCATTGGTGCCGTTCCGAAGAACCTGCGCACCGTGAAGGCCCTGGGCCTGAACAAGACGGGTCGCTTTGTGTACCAAGAAGACACGCCGGTGATTCGCGGCATGATCCACCAGGTCAAGCACCTGCTGGAAGTCGAAGAAGTGGAAGGCGTGACCAAGGTTCGCCGCCGCCGCCGCTTCGGCAAGCTGGAAGGCGCCGCCCCGGCGGCCGAAGCCAAGCCGGCCGCCAAGAAGGAAACGGCCAAGAAGGCTCCCGCCAAGAAGGAAGCGGCTCCGGCCGAAGCCGAAGCGGAAGCCAAGCCGAAGCGCACTCGCGCCAAGAAATCCGAGGAGGAAGCTAAGTAAATGTTGCACGAAATGAGCCCGAATCCGGGCAGCACCAAGCGCCGACGCCGCGTTGGACGTGGCATTGGGAGCGGCATGGGCAAGACCTGCACGCGTGGCACCAAGGGTCAGAAGGCTCGCCGACAAATCAGTCCCTGGTTTGAAGGTGGTCAGACTCCGATCCACCGCCGACTTCCGGTAAAGAAGGGCTTCCGCAACGTCAACCACAAGGAGTACGCGGTTGTCAATCTTGATGACCTCGAGAAGCACTTCGATAAGGGTGCTGAAGTCACCGCCGAGGCCCTGATGGCCAAGGGTGTGATTGGAGGCATGATGGACGGCGTGAAGATCCTGGGCTTTGGCACTCTGAGCAAGAAGCTCAAGGTCAACGCGCACAAGTTCAGCGCCACGGCCAAGGCCGCGATTGAAGCCGCGGGCGGCGAGGCGGTCACTCTGTGAGCTTGGGGGGCGCGGTTGGGGGGCCAATGGGCGCGCCCGGCGCCCCGCAACGTTCACTCACGGAAACCCTTCGGCTCGCTTGGGCCGATGAGGAACTAAGAGGACGAATCACCTTCGTCCTCATCATCTTTGCGGTTTACGCACTCTGCATCCACGTGGTCGTGCCCATTCCGGGCGTGCAACCGGCCATGTTGGAAAAGCTGGTGAACGATAACTCGTTCCTCGGCCTGATGAACCAGATTGGGGGCGGTGCATTCAAGCGGCTGTCCATTTTGGCGCTCGGCCTTGGCCCTTACATTTCGGCCAGCATTATCCTGCAAGTCCTTACCTACGCCAACCCGGCGTGGAAGATGGAGCTCCAAGAAGGAGGCGAATACGCCCGCAAGCAGCAGAACCGCCGCACGCGCGCCCTGGCCTTGATTCTGGGCGTGTTCCAGTCGGTCGGGATCTTCCAGCTTATTGCGCGGCCCCTGGCCATCACGCCGACTGCTCAGCAGTACGTGACGGTGGCCGTCTTCTGGACTGCCGGTTCGTTCTTGTTGCTGTGGCTTGGTGAGCAAGCGAGCGAAAAAGGCATTGGCAACGGGGTTTCCTTGCTCATTTTCGCGGGGATTATCATCTCCATGCCGAGCCTGGTGGAGCAAATCCAGCGCAACTACGGCGTGCTGGTGCAGTGGTGGCAATTGGTCATCGTGGCGGCTCTGTTCCTGGCGGTGACGTACTTCGTAGTGCTTTTCACCACGGCGCAGCGGCGCATCCCGGTGCAGCACATGCGGCGGAACTTTGGCACGCAGGCCAAGGGTGGCGGCACGAGCTACCTGCCGATCTCAGTGAACATGGCGGGCGTGATCCCGGTCATCTTCGCGGTGGCGCTGATCTACATGCCGTACCAGTTCCAGCAGATGTTCCCGGCCGGCTCGTCGATGCACGATGCCCTCGGCAACATCGGGGCCTTCATGGCGCCGGACTTCAGCCGCTGGCAAGGCTACGTCGGCGCGCTGTTCTACATGCTGTTGATCTTCGGCTTCACCTTTGTGTGGAACGCCATGATCTACAACGTGGAGGACATCGCCAACAACCTCAAGCGAGCTGGCTCGTACGTGCCGGGTATTCGTCCGGGCAAGCAGACCAAGGACTTCCTCAACGGCGTCATTACGCGCGTGACCTTTGTGGGGGCTCTGTTCCTCTCGATTGCCGCGCTGAGCCAGTACGTCTTCCCGTTGTTCGTGAATATCCCGAGCATTGGCATGATTGGGGGCACCTCGCTTCTCATCATGGTGAGTGTGGCGCTGGAAACCATGCGCCAGATTGAAGCCAACCTGATCACCAAGCAATACGGCGGAGGCTAACCCGGCTTGCCGATCCGATTGATTTTGATCGGCCCCCCGGGCGTTGGCAAAGGCACCCAAGCCGCTCTCATCGAAGAGCGCTTGGGTGTCCGCACTTTAAGCAGTGGGGTCATTTTCCGCGCGGAGATTGAGGCCGAAACTGACCTCGGTCAACTCGCCAAAAGTTACATTGATCGCGGCGAGCTGGTGCCCAACGGGGTCACCATTCAGATGATGCTGAAGCGGATCCGCTCGGATGAAGCCCGCAAAAAGGGGTTCGTCCTGGACGGCTTCCCGCGCACCATTCGGCAGGCCGAAGCGCTGGAACTCGAACTCGCCCAGGCGGAAATGCCGATCCAGCGGGTGATCTCGCTCGAAGTCTCCGAGGACGTGCTCATTCGCCGTCTTAGCGGCCGAATGGGCTGCACCAAGTGCGGCGCCCTCTATCATCGCACCAACAAGCCGCCCAAGCGGGATGGCCTGTGCGATGTGTGCAACAGCCCGCTGTTTGTGCGCGCGGACGACCAGCCGGACACCATTCGGCAGCGCTTGGTGGTGTTCAACGAGCAGACCTCGCCGCTGGTGGAGTTCTACGAGGAACGCGGCACGTTGCGGCATGTGGATGCCACCCATGAGGCCGAAGAGGTCTACCGGGAAATTGTGGAGGGACTCTCGTGATTACGATCAAGACCAAGAGCGAGCTGGACATCATGCGCGAGGGCGGCCGGATTCTGGCCACCACCATGCGCGAGGTCAGCTCGGCCATCCGCCCGGGCCACACCACCCCGCGTGAGCTAGACGAACTCGCCCTCAAGACGATCCGTGCGCACGGCGCGGAGCCCAGTTTCCTCGGATATCGGGGCTTCCCCGCCGCCGCGTGCATCAGCGTAAATGAGGCGGTGGTGCATGGCATTCCCGATGACCGCACCCTTCAAGAAGGCGACATCATTGGCCTGGACTTTGGCGTGTTTTACAAGGGGTTCCACACGGATAGTGCGTGGACCTTCCCGGTGGGCGAGATCAGCCGCGAGGCGCAGCGCCTGCTCAACATCACGCGGGAGTCGCTGTTCCAAGGCATTGCCCAAGCTCGCGAGGGCAACCGGGTGGGCGACATTAGCCAGAAGATTCAAAAGTACGTGGAAGGTGCGGGCTACAGCATCGTTACGGACCTGGTCGGTCACGGCATCGGCAAGAAGCTGCACGAAGAACCCAGCGTGCCCAACTTCGGCCGCGCCGGGCGTGGAGAACGCCTGCGCAACGGCATGACGATCTGCATTGAGCCGATGGTGAATGCCGGCCGCCCCGAAGTGGTGACCTTGCCGGATGACTGGACGCTGGTGACGAAGGACGGTACACTCAGCGCACACTTCGAGCACACTGTCGCCATCACGCCGGACGGTCCGGTGCTGTTGACGGCGGACGAAGCCAACCCTCTATAAGTTATGGCCCGACGACGTCGCCCCTTTACCTACAAGGAGAAAACGGACCCCAACAAGGAGTCCGTCATTACCCTTGACGCCAAGATCGTGGAGAATCTCCCGAATACCCAGTTCAAAGTGATGCTGCTGGAGACGGAGAGCGAAATTCTGTGCACGATTAGCGGCAAGATGCGGCGCCACTGGATCCGATTGATGGAAGGCGACCGCGTAAAAGTTGAAATCACGCCTTACGACCCGGAACGGGGTCGGATCGTTTTCCGCTACAACGACTGACGTAGGGTCCCGCCGCTGGGGGGACGTTGCCGCAAAGATTGTGCGGACATGACCGGGCCGATGGCCCCGCTTTGTCGCCGAAGCCCTAGAGATAGAGGCCCGACGACCGGTATAGTTTGCGTTCGCGTTAGCTTCCAAGTGAGGCAAATGCGAACGTGATAGAGCCTCGCGCGCCTTTCAGGACGTGGGACGCTATCAAAAAGTCGCCCGGCCTAGCAAAACAGGTCAAGGTGAGCGCGATGAAAGTTCGAGCAAGTGTAAAGAAAATTTGCGAAAAGTGCAAGGTGATCAAGCGGGCGGGTGTCGTCCGGGTGATCTGCGAAAACCCCAAGCACAAGCAACGACAAGGCTAAAGGAAGAAACCAAGGAATTAGAGAAAGATGGCGCGTATTGCTGGTGTAGACCTCCCGCGAGACAAGGCTGTTTATTACAGCATTCAGAGCATTTTTGGCGTTGGCCCGAAGGTGGCGACCGAGATCTTGGAAAAGACCGGTATCGATCCTCGGACCAAGGTTCGCGACCTTTCGGATGACCAGATTGGTGCCATCCGACAAACCCTGGACGACAACTACCAGGTGGAAGGGGACCTGCGCCGCGAAATCTTCTCGAACATTCGACGACTGATCGAAATCGGTAGCTACCGTGGCCTGCGCCATCGCCGCGGCTTGCCGACGCGCGGTCAGAACACTCGCCGCAACGCCCGCACCCGCAAGGGTAAGGCCAAGACCGTTGCCGGCAAGAAGAAGGCCAAGAAGTAAGGACGAACCATGGCACGCAAGACCACAACCCGAGGCAAGCAGAAGGAGCGACGTCAGGTCGCCCACGGCCGAGCCTACGTTCACGCCACTTTCAACAACACCATCGTGTCCATCACCGATCCGCAGGGCAACGTGCTTTGCTGGGCCAGTGCCGGCCACGTGGGCTTCAAGGGTAGCCGCAAGGGCACCCCGTTTGCCGCTCAGCTCAGCGCCGAAAGCTGCTGCAAGAAGGCCAAGGAGCACGGCATGGCTTCGGTCGATGTCTACATCTCCGGCCCGGGTAGCGGTCGCGAAACGGCCATCCGCAGCCTGAATGCGAACGGCTTGGAAGTCAAGACGATCCGCGACATCACGCCGCTGCCGCACAACGGTTGCCGCCCGCCCAAGAAGCGCCGCGTCTAAGCCCTCTCACCTCTCCTCGAATCTCATGCCTCACATTCAAGTTCTCGATACCACCGAAAACTACGCTCGCTTTGTGCTGGAGCCGCTAGAACGCGGTTACGGCCAAACGATCGGCAACGCGCTGCGCCGGGTGCTGCTTAGCTCCATCCCGGGGGCGGCCGTGGCTGCCATCAAGATCGATCGGGTTTTCCACGAGTTTGGGACGATCCCCGGAGCGAAGGAAGACGTCACCGAACTGATCCTGAACTTGCGCGAACTGGCCATTGCCGTTGACCCGGACCACGAAGACGATGAACTCGTGCTGAAGGTGGACGTGCAGGGTCCGGGCCGCGTGACCGGTGCCGACCTCGTTTGCCCCGAAGGGGTCGAGATCCGCAACCCCGAGTACTGCCTCCTCACCCTCAGCGATGAGAATGAGCGCTTCACCGCCGAGTTCTTTGTTGAGACGGGCGTGGGCTACGTGCTCCCCACGGCCCAAGAGAAGTACCGCGGCGTGATTGGCCTGATCCCGATGGGCAGCCAGTACACCCCGGTGACCAAGGCCAACTACATCGTGGAATCCACCCGCGTGGGCAACCGCACGGACTACGAGCGCTTGGTGCTCGAAGTGTGGACCAACGGCAGCGTGGCGCCGAACGACGCCCTTACGCAGGCCGCCCACATCCTGGACAAGTATTTCCGTATGTTCTTCGAACTGGGCCGCGTCGGCCTGGGTCGGCCGGAAGTCGACAACGACGCCCAGGAAGATGAACTGATCAACGTGCCCGATATGAGCATCGATGATCTGGACTTCAGCCAACGCACTTTTAACTGTCTCCGCCGCGCAGGCATCATGACTCTGCGGCAACTCGCGATCAGCAATGAAGGCGAACTCACCAGCATTCGCGGCTTCGGGAAGAAGTCGCTGAACGAAGTACGAGAGCGCCTCAGTCAGCACGGAGTGGATTTGAAGCCGGCTCGCGGCTCCTTTGCCTCCATTGACCTGTTGGACGACGACGACGACGATCTGTAAGGAACGAACATGCGACATAAAGTTGACCGACGAAAGCTTGGATTACCCAGCGACCAGCGCCGAGCCCTTCTCAATAACCTGGTGCGCCAGCTCATCCGCCACGGATATGTGCACACCACCCTGGGCCGCGCCAAGGAACTGCGCCGTCTGGCGGATCGCATGATCACGCTGGGCAAGGCCGATACCCTCGCGTCGCGCCGCATGGCCCGACGGGTTCTGGTGGGCCACAGCGGCAGCACCAACTACAACAAGAACATCCTGGCCGGGAAGACCGACACCGAGAAGATGACGATCCTGAAGGAACGCAGCCTCATCAACGGTGAAGACCTGGTGCAGCACCTGTTTGACAACGTGGCGCCGCGTTTCCGCGACCGCAAGGGTGGCTACACCCGCGTGGTGCGAACCGGGGTGCGACGTGGTGATGCGGCGGAAACCGCCGTCGTCGAGCTTGTCGACTAAAGTTCACCGCATCAAATTCGTCGTTGCGTACGATGGCTCAGACTTTCGAGGATGGGCCTCACAGGACGGAGAACGCACCGTCCACGGCATATTGACATCCGCTGTACGCCAGGTCACTGGCGAGGAAAACCAACTGTGGGGCGCCAGCCGCACGGACGCCGGCGCGCACGCCAAAGGGCAGGTTTGCCACTTTGACACCGCCACCGCGATGCCCATTGAGAAATGGCCGCGCGTGATGACCAAAGCGCTGCCGACTGACGTAGTGGTGCTGAAGGCGACCCAGGTGGCCGATGACTTTCATAGCCGCTTCTGGGCGAAGCATCGGCATTACCAGTACCGAATCATGACCGGAGTCCGCGATCCGCACCGCGCGAGATACGCCTACTGGAGCCCCGGGGCTCTGGACTTCGACCGCATGCAAGCCGCCGCCGCGCATTTTGTCGGCACCCACGATTTCCTCGCTTTTAGTAGCCAATCGGTCCCCCGCCAAACCAACCGGGTGCGCACGCTCTACTCCGTAGAGATGACGCAAGTCCGGGATGAAATCCGGCTGGATGTCGTTGGCACGGCCTTTGTGAGAGGAATGATGCGACGCATCGCCGGCGCGCTCTGGGAAGTCGGGCGCGGAGCCCGGACCCCCGAGTCCATCCCTGAACTCTTGCAAACCAAGCGGAAAGAAAGAATTGTGTGGCCGACCGTCCTCCCGGCGGCGGGTCTCACACTAATACGAGTTGAATACGGGCGACACCCCCGACCCCAAGTGGGGCCAGGAAGTGAAGCCCACCGACAAAAAGAACAAGGACAAGACGAATGAATCGAACGTATGTGGCCAAGCCCAGCACGATCGAGCGCAAGTGGCACATTGTGGATGCTACGGGCGTTCCGGTCGGGCGTCTTGCCGCGCAGGTCGCCCAGGTGATCCGCGGGAAGCACAAACCCACCTTTACCTACCACATGGACTGTGGTGACTTTGTGATCGTGATCAACGCCGATAAGGCGGTGTGGACCGGTCGCAAGGAAGAAGAACTGATCTACTGGCACACGATGTATCCCGGCGGGATCCGCAACATCAGCCGTGGCGACATGATGGAGCGCACCCCGGCTCGCATGATCGAAAAGGTCGTGTGGGGGATGCTGCCCAAGCACCGCCTGGGCCGCGCCACCATCAAGAAGCTCAAAGTTTACGCTGGCTCCGAGCACCCGCACGAAGCCCAAAACCCGACTCCGCTCAAGGTGACCAAGTAAGACATGGCTACGAAAACTTCGGATCGAAACTACGGCACGGGCCGACGCAAGTGCGCCATCGCCCGCGTCTGGATCACGCCGGGTGAAGGCCTGATCACGGTCAACGGCCGCGACTACAAGGAGTACTTCGGTCGTCCGGTGCTTGAAATCCTGGCCCGCAGCCCGCTGACCGCTCTGGACATGGAAGGCCGCTTCAACGTGGTTGCCAAGGTCAAGGGTGGCGGACTCAGTGGTCAAGCCGGGGCCGTCAAGCTCGGTGTGGCGCGCGCGCTCATCGAGTATGATACGGAACTCCGCCCGCCGCTGAAGCGCGAAGGCTATCTCACCCGAGATGCCCGCATTAAGGAACGCAAGAAGTACGGCCGCAAGAAGGCTCGCCGCGGCTTCCAGTTCGTTAAGCGCTAAGGAACTCCTTTCGTCTTGTTCAAGCGCCCCGGAGCAGCAGTGGCTGCCCGGGGCGCGTTCTGTTATTCGGTGGCCTTGGTCTCGGCTTTAGGGCTGGGAGCGTTCACCACCCCTAACCTCTCGCCGAGGCCCGGAAACTCCACCAGCGTGGCCACATAGCTGTGCGCAAAGTGCGCACTCACCACCCGCCGGATGGTTTCCTCCACCGATTCGTGACTCCGCTTCGCTTCGGCCACGAGCCTCTTCCATGTGGGTGAATCCCATTCGATCTCATTCGATAACATCGTACATCATCCCCATCCCCCCCTTCAGTAAAGTAGATGTTCCACACGGCACGGAGATCGTGAGATACTATTTTCATGCGGTGTGTTGTTTTCGGGACACGTTCCTTCGATGAGTCCTCCTTGCGCGAGGCCAATATAGGCGCAGGCCACGAACTTACTTTCATCCAGGAGAACCTGAGCGAGCGGACGGCGGGACTTTCTGCCGGGCACGAAGCGGCCTGCCTCGTGGTGGGGGATTCCGGGTCTGCACTCGTGCTCGAAACCCTGAAAGCGCAAGGCATCCGGGGCTTGGTGTTGCGCAGCGCCGGGTTCAACCATGTGGACCTGGAAGCGGCGGCCCGGCTGGGGTTACCAGTGCTGCGGGTGCCCGCGTATTCACCCTACAGCGTGGCCGAGCACGCGGTGGCGCTGTTGCAAACACTCAACCGCCGGGTGCACCGGGCCTACAACCGGGTGCGCGAATACAACTTCGCCATCGAAGGGCTGATGGGGCAAGACCTGCACGGCCAAACCGTGGGCGTCGTCGGTCTGGGTCACATCGGGCTGGCCTTTGCCCGCATCATGCTGGGCTTTGGTTGCCGAGTCCTGGGGTACGACCCGGCCCCATCCGAAGAAGCCCGCGCCCTTCCCATCACTTTCGTGGATAAGGAGACCCTGTTCCGCGAGAGCTTTGTGGTTAGCCTTCACTGCCCGCTCATGCCCAGCACCCACCACTTTGTGGGCCAGGCCGAGCTGGACCTGATGCCCGACGGGAGTTTCCTCATCAACACGAGCCGTGGCGCTGTGATTGACCATCGCGCCCTCATCCGGTGCCTCAAAACGGGACGGCTGGGCGGCGTGGGCCTCGATGTGTACGAAGAGGAAGAAGGCGTCTTCTTCCGCGATCTCAGCGACAAGGTGCTCAGCGACGACCAACTCGTGCGGCTGCTATCGTTCCCTCAGGTGCTCGTCACGGGGCACCAGGGCTTCTTTACGCGCCAGGCCGTGACGGCCATTGCCGAGACCACCATTCGCAATCTCGATGGCCTGGCCACCGGGCATTGGGATCCGGTCAACGAAGTGCACCCGGCCTCGCACCTGGCGTAATCGGCTAACGGAGTCGCCAGATTGCGCGCGTGGAAAACGTGCCCAGCACCAGCGTCGCCACCGTGGTCACCAAGAGCACGCCCACCGTCAGCCAGCCGGATGTCTCCTTCTGCGAGCCCAGCGCCGCCGCCATGACGCCGGTGCCAAAGACCACCACGGGTAGGCAGAGAGGCAAGGAGATCACCAGGGCGATCAGCCAGCGGTTCTGCGCTCCCGGCACCAGGGCCGAAGCCACCCCCACCGTGGCCGCCAGCGCCGCGCCGTAGGCCACCAAGCCGGCGAGCGCAATAAGAGGCTGCGTCACGGTCGCATTGGTCAGGATGAAGAACGCGCCGCCCATCAGCAGGGCCTGGCCGATGCACAGCACCATGCCCATCAGGGATTTGGCCAAAAAGATTGCGCCGGGGTCGGCCCACAGGCGGAGCGTGTCCAGAGTGCCCTGTTCGTCCTCGGCCAAGAACAGGCGCGGCACCGAGATCATCACCGAGAACAGCACCACCACGGCGAGTTGTGCGCTGGCCACCGCCGGGGTGAGCCGCTCGGTGGAAGCGGGCATGGTCAGGGCCACTACCGCCAAAAAGCCAAAGAGCGTGGCGGCCAGAAGCCCGTTGCGGGAGCGCAACTCGCTCTGCCACTCCTTGCGCCACAGGGCGCGGAGCTCACTTCGGTTCGCCGAGCGTGATGGCGCAGGTGCCAAACCGGTGGTCCTCCTTGTCGTTGGTCGCGATGATGGTGGCCCCAGCCCGGCGGTGTTCTTGCAGAGTTTCTTGCCACAGGGCGCGGCCGGCATCATCCAGGGCCGCGCTGGGCTCGTCCATCAGCAGCAAGGCGGGGCGGGCCTGCAGGGCCAAGGCCAGCTTCAGGCGGGCTCGCTGGCCGGTGCTGAGGGTGCCCGTGGATTGCTGAGCTTGGGGGTGCAGTTGCATCCGCCGCAGCCACATGTCGGCTTCGGGCTCCACGCCTCGCAGTTGGGCGGCCAGTTCCAAGTGCTCCGTGGGCGTGAGGGCACTGTAAAGGGATTGATCGAGCGCGGTGAACCCCACTCGGTTGAGGTCGGGGCGGGTCACGCTCCCCAGCGTGGGCGCCACCAGGCCGCTCACCACCTTCAGCAAGGTGGATTTGCCGCTCCCATTGGGGCCGATGAGCAGGAGCACGTCCCCCGCGCCGAGTTCAAACGTCACGCCCCGGAAGAGCCACCGCCCTCCCAACTCCTTGCCGAGTCCCGTGGCCTGCACGAGGGGGGTTAAGGCCACGGTTGTAGTCCTCCGGCTAGCGTTTCCCCGTCCCACTCGTAAACGCCTACAAAGCGGGCGTGCGAGCCTCCTTGGGCGATCCAGGTGCGCCCCACCTGCTCTGGCGTCATCAAGACGTCGTGTGAATGTCCCCCGAAGATGACTTCAAACACCCCCGTAGCCGCCAGCTCGCGATCTTGGCGCAACCCGATGTGGGTGAGGGCAAAGAGGTGATCCACCTGAGGGCGTAGCTCTTCGGCCAGGCGCAAGGCCGTTTCCAGGGGCGGATCCCACAGAAAGTGGCTTAGCGGGGCCGTCTTCATGCGTCGGGTCACCATCGCCACGCTCACCGCCACCACGCCCACGCGGCCCGTTGCCGTCTCGAAAACCAGGGTGCGGGGCAAGAAGTCGCTGCCGTCCTTGTCCACCAGGTTGCCGCACAGCACGGGGTGTTGGTGGCCCTCCAGCTTCTTGTTGAATACCGCCCGCAAAACGTGCGTCTCGCGGTTGCCAATCACGCTGGCCGAACAGTTCAAGGCCGCCAGGTGAGCCCAGGCTTCATCCCGCTGCATAGGCACGGCGAGGTTGCCGGCGGTGATGAGATCGCCAGTATCAAAGTAGAGGTCGGCCGCCTCGCGCAAGGAGCGCAAGGCATGGGCACGCGCTTCGGTCAAACGGCCGTGCAGGTCGTTTGTGTGAAGGATCCGTAACGAGCCGTTACTTGAGGCGCTGGGCGAGGACGTCAAGCAGAATCGTCAAGCCAACAAAGGAGAGACCCAACCCCATGATCCATCGGGAGATTTGGTCTTCAAAGCTCGCTTTCCCCTTAAATGTGGTCCGCACGCCTCCACCCCCGCTGGACATGGCGTCACCCTTGCCGGTGACGAACACCAGAAGGATAAAGAGCACCGCCACCAGCCCGGTGATGCCGAGGAGAACGTTGTAGATAGTTTGATTCATGGTCCAAAAGGAAGGAGAAAAGCAGAGATTACCCGCTGGGTCGCCGGGACTCGAAGGACTTCATACGCGGCCAGGGCCACCAACTGCGCCAGGGTTGCCCCGACCATGATTTGCAAGATGCCGGAATGGAGCAGTTTGCGCGGCACTGAAGCGGGCGGGATGTATTGATTCTCGTACTTCTGCAGCAGGTCGCGGCCGGCTTCTACTCCCAGCGCGATGTGCTTGGCCTTGGCCGGCGCCGTGGTGCCCCACAGCTGCACAAACGAGCCCAGCGGCCGGAAGAGCGTGACCGTCACCACGACCGCGATGAGCAGGCGCAGCTCTTGTTCGGCAGGCCACGGTGAGTTCAAAACGCCCAGGAACAATGAGGCCCCAATGGCCAGATTGGTGCCGCAGCGGGGGTGGACCCGCGGCATGCGGGCCACCACTTCGGGCGTGATGGCTTCGTTCTGTTCAATGGCGTGCACGGTCATGTGCTCGGCGGCGTGGATCTTGGCCAGCGGAGAGAGCCGTAAGGCCATGAGGAAGAAGACAAACGACATGAGGTCGTAAATCCACGGGATCTGGGCATTGGTCGGCAGGGCTAAGAAGGCGAAGAGCGCCACGTGCGCCCCCACGAAGAAAAGCCCAAAGAGGTAGGCCCCACTGGCGATCAGGGCCCACATCGGCACCCCGCCGCTGGCCGCGCCGGTGGTGAGATACACCCCGAATGGGGTGGCCATGCCACCTACCTGGCGGGGTCGGTTCTCGAACTCGAGGGGTGTGACCAGCAGGCGCGGCGTGACGAGGCCGACGAACTGGCGATCCGGCCCCACCACGGCCACGGCGCTCAGCTCGTGCTCCACCATCGTGCGCAGGGCGGCGGCGCCGGTTTCGGCGGGGGAGAGCGTGGGGTCTTGGGTGCGCACCCAGGGTTCGACGATGTCATCGGGGGTGGCCCCGCTGGCCAGCGCCCGGGCTAAATCTCGCTCGGTAATGAGGCCAACGTATTGGTGGTCCTGGATGACGGGGATGGCCCCGAGGCCTTCTTCGGCGAGCCGCGCGGCGGCGAGGCGGAGGGTGTTATTGGGCGAAATGACGCTCGCCGCCACCGCCAGCCGGTAGAGCGGCTCGGTAACGGGATCCAAACGGGGCGTCAACCTCGCGTTCACAGAGGTTGAGGATAGCAGGAATTGGCGCTAGTCGAAGTCGTCAAAGGCATCTTGCGTCAGGCCAATCACCCAAATCATGAGGGCGTTGGTCACCACCGTCATCAAGCCGTTGGCGAACACTTCGAATCCGAATTTGCCATCAAAGAAGAGAACAAAGAGGCTAATGCCAACGAGCAAGAGGCCAAATGCCAGCCCCATGAAGCAGAGGAAATTGACAACACGTCGGATGTGATTGACCTTGAGAAGCAGGCCAATTCCGAGGAGCGCCTGCACGATGCCCCAACAAGAGCCGCCGCCAAAACCGGTAAGTGCGGGTATGGCAATAGAGGCAATACCGGAAAGAACCCAGTACCCGCTAATGACATAGTAAAGCGGCCACGCAAAAGGCGGGGCCTTTCCGGAATAGCTGAAGCCCATCACCTCTTTGGTGCTGCGGGCCAGGTGCATCACGTTGGTGCCGCAACTGGGGCAGATTTCGGTGGTGTCCTTCAGGATCATCTCACACCCTGGGCACACGTTCGTGCGCTTCTCCACGTAGCCCTGGGTGGCACGCACCACACAACCGCAAAACATGCACTGGTCCACGTGGTGGGGGATGGTCTTTTCGCAGTTGGGGCACTTCGTCACGGGTTCACCACGCCAAGCTCTGTGCTACCACATGGCGCGTAAAGTTGGCCACTGGGTTTCCACGCCTTCACTCTCGAGGAATTGCTGAAAAGTTTTGGTTTCTTCAGCGGATTCGTGAATTTGGTGCGGGGTCTTGTCTTCCTTGAGGCAATAGCCCGCAAGAAGGCCAGCCGTTTCGCCAATCACCCACTCCACCGGGTGCAAGCGCGTACAACCATTGGTGATGTGCGTGACGCCAATCCCTTTGCCCGCCGCAATCACGTTGGTGACCCGCTCGGGGAGCAAGGCGCCGAGGGGGATTTGGAACGGGAGCGCGCGGGCTTCCAGGCCCATTTCGCCGTTGGCAGCGGGGTGCAGGTCAATGGCATAGCAGCCCACGCCCACGGCATCGGGGTACTCCACCGCGCGGTCGCGGCCCGGGTTGCAGGCCTCCGAGACATCCTGCTCGCGCATGGTGAACCTCGCCTTCAGCCGCCGCCCTTCGCGGTGATACGGGGCCTTGGCCAGGCCATCGGGAGTGCCGCTGATCTCGGGGGCGAGCCGGAGGTCGGGGTAGCCCACGCCGCCATCGGGGCGCGGGGCTTCGGTGCGCAGCCAATGGAAGAGGCTAAGCGAGAGCTGCCGGGCGTCGTGCATCCGGGCTTGGCGCTCCTCTTCAGTGACCTCGACGATGGCCCCGGCCTGGAAGTCGTTCTGCGGCCAGTTCACCAGCGTGGCGGCGGAGCGCCCGTCCGTGAAGTGTTCGGGGTCCGTGCACTGGCGGTAAGTGAAGAGGTTTTGCGACCACTCCCCTTCAATGCCAAAGGGGCGCGTGGTTTTGTGTCGACGGTCGTAGTAGTTCCAACCAATCTGTGGATAGGGCCACTCTGGAGGCGCAAAATGTCGCCATTTCTCGTAGTCGGCCGGGGGCTCGGCGACGGCGTAGGGGTCGCCTCCAAAACTCATGGCAAACACCCACGTAAACGACTGAATCCGGCCGGGGTCGGGGGCGCTATCCAGCGCATGAGGCTCGTCGGTTTCGGAGCGGCTTTCGGCTCCAATCTTATATTCAATGCCGGCCAGGGGGTAGAGGTCGCCCACTTCTGTGGCCTCCAAAATATAGGTCGGCAGGACCTCGGTTTCGTCGCCCGTTTGGTAGTCGCGCACGGTGACACTCACCACCCGGTCGCCGTCCACTTGGGCGGCAATCGGGTCGGTGTTCAGCAGCACTTGCAGGCGGCCGGTGGCGCGGGTCGCGCCCAAAGATTCCTCCAGCACCCGGTGCGCCACGCGGGGATCCACACAAATGCGGCTCACCCACCCGTTGCCGGGGTTCAGATAGAGCTTGCGGCGGGCCGGCAGGGTGAGGTTCTCGTGCATGCGGTAGTGATCGCGCATGGCGCGGCGGAAGGCACGGAACCGTTCACTGCTACCAAATCGCTCGATCCAGGGGTGCTCGTCGCTCGGCACCATCTGACTGGTGAACTGCCCGCCGATCCAGTCCGTGGGCTCGGTCATCACCACTCGGAGCCCGCTCACGGCCAGTGCTTGCGCCGCCGCGCAGCCCCCGGTCCCGCCGCCGAGAATCAGTACATCACACCGGATCGTTGCCATAAACCGCCCTTACGAGACGCGCACCGCGTCGGGGAAGTCGCGATAAAGTCCGCTCCGGAAGTCTTGCACCCGCGAGTAGACCTCGATGTGCAATCGCTCCAGCTCCCCGCTGCGCCGGGCCGCGTGCGTGAAAGCGGCCTCCAATTGCGTGAGGTTCTGGGTGCGAATCTGTATCATAAACTCCCCTAGTTCTGCGGGGCCGAAACCAAACTGCCGCCGTTGGATGCTCCACGATTCCAGGGTGCCCTCCTTCTGCAAGGCCCCGAGGTAGGCGTTCACGGCCGCCACCAGTTCCAGGTCCTTGGCGCCGGGGGCGAGGTTCACCCAAATCGCGTAGGTGTTCATAGTCTCAAAATTACCAGTTCTTTCGCCCGCCCGCTCCGCCAAGCAATGAAGCCAAGCCCCTCCGACCCCGAACCCGCAGGCCGCACCGGTATCCTGTCAGCTTCGGTATGAACGTCCGAGACCTCCGCGCGAAATACTTGGCCTTCTTTCAGTCCAAGGGCCACCAGGCATACCCTTCGGGGCGCCTGATTCCGTACGACGTCACCGGACGACTCGACGAATCCTTGCTCTTTAATGGCGCGGGGATGGTGCAGTTCAAGCCGTACTTCCGAGGCGTGGCCGAGCCTCCCTCCCGCCGCCTGACGAACGCCCAAAAGTGTCTCCGCACCGGGGACATAGAAGAAGTCGGCGATACCAGCCACCTCACCTTCTTCGAGATGCTGGGCAACTTCTCCTTCGGGGATTACTTTAAGGAAGAAGCCATTGCCTTCAGCTGGGAGTTTCTTACCGGGGCGGAATGGCTGAGCCTGGACCCGCGCCGCCTCGCCTTTACGGTCTTTACCGAAGACGACGTGGCCGAAGCTGCCTGGGCGAAGCACTTGCAAGGCGTGGGGATTGACGCCAAGGAGCGGGTGTTCCGCCTGGGCGAAGAGACCAACTACTGGCCGGCGGGTGCCTTCAGCAAGGGCCCCCCGGGTCCGTGCGGGCCGAACTCAGAGATGTTCTACTGGGTGTCCAACGACGTGCCGCCCCCGTCGGGGCCGTATACGGTCGAGGACTACCTGCGCGACGAAGCCGCCGGGATGTGGCTGGAGATATGGAACGACGTGTTCATCCAGTACGAGTGGCAAGGCGAGCCGCAGGACAAGGGCTACCGCAAAACGGGCATGCCGCCGCTCCCCTTCGCCAGCGTGGACACGGGCATGGGCCTGGAACGCACCGCCGCTGTACTGGGCGGGCACCGCAGCGTGTACGATACGGACGGGTTTACGGCGATCTTTGCGCGTATCCAGGAACTTGGGGGACCCCAGTACGGGGGTGATCAAGACCGCGCCCTGCGCATCGTGGCCGACCACCTGCGCGCCGCCACTTTTTGCATTGCGGATGGCATCTTGCCGGGCAACACGGGCCGGGGCTATGTGCTCCGCCGTCTGATTCGCCGCGCCGTGCTGCAGGGTCAGCGCAAGCTTGGGTTCAGCGAACCCTTCCTGGCCGAGGCCGCTACCGGCGTGATGACGGCGCTGGGCGACCACTACACCGAACTCAACGAGCACCGCGCCACCATCCAGCAGACGCTGCGCCAAGAGGAAGACCAGTTCCGGCGCACGCTAGCCCAAGGCAGTGAGCTGCTGGCCCGCGAACTCGAAGGCGTGCAGGGCACGCTGCCGGGGGACGTGGCGTTCCGGCTGTACGACACCTACGGCTTCCCGCTTGAAATCACCCGCGAACTCGCCCAAGAACAGGGCGTGACGGTGGACGAAGACGGCTACGAGGTGGCCATGCAGGCCGCTCAGGCGCGCAGCCGAGGGGCGAGTGAAATGGATGACGTGTACGCCGGGGTGGACGGGGCGACTTGGTCGCACCCGGTGACACCGACGCAGTTCACGGGCTACGCCGCGACGTCCGACATGGGCGTGATCCTCGCCACGCGACCCGCGGAGAGCGGCGCTTGGCTGGCGCTGGATTCCACGCCCTTCTATGCAGAATCGGGCGGGCAGCAAGCCGACTGGGGCACGCTCACGGTGGGAGGGCAAAGTTGGCCGGTCACGGATGTGCAGAAGGCCGACGGCGTCTGGGCGCATCGCGTGCAGGGCCAGGTGCCGAGCGAAGTGGTCGGACAAATCGCCACCCTGGCCGTGGACGAAGCCCGGCGCGCCGACATCACGCGCCACCACACCGCCACGCACCTGCTGCACGCGGCTTTGCGCGAACGGCTAGGGGCGCACGTCACCCAGGCGGGTTCTTTGGTCGCTCCGGATCAGCTGCGGTTCGACTTCACCCACGGCCAGGCCTTGACGCCGGAAGACTTGCGCGCGGTGGAAGACCGCGTGAATGAGCATGTGCTCAGTGCCCAGCCGGTGGTGATCTATGAGGATGTGCCACTGGATGAGGCCCGCGCGATGGGAGCGATGGCCCTGTTCGGCGAGAAGTACGCCGACCGGGTGCGCGTGGTGCAGATCGGAGGCATGAAGCCGGAGATTGCCAGCTTCAGCCGCGAGCTGTGCGGTGGAATCCACGTGCCCAATACGGGCGCGATTGGCCAGTTCCGGATTCGGCACGAAGGCTCGGCGGCCAGCGGCATCCGGCGCATCACCGCCGTGTGCGGACGCGCGGCCCTGCAAATGGCGCAAGCCGACACGGACAGCCTTCAAGCGGCGGCCCACCGGCTGAAGACCAGCCCGGCCGAACTCCTGACCGCGATTGACCGCACCCTGGACACCCTGCGCGAAGAGCGGCGCAAGCGCGAACAGATGGCCGCCACCGGCGCGGGCCAAGACGAAGCCACGGCAACCACGGTGGCGGGCGTGACCCTGAAGCGCCTGGTGATGAAATCCGGCGAAGCCGAAGACGCGAAGCGCGCCGCCGACCGGCTGGTGGACAATGCCCCCCTGGCCGTGGTGGTGGTGGGCATCGCCATCGAGGGCAAGGTGCAGTTCGTCGCCAAGATTGGTGCGGAGGCCCAAGCCCAGGGCGCCCACGCGGGCAACCTGGTGCGGGAGCTGGCCAAGCTGACCGGTGGCGGGGGCGGAGGCCGGGCGGACTTTGCCACGGCGGGCGGCCGCGATGCCACCCAACTGGACGCCGCGATGGCGGCGGCCGAAGGCCTTCTGCAGGCCCAACTCGGCGCCTGACGCACGGAACCCGGCATGATCGAGCGACTGCAAGAAATCCTGGACCGCTTCGAGGAGATTGAGGGCCAACTTCAATCCCCCGAGGTGGCGCAGCAACCCAGGGAGCTTGAAAGGCTGGGGAAGGCCCGCGCCGAACTGGAAGACGTGGTGACGGTGGTGCGCACCTACATGCGGCACCGCCAGGAACTTGCCGAGGCCCAAGAGCTGCTGAGCGACCCCGAAATGCGGGAGATGGCGGAGGCCGAAATTGAGCCCCTGCGCGAGAAGATTGAGTCTGGCGAGCAGGAACTCAAGGTTCTGCTGCTGCCGCGCGACCCCAACGACGAGAAGAACGTCATCGTGGAAGTGCGGAGCGCGGCCGGGGGCGATGAAGCCGGACTCTTTGCCAACGAACTGTTCCGGATGTACGTGCGGTACGCCGAGCGCCGTCGCTGGAAAACCGAGATCATCGAGCACGAAGAATCTGGCATTGGCGGGGTCAGCCGCGTGGTGTTCAGCATTGATGGGCGCGGGGCGTATAGCCAGCTCAAGCACGAGAGCGGGGTCCACCGCGTGCAACGCGTGCCCGCCACCGAGAGCCAGGGCCGCATCCACACCAGCACGGCCACCGTGGCCGTATTGCCCGAAGCCGAAGAACGCGACCTTGAAATCAATGAGAAGGACCTCGAAGTCAGCACGTTCCGGTCCTCCAGCGCCGGCGGCCAGCACATGCAAAAGAACGAAACGGCCATCCGGATTGTCCACCGCCCCAGCGGCATCGTGGTGACCTGCCAAGACGAGCGCAGCCAACAGCAAAACAAGCTAAAGGCCATGGCAGTGCTGCGCAGCAAGCTCTACGAAGCGGAGCAGGAGCGGCTGGCCAAGGAGCGCGGCGAACTGCGCAAAGGGCAGATTGGGAGCGGCGACCGCAGCGAGAAAATCCGCACCTACAACTTCCCGCAGGACCGCATCACCGACCACCGCATCGGGTTCACCACCCACAGCCTGCCGCTCTTTATGGATGGCGACATCCAGAAGATGATTGATGCGCTGGTGCAGGCCGAACAGGCCGAAAAACTCGCCCAAGCGGGAATGTAAACCTTTCCCCTCCCCCGCAACGTAGAACGCGATATGACCCCCACCCCCGACGCGGAAAGCCGACTCTACCGGCTGGCGCAGCGCATCCGGGACATGGTTCCGGACGCCGACCCGCGCCTGCAGGCCTACCTAAGCGAGCTTGTCACCGAGATCGAGGCGCAAGACCGGGCGCTGGCCGACCAGAGCGAAGCCTTGCAGAAGTACGAAGAGGTGGTGCAAACCCTGACCCAGCCCGCCAACCGCATCGGCACCTATGTGCGGGCCATGGACGACGGCCTGGCGATGGTGGTGCAGGGCGACACCGAGTTTGTGGTGACGGTGAACCCGGAAGTGGCCCCGGAAAGTCTGATCCCCGGGGCGCGGGTGCGCCTGAACGAAGCCTACGCCATCGTGGCGGTGGTGCCGACCCTGCCCACGGGCGCGGCGGTGCGCGTGGCCGAAGTGCGCGAGGACACCCTGCGCGTGGGCGCCGACACTCAGGGCGAAGGCGGCAAATTTGTGCTGATTGGCCCCCAGTTGGGCGAGTATCGCATCAACAAGGGCGACGAAGTGCGCCTGGATGCCAGCGGAAGGATTGCGGTGGAGCACCTGCCCCGGGCCGGGACGCGCGATTACTTCCTCGAAGAAGTGCCCCGCACCCCCTGGGAAGCCATTGGCGGGCAAGAAGTGGCGGTGGACCTGATTCGGGAGACGCTGGAGTTTCCGCTCCTCCACCCCGAGCTCTACGCCCAGTTTGATAAGAAGCCGGTGAAGGGCATCTTGCTCTACGGGCCTCCGGGCTGCGGCAAGACGCTGATTGGCCGGGCGATTGCCTACAACCTCGCCCGCGAATACAGCGAGCGGCTGGGGCGACCGGTGCAAGAGGTGTTCCTCAACATCAGCGGGCCGAAGATCTTGAACATGTGGCTGGGCGAGACCGAGCGCATGGTGCGCGAGATCTTTGCCACGGCCCGCGAACGCGCCGCCGAGGGCCACCTGGTGGTGGTCTTCATTGACGAAGCCGAGAGCCTGCTCCGCACCCGCAGCAGTGGGCGTTATCTCAATATCGCCAACACGGTGGTGCCGCAGTTTTGCGCCGAAATGGACGGCCTGGTGAGCCTGGAAAACGTGGTGATCGTGCTGACCAGCAACCGGCCGGACTACATTGACCCCGCCATCCTACGGCCCGAGCGGATCAATCGCAAGGTCAAGATCGAGCGGCCGACCCGGGAAGGTGCGCGGGACATCCTGGCGTTGTATTTGCACGATCGCTTGCCGCTGGACCCGGCCGAAATTGAGGCCCACGACGGCGAGGCCTGCGCCCGCGAAGCCCTGCTGGAATGGACGATCAGCCGCCTGTGGCGCACCGAAACCGCGACCGAGTTTTTGCGCGTGTACCGGCGGGACGGACGCACCGACACCCTGCACTGGAAGGACTTTGTGAGCGGGGCGCTGCTGAAATCGGTGGTGGACCGGGCCAAGGATGCGGCCATTCGTCGGGCCGTGGCCGACGGGGCGACGAAGGCTGGCATCACCAAGCAAGACTTGGACGATGCTCTGCGGGATGAGTACCGCGAAGGCGAAATCTTCCCCAAGAACGACGGGGTGGACGACTGGCTGCGTTTGCTGGACATTGACCCCGCCGATGTGGCGACCGTGCATAGCATCCGCGAACGGCTTCCAAGCGACTCGTATCGCCGCACCGTACTATAGGGTTAAACCCCGTAAAAGTACGGGGTCAAATGCGAGCCTGTCTAGGCTACGGCTGGTAGGCTGAACCTAATTGCGCCGATGTGCGCGAGGTGAAACTATGAGAGGTTTATTTGCAGCGATGGCGCTGGCCGCGGTCGGAGTCTCGCAGGCCGCCGTGCTCTTCAGCGATGATTTCGAATCCGGCTCCTTCAGCAGCGGTTGGTATTCGCCGACGGGTTTCGGTAGTGCGGCGGTAGTTGCCGGTAACGGCACCACGAACTACTCCATCGACTCGTTTGCGGCCAAGGTGACGACGGCTTCGGGTCAAGCTCGCCACGACTTCACGCCGTCCACCACCGGTCTGACGGTGGCTGAAACGTGGGTTTACGTGGATACGTATCCGCCGCAGGGCCGACGCTACATGTCGCTGATGTCGTACTCGGGCACTCAAAGCACGGGCACGCTGCAGAACATCTGGGCGATCGGCACTTTCAACGGAACCGCCAGTAACAAGTGGTTTGCCCGGGTTGCCTTTGCGGGTGTGAACTGGGTTCCCCTGACGGGTGGCCCCGATGTCGTGACCGACCAATGGGTGAAGCTGGCGATCCACGTGGACGATACCAACGCCAAGTTCTTCATCAACGACGTCCAGGCGGGTCAATTCGCCCGTGGCGCCGCCGGTGCCCCGAACGTGTTCCGCATTGGTGACTCGCTGAGCAGCACCCACGACATGTGGTACGACAACGCCATGGTGACGGACGCCGTGCCGGAACCGGGCACGATGCTGGTGCTGGGTGCGGGCCTTGCGGCTCTCGCTCGCCGCCGCCGCGCCAAGAAGTCCTGAAGCTAGGATTTCCGCTTCATTTGGGGGTTCGTCCAGGCTTGGACGAGCCCCCAAATTGTTGCCGCCACCGAGAGCAACGCCCAGAACCCCGCCCAAAAGATGGCCGGAATCCCCGTGCTCATCTGCATGTTCATGGCATCGCTATGGCTCCCGGTTTGGCTCACGGCCCACAGGGTGCGGAAGGCATCCCAACTCGCTAGCACCAGTAGCAAACCCACAAACTGGCCCGTCCAGCGCACCGCGCCGGCATCGGCTCGCTTGAGAATCACGGTAAGCCCCGCCAGCCAGGCCAGCGCCGTGAGCAAGCCCACCAAATCACCCCGCAGCCACAGCAGGCTTCCCACGGCCAGGATTGCCACCAGTGCCCCAATCGCCTTGCGGGCAGATTCGGGTGTGCGGCTGGCCATCAGCAGGCCGGTCCCCACCAGCATCGAGCCCATATAGCCCGCGCTGGCGATGATGGGCATGAACCCGCCGGCGCTATACATCACCCCGCTGCCGTCCGCGTAGACCTCGATTCTTGCCGCCACGCCACCGGTCAACACCGTGGCCACGGCGTGCATCAACTCGTGGATGTGGGTGTTGAGATAGATGAACGGCAAGCTCAGCGGCCGCAGGATGGGCACCCACTGCAGGGCCAGGGCCAAAGCGGAAGCCCCTAGCAAGGACGATTGGTCGGCGCGGAGCTTCATGTGAACATTTCTTACGGAGCAAAACCTGTTTTCGAGGCAGAGTCCCGAAAACCTGAAGTCGATTGTCAAGTTTGCCCCCTTTAGGTCCCCGGTAGATCTACCGAAAGACGATATGGGATGCAAAGAGGTGTTTATTCTGCCGGTGCGGCGATGCTGAATGCGCAAGCACAGCTCGACGTCATCGCCCAGAACCTAGCGAACGCGTCAACCACCGGCTTTAAGCGGGATGGAATCGCCTTCAATGAGGCCTTGATGCGCACCATGGCCGACTTCGGTGGCAATGGACGAAACCTGGGCGAAATGGGCGCGGTGCAAGCCATGAACGTGAAGTACACGGACATGGAGCAAGGCACCCTGCAGGTCACCGGCAACCCGCTGGATGTCGCCATCCAAGAGGAAGGCATGTTTGCGGTGCAAACGGACCAAGGCGTCCGCTACACCCGCGCCGGATCCTTTACGCTGGATAGCACCGGCCGCTTGGTCACCCAAACCGGCCAGCCCGTGTTGGACAATCGCCTGCGCCCCATCGGCCCGTTGACCGGCGAAGTGCTGATTACCGAAGCCGGTGAAGTGCAGTCCGAAGGCCAAGCCATTGCCCAACTCGGCGTGTTCCGAGGCAGCTTTAGCAAGGTAGGCGACAACAACTACCAATCCGCCGATGCCGCGCCCGTGGCCACCCCTCGCCTCGCCAGTGGCGCCGTGGAAGGCAGCAACGTGCAAGCGGTGGAAGAGATGATCGCCATGATCCGCACCCAGCGCGTATTTGAAATGGCGCAACGATCCGTGACCGGCCAGGAAGACATGACCGGACGACTTCTACAGATTTTGAACTCCCGCTAACGTTCGGGCCCGGGGGATGAGCCCCGGACGAACCCTTGAGCCTTGACCAGGCGAAAGAAGCGGGGTCGGACCCATAAACCAAAAACCCAAGAGACAACGACCCTTATGATGAGAGCCCTGAATACCGCCGGAACCGGGATGATTGCCCAGCAGACCAATTTGGACGTGCTGGCCAACAACCTGGCGAACGTGAACACCACCGGATTCAAAGGCCAGCGCGCCGAATTCCAAGACCTGATCTACCAAACCTATCGGGCGAGCGGCAGCACGCTCGGGGGCACCTTCCAAACGCCGCAGGCCACTCAGGTGGGTCTCGGGGTGCGGTTTGCCGCCAGTGCCACCAGCTTCGACCAAGGGGGCATGCTCAATACGGGCAACGCCACTGACATGGCGATCAACGGCGAGGGCTTCTTTAAGGTTTCTCTGCCGGACGGCACGTTTGCCTACACCCGCGACGGCGCCTTCAATGCGGACGCCAACGGTCTCCTGGTGAACAAGGATGGCTATCCCCTGGAGCCGGCAGTGACGATTCCGCCGGGGTCCACCGCCGTCACCATTGCCCTGGATGGCACCATTACGGCCTCTGTGGCGGGTAACGAAGAGCCGCAGGTGCTGGGCAACCTCACCCTCACGACGTTTACCAACCCGCCGGGCCTGACCCGCATCGGCCAGAACCTCTACCGACCCGGAGGCGCAAGCGGTGAAGCCACCGATGTGACGCCGGGCACCCAGGGTTCAGGCATCATTGCGCAGCGATTCCTCGAAGGCTCGAACGTGCAAATCGTGGAAGAGATGGTGCGCATGATCACCGCCCAACGCGCCTACGAAATCAACTCGAAGGCGATTACAACCGCCGACGAAATGCTAGGCATTCTTAACAACCTCAAGCGGTAATTCTTATGCTGAATCTCGTTCTCTTGACCGTCCTGGCCCCGGCTCAATCCGCGCCGCCCGTGTGGGTGCGCGTGGAAGGCGATGGCTACTTGCGGTTCATCCGCGAAGGCCGCGTGCTCTATGCCCGCGAAGCCCCGCTGGTGGTCCGCAATGGCGAGCTGGTGCACGCCGATGGGCCGGGCTTCTTGCCGCGCCTCTCCCTGACTTCGGGCGACTTCACGATCGCGACCGATGGAACGGTGCGGGTGCAGGGGCAGGTGGCAGGCCGCATTCTGCTGGCACGCCTGCAAGAGAGCGACACCCAAGTTCAAGGTGGATTCTTCACCAGTTCGATCCGGCCCTCGATGAGCCCGCCCGCTACGGACGGGATGGGTCGGATTCTTACGGGAGATCCCCTCTCCGTTCAGTCCTCAACCGTCACCGCCGGCGCCGCCGGTGCCGTGCCCCAGTGGTCGCTTAAGAGCGACGCCCTGGTGGCCGGAGATCGCATTACCCTCGGCGATCTGGTGGACGGGGCGGGCGACTTCGCCGATATTGACCTCGGGGCCGCTCCTCCGTTCGGGGTGAAGCGCACCTTCGATCGGGCCTTCCTCCTGGCTCGCTTGCGCACGGCCTCGCCGGGAGCGCAGGTGCAGTGGATGGGCGCGGAACGGGTCTCGGTGACCCGCGCCGGACAATTGGTGGAGCCGGACCTGATGCTGAACGCCGCCCGACTGGCCGCCCGCAATGCCCGTGGACACGAGAATTTTGAGCTGGACGGCAAGCTTGACCCGCTGGCCATTGCCCCCGGGACGGCCGAAATCCGCTCCGAACGGGTGAATGCCAACGGCGCAAAGGTCTCCGTCACGCTCGGCATCTTTGTCGAAGGCGTCCGGGTGGCGGGAATCACGGTACCGCTGCGCGATTCTTCCCCCTCCGTCACCATGCGCACCGGCCAAACCGTCACGGTCATCGTGATTCGGGGCGCCCTGCGGGTGGAAACCACCGGCACGGTCCGCCGCGTGGACTCCGCGACCGGCATGGTCGTGGTCAAGACCGATTCCGGCGCTGAGCTTTCGGGCCGCGCCACCTCCTCCGACACCGTTGAGGTGACTTCATGAAACGAACTCTGATCCTTCTGCTCGCCGCGCTTCCCCTGTGGGCCACCGCCCAGGATGGGGGCAAAGAGAACCCCGGCAGCCTCACCGCGCCTGACGCCCGCAACCCGTTTGTGGATCGCAAGGCCAGCCGCGTGGGGGACATCGTGACGATTCTCATTGAAGAGTCCACCCTGGCCCGGTTCTCCGCCGACACCTCGGCGACCAAGAGCGACAGCAACGATGCCGGCACCGCCGCCCTGGGCGGTCTGATTTCCCGCTTGTTCGGCCCGCTGACTTCCAGCGCATCGTCCAGCGTGGGTGGCACGGGCACCACGCAGCAGAACAGCAGCATGCGAGCCCGCATGAGCGTCATTGTCCGCGAGGTCACGCCTTCGGGTCAGCTGGTGGTGGAAGGCACGCGTTCGCTGGTCACCAACCGCGAAACTCAAACCCTGGTTTTGAGCGGCATTGTTCGCCGCGACGACATCCGCGCGGATAACACCGTGCTGAGCACGAATTTGGCCGACGCCGAGATCCGCATGGAAGGCAAAGGCCTGATCGCCGATCGCCAACGACGCGGCATCCTGACGCAGATTATGGACTGGTTGTTCTAATGAAACTTTCCTCAATCCTGACTCTCCTTTGTTTTGCACTGCCCTTGCTGGGCTGGGCGCAAGACGAAAAGCCGCCCACGCTTTCGGCCGAACAGATCAAGCAGCTGCAAGAGCAGCGCGAAGGCCGCCGACGCCTGATTGCCGAAGCGACGAGTGAAGGAATTCCCGTTCGTCTTGCCGATATTGGTGGCTTCCGGGGCGCTCGTGGCAACAAACTGATTGGCTACGGTCTGATCGTTGGTTTGCAGGGCACCGGGGACTCGCGTTCCACGCCCTTCACCACCACGCTGATGGCGAATGCGTTGGCCCGTTGGGGCACGCAAGTGAATGAACAGGCGTACCGCGCCAAGAACATCGCCGTGGTTTCCATCAACGCCGAGATGCCCGCGTTTGCCGCGCCGGGTCGCAAACTCGACGTCACTGTGAGCAGCCTGGGCGACGCCAGCAGCCTGCAAGGCGGGGTGCTTCTGCCCTCATTCCTCACCAGCCCGACGAACCCGGACATCACCTACGCCGTGGCCAGCGGCCCGGTGAGCATTGGCGGCTTCAACGCCGGTAACGGGGGAAGCTCCGTGCGCAGCAACCACAGTACGGTGGCGATGATTCCCAACGGGGCCGACATCGAGCGCAGCGTGAATACGCAGATCGTTTTTGACGGCAACGTGATGTACTTTGACCTCGACGAGCCGGACTTCACCACCGTGGAGCGCGCCGCGACGGCCATCAACAGCGAATTCGCCGACACCCACGCCGAAGCGATGGACGGAGTGACGCTGAAGCTCACCATCCCGGATGGCGTGGCGCCGACCTTTGTGGCCAAGGAGATCGAAGGCCTAATGGTGCGGGCCAACCTGCCGACCTCCGTGGTTATCAACGAACGCACCGGCACCATTGTGATTGGTGGCGACGTCAAGCTCGGCCCGGCCGTGATTGCCCACGGCAGCCTCAAGGTCCGAATTGATACGGGCTATCTCATTAGTCAACCTAACGCGTTTGGTCGCGGTGACACCGTGGTGGTGCCCATCACCAACACCAGCGTGGAAGAAGACAAGACCCAGATTGCGGTGGTGGCGCCCAATGCCACGGTCGAAGATTTGGCTCAAATTCTCCAGACGCTCAAGCTGACGGCCCGCGATGTCATCGCGATCCTGCAAGCCCTGGCCGAGCAAGGCGCCCTGAAGGCGCGGGTGATCATCCGATGATGCCCGCCCCGTTGGCCACCGCCGCGAACCGCACCGTGCGAGCGGATTGGCTCCGCGACCTCAAGCGCCAGGTGGCGCAAGTGGACCCCAGCCCCGAGCAACTGCAGGGCCTGCGCAAGCTGCAGGATGCGGCAGAGCAGTTCGAGGCGATGTTCGTCAAGCAGATGCTGCAAACCATGCGGCAGAGCACGATGGGCGAAGCCCCGCAGGGCATGGGCGCGCTGGCCTACGACTTTCTCGACGACTCGATTGCCAAGAACGCGACCCAAACGGGTCCGGGCTTTGGCCTCGCCCGATCGGTATTTGCCGCTACCGGGTCCGCGTATCTCCGCACGCAAACCGTGCCCCGACAAGAAACTCAAGGAATAGAAACCCATGGCTAAGACGACCCAAGACCTTCAGGCAACGTGGTGGGAGTGGCTCAGCATGTCTGAGCGCCTGCTGACGGCCTTGCACCGACAGACGGTGGCACTCACCCTGCGCAAAGTGGAAAAGATCGAAGAGATCCAAACGGATTTGGACGATTTGATGGACAAGATGCAGGAACTGGATGACAAAGCGGCGGCATTGGCGCGCGGGCTGGCCGAAGAACTGGGCGTGGAGCCGAGTCTTCGAAGTCTCGTCAATGTGCTTGAAAAAGCCGAAGCGCAGCAAGTCCAAGCCCTCGCCAACCGCGTCGTCGTGGTTGGTCGCAACTTGCAAGCCGTCATTGACAAGAATCAGGCGCTGATTGCCAGCGAACTGGACTTCATCAACGGCACCGCCGCCATCTTGGTGCGCGAAGCCCAGGCCCAAACGCCCGGCTACGGACCGGCAAAGTCCAACTCTCGTAGCCTTGCTATGGACCAAGCCGCTTAAACAGCCGACAATCACCTTAAGGAGTAATGTATGAGCGGTAGTTTTAGTGGCCTCTTCATCTCAAGCAGCGCGTTGCGGAGCTTCCAGCGCGGCATTGAGACGGCGGGACACAACCTGGCGAACGTCAACACCCCGGGCTATTCACGCCAGCGGGTGGACTTTGCCACGCTTCCGCCACAGACCTTTTATCAACGCGGCATGATGTCGGTGGGACGGGGCGTCACGCTTGGTTCCATCGCCCGGGCGCGGGACATGTTCCTCGACGGCAGCCGCCGCAATGTGGAGTCGGACCTCAACCGTGCCACCACGCTTTCGCAGCAGATGACGCGGATCGAAGGGGTCTATAACGAACCCGGCGATCTTGGCATTAGCAGTGCCCTGGGCAAGTTCTTTGACTCGTGGGGAGCCCTAGGTTCCCGGCCGGATGACCCGGCGGCGCGCGTGCAAGTGCGCCAAACCGGTCAGGCGCTCTCGGACCGCATTCGTACCGCGTATGGCGACCTGAGCACCATCAACACCGAGACGGCCACCGAGATTGACCGCGTCTTTAACCGGATTGACCAGTTGGCCGCGCAGATCAACACGCTCAATAAGGAGATCAAGTCCGCGCAGGCGGGCTTGGGCACGCCCAACGATCTGATGGACCAGCGCGACTTGGCCGTGCAAGAGCTCTCCGGGCTCATCGACGTGCGGGTGAGCCAGTTCCAAGACGGCACCTACTCCGTGTATTCGGCCGGGCACCTCTTGGTGGACGGCGCGGGCACGCGCCCGATTCCGCGCACCTACGATGCGGCGACCGGCAACCTCACCGCAGGTACGACGAGCTATCCCGTCCGCGGAGGACAGCTGGGCGGACTGTTACAGAGTCTTGGTTCCATCCAAACGCGCCAAACCGAACTGAATGCGATCGCCAACACGCTGCGGCAGGGCATCAACGACCTGCACTCCGGCGGGATCGGCAAGGACGGCAGCACCGGGCAGAACTTCTTTGATGCCACCAACGGCAACTCGGGCGCGATTGATTTTCGCTTGAGTGATGCGATCCTCGCCTCGGCGGACGCCATTGCGGCGGGAACCACGGGCAAGGAATCCGACGGGGGCTTGGCGCACCAGATGGCCGCCCTCCGCGATGCCAGCCAAGGCAACCTGGGCAATCGCTCCTTCACGTCGTACTACGAGAACGCCCTGAACACCATGGCCTCAGAGAGTGCGTACTACCGCCAGCAGGCCGACGTGGCCGGGGACATCAAGACGCAGGTGGAGAACCAACAGTTGGCCGTCTCCGGCGTCTCGATTGACGAGGAGATGGCGGAAATGGTCAAGTTCCAACGGAGCTACCAGGCCGCAGCCAAGGCCCTGACCATCTTCGACCAGATGACCGAAGACATTATCAACATGGTGAGACGATAATGCGGATTAGTACTTCGCAGATGTATCAGTCCCACCTGGGACGGATCCAGGAATCGCAGACGCAGATGTTCGCGCTGCAGCGCCAGGTGATGACCGGCAAGCGGTTCGAGCGCATGAGCGAAGACCCGGTGGCGGGCCAGCGCGTGCTGAGCGCCCAGGGGCTGCAACGCCGGCTTGAACAAACTGACCGCAATCTGCGCCACGCCGACGAATATCTGGGCCTGACCGAAACCACTTTGGGGCAGATTTCTGACCTCACTCAAGAGGCAAAGACGCTGGCGATCCAGGGGGCCTCGGCCGCCGCCCAGCCCGAATCTCTGCAGGCTTTGGCCACGCAAATCGGGGAGATCCAGAAGCGTTTGGTGGACCTGGGCAATACCCGCACCACCACTGGCGGCTACCTCATGTCGGGCCAAGACACGGGCACCCGGGCCTTTACGGTTTCGGGCACGGGTATCACCTACGATGGCGATGACCTGCCGGTGAACGTGGAAATTCGACCCGGCGAAACCATGCGCGTCAACCTTCCGCAAGCGGGACCGCTGGTGATCGACCTTTACAACCGCCTGGAGAACCTGAAGAGCAACTTGCTGGCGGGCCGGACGCAGGACATCAGTGGCACCGATCTTGTGGAGCTGGAAGACAGCCGGAGCCAAGTGAACGCCGCGCGGGGCAGCATCGGCACGCTGATGCAAACCGTGGCGAATCAGAAGGAGCAAACCCAGCGCCGCATTGACGATTTGACGACCCGGATCTCTGAGGTCCAAGACGTGGACTTGGCGGAAGCCATGACCAATCTTCAACTTGCCCAGACGGCTTACCAAGCCGCCCTGACTGTCACGGCGCGGGCTTCACAGCTCAGCCTCATGGACTACCTATGACCACCACGATGATCTCTCTCGAAACTCGACGCTTTGGCCTTTTGCAAGTGGAGGAAGCGGACGTCATCAACCTGGTCGAGCCCATGATCGGATTTGAGAACCAGACGCGGTTCGTCATCATTGAGCACAAGCCGGGCAGCGTGTTCCGCTGGTTCCAGAGTTTGGACAACGGCGACTTGGCCTTCCTGATGGTCGATCCGGCGCAATATGTGGCGGATTACGCCCCAGAAATGCCCGGCCAAGTGGTGAAACGCCTCGGACTAGCGCAAGAAACCCCCCGCCTCGTCTATACTATTGCCAACATTCCTTCGGGACACCCGGAAAAGATGACGCTGAACCTTGCGGGTCCGATTGTCATCAATGCGGAGAACCGACGGGCGGTCCAGGTGATCCTCGAAGACTTGGCGTACCCCACGCGGCACCAGGTTTTTGCAGACGCCCAGGCTGCTTAGTCGCCGCACCCCGAATCTCGATTGGAAAGCCACGGAGGGCATCCATGCTGGTCCTGACCCGAAAAGTCAACCAAAGCATTGTCATTGGGGAAGGAATCGAAGTTGTCGTTCTCGAAGTACGAGGGGAACAAGTTCGGTTGGGAATCAAAGCCCCCGACAATGTGAAGGTCTATCGTAAAGAAATTTTTGACCTGATTCAGTCTGAAAACCAGGCGGCCGCTGACGTTTCGCCGTCGGACGTTCCTGACGACCTCTAGGGATGGCTGCCGGGATGGAGCCTGCGCCGCCGACCCCAGCGAACGAGACTTGGGGCCAACGTTTTCGCGACACCATTTCCAGTGGTGACCTGCCCGTTTTGTGCTCGGCCTTCGCCCACTTGGTGGTGGGGGTCGTCCTTACGCAACCCGATTCCCTGCGCCTTGGCCCTGGGCTGATGCTGCTGGCTTTGCCCCTCGCGGTGGCGGTGTTGGTTCAGCTCCTGCTCATGGTCGGGGTGCCGGCGCTCTTTGGTCAAGAGGGGTACCGCATGCCGCAGCCGTTCACGATTCCGCTCGTGTTTGGCGCGACCCTGTGGGCCGTGATTTCGCTTTCCGATGCCGGGGGCATGGGCGCGCTCGAAACCAAAGACGTGGTCCGGCTGGACCGGGTGTGGGCCGACCCGAAGGCCTTGCTCATGGGCTACGTGGCCTCGGCGGCGCTGATTTATCTGGTGGTGCGCAAGCAGGCCCGCGCGGAGGCCCCCTGATGCTGACCCACTTTGGCCGGATTCATCTGCGCCCGGAATGGAAGGAATCCGTGGTGTGCATTGGCACGTTTGATGGCGTGCACCGAGGCCACCAGGAGGTCATCCAGACGGCGGTGGCCAAAGCCGCGCGCCACGAAATCCCCTGTGCCTTGGTGACATTTGACCGGCACCCGGCTTCGACGCTGGCTCCCGACCGCAAGCCAGCCGCCATCGCCACCTTGGAGCAAAATCTGCGCGCCTTCCGGCAGATGGGCGTGGGGATTGCCCTGGTGCTGCCCTTCGATGCCGACATGGCCACCAAGACGGCCGAAACCTTCGCGGCGGAGATTTTGGATGACGCCCTTTGCGCCCGGCACCTGGTGGTGGGCCACGATTTTGCCCTGGGACGGGGCCGCGCGGGCACCGGTGAGTGGCTGGCCCAGCGCTACGACACTCAGATCGTGCCGCCCTACTTGATCGATGGGCAGCGGGTGAGCAGCACCGCCATCCGGGTGGCCATCGCCGAAGGGCGCGTGGAAGACGCGGCGCGATGGCTGGGGCGACCCTACGCCCTGGCCGGAGTGGTGGTGGGCGGGCAGCGTCTGGGTCGCCAACTGGGCTACCCTACCGCCAACCTTGCCCGCCCCGGCGACCAGATTTTGCCGGCGGACGGGGTTTACGCGACGTGGGTGCATCTGGAGGGCCGCGCCTACCGGGGGGCCACCAGCATTGGCATGCGCCCGGCGGTGCAGGGCACGCACCGCACGGTAGAGACCTACCTGTTGGATTACGAAGGCGCAGCGTTCTACGGCGAAGCGCTGGAAGTGCAGTTTGTGCGGCGGATCCGGCCGGAAGCCAACTTCGATTCGCTAGAAGCCTTAACCGCACAAATCGCCGCCGATGTGGCGGAAGCGCGGGTTCACCTGAGCGAAGAAGCGACAGATTGCGCGCCCTAGCGTAAAGGAAAGGTATGCGGAAAGCCGTGTGGTGGGGGGGCGGAGCGCTGGTGCTGGCCCTGATCGGGATGTTCGTGGCCTCGTTGCTGAACCAACCCAGCGATAAGCAGCTGATCTTGCAAGCGCTGGATGAGAGCATTGCCGCCAGCCGGGCGGGGCGCCCCGGGGGCGTGCTGGAGTACCTGAGCCGAAACCTGACCTGGAACGGTGACGAAGGCGTGAACCGGATGGAGATTGCCGACTACATCAAGCGGGCCAAGCCGGAAGTGACCGTGATGCACCGCGAGGTGGTGCTGGACGGGGACACCGCGACCATCACCACGCCCGTGAACGTGAAGCTGAGCATGCTGGGGCAATCCATGGATGAGACCCTGGACCGAGTGACCATCACCTTCGCCGCCGAGAGTGGCACCAAGAATCTCATCATCCCCGTGCGCAAGTGGCGCATTATCAAGGTGGATATGGAAGGCGGGTTCACCCCGCCTTACTGAGCGGGTAGGACTCGGTATTGACCAATATCAAGCTACAATAGCGAACAAGAAAGAGCCCGAAATCGTTGCGTTTGGGGTGCATAGGATCAATGCGGAAAGCCTTGTGGTGGGTAGGGGGTTCCTTGGTGGTGGGGTTGGTTGTCACCTACTTGGCAGTCTTCCTTTCCCAGCCGACCGATGAACAGTTAATCCTTCAGGCCCTTGACGAGAGCATTGCCAGGAGCAAAGAAGGACGACCAGGCGGCATCGCAGAACTGTATTGGGTGGAGCTGACTCAGCTCGATGGTGGCGCTACTCCGACCGACGTTCAAAACATTAGGTTGGCAAAGCCTGAAGTTACGGTTCCGGCTCGCGGGATCGATATGAGTGGAGCGACTCCGACAATCACGTCCCCATTCTTCATGAAAATCTCGTTCTTTGGGACTTCGATGGATATGTCGGCGAATGTCAAGATTGTGTTCTCTCCCGGGCGGTCTACCCAACTCCTTATCTTTCCAGTAAAGAGGTGGCGCGTTACGGACGTTCAATACTTGGGCGAACTTGCGTTGGAGTGAGATCACATTTGCTCCTGCGACCTCAAATCAGCCGCTGGCACCTAACCGGACGACCGTGAACGAGAAATCTAAGAAATCACCTCGATTCGATATGGCTGACTTGAAGTTTCATGCCATTCTCGCCATCTTCGTGGTGCCGCTGGCTCTTGCCGTGACCACGCTCATGGACTTCTATAACCCTGAGGCTGGCTACAAAAGCATCGCGACTGAGCTTGAGATGAGCATAGCGGCGACCAAGCAGGGTCAGCCCGGGGGTGTGGCCGAAATGTTTGCCACCAGCTACGCCGCCGCGAAGGGCGCCGAAGCCTCCCTTGACCCTCTGACCGTTCGGCAACTGAGGCCCGAGGTCGTCATTGGTCATCGAGGGATCAAGCTTGAGGGAGACCGAGCCGTAATTCCGTCGCCTCTTTACATGAAGATAAAGCCATCACCCGGTCAAACCGTCGAGATTGCCGCCAACGTGAACATCTGGTTCGTCTCGGAACGCAAGACCACGTTCCTGGGCCTGCCCGCCAAGAAGTGGCGCATCCAAAGCGTGGAATACGCCGGCGACATCCCGAAACCACCTCACAACTGAGGTCTAAGACGCGGCTTCGGCGCGGTTCTTGATGGCCTCAAGGATCGCATCCACGTTCTGCTTCACCAGCCCGAACACCACCTTGTTCACCAAGTTGCCCAGCCCGGGCACGCGGTATTCGTAGTCCAGCACGCTATCAAACTGGGTGCCGCCGTTCAGCTCAGCGAACTTCCAGGTGCCGTCCATCTGGTCGTAATCCCCTTCGATCTGCCGGAACGTGCACAGGTGCTGGGCGTCGTCCCATACGTCCTCTTGCTTCCACCGGACTTTCATCCCAAAGGCGCTGATGGTCCCCACGTAGTCACTCACCACGCGACTTCCGTCCTCTTCTACCACGGTCAAAGACTCCAGGTCCTTCATGAATTCAGGGAAAGAACGGTTATCCTTGGCGATTGCGTACACGCGATCTAGCGGGGCGTTGATCCAAACGGACGACGTTACGGTGGGCATGGTCACATGATGACCGAAAACAAAAGTTGCCCGACTGACGTAGACTACGCAGATATTCGCGTGAGTTCATCCGTTGTCGCTACCGGAACCATGAGGGCACTCGTTTTGGAGTCGCCGGGGGCCTTGGGCCTTCGTCGAATCGCCATTCCGCAGCCCGGGCCAGGGGAAATCCTGGTGCGGGTGCGTGCTGCCATGACGTGCGGGACGGACCTGAAGGCGTTCTTGCGCGGGCATCCGCAGATCCCCATGCCGGGCACGTTTGGCCATGAATACAGTGGCGACGTGGTGGCGGTGGGCGAAGGGGCACCCTTTGCCGTGGGCGATGCCGTGATGGGGGTGCACAGTGCCCCGTGCCAAGACTGCGCCTGGTGCCAACGAGGGCAAGAGAACCTGTGCGAAAGCATCATGGCGACCAAGGTGCTGGGCAGCTACGCTGAATACCTGCTCATTCCGGCCCGGATTGCCGCGCTTAACGTCTTCCAAAAGCCTGCCTGGCTTAGCTACGACCGGGCGGCCCTGCTGGAGCCCCTGGCGTGCGTAGCCCACGGCCTGGAGCGGGCCAACGCCCACGTGGACGACCGGGTGCTGATCATTGGTCCGGGTGCAATCGGCTTGATGTTTGTGGCCAGCCTGCGGCAGCAAGGCGTGCGGAACATCACGCTGGCCGGCCGCAACCCCGAGCGATTGGCGATTGGGGAAGGCTTCGGCGCACGGACGGTGAAGTACCCCGACGTGGGTACCAACTACGACTTGGTGATTGAGTGCACCGGCAAGGTGGAAGTGTGGGAAGCCAGCCTGAACATGGTCCGCCGAGGCGGCACCGTGGTGCTCTTTGGTGGGTGCCCCAGCGGGACCACCGCCAAGTTTGATACCGGGCGCCTGCACTACGACGAGATCTCGCTGATTTCGCCGTTCCACTTCGGCACCAAGGCCGTGCGCACGGCCCGCAGCTGGCTGCTTGACCCCGAATTTGACCTGACCCCGCTGGTGAGTGGGGAGCGCGCCCTGGAGGACGGGGAGCAAGTCTTCCGTGACCTCGAGGCCAGCAAGGGCCTGAAGTACGTTTTCCGGCCATGAAGCTGGCCCGCTACCACGCCGGGGGGAGGCTTTGCATTGAAGAAGCCCCGGATGTGGAATGTCCGCCGGGCGGGATTCTGGTTCGCACCGAGGCCTGTGGCCTGTGCAGCGGCGAGCTGATGACCTGGTATCTGGACCGCAAGGCTCCGCACGTCATCGGGCACGAGGTCGCGGGTGTGGTCATCGAGAGCCAAGATGAGCGATTCCCGGTGGGATGCCGGGTGGCCCCGCACCACCACGCACCGTGCGGGCACTGCGCGGCGTGCCAGCGGGGTGCCCACGTGCATTGCCCCATTTGGAAGGCGACACGCCTGGACCCCGGTGGCATGGCCACGCATTTTGCGGTCTCAGCCGCAAACCTTGCCGACACCCACCGGGTGGATGACCTCGACCCGCGCGATGCGGCCCTGGTGGAGCCCCTGGCGTGCGTGGCCAAGCAGCTGCGGCGCATGCACTACCAAGAGGGTGAGCCGCTGGCCGTGATCGGCCTGGGGGGCATGGGGCTGATGCACGCTTTGGTGTGCCCCGGGGCGGTGGGATACGACCTGAACCCGGCCCGCGTCGAGTGGGCCAAGCAGCAAGGGATTGACGCCCGCCTGGCCCCGGGGGATGAGAAGTTTGCCGCCATCGTGGTGGCCCCCGGCAGCGTGGGGGCAGTGGAAGCGGCTCTGAAGCTGGCCGCGCCCGAAGCCCGCATCGGCCTCTTTGCGCCGCTGCCCCCGGGCGAGTGGGTGGAGCGGCCGTGGGAGGATTACTACTTCCAAGACATCACCTGGGTGAATTCGTATTCGTGCGGCCCCACGGATACGGCCGTGGCGGTGCAGTGGCTGCGCGAGGGGCGCGTCCGGTCGGAGCAAGTGATTACCGAGTGGGCTAACCTCGACGAACTCCCCGCCGCCTACGACCGTATGAAGGCGGGAGAAACGGTGAAAGTGATGGTGACCTTCCCTTGATCCACCGGTGCGGTGACCACGCGTGGCCATCGGTCGCAATGGATCGATACAAAGATGAGCCGGGGACCTGGATGCAGGTGACGCGTCGAGTTTTGGTGGATAGCGAACAAACTCAGTTCCAAGTTCGGTACTTTGAAGTAGAGGCGGGCGGCTACACCAGTTTTGAGCGACACCAACACGAACACGCGGTCGTGGTGTTGCGGGGTCGGGGTACGGTTCGGCTTGGAGATCAAGTGGATGAGATTCAGCCGGGGGATGTGGTTCATGTGGCAAGCAACGTGCCGCACCAATTCTCGAACCCCTTCGACGAACCCTTCGGCATCCTCTGCATCGTGGACCGAGACCGGGACCGCCCCGTGCTCCTTGACCCCTCGGCCGTATCGCAGTCGTCTAACTCGTAACGTGTTCCGACGACTGTCCCTCTCTGGAGCCTTGAGCCTGGTGCTCGCGGGTTCGGCTTGGGCCCAAGGCCTTCTCGCGCCTCACAATCACCTCAACGGTGACGTGTGCGCGGACCATACGCCTGCGTTCGTTTCGGAACTGGTTTACGCGGCGTCCTTGCCGCAAGACCAACCCCCCGCCGCCACCGAAGACCCCAACCTGGCCCGCGACATCAAGAGTGACGAAGCGTTAGGGGCCGAAGTTCACAAAGAGATCGTCAAGCAAGTCAAGTTTGTTGAGAACCCGGAGATGGTTGCTCGGGTGACAAAGATTGGCGAGGAGATCGCCAAGATTGCCAATGCCCGGATGGTGGACAACACCTGGGGCGAAAAGCGCCACGTCAAGCTCAACTATCAATTTTTTGTCATTGACGAGCCGGACGTCAACGCCTTCAGCGTTCCCGGTGGCTATATCTACTTCTATCGCGGGCTGGTGGAAGATGTAGAGAGCGACCACGAGCTCGCCGGCGTCATGGCGCACGAATTAGCGCACGCCTCCTTCCGGCATGTGGCCGAGCTTCGCAAGCGCCAAGAGCGCGCCAGTCTGGTGAGCTTGCCGTTGTTGCTGGCGGCCATTCTGGGGGGCGGCGAAGACCTTGGCAACCTCGCCATTGGGGCGCAGGCGCTGGTGCAGGCCCTCAGTAGCGGCTGGAGTGTGGAAGCCGAAACCAGCGCGGACTTGGGCGGCGTGCAATACATGATGCAGAGCTCCTATAACGCCACCGGGCTCCTCACCTTTATGGAGCGGATGGCGTACAACGAGCGGTTCGCGCCCATTCAGTCGCTTGGCATTTACCGCACCCACCCGCCCTCGCGGGAACGTGTGCAGTTCATGCGCGCCAAGATGGCCACCTACCGCATTCCCATTCAGCGGAGCCTAGTGACGACCAGCATGGCGGCCCGGGTGGAGCCGGAAGACAACGGCGGGCTGAAGCTTAGCTTTGGCAAGATGCCGATCCACGTGTTTCGCGGGGATGACTCGGTGGCCCGCGCCGACGATGCAGAGGAAAAGCTCAACCGCTTCTTCGATTCCGAGCCCACTCTGGTGGACCTGGATGTGACCAACGACGGCATCGTGCGCGGCAGTGGCCGCCGCCTCTTTGAAGTCAAGTGGGACGACCGCGAAGGCACCGAAGAGGGAATGGACAGCATGATCGAAAGCGTGCGCACGAACCTGCAGCGCGCCTTGTTCGACTTCAACTACCGCACGGCCATCGACCGGAGCCGCTCACAGCCGGCGGAGACTGATTCTTCGAACAACGTCAGAACGTCGGGTCCGTAGAAGCTGAGCGTGGCCTCGTAGCCGCCCTGTTGGTACTCCTCGGCGGTCAATAAATACCCCGCCCATCCGTTGGTGTGGCTTAGCACGTAGCTGTTTCGGAACCCCCGTTGCCACGCCGCTGCTCGTAGCTGGCGGGCAAACGCCCCCGTGGGTTCGCCCGGCACGCCGATGAGGAGCAGGTCGCCGAGCTGAATCAAGGTGAGTTCGGCCGCGGGCGGGGCAAATCGGGTCATCACCAGTTGGGCGAGTTCGGGCGTGACGCCGTTGGAGCTCACAAACTCGGGGTGCGGCACGGCGTCAGGGAGCTTGACGGGGGCGACCACCACTTTGGCGCTTGTTGCGGCCAGGGGCCGACGAGGAGCGGACTCCGCCCAACTAGAAATCCGCCGCGCAAAGGCAAAGACGCTTTCCCCCTGGCGGGTGGCGGGGCTGGCATCTCCAATGGAGCCAGGCACCACGAGGGCACCCGTGTGCTGAGCCACGGCCCCCGGCCAATCGCCGCTGAGGGTGCGATGACTGGCGGGGAGCACCGTCGCATGGGCGGGCACGGCCACCAGCCATGGTTGCGACCCCGCGAACACAGCCAGGCTCTCACTCTCGGTGATGCCCGGGCGGCGCGAGCGCTGGAAAGGCTGGCTCTCCCGCGCGTAGGTCAGGACATCCAGGGATAGCGGTTGCCGGCGGGCGGCGCGCACGGCCTCGGCGATGCGGTCGGCGTACCACTCCAGCCACCGCGAACGGAATGTGGCAATGCCCGGGATGGGGAATGTCATGCGCGGGTTCAGCATTTGGCTGTCCGGCGCGCAGTGGGTGTGGGTGGCCATCAGCACGACTTCGGCTTGGTCGCCCACCCGCTGGCGCACGGCGTCGCGAAGGCCTTCGGGGATGGTCAGCATTTCCAGGCTCACCAGCACCACGGGGCTGCCTGAAGTGCGCAGGGCCACGGCGCGGGCGAAAAGCCGCGCAGGGCCAGGCTCAAAGGTGTGGGTTCCGCGCTCGGTGTAGCCGCCCAACGGGAGGGGCTCGGGGGGTGTGAGGTCGTGCCGAACCACGCCTTGAGACCAAGAGAGGGCGCCCAGGCCCAGAACCAGACCCAGGGCTTGAGCCCGTCTCCCGCCTCGCATGCGCTCAGGTTACCGCCGCGAGGCTGGTACCATTCGCAGGTATGAGCGTGTCCGTACGTCTGGGAGCCGATCAGTTAACGATTGATCCGGGGAGTACGGTGACGCTGGGGGTCGAGGTTCGCCTGCTGGAGGGTGACAGCGACCGCTACGAACTCTCGGTGGAAGGGCTGGACCCCGGCTGGGTGGCGATTCCGGCTCCCACGTTCGATGCCGTCCCCGGCGAAGTGACCGAGCAGAAGGTTTTCTTCAAGCCCTCTCGCGAGAGCGACAGCCTGGCGGGCAGCTACCCGTTTGTGGTCAAAGTGCGTTCGCTTACGACGGGCGAGAGCCGCACCGCCCCGGGCGTGCTTACGCTCCGAACGTTCCACCACCTCACCGCCGATATCAATCCGCGCCGCGCCCTGGCGGGTGCGAATGAAGAGGGTGACCCGACGTTCCGTCTCTCCGTCACCAACATGGGCAACTCGGAAGAGACGCTCCAAGTTTCGGTGACCGACCCGGACAACGCCGTGGCCTACGAGCCTGAGCGCGAATCCGTGACGGTGGCGCCGGGGCAAACGGTTTCCATCGGCATCCCGGTCACGCCCAAGCGCCGCAAACTGATTGGGAGCGTCCAGCTCCACTCGCTCACCATTACGGCCCGCTCCACCACCCAACCGGCGGTGGGGGCGAACACCCAGGCCACGCTGGAGCAGCGCGGGGTCATCTCCCCCAGCTGGCTGGTGGGCATGATCGCTTTGCTTTTGCTGGTGGTGGGTTGGATTGCGATGATGCCGAAGGCGCCGCGCCTGATTTCCAGCAAGATCGCTCCGGAATCTCTCAAGGTTGGCGAGGTGGTGAACCTCGAGTGGACAGCAAGTGATGCGGAGAGTGTGCGCCTGCAGATTGGCAGCCAGAACGTGGACGAGAAGCTGGCGGCGCGTGACGTTTACACTTGGACGCCCACCGAACCCGGCCAATACGTCGTGACCATCACCCCGGTGCGGAACAACTGGAACGGGACGCCGGTGGTGCGCACTATCACGGTTTTGGAACCGGAGCGAGTGCCGGAGCCTGAAATTCTGGCCTTTGATATCGAGCCGAAGCGCGCCCGCATTGGCGAAACCCTGCAAGTGCGCTACCGCCTGAGTGATTCGGTGGTGAAGGCCTCGCTCTCACCGATTGGTCGCGAATTGAACCCGCGCCTGGACGGCGTGCAGATCCCGGCCGATGGCAGCCCGGGCCGCGTGACGTACCGCCTGGTGGTGGAAAACGCCGAAGGCAAGATGGCCTCGCAATCGGTGGACGTGGAGCTGTACGAAGGCACCGACGCAACGATCGTTGCGTTCCAGGCCAGTGCCACCGAAGTGGATTTGGGCTTGCCCGTCAAGCTGGAGTGGACCGTGACCGGCGCCGTGCGCGTCGAGCTGGCCATCGGCAACGAAAAGCAGGCCGTGGACACCAACAACGGCACGGTGGAAATCAACCTCCCCGCCACGACCAAGGTGACGCTCACCGCGATCGACGCCAACGGAAGGTCGGCCACCAAGACCTTGACCATCACGGTGAAGGACCCCAACGAAGTGCCGCCGGTGGATGAAGACAATCCCCCGGCCACCACGGGCACCACGGCGGGCGGCGGACGTCCCCCCACCACGGGTGGGGCCACCGGGGGTAACCCGGGCGGTGGCACCGCCGGGAATGCGGGCGAAAGGACCCGGGCGGACGCGCCCAACCGGTAAGACCATGAGCAATGCCACGCGCTTTGCTCTCCGTCACCGATAAGTCCGGGCTCACCGAACTTGCCGAAGCCCTGGTGGCGCACGGCTACACCCTGCTCAGCACGGGCGGGACGGCCCGCACCCTGCGCGAAGCCGGGTTGGCGGTGACCGACGTGAGCGAGGTCACGGGGTTCCCGGAGATCATGGATGGCCGGGTGAAGACCTTGCACCCGAACATTCACGGTGGCTTGCTGGCCGACCGAAGCAACCCGGCCCACCAGGCGGCGCTGGCCGAGCACGGCATTGAGAACATCGAGATTCTGGTGGTGAATCTCTACGAATTCGAGAAGACCGTGCAGGGCGGCGCGGACCTCCCGACCGTCATCGAGAACATTGATATTGGCGGGCCGGCCATGCTGCGGGCGGCGGCCAAGAACCACGGCAGCGTGCTGGTGGTAACGAACCCGGCGCAATACGCGGATGTGGTGAAAGCCGTGGCGGACGGCACGGTGGCGGACTTGCGCGCGCCCTACGCGGCACTGGCTTTTGCTCACACGGCGGCCTACGATGCCCTGATTAGCCGCTATCTGCGCCAGGCCACCGGCCAGGCCGAGCTGGGTGACACTCTCACCGTGACGGGGCGACGGCAGCTCGCCCTGCGTTACGGCGAGAATCCGCACCAAGCGGCGGCGCTTTATGCCGACCCCCTGGGCGCCCCTGGCATTGCGCAGGCGGTGCAGCACAGCGGCAAAGAGCTGAGCTACAACAACATTTTGGATGCCGATGCCGCCTGGGGGCTAGTGATGGATCTCCCGGCGGGCAGCATGGCGATCATCAAGCACGGCAACCCGTGCGGGGCGGCCACGGGAGCCACGGGGGCGGAAGCCTACGACCGCGCCCGGGCCAGCGACCCGATTTCCGCCTTTGGGGGCATTGCCGCCTACCATGGCCACCTGGACGTCGCGACGGCAAAGGCCATGACGGCGAAGGGCAACTTTTTGGAAGTGATTCTGGCCCTGGGCTACGAGGACGAAGCTCTGGACCTGATCGCCAATCGCAGCGGCTGGGGGGCGGATGTGAGGGTGCTGACGATGCCTGCCCCGAGCGCCGACGGCGGGCTGAGCCTGCGCACGGTGAGCGGCGGACTCTTGGCGCAAAGCACGGACACCAAGGGCGAGGAAGCTGATTGGCGCGTGGCCACCGACCGCCAACCCACCGAAGCCGAATGGGAAGCCCTACGCATGGCCTGGCGCATCGTCCCGCACGTCAAGAGCAACGGGATTGTGATTGCCGGGCCGGAAGGCTTGCGCGGCGTGGGGGCCGGGCAGATGAACCGCGTGCAAAGTGTGCGTCTCTCCATCGAGCAGGCGGGCGAGGGCACCCACGGGGCGGCGCTAGCCAGTGACGCGTTCTTCCCCTTCCCGGATAGCATCGAGACGGCTCATGCGGCGGGGGTCACGGCGGTGATCCAACCCGGGGGCAGCAAGAAGGACGGGGACGTCATCGCCAAGGCCAACGAATTGGGAATTGCGATGATTCTCACCGGGCGGCGACATTTCCGTCACTAATACCGGTACAATAGGCGGACTGAGAGGTTTGTATGGCCGTTAAGAACCAGAATGACCTGATTGTGTCCGTCACTGCCGGCGTGCTTGCGCTTGGCACGGCCGCCGCTTTCTATTTTACGAAGCCCGAACCGGAAACTAAGCCGAACCCGGCTCAGGTCGTCGTCAACGCGGCCGAGATCAAAGCGGCGAGCGTGGTTTACACCAACAGCATTTCGCCTTCGGGTGCCAATGGTGGCCAAGCGGCCGGCGGGGGAGCTCCGCGCAGCGGCTTTGGCGGCGGTGCGGCCCCGGCAGGCGGTGGTGCCGCCCCGGCTGGCGGTGGTCAAGCTCGCCAGCGTCCGGGAATCAGCGCCACGTCGGGCGGCTAATTTTCATCTAGGCTAGGCCTCCGGAACCCGTTGGGAGACCAACGGGTTCCGTTTCTGTCTCAAGTCGTCCATACTGAACGTAACAAACCCTTGTCACTTTGGCGCCTCCTTACACAACGTTTTTCGCGGGATATCGGAATTGATCTCGGTACCGCGAACACTTTGGTGTTTATGGGGGGGCGAGGGATTCTGCTCCGTGAGCCCAGCGTGGTGGCCGTCAACAAGGACACCGGCGAAGTGATTGCCGTGGGCACCGAGGCCAAGCGGATGCTGGGCCGTACCCCCGCCAACATCGTGGCCGCCCGCCCGCTCAAGGACGGGGTGATTGCCGACTTTCTGCAAACGCAGAAGATGATTGACGGCTTTATCAAGCGCGCCAAGACGGGCACCGTACTACGGATGACGGTCGTGGTGGGCATCCCGAGCGGCGTGACCGAAGTCGAGCGCGATGCGGTGCTGGACGCGTGCCGCCAAGCCGGCGCCAACGAAGCCTTCGTCATCGAAGAACCGATGGCCGCCGCCATGGGAGCGGGCCTGCCGATTGAGGAGCCGATTGGCTCGATGATTGTGGACATCGGCGGGGGCACCACCGAGGTCGCTGTGATTTCGCTCGCAGGCATTGTCCATTCCGAGTCCGTGCGCACCGCCGGCGACGAGATTGACGACGCCATCACCGCTTATGTGCGCCGCGCTTACAACCTGACGATTGGGGAGCGCACCGCCGAGCAGATTAAGATCGAAATCGGCAGCGCCGCCCCGCTCGAGCAAGAACTGGAAATGGAGATCCGGGGGCGCGACTTGCTCAGCGGGCTTCCGCGCAGTTCCGTGGTGACGAGCGAGGAGATCCGCCAGGCCATTGCCGACCCCGTGCGCGAGATCGTCGAGGCCGTCAAGACGACTTTGGAGGCGACGCCGCCCGAACTGGCCGCCGACTGTATGAACAACGGGATTATGCTGGCGGGTGGAGGAGCCCTGCTCCGTGGCCTCGACCGGCTGCTGACTCAAGAAACGGGAATGCCCGTTCACATCGCGGATAATCCGTTGGACTGCGTTGCGATTGGCACGGGGCGAATGCTGGAAGAGCTCTCGAATCCGAATCTGCGACGTATGCTCGAACGGATGTCACGCGGGTGAAAAAGCGCCGCCGCCTCAGCCCGGATACCGTCTGGTTGATCCTTGCCCTGGTGATGGGGCTGGCCCTGGGGCGCATGCAAACCGTGGCCCGAGGCAACCAATCTGTGGACCCCCTCACCCGCACAGTACGCACCGTTTACCTGCCCCTTGGGACGGGTTTGCGCCCGATGATCGAAGGGCCGGGAATGTTCTTCAGCGGCATCGGGTCGGCTGGCGCGGTCGCCCAGCAGCGCCAAACCATTGCGCAACTCAAGTCGGCCATGGAACTCTATGCGGCCGAGGCCGCCGAGTGGCAGCGTAGCTACGAGTCGCTGGCCAAGCAGCAACAGGGCCCGAACTACGGGCGCATCCGGGTACCGGCCCAGATTCTGTTGTATTCGCCTTACCGCGCCACCATCACCCTCAGTAAGGGGCGGGAACACGGTGTGGTGGTGGGCCAGGGGGTGGTGGCCGATGGAGGTCTGCTGGCCGTGGTGACCCAAGTGGATGCGGTGCGCTGCCAAGCGGCGCTGATCACCAGCAACAGCCAAGCGGTGGGGGCGGCCCTGCGCGGCGAACCTCCGGCTGTGGGCCTGGTGCGCGGCGAGTCCTCGCAGCGCCTCATTTTTGAATACACCCAGCCGGTGGCGATTAAGCCGGGCTCAGTGATCGTGACTTCGGGTTTCTCGGAGCACATCCCGCCGGGCGTGCCCATTGGGTTTGTCACCGAATCCAACAAGGACCGTGACTTTGGCTCGTTGCGCGCATTCTTGGTGCCCCGCGCCAAGGTGGACCGCGTCCGGGAGGCTTGGATCCTCAAATGAACCCGAATATGGGCTGGGTGCTGCACGGCATCATGTGGTTTTTGGCGGGCCTGCTGATGGTGGCGTGGCCGGGGGGTGCGCTCTTGCCAGGGGGCTTGGCCGATCCGCTCTTGGTGCTCACGCTCCTCATTGCCACGTTCTGCCGGCCGGGCCACGCAGCCCTGTGGGGCCTGGCCAGTGGGGTCATTGCCGGGGGGATATCTGGTGGCGATATGGCGGGTCTTTGCCTCAGCCGGATTGTCCTGGCGTTTGCCCTCTCGATGATTGCGCAGCGGGATACAGCCCTGAATAAGGTTCAGCGAAGCCTGCTCGTAGGTACGGCGGCCCTGGTGGCCTCCGTTCTTCTGATTCTAGTCTCCCCACCAGCAGAACTTGGCCGCGTATTTCAGGCTACACTCATGGCGGCCTTGATCAATGTTGCTCTGGCGTTTGGGTTCACCCATATCCTGCAATATTGGTTTGTGCGTCGGGTGTTCTAAAAAGACATGAGCGGTCATCGCGTTCTTCAAATGGCGCGCCAGCAATTGGCGATGGCGTCCCAATATCTCAATTTGGATGAGGGTCTACACCAAGTCCTTGCCCATCCGGTCCGGCAGGTCATCACGGCATTTCCGGTGGTGCTGGACAGTGGCGAAGTGCGAGTTTTCGAAGGCTATCGGGTTCAGCACAACCTGAGCCGTGGCCCCACGAAGGGCGGCATTCGCTATCACCCCGAGGTGGACGTGGAAGAAGTCACGGCCCTTGCCATGTGGATGACGTGGAAGTGTGCCGTCGTCAACATCCCCTACGGGGGGGCGAAGGGGGCCGTTAAGGTCAACACCAAGCGCCTCAGCAAGCGGGAGCTCGAGAAGCTCACACGCCGCTATGCCACCTCGATCAACAACATCATGGGCGAGCGGAGCGACATCCCCGCCCCCGATATCGGCACAAACGCCGAGGTGATGGGCTGGATCATGGACACCTATTCCATGCAGGCGGGCTACACCGTCCCGGGCGTGGTGACGGGCAAGCCGCTGGAACTGGGCGGGTCCGAAGGTCGCGTGGAAGCCACCGGCCGGGGCGTCGTCGTCACGGCCGCTGAGGGCTGTAAGAGCCTCGGCACCAGTCTCAATGGCGCCAAGGTGGTTGTGCAGGGCTTCGGGAACGTGGGTTCCGTGGCCGCACGCCTCGCCGAACAAGAGGGGGCCATCGTGGTCGCCGTCAGCGACGCGGTGGGCGGTATTTACAACCCGAAGGGCTTGCCGATCAACGACCTGTACCATCGGTACAGCGGCGTGGAAGGGGGTGTGCGCAACTACAAGGAGTGCGAGCAGATCACCAACGAGCAACTGCTGGAACTGGAGTGCGACGTGCTGATGCCGTCGGCCATCCAAGAGCAGATCACGGTCGCCAATGCCGACAAGATCAAAGCCAAGCTCGTGGTGGAAGGTGCCAACGGCCCGACCACGCCGGAAGCGGACAAGATCCTGCACGACAAGGGCGTGTTGGTCATCCCCGACATCCTGGCCAACGCCGGGGGCGTGGTCACCAGTTACTTCGAGTGGGTGCAAGACCTGCAGAACTACTTCTGGGAAGAAGCGCAGGTCAACGACCGCCTGAGCAACATCATGCGGCGCAGCTATCACGCGGTCTACGAGACCATGGAGAAGCACAAGGTGGACATGCGCACCGCCGCCATGATCATTGCGGTGCAACGCGTGGCCGAAGCCACCACCATGCGCGGCATCTTCCCCTAAGGGGTCGAGGTCACAAGGTCAGCCCGGTGCTTCAGTGGAGCGCCGGGCTTTTCTTTTGCCCGCGCGGCGCATGGTAAAACGCCATCGTCATGTCCGCGCCTTTGGCTCCGTCGCAGTTGTTCCTTCTCAAGCGGCAAGTCTTCAAGTTGATCGGATCGAATTTCCGCATCTATGATTCCGGCGGCAACTTGGTCGTGTTCTGCCACCAGAAGGGGTTCAAGCTCCGTGAGGACATCACGCTCTACGCCGATGAGGCGATGCAACGCCCGTGGATCGGCATCAAGGCGCGCACGATCATGGACTTCAGCGCCGCTTACGATGTGGTGGACCTGACGACCAACGAGAAGCTGGGTGCCTACAAGCGCAAGGGGTGGTCATCCATCATCCGTGACGAGTGGATTGTGATGGACGCGAATGACAATGAGATCGGACGCATCACCGAGGACAACCAAGCCTTGGCGCTGGTGCGACGCTTCCTCACCGCCCTTATCCCGCAAAACATTGACCTCCGGCTGAACAACGGGCAGCGCGTGGTGGACTTGCGGCAGCGGTTCAACCCGTTCGTTTACAACCTGGAAATCGACTTCCGCGAGAACACCAACAACGCCTTCGATATGCGCATGGGGTTTGCGGCGGCGTCGCTGATCGCGGCGATTGAAGGGCGGCAATCGGGAGGCTAGGCGGAGTCCTAGTCTCGTTTGAACTCGGGTATCATCTTGGTTCGCGGTTGCGCAGGTGGTGAAATTGGTAGACACGCTACCTTGAGGTGGTAGTGCTCACAAGGCGTGAAGGTTCGAGTCCTTTCCTGCGCACCAAATCTTGTTATGCATCATGACAAGTATCCCCTTGATCCATGCGGATATCCGCCAAGCTCGCACCCCCGATAAGCGGCTTTACAACGATCCGGTCGTGTACCAACAGATTCTGGAGCGCGTGTTTGTGCCCAGTTGGCAGTGGGTAGGCGATACCGACCAGGTGAAGGTGCCCGACGCCGTGTGGCCTTGCACGCTCCTTGAGGGCAGTCTGGATGAGCCCCTCGTCTTCACCCGCGACCGCCAAGACCAAGTGCACTGCCTGAGCAACGTGTGCACCCACCGGGGCATGGTGGTGTGCGAGGCGGCAGGGCACGAGCGATTCTTGCGATGCCGCTACCACGGCCGGCGGTTTGGGCTGGACGGTCAGTTCCAATTCATGCCCGAATTCGACCAAGTGGCCGATTTTCCGAGCGAAGCCGACCATCTCCCCCGGGTGCCCTACGCGACGTGGGGGCGGCATCTGTTTGCGTCTTTACGACCTGAGGCCGCCTTCGAAACGGTCATGCGCGAGATGCAAGACCTGGTGGGGTGGATGGACTTGGCGACCTTTGAACCCGAACCCAGCCGCACCCGTGACTACCTTGTCCGGGCCAACTGGGCGCTCTACGTAGACAACTACCTCGAAGGCTTCCACATCCCGTTTGTCCACGCCGACCTGAATGCGGTGCTGGACTACGGCGCCTACCAAGTGGAGCGATTCCCTTACGGCGTGCTCCAGGTGGCCATCGGCAACGAGGGCGAGGATTGCTTTGACCTCCCGGCCGGGCACCGGTTTGCGGGGCAGCGCGTGTCGGCGTTCTACTTCTGGGTGTTTCCCAATCTCATGTTCAACTTCTATCCGTGGGGGCTCAGCCTGAACGTGGTGCGCCCGCTGGGCGTGGACCGCACCCGGGTGTCCTTCATTGGCTACGTGAAGGATGCGAGCCGGATGGATGTGGGGGCGGGCGCGGCCCTGGACCGCGTGGAACGGGAAGATGAGGTGGTGGTGGAGTTAGTCCATCGCGGGCTCAAGAGCCGCAACTACCAGCACGGTCGCTACAGCCCCACGCAAGAGGTGGGCATCCACCACTTCCACCAGCTGCTCACCGCGCGTCTGCAGGGTTAGTTCTTAAAGATCCAGCCTTCGTGATCTTGGCGGTGCATGGGCTGCACGGGGCCGGGCTCGGCTTCTAGGATCAGCTGCTCCAGCATCGGCAGCATGGTGCTTAGCCGCTCTAGGGTGTCGGTCATCTCCAGCAGGTATTGCTTCTGCCGGTCGTCCACGTGCAGCAGGCTGGCGACCTGGAAGGAGAGCACGGTGGGGTCCTCGTGCAGGCGCACCTCGGCGACTTTCATGTCGAACTGCGCGAAATGGCCCTCGAAATACTGCTTGAGATACTCGCGGGTTTTCAGCACGAGCGCATCGCAGCGAGGGCTGTCCTCCACTTCCATTTCCACCACGCGCTCGACTTGCCCCACGAGATAGGGACGGTCGTCATCCAGTCGCCGAATGCGGAACCGGCGTTGCCCCACCACCTGCACGGCGAGGGTGCCGTCAGCATTTGTACGGACATCGACAATGCGCACGGCGGTGCCCACCATGTAGGGTTCAGCCTCGCCGCCCACCTCGGCGCCTTGCCGAATCAAAACAATTCCAAACCCCGTATCTTCTTCGGAGCAATATTGGATCAGTTCTCGGTATCTACTCTCGAAGACGTGCAATTGCAGGGGTGCGTATGGAAAAAGCACGGTATGGAGAGGAAACAGCGGCAACGGTTCCAAGTGGCCGCCCATGGACCCCAATATACCGCCAGGGAACCTGGCCCGAAGCAATCCCGTCTGGCAGGTATGATGAAGGCCCCGCCTGGGCTTTTTTCAGCCACGGAGAGGAATGAACACGAACGCCATGACTGACGATCGCGACGCGCTACTAAAGCGAATCCATGACCTGGAATCGCAACTCGCCCAGGGGAACACAGGCCCGGCCACGCCCCCGTCGTCGCCCGCCAGCCCGGAAACCCCCATGGAAGTGGCGCCGCTGCAAGACGGTGAATCCACCCTCCGCCGCCTCGTGCAGCGCATCGCGATGATCCTGCAGGCGGAAAAGATCGTGGTCATGTTCTTCGATCAAGAGCAGGGTGAACTGATCGCGATTCCGCCCAGCCACGGGGTTGAGATTGAGAAGCTGAATCTGTTCCGCGTGCGGGCCACTCAGGGTGTCTCGGGCGAAGTGTTCCGTTCGGGCGAGCCGCTTTTGTTCCACGACGCGCCGAACGATAACCGCACCAAGAAGGATCTCGTGTCGTTGCTTCACGTGACGAACGGGATTACCGTACCGCTCATTATTGAAAAGCGGGACGAAGAGAACCGCGTGGTCGAGCGCAACACCATCGGGGTTCTGCACGCCTTTAACAAGCGCCACGGCGACGACTTTAACGACGAGGACGTGCGCCTGCTGGAGCGCATGGCCAAGAACGTTGGCTCCATCATCGCCAACCTTCAGCTGTACCGCGAAGTGGTGGAAGAGCGCGAGGAGCTCCTCCAGACCTTCGAATCCATCTCCACCGGCCTCATCCTGGTCTCCCCGCAAGAGAAGATCAGCCAGATGAACTCGGCCGCGCGCCACCTGTTCGGCATCGAAACCGACGACGTGCTGGGCAAGTCCATCCACGACATCATCCCGAGCGAAGAGGTTTGCAAGTTCCTCAAGGACGGGGTGAACGGTTCGGCGCAAGAGATTTCCGAAGTGACGGTGATGCCGCAGGGTGTCGAACGGCACTACACGATCCAAGGCGCAGCGGTGAAGAACGAGGAAGGGAAGAGCCTCGGCTACGTCACCATCCTCAACGACATTACCGACCAGAAGAACCTGGACCGCATGAAGTCCTCGTTCGTCGCCATGGCCTCGCACGAGCTGCGCACGCCGCTCACCGCCATCAAGGGCTTTACGTCCACGCTGCTGATGGACGACGACTTCACTCGCGAAGAGCAGAAGGAGTTCCTGAGCATCATCGAGCAGGAATGCGACCGCCTCCGACGCCTGATTGACGACTTGCTCAACACGGCCCGCATCGAAAGCGGTCAGTCGCTCAAGCCAGACTACTCGCGCTTTGCCCTGGGCGAAATGCTCGAGAAGGTGGTGATGGTGCAACGCCAAGCCAGCATGAAGCACCACGTCTTCGGCAAGTTCAACGACAACCTGCCGGAAACCGTGATTGGCGACAAGGACAAGTTCGACCAGATTCTCACGAACCTGCTCAACAACGCCATCAAGTACTCGCCCGAAGGTGGGGACGTGGTGGTGCACGCCTTCCGCGATGGCGGCGAAATCGAGGTGTGGGTGGAAGACCAAGGGATCGGGATCCCGGCCGAGCACCTGAGCAAGGTGTTCGAGAAGTTCCACCGCGTGAACAACGAAGACAACCGCAAGATCTACGGAACGGGCCTCGGCTTGTTCTTGGTCAAGCACCTGGTGGAGGATGTCCACCTGGGCCGCATTTGGGTCGAATCCGAAGTCGGCAAGGGCTCGTTCTTCAAGTTCCGCATGCCGATTGAACTCGACATCGAGAAGGCCAAGGCTCACAACGACTGATGCCGCGCTACCAGGGGGTCGTCTTCGATTTCGACGGCCTCATCTTGGATACCGAGTCGCGCGAGTTTGACTCGTGGAGCGAGACGTTCGCTTCGCTCGGGGCCACGTTGGAGCACAGTGAGTGGATCAAGTGCGTCGGGGCGCCTGCGGGTAGCTGGGATGTCTTTGCGCACCTCGAAGCCTTGATCGGCCCCTACGATCGCCCGCTGGTGGAGCATCAACGCATGATGCGCTTTCATGAGCTCATGGGCAACCCGCCCGTGCCGCGTGAGGGGGTGCGAGAACTGATCGAGGGCCTGCAAGAAGCCGGTATGCCGCTGGCCATTGCCAGCAATAGCGTGTTCGCGTGGATTGACGGGTTCTTGCGGCGGATGGGGTTGCGCGAGGTGTTTCCCGTTATCATGTCGCGGGACGTGGTGGGGGTTTGCAAGCCCGACCCCGCCAGCTATCTGGCGGCCTGCCGCGCCTTGGGCTTTGTCCCGTCCGAAGTTCTTGCCTTTGAAGACAGCCAGAACGGCGCCCTTGCCGCGCGGGCGGCGGGCATGGATGTGATGGTGGTGCCCAACCCCATTACAGAAGGCACGATTGTGGGCTTTGAGCCTCGCGTCAGCTTCCCCACGGCGGCCGAGATTCTGGGCGCTTAGGGGACGCGGGCCAGCTCGGCCTTCAGCGTATCAATGGACTTGATGGCGGTGGGGTCTTCTTGGCCGAGCGCCGCGAGGTCCAGCGAAAGCCAATCCCCGATGTAAGCCAAGCCCACCATGCGCTCAAACAAGGTCTGACCCGGGGCGCACAGCTCGTAAGTGGGCATGGTGTCTTCGGTGAGGCGGGCCGTGACCTGGCTGCGGGTCAGCATTTTGGCGCTGACTTCACTCACATAGAGCGCGACGGTGGCCCACTGGGCGGCTTGGTGGTGGGCACCTTCGCGCCCCACGATATCGTTGTGGCAGAGCTCGGGCTGGGCGCTGGCAAAGGCCATGCGCTTGGCGTTTTCGTTGATCTGCCCCTTGACGCGGTTGGCCACGCGGGCGGCGGCGGCCCCTTGCCCGTCCAACAGGATTAAGCGATTGTGAAGATTTTGGGCCAGCTCGGCGGTGGGGCTGGCTTCGTTCTCCGGGCCGCACTGGGCGCGCACGCCATCAAGCACGGCAAAGAACGCGTCCCAATCCACGGCTGAAAGCAAGCCAAAGTGGGCGCACACGTGCACGATGGGTACCAGCAGGTAACCAAGGGCGCTGCGCGGCGGTTGGCCCCCGGGAATGGTGATGAGGGGGAAACCTTCTTGGCGGGCGATCTCGCTAATCTGGCCGCCGCTACTGATGACGAACGGCATCGCCCCGCGTCGGCGCAGGTCGGCAAAGGCGGCGAGCGTCTCCTCGGTTTGGCCGCTATAGGAGCAGACGAAAGCGAGGGTGCCCGGCCCGACCCAGTTCGGCACACTGTAATCGCGGTTGACCTGGCACGGCACCCGGCCTTGGTCATCGAAGAGAGCGGCCACAAAGTCGCCGCCGGCGGCACTGCCGCCCATCCCGGTCACCAGGATGTTGTCGGGCCGAGGTTGACCCGGGGGAAGAGGGGTGGATTGAGCAATCGCGAGTGCCCGACGACACTGATCGGGGAAATCCTCGACCAACCCCACCATGTTGTGGGGGTCGTGCGCCGTCAGGAACTCGCGACGAGACATGCTGGCTTTTGGGAGGGCTTAGTCGTCTTCGAACGGATCGAAGTCGTCTTCCGCCGGAGCCGGGCCACGGGAGGCGCCGCTGGTGCGGGCCGGGGTGGCGCGACCGCCGCCGTTGCCGCCGCCCATATCGCCTTCTTCACGCGGACGATCGAGGCCCTGCACGTTGTCGGCGATGATGCTGATGGCTTCGCGGTTGTTGCCGTCGCGATCTTGGTACTTGCGGTGCTCCAGGCGTCCGTCCACGGCCACCAAGCGACCCTTGGACAGGTACTGGCTCACGTATTCAGCGGTTTGACCGAAAGCGGAGATGCGAAACCAGTTCGGTTCCTGCTCTTCGTCCCGCTTGCCGCGGCGCTTGTCCACCGCGAGGGTGAAGTCCACCACTTGCATGCCGGTGTTGGTCTGGCGCAGTTCGGGGTCGCGGGCCAGCCGTCCAATCAGGACGACTCGGTTGATGCTCACACGGCCTCCATCAAGAAGATGCGGAGGCGCAGGATGTCATCGGAGATCATCATTTGGCGCTTGAGCTCGTGCTGAATCGCGGGGGTGCCCGAGAACTTCATCAGGATGTAAGTGCCGTCGCGGTGGTTCTTGATTTCAAATTCCAGGCGTCGGGTTTCCCACTTGCCAGCTTCTTCCACGGTGCCGCCGAGCTTCTCGGTGACTTCCTTCCAGCGGTTGGCAATGGCGGACACTTGGTCATCGGTCAGGTTGGCCGCAACGATATAAAGCGCTTCGTAGTTTCGCATGTATGCTCCCTCTGGGCTTTCTCAGGTCGCCGGAGCGGCCGTAGAGGACGGCGATTCTGGTCGCCGCAGAGAGCCCGTTCGAATCCGTTAGGATACCAACCTCTGCCGAAGTGTGCGGGGCCTAGCCCAAAACGGTACCGTTGACCCGCAATCGGAAGGTGTAGCCAAAGGTTTCGCATGACCGGCGGCACATGATCATGCGGCTCAGGAAGATCTCGAAATACTCCATGACGGTGGCGAAGTTGGCGTCAATTTCGAGGGTGAGCTCGATGGTCTTGTCCTCGTTCAGCATTTCCACGCGGCTGCGTTGCACGGCGTAGTTCACGCGGTCGTGGATGTCGAAGGTCTCCAGCATCGGATTCTGAACCCGCGAGTAGTGAACATCGCTCTTGTCGGCCACGATGAGGGCGGCGCTCATCACGCTCACGGGTTGGCCGACGAGTTCCTCGTGATTGCCGATGGCTCCCAGGATCGGCGCGATCTCCGCCGCTTCCATGCCCATCTCATTGAGCAGGGTAAAGGCGATGTTGGCCCCGCTGATGGGGTGATCGTGGCGGTTGATGACGTTGCCAATGTCGTGGAGGTGGGCGGCAATCATGCCGAGTTCGACCTCGCGGGAGGGGCGGCCGAGGCCCTTGAGGATGGACTTGGTGATGCCCGCGACAATGCCGACGTGCCGGTGCCCGTGCTCGGTGTAGCCCATGGACTTCAGGAGCTCGTTGGCGCCGTCAATGAGCGTGCGCACCTTGGGATTAGCTTTCACGTCTTCCAGCGTGAGCGGGCGGGCGGTGCCTTGCGACGTGGGAGTCACGGTGTCCATGTGTGTTCAGACTACTTGAAAACGGGAAGTGTTGTGCGCGGGCGGGGTGCCGAACAAAAGAATGGAGCCCTCGACGGGAATTGAACCCGTGACCTCCTCTTTACCAAAGAGGTGCTCTACCTCTGAGCTACGAGGGCTTGCGCGGGGGAGAGGATACCTGCAACCCCTGGCGGATGGGCCAACCTGGTCCCGTGGAGGATTATTGGCTCAGAGCGGGCCTGGCCTTACCAGTTCGTAGCCCGTACTTCGCCCGCCCGCTCCGTCTAGTCGCAAGATTGACTTGTCTACAAGGTCATTCAGGTCGCGGGTAGCGGTCGCTGCTGAGCAGTCGCATAAGCGGGAGTACTTGCGGTTCGTCATGCGGCCCTCCCACCCCATCAGCATGCGAGAGACGGCCTTTCGTTGCCGGTCGTTGAGCGAAACGTCCTTGATGGCTTGCCAGAACTGTGCCCTCCCGATCGCCTGACTCACTGTTTCTGTGGCTTCATCAAGCGTCAGGTTCAGAATTTCCAAGTGCCAATCCAACCAAGCCGTGTAGTCGAGATTTCCCTTCTGTGTGGCTTCGAGGATGTCGTAGTACTCCTTGCGGTGGGCGAGGATTTGGCTGGCCATGCTGTACGGTCGATGTAAGCGCTGATCGGCCCGTGCGAGGAGCAAGTCCATGATGTTGCGCCCGATGCGGCCGTTGCCGTCATCGAGGGGGTGAATCGTTTCGAACCAGAGATGAGCGACGCCCGCCTTGAGAATGAGGCTCTCTTCGTTTCTGTCCTCAACCCAGGCAAGGAACTGAGATATTTCGTGGGCGACTCGGTCGGAATGAGGGGCGACAAAATGCACGACTTCACGGCCACGCTTTTGTGATGCCACCACCATTGGGCCGTCCTCGTCGGTGCGCCATTGCCCCACTTTGACCGGGCCGTAGGCGTTGCGTCCCGTGGGGAACAGGGCTGCGTGCCACCGAAAGATTCTTTCTTCGGTCAGCGGAAGATCGTATTGACGCGCGGCATCAAGCGTCATCTCCACCAATCCGTCCACGTAATGGTCGGTGGAGGTCAGCCCGCCCCGATCCACTCCAAGGCGCCTCGCGACTGAACTCCGCACGGACTCGGGATTCAATCTTTCTCCTTCGATGGCGCTGGACTTGACCAGTTCTTCGGTCAGAGCCGCTACGTCGTGTTCCTGCTTTTCATCCAGACCGATGGCTTCGAGGATGCCAAACAGCCGACCTCGGGCCAGGTTCACTCGTTCGAGGCTTGGCAGAAGGGTGGTAGCGTCGTAGCTGTAGCCCGGCCACTGTTTGCGTTCGTGGATGTAAGTGGGCATTGATGAGATTATGGCACTTATTCACCTCAAAAATAGAGGAGAATAAGGCCTCTATTCTCCTCACGAACCTTCAAGCAGGTTTCAAATTCAGACAATACGGCATTCGAGTGAAAGCGTAATCTCCTCAAATGGAACAGAGGGTAGATGAATGCCGCCGAGAATCGAAAGGCTCATTAGAGCAGCGGCAGGTCAGGAACGATGGTGGGGAGTGCAGGATTCGAACCTGCGAAGGCTCTCGCCGACAGATTTACAGTCTGTTCCCATTGGCCGCTCGGGCAACTCCCCAGACCTGAACGCGAATCATACCTGCCATGGCGTAGGGCGGACGGTCGGATAGGGCCAAACCCCGCCATAATGCAGGTATGCCAGAGTCCACGCTCACGCTTCTCTACGCACTACACCGGGTGGATGAGCGTTTGCTAGACCTCCAATCTCAGGCAAACAACCTCGACACCGGGCAAAAAGAACTCGCCCAAGCCAAGACCGAACAGAAGGCTCTGGAAGCCCTGACGGCCCAGCGCGACCAAGCCAAAGCCAAGCTGCACGAGCTGGAAGAAACCGCGCGCCAGCGCCGCGCCCACGCCGAAAAGCAGGAGAAGGAGCTTTACGACGGCAAAGTGGATGCCCGGCAGATTTCGGCCGTGCAGATCGACATTGAGCACAGCCGCGAATTGGCCGACAAAGCCACGGCGGAAGCCGAGCCCTTGCGGGCGGAAGTGGCAGAACTGACGACTCAAGTCGAAGCCGCCACGACGGCCCTGGACGAAATCAAGAAAGCCATCCTCCGCAAGCGTAAGAAAGCCCAGGCGGTGCACGTCGAGATCGAAGCCGCGTTCAAAGAGGCGCAAGGCCATCGGGCTCCGCGCGCTTCCGTCATCCCCGCTGATGTTTTGGCCAAGTACAACGCCATCCGCAAGCGAACCGGAGGCACCGCCATGGCCGTCCTGACTCCGAACCAAACGTGCGGAACGTGCGGCATGTCGGTGGCCGAACGCCTGCGCGATGCCATTCACCGAGACCAAATCACGACATGCGAATCCTGCCAACGCATCCTCATCTTCCCGCTTTCGGATTCGCTGCTGTCGTAGCGGTCAGCCTGGGGCTGTGCGGGTGCGCCAAGTATCCCGACAGTGCCGGGCCGAGCACGGGCACGCGCATCACGGTGCGGTTCCGCACGGATGGCCCTATCCGCACGGGCCTGGAACCGGGGAGCCCGGGCCTGCCCTACGTCTATATCGTCGCTTTGCGTCTCAGCGAGGACGTCTCGCCCACGACGGACGGGCCGCTGCCGGTCGTCACGCCGGGTGGTAACGGTTTTGTGGCGGGTAACGCCACCCACTACATCCTGTGGAACCCGCTCGGGTCACCGCAGTACCAAATCTATCAGTTCCGCGATGCCACGCTGAACGAGTGGACGCTGACCGGCACGCCGGTGGACACGATTCCGGTGGAGGTGGGCAACCAGGAGATAGGGTTTAGTGTGGACATGAGCCAGTTGGTGCCCCTCGCCGACCTCAACCGGTACCGGTCGGTGCAGATCAATCTATTGACCATGAACAACACCAATCCCAGCGGTACGGGGCGCCTGTGGGATGCCCTGGGTGATGGGCGGATTCCGAGCCAGACCAACCGCTTCTTAACCCTAAGGTTAGATGCCGACCGAGTCTATAACAACATCTCCGAAGGCAACTTGGAGCCGGTGGGCGACCAGGCCGACCCCAGCCTGGACATTGCCGACTTCACGGTTGCGATACGTCCCGAATAACTATGCCGCGCGTCTCCATTCTCCTGACCTGTTTTAACCATTTGGATTACATTCAGGAGGCGTGGGACTCCATTCAGGCGCAAACCTACCGCGACTTTGAGGTCATTGCCTTGGATGACGGCAGCACCGACGGCACTCGGGAGTGGCTGACAGCGAATGCCACCGGAGCGCGCATCGAGTTCAATCCGCAAAACCTCGGCACCTACGCCACTCTCAACCGGGGGCTAGAACTTGCCGAAGGGGAGTTCATCGCCGTGTTCAACGATGACGATGTGTGGGGGCCGGAAAAGCTCCAGCGGCAGGTCGAGGCGCTTGACAAGAACCCCCGCGTAGGGTTAGTCCACACGAGCGGCTGGTTCATCAATGGCCGGAGTGAACGGCACCCCGACCCGGCTCCGCTCGGCTTCCCGTGGCCCAAAACGGGGAATGGGGACCAACTCGCCACGCTGGTGGACCACAACCAGATCATCACGAGTAGTGTGCTGTTCCGGCGGGCGTGCGCCGAGCAAAGCGGCCCCTTCGATCCCCAGTTTTACGGCTGCGGGGACTGGCAGATGTGGCTGCGCATCGCGCGTGGGTGGGAGGTCGCCCACGTGGATGAGCCGCTGACGTTCTACCGCGTGCACGACACTAACGCCGCCCGCAACACCACCAAGATGGACGAGGACAGTTGGCGCATTCGCGAGTGGATCACCACTTGGGAAGGTGCCGAGGACAAATCCAGGCCCGGTTTGGACGATGCCTTTGCCCACAACTGGGTTTGTCTGGGCACAGAACGCGCCCTGCGTGGCGACCTGAAGGGGGCGCGGCAAGCGTACGGAGAAGCCATCCGCCGCCGGCCCACCCGGGCCAAGTCTTACGCCCGCTACTTGGCGACGCTGCTTACGCCGAAGGTCGCCCGTCAGTGGCGTTAGTGTTCAGGCCAAAGCGCGAGAAGAACGTCCCGTAAGCCGCCAGCAAGATCGTGCCCACCACCACCTTGAGCGGCTGGGGCACCGCCGGGGAAAAGCTAAAGAACCCCTCAATGGGAGCGGCGGTAAAAATCAAAACGAGCCCCACGATGAGGAGGGTGAAGGCATCCTTGCCGGCTTCCTTGAGGGCATCCACGCGGCGACGGTTGCCCGGCCGGATGAACGCCCATCCCAGGCAAAAACCGGACGCGGCGGTAATGAAAATGCCACCGATTTCGGGCACCCCGTGCGGGTAAATGGAGCTGAGCATGTAGCCCAGGCGGCCCACTTGGTTGGTCTCGTAGGCCAGCGCCCCGATGACCAAGCCGTTCTGCCACATGGCGGCAATCGTCATCAGCCCCCCGGAGGCTAACCCCAGGCTGGCCGAGGCCACCCCGACCCGCGGGTTGTTGGTGGCGTAGAACGCGCTCATCGCCATGCTCTCGCTGAAGGTGCGGGCTTCCAGGTCGCCGGAGGTCCAGGCCTCGAAGGCTGCCTCCATCTCGGGCGGCACCAGTAGCGGGCGCAAATCCGGCCGAGCCCCAATCAGGAAGTACGCGGCAATCCATCCCGCAAAAAAGAGCGCGGCGGCGAGGCCGATAAACTTCGCGCGGCGCCGAACCGTATCCGCCCCGGTGACCAAACCGTCGCGGATCATCTGCCACCAACGTCGCTGGGGCGATCGATACAAAACCGCATAGGCCCGGGAGACGGCACTGTTGAGGAAGTTCACCACGTCCGGGTTGGTCGGGCGGGCGGCCAAGAAGGCCAAATCCCCCGAGGCCTGGCGGTACAGCCGCACAAACTCCACCATCTCCTGGCTGTCCAGACTCTTAAAGCCGACATCGGCTTTAGCCGTGAGCGCGGCCAGCCTTTGCCACTCGGGCAGGCGCCGCTGAATGAGAACTTCTTCCGTCATGGCACCCGGAGGGGAGGATACCGAATCGGGCCCTCGGACCCGACTTCTGAGCCCGCCTGCATCCGGCAGGGGTGCCAAAGCATAAAGAGCCATAATAGGCAGACTTCATGCCGAAATCCAGGCAGGAATCCTCCGGGGAGATGTCCAGCTATCTGGGCCATCTCACGCGTGCGCCCCTTCTCAGTTATGAGGAGGAAGTCACTCTTGCGCGCGCCTCGCAGGCGGGGGACGAAGAAGCTCGGAAGCGACTCATCGAGTCGAACATGCGCCTGGTCATCAATATTGCCCGCACGTATATGAACGGTGCGGTGCCCCTGGAAGATTTGATCCAAGAAGGAGCGCTCGGCCTGATGCGGGCCGTGGAGCGGTTTGATATCGATCGAGGTTTCCGGTTCTCCACCTACGCCACGCACTGGATCCGGCAAGCCATCCTGCGGGCGCTGGATAACAAGGGCAAGACCATCCGGGTGCCCGCCCACGTGCAGCAAATGCTCCGGCGGATCGAGCGGGAGCGCGATCAGTACCTCGCCCAAATGGGTCACGAAATCACGCCCGAGCTACTGGCCGAACGGGTCGGCATGGACGTAGAGAAACTGCGTACCCTGCTCAGCAACCAAACCGAACTCCTCAGCCTGGATGCCCGCACCAAGGGCGGCGAGGGCATCACCCTGGGGGCCACCATCCCCGATGAAGAAATCAACAGCCCCGAATACTTGCTGCTCAGCGAGGAACTGTGGGCGCAGTTTGAAGAGTGTCTCAACGAATTGACGGAGCGCGAAGCCGAGGTCATCCGCATGCGCATGAGCACCGGCAACTCGGTGCACTTCCGAGAGGAAATGGCCCGGCACCTGCGGCTCAGTCAAGAACGGGTGCGGCAACTCGAGATCACGGCCATACAAAAACTGCGCATGATTGCCCGCCAGCGTCGGTTGGCGGAGTTTCTGCCGGACACCGGGCTACAATCTCTCTAGAAATGGCTTGCGTTCTTGACATCAACGCGATCATGAAGGTGTTGCCCCACCGCTACCCCATTCTGCTGGTGGACCGGATTCTCGAGGTCGAACCCGGAGTGCGGTGCGTGGGCATCAAGAATGTCACGATCAACGAGGGATTCTTCCAGGGCCACTACCCAGGGCAGCCGATTATGCCGGGGGTGCTGATTGTCGAGTCGCTGGCGCAGTGCGGGGCGGTGATTTTGCTGAGCCAGGATTCGTATCGAGGCATGGTGCCCGTGATTGGGGCCATTGATAACGTCAAATTCAAGCGCCAAGTCGTGCCCGGCGATCAGCTCCGACTCGAGATCGAGTTGTTGTGGATCAAGAGCAGTATTGGTCGCATCAAGGGGGTCGCCACGGTGGATGGTCAGCTGGCCGCCCAAATGGAGATGACCTTCAAATTGATTGCCACCGGGGGCAACGAAAACGGTGGCTAGGATCCACCCGACATCGGTCATTGATCCGGACGCTCAGATTGCCGATGATGTCGAGATCGGGCCTTACTGCGTCGTCCACGCCAATGTAAAGATTGGGGCGGGCTCGAAGCTGGCCAGCAACGTCACCGTGATTGGCGGCACGACGATCGGCGAGCGCAATGTCATTGAGCAAGGGGCCGTGCTGGGCGGCGACCCGCAGGACCGCAAGTACGCGGGCGAGCCCACTTACCTAGTGATTGGCGACGACAACGTCATCCGCGAGTACGTCACCATCCACCGCGCCACCGGCGAAGGCAATACGACCACCATTGGCGACCGCAACTACTTGATGGCCTTTGTGCATGTGGGACACAACTCCACCCTCCACAACGACATCACTTTGGCGAACAGCGTGGGCTGCAGCGGCCACGTGACCATTGAAAACAACGTCACTGTCGGAGGGCTTACCGGCCTGCACCAGTGGGTGCGCGTGGGCCGCGCCGCCATGGTAGGGGGCATGAGCCGCATCGTGCGCGATGTGCCGCCCTTCATGATCACCGAAGGCATTGACCAGAAGGTGCGCGACATCAACGCGGTGGGCCTACGCCGGTTGGGCATCACCCAAGAAGGCCGGCTTGCCTTGCATAAGGCGGCGAAGCTCTTGTTCCGCAGCCAAATCCCGCTGAGCGAAGCGCTGGAGATTGTGCAGCGTGAAGTTAAAATCACCCCCGAAGTCCAAGAGCTGATCACGTTCCTAGAGCGGCTCTACAAGGGCAAGATGGGGCGCGGCGACCAGCCGTAAGGGGAGCGCGCGGTGTCGGAGATTGGCACCCTGGCCGCCGTGCAGCGCGCGGGCGCAGATGCTCTCACCCAGGTGGGGGCAGGCGTGCACACGCGAGTTTTCTTTAGCGCTGGGGAAGCCAGCGGCGACGCCTATGCGGCCGAACTCGCTTCCCGCATCGGCGAAGCGCGCCCGGATGTAGACCTGGAAGGCGTAGGTGGCCAGCTCAGCCAAGGGGCGGGGGTGCACCTGGTGGCATCTTCTCAGGATTGGGGTGCAGTGGGCATCATCGAGAGCCTCAAAGTCGTGCCGCAGGTGTGGCAAGGCTACCGCGCGGCGGTGGCGCACCTCCGGCGGGGACGACCGGGTTTGTTTGTGCCCATTGACTACGGCTATCTCAATATCAAGCTGTGCCGGCAGGCGCGGGCGCTGGGGTGGCGGGTGGTGTATTTCATCCCGCCGGGCTCGTGGCGGCGTACCAAGCAGGGGGCCGACCTCCCGGGCTTGACCGACGCGATCATCACGCCTTTCTCTTGGAGCGCCACGATGTTGCAGGAGATGGGGGCCAACGCGCATTGGTTTGGTCACCCTCTCCGGCAGATGCTGAAGCAAGTAGACGCCCCGGCGGTGCGGTCGGGCATTGCGGTGCTCCCTGGCAGTCGCCACCACGAGATTGAGCACAACCTCCGGGCGATTGCCCCGGCGCTGAAGGGGCTAAATGTGCCGATCCGATTGGCGCCCGCGCCGAATGTAACCAGCGACGAAGTGACCCAGGCTTGGGTGCGGGCAGGCGGCGGCGAGTGCGACGTGGTACGTCCGGCGCGGGCGGCCCTGATGGCCAGCCGCGCGGCGGTGGTGTGCAGTGGCACGGCCACGCTCGAGGCGGCGTTGGCCCTGACGCCCACCGTGGTGACTTATCGCGGACCTTGGACGATGGAGCTGGAGTACCGCATCCGCAAGCCCAAGTTCGATTTCATCAGCCTGCCCAACATCCTGCTGCAGCGCGGGGCCTTGCCCGAACTGATCCAGAACGCTGCCACCCCCGAGGCCATCCGCGCGGCCCTAGAACCTCTCTTGGCGGACGGACCCGAGCGTGAGGCCCAGCTCGAGGCGATGCGAGCAGTGCAGGACTTCTGTGGGCCGTCGGACGCCCTCGACCAGTCCGCGAAGATGATTTTGGCCTGGTTGGCCCCACCGCTGGAACCTTCCCCTTCCTCTTGATGTTGAAGAAAGCAAGGACAAACCCCACTTCGGAGAGACCGACGGGGGCGCGACCCCACCCGGCCAAACGAAGCCCTGAAGAAAGATTTTTGAAAATTTTTCCGTTAGGACCTCTTGAAACCGGTCAGACCAACCGAGAGTCTGAATAGCAGAAGAGCAAGTGAGCGCGGAGCACCACAAAGCGACTCACAAAGCGAGAAGCACACCAACGCGACTAGCCCGGCTGAACAACTCCTCTCCGTTCATCCGGGCCTTTTTTTGCCTGGCGTTCGGTGCGTCCCTTAGAATGGAACCATGCCGTACGGATGGGAAGGGCCCCGAATTCGCTTAGTTCCGCTGGAACGCTCACTTCACCTCGCGGCGCTGACCCGATGGCGGCAAGATCCTGACATCGCGCAGTATCTGGCCGGGGGCTGGCGGCTGAAGTCGGGCCATGACATGGAGGCGTGGTTCACCGAGATCGAGCAGAAGGAGGACGAGATCCACTTCGCCATCGAGACGCGGGAAGGAGAACCCATCGGGTGGACGGCCCTGCGCGATGTGGACCTGCGGCTGGGGCACTGCGAAACGGCGAGCCTGATTGGCGATGCCGCGCTGAGGGGCCAAGGGCTGGGGCAGGAAGCGGCGCACCTGCGGGCGTATTATGCGTTCGATATCGTGGGGCTGCGGGTGCTCTACAGCGAGCACTACCCCTATAACACCGCCACTCAACGCATGATGGAATCGCTGGGGGCGCATGTGTGGGGGATTAAGCCGGAGGCGAATTTTAAGAACGGGCGCTACACGGATGTGGTGTGCACATTTCTGCGGCGCGATATGTGGCGACGCCCGGATTGGCTGCCGGAACTGATATAAGAGTTAGTTGCATTCTTCATCCCTTGTGTAGTGAGACTTACACAACTTATGCGAGGGAGCATGTGGTTATTGTCAGCCGGCCTGGTACTTGCCGGATGTGGAGGCGGGAGCGGTTCTCATTGGCGGAGGTGGTGTACCTCTGGCCCCGGATTTCTCGCGTGATGCGGGGGTAACGGCTCGGATCGAAGTGGATCCGGTCACCAACAAGGTGAAGGTCACCAACCTAGATTCTGAAGGCCGCGCGATTTGGCAAGGGAACTCGGTGAAGATTGAAAGCGCGGAAGTGTTCCAGCTTCCGGGTTCGTCGATCTCCAGCCGGGTGCGGCGGCTTACCTTTAAGAACAACACCCAGATTCTGCTGGGGAACAACGAAACGCTAAAGGCCATGCTCACCACGGCGTCGAGCGAGTTTTCGGCGATGACCGAAGCGGGGATTGGCAGCAGCGGCCTTACGGATGGGGCCGTCGCCAGCGCCGCGATCGGCGCGCCGCGCGCGGTGTGGGAAGACACGGATGGCACCATTTACGTCGCCCAGGGGAGCAGCAACGGGATGCGCCGCATCCGCAATGGCAGCGTTTCGACCATCGGGAGTGGTTACCAGAACGTTTTTGGCATCACCGGTGGCCCGGCGGCCGGTGACGGGCTGGGAACGGGAGCCAGCATCATCTTCAACACGCCCACTGGCATCACTTTTGGTGACAACGAACTCTTCGTCGCGGACCTTGGCAACAACAAAGTGAAGCGCGTCAGCAACCTGAATGGCACCCCGACGGTGAGCCTGGTGGCGAGCGGGATTCCGAACGCCTACGGCATCAGCTACGGCGAGATCCAAGGCGCCCCGATTCTGGGCGTGACGAGCAACAGCACCGGCCAGGTTTACGCCGTTAGCCCGATTACGAACAAGAGTTCTCTCATTCGCACGCTCTCCGGCGGCGCGACGGGGATTGCCGTCAGCGAGGGCCGCATGGCCATCTCGAACAACGTAACGGACACCATCACGGTGCTCCGCGTGCCGAACGGCAGCAACCCGTATGTTCTGGCGAGCTGGGCACAGGAGTACGTCTCCCCGGGTCCGGCCGGCTTCAAGGACGGCCTCAACCCGACGGCCAACGACCCGCTCCTGGCGGCTCCGGGCAACGGCAATGGCTTCCTGTTTGCCGACACGAATAACCACCGGGTGCGTCGGCTGATCCTCCCGAACTTCGTGAGTGGCTCCAGCACGCAGCCGGTGACCTTCAGCAATGAAGAGTGGACCACCAGCACCGGCCGCGCGGTTTACACCGTGGGGACCCTCAACGCTGGGCAAACCAAAACACTGGATATCTCATTCACCGTCCAGTTCGAGGCTTCGATGACGTTCTACGTCACGGTCGCTGGCGGCGGCATCGGCCCGATTGCGCTCGACGCCGGAACGAACGCGCCGGCGAGCAACGTTTACGGACGAGTTCTTGCGGGAGGTACCACGTCCACCCGAAAGGATGGAATTGGGATCGCGGCAGGTTTTGGTGGACTTGATTTCTATGGGATTGCGGCCATGAACAACGGCGCGATTCTGATTGGCGACGGCAATGTCTTACGAAGGTTCAGCCCGAGCGACGGCATTGTGACCTCCATAGGTAACCCCAACGCAGCCTTTGGCACTGTAAACGGCTCTGGCTTTAGTGCTGAATTCCCGAATAGCATCAAGGCAATCAGCGTTATCTCAGATACTGAGATATTGTTTACTTCGGGGAACCAGCTTTGGTACGGAGTGGGGCCCTTCGCCGCTTCAACGACTCTCTCGCCTGGCAACTTCAACTTTGTTCGTATCGGGGGAGCGGCAGACAACTCAAGTGGTTCGGCTGTAGGCGACGGTAATGCCGTAAGGTTTAACGATCTAGCTGCGCTCGCCTATGATGCATCATCGAAGACCGTCTATTTAGGCGATAGAATAAACGATCGAATCCTACGGGCGCGGGCAGGTCAAGATATCTCGAACCCGGCCCAATGGTCTTATTCAGTCTTTGCCGGTACTGGCGTAGGCGGTTACGCGGATGGGCCAGCCCTTTCGGCGCAGTTCGACAGCCCCGATGGGCTTGCATTGGGTGATGATAACGCGCTCTACGTGTCTGACAACATAAATGAGCGTCTGCGTCGGATTGACTTGAACAATGAGGTCGTGTCGACCGTCGCGGGAGATGGCACCGATGGTTATGCAGATGGTACGCCTGGCCAAGTTTCATCAATTCGTGGCCTGACCAGTGATGGAGCGGGCTCCATCTACTTCTATGACTTCTACCGATTACGGGTCTATCGGAATGGACGGCTGTATACGATTGCCACTGGTGCTGCGGGATCTGTCAGCGACGGTTACGTGGACGGAGCTGGGCAGCATCCGCCGAGCCGGCTAGCCGTGAATCGTCTCACAGGAACTGTCTATGCCGTGACAAGTTCAGACCAGACCATCCCCCGGCTGGTGGCGTACGAAGCGGTGGTGCCGTAGGCCAGCACACTCTCTCCCCGGGCCGGCAACCCGGGGAGAGGCGAGACTCACACGACGCTGCGCAGGCGGCGCAGGCTATCCGGGTCCAGCGCGCTCACGGGCTTGACCTGGTAGTGGTTGCCTTCCACATCAATGAGGAGCAAGAACTCCTCATCAATCCACTGCGCATTTTCCTGCAGGCTTTGCGTCACAAAGTCGCGGTGACCCCGGTCGGTTTCCACCGACCAGTACGTCGCCCCGAACTCCATCCGTACGGCATTCACGCGCCGCACCTGGCTGTAAAGGTACCGGCGGCGGAGCTCTTGCCGCAGCACTTCCACGTTGTCCGCGCCGGCGTCTTCTAGCCGGTCCAGCATCAATATCTCCTTGCCCTTGCTATCCAGCAAGGAGAGATACCGATCCGGGTGGGTGCGGGGTGCGGCCCAGGCCGGCACCACGTCCAGGTGGCTGCGGTCTTCCAGCGTCAGCCGCAGGCGACCTTCGGGAGCGTAGAACAACCGCATCAGTTGCCCACCCCGATGATTTCCGTCACGGCCCGCTGGGTTTCCACCAGGTTGCAGAACACGCCCCGCTTCTTCATCAGTTCCTCGTGCGTGCCCATCTCCACAATCTCGCCGCGCTCCAGCACAATCAGCCGGTCGGCGTTGCGCAGGGTGCTGAGGCGGTGGGCGATGGCAAAGGTGGTGCGGCCTTCCACCAGGCGACCGATGGCCTCCTGGATCTGCCGCTCCGTCTCCACGTCCACGCTGCTGGTCGCTTCGTCCAGGATGAGGATGCGCGGGTTGTGCAGGATAGCGCGGGCGATGCTGATGCGCTGCTTTTCGCCGCCGCTCAGCTGCACACCGCGTTCGCCCACAATGCTGTCGTAGCCGTCCGGCTTGCTCACGATGAAGTCGTGGGCGTTGGCCGCGCGGGCCGCCACCATGATCTCCTCCAGCGAGGCATCCGGCTTGCCGTAAGCAATGTTCTCGGCAATGGTGCCATTGAACAGGAACGGTTCCTGCAGCACAATCCCAATCTGCGAGCGGTAGTTGGCGATGTTGATCTCGTTGAGCGGCACGCCATCCACCAGGATGCGCCCGCCGTCGGGTTCATAGAACCGGCAGATGAGGTTGATGGTGCTGGATTTGCCCGCCCCGCTGCGCCCCACAAAGCCGATCATCTCGCCCGCCTTCACGTCGAAGCTCATGTTCTTCAGCACCGGGTTGCTCTTGTCGTAACCAAACCGCACCGCATCGAACGTCACGTCGCCCCGGATGTCCAGGGTGCGTTCCAGTTCGCGGTTGCTCTCCGGGGTCATATCCATGACCTCAAAGATGCGCTCCGCCCCCGCCATGGCCCGGCTAAACCAGTTGTTCACCTGCGCAAACCACTGCATGGGGCCGTACACCATGATGAGCAGCGAGTTGACCATGATGAACTCGCCCAGCGTCAGCCGGCCCTGCAGCACAAACATGCCGCCCACGGTCCAGTTGATGAGCGCGCCCAGGCTGGCCGCGAAGGTCATCATGCCGAAGGCCGTGTACCACTTCTGGTCGGCCTGCATGGCGGCTTGTTGCCATGCCTTGTTGCGTTCGTCAAAGCGCTTGAACTCGCGATCTTCGCTGACGAACGCCTTCACCACGCGGATCCCGCTCAGCGATTCGTTCAGTTGCATGTGCAGGCGGGCCATGCGCTGGCTCACCTTAAAGAACATGTTGCTAATCGGCTTCCAGTAACGGACGCTGATGAGCAAGATGAACGGGATCGGCACCAGGATCGCGGCGGCCAGCACCGCGTCGATGCTGAACAAGAACCCGATAACGCCCAGCGCCATCAGCGAGTTGGTGATGAAGAACGGGAAACCGTCCACCAAGAAGTGCCACACCCGATCGGTGTCTTGCGTCACGCGGCTGGCGATGGCCCCCACCGGCTTGCGGTCGAAGTACTTCATGCTGAGGTACTCGATGGCGCGGTAGGTGCTGGCGCGCAGGTCCTTGCTGATGTGGGTGGCCAGGTAGGTCATCAACCGGCCGTTGAAGATCTGCAGTCCGCTCCCCGCCAGAGCGATGCCCAGCCACAGGGCCATCCATTGCAAGAGGCCGCTCGTTTCCAGCGATTTGGACGTAATGCCGTCCACCAGTTGCTTCTGGATGTACGGCGGGATGAGGTTGAGCGCGGTCGTACAAACCGAACCCGCCACCAGCATGGTGGTCGCGCGGCTATACGGCTTGAGGAAGCCAAAAATGCGCCACAGCGTCTTGCTGCGGTTCACGCACACCGGGCACGGGCCGTCCTTTTCGGGCAGCAGCCGGTCGCACTTGGGGCAGCGCTTCAGCTCCTCGTGCATGTCAATCGAGAGCTCTTCGCCTTGGCTGAGCTGCTCGATGCCGCGCGCGACCTCGCTGAACTTCTCGCTGACGGCCAAGGAGTAGTTGACGACCGGGATGATCACCCCATTCTTGAGGGTGACAATCATGCGGCCCCCGCTCACGAGGGGGTCGTGGCGAGCTTTGGCAATGTCGCTGAGAGCGATGCGGCAGGTGGGGACGCCCGTCGGGGTGGAGACTGTCACTTCGGTGGCAGTGACCACGAGCCGACGGACGCCGTACAAGCCATCTTCGTCGAGATCGCTTGTGACGTCAATCAGTGGTATTTCCGGCGCGGAGGCTCCGCCCGGAGTTAAGGAAGCCGTTTGCATAAATTCCAGAGGTCGGGATTCCCGATGTCAGGGGCCGGGGGAACGTCACTAACCCAGCGCGGCCAGAAAGAAGGATGAGCGGCGGCAGAATTCAAGTTACCCAACAGGCGTATACGCCTGTCTGGGTCCATTGGGCAGGTTTAGTCCAAAGCTACGGGCGGCAAGGCGCGGCCCCAAGCCAGTTCCATAAGGAAGGCCCGCACCGCATCCTGGTTGCCTTCGTCGCAGAGCCGGTCTAGTTCATCCAGCGCAGCGCGTAAGGATTGGTGATCCACACGGCCCGTGTTTTGCACCCGGCTGATGCGTGGGTCTTCGAGCGGCTCCAGCGGCTCGTCGGCGTAGGTCAGTTCTTCGTGAATCTTCTCACCCGGGCGGATGCCCGTGATCTTGATCTCGATATCCTGCCCCGGTACCAGCCCGTGCATGCGGATGAGGTCTTCGGCCAGCTCCATGATGCGCACGGCCTGGCCCATATCGAGGATGAAGATCTCACCCTGGTTGCCAAACGCGCCGGATTGAACAATGAGCTGCGCGGCCTCGGGGATGGTCATGAAGTAGCGCGTCATGTCCGGGTGGGTCACGGTCAGCGGCCCGCCGTTGGCAATCTGCCGGGTGAGGATGGGAACCAAGCTGCCACGACTGCCCAGCACGTTGCCAAACCGCACGATGGCCATGCCGGTTTCGCTGCGCCCGGCCAAGGACTGGACAATCATCTCGGCCACGCGCTTGGTGGCGCCCATCACGTTGCCGGGGTTCACCGCCTTGTCCGTGCTGACGAGGATGAACTTGTGCGCGCCGTGGCGCACGCTGGCCTCGGCCGCGTTGAGGGTGCCAAAAACGTTGTTGCGCACGGCTTCGATGGGGTTGGCTTCCATCAGCGGGACGTGCTTGTGGGCGGCGGCGTGGAACACCACCCGGGGCAAGTGCTGCTTGAACACCATTTCCAGCGACTGTGCATCCCGCACATCGCACACCACCGGGGTGGGCTGGTAGATGCCGTTGTCGCGGAGTTCGCGGTCAATCTCAAAGACGCTGTTTTCGCCCTTACCTAGCACGATCAGGCTGGCCGGCCCGAGCGGGGCGAGTTGGCGCACGAGTTCGGAGCCGATGCTTCCCCCACCTCCGGTCACCAGCACGCGTTCGCCGCCTACGTATTCCTTCGCCCGGGAGCTATCGGTGCGCACGGGGGCGCGGCGAAGCAGGTCTTCCACCTGGAACGCCCGCATCAGGGGCATCATCGGGCGCTCACTGTAGACCAGCATCGCGATGCTGGGCAGGTTGCGCACTCGGGCGCCGGTGCCACTACTGGCCTTGAAAATGCGGCGGTTCACCTCCCCGCTGGCGCTGGGGATCGCGATGAGAATCTCCTTGATGTCGTGTTGCTTGACCAAGGCGGGGATGTCGTCGATGCCGCCCAGCACCGGAGTGCCGTGGATGCGCAGGTTGTGCTTTTCGGCGTCGTCGTCGATAAAGCCAACGACCCGGTAGCCGCCTTCCGCCCCGCGATTGAGCTCACGGAAGACGATTTCGCCCGCATCCCCCGCCCCGACGATAAGAGTGTTGGCGGCGCCGGCATCGGTGCCCCCGAACCCCGGAATCTCGCGGAAATTGGCCGCCACCCGCGCCGCAATGAGCCCGGAGAATGCAAATGTCCACGTGATGATGGGAACGCGGTAGAGGTCGGGAGTCTGGTTGCCGACTCCCGTCACGGCCTGAATGACAGCCTGGAGCACGGCCACGATGAGCGTGGCGAGGGCCACATTGAGGATATCAAAGACCCCAAGGTGGCGAGAAGAACTGCGGTGGGTGCCCCGCCAGGCGTAAACTCCGAGCGCCACCACGCTGAGCGGCCCGGCGAGGGGCCACCACGTGGTTTCGGACGGGCCTGCCCCGAGCGCAACGGCCACAAAGAGGGCGATCACCGTCAGCACGGTGTCAAGGATCAGGGATCGCCAGCCAGTCGCCAAAGTCTTCTCCGTTTAGTTGCCAAAGATCGTGCGGAGGATTGAGGCCGCCGAAATCACTTGAATCGCCGCCCCCGCCGTCAAACCCTTGGGCTCACCGACCACCACGACGTCGCCTTCTTGCACGATGGGGTTTTGCTCCATGTTGCCGTCCTTGAGGAATGCTTCGAGGCGGTATTCCACGACTTCCACGCGGCCGGATTCCGTGCGGCGGGCGAGATAGACGCGCATGGTGCTGCCATTGGGGGCCACACCTCCGGCGGCGGCCACGGCATCAGCCAGGCGGTACTCGCGGTTATCCTCCATGCGGACATCACCGGCCTTGTTCACCTTGCCCAGCACCACCACGATTCGCTCATTGCGGCGAACAAACACGGCGTCACCATCTTGTAACACGAACTCGGGCACCGGGCCGTTGACGGTGACGGTGCCGCTGACATCCAGGCGGAACGCCTCTTGCCCCCGAATGACCAGCACATCCTTGAGCGTGGCGATGGGCGTGGGGCCACCGGCCTGGGCCAGGGCGCGAGAGAGAGTGGTTTTAGGCCGGAGTTTGAGTTCGTCCGGTTGCAGCACTTCGCCGCCAATCGCCACCCGAATGGGTGTGGGGACGGTGACGGAAACTGTGTCACCCGGCTGAAGCACCAGGGGGGCTTGCCCTTCGGTGAGGCGAGTGGGGACCGGGATCGTCTCCGGGCCGCGCCGCACGCTCAGGGCTAAATCGGGGTCATTGATGATGTCGGCCAGAGGGCCACCGGCGGCGGCCACGGCTTGGTAGACATCCGAACCCGGGCGCAGGAGCAGTTCGCCGCTCTTCACCACGCTGCCGGTCACCCACACGCGGACGCGGTCGGCTTTCGCCACGGTCACGACGTCATTGGGTTCAAGAATCGTGGCCCCCAGGCTCTCCGAACCGCTCAGCACGCCCGCCAGGTCCAGCCGGATCACGCGCTCGCCACGCCGGAAAAGTGCCACGTCATATTCGTCAACCTCAGCCGGCAGGGCCACCCGGGAGATCAGCGCCCGCAGGTCCATGCCTTCGGCCAGTTCCACCGGTCCGGCGCTTTGCTGGTTCACACCGCTCACGTAAACGTATTCGAGCCGCTGCTTGGCCAGCACCACTTCCACCACCGGCTCGCGCAGGATGCGGCGCATGCGGGCGGTGATTTCGGTGCGCACTTCGGCGATCGTCTTGCCTTCCACGGCAATGCGCCCGAAACCGAGGCCCACTACCGAGCCGTCGCTTAGCACCGTGTAGTTGCCGTCGTAGCCTTGGATGGCCACCACGCGCACGGCAATCTCATCGCCGACCCGCAGGCGAGCGACGGGGCGATCTCCCGTCTGAGCGAGGGTCCCTTCCGCACCGGAAATCAGGAGCATCCCCAACATCACGGAGGCCAAGACGGACATGCGCTCAAGAATACCGGGGTGAGGGGGGCTAAACTGGACTTCCGTGAGCGAAATCGGCACCGTTCTGGCCCTGATTCCTGCCCGGGCAGGCTCCAAAGGCTTGCCGGGCAAGAATGTGCGGCCTTTTCGCGGGCGGCCTTTAATCGCCTGGAGCATCGAGGCGGCGCGGGAATCCGGGCTGGCCACGGTGGTGTGGGTGAGCACGGATGGCGAGGAAATCGCCTCGGTGGCCCGCGGGGCCGGGGCTGAAGTGCCGTGGTTGCGGCCCGCCGAACTCGCCACCGACACCGCGAGTTCGCTGGATGTGGCCCTGCATGCCCTGGATGCTTACGGCCCCGTGGACTGGCTGCTTTTGCTGCAGCCCACCTCCCCCTTGCGCACAGCGGAAGACATCCGGGCGGCCGCCCGCTTGGTGGACGAGGAGACTGACGCCGTGGTGAGCGTGTGCCCGGCGCATCCTCTCACCTACTTCCGCCGGGAGACCAATGAGGGCTACCTGGCCCCGCTTACCGAGGACACCGCCGCCCGGCGGCAAGACACCCAGGCCCCCTGGCTTCTGAACGGAGCCATGTATCTTGTGAGAACCGAAGTGCTCCGCGCCGCCCGACAGTTTCTGCCATCCCGAACCCGACCCTACGTGATGCCCGCGCTCCGCAGCGTGGATATCGACACCGAGGAGGATTGGGAGATGGCGACCTTGCTGGCCGCCGGAGCCACCCGAGAAATGCTATGAAGTCACCATTTGGTCGAAACAAGCCTTGCTTCATCATTGCCGAAGCCGGTGTGAACCATAACGGCAGCCTAGCCCGCGCCAAGGAAATGGTGGAAGTAGCGGCGGCCAGCGGGGCCGATGCGGTGAAGTTCCAAACCTTCCGCGCCGAAGCCCTGGCCAGCGCGGATGCGCCCCTGGCCGACTACATGAAGAAGCCCGGGGAGACGGCCCCGGATCAGCTCACTTTGCTCAAGTCGCTGGAGTTCTCGGACGCGCAATTTGCCGAGCTCAAAGCCTACTGCGAAGAATGCGGCATCCGGTTCATGTCCACCGCTTTCGATGAAGCCAGCGCGGACATGCTGGACGCCCTTGGTATGGACGTAGTAAAGGTTCCGAGCGGCGAACTCACCAATATCCCGTTCCTGCGGCACCTGGCGCGCAAGGGGCGGGCGACCATTCTCAGCACCGGGATGGGCACGCTCGGTGAGGTGGAAGCGGCGGTGGAAACCCTGACCGAAAACGGGGCGGGTCCCCTGGCCATCTTGCACTGCGTCAGCGCGTACCCCACGCCCCCCAGTGAGGTGAATCTGCGGGCCATGGACACCTTAGGGGCGGCGTTCCACCTTCCGGTTGGATTTAGTGACCACACGCTGGGTTTCCCTGTGGCGTGGGCGGCGGTGGCGCGGGGGGCGTGCATCTTAGAGAAGCACTTCACCTTGGACCGCAGCCTGCCCGGGCCGGACCACGCGGCGAGCCTGGAGCCCGATGAACTCAAGACCCTGGTGCAGGGCGTGCGCGACATCGAATCGTGCTTGGGGGACGGGCGTAAGCGCCCCACCGCCGCTGAACTGAATACAAAGCAAGTGGCGCGCCGGAGTGTGGTGTTGACCCAGGCTTGCCCCGCGGGCACAGTACTTACGGAGGCCCACGTGGGCTTGCGGCGACCGGCCGGGGGCATTGAGCCCGCCGATTGGGATCGCGTGATCGGGCGCACCCTGCGGCAAGATGTCCCGGCGGGTCACCGTCTGGCGTGGAGCGACCTGCAGTGATCCGAATCGGGGTCGTCACGGTCGCGCGGTCGGACTTCAACTATTTGGAGCCCGTGCTGCGTGCCCTGCAGGCCCACCCCATGTTCGAGCCCCTTCTGATCGTGGCGGCCGCGCACCTCAGCGAAGCCCACGGGCACACGCTCGCTATGATCGAGGCCCGGGGGTTCTCAGCGGCGGCGCGGGTGCCAATGACTATGCCCACCGACGACCCGCAGGCCATCGCGCAGAGCATGGCGCGGGGTACGGAAGGCTTTGCTCAGGCTTATCAGGATCTCAAGCCCGATGCCGTGATGCTCCTCGGCGACCGCTACGAAACCCACGCCGCCGCCGTGGCGGCCACCCCGTTCCGCATCCCCCTCATCCACCTGCACGGGGGCGAGGAGACCGAGGGGGCGATTGACAACGTGCTGCGGCATAGCCTGACCAAGCTCAGCCACCTGCATTTCACGGCCACCGAGGCGTACCGACAGCGCGTGATCCAGATGGGCGAGCAACCGGGCCGCGTCTGGGTGAGCGGGGCACCCGCCCTGGATTTGGTGCTGTCGCTACCCCGAGCGGAGCGGGCGGAACTCGAGCAATCCGTAGGCCGCCAACTTCCCGATCCATTCTTTGTCACCACCTATCACCCCGTGACGGTGGCCCCCGAGACGGCGGCCCAAGAGACGCACACCCTGATGGATGCGATCGAGGCCGTGGGCGTGCCGACGATCTGGACGATGCCCAACACCGACCCGGGCGGGCTGGCCGTGCGCGAGGTGCTGGCCAACCGAGCCAGCGACTTCGTCATCCCGGTGGAGAACCTGGGTGCGAAGCTCTACTACACCGCTCTCAGCCTGTGCGCGGCGTGCGTGGGGAACTCTTCCAGCGGCTTGCTGGAGGCGCCGAGCTTCGGCATTCCGACGGTCAACATCGGCCCCCGCCAGGCAGGCCGCATACGTAGCGCCCACGTCATGGATGTGGAATGTGAACTCGCTGCCATCACCGCCGCCTTGACCCGCACCTTCGACCCGGACATGAAAACCAGCCTTAAAAGCGTGCCCAACCCCTACGGAAACGGGCAAGCCGCGCCCCAAATCGTGCAAACTCTAGCGACGTTGGATTGGAGTTCGCTGAGTGTGGTTAAGCCCTTTGCGGATGCCACGCCGCATTGAACTCTGGACCCGGTTGCGGGTCGGGGTCCCATTATGAGTGTCGTTGTGATTGGCGCCGGAGGTCACGCTTCGGTGGTGTTGGATGCCCTGATTGCCCTGGGCGTGGATGTCCACGGGCTTCTGGATGCCGATGCCGCGCGAGTGGGTGAGCAAGTCCTCGGCCACCCCATTCTCGGCGGCGACGATCTTCTTCCACTCCTCCCCGGCGCCGGCGTGACCCACTACGTGGTCGGCATCGGGAGTGTGGGTAACACGGTGCCACGCGAGATGGCCGCCCGGGCCGCCGAAGCCGCCGGCCTTCAACCCTTCACGGTGGTCCACCCCACGGCCATCCTTTCGCCATTCGCCACGCTTGGCCCGGGAACCGTGGTGCTACCGGGGGCGGTGGTGAACCCCAACGTGACCACGGGGCCGCACACGATCATCAATTCGAACGCCACCATCGAGCACGAAGCCGCGCTCGGGCCCTTCGTCCACGTTGCGCCGGGGGCCACGGTTTTGGGTCGCGTCATCATTCAAGAGCGAACGCATATTGGGGCCGGAGCCGTCATTCGACAAGGGGCTTCGATCGGCAAAGATGTGATGGTAGGCGCGGGGGCCGTGGTGGCCAGTGATCTACCGGACGAAGTGCGCGCGGTGGGGGTCCCAGCCCGATTTACGGGGGGGCAGTCTGAATTGCCCGGGCGTTAGCCTCGATTCAGGCTATGATAGAGAGGGGAAGGAGTCCTATGAGAAGCCGATTTCAAACGCTTGCGAACCTGACGTTGCCGTCGACGGCAACGGTTCGCGATGCGTTGCAGGCCATTGACCACAACTCCACCGGCATTGTTCTGGTGGTGGACGAAAACCAGCGAATTCTGGACAGTATGACCGACGGCGACCTCCGCCGCGCCATCCTGGGAGGCCGGACTCTTGATTGCGGCCTGGCCGAATTGATGGATCGCCCCGAGCGCAAGCAGCGTCCGCGCCCGATCACCGTCACCCCCGAAACCAGCCCCGCCGACGTGCTGAGCCTGATGAAGCGGTACGCCGTGCAGCAGGTGCCAGTGGTGGACCAGCAGGGCACGGTGCTGGGCATGCACACCATGCGCGCACTGGTGCCGGACCTGGACGACGGCCTGGAAGCCGTGGTGATGGCCGGTGGCTTTGGCAGCCGCCTGCGCCCCCTCACGGAAGACACCCCCAAGCCGATGCTGAAGGTGGGCGACCGTCCCCTGCTGGAGCACATCATTAAGGGCCTGCGCACCAGCGGCATCGCTGATGTGCGCGTGACCACGCACTACCGCCCGGAAGTTATCCACGGCCACTTTGGGGATGGTTCGCAGTTCGGCGTGAACATGGATTACGTCCACGAAGACGAACCCTTGGGCACCGCCGGTGCCCTTCGCTTGCTGGAGCGGCCCGAGCGCACCATGCTGGTGATGAACGGCGACATCTTGACCAACGTGGACTACCGCCGCATGAAGGCGTACCACGAGGAGTGCCGCGCCCTGATGACAGTGGCGGTGCGCGCCCACGAAACGTACATCCCCTACGGCGTCATCCAAGAGCGGGATGGCATTGTGGTGGGCATTAACGAAAAGCCGACCATCGTCCACTTTGTGAACGCGGGCATTTACATGCTCGATCCGCGCGCCTTCGAATATTTGGGCGACAACGGGCGCATGGACATGACCGATTTGATCGTCCGGCTGATGGATGAAGGCCAAACCGTGGCCAGCTTCCCCGTGACGGAGTATTGGCTCGACATCGGGCATCACGACGACTACATGCGCGCCCAAGTGGATATCCAACAAGGCCGCGTTTAAAACGCACATGAACTACCAAGGAAGGAAAGTGCTCGTCACTGGGGCGGGCGGATTTATCGGGAGCCACCTGGCCGAGCAACTGGTGAAAGAAGGCGCCCAAGTGCGCGCGATGGTGCACTACAACGGCGCGGGCCGCTGGGGTTGGCTGGACCAGAGCGAGCACGTCGGGGAGATGGATGTCTTTGCCGGTGACATCGGCGATGCCGAATGCGTGCGGGCGGCCGTGCGCGACTGCGAAGTGGTGTTCCACCTCGCGGCGCTGATTGCGATTCCTTACAGCTACCGCGCCCCGCGCAGCTACCTGCGCACCAACGTGGAGGGCACCCTGAATGTGCTGCAGGCCGCGCTGGACCAAGGGCGCCCGCGCGTGGTGCACACGAGCACCAGCGAGGTCTACGGGACGGCCATTACGGTGCCTATCAGCGAGGATCACCCGCTGCAAGGCCAATCACCGTATTCGGCCAGCAAGATCGGGGCGGACAAGATCGCCGAGTCGTTCTACAAGTCGTTTGAACTGCCCGTGGTGGTGGCGCGGCCGTTTAACACCTTCGGTCCCCGGCAGAGCGCCCGCGCGGTCATCCCCACCATCATCAGCCAGCTTCTGGCCGGCCGCACGCAGGTGGCACTGGGCAGCCTTTCGCCCACCCGCGACCTCAACTACGTGAGCAACACGGTGGAAGGGTTTCTGGCCGCCGGTTCGCATCCCGCAGCGGTCGGGGGCACGTTCAATTTCGGTTCGGGCCGCGAGATCAGCATTGGCGACCTGGCGCACCTGATTGCCGAACTGGTGGGCAAGCCCATCGAGGTCGTCTCGACTGACGAACGTCAACGTCCCGCCGCCAGCGAAGTCGAGCGCCTGCTCGCCGATTTCCAGCTCGCGCAGAACACGCTGGGCTGGACCCCCAAGGTCTCGCTGGAAGATGGCCTCCGCAGCACCATTGCGTGGCTGGAACGCCACCTGGACGCCTACCGCCCCGACGTTTACGCCGTATGAGCGGGGGCACCTCGATTCCGCTGTGCGTCCCCAACCTGGGGGGGCGCGAGGCTGAATACGTCCAGGAGTGCTTTGCCACCGGCTGGGTGAGCACCGCCGGCCCGTTTGTCGACCGCTTTGAGCGTGAATTTGCCGCCGCCGTAGGCGCGCCCTATGCCGTGGCGATGATGAACGGCACCGCCGCCCTGCATATCGCGATGTTGGTGGCGGGTGTGCGACCCGGAGACCTGGTGGTGGTACCGACCCTCACCTTTATTGCGCCCATCAATGCGATCACCTATTGCCAGGCCACCCCGTTGTTTGTGGATGCCGACCCGCACACCTGGCAGATGGATGCCGCCGCGACAGTGGCGTACATCGAGGGCTTAGAGCAGCGAGAGGATGGCGCCTACGATCCCCAGCGCAATCAGCGGGTGGGGGCGATCTTGCCGGTGCACCTGCTGGGGCACCCTGTGGATCTTTCGCCGATTCTGGCGTCTGCCACCCAAATGGGGATCCCCGTAGTGGAAGACGCCACCGAAGGCCTGGGCGCACTGGACAAAGAGGGGAGGGCTATCGGCACGCGCGGGCAATCGGGTTGCTTTAGCTTTAACGGCAACAAACTCATCACCACGGGTGGGGGCGGCATGTTGGTCACTTCTGACCCCGAGGTGGCGAAGCGAGCGCGATATTTATCCACCACGGCGAAGGATGAGCCTGTAGAATTTATTCACGGGGCGGTCGGTTACAATTACCGCCTGACCAACATCCAAGCCGCGATGGGGGTGGCGCAACTAGAACAGTTGCCCATATTCCTCAATCGAAAGCGCGAAGTTTTCGAATTCTACAACGAGGCCTTTCAGGATCTGGCAGGGTTTACACCGATGCCAGAAGCCGAAGGCATTACGAGCGCGTGTTGGCTCTACACTGCCCTGTTTGCGCCTGATAGCCGTCCGCTCCTGCGTCACTTGGACTCGCAGGGCATCCAAACTCGGCCCTTGTGGCAGCCGAACCATCTCAGCCCGCCCTATCTTCATTTGGGCCAAGGCCCTTTCCCCGTGGCCGAACGCTTGAACCGAGAATCTCTGAGCTTGCCGTGTTCGACCCACATCACCGATGAGCATTTGCGCCGGGTGGCTGACGCAGTTCGAACCTTTTGGCATACACTCTAGTCTCTCCATCTGGTGTTTATGGGTTTTTATCCGGCTTCACGTGCTCTTGACCTCTCACTGTTCGCGCCAGATCGCGACGACAGACCCACCAAATACGGCCTCCCTCAAGACGTCGCTTTTTGCGCCAAATGTGTGATTTCTAACCAACGCCCGAATTCGGCGGTTGAGTTCAAGCACACGAACGAAAGCAAGAAGGCCACCATCAACTTCGATGAGCACGGCGTGTGTGATGCTTGCCGCGTTTCCGAGCAAAAGGAAGCCACCATCAACTGGGAGCAGCGCGAGGCCGAACTCCAAGAGCTCTGCGACCGCCACCGCAAGCACGACGGCAGCTACGACTGCCTGGTGCCCGGCAGCGGCGGCAAGGACAGCTTCTACGCCGCGCACGTTTTGCGCACCAAGTACAACATGCACCCGCTCACCGTCACGTGGGCGCCGCACATCTACACCGAGTGGGGTTGGCGCAACTTCCAGCGCTGGATCCACGCCGGGTTTGACAACTTCCTTTGCACCCCTGATGGCCGCGTCCACCGGCTGCTCACCCGCCTCGCCGTAGAGAACCTGTTCCACCCGTTCCAGCCGTTCATCATCGGACAAAAGGCGATGGCCCCGCGCCTCGCGCTTCTGCACGATATCCCGCTGGTGTTCTACGGGGAGAACGAAGCGGAGTACGGAAACCCGCAAGTCGACACCGAAAGCGCCCGCCGCAGCTACGACTACTTCACCATGGACGATCAGAGCCAGGTCTATTTGGGGGGCACCTCGGTGAGCGACCTGAAGGAGAAGTTTGGGCTCGAGCAAAGCGCGCTGAACCCGTACCTGCCGGCCAACCCGGACGATCTGGCGGCTAAGAACGTTGAGGTGCACTACCTGGGCTACTACCTCAAGTGGCACCCGCAGTCGGCGTACTACTACAGCGTGGAGCACGGGGGCTTTGAGGCCTCGCCCGAGCGCACTCCCGGCACCTACAGCAAGTACAACTCGATTGACGACCGGATCGACGACTTCCACTACTTCACCACCCGCATCAAGTTCGGGATTGGCCGCGCGACGTACGACGCCAGCCAGGAAATCCGCAACGGCGACATCACACGGGAAGAAGGAGTGGCCCTGGTCCGTAAGTTCGACCATGAGTTCCCTGAGCGGTTTGCGGAGGAGATCTTCCAGTACCTCAGTATTCCGGAAGCGGAATTCCCCGAAGCCAGCCGGATGTTCGAACAGCCGATCATGGATCGCGCGTACTTCGACCGGTTGACGGACTCCTTCCGCTCGCCGCACCTGTGGAACTACGCCGATGGGCAGTGGGATCTGCGCTACAAGGTGTGGGAATACGTGCCGCTTTCGGGTGAATATCTGAAGGTCTAAGCGGTGCGAAACCTTCGTCTCATCGCTCGGCTGGATATCAAGGGCCCGCACCTCATCAAGGGGGTGCACCTGGAAGGTCTTCGCAAGATTGCCGGTGCCCCCGAAGACTGGGCACGCCGCTACGCGGAGGCAGGCATGGACGAGATCCTTTACATGGACATCGTGGCCAGCCTGTACGACCGGTTCTCACTCAGGGACCTCGTGCGCAAGACGGTGGACAATGTGTTCATCCCCGTCACGGTGGGGGGCGGCCTGCGCACCCTGGAGCACGTCAGGCAGGCGCTGCAATCCGGCGCGGACAAGGTGGCCGTGAATACGGAGGCCATCCGCCGCCCGGAGTTCATCGAAGAGATCGCCAGCGAATTCGGCCAGCAAGTGCTGATGGTCAGCGTGGAAGCCAAGCGCCAACCAAATGGTGGGTATCTCTGCTTTACCGACAACGGACGCGAGCACACGGGCCGCGAGGTGCTGGATTGGGTGCAAGAAGCGGTGGAGCGCGGGGCGGGTGAAGTCCTGGTGACCAGCATTGACCAGGAAGGCACGCAGCGCGGATTTGACCTCGAACTCGCCGAGAAGGTGACGCAAGGCGTGGACCGGCCGGTCATCATCAGCGGTGGCTTTGGGCAACTTGACCACCTCGACGCCGTGATTGAGCGGGCCGATGTGGACGCCGTGGCCTTTGCCCACGTATTGCATTACGAGCGGGTGGCCCCGGCTGCAATCCGGGAACGCGCGGCCAGCTTGGGCAGAATGGTGAGAGAAGTATGAGCAAACGCGTGACGGTGGTGGATTACGGCATCGGCAACTTGCTGAGTGTGTGCCGCGCCCTGACTCATGAGGGTGGCGACGTCACGCTCTCTGGTGACCCCGAAGTCATCCGCCAGGCTGACCATTTGGTGGTACCGGGTGTTGGAGCCTTTGGGCAGTGCACGCTGGAACTTGCTTCGCGCCACCTGCGCGAACCCGTGCTGGAGTTCATTCAGACCGGCCGCCCGACCCTCGGCATCTGTGTGGGCATGCAGATGATGTTCGATATCGGCGAGGAGTTTGGCGAGCACCAAGGACTGGGCGTTTTCCCGGGCCGGGTGGTGGCGATTGACCCGCGCAAGGCCGATGGCGGCCGCCGCAAGATCCCGCACATTGGCTGGAACCGCTTGCAAGTGCCCAACGGGCGCGTGTGGGAGGGCACGATGCTAGAGCCCGTACAGCCGGGTGAGAGCGTCTATTTTGTGCACTCATTCTCGGCGCGATGCGAGCGCCCTGAGGATGTGCTGGCCACGGTGGATTACGAAGACTACGAAGTGGTGGCGGCCGTGGGTCGAGACAACGTAATGGGCACCCAGTTCCACCCCGAGAAGAGTGGCGATGTCGGCCTGCGCATCGTGCGTCAATTCCTCAGTCTCTAAGCTCATCCAGGCACAAAAAGACCCCGCCTTCCGCATCGGAAAGCGGGGTTTCTTGTCTACGAGCCTTAGTTGCCGCCGCGGGCCAGGGCCTTGCCCTCGGCGATGATGCTCTTCAGCTTCTCGGTGGTCAGCGGGTCGGCTTCGAGTCCCGGGAAGCCCTGCCAGCGCACCACGCCGTCCGGGGTGATGACCATGGCGTGGGGGATGCCCTTGACGCCCACCGTCTTGGAGGTGCGGGCCTGGGTGTCAATGGCGATGCTGTACTTCATGGCGGTGGTTTCCATAAAGGTCTTCACCACTTCCGGCTTCTCGTTGCTCAGGCCGATGATCACCAGATCATCCTTGAACTCGGCCTGCCACTTGTTCAGCTCGGGGATGGTGGCGCGGCACGGGCCGCACCAGGTCGCCCAGAAGTCGAGGAGCACGGTCTTGCCCTTCAGCTCGGGGTTGGCCCCGCCCAGCCAGGTTTCCACTTCAATCTTGGGGGCCGCCTTGCCCCGGAAGTCGTTTTCGGCGTAGAGCTCCTTCTGCACCACCGGCGGGAAGGCCATCAGCATGGCCGCCGTGGTGAGAGCGGCGAATGTCGTCATCTTTCGCATCCTTCGATCATACAACGATCATCGAAGATTTCACAACAAATCTAAGCGTTGAGGGCGTCGCGAAGAGCTTGGACGTACGCTTGATGTTCCAGGGTCAGCACCCGGGCGGCTAGGGTTTCGGGGGTGTCATCCGGGAGCGCCGGGCAACGCAACTGGAGCAGAATCCGCCCTTCGTCGTAGTGCTCGTTGACCAAATGGACCGTGCAGCCACTCTCGGTTTCTCCCGCCGCCACCACGGCTTCGTGCACGTGCATCCCGTACATCCCCTTGCCGCCAAACTTGGGGAGCAAGGCCGGGTGCACGTTAAAAATCCGATCTGGAAAAGCCGCCAGCACCGGGGCGGGCACCATCGACATAAACCCCGCCAGGCAGACGTGGGTGACGTTGTAGGTGTGCAAAGTGGCAAGAAGGGCCGTGGCGAAGCCTTCGCTCTTGGGTGAGATGGCCACCACGGGCACGCCAAGGTCTCGGGCACGCGCGGCGGCGGGGGTGTCCTCACGGGGTGCCACTACAACCCCGACATCGGCGGGTAGGCGGCCATCTTGGCAAGCCTCGATGAGGTTGGCCATGTTCGAACCCCGGCCTTTGCCGCTTACCAGGATGCCGAGCCGTGCGGGCACGGCTCGGTCTTACCCGGATTCAGCGCGGGCGGGTGACTATGCGGCCCGTCGGCGAGCGCGGGGCTCGTCAGCTACGGTGGTGTCACCGGCGTCATCCAGCCGGAACTGCGCCACGATCTCCGAGAGTCGCGAGGCAAGCTCCGCAAAGCTCTCCGCCGAGTTGGAGGCCTCCTCCATGCTCGCGGCAACCTCTTGGGAGTTGGCGGCGATCTCTTCGGTGGCTTCCTGCAGCGTGCCAAAGTCGCCTTGCATGGATTGGACCGAGGCCACCATTTCGCTGCACGTATCGGCGTTGCGTTGAGCCGAAGTTTCGATCACATCCGTTTGGCGGATGACGTTCTCGCTCGACTGTTGGACCACCTGCAGTCGGTTCGTGGCATCTTGGACCACGGTGCGGAAGCGGTCAAAGGCTTCTCGTGTTCGCTCCACTTCGGCCTGCCCGGAGTGGATGACCTGAGACGTGTTGTGCGAGGCCTCCACCATCGATTCGGCGGTGACCCGGGCTTCCTCAATCAATTGGCGAATCTGGCTCGCCGATTCGGCCGACTCCGTAGCAAGGCGCCGCACTTCTTCGGCCACCACCGCAAACCCGCGTCCGGCTTCGCCGGCCCGCGCCGCTTCAATGGCCGCGTTCAGGCTGAGAAGATTGGTCTGGTTGGCAATGTGGTCGATCGTCTCCACGATGGAGCCGATCGCTTGACTTTGCCGGTCGAGGTTCCGGGCGATTTCCTCGGAACGGGAAGCTTGATCGACAATGTCGCGCATGATAGAGGACACTTCATCCACCCGCTTCTGGCCACTCTCCGACTCCTCGTTCATTTGGCTCAGATTCGAGTTCAGCGCGTCAATCGCTCGTACCGTGCTCTCGACGGCAGTGCGGGATTCGTTCACGGCCACCGCTTGTCGCTGTGCCCCGTGCTGGAGGGCCTCCAGTTCTTGCACCATCGCTTGGACGTGCTGATTCGCCGAGTCCGTTTGCGAGGCTACGTGAGATACGGAAGTGGCCACCGCTTCCATGCTGCGTGCACCTTCCACACTCACCATGCGGATGTTTTCGCTGCCTTCCAGGATGGTCCGGGTCTCGTCGTGAATTTGGCGCACCAATCCGGAAGTGCGTTGGATCGCCTTGGATTGCGAGGCGTGAAGTTCGCGGGCATCGTTGACGACCCGCTGAATCGAGGCGTTGAGCTGCCCGAGTTCGTCGCCTTTCGTGCTCAAGCGCGGCATGGTCGGAATGGCGGTAGGCACCCGAAGCACACCCTGGGCGAGGTCTTCAAGTCCCGCCTTGAGGCGCGGCGTCACCTCGTCCGTAAGGAAAGACAGCCCTTGTTCACTTTCGCGGAGACCCTTGATGATCCGACGGGTCAGAAGAATTTGGAAGACAAAGGCGAGGCCACCCACCGCCATGGAAACAACGTTTAGAAACTGCACACCTTCGGCATGCCAATCCACTGCGTGCTTCATTACCTCGTTGGTTTCGGCTTCAATGGCGTCGCTCACGGCTTCCATGCCACCGGCGAGCGCCACATAGTCCTTGTCAAACTGCGGCAGCATGCGTTCCAGGGCATCGGGTTGCGAGGCCACCTTGGCCATCGCCTCGGCGCTTCCTAAGTAGGAATCCAGGAGCGGCTTCACATCGGCGAGGCTCTTCTTGGTCGCCGAGCTCAGGTTGAGCTTTTCATTGGCGGCCAAGGCGCCGCGGAACGTTTGACTTGTGTCGGCAACTCCGGCCTTAGCGGCTTTCAGGCCTTCGAGGTCACCCTTGCCGGAAGCCAGGACCAAGGCAAGCACCTCACCGCGTAGGGCGTCGTGCATCATGTCCGCTTCCATTTGGTTACGGGTCATCGAGTTGATCTGTTTGAGTTCACTCGAGGACTCGAACATTTGCTCAAGTCCCGCGCGTCCCTTCCAATTCACAATGGCGATGCCGATGGCGACGAAAACCGTCACCGCAATGAGCAAAAACCGGATATTCATACTCTCCCCAGTACAGGAAAATTGTTGGAGCCCTACCCTAGCAAAACTAGGGGAGTTGACAAGAAAGTGAAGAATTGGCGTCGTTCTTGTCGTAACCTCTTCACATCATGGTCATTCTTCCCGTCATTGATGTTCCGTCCCCGGCGGCCGAACCGGCCTTCGCGGTCTCCGCTCAAGTCACCCATGTCACGCGCACGTCGACCTTCGCGGGCCGACGCGGCAAGCTCGTCCGCGAAACCTGGACCGTGGACGTGAACGGCAAGATCGTCACGGTTTACGTTTCGCCCTACCACACCAATGTGGCCGGTACCCCCAGCTTCATTCACGTGGGCCAGACGATCGAAATCCCGCTGAGCCCGGAAGCCACCGCCACCACGGTGCACATCTCGCAAGTCGGCGTCCGCTAAGTTCACCTTGCGCGAAACAAAGAAAGGCATCCCCTTTCGTGGGGATGCCTTTCTTGATTTCTGCCGGCTGCCAGCTTTAGAAGCGCACGACGTAGGCCAGGGTGGCGCTGTGCGTGACGCCCGCACCCTTGGTGTTCGGGACTCCGGCCGCGAGCGTGAGCGCCCAGCCTTGCAGCTTCGGCTCGGTGATGAACAACGCCAGCGACGTGGCCCCTTCGGCACCGCCGATATGGTCCACACCCCAACTCCAACGGTCGTTGAAGGCGCCATCCAGGCCGATCATGCCGCGATGAGCGTTGTCGCGCATCCAGCCCGCGTGCCATCGGCAGTTGCCGGTGGCATAGGAACCCACCACGAACGGATTGCCTTCCTTGGGCCGCACACCGTCCCAGCCGCCCGAAACTGCCCACTGGCCAGCCTCGTCTTCCCATATACGGAACTTGAAGCCCAGGGACTGCGTGCCTTGGTAATCCGTGGCGGTGCCGAGTTCAAACCAGTCGTCCAGCCCGACCACCATGTACGCGCTGTGATAGTAGCGCGGGTCAATCTTTCGCTCGGTGCCCTCGATGACAGCGCCGATTTCCATTTCGCCCTTCCCGAGTCGGTCTGAGATCGGCATGGCCGCCAAACCCGTCACTTGGGCCTGGGCGGCGCCCGCCACCATCAACCCGATGCCTAATGCAATCCCCTTTCGTCCCCACATATTCGCAAGACCTACAGGGGGAATATCGAGCTTTCACCCGGCCTTACTAGTCAGAAGAATTGCTAGCATTCACTTTTCGTCGCGGCTTTGGCCCGGGCGGCCGGATCGTGAATCTGCCGTAAAAAAATTTCACGTACGGCCATTCACCCGAAATGAGGCGATAGATTGGGTGTTGGGGAGAAGAAGTTCAATCCCCAAGCGGGGCCATCTGGACCGAGACGTACAGAAGCGACCCCAGCCGCAAAAGGCTTGCCCCCGATGGTCGGAGGACCCCACAAGCGATGGGACCGGGGGCATTTTTCTGTGGTTGTCAGCGGTTTTGGAGCTCAAGCAACTTGGCGTAACGCTCGGGCTCTTGCTCCGGCCAGTCGGGGTCCATGACCTTGAGAAGCGTAGTGGCCTCAAAGGCGTGCAGCGCGGCCAGCGGCATGTCGCCTCGGGCTTCGCTGAGGTAGGCCAGCTCTTCCGCCACAAAGCCATCCGGCTCGCCAGTGGCGTGCAGCACTTGCTGGATCGCCCAGGCTTCGTCGTTTTGCCCGAGTTCGCGCAGGCACCGGGCGTGGCACCACTGGGCGATGGCGAGGCCCTTCACGTCGCCCATCTCGCGGCGGGCATCCACCGCCTGCGCAAACAAGCCGAGGGCCAGTTCGTGCTCACCCCTTTCAAACCGGGTCCACGCCTGGTTATTGAGCAGAGACGCGCGCCAGCGCCGCGCATCGGGGTCGGTGGCTTCGTTCGCCATGGAAATGGCCCGGTCGTGCAGTTCCAGCGCTTCCTCGGGCGGGGCCACCAGCGCCACCATGTGGGCGGCGTCAATGGCACCGTGTTCCAGGCCCAGGCGCTCGGCCATGCCTTGGGCGGCCTCGAACCACGGGCGGCTCTCGTGCGGCCGACCGCTGGAACGCAGCACCCGCCCGGTTTCCAGCAGCCAGTAGAACCGCGACGGCGCGTCCCCCTCGGGCAGGCTCATTTCGACGAGGTCGAGCGAATCCTGCGCCGCCTCGTAGTGCTTCTGCAGTCCCCGGGCTCGCGCCACTTGCGTAAGTAGCACCAGTTCCTCGTCGGGGTCGGTGGCCGCCTCGGCCGCCTCGCCCAGTCGGACTTCACTCGCAACCGGGTCCGAGTAATCCCACAAACTCAACCAACTTGGCATCGCTAGTCCGCCTTCTTGGTGGTGTAGACGTTGCTGCCATCCGAGACCTTTTGGGGGATCGGCGGATCGCGCAGTTCCAGCAGGACCAGCGATTTGTTGCCATCGGCAAACTGAGTGACCCCAGCCACGCGGTACTGACGAACGCTCGTCACGGTGCCGGATGTGGGGGTCAGGGTGAGGAGGTCACCTTCGACGGACCAGCGCCCCTTCGCATTCTCACTGCCGAATGTTTGCGCCCCCACCACGCCCGAAGCGGATGCAAAGCGATAGCTGTAGGTGCCGTCGGCCTTCAGGAAGAGGTCGCCGCCGTAGGAAACGGCCGTCATGAAGGATGAGCCAGTGTAAGTGTTGATCCACGAGGCGCTGGCCCCGCTCCCGAAGTGGTAATCCCCAACCATGGCCGCTTTGTCCACGAGCGAGGCCCGCTCTTGGCCCGGGCAACGGAACGACGCGAGGAACGGCTCGGCGTACATCACCGAATCGTTGAAGCTGAAGCTGGCCGACATGGATTCGCCCGCGAGGAAGCTCCCGGTGTCCTCGTAGGTTTGTGCCATCACCACCGGTTGCCAATAGCGGCCGCAGTCGACCAGGAAGATCGTGAAGACCGTGTCGGTCCGGCGCCCATTCTCCTTACCTGAGCCGAAGATGAACTGGGTAAGGAGCTTCTGCCCGGTGTAGCGGCGATAAACCAGCGGTCCGTAACGCTCTTTGAGTTCGGCCGGCACCTCGGTTTCCCACAGCTTGCGCAGGGCGTCGCCCATGTTGCCCTGGGCGGGGATGGCGTTCGGGAACCGGATGAGGCAGTTGGTGTACTCCGCCGAGCTGCGGTTTTCAACCGTCGATTTGATGTACCACGCGCCGTTCTTCTTGAAGTCGGCCGGCGCAGCGTAGACAAACCCGGGGGCGAGCCCGGCGGCTACGGGGGCGGTGGGCTGGGCGGGTGCGGCCCCCGCCGTGGCCGGGATGCGGATACCATCGGCGTTGAAGGACAGCTTGCTGGCCTCCACTCCGATCAGCGCCTTGGTCATCTCGTTCACCGCGTTCACGATGCTGTCTTGGTTCTCGTCATTCGCGCCCGCAGCCAGCACCACGGCCAAACCGGCTTGCAGAAGCAGGGTTTCGCTGGCCTCTTGCTTCTGGCGATCGGTAGCCGAGCGCATCTCGGGCGTGTCCAGCGCCTTCCGTAGTTGCCCGGTGGCCTTCGTCACCTGCTCGTCCGGAATCTCTTTGCCCGAAACGATGGTGACAAACAGGCTCAGGCTGTCGGCGGCGGCCCCGGCCACATCGTGCGCGCGACCCCGGGTGGCGGCTTCCTTGTCGTAGTCATTGAGGAACTGCACCAGCGCCTCGCGCACCACCTGCTGGGTTTCGGCATCGTCAAAGAGGTTCTTGACAAAGTCGTTGAGCAGAAGGCGCTGCCCGGAGTAGGTGAACTTCGTCGGCCCGGTGGCCGCCGTGGCGGCACCGGAAACGCCCTTGGCCGAGAGTGCACGTACAGCGGTGAGGGCCGGGTTGGCCTCCTCCGCCGGGCGGGCCCAGGCCACCAGGGAACTGGCCAACAAGACAAAGGCGAGAAGTGGGCGCATGAGCGTAAGTCCGGGGCGGGGCGCCCGCCCGACAAAGGGTGAGCGCACCTCGCGCATACTCCCAATTATGATGTCCGTCTCCGCGATTCGCGCCGCCTTCCCGGCGTTGGATCGCGATTTGATCTTCTTGGAGAATGCCGGGAGGAGCCAACTCCCCCGCGTGGTCATCAACGCGATGACCGACTACATGACGAACTCCTACGTACAGCTGGGGGCTCCCTACGAGGTCTCCCGCCGCGCCACGGCCGTGGTGAATGACGCCCACGCCTGGGCGACGACCCTGATGGGCGGCACGGGCGCCGGGCAAACCGCCATCGGCCCGAGCACCACGCAGCTGGTGACGATGCTCGCCGACTGCTATCGCCGCGTTTGGCAGCCCGGAGATGAGGTCATCATCTGCGAGACCGCGCACGAAGCCAACGCCGGCCCCTGGGCCAAGCTGGAACGCGAAGGCATCAACGTGCGCACCTGGCGCGTGGACCCCACCACCGCCCAGTGCGACCTGGAAGAGCTACGCCGGATGCTGAGCAGTGGCACGCGGCTGGTGGCCTTCCCGCACGTCAGCAACCTTCTGGGCGAGGTGGTGGATGTGGCGGCCATCACCAAGCTAGCCCACCAGTACGGCGCCCGCGTGATGGTGGACGGCGTGGCCTACGCCCCGCACCTGGCCGTGCAGGCCCGCGAGTGGGATGTGGACTGGTACGTCTTTAGCAATTACAAGGTGTTCGGGCCGCACGCGGCCATGCTCTACGGCCGGCATGACGCCTGGGCCGAGCTTGAAGGCCCCAACCACTTCTTCATCCCCCGCGACCAGGTGTACAAGTTCGAACTGGGCGGGGCGAATCACGAATCCTGCGCGGGCATCCTGGCGCTGGCGGACTACTTCCGGGAGCTGACCAGCGCCCCGGAGGCCCCGGCGGACGAGTTCCTGGTCACCCAAGCTTTCGACACCATCCGCACCATCGAGCAGTCTCTCACCTCGCAACTGGTGAACGGGCTCCAAGGCATCCCAGGCATTCGTATCATCGGGCCACAGGGGGCGGAGGGCCGCGTGGGCACGGTTTCGTTCTTGCACGAGAGCGTGCCGCCGCCGGCGATCTGCCAGGCCACCGATACTGCAGGCGTGGCCATCCGCTACGGGCACATGTACGCCTACCGGCTATGCCAGGCGCTCGGGATTTCGCTGGAGACCGGCGTGGTGCGGGCCAGCCTGGTGCACTACAACTCGCACGAGGACATCGACCGGTTACTGGACGTGGTGGAAGCCGCCGTCAGAACTTGAGCGGCTCGGCGCGGCCCGCTTCTTTCTCGAGCTTGGCGAGGCGGGCTTCCAGCCGCCGGAACACCGTCCAGTAGACGCTGTCGCGGTCCAGCCCTTGCCAAAACGGCTCGCTCCGCCCAATCAGGGCCACATAGTAGCCGAACATGTAGTTGGCCACCAGCGGGCGCAGCACGCCGGAGTTGATCATCAGGGCGATCTCTTCAAAGAAGCCCACGAGGTTGCGGCGATCCTGGATCGGGGCCTCGGCTAGGGTGGGGTCATTCACGGCGAGCCGATTGAGAAGGTCGCGGAACACTGGATCTTCCAGGAAGCGGCGGCGCAATTCCAGAAAGTTCTGCACCCGCGTGTACCGGGCCTGCCGCATAAACTGCCACGTCCCGGTCATAAATGTCACCAGCGCAATGAGGCCGGCGAGGATGATGCTGAGATCCTTGACGTAGGCAACCACGCCGCCATTGTGCGTGGGTTTCGGGGGCTGGGTGATGAGGCTGGTAAGGCGAGGGGCCTAACCCCGGAATCGCGCGGGCCGGAATTGAGACTTACTAGGTGTATGAGCATCAATTTGCAATGGGATGGAAAGATGGGCTTCGCCGGGGATGCACCGAGTGGGGCTCGCATCGTTCTGGATGCCCACCCCGAGAGTGGCGGCAGTGGCACCGGCCCGACGCCGGTGGAAGCCCTGGTGGCCAGCGTGGCCGCCTGCAGCGCGATGGACGTCATCTCGATCCTGCAGAAGAAGCGCCAGGAAGTGAGCAGCTACACCGTGGAAGTGTCTTACGAGCGCGCGCCGGAAGGGGAGTGGCCCCGCCCGATTACCAAGTTCAGTGTGCGGCACGTGGTGACCGGCCCGAACGTGGACCCCGAGGCCGTGGCGCGCAGCATCCAGCTGAGCGATGAGAAGTACTGCACGGTCATGGCGACCCTTCGCCTCTCCCCGCCGATTGAAAGCACCTACGAAGTGCGCTCCTAAGCTCGCCTGAAAGGGAAAGAAGAAGGCTCCGGGTGATGAGATCACTCCGGAGCCTTGTTGTTGTGCGTGAGCCAGTTTAGAAGCTGAACAGCCGGATGCCTACGCGGTCCAGGATGAACAGGGCGTCGGCGATCTGGCGGACCAGTGCCGGGTCCAGGTTCTGCGTCTTGCCGACGTAGATCACGTCACCGGGCTCGAGCTCAATGTTCTGGATGTAGTCGTTGCGCTCCAGGAAGCGGACCAGGTCCACCTTGAGGGTGCGCGTGCCGCCCGGAGCCGAAAGGTCGCGGCGGAAAATCTTGATGTCGCTCGCCTTGGTCACGCGGTCAATCGGACCACCCGAGGTGACGAAGGCGTCCAGCACCGTCATTTGCTCGCGGAAGGCATATTCGCCCGGCGCGCGGATGGCGCCCAGCACAAAGATTCGATTGCGGACGTTGGCGGGCACGTTGAGCGTGTCGCCATCCATGATCGGATAGTTCTGGCTCGTGTCCATCTGCACCATCAGGGCGTAGAGGTCGAGCGGGATGATTTCATCCGAACCCTTGCGGCGCAGGGTGGCGCGGCGCAGGTCAGCGCGGTCCGGGATGAAGCCACCGGCCTCAGCCAGCAGGTCCAGCACCGTGGCGCCAGGGCGCATCACAAAGGTGCCAGGTCGGTTCACCGCTCCGGTAACCCCCGCTTTGCGTTGCCGAGCACTGAGCAGGGCCACACCAATCTTGGGGTCGCGGAGTCGGAATTCCTGTTGGAACCGAGCGCGAATGTTGTTCGCGAGTTCGTCCGTCGTGAGACCGGTGGCGGGCATTACCCCTACAAACGGCACCGTGATGTTGCCATCTTGGCCGACCGGAACATCCACGAGGAGTTCAAAATCCGTTCCTTGGGCGTACACCTGAATGCGCAGCAAGTCTTCCGGTTGAAGACGGTAGGTATCAGGCATCGTGACCTGAGCCATCGAACAGACGGCCAGAACCATTCCTAACAACAGCGCGGTGAGACGTCGCATAAAACTTCGAACCCTTCAGGCAGACAGAATCCACCCGAGATACATTCTTGGCTTAAGGTACCCGTCTCATTACTCGACAATCAAGCGGCGGTGACCTTCGATGACCACCGTAATTTCGCCCTTCCACTCGCGGGGGGCCCCTGCCAACTCTTCGAGGGTGCCGCGCCACAGCTCCTGGTGGCGTTTGGTGAGTTCGCGAGCCACCACTACGCGGCGATTGCCGAGGGCATCGGCCCACATGCGAGCGGCCTTTGTCAGCCGGTGGGGACTTTCAAAAAGAACCAGGGTCATGCTGTTCTCGGCGAAGGAAGCCAGGGTGCGCTGGATGTCACCCGCTTTGCGCGGCAAGAACCCCAGGAAGGCGAACCGCTGCGCGTAGAACCCGCACACCGAAAGGGCAAAGGTGACCGCGCTGGGGCCGGGGATGCCGTCCACTCGGATGTCGCGCTCTAGGCAGGCTTGCACAAGTTCGGCACCGGGGTCGCTGATGCCCGGCGTGCCCGCATCGGTCAGCAGGGCGGCTTGCTCGTGGCTTTCAATCTCATCGGCCAGGGCCCGCACGCGGGCGGGGCTGGTGTGGTCGTTCAGCACCTTGTAGACCGGCTTCACGCCGAGGTGAGCGGCGAGGCGGGATGACACCCGGGTGTCTTCGACGATCCATAGCGTCGCGGCCTGCAGAATCTCCGATGCCCGGGGCGAGAGGTCGCCTAGGTTCCCGATGGGTCCGGCCACCATCCAGAGTTCTGCCATGTCGCTGGTGTACCTGCCCCTGCCGCCGCCCGCGTAGGCAGAAAAAAGAAAACCGCCCGCACCCGGGTGGGGCACGAGCGGTTCTCCGGGCTTGTCCGCGCTTACGGGTTGCTCGGGGCCGGGTTCGTCGGCGTGGTGGGGTTGGAAGGGGCGTTGCCCGCCTTCTTGTCTTCCTCTTCCATCTTCTTGCGTTCCGCTTCCATTTCGGCGTCGATTTTGGCTTGCTCTTCCGCGATCGCGTTTTGCTCCTTGTCGTAGTCCGCCTTATTGGCCGCCCAAGTGCTCAGCGCCTTCTTTACGGCATCGAGCTGTTCCGGCTCGAGTCGCTTGTTGCTTTCGGCTTCGAACAACTTGCCGCGGATCTCGCTGATCTGCTGTTGCCCCATCTGGTCGTAGCCGATCCCGCTGTCCACCGCCGCCGCCAGTTGCTGAGCCGCATTGTCCTTGTCGCCTTCGGCCATGTACAGGTCGTAGAGTTCCAGGCGGAAGGCCGAATCTTCACTGTAGGTGAAGAAGTCCTCCAGCGCTTCGATGCGGTCCTTGCGCATCGTGCTCTTCTCCTGGTCGGTCAGGTCGTTCCAATACACCTGCTGGGCGATGAGACGAACCTGCGGGGCAAAGCCGGAACCCGGCTCGGTGGAGTTGGCCAGCGTCACCGCTTCAGATTCGATCGCCTGCATGCGGGCCTTGCGCTCAGCGGCACTGGCCTGCATCTTGGGGTCTTCCAGGGCCATGCCGAGGTCAAACATCAGCTTGAAGCCCTTGTCGTTCCACTTCACCTTGTCCGAGGCGATCAGGGCATCTGCTTCCTTCTTCAGCTGGTCCGCGGCGCGGCCCTGCGCCAGGGAGCGCCGCAGAGATTCCTTGTTGGCTTCAAAGTCGCTCGGCAGCTTGGGCTCAATCTTCGTCAGCCGGTAGATCGTCGGCCCGTTGGGGGTCATCAGCACGTCGCTGACCTGGCCCGCCTTGAGGTCGAGCAAAGACTTGACGTTTTCTTGGGCTTCAATCTCGCTGCGCGTGAAGGTGCTGGTTTCCGGAGTGATGGCCATCTGCTTGGCCACATCCGCCCAGGCCTTGCCACCGGCCAGCGCGGTCTTGGCTTCTTCGGCCTTCTTCTCGCGCTCGTCTTCCGGCATGTCGGGCTTGCTGAATGCCATGGCCTCTACCGTGAAGTTGTCGAAAGACGCCTTCAGTTCTTCGTCGCTGATCTTGATGCCCGCCGTGATCTGGTTCATCAGCATCAGCGGGGTTTGGCTGCGCACAGCTTCCACCGGATCGGCCTGGAACTGGTTCTTGATCTGGTTCAGTTGCTCCGTCTTGATTTCGCTGGGGGTGCGGGTGAACTTGGCCTTGAACGCAGCATCAAACGCGGCCTGGTCGGCATCCTGCTTCAGCTTGCCCTCCTTGATCAGAGTGGCCTTCTCGATGTTGATCTGGCGATCCAGTTCGGTCTCCAAGAACGCGGTCACGCTCGCTTCGTCCACCTTCAAGCCCTTAGCCTTGGCCATGGACTGGAAGGCGAGGAGCCGCACGGCCCCGGTGAGCACCTGCGGGCGCTGAATGAGCAGATAGGACTGCGGAAGCTGGAAGCCGCCGAACTGCTGGGACGCTTGCTCTTGCTGGCGATCCACCAGCGACTGGTATTCGCGGAAGGTCAGGCGATTGCCGTCCACCGAGACGATGGATTCGGTGTCCGGCCCCTGGGCGGCATTATTCATGCCCAGGCAATTCCCGGTGACCAGGAGGCCCACCATGACGAACAACGCCACGATGCCCAAAACGACTTGGCAACCCTTCTTTTGGAAAAGCTCTTGAATTTGTACGATCGACAAGGATGGACTCCTAAGGAAGTTAAGGGCTCAATTTTAGACGATGGTTCCCGGTCGGGCGCGGGCAGGGTCTAGCGTCCCCGTAAACTTTTTAGCAGACAAGGCTTGACATGTAGACAAAGAGTGCGTATACTCACGTCTGCTAGGAGCACTATGGCCAAGGGACTGACGGATCGACAGCGCGAGATTCTCGCCTTCCTCGCGGAATACACGCGATCGGTGGGTTATCCGCCTTCCATTCGAGAAATCGGCGACAAGTTCGGAATTGGCTCTCTGCGGGGCGTGACGGTCCACCTCGACGCGCTGGAGAAGAAGGGTGCGATTGGGCGAGAGAACACGCCGCGCTCCATCCGCATCCTGCACCCGGACTACCAATCGGTGGTCGCGCCGGAAGTCAATTTCCGCACCTTGCCCTTGCTGGGTGAGATTGCGGCGGGGGCGCCGATCACGGCCGAAGCCCATATCGAAGAGTATCTGCCCGTGCCGTCCGGGATGCTGAAGGGTTCGCCCGAGGCTTTCTTGCTCCGTGTTAAGGGCGACTCGATGATTGAAGAAGGCATCTTCGAGCGTGACCTCGTGGTGGTGCGCCGCCAGGACGACGCCCGCAACGGGGATCTGGTGGCGGCGATGGTGGAAGGCGAGGCGACGGTGAAGCGCATCAAGTTCCAGCGGCCCGATATCCATCTGATCCCGGCTAACCCGGCCTACCGGGAGCAGATCTACCCCAGCGAGAGCGTGAGCATCGTCGGGCGAGTGATCGGTTTGCTCCGCACCTACGCCTAAGCGATTATTTCGGGTCTTTGGCGGAGTCCTTGGTGGCCGTCTCACCGGCGTCGCGGGCCAGCAGCCGCAGGCGCCGCACCTGCAGGTCGTTTTCGTAGACGTCTTGCCGGATGAGGCCCACACCGCGCAGGTAAGCGCTGTCGATCTCGATGGCGTTCTCACCTCGGAACGAGTGGATGACCTCGTGCAGGTCGCGTTCGCTCCCGCGCCAGAGTTCGCGCACCACTTTGCGGGTGATAACGGCCGAGGCTCTGGTCTCCGCCCCCGGCCAGCCCATCGTGCCGTTCCATTCCGCTTGCTCGGCGGCCGGAATCAGGGTGAGGGGCGGCGAAAACCGCACCCCGCCCCACTGAGAGGCCAAGAGCTCGCCGTTCTCCCACACGAGGTGGCTTTCGCCCTCGGGGGTTTCCAGTCGCCAGCCTTCGCTCTGGCTCACGGGCACCCGCCCTTTCACGGCCAAAGTTCGCACGCGGGCCTGCAGCACCGGGCCAACATCGTACGTCCACTCCCGGTTTAGAGAGAGCGGCATGAGGGTGGAAAGCGGTTGGTTCCGGCACCCGCCCAGGAGCCCCGCACTCGCCATCACGAGTGCCGCCAGCCCGACGAGTCCCCTCCGAATTCCGCGCAAAGTTGTGCTCAAGATACCGCTTCGAGTTTGGCGAAGCTCTGCACCATCTTCTTGATGCCGGTAGCGCCGCTGAACGCCACCGTCACCTCGGCGTCGTTCTTCAGCGGGTTACAGGCAATCACCACTCCCAGGCCGAACTTGCGATGCTCCACCCGTTGGCCCACGGTGAAGGGAGCCTGCCACGGCGCGGTGGCCTCGGCCTGCGGGCGGGGAGCCTCGATGACCCGGTAGGTGCCCATGCGCTCCGATTCCACGCGGCGGGTGGGGGCCATGCTCTCGTGGTCGTAGCCGGCATCGTCATCCACTTCCATCGCCGGCAAATCGTTTAAGAACCGGGAGCGGTGGTTAAAGTTGGCCTGCCCAAAGGTGCTGCGCCGGCGCGCATAGGTGAGGTGCAGTTCCTCTCGCGCCCGGGTCATCCCCACATAGCACAGGCGGCGCTCTTCGCTCAGTTGCCGGTCATCGCCCAGGGAGCGCGAGTGCGGGAACACGCCCTCCTCCATCCCAGTCAGGAACACCACCGGGTACTCCAGGCCCTTGCTGCTGTGCAGGGTCATCAGGGTTACGGCCTCGCCGCTCTCCTTCAGCATGTCCACGTCGCTCACCAACGCGACTTGCTCAAGGAATCCACCGAGCGTCGGCGCCTCATCTGCGTCCACGTTGCCCTCGTCGAACTGGGTCGTCACGTTCAGGAGTTCCTGCAAGTTTTCCAGGCGGCTGATGGATTCATCGGTGCGCTCATTGCGGAGTTCATCCAGGTAGCCGCTCTTGTCCAGCAGAATCTGGAGCACCGGCGTCACCGGGCCGCTGGTGGCCAGGGCGGTGGCGGCTTCCAGCAAGCGGTGTAGGTCACCGAGGGCGGTGGCGGCGCGCTTGGTGAGGGTCGCGCGGTAGGTGGGGTCGCCAATCACGTCGCGCATGGATTGGCCCAGGCTGCTGGCGTACTGCGCAATGCGGTCCACGGTGGTCGCCCCGATGCCCCGGGCGGGCACGTTCACAATCCGCCGGAAGGACGCGTCATCGGCGGGGTTCCAGGCTAGCCGCAGGTACGCCATTGCGTCCTTGATTTCCTTGCGGTCATAGAACCGCTGCCCACCCACCAGCACGTGGGGGATGCGCATGGTCAGGAAGGCTTCTTCCAGCGCCCGGCTCTGCGCGTTGGTGCGGTAGAGCACGCCGTATTGGCCGTAGGTGCGCTTGCCGGTGCGCACTTCCCGCAGGATTGAATCTGCCACCGCCATGGCCTCGTCGTTCTCGGTGCCGTAGCCCCGGATGCGCACGCTCGCGCCTTCCGGGTTGTCGGTCCACAGTTGCTTTTCGTTGCGGCCGTGGTTGTGGCGGATGATGCTGTGGGCGGCCTTGAGGATATTGGGGGTGGAGCGGTAGTTCTGCGCGAGCGTGATGACCTGGGCATCGGGGTAATCGCTCCCGAATCGCAGCATCAAAGAGACGTCCGCCCCGCGCCACGCATAGATGCTCTGGTCGTCGTCCCCCACGATCATGATGTTCTGGTGCTTGGCCGCCAAAAGGTGGGTCAGGCGGTATTGCGCCATGTTCACGTCTTGGTACTCGTCCACCATCACGTGTAGGAAGCGTTCCTGATACTTCTCGCGCACACTTTCGGCCTGCTCCAGCAGGCGCACGGCGTACAGCAGGATGTCGTCGAAGTCGAGCGCATTGGCCCGGCGGAGGGCGTCGTTATATTCCTTATAGATGTCGGCGACGATTTTGGGGAAGAAACCAGCGGCGGTTTCGGCGTACTTGGTGGGGCTCTCCAGTCGTTCTTTGGCCCGGCTGATTTCGGCCAGCACCGCACGCGGCTGGATCGCCTTGGGGTCCAGGTTGCGGCGCTTGATGAGGTCGCGGACGATGCTTAGCTGGTCTGTATCGTCGTAGACCACGAAGTTGCGGTCAATCCCGATGGCCGCCCCGTCCATCCGCAGCAACTTGGCGCAGGTGGAGTGGAAGGTGCCCATCCACAGGTACTTGGCTTCCTCGCCGACCATTTGCTCCAGGCGCTCTCGCATCTCGCGGGCGGCCTTGTTGGTAAAGGTCACGGCCATGATGCGGCTGGCGGGCACCCCTTCCGCAATCAGCTTGGCGATGCGGCAGGTCACCACCCGGGTCTTCCCTGATCCGGCCCCCGCAAACACCATGAGTGGGCCGCCGTTGCACTCCACGGCGCGCTTTTGCTCAGGATTTAGGGAGTTCAGATCAAAAGGGAGAGACATATGTCTATCTTATTCTCTCTCCGACCCCCTAGCCCCGCAAAACGTCTAGGGAGTAACATACGCGTACGGTTCTGCGTATGAGGGAGTAGACTGCGTTCCTCACGCATCGGAGTTCGTGCATGAATAAGTTGGCAGGTACGTTACTGATCGCCGCCCTGGCCGGGTCGGCCTGGGCTCAAGGGTCCTTCACCATTCGTCGTCCGGTGGATGGCTCCACCGTCCGCGAAACCGTCAAGGTCCGGATCCCGCTGAACAGCATGACGGAAGGCTCGTATCTGGGCATTCTGATCAACGGCAAGTTCGTGGAAGCTGTGATTCCGAAGGTGGAAGGCGCGGACGCGGTGTACGAATTGAACACCAAGGAGATGCGCATCCCAGACGGCGAAATGACGCTGGACGTGGTGCTCTACCAAGATGGTGAGCCGCCGGTAGAGCGCGATCGAAGTTCGATCCGCCTGAACGTGGACAACTACACCAGTATCACGCCGGGCATCGAGGGCAAGCTGCTCCGCTACCGCTTCGCTGCAAACACCGAGCGTGTTTACACCACCCAAATTGAACAGGAGATTCGAACGGGCACGTCGCTGACGATGTCGGGGAACTCGGGTCGACAGGGCACCCTGATGGGGCGCGAAGAAGAATCGTTCCGACTGGCGTATGCAGTGCATAACACGTACTCGGGTGCCTCGGGTCGTGAAGCCCTGATCAGCGTTCAGCCCCGGCCGGACAAGGATAAAGACTACGCCTGGATCACCGCAACTGGTGAAACCACACCCAAGAAGTATTACCGCGAGGACATGGCTCCGTGGTACATGCGCATGACCGACACGGGCCGTGAGGTCTTTAGCGGAATTCCGCTCTTCTCGGGTCTCGAGAGTTCGGCCGCTTCGCAGTCAATTCTGGGCCTCTACGCTTTCTTCCCCATGCCGGTGTTGCCGGCGGAACCGGTCAACGCAGGCGATGTTTGGGAAGGCGCGATTCTCAACCCCAGTGGGAACGCCGAGAAGTTGCGAGAGGAAAAGTCGTTCTTCGGAACTCCTGTCCCCGCTCGCGCGACTCTGCAGAATTTCGAGTGGTATCAGGGCCGGCCTTGCGCCAAGGTCACTCTTGAAGTCGGACAAGCCGATGTTGCTCTGGCTCCCCTTTCGGGTGGTGGTTCGGCAGCTGCCAGTGGTGCTCAGGGGAACAGCCTGACGCTTAAGGAAACCTACTATTTCGACCTCCAGGCCGGCGTGGTTTTGAATGCTGTGCGCGAATACACCACGACGATTGCGGTGGCGGCTCCGGCCGGTGGCACCGGTGGCAACACGGGTGGCTCGGGCTCGGGCGGACGACCGGGCGCGGGTGCGGCTGGTGGTGGCGGCGGTGGCCAAAGTGGGGAATTGGCGGAAGACAAATTCAACTCGCCGATGATGTTCCCGGGTTCGTTCAATTTTATGTTGGACGGGAACCTGTATGAGTTCAATCCTACGTTCAACGGGAATGGTGAGATCATCAGTCTGTGGCAGAACCGTCCGGGTGGCGGCGACGGTGGCCCGGGTGGTCGCGGTGGCGATGACGGGGCTGGCTTTGGCGCGGGTTCGCGCTTCGGTGCCGGTCAAGCCGGGAACGCCGCCGCTGGAGGAGCCCGCTCCGGACAGCGATTGATGCGGATTACGGCGCGAGCCTCTCTTACCCTGGAACGCTAAGCGAAACTGAGGCATGCCTCTCGCTCGTCGTGACACGCCGCGCAGCTCTTCCCCTCAGGAGGAGCTGCGCGCGACTTTAGCCGAACACCTCGACGAGCTCCGCACCCGCGCGATCCGCGTGGTCATCGCCATCATGATCTCGATGATCCTTTCGTGGATCTTCGTGTGGCCGACCTACAACTTCATCGATCAACTCGTCCGCAGTTCGGTTCCTAAAGGGCTGGTCTATAAAGAAGTCACCACCCACATCACGGAGCCGTTCATGCTCCAAATCAAGCTCTCGTTCTATCTGGGCTTGATTCTGGCCTTGCCGTACGCGGTCTCTCAGATCTGGGCGTTTGTGGCCCCCGGGCTCAAACCCACCGAGCGCAAGCCAGTGCTCATGCTCACCCCGGTGTGCTTGGTGCTCTTTGCCCTGGGTCTCACGATCGGCTGGTTCACTTTGCCGGCCATGTTCCAGTGGTTCTTTGCCTATGCCCAGGCGGGCGGATTCGAGGTCTACCAAGAGCCGGGCAAGATGATCATGCTGGTGGTCAAGACCCTGCTGGGCTTTGGGCTTGCGTTCCAGATGCCGGTGGTGGTGTTCTTCCTCACTCGCTTGGGTTTGGTGACGCCCGAAACTCTGCGCACCTATTGGAAGCACGTGGTTGTGAGCAATATCATCGTGGCGGCCATCATCACGCCAGGGAGTGACCCGGTTTCGCTGGCGGCCATGGCCATCCCCATCATCGCGCTGTTCTATTTGGGCGTGTTTGCGGCCACTTGGAGCATGAAGAGCGCAGGCCGAGACGCGGCGCTCAATCAGCTCGATGCGCCCCCGTGCTAGGGGGTGACTCGGTTGGACCCAACCCCTCCGTTCGCCTATTCGGGTGAGGGCATTGCCCATGTGGTCACCACGCCCGGGGTCGATCCGGTCTACGGCGAATGGCCCGAGGTCTTGCACCCCCGGCTACTGGCGGCCTTGCAAGCCCGGGGACTGCAGCGACCCTATCGGCACCAAGCCACGGCCATTGCGGCCGCCCTGCAGGGGCAACCCGTGGTCACCGCCACCGGCACCAGCAGCGGCAAGAGCCTGACTTACCAAGTGCCCGTGTTGCACACCTGCCTGAGCGAGCCCCGCGCCCGGGCGATTGTGCTGTTCCCCACCAAAGCCCTGGCCCAAGACCAGCTGCGCAGCCTGCACGAGCTGATGCCGGATGCACCCATCCCGGTGGCGCTCTATGACGGCGATACGCCCCGAGATGAGCGTTCCCGCGCCCGCCGCCACGCCCAAGTGATCCTGACCAACCCGGACATGCTGCACCAAGGCATCCTGCCGAACCACGAGCCCTGGAACACCTTCTTTAAGAGTCTGCGCTACGTGGTGGTGGACGAAATGCACGCCTACCGGGGCATCTTTGGGGCGCACGTGGCCTGGGTGCTGCGCCGCCTGCTGCGCCTGGCCGAATGGGCGAGCGGCCGCGCGCCCACCGTCATTGCCACCAGCGCCACCATCGCCGACCCCGCCGAGGTGATGCGCGACCTGTGCGGGCAAGACCCCCTCGTGGTGAGCCGCGATGACGGCCCCAAGGGCGCGCACACCCACGTCTTTTTGGAGCCACCCGAGGTGGTCGGCCTTGGAGCCACCGAAACCACCGCCCGCCTGATGGTGGACCTAATGGCAGAGGGCCAGCGGGTGCTGACCTTCTGCCGTAGCCGCAGCACCACCGAGCGGGTCTTGCGCCGCGCCCGCCCTTACGCCGAACAGAAGGGCCTGGACCCGCGGAGCCTAGAAAGCTATCGCGCGGGCTACACGCCGGAAGAGCGCCGCGCCATCGAGCGGGCGTTTGCCTCCGGGCAGCTGCGGGGCCTGGTGAGCACCAACGCCTTGGAACTCGGGGTCGATATCGGAGGGCTGGACGCCGTGGTGATCAACGGGTGGCCGGGGCGGCGAGCCAGCTATCGCCAGCAATCGGGCCGCGCCGGGCGTAGCGGCCGCGAGGGCCTGACGGTGCTAGTGGCGCACAGCGACCCGCTGGAGATCCACCTCTGCCGGCACCCGCTGGAGACGGTGTTCGGCCCCGCTGAACCCTCGCCGTGCCGGTGGGAGAACCCTTTTGTCGGGCGCGCGCAGATTTCGTGCCTGGCCCACGAACGTGCGTTTGACCAGACCGAGAGCGCCGCGTGGCCCGACGATGTGCAGGCCCTGCGGGATGAACTAACCGGGGAGGGCGAACTGCAGTACGGGGCGGGCCGGTGGTTTTGGGCGCACCCTCACAGCCCGGCTTCGCGGGTCAGCATCCGCAACACCGACAACCGCCAGATCCGCCTGTGGAAGGACGGCCAGGAGATGGGGGCGATCGAGTTCTGGCGGGCGCTGCGCGAAGTGCACGAGGGCGCGATCTATCTTCACCGGGGCAACGCCTACCGGGTGGCCAAGCTCGATCTTGCCCGGCACGAGGCCATTCTCACCGAAGACGTACCCGAAGACGAGGAGACCGAGCCCATCAGCGAGAGCCTGGTGGAGCGCACCATGGTCATCCAGTCCGCATCCGCCGAGGGGCACCTGTGGGAGCTGTGCAGCGTGCAGGTGACCAGCCGCGTGACCGGCTACCGCCGCCTGGAAGCCCGCAGCCGCCGCGTGATTGACGAGGAGCAACTGGAACTCCCCACCCAGCAATACAGCACGGTGGCCGTGCGCCTGGAGGTGCCCCTGGCCACCGAGGTGGAGGCGATGGGCGCGTGGCACGGCGTGGAGCACGCCCTGGACGCCCTGGCCCCCCTGCTGTGCGGTGCGGACCGCAACGACCTGGGCCACGCCTGGTTTGTGGCCGACCCCGCCACGCTCACCACCTCGCTCTACATCTTTGATGCGGTGCCGGGGGGCGTGGGGTTTGCCGAAGCGCTCTATGAGCGCCGCGAAACGTGGCTGCAGCAAGCCCACCAAATGGTGAAAGATTGTAAGTGCGAAGACGGGTGCCCCCGCTGCATCCTGAGCCCCCGGTGCGAAAGCCGCAACGAGCCATTGGACAAGCTAGGCACCGTACAATGGCTAGATCGGCTGGCCAGGGGGCCTGAACTCCCGCCCTCCGCTGGCTAATCGCGGGTACCTTGCCCCCATACCATGATCGTAGTGATGCAGCTGGGGGCCACCGAGGCCCAGATTCAAGCCGTGGCGGCAGCGATTCGCGCCAAGGGCCTGGAACCGCTGGTGATGCCCGGCGATGACCGCACGGCCATCGGCATCCCGGCCAGCCTCACCCCCGACCAGCGCATGACGCTGGAAGGCGTGCTCAGCCGCCTGGAAGGGGTCAACAAGATCAGCGAGACCAGCCACCCTTACAAGCTGGCTTCGCAGGAATACCACCGCGAACCGACGCTCATCCAGGTGCGCGAGGAGAAGATTGGCGCAGGCCACTTTGCGATCATGGCCGGCCCGTGCAGCGTGGAAGGCTACGAGGAGTACCGCGAGGCCGCGCTGATGGTGAAGGCCGCCGGCGCGCGCATCCTGCGGGGAGGCGCGTTTAAGCCGCGCACGAGTCCGTATTCGTTCCAAGGCCTGCGCGTGGAAGGGCTCAAGATCATCCAGCAGGTGGCGCGCGAGACTGGCCTGGTGACCATCACCGAAGTGATGAGCGCCGACATGGTGGAAGTGGTGGCCGAGCACGTGGACATCCTGCAGATTGGCGCGCGCTCGATGCAGAACTACCCCCTGCTGATTGAGGCGGGCAAGAGCCAGCGCCCGGTGTTCCTGAAGCGCGGCCCTAGCGCGACGATTGACGAGTGGCTGCTGGCGGCGGAATACGTGCTGAACGAGGGCAACCCGAACGTGATCATGTGCGAGCGCGGGATCATCGCCTTCGACCGGACGTACACGCGCAACCTGCTGGACCTGACGGCGGTGCAGGTGCTGAAATCGCAGACGCACCTGCCGGTGATTGTGGACCCGAGCCACGGCACTGGGGTGGCGAAGTTTGTGCCCGGGATGGCGAAGGCAGCGATGGTGGCCGGCGCCGACGGGATTATGGTGGAGGTCCACCCGGACCCGGCCGAAGCCAAGAGCGACGGCAGCCAGACCCTGGACCAGGCGCAGTTTGCCGGGCTGATGGCCGACCTGCGCCGCCTGAGCGACTACGCCGGCGTGACTTTGTAAGGGGGGCTAGGGTGCCGCTTTTGGCACCCAGCTAACCTTGCGATCCCAAGTGACATTCGCGCGCCCGTAGGGCGTATCGAGGTAGCCAAGTATCTCACTCGGGTTGTTTTTGAAATCAGTCGGATCGCCAAAAAACACAAACTGATCCAGCAGCCGCTTGTCAGTGATGTACGTCGTTACGAGGTCTCGGAAAGACAGCTTCGATGCATTGGGATCATAGGACATAGCATAGCTTGCCCACTTGCCAACCATCTCGACGTAGCTCAGAGCTCGCTCACGAAACTTCAGCCTGACGAACTCCTCATAATCGGCCAGTGACAGGGGAGTGATCTCCCGCAACATCATCTGGTTATCCCGAAGGTACCAAACGAAATGCCGGTCGGCATCATGAGTGAACAATAGCCCAAAAGAACCCGGCCATGCGTTTTGAAACAGTCGATCCGGTACTCGCACGTGCGTACGGAAGTCACCACTGAGGCGAACACGAGTAGGGTACTGATGGGGCAACGCTCCGCTCGGGAGGGGCATGAACCGTTTGGCCTCTAGCATCAGCGGCGCGTTATGGTCCTGGTAGCCAGTGATGCTGAGTTCAGCCTGCTCTTCGTAGTTGTCTCGGAACGCGTAGGCGAGTTGAATGTCTGAGCGAATAGCACCTACTGAGATGTCATAGGCAAGACGCTCTATCTGCGTTGTCGTGCCAGTTCGCGTATCCAGCCTTAGTTCTCCGCGCCCCCTGTCGTATGAACCATCAGAAATGACGAAGATAGCGGGGTCTAATGTTGGATTCACATGCTGGGCGGGTCGGTCAAGAGCGACCTCCTTGGATTCACCGCCCCAATGCAGGATGTGAACCTTGCTTTCGGAGTGAATGATGAGCTTCTCCGAGTCTATGACGTGGTACTGAGAGTGACTTGGTAACTCAATCGTGCGCCCTTCTATGCAGTGAATGGCGTAGGTAAGAGCTGGTTGCCTGTCAGATTGCGAGCGGTTTCGAGATTCAACGACCACCGTATCTCCTCTCCCGGACCTAAGCGCCCAGGATTGTGATTTCGAGTGGAGTTCTGCGGGAAAGGGACGTAGCTGCCTGGTTCGGGGGTTGAAGAAGGTGAGCTTTGTCGGGGGATTCGGCGAATTAGATTGCCTTGTCGCTCCGTCTTCGCCCGAACGCGACCGGTGCTCGACAAGAATCCAATCGCAACCTCGAGGCTCATACTCCGTCGAGACTACATATTCGAACTGATCGGCGGGAATGGGAGGCCCCACAATGAATGCCTGGTCGCGTGTGCGGAAAGCTTCCGCCTGCGGGTGGAGCGTCGTGGCTAGCTGCCCGAAGGCCAGCATGGGCATCGTGGCTAGGAGAGCAAAGACGGAGGCAATCATTCGCACGATATTCAGACTCCTGGAGTTGTCTTGGGCTAGGGTGCCGCTTTTGGCACCCAGCGGACGCGGCTGTCCCACGCGACGGTCGCCCGACCGTAGGGGGTATCCACGTAGCCCATCACCCCATCGGACGGGTCCTCAATTTCGGTGGACCGTTGTCCATTCCCCAGATACTCAATTCGACGGAGGGCATTCTCATCTTTTAGATAGGGCCGGAGGGCGTCGAGCCAACCGACATTGTCTGGAAACTTGTCGTCGTGATCAGCGGTGTAAATGTTCAGAGCGACCCCGGCCCACTTTGCGATATTCATGGCCTCAATTTGGACAAGGCGAACGACATACGCCTCGTACTCCTCCAGCGGCATCGTTTCGATTTGCCGGACGAACAGAAGACCATCGCGGATGAACCAGGCCACACCGGGCTCGGCATGGCGAGTCAGAGCGATCCCAGCGGGACTCGGTGCACCTTCATCGACGAGTTCACTGGCGATATAGCCCCGTGAATCCAGTTCGTGCGGCAAACGACCATCGGCGCGCATCTCCGATAAATTCGGATCGGCAAGGGAAAGCTCGGCCTTGAGATTGTCTTCTTCGGGTGACACCTGTCTCCCGTGACCTAGCCATGCTGTGAAGGTTCCGGGGCGGCCGGACTGAGGCTCCTGATACACCTCGAGGGAGGGAGGGTCGTCTTGAATGGCGGCTTCCATCTCTTCATCGCTGATCGGAATCGACTTACCGGTGTTTACATCCAGCAGATACGACTGGATGGTTTCGTTGGGGAGGCGGATCGCATAGACAAACTGGGCGGGATTCGTGGTGTTGAGAATGAGCCCCGGATTCCCTTCCACCGGAACGTCTTTGCGCTCACCTTCCCAGTTCAGCAGCCAATACTTGTCTTCCGATTCGACCAAGAACCGTTGCTCATCAATCACCCAGACGTTCGCATCCTCGGGCATGTTGAGAGTGCGCCCGGTAGGGATGTGCAAGGCAAAGCTTGTCCTTGATGTAACGTCTTCCTCTGCTTCTGATGCATACCACCCCTGGCCGATAAGGACAACATCTCCCACCGCTCCGATGATTGCCTTGGAGCCGGGAGGCGCTCCCGCTGGGAGGGGTCGGATCTGATTTCGTTCGGGGTGATAGAAGCTGTAGGTTGTGGCCGGCGGGTCTTGCTCTTGGAACCTGGCCGTGGAATCGACCGGCAACCGCTTGCGGTGCTCTATCATAAGCCACTCGGAAGGCCGATGGCTCCGCTGCACGGACACCACAAGGTCGAAGCTGGGGATAGGGCGGGCCGGGGCCATGATGTATGCCCGGTCTCGGTGCCGGAAGACGTCGGCTTTGGGGTGGAGAACCGGGGCTTCTTGTGCCCAAGCCGCGACGGTCAGCAGGGCGACGATGGCGGCGGCTGGACTTCGGAATTGCATCATGCTTTCGATATGTCGTTGCATCGTCACGGGGAGGCTTTGGGCACCCAGCGGGCACTCCCATCCCACGCCATGTTCACCCGGCCGTAGGGGGTGTCGAGGAACCCCATGAAGGTCGTAGAAGGATTCTCGATCTCGCTAAGCGGCTTGCCATCGCCGAGGTAGACGATCCCGTTCATCGAGGCGGCATCCCGCAAGTACGGCTTCACGGCATCTTGCCAACTTGGGTTGGCTGGGGTGGCTCCATCGTAGTCAGAACAGTAGATCATGATGGCCGTGGCCACCGTTTTGGCACGATTCATAGCCTGCTCCTGTACGGACTTGCGCACGTGCGCCTCGTAATCTGCCAGTGACATCGCCTCGATGCTCCTTGTAAATAGCTGGTGATTCCTCACAAACCAAGCGGCGCTCGGTTTGTTCTGGGCGTTATAGGTCAGGCCGCTAAAAGTAAAGGTGTTTGTACGAACGAGCTCAGCCGCCAACCGCACACTCGTATCCACTTCGTGAGGCAGTTTCCCGCCGTGGAGGCCAGGAGTTAAGAATGAGTTGGGCAGAACCCGGGGAGCCTTGCTGTCGGCGCGATCAATCCAGGCCGTGAATGTATCAGCGGCGTGCGGATCCGGCTCTTGCACGATCCGTAATGGGCGAACATTGCGGTGGTCCAAAGCCATGGCTTGATCGAGAGTTAACGCTGTGATTCGGTTCATACTGGCATCTAGCAAAGACCACTGGACATTTCGGTCGCCAACCTTGTGGCTCAGCAAGAACTGGGATGGGTTGCTGGTGAGGGTGACGTTGTACTTCGTTCCTTCTGGAGTGACGGGCGTGCGTTCGCCGTTTCCATTAAGAATGGTCAGCCGTCCCTCCGCTTGGATCAAGAATCGCTGGTCATCTAGCACCCACGCATCTTCATTGTCTGGGAGTGAAAGGAACTGTCCGGTCATTCCGTTATAGGCGAACTGTTTAGAACTACGCTGCGGCTCGTTGACTGCCCCCATTGTGGCAAAAATTACGACATGGCCAGCCCCATGAATGATCCTCAAGCTTGGCGCGTCAGCGTAGGGAAGTCTCTCGAGCGGGCGCCACTCTCCGAAAACCACGTTAAAGAGGGAGTACGATGTTTCGTATTCTTGCAAAGCGGGCAATGTAGTTGCGGCATCCGTGTCTATTCGACGACGACGACTGATCAGCACCCAGCCCGATGATCCGGGTGCCACCGAGACGCTCTGCACGAAGCCAAGAATATCGATAGGTGAGGGTGGGCCGATGATGTAGGCGTGGTCGCCGGCACGGAAAACCTGGGCCTCGGGGTGCAAGATCTTTGTGGGTTGGCCGTGGGTAGTTCCAGCGCAAAGGATGGCAAGAGCGGAAATCAGTACTCGCGGGCACATTGCGATCACTGGGATGGTTTTCGGCTTCACGGCGTCACCTTGGGCACCCAGCGGACGCTGCTGTCGTACGAGATGTTCGCGCGGCCGTAGGGGGTGTCAATGAACCCCACCACCCCCTGCAAGTCCTGCACCTCGGTCAATCGCTCCCCATTGCCCAGGTACGTCACTCGGCTGAGTAGCGCCCTATCCGGAATAAGCCTCTTTACTGAATCTCGCCAGCCTGCATTTTCTGGCAATCGGCCGTCGTTTTCGAATGCTGCTGTATTGAGGGCCACCCCCGCCAACTTGGCCATGTTCATCGCCCGGTTCTGCGCGAACCTTGCGATGTACTTGGCGTAATCGGCAAGGGACATCTCCTCCACCGCCCGCACAAACATCATCCGGTCACGCACGTACCACGCGGCGCCTAGTTTGCCGCTTACGCCCGGGGAGTAACCCGCCGGCACCAAGTACCGCACTTGCATGAGATCGCCAGCGATCAGCGCCCGCGAATCCAGTTCATGCGGAAGACGCCCATCCGGCAGACCCCAAACGACAGTGGGGCTGGCAAAGTCGAGAAACTCTTTGCCTTCGGGATTGGCAAACCACGCGGAGTGGGCATCCGGGCGATCCGCTTCAGCCCGGAACATAAGGCCGGGCCGCTCACCTCTGAAGTTGTGCGCTCGCACAACCGCGTTGGTATCGGCTGGCTCTAATTGGCCAGTGTGAACATCGAGCGAGTGCCAGGTGATAGTGCGGGTGGCACCGGTTGAGCCGACAAAAAACTTGCCAGGCTCGCCGGAGTATCTGACTGAGAAAGGGGTTATGGCAATAGGAAGGGGCCGACGTTCGCCGCTCCAATTGATCAAGGACAACTGTCCCTCCCGAAGAGAGAGGAGCAAGTCGCTATTTACTACGTGCACGTCTCGTTCGTCTGCCATCTTCAGCATGCGACCCGTGGGCACGTCAATGGCGCAAGTGAACGAATCCTCGAGTCTGCCCCGGAAGGTGGGATTCACGATAAGAACGACCACATCGCCCATGCCACTAAGAAGGTGATATTGTCCCGGCGGGATCGCGTCAGGAAGCGGACGCACCATATTGCGACCGGGGTGGAACAGGCTGGTTTCCGTCGGGCGAATGCCTACTTCTGCGGTGATTTGAATTACGGCGTCCTGGGCGCGGCGGGCGCGGTGGTGCACCAGCATCCACTCCGCTCCGTCTGGTGCAGGTTGAATGTCTTCGATGTAATCAAACGCGGCCACCGGGCGCGGCGGAGCGACTACATACGCCTTGTCGCCACTGCGGAAGGCGTCAATCTCCGGGTGGAGGGCGGTTTGCGCGGGGGCAATAAGAGCCGCGCTGAGGAGCGCCAGGGCCAGGGTGGGGCGGTTCAGTTTCATGAGTGTCTCCTAGAATTTGTGGGGGGTCAGGGGCGGGGCACCCAGCGGGTCGTGCTGTCCCAGGCAAACGTGGCGCGGCCATAGGGGGTGTCCACGTAGCCCATGAGCCCATTTCGGAAGTCCGTTATCTCAGAGAGCTTTTGCCCATTACCGAGGTAAGTGACCCGGTCCAGCAAGCTCCGATCTTTGAGGTGCGGTGCCAGCACATCGCGCCACTCTGCACTCGACGGTAGCTTCTCGTCATTCATGCTGGCGTGACCGTGGAAGGCTAACACCGTTGTCCTCGCCAGTTCCATCGCACGCTTTTGCACGATGTCACGCACGAAAGCCTCGTAGTCTGCCAGCGGCACCTGGACGATCGTCCTCACAAACAACTGATGGTCGCGGACAAACCATGCATAGTGTCGGGCATTGTTGAGTTCGCTGGAGACCCCGGCACTCATGATGTAGTCGCGCCCGATGACTTCGCTGGCCAATTTCGATCTTGTATCTAGTTCATGAGGGAGTTGACCCTCAGGGCCAAGATGAAACACAGCCGATGAACTCAAATCTCCGGCGTCTACTGAAGTGAACCCGCGCGCCCAAATGGACTGAGACCTTGTATGGGCGACATCAAGCACCGGAATCATCCGAATACTTGGACGATAGTCGGACTGTCTGGTGCGGGCTTCGTCGTTTGAAATGCGAGTCATGGTGCCTGAGTCACCCGAAAGGACATACCACTCCACCTCTTGGTCTTCACCTCGCTTTCGGAAGAGCATCTCAAGCGGGTTCTTTGAGGGTAAAGGTACGTATTGAGCCAGATCAAGGCCAATGGGTCGAGTTTCTTTGTTCCAATTCAAGAAATGCAAGCCGGTTTCATCTATGAACAGGAACCAGTCCTCGCTTAAGACTCTTGCTCCTGATCTTGCGGGAAGTTGCATCGTTCTCCCGGTCCGGCAATTCACGATCCATGTTTCAAGTACATTGCGCTCATAGTCTTTCTGGGGGACGTCGCTGAGTTCCAAAATGACGATGTCGAACTGCGCTGATTGCAATCGCCATTGCCCGGCCTTGCCGCGAAGCTCGGGCGGAAACGGCCGCACCTGGTGGAGCCGTACGTTGTAGAAGCTTGGCTCGGGGGCGGGGGAATCCTTCGTCAGCCAAGGAGAGGAATCCTGTTCCGTGCGTCGCCGGTGATTGACCAGTAACCATTCGTTGTATGAACCGGACTGCGACGCTGAAATCACATAGTCAAAGTTTCCTACCGGTCGGGCAGGGGCCACGATGTACGCCTTATCCCCCGCGCGGAAGGCGTCCGCCTCCGGGTGTAAGACCGGGGCTTCCTGCGCGCCACTCCACGCCAACCCCATGGCAAGAATCAAAGGCAACCCGTACATATCCGTATTATATGGGGGATTGCGGGCTAAGGCGAATGAATCTCGCGCCATTTTCAGCCGTCACAATACATACCCATGGCACCGTTCCTCGCTTTGCTCCCCCTGGTCGGGGCCCTGTGGACGCAGGAAGCCTGGCCGCTCCGCCCCGAAACCCGCACGGGCACCAAGGTCGTGTACGGTCTCACCATCCGGGTGGAGGGGGCGAACCCTCTGCAGAGCGAGGGCCGCGTGGAGCGCACCGTCGGCACCGTGCGCCCCGATGGCACCTATATGATGCGCAGCCGCAACCTGGGCACGCGCATCACGGTAGGCGCCGATAGCCTGCTGGACGAAACCCCGCGCGAGAAGGCAGCCTGGTTTGGCCCCAACGGGCTCTTGGTGCGGTGGGAACCTGCCAGCGCGGCCGCTGCCAATGCCGCCCAACTCACCTATCTCACCACTTTCATCACCCCGCCCAAGGCGGTGCAAGTGGGCGAAGGCTGGACGGTGATGGTGGAGCCGGGCGCGAACGGCCTGAAGGTGGGCGCGGATATCCGCTACGTTCTGGCCTCTCAGCGTGACGGCCTGGCCACCGTGACCATGAACTACCGGGAGAAGGGCACCAACGGCGCCACCGCCACCGGCACCTGGACCCTGGACGCCAAAACCGGCACCCCCCAGCGGCTGGAGGCGTCAGTCCTCAACTTCGCCGGCGAGACCGGCGCGAAGGCCACCCTCGTGATGGTGCGCGAGTAACCGCGCCCACAGCCACTGCGCGCAGCCGAGCTTGGGCAGATGTCCGCTCGTCTCCACCCCCGTCGGGGTGATGAGTGTGAGCGCGTTGAATTCACTCTCAAACCCGATGCCGGGCTGGGAGACATCGTTCATGGCAATCGCGTGCACCCCTTTGCGGGCGGCTTTCTGGCGCACATAGTCCAGGTCCTCGCCGCTCTCGGCGGCAAAGGCCACGCGCACGGCCCCGGGGGCTACGGCAGCCACACTGGCAATGATGTCGGGGTTGGGCTCCAGTTCCAGCGTCCAGCGGTCGCCATCGCGGCGGCGCTTGCCGCTTAGGCGTTGCACGGGGCGGTAATCGGCCACGGCGGCGGCGCCCACCACCCAGTTCGCGGAGGGGGCCTCGGCCAGCACGGCGGCTTGCATTTCCAGGGCGGATTTCACGCGGATGACCCGCGCCCGCCCGGGCAGGCTGATGGCGGTGGGGCCCGTCACCACGGTCACCTCGGCGCCTTGCATCAGGGCGGCTTGGGCTAGGGCCGCGCCCATGCGCCCACTGCTACGATTGCTAAGGTAGCGCACATCGTCAATGGCCTCTTGAGTGGGGCCGCTGGTGATGAGCACGCGCTGGCCCGCCAGGGCTTTGCCCTGCTGGGTGGCCGCATGGGCCGTCTGCAAAATCGTCTCGTTGGCGGCCAGTTTGCCTTGGCCTTCTTCGCCGCAGGCCACCAGCCCGCCCACGGGGTCCACCACCACCACGCCGCGCTCTTGCAGGGTCTGCAGGCTGGCCAGGGTGGCCGGGTGAGCAAGCATGCTGGGGTTCATGGCCGGGGCCACCACGACGGGGCCATCGTAGACCAGCGCGATGGTCGTCAGCATGTCGTCGGCGATCCCGGCGGCAAGGCGGTTGAGGGTGTGCGCGGTGGCCGGAGCGATGAGCAAGAGATCTGCCTGCCGCGCCCAGTCAATGTGCGCCATGCGCCCGGGTTCGGGCTCGTCAAAGGCCGATTGCAATACCGGTTGCCCGGTGAGCGCCTCGAACAACGCCGGCTGCACGAACTCCTGCGCACCTTCGGTGAGGCAGGCGCGCACGGTGAACCCCGCTCGCATCAGGTCGCGTGCCAGGTCGGCGGCGCGGTAGGCGGCCACGCTGCCGGTGATGCCTAAGACGACGGTGGGCACAGGTGCTCCCGGACGATCCGTTCCAGGTCGTCCACACAGGTTTCTACGTCCAGATTCACCACTTGGTGGGCATAGTCCCCGGCGGCGTCCAGCTCGCGCAGGGCGTTCTCCAGGCGTTGCTGCACCTTGGCTTCGTCTTCCGTGCCCCGGCCGCGCAGGCGTCGCTCTAATTCCTCGCGCGAGGGGGGCAGCAGGAAGATAGAAAGTGCATCCGGGCGTCTTTGCACGGCTTCGGCCGCACCTTGCACGTCGATCTTCAGGATCGCCCACAGGCCGTCGGCCAGCATCTGCTCCATATCGGCCAGGGGCGTGGCGTAAAGGTTACCGTGCACCTCTTTCCATTCGAGGAAGGCACCCTGTTCGGCCAAAGCTAAGAACTCTGAGCTCGATCGGAAATGGTAATCCTCACCATCCTCTTCGCCGGGGCGCGGAGCCCGGGTAGTGTAGGTCACCACGCGCTTCACCAGGGGGTTGCGGGCGCGCCAGCGGTCCAGCACCGTGTCTTTGCCCACGCCGCTCGGGCCGCTTAGGATGATTAACTGCCCCAGGCTCATCGGTACAGCACGTCCATCACGCGGTTGGCCAGGCGCACGGGGTCGTGGCGGACCACGTCGGTTTCACTCATCAGGTCACCCGGCACCACGATGTAGCCCAGGGCATGGATCCGGTCAATATCGGGGGCGACGAACTCCTGCGCGCTCTCGCGGTACCGTTCCAGGGCCTGCGAACTCGGCACCCCGGTGTTCACCAGCACGTGGTCCACCACCCGGGTCGGGATGTTGGCCTCCAGGGCCATGATGTGCTCAGCGGCGGTGAAGGAGTCGCTTTCGCCCTTCTGCGTCATCACGTTGCACACGTACACGCGCGGCACCTTAGCCTGGTTGAGGGCATTGGCCAGGCCTTCCACCAAAAGATTGGGAAGCACTGAGGTGTACACGCTCCCCGGGCCAATGATGATGAGGTCCGCTTCGGCGATAGCCTCCAGCGCGGCGGGGTGGGGTTCCACGTGGGGGGGGTCCAAATAGAGGCGGCGGATGCGCTTGTCCGAGGCCGCAATGCGGGTTTCGCCGGTCAGTTCGCTCCCGTCTTCCATCTGGGCGCGCAGCACCACGCTGCGGGTGGTGGTGGGCACCACGCGACCGCGAATGTTGAGAACCTCACTGGCTACGCGCAGAGCCTCGTCCACGTCGCCCCGGGCTTGGTCAATCAGGGCGGCGAGGAGCAAGTTGCCGATGCTGTGGCCCGAGAGAGAGCCGGCGGCATCGCGGAAACGGTGCTGGAAGAGGTCCGTCATGCGGCCTTCGGCATTGGCCAGGGCCACCAGGCAGTTACGCAGGTCGCCAGGCGGGAGGATGCCCATCTCTTGCACCAAACGGCCGCTGCTGCCCCCGTCGTCGGTCACCGTCACCACCGCGGTGATGTTGGCGGTGTGATTCTTGAGGCCTCGCAGGAGGGTGCTGAGCCCCGTGCCACCCCCAATGGCCACCACGCGCGGCCCCAAGGCGAGCTGCGCGCGGCGCTTATAGGCGTCCATCACGGTCGGCCCGGAACCCGGCCCAGTGTTCACGGTGCTGGGGTCCAGCATCTCCCGCAGTCGGCGCAGGCCCATGCGATAACCCGAGATGGCCACCGCGATGCCCCCAAAGATGAGGATGCCGCCCAAAAAGTGGGTGGCGTATTCCGCCCGCTCGTTGCCAAAGATCCGGCGATTGAACTCAATCCACCAGCCATCCACGGCCAAGACGCCCGGGAGAATGAGGGATTGAAAACTTAGAATGAGCCCGATGAGCCCCACGAAGACGCCGAGCCCCAGCCGGAAAAAGGGAGTTCTCAGATTCCGGGCCGGGGCCAGGCGGCGACGCCAACGGTGGTAAGTTCCGGCTCGCTTGCCCACGCGTTAGTCTCGCTTATCGTCCTCGCGAACGAAGAGTTTTTCCAGGATTCCGTTGATGGCGGCAAAAAGGATCGAGCCGACCAGGGCGCTGCCAAAGTTTTCCACCACAAACCCGATGCCCCAACTGCCCACCAGCATAAAGAGACCGGCATTGATGATGAGCGTGAAGAGGCCCAGCGTCATGCAGTTGAGGGGGAGCGTCATCAGCTTGAGAATCGGCCCCAAAACGGCCGACACCAAGGCCAGCAAGCCCGCGCCCAAGAACAGCTGAATGATGGTGGTCGTGCTTACGGGTTCGAGTTCTACGCGGAAACCGCTATGCCAGCCCATCACGGTCATGATCGCGCCCGTCGCCGTGGCCGCGCCCATGAGCGCTGCGACGAGAATGACCCAGCGGAGGAAGAACTTGCCCATTTCTCCCTTCATTGTAGCCAAGCATCATGTATCCTGCCAGTCCGTGCGGCCGCGAACCCCCATGATGCGGCAATATTTCGAGGCCAAGGACGCCCATCCCGGCACCTTGGTCGCCATGCGCGTCGGTGACTTTTATGAGTTCTATGGGGAAGATGCCGAGACGGCCGCCGCGATCCTCGAAATCACGCTGACCGGCCGAGAAGATGCCGAAGCCGGGCGTATCCCCATGGCGGGCGTGCCGCATCACTCGGTGGAGCGCTACTTGGCCCGGCTGATCAAGGCCGGGCAGAAGGTGGCCCTGTGCGACCAGGTGGAAGACCCCAAGACGGCCAAGGGCTTAGTACGCCGCGAGGTCACGCGGGTGCTGACCCCCGGCACGCTGGTGGAGGATGCCCTGCTTTCGGCGCGGGTCAACAACTTCCTGGTGGCGGTGGCCCGAGACGGACATTGCATCGGCTGGGCGCTGCTGGACCCGAGCACGGGTGAGTTCCTGGCCACCGAGTTCGCGGGTGAGGCCAGCGAGGCGCGCATGGCCCAAGAACTGGCTCGCCTGAACCCCGCCGAAGCCTTGCTGCCGCAGGACGAGGAGACGCTCCCGGCGGAACTCTTTGAAGCGATTGGCTGCGCCGTAACCTACGTCAATGCGCCCACCTCAGCCGGGGCGGAGAGGCGGCTGACGGAGCAGTTCCGCACTACACATCTGGGCGGATTCGGGATCGCCGAGCGCAAGCAGGCCGTCCGCGCGGCCGCCATGGCTTTGGATTACGCCCACCGGAACGGGCTGAACACCAGCCACATCGACGCCATCGCCACCTACGAGGTGGACGAGTTCGTGGTCATTGACCCCAGCACGCGCCGCGCCCTGGAACTGACTCAAAACAGCCACGACGGTGGCATCAAGCACACGCTGCTTTCGGTGCTGGACAGCACCGTAACCCCGATGGGTGGCCGCCTGATGCGGCGCTGGGTGGAGCAGCCCCTGCGCGACAAAGGGGCCATTGCCGCCCGGCACGATGCGGTGCAGCACTGGATTGAGAACGCTGCCGCCCGCGCCGATGCCCGCGTCGCCCTGGCCCGGGTGGCGGACGTCGAGCGACTGGTGAGCCGGTGCATGAGCGGGCTGGCTTCGCCCCGTGACCTGGCGGCGCTACGCGATGCGCTGCTGGCCCTGCCCGACCTCGACGACGCCCTGCGCCGGGTGAATCGCGGCCGCATTGCCGAACTCCGCGCCCAGGTGCATGACCACCACGACCTGGCGCACGAGTTCCGGCTCGCCATCACCGATCTGCCTCCGGCTACTCTCCGAGAAGGGGGCTTCATCCAACCCGGCTACAACGTAGCACTCGACACCCTACGCGACAAGGCCCGGGAAGGCCGCGACTACATCGCAAAGCTGGAAACGGCGGAGCGGGAAGCCACCGGCATTGACCGCCTGAAGGTGGGCTACAACAGCGTCTTCGGCTACTACCTTGAGGTCAGCAAGGTCCACACCAGTCGGGTGCCGGACCACTACATCCGCAAGCAGACCACGGCCAACGCGGAGCGGTACATCACCGCCGAGTTGAAGGAGCACGAAAGTGCCGTGCTGGGTGCGGATGAGAAGGCGGTGGCAGTGGAAAGTGACCTCTTCCAGCAACTCCGCAACCGGGTGGTGAGCGAAAGCACCGCCCTACTGGGCACTGCCCGCGCGATTGCAGAACTGGACGTGCTGGCGGGCCTGGCGGACACCGCCGTGCGCCGGGGCGATGTACGCCCCGAACTGAGCGACAACGACGAGATCTTGATTCAGGAAGGGCGGCACCCGGTGGTGGCGCACCATTCGGCCTCCTTCGTCCCCAACGATCTGGAGCTGAACGAAACCACCCGCCTCATCGTGCTCACTGGCCCCAACATGAGCGGGAAATCCACCTATCTCCGGCAGGCGGCCTTGTTTGTGGTGATGGCGCAGATGGGGGCGTTTGTACCGGCGGCGGCGTGCCGCTTGGCGCTCTGCGACCGGATTTTTGCCCGCATCGGCGCGCGCGACGAGATCGCCCTTGGCCAAAGCACCTTCATGGTCGAGATGGTGGAGAGCGCGAACATCCTGAACAACGCCACCCGCCAGAGCCTGGTGATTCTGGACGAGGTGGGGCGCGGCACCAGCACCTACGATGGCCTCGCGATTGCCTGGGCGATGGTGGAATCGCTGGCCGAACTCGGGGCCAAGACCCTCTTTGCCACCCACTATCACCAGCTCAATGCGCTGCAAGATGCGCACCCGGAGATCGCCAACTACCGAGTTGAAGTGCAGGAACGGGGTGACGAAGTGATCTGGACGCACCGTGTGGTACGCGGCGGGGCCGACAAGAGCTACGGCCTGCAGGTGGCCCGCATGGCGGGGGTGCCGCGCCCGGTGGTGCGACGCGCGCAGGCCATCCTTCAAGACCTGGAGAAAGGGCCAGCGCCGGCCATGCCGGTGGAGCGCCAGCGGTTGCAATTGAGCTTGTTTGAAGCCGAGCCTTCGCCCGTGGAGCAAGCCTTGGAGGCGCTGGACGTGAACCAGATGACCCCGCTGGAGGCCATGTTGACGCTGGCCGAATGGAAGCAGCGCTTCCGCAAGCCGGATTCAGGTGGGTAACGGCCGTCCGGGCTGAACGGTGATGGCCGACCCCACCGCAAACATGGCCGAGCGCGGCTCGCCCTGCAGTATGCGCCCCCACTCTGCCCCGTAGGTGGGGGAGTAATCCGAGTGGAGGTCAAGGTTGAGCACGGGGCGGGATTCCCAGCGAGGGTGCGTGACTTGGTACTCCCGCGTGAGGTTGCCGTGACGGGCGTACCCCCAGTAGTGTTCCAGCACGAACTCTTCCTCCGACCCTTCGGCCAGGGGAAGTCGCTCCGGTCCGACCTCCACCGCCACATGCTGGCGCTGGCGGGCGCATCGCCAGTTGTAGCGAAAGTGGGGGTCGTCAATTTCACCGGAGAGAGGCACCGCGTGGTAGTTCTCGCCATAGACCGTCCGGGCCACGGTGGCAATTGCCCAGCGGGGCACCAGTTCCTTGATGAACACCACGCCGCGCCGGGTTTCGCCCTCCAGCTCTCGCCGCACGTAAAACCGCAAGTTCACCTCCGGGAAGTTGATGTGCCCGGGGATGGCGACCCCGCGCACCCGCGTCTCTAAAAACTGAAACGCCACCAAGCTCAACAGCGCCCGATCCTGGAAGGTATCCAGCACCGTGCCGACCGGCACCAAGGGCACCAGTAGATTCGGCGAGACCTCCCAGTTGACGACCACGAGGTTCCGCCAGGCGGCGGTTAAGAAGGGGCGCTCCACGCGCCCCTGAGGGTACCTAGTCGCTTACTCGGCAGGCTTGGTCTGCGCTTCTTGGCTGGAGTTGGTCCGGTCGCGGAGAGTGACCTTGACCACGGCCCCTCCTTGCACCAGCACGCTCAGGAAGGACGTGTTGAGGCCCGCTTCGCTATAAAGCCACTCGGTGGCCTCGTCTTTGGGCTCCTTATTGGTCGGTTCTCCGGCTACCGTCTTGAGATCCGCTTCGGCCATCCCGGGCTCAATCTTTTGGTAAAGGTCGTTGAGTTCGGCCACCGATTTCGTGTTCGGGGCGGCATCACAGGCAGCGAGCGACCAGGCCACAGCGGCCACGGCGAGAATGGACAGACAACGCATGATGATGTACCTGGGCCAACGGACGTGAACAACTTCGCGTCGATTCGTTGGGCCTAAGACAAGTGCAACGCAAAAAAATGATCCCCACCTCATGCGAGGCAGGGAACGGAAAAGGCTTCGGTTTGGCTTACGCCGTCTTGCGTCGGCGGCGAGCCAGGGCGGCGAGACCCGCACCCAGGGCGATCATCGTGCCCGGTTCCGGCACGGTGTTGGTCGCTACACCCACCTGGTCCGGTCCGCCGTAAGAGGCGTCGCTGGAGATTTGCAGGCCGATCACTTGTCCTTCAATCGGGCCGAGGGAGTCGAGGCTGGGGCCCAACACGCCCACCATTTGGGCACCGGCGATTTCTAGCGTGTCCAACTTGAAGTTTGTGTAGCGCTGAGCGGTGCGGCTCAGGAACACGCTCTTGGTGGTGGTGATTTGGCCGCCGTTGCTCACAATGGTCTTCACCTTCAGGTCGCTGTTCATGCCGCGCTCCAGGATCGCGATTTCCGGCGTCTTGCTGTTCTTGTCGCTCTTGATGTACTGGCCGTTGCCGAGCTTCAGGTCCAGGCTCCAGCTGGCGCAGTCTTCGCGATCCAGGATGTAGTCCAGCGGGCGAGCGGTGAACACTTCGCGCAGGGTGCCGGTGCTGCTGCTTTCGCCGGCCATCGGCTTGGCATTGTCGCGGCGGTCCGGGTTCACGGCGTACTTGTTGCCGCTGGTGTTCATGTCGCGCTTGATCGGGTCAATCCAGCCGTACGTCTTGCCACCAGTGGCCAGGCGGGCGTCTTCACAGCTCCGAAAATCTTCTTCGGTGAGGAGCGGAGGGAGAGGGGTGCAAAACCGGTGCCAAGCGCGCCCCCTCCCATAAAATCCTCGTGAATTTGCCTGGGCCGCGACTCGGGGCAGTAGAATGAGGGTAAGCGGCTCCGGCCGCAAGGTGTCACATGAAAACCCTCGCCAGCCTCGCTTTGTTGCCTCTGGCCGCTTTGGCCTCGGCGTCCGACTTTGCGCTCGGCACCACTCGCGCCGCCGGGATGGGCAATGCTGGTTTGGCCTTCCGAGGCAATCTGGCCAGCAGCCGCCCCGCTAACCCCGCCCAGCTCGCGTGGCAACAACGGTTCCGGTTTAGCGACCTTTCCTTTGGTTACTTTGCCGACGGCGTGGACTTGGGCGATGCCTCTGACTTTGTGAGTAGCATCGACAAAGGTGCCTTTGATGCCGACAGCATCGTGCGGTTGGCCCGGCAGTTTGGGGATAGCAAGACGGACATCGGCGGCACGCTGGGGCTGGGCTTCACGGCTTCGGGCTTCCACTTCGGGGCGGAAGGGGTCGCGCTCGTAACCACCCGTCCGAACGATGCCCTCCAGCGCTGGGTGCGGGCAGGTTCGAACCTGACGGCCCCCGAAGCGGGCATGCAACTGGACGCCTACGGCGTGGGGCAGAGCGAGCTGCAATTTGGCTACGGGCGCGTGATTTCGAGTGGCCCGAACGGAGAAATGGCCGTCGGCCTGATGGGGCGGTTTGTGACCACCTACTACAGCCACCACATCGCCAACGAAGCCCAAATCACCTCGGGCAACGCGATCAACACCGCCGCGCCGGAGATGGCGGGGAGCGACTTCCTCAAGAAGGAAGGCTTCGCCCTCGACCTGGGCATGCACACCACATTTGGGCCGGGGCAGCGGTTCCAGGGGGCACTGGTGATCAACAACCTCGTGTCGCCGGATGTGTCGTTCCAGGCGTTCCAGCCGGACCAAGGCGCCACGATTGATCCGGGCGATGGCTTTAGCCGCATTGATGCCTACCGCCGCACCATGAGCCTGGGCGTCGCCTGGCAGGAACGCGAAACGATGGGCCTGGCCGCCGACCTGGTGGGCATTGGCTCGGGCCGCACCGAAGGGCGCTTTGGGGCGGACTGGCAGCTGGCGCGGGGCCTGGGCGCGCGGGCGGGATACTCCACTCTCGACGGCTGGACCGTGGGGGCGTCGCTCGGCGGGTTCAACCTCGCCGTGGGCAGCGCCAACCGCCTGATGGCGGGCACGTTCTTCCGGTTCTAAGGGCAGTGGCGCCTCGGTAAGTGACCGCTCAGGCATCAAAAGGAACCTGAGCGAGTTGACGACTCGCCCAGTTCTGACTTCATGCAATTTTATTCGGTCACTTTTGAACCAGTACACTAGTTATTCCTCCGTGTTAGCCGTACAATGTATTCGTGCAAGCAGGATCTGAAGCAAAATCCGGTTGCACCTCGCTCGCGTGGACTGACAGCGCCATCGTCGCTACCTGGCCAGCTCCAAGGCGCTTCAAGGTGCCCGGTTTGTTTTTTCGAAGTACGGTGATGGCTCAGCCGACTTCGGGAAAATCTCGGTACATCCAAGGCTAAGGGTTGGAGCATCGGATGAACTTTGGGACTGTAGTAGCCACCCGCTTTGAGCGTGTATTGGACGAAGGAAGAACGAAGCCGCTCGTTCTTAATTGCATCGATGCACGAAATCCGAGCGGAATGAAGTCCTATGTCTGCAAGGCGTTTGGATGCCCAGAAGTGCACTCAGCATGGCAGCTAGTCACTGAAGTTGTGGGCAATGCAACAGCGCGCAACTGCGGTGTAATAACGCCCGCGCCCGCGATTGTAGAAATTTCTCGTCAAACTGCTACTATCATTAACAAAAGTTTGGAGTACAACAACTATGAATATCGCATTGAGGCCGGTTATGCTGCAGGCTGCGAATTCATTGGTGGGATGGCACCCTTGGGCCCAGGGCTTCGTCTAAACCCGAATCAGTTTGTGCAGGCAAGGAATTTGTTCGTTTTTGACATGTTGGCTCAGAATCCTGACCGGCGTCCGGAGAAAGTCAATTGTGGCTTGTTAGGTGGCCAAATTATTGCCTTTGATTTCGAACTATGCTTTTCTCATTGCTTCTTGCCGGTTATTGGATCAAGCCAAAGTGATCCTGTGGCAGTATCAGGCACGAATTTGCCAAAGAGTCATTTGTTTTACGGCAATTTGCGTGGAGAAGATCATGACACTACGCAGATTCAAGAGTTTGTATCGCCTATAACTGAAGATTGGTTGTCTGAGATTGAAAATAGTCTGCCAAATCATTGGCGCGGATGTTGTGAATCTATTTGTGCTCATCTAAGGGTTGTAAAAGAGAGGGCAAGCGACTTTTCCTTTGACATCACACAAAGGTGTCTAATATGAAGAACTACGAATACAGCTACGCTGTTATTAAGTACAGGCATGACATTGTGGCCGACGAGGTCTTGAACATTGGAGTAGTAATGTATGCTCCTGAGTGTGGTCAGATCGGGCTTATGTACGATAGTCGGTATCGCCGATTAAGCCAGTCATTTGCGAACTTTGACGGGGATATGTATCGAAAGGTGCTGAATTCGCTGAAGGTTTCGATCGAGCGGCTGGGCACGTCCCTTTCAGGACATCTCTTCGAGCTTGAAGCTCGAGAGAGATTTGTGGACGTCTCGTCCGTGCTGCGAAGCATTTGGCCGGACCAGAGTTTGAGCTACTTTTCTGCGCAGCTTGGCTTTGGAGTCTCAGATGATCTTGAAATGGATCTAAGCCAGCTCTATGATCGTTTCGTAGTCAGTCAGGTTGACTCGAGAGAGTCGTCGGAGCGATTTGATGATCAGCAGCTCTGGGACAAATTCAAGAAACTGCTTGTAAACACCCAGGCAGTTAATGTTTTCGTGCCGGTCTCTATTGGGCCAGAGGAAGTCGAGTTTAGCCATGCTTACAAGAACGAAAAGTGGCATGCTATCGAGCCTTTGTCCCTTGATTATCTTGATGGCAGTGAAATGAAGAAGCGGGCTTATGAGGTGGCTGGGAAAGTCGCTTCAGTGAGGACGGCGGATGACATGGGTAATATTTATGTTCTCTTAGGCACTCCAAAGCGAACAGATCCTACAAAGCACTACCAGAATGCAAAGAAGATCTTGGAATCTGCTTCGAGTAGTGTGCGTGTCATTGAGGAGGAGGATTCTGTGGTCTTTGCCGAGCAGCTAGTCACCGAAATGCGAGAACACGGTGTCATAGACTAGTTGTGTAGCGGGCGTTGAAGCTGCTTGGGTAAACCAGGGCGCCACGATTGATCCTGTTCAGCGTGTCAGGCATTATGGATCTGACCGAGTGAGTTGCTAATTACCTTTGTCGAGAAGAAGTAAATCAGGCTTAGATATTGGTCTTCTTGAAGACCCGCTCGGGCAGGTGGCGGATGATGAACATGATCCACCGCCACGGCCCGGGCGTGTAGATCTCGTCCTTGCTCCCGTTGGCCGCGCGGGCCACGGCTTGTCCCACCTTGTCCGGCGAAGCCAGCAAGGGCAGTGGCCCCATCGCGAAGGTCATCGCCGTATCCACAAAGCCCGGCTTGACCACGCGCACGCGCACGCCTTTCCGGTCCAAGCGCTGACGCATACCGCTCATAAAGGCGTGCAGGGCCGCCTTGGCCGCCCCGTAGACATAGTTCTTGGCCCGGCCTCGGTCGCCCGCAACGCTACCGACGGCAATCAGGAACCCCGCCCCGCGCGCCTCAAAGGCATTCGCAATGGGCGTAAACACATCAATGACGCCCGTGAAGTTGCGCCGCACAATGGCCTTGGCGTGGGTCACGTCTTCCTGGGCGCGTTCCTGGTCGCCCAGGTCGCCCACCACCCAGACAGCTCCGGCCAACGGGGGCTCCAGCTCCAGCGCAATCTCGGCAAGGCGCGTCCCCGACCCCTTGAGATCGGCATCGTAGGGGAGCAAAGTGACTTCCACGCGGGAGCGGATGCGCAGGTCGGCGGCAATCCGGTCGAGTTCGTCCTTATCGCGCGCCGCCAAGATGACGGCATAGCCCTGCCGGGCAAACTCGGCGGCGGCGGCCCGGGCAATGGGCGAAGTCGCCCCCACCACCAGCACCGATCCTTTGGTTTCCAGGGCTAAGGGCGTCATACCAGTTCCAGCCTCCGGGCGAGGTCGCTCTGCCAGCGACCGTCGGGGTCCACCTGGCGCTTGTGGTTCACAAACCGCTCCCAGTCGGGATACATGCGCCGGAACGTGTCGGGGCGCAGCGCCGAATCCTTGGCCAAATACACCCGCCCGCCGTGGTCGGCCACCAGCGCGTCCAGGTTGTTGAGCAGGTCAATCACGCCCTCGCGCAGCGGAATATCCAGGGCCAGCGTGTAGCCCGGCATGGGGAACGAAAGCGGTCCCCCGTCCGAGGCGCCCATCCGCTTCAGCACGGCCAAGAAGGAAGACGCCTGGGCGGCATTGAGCCGCGAGATGGCCTCGGTCACGGCCTCGCGGCCGGATTCGAACGGCACCACAAACTGGTACTGCAGAAAGCCCGGTTTGCCGTACATCCGGTTCCAGTTGCGGATGGCATCGAGGGGGTGGAAGAACGTGCGCAGCGGAGTAAAGAACGTGCCCTTGCGGCCTTGCCACTTGTGATACATCGAGTTGAACAAGCGGAGATTGCCCGGGCTCAGCAGCCACGTGGGCGCCTCGAAGGGAAACGGGCGGGCGCGGCCCGGCCGGTCGGTCAAGAGGGTTTCCGGGTGCGCGGCGTACCGCATCGGCAGTTCGTTGATCTCGGCGTGGTGGCCGGTCATCAGCACGCCGCGTCCGGCGCGCTCGCCCCGGGCCAGCAGGTCCACCCAGGCCACCGAATAGTGGTCGTCGCGGGCTTCGTCGTCCATTTGGGCCATCAGCTCCGGCAAGTTGCCGGCCACCGAGTGCCGCACCATCATCATGCTGGTGGTGATCGGGCGAAGTTGGAGTTCGACCTCCCGGATCATCCCGGTCAGCCCCATTCCGCCGAACGCGAACTCAAAGTCGTCCCTGTCGTCAGGCGTTAAATCGCGCACGCTGCCGTCGGCACTCAACATTTCGAGGCTGGTAACGCCCTGCCGGAAGCTCCCATCGCGGTGATGGTTCTTACCGTGGACATTGGCCGCCACGCACCCGCCCAGGGTGCAAAACGCCGTCCCCGGCGTGACCGGCACAAACCAGCCCTGCGGCACAAACGCGCGGATTAAGGCATCTAGGCTCAGTCCGGCTTCCGCCCGCAGCACGCCCGTTTCGGGATTGAACTCCAGGCAGCGATCCAGTCGCTCCGAGAGCACCACGTCGCCGTCGGTCAGCAGGGCCGCATCGCCGTAGCTCCGCCCCAGGCCGCGCGCCAACGAGGGACCCTCGCCGGCGTGGAAATCCCGCATCCGCTCGGGCCGGAACAGACGAGCCGGAACGCGGGGGTAGCGCCCCCAGCTTTCCAGTTGGTCCACGGCCCGGCCGGGCCGCTTGTTGTCGAGTGGTTTCATGCGGGTGCCACGATCGAGTCACTCCCGAAGAACGGCACCAGCGCCTCCGGAATGCGAACCGAGTTCGTGTCTTCTGAATAACACGTCTCCAGCAGCGCGGCGAGTAACCGGGGCACCGCCAGGCCCGATCCGTTCAGGATGTGCAGGGGCTCGGGGCCACCTTCTGCGCGGTACCGAATCCGGGCGCGCCGCGCTTGATAAGCCTCAAAGTTGGTGCAAGAGCTGACTTCAAGGTGACGCTCCGCCCCCGGCGACCACACTTCGAGGTCGTAGGTTTTGCAGCCCTTTTCGCCCATGTCGCCGGTGCAAAGCACGATCACGCGGTAGTGCAAGCCCAGCTGCTGAAGGATGGCCTCGGCCTCTTGGGTCAGGCTCTCCAGCGCCTCGTAGGAGTGATCCGGGTGGACGAACTGCACGAGCTCGACCTTATCGAACTGGTGGGTGCGCAGGATGCCGCGCGTATCGCGCCCAGCGGCCCCGGCCTCGCGGCGGAAGCACGGCGTATACGCGCACAGCTTGATCGGTAGGTCACCCTCCGGCAAAATCTCGCCCCGGTACATGTTGGTCACCGGCACTTCGGCGGTGGGGATGAGATAGAAGTCATCCCGCGACTTGTAGAGGTCTTCTTCAAACTTCGGCAGGTTGCCCGTGCCCACCAGGCTCTCGGCATTCACCAGCGCGGGTGGCCAGACTTCGGTGTAGCCGTGCTGCGTGGTCTGCACGTGCAGCATAAAGTTGATGAGGCTGCGCACCAGGCGCGCGCCCGCCCCGGTGTAGACGACAAAGCCGCTACCGGTGATCTTGACCCCCCGCTCGAAGTCAATTAACCCCAGTCGCTCGGCAATCTCCCAGTGCGGGACGGGCTCCTTGGAGACCCGGTGCGCCTCGCCCCAGGTGCGAATGACGACGTTGTCCTCTTCTGACTTGCCGTCCGGCACGCTTTCGTGCGGGAGGTTGGGGAAGTCCAGCTCAATGGCTTCCAGTTCCGCTTCTAGGGAGCGCTCTTGCTCTTCCAGGCCCTGGATTGTGGCTTTGAGGGCCCCGGCCGCTTCGCGGGCCTGGGCGGCTTCATCTTTCTGCCCGCTGGCCATCAGTTGCCCGATGGATTTGCTCACGCGGTTCATCTCCGCCTTCTGTTCATCCATGGCCGATTTCACGCGGCGCCATTCGGTGTCCACCCGGATGAACTCGTCCACCGGCGCGTTCACACCCTTGCGGAGACACTGGGCGCGCACGAACTCGGGGTCGCGGCGAATGAGATTTCGATCGAGCACGGTCCGGTTTTACCTGCGAGGGGCTTTCCCCCAGGGATAATGAGGCATGGGCGAGGTGCGGGGAGTTGTGATGGCAGGGGGCGAGGGGTCCCGGCTTCGGCCTCTGACTTCGCACCGCCCCAAGCCGCTGGTGCCCGTGCTCAACCGGCCCATCATGGGGCACGTCATTGACCTGCTTCGGCAGCACGGGGTCACGGACATCACTTGCACCCTGCACTACTTGGCCGAGGAGATTCAGGCCCGATTCGGGGACGGCAGCGAGTGGGGCGTACGCACCCGCTACTGCCTAGAACCCACCCCGCTCGGTACGGCCGGGAGTGTGCGCCAAGCCGCCGACTGGCTGCGTGAAGGCACCTTCATCATTGCCAGCGGGGATGCACTCACCGACTGCGATCTGACGGCGGCGCTGGCCTTCCACCGCGAGAAAGGCAGTCTCGTCACCTTGGTGCTCAAGCGCGTGCCGGACCCGCTGGAATTCGGCATTGTCATCACCGACGACGAGGGGCGCATCGAGCGTTTCCTGGAGAAGCCGGGGTGGAGCGAGGTTTTCTCCGATACGGTGAACACCGGCATCTACATCATGGAAGGCGAGGTGCTGGACCGCATGGAGCCCGACCGCCCCTACGACTGGAGCAAGGACATCTTCCCGCAGTTGCTGGCCGAGGGCGCGCCGATGTACGGCTACATCATGGATGGCTACTGGACCGACGTCGGCACGTTGCAGCAGTATATGGAAGCCCAGCGCGATGCCCTAGCAGGGGCCCTGAAGGTGGTGCACCCTGGTGAGGAGATCCGCCCCGGTGTGTGGGCGGGCGAGGGCACTGTGATTGACCCGCAGGCGGTGATTGAAGCCCCCGTGGTCATTGGGCGCAACTGCCGCCTGAAGGCTGGCGTGACCGTGGGGCCCTACACCTGCCTGGGCGACAACGTGCTGACCGAAGAAGGCGCGCGCATCGAGAACTCGGTGGTGTGGGATGCCTGCTACATCGGGCTGGACGTGGAGGTCACGGGGGCGATCCTGGCGCACCGTGTGACAGCCAAGCGGGGCGCGGTGATCGGCGAAGAAGTGGTGGTGGGCGACCGCTGCCTGATTGACGTGGGGGCCAACCTGCGGCCGCGCGTGAAGCTGTGGCCGGACAAGGTGGTGGACCGGGGCAGCACCGTCACCATGAGCATCGTGCAGGGCAACCGGTGGCGGGGGTCTCTGTTCCGCGAACTGGGCGTGGCCGGGCTGAGCAACATCGAAGCCACCCCGGAGTTCGCCACCCGGCTCGGGCTCGCTTTTGGCAGCACGTTGCGCGAGCACGCACGCATTGCCGTAAGCCGCGACAGTAGCCGTAGCAGTCGCATGCTGAAGCGGTCCCTCACGGGGGCGTTGCTCAGCTCGGGGTGCGACGTGATTGACTTGCACGGCGAGCCGCTACCCGTCACGCGCCTTTTCACCGCGCAAACCCGCATCGCGGGGGCCGTGAATGTACGCAAACTGCCGGGCAACCGCCGGATGAGTCTGTTTGAGTTCCTGGAAGGGGACGGGGGCTACGTGGCCCGCACCCAGGAACGCAAGATTGAGGCAGCTTTCTACCGCGAAGAGTTTCGGCGCATCGACCCCGACGAACTCGGGGTGGTGGACAGTGCCAGCGGCGCGCGGGAGCTGTACCGCCGGGAGTTTATGGAGCGGGTGGCCCCCCGAGGGCATAACCGCCGCCCCAAGATTGTGGTGGACTTTGGCTATTCCAGCGTGGTCAGCATCTTGCCTAACCTTTTGGCGGAATTAGGCTACGAGGTCATCAGTCTCAACCTCCAGAACGAGGCACGGCTCGCTCCCCGGTCTTACGAAGAAATTCAGGACCACCTCCTGCGATTGGGGCAGATTGTGGGGGCGCTGGATAGCGATCTCGGCATCCTGCTGACGCATGAAGGCGAACGCATCCATTTGGTGGATGACTACGGCCTGCCCGTCACCGGCAACACGCTCTTTGCGGCGATGTGCCTGCTGGTGTGCCGGGCGGAAGCCAGCCCCAAGATCGCCATGAGCGTCACCGCCCCCGCGCGCTTGGAGTCTCTGCTCGCCGCCGAGGGGGCGGAAGTGACCCGCACCCGGGCCACCGGACGTGACCTGATTGACGCGGCGGCGCGGAGCCCGCTTAGCTTCCTGGGCGACGAGAGTGGAGGGTTCATTTGGCCGCCTTTCCACCCGGGCTTTGATGGCATGTTCGCCGCCGCCCAGATCGTGGAGATGATGCTGCAGGCGGATGTCCGGCTGAGCGAACTCATCCGCAGTCTCCCCGAGTTCCACCTGGTGTACGGCCAGGTGCAGTGCCCGTGGGACAGCAAGGGCACGGTGATGCGCAAGCTGGCCGAATCCAGCCGCGAGGGGCTCAGTGTCGAACTCACCGACGGGATCAAGATTTACGATGACGTGGGGTGGGTGCTGGTGTTGCCCGACTCGTTCGAGCCCGTGGTGCATGTCTACGCGGAGAGCCCGAGCATCGAGGAATCCCAGGCCCGGCTGGATGCCTGCCGGACCCGCTTGGAATCCTGGATCGAAGCCTAGAAACTCACCTGCGCGCCGCTCTGGGCGTGGCTACGGTAAGCGCCTTCGGTGACCTGCTGCACGTGCAGGCCGCATTCCAGCGGCGCGTAGATCTCCGTTTGGCCGTGCAGGGCGCGGACGAAGTTGACCAGTGGGGTTTCGGCGGCCGGCCAGGCGTCCAGCACCATGCGGGTGCCATCGCGGTGGAACACCCGCGTCACGTCATCCTCGGTGAACACACAGGCGTTCTCGAACCAATAGCTGTGCCGCTCGTGCCACATGCTGGCGTCGCCAATCACGTTGATCTGGAGCGTGGCCCCGTTGTCCAGCACCGCCGCCACGTAGCCCTGAATGTCCACGGGCGTGTCGCGGTTGTCAATGTGGGCGCTGATGCGCACGGGGTGCCGCCCGGTCATCCACATGGCCACGTCAATCATGTGGCTGCCGCTGTCGTGCAGCATCCCGCCGCCCGACTGCGCCGGGATTTGCCTCCAGGTGTTGGCGGTGCCGGTCTTCCAGGCTTGGCCGAGGTGGCAGGTGGCGGCGCGAAGTTCGCCAAAGGCGCCGCTTTGAATCTGCGAGCGGAGCCAGCGGAACTGTCCCAGCCCGTGCCTTTGGTAGGCCAGCGCGGCCGTGCAGCCACTGCGGTCGCGGGCGGCGATCATGGCTTCGGCCTGGGCCACCGAGATGGCGATGGGCTTTTCCAGCAGCACATGGATGCCCGCATCCAGCGCGGCAATCACTTGGGGGGCGTGGCAATCGTGCGGCGTGGCGATGAAAACGAAGTCCAGCTTTTCCTGCGCGAGCATGTCTTCGAATCGTTCGTAACACGCCGCTTCCTTCACGAGCGGGGAAACGGCCTTGATTGCCTCAAAGCGCTCGGGAACGATGTCACACAGAGCCACAATCTCCGCCCCGTCCAGCTGGGGGTGCATCCGGGCGTGGTGCCGCATCATGCCGCCGCAGCCCACCAAAGCGCCTCGCAAATTCGCCATCTCGACAAATTACCAGAGCGCACGCAACACCGTAACACCGCCGGGATGAGCCGCCCGGAGAAAGTGGAAAACCAACGGTATGTGGGGTCGTTGGGGCGTCGGTATCTCTCTCACTTTGCTCGGGGCTTTGGCCTCGTCCACGCCGGCACCTCCGACCCTACGTCTGCTTGAACGCGCGCAAACCGCCCTCGCTGAAGGCCGCTTGGGCGAGAGCGAAGCGAGCCTCGAAGCCCTGGGTGTCGGGGCTCCCGTGCGGGTCTCGATTGACCTGACTGGGATGCCCGCTGACCAACGCGCCGGGGCCTGGGTGAGCTACCTTAGTGCCCTCCGCATGTGGGAAGACGCCAGCCATGGCCTGGTGCGCTGGCACCTCTCCACACCGGAGAACGCGCAAGTGCGAATTGCCTTCGTGCCGGCCGCTCGATACGAGCACCGCCACGTGGCGGGCCGCGCCACCTGGAGCCGTGCCGTCCACCAGTTGGGTGATTCCTACTTCGCCACGCTGCGCGCGGATATCGCCATTGGCCTGCAAGACCCCACGGGTGCCCCCCTGAGCCTGCCGGCTATCCGGCACGTGATGGCGCACGAGCTTGGCCACGTCATCGGCCTGGATGATTCGCCGATGTCGGGCAGCATCATGGGGCGGCTCGATCCGCAGGCACCTGCACATGCTCTCAGCGCCGATGATGAAGCCGAGCTGAACAGCCTGCACACGGTGGTGCGGGATGTGCAATCCGCGCTCTTGGTCGCCCGCCGGACCTCTCAGTAAGGCCGGTTGGTAGGGTAGTTTCGAGTTCGCGTGCGCGTTCGAGACCTTGCTTCCGCCCTCTCCGTTGCCAGCCTGGGCGTGGGGGTTGGGGCGTACCTCTACGGGGGCCTTTTTGAGACGCGCAAGATCGAGCTTGTCCGCCGCACGCTCACCCTGCCGGACTGGGCGCACGATGGGCTGCGCGTGGCGGTAATTGCCGACCCCCACATCCGCGATGACTGGTCGGTGGAGCACACGCACCGGGCATTGGAGTTGGCCTACGCCACCAAGCCTGACCTCACGGTGCTGCTGGGCGATTACGTCTCGTTTTGGCACCCGATGGCCTTTGCCTATGTGGCGGCGGGCTTTGCCCCCCTCGCCGACTGGAACTCGCCGATCGTGGCGGTGGCGGGCAACCACGATTACTTTGCCGGAGAAGCGGCCTGGCTGCGGCCCTTGTTCGAAGACCTCAACGTGACCTACCTCGTCAACGAGGTGGCCGAGGTGGCGGGCGTGACGTGCCTGGGCGTGGATTCGCTGGTGAAAGGCGAACCCGACCCGCACGCTTTGCTCCGCCAGACCGACGGCGGGCGCGGCGCCCTGATGCTGTGGCACGAGCCGGACGGCGTGGACACTCTCCCTCCCGGTGGCCCCAGCCTGATGCTGAGCGGGCACACCCACGGCGGCCAGTTCCTGTCCCCTTGGGGGTGGGCGCCGGGCCTCCCCACCGGAGGGCGTAAGTATGTGGACGGGTTCTTCCCCGACCTCCCGGTGCCGCTTTACGTCTCGCGCGGGGTGGGCACGACCGGTCCGCCCAGCCGACTTTTCTGCCGGGCGGAAGTCAGTCTGCTCACCCTGCGTTCGGGCTAGCGCGTCATCCGCACAACGCGGACGACGCTGTTCATGCCGTAGGGGTAGCCCTTCACGTCCAGTACCACCCCGTCGTCGGCGGGTGTGAACTTGGCCTCGCTGCCGTCGTCCATCCAGGTCGCCGACTTGAAGCCCGCTGGAACGCCCTTGTAGAGGCGAGGACCCGTGCCACGGGCGTTGGTGCCGCTGACGCGCGGGTCCGCCGTGGCGGTGACGTCGAAGACGAACAGGTACGCCTCGTCGCCGATGACAAACCCGAAGTCGTCGTCGGTGCCGTGGATGCCAGAGGGACGACCCGCGTAGATCGGGCACTTGTCGCCGCCGTGGTATTCAATCCACTGGCCCACCACGTGGAACATGGCGCGCTCGTATTCCGGGATGCCCCCGGTACGCGTGGGGCCGAGGTTCATCAGCAGGTTGGCGCCGGCGCCCCGGCTGCGGACCAACTCTTCGATGACCAGTGCGGGGCTAATCATGTTCAGGTCTCGGTCGGCGTTGCCCCAGTGGAAGTTGCTGGTGTGGCACATCTCGCCCGCCACGTACTTGGTCATCCCCTCGCGCTTGATGGGCTCGGGTCGACCTCGCTCAAAGGTCACGGCGTCGATTTCGTTGTGTACGAGCTTGCCCTCCTCGCCAATGCCCGTGTTGTTGATGATCATCGTCTCGGGCTGGTGCTTGCGGATCACGCTGTAGAGCGCATCCAGCTCCCAGTCGGCGTCGCGCTTGCTCCAGTTGCCATCCAGCCACACCGCGCCGAGTGCGCCGTAGTTGCTGCAGATGATCTCAACCGAATCGCGCAGATACTGCTGGTAGCCCTTCCAATCGTTGTTGAAGCGCGGCTCACTCCAGTCCAGCGTGGTGTGATAGAGGCAGGGGATGATGCCTTCGGCGCGGCAGCCGTCGGTGAAGTCCTTGATGATGTCGCGGCCCGCCGGGGTCTTGGTCACGTCCCATTGGCACAGCCCGCGCGAATCGTAGAGGCTGAAGCCGTCGTGGTGGCGGCTGGTGAGGGTGATGTACTTAGCGCCCGCTTCTTTGGCCAGCCGAGCGAGAGCGCGCCCGTCAAAATCCGGCACCGCCCACTCGTCCATCAGCTTCATGTATTCGTCGCGCGGGATGTTGTGCAGGTGCATCGCCCACTCGCCTTTCTTAAGGAGCGAGTAGAGGCCAAAGTGGACAAAAATGCCAAAGGCCATCGATTCGAATTGCTGAACCCGGGGGAGCGGCGAGGGAATATCTTGAGAACTCATGGAGACTCCTTGCGCGCTCCACACCCGGGCCGCCCACGGGGTGGCCGCGGCGGCCATGGCCCCTTTCAGGACCTCCCGCCGAGAAAGAAAGTGCGGAGAGCCAAGCACCCGCTGAGTATGTCCGAAATCTAAGAAAACCAGAGGTTGGCTAAAATGGAAACGCGCCTATGCGAGTCGAGCAACTGATTGACGACCACAAGGACAGCGTGTACCGGCAACTTGTCCGCACCTGCGGCAACTACGAAGATGCCGAAGATGCGCTGGTGGAGTCGTTGATGCAGGCTTATCTCAGTGCCGGGCAGTTGCAGAACCCCGACGCCTTCCGGGGTTGGGTCGGCACCATTGCGCGGCGGGTGTGCCAGCACATCCAAACCCGCGACGACCTGCGTAACACCATCCCGATGGCGGAGATGGAGGCCACCGCGGACCCCCAATTGGATGTGGACCAGGAGGTGGCGATGCGGGAACTGAAGCGCCACGTGAAGGCCGCCATCGCCGCATTAGAATCCCCTTACGCCGAAACTTACCAGTTGGTGGAAATCGAGGGGATGAACCTTCAAGAAGCGGCGGATAAGGAAGGAATCACCCTCGCCGCTCTCAAATCTCGACTTCACCGTGCCCGTCAGTCCGTGCGCGAGTACCTAGACGCCCACTTTGTGACCCCCGAATGAGCCTGCCCGATTACTACACCCGTCCCCGCGAGGACATCCTCCCCTACATCCCGGCGGGCACGAACCGTGTGCTGGACGTGGGCTGCGGCGCGGGTTTCTTTGGTGAAACCATGCTGCGCACCGGGGCCGCCCAGGAAGTGTGGGGCATCGAATACGTGCCCGAGATGGCCGAGGCCGCCCGCAGCCGCCTGACCCGGGTGGAAACCGGCGACGCCATGCAGATTCTGCCCACCTTGCCGCACGGTCATTTCGATGTGATCTCGTTCACCGACGTGCTGGAGCACCTGGCCTGGCCGGACGAGGCGCTGAAGCTCGCCAAACCCCTGCTGGCCCCAGGCGGGGTGGTGGTGGCCAGCCTGCCCAATGTGCGCTACTTCAATGCCCTGTGGGAAATCGTGTGGCTGGGCGAGTTCCGGTACCAAGACGAGGGCATCTTCGACCGGACGCACCTGCGGTTCTTTACGCAGAAGACCATCCCCGAGTGGTTCGAGCGCGGCGGGTTCCAGGTGCGCACGCTGGTGGGCATCAACCCCAACCCGGGCCGTAAGTTCAATTTGCTGAACCGGTTGCTGCTGCGCAAGCTCGAAGACTGCCGCTGGCTCCAGTTCGCCATCGTCGCCGACCCGAAGCCGTAACCACGCCGTAACCAAGAAGCCCGACTTCCCCTAAGGGAAATCGGGCTTGTGAGTGGCGGGCGAGCGGCGTTTAGACCTTGCTTCGTTCCAAGTACGCGTAGGCGTTGTGCGCGTGGATGGATTCTTCGTTTTCGACTTCAATCGAGTACGAAGTGATCCGGTCGTCAGCGTCGAACTTCAGCGCGACTTCGCGCACCAGGTCTTCCACAAAGCGGGGGTTCTCGTAGGCGTGCTCGGTCACCCACTTTTCGTCCGGGCGCTTCAGCACCGGGTAGAGACCGCACGAACCCGAAGCCTCGATCATGTCAATCAGTTCTTCCAGCCACACGTGGTCGTTGGTCTTCACCCGCGCCGTCACCCAGCCGCGCTGGTTGTGGGCGCCGTAGCTGCTGATCTCCTTGCTGCACGGGCACAGGGTTGCCACCGGCACCCGCACGTACATCGTCAGCTCAAAGTGGCCGTTGGCAAAGGCATCAAAGCCGCAGTCGTATTCCATCATGCCGGTCTTGCCGGTGACGGGGGCCGCCTTCTCGATAAAGAACGGGAAGCGGACCTCCACGTGGGCTTTCTCGGCGTTCAGCTTTTGGGTCAGCGCCTTCAGGAGTTGCGGCAGGCTGTGCACGCTAATGGTGCGGCCGTACTCGTTCAGCACTTCCAAGAAGCGGCTCATGTGGGTGCCCTTGAACTCCTTGGGCAGGTCCACGGTCAGCGTAAAGTCGCCGCTGGTGCGCTGGCGCTCTTCGCTGCGGTCCAGCACCTCGATGGGGAACTTCACGCGGCGCACACCGACCTTGTCGATGGGGATATTGCGGGTGTCCTGCGTCTTCTGGATGTCCGGCAGGGCGGCTGATTCGTGACTCATGTCCAACTCACTCGGGGGAGTGCCAAGCGGCCTCCCTTGTGCGCTTTTCTACGTTAGGGGGCCTCGGTCGTTACCCAGGGCCCCATCGTTGCGGTCAATCCCGCTGGTTTCGCGGCCTAGTTTTGGTTCGCCAGTCCCATCACGGCCATGGCCCGGCGGGCGGCGATATGGGCGGCGGGCCAGCCGCCTCCGCCCTCCCATTCCACGGTGTAGCCGTCGCGGCGATGCCAGTCGGCCAGCTGCGCCACGGCGTCGGCCTCTTCGCTTCGGTTGACCTCTAGGCGAAGGTGGTTGCTGTCCGGCAGAGCCAGGGCCGGGGGCTTCCCGGCGGCGCTCATCGCCGCTTGGGCAGCGGCTTGGATCCCTTCGCCCGTAATTGACGGATGCAGAAGGCGGCCCATGTAGCGGCCCATCCCGTACTTGGTGATAAAGCTGTGCATCAGGTCGCCGCCCCAGGTATGGGCTTCAGCGCAGCCCTTGTCATCGCTCACCACCAGGGCCAGGGGCACCCCGCACGCGGCGGCGGCGGTGGCACTCATACGCTGCTCGCCCCACTCTTCGCCGTTCACCCAGAATCGGTGGACGCGCCCGCTGATGGTGTGCTCCATGATGCCGTGGCCCGTGCCGGCCATGGCGTGGTAGCCGACTAAGAACGCCACATCAAAGCCTTGATCGACCCCTTCCATCATGCCGAGGTCGCCTGAACCGGTGCCGCTGATGAGTTCGGTGCCGGGCTCGAGGTCGGAAATCAAGAGGTTCTTGCCGGTGTTGTGCGAATCCTTGACGACCACCCGGGTAGCTCCGCCGGCGATGGCCCCGCGAATGGCGGCGTTCACATCGTGGGTCATCATTTGGCGCGCAAACGCCCAGTCGTAGTGCTCGCCCGAGGGGCTGCCGCACTGCTTCCAACTCACGACTCCGGTTACGCCTTCGATATCGGCTGAGATGTAGACCCGCATAGCGGGTTCATCTTACTTGGTGCTTTCTTTGGATTGAATTCGTCCGAGTTCGGCGTCGAACGTCTTGGCGGCGGGTTCTTGCTTGTTGGCGGGCTGACCGATGTTGAGGTACGCCAGTTCCCAGCGCTTCTTGAGGTCCAGCGTCTTGCGGGCGATGGTGATGTAGACGTCCTGCTCGGACTTCTCAAACTTCACCCGGGCCTTAAAGTGCGCCAGTTGGTACACCTCTTTGGTTTCGCTCTCGCCGGCTTCCATCGTCCGGTATTCGAGGTTGTTCACGGCGACAAAGTCGCCGTACTTGGCCGGCCACTGCTCATAGGCGGCCCAATCAAACTCCTCTTGGAACCACGGCACCGGGCTGGCTTCCAGCATGGCACGGTCGTCTTGATCCAGCCACACGGGGATCTTTTCGAGCACGTAGGGCCGACCCGACTGCTCAATGTTGCGTTGGGCGTGCCACCAAAAGAAGCTGAGGCCCGCGATGGGGAATCCAAAGATCGCCAACAGGACGGGCAAGATCCACTTGCGGCCTTCTACCGGCTGGAGATAAGGGTCCACAGCATGAGTTGTATGATCCATGAGCACACCGCCAATCCTAGTTTGACCCCAAGCCCCGCTTTCGGCCCCAATCTGCCGTCCGGAAGCCTCAGCATCATGTAGGTCGCGAACACCTGCGCCCCCCCTAGCCCGAGGTTGGACACGGGGTCGTAGGGCAATCCGTCGAGGCGGAAAGGTGCCCCATCAAGGCTGCGGAGCGCCGTCACCAGTTCCAGCCACGCCACCACAAACCCCATTCCGGAAATGAGTGTAAGGGCGTGTTGGCACTGGTAGCCCCACTTCGGCCGCATGATCCAAAGGGCGGCCACCAAGATGAACGCCACCGCCACCACCCAGCCGATGCCCTGGAGTACCTCGACCCCGGGGGTTTGGCCGTAGTACGTCATCACCGAGAACGGCTCGCCTTCCAGCCTTTGGTTGCGTGCATTCGAGGCGATCATGCCGCAGCACGCAAAGGAGAAAAGCCATTCCGGCCAATGAGCTCGGGGAGGGTTCATCATTTCGTCGTTGCTTTGCTTTACGCTCGGGCCGTTGAATCCCATCCGCAGGCGGGACGAGTGGCCAGGGTAAGGACACTCTTTTGCTGCGCGGACTCCAGTGCCGCCGCCATGATCTCCACCACGTGCGCCACCCGGGGCGCCCCCACCGGCGAGGCCGCATCTTCGTAGAGCGCGCGCAAGCCGAGCCCGCGCATGTTGTTCTCCGGCCCGCTGCCAAGCGGCACCTCGCCCCACTCTTGGCTGGGTTGACGGGTCACCACGGGGCCCCCAAACCCGTTCGGGTCCGCCGCGCGGATCGCGCCGCCGGTGCCGTGAATCTCGATGTGCGGCAGTTCGTGGCTGGGCGTCTCGAAGCTGGTAATGAGCGTGCCGATCACGCCCGAATGGTGGGTGAGCGTGCACACGATGTGCGTCATCACTTCCACCGGGAACACGGTGCCCGCCCGCGGGCCACTACCGATCGTGCGATGGTCTCGCACCGTGCGGGCCGAGGCGGCCACCGAGGCCACCGGGCCAAACCAGTGCACCAGGGCCGTGAGATAGTAGGGGCCCATATCGAACAGCGGTCCGCCGCCGGGCTGATAGTAGAAATCGGGGTCGGGGTGCCAGCTTTCGTGGCCACCGCATAGCATGTGGGCGGCGTAGCCCACCGGGGTGCCTACGTGGCCCGCTTGGATGAGGTCCATCACCGTGGTCACGCCCGCGCCCAGCACCGTGTCGGGGGCGCCGCCCAGGTGCAGGCTCTTTTCGTTGGCTAGCGAAACGAGTTCTTGCACTTCGGCCAGCGTGAAGGCCAACGGCTTCTCGCAGTACACCGACTTACCGGCCTGTAGCAAAGCCTTGCTCGTTCCAAAGTGAGCCAGGGGCGGGGTGAGGTTCACCACCGCTTGCAGGTCATCGCGCTGGATCATGGCGTCGGGGGTCATGCCCTCGATGCCGTACTTCTCGGCGCGGGCCTGGGTGCGCTCGGGCACCATGTCAGCAATGCCCACCAGGTCAAACATCGGGTCGGCTTGCAGGTTCTCGATGTAGATCGAGCAGATGTTGCCTGCGCCCAAGATTCCTACGCGGATCGGTTGACCATGCGGTCCGGCCATGCAACCAGTTTACGGAGTTCGCGCGTAGGCAGAGGGGCATCCCGGCGGAAGGCTGGTCTGTCCCGACCTCCGTCCGCCTCGCTTCCGTATCATGCCCAACGGGTTGCGCACGCACTACGAGGTCCTGGGGGTTCCGCCGAGCGCGTCTGGTGAAGACATTCGCCAGGCGTATCGCGGGCTTGCCCGGGAGTACCACCCCGACCTCAACCCCGAGGACCCCAAGGCGCACGAGCGCATGGCGCAACTGAACGAGGCGTTCGAAACCCTCAGTGATCCCCTCAAGCGCACCCAATATGACGGCACGCTTGGCCTGACGCGGGAAGACGCCGACCCGAGCGGGTTCGTTAAGCGGCCCTCCGTGGTGCAGGCGCGGCTGGTCCAGCGGCACCGGGTGCATCGCACGCCGATTTACGCGATGGCGTTCCGGAGCGTGGGCGGGCAAATGATCACCAGCGGTTTTGACAACGAGGTGTTGCAATGGGATCGCGACCTCGCCAAGGTCGAGAAGCGCTACCCGCTGGAGGGCGGCGCGGTAAGCAGCCTGGCGGCCCTGAGCGACGGCTTTTTGGCGGCGGGGAGCACGGAACAGACGGTTTCGGCATGGCGGCAGAGCGAAGCGGGCACCCAGTTCTGGCGGCATCACCCGCCGGAATGGAGCGTGGCGGTGGCGGCGTGCCCCGATGGCAGCTGCGTGGCGCTGGGGACGGTGGGCAAGGAGGCGCGCATCTTGGATGCCCGCACCGGTCGCGACCGGTTCCTTTTGCGCGGCCACAAAGACAGCGTGACGGCAGTGGCTTTCTCCGGGGACGGGCGGACGCTCGCGACCGGCAGCGCTGACGCCACCGTGAGGCTCTGGAACGCCCGCACTGGCACCCAAGTGCGCGGGATTGAACGCATCCGCAGCACCGTGACGGCGATTGCCTTCCACCCGGATGCGAGCCGGGTGGCGGTGGCGGCGGTGGACCGATCGATTCGGGTGTTTGATACGCGCACTTCGGGCTTGCTGACGACCTTCTTTGGCCACGAGCGACCGATTGAGACGCTGGCGTTCCACCCGCGCGGGTGGCTGCTGGCCAGTGGCAGCCGGGATGGCACCGTGGGGCTGTGGAATATCGACCGGGGTCTCGGTCACGGGCGCATTGAGGCCAGCCACCAGGCGGTGATGACGGTGGGGTTCCACCCCGAAGGCCGCTTTATGGTCGCCGGGGGGCTTGATAAGATTCTCCGCGTGTGGCGCCTGGGCGGCGCGAACACCTAGTCGTCAGCGATTGAGAACCACGATGCCCGCGTTGAGATACGTGGCGAAGCTGACCCACAGGATGTAGGGCACCAACAGCCACCGGGCGGGGGAGCCGAATCTCTGCATCATCCAGGTAATGGTGGCCAGGAGGAGCAGGATGATGGCGAGGGCCCCGACGGGTGCCTTTAGCCCAAAGAACACCACCGACCACAGGGCATTGAGGGCAAGCTGGATGCCGAACGGGAGGGCGAGGGCCCTGAGGTTCTCCGGTTGGCGACGGTAGGCGATGACCCAACTGGCGGCGATAAGCACGTAGAGGATCGGCCACACGATGCCAAAAAGGTAGCTGGGCGGTTGGAGCGGCGGCTTGGTGAGAGCGGTGTACCAGCCGTCTTGGATGCTACTAGGGGTGACACTTCCCCCTATCCCGCCCGCCACAAAGACCGCAATGGCCCCGAGAATGGCGATGCCGGGTCGAAAGGTAGGTGACATGGAATTCCTTCTACGCCGTTGGGGCTCCCTCAATTTGAAGGAGCCCTGCCCGCAAGGAGGGCAATTAGCCGGGGTTGCCTACCGACCAGGCGTATTGCGACGGCCATGGCACTTCGGCTCCCAACTCCTGCGCCGCGCGCAACGCCCAGTACGGTTCGCGGAGCAGTTGGCGGCCCAGCAGAACGATATCCGCCTGCCCCTGCGCCACGATGGCCTCGGCCTGAGCGGATTCGGTGATGCTGCCCACCGCGCCGGTCGGGATGCTGGTGGCGGCCCGGAGACCCGCCGCGAGGTGAACCTGGTACCCCGGCCCGACGGGAATGTTCGCGTTCATCACGGTGCCGCCGCTGCTGCAGTCAACCAGGTCGAGCCCGAGCGGCACGAGCTCTTGCACCAGCCGGGCGGAATCCTGGGGCGTCCAGCCCCCTTCCACCCAGTCGGTCACGCTGAGCCGCATCCAGAGCGGCTTCTCGGCGGGCCACTCTTCGCGCACGGCCTGCACCAGGGTGCGGTGGAACGCGAAACGGTCCCCACCTTCGGGCTCGGGGTGGCTGAGCGGCGAGAGGAACTGGTGCAGTAAGTAGCCGTGCGCGCTGTGGAGTTCCAGCACGTCGAACCCTGCCTCGTGCGCGCGGCGGGCGGCCCGCCGCCATGCGTCAATCATCGCGTCCCGGTCAGCGGCGGTCATGGCCTGGGGCACGGGAGTGTCTTCGCGGAACGGGATCGCGGCCGGGGCTAGCCGGGGGTGCGGCCAGTCCGGAACGTAGCCGCGCACTGGCGACCAGGGGCGATAGGTGCCCGATTTGCGGCCGGCGTGGGCGATTTGAATTGCGGCCGCAGCCCCGACGTACTGGATGCTCTCAGCAATCGCACGGAGGCCGGGAATGTGGTCGTCGCTCCAAATGCCGAGGTCCTGCGGGCTGATGACTCCGCCCGGGGTCACGGCGGTGGCCTCCAGCATCACCAAGCCGCAGCCGCCCGCCGCCCGGCTGCCGTAGTGCGCCGGGTGCCAGGCGGTGGCGACGCCGTCCATGCCCTCGCACGAGTACATGCACATCGGGCTCATAGCCACCCGGTTGCGGAGGGTAACCGACTTTTGCGAGAAAGGGGCGAAGAGGGAACTCATGTCCTCATTTTGGCCTGCGCACGGATTCCACAGGGAAAATTGCGGGGATTCCAAGGAAGGGCTTAAAACCCCGCAAATTTACGGTGATTGAGGGGGGAAATCGGAGGGTGAGTCTGGTATTGTGGAAGTTCGGGCGAAGAAATTCGCTTTGGAGTCTTTAACATGAAGAAACTCATCCTTATGGGCGCGATGGCGGCTGTGGTTAGTTCTGCGAACGCTGCGGTGGTTTACAGCGAAAACTGGAACAGTGGGATTGCTGCCAGTGGTTGGACCGCTACCGACGATAATGGTTCGGGCGTGATTTGGGCCGATATGTCTGCCTCGCTGGACGACAACTACGCTAGCACGATTGCTGCGGACCAGTCCAACGCTCCGATTGCCAACAGCGACTTCTTCGGCGAAGCCACAAACGGTTTCGACACATCCCTGCGCTCGGCTGCCATCAGCCTGGCGGGCTTCCAGAACGCCGCGATGACGTTCGATGTCAACTTCCAAGCGTTCATTGACAACTCGGGCGACCAAATGCAGGTTATGGCCTCCTCGAACGGCACGAGTTGGACGGTCCTTGACACGTACGCCTCGGACACTCCGGTGGGCGGCTTGTACGCCTTGAACGACGGCGTGACGAAGTCCTACAGCCTGAGTGCTTTCGACGGCGGCAACCTGTTCCTCCGCTTCCGCTACAATGACCCGACGGCTTTCGCCTTCGAATGGTACGCCCAGGTGGACAACCTGCAAGTGACGGCCGACGCCGTGCCGGAACCGGCCAGCATGGTCGCCCTTGGCGCTGGTCTGCTCGCGCTGGCGCGCCGCCGCCGCAGCAAGTAAGCCCTTCGCTCCGTCGACCGGATCAATTCCAAGAGGTCTCTCCTTCGAGGGACCTCTTTTTTGTTGATTGCCATGGCAACGGGATAAACTAGCTTCACATGCTCCTGAAGCCCTTGCTCACCGCCGACCAGATCGCCCAGCGCATCACCGAACTCGGCGCCCAGATCACGGCGGACTACCAAGGGCAAGAATTGATCCTCTTAGGCGTGCTGAAGGGGTGCCACCCCTACCTAAGCGACCTGGCCCGCAGTATTGACCTCCCCATGCAGATTGACTACGTGCAGGTCGCCAGCTACCACGGTCAGCAGATCAGCAGCGGGGCCGTGAGGTTCAAACGCGACCACGAAATCCCGATCGAAGGCAAGCATGTGCTCTTGGTGGAGGACATCGTGGATACTGGCCTCACCCTCGGCTACCTCCGCGAACTGCTGGAAACCCGCCAGCCCGCCAGTCTGGCCGTCACCGCCTTGCTCAACAAGGTGGAAGCCCGCACCCACGATGTTCCGGTTGAGTACATCGGCTTTGACATTCCGAACCGATTTGTAGTAGGATACGGATTAGACGACGAGGAGCGTTATCGCAACCTTCCCTACGTGGCCGTACTCGGCGACTGATCGTCTACCCCTTCCCCCTCCTCCCCGTTCTTGGGTGTGCGAGGATCGGTGTTACACATGCAGCACACATTCCGTGCCCGTAAATCTGGCTCGACCGGCCGCCGAGGCCGAGGTGGTTCCGGTGGTTCTGGTGGCTCCGGCCGCGAAAAGCAGCCCAATATCGACACCTCTGTAGATCTCGAGAATCTGCCCGAGGTTGATTTCAACCACTTTGACGCCATGTCGCCCGCTGACCTGGCGAAGGCAGCCAAGAAAGCGAAGATCTCGCTCGACGTGGACAAAGGCGTCGTTATCGAGTCGCTTCTCAAGGAAGCCAACCCCGATGCGGTCTACCGCACCGGCATCCTCGAATTGATGAACGACGGGTGGGGATTCCTCCGCCGCCCGACCTTCGGCTCAAGCAACGACGACATCTACGTGAGCCAGAACCTGGTGCGCAAGAACGGCCTGAAGGCTGGCGACACCGTGATGGGCCTCATCCGCCCGCCGCGCGAAGGCGAGAAGTACGCCGGGATGCTCCGCATTGAGAGCGTGAACGGCCACGGCACCCAGTCCCCCGAGCACCAATCCCGCCGCTCCTTCGATGAACTCACGCCGCTCTTCCCCGAGCAGCGCCTGAAGATGGAAACCACGCCCGAGAACATCATCGGGCGCATCATTGACCTCATTTCGCCCATCGGTATGGGTTCGCGCGGCCTGATCGTGGCCCCGCCCAAGGCCGGGAAGACGACGATCGTCAAGACCATCGCCAACTCCATTACGGCCAACAACCCCGGCGTGTACCTGATGGTGCTGCTGGTGGACGAGCGACCGGAAGAAGTGACCGACATGCGCCGCAGCGTGAAGGGGCAGGTGATTTCGAGCACCTTCGATGAACCCGCCGAGAACCACATGCGCGTCACCGACTTGTGCCTGGAGCAAGCCAAGCGCCTGGTGGAAGCCGGCCGCGACGTGGTGATCCTGCTCGACTCGATCACCCGCCTCAGCCGAGCCAGCAACCTGACCATCAACCCTAGCGGGCGCACGCTCTCGGGGGGTCTGGACCCGGCCGCGCTTTATCGCCCGCGACGCTTCTTTGGCGCGGCGCGCAACATCGAAGAAGGCGGATCGCTCACCATCATCGCCACCGCGCTCATCGAGACGGGAAGCAAGATGGACGACGCGATCTTTGAAGAGTTCAAGGGCACCGGCAACATGGAAATCGTGTTGGACCGCGAACTGGCCGAGCGCCGTATTTGGCCGGCCATGGACGTCCGCCGCAGCAGCACCCGCCACGAGGAGAAGCTCTTCGAACGCGAGGCGCTGGAAGCCGTGGTGCAACTGCACCGCATCCTGGCCAACACCAAGGACAACGTGGAAGCCACCGATCAGCTCATCAAGCTGCTCAAGCGCACGCCGACCAATTCGGCGTTCCTCGAGAGCGTGATGGCCCGCACCCGTGCCACCGTCTAAGCGCCGCAAAACAACGGCCCCCACGGGAGAAATCCCGCAGGGGCCGGAAGGGGTTCTTAGGCCGGAGCTTACTGGGCCTTGGCTTCGAACGAAACGCGCACGAACACTTCGTCGCTCAGCGGCATCACACCGTTCGGCATCTTGTCGGTGCTACCGACCTTGAAGTCGCTGCGCTTCACCACGAACGGCTCGGCGATCACGCCCACGACCTTGCCCATGCGCGGATCTTCCATCGGGCCGTTGAACTTAAAGCCAATCGTCATCGGCTTGGTCTGGTCCTTAATGGTCAGGTTGCCGTTGACCACCCAGCCCTTCTCGGTCTCCTTCACGCTGGTGCTCTTGAACTTCATCGTGGGGAACTTGGTGGCATCGAAGTAGTCGGCGCTGCGCAAATGGTCATCGCGGGGACCCACGGCCGTATCCACGCTGCTTACGTCCACCGTGAACTCCACCGAAGAGTTCGCCATGTTCTCGTGGTCCACCATCACGTGGCCATCGAACTTGGTGAAGCGACCCTGCACGTGGGCGAGGCCCATGTGCACGATTTCGAAACCGACGCCGGAGTGCACCGGGTCCACCTTGTAGTGGCTCGGGGCCACGGCCGAGGGCGACAGGGGGAACTCGGTCGGGGTCGCAATGGCGCGACCCGGATGCAGGGCGACGAAGCCCAGGGCCACGGCCGGAGCCGCACCCCACCACAGATGCTTGAACTGAATGGTCATGTTAAATCCTGAAAAGACTCCCGGCTGGCATCTTCTCTCCATACTCCCTTACGTTGGGAAATGCTCGAATCGTTGCACGTGCAATGAAATCGGTCGAAAGTCACCGGGCCCGGAATATGCCATGCCGGCATTTCTCGTAGTTCAAACTAGAACCATGCGTCGTCTCCTTGGGTTATTCATGGGGTGTTTGCCCCTTTGGGCGCTGGCCCAGCCGACTACCGATCCGCAGCCTGCCTTCTTGGATAAGCGGGATGAGGTTACGGTGGCACTGGCCGAACCCGCCCGAATTCAGGAGCTAGAAGGGGCCGTACGGGTCACCATCAATGACCAGCCGGTGCGGGTGGTAGAGATCAAGCCCGGGGCCAAGGCCGAGATTCCGCTGCCGCCCAACGCCGTGACCCTGCCCGGGAGCATTCAAAAAGCTCTGGGGGGCAACGAGTGGGCTCCCAATGACCCCGTCACGCAGATGAACGAGGTGCGCCCGGGGGTGTTCGAGTTTGTGGCCGCTTTTCCGGCCGGGGACTGGGAATACAAGGTCGCCCGGGGCGGCAACTGGACGCAGAACTGGGGCCGAGATTTTGTGCCTGGGGGGCCAAACATTCGCCTGTCGGTGGCCAACGCCGGCACGATTGTGAAGTTCGTGGTGGACTTCAACTCCAACACGGTCAAGGATTCGATCAATCACCCCGGTGAGGTCGTCGCGCCGAAGGAGGCTCCGCCAGTCGGCCTCGGGCGCCCGGATGCCGACCTGCTGGGCAGTGTGCGCGTGCTGCTGGCCGCTCCGTTGGAGGACGATCAACTCACCGAAGATATCCGCGTTCGGGTGGGAGGCAATGAAGCTCGGCGGGTTTACCTCCGTGATGTGCTGAATGACCCCGCGTTCCAATACACCAAAACCGACCTCGGGTCGGTGGCGACTTCCCGTGAAACCACCTTCAAGGTGTGGAGCCCGGTGGCGCGCAGTGCCACGGTTTTGCTCTATCGCACGGGCCGCCCCACGCCCTTCCGGCGAGTGCCGATGAAGCGGGGCACGGGGGGCGTTTGGTACGCCAGCCAGACCGGCAACCTGCACGCCACGGAGTACCAGTACGAGTTTGAGAGCTACGGCCGCAAGAGGATTGCCACCGACATCTACGGCCGGGCCTCCAATGCGCTCTCCACGCGAAGTGTGGTGGTCGATCTCTCTCGCACCCAGCCGCCGGGCTGGCCGACGCGCCTCGCCTTTACCGGCGCGCAGACCGACGCCGTGATTTACGAACTTCACGTGAGGGATTACACGATTCAGGTCGCCTCGGGGGTGCCGGCTTCCTTGCGCGGCAAGTATCTGGGCTTGCTGCACTCGTCTAGCCCGCGCCAGGGCCTTAACCATCTGGTCAATTTGGGCGTGACGCACGTCCACTTGCTGCCCATTCACGACTTCAACCCGGCCCACTCGCAGGGCTACAACTGGGGCTATGAAACGACCCAGTTCAACGTGCCGGAGGAGCAGTATTCGCAAACGCCGAACGACGCGATCCGGCGGGTGCGCGAGTTCAAAACCATGATCGCCGGGATGCACAAAGCTCGGCTGGGCGTGGTGCTGGATGTGGTCTACAACCACAGCGTGCCGAGCGAAGGTCAGCAGAGCGCGTTCTGGGAAACCGTGCCGTTCTTCTATTTCCGGACCAACGAACGCGGCGATGTTCTGAACGAGAGCGGCGTGGGGAATGCCCTCGCCGACGAGCGACCGATGGTGCGCAAGTTCATCCGCGACTCGCTGGTGTACTGGACACGGGAGTACCGCGTGGACGGCTTCCGGTTTGACCTGCTGGGCATGCACGAGCCGGAGTCCGTGGCCGACTGGACCAAGGCCATCCGGGCGGTCAACCCGAACGCCATCATCTACGGCGAACCCTGGACCGGGGGCGGTCCCCTGCGCTTTGGCAAGGGTGCGCAGCGCGGAATGGGCCTGGCCGTGTTCAATGACAATTTCCGAGGGGCGTGGCGCGGGGCACTGGACGAACAAGGTCCCGGTTGGGCCATGGGCGGCGGCGATCGCGCGGGCATCGTGCGCGGCATGATGGGTTCGCCCGAGTTTGCCAACCACCCCACCGAGACGCTGAACTACGTGAGTGCCCACGACAACCTCTCCTTCGGCGACCGGGTCGCGATGGAGCTTGCTTCGCCCGAGATGCAGGAGTACGCGGTGAAGTTTGCCCACGCGGGGGTGTTGCTCTCGCAAGGCGTGCCCTTCATCGAGGGGGGCATCGAGATTGGCCGCACCAAGGGCGGCAACAACAACTCTTACAACGCCGGCGACCCCGTCAACCAGTACGACTGGGTGCGGGCCGAAGACTACTGGCAGCGCAACGCCTACTTCACGCGGCTCATCGCCCTGCGGCGCGCGCACCCGGTGTTCCGGCTCCGCACCAAGGCGGAAGTTGACCGTTTGGTGAAAGAGATGCCTGCCGATCAGCTGCCGCCCCAGACCGTCGGATTTCGACTGGATGGCGCGGGGGCACGGGATACTTGGAAGGATGTCATTGTCCTCTTCCACGCCGGCATGAAGGGGCAACGGGTGACCCTGCCCGAAGGCAAATGGAACGTGGGTCTGGATGAAGAAGTGATGCCCCGGGGCCGGGTGCGGCAAGAGGAAGGCGAGATGGAGATGCGGCCGCTCACCGCCTACGTGCTGTACCGGTGACGAAGGCATGAGCGAATCCTCCACCCCGCGCACGTCGGGCCTCAAGCATCTGTGGCAATACGCCGGTCCGCACCGGCCGCTAGTGGTGAAGGCCGCCACCTATTCCACCCTTGGCAAGGTGATGGATGTCGCTCCCGAGGTCCTCATCGGCGCGGTCATTGACGTGGTGGTGAGGGGGGAAGGCAGCTTTGTCGCCACCCAGTTCGGCATCGTCGATCGGTGGCACCAACTCCTCGTGTTGGCGGCCATCAACGTGGTGGTTTGGATTCTGGAGAGCCTCTTTGGCTATCTCAGTGCGGTGGCCTGGCGCAACCTCGCTCAGAGCATGGAGCACGGCATGCGCACCGAGCTTTACGACCACGTCCAGACCCTCGAAATCAGTTGGTTTGAAGATCGCTCGAGTGGCGGCCTCATCAGCGTTCTGAACGACGACATCAACCAACTTGAACGGTTTCTGGATGGCGGGGCGGCATCGCTCATCGTCGTGTTTTGGAACGTGGTGCTGGTCGGGGCAGTGTTCGCGGCCAGCTCCTGGCTGCTTACCTTGCTGGCGTTTGTGCCCATCCCCATCATCGTGTGGGGGTCGATCCGCTACCAGAAGCGCCTGGAGCCGCTCTACGCGCAGGTACGCGAAGCGGTAGGCGAGCTCAGTGCCACCCTCAGCGCCAACCTCAGCGGGATTCAGACGATCAAAGCGTTCACCGCCGAGGCCCGCGAATCCGCCCGATTGGGGCGGGTAAGCCAGGAGTACCGCGAGGTCAACCAGAACGCGATCAAGTACTCCAGCGCGTTCGTGCCGCTCATCCGCATGGTCATCCTCTCCGGGTTCACCTGCACGCTGGTGCTGGGCGGATGGATGGTGCTGAACGGCCGCATGGAGGTCGGCATCTACTCGGTGCTGGTGTTCATGACCCAGCGACTGCTTTGGCCGCTGACCCGCCTGGGCGAGACGCTGGACCTCTACCAACGCGCCATGGCCAGCACGCACCGCATTATGGATCTGCTGGCCGTGCGCCCCAAGATGCAGGAGGGAGCACTGGCGCTGCCGGCGCCCGCCACGGGCCACATCGAGTTAATGAACGTAGACTTTGCCTACGCCAACGGGGTGCCAGTGCTACGGGGCGTCAATCTCGACATCCCCGCCGGAGAAACCCACGCTATTGTGGGGGCCACCGGGGCGGGCAAGAGCACCCTTATTCGGCTGTTGCTCCGCTTCCACGATGTCACGGCGGGTGAGGTTCGAATTGACGGCGTCAACGTGTGTGACCTGACGTATGCGGGGCTGCGGGGGGCGTTCGGGTACGTCAGCCAGGATGTGTTCTTGTTCCATGGGTCGGTGCGGGAAAACATCCGCTACGGCCGCCCCGAGGCCACTGACGCGGAGATTGAAGAGGCCGCCCGCGCGGCGGAAGCCCACGATTTCATCGCCGCCATGCCCGAGGGGTACGACACCGTGGTGGGCGAGCGGGGGCAAAAGCTCAGCGGGGGGCAGCGCCAGCGGCTTTCCTTGGCCCGCGCCATCCTGCGCGATCCGCTGATTTTGCTCCTCGATGAAGCCACCAGCGCGGTGGACAACGAAACCGAAGCCGCCATCCAGCGCTCTTTGGCCCGGGTGACGAAGGACCGCACCTCGGTGGTCATCGCGCACCGCCTGAGCACCGTGCGTGACGCCCACCGCATTTGGGTGATGGAGGCGGGGCAAGTCGCCGAGTCTGGCACGCACGAGGAGCTCTTGGAGCAAAACGGCATCTATGCCGCCTTGTGGCGCGTGCAAACCGGTGACGCCCTGGCCAAATCCTAACCCTAACCCCGTAAGATTGCCAGGCAAGTCGAGGCCAAGGGGGAGTATCCTGGGCGGCATGTACCGGCCGCTCGTCGCCGCTCTGGCAGTTCTTGCTGTCCCCGCCTTTGCGCCCGCCATCGTGTGGAGCAACAACCTCACCAACGCCCAAGTCTCGAACTTTGGCGCCACCGACCCGCGATTCCAAGGGATCGGCCGAGTCTTTGAAGGCGCCTCCTTCCGCGCCACGGGCACCTACATGGGGTTCATGAACGGATTCCACTGGGGCATCACGGCCCGCCACGTCATTGACGCGGGCAGCACCGGCTCTTTCCGCTTTGCCGACGGCGGCAACTATCCGATCACCCAGGTTTACAACATTCTGGGCGCGGACATGTCCATCTTCAAGATCAGCGGCTGGAACCGCAGCGTGTGGACCCCGCTCATCCGCAACGACAATTCGTTTGCCCCGGGCACGCAGTTGGTGAGTGCGGGTTACGGCCTTCACGGAGCGGAAGGCAACAGCCCGTGGGGATCGGACAACGTCCGCCGAGGCATGACGACCCGAATTGAACGCACGGAAGTGGCGGGCAACCTCTACGGCAACTACTTCTCGGTGGTCGACCGATTCGATGCGCCGGGCGATGCCAACTTCACGAGCTTTGAAGGTTTTGGCGCCCCGGGGGACAGTGGTAGCCCGCTGATCGACCCGAATGGCCGCATCCTGGGCGTGCTCTCCAACGGGGAGTTCGAGCAGTACGGCGCCGAGAACTGGTACACGGGGATGACCCCCGAGGCCGCCAACGAAATCCAGCGTATCTCCGGCGTGCCGGAACCGGCCTCCATGCTCGTGCTTGGTGCCAGCCTGGTCGCGCTCGCGCGCCGACGCCGCAAGGCCTAAGCGCAAAACAACCGAGGCTCACGGTACGGGATAGACTCCCAACGCCGTGAGCCTTTATCATGCCCTCCGCCCGCTATTGTTCCGGATGGATGCGGAGACGGTTCACGAGCGCATCCTGGCGGCAATCGAGCGCGGATGGATCAAGGGCTCTGGCCCCGTAGCCGCCCCGGTGACGAAGTTTGGCGTGACCTTCCCGAACCCCGTGGGTTTGGCCGCCGGCTTTGACAAGAACGCCCGCGGGCTGAACGCATGGGCGTCTTTTGGGTTCGGATTTGCCGAGATTGGTACGGTGACGCGCCACGCCCAGCCCGGGAACGAGCGCCCGCGCATGTTCCGATTGCCCGAAGATCAGGCCCTGATCAACCGGTTAGGGTTCAACAACGAAGGCGCGGATGCGGTGGCCCCTCGCCTCGAAAACCGACCCAAAAACCTCGTCCTCGGGGTCAATATCGGCAAGAGCAAGGTGACGCCCCTGGAGCAGGCCGCTGACGACTACGCCTACTCGTTCCAGCGGCTCAAGGACGCCGCCGACTACGTCACGGTCAACGTCAGTTCGCCCAACACCCCCGGTCTGCGCACCCTGCAGGATCGCGGGCCACTCAGCCAGATTCTCTGGCGGCTACGCGAAATGGACGGCACCAAGCCGCTCTTCATCAAGATTGCGCCGGACCTGAATGACGAGCAGATCGCGGATGTGGCGGCGCTGGTCAACGACCTCGACATCGCGGGGGTGGTGGCGACCAACACCACCATCAGCCGCGCGAATCTGAAGCAAGACCCTGGCCAAGAAGGCGGCCTAAGCGGCGCCCCGCTGGCGGGCCGCAGCCGCGAGGTGCTGGCCCTGATCCGCCAGCAACTGGACGCCGGACGCACCGTCATCAACGTCGGCGGCATTCATAACGAAGAAGAGGCCCGCGCCCGCTTGGTGCAGGGCGCTGACCTCATTCAGATTTACACGGGTTGGGTTTATGGCGGGCCTGATTTTCCGGCCCGGATCGCCCGGGCCATTGCCTCGCCGGTCCTCCCTCGTTAGCGTCGACGACGCGGAGCCGGAGCGGCCGCCGCCGGTTGGGCCGGGGTGATGGTGAAGAGCTTGAGGTTGTCCCCGTCGTCGCTCGTCACCAGCAGCTTGCCATCGCCGGTCACCGCCAGGGGCGAACCGACCATGCTGGCCCCTTGGATCGTGGCCACGCGTTGGCTATTGGCCACCGCGCCCAGGCTAATCGTCATGTCGTTGCTGCTGGTGAACACGTACTTGCCGTTGGGCGTGAACGCGGTGTACAGCACCCAGTCCTGGTGATTGCGGAACTTGGCCGCCTGCGCCCGGGTGGCGAGGTTATAGACCACTGCACTGCCGTCGCGGCCCGCCGTCACAGCCAGGGTGCCCGCGTTGTTCACGCTCAGGTTATTGGCGCCCGCCATCGGCTTCATGGTCACCGTAGAGGCCAGGGCTCCGGTGCCGGCGTTATAGATGCGCATGCCTTCTAGCAGGGTGCCGGTCACTAGGCCACCCGTGGAGGCAAAGCCCACGCCGAAGAAGTTGGCGCCCATGCCCTTCATGCTCACCGTCGGGTTGCCGCCGCTCACATTCCACACGTGGATGACGTCATCCTTGCCCACGCTCGCGATCCGCTTGTTGTCCCGGCTAAAGGTCAGCGACTGGATGCCGCGCTGGTGGCCCTTGTCGCGGGGGAGTTCGCGCACTTTTTGGCCGTTGGCCACGTTCCAAATCCAAATGCGGCCGGTTTCGTCGCCCGTGGCCAGGAGCTTGCCGTCCGGGCTGAACGCCAGGCCGTAAGCCGGCCCGGGGTGGCCCGCCAGGTTGAACAAGGTCGTGTAGTTCGTCCCGTTCATGATGCGGACGTTCCCGTTTTCGAGCCCCACGGCGAACTTGGCGCCCGAGGTTGCGGCGGCCGCACTCACGATGCGAATGCCGGGGAAGGTCTTGACGGGTGCCACTTTGGGCGTGGAGGCGCTTTGGCCGAGGATCGCGGTGGCAACTAAGGACGTCAACATGCTTTCGAGTATCTCCAACTTACTAAACGTTTTACCGTCCGAGAAAATTACGAGGGTTCCCGGTCGCTGGGCAAGTCCGCTTCAGGAATAATGGGGCATGGCTTGTCTTGTGGCCTTGGCGACACTCATGACTTCAACCAATCTGGCGGCCCCGACCCCCTACGGCCCGGTGCCGAATGCGGCGCAATTGGCTTGGCACGAACTCGAGTACTACGGCTTCATCCACTTTGGGAACAACACGTTCACGGGCAAGGAGTGGGGTGACGGCAGTGAGCCCCCCACCACGTTCCACCCTACCGATTTCGACCCGGACCAGATCGTGCGAGCCTTCAAGGACGCCGGGATGACCGGGATCATCCTCACCGCCAAGCACCACGACGGCTACTGCCTGTGGCCCACCAAGACCACGCCGCACAGCGTGAAAGCCTCGAATTGGAAGAATGGTCGGGGTGATGTGGTGCGGGATATCTCGGAGGCCTGCCGCCGCCATGGCCTCCAGTTCGGCATCTATCTCTCCCCGTGGGACCGCAATGCGGCCAGCTACGGCAAGCCGGAATACGTGCAGATGTACCGCGACCAGTTGCGGGAGCTCACCCAGAACTACGGCCCCATCTTCACGATTTGGCACGACGGCGCGAACGGGGGCGATGGCTACTACGGCGGAGCGCGCGAGAACCGGATGATTGACCGGACGACGTACTACGACTGGCCCAAGACCTGGGAGCTCGCCCGCACGTGGGCGCCCCGCGCCGCCATTTTCAGCGATGTCGGGCCGGACGTGCGCTGGGTGGGCAATGAGCGCGGGGTGGCCAACGATCCGTGCTGGGCCACCTACGACCCGCGCGGCCCCGAACCCGGCCAGAAACCCGCGCCGGGCTTCACTGCCTACGAAGAAGCGATGAGCGGCCACCGGGGGCGTGGCACCTGGATGCCGGCGGAAGCGGATGTTTCCATTCGGCCGGGCTGGTTCTGGCGCCCCTCGGAGGACAGCAAGGTCAAGACGGGCGAGCAGCTCTTTAGCCTCTATTTGCAGAGCGTGGGGCGCGGGGCCAGCTTCTTGCTCAACGTGCCGCCGGATTCGCGCGGCCAGATCCACGACGCGGATATCCAGTCGTTGCAGGAGTTCCGGCGGTTACGGGAGGAAGCCTTTGGGCGAGACTTGGCCCCTTTGGCGAAAGTGGAATCCAATGGGGACTGGAGTGCTGCTTACCCCGCCGCTCAAGTGGCGGACGGGGACAAGAAGACGGCCTGGGCGGCACCGGATCGGCCCGACAGCGCCTGGCTGGAGTTCCGCTGGTCGCAGAAGCAGAACCTGCGCTACGTGCGACTCCGCGAGGCCATCCGGTGGGGGCAGCGCGTGGACACCTTCGCCATTGAAGTGCCCGAAGGCAACGGGTGGCGCGAGGTCAAGCGGGCGCAGGCCATCGGCCCGCACCGGATTCTTGACCTGGGCGGCGTGCAAACGGACCGCGTGCGGGTGCGCTTTGTGAAGGCCGATGCCTGCCCGATGATCACCGAGGTCGCATGGTTCTAACCTCGCTTTTGCTACTGGCGGCCGGGCCGGGGCAGGCTCCGCCCACCATTGATTGGGCGATGATGACCGAGCGCCAAACCGTGGTGGACCGGCAGGCCGGGCAGTATCTGGGGCACGTGTCGTCGGCGCAACTTCCGGGTGGGGAAATTCTGATTGCCTACCCGCAGGGGCACGGGCGCGGTCCTGTGGTGCTCAAGCGCTCCACCAATGGCGGGCGCAACTGGAGTGACCGGCTCCCCACCCCCAGCAACTGGGCGCAAAGCCAAGAGACGCCCACGCTCCACCGTTTGGTGGACCCGCGCACGGGGCGCGCGCGGCTCATTATGTGGAGCGGCCTCTACCCGGCGCTCATCGCCACCAGCGAGGACGATGGCAAGAATTGGACGCCCCTGCGGCAAGTGGGCGACTGGGGCGGCATTGTGGTGATGGGCAGCGTGACGCAGCGTGCCGACGGCACGGTGATCGCCTGGTTCCACGACGATGGTCGTTTCCTTAAGCAAGGCGGGCGAGCGACCGGGGAGTTCAAGCTCTTGCAAACGGAGTCCACGGACATGGGCGATACGTGGTCCGAGCCCCGCGTGATCCAAAGATCGCGGGCCGTGCACCTCTGCGAACCCGGGTTCATCGCCAGTCCAGACGGGCAGGAGTGGGCACTGCTCCTCCGCGAAAACCGACGACAAAAACCGTCGCAAGTGGTGTTTTCGCGGGATGAGGGCCGCACTTGGTCGAGTCCGCGCCCCTTGCACCCCAGCCTGAGCGGCGACCGGCACACCCTGCGGTACCTGCCGGATGGGCGGCTGGTGGCGGTCTACCGGGATATGGCGGATGGCCCCACGAAGGGTGACTTTGTGGCGTGGCTCGGGCATTACGAGGACTTTAAGAACGGGCGCGCTGGCCAGGCCCGGTTCCGATTGCTGGACAACCAGAACTCGTGGGACTGCGGTTACCCGGGTTTGGAACTCCTACCGGACGGGTCGCTCCTCGCCATCACTTACGGTCACTGGGAAGCAGGGCAGTCCCCGTTCATCAAGGCCGTCTGGTGGAGCCCGGAAGATATGGACCAGGCCCGCACCCTTCGCCAGTTTGTTCCGTAGATTAGGGCATGGTTCGCTCGTTCGCCTTTGTCGCCGGAGCCGGTGTGCTCAGCTTGCTGTTCCTTGGGGGCTGTGCGTCCCCGGCGCCGGAGGCTCCCGCCGCGAGTGGTGCCCCGGCGAGCGGTGGTGTCGCCGCGATGGCCGCTCCGGAAGGCGAATATCCCACCAAGGGTAAGGCCATTGCCGTCTCCGGTCCGCCACCCGAAGAGTCGGGCTGGGAAGCCCAAACCGTCGTCACCGGCATCCCGAATGGCTGGGGTATGGCGTGGTTGCCGGATGGGCGCCTCCTCGTCACCCAGAAAGGGGGCGGGATCAGCGTGGTGGAGGGGGGCAAACTCAGCGTCAACGCCATCACGGGGGCCCCGACACCCGCCGCTATCGGGCAGGGCGGCCTGATGGACATCGTGGTGCACCCGGACTTTGCCCAGAACGGCTACGTTTTCTTCACCTATTCGGTGGGTAACGAAGGGGCGAACCGCACGGCATTGGCCCGCGGCACGCTGCGTGGCACCACCGTTTCCGACCTCAAGGTGCTGGCGGAAACGAACATCAATAAGTCTGGCGGCCAGCACTTCGGTTCGCGAGTGGCGTTCTTGCCGGACAAAACCTTGCTCTTCAGCATCGGCGACGGGGGGAACCCGCCGAGTGCGTACAACGGCAAGAACATCCGCGACTACGCCCAGGATCTCAGCACCACCAACGGCAAAGTTCTGCGCATGGATGCGGATGGAAAAGCTCCGGCGGATAACCCCTTTGTGGGCAAGTCGGGCGCGGACCCGTTGATCTACACGTACGGCCACCGCAACATCCAAGGCTTGGCGGTGGATGCCAAAGGGCGCGTCTTTGCCAATGAACACGGCGCGCGCGGCGGGGATGAATTGAACATCCTGATTCCGGGCGGCAACTACGGCTGGCCCCTGGCTACTTACAGCAACGAATACAGCGGCCCGGCCATTAGTGACAAGCAAGCCCTGCCCGACATGGTGGACCCGATTGTGGCGTGGACCCCGTGCCCGGCCCCGAGCGGGTTGGTGGAGTACACGGGATCCGAGTTTCCGGCCTGGCGCGGGAGTCTGATGAGTGGCGGCCTGGCCGGGCAGGATATTCGGCGCGTGGCGGTGGACGAGAAGGGCCGCGTGACGGGGCAAACCAAGCTCAGCATGGGGGTTCGCATCCGCGACGTGCGGATGGGCCCGGATGGACACCTTTACGCCCTCACCGACGAGGGCCGGGGCCAAATTTTCAAAATCGTTGTGAAGAAATGAACAATTGAGATGGGCCTGCGTCCATAACTGACGAGCAGGAGATCTCAAATGAGAACATTCGCAACTGTATTGGCCGTGTTGGCGGTGAGTTTGACGTTTGCGCAAGGCGCAGGACCGGGTGGCGGACAAGGCCGACCGGGTGGTGGCCAGGGTCGCATGGGCCAGGGCATGATGCAGGAAAGCCGGGTTATGCTACTTATGCGCCCCGACGTGCAGCAAGAGCTGAAGATCACGGCGGAGCAGCGTCAGCAGATTCAGGCGGTCATGCCGCAGCGGCAGCAAGGCGGAGGGCAAACCGGAGCTGGTCAGCAACGTGGCGGTCAGGCCGGTGCTGGTCAAGGTCGTGGCCAAGGCGGCGGCCAGGGTGCTGGCCAGGACGCGGGAGCCCAAATGGGTGAAATCAACGCCAAGATCAAGGAAGTGCTCACGTCGGAGCAGTGGGAGCGCCTCACCGGTCTCTACATCCAGCGTGCGGGCAACAGCTCGGTCATGGATCAGGAGATTGCTAAGGCCATCAACCTGACCGACTCGCAGCGCGCCAGCATTCAGCAAGCGCAGCAAGAGCAGCGCCAGAAGATGATGGAGATGATGCAGGAAGCCCGGCAGAGCGGCGGCGACATGGCGGCCATGGCCGAAATGCGCACCAAGATGCAGGCCGAAATGAACGAGACGATCGGCGGCATTCTTTCGACCGAACAAAAGGCGAAACTGCGCGAAATGAGTGGTGAGCCGTTCACCTTCCAGGGCGGCGGTACTGGCCGAGATGGTGCCGGTGGCCGAGGCGGAGCTGGTGGCGGAGCTGGCGCTCGCGGTGGTGCGGGCGGCGGCGGCAACTAAGCCGAGCGTCGATAAGGGAAGTGACGGGCGGGGGGAACCCCGACCCGTCCTTTTTACTTTTTCTAGTAAGTGGTGACCTTCGTGCGGTCGCAACCGTATAAACGGAATACGATCTCCAGGGGCCGCCACGTTTTGAGAGCAAAGCGGGGTGTTCTCGCCCCAAATCTGGAGACCAATCCAGGGGCCGGCCCGTTCTTCGGAACGGATCACCGGCCTCGAGTGGTTTTTAGGCCTGCCTCTTACTCCGCGGGATCCGCATATTGGACGAGCCCGACGGCGTTTCCATCCGGGTCTGCGACCACCCCGGACCACCCCACACCTGGGACATCACTCCGCTCGGAAGCCCGCTGCCCTCCGAGCTCAACGGCACGGGCCATGGTGGCCTCGAGGTCTTGGACTTGGAACCAAAGCGAAGGGGATTCCCCTGGATTCACGGTGTCGCGTTTCGCAAGGCCGCCGATGTGGTTGCCCTGTTGGCCAAACACCCGCATGTCGTCGCCAAACGAGCGGAAATCCCAACCAAAGAGGCCCTGGTAGAACGCTTGAGCTTGGTCAAGATCGCGGACGAAGTATTCGACGTGGCAGAGATTGTTGTAATTCATGGCTTTGTGCCTGGGGGAGATTTTAGGGTTGCGGTGACTTAGGATTCGTGCCCAATCTTGCGAATTGGTCGGGCCTTGGCCAGGCGCGGGGCGTGTCCCCACTCGGCTCGGTAAGCCCGAACAAACGCTGAGCGGCTTTCGTAACCCGCTTCCAAGGCGGCAGCCGATACGGACATCCCCCGGCTCATCAGCAGGTGGGCGCGAGCCAGGCGGCATCGGCGGCCGTATCGGTGCGGCGTGACGCCATAAGTGGCGCGAAACAGGCGGTGAAAGTGGCCCGGGCTAAGGGTAGCCACGCGCGCCCAATGGGCTAAGGAAGTGGCCTCGGGCTGGGCTTCAAGTTGCTGCCTTGCCCTCTCGAGCAGGAGGTACACCTCGGCTCGGTGCGTCCACGCCTGGTGCGGCAGGCGGGCCATTGCAAGAGCTCCCGGGCACGGCATGGCCGGGATGATACACCTGTGCGGCCGCTCTTGGCGTTACGAGGAAGGCTCGGCGATGCGGTCGAGGAGTTCGCGGCAGCGGGTTTGGATTTGATCGCGGATGCCGCGGACGGATTCCAGCCCTTGTCCGGCGGGGTCTTCAAGCTCCCAGTCCTCGGTGAGGAGGAACTTGGCGGGGCAAGCTTCGGCATCCACGCCGCACCCCATCGAGATCGTGATGTCGGCGGCGTCGGCCATGGGTTGGGTCAGCAGCTTGGGGGCATGGCCTTCCATGCTGATGCCGAGTTCAGCCATAGCGGCGACGGCCATCGGGTTCAGCTCCTTGCCGCTGACGGTGCCGGCGGATTGGGCCTCGACGGGGGCGCCGGACTCACGGGCCATGGCGTTGAGGAAGGCTTCCGCCATCTGCGAGCGACCGGCGTTGTGCACGCACACAAAAAGGACTCGGGTCATGGCCGGAGTCTACTGGCTGTGCGGGGTTTGAAAGGTTAAGAAAGGGGCCCGAAGCCCGAGTGGCTCGGCGCCCATGTGGTTGCCGATTATCAGCCTAGAACCTGTTTTTTAGGTTCAAGTTTGCCGTATAATAGTAGTGAGATGGCGTCGCTCGCGAAGACCAACAAGTATTTGCGGACTGAGGCAATGCGTCAAAAGGTGGCCTCAAAATCTGCTCTTGATTGCAGCGTCATTGAGGGTGCTCGGGGCATCAAAAAGATCAAGTTCGTCTTCAAGGACGGAAAGGTCGTTCGAAAGGACTGAACAGTAGTTACCTCCCCATTGGACTACACTGCGGCGTGCTTTCGGCGCTTCTCACGATCGGACTCATGACTGCCACGCCTCCTGCCACCTCGAACAATCCCATCTTCCCCGGCTGGTACGCCGACCCCGAGATTCACGTGTTCCAGGGCCGGTACTACGTCTATCCCACCTACAGCGCCCCCTACGAGAAGCAGACTTTCCTCGAAGCCTTCAGCAGCCCCGACCTGGTGCACTGGCACCGCGAGGGCCGGGTGCTGGATTTCGCCCAGATCCCCTGGAGCACGAACCGCGCCGCGTGGGCGCCCAGCGTCATTGAGCGTAACGGCACCTACTACATGTATTTCAGCGCCGGGGATGGCGCGGGCATCGGCGTGGCGACCAGCAAAGACCCCGGAGGCCCCTTTGTGGATGCGCTGGGCAAGCCGCTCATCAAGGATGTAATCAACGGTGCGCAGGCTATTGACGCCAACGCCTTCATTGACGACGACGGGCAAGCCTATCTCTATTACGGCGGGTGGAAGCACGCCAACGTGGTGCGCCTGAACGACGACATGGTCAGCACCGAAGGCGAGTTCATCGAGATCACGCCGGAGAACTACGTGGAGGGCAGCTTCATGCTCAAGAAGAACGGCGAGTACTACTTCATGTGGTCCGAAGGCGGCTGGGGCAACGATAGCTACGGCGTGGCCTACGCGCGGGCCAAGTCACCGCTGGGGCCGTTCGTGCGGATCGGCAAGATTCTGGGTACTGACCCGGCCGTGGGCAAGGGGGCGGGGCACCACTCGGTGCTGCGCCTGCCGGGGACGGATGAGTATGTGATCTGCTATCACCGCCGCCCGCTGGAGGAAACGGACGCCAACGCCCGCCAGGTGTGCCTGGATAAGCTGGAGTTCGATGCGGATGGGAACATCCTGCCCGTGCGGCAGACGTTCACCGGCGTCGCCGCCCACCCGATTCCGTAGGCCAATGTCGTCTAATTAGTTGCGGATATAGCGTTTAGGCGTCATAATGAGAGTATGAACTCGGATTCACCGTCTCGAATTGGCCCGGCTGATCTGACAAAGGAACAACTCAGGCAACTCTTCCAGATTGTGGAAGGAGGTGGGGTGCCCATGTTGGTCGGGAAAAATGGCGAGCGCATCGCGCTACCCTCCGCACTCAATGAGGTCCTGGTCCAGATTTTGGAAGCCATGAGGCGTCAAGAAGCGGTCTTTCTCATGCACGAGAACGAGGCCTTCACGACTCAGGCGGCGGCCAACTTTCTCGGAGTGTCGCGTCAGTTTTTCGTCCGCTTGTTAGAAGAAGGGAAACTCCCGTATCACTTCGTCGGTACCCATCGCCGAGTTTTCTTTAAGGATCTGTTGAGCTACCAGAAGCAACGCTCTGAGTTCCGTCGGTCGCGTCTGGACAAGATGACACAGGAAGTCGTAGATGCCGGTCTCGACGAAGTTATTGTGGACCTGTCGAGACCCGAGTAATCGCCATTCGAGGTTAGAATGCGCGCCGATTATCCCGTACTCTTAGATGCCAATGTGTTGGCCGAAGAGGCGGTATCTGATCTCTTCTTGCGCCTCGCGGAAGAACCGCGGCTCTTGATTCCCCGTTGGACCGAAACCATTTGGGATGAGACCCGACGCACACTGATTCACAAACTAGGATGGCCCCAAGAGATTGCGGAGAGTCGGATCGCAGCGGCGCAAGAAGCGTTCCCGGACTCGATGGTCGAGGATTTCGAATCCTTCATTGACCAGTGTGAAAATGACCCGAAGGACAGACACATCCTCGCCGCCGCGATACGGTCAAAGACTGAGACCATCGTCACCATGAATGTGCGGCACTTCCGCGAGGAGCACCTCGCACCCTGGGGGGTGAACGCAGCGCTTCCCGGTGACTACCTGCGTGTGCTTTATGATCTCGATGCTGGAGTCGTGGTCAGCGTTTTGCACCAAATGGCGCAAAAGAGAAACTACGGTCTTGACCGCATGCTCTCGCGACTATCTGTAAATGCTCCAGCGCTTGCCAAACACGTTGCCCATGACTTGGCCATCGAGGTACCTCCATTTATTCCTCGGAAGTCATCCTAACGGGTAAGCCCCTCCCGCCCTTAAGGGGCGGGGACGAGGCGGATGATCTTGTCAGGCCCGTTGAGCGCCACGTAGATGTTGCCGTCCGGTCCGGTGGCCACTTCGCGCACGCGGCCCATGCCGTGCAGCAGCTCTTCGCGCTCCACCAGCTTCGATCCGTTCGTCCGGATGCGGTCCAGGTTGGCCCCGCTCAGCCCCCCGGCCAGCAGGTCACCGTTCCAGTTCGGGAACGCCCGCCCCCGCGCCACATCCAGGCCGCTCGCCCCGATGGAGGGCATCCATCGCCAGGTCGGCATCGAGATGTTCTGCCCGGCGGCAGGCCACGGCGTCCACTGCGGAATCTCGTTGTAATTGATGCTGAACGCCACCACCGGCCAGCCGTAGTTGGCGCCCTTGGTGATCAGGTTCAGTTCATCGCCGCCGCGCGGGCCGTGCTCGGTGGCCCACAGCTCGCCCTTCGGGGTCATCACTAAGCCTTGCGGGTTGCGGTGGCCCAGGCTCCAGATGGCGCGCAGGTACGGCTTATCCGCCGGCACGCGGCTAAAGAACGGGTTGTCGGCGGGGATGGTGCCGTCGTCCTTCACCCGGTAGATCTTGCCGAACGGGTTCGTCAGCTCCTGCGCCATCATGTTGCCGCCGCGCTCGCCCACCACAAAGAAGAGGTTGCCCTTGCCGTCGAACACGATGCGCGAGCCGAAGTGCACGCCCGCGCCGGTGTAGAACTCCGGCCCGGATTGCCAAATCGTCTTCTGCTCGCTCCACGTGGCGGCAGTTGCCGTCACACGCACGCGGCCGCGCACGATCTTGGTGTTTCCACCCCGGCCCGAGGCCGCCGGTTCGGTGTAAGCCAAGTAAACCCAGCCGTTCTCGCGGAATTGCGGGTGCACGGACACTTCCATCATGCCGCCTTGGCCCAGTTCCAGGCTGGCGGGCACCCCGTTGAGGGGCATAATATTGCCGTTCTTGACGACCACCACGCCGCCCGGGCGGTTGGTCACCAGCATCTCGCCGGTGGGCAGCCAGTCAATGCCCCAGGGCGTCTTCAGGCCCTTGCCGGTGTCCACCACGGTTTCCACCTTAAAGTTGTGGCGTTGAGATCGGTAGACCCCGTTCACCGCCTTGGGGGATCCGAACTCGCGGCGCAGCGCACGGCCCTGCATTTCGCGGATGAGCACCACTAGGCCCCAAATCTGCTCGTCGCTCATGGCTTCGCCGTAGCTGGGCATGGCCATGTCGGGCACCCCTTTCTTGATGGCATTAAAGTACGGCTTGTCCAGTTCCTGGGCGAACTTCTCACGGGTCAGGAAGGTCTTGGTGCCGGCACCACCGCCTTCACCGCTCGGGCCGTGGCAGTTCAAACAGTTCTGCTGATAAAGCTGGGTCACCGTCGCCCGGGGCTGCATGGCGCGGACTTCCTTGGGCGCGGCCTTCGTGCCGGACGTGCCGGCATTGACCGACAGCGTGAGAACCGTGACCGCTCCGGCCAAGGAGGCGAACTTCCACGCGCGAGCAGACATTGATGACTTCATGGTGAGGCGAACCTTCTCCGTATCCTACCGAAATTGGCGCCGCCCCATCACCCAGGGGGCTCGTCTTTCTCCATGGCTTCGATCAGGGCTCGTGTCCAATCCGCGTCGGGGGGCAGAGGATTCTCGATGAAGGGTCGGATCAACCGCAGCCACCGCATGCGCGCGCGGGTTTCCATCACGATATTGACCGTTGCCAGCGCGCCGAAGTATTCGCCCAGTTCTCGGTTGACTTGAATGAGGTTGAGGCAACGCTGCTCGAACTCCGCCAGCCCTTCCAGGCAACGATCGATCAGGCTGAGCCGGTCGGCGGGGGCTAGGCACTCCAGAAAGAAGAACCGCAACCGCACCCAGTCCACGGTGTGGGCAATGTCGGCCTGCTCGATATTCGGCCCCACCCACTTTTGCAAGGTGGCCGTGCCCGGTTCGGTAATCGAAATGCTGTTGTCCTCGGCCTGGTGGATGAGTCCAAACTTCACCAGCCGAGTCACCACCGAGTACGCTGTGCCCGCCCGCGACCGGTAATACGTAGATTCCGAAGCCGCCAGCTCCTTCATCACGGCGTACACCGTGCACGGCCCCCGGAGCCAGGTCAGCCCGAGGATGGTCATCTCGACGTTCGATAGTTTCCTTGACAATGAGCCCTCTATTGTGCCCGGGAACAAGGCGACTATTACATAATGTAATACATCTATGCCTTGGATCACCGCTGTCCTTGCCACCTCCCTCCTCTTTGCCGATGATCTGCCCCGTCGGGGTGCTCTCGGGGTTCCGCTGAGCCCGGTCACGCCGGACGTTGCCCAGAGTCTCTCTCTCCCGGCCGGTCAAGGCATCGTAGCCGGTACCCCGGTGCCCGGACTCACCGCCGCCAATGCCGGCATCAAAACGGGCGACATCATTGTCCAGGTCAATGGCCGGCCCGCCCAGGCGCAGGGCTTCTCGGCGTGGGTACGCACCCTCGAAACGGGCTCCCGTGTCACCTTCCGCGTGATGCGAGATGGACAGACGGTGGAGCTGGCCGCGCCGCTCACCGAGAAGCCACGCGACCCGGGCAACGAGAACTTTAAGGTCGAATACAGCTCGGTCAATAGCCACGGCGACCGGATGCGGACCATCATCACCCGCCCCACGGCCGCCGGGAAGCACCCCGGCGTGCTCTTTATCCAGGGCTTCTCACCGGTCAGCTATGACTTCACCCTCGCCACCGCCAAAGGTGATGTGAGCACCCTCGACGGGCCGATCCTTTTCACCCTGGCGAACTCCAACTTCGTGACGATGCGGGTGGAAAAGCCGGGCGTCGGCGATAGCGAAGGCGGCCCCTTCGAGACGATGGACTTCCTCACGGAGCTAGACATTTACGAGAAGGCGATGGAGCAGCTGCGCCAGCAGCCGAATGTGGACCCGGACAACATCTTCATCTTCGGGCATAGCATGGGTGGCTCGTTCGGGCCGGTGGTGGCGTCCAAGTACCCCACGCGCGGGGTGGTGGTGTACGGCTACGCGGGGCGCACCTGGTTCGAGTACTTGATGGACACCATCCGCTACCAAGGCTTGGTGGCGGGGCAATCCTATGTTCAGGCCGACCAAGAAGCCCGGCTGGGCGCACGCATCATGGCTCTGGCGATGATTGAGCGCAAGAGTGCCGAGGAGATCAAGGCCTCGCATCCGGACCTGGCGCCGCTGGTGGACGCCTACTTCCCGGGCGGTATGTTCAACGGCAAGACGCTTGAGTTCTGGCGACAACTGAACGACCTCAACCACGCCGAGTATTGGGTGAAGACCAACGCGCCGGTGCTGGCCGTGCGCGGGGCCTCCGATTTCGTCACCTATGACATCGACCACAAGACGATTGCGGACACGGTGAACCAGGTGCGACCGGGCCAAGGCGAAAGCATGGTGCTGCCGAACTCGGACCACCTCTTCCACGCCTTTGCCACCGAGCAAGAGAGCATGTCCAGTTTCCAGCGCGGGCAGTTCAACAACGACTTCTCCAAGGTCATGATTGACTGGTTCCGCAAGATCATGGCGACCCCCCGCTCGTAAAGCCGTGTTCGCTCAAGGGGAGCCACTTGTCTCGGCAAGTGGCTCTCTCTTTTTGAGTGGCGAGCGGGCAGGGATTCGGCTAGACTCCGGTTGATGTCTGCATTCCTCTCGTGCATGCTGGCGGCGGCGGTGCTCAGCCCAGCCCCGGCGGCACCTATCCAGCAAAGCGGATCGCAACCCGTGCCGGATGCCGTCACGAAGCACACCATCCAGTTGCCGACGGGTCCGCTCAGCTACACCGCCCACGCCTCCATGATCGGGCTCGGCCCCGAAGGGGCTCCGGATTGCCACATGTTCTATGTGGCGTACACCAAGGACGGTGCGGATTTGGGATCGCGCCCGGTGACGTTCGCTTTCAATGGCGGACCGGGAAGTTCCACCATGTGGTTACACATGGGTTCGCTTGGCCCCAAGCGTGCGCCGATGAACGACGACGGGAGCTTGCCCAAGCCGCCTTACCAAGCCGTGGACAACCAGGAAACCTGGCTGGATTTCACTGACGTCGTGCTGATTGACGCCCCGGGCACGGGCTACAGCCGCTTGGCCAATTCTGCGGCCGGCCCGCGCTACTTCGGGGTCAGCCAGGATATCCAAGCCTTCACCAACTTCATTCGGCTGTGGCTGACTAAGCACCAGCGCTGGAATTCGCCGCTCTTCGTGGCGGGCGAGAGCTACGGGGGCATCCGGGGTTCGGGCCTCAGCGCAAGCCTGCTCCGCGCGGGGATTGCCATTCATGGCTTCATCAGCATCTCGGGCACCAGTAGCTACCACACCCTGCGCGGCATGCGCGGCAACGATGTCACGTACATCGGCTTCTTGCCCTCGCTGGCGGCCACGGCGTGGTATCACAAGCGGCTGGATCGACGCTTTACCAGCGTGGAGCAAGTGGCTAAGGAAGCGGTCGCCTTTGTGGATAACGAATACGCCGCGGCCCTCCAACGAGGGGACAGCCTGACGGACGCCGAGAAGGATCGCATTGCCGGCAAGATGTCGCAGCTCTTGGGCCTCAGCAAGGAGTACATCTTGGCCGCCAATCTGCGCGTCTCTGAGTTCTCCTTCTTCCGCGAGCTTCTGCGCGATCAGCGACTGACCGTCGGACGGCTGGATAGCCGGATCACAGGCAAGGAAGAGCTGGGTGTGGGCGACCGGGGCTCAGGCGACCCGAGCGATGGGGCCATCACCCCGCCCTACACGGCCGCCATCAATGACTACTTGACCCGCGACCTGCAGATCAAGGCCCCCTATCCGTACCTCAACTACGGTTCGGTGCGCCCGTGGGAGGAGCCGGAGGGTTCATACGCCGAAACGGCCTCGGAACTCCGCTTTGTGCTGGCCCGCAACCCGCACTTCCGGGTGCTCTACGCCTGCGGCTACTATGATCTGGCCTGCCCGTTCCACGCCACCATGTACACGCTGAACCACATGGGGCTGGACAAGGAATCCCGGTCACGCGTCTCGTTCACCTACTACCCGGCCGGACACATGATGTACACGGAAGTTTCGTCGCGCATCAAGTTCCACGCCGATGTCCGTGAGTTCGTGAAGGCCTGCCTGGCCAACTAAACACGGCCATCGAACCGATAGCCGCGCGGGCCCTTTCGCTCGCGCGGTTTTCTTTTCGGTAAGGTGAGCGGATGAGCCAACCCACTCCCGCCTACGCCGTCCATGCCCCCGATGCCCCGCTGGTGCCGTGGTCGGTAGATCGCCGGGAGCCCGGGCCGAAGGATGTCCGGATCGAGATCCTCTTCTGCGGGGTGTGCCACAGCGACCTCCACTTCGCGCGGAATGAGTGGGGTTTCTCTCAGTACCCGCTGGTGCCGGGCCACGAGATTGTCGGCGTGGTGGAAAGCGTGGGGAGCGAAGTCACCCGCTACAAGGTGGGTGACCGCGTCGGAGTGGGCTGCATGGTCAACTCGTGCCGCACGTGCGCTTCTTGCCAAGACGGCGAAGAGCAGTATTGCGAAGGCGGCTCCGTCTTTACCTACAACGGCACCGATCGGGACGGCACCACCACCTACGGCGGATACTCCACCCATATCGTGACCGATGAAGACTTCGTGCTCCGCATCCCCGAGAATCTCCCCCTCGATGCCTCGGCTCCGCTGCTGTGCGCGGGCATCACCACCTATAGCCCGCTGCACCACTTTGGGGTGCGGGCCGGCATGCGGGTGGGCATCGTTGGCCTGGGCGGGCTGGGGCACATGGGGGTCAAGTTCGCGAAGGCGATGGGCGCCCACACCACGGTGCTCAGCCACTCCCCGGGCAAGGAGAAAGATGCCCTGGCGCTGGGGGCGGATGAATTCATTGTCACCCGCGACCCGGAGGCGTTGGAGGCTTATACAAGCACCTTTGACTTCTTGCTGAACACGGTCTCGGCCCCGCACGACCTGAACATGTACATCAATCTGCTCCGCCGGGATGGACGGATGGTGCTGGTGGGCTTGCCCGACCCGACTCCGGTGGCGGCATTCCCGCTGGTCCTCAAGCGGCGATCTTTGAGCGGTTCGTTGATTGGGGGGATCCGCGAGACACAGGAGATGCTGGATTTCTGCGCGCAGCATGGCATTGTGTGCGACATCGAGCGCATTGGCATGCAGGAGATCAACGAAGCCTATGAGCGGATGCTGCGTAGCGACGTGAAGTACCGCTTTGTGATTGACATGGCAACGCTGAAGGCGGGTGTCTGAAGCGGCCGGCCCCGTAGAAGTACGGGAAGGTTCGGCCACTTGACGTGAATACAAAGGACGGCTGTGTATACTCATAGCCGTGACTTCTTTACGTTTTACTTCTTGGGTTGGGACTCTCGCGCTGGCTTTGGTGGCCAGCCAAGCTTCGGCGCAAGCGCTGAGCTACACCTTTGACTCGGACAATGAAGGCTGGCGCCGCGCCAACTTTAACCCGGCGCTCCTCGAATTAACCGATATTGGCCCGGCGACCTGGAACAGCGGTGGCTACATCGACGGCGATGACTTCGCCGGCTGGGCATTCCACCTGAGCCCGTTGCTTTCCGGCGGCTATACCGGGGCGACTTCGATCAGCTTTGACCACTCCACCCAGGGGGCAGGCGACCTGTTCCCGTTGCTGGTGATGACCAACGGCGCCGAAGCGATTTACCGCGAAGAAGCTCCGGCCGGCGGGGGGGCGTTCACGACCTATTCATACAGTCTCACCAACCCCACCGGATGGCGCTATGGGAACGGAGCGAGCATGCGCGCGGCGACGCAAGCCGACATTGACAGCGTGCTGGCGGGCCTGACGCGCATCGGCGTGAGTTCGGACATTGCGAACGGCGCGGACTACACCCGCCTGGACAACGTAACCGTGGTGCCGGAACCGGCCTCGATGATCGCGCTGGGTGCAGGCTTGGCGGCCATGCTCCGCCGCCGCGCCGTGGCCAAGAAGAGCTAGCTCCATTCCACCAAAAGGATAAACGTGATGCAGGAGAGGCTCGCAGGGCTTCTCCTGTTTTTTGTGCAACCCTACCCGGGAAAAGGGGGTATGGAAGTGAACACGGCATGAGCCCCGATCCGAACCCCGAATACAGCGATAAGGATGTCACCCGGATTCTGCGCCGGGCCGCCGAGCTGCAAGAGCAAGCCGGATCCCCCGCTCGGAGCGGGCAAGGCGCTTCGCGGGAAGACCTCAAGCGGATTGGGGGCGAGGTGGGCATTGATCCCGCCTTTATCGAAGCGGCCATGGCCGAGGGGCTGGAACAAGGTGTGGCCGCCGACCACCAGGGCCAATCCCGATGGCTGGGCGCGCCCCCAAAGTACGCCATCGAACGAGTGATTCCTGGGCAAATCACGCCGGAATCCTGGGCGACCGTGGTGGGCATCCTCAATCACCACTTCAAGCAGTCCAAGGCGGGCAAAGTGTCGGGCGGGTTTCACTCCTGGAAGTACAAGCACGACCTCGGCAGCGTTTACGTCTCCGCGATTCAGACCGAGGCGGGCGTGCACCTGAAGCTGGAACTGGATATTGACAGTGCCATTGTTGCGGGTCTTGTCCCCACGGTTACAGGTTGGTTCGGGGCGACCTCGATCTTGTTCTCGAATGATTCATTGCGCCCCTGGCTTTCTACTGTGTTTTCGGCGGTTGCGTTGGTGGGGCTTGCTACGGCGTTTAGGACATGTGTGCGTAGTTGGTGGGTGAAGGATCGGCGGCGCAACGCGACGCTCTTCGATCAGCTGGCGGGCGCCGTCGCGGCCCAAGAGTTGTCCTCGTTGGAACGCGCCACGGCGGTGGAAACCCAAACAGAGTTGCACCCTCAAGAGGAGTCGGCTTCGCCCTCATTGTAGCGGCTATTGTCGCTGGGAAAAGGGGAGCGGCCTTTGGATAACTCCCCAGCAGGGACGGCTTATCACTTTGCTGGAACGCTACTGTACGGGTATGGTAGCGCGAAATGAATCCCACGGCCTACGAACAAGTTGCCGCGCTCTTTGAGCAAGAACTCCGCGCCCGGGGCATCTTCTTCTCGCGGAACGAAGATGGCACCTATCTCGTCGAGGCATCTCCGAGTTACCAACCTACGGTGCACCTCGGCAACCTGACGCGCGAATGGGAGAAGGAGCCGGCGGCAGACATGGTGCACCACTTTGTCCGGGTGGTGCTGGAGAGCGGAGACCTCACGGATACCGCCTGGGATGTGGCGCGGGAAGGGATCTACTTTTGCCTGTTTCCTAAGGAAGACCTGGAGGACCCGAGTTGGCAAGCTTTGGGGCCGCTGCGCGATGATTTGAGCCCTGGCCTGGCGAAGCTCTACGCTTTCGATCGCCGGGAGGCGGGGACCACGGTGTGGATTTCGGGTTCCAATTTGGCGCACTGGGGGGTGACGGCGGACGAGATTCGCGCCCTGGCTATGCAGCACATGAACGAAAAGATGCGACAAGCGGAAGTGGACTTTATCGATGTGGACACGCGGCGCATTGCCATCTTGGGGACGGAAGAAACCAATCTCAAAGCCAGCCTGATGCTGACCGAGGAGTTTGCGCGGCGGATGAAGGCCGAGTTCGCTTGGCCGGTGTATACGCTGGTGCCGGCGGATGACTATATGTTTATCGTGCCTGCGGATGATAAGGACTTATTGAACCGGGCGACGGGAGCGGCCATGCGAGAGTACGAACGGGTGGACTTACCCCTGAGCCGGGAGATCTTCAAGATCAGCGACGAGGGGGTGCGGCACTTCGCTACCATTGAGAGGAAATCGGGGTGATGGCGGTTGAGTCAACGACCGGGTCGGGTCCTCAGACATGAGATTTGGAGCCCATAAAAAGGTCGCGGCCCTCTTTGAGGCCGAACTCCAACGGCTTGGCATCTTCTACTCGAAGAATGCCGATGGTTCGTACGAATTAGTCATCAACGAAAGTACGAAGGCCAAAGTGACGTTGGACGCCGCCATCCACCACTGGAAGCAGAGTCAGGATCCAGAAGTCGTCGTTGGATACGTTCAGCATGTGGTCGGGGGAGCATTGTTTAGCAACCTCGACTGGGAGGATGCTCAAAATCGCCTGGCATTCACCTTGGAGGCACGTGAGAGTTTGAAGCATCCCTTCTGGGTGGAACTCGGGCCATACGTCACCCCGGTTACCCCTGAGCTATGCCTGATGTACTACTGTGATCTACCGGAAATCGAGTCCCGCCGATGGGTGACACCCGCCGACTTGACCGATTGGAAGGTGAGCGCGCGTGATGTCATCGCGGTTGCTGGCCAGCATATGAACGAGCTGATGCACCAAGCCAAGATTGAGTTTGTTGAGATGTCAGGGCGCAGATTTGCCTACCTCAGCCTGGAGCAAGAATGGGACAAGGCGAACCTGTGCATGACATCTGAGTTCAAACGAAGAATCCAGGCGGAGTTCACTTGGCCGGTAAGGGTCGCGGTTCCGGCGATCAACTACATGCTCATTGTGCCTGCTGATCAAGGGGACTTGTTCGTGCATCTGGCCCCCTCCGCGATCCAGGAGTACCGAGAGTCCGAGGATCCACTTAGTCTCGAAATCCTAGAACTGAGCGACGCGGGGGTGAGGGTCGTTGGGAAGCTCAATGCTATGTAGACGAGGAAGCACCGGCAATTGCAAAGCTTGCGCGGGCTCGGGTACAAGTTTCTTTCTCTTAGAGGTTTGCATGCGTAAAGTGGCTTGGATTCGAACTGCGGGGGTTGGTATGGCGGTGGGGGCCGTGTGGCTCGTCGGTTGCGGGGGGCTGATGAAAGGCAAGGCTGAAGCCGAGGCCGCCGTGACTGAATATCATCGTCAGTTCAATGACAGTAAGTTCAAAGAGCTATACGCAGCTTCGGATTCCGCGTTCCAAAAGGCCGAGACCGAAAAGAGCTTCTCCGAGTACGTAGGCGCGGTGCGGACGAAGTTGGGCAAGGTAACGGATGCCAAGCCCCGTGGCTTTTATGTCCGGACCATGAACGGACGCAAGACGGTGGAATTGACTTACCAAACCACCTTTGAGAAGGGCAAGGGCACCGAAGAGTTTGTGTTCCACATCTCGGGCGGCAAGGCCCTCCTGCAGAATTATCGGATCGACTCGAAAGACTTGATCGTAAAGTAGAGCGAAGGCATCCTATCAGGGCGTCTTCAATAGGGAGTGCCTGCAGGCCCCTGTTTGAATCCTTCCATTTGTCTGCCGACAAGGTGATCCTTGATTGCCAGCAGGCGATCAACCGTAGCTTCCTTATTGCCTCCCATGTTGATGAGATTGTTCTCGACATGCGTAAGATACTTCATGAGTTCCTCTCGGATTTCGCTTTCCGGGAGGTCGGCCCGTAGCCACTCAAAGACTTGAGGGACGTAGCTGTAGTATTCATCGCGAGCGTTTGGCTCGTTGTTGATGCCAATTGGATCCCAAACGTAAAACAGCACCTCGTCTACGGCCCGCAGGAGGCCCGTTTCGAAGTCGCTGTCAGTAGGAATGACTGGCATCCCTTGATTGTACTGACTCCGACGGGGGCATAATTTGGGTATGGCGAAGTGGCGCAATTCAGATTGCAACGAAGATCTGCCTTGGGAAGATGACTACTCCGGCGAGACCGTCGCCGAACTTCTGGCCAAGCGGGGCAAGGTCCGTTCCGACAGCCTCGTGCTTGCGTTTGAAAATGCAGTGGAGTCGATTCCGGAAGATGAGCGCAACTTTCATGAGCGCGTGATACTCGCGGTCGACGCCATGGAGATGCAGATCAACAATGGTGGCTACGAGCAGTTCTTCGCGAATAGTTCAAGCGCTTACACCGACGTGATCCACGAGGCATTGCTGGCGATCGATTGCGAGCAGTGCGCCGCCATCACAGCCGATGCGATTGCCGCCCTGAATCTTCCCTCGGGCTATGACGCAGACTTGATATCTGAGACGGCGGATAACCTCTCGGCCGAGCAGAAGGAGAAGCTCTCAGCGTGCGATGACCGATACATGGCCAATGACGAATGGATTGCCGCTCAGCTCCTGGACTTCATCGAACGAAACCAAGACCAGATTCGCATCCCCTGGCCGGACTAACCGAGCGCTAGTCTTGCCAATGGAGGTGGGTGCGTCGAACACTGATCAGGCGATCAATGGTCGCCGGCTTGTTGCCGGGCACGGTGATGGCATTCTCTTCCACGTCCGTCAGATAGGCGAGAAGATCAGCGCGGACTTCGTCCTCCGGTTTCTCGGCCAAGAGTAGCTTGAAAACATGAGGGACGTACGAGCAGTACTCGCTGCGCGGCCCATCAACTTCTTTGATCCCAATGGGATCCCAAATCCAGTAGAGGGCCTCATCCACGTCCAGTTCTAGCTCGCGTTTGGACCAGGGCTGCTTGGGCACGAGTGGCATCTTTCGCTGGTGTTGGTAGTATGGCCTTACTTCGGCGGCGCGTTCACGGGGCGGGGGAACATGCTGACGATGTCCATCTGTCGGGGGGCATCGGGCGCTGTGTTCACCCGCTCTTGCCCGCCGTTGTCAACCCCATCCTGTCCCACGCTGTACACCCGCACGGTCTCGCCTTCCACCTTAAGGTGAAATGCCTGCCCCGAGAACGGGTCCGTCTCCGTGAATCCCGCTTCCGCCAGGCTGGTGGGATACCGCCCCTGCGCCGCCTTAAACCGCAGCGCCGCCATCAGCCCGCGCAGCGCCAGCCACCGCGCCTGCCCCGAGACCAGGGCATCGCCCGCCCCCGCCAATACGGGGAAGAGAATCTGATGCACGGCCAGTGTCGGGTCCTGGTCGTTGCTCAGCCGCTGGTCAATCTCTTCCAACCGGCGAACCAAAACCATCGGATCCTTCCGGGCTTCCGGGTCCGTGTAGAGCTCCACCCAGGGCTGCAAAGCGCGCGCACGGAAGGCCTTGGACCGCAAATCTTCGGAGACGCCGGGCGGGGCCAAGCGCTGCTTCCATTCGGCCTGATTGGCCAGGCCGACCGTGTCGGCTTCGTCCACGGCGCCGCTGGCCATGGGCAAGAGCCGCTCCATGGGGGCGTTGGCCGCCGTGACATTAAAGACAATCTCGCCGCGCAGGGCATGCAGCATATCCACGGACTCGGCCGCATAAGGGGCGGCCAGGGCATCCAAATCTGCGAGGAAGCTCATGTCCCCCGACCTTATGGTGAGGCCGTATTCCATGGCTCGCACCACGATGGCATCGATGGCGACGCGCACCAGCCCCCCAATGAGGGTGGGGTCCGCCCCCATGAATCGCCCCATGATGGCGGCCGCTTTCAGATCGCTCAGAGCACCGGCCGTGTCGCCTTGGCGGGCGCGCAGTTGGGCGCGGTACGAGAGGCCCTTCACCAGATTTTTGCCTTCGGCGAACTCAGGGAAAGTCATGTTCCAGGGCTCGTCGGAGGTCCAATCGCGCCCGAAATCGACCTGCGGCTTGGCGGTGGCCGCCACGGCTTGGTCCAGGGCAGGGTTAAAGGGTTGCAGCGTGGCTTGGGCCGAGGCGAGATTTGCGGGTGTGGGGTCGGCAAAGGCCCGGCCGAGTGACTGCTCCCAGCCTTGCTTTTGGCTCCCGGCCAGGCGGTAAGCCTTGCCGGCTACAGAGATGAGGGGGGCGGCGTTGTCTTCTGGCCGCACGGGGGTCTTGGGCATCAGGTCCGCGCCGGAAAGGGGCAGGCCAAGCTTGCGGGCGGCGGCCTCGGCGGCGGGGAGCTCGGCGGCGGCCTGCTCAAAGGCGGCGCGGGTTTGGTTGTTGCACCCGGCGATGAGGAGCATCGCCAGTCCGATGATTCCGATGTAGCCCGGCTTCATGCCTGTATTGTATCGCAAACTTAGCGCGATTGGTTAAATCGCAACGTCAGGTTGCTGGCCTCTGGGTGGGACACGCAAAGGCCGGGGGAAAATTGCACTGACATCGCGGCGAAAGTCGTCGCCAACCCGCATCTCGGTGCGCTCTACCCCTTGGTCATCCAGCCGGTCGCGTCCCACGCTATAGACGATGACCCTACCATCGCCAATGAGCAGCTTAACAGGCCCCCCGGCAAAGGGGTCGTGCGGTTCTAGCCCGGCATCCTTCAGCGACTGAGGGAAATGGCCATTGGCCTTCCGATACTTGAGGACGGCAACCAAGCTGCGAAAGAGTTGAAGCCGCACCTCTCGGCGGGCAAAGGCCTCGCCCTGCGGAACCACGTCGTCAAACAGTTCTTGGTTATTCACCATGGTCGGGTCATCGTCTAGGCTGTAGTTATGGATGATGGTGCTCAAGTCAACTGCGGCATCAATGACGCTCTGCTGGCTGCGGTCCTGACGAAAATACTCAACCCAGATTTGTAAAGCCCGCGCCCGATAAGCAGATTCGAGGAGCGGATCCGGTACGCCCGGCTGCATGACACGCTTTGCAGTACGAACGTTGAGATCATCCTTGTCCGCCAGGCCCTCAGCCTCCATTTCCTTGAGGCTTTGTCGCATGTTTTGCATTGGAACACTGGCGCTGGCAACAAGGCTCCAAACTTCCATGCCGAGGTGGTGATTCCAGTCCAGAGGCGACTCGGCTTGCTCGGCCACGATGTTGTCCAGTGCCGTCCAATATTCCTCGTCTTGAGGCCGAAGCGCCAGAGCCGACTCCATCCCAGAAATGATGCTGCCCTCAATGGCGCCCTGCAACAAACCTGAAAGCAGGCTGGGCTCTGACCCCGCAAACTTCGCCAGGGCCATAGCAGCTTGAAAGTCTTGAATGGACCTCGAAGTATTGCCTTTGTAGGCAAAGTACTGAGCGCGCACGACGAGGCTTCTTGTGACAGCTCTTAGTGCGTCGCGCTCCGGGAACATCATGCCCCAGGGGCGCGTTGACTTCCAGTCTCTTCGAAATCGAATGTCTGGCTTCTTGGAGGCCGTGACGGCCAAGTCCAGGGCGGTGGAGAGCGACTCTACAGCTGATGCGGCTGCCGGCGTGTTCTGTTGGGAAGGGCTGATGATGCCGTACACCACTTTCGCGTTGAGGTTGCTATCTGCTTCGAGCAGTTGACGATGCGCGTTCATCGCCAAGGAAAGGTGATAGTTGGCGTTCTGCTCCGGTGGAATGGGCTTGGCAGGTGCAAGGTCCGTCCCGGCGAGCGGAAGACCGAGGCGCTTGGCTTCCGCCTCGGCGGCAGGGAGTTTGGCAGCCGCCCGCTCAAAGGCGGCAAGGGTGGGGTTCTTGCAACCTAAAATGAGGAGCAGGGGCGCCAATCCAATGATTCCGTAGGAACCCGGCTTCATGCTTGTATTGTAACGCAAGGATACTGCAATCAATCCCCGAGCTTCTCGGAGTTAGTCTTCCATGCGGCGACTTCGGATCGGGCGAGGATAAGCAGACACCAAATCCCGACTCTCCTCACGGTTGCTTGAATTGGCGATGATCTCCTTCCCTTGGTTATCCTGCCGATCTCGATCCACGCTATAAACTTTTACCGAGTCGCCGGACACGATCATCTTGAGTGGTTCACCTGTAAAGTTGTCCGTTCCCTCAAAACCCGCCTCGCTTAACGATGAAGGCCAATTCCCCCGTTGCGCGCGGTACTGCATGGCCGCCATCAATCCACGGAAAACGGCCGGCCGGGCCTCTGATCGTGCAAATGTACGGCCCATGATCGTGTAAGGCATGAAGAGGTAAGTATTCAGGTCGGCGACCGAAGCCCGGTTGCTCGAGTACTTTTCTGCCCACTTTTCAAATCGTTCGAAACGCTGAAGTCGGCTCTCGTTGGGCAAGTGCGCGTCTAAGAAATCCACCCATGCGATCAGGGCGTAAGCTCGATACGCTCGCTTACGCAAATCATCGGGGATTCCTTCTGCCTCCATGACCGATTCCAAGAGATAGCCCTCGAACATGTTCGTTTGCCCCGCGCGGGCGGCCGCCGCCAGCATGTCAGTGGAAATCTGCTTCGGAGTTCGCCCCGCCAGAAAGACCCCAGTCCAAACCTCGCCCCGCACCATGTTGTCAAAGTCCATGGGTTGCTCGGCATGCTCCGCCGCTATTTGATCGAGGTTCTTCAAGAACTCCACGTCTTTGGGGGCGAAAGTCGCGGCGGCTTCCATCGCGCGGAAGGCGTACGATTCCAACGCGACCCGCACAATGGCGTCCAGCGCCGTGGGCTCTTTGCTCGTCAGGCGGGCCAGCCTGAGGCATGCCCGGAAATCCCAAATGGCTCCCTTTGTATCCCCCTTCTGGGCGCGGAGCGCACCTCGCAAGCTCAAGGCTGAACCGAGTTCCTTGATGTAAGCGAGTTCTGGGGTGATCATCGAAGCGGGGTTGGCAGTGGCCCAGTTTCGTTCGAAATCAACATCGGGCTTGGCCGAGGCCTGCATGGCAAGATCCATGGCAGGGCCGAGTTTGGTCATCCAGGCGTCAGCTTCGGCCAAGCTGGCCTTGTCCAGATCAAGCAGCGCATTTACAACCGTCGTTCGCCAATGGTCGTCGAGCTTGCGCGAAGCCTTGAGGGCGGCAGTGGCCTCATCGAGAAGGGGTTTAGCGTTGTTTCCCGGATTGAGAAGGGGATTGCGCTCGAGCTCGGCGCCGGTGAGGGGGAGGCCCAGGCGCTTGGCATCGGCTTCGGCTTGCGGGAGTTGCCCGGCAATTTTGTTAAAGGAGGCTTTGCGGGTGATATCGCATGTCAGGCCCGTGCCGATGATGACGACGACCAACCCCACCCACCAGTATCGCGAGACCTTCATGGACTTCGAGCCAGTGTGTCACAGAGTCGTGCGGCGTTGCTACATCTAGTTGTCTAGCTGCGGGCGGAAAGGATAGATGGAAATGGTATCCCGGCCACGGGGCAAGAACCATCTTCGTTCGGAAAGTAACCGACCGCCGTTGTCGATTGCGTCTGTGCCAACGCTGTAAACTCGCACTTCCTCACCATTCACACAGTAGCCCAGCTTGCCAAAGGAAAAGGGGTCGTCAGTATTGCATCTGAGCTCGGCAAGCGAGGTCGGGTAACGGCCATGCTCGGCACGGTGAATCAGGGCAGCGAGTAGTGCTCTGGCGGTGCGTAGGTTGGCTTCACGGCGGAATAAGACCTTGTGAGTTGAAGTCGTCGCAGGAACTGCGTGTTGCAAAAGCCGAAATGTTGGGTCGGAGGAGTTATCTAGGGATTCAAGAGCAGGAGCGACTTTGTTTCCGACTCGCAAGCTGGATGTGTCGCTGGATAGCCCAGAAATGTACTGACTCCAAAATCGAAGGGCCCTTGCCCTATTGGCATCTCTGCGCATCTTCGCAGGTACTACCGGAGGTGCAAGGTAAGCGGAGTATCGGTAAATGTGGATTCGATCAGTCAGGTTGACAGAAGTGCGATAGTCAAGAACATATCGCGTCACCTCTTCCGGATCAGTGTCCGCAAACTGAAGAGGCAAGACGAACTCTGGACCAAAGGCTTTCGTGTCTCGAACTGGAACAGACTCCACTTCAGCCAAGAGTTTGTCGAATTGCGCGAGCAACGCCGTGTCACGCGGCCTCATAGTTGCGGCTCGCTCAATGGCACTGATTCCGTTGAGTTCTATCCTCAATTGAGTTAGCGTACTGAAGGAATCTCGGTCCATGCCTGCGTAGCGTGCCAGTACAAAAGCCGCTCGGAAGTCTCGGATCGCTCCCTTGGCATCCCCTTGTTCCGTCCGCCAAAGCCCGCGAATCCTCAGTGCAGATGTCAGCTTTTTTGAATACTCAAGTTCGGGTAAAAGGATGTCCCAAACGCTTTTGGTATCCCATGGACGTCCAAAGTCGCACGCGGGCTTCTCTGAAGCTTGCACAGCGAGGTCAAGGATGGGGGCGCACTGGGCAAGGACGGCATCCATCTGGCTTCGGCTTTCGGGAGATAGCCCCCCGAATCCTCTAACAATTAGCTGGTTCCAAATCGGATGGCCCTTGGTCAGGGCCTCCATTTTTCTTCCGGCGTCCCGGATCAATGGCGCGGCATTGTCCGCCGGGTCCACGGGCGTCTTCGGCATCAGGTCCGCGCCGGTGAGGGGCAAGCCCAGCCTCCGGGCCTCTGCTTCCGCAGCCGGCAAATCGGCCGCCGCGCGTTCAAAGGCAAGTCGGGTAGGGTTCCGGTAGTAGGCCAGTGCCCCTACCGCCGCCAGCACGGCCAGCGCAATGACCAGGGGCAAAGCTCGCCGCTTCACCCCCTCATTGTAACGCAAGCTTAGCGCGACTCCTCTCTATCCTTTGCCAGATGAGCGCGCTCAGGCACGGCGACTTTTCTCGGTATACGGGCCACCACATCCCCGCCAATTCTCTCACCTTGCGCATTCTCCACCCTCTCCTGCGCTTGGTGATCCACCCGATCGCGCCCAATGCTGTAGACCATAACGGCACCTCGATCCTGCTTGAACTTAAAGGGTCTCTCGGCAAATCGGTCGACTTCACGAAACCCGGCTTCTTCGAGTGAATTCGGAGCTCGGCCCTGCGCAGACCGAAATTTCAAGGCGGCAAGCAGCCCCCGAAGGGCTTGCCAGCGGACGGGCTGCTCGGCAATATTCCCTGCGCCAGGCTTAACGATTGGCAAAACGATGACATTGTGCAAGCGAGTGCGATCGCCATCCCGACTATGCCAGTCAAAAATTTTCGTTAGGCGTTCGGAGAGAGCAATAGGGTCTTTGATGGAGCCCACCTCTCGGTAGGCTTCATTCCAAGCTTGCAGGACGCGGGTGCGCGACCCCAAGTAGAGCTTTTGAGACAGCGGATCGATCTTGCCGTCCAACTTCACACGGCCATTGGCGTCCCGATTCAAGTCCGCGTAGGGATAGTTCGACCCAAGCTGCAGTTCGGCCGATGCGATGCCCAAATAGGCATCACCTCTCAAAGCCTTGAACATGTCGATGGGGTAAAGGGCGTGCTCTGCCGCGATGCGGTCCAGACGAGTGATGAACTCGATATCGTCAGGGCGAAAGGTGACGGCAGATTGGATTGCAAAGTATATGAATGACTCGTAAGCTAACTGCACGAAAGCAAAGATCAGGGTTGGCTCCTGTCCGGCAAACCTGGCTAGTGCAAGACCCGCGCGAAAGTCTTGAGCCGCCAAGTCGGTTTGGCCAAGTTTGGTGTGCCACATGCCTCGGCTGGCCAAGCCCAAGATGAGCTGCTTGATCTGCGAGGATTCGGGGTGTTTGATCGAGGTGGGATACTCTTTCAGCCAAGGCTTCCCGAAATCAATGCGCGGCCGTAAGGAGGCCTTCACCGCCAGGTCAAGCGCGGGAGAAACTCTCTCGATTTCCTGTCTCGCCGCCTCTGTCCTTTCCGGGGTTGGCTCGGCCAAGGCAATGTTGATCAGATAGTGCCAGTCTTGTTCCTGTTTGGCGGCGGCTTCAAGGGCCGCAAAGGCTTCCCTTAGGATGGAGGCGGCGTTCTCCTCGGGCCGAACCGGAGGATTCGGGAGCATGTCCGCACCGGTAAGGGGCAGACCTAACCGCTTGGCTTCCGCTTCGGCGGCCGGAAGCTCTTTGATCGCACGATCATATTGAAAGGCGGTTACACGTGAGGTGACGAACTTGGGCAAGTTCATGCTGGCGAAGTTCGTCAGCGCCATCATGATGAGTGCAGGGATGGCGAGGGCGATGCCGACGAGCGTCCACACGAGCCACTTCTTCCGAGATCCGCGTTCTAAACTTTGCGGCATAGAATGCAACCACCGAACTTCACCCCCTCATTGTAACCAACAAATCCACGCCTCTTGCCCCCGGCGCACTGGGTAGAGTCCCCTCCATGCTCACCCCGCTGGCGCTCTCGGTCGCGGTGCTCAACCCCGCCCACAGCCTCCTTTTTGAGCAACCCGCGGCCCACTTCACCGAGAGTCTCCCCCTGGGCAATGGCCGCCTGGGCGCGATGGTCTTCGGCGGAACCGAAACCGAGCGCATCGTCCTCAACGAATCCACCATGTGGTCAGGTTCGCCGCACGACGCCGACCGCGAGAACGCCCACCAGTTCCTCGGCGCCATCCGGGAACGCCTCCTGGCCGGAGACAACGCCGCCGCCCAAGACATTCTGCAGCGCGAATTCATCGCCAAGGGCGCGGGTTCCGGGCACGGCAATGGCAAGGATGTCCCGTTCGGGTGCTACCAAACCCTGGGCGACATGGTGATCGAACTCCCCCGGGGCGCCGCCACGGATTACACTCGCACGCTAGACCTGGACCGCGCCTCGGCTCGCGTGGCCTACACCCAAAACGGGGTCCGCATCGAGCGCGAAACCTTCGTCTCCGCCCCCGGTCAGGTGGTGGTCTCGCGCATCACGGCCAGCCAGCCCATCCGCATGGCCGTCTCCCTCCGCCGCCCCGAGCGCGCCACCGTGCAGGCGTCCGGGCCGGATCTGCGCATGTTCGGGGCCCTGGCCAGCGGCTTCCCCGGGCAAGACGGCGTGCGCTACGAAGCCCGCCTGCGCGCGGTGGTGGATGGCCGGGTGGTGGCGCCGCAAGATGGCCAAATCTCCATCCCGGCGGGGCGGCAGGTGCTCCTCATCTTCTCGGCGGGCACCAGCATGTTCGATCCGGATTTCGCGGCCCGCACGCAGCGGCACGTCGAAACCGGCGCCAAGCAGGGCTTTGCCGAACTCCGCCGCCGCCACGAGCGCGACCACCAAGCGTTCTACCGTCGGTGCGAACTGGTGCTGCCCACCACCGCCCTCAGCGCCCTGCCCACCCCGCAGCGCACCCGGCGCGTGGCCCAAGGCGAAGCCGACCCGGCCTACGATGCGCTGATTTTCCACTACGGGCGGTATCTCCTCATCTCCTCCTCGCGCCCGGATAGCCCGCTGCCCGCCAATCTCCAGGGCATCTGGGCAGAAGAGCTGCAAACCCCCTGGAATGGCGACTTCCACATCAACATCAACCTGCAGATGAACTACTGGCTGGCGGAAACGACCGGCCTGGCCGATTGCGCCCGCCCCCTAGTGCGGTTCATCGCGGGGCTGCCCACCAACGGGGCCAAGACGGCCCGCGCCTATTACAACGCGCCGGGGTGGGTGGCCCACGTCATCACCAACCCCTGGAACTTCACCTCCCCCGGCGAGGGCGCCAGTTGGGGATCCACCTGCACGGGCGGGGCGTGGCTGTGCGGCCACCTGTGGGAGCATTACGCCTTTAACCCAAACCCGAATACCCTCCGCGAGATTTATCCGGTGCTGAAAGGGGCCAGTGAGTTCTTTTTGGCCATGCTGATTGAAGAACCACGGAACAAGTGGCTGGTGACGGCCCCCAGCAACAGCCCCGAGAACACCTACCGGCTGAATGGGCGCAACCTGAACACCGTGATGGGCCCGACCATGGACCAGCAGATTGTGCGCGAGCTCTTTGCTAACACCCGTGAGGCCGCACGCACGCTGGGCGTGGATGCGGAGTTCCAGCAGCAACTGGAGGCCACGCTGGCCCGCCTGGCCCCCCACCAGATCGGCCCGGATGGGCGGCTGCAGGAGTGGCTGGAACCCTACGAAGAACCCGAGCCGACCCACCGCCACGTCTCGCATCTCTACGGCCTGCACCCGGGCAACCAGATTTCGCCGCGCCGCACTCCGGACCTGGCCACCGCCGCCCGCAAGACGCTGGAAGGCCGTGGCGACGCCGGCACTGGCTGGTCATTGGCGTGGAAGGTGTGCTTCTGGGCGCGCCTGCAGGATGGCGAACGGGCGTACAAACTCCTGCGCAACTATTCGCGCCCCACGGGCGAGCAGGGCTTCGATTACAGCACGGGCGGCGGGGTGTATCCCAACCTGTTTTGCGCGCACCCGCCGTTCCAGATTGACGGCAACTTTGGGGTGACGGCGGGCATCGCGGAGATGCTGGTGCAAAGCCACGATGGGGAGACGCAGTATTTGCCGGCGCTGCCCCGGGCGTGGGCGGCCGAGGGGTCGGTGCGCGGGCTGCGGGTGCGGGGTGGCCGCGAGGTGAGCTTCCGCTGGCGCGACGGGAAGATTGTGGAGTGATTTCATCAAATGGATGGATTCGTGAATAAGCCCAGCAAGTTCATGTCGTTTGGCGAGAACTACGATCATGTTCCCCATGACTACGGAAACCTCTTCTTCCGCCAGCCGGTCGGCAACATTGATCGGCTGGTGATCGGCCCCACGCGAGGTCACTTGGATTTGCTCCTTGAGCTAGCAAAGGCAACCCAAAGCCGCGAGTTCTACATGCTCTACGTCTTGCTGGAGCCCACCAGCGGAGCCCCTCAGGGCCGGTATGAATCTCCTCTCTTCGATTCGTTTGCCCAACTCGAATCCTTCTGCCTCCGTCACCGTGAGTATCTAGAAGGGGACGGGCGACACCACGTTTGGGTCGGGACGACAAACCAAAGTGGCCAGCTGATTTACGACCAACACAATGTGATCTTTGCCTATGGCCGCCTGGCGGCGTATGAACACATCCTGTTGTCAAAGGGATATTTGAACCAAGATTTCTGGTTCCCAATGCCCCACATCCATGGTTATCCCGCAACTCCCGACCAAGAACGGGAGTTCCTTGTGTCATTACCCTGGCATCACTTTCCCCTTCAAGAAGCTGACCAGTGGTAAACCGTGCCCGGCCGGAAAGTCAGGGCAAAGAAGGCGAATCAGGGCTGCCGTAACGTAGTTCTGGGCCCATCCAGTCGCTCGCATCCCGCCAAGAGAGCTTGCGGGCGGCGATCCAGGTGCAACTATCACGGTTCGCTTCTGAGGGATGCCAAGGATTGTCGTCGGCCCAATAATAGATTCCTTCGTCAAGCAGGAGCGTGCCGCTCATGATGATTCCCGCGTAGTTCTCCGGCGGAGGGACCAGATGAAGGGTCGTAACCTCTTCGAATAGCATCTCAATCGCTGAAGGTTCCTTCCATTGCCTTTGAATGAACAAGCGGACCCGATTATCCATATGGTGGGGAACACTCATCTGCAAGTTCTCCATCACGCAGGTTTCGGTCCATACGTGCATCTCGCGGATGCACCCATCATGAAACCCGCCGAACCGCTGATAAAGCGCATCCAGGTCCGCCTGGGTGCGCAATGGAATCCACTCCCCGCTCATGACCCCAACTCAAACTCCAGCACCAGCGGCTGCGGCAGGTGGTCCGCCCCGGCGGGCAGGGTGAACACGCACGCCCCCGCTTCCTCGCGCCACGCCACCGGCTCCGCGCACCCAAGTAGCCGCAGCTCCGCCCCCAAGGCGGGCCGCAACGACCCCAGCCGGTCCGCCCCTTCTTCCACCAAGAACGCATACCCGCGCCCCGCCCGCTGCGTAAAGCGCACCCCGCCCTCGCAATAAGGCGCAATGGCCCGCGAGCCGTATATCGCCTCGCCATTCACCCGCATCCACGCCCCAATCTCGCGCAGGCGCTCCCGCGCCCCCTCCGGGAACTCACCCTCTGGCGTCGGCCCGAACCCGATGAGGAAGTTCCCCCCTTTCGAGACGATCTCGATCAGCATCCGCAGGATTTCGCCCACCGGCCGGAACACTTCCGGCCCCGCGTACTTCCAGCTCGTGCCCATGCACAGGCAGCTTTCCCACGGCTGGTCCAGGGGCGCGTCGGGGATTTGGTGTTCCGGGGTGATGAAGTCCTCAAATTCGTCGCCCACCGTGCGGTTAGCCACAATCAGGCCGGGCTGCAGCTCCCGCGCCATGCCAATCATCCCGGGCATGTCAATGTCCTCGCCGCTCTCGGCCTTCACCCAGCCCGCATCCAGCCACAGCACGTCCACCGGGCCGTAGCCGGTCATCAGCTCGCGGATTTGCGCGTGCGTAAACCGCACAAATTCATCCCACTGCGGGGTGCCGTGGGTGTTGGCCTGGCGCGTGGTCACCGGGGCATCGGGCGACCAGTAGGAGGGGGAGTGCCAATCCGCCTTGGAGAAATACACCGAAATCCCGAGACCGCGCCGCTGCATGGCCTCGCAGAATCCTCTATAGACATCCACCGGATAGGGGCTTTCCGGGCCGGTGATCTTGTAGTCGGTTTCTTGGGTGTCCCACATGCAAAAGCCGTCGTGGTGCTTGGCGGTGAGGGAAACGTAGCGGATGCCCGCGTCGGCCACGGCTTCGGCCCAGGCTTCGGGGTCGTAGCGGTGGGGGTGGAACTCGCGGTTGAGCGCCCAATAGTCGCGCTGGAACCGGGCGAGGTCCTTTCCCCGGCTGGTCCAGCACTCCATGTTGTCGTTGCGCGCCCAGTCGTCGCCGGGGGAGAGGGGCCAGGATTCGCAGCAATCCCACAGCGAGTAGGGGCCCCAGTGCAGCAGCAGCCCGAACTTTTGGTCTTGGAACCACTCCAGCCGCTCCTGCAGCCACGCGGGCTTGGCGTGCGCGAGGGCGGTGGTGTGCGCGATGACGTCCAATCGATCTTGGGCCACGGCGGGAGTGTACTGGCTTCAGAGTAGAGTGCGGGAATGGGGGCGCTCCGGTCGCATCGCAAGCCCATAGTGGTGGGCATTTGCCTGCTGGTGGGGGCACTGCACCTGCTCACCGGGCCGGGCTACGCGGGTCCACTCCCGGGCTTCGTCCGGGGCTATCTCATTGACCTGCTGCTGCCGTTTGCCATGGTGCTGCTGCTGGGCGTGGGCGCCGCATCGCTGCCCGCGTTGGCCCCGGCGCCGGTGCGGGCGGGGTTGGTGGTGGGCTTTGGCCTGGTTGTGGAAGGCTGCCAGTACCTGGGGGTGCCACTGTTCGGGCGCACTTTCGATCCCTTGGACCTGCTGATGTATGCGCTCGGCGCGGCAGCGGCGGTGGGTGTCGAGCGGTTGATGTTCGGGCCGGCCTCGCCAACTGCCGCAAGCTAAGTGAGTTGGGCTGGCCATTGTGGAGTGCGCATTGACATGATGTCGGGCCTCGGGCACAGCGAAGAGCTTATAGGGTCGCGGGTAATGTTCAGGTATGGCGGGCTTAAGTAAAGGGCAGAAGAGGAACTTAGCGTTCATTTGCCTCCTGGCCACCGTTCTAGCCGGGTTCATCAGTTTCGGTGGGTTCAGTGCGCTGGATTCTGGGGTCAGAAATTACCTCCTTGTCGCGCTGGTGGCGCTTGCCTTCTTCCTTTTCCTCGGATTGCTTGATGATTCGAAGTCGCAGGGTGGCGACCCCCTTCATCGATTGATATTTATTACGATGTTCGGAACATTTATGGAAGTTTCGAACTTGATCCCATTGATCAAAAGCGGGCGTCCATTCAATCCATTAGTCATCTTTATTTACCTTGCCGGAGCGCTCTTTGGCGTAGCCCTTGAGAAGTGGATTCGATCAAAACCAGCCTCGAGGGCAGCCCTCGAGCCGGAGTAAGTTGCAGGCACTCTGTGCACTCATAGTCCTTCTTGCAGCAAGACTCCAATTGAGATCGCAAGGCCATTTCGACCCGCCTTGCCACAATGGGCAAAGACGGCTAGCGATTTGGAGGCCGAAGGGCACATACTTCGGAAGTCCAAGCCGTGTGGCGCCTGAACGGATCCTATGTTTGAACAACTTGAGCAGTTACTACAGCACCGCAACCCCCGCTTTGTCTGCGAAGCGGCGGGTGATAAGCCCGAAGCCGGCGAACACATCGCGCATATCGATCATGAGGTGACTCCGGGGCTTGACGCGAACGCCCTGGCCGAGCTACGCAAGCAGGTTGGTGATCTTCTGCATCTCCTGGCGTTCTATGAACGATACGGAAGTGTGCGCCTGTTCCGAGACTCCATCGAACAAAAATGGACCGGAAGGGAGTCGGCCTATTATCTCGCTCCCCCTGATGAATGGGCAGAGCTCCGCGAGCAGGCTGAAAGCTGGTTCGATGATCTCGACGAGGACGACCAGGAAACACTGCCCGATTGGATCACTGAGTATGTGGTGGTAGGCGAATTGCCAAACTCAGGGAACTACTTCCTGGTTCCGTTGGTCGGCGGAGACCGAGGAAAGGTCTACATGTTCGACCATGACGGCTATCTGTTCACCGAATGCGGAAGCAATTTCGAAGAGTTTGTGAATGCATTGGCCAGCGTGGATGCCGAGCACCTCGACCGCATGGGCGAACACACGAGATACTCGGACGGCGTGACTTCATACCAGTGGATGCCAAAAACGTACCTCCATGAGTCGTAGGTTCTTGTTCTCCGTTTTCCTGAACGGTGCTTAGCCTGTCCGTGCACGGACTTGGCTCCAGGGAGAAGGGTGAAAGTGCGGTTTCGTAACGGCCAATTCGCGCCATCCCGGATGTAAACTCCGCGCCACGATGTGGGGGAAGAAACGTAAGCCCAAGGCCCCCGAGTGGGTGTGCCCGCAATGCGGCGGCACGCACACCGGCCTGCCCACTGACTACGGCTGGCAGCTGCCGGACGAGGTCTGGGCGCTGGACGAAGAAACCCGCCAGGCCCACCTGGATTGGTGGACCGAAGCCTGCTGCCACGAGGGCCGCTGGTTCATCCGGGGCGTCCTGTATCTGCCCTTTACCTTTGCCCAGGGCCGCTGGGGCTGGGGGTGCTGGGTCGAGGTCAGCGAATCCACCGCCCGCACCCTGTGGGAACTTAAAGATGCCGACGGCTCTCATCTCCCCCCAGAACCCGGCACCCTGGCCTGCGAAATCCCGTACTACCCCGACTCGATGGGGCTCCCGGTCCGGGTGCAGTACGGGCCGGGCCACCTCCGCCCCTTTTTCTATTGCGCCGAAGACCACAACCACCCGCTGGCCACCGACCAGCGCCACGGGATTGACGAAGCCAAGTACCACGCGATCGTGGACACCGTCATGCCTCAATAAGGAAAGGAGAACCCGGAATGGTGGAGATAAGGGGATTTCAACCCCTGGCCTCTGCTATGCGCGTTTGGCGCCCCACAAGCCAAAGTAAACTCCGCGCCATGTGGGGCAAGAAGCGCACCCCTCCGCAGCCCGAATGGGTGTGCCCGCAGTGCGGCGGCACGCACGCTGGCCTCCCCACCGACTACGGCTGGCAGCTGCCGGACGAGGTCTGGGCGCTGGACGAAGAAACCCGCCAGGCCCACCTGGATTGGTGGACCGAAGCCTGCTGCCACGAGGGCCGCTGGTTCATCCGCGGCGTTCTGTATCTCCCGTTCACCTTCAGCGACGGCCGGTGGGGCTGGGGGTGCTGGGCCGAGGTCAGCGAATCCACCGTCCGCACCCTGTGGGAACTCAAAGACGCCGACGGCTCCCATCTCCCGCCGGAGCCCGGCACTCTGGCCTGTGAGATTCCGGCCTACCCGGGGGCCAAGGGGCTGCCGCTACGGGTGCAGTTCGGGCCGGGGCACCTGCGGCCGCTGTTCTCCTTCCCGGCAGACCAGGATCACCCCCTGGCCATGGACCAGCGCCACGGGATTGACGAAGCCAAGTACCACGCGATCGTGGACACCGTCATGCCTCAATAAGGAAAGGAGAACCCGGAATGGTGGAGATAAGAGGATTTAGGAAATTGGCTGCGTGCATACGAGACTCTAGGTTGCTTGCAGGAGATGCAGGCGCACTGGAACGCAACGAATCGGTTACCATAAGAACATGAGCAAAAGCCTGGTCGATGCGATTCGTCGAGGGGATGTCTCCGGCGTGAGGCAACTCTTGAGTCAAGGAGCTGATCCAAATTGGCGACTTGAGGAAGCTTCTGACCACGGTGCGTTCTTCGAGGACGTTACAGCATTGATGGCGGCAGTGGCTGCGCCGAGAAGCAATGTTGAGATCGTGCAGTTGCTTTTGGAACATGGAGGCGACTTGCTTGCGTTGTCTGCAGGAGAGGTTGGCGCGACCTGGTATGCCAGCGGAGGAGGGACGGGTTACCCTATGACGCAATCTGAGAGAGATGCGCTTGAACCCAAACACACCTTTCGTAACTGGGGTGGAGGCAATGTGGAAATCCTCAAGTTACTACTGGATTCCGGTGGAGATCCTAATGAGTCCGCGTCTAATGGAAGATCTTGCGTTTTCGAAGCGAGCGCGATTGGGGACCCACAGAGGTTGAAGCTACTCATCGAGCGAGGCGCAACAGTTGGGCCGGTTTCTTCTGAGTCTTCTCCATCAAAGTTCGTGGCGGATTCACTTACCAAGATGTTTGGTCATGATTTAGATCCTGAGTTTCTCAGCTACATGTCCGGTGGTGCACAAGACATGGTGCCGCTGTTTGCGGCATCAGAGTCGGGAAATCTGGACTGCGTAAAGCTCATAGTAGAGGCAGGATTTCCAGCGGATTTTGAGATGAACGGAACCAACGCACTCTCTGAGGCGGGAAGCGTGGAAGTCGTTGAGTATCTGAGACTCAAAGGCGTAGATTCCAAGCAAGACTACTTTGGATTCGATAGACTCGATAGGGCTATTGACGACAATGATCTTTCCATGATTCGTTATCTTGCCGGAAAGTTAGATCAAGAAAGGATACAGGAGAAGCTCATTGTTGCTTCGGGGGTTTATATGAACCCAGACGCAGTTAGAGTGCTCCTAGAGCTAGGGGCAGATGCAAATGAGTCGTTTCCGGGCTATGGGAGTCCGCTCCACTCTGCTTGCTGGCAAGGTGACGGCAATAATGGTCGTCCTACTGAGGTGGTGGCTGAGACAATCAACGTGTTGATTGATGCCGGTGCAGATCCTAATTTGCTCGCCAACGGCAGTCGACCTCTTCACGAGGCAGCATTTGGAGATTGGGGGTCCCCCACTGCGGTTCGAATCCTCCTTAGTCGTGGAGCTGAAGTGGATGCCACTGACGATGATGGGCGGACGCCTTTGATGCTGGCGGCAGAATGGGGCGAAGTGGAATGTGTACGCCTCTTGCTTGCCGCTGGAGCAGATCGCACACTAAAGGACCAGACTGAGAAGACAGCTTTAGATTATGCGAAGGTAAGACTTGGAGTCTGGAGTAAGCCTCGTTCAGAGTCCATTAATGGGGGCCAAAGCAAAGCGACAGAAACGCTGGGATACAACGGCGAAGATGTGGGGATGCTTGCATTGGCAGAAGCGCAAGAGATCGTCGCTTTACTGCAGAGCTGACCTTGAGGCTGCGTTACCAGCTCAGAGTTGAGTAGCCAGGCCATTCAACGGCGAAACGCTTCCTGCATTCAGATGAAATTAGTTGAATCGCCCCATCCGGAAAGGAAAGTGTGGTGGAGATAAGGGGATTCGAACCCCTGGCCTCTGCAGTGCGATTGCAGCGCTCTCCCAGCTGAGCTATATCCCCACGCGGCCTTCCATCATACCTCGGCGCACCGCGCGCACTTCAACATCCGCCTAGGCCAACCGGCGCGGTCACTCGGGTCGGCGGGCCACCGCCACCACGCTGCTCCCCCACGGCCAGCGCACGGTCCGCAGGGCGCGCCCTTCCGCCGCCATTAGCGCCACCAGCGCCCGGTTCAGGCCGCCCGGCACTGGAGGAAGGCTCGCCCGCGCCGGTCCCCGCCGAAACTTGCCCACCAGCCGCTCCGCCAGCACCAGCGGGAACAGCCAAAACACCGAATACGACACCAGCACCGGTTCCAGCCCCGCCGCCTCCAACTGCCGCCGCACCGAGCGCCGCGTGTGCCGCCGAAAATGATGCAGCGCCACGTCGTGCGGACCCCACAGCCACTTGTAGGCGGGCACGCTCAGCACCAGCACGCCCCCCGGCTGCAGGACGCGCGCCGCTTCGGCAAAGGCCGCCGTATCGTCCTCAATGTGCTCAAAAATGTCCAGTGCCACCACCCCGGCCACGCTCGCATCCCGCACCGGCAGCTTGGCCCCATCGGCCTGGATCAAGCGGGTGAGCCCCCGCCCCTGGGCGTGCCGCAGGGCCAGGTGGGTGAAGTCCAGCCCCACCACTTCGGTTTCGCGGCTTAGTTCCTGCGCCACGGCGCCGGTGCCGCACCCCACGTCCAGCACCAGGCCCCGGGGGGCGTGGCGTCGCCAGAGTTCGATGCAGAGGGTGCGCCGCGCCACAAACCACCAGTAGTGGTCTTCCAGGCGGCGCATCTTTTCGTATTCTTCGGGATTCACTGCCCCCTCGTCCGGGGGGAAATTCGCCGCGCCCGCCCCGCCAGGCGCAGCAGCATCAGTTCGCGCAGCATCCGCACGCCGTCGCGCAGCAGGTTCACCTTGCTGCCTTCCTTGTGCTGCCAGCGGATGGGCACCTCGGCGATGCTGTAGCCCAGGTCGCGGGCAATCATCAGCACCTCAAAATCGAACCCGAAGCCGTCAATTTTGCTCCGCGAGAAGATGTCGCGGGCCACATCCTGCCGGTAGAGCTTGAACCCGCACTGCGTGTCCGCAATCCCCTTGATGCCCAGGGTGCGCACGGCCAGGTTGAAAGCGCGCCCCATCATTTCGCGGTACCACGGCTGCCGCACTTCCAGCTCGCTCTCCTTCAGCGGGCGGCTGCCAATGGCAATGGGGGTGGCTTCGCCCACGTGGGGCCACAGCTTGTCCAATTCTTCAATGGGCGTGGCCAGGTCGGCGTCGCTCATCAGCAGCCACTCGGCATCAATTTCCAGCATGCCCCGGCGCACGGCCGCACCTTTGCCCTGGTTCTGCTCGCAGTCCAGCAGGTGCACCAGGGGCTCGCTTTCGGCCACGCATTTCACCAGCTTGGCGGTGTCGTCGGCGCTGCCGTCGTTCACCACCCAGATTTCGGTGTCGAAGTCGAGGGTGCGCGCGTATTCCGCGATGCGAGCCAGGGTCGGCCCGAGTCGCTCTTGCTCGTTGTAAGCGGGAATGATGATCGCGAGGTGAGGGCGCGGCAAGCGGACCCGAGGATACCAGCCCGATTAGGGATTCGCGGCCCCGGTGCCCGAAACCCCGTTCGCCACGCCGTCCGTTTGGTTGCGGGCCAGCCGCTGCAGGTGCGCCCGGAACTTGTCATCCAGCGGGCTCTTTTCCTCCACGATGAAAAGGTTGTTGAGCCGCCGCGAGGTGCTAATCAGGTAGCGGTCCTTGGCGTAAAGCATGGTGCTGCCCCCGCCATCCAGGGCCACGGCGTTGGTCACGCCCAGTGCGGTCATCTGTCGGCCGAGGGTGGAAAGCGTCACCGAACTCCGGGTAGCCATCATCACTAGTTTGCCGCCGGGGGTCGTGCCCACGGCCGTGCGGGCCGCCGAGCCCCAAATGCTGCGGTCTCGGAACCCCTGCGTCCACGGCTTGGGGTCCACCACGCCTTCGCGCACGATTCGGACGCCCGCGCGCAGGCCGTAGCGGTAAGGGAACCAATCCTGCCATCCCCGCACTTCGGTGTCAAAAATGTGCACGCGGCCGTACCAATCCACGCCAATCGCGCTGCCCCGGGCACCATCCGCCACCACATCGCCGTCAATCACCACTTCGCCCACGGGCCGGCCGTTTTCCCAGGCGAAGAAGGTGCCCGTGATGGCGGCGGCGGGGGGCTCGGGGCCGAGCAGTTCGCGCACGCTCACCAGCCGCTCTTCCAGCACCACGCGCGGGGCGTAGTCGCCCTTGGTCAAATCGAACACCACGACCTGGAAGGAACCAACGCTACGGATTTCGGGCGCGCTAAGTCCCAAAGCGGCCGCACTCGTCAGGGCGAGCAGGGAAAACCATCTTTTTACGCGTGTTTCCTTAGTCATGTTGCGGCATTTTAGCCAAGCCCGAGGCTAGAAAGGCACTCAAATGCAACAAGCGGGGCCTCTTAGGTTCAATATTGGATAATCTTGTGTAGTTTTCCCATCTTCACAAAACGCTGGCAGAAGTCCCCTTGGACCTCGTTTTAACATTGACAGAAGGGGGTCCACTCGTTCATCCTTGGGCTTGGAGACGGATTTCCCACCTGTGACGCGCGCCGACTTTCGACCATGGATGAGACTAAGCCTCGTTTACGCGGCGCTGGTCATCCTTTTTGGCGCATGGGTGCGGGCCTCGCTTTCCGGTGATGGATGCGGGGTTTCTTGGCCGAACTGCGGCGGGGCCATCCTGCCCGATACGTCGAATGTCAAGACTCTCATTGAGTTAACGCACCGGGTCACCTCTGGGTTACTTGGTCTCCTTCTGGGTGGTCTTTGGATTGCCGCCCGCCGGGCGGAGCCGAAGGGTTCGCCGATGCGCCGGGCCATTGGGTTCTCGGTGCTGGCGTGTGTCATCAGCGCGCTCATCGGAGCGGTGCTGGTGCGGCAAGGGCTGGTGGTGCACGACAAATCGCTGGCGCGGGCGATCTTCATGCCCGTCCACCTGGTCAACAACTACTTCTTGATGGGGGCGCTGGTGCTGGCCGATTGGTACAGCCGGGGTGGCGCGCCGCTCCGCCGGCCGGATCGCGGTCCGCTCATGCTGCTCCTGGCCAGTGGCGTTTCCCAGCTTGTCTTGGGCATCACCGGAGCCATCAGCGCCATGGGCAAGACGGCGTACGGGCCGGAACTCCAGGCTGCCCAGACGCTTTCCGACCGCCTGAACATGCACATCGGCGCGGCCGCCAGCCCCATCCTCAAGGGTGGCGTGGCGCACCCACTGCTCGCGACCTCGCTCTTCGCCCTTATGCTCTGGGCGGGCAATCAACTTTCCAAGTCGCGTCCGGAACCGGGCGTGCAGCAGTGGAGCCGCTACCTTTCCATCGGGCTCACCGCCCAGATGCTCTTCGGCCTGGCCAACCTCCTGATGAGCGCCCCGGCCTGGATGCAGATGGGCCACCTCCTACTGGCCTTGGTCACCTGGGTGAGCTTCGTCAAGATGGGCACCTATACGCTGGCCTATCCGGAATACACGCCCAGCACCGAGGATCCCTTCGCGGGCCTCACGCCGCGCGAGCGACTTTCCGCGCAGATTCGGGCCTACGTGGCCCTCACCAAGCCCCGCGTCATCTCGCTTTTGCTGTTCACCACCGTGGCGGCGATGGTGATGGCGAACCAGGGGTGGCCTCCGTTCCTCATGACGATTTGTGTGGCCCTGGGCGGCTACATGATGGCGGGCGCCGCGAACACGATCAACATGATCGTGGAGCGCGACCTCGATGTGGCGATGGAACGCACCGCCAGCCGCCCGACGGTCACGCACTACGTCTCCTCGGGCAACGCCTTCCTGTTCGCCTTGGCGCTCACGGTCATCTCTTTCGGGATGATCACCGCCGTCTCCAACGTGCTGGCCGCGCTGCTGGCCTTTGCCGGGCTGCTGTTCTACGTCTTTATCTACACGCTCCTCCTGAAGCGCCGAACCTGGCAGAACATTGTCATCGGGGGCGCGGCGGGGGCTTTCCCGCCTCTGGTGGGTTGGGCGGCCGTGACGGGCGACCTCAACTGGTTCGCTTGGCTTCTCTTTGCCGTCGTGTTCCTCTGGACGCCGGTGCACTTCTGGGCGCTGGCCATCCTCATCAAGGACGACTACGCCAAGGCTGGGGTGCCGATGCTCCCCGTGGTGCACGGCGAGCATGTGACGGCGGTGCAGATCGTCATTTACGCCATTCTCACGGCGGTGGTCAGTATCATTCCGCTGGCCGGCAACGGATTCAACTCCATCACCCTCGGGCTGGTGGTTCTTCTCAACGTCGGGCTCCTGGCCCAAAGCCTGGGTCTGCTTCGCAGCACGACCCGGCCGAAAGCCAAGTCCCTTTTCAAATATTCGATGGTTTATCTCGCCCTGTTCTTCCTCGTCGTAGCGGTGGACCGGGCAATCTAGGAGCATTCATTTAGAGCAGCAACTATGGCGCAAATCTTTGGACCCGCGGCAAACACTATTGCAACTGCCAGCCTCTTCGCGCTGGCGGGCGTGCCGTTCCTCTTGGTAGGGGTGAGTGAGATCTCTCGGTCTCCCGCCAACACCAAGGTGACGGTGCCTATCAATCAGCCGGCCCCGTTCAGCCACAAGCACCATGCAAAGGAGCTAGGGATTGACTGTCGGTTCTGCCACACCAGTGTCGAGAAGTCGGCCAGTGCGGGCATCCCGAGCACGGAAGTCTGTATGACGTGCCACAGCCAGATCTGGACGAACAGCCCGATGATCGAGCCGATCCGCTCCAGCTGGGCCACCAACACCCCGGTGGAATGGAACCTGGTCAACCGCGCGCCGGACTTTGTCTACTTCAACCACGCCATCCACATCGCTCGCGGCATCTCTTGTAACACCTGCCACGGCCAGGTGCACGAGATGGAGATCACCTGGAAGGGGCAGGCGTTCCACATGGTCTGGTGTCTGGAGTGCCACCAGAACCCCGAAAAGTTTATGACCCACGTTTCGTCGGAGCTGAACCTGTCTCCGCGCGAGCAAGTCTTTGAGGTCTACCGCAAGATCTCGGCCGGCGAAGTGCTGACCGGGGCGGAAGAGAAGCTGGTGAGCGGCTTGCCCCAGCGTGTTCCCAAGGACAAGATTCACGAAGGCGTGCGCTTGGTCGAAGAGCGCAAGATCAACAAATCGCAGCTAAAGGACTGCTACATCTGTCACCGCTAATGGGCCACGAACCGAAGAACGAAGAACAACCGACCGCGCCGTCTCGCTTTTATAAGGGGCCGGCCGACCATCGGGGTGAACCAGAGGCCCGCGTGTGGCAAGGGGACGAGTTCCCGCACCGCAAGTCGATTGCCGAGATTGATCGCCGCAATGTCCTCAAGCTGATGGGGGGCGCCATGGCCATGGCCGGGATTGCCGGTTCGGGCTGCCGCTCGCTCATCATGCCGCAAGAGAAGATCATCGGCTATGTGCAAGCCCCCGAGAACCGGGTTTCCGGGATTAGCAAGCACTTCGCCACCACGGCCTGCATCGCCGGTGAAGTCGTCGGCATGCTGGTGCGCAGCCACGAAGGCCGTCCGGTCAAGCTGGAAGGTAACCCCAAGCACCCCGCCAGTCTGGGTGGTTTGGATGCCAAGCAACTCGCCAGTATCCACGGCCTGTACGATCCGGATCGCCTCGATGGGGTCAAGTACAAGGGCGATATGGACAACTGGCCGAACTTCCTCAAGAATGTTCGCGCCTCGCTGAAGAACGGCGGCGTCGCCATCGTCACGCCGAACGTGACCTCGCCCGCCCTGGCGAAGTCCATTGAAGATTTCCTCGGCAAGCACCCCAATGCCACTTGGTATCAGTGGGAAGCCTGCCACCGCGACCTGATGCACGAGGCGGGAATGCTGGCCACGGGCCAGGCCGTGCGACCGGTCTACGACTTTAGCCGCGCCGACGTGGTGGTCAGCATTGACTGCGACGTCTTCAACGAGCTGCCGGGTGCCACCGCCCACGCGCGCAACATTGCCGCGAAGCGGAATCCCGACGGCGAAATGAGCCGCCTTTACGCCTTCGAAAGTGCCCCCACAACGTTTGGGGCGCTGGCCGACCACCGCTCGCCGGTGCGCGCTTCCCAAATGGGCGCGCTGGTGCGGGCCTTGGGCGCCAAGCTCGGAATGCCGGGCGTGACCGCGCCGGGTGCCACCGGGGCCGATGCCCAACTGGTGGATGCCATGGTGCGCGACCTGCAGGCTCATCGCGGGCGCTGTGTGGTGGTGGCCGGCGGTCACTTGCCCCCGGCGGTGCAAGCGGCGGTCTACGCGCTGAACGAAGCGCTGGGCAACCTCGGCACCACGGTGACGCTCCGGCCGAGCGCCACGTGGGCGACCCACAATGGGGAAAGCATTCGCTCGCTGGCCGAAGCCATCAAGGGCAACAAGGTGCACACACTCCTTCTGCTCGGCGTGAATCCGGTTTACGACGCCCCGGCCGATCTGGACTTCGGCACGCTGGTTGGCACGGTGCCGTTCACCGCGCAACTCAGCCTGTACGATGACGAAACGGGTGAGAAGTGCCAGTTCCAACTTCCCGAATCGCACTACCTGGAAGCCTGGGGCGACCACGTGGCGTTCGACGGCACGGTGAGCATCCAGCAGCCGCTTATCAAGCCGCTGTACGAAACGCGATCGGCCCTCCAGGTCATGGAGGCGCTGAATAACCGCACCCAAGACGACCTAGAGACCATTTCGAAGTTCCACCAGATGGACCCGAACAACGAAACCTGGCGGTCCGTGTTGGCCAACGGTGTGATGATGTCGGTGTCCACTCAGGAAGCTCCGCCGGCGCTGAAGCCGAACCTGATGGCGGCAATCCCGGACGCTTCGACGAAGGGCATTGAACTCCGCTTCGCCCCGGACCAAGCGATCCACGACGGTTCCTATTCCAACAACCCTTGGCTGCAAGAGCTGCCGCGCCCGCTGACGAACCTCACCTGGGACAACGCGGTGGAAATGGGGCACAAGCTCGCCTCTCAACTTGGCGTGGCCGGGCCGTACAAGCACCTGGGCCTGATCCCGGGCGCGGGGCCGGCTCCGATGGTGAAGGTCACCGTGGGCGGCAAGTCGGTGGAGATGCCGGTTTACGTCAACCTGGGCATGGCCGATGACACCGTGGTGGTGCGCATGGGCTACGGCCGCACCCGCGTCGGCAAGGTCGGCAACAAGGGTGACGACCGCTGGCACGGCGGCGGGTTCAACATCTATCCGCTCCGCAGCAGCCAATCCCCGTGGATCGTGGCCGATGCGGTGGTCGAGAAGACTTCCGGCGGCTACGAACTGGCCAACACCCAGTTCCACAACACGCTCGAGGTCGAAGAGATCGACACCGACCGCGACATCATTCGCCACGCGAACCTGGCCGATTACAAGGCCAACCCGATGATCTTTGCCAGCAAGGGTCATGGCGGCGGCGCGGAGGCCGAACACGGCGGCGACAAGCTGCACAACGGCTTGGAAGGCCAAGGTGGTCACACTGATGCGCACTCCGAAGGTGCAGGCGCAGCCCCGACGGGCGGCACCGACGCCGGCGGCGATGGCAAGGACCTGAACCTCTACGACGGCTCCGACTACAAGGACCTGTACGCCCAAAACATGCAGTGGGCGATGACGGTGGACCTCAATCTCTGCACCGGCTGCAACGCCTGTGTGGTGGCCTGCCAAAGCGAAAACAACATCCCCACCGTAGGCAAGCGCGAAGTGATGCGCGGCCGCGAAATGCACTGGATTCGCATTGACCGGTACTACAAGGGGAACGGCTCCAGCCTGAACTACGACAACCCGCCGATCTACTTCCAGCCTCTCGCCTGTGTGCAGTGCGAGCAAGCGCCGTGCGAACCGGTCTGCCCGGTCGCGGCCACCGTGCACAGCAGCGAAGGCCTGAACCAGATGGTCTACAACCGCTGCGTGGGCACCCGCTACTGCAGCAACAACTGCCCCTACAAGGTGCGGCGGTTCAACTTCTTGCACTTCACCAAGCCCGTGCACGACCTGCCGGTGCTGAAGCTGCTCCAGAACCCCGACGTCACGGTCCGCACCCGCGGTGTGATGGAGAAGTGCACCTACTGCGTCCAGCGCATCAACGAGAAGCGCATCAACGCAAAGGTCGAGGGCAAGGAAGTCCAAGACGGCGAAATCGTGACGGCGTGCCAGCAGGCGTGCCCCGCGCAGGCCATCGTCTTCGGCAACATGAGCGACAAGAACTCGGCCGTGAGCAAGTCTCGCGCCAGCAAGCGCAACTACATCTTGCTGGAGGTCACGAACACGCGGCCCCGCACGACGTATCTCGGGCGCGTCCACAACCCGAACCCTGAGGTGAAGGCCTAATGGCATACGAACCATCCATTGATAAGAGCCTGCTGGAAGGCGAGCATACAGAGGCGTCGATTGACGCCGCGATCGCCGATATCGTCCTCGATCCGAAGACGCATACCCAGCCGGCCATCAATCACCTTAAGCTCGGCAAGCTAAACGTCAAGATTCCCGCTCCGGAAGGCTACAACAGCCCCTGGTTCCTCTTCATGGGGATCGGGTTCCTGTTTGTCAACATCCTGCTGGTCTCCATTGCCGTTCTGGTCTTCACCGGGATTGGGATTTGGGGGAACAACCAGCCGGTTGGTTGGGGCTTCGACATCATCAACTTCGTGTGGTGGATCGGGATCGGCCACGCCGGCACCCTGATCTCCGCTATTCTCTTGCTGCTCCGCCAGAAGTGGCGCAACTCGATCAACCGCTTCGCGGAAGCGATGACGATCTTCGCCGTGATGTGCGCGGGGATCTACCCGCTCCTGCACACCGGCCGCCCGTGGGTGGCGTACTGGCTGTTCCCCTACCCGAACGTTCTCGGGATGTGGCCGAACTTCCGCTCGCCGCTCGTCTGGGACGTCTTTGCGGTGAGCACGTACATGACCGTTTCGATCCTCTTCTGGTTCGTCGGTCTCATCCCTGACTTCGCGACGCTCCGCGACCGCGCCAAGGGCAAGATTGCCCGGGTGGCGTTCGGGGTGGCTTCGATGGGTTGGAAGGGTTCCGCCAAGGACTGGGTGCGCTACGAGCACGCCTCGCTGATCCTGGCCGGGATTTCCACTCCGCTCGTTCTCTCGGTGCACACCATCGTGTCGTTCGACTTTGCCATGGGGATCGTCCCCGGCTGGAACGTCACCATCTTCCCGCCGTACTTCGTCGCGGGTGCCGTGTTTGCCGGGTTTGCCATGGTCATCACCCTCATGGTGCCCATCCGCAAGTGGTACAAGCTCGAAGCCTTCGTCACCATGAAGCACTTCGACTGGATGGCCAAGGTCATGCTGGCGACGGGTCTCATCGTGGTCTACGGGTACGCGATGGAAATCTTCTACGCCATCTACAGTGGCGTACCCTGGGAACTCAGCCTCTTCCACAACCGCTGGGAGATCCTGCAGGCTCCGTATTCGTGGGCGTTCTGGCTCCTCATCTTGTTCAACGGCATCATTCCGCAGATCCTCTGGATTCCCAAGATGCGCCAGAACCTGACCGTGCTCATGCTGGTCTCTGCCAGCGTCAGCGTGGGGATGTGGTTCGAACGGTACGTGATCATCCCGATCTCGCTCACCCGCGACTACCTGCCCAGTAGCTACGGCTACTACACGCCGACGGGATGGGACTTCGCCATGTTCTTCGGCACCATGGGGTTGTTCGTCTTCCTCCTTCTGCTGTTCATCCGGTTCCTGCCCATGATCAACATCTTCGAAATTAAGGAGCTTAAGCATCAGCTCGACCACGAGGCGCACGCCGAGCATGGTCAAGGACACGGCGCGGATCCGGAGGCCGCCCCGGCTCACTAAGCCGCACGGAGACCCAAAATGAGTCACGGTCGAGATACCGCACCGAAGCCTTACGGCACTGTCGCTGGGTTTGCCACGGCGGATGAACTGCTGGCGGCCACCCAAGCGGTGGTGAACGCGGGCTACAAGAAGCTGGATGCCTATTCGCCGGTGCCGGTGCACGGGCTGGCGGATGTCATGAACTTCAAGGACTTCCGCCTGCACTACGGTGCGTTGGCGGGCGGTCTCACGGGGGCCGTCGTGGGTATGGGCCTGCAGGCCATCACCGGCGGCGCGCTCAATCGCATTGGCATCGAGCTGCCGGCCATGTGGCAATACGCGCACAACACCGGCGGCAAGCCCATCTTCAGCTGGCCCATGTTTATCCCGGTCATGTTCGAGTGCACGATCCTCCTCACGGCCTTTGCCGTGGTGGGCGGGCTGTTCGCGCTTTGCGGGCTGCCGAAGCCGCACCACCCGATCTTCAACGCCGAAGCGTTCCACCGGGCTTCCCAGGATCGCTACTTCCTTTGCGTCGAAGCCACCGACCCGCGCTACGCGCCGGACCAAGTGGCCAGCCTGATGCATGAGATGGGCGCCGAAAGCGTGGAGCACGTGATGACCTCGGAGGGCTACTAATGAAAAAGTCGTTGTGGGCACTGGCTCTGCTGAGCTTGCTGGCTGGCGGTTGCCACCGCGATATGTGGCTGCAACCCAAGGCGAAGGTGAACCGCGAGAGTGACTTCTTTGCGGATGGCCTCAGCTCGCGGCCGAACGTGCCGGGCACGGTGGCGACCGAAGACGTCGGTCTTACGCGGCCGGTTCGCACGGGTTACGACGCCAACGGCAAGTTGGTGCGCGAGATCCCGATGGCCGTCACCAAGGAGCTGATCGCCCGAGGCAAAGAGCGGTACCAAATCTTCTGTACGCACTGCCACGGCGCGGTGGGCGACGGCGAAGGCATGATCGCTCAGCGCGGGCTCACCCTGGCCCAGCCGGTGGCGAGCTACCACACGGATCGTCTGCGCGAACTGCCGGACGGTCACATCTTCGACGTGATCACCAACGGCTTCGGGACGATGTATCCGTTCTCCGACCGCTTGCCGGATCCGAATGACCGCTGGGCGATCGTGGCGTACATCCGCACGCTGCAGTACAGCCAGTTCGCGCCGGCCAGTTCACTCCCGGCCGATATGCGCGCCAAGGTGGACAACCCGCCGCCGCTCCCCTCGCAGCAAAAGCCGGCGGGCAAGCACGGCAAGGGCGAGGACCATAGCGCAGGAGGCGCCCACTAATGAGCGATACCGAAACGACCATGCATGAATCCGCGCCGAAGAATACGATCGGTACCAACTACTCCATCCTTGGGGTGTTGCTCTTGTTGGTCGGCGGGGGCCTCTTTGCTGCCACCGGGATGGGCGCGGGCATGGAAAACATGCTCCGCAGCTACCTCTACGGCTACATGTTTTGGTCCGGCATGACCATCGGCTGCTTCGGTCTGATGTTGCTGCACCACACCATTCGTGCACGGTGGAGCCGACCGGTGCTTCGCATCTGGGAATCGGCTTGTTCGCCGCTCATGCTCGTGATACAGGCGGTCGCGTTCCTGCCCATCGCCATGAACCTCAAGCTCATCTACAAGTGGATGAAGCCGGAAGTCGTGGCGGTCGACAAGATCCTGCAGAACAAGGCGTTCTATCTCAACCCCACGGTGTTCTACATCACCACGTTCGGGTTCTTCGCGTTCATGATCTTCTGGAGCTACCAGCTTCAGGCGCTCCAACGCAAGGAAGACGCCACCGGGGACAAGAGCTACGCCGACAAGCGGGCCGTGTGGGCGCCACCGGGATTGCTCTTCTTCGTTCTGCTGCTCAACTTCTACTACACCAGCGTTCTCATGAGCCTCGACGCGCACTGGTTCAGCACCATCTACGGGGTGTGGCTGATGGTGGGCTTCGCGCTGGCCGGTCTCGCCTTCACGGGCATGACCGTGGGCACGCAGCACAAGCGGGCTCCGTTCGTGGGCATCATCAACGAGAAGTTCACCTACGATATCGGGGTGCTGACTCTGGCGTTTACCCTGCTTTGGGCGTACTTCACGTTCAGCCAGTTCCTCATCACCTGGAGCGGGAACCTGCCCGAGTTCACGGTGTGGTTTGTGGATCGCTCGGTCCAGCCGTACAGCACGCTGGCCGGCATGGGCATGTTCGCGCAGTTCCTCATTCCGTTCATCGTGCTTCTCCAGCCGGCCTCGCGCCGCAACCCGGCGGTCTTTGCCGCCCTGGGGGGCTGGGTGTTCTCGGTGCGGATGTTCGACTTCTACTACGTCGTCGTGCCGAGCCTGAAGCTGGCCTCACCGAACGCGCTCACGCTCATCGGGGGCTTGTTCGCCATGGGCGGCCTCTGGCTCCTCGTCTTTGCCCTGCAATACAAGTCCCGACCGGAACTTGTGAACGGCTCCGACTACCAACTGGCGGCAAACCATGGCTAATCATCACGATCACGACGAACACCCCCAGGATCTCAACCTCCTGGAGGAGATGAATTACGAAACCCGCGACTTCGACGTGGACCAGGCGCCCAAGGGCACGGTCTGGTTCTTCGGAGTCACCACCGGGTTCTTTATCCTCGCGTTCATCTCGTTGATTTTCATGGGTCCGGACTTCATTCCGTGGTTCCGCGAGGGCAAGTTCCAAACCGCGAACCAACCGGATGTCCGCCGCCGCATGCCCGAAGCTCCGGCTCCGTTGCTGCAAAGCAACATCACGGCCAGCAAGGACACGGTGGACCTTCGCAAGAAGGAAGCCGACAAACTGGCCACCTACGGCTGGGCGAACAAGGAGAAGACCGCCGCCAAGATTCCGGTGGACGAAGCCATGAATATGGTCGCCTCTCAAGGCAAGTTGCCGCGCTGGGCTCCCACCACGCCGGCCCCGACCGCCACGGCTGAGAACCGCCCCGCGAACCCCCGCTAAGTGAACGCCATGCGCAACTTCGTCACCGCCATCCTGCTTCTGGTCACCGCGATCAGCGCGGCCCAGTTCTATGGATATAAGGACCAACCGGTTCCGGGGCAATCCCGCGTGCCGGCCGAGGCGGCGGGCGAAATGCGCATTGAGCAGAAGCTGGGCGCGATGGTGCCGAAGGACGTCCGCCTCGTCAACGAGGAAGGACGCACGGTGCGACTGGAAGAACTCCTCGGCAAGAAGCCAACGATTCTCACTTTCGTTTTCTACGATTGCACCAGCGTCTGCTTGGATATCCTCTTCAACCTCACGAAGGAGCTCAAGGGCCTCAAAACCCAAGAGATTGGCCGCGAGTATCGGGTGATTACGGTCAGCATCAAGCCTTCCGAAACTCCGGCTCACGCCCGAAGTGCCAAAATTCGCACCCTCGAAGGCTATCCGGCTAACCGTCGCACCCAAATGACGGAAGACGGCTGGCACTTCTTGGTGGGTGAAGAGAAGGAGGTCCGGCGCCTGGCGGATTCCGTCGGATTCAAGTACACCTACGACGCCAAAAGCGACAACGTGGTGCACCCCGCGGGCATCATCGTGCTGAGCCCGGCTGGCAACGTCTCTCGCTACTTTGTCACCACGGAATACAGTGCCTTCATGATCCGTGAAGCACTGGCCACCGCCAACGAAGGTCGAATGGGCCCGCGCGACGAGCGCCCGTTCTATCTGGCTTGTATTGATATCGACCCGCTCACCGGAGCGCGGTCCCTGAACATCATGAACACGCTTAAGGTGTTTGGACTTCTCACCGTCCTTTCCCTGGCGCTGTTCATCACGACTTCACTGATCAAGGAGCGCCGCGCCCTCAAGCACGGAACCGAGTAAGAAACGATGAACTTCCCCATCATGCCGCCGCAAGCCAGCGAGTTTGCACAGAAATACGACGCACTCTTTTGGGTCATCAGTGGCCTGACAGTGATCTTCACCCTGATGGTTGCGGTGCTGATCATTGTCCTCGCGGGTAAGTACAAGCGCGGTTCCAATGCCGATCGTAGCAACCCCTCGAGCCACAACACCAAGCTGGAAATCCTCCTGATGGGCGTCCCGACCGTGCTGGGGATGGTGATCTTTGTGTGGTCGGCCGTGCTGTTCATCGAGGCCCGCACCATGCCTAAGGAAGCTCAAGAAATCTTTGTCATCGGTAAGCGCTGGATGTGGCATGCCCAGCACATGAATGGCATTCGCGAAAACAACGAGATCACCGTGCCCCTAGGCGCGCCGGTGAAGCTCACCATGATCAGCCAAGACGTGGTCCACGCCATGTACCTGCCCGATTTTCGCGCGCAATACCACGTGGTGCCGGGCCGCTACACGCAGCTGCACTTCACGGCCACCAAGCCCGGCACGTACAAGATGTTCTGCGCCATTCACTGCGGAACGCAGCACTCCGAAATGGTGGGCTATGTGCACGTCTTGCCGCAAGCCGAGTTCGACGCCTGGATGGCCAACGGCGGCAACCGCTACGCCAAGACCAACCTGACCATGGCCGAAGCCGGCAAGCAGATTTGGGACGACAAGGGCTGCGGCAACTGCCACCAAACCCTGGACAATGAGCGCGCTCCGAGCGTGGTGGGCATTTACGGCTCCACCCGCAAGCTGGCCGACGGCACCACCGCCGTGGCCAACGAGGATTACCTGCGAGAGAGCATCTTGCGGCCCTGGAATCGCCTGACCGAAGGCTATGAGCGCACGATGCAAGCCTACGACGGCGTTCTGAGCGAAGAGCAGGTCCTCAACCTGGTCGCGTACATGAAGAGCCTTGGCCAAGGCGGCACCAGCCCGGTCAAGGGCGAATACGAGCAACCGGTGAAGACCGGTCGAGATTTTCCGGTCGGTCGCAAGGACTCCGTGGACATCGCCAATGAGCGAGCGTCCGGCGGTGCCTCGCAGGCCCACGATCTGAGGAACAACCCATGAGCAGCACTGTGATTGAAACAGCGGTGGAGAAAGAAGAGCCCGCCGCACCCCATAAGAACTATCTGAACGCGGACCATACGATCAAGTCGTGGTTGCTCACGGGCGACCACAAGCGGATCGCGGTGCTGTATCTCATCAGCGTCACGTTCTTCTTCTTCTTGGGCGGGTTGGCGGCCGCGTTTATCCGCGCCGAACTGACCTCGCCGATGGGGACGTTGCTGAACAGCGAAACCTACAACAAGATGTTCAGCGCCCACGGGATCATCATGATCTTCTTCTTCCTGGTCGCGGCCATTCCGGCGGTGCTAGGCAACTTCCTGATCCCCTTGATGATCGGGGCGCGTGACTTGGCGTTCCCCAGGTTGAACCTCGCCTCCTGGTACGTCTTCATGCTGGGTGGCCTGCTCTTCATCATCGCCCTCATCATGGGCGGCGTCGATGCGGGCTGGACGTTCTACACGCCTCTCAGCTCTCTCTATTCTCAGACTCAAATCACGCTCGCGCTGGTCGGCCTGTTCCTCGCCGGTTTTAGCTCGATCATGACGGGGGTCAACTTCATCGCCACCATTCACAAGATGCGCGCCCCGGGCATGACCTGGTTCCGGTTGCCGCTCTACGTATGGTCGCACTACGCCACCAGCATCATCGTCATCCTCGGCACGCCGGTGGTGGCCATCACGCTGCTTTTGGTGGCGCTGGAACGCGGTCTACGCATCGGCATCTTTAGTCCGGAACTCGGGGGCGACCCGGTGCTGTTCCAGCACATGTTCTGGTTCTATAGCCACCCGGCGGTCTACATCATGCTGCTGCCCGGCATGGGCATCATCAGCGAGATCATGGCGTGCTTTAGCCGCCGCCCGGTCTTCGGCTATAAGTTCGTGGCGTTCAGCTCCATGGCCATTGCCGGTCTCGGCTTCTTGGTCTGGGGCCACCACATGTACGTTAGCTCTCAGAGCGTGTACCAAGGCATCATCTTCTCGCTCATCTCGTTCTTGGTTGCGGTGCCGTCCGCCATCAAGGTCTTCAACTGGAGCTTGACGATGTGGAAGGGCTCGGTGATCTTCTCGACGCCGATGATCTACGCGCTCGGCTTCCTCGGTCTGTTCACGATCGGGGGTCTCACCGGTCTGTACCTCTCCGCCATCGGCACCGACATCCACCTCACCGGGACGTACTTCATCGTCGCGCACTTCCACTACGTTATGGTGGGCGGGACGGTTATGGCCTTCCTGGGTGGCCTCCACTTCTGGTGGCCCAAGATGTTCGGTCGCATGTACTCCGAGTTCTGGGGTCGCGTCAGCGCCATCGTGGTGTTCGTCGGGTTTAACTTCACGTTCTTCCCGCAGTTCATCCTCGGTTACCTGGGCATGCCGCGCCGCTACCACTACTACTACATCGCGCCGGAGTGGCAGATCTACAACGTGCTCTCCACGGCCGGTTCCACCGTACTTGGGATTGGCTTCTTGATGCCGGTGTTCTATCTGCTCAAGTCGCTCAAGAGTGGCCCGATTGCCGGTCCGAACCCGTGGGGCGCTACCGGCCTCGAGTGGGAAGCGGCCTCCTCGCCGCCGATCACCCTCAACTTTGAAGGCATGCCAAAGGTGGTGGGCCCGGTTTACAACTACGACGCGATCGAAGATTCCGAAAGCTACCGCCGCGAAATGAAGGAAAAGGTGACGAAGTAACATGGCTGCACACGCACACGACGGGCACCTGAGGTCTCCGGATATGCCGGAGGTCTATCCTCAGTTCGAGGACATTGATCAACAGCAGGAAACCTACATCGTAGGGATGTGGGCGTTCCTGGTCAACGAAGTCATGTTCTTCGGGCCGCTGTTCTTCATCTACGGGCTGTACGCCTGGAAGCACAACGCGGTCTTCTACGTGACTTCGCACCACCTCGATTACAAGATTGGGGCGCTGAACACCACGATCCTGCTCATCAGTAGCTGGATGGTGGCCATGGCCGTGCACTACCATCAAAAGAATCAACTGAAGAAGGTGTGCAACATGCTATGGGGGGCGGCGATATGCGGAACCCTGTTCCTCGCCATCAAGCTCATCTTTGAGTGGGCGCCGAAGTTCAGCCATGGCTTGTTCCCGAACCCCGGCTTCCAGTCGCGGTACCTCGCCTATTACGGCGCGGATACCAACGTGGACGTCGCGCGGCTGTTCTTTAGCATGTACTTCGCCATCACGGGTCTGCACGCACTGCACGTCCTCATTGGCGTCCTCATCTTCGTTTGGCTCATCCGGCTCATCAAGAAGCGCCCGGATGTCATCACCGACTACGTCCCGACCGAAATGGTGGGGTTGTACTGGCACTTTGTGGACTTGGTGTGGATCTTCCTGTTCCCCTTGTTCTACTTGATGCCCAAGTAAAGGAGCTTATTGAATCATGTCTGAACACACGTCAATCTCTCACGACGAAAGCGGGGATCAAGGGCACACGGATCACAGCCACGGCGGGCACCACATCATCCCGCAGGCCAAGCTCCTCACCACGTTCTTTGTCCTCATGGGCCTGATGATTGCCACCGTGGTGGCGGCGCGCTTGCCCTACGAAGGTGGGGTCAAAGGCATCCCGTCGGCCATTGCCTGGCTGGTCTTGCTCGGTATCGCCTTCTGGAAGGCGGGCCTCGTCGTCCAGATCTTTATGGGCGTCAAGTACAGCACCAAGCTCACCAAGCTCTACGCCTACGGCGGGTTCTTCTGGGTCACCCTTTTGGGCGTGACGCTGTTTGACTACGCCACCCGACAGTTGGAACCGGTGCAGGGCTGGGAGCCCGTCGCCGAGTCCGCCCTCCCGCGCTGATCTAGCGCGGCGAGAGCTGCTCAATCGCCCAGGCCTCCATGGCCTGGGCGACTTCGTTTTCGTCCCCTTCGGGAATCGTAAACGGCTCGCTCCACTGCACCGTAACGGGGCCCTTCCCCTTCTGAAACTTCTCAATCCCCGGGGGCACCACGTATTGCGTCCCGTCCAGTCGGGCGGCAATCACGCGCGCCCCGGTCTTCCGGGCGAGCATGGACCAACCGGGCTGAAGCGGCATCAGGTGGCCATCTTCACTCAGGTTGCCCTCCGGGAAGAGGCACACGCACTCACCCGCCTTGAGGAGCATCAGGGCGTGGGCAAGGGCGCGGCGGTCGCTGGCTCCGCGCCGCACGGGAAAGGCGCGCCACCACGTCACAAACTTGGAGATGCGGTCGCCCCGTTCAAACAGCTCAATGCCGGCCATAAAGTGAATCAGCCGGGGGCTGGCCAGTTGCACGGCTGGCGGGTCGAGGTAGCTCAGGTGGTTGGCGATGATCAGCAAGGCTCCGTCGCGGGGGACGCGCCGCCGCCCGGTCACCCGCAGCGGCCCCAAGAACAGCAACAAGAACTTGAGTGCCGCCCGGATGAACGGAAACGCCAATCGGGCACTCAGCGGGTGCCGAAGATTCTCCTTGCTCACGCTCCCTCCGGGGCCGGCGGGCCCGATTCAAGTCGCCGCGCGCGGAGCAGGGTTAAGATCGTGGGCAATACCAACACCCCGGCGGCCGTAAGGGCCGCCCGCACCCCCGCAAACGCGGCGATCGTGGCCGAGATCGGTCCGCCCAGGATCTCACCAAATCCGTGCGCCTGGCTCTGGAATGAAAGCACCGTCGCCCGCACCTCGCTGGTGGCGTGCTGGTTGGTCCAGCTCTGAATCAGCGGCGTATCAATCCGGCGTAGAACCCGGCCCATCATCAAGCCCACCACACCGATGGCAAAGTTCGGCGCCAGCGCAAAGAGCAACACCGAAGCCATCACTCCCATGTGCATCCAGGTCAAGACTCGCACAGTTCGTCGAGTGTCGTACACCACCCGCGCCCGGCGAATGTAAACCGTTGCCCAAGCCGCCACCAGGGTGGGGATGCTGGCCAAAATCGCCATCCACACCACCGGCGGCAAGTTCACCGGGAAGCCCAGATTGTCATTGAGGTGGTTGGCAAAGAGCCGGTCAAAGCCCTCACTGGCAATGCCGGTGAAGAACACCATTAGCATGATGGCCCCCAGGGCCGCCGAGCCCCGGGCAATGCGGAAGCCGTTCCGACCGGTCTCGGCAAAGTGCTTCCACGAGGCGCGCTCCTTCTCCGAAGCCCGGTGAAAACCGCGCTCGGGCAGCAACAACAATGCCGCCCCGGCCAGCACCAAGAAGATCACCCCCGAGGCGATGATGGGCGTCTGCAACCCCTGAAGGCCAAACCCGGCACTCATCCAGATGCCCACAAACATCCCCAGCAGCCGTGCCGTGTTGCCCTGGGCAAAAACATCTCCAGCGTGCCGTTCCGGCGTCGGGCTATGAGGGATTTCATCGGCAATCCAGGCTTCCCGCGCCCCGCTGATAAAGGTCTCTCCTAGCCCCCACAGCACCGAACAGGCCACCACCACCCCAAACACCGGGAAGAGCCCCTGAATGAGGAATCCCAGCCCCAGGATGAGGAGCCCAATGACAAAGGAAAGCCGCCGCGAAACGGTGTCGGCCACCATGCCCGTCGGCACTTCGCACAGCGTAATGGTGATCTCGCTCACCGTCCCCATCAGCACCAAGTGGGCTGGTTGCAGCCCCGCCACGTTCTCCTGGAACAGCAAGTACTGCGTCCAGGCCGTGGAGTGCGCCATGCCCATGAGGGCGCAGAGGCCCACGTAGGCGGGAACGGCAGGCAGATTCGTCAATCCTTAGCCGCCGCGAATCCCGAAGATGTCACCCGCCGGGCGACCTTGATCGAAACGCCAGTCCGTGCGGAAGTCCTTCTCGATCTTCGTCCCGCTCAGCAGGGCCCGCACCATCGCCCACGGCATGTTGTTGAGCTTCAAGATGGCGTCGTGGAAGTCGCGTTCGCCCATCCGGCCAGTGTCCACGAGTTCACGGCGGATGTCTTGCATCTGCAAGGCCCCGATCATATACGCCACCTGGTAGAGCGGCGGGTAATCCCCATTGAAGGAACGGCGCACTTCGCCTTCGGCCGTGGCGGGTTCGTGCCCGGCCACGTCAATCAGCATCCGCACGCACTCGTCTTCGGTCATCTGCCCGAGGTGGTACTTGAGCGAGAAGATGATCCGCACCGCCCGGTGGCGTCGCCAAAACAGGAAGCCTACGCGGTCCTCAGGCGTAGTGATGAAACCCTGCTTGTAGAACAAGAACTCCCAGTAAAGCGCCCAACCCTCTATCCAAAACGGGGTGCCTGTCACGCCACTTCTGTGAGTCGAGTGCCGTGAATTCATGAACTGCTGCAGGTGGTGGCCCGGAATGAGTTCGTGGTGAACCGTGGCGCGGGCGAAGTGAATGTTGTTCGCGCGCAGGCTCATCTCCTTCTGCGCGTGGGTCATGGTGTTGGTCGGGAAGCTGACCATGATCGTCTCGCCCCCCAGGAAGAAGGGGGCCACCAGCTGGCGTTCCGGCGGCATCATGTTCAGCCGCCAGGTCTCCTTGGCCAGTTCGGGGATGGTGACGAGGTTGTGCTTCTCTAAGTACTCCACCGCCTCGTTGGCCAGGTCCCACACCATTTGGGGTTGTTCACCCGGGGCCACGTGGCGCTGCTTCACCATTTCCATGGCCTCTTGCCATGTCTTCACGCCCATTTCTTGGGCGGCGCGGGCGAGTTCCGCATCGCACCAGGCTAGCTCTCGCTCGCCAATGGCGATCAATTCTTGCGGTGTATAGGGGATGTATTCGCGGGCGAGGTCACGCTTCAGCGCGTCTTCGCCCACCGGGTCACCGACAATGGCCGTGCCATCGGCATTCCGGAAAGCCGGCCACTTTGCCTCCATAAGCTCGCGGTAGCGGTTCAGGGTGGCCACTACGTCCCGGTTTGGGCGCTCTGTCCACCAGGTGAAGAGCGGGTCGTAGCCCGCAAAGTGGTCGTACCAGTCATCCAGGGCCCGGATCCCGTCCTGCAGGGCTAGGTAGGCGCGGCGGGCCACCGGCTCGGGCACATCGGGCAGGCTGCGGCTGGCTTCGGTGACGGCCTTGTTGAGCGCGGTCAGGCGATCCGCCGACCCCGCCCCATCGGCCGTGCGCTTGCTGATGCGCTCCTCGTGGAAAGCACACAGGTCATCCCAAAAGGGGAGCAGGGCACGGGCTTCGGCAAAGCGCTTCTCACCAAAGGCGAGGGCATCCCGGTCGTTCCGCACGCGGTCACGCAGGAGCACCCAGTCCGCCCGGTCTTCGGCCCCCATGGCCTCGAAGTTCAGGTTCCCCAGTTCCTTTTCGAAGTCGTTATAGAACTTCGTCAACCGCTCATTTCGGATGCGGCTTTGCGGCAAACGGAAGGTGCGCAGGAGAGCGTCTCGGTCGGCTTCGAAGCGGATCATGACTCCCGGCATAACGGGGCTCGATTGAGCATCGGCCATCGGCATCAGCATCATGCTAGCACCAAGAACGGCGGCGGTGAAGGAAAGAGAGCGCGCGAGCATGGGGGGTAATTCTCCTCTGGGGGTCTGCAACTTGTTCAAGGAGCCAAAGGTACAGTGTCTTTATATGTCCATGGCGAAGGCCGAAAACGGGCCGCCGCACCTGGCGTTTGACCGCGTGGAAGTTTACTACTCGGCGCTCGTTGCGGGTCTCAAAGGAGTCAGTCTTTCCATTGAGCGCGGCGAATTCGTTTTCCTCTGCGGCCAGACCGGGTCGGGCAAATCCACCCTTCTCAAGCTCATCACGCGCGAGGTGCGAGAGACGAAGGGGCAGGTTTCTCTTCTGGGCCGGGACCTTGGCCAACTCCCCGACCGGGAAATCCCCTACCTCCGGCGGCAAATGGGCATCGTGCCCCAAGATTACGGCTTGCTCCCGAACAAAAAGGTCTGGGAGAACGTGGCTTATGCCATGCGCGCCGTGGATCGGAGCAAACGCGAAGTGCGCGCCAAGGTGCCGCAGATTCTGGAGCAGGTGAACATCATGCACCGCGCGGACGCGTTCCCTTACGAACTCAGTGGCGGCGAGCAGCAACGCGTCGCCATCGCCCGGGCGCTCATCAACGACCCGCCGCTGCTCATTGCCGACGAACCGACCGGTAACCTGGACCCCACCCACTCGGCTGAGATCATGGCTTTGCTCTCGCGCCTGAACGAACAGGGCACCACCATCATCGTGGCCACCCACGATATCCCCATCGTCCAGCGCCTGCAGCAGCGGGTGGTTGAACTCGAATTCGGAACCATTGTGGGCGACACCGCTGCGGGCGAAACGTGGTCGCCGAACATCTCTTCGGCCGAATACACCACCTTCGAAGAGAAGGAGACGGATTACCAGTTCGACGGCGAGGAGTTCGAAATCTATCTGGAAGAACCCAGTCCGGAAGCGGCCGCCGAAGAAACCGGCGAGCCCACCCACGAGGAGGAAACCCCGCGTGCTTGACCGCATTGAGTTCTTGCTCTCCGAGGCGTTCGTCTCACTGGGCCGCAACAAGTGGATGACCTTCGCGGCCGTCACCACCTGCGCCATGGCGCTCCTGCTCCTCGGCGGGCTGGGCTTTGCTTACATGAAGATCGACCAGTTCGCGCAGTCGCTGCCGAGCAAGTTCGAGATCAGTGTCTTCTTCCGTGATAAGGTGCCCGCCGATGACGCCAAGCGTGTGGTGGCCGAGACCCTGAAGATGCAAGGCGTGGACAGCGTGCGGTTCTTGCCCAAGGACGTGCAATGGGAGGTTCTCAAGAAGGAACAGCCCGAACTCACTCAGGGCATCCCGAACCCGCTGCCCGACAGTATGCGCATTCGCCTCAAAGACCTGGCGGCCGCGCCGAACGTGGCCAAGGAACTGGCCAAGAAGCCCGAAATTGGCGGCGAGAACGTGAAATACCTCGCCAAAGAGCAAGAACTTCTCACCACCGCCCTCGGCGCCGTGCGCCTGCTGGGTCTTGCGCTGGGTGGCCTGATGCTCATCACCAGCGGGGTGCTGATTTACAATGCGATCCGCCTGACGGTGGTCGCCCGCCGCCGCGAACACCGCATCATGCACCTGGTGGGCGCGAACCAAGCCACCATCGCTTTGCCTCTGCTCCTCGAGGGATTTGTACAAGGGTTACTGGGTGGTCTGATCGCGTTTTTCGCATTCTGGGGTAGCTTTGCCGTCGTAAGGGCGCTGATGATCAGTACCTTACAAGTGGGGGGCACGGAAGTGTTTCCCATCACAAGCTCGCTGTTCGGCTTTGTGGCCGCCGGTGGAGTTTACGGGTTGATCTGCAGCCTGCTTGCAGTGCGCGGGAAGACCCTGAAAGGAGCTATTGGATGAAGACGTGGGGATCGTTCATCGCAATCGTGATTGCCGCTTGTACGGTGATGGCCTTCGGCCAGTCGCGAACGAATACGACCGCTCTCAAGCAAGACTTGAAGAAGGTCGAAGCCAAGAAGAAGGAAGTCCGGACGCGCCTGCTGCGCAAGCGCCAAGAAGCGGCCAAGTATTCGTGGGAAATCCGTTATGCCGACCAGTGGTCGGACCGCATGGATGATGCCCTTGCCAAAACCGCGAACGACCTGAATCGCCAAGTCAAGCGCCAAGCCACCCTGGAGCTTGAACTCCGCAAGGCCAATGCCGAACTCACCAAGCGCCGCGAGATGGTCAAAGTCCGGCTCCGCGCGATGTTCGTCAACGACGACCAGAACATGATCTCCGTGATCGTCGGGGCGCGTGACATGGGCGAGATTGCCGAGCGCCAAGGCGTGATGGAGCGCATCATGGCCGCTGACCGCAAGCTCTTCAAAGAAACCTTGGAACTCCAACGCAAGGTGCAATCCATGAAGAAGGAGCAGGACGAAGTCGTGGCCGATATCAAGGTGCTACGCGTCAAGCTCGCCGAAGAGAAGGAGCGACTGGAAGAAGCTAAGGCCAAGAAGCAGGCCATTCTTAAGGTCGTCAATGCCGATAAGGCCAAGCTCCAGGCGGAGTACGACGCCTTCGACGCCGAAAGCAACAAACTTGAGTCGCGTCTCGCCGCGCTTACGAATACTCAACGCTCATCGGGTCGATATGTCCCCTTTGCGGGTCGCTTCATTGTTCCGGCCAGTGGCCGGAGATCCAGTGGGTTCGGAATGCGCCGCCACCCCGTGCTCGGTACCACGCGTATGCACAATGGAATCGATATTGCCGCCCCCACTGGCACCGCCATTCGAGCTTCGGCCAGCGGCACGGTGGTTACGGCCACCTCCATGCGCGGCTACGGAAACACGGTCGTTATCGACCACGGCGGCGGCTTCAGCACCCTTTATGGTCACTGCTCGCGGCTGTTCGTGCGGGCTGGCCAGCGTGTGAACCAAGGCGATCGCATTGCGGCGGTGGGGTCGACGGGCCTGAGCACCGGACCGCACTTGCACTTCGAAATCCGCATCAACGGTCGCCCGGTGAACCCGGCTTCTTACCTCTAGCGCACGCGCCCAGGGCTCTGCATCGGCTAAACTAAGGTTTCTCACCGAGGTTTATTCACAGAGTGGCGATTGATACGAGCGATTTTAAGAACGGTATTGCGATGATTGTGGACGGAGAAATCTGTCAGATCGTTGAGTTTCAGCATGTCAAACCGGGCAAAGGGGGAGCCTTCGTGCGGACCAAACTGCGCCGACTCAAGTCCGGGGCAACCATCGAAAAGACCTTCCGCTCGGGCGAGAAGTTTGAGGACGTCTTCCTGGAGCGCGTGAAGTTCCAGTACCTGATGCGCACCGGCGACAACCTCACCTTCATGGACCTGGACACCTACGAACAGGTCGAAGTGGCGGTCAGCCTCCTGGGTGACCAAGCCGACTTCTTGAAGGACGACATGGAAGTGCTGGCCCTCACGGCCAACGGCGAAGTGCTGGGCTACGAAGTGCCGGCCTTCGGCGAATACGAAGTGACGCAAACCGACCCGGGTGTGCGCGGGGACACGGTGAGCGGTGGCGCTACCAAGCCGGCCACGCTGGAAAGCGGTGCCGTGATTCAGGTGCCGTTCCACATCAACATTGGTGACGTTTTGAAGGTAGATACCCGTACTGGTTCTTATCTCGAACGCGTCTCGAAGAAGTAACCGACCGTTCGGACCACGCCGGAGCCATGAAGCCAGATCGAGGACGAGACATCCGAGAAGGGTTCTTAGGAGCCCTTGATAACCTTGCCCGCATAGTGCTCTATGTGGGCCTGGCCGCCTTTGCCATCGGCACGGGCTTCCTCATCATGAGCTACTTTGGCTCGGGCTCACAGCCCGAAGCCGCCATTGACGCCAACATCAATCGCTTCATGCCCATCGCCATGCTGGGTGCGATTGCGGTGGCCGTCTCGGGTTCGTGGATCATGCTGGAGGAAGAAACCGCCGGGGTGATTACGGCCATTGTCGGGGGACTGCTCATGTTTGCGCCTTCGGTCTTCCCGCAGATGGGAGGACCAACCGGCGACGTGAGCGCGCGCGTGCTCAATGCCATCTCGCAGGTGGGGATTCCCATTCTGGGAGGCGGGGTGTTCCTGATTCTCTACGACATGGGGAGCCGGGTTCGTACTCGGGCCCGTGAAGGCGCCCGCGCCGACAAGCTCAAACTCGGCCAGGGGCTGAAGGAAGAGCGCGACTACCAAAATGTCTTCCTCGGCAAGTGCTGGCAGCTACCGTATTGCCGCAAGTTCATCCGCGAACAGTGCCCGATTTATCATGCGAAAACCACCTGCTGGAAGGAGCGCGTGGGGTGCATGTGCGAGGAAGCCATCATCGGCAACGCGATGAAGGGCAAGAACGAGGAGCCGCAGGATCCGGATCTGGTGGCCTCGGGCAAGGTCGTCGCCACCGGGCCTAAGCTGACGAAGGAGCAACTCCTTTCGGGCAAGTACATCCCGCAGAACAACCGCCTGACGCCCAAGCAGAAGCTGGAGCGATGCCGCCAGTGCGTGATCTACAACGAGCACCTCAAACACCAGTTCAAGGTGGCGATGCCCGTATGGATGATCGTGGTAGCGGCGGTGTATCTGCTGATGCGCGAACCGCTGGCCCAGGGGATGAAGAACCTCTTGCTGGGGGCAGAGCGCTCGGTGCGTTCGGCCACCTTCGATGCTTCGCGCACCTCCGCCCTCGATGGCTCCATTCCGTTCCACGAGATTGCGCTCCTTGCGGTCGTCATCATGGTCTTTGCGTACGGAGTGCGGTTCATTGAATTCACGTTCTTCTCGCACCGAAACTAACGGCTCCTCCGGCCCGGCCGCCGTCCGCATCAACGGAAGCTACGGCGAAGGCGGCGGGGCTTTGTTTCGTACGGTTCTTGCGCTTTCCGCGCTGACTCAACGCCCGGTGCAGATCGACCGCATCCGAGGCGGCCTCCGCAAGCCGGGGCTGAACGCCGAAGACCTGGCCTTCCTCAAGCTGGTGTGTGATTGCACGCTGACGGAGATGCCGGAGGCGAACCTGGGCGACGACACCCTACTGCTCGCTCCCCGGCGGCTTCCCAAGGGCACCACGACCAGCGTCGACGTCGGCACCTTTGAGAAAGGTAGCCCGAGCGGGAGTGCCTGCGTTCTGCTCGCTGGCATCGCGCCGGTGCTGGGCCGGGCCTTGGGGTATTCCGAACTCCATATCATCGGCGAAACGCACGGGGCCAACATGATCTCGTTCGACGCGCTGGAGCGTTCACTCTTTGCCGCGTGGCGGCGCATGGGGCTGGTTTCGATCCCGGTGCTGAAGCGGGCGGGATTCGGGGCCGGCAACCACGGAGAAATCCTCGCCGATATCGAACCGGGACGCATCGAAGGGGTGCATTGGGCCAAGCGGGGGTCAGACATCCGTCTCGGGGCCACGGTCACCTACGGCGAACTCGAAGACGGCATTGCCGAGCGCGCGGGGGCCCGCTTGGAAGCCCAACTTCAAAAGTACGGCGAGAACGTGGACGTAGAGATCGTGCAAGTGGCCACCCGTGAGCCCGGCATCCACGTGACGGTGTACGCCGATTGCCAGCCCGGGTTTGGCAGCGCCCAGGCGGCCGGCCGACGGGGCACTCGGATTGAACACGTAGTGGACCAAGCCATGGCGGGCTTTGCCGAGTGGTACGAAAGCGAGGCCACCGTGGACATGTTCCTGGCCGACCAGCTTCTTCTCCCCGCCGTGCTGGCGGTGGGCGATAGCACCTTCACCACGCCCCAAATCACTCGCCGCCTGCAGACCATGGCGTGGGCGATCAAGCAGTTCATCCCGATCCCGATCACCATTCGGGGCACCGAAGGCGGACCGGGCACCATCACCATCCAGCGCGGGTCGGGGTAAGGCATGAGGCAAGCCGTCGAGGGCTGGACGGTGGACTTCGGGGCCGGGCCGGTGCCCTGCGAGATGCCGCACTTGTGGGGAGGCGTGGATGTGCGCTGGGAAGGCCCCGCGATCTACCGCACGAGCCTGAGCGTGCCAGAAGGGGGCGCGTGGCTGACTTTTGAGCGCACGGCCTACGCGGCGGAGTTGTTCCTGAATGGGGATCTCGTGGCCACCCACCACGGTCTGTGGGACGCGTGGAGCGTGCCGGTGCCGGTGGGTGAGCACCAAGTTGAGCTCAGAGTCACGAAGAATGGCGGGCCGAGCTACCCGGTGAAGCAGGTCGCCAGCGGGTTTTATCCTTACGTCTTTCACACCTGGGGCGGCGTGCCCGGCCGGGTGTGGCTGAGTGCGGAAGAACCCGATCTGGAGCCCCCTGCCGCTGCCCCGCGCGTGAAGGTGGAGGCGACGCACCTGTGGGTGGATGGGAAGCCTTTCTTCATGCAAGGTGTGCTGACCTGGGGGTGGGACCCGACCGTGCCGCACCTCTACCCGAGTGAAGAACGGGCGCGAGCCCAGCTCCGCCGGTTTCGGGAAGCCGGGTTCAACACCGTCAAGTTTTGCCTGTGGGTTCCCCCGCATGAGGTGTTTGAGTGGCTGGCCGAAGAGGGCCTGTGGGCGTGGCTTGAACTCCCGCTATGGATGCCCAGCGCCGATCCCGAACACCAGGCCGCGATGGCGGATGAGGTCAAACGCATCGTGCGGCAATACCGCCGCCACGACCGCATCATCGCATGGACGGTGGGCTGTGAGCTGAGCCACGAAACCCCGGCTTCGTTCCGTGCCGACCTGACCGAATACGTCAAGGCGACCACTGGTTGCCCGCTGGAGAAAGACAACAGTGGCGGGGCGGAGATGTACGGCGGCGACCCGCGCGAGTACGGCACCTTCGCGGACTTCCACCCCTATTGCGACGGCCCCTTCTTCGCCAGTGTTCTGCGCAGCCTGCAGCACGGCCCGCGCCCGGCGGTGCCCATCCTGCTGGGCGAAACCAACGACTTCGACCACTACCGCGCGCTTGGCCCGTTGCAGGCGAATCCGCCGTTCTGGGCGTCCGCCGATCCCGCCCTCAATGACCAGGGCGTGCGCTGGCAGTTCGATTTGCCGGAGGTGCTGGCCGGCCCCGTGCCCAGCGCGGACGAAGAAGCCCGACTGCGCGCCGAGAGCATTCTAAAGGGGCAGTATCTCCGCACGCGAGTGGCCCGGGAGATGATCGCCACACCGGACATCGCGGGCTATGTGATCACCGGCGAACGGGACACCGGTATCAGCACGGCCGGGATCGTGGATGACCACGACCAGCTTGTCGGCGGGGCCGAGGCATGGCAGGAACTGAACGCACCGGTGGTGCTGTTCCCGATTCCGTACCGCCTGCCACCCTGGGTGAATGGCGGCAACCGCCCGGGTTTCCGCGACCCGTTTTGGCACTTTGCGGGGCAGGTTTCCCTGCAAATCGGCGCCCGCGCCTTGAAAGGGGAGCAAGAGGGTCAGCTGGAGTGGCAAGTGGGCGAGTTCAGCGGCACCTGTGCGCCCGTACGCCTGGAAGCCTTGCAACCCGGCCTCATCGGAGAGATCGTCATCGATCATTTGAGCCCCGGCTGTTATCCGGCGTGGTTCCGCTGGGGCGGCGGCGAGTGGCGCACCGAAATCCACGTCGAAGCCCCCCCCGAAACCCTCAAAGGGGTAACCGTACACGACCCCCTCGGCCGTTGGCCGGGTCTCGAGGGGGACGGCGGCGAAATCCTCCTCAGTAGCTCCTTCGATGCCATCACTGTCATGGCCATCGGCGAAGGTCGCCCGGTTCTCGCTTGTGATCTGGGTGAGCCCGCGAACCGCATGCCCTTCTGGCGGGAGTGCATCCAAACGGGAGCGTGGCTCTACGAAACGCTAGAGTGCCCGTGGTCATGGCTGTGGGGCGTAGGCGGGGATGCCACGCTCGACCCCATGTGGGCCAGCGCCGGAAAGTCCTTGATCACCCGTATCGACACCCGCACCTACCGCCGCGCCCCGTATTTGGTGCTGCACGGCAACGCCCTCATCACCACGCTGAGGCCCGAAGGCGGACTTGGCGATCAACCCCCCGGGCTCAAACACAACCCGGCGGGCTGGCACCTGCTGCGCCGGATGATCGCCACCCTTACGCAGTCTTAGACGATCTGGACGCCGCTACCCGGTCGCAGTTCACCGATCACCACGGCTTCCTCGCCCGCCGCCAGCAGGCGTTCGCGCACGTGCGCGGCGTGGCTGGCCGAAACCACTGCCACCATGCCAATGCCCATATTGAAGGTGCGGAACATCTCTTGGTGCGAAACCTGACCGATCTCAGCGATGGCCTGGAATAGGCGCGGCACCGTCCAGCGGTCGCGGTGGATCAAAGCTTCGACATTGCCAGGCAGGATGCGCGGCAGATTGTCCACCAGCCCGCCGCCCGTGATGTGAGCCAGGCCCTTGATGTGCCCTTCGCGCACCAACGGCAGCAAAGAGGCCGCGTAGCACCGGTGCGGGGCCAGCAGGGCTTCGCCCACCGTTTCCCCCATGCCGCCGGGCAGGGCGTCGCGCACCGAAAGCGATTGCACATCAAAGAACGCGCGGCGGGCCATGGAGTAGCCGTTGGTGTGCAGGCCACTGCTGGCCAGGCCAATCAGCACGTCGCCGGAGTCAATCCCCGCCGAGGGTAGCCGCTGGGCGTCGTCCACAATGCCGACAATCGCGCCCACCACGTCCACTTCGTCATCGTTGTAAACCCCCGGCATCTCGGCGGTTTCGCCGCCAATGAGGGCGCAACCCTGGGCCGCGCAAGCCGCCGCCGCTCCGGCCACCACTTGCTGGAAGGCGTCCGGCTGTAGTCGCGCACAACCAAAGTAATCGAGGAAGAAGAGCGGGCGCGCGCCTTGGCAAAGGATGTCGTTGATGCAGTGATTGACGATGTCGTGGCCAATGCCGGAATAATCGCCCACCATCGCCGCGATCTTGGTTTTGGTGCCCACGCCGTCAATGCTGGAGACCAGCACCGGCCGCTCCATCTCCGGGAAGCGCGCATCAAAGAGTGCTCCGAACGAGCCAATGCCGCCAATCACGCGGTCGTTGTGGCTGGCGCGGATGGCGTCCCCGACGTTCTTTAGGGCGGTGGTCGCCGCGTCAATATCCACGCCCGCCTGGGCGTACGTCATCGATTCATCTGCCATCAGACGGGACGTTACCCCCCAGCGGCCCCTGTGCCAACGGGTACAACGGAGGGCACGAGTCGGTAGCTCAGTAGGTAGAGCAGCGGCCTTTTAAGCCGCGGGTCCTGGGTTCGAGCCCCAGCCGGCTCACTCGCTTTTCTCTTCCGCATTCTCCCCGTCAGCGGGTTCTTCAGCGGTTTCATCCGTGGCTTCGGTCGCGTCCTCTTCGGCGCTCTCTTCTTCGGCAGCGGTAGCCGCGTCGGCCAATTCAAACGCCACTTGCGCCTGGCCAAACGAGATGTGGTCGCCGTCCGCGAGGCTCATGGAGGTGTCGGGGTCGAGGCGCACCCACTCGCCTTGCTGCTTCATCCAGGTGCCGTTGCTGCTGCCCAGATCTTGGACCGTCCAGCCGTGGTCGCCGAATTCAATGCGCGCGTGCTTGCGGCTGACGTAGCTACCGTCCGGGAGGCCACCCAGGTCCACGCCGATGGGGCCGGAATCCGGATCAAAGCGGCCCACCACGGTGGGCGGATCGAGCGGGAAGACTCCGTCGCTTCCGTCAGCGGGGCGCAGGGCCCTCAAGCGCGCAGCAGGGGATTGGCTCATCTTAGGTCCTTCGATTGGCGACGAATCCGGCCAGCGAACTCGCCACGAGTGCAGGCACGAGAGTACCTAAACCGACGGCCTCTGAACCAAGTTGCACCGTGACGTACGGATCGACTTTCATCTGCCCGAAGATGAGCAGGCCAAAGCCCACCACGGAGCCGGCGATCAGGGCGGCCAGTTGGGCGCGCCCGGTCCATGCCTGCGGGCGCAGGTAGGCCAAGGCGGTGGGAACCAGGAGCGCCCCCACGATGGCACCCGCCCACAGGTACCAGATGGCGACCACGCTTTGGAGCGAGGCGGCCAGCACCGCCGCTGCCACTAGCGCCAAGATCACGCCGGCGCGCATCCACTTCACCTGGGTGACATCGTCCTCGGTCTGCCGGAACTTGGCGACGAGGTCGCGGCCAAGGCTCGATCCACTCACCAGGGCGTAGCCCACGCCGGCCGAGAGGATGGTGCCGGCCATGCCAACGACAAACATGCCGCGCCAGCCGGGTTCCAGCCCGTTGTTGGCCAGGAGGGGGAACAGCATGAGGCCAGGCACCGTGCTCGGGTCCGGTAGTTGAGAATAAATCGATAGCGCATAGAGTGCGCTGGTGATCGACAGAAAGTCGAAGACCATCCAGCACAGCACGCTCACCCAAACGCCTCGTTCAGCGATTTCAGGTTCACGGGCGCTCGCTACGCGCTGGTGGAATCCAGGATCCGCAAAGGTCCACGCCCCGAGCAGGAAGAAGCTTAGGACTCCGATCGGCCCTTGGTTGCCCGCCCAGTTGCCGGGCTTGAGCATCGCATCGTTCCAAAACCCAGTCAGAGAGCCCGTAGAGAAGGCTTGAGCGGCGGCAATCCCAAACCCCGTGAACATCAACACGAAGGCCAGCAACGAAACCCGCACGTCGGCCATCAGGCCGCCCTTGTACGTCAGCGCCCCTACGATCAGCGTACAAACCAAAATCGCCGGCACTAGCCCCCCGCCGAAGACGGCTACCATCAACACGGCCAGCATGAGAATGTGCGCCGCCGGAATCCCGAGCAGGAACAGTAATCCTCCGGCCATCACCGCCGGGCCGCGCCCGCCCGTCGCCAACAACCGGTCCGGGATGCTAAGCGCATCCTCCGTGCGCACCCGGCGCGCCATGTAGGCCGCGTAAAGCGCACCAAAGACGTAGTACGGCACCCCAATGAGCAGCCACGTCCCCACGCCGTAGAACGAAACCGACTCCGCGATGCCGAGGATGCCGCCGTACCAGGTGCACACCAGCGTGGCCACGAAGGCTGGCAGCGTGAGAAGTCGCCCCGCCGAGAGAAACCCGAGCACCCCCGAACCGGCTCGCGCCGAGAACCCCAGGGCCAGCACCGCCACCACAAAGAGGCCGATGATGATCTGGTCGGGGAGGGTTAGTTGGATTCGTACGACGTCCACGGGGCATCACCTTCGCGCGACCAGCTCAAATGAGCTAGCCCGGACTCCATTGTGACCCGCACCGGACCCGTCACCTGGTTGCTGAGGGACCCGAGTCCATCGGGGCTTAGGGTGGCCACGGCCAGCGGCCAGGCGGTGCCGCTCAGGGTGACGCAGTGGCACTCAGCTAGCGGCAAGAGCGAGAGCTTTCGGCCTTCGGGGATGTCCAGGGCGATCTCCTCGCCGCCGCGCAGCAGTCGACCGGCAAAGCGCCGGTAAATTAGATCCACGGGGTAGCCCGCGCGGGCCACGCTGTGCAGAGTCCCCAGCACATGGCCGGGGTCGTCGCCTTCCAGCCCCATCAGGGCCAGCCGGGCATGGCCATCGGTGGCGGCCAGGGCCAGCATCTTGTCGGCGTCGGAGGAGTTCTGATCGGGCACCTGGATGCACCGTAAATGTGCGGGGGGATCGGGCCAGGAGTCAAAGTCGCCGACCAGGGTAGGTCGGAAGCCTAATTCCACCAGCCGAAGGCCCGCCGAATCGGCCGCGTAAAGCGCATCGGCCCCCCGCGCCCAACGTTCAAGTTCGGTCAATGAAAGGTCCCCACCCGCCAGCAATCCCAGCACCCGGCTCATTCCTGCTCATTTTGGTGTCATGAGTTCGGATGAAACCGGGCACTGGCCATTTCTTGTGGTGTTTAGGTCAATTCTCACCAACTTGAACGCCTTCGCTTCACTTCAAGAGAACTTGCGAATCTTCGCGAAAATTGCGGTGATTCGTGAATCGTTTGGATGCTATAGTCCGTCTGTGGTCGTCCGAGTGGGGCGGCTTTGACGCGAGAAATGTCGGAACAATATTCCTTCGAAGACCAAGGCGATGTCGTCGCTCTCCGCACTGCTTGGCAACAGGTGATGGGCCATGCCCGCAGTGCCTACGGGGAAGTTTCGATCAAGCGATTTTTGGGGTCTCTGGAGCCGGTTCAGTTTGAGGGTGGCGTGGCCCGATTCCGCGCCAGCAGCCTCTTCGTGGCCGAGTGGGTGCGCGAGAAATACGGCCGCGACCTGGATGCCTGGATGAGCGAGGCCCTGGAGACGCCGGTGCGCATCGAGATCGAGGCCGAGATCCGCGATACGCCCCGCGTGGGAGTGGCCACGGCCACCGCGACGATCCGCAAGGATGTCTCCACCACCGAAGCCCCGCGCTTCCAACGCGACCTCCGCTACCGATTCGACAACTTCATCGGCGGCAGCAACAACCAGCTCGCCCTCGCCGGTGCCAAGAATGTGGCCTCCGAGCCCGGCCGCCGCTTCAACCCTCTTTTCATTTATGGCCCCAGCGGATTGGGTAAGACCCACCTGCTGCACGCCATCGCCAACGAAGTGCTGGACCGCGACCCGCGCTTCCCGGTGCTTTACATCAACGCGCAGTCGTTCCTCGAGCAGTTCGTCCATGCCCTGCAGCACGGACGGGTAGATGCCTTCCGCCGCTCTCACCGCAACGTGGGCATGTGGCTGCTGGACGATATCCAGCTCATCATGGGCAAAGACAAAACGCAGGAAGAGGTGTTCCACACCTTCAACTGGCTGTACCAAAACGCGAAGCAGATCGTGTTGTGCTCGGATCGTCCGCCGCGTGAGCTGATGTCGTTCAGCGACCGTCTGCGCACCCGGCTGGAGTCCGGCTTGGTGGCCGACATCGCCCCGCCCGATACCGAAACCCGGATCGCGATCCTCCGCATGAAGGCGCAGGAACGCCAGGTGGAGTTCGCCGACGGCGTAGACGAGTACCTGGCTACGCAACTGGCCGGCAGCGTGCGCCGCCTGGAGGGCGCGCTCATCACCGCGCAAGCCGAAGCGATGGTGCAAGAAAACGTCATCACGCAGTCGATGGCCGAGCGGGCCGTCCAGGCCGTGCGCGGCACCCTGGGCGGTGTCCCCCGGGTGGACCAGATTCTGGAGCTTGTCAGCGACTTCTTTGAGGTGAGCGTGGAAGAACTCAAGGGCCCCAGCCGCCGGGCGCACATTGCGCAGGCGCGCCACGTGGCGATCTTCCTCATCAAGCAGATCACCAACGGCTCGTGGAAGCAGATTGGGGTGCAAATGGGGCACCGCGACCACACGACGGTGCTGCACGGGTTCCGCAAGATTCACACGCAGATGGACAAGGATCGTGACCTCAACGACACGATCAACAAGCTCATGTCCCGCGCCAACACACTCTAACGCCGCATGATTCTTGCCCACCTGACCTGGCCCGAAATCGAGGCGCTGGACCGCAACATCTCGGTGCTGATCCCCACCGGCGCGATTGAGCAACACGGCGCGCACTTGCCGCTCACCACCGACTCGTTAGTGGTGACCCGGGTGGCGGAAGCCGTCGAAAAGGCTCTCCCTGGGGATGTGCTCGTCACGCCCACGATCTGGCACGGGGCCAGCCACCACCATTTGCCGTTTGCCGGCACGCTTTCGGCCACCATGGGCACCTACCAAACCACGCTCACCGATGTGGTGGAGGCGATGGTCGGCCACGGGTTCCACAAGTTCCTGGTCATCAACGGCCACGGCGGCAACATCGACCCCAACAAGGTGACTCTGCGCGCTCTCAAGGCCGCTCGCCCCAACCTATTCCTCGCCCACGCCACTTACATTGACTTTTGGCCGCAGGCGCTCCTCGATGAGTGCCTCACGGGGCGCATCAAAGGAATTCGCCACGCCTGCGAGGCCGAAACCAGCCTGATGATGCACCTCGCCCCCGAGCTGGTGCGCGCGGACAAGCTACGCGACGACGGGCTGGAACCGGACGGCGGCTTCCTCGGCGCGATTTCCAACTTTGATGAAGTCACCGAGAACGGCAGCTTCGGCGAAGCCACCCGGGGCACCGCCGCCACGGGGCAAAGGCTCTTTGATTCCGCTGTGGCCGGGGCGACCGATTGGGTGCGCCAAGCCCGCGCCGGTGTGTCCTTCGTTTCGCTTTAACGTGAGGTTTAGGTACAGTCGCAACATGCGACTGGCTACGATTGCCGTCATCTCTGTCCTCTCCGTCTCTGCGTTTGCGCAAAACAACGTCGGTTTCAAGGTTGGTGGCTACTTCCCCACGGATAGTGCCGTCAAGAACGCCTTGGGTGATACCTGGCTTTCCTACGGCTTCTCCTTCGGGGCGGTCGAGCAAGCCGATGGCCGCCGCATGGGTGCGGATATCGAGTTCGTTTCCCGCGAAAGCAGCGGTAACCGCCTGTTCATGGGCACCCTCAGCTACGGTCTTCTGCAGCCGTTCGGTAATGGTTGGGCTCGCGGTCAGCGTGCCAGCGGCACCGCCCCGTACTTTGCCGTGCGTGGCGGTCTGACCTATGCGGACTACCGCATCGGCGCCGTGGATGCTAGCCCGGTGCTGCTGAACGCCAATGCCGAACTGGGCATGACGTTCGGGAAGAACCTTAACCTCTCTCTCCGGTACGACCTGATGACCGAAACGCGCGGCTTTAACTTCAGCGGCGCTACGATCGGGCTCAAGTACACGGTCGTCTCCTTCTAAACACGCATGAATCCGGGATTGACGCAAGAACAGAAGGAAAGAGCCTTTCTGGTTTTCGTCAATCCCGATGATGCCGATGATCGTCTGGTCGAGGAAGAACTCGAAGGGCTCGTCGAGGCCGCCGAAGGCGAAGTCGCGGGCTGGACCCGCCAGCGCATTGAACGCCCTTACAAAGCCACCTACCTGGGCAAAGGGAAGGTGGAAGAGGTCACGGCCGCGGCGGCCGAACTAGAAGCCGACTTCATCGTGGTGGACAGCGAACTGAGCGGGATTCAGATTCGCAACCTGGAAGAAGCCACCGAGCGCCGGGTCATCGACCGCACCTCGCTCATTCTCGATATCTTTGCGCGGCGCGCGCGTACCCGTGAAGGCCAACTTCAGGTGGAGTACGCCCAGCTCAACTACCGCTTGCCCCGGCTGATGAGCGTTTACACCAAGTTCGAACGCCAACGCGGGGGCATTGGGATGCGCGGTCCGGGGGAAACTAAGCTCGAATCCGACCGCCGGATGATCCAAGACCGGCTGTCGTACCTCAAGCGCGAGATTGACGGCGTGCGCCGCCACCGCGAGGTGCAACGCTCGGGCCGGGCGCGTCAAGACCACCCGTCCGTCTCCTTGGTGGGCTACACCTCGGCGGGCAAGAGCACGCTGATGAACGCCATGTGCGGCACCGACCTGCTGGCGGATGCCATGCCGTTTGCCACGCTGGACCCCACCACGCGCCAGGTCAATTTTGCCGACGGGTACTCGTTCTTCCTCACTGACACGGTGGGATTTATTCGGCAATTGCCGACCTTCTTGGTGGCCGCCTTCCGCGCCACCCTGGAAGAAGTGAAGCAGGCCGACCTGCTTCTGCACATCATTGACCTCGCCGACCCGGCCTGGGAAACCCACCGCGACACCGTGCTGGACACGCTGAAGCAACTCGACGCCGACGAGGTGCCGCGCCTGACGGTGTTCAACAAGATTGACCAGGTCGACCGCAGCGAGGTCACCCGGGCGGTGGCCGAGTGGGCGCCGGCGGTGGCGGTTTCAGCCCTCAAGGGTGAGGGGCTGGAGGAACTTCAGCACCGGATTCTGGAGGCTTTGCGCTCCCGGCTCACGCGCATCACGGCCTTGCTGCCCTACGACCAAACGGGGCTGGTGGAAGGGTGCTATCGCCACGGGCAGGTGAAGTCGTTGGACTACCGCGACGATGGCATCTACATCGAAGCCGAGCTGGATGCCGCCCACTCCGCCCGGGTGCGGCCCTACGCCGTGGCCGAAGAGGAATGACGCGCCGCGAGTGGCTGGTGGCGGCCGAGGTGCAATTGGCATCCGCCGGAGTTGATGCCGCGCGATTGGAAGCGCAGGTGCTCTTGGCCCACCACCTCGGGGTGACGCGGGCTTCGCTCTTGGCCAACCTGGATGAACCGGGCCAAGCAGATGATCTGCTGGCACAGCGCCTGAACGGGGAGCCGCTGGCCTACATCACGGGGGTGCGCGAGTTCTACGGGCGCATGTTTCGGGTGGGGCCGGGGGCCCTCATCCCGCGCCACGAGTCGGAGACCCTCATCAACGAAGCCCTCAAACTCAACTGGCGCACCGCGCTAGATGTAGGTACGGGTTCCGGGTGCCTGGCCCTGACTTTGGCCGCCGAGCGCCCCGGCTCTGACGTGCATGGCCTGGATGTCTCCGAAGAGGCCCTAGCCTGGGCAAAAAGGAACGACGCCGAACTCAATCCCGACGGAGAACGAGTCACTTGGCACCATGCGGACGCCTTCCGCTGGCACCCCACCGAGCCGTTTGACTTGATCGTCTCGAACCCGCCCTATATCGCCCCGACCGAGCCGTTGCCCACCGAAATTCACGATTACGAGCCGCATCTCGCCCTGTATTCGGGCGACGACGGCCTGGATTTCTACCGCATGCTAGCCCGCCGCGCCCCCGACTGGCTGAACCCCGGGGGTTGCCTGCTGGTCGAGATCGGTGACGGCCGCCTGGCCGACGGACAGTCCGTTTGGGACCACGAAGGCTGGACCACCGAGGGCGTCATCCCGGATTTGGATGGACGCCCCCGTGTGTGGGTTCTCACCCGTTAGGATTTCTTCAGCGTGACCGCGGCAAAGCCTTCCGTTTGCTGCGGCACCATGGTCTTCCGGTCTTCGCCGACCTTCATGGCCAGCGGCTTCGCCATGTCGGCCCCGCCGGGGGATTTTTCGACCGGCTGGTTCATCAGGGTGCGGTGGGTCATCACCACAGTGCCGTCCTTCAACTCCCACACGCCTGTAAGCGGCACGTCCATGGGGCCGAGCTTCATGCTGTAACTGAAGGTCTTGGCTTCGTCGAAGGAGATCGAAATCGGAATCTTGTCCTGCGCGCCCAGCAAGGCGGCGGCCGCCGGCGGCACCTTGGCGGTGGCCATCACCTGTTTCACATCCACTTCACCGTTCCAGGTGCCAACGATGTCCTTTTCGCTGAGAGGAGACGTGCAACCCATCAGGGCCGGGACAACTGCGAGGGGGAACAACCAAGCCGCGCGCTTCACTTTTCTTGCAACGCTGGGGAGTCGGTTTTGGTTTCCGCCCGCTTGTAAACCATGACGCCGGTCCCTTGCTTGGTGGCTTCGCGCATGGTCAGGGTGTCGGCCTTGGCGTCGAATTCCAGCACGTAAGGGTTCGTCAAAGAATCATCGCGCTTGCGGTCCGCCTCGGTGATCTCCTTGCCCAGCACCTTGGTGGGGGTGAGGGTGACGGTGGTGCCGGTTTGCTTCCAGTTGCCTTCCAGCGGGAAGATGGCGAGGTTCATCCGGTAGGTGCCGTCGCTCTTCAACTCCAAAGCATTGGTGCCCGCACCCAGCAAGTTGGCGGCGGCCGCTTCGGCGTCGGTCGAGTTCTCGTTGCGCTCCAGCTTAAATGTGCCGGCCCACCGTCCAGTAACGTCGGGGCCGGCGGCGGCCGGTTGACAGCCTTGGCTAAGTGCCAGCGCCACCACACCCAACGCGATGCCCGTGCAAACCTTCATTAACCCAGGTTACTAGGTTTGGGGGGTTGGCGTTGCGGGCCAGGTTCGCCGTGTGCGCCCACTGGGCATGGTGAAGAACGAGGCCACCGGTACACTAGGGGGCTCGTTATGGACTACCGACGCACGTATTTGCGCGACCTGATGCAGGCGCAACCCGGGGGCCAAGTCTCGGCTTACGGCTGGGTGAAGACGCGTCGAGACAGCAAGGGCGTCTCGTTTGTCGCCCTGAATGACGGGTCGTGCATGGCGGATTTCCAGGTGGTGGTGGATGCCGGCACGTTCGACGGAGCGGACTGGGATGCCGTGACCACGGGCGCCTGCGTCCGGTTTGATGGCGAACTGGTGGCCAGCCCGGGGGCGGGCCAAGCCGTGGAACTGAAGGCCACGGGCATGGAGCTTTACGGCGGTGCGGATGCCTCCACCTACCCGCTGCAGAAGAAGGGCGCGACCATGGAGTTCCTGCGCGAAATCGCCCACCTGCGGGTGCGCGGCAACACTTTTGGCGCCGTCAACCGAGTTCGAAACCGCGCCAGCTACGCGGTGCATCGCTTCTTCCAAGAGCGTGGATTCCAGTGGATCAACACCCCGATCATCACGGCCAGCGACTGCGAAGGGGCGGGGGCGATGTTCGCCGTCACGACCTTGCTGGAAGCCCCCGAACCGGGGCAAGAGGCCAAGTTCAAACTGGCCAGCCAAGACCCGGCGGATGACTTCTTCGGCAAGCCGGCCTACCTCACGGTGAGCGGACAGCTGAACGTGGAAACCCTGGCGATGGGCCTGACCAACGTCTACACCTTCGGGCCGACGTTCCGCGCGGAAAACAGCCACTCCACGCGCCACCTGGCCGAGTTCTGGATGATCGAGCCCGAGATGGCCTTCTGCGACCTAGAAGGCGACATGAACCTGGCCGAGGAGTTCGTCCGCGAAGTCATCAAGGACGTGATGGACCACTGCGAGGCGGATCTCGCATTCTTCAACCAGCGGATTGACAAGGAGCTGCTGACGACGCTGAACCACGTCGTGAACTCGCCGTTCGAGCGCATGACTTACACCGAGGCCATCGCGGCTCTGGAAAAGAGCGGCCAAACGTGGCAGTTCCCGGTGGCGTGGGGCTCGGACCTGCAGAGCGAGCACGAGCGCTGGCTGACGGAAGTGCACGTGGGGCGACCGGTGATCCTGACCGACTACCCGAAGGAGATCAAGGCGTTCTACATGCGAGCCAACGAAGACGGCAAGACGGTGCGCGCCATGGACGTGCTGGTGCCGCGCATCGGCGAGCTGATCGGCGGCAGCCAACGCGAAGAACGGTACGACGTGCTGGAGCAACGCATCCGGGAAGCCGGGCTGGACCCCGAGCCGTACTGGTGGTACATGGACCTGCGCAAGTACGGCAGCGCCCCGCACAGCGGCTTTGGCTTGGGCTTCGAGCGGCTGATTATGTATCTAACCGGGATGCAAAACATCCGCGACGTCATCCCGTTCCACCGTACGCCGGGGCAGGCCACGTTCTAGCCTGGCCAAGGCCACTTGGGGGAAGGGAGTAAACTGAGCGATATGTCCAAGGACGGGCGATTCTTGCGGTGGTTTGCCGCCATGGGGCTGGCGCTGATGGCCATGCTGGGTACGGCGCAGGTGACCACCGGCTCGGAGCAAACGGAGCCGACGTCCCCGCATGTGCGGGTGGTCAGCGGCCCTGAGCTACCCCAGCGGATCTTGCTCATCCCGGTGGACGACCGCCCGGCCGTCACCCAATTCCCCCAAATGATCGGAGCGATGGCTGGTGCTACGGTAGAAACGCCGCCGCGCGAGCTCATTGGGCGATTTACACAGCCCGGCAAGCCCGAAGCGATCATGGCCTGGATGGGCAGCCAGAACCTCAAGGATTACGATGCCGTGGTGGTGAGCATGGATATGATCGCCTACGGCGGGCTCATTGCCAGCCGGGTCGAGCGCACCAGCTACAACCTGGCCATCCAGCGCATCCGCCAGTTCTGGGCGCTCCGCCGCACCGCTCCGCAGACCAAGTTCTACGGTTTCGGCGCGATCATGCGGGTGGCCCCCACCGGCACCCGCGAAAACCGCGATTGGCGCGACATCCTGGCCAAGTACGCGGAAGAAAAGGCCGATTACGGCCTGCAACCCACCGCCGCCCAGCGCAATCGCCTGCAGGATTTGGCCCGTCGGGTGCCCGCGGCCGATCTGGCAAGCTACGAGCGCGCTCGCGACCGCAACTTCCGGGTGAACCAAGAGCTCATCCGCATGCGGCAACAAAACGCGTTCACCTTCCTGCTCTTGGGCGAAGACGATAGCAAGCCCACCGGCCCGCAAAAGATCGAACGCCAGCGCTACGCCGACATGGCCAAGAATCTGAATCTCAAGGAGGATCAGATGACGATGGCCGCCGGGATTGACCAAGTGGCTAACCTTTTGGTGAGCCGGGCGATGTCGGACTCGGTGGCGTGGGCGCCCCGCGTGCGGGTGGTCTACGCGGATGAAGACGGCCGCCGCACCATCGGCAACTACGAAAGCCTGCCGATTGAGGACAGCCTACAAAGCCAGCTTCGCGCCAGCGGTGCCACGGTGGCGGGGCCGAACGAAGACTTCGATTACAGCCTGTACGTGAACACGCCGGACCCCGACCAATATTCGCTGGACGCCTTCCTGGGTTCATTGGAAAGCGAAGTGGACCAGGGATTCCCGGTGGCGGTGGCCGACACCAACCTGGGCAAAGGCGGAATCGCCGACCCCCGCCTCTTCGATGTGCTGACCAAAGAGGGCCGCAGCGCCCGCTTGCTGGCGTACGCCGGTTGGAACACCGCCGGCAACACCATGGGCACCACCATCCCCGCCGCCAACATCTATCTGCTGGCCCGGCGGCAGCGCGTGGAGCCGCTGGTGCGAGAAATTGGCCTGCGTACCTTTGTTCTCCACCGTTTGGTGAACGACTTCGAGTACCACAACTTCGTCCGCCCGGTGGCATACGCGATGATCGACGCCTTCCCGAACGCCAGCCGCGAAGAAACTTACGGCGATGAGTTTGACCAGGTGAATGCCACCGTGCAGCAAGACTTGGGCAAGCGCCTGGATGCGCGGTTCAAGAACCAGATGCTCGGCACGCGTTTCTTTGCGGGCAATCAGCAATACGAGGTCGTCGCCCTGGAGGATGTCGAAATCTCGCTCCCCTGGCCGCGCGCTTACGAAGTCCAGCTGGATTTCCGACTGATCGTCCGCCCCGTCGCCCAGCCGTGACGGGATTCTTAGAGCTCGAAGGCACGCCGCTGCCGGTGGTGGTTTACGTCCCCAAGGGGCCGGCCCCGAAAGAAGGGTGGCCAACCCTCCTGTTCCTACACGGGCGTGGCGAAAGCGGCACCGACGGGCTCCGTTGCCTCATCCACGGCCCGGGCCAACGCGCCATTCGCGAGCGCGAGAATTGGCCATTTCTCATGATCTTCCCGCAAAAGCCAGGAGCGGAGGACACCTGGTTCGACCTCCGCGATTCCCTCAACGAGATTCTGCGGCAAGTCGAGGCGCAATTCCCCACGTCGCCGCACCAGCGGTATCTCACCGGCCTCAGTCAGGGTGGGCGCGGCACTATGGAATGTGCCGATGCCCTCGCGTGGTCTTTTGCTGCCATTGCGCCCATTTGCGGGTGGAACACTCGCCCGGACGTCGGCCCGCGCTTGCGGGAGATTCCGATGTGGCTGTTCCACGGCGACGCCGATAGCGTCGTGCCGCCTACGGGCACAACCGAAGTGGAAAAGGCGGTGCGCGAGGCTGGTGGTAACCCGCGCCTGACCATCTACCCGGGAGTGGGGCACGATAGCTGGTTGCAAGCCTACGCCGAACCTGAACTTCCGACCTGGTTTCTCTCCCACCCGCTTGGGTAGGGTGAAGCATTCACCTCGCCCCGCGCGTCTCTTAGGCAAGCGGCATTGGCCGTGAATGCAGAACATCATGCGACAAATTCTTGTTATCGCCTGTTTGATTTTTGCGCTGATGGGGAGTAGCTTCGCGGCATCGTCGATCCCAGCAGTTCAAGATTCAAAAGTTGTCAGTGCCGTCGACATTCCCCTGATGGTGGGCGTCATGAAGGACCTCCGCCTCGAAGCCGAGCAGATTGAAGGCGAGCCCGACTTCAACTGGAGCCAGAACGGGATGGACTACACGCTCACCAGCCTGTGGAGCAACCCGGAAAACGACGGCCCCTACGATGAAATCATGCTCTCCGCCCGCTGGGCCGCCGGCGACGTGAGCGACGAGTTCCTGAGCAACTGGAACGCCGCCAGCCGCTGGGGTCGCCTTTACGCCGTGGAAGGCGAACTGGTCTTCGAATCTGACCTCCACCTCACGGGTGGCGTGACGGTGAAGTCCATCAAGGGCTTTATCAACCGATTCCTTGAGCGCGCCCAGGCCGTGAAGGACGAAGTGGAGGCCGCCGGCTAATGCGTTGGCTCCTCAGTGCCGCCCTCATGGTCACCTCCATGATGGCGATGGCTCAGCAAGTGATCACCAGCATCTCGACCGATGAAGTGAAGGGCCACCTGGCCGACATTGACATCGAAGCGGAGATCAACGATAACCGCGTGGAGTGGACCGATGGCAACACCACGATGGCCGTGGTCGTGTTCGCGGAAGATGACAATCGCGGCAAGGACGTGATGCTCCAAGCGACTCGCGAAGGGCGTGGCTCGATCGCGGCCGCCCAAGAGTGGAACCTGATGAACCGCATCGGCCACGTGTACTACATGGATGGCACGGCCAACTATGAGTTCGACATCGACCTGCAAGACGGGATCACCGTGGGCAACTTCAAGTCGTGCATCAGTCGCTGGATGGAGCAATCCGATATGGCTCTGAGCGCGGTGCTCTCGGGCGGCGGAAGCTCCGGTGGCGATGGCGAAGTCATTACCGACCTCGACATGGAGATGGTGGTGGAGGCCTTTGCTGAACTTGGCTTTGAAGCGACCGAAGACGAAGATGGCGATCTCACCTTTGCCAAGGATGAGATCATCTACAACTTCATCCGTTTCGACGAAGGCGACTTCATGATCCAAGCGGAACTGACGGGTAACACGACGATCGAAGCGATCAACGACTGGAATGCCGCCAGCCGCTTTGGTCGCGCGTATCTGAGCCCGGAAGACAACAGCGTGTACGTCGAACTGGACATCAACATCCAGGGCGGAGGCACTTGGGAGAACGTGGTCAATCAGATCACGCGCTTCCTTGAGGAAACCGTGCCCGACGTGCAGAACGCGGTCTTTGACCAAGGCATGCGCCGCGCCGGATGATTGCTCGCCTTCGCGGCACCTTGATCGAACAGCTATCCGACCGCCTCGTCGTTGAGTGCGGGGGGGTCGGATACGATGTGCAAGTCCCCGAATCGGTCGCCTTTCAATTAGGCGCCCTCGGGGACGAAGTTTGTTTGTGGATCCGGCATATCGTCCGCGAGGACGGGATGTTTCTTTACGGTTTTGCGTCCGCGCAAGACCGGCAACTGTTTGACATGCTCCGCGACGTGAAGGGCTGCGGCCCCAAAACGAGTCTCGCCCTTTTGGCCACGCTGGGCGTGGATTCGGTCGTCGTCGCCATTCGTGAAAGCGATCACCGGGCCTTGGCCCGCGCCCCCGGGGTGGGCCCCCGCCTCGCCGAGCGCATTGCGATTGAACTCCGAGACGCCGTGGCCAACCTGGCCGTGGCTGCCTCCTCGCCCCGTACGACCACGGTGAGCGTGCCGGAAGACAACGCCGTCGTCTCCGCCCTCATTGCCTTGGGCTACCGGCGTACCGAAGCCGAAGCCGCCGCCGCCGCGGTGGCCGACTCGGGCGATGAAGCCGCGCAGGTGCGCGCCGCCCTGCAGAGGTTACGCCAGTGAATCCGCGCGACCTGGACGCCGATCTGCAACCCGGCGAACGCCCGTTTGATAGTGCCCTGCGTCCGCGCCGCCTCAGTGAATTCTTTGGCCAAGAGGATCTCTGCCGCAACCTGCAGGTCTTCATCCATGCCGCCCGCCAGCGTGAAGAACCGCTGGACCACGTTTTGCTCTACGGCCCCCCGGGGCTGGGGAAGACCACGCTCGCGCACATCGTGGCGCACGAGATGGGGACGTCGCTGCACGTCACAAGCGGCCCGGCCATCGAGCGGCCCGGTGACCTCGTCGGCATCCTCACCAACCTGGAGCCGCACGCCGTGCTATTCATTGACGAAATTCACCGTCTGGGCCGCACCGTGGAAGAGATCCTCTACCCGGCGATGGAAGACCGCAAGGTGGACATCATGATCGGCAAGGGGCCGGCCGCGCGCTCCATTCGCCTCGATGTCCCGCCCTTCACGGTGGTGGGGGCCACCACGCGCCAAGGGATGCTGGCGGGGCCGCTGCGAGACCGGTTCGGCATCGTGTTCCACATGGCGTTCTACACGTCCGCGGAACTCAAGCAGATTGTGCGGCGCTCGGCGGCGATGCTGGATTACGACCTGCATGACGATGCGGCCGAGGAGATTGCGGGCCGCAGCCGGGGTACCCCCCGCATCGCCAACCGCCTGCTGCGCCGCATCCGCGATTTTGCCCAGGTGGCGGGGATGAACCACATCGACCGCGCCACTACCGCCAGCGCCCTCACCCAACTGGAAGTGGACCAACTCGGCCTCGACCGGCTTGACCGGCTTTACATCCGCACGGTTGTGGAGAAGTTCAGTGGCGGCCCGGTAGGAATCGACACCATCGCGGCCAGCCTGGGCGAAGACGTGGGCACGCTGGAAGACGTGTGCGAGCCCTTCCTGCTGCAGATCGGGTTCATCCAGCGCACGCCGCGCGGCCGGCAGGCCACGCCGGCGGCGGTGGCTCACCTGGAATCCGGTCTCTTTGGTCACTGAGAACAGGTCGTAGGCAATAGCCTCAAATCTCTTTGGTCTCATCTGCTGAAACGCGAGCGACAGCCAAACTTCTGACTACGGGAGGTCTCGATGAGAGGTCCCTCCCACCCAGAAAAGAGTTCTTTATGCGAAAGCTCCTCAATCTCTCGGCCCTGATGGCCGCCCTCGTTCTCACCATGACCGCGACGGTCGCCCAGGCCAATGTCCGCCCGACCGCGCTGGACGTGATTGACGAACTCACCCCGGAAACCCTGCTGATGTACGTGCAAGAAGCCGGAGCGGAGGACGCCGAAGTTGAGGAAGGCTCTGTGACGTGGACCGCCGAAGGCATTTCCTATTCGATCTCGGTGTTCAGCCCGGAAGATGACGAAGATGGCCCCCTGACGGACATCTTCTGCCAAGCCTCCTTCGACTATGAAGAAGAAGACCTGGCCAAAGTCAACGAGTACAACGCCATCAGCCGCCACATCCGCGCCTACTGGATGGAAGGCATGGTCTTTGCCGAGCAGGATATGGACATCAAGGGCGGCGTCATGTCGGCTCAGTTGATCAACTTCTTCAAGAAGTTCATCGCTTCGGCGGAAGCCACCAAGAGCTTCTTCGAAGGCGAAGGCGAGAACTAAGCCGGACGCCTGGGTCGGGCTCCGTCTAAACTAGGCGGTGCTTCGGCTCACCGGTACGTTTCTAGACGAAATCACGCATGACATCCCCAGTCAGAATTGGGGCGAGCGGGAGTGGGATCGAGAGTTCGGTCTCTACTCCCGCATTGGCATTGACACCGTCATCATCATCCGGGCGGGCTACCGAGACAAGTGCATCTTCCCGGCGCAGAGCATCCCGGGCTTGCTTCCGCTCGACGTAGACCTTGGGCGGATGTTCCTCGATTTGGCCGAGAAGCACGGACTCAAGCTCTTCTGGGGCACCTACGACAGCGGTCGCTATTGGTGGCGTCGCAGCTGGTGGACCGAGGTGGACCTCAACAAGGCGTTCATTGACGAGGTAGTGGAGCGGTACGGCAGTTCGCCCGCCTTTGCCGGTTGGTACCTCACCCATGAAACCAGCCGCAACGACGCTCACATCATCGAGCTGTTCAACCAGATTGGTGGGCACTGCAAGGCGGCCAAGGATGTGCCGGTGCTTATCAGTCCGTTCCCGCAAGGAAGCAAGCAGTTCGGCCCGGGCGACACCATGACGCTTGAAGAATCCTTCGACCACTGGGATCGCATTTTTGACGCCACCCAGGGGGCGTACGATATCTGCGCGTTCCAAGACGGCCAGATTCAGTACCAAGAGTTGCCGGAGTTCCACAAGGGCATCAAGGCGCTGTGCGACAAGTACCAGCTGACCACGTGGTCCAACATCGAGTCCTTTGACCGCGATATGCCGATCAAATTCCCGCCCGCCGACTGGCGCTATCTCGACCTCAAGATGCGCATGGCGAGCCCCATCGTGGAGAAGCTCATCACGTTTGAGTTTGCGCACTTCATGAGCCCCTATTCGTGCTATCCGGCGGCGCACAACCTCTTCCGTCGCTACTGCGAGCGCGTGGGCATCGACGCGGAGGCCGTGATTTGAAGCGTGCCATCGTCGTGGTGCTAGATGGCTGCGGCGCGGGGGCGACCCCGGACGCCGCCGCTTTTGGCGACCCGCACGGCCCCGCCACCCTGCGCCACGTGAGCGAGGCGGTGGGCGGACTGGACTGCCCGAACCTGGCGGCCTGTGGGTTCTTGGCGGCGGCGGGCTATCCCCCGGCGGCTACCGCTCACTTTGGGCGCCTGCGGCCCCTGAGCATGGGCAAGGACAGCGTCACCGGCCACTGGGAGATGATGGGGGCGGTGGTGACGGAACCCTTCCCGACCTACCCGGACGGATTTCCGCCGGAACTGATTGAAGCCTTCGTGCGCGCCATTGGCACCGAGGTGCTGGGCAACAAGCCCGCCAGCGGCACCGCCATCATCGCCGAATTGGGTGAAGAGCACCTCCGCACGGGCCACCCGATTGTTTACACCAGCGGGGATAGTGTGTTCCAGATTGCTGCGCACGAGGAGATCATCCCGATCGAGCGGCTTTACGATATGTGCGAGACGGCGCGGGAACTGTGCGTGGCCCCCCACAACGTCCAGCGGGTCATTGCCCGGCCGTTTGAGGGCAAGCCCGGCCACTTTGAGCGCACCACTCGGCGCAAGGATTATCCGCTCACGCCGCCGCCGAACCTGGTGGACGCCATTGGCGATGTGCGCGGGGTGGGCGTGGTGCCGGAGCTGTTCGCCGGGCGGGGGTTCCAGGTCACGCCGCGCACCCAGAGCAATGCCGAGCATGAGGTGGCCTTGCTAGAAGCCATGGCCGCGCAAGGTGCCCGCTTCATCTTCGCGAACTTTGAAGACTTCGACATGCTCTATGGCCACCGCAGTAACCCGGACGGGTTCGCGGAGTGCCTGGAGGAGTTCGATCACACCCTCGCCCGTATCCAAGCGGCGCTACAGCCGGAGGATCTCCTGATCTTGACGGCGGACCACGGCAACGACCCGACGGATGCCAGCACCGACCACACCCGGGAGTATGTGCCGCTCGCGGTCATCGGCCTGCCGCCGCAAGCGCGAGGCGATGAGGACGGGCTAAGCGTGGTGGGCGACTTGGTGCGCGCCCACCTGGGCGTCTAAAGCGGCTTACTTGCGGAAGAACATGTAGCCGCCCACCAGCACCAAGAAGACGGCAAACGACTTGCGCATGGTGTTGGGGTCTAGCCCCAGCGCGATCTTGGAGCCGAAGAACGCCCCGCCGAGGAACCCCAACGCGATCCAGAGGCCCTTGGCGAGGTCCACGTTGTTTTCCTTCCAGTAGTTCATCAGGCCGAGCAGGCCGACGGGGGCCAGCAGCGCCACGAGCGAGGTGCCCTGCGCTTTGTGCTGCGTAAAGCCGAAGGCCAACACTAACAGCGGCACGATGATGACGCCGCCGCCAATCCCAAAGAGGCCGCCGGCCACGCCCGCCACTACCCCGATCAGAATCATGCCCAGAATGGTCATGCTTCCATTGTGGCGCGGGGGATAATCCAAGGATGCGCATTGGGATTTGGGGAACCGGGGGCATCGCCCGCGCCCACACGCGGCACTTCGCCCGTCTGGACGGGGCCGAACTGGTGATGTACGACCTCGATCCGGCCCGCGCCGAGGCGATGGCCGCCACCGTGGGAGGCCGGGCCGTGGCCACTCCGGAGGAGCTCTTGGCCGCCGTGGACGGGGTGGTGATCGCCGTCCCGACCGACGCGCACTTCGCCTGCGCCCGCCAAGCCCTGGAGGCTGGCAAGCACGTGTTACTGGAGAAGCCCATCACCCGCAACCTGGAGCAGGCGGATGAGTTGATTGCCCTCGCCCAGGCCAAGGGCGTGCACCTGGTGCCCGCGCATGTCAGTCGCTTCTTCCCTGAATTTGTGGCGGCCCGCGACCGCGTGAACAAGGGCGCCGTGGGCACCCCCGCCGCCATCCGCGTGTATCGAGGGGGCAAGGCTCCGCAGGGCACGGAAGGCTGGTTCCAAAACCTCGCCCGCAGTGGTGGCGTGATCCTCGACCTGGCGGTGCACGACTTCGACTGGTTGCTGTGGACGTTCGGGCCGGTGGAGCGGATCTACTGCCGCTCCGTGCGCATGGGGGCCGAAGCCCGTGACGTACCGGGAGACTACGCCCTCGCCACCATCACCTTCCAGAACGGCGCGATCGCCCACCTCGAGAGCTGCTGGATGGACCCGCTGGGCTTCAACATCGCCTTTGAAGTGGCGGGGAGCGAGGGACTCATTTCGTTCGATGCCCGTGCGGTGACCGGCTTGCGGGTCACCGGAGCGGTGCAGGCCGCCGGGACGAACCGCGACGCCAGCGACGACCCGTTCTACGGCCAAGCCAAGATGTTCGGCGCGGTGCTGCAAGGGGCCGATCCCACGGTCACGGCCCAGGAAGGCCGAGCCGCGCTCGCGCTGGCCCTGGCGGCCGAGGAAAGCGCCAACACCGGCCGCGTGATCGTGATGGACCCCGCGACCGCGTCGGTCTAAGGCAAGCCGCTAGTTCACAACCGGGGCGGCATTGCGTTGCCGTCCCCATTCCAGGATGCGATCCATTTCGCCGGCAGCGTGCCAGCGTTCCAGAGCCTGGGTGCGGTGTACCGGCATGGGGTGCGTGCTCCACGTGCTGTAGAAGAACGCAATCATGAGCTTGCCAAAGGAGTCCATGGCGTTCATGTCCTGGTAAGTCTGGGCTTGCTCCAAGAACGCGGCGGGGTTGCCCTCGTCCTGCAGGCGGTGCGGGCCGCCGCACAGGTGCAAGTTGGCACTCAGCGAGGTGGCAAAGTTCTGCGCGCACAGCAATCCGGCGCGGTCGGCGCTCAGTTCAGCATTGCGGCTCCATTCCATAAAGGCGGCCATTGCGGCAATTTGCGCGGCATCGCCGAGGCCGAGGGTGCGTCGCCCCAGCATCTCGAGGAGCGGCATCAGCACGCGGGCCACGCTGAAGTAGAGGATATGCCCGCACTTGATGTGCCCGAGTTCGTGCCCGATGAGGTGATAAAGCTCGTCATCGTTGAGCGTATCCACGATGGAACTGCGCAGCGTGATGTACGGCCGCTCCACGCCGCCCGCAAAGGCGTTGGCGAACGGGTGGTTGGTCAGGTAGAGCTCGGGTTCGGGCACGTCCAACACCTCACAGCACTCTTGCAGAATTCTATAAAGGGTTGGATACTGATCCGGCCCCACGCGTACGCTCACGGCCATGTTCCAGCAGTAGAGCCAGCGGTCGGCCCCAATCTCGTAGAACTTCTGCACAGCGGCGGGCACGAGCGGCAGGCGGCGCAGAGCCTCCAACGCCTTGCGGTCAGTCTCGGCCTGGAACGCGTCGCAGGTTAAGCCGGTGAGAAGGACTCGATCCATATACTTTTAAGATAACGGCAAAATCGGGGGTTGCGGTTGCAATCGGCCAAGAACGGCCTATTCGCCCAAAAAATCTCAGGCCCCCGTCCGCCTTTGGACAGGAGCCTGAATTCGGAGAAACGGACCAAACTAGGCGGCGCGCCGAGTTCGCTCTTTGATGCTCACGTTGATCTCGAACTCCCCAATATCCTTGAGGCGCATCGGAATCACGAGAGCCGGGATGTCCAGCGTGCTGATCTTCACGTTGGAACCCTTGATGATCGTCGGCGGCGTGATGTCGCAGGTAAAGCCTTGCCCGTGGAGGAGCGTCATGCTGTTCCCGCTAATCATGTTGCCGAGTTCAGCAATGGCCGAGGCGGCCAGCTGATCGAACGTCACCACCGGTGAGCCCAACATCCGCGAGGCGATCCGATCGGCGGCGACGATGCTCATGCCAAAAATGACCTGACCTTCGACGTCCCCCGTGATCCCACACACGATGTTGACCTGTTGGGTGGTAAAGACCTGCGGTCGGGCGCTCAGCGTCCCCCGCTCGGGCGTCACTTGCAAGAGCGTCGTCATCACTTTGACGGCCGCTTCCACAAATGGGCTTACGTACTCAACCTTCATCGTTCTCCCCTCTTGAAGTTTTCATGTACGGCTTAGGCCGCCACCTTGTTCATGGCTTCGACCACGCGATCGGGCTGGAACGGCTTGACAATGAAGTCCTTGGCGCCGCTCTGCACGGCCTCAATCACCATTGTCTTTTGTCCCATCGCCGTGCACATGATGACCCGGGCATTCGCGTCGATCTTCTTGATCTCCTTGAGAGCCTGGATGCCATCCATTTCGGGCATGGTGATGTCCATGGTCACCACGTCGGGCTTCAGCTGCTCGTAGAGCTTGACCGCCTCAGCGCCGTTGGTGGCTTCGCCGACTACGTCGTAGCCGGCTTCCGTCAGAATCTTCTTCAGCGTGACCCGCATGAAGAGTGCGTCGTCTGTGATCAGGATGCGTTTCGCCATTGGTTGTTCCCCTCTAAGGGTTTTCGGTAGAAAAATGGAAGACCTGTATCAAATCCCAGGTCGCGGTAGTTGGTGACCCGCTCGGTGCTCCCCACAAAGAGGATGCCGCCGGGTCGCAGAGCGTTGTAGAACTTCTTATAAAGCTCTTCCTTGGCCTCATCGGTGAAGTAGATCACCACGTTGCGGCACATGATGAGGTCGTAGCCAGAATCAAATCGATCGGCCAGCAAATTGCCCTTGCGGAACGTGAGATAGCTGCGCAGCACTTCGGTGGCAAACCACTTGTTGCCCTCCTGGCGGAGGTAAGTGGACTTGTACTCGCGCGGCACCCACCGCACGTCCGATTCACTGAACTCGCCGCGCTTGGCTTGGTCCAGGGCGTCCTGGTCAATGTCAGTGCCGAGAATCTGGTGGCGACCCCGGAACTTTTGGTCCAGGATCATGGCCAGCGTGTGGGCTTCGGCGCCGTAGCTGCAGCCCGCACTCCAGACCTTGAGGCCCTTCTTGTCCGCCCCGAGTTCCGGCAAGACCTTGTTGATCATCTCCGTCCACTTTTCCGGGTTGCGGAAAAGTTCAGAGACGTTAATCGCCATCTTGTCGAGGAACCAGCGCTGGTTGGTCGCGCTCTCGCCGAACCATTTGGTGAATTCGTCCAACGATTTGAGGTTGAGCGACTCGACCATACTCACGGTGCGGCGCTGAAGTTGGTTCGACCGGTAAAGGTCGAGGTCCACACCCGTCTTCGCCTTGACGATGTCGTAAAAGCGTCGCCATTCTTGGGCGTTAGGCAGCAATGTTCTTCCCCTTCACAATGGCGGTCACCAGGGCCGGAGCCATAGCGGTTAGTGGCAGCTCGCGGTCAATGCCGCCGGCTTCCTTGGCGGCCCGGGGCATGCCGTAGACCACACAGGTTTCTTCCGATTCGCCGATCATGTAGCCGCCCTTGCCGCGGATCACCTTGGCGCCTTCGGTGCCATCCCGGCCCATGCCGGTGAAGATGGCGCCTAGGCAGCGGTTGCCCCACTTGGCGGCGGCCGTCAAAAACAGATGGTCAGCGGCGGGCTTTACGCCGTGCAGGTTCGGACCATCGTCTAGCACGATCGCGCCGTGAGAATCAATCATCATGTGCTTGCCACCGGGTGCCATCAGCGCCACGCCGGGCACCGGGCGGTCACCCGCTTTGGCCAACTGGCACGGCACCGTGCCGATGCTGTTGAGCCGAGCGGCGAAGGAAGCCATGAAGCTCTCGGGCATGTGTTGCACCATCAAAATCGGGGCACTAAAGCCTTTGGGGAGGTCGCGCCAGAACGCCGCGAGGGCCTTGGGGCCACCAGTTGAGCTGGCCAAGAGCACCACACGGTCCGTCTTGGGCATGGAAATCTTAGGGGCGGGAGCTTGTACCAACGCTTTGGCCGGGGCGGCAGCCGGAGTGAGGCGGCGCATGGTGGCACTGCCCACGGCGGCCTGGAGCTTCGCGATGAGCTCTTCTTGGCACCCAATAAACTTGATGGAGCTCGATCCGTTCGGCTTGGCAAAGTAGTCAAACGCGCCGATTTCCAGAGCTTCCAGCGTCGGAGTGGCGCCGGATTCAGTCAGGCTACTGACCATGATGACCCGGGTCGGGCACTCGGCCATGATGTGCCGCAGGCACGTGAGGCCGTCCATGATCGGCATCTCGATGTCCAGCGTCACCAGGTCGGGCCGTTGCTCTTTCACAAGCACCAAGCCGTCGCGCCCGTTGTTCGCCGAGCCTACTACTTCGAATTCACCGCCTTCCGTGAGCCAATCGACGATCAGCCTTCGCACAAACGGCGAATCATCAATTACAACCACACGGGGCTTCACGCAACAATCTCCTCGAACGATTCGGCTTGAAGCCGTCGCTCACGCTCTAAATCGTCGGCAATTCGGTCGATGTCTTGAGGGTGAAGACCAAGTCGGACGAGTGTATTGGGCTGCAAAGCGTATTGCAGGCCGTCGGCCCCCATGCCGAACCCCAATGCGGACGCCAGATAGTCCCCTAAATGCACCGCATCCACAACCAAGGAGGGGTCGGGACGGGTATCCGGCTCGTGGTGAAAACGCGCCGAATCAATTACGGAGAGGGGGAGGTTCCAGCGTTCGGCAATACGCCCCCCAACTTGGCCGTGGTCGTAGCCCAAAACCGTGCGCTCACACTCCACAAAGCTCCATCCATTGAGCGAGGAAAGCTGAATCAAGGCTTCGGTCTTGCGCTCCAGCCACACGTTCATCGCCAACTTGCCGATGTCGTGCAAGAGACCAGCGGTGAAGGCTTCGTCATCGCGCAGGCGGCCACTGCGTTGGGCCGCCAACATGGCGGCCACGGCGGTGCCGTGCGAGTGCATCCAAAGATCCTTGGGGTCCAGGCCGTAGCCGTGCAGCGGCTTGCTCAGCCACGGGTAACTCACCGCCACCAGCGCCAGATTCTTTACACAGCGCAGACCGAGAACCACAACGGCCTCCTTGAGACCAAAAACCTGGCCGGACAAACCGTAGTAGGCCGAGTTCGCCAGTCGCAAGACTCGCGAGGCTAAGGCCGGGTCTCGCGCCAACAGCATGGCAATCTGCGATGCGGACGCCGTGTTTGAATCCGCTTCATGCATGATGCGGAGCGCCACCGCCGGAATCACCGGCAGATCGGCAGTCCGATCAATCATTTCGTCTATAGTAATAATTACGCCCACAAGTCTCTCCCTCTTTTAGGCCGCGCTACGCTCTCGATTGTCGGCAAGGTTGCACAATTCCGACACCCCTTGGCTGAGCGTCTTCACTTCCACCTGCCCGTCCGGCACCGTAAAGGTCACCGTGCGACCATGGGTGCCCCCGATGTCCTTGGCCAAAATCTTGAGCCCGGCTTTGGTCAGTTGTTCAATCACGGCCTCGCCGTTGCGGCGCCCAATATCGAGCTGATTGGTGCCGGTGTTGTTGAATTTGAAAACCTGCGCTCCGCCGGCAATGGCCACCTTCATATTGCGCTTGTTGGCCCCAATCTTTTCCATCGCCATGAGTAGGGCGGGGATGCCGGTATCGGCAAACTTTCCAATCTGGTCTACCGGTCGGTCCGGGAACGCCGCCGGCAGCATCACGTGGATCATGCCGCTAACGTCCGCTCTGGGATCGTAGATGGCCACCCCGATGCAGCTTCCGAGTCCGAGACAGAGATACTTGGCCGCCCCCTTTCGGACGACAATCTCGCTCATGCCAACGCCAAAGGTTTCCACGTTTAGGCGGCGACCTCAAGCCCAAGGGATTGAAGCAATCGGACCAGGCCTTCCTGGCTGGGGATGACGAGGCACATGCCCTCCAGGGCACTTCCGTCCTCGCCGTGCAAGCGGGTGTTGATGGTGAGCGCTACCCGCATATTTAGTTCGGCTTCCACGTCCAGGGTGGCCAGCAAACTCTCCATAAAGTCCACACCCATCGCGGGCGGGGTGGCAAAGAGGCCGAGGTTCGTTAGCTCAGCGACCGAGTTCAGGAATCCCGAGCAGACCATGTTGCCGACTTCGATCATCACCGAAGCCGCCATTTCGTCAATGTCGCAGGGGCCGTCGGGCTTCGCGCCGATCAAGGTCTCCCAGAGTTCGGTGGCGGCTTCCCACGGGAAAAAGAAGGCCATTGTGCCTTCCGCGTCCCCATCAAACGGCATCAGTACGCCCACCGTCACAATGCCGGCGTCCAACGTCTCTTGAGCCAGGGCTCCCACCATGCGGGCACTCACCCGGGGGACCTCAATGTGAACGGTGCGACCGAGCAGCGTGGAAAGCGAAGTGGCGGCGTTCCCTAAACCGATATTGGCGATTTCATGCACCGCCGACAACTCGAGTTCGCCGAGTTGATCCAAAAATTCCGACATACCAAGGACCCTGTTGAGGCTTTCCATACCGCCGCGGACACGCCACCTGACAGGGATACGGGGTTTCGCTCTTGGTACACTGTGAGGCATGAGCGGCTTCGATGCGGACACCTTAAGGGATATCCTGCGCCGGGCGGCGGACGCCGGGGTTCGCTACGTGCGAGTCCGCGAAGGCGATGCCAAGTTTGAGGCGGTTTTGCCTCCCGTTGTTGAACTGGACGAAGATGAGTTTGAACTGGACGACGCCACCCCTGCCGTCACGCCCCCCAAGGCCGTCACGACGCAGTTGGTGGGCACGTTCCGGGCAGCCGACGATGTGCAGGTCGGCACCGTGCTCGAAGCCGGCCAGCGTATCGGCGAAGTCGTGGCGCTGGGCATCTCTAACGAGATCACCACTCCGGTGGGCGGTGAAGTGCTGGAACTGGTGACTACCGATGGCGCCCGAGTGGATTACGGCACGACGATTTTGCGGGTGAAGGGCGAATGAAGCGAAACACTGCTGGTCGCGGCATGATTGAAATGGTCGTGGTGGCGGCCGTGGTGCTGGTTGGCGTGATTGTTTATGTCAATGGAGGTTTCCCGGGCCTCACCGGTAAGGCCGCCGACAAGCGCAAGGATGGCGTGGGCGAAACCGTGGTGGGCCGCAGCCTGGCCGCGGGCAAGGACACCAAGTGCCAAAGCAACCTGAAGCAGGTGCGCATGGCCATCCAAATCAACACCGACCCGGTGGAAGAAGTGGCGCCGTCTTCGCTCAAGGACCTGAAGCTGGGGGCGGACTACGAAGCCTGCCCGCTCGGGAAAGAGCCTTATGTTTATGATCCAGCTACGGGTCAAGTCAAATGCGTCCATCCCGGACACGAGAATTATTGATGTTCCAGAAGATCTTGATTGCCAACCGGGGCGAAATCGCCTGCCGCGTGATTCGGGCCTGCCGTGAAATGGGCATCCAGAGCGTGGCCATCTACAGCCAGGCCGATGCCGCCAGCCGCCATGTGCTGTTGGCAGATGAAGCCATCTGCGTGGGCGAAGCGACCAACACCGACAGCTATCTGAACCTGCCCAACGTGCTGGCGGCCGTGGAAGCCACCGGCGCCGATGCCGTGCACCCGGGCTACGGCTACTTTAGCGAGCGCGACCGATTTGCGGAAGCCCTGGCCAGTTTGGGCGTGAAGTTCATCGGCCCGAATGTGGCCGCCATCCGCTCGATGGGTGACAAGGCTTCGGCCAAGCAAGCCGCCATCGTTAGCGAGTGTCCGGTGGTGCCGGGCTCCAGCGGCGTGGTGGAGAACGAGCAAGACGCCTGCAAGATTGCCGACGAAATCGGCTACCCCGTGCTTCTCAAGGCCGTGGCGGGCGGCGGCGGGCGGGGAATCCGCCGGGTGGACAACGCGGAAGAGCTTGGTCGCCAATGGAAGACCGCACAGGCTGAAGCCTTGGCGAGCTTTGGCAACGACGAGATGCTGGTGGAGCGCTGCGTGGTGGAGCCCCGGCACGTGGAAATCCAGATTCTGGCTGACGAGCACGGCAACTGCCTGTACCTGGGCGAACGCGAATGCTCGATCCAGAACCTGCGCCACCAAAAAATCGTGGAGGAAGCCCCCTGCGCCGTTCTGGACGAAACCACGCGCCGAAAGATGGGCGAAGCCGCCGTGCGGGTAGCCAAAGAAGTGGGCTACACCAACGCGGGTACGGTCGAGTTCTTGTTGGATGCGCGCGGTGAGTTCTACTTCCTCGAAATGAACACCCGTATCCAGGTGGAGCACCCGGTGACGGAACAGATCACCGGCCTGGACCTGGTGCAGTGGCAGATCCGCATTGCCAATGGCGAGTCGCTGACCATGACGCAGGCTGACATTGCCTTGCGCGGGCACAGCATTGAGGCGCGCATCACGGCGCAGGACCCGGACAACGACTTCCGGCCGGGCACCGGCTTGATTACGCGCTGGGATGCTCCGGGCTTCGGTGGCGTTCGCATGGACACGCACTGCTACGCGGGCTTCACGGTCTCGCCGTTCTACGATCCGATGCTGGCCAAGCTGATCGTGACGGGTCACGACCGGGCGCACGCCTTGCGCATTCTCACGGCGGCGCTGGATGAATTCCATGTCGAAGGCGTGCCGACCAATATCCCCTTCTTGCGCCGTCTAGTGCGTCACCCGGATTACATCTCGGGTGACGTGAGTACGGCCTTTGTCCCGCGGTTCCTGGATGAGCAAGTCGTCAGCGCCTGAGCCATCCGGGGCACCCGAAGAGACCGCCCCGCCGATTGCCAGTCGAAGGGATGCGCGGGAGGCTGCCTACCAGGCCATGTACGCCGTGGCGGTGGGGCACCGGAGCCCAACCGAGGTGTTGCGTGAGCTGAAGGAGGTCACGAACTTCGAGGCGAAGACGTGGGCGTTCCTCACCGACCTGGTGCACGGCACGGCCAGCGATGCCGACCGGTGGGATGCCTGTTTCTCCGGTCACCTTACCGAAGCCTGGCCGCTGGAACGCCTGGGCGCTACCGACCGCAACGCCTTGCGGATGGCGTGCTACGAACTGTGGGCCTTAGAAGACATGCCGCCCAAAGTGACGATTAGCGAATACGTCCACCTCGCCCAGCGGTTCGGCAGCAAGGAGAGCGGGCGCTTTGTCCACGGCATCTTGGCCACCGTGCTGCGGAATTCGCCGAAGGCTAACTGGACTCCGCCCACTGATATGCCCGGCGGCGAACAGAGTGATGTACCCCTGGAGCCCGAAGAAACGGCCCCGGAGCCCGGCACGGTCCGCCCCGAGCCCAGCGCCCCTGTGTGGGTGCTGCGGCACGACGACGAAGAAGACTCCTGAGAGGCGCCCTTGTTCATCACCTTTGAAGGCCCCGAAGGCGGTGGGAAGTCCACGCTCTTGCGCACGTTGGCAGCGCAGCTTGAGGCGCAAGGGCGTGAGGTGGTGTGCACCCGCGAGCCCGGGGCCGGTGACCTCGGCGGTGAGATTCGCCGGTGGCTGCTGGAGAGTGAATCTTTGGATGAGCGGGCCGAGCTGTTTCTGTTCCTGGCGGATCGCTCTCAACACTGGTCTCAGCTGATTGCCCCCGCCCTGGCCCGAGGCGCGGTGGTGCTATGCGACCGTCATGCCGATAGCACCGTGGTGTATCAAGGCTACGCCCGGGGCCACGATCTCGATTTGCTGAGGCGGCTGAATGCGCTGGCCACGCAGGGGAACACCCCGGCGTTGACCTTCCTGCTGGACCTTGACCCCGCCATTGGGCTGGGCCGAGCCAAGGGCGACCGGATGGACCGGGAGCCGCTTGAGTTTCATCAGCGGGTCCGCGAGGGCTTTCTCAGCGAATCCCAGCGCGACCCGGCGCGGTGGGTGACCCTAGACGCCAGCCAGCCCGCCGACCAGGTGGCCGAGCGGGCGTGGCAAGAGTTGAGCGCGCGCCTTTAGGCGGCTTGGGCGAGCTTTTCCGCTTTCGCTCGAAGCTTGGACGGGAGCAGCGCTTCCGGATTGAGGAGCAAGATGAGCTTCTCATCCCACTTGCCGATCCCCGACACAAACGGGTCGTCCCGGCGCGTGAATTGCTCGTCCGCGTCTTCCTGGTTCTCTTCGGTGAGCGTGACAATGCCCACCACCTGGTCCACGCGCAGGGCGTAGGGGCACTCAGCATCGGCGACCACCACGTCGTTGCCGCCCTTGCTCGGCTGGCCGTAATCCAGCCGCAGGGCAAGGTCAAACACCGGAATGGTGCGCCCTCGCAAATCGAAGAGACCCAACATCGCCGCCGGAGAGCGGGGAATTCGGGTTTCTTTTTGCGCTGTGAGGATGCGCTCAGTGAATTCGATCTCCAGCCCGAACAGTTCCGAACCGATTGAAAAGACAACGTACTTGGATTCCGCCATTGTGACCCTGAGTGATCTTTCCATGCACGGGCGGCGTAAATCCTAGTACCCTCACTAGGAATCGCTCATGTTCATCCCGCTCCTTGTTCAAAATCCTGCCACCCCGCCAGCGGTGGTGCAATACGAGCGGTACCGGGCTTCGGCGAACGCATTTGAAGTCACCTATACCGTCCAGATCGAGGATGAAGCCTGGCGGGCGCGCTCCGTCCTCAAATTCGGCCCTGACCAGCAGCAATCGGTGACCATGAGCGGGGCCGGGGTGCAGTACGCCTTTACGCAGTCGAGCCGACAGACAATTTTGGTGAGCGACCCGACCCGGGAGTACGACTTCGGGCGTTGGGGCGCGGGCTTTGCCGTGCCCGAACCCGTGAGTACCTTCGTGCAGTACGCCTACTCGCCTTTCTTCTTCCTAGAACAGATGCCCAAGAGCGATGCGCGGGCCAAATGGGAGACGATGGCCGTGCCCGCCGATGTGCCCGGAGCGAAACTGGCCGCCCAAATGATGAACGAGGGCGAACTCCGGATCAGCCTGGTGACCGATGCGGAAGGTCGCCCGCTGAGGGTGGTGGAAGTGTTTCCGACCTCCGGTGGCCCCGTGCGCCGCACGATGCAAGTGACCATGCGCCCCTTGCCCCCGGTGCCGCCCTTCCGGGCTGAGATCCGCCCGGTGATCGGTTATATGCCCATGTCGCTGCCCGATTCTCTGGAGCCGCTAGGCACATTCCATGAACTCGGCGAGCTGAACTGGGCGCAGGGTGGCCGCCCGGCAAAGTGGTCGCAAGTGGCGAAGCAGGATTACGCCTTTGTCTACATTCCCGACCCTGAGTTCCCGGCGGATGCCGCGAAACTCGCCCAGGGTGCCGATAAGTCCGGCTGGGGCAAGGTCGTGGTGGGTGCGGACGCGAACGGCTGGACCCGCCTTGATGACCCGCGCAACGAACTGGTGGGTGTGACGCAACTGGAGCTGACGCCTTGCTTCTTGCTGGTGAACAAGGCTGGCCAAGTGAAGGCCGCCTGGAAGGGCTACGCCCCCGGCGAAGAAGAGATCATTCTCAAGACTTTTGCGGACCGCGTGGAAGAACTGAAGCCCAAAGCGCGTTAGTTGCCCTGGAGTGCGCGCTCGGCGAGGATAACGGCGGCAAAGTCGTCTACGGGTTCCGGTGGCACTTGCATGCTGCTTGGCAACAAGATGCGCCAGCCGCGTCGCCCGTGGTGCAGCCAATAGCGTTCCCGCGCCATTTGGGTGGTGTTGCGCTCGTCCACGGCCAGGATGCTGAGACTCGGCCACTCTTCGCGCAGTTGCCGGGTGAGTTCGCGACTCCCGGTGCCCGAGCCAATCACAAGGAGGTCAGGTGCGTGGGCGGCGCGCAGTTCGCCGATGGCGGCTACGAGTTCATCGCTGCTTACCACCGCCCGGTGCAGGATGGTGGTGTCGCCGGCATGGGATAGCGATACCACGGCCACACCGCACTTGCTCGACCCGGGGTCGATGGCCAGAGCGATGCGCGAGGGACCGTGCATTAGCGGATCCGCAGAGTCAGGTCGAGCGAATCTCCGGCCCGGGTCAGGCGGGTGGTGAGGAACTGCACCCGTGCTGTGCGGTTGGCTTCGCGGATGATGTTCACCGCTTCGAGAGTGGCGTCGGGCGAGAGCGAACCCAGCCCCGCATCCGGCCCGATGACCGGGATGATGCCATCGCGGATCGCTTCGTTGCGCAGGGTGGTCTGCAGGTACTGCTCGATGCGGCGGAGAATTTCCGCGTTAGAGAGTCCCGGCTCAATGCGAAGCTCGCCCACCATCTCGCCCGCTTCGTAAACCACCGGGTTCGGGAGAACTTCGATGCTCAGCGGCACGCGCTCGCGTTCAAAGGCGTTGAGCAGGGCGCGGGCGATGAGGAGCGTGGGGCCGGAGCGACCGCTGAGCTTGGCGATGGCCTCGTTCAATTGCTGTTCAGCGGTGACAAAGCCTTCGTCGAGCTGAATCGAAGCAAATCCGGCGGCGTCGTTGGGCGGCTCGGCGCCTTCTTCCCGCGCTCGATCCGCAGCGTCCACGGTCAGGGCGAGGATAAAGGTGCGTGCGTTGGCGGCCGTGAAGAGTCCGTCTACGGCCTTGCGGGCCAGCTCATCGTTGCGGCGGAACATCAGCTCGTTCAGTCGCGACGCGAGTTGTAAGTCTTGGATGATGGCGCGTTGGTTCTGCAGCGTCCGCGAGGCAAAGGCGAGCTGGTCTTCAATATCGGTCAGGCTACGAAGGGCACGTTGCAGTTCGTCCGCAACGATGCGGCGTTGTTCCTCGGCCAGCCGGCGATCTTCTTGCGCGTCGGTGGCGGCGGTTCGCAGGCTGTTCACTTCGGCCTTCAGCCGCTCGGCGTCGGCTTCCAGTTCGCGTCGGGTGTTGGTGAGTTCGCCGTTCTGCTGGATGATCTTGGCGCTCTGCTCGCTCAGGTATCGGTTGTTGGCGCTGAGCTGCGTGGACGTCTTGTTCAGTTCGCTCACTTGGGCTTGCAGTCGCTTTTGATCCACGCTGGCCTGGCTCAAGCGACTCCGGAAGGTGCTTACCTCTCGCTTCAGGCGGTCGGCATCGGCGCGGAGGGAGCGGGCCTGGTCGGTCAGGCGGCGGGTGTCGGCCTGGGCGTTTTTGAGTTCCTTGTTGGCGTTCTGAAGCTTCTTTTCTTGCTCTTGGGCGTCGGCCAGGGCATTCTCAGACCGCTTTTCGGCGGCTTCAAGGTTCTGGCGTTCGGTGGCCAAGCGGGTTTCCAACGCGTCGACTTGAGCCTTGAGGGCATTCCCCTGCAATATCCACTCTCGGGCTTCCTTGCTAGTCGCAGAAATAGCGAGAATCGAAATCAGTACCCCCGCCGCACCGGCAAAGAAGGTGAACAAGATCGCGGTATGGCGCGGGCGCAAGCGGCCAAACCGGCGGCGGCTCTTGCCGATCTTGCGACCAATCCAATCGCCCACGGCCGCAATCGCGCCCCCGACGAGGATCATCGTTACTAAGAACCAAATGGGTGTCAGGTCGTTCATTGGTCCTTCTTGCGAATCAGCCACGCGGCCACCAGCAAGCCCACCCCGATGGGGGTGAGACTGGCCGCCGACGCGGGCAGGCGCCCTCCTTGCGCGAACAATGACATGACGTTGGTTACCATCATGTACCCAAAAATGATGATGACCGACAGCCAGAACCCGGTGGCCGTCCCGGCCCGGTGGCTGCGGATGCCCAGCGGTGCCCCCACCAGCCCGAAAACGAGAGCGGCGAGGGGCAAAGAAATCTTGTTCCAGTAACCGAACTCGAGGTTGGCGATGCGCTTGGGATCGGCGCCCGGGTCGGCGCGCATTTCGTTGATCTGTTGCCGCGTCTCGCTCATGCTCAGGGCATCGAGGTCGGTGATCGTTTGGCTCAGCAGGCTCTGGGGCGTCATGGCGGGGGCGGCCAGCCCGCGCGGCCAGGCACCCTCGATGGTGGCCGTGGTCTTGGATTCTAAGTCGTAAAGCGTAGCGGTGCCGACGATTCGCCAATCCTGCTCGGATTCATAAACCAGCTCAGGGGCCTTGAGGAGGAATCGCTCGCGCCCATCTTCAGCGAGATAGAGGACGTAGGCATCGCGTAGGGTGCCCGCGGCGATATCGAAGTCCTTCGCGTTCACATAGCCGCGCAATTTGCCCTCTTCGTAGATGGCCCGGGTGGCGGCGCGGTCAGTACGGCCATTGAGGGCGGCGGCGATCTCGGCCTTGAGCGAGGTCGCCGAGCGAGCCGCCTGGGGCACCAGGAGTTCGTTGAACGAGAACGCGGTGAGGAACACCACGGTGCCAAAGATGGCCACCGGCAGCATGATGCGGCGCAAGCTGACGCCCCCCGCGCGTAGGGCCACAATCTCGCTATCCCCGCTCAGGCGGCCGAAGGCCAGCAGCGTGCCCAGCAGCATCGCCATGCTGAACGTTTTGGCCACTACCCCCGGCAGCAGCAAAACCACCAATTGGATGACGGCCACGGGGTTAGCCCCCTGCGCAAGGTAGCGGGTGAGCTCGAACAAGAACGAACCCGCCATGATGAGGACACTGAAGATGGCCACGCCAAACACCCAGAGCCCGAACAACTCGCCCAGAATTAAGCGATCAATCCGACGCAGCGCTTGGGACCTCCCCGCGTAATCCCTCTCGCCGATACCCCTCGCCTAAGTAGAACTTGCGCACCCGCTCGTTTTCCCGGATGTCTTGCTCCGGCCCTTCGGCAATGATCTGGGCGTCCACCAAAATGTAGTTGCGGTCCGTGATCGAAAGCGTGGCGTCCACGTTGTGGTCGGTGATCAGGATGCCGATGCCCCGGCTGGCCAGGTTGCGGATAATGCCCTGCAGCTCTTCGATCGTCACGGGGTCAATCCCGGTGAAGGGTTCATCCAAAAGGATAAAAGCGGGTTCGGTGCTGAGGGCACGGGCAATTTCGGCGCGGCGTCGCTCGCCGCCGGAGAGCACCCCGCCCGGCTTGTCCAGGAACTTCTCCAGGTGAAGTTCTGCGGTCAGCACCTGGGTGCGGGCTTTGATCTGGGCGGACGAGAAGCCGTTCTGCTCCATCACCAGCTTGATGTTGTCGGCCACGCTGAGGCGGCGGAACACGCTGCTCTCCTGCGCCAAATAGCCAATGCCCCGGCGCGCCCGCTTGTACATGGGCAGCCGGGTGATGTCTTCGTCGTCAAGGAACACGCGCCCTTCATCCGGCCGCACCAGGCCGACCACCATGTAGAACGTCGTCGTCTTGCCCGCGCCGTTGGGGCCGAGCAACCCGACGACCTCACCCTGGGTGAGGGAGACGGAAACATCGTTGACCACGCGCTTGCGGTCGCCGCCCTTCTGCTTGTAGGTCTTGACCAGATGTTCGGTGCGGATGATCAAGGGCTTGCGGGCTCCTGAGGAGATTCGTTGACCGTGGCCGTGCCCGGCCCGCCCGCCATGCGCAGGCTCTTCACTTCGCCTTGTTCGTCAAAGGTGATGGTGAGGGTGTCGGCTTTGAGGGTGCCGAACACCGATTTGCCCTCGGCGCGGCGCAGGCCTTCGGTTTGCACCTGGCTCATCGTCAGCGTGCGGGTGGCTCCGTTGAGCACCAGGTTCCGCCCGGTGGCCGTAATGAGGAGCGACGTTCGCTCGCTCTTGCCCGGCTCGTTGCCCATGAACTCGAGGCGCAGGGTGACCTCGCCGGGGGCGCGGGCTTCACGCAGCTGGTCCACATCGCGCAGGGAAGTGTCGATCCGAGCGGTGATGCGGGGGGATGTGACCGTGAGATTCTGGCGCGATTGGGAGTTCTCGGCCCGGCGCGTCAGCACTACGCCGCCGGTGGCTTCCACGCCCATGATTTTGTCCGCCGGGGTCATCACCAGGCGACCGGCCGTCATACCGTTGCTGCCCCCATTGCCGGTCATCGTCAGGCGGGCATTGCGCTCCACGGTCACTTGCTGGAGGGGCGGGGCTTCGGCGCCCAGGGCTCCAAACAATGCGGTGAGGCCCTGGCCGGTCACTTGGTAGGGTTGGGTGCCGGTCTCGCCGCGCAGGGTAAAGGCCTGGGGTGCCGTAACCACCGTGCGTTCGCCTTCGTCGCGCACGCGCACCAGTTCAGTGGTCAGCGTGTGAGCGGGGGTGGCCGTCGTGCGGCCCAGGGTCACGCGCACGTTGCCGCTCAAGTTGGCGTCTTTCAGGCGCAGTTCTTCGTTGGCGGTGCGGCGGATCGAGCCCTGCATCCGCTGCATGCGGAACGTGATGCCTTGCTTGCGGCTCTCGCCCTCCAGCGGATTGCCTCGGAAGTCGGCCTGAATCTCGTCGGGGTTGGACTGCTCCGCGTAGACGTCTTGGAAGAACAGCACAAAGCCCGCGTCGTCGGTGATGCGTTGGCGTTCCTGGGTTTGCGCCCCCAAGATTCCACTGGCGACCGCAAGCCCGCCCAGCACCAACAGCTTTGCAATCTTCATTCCTCTTCCTTCCAGGCCTTGGGCGTGGCCACCCGCGAGAGATCCCGGTTCGCCCACAGCTCGGGGAGCGGCCCCATGGACCATCCCTTTTGCTCCAGCCGCACCTGCCCAGTGGCCTCCACGCGCGCCATCGTTTCACGGTAGACGATTTGGTTGGCCCGCAACGTCGCTTGGTCCCGTTGGCTGGTCACCACCACCTTGCCCAGCAGCACCAGCTTTTGGTTGGTCTTGTCGATGGTGGCGGAATCGGCCTTGATCACGCTCGCGGGCTGGTTGGCCTCAAAAATCGTAACTTCCACGTTCTTCAGGCCGCTCTGAATGCGGTCGTCCCCCTCGATGTCGAACGTCGCGCCGGGGCTTTTGAGCGCGTAGCTCTTTTCGCCATTCGGCAGTTGGCCTTCAATGGTCACGGGGCCGGTGTCGATCGCGCGCCGGGTCGCTGGCTTCTCAGGGTCCTTCTCACCCGCCTTGGCGCTCGGCGCCGGCGATCCACAACCCCACACCAAAAGAGGGGCGGCCATCAGGAAGATACGGGCAGTGATGTGACGCCTCCCCGCCGGGCGAACTTGCCCTGATGTTGTCCGGCCAGTTGCCCGCAGGCCGCCGCGATGTCGTGCCCGCGCTCCACTCGCTCGGTCACGTTCACGCCCCGCCCCGCCAGGCGACCCTTGAACTGGCGCACGCGCTCCCGGTGTGGTCGTGCAAACCCGTGCTCGGTGTCCACGTAGTTGAACGGAATCAGATTGACCACGCACGGCAGCCCTTTCACCAGGTCGGCGAGGGCGTCGGCTTGCTCCGGCGTGTCGTTGACTTCGTGGATCAGCAGATATTCGAACGTCACTTTGCGACCGGTGATGGCGTGGTAATCGCGCATAGCCTGCACCACTACTTGCACCGGCCACTTTTGGTTCACCGGCATCAGGCGGTCGCGCACATCGTCCAGCGGCGAGTGCAAGGAGAGCGCCAGGTGGATCGGCATTTCCTCCTTGGCCAGCCGCTCAATCCCCGTCACCAACCCGACCGTGGAGACCGTGATGTGCCGAAGGCTGAGCTTCACCTCGTCGTGCAAAAGCCGGATCGCCGCCAGCAGGTTGTCGTAGTTCAGCAGGGGCTCGCCCATGCCCATAAACACCACGTGGCTCACTCGGCGCGGGCTCAGGCTCTGCAGGGCCAGGTATTGCCCCACAATTTCGCCGGCGGTGAGGTTGCGCGTAAACCCGCCGAGCCCCGTGGCGCAAAAGGTGCAACCCATCGGGCAGCCCACCTGGCTGCTGAGGCAGCAGCTCACGCGATCCTCGTAGGGAAGCAAGACGGACTCGAACACGTTGCCGTCGCCCGCGTCCATCAGCAGCTTGTCCACGTCGTCTGTGCTGCGGCGGTGGTCCACTACCCGCAGAGGGGTGGGGGTGATGCCCGCCTCTTGCAGCTGCGCAATGAAGGCCGCGGGGAGGTTGGTCATCTCCTCGAAATTGAGAACGGCCTTGCGGTAAATCCAGTCAGCAAGTTGGGCACCGCGGAAGGGTTTTTCGCCCATGCCTACGGCAAGTTCTTTGAGTTCACTGGAGGTCATGCCGACCAGGTAGCGCGGGCCGTCGGGCACTTCGGTGAGGATACCTACCCCTATGGTGCACGTTTGGGGAGAACCGGAGTAGAACACGTTACGATGAAACGCGTGCTTGGGTATTCGGCCCTCGCCTTTGTGGTTGTGTTCACAGCCGTTTCCTTGGCTTTGCGCTGGGATAAGTACAACGAAATGAGCCGGATCGGCCAAATCTGGGCGGCTCCGGAGATGCCGGCGAAGCTGACTTCAGGCCAAGTGCCGGTCTCGGGCGACTCGCTCGCTGACTTCCGCTCCGCCGCCAAGAAGGCGATGCCCAGCGTGGTCAGCATCGACACCGCCCGCCAAGTGGAAGACATGTGGCAGGGTTCGGTGACCGTGCCGCAGGGCCAGGGTAGCGGCGTCATCATCTCGCCGGATGGCTACATCGTCAGCAACGCCCACGTGGTGGGCAACGCCACCCTTATCCGCGTGGAACTCGCCGACGAGCGTTCCTTCCAGGCTAAGGTCGTGGGCGTGGACCCCCGCAGCGACCTGGCCTTGCTCAAGGTGGACGCCAACGGTTTGCAAGCCATTGAACTCGGCGATAGCGACACCGTCGAGATCGGGCAGTGGGTGATGGCCCTGGGCAACCCGCTGGGCTTCGAAAACACCCTCAGCGTCGGCGTCATTAGCGCGCTGGGCCGGGAGCTGCCCACCGGTGACACCACCACGCTCATCAACGCGATTCAGACCGATGCCGCCATCAACCCGGGCAACTCCGGGGGCGCCCTGTGCGACGCCCAGGGCCGCTTGATTGGCATCAACACCGCCATCGCCAGCCAGACGGGCAACAGCGTTGGCCTGGGCTTCTCCATCCCGGTCGCCCGCGTGCGCGAAGTCGTAAACGGCATCCGCACCAAGGGTTACGTGCCCTACGCTGGCCTGGGAATCAACTTCGCTTCGGCTGAACTCGACCTCCGCAACCCGAATGTGCGGGCCGTCCTCATCCGCCGCTTTGGCATGGACCCGAATCTGCCCAAGGAAGGCGTGCTGGTGGCCGACGCCACCCCGAGTTCACCCGCCGGACGGGCCGGGATTGGGGAAGGATCGGTGATCCTCACCATCAACGGAAAGGCCGTGAGCGACGCCCGCGAATACAGCCGCGTAATGCTGGAGCGCAAGCCCGGCGAGAAGGTGCGGGTGAAGTTCTGGGCTGGCGGCCGCGAAAAGGAAGCCGAAATCACCCTCATAGACGTGGGTCGCTAAGGGGGCGGAATGCGTCCGGGGGTGCCAGGAGGCCCTCCCGGACCACCCGAATTACCGTCAAGCGCGTATCAATAGCGTGGGGTTTCCTGTGGCCAACACGGAACAAACCTAGTGAATCCCCCATCCATGGGATGCAGGCCGGGTGTGTAAAGATTTCTTTACATCTCGCGGCTTCGCCCTCAACGACCCCGTCTCAAACATATCTTGATGCCCACTTTTAGCGATGGATTGATGCAACTGCTGGAGGTTTTGCCTCCTGTAATGCGAGAAAAGCTGATCGCGAGCCCGCATTTGCCGGAGCTCGTGGAAGTTGTGCTGGACTACGGCCGCCCGGCCGAAGCCCGGTTCATGCATCACGCCGACCGCTGGCCGCAGATCATCGTCACCGAGCACGACATTGATCATGTCGTCAAGATGATCGGCGACTTTAGTGGCGACAACCGCGCGGGCATCGAGCGCACGCTTCACCGCATCTCGTGTATCCGCAACCGGCACGGGCGCATTATCGGCCTTACCTGCCGCGTGGGCCGCGCCTTGGAAGGCACGATCGACATGATTGACGACATCGTGCGCAGCGGCAAGTCTATCCTGCTGCTGGGTAAGCCGGGGGTAGGTAAGACCACCAAGTTGCGTGAGGTTGCCCGCGTCCTGGCCGACGAGGTGAACCTGCGCGTGGTGATTGTGGACACCAGCAACGAAATTGGCGGCGACGGCGATGTGCCGCACCCGGCCGTGGGGTCGGCTCGCCGCATGCAGGTGCCAAATCCCATTGACCAGCACGGTGTGATGATTGAGGCGGTGGAAAACCACATGCCCGAGGTCATCGTGATTGACGAAATCGGGAACGACGCCGAAGCCGCCGCCGCCCGCACCATCGGCGAACGCGGGGTGCAACTGGTGGCCACGGCCCACGGGGGCAACCTGGAGAACCTGATGCTGAACCCCTCGCTATGCGACCTGATTGGCGGTATTCAGACGGTGACCCTGAGCGACGACGAAGCGCGCCGTCGAGGCACGCAAAAGACGGTGCTGGAGCGCAAGGCCCCGCCGACCTTTGACGTTGTCATTGAATTGCTTGAGTACGACCGACTGGCCGTGCACCATAGCGTGCAGCAGACGGTGGACAACATGCTGCGCGGCCTGCCGCCGCGCCCCGAGATTCGGGTGCGCACCGGCGGCGGTGCCATTGAGGTGGTGCAAAAGGAGCACACCCCGCAGGATCTGGATGATTTGGCCGAGCGATTCCCCTCGCTGGCCCGCCGCCCGGGCCGAGAGGCCGAAGAGGACCGTTTTGAGGGGCGCCGCCGGAGCGAACGCCCGCGCCGAGAAGAAGCCGAGGCGGCCGACGGCCACGAGAAGCCACGCCGCAAGGACGAGGAGAAGTCCAGCCCGCTCCGCGTGTACCCCTACGGCATCGCTCGCACCCGACTGGAACGCGCCATCCGGGAACGCCGCCTGAACGCGGTGATGACCAGCGACCTGCACCATGCCGACGTGATCATCGGCATGCGCACAACCATGCAAAACAAGCCGGGCCGCCTGCGCGAACTGGGTCGCACGATTCCGACGTTCAACGTCAAATCCAACACCTTCAGCCAAATCGCGGGGGCGCTGGATGATGCGCTCAAGAGCCACGGCAAGAACAGCCAAGAAGACGCCGCCAAAGAAGCCATGAACGAGGTGAAGCAGGCGATCCAGATGGTGCAGCAAAGTGGCCGGGCGGTGGAACTCAGCCCTGCCGATGCGCGCATCCGCAAGATGCAGCACCGCGCGATTGAGCAGCAGCGCCTGCGGGCCGAAAGCGTGGGCTTGGACCCTGATCGCCGCGTGGTAGTCAGTCCGCTTCGCGGCTAAAGCGAACCTAGCTACCGAGGCGGTACAGCCAGGCGCTGAGGAAGTAGTTCAGCACGTACACCAGCACCATGCTGATGACCACGGTCTGGGTGGTGGCACGCCCGACACCCTCGGCGCCGCCTCGCACTCGCAGGCCCTGCTGGCACGACACCATGGCGACCACGATGCCGAACACGAAGGTCTTAAGCAGACCCTTCCACACATCGTCGATGGTCACGAACTGGCGAACGGAATCCATAAAGATGGCTTCGGGCACGCCGCCGCCCATCACGGCCACGAGGTAGCCCCCGCCCACGCCCGCGAACATCCCAATGAGGCCGAGCATGGGCAGCATCAGCGCCGCCGCCAGCAGCCGGGGCACCACCAGGTAGTTCACCGGCGGCACATTGAGCGAGCGAAGGGCATCCACCTGCTCGGTTACTACCATCGTGCCGATTTGCGCGGCAATGGCCGATCCGCACCGCGCCGCCACCATGATGCCGCCTAGCACCGGAGCGATTTCGCGCACCACGGCCAGGCTGACGGTGGCCCCGGCGAGGCTTTGCACCCCGTACTTCACCAAGATCTCGCTGACGTAAAGCGCAATCACCGCGCCGCTGGAAAGCGTGGTGAGGGCGACAATCGGCACGCTATTGGAGCCGATGAACGCCATCTGGCGGGTGAGCTCGCGCACTTCCAGCTTGTGCCGGAATAGGCGACTGATGGCCTCGCCCAGTAGCATCACCAGTTCGCCGATGAATTCCAGCGCCAGCAGAATGGGCCCTCCAATCGAGGCTAAACCTGATTCGACGGCCCGCATGACCCCGAAGGTACCCGCCCGCTTGGCTAGAATCCCAGGTGTGAAGCCCGAGGAAGGTCAATCGGTCGGTCCCGTCGGGACGGATGAACGCCTCGCCTCGCCCGGCATGGCCAAGCCGCCGGTGCGTCGGGCCCCCATTCCGTGGCTTCCGCTCGTTTTGTTATTGATTTCGATCGTTGTGTTTTGGGTGCTGCCGCAACGGAGTGCGGACGACCCCATCGAAGTCATTGTTGACCCCACCTCCGCGCAGACCTCACAACCATGAAAGTTCTATTGATCGGATTCCCGATGGTCGGGAAGAGCACGCTGTACCGCGCCGCCGCGGGGGGCGAAGCCAAAGGCGACGTGACCGCTGTGCCCGTGCCGGACCCTCGGTTTGACCGCATCGTGGCGCAGGTGAAGCCGAAGAAGGCCACCCCCGCCACCGTCACGCTGGCGGACGACGGCGAGGCCCTGGCCCCCACCGGCAAGATGTTTAGCAACAAGCTGCTGGAAGCCGCCAAAAAGGCCGAGGTGCTGCTGCACGTGGTGCGGGCGTTCGAGAGCGACTTCGTGCCCCACCACGCCGACGTGAACCCCGCCCGCGACCGCGAGAGCGTGGACGTGGAGATGGTGCTGACCGACCTCGCAATTGTGGAGAACCGACTGGAACGCCTGGCCAAGAGCCAGAACGTGAAGTCGCCCGGTCACCCGGATTACCTCGAAAAGCGACTGTTTGAACGCCTGAAGCCGGTGCTAGAAGAAGGCACCCCCATCCGCGCGATGGAGTTCGACGAGGAAGAGACGAAGATCGTCAAGAACTTCCAGTTTGTGAGCGCCAAGCCGTGCGTGGTGGCGTTCAATGTCGGCGAGGCCGACGTGAGCAACCCGCCCGCCGCCGTGGCCAAGGAGATTGAAACCCTGCGCGCCAGCGGCACGGTGGCGTTTGCCGTCTCCGCGAACCTGGAAGAAGAACTGGCGCAGCTGGATGCCGACGACCGGGCCGAGTTCCTGGCGGGTTACGGCCTGACGGAAAGTGCCGGGGCCAAGGTGGTCCAGGCCGTCTACGGGGCGCTGGGGCTCATCACGTTCTTCACGGCGGGCGAAAACGACACCCGCGCCTGGCCGCTGCGGGCGGGTAGCACCTCGCTCAAGGCCGCCGGCACGATCCACAACGACATCGCCAAGGGGTTCATCCGGGCCGAGGTCGTGCACTACGCGGATTACGACGAAGCGGGCTCGCTCGATGCGGCCTACAAGGGCGGCAAGATGAGTCTGGAAGGCAAGGAGTATGTCATTCAAGATGGCGACCTCCTGCATATCCGCACCTCGGCGTAGCACTCGTTGGTGAGTCGGCTCATCAAGAAGGAATGTGGCTCCTAAGATCAAACTCGATAAACTCGGTTTGCAATGGAGAGACCTGAAACCGGACACCGATTGACGATCGAATTGGTCAACGGAGACATCTTGGACCAAGACGTCGATGTCATCGTCAATGCTTGGAATCAAAATCTGGTCCCGCACTGGCTACTTATAACGCAGGGCGTCTCCGGTGCGATTAAGCGTAAGGCGGGCACTGGGCCGTTCGAGGAACTCAGGAAAGGCGGCCCGATGCAATTGGGTGAAGCCAGGTGGACCGAGGCGCCAGGGCTCAGCTTTCGAGGGATCATTCATGTCGCGGGCATCTCCCATCTCTGGAGATCAAGTGAGGCCTCCATTCGATCCAGCGTGAGGAACGCCCTGCTACTTGCCTCGAGCAAACAAGTAAGTTCCATTGCGTTTCCGGCTATCGGAGCTGGTTCCAGCATTGCTCTCCCCAATGGGCGTGCCATTGGGGTCTGGGGAGTTTCGGAAGCCGAGTCTCTCGAGATCATTGAGGATGAAGTCAGACGCTCTGACTTTCAAGGCCGAGTCGTCATTGTCAAGTTCGTGCCCCGGTGAGGCCAGGGCTATGTCATTCAAGATGGCGACCTCCTGCACATCCGCACTTCGGCGTAGTATCCTCGGCGTTACAATAGGGGCATGTACGAACAAGCCCCTCCCCGGCGACGGTCGGCGTACGGTGCCACGCGCCGCAAACCCGGTTGCGGCCCCCGGGCGGGCGTCGCGCTGGTGATGATGGTGGGGGCTCTGATTGCATTTTACGGCAACTCCCAGCAGAACCCCGTCACCGGCGAAACCCAGCGGGTGGCGCTGAATGTGGACCAAGAAGTCGCGCTTGGTCTCCAAGCCGCCCCCGAGATGGCCGCGCAATATGGCGGCGCGGAGACGGGCACCCAGGCTGCGGCTCTGGTCCGCCGAGTGGGTGCGCGTCTGGTGAACCGCACCGAAGCCCGCACGAGCCCCTACAAGTTCAACTTTCACCTCCTCAAAGACCAGGATACAATCAATGCTTTCGCGCTGCCGGGTGGTCAGATCTTCATCACCCGCGCCTTGCTGAATCGACTGGAGTCGGAAGGGCAACTCGCCGGGGTTCTCGGCCACGAAATCGGTCACGTCATCCAGCGGCATAGCGCCGAGCACATGGCGCGGGCGGGCCTCACGCAAGGCATGGTGAATGCGGCGAGCGTCGCCACGGACGGGCAAGCGGACCAGGTGGCCGCCATGATTGGACAATCCATAAACATGCGCTACGGCCGCGACGACGAACTCGAAAGCGACCGGAGCGGCCTGCGTTACATGTTTGAAGCGGGTTATGACCCCCGTGCGCTGATTGGGGTGATGAAGATCCTGGACGAAGCCTCGGCGGGCGGGCCGCCTGAGTTCCTCAGCTCGCACCCCAAGCCAGCCAACCGGATTCAGCATATCCAGCAACTGATTGATGAGCAGTGGCCGGGCGGATTGCCCTCTAGGCTGGTGCCATAACTATTCGAATACGGGTTTTGCGCCGGGCATCCACAAAATGTCGATGATTTGTGGAAAGAACTTGTGAGCCCTTCGTGGCCCCAGGTACAGTGCTGGGCACTTTGGCCCCGCTGGGGGCTAGTGGAGGGCGCCCCTCATCCGGGCTTCTGCACATGAATCCAATCAAATTCACTGCTACGACCATTCTTGTCGGAATCGCCGCTGTGGCGATGTCTCAATCGGCTGCCCCCACGGCAGCTTATGTCGAAGGCGAAGTCCTCGTGAAGTACCGCAGCGGGGCGAGTATCTCCTCGATGGTGGATACCGCTCGCATTGGTGCGCGCTCTGTGGAAACCCTGCGCAACCTTCAAGTGCAACGCGTCCGGGTTCCGGCCACGATGGGCACCAAGAAGGCGCTGGACTACTACCGGTCGCTCCCGAACGTGGAATACGCCGAGCCGAACTACATCGCTCGCACTTTCCAGGTCAATCCGAACGACACGAGTTACTCCAGCCAGTACGCCCTGCAAAAGATCAGTGCGCCGCAAGGCTGGACCGTCACCACGGGTTCCAGCTCGGTCGTGATTGCGATTGTGGATACCGGCGTCGACATGGCGCACCAGGATCTGGCGGGCAAGATGGTCCCCGGATACGACTTTGTCAACAACGACAACAACGCGGACGACGATAACGGGCACGGCACGCACTGCGCCGGCATTGCGGCGGCCGTAACGAACAACGCCCGCGGCGTGGCCGGTGTGGACTGGAATGCCCGCATCATGCCGATCAAGGTTTTGGGTGCTTCGGGTTCCGGCAGTTTTGCCGCCATCGCCAACGGCATCACCTGGGCCGTGGATAACGGGGCCGACGTGATTTCGCTCTCGCTGGGTGGTTCCAGCGGCTCGACCACACTGCAAAACGCCGTGGACTACGCTTGGAGCCGAAACGTCGTCGTCGTGGCGGCGGCAGGCAACAGCAACACCTCGGCCGCCAGCTATCCCGCGTTCTACACGAACTGCATTGCCGTGGGCTCGACGGACCAAAACGACGCACGATCCAGCTTTAGCAACTTCGGTTCGTGGGTGGACGTTGCCGCGCCGGGTTCCAGCATCCTTTCGACGTACGACGGCAACACCTACGCCACGCTTAGCGGTACCAGCATGGCGGCTCCGGCCGTCGCCGGTCTCGCGGGCCTGCTGTGGGCCAAGAACGGCCTGACGGCGAGTAACGTCTCCATCCGCAACGCCATTGAATCCACCACGGATCCGGTTGGAACCTGGGTGAGCTTCGGTCGCATCAATGCGGCCCGCGCGCTCGGCTCCACGGGCGGCGGCGGTGGCGGCACGGTGGCCACCAACTACGCCCCGACGAGCCTGCAAGTGTTTGCCGGCACCATCGCGGGCGGTAGCGTGACGAGCCTGGCCACCAGTGACAACCTGCGGTTCGACCTGCGCAGTGCTGCTTCCGGCAGCCGCCGCGTGGTGGACTACGATGCCATCTTCTCGGGCATCAACCGAGGCACCGGTGTTGTCAGCATCGCCGTGACGGTGGAGAACAACATGAGCTTGAGCGGGGCGCTGGCGGTGTACCTGTACAACTACAGCACCGGCTCGTACACGCAGATCGGTTCTCAGAACCTGGGCACCGGTGATACGTCGACGACCTACACGATCACGACGAACGCGGGCAACTTCATCAGTAGCACCGGCGAGGCACGAATCGGTTACTACCGCACTCGCACCGGCACGACCAACTACAACTTGCGCAGCGACTTTGCGCGGTTGACGGTCACCACGAACAACTAAGCCCGGCGCAAGCCTGGAAAACAAGAACACCCCGAGGGATTTTCCCCCGGGGTGTTCTTGTTTTCGGTTGAGATCGGCTTTAGAAGCTGATCTTGTAGCCCGCGCCGATCACCCAGTTGGATCGGTTGGACGCACCCTGGCGCAGCTTGCTATCCAGCAGGCCGGTGAAGGCGGTGCTGAAGTAAGCGGTGCCGTTACCGGCGGGCAGGTTGAACACACCACCGAGCTTCCAGTCGGCCAGGCTGGCCTTGTTGCTACCGTAGTAGAACTGATTGTGGCCTTCGGTACCGTAGCCCACGCTGGCATTCCAGCCCCACGAGGCGCCCGGGGTACCCGGAACGTCCTTGGTGTCACTGGCGCTGAAGTTGAGGTAGATGCCGTTGGCTTCGTCCACGTCCCAGTACAGGCCAACCGTCGGGTTGAAGGCTTGGCCGAATGTGTAGGTGCCAAAGAATTCGTTGGTATCGCTGCCGCCCGTGTTCGGGAAGGCGTAGTTGATCACGCCGGCGCTCCACGTGCCATTGGCAGCGGTGTCGCTATAGGTCAGCGTCGTATCCACTTCGGTGAATCGGCTCCTAAAGCCGTTCACGTTAGTGGTTTCGTAGTTACCCCAAAGGTTGAGGCTCCATTTTTGCCAGCCGAAGGTGAAGGACGGCTGCACTACCACGTCATCCGTGAGGTTGATGCCGCGCCACACATACTTGCTGTTGATAGCGATGTCGGCCGAAGTGGTCACCGGGGTGGAGTCCGCAACGGCAACTCCAGTGGCAAGCGTCAGAGCGATATAGGTCAAGGCTTTCATATGCGAGAGTCCCACTCCAGGTATCGGTGAATTTACGGGGAACTAGAGGGTCTCGCGTAAACTGCGGTTTCGCATGGCACGTTGGTGGCATTTTCACCCCCTCGTTTGGGAGGATTTAAGGGCCCAACGTCGCCTAATTGGACTCGGCATCGGGTGCGCCTTGGTCGCATCTTTGCTGACGGCGGCCACGATTCCGCTCACCGAGCAGGCGATGGCCAGCATCGAGCGGGCGAGCCAGCCCAACGCCCCGGCGACTTCTCGCCGTAGCCTGCTATTGCAGCAACTGGCGCCCCTCTTGCCTTCCACTCCAGCGGCCGAGGCAGCGGCGGCCAGCGCATCGGAGGCGGACACATCGGCATCGGCGCCAGGGAGTTCCGGCAAGGGGATGACCGCTAGCCAGCACCAGGCCTTGCGCGATCTTCTCGTCATGTGCCTGCTGGTGGTGGTCGTGTTCGGGATCAAGTACTTCTTCACCCGGGGGCAAACGTTCTTCATCACCAAGGCCTCCGCGCGGTTGGGCACCGATCTTCGCCTGCGGCTGTTTGGCAAGCTCCAGCGGCTCCCGTTGCGCTATTACAACGACAAGCGCACGGGCTCTATCCAGAGCGCGCTGACGAACGACGTCAACGTGTACGCCAATGCCGTGGGGATGGTGCGCGATGGGATTGACGGCCCGTTCCGGGCCATTGCCGCGCTGGTCGCCATCATTTGGATGCAGTGGCAATTGGCCTTGCTCGCCATTCTCTTCATCCCCGTGCTGGCGTGGTTTGTGAACCGCAACGGCCGCCGCATGAAGGCCGCCCAGGCGGTGGTGCAAGACGACCTCAGCGACCTGAACGCCATGGCCAATGAAGCCCTGCAGGGCACGCGCGTGATCAAGGCGTTTGCGGCGGAGCAGCGCATCAGTGACCTCTATTCCGGCCTGGTGGAGCGCGCCTTTGGCAGCCAAATCCAGGCGGCCCGCCGCTTTGCCGCCCTGCGTCCCATGGTCGAGTTCATCGGCGCGGTGTCACTGGCGGCGATCCTCTATATTTGTGGCTGGATGGCGGCCCAGGGGATGCTGGTGGTCTCGCAGATTGTGGCCCTGACCCTGGCCATGGACCAGATCAACCAGGGGGCGCGGTCCTTCGCCAACATGAACAACACCTACAACCAGGTGACGGCCGCCGCCGAACGCTTGCAACGTGAGGTGCTGGAGGTGGAGGAAGAGCCCCTGCAAAGCGGAGCTATGCAGTTGGCCTCCATCAAGGGAGACGTTGAGTTTCGCAACGTGAGCTTTGCCTACCCGGATGGCACGCTGGCGCTCCGGGATGTGAACTTCACGATCCCGGCGGGGACCTCGTTGGCGCTGGTGGGTCCGAGCGGGGCGGGGAAGTCCACGATCGCCGACCTGCTATTGCGGTTCTACGACCCCACTGAGGGGCAAATCCTGCTCGACGGCACCGACCTGCGCGAACTGGACCTCGCGTGGCTGCGGCAGCAGTTCGGGGTGGTGCCCCAGCAGACCTTCCTGTTTGCCGGCACGATTGAAGACAATTTGCGGCTGGGCGCGGTGGATGCCCCGGCCGCACAAGTGGAGCGGGCGGCCGCCCAGGCCCACGTGGATGCCTTTGTGGCGCGGATGCCGGACGGAATGCAAACCCAACTCGGCGAGCGCGGCACCCGGCTGAGCGGCGGCGAAATGCAGCGCCTGGCCATTGCGCGCGCCCTCGCCCGTGACCCTAAGGTGCTGGTGATGGACGAAGCCACCAGCAACCTCGACGCCGTGAGCGAGAAGTACGTCACCGAAGCGCTGGACCAAGTGATGACCGAGCGCACCACGCTCTTCATCGCCCACCGCCTCACCACCGCCAGCCGGGCCAGCCGCATTGCGGTCATCCGGCGCGGGGAGCTGATTGAGATCGGCTCGCACACGGAGCTGATGGCGAAGGATGGGGTGTACGCGGGGATGTTCCACGCCTTCACGGCGGGGGCGATGGATGAAGTTGGCTAAGCCCCTGGGGTGGCATGGCCTCGAGGTCGGCTACCCACCGTGCGCGTTGGCCAGCTTTCCGGAGCTCACCCTGGCCCCGGGCCGGGTTTACGCTTTGTTGGGCCGTAATGGGGCGGGCAAATCCACGTTTCTGCGCACCTTGTGCGGGCTCATTCCGCCGGTGGCGGGCGAAGTGAGGGTGGAGGCGGCTAGCCTCGCCGCGCTCCCCGAATCCGCGCGGGCGCAGTACCTTGCCTATATCCCCCAGGCCGCCGACCGACCGGCAGATTATCGCGTGCGGGATGTGGTGGCCCTGGGGGGCTGGCGGCACGGCAGCCTGCTGCAACCGGCCCCGCAGGCGGAAGAGCGGTGCACGGAAGTGCTGGATCGCATCGGGATCGTGCATCTGGCCGACCGCGCCGTGACCCAAATCAGTGGCGGCGAATGGCAACGGGTGCAGTGGGCCAGGGCTCTGATGCAAGATGCCGAGTGGCTGGTGATGGATGAGCCCACGGCGCACCTTGATTTCCCGGCCCAGCAAGAGCTGGCCGGGCACATTCAGGCCTGGCGGCAAGAGGGGCGCGGCGTGGTGCTGGCCACCCACGACCCGGACTGGGCGGGGATGCTGGATGCGGAAATCTGGCTGATGGCCGAGCGGAAAGTGGTGACGTTTGCCCACATGGCCGACGCCGCGAATTCACCGGAACTAGAAAAGTGCCTTGGGGTGCGCCTGGAGCCGCTCGTGGACGCTCAAGGCCGCACCCGTTGGGTACCGGCTCGCACCGGCTAGCTTAGTTGGAGGTGGCTTGCCCCGCCGCTTCCTTGCGCATTTGCGCTTGGGCGTTGGAGTTCTCGTCGTACCACATGCTACCGATGTTGCCGCTGCTCGGCTTCGGCTTGTAGTCGCCGCGCGGGACCAGGATGGTGCTCTGGGCGGGCACGCCGGCTTCAGTCTTGGAGTTGCCAAAGGCACCTTCGAGGCTCAGGCGGGCGCGGGCTTCCGATTCGGTGGACATCGGCGAGATGGCCGAGGTCGTTTCCGGTGCGGCTTGCTGCTGGGACCGGGCAAAAATCGCGCGAAAGTCGAGCGTGGAAAGGACGAGCACGCCGAACAGAATGAAGATGCCAATCCCCACCATAAACGGGGTCGGGCCCTTCTTTGCGGTTTTCGCTTGCTTCTCCGGGTTCACGTTGTTGTCCATAATAGCTCCTGTGATGCCACGCGGCCTGCTCTCTATTGTGACGCAGACCGCCAGGTGTAGGTCACAGTGGGGGTCGCGATGGACCCACTGATCGTGGCGATAGACGCGCGCCTGATGGGTTCGCGGCACACGGGGGACGCCTCCTATTGGAACGGCCTGGTCCGCGGACTGGCGGGCATTGACCACCAGGCGCGCATCTACCTCTGTTCTAACCAACCTCGTCCCGCGAACGTTCCCGAAGACCCCCGGTTGATCTGGACGCACGTGCCGGGGCAGGGCCGCCTGTGGAGCTTGTGGCACTTCCCGCAGGCAGCCAAAAAGCTGGGCGCCCAGGTGGTGCACACGCAGTATTCGCTTTCACCTCTGGTGCGCCGAGGAGGTGTGACGACCATCCATGATGTGTCCTTCTTCATTGGTCCGGAGTGGTTTCAGCCTCGGGATCGTTTCCTTTTGCAACGGACGCTCCCGGCCACCGTGCGGCGGGCGGCGCGCGTCATCACGGTCTCGGAGACCTCGAAAGCGGAGATCGAGCACTACATCCCGGCCGCCCGGGGCAAGGTGCGGGTCACCCCCAACGCACTCGGCACCAACATCACGCCTTTTGCGCCCGATGAAGTCGAGGCTCGTCTTGCTCACCTCGGGGTGTCGCGTCCGTATGTCCTCACGGTGGGTACGCGGTGGCCGCGCAAGAACATGGGCTTGGCCATCGCCGCCGCCCGGCAAGCCGGCGTGACCTGCGTGGTGACCGGCCAACCCGGCTGGGGGGAACTGCCGGAAGGCGCCGTGATAACCGGCTACGTGGACGACGCCGACCTCACCGCCCTGTACCAAGGGGCGAGCCTCTATTTGGCGCCCAGTCACCACGAGGGGTTCGGCATTCCCTTGCTCGAAGCCTTTGCCTGCGATTGTCCAGTGGTGGCTAACCGGGGCGGTGCGCTGCCCGAAGTCGGCGGAGACGCCGCCGCGTATCCGGAAGCCGCCACCCCCGAAGCCTGGGCCGCGACCATCCGGGACCTGCTGGCCGACTCGGGTAGGTTGGAGCAGATGCGACACCGGGGACGGGCGCGCCTGGCCCAGTACGACTGGAACGAGACGGCGCGCTTGACCCTAGAAGTCTACGAAGAGGCCCGACGATGAGCACAGAGAAAGATTCCGGCGCACTGGACCCCCAATTGTTGGCGGTGTTGGCCTGCCCCTTGTGCGATACGCGCCCGCCGCTGAACCAGCAAGGCTCGATTTTGGTGTGCACCCAGTGCGGGGCACGCTTCCCGATTCGAAAAGGCATCCCGGCCCTGCGCCCGGGCGATGCCCTCACCGACGACGTCACTCCTGACGACTCGACTGACCATGAATAAAGCCATCGAACGTGTATTGGTTCTTAATGGACCCAATCTGAACTTGCTCGGCTTTCGAGAACCCGAGCTCTACGGCAAGCAGAGCCTAGACGACATCAATGCCGAACTAGTGGCGCTTTCGCAGGAGCTGGGCATCGAGCTCAAGATCTTCCAGAGCAACCATGAGGGCGCGTTGATTGACCGCATCCACGACGAGCGCAAGTGGGCCAACGCGATCATCATCAACCCGGGGGCGCTGACGCACTACAGCTACGCCCTGCGCGACGCCCTAGTGAGCGTGCGCATCCCGGTGGTTGAAGTGCATCTCAGCAACGTGCACGCCCGCGAAAGTTTCCGGCACACCAGTGTCATCAGCCCCATCACCGTCGGGCAGATTGTGGGGCTGGGTAGCGTGGGCTATCGGCTTGCGCTCCGCGCCCTGACGGAACCTGAAGTCGGAGGATTTTGAACCCATGTCGCTACAAAAACTTCAAGCTCAACTGCAAGCGGATGGCCATGCCGCGCTCCTGGTCAACAACATCGCCAACGTGCAATGGCTCACCGGGTTTACGGGCTCATTTGGCTCTCTGCTGGTGACCCCGGCGGGGGCGACGTTCATTACGGATAGCCGCTACGCCATCCAGGCCGCCGAACAAGTGCACGGCGTGGAAATCCGCACGTTTGGCAACCCGGTGCGATTTGAGCAGGTGGTCGCGGACCTCGCCAAGGAGAAAGGCTTGAGCGAAGTAGGATTCGAGCCGACGGTCACCTACGGCACGTTTGAGCGCTGGGCCGGGGCGTGGCCGGACTTCGATTTGAAGCCGATGCCGGACCTGATTGCCCCGCTGCGTATGATCAAAACGGCCGACGAGGTGGCGAAGATTGCCGAGGCCTGCAAGCTGGCCGATGCGACGATGGAGCACGTTTCGCGTTTGATTCAGCCGGGCGTGCGCGAGCTGGATATCCACCTGGACTTGGAGTTCTTCATCCGCCGCAATGGCGCGTATCTGGGCTTTGAGCCGATTGTGGTGAGCGGCCCCAACAGCGCCCGCCCGCACGGCAAGGCCACCGAGCGCAAGCTGGAAGTTGGTGACTTCGTGACGATTGACCTCGGCGCCAAGCTGGACGGTTGGAACAGCGACATCACCCGCACCTTCGTAGTCGGCAAAGCCACCGATCGGCACCGCGAAATCTACGACCAAGTGCTGCGCGCCCTGCTGGAGTGCACACAAAAGCTGGTGCCCGGGGTGCCGACCAAGGATGTGGACGCCCACGCCCGCGCGGTGCTGGGGGAGAAGGATCTGGCGCAGTACTTCGGCCATGGCCTTGGCCACGGCTTGGGGCGCGATGTGCACGACTTTGGCGGCCTGAGTCCGCTCAGCAACGACACGGTGGCCGTGGGCCAGGTGTGGACGGTGGAGCCGGGCGTTTACATTGAAGGCTTCGGCGGCGTGCGGATCGAAGACGACGTCCACGTCAGCGAGAACGGACCGATGGTGCTGACGCACTTCCCCCGTGAGCTGATGGAACTTGGCTAGAGATTGGGCTAACCGTGTGGTTAGCCTGAGCGGCTAGCCGTAGAAGTTAGTCCACAAAGATGTGCCTCTCCCCCTCGCGGCGGGTGAGGCCATTTTTGTTGAGCCACTCCAGCAGGGGCACGGCAAACTTGCGGCTGGATTCCAGAGCATCCCGGAACTCACCCACGCGGAAGCCGTCCGGGTCGAGCTTGGCCTTCATGTCTTCGACAATCTGCAGAATTTGCGCGCGGCCCATATAGCGCTCTTCGTCCACCATCACTACCTCGCCGGCTTCCAGACCGATGCGAAGGATCTCGCTGACGGCTTGGCTTGGTACCTGCATAAGGCTGGCGAGTTCAGGCACCGTGGGGGCGTTCGGTCCGCAGAGTTCCAGTTCGCGCAAGGCGCGGTCGAGCAGTTCGCGGGTGCGCTTTTGCAGGTCGGGGCGGAAATCGGCGTGCGCCACTCGGCGCTTTTCCATCCGCACCAGGCCGTCCGTGACCATCCGCTCAAAGATCCGCTCCACCACCTTGGCGCGGAACGGTAAACCGGCATGAACCACCACATCCGTCGCGGGGAACATGATCTCGCGCGGCTGCAACTCGTGGAGATTGAGGAGGGCGAGCTCCAGCGTCCGGCGGACGCGGGTGTATTGCCCTTGGGTCATCCAGTGCCCGGCCATGGAGAGCAATGTGCCCTCGGCTTTCAGGCGGCCCAGGTCATCAGCAATCTCGTGGATCGTGGCCTTCACGCGGTGGGCCAGGTCCTCGCTCGTCAAGCCGAGGGGGGAGTTTTCCACCTTTTGGTAAAGCGGCCAACGTGAAGGAGCCGCCTTGGGCAACCACCCACTTTGCTGCACCGCCGGCCAAAACGCGGCGGGCTCGGTCACCACCACGTGCGCATGGCCCCACTCGGTTTCGCGTAGGGCGCCTTGGAGTTCGGTCAAGTCATCCTTCGTTACTGTCCCGATCAGGCCGATGAGCAACGGCACGCGGGCTTGGTCGGGCAAAGCCCCGAGGGCCGCATCGAGAGAATCCCAGGCCTCCTCGTGCCAGGGCGTGATGATCATCACGCCATCGCCGGTATCGACGTCATCTTCTTGGTCGATGTCACGCGGAACGAACTGGAAGCCACCTCCCGAGGGCGCCGGGCCGAGAGCGTCGATTTCGCCTTCCGGCCAGATGAGGGTGATGGTTTTCAAAGGGATTCCAAGAGGTCAGGGTAGTTGTGGACGTGCTGGCCCGAAGCGTCGGCCACCCACAGCTGGAACTCGCCGCCCAGGCTACACGCGCCAAACTCGCCGCGGTTGTTCATCGCCACCACCACGTTGGGCTTCTCGGTGCACCCTGGTCGGCGGCGGAGCAGCCAGCGCAGGGTTGCCTCGCAGGCGTCACCGGGGCTCAGGCCGGCGCGCATAAATTCCACCGTGCGCAGGCTCGCACCGGCTCGCCAGAGCTCTTCGCCCCAGCCGGTGGCCACTGCGGCGCCTACTTCGTCATCGGCGTAAATCCCGGCACCGGCGATCGGCGAATCGCCCACACGGCCGGGCTGCTTAAAGGGCATGCCGCTGGTGCTGCTGGCGGCCACCAGGTGGCCGGCGTGCCACCCCATCATGCTCACGGTGTCGTGCGGGGGTTCGTAGGGCGGGTCGTCGGTGGAATGGACGTAGCGCGCCCCGTTCACGGGGTCTTGCCGCCAAATGTCGTAGCGGCGCACCACTTCTTCGGTCACCAGGTTCTGCGGCACCAGGCCTTGCTCCATTGCAAAGCGGCGGGCTTGATCAGCGGCCAGCATCACGTGCGGCGTGCGCTCCATCACCATGCGTGCCACCGAGATACAGGGCAGGATGCCGCGCAGGGCACAAACGGAACCCAGGTCCAGGGTGCGGCCATCCATGATCGAGGCATCAAGCTCTAGTTCGCCATCGGTGTTGGGCAACGATCCGCGCCCAATGCCCAGGAAGTCAGGGTTGTCTTCGGCGGCCGCGAGACCCGCTTCCAGCGCGTCCAGCAAGTTGCCTCGATCCAAAAACGTCTGCCAACCCACTTGGGCGGCAACTTCACCCGGTCGTTGCCACGTGGCCAACACTCTTGCCTGATCGTTCATTCTCTTCGCTTGGCGCGCTCCGGGCCGAAGTATTGCGCGTTTGCCTCCGGCGCCAGCAGACCCGTGAAGGTCGCGAGGTGACTTTCGGCCTCAGAGGCGAATACGTAGGAGCCCGCAATCTCGCCTTGCCAGATGGTTTCGATCACCCAACCGGGAACGGGCAAGAAGACAATGCGCTCGGGCGCAAGGATATGGACCGTAAACACCAAGGGAGTGGCCCCGCCTTCTCCAAACAGGAATTCATGAGTCACCGTGTCGGGGGTCAGCGTGGTCGTCCCCATGCGGGGAGCCCCCAAAGTCCTCCCTTGTTCCAATTGGCCGGAATCAAAGGCCCCGACCCGGGGCGTGCCACCGGCCAAAAGGTCATCAAAAATCTCTCGTTTCGACTGCGCAATGAAGCTGTTGAGGGTGGCCATGAGGGTGTCTATCTCGATTCTACAGAATCCGCACGAATCCCCGTATTTACTGAAGTTTTATTGAGGGGGTGATTACGGAACACCTTACATGGACAGGCGCCATGATGGCGTTGGGCCCTGCCTCCTGTCCGGAACATCAAGGAAGAAAGCATGTCGTTCCGAATCAACACGAACGTCGCCGCTATGGGCGCGCTTCGCAACCTCAACTCGACGTCGATGGACCTCAACAAGTCCGTCCAGCGCCTGTCCACAGGCCTGCGCATCAACTCGGGT